>POVV01000001.1_pt1 | contig 997125 bp, 931 predicted proteins | sample 1560271 | NCBI WGS metagenome assembly POVV01 (sample SAMN08337232, study PRJNA429181) | Bioreactor metagenome, whole genome shotgun sequencing project. | biome: cows' rumen and soil; feature: anaerobic; isolation source: anaerobic chemostat enrichment culture, galacturonate as sole carbon... | reverse complement strand
CGGTATTGCAGCGATCGCTACCGTTCGGGCCATCAGCTATGGGGCTCGATCTGCGAACCAGGAACGTATAATGTCATCCATCGTTTTCAGCTTGCAGACGGAGAGCCCGCAGAGTTACAGCAAGTCTGGAGTTTCCTCTGCCTGTATATGAAAGGCGAGCCAGTGCCCGCAGAGCCCAAAAATAAAGGCAGGCCCGACAGCTGGCGTCCACGAAAAGCAGACAAATGGCCGGAAGAGTGGGAGCGGGAATCCACTACCGCACCAGATGGTCGCACTCCTGTTATTCGGTTCCGTGAAACGCTGCCGGAATAAGTGATATTTTGGACAGTCAACAAGGACAGGGAAATGACCGACAATTTGTTTGCTCGCGCTAAACCGAAGCTTAATCCTCCCGTCAGTGCCTGGAAAGCGGATATGCCGGAAAGCCGTGAGCCACAACTGGTGCCTCCGCGGGTTATCTGGATGAATAAGATAAATGATGTGTATCTTGAAATCCCCCGTTATGACAAAGGGATGACCTGGTGGGGCATGTTCCCATTAGCATTAGTAGTGCTTTTGTTTTTAGGGTTTATGTTAACTATGTGTGCTTTGATGCTGCAATACGTAGATGGCTACGCAATACCTTGCTTGGCAATATTGAGCGTTGTGGTTTTATCGACATTGGCATTTTTTTGTTTGAAAATTGCATTCGTTACACCTCGCGATCAGCCAATTCGTCTGAACTGCAGACGACAAAATATTTATGTCTTTAAATATAAAAAAGATCGTATTCCCTGGTTTAAATGGCCGGTCATTATAACCCGATATAACTGGGCTGATGTTCACGGTGAAATTCGGTATTGCAGCGATCGCTACCGTTCGGGCCATCAGCTATGGGGCTCGATCTGCGAACCAGGAACGTATAATGTCATCCATCGTTTTCAGCTTGCAGACGGAGAGCCCGCAGAGTTACAGCAAGTCTGGAGTTTCCTCTGCCTGTATATGAAAGGCGAGCCAGTGCCCGCAGAGCCCAAAAATAAAGGCAGGCCCGACAGCTGGCGTCCACGAAAAGCAGATAAATGGCCGGAAGAATGGGAACGGGAATCCACCACCGCACCAGATGGTCGCACTCCTGTTATTTGGTCCCGTGAAACGCTGCCGGAATAAGTGATATTATGGACAGTCAACAAGGACAGGAAAATGACCGACAATTTGTTTGCTCGCGCTAAACCGAAGCTTAACCCTCCCGTCAGTGCCTGGAAAGCGGATATGCCGGAAAACAGTGAGCCACAGCTGGTGCCACCTCAGTTGCTCTGGATGAATAAGATAAATGATGTGTATCTTGAGATCCCCCGTTATGACAAAGGGATGACCTGGTGGGGGATGTTACCAGCAGGAATATTAATGCTGTGTTTAATGTCTTTTATGTTAATGATTTGTCTAAAGATGCAACCTTATGTTGAGGGTTTTACAATGCCCGCAATTGCATTGCTTAGTACTAGTGTTTTTATTACGTTGTCATTCTTCTGTATGAAAATATATTTTACAACTCCCCGAGATCAGCCAGTTCGTTTAAATCATAGCCGATGTAAAATTTACGTATATAAATACAAAAAAGACCGTATCCCCTGGTTTAAATGGCCGGTCATTATCACCCGATATAACTGGGCTGATGTTCATGGTGAAATCCGGTACTGCAGCGATCGCTACCGTTCGGGCCATCAGCTATGGGGCTCGGTCTGCGAACCGGGAACGTATAATGTCATCCATCGTTTTCAGCTTGCAGACGGAGAGCCCGCAGAGTTACAGCAAGTCTGGAGTTTCCTCTGTCTGTATATGAAAGGCGAGCCAGTGCCCGCAGAGCCCAAAAATAAAGGCAGGCCCGACAGCTGGCGTCCACGAAAAGCAGATAAATGGCCGGAAGAGTGGGAGCGGGAATCCACCACCGCACCAGATGGCAGCACTCCTGTTATTCGGTTCCGTGAAACGCTGCCGGAATAAGTGATATTATGGACAGTCAACAAGGACAGGAAAATGACCGACAATTTGTTTGCTCGCGCTAAACCGAAGCTTAACCCTCCCGTCAGTGCCTGGAAAGCGGATATGCCGGAAAACAGTGAGCCACAGCTGGTACCACCTCAGTTGCTCTGGATGAATAAGATAAATGATGTGTATCTTGAGATCCCCCGTTATGACAAAGGGATGACATGGTGGGGAATGATTCCATCAGCATTATTCACTTTTGGAATAATGGTTTTTGTTATATTAGTTTGCGTGCAGATATCTGAATATATAGATGGTTACGCAATGCCTGGATTGATAATGCTAAGTATCACTTTTTTTTCAACAATGATTTTATTTTGTTTGAAAATTGCATTTATAACGCCACGAGATCAGCCAGTTCGCTTAAATCGCGGTCGCCGTAAAATTTACGTATATAAATACAAAAAAGACCGTATCCCCTGGTTTAAATGGCCGGTCATTATCACCCGATATAACTGGGCTGATGTTCATGGTGAAATCCGGTATTGCAGCGATCGCTACCGTTCGGGCCATCAGCTATGGGGCTCGGTCTGCGAACCGGGAACGTATAATGTCATCCATCGGTTTCAGCTTGCAGACGGAGAGCCCGCAGAGTTACAGCAAGTCTGGAGTTTCCTCTGCCTGTATATGAAAGGCGAGCCAGTGCCCGCAGAGCCGAAAAATAAAGGCAGACCCGACAGCTGGCGTCCACGAAAAGCAGATAAATGGCCGGAAGAGTGGGAGCGGGAATCCACCACCGCACCAGATGGTAGCACTCCTGTTATTCGGTTCCGTGAAACGCTGCCGGAATAAGTGATATTATGGACAGTCAACAAGGACAGGGAAATGACCGACAATTTGTTTGCTCGCGCTAAACCGAAACTTAACCCTCCCGTCAGTGCCTGGAAAGCGGATATGCCGGAAAGCCGTGAGCCGCAACTGGTGCCTCCGCGGCTTATCTGGATGAATAAGATAAATGATGTGTATCTTGAAATCCCCCGTTATGACAAAGGGATGACTTGGTGGGGAATGATTCCATTAGGGGGCGGAGTGTTGGGTATCATTTTTTATATATTAATCGATACGATATCAACACAAATACAGAGTGATGGTAGGGACTTTATTCCATATTTTATCGCTCTGGCGGGGTTTGTCTTTTTTTTAAGTATGTTTCTAAGTTGTATTAAGATTTATTTTATTATGCCTCGAGAACAACCTGTTCGTTTAAATAAAATGAGGCAAAGGATTTTTGTTTATAAATATAAGCGCATTGATCCTATCCCCTGGATGAAATGGCCGGTCATTATCACCCGATATAACTGGGCTGATGTTCACGGTGAAATCCGGTATTGCAGCGATCGCTACCGTTCGGGCCATCAGCTATGGGGCTCGGTCTGCGAACCGGGAACGTATAATGTCATCCATCGTTTTCAGCTTGCAGACGGAGAACCCGCAGAGTTACAGCAAGTCTGGAGTTTCCTCTGTCTGTATATGAAAGGCGAGCCAGTACCCGCAGAGCCCAAAAATAAAGGCAGACCCGACAGCTGGCGTCCACGAAAAGCAGATAAATGGCCGGAAGAGTGGGAGTGGGAATCCACCACCGCTCCTGATGGCAAACAACCATCCGTTTCACACCAAAAAATATTAACTGACTCTGTAAAATAACCCCCTGGCAGGCATCTGGTGAGTTTGCTCATAGAATGCAGCCAGCCTGCTATCCATTGCCGTTATTTCAAAACAAGAATCGTACTATGCCTGTCGATCTAAAAAATATGCCTGATGTCAGCGCCAGGCCTGCATCCCCCAAATTTGCTCTCTGGATGATGATGCTGATGATCCTGATTGGATTTTGTATCGTCATTTCCCGTCTGGTGACGGGCAAAAATAACGTGTTGCTGACCGTGGGCGCTCCCGCGATTATGCTTGGTGGGTTGCTGTTTATTTTGTTCGTGATTTATCTGCTGCGTGCAATTTCCGCCAATGCCCGGGACAGGGAGCGGGAACAGACGATCCTCAAAGAAGTTCGCCGGGGCAGACGTGCGCTGCAAATTCTGGCGGCCGAATGCTGCACGGCACACTCCTCTGCGAATAAACCGTTCACGGCCATTGGCAGCAATCTCGTGAAAAATGAGAATGTCTTTTATCCCCAGCAATCCTGGCGCGGGGAGGAAGATACCCGTCTGAGTCAGATAGCCCGTACCGGGGGAGCCAAAGAAGAGCAGCATCTTCAGGCGTTATTCAGGGCACTAATCCGCAAACTGGCGCAGCCGCTGTCTTTCCTGCCAGCAGACAAGCCCGTAATGATGCTTCTGGAGCACTCCTCGTCTATATCTGAGGAGGAAGCCTTCGCCCTTTTTGGGGACGCATTGCGGCAGTCAGGTATTCAGCAATCTGTTTCTACCCTTGCCGGGAGCGGTGCGCAGGCGATTGATCACTGGCTCGACCATCATATCCGCAGCGAGGCTGTCCTTCTGGTGGTGTCGTGGCAATACGCACCGCTCAATACCTCAATGTCCGCTGAAGCTATAAGCGGAATACTGCTGGGGAACCGACTGACGCAGGACATCCTTCCGCCGTTGGCCTTTCTTCACCGCCCGGAAGCCGGAGAAGGAGAGCCTGACGCATTGCACTATGCCATTACTCAGGCGCTCGATTGGGTGCCGGTTGGCGTCGAAAAGCCGGAGCATCTTTGGCTTAGTGGGGTTGATGCTGAAACCGAAGCGCATGCCGCTTTGATGAAAGGCATTAGTACTACAGGTCTGAAAAATGTCGACCCGCAGATGGGTTTTCATAATTTCAATGATTTTCTGGGTGATCCTGGTAACGCATCACTCTGGCTTGCCGTGGCAGGTGCCACACAATCAATACAACAACAACCGGCACATCACTTACTGATTAGCCGCGATCAACAAACTGGAAAGGTCTGGAATATGGTTGTATCCCCTGCGTCTTCCGCTAAGGAGGGCGAAGCATGAGGCGATTCCTCTCGCTATTTAAAAAACCGGAAATTGTGTTCTGGCTTTTGGTGTTAATTGTGCTGGTTTGCAGCCTTGCCGTGGTGAGTATCGTCTACTGGCTGCCTGAAAGGCTACAGCTCATCAGGGAAACCTCCGCCTGGTATGCCTGGTTGAGCGGTTCTGTGGCAGCAAGTATTGCACTGGCCATAACTGGAGTATTTCTTTTCTTTGGTGCGCGAGCTGAAGGTAAACGTAGCTTCAGTAAAGAGCGGCAAAATGCGCAGGGTGATGATGTTAAGACGCCACCAAAGAAAGATGTAACACCAGTATCTGCTGCAGTGACGACCCGTCAACAAATTCTCAACCACCTTCGTCGTCGCTACCATCTTTTCTGGCGTCGCAAAGTCCGTCTGCTGCTGATCACCGGCGATGAAGCTGCTATCGAACAGCTGGTTCCCGGCCTGCAACAGCAGCAGTGGCTCGAAGGCAACCGCACCGTGCTGATTTACGGTGGCAGCCTGGCACCGGAGCCTGACCGTGAAAAATACACCGCATTACGCAAGCTGCGCCGCGGACGCCCGCTGGACGGGATTGTCCGCGTCATGCCGCAGTCACTTAACCTGGCCCCGCAAATCAGCGACAGCGATTTACGCGGGCTGGAAAAAATCAGCGAACTGCTGCGTTATTCCGCCCCGGTCTGGCTGTGGCAGCTGTGCGACAGCAACTGGTCGCAGGGTATGCGTCCTGAGCAGGCTGTGGGGGCAAGTTTTCCCCTACGCGCAAAAGAAGACGATATTATCCGCCAGCTGGAGCGGATGCTCCCGGCCCTGCGGGCGCAGGGGGTAAGCCAGGTCGCTGAGAACAACAGCCACGACTTCCTGCTGCGTCTGGGCCAGCACCTCCAGGACGGCGGTATCGTCCGCCGGGCTCAGCAACTGCTGCCATGGCTCTACGACTCTCAGCAGCGTATTCCGCTGCGTGGCCTGATGTTCAGCCTGCCGGAGAATAAATCCGCCAGTACGTCAGCGGGAACAGCCGATGCTGAGCAATATATCCCTGAATTACAGCGCCATGCCCTGACCCTGCCGGCGACCTGGCAGGGTATCGTTGACGACTGCACCCGTGTGCGGGGCCGCCGTGTCGGCATGGCGTGGGAGAGGACGCTTGCCTGGACACTGATGACCATCATCGTTGTCTGGGGGGCGGGAATGCTGCTGTCGTTTACGGTCAACCGTCAGCAGATAGTCTCCGTCGCCGAACAGGCTCATGCCCTGGTGGCGCATCCTTCCGTATCGGACAACCAGCTGACGGCCCTGCATACTCTGCGTAATGATGCCGGGCGTCTGCAGCATAATGCTCAGGAGGGCGCCCCCTGGTACCAGCGCTTCGGACTGGACCATAATCAGCAGCTGCTTGACGCGTTGCTGCCCTGGTACGGCGTGGCGAACAACCGCCTGATACGCGACCCGGCAAATGAGGCGCTTAAGCAGAAGCTCAGCGCGCTGGCAAATTCTGCCCCCAACAGCGACCAGCGGGCGCAGCTGGCGAAACCGGGCTACGACCAGCTGAAGGCCTGGCTGATGATGGCCCGGCCGGATAAAGCCGACGGCGCATTCTACGCACAGACCATGAAAACCGTGCAGCCGACGCGGACAGGTATCTCAGCCGGTCTGTGGCAGAGCCTGGCGCCGGATTTGTGGGCTTTTTACATTTCCGAACTGCCTGCGCAGCCAAAGTGGGTAATCACGCCGGATGCGCAGCTGATCAGCCAGAGCCGCCAGGTCCTGCTGCAGCAGATAGGACGGCGCAACGCGGAAAGCACGCTGTATGAGAACATGCTCAAATCCGTGCGTCGTAACTTTGCCGATGTGTCTCTGGAGGACATGACTGGCGGTACCGATGCGCGGCGACTGTTTACCACCGAGGAGGTGGTGCCGGGAATGTTTACCCGCCAGGCCTGGGATGGGGGGATTCAGCAGGCCATCGAAAAGGCGGCGAATTCCCGCCGGGATGAAATCGACTGGGTGCTCAGCGACAGCCGAAAAGCCGTCTCCTCAGACCTGTCGCCGGAAGCCCTGAAAGCGCGTCTGACACAGCGTTACTTCACTGACTTTGCCGGCAGCTGGCTGAGCTTCCTCAACAGCCTGCAGCTTAATCCGGCGAACAATATTGCAGACGTTACCGACCAGCTGACGCTGATGAGTGACGTCCGCCAGTCGCCGCTGATTGCCCTGATGAATACGCTCGCCTGGCAGGGACAGACCGGCCAGCAAAGCGAAGGCCTTTCGGATTCCATCATCAAATCGGCCAAAGACCTGGTCGGCGGAAAAGACAAACCGGTGATTGACCAGTCTGCATCAGGCCCGCAGGGGCCGCTGGATGAAACCTTTGGTCCGCTGCTTCAGCTGCTGGGCAAAAACAAAGGCAGCAACGTGATGTCGGCGGATAACACGCTGAGCCTGCAGACTTACGGTGATGAAAAGCACCTCGGCCAGCGTCGCCGTGCGTAACCTGTGTGCGCCGACGCTGCCCTGCTATCCCCCGGCACAGGACCGTTTTCACTGGCGCGTGCTGAGCCACCTCGGCAGCGGGTTTCTGTCGATGATGGATAATGCCGACGTGCTGCGCGGCACCCTGGCGCTGTATGAATGGACCGACAGCGAGATGAACCGCCGTCGCCTGGAAGCCATTATTGACGTGAAGCACAGTGAGACCGGGCGATTTGAGCAGGGCTACCTGGTACGCGGCGTGCAGATTGAGGTGACGCTCGACAGCCACGGCTTTGCCGGGCGCGGCGACATCTGCCTGTTCGGCGAGATGCTGAGCCGCTTCTTCGCGCTCTACACCGACATCTATCTGTTTAACCGCCTGATTATTATTCTGCAACCGACCGGAGAGCGCCTGGAATGGGAAGAGAAGCACAACCGCCGCATTCCCGGCTGAGCCCGCGGCTGGCAGCCGACCTGCACCGCATGAATTTTTATCGCTTCTGCCAGCTTCTGGAGAAGCGTAATCCGGACAGGCCGCTGATGGGGTCAACCAGCCACCCTGCTGATGACCCGGTGCGGTTTGCGCCGCATCCGGGGATGGGGTTTCCGGGCAGCGAACTGAAAGCTGTCGAATATGACGAGGATGATGACAGCAGGCCACCGCTCATCCGCACAACCTTTATGGGGATGTACGGTGTCGACTCACCCCTGCCGACAGCCTATCTTGATGACATCACTCAGTGCCGTGAAGGGCATGAGGTGCTACAGGGCTTTCTGGATATCTTCAGCCACCGCATCCTGACGCAGTTTTACCGCATCTGGCGGAAATACTCTTATCCGGCCACGTTTGAGGCAGGGGGAACTGACAGCATTTCGCAGTCGCTGCTGGGTCTGGTGGGGCTGGGCATACCGGGAACCGCAAACCACATCGCCACACCGGTATCCCGCTTTCTGGCGCTGCTCGGTGTGCTGCGCCAACCCGGCAAAACCCAGGAGGGGATGCAGGCGCTGGTGAGACTGCTGGCCCCGGATACTACGGTGCAGGTGAGTCCGTACTGCCTGCGGCCGGTGGAGATCGGCCAGCCGCTGGGTTTTTACGGCGATGACGATTTTCTGCTGGACGGCAATACGCCGCTGGGGGAAGAAGCGATGGATGCGGGCAGTCAACTGCTGGTTGCGCTCAGGACGGATAACGAACAGGAAGCGCAGGGCTGGAAACCGGATGGTCTGCTGTATCAGGATTTTCTGGTGATGCTGCGTGTTTATCTCGGCTGGCGTTTTAAGGCCAGGATCACCCTGACCACCCGGACCCGACTGCTGGCCGTCCCGCCGCTCGGCGAAGAACCTTTCTGGCTCGGCATGAACGGCGTGCTGGGAGCGGAGGAGGGGGCGTTTGCGGACGATCTCCCGCTGACCTTTACGACAGAACTGGGTTACTACACCGGGCTGGCGCCTGCGAAACCACAACAAGGAAATCGACGTGCTAAGTACAAATTTGATTAAACCCGCGTGCTGGCTATCTGCACTACTGGCGTTCAGCCTGGCAGGCTGTGGGGTGACGCAGAGTATTACGGATGGCACCAAAGCGGTGTATACGGCGGTGTTTTATAAGAAGATTAAGGTGCTGCATCTGGATTTTATAGCCCGTGAAGCACTGAATACGGATTCCCGCGAGAGTAACTCACTGTCTGAGCCGGTGGTGGTTCGTGTCTACCAGTTGAAAGACCGCAAAAACTTCGACAAAACGGTTTATCAGCAACTCCTCAAGAACGGCGACACGATCCTGAAAGCCGACCTGCTGGCGACCCGCGACGTGGTGATAAAGCCGGGTGGGGATGCGAATCTTGATATGCCAATGGAAGAAGGCGCGCAGTTTGTCGCGGTGGCCGGACTGTTCCGCCATCCGGATATGGTCAACAATACCTGGAAGCAGGTTCTCAGACGTGAAGATCTCGATCCGGATAAACCCCGTGTTCTGGAAGCCGGAAATAACCACCTTGCATTACAGCCGCTGAAGGAGGACTAATGCCACAGGGACACAACACCCCCTCGCTGTATGAAATGCTAAGTGGTAATCCCGCCAGCCAGCAATGACGTCAAGGACATAGCGGAGATAGCTTTCTGGCTACATAGGCCTGGTTCCATTTTAAATTCAGGAGAATGGCGAGTTCATTTGATGAAATGCCTTTCCATTACGTTATTTAACAGCTCAATTGTAAGGCCGATCGCAAAATTTACCCTGATGGCAATATCCATAAGCGCGATTGACGTTCGCCCGGCGCCAGCGGGTATTATTTTTGTGTGCAAGAAAACGCAACACTGAGGGGGTAAAAAACAAAAAAATTAATGTTTTCTTAATATTCCCGCCCAACAACCTTTATCTCTTTAGCCGCGCCCCACGAATCTTCCTTTAAATTACGCCAGCGTCACAAAAGCCGTAAAAAAACAAACCCCGGCGTTGCAAGGCTCTGGTGCCCCACTATATGTTAAATTTACGTTTAATAATTGATGCCTAAAGGTTGATTTTATGTATATGAAAATTAGTGGCTTAGTGATTTCACTGACGGCAGCTATCTCCGGACAGGTCCTTGCCGCAGTTCCTCAGGGCTATCCGGCGGATTATCAAAAGGTGGTGGATGCCGGGATTAAAGAAGGCAAAGTGGTTATCTATTCAACGACCGATACCAAGGCCGCAGGCCCGTTAATTAAAGGCTTTGAAGCGCAATATCCCGGCATTAAAGTTGAATATAACGATATGAACAGCACCGAATTGTACAACCGCTATATCAGCGAACAGGCGGCGGGCGGCGGCAGCGGCGACGTGGTCTGGAGCTCTTCCATGGATACGGCGCTGAAGCTCGCCACCGATTACGCCGAAGAGTACGCCTCGCCGGAGCGGGATAAGCTGCCAAAATGGGCGGTCTGGCAACAGAAAGCCTACGGCACGACCTACGAGCCGGTGGTCTTTATCTACAATAAGCGGCTGATCCCTCAGGGTGAAGTACCGGACTCGCATACCGCGTTGGCGAAGCTGATCGCCGGCCAGGCCGATAAATTCAAAGGTAAGGTCACGACTTATGACATTGAAAAATCAGGTCTGGGTTTTATGCTGGCGGTACAGGACAGCAAAGCCGATGCCAGCTACTTTGACGATCTGGCGGGCATAGCGAAAGGCGGCCTGACCGTGCAATCGTCCACCGGTACGATGATGGAGCGCGTCTCCTCCGGGGAAAACCTGATTGGCTACAATATTCTCGGATCCTACGCGGAGGCGCGGGCCAAAAACGATCCTTCGCTCGGCATCTCCTATCCGAAAGATTATGTACTGGTGCTCTCGCGGGTCTCTTTTATTACCGCAGAAGCCGAGCACCTTAATGCCGCGAAGCTGTGGTTTGATTACGTGCTGTCGGAAAAGGGACAAAGCATCCTGGCGAACCAGGCCGATATTCCCTCCCTGCGCAATGATATCGAAGGTAAAAATGATATCGACGGTATGACCAAAATGCTTGGCAGCGCGCTGAAGCCTATTCCGGTCGATGAAACGCTGCTGGCGTATCTTGAGCCGAAACAACGACTGGAATTTATCAAACAGTGGCGTACCGCCGCGGCGAAATAACCCTCCGGCGCTGCGCATCATTTCAGGATGCGCAGCCCGCTTAACGCCCGCCAGGTTTAAAGGGATCGCTTATGAATGTCTTACGTCGAAAATGGCAGGGTTTGCCGCGCGGTATCGTCGTCGTGATGACGGCGCTGGCGATTTATGTCCCGCTGTTATTTATCGTGGTGCAGAGCTTTCTCTCGGCGCCTTTTTTTGCCCGCACGAAATCGTTCAGCCTCGAAGCCTTCGCTTTCATCTTTAGCGACCCGGATTTTTATCTGGCGCTCAAGTCCGGCTTTATTCTGGCGTTTGGTCTGGTGGCGATTGCCATCCCCCTCGGCGGGATCCTCGCCTTTTTAATGGTACGTACCGATTTGCCCGGGCGGCGGTTTATCGAGCCGCTGATTCTGGTACCGATTTTCGTTTCGCCGATGGTACTGGGCTTTGGTTACGTGGTGGCGGCCGGGCCGGTGGGCTTCTTTTCGCAGTGGGCCGAGCAGCTGATCGGCTTCGTGCCGTGGAATATTTACTCGATGTTCAGCATCGTGGTAATTGCCGGGCTGACGCACGTTCCGCATGCCTATCTCTATATCTCTTCCGCGCTGCGCAGCGTCGGATCGGATGTCGAGGAGGCCGCGCGGACGGTGGGCGCATCGCCGCTGCAGGTGATGACCTCGGTGAGCCTGCCGATGGTGCGACCGTCGATACTCTACGCCTGCGTACTGCTGTTTTTCCTCGGCCTGGAGGTATTTGGCCTGATGCTGGTGCTGGGCGATCCGGAAGGCAACATGGTGCTGGCGACCTATCTTTATAAGCTCACCAACAAGCTCGGCACGCCTTCTTATCACCTGATGGCGGCGGTGGCGGTGGTCCTGATCTGCATCACCGTTCCGCTGGTGATGCTCCAGCGCCGCCTGATGCGCACCGCCAACCGCTTTGTCACCATGAAGGGAAAAGCGTCCCAGGCCCGCGCGCTGCCGCTGGGGAAGTGGCGCTGGGTCGCCGGGGTTGTGGTGGTGGCATGGCTGACGGTCACCATTGGGGTGCCGCTGATCGGCGTGGCGCTGCGGGCCTTTATTTCAAACTGGGGCGTGGGCGTTTCGCTGTGGGATGAACTCTCGCTGGCGACGTTCCGTAACATCTGGCAGCAGCCGAATCTGCTGCGCGCCATCGTTAACTCTATGGCGATTGGGGTGATTGGCGGCGCGCTGGCGGTGGTCTGCTATCTGTTCGTGGGCATCGCGATGCACCGCAAACCGGATAACGTCACGCGCTTTCTGGACTATAGCGTGCTGGTGCCGCGTGCGGTGCCCGGGCTGCTGGCCGGGCTGGCGTTTCTGTGGGTATTTCTGTTTCTGCCGATGTGGCTCGATCAGTCGCTGAAAAACGGCTGGCTCTCGGCGCTGCCGGTGGCAGACTGGCTGCGTGAACATCTGATCGTTCAGCTGCGCGCGCTGCGAAACACCATTTTTAGCGTCTGGCTGGCCTATACCGTCGTATGGATGGCTTACGGGCTGCGGCTCATCTCCTCGACGCTGCTACAGGTAGCGCCGGAGCTGGAGGAGGCCGCACGCAGTACCGGCGCATCGCGCGGGCAGATCACCCGCCACGTCACGGTTCCGCTGTCGCGCTACGGCTTAATCGGCTCCTGGCTGCTGATGTTTCTTATCTTCGAGCGCGAATATTCCACCGGGGTTTATCTGCTCTCTCCGGGCACCGAAACCATCGGTTCGATGCTGGTGTCGCTGTGGGCGGCGGGGGCTATCGATATCGTTGCCGCGCTCTCCTTTATTAATATTCTGCTGGTGGTCGTGGGCCTGGGTATCGCCCTGCGCTTTGGAGTGAAATTACATGATTGAATTATCGGTAGAAAACCTGCATCTGACCTACGGTGATAACCCGGTGCTCAAGGGCGTGTCAATGGAACTGAAGCGGGGTGAGGTGGTCTCGCTGCTCGGGCCATCGGGCAGCGGAAAAACCACGCTGCTGCGGGCGGTAGCCGGGCTGGAGAAGCCGACCAGCGGCATTATCACTATTGGTAAAACCCGCGTCTATGACGGCAACCCGCGTAGCGAAATCCCGGCGGAGGCGCGCAACCTGGGGCTGGTATTTCAGTCCTACGCGCTGTGGCCGCATAAAACGGTGTTTGAAAACGTGGCGTATCCGCTGAAGCTGCGTAAGGTTGCCGCCGCGGAGATCAAGCAGCGGGTGCAGACCGTGCTTGAACAGCTGGGTCTGGGGCATCTTGGCAATCGCCATCCGCACCAGCTCTCCGGAGGGCAGCAGCAGCGCGTGGCCATCGGCCGGGCGCTGGTTTACAACCCGCCGGTGATTCTGCTGGATGAGCCGCTGTCGAACCTTGACGCCAAGCTGCGGGAAGAGGCGCGGGTCTTTTTGCGCGAGCTGATCGTCAAGCTGGGGCTGTCGGCGCTGATGGTCACGCACGATCAGAACGAGGCGATGGCGATTTCCGATCGCATTCTGCTGCTCAATAACGGGGTGATCGAGCAGCAGGGAACGCCGCAGGAGATGTACGGTAGCCCGAGAACGCTATTTGCCGCCGAGTTTATGGGCAGCAATAACCGGCTGCATGGCACCGTCACCGCTCTGGATAATGGTCGGGCGCGAATTGAGGGCGCCAGCTGGGCGCTGTGGGGGATGGTCGGGGAGGGGGTCAAGGTGGGGGAAGAGGCGACGGCGGTGATCCGCGTTGAACGCCTGCGCATCGCCTCAGCGCCTGAGGAGAATATGCTGGCACTGCCGCTGCTGACCAGTATGTATCTCGGCGACCGCTGGGAGTACCTGTTTCGCACCGAGGGCGATGATTTCGCCATTCGCGCCTACGGCAGCGCGCTGCGCGATGCCAAGCGCTGCCATCTGGCCTTGCCCGTCAGCGACCTGTGGATCTTCCCTAAAGGGTGAGATAAAAAAGCCCCGGCGCTGAAGCCGGGGCAAACCATGTCAGAGCTTATTTATTATTAGCTAAATACCATGCCGCCATCGATCAGCAGCGATTGGCCGGTCATATAGCTGGAGTCCGGACCGGCGAGATAAGAGACGCAGGCCGCGACGTCTTCCGGCTCTGAAAGCCGTCCAAGGGTAATGCGTTTGGCGAACTCCTGGGTCCCGTAGCCCAGCGGTTTACCCGCCGCTTCGGAAACCTGACGGTCGATTTCCACCCACATTGGGGTTTTAACGATCCCCGGGCAGTAGCCGTTAACGGTAATTCCCAGATGCGCCAGATCGCGGGCGGCGGTTTGCGTCAGGCCGCGCACGGCAAACTTACTTGAGCTATAGACCGCCAGTTCCGGGTTACCCACGTGGCCCGCCTGGGAGCAGGCGTTGATGATTTTGCCGCCGTGGCCCTCTTTTTTAAACGCCTCTACCGCGGCCTGGATACCCCAGATAACGCCTTTGACGTTGATATTGTAGACTTTATCGATCACGTCCTCGCGAATCTCTTCGATAGGCGTGGAGGGCGCCACCCCGGCGTTGTTCACAATCACGTCAAAACCGCCCAGGCCCTTCCGCGCCTGTTCTACGGCGGCAAAAACCTGGTCGCGTTTAGAGACATCCACCTTCACCGCCAGCGCCTGACCGCCGCCGCGGTTAATTTCATCGGCGATCGCCTGTGCGGTGGCGTCATTGTAATCGGCGATAGCCACGGCAAAACCATCTTTAACCAGGCGAAGGGCGATAGCTTTCCCGATGCCCTGGCCCGCGCCGGTCACGAGTGCGACTTTTTTCATTGCTGGATTCCTTCTGTAGTGACTCAAAGTATTTGACTGAGATGAAGCTGGCCCATCAGCAGCGGGTTGTCGCTGTAATCAACGGGGATGGCGACCACGGCGGGGCCGTCGACGTCCATCGCCGCCCGCAGCGTCGGCTCAAGGGCGGCAGCGCTCTCAACCGCAAACCCTTTGGCGCCGAAGGCTTCGGCGTAGGCTTTAAAGTCCACCGGACCGAACTCAACGCCGGAGAGCCGCTGGTATTTTTTCTCTTCCTGAATCGCCACCATGTTGTAGCCGTTATCGACCCAGATGATATGCAGGACGTTAGCTTTTAGCCGTACGGCGGTCTCCAGCTCCATACTGGATTGCAGGAAGCCGCCGTCGCCGGAAACCGAAACCACTTTGCGCTGCGGATTGACCAGCCAGGCGCCAATCGCCCACGGCAGCGCCACCCCCATGGTCTGCTGGCCGTTGGAAATCATGACCTGACGGGCGCGGAAGCTGTAGAGATAGCGGGCGATCCAAATATGAAAGCTCCCCATATCGACGGTCAGCGTCACGTCGCTGTTGACGATGTCCTGCATGGCGCGAACGATGCGCAGCGGATGAAGGGCAAACTGGTTCAGCTGCGCGCCGCGGCGGTCGAGCAGCTCCCGCTGATGCTGGCGGTCAACCAGGATCTCGGCGGCCTGCGGCGACAGCACCAGCTGGTGGTCGATACGCTGAGAGAGTTTGTTCAGGGTGGCGGCAATATTGCCGACCAGCTCGATGTCCGGGGTATAGTTGCGCTCTTCGTAAGCCGGCAGTACGTCGATATGCACCAGCGTGGCGTTGCCGTTATTCCACATGGCCGGTTCGTACTCCACCGGGCTATAGCCGATGCAGATGACCAGGTCGGCGAGATGCAGGAGTCGATCCCCCGCCTGGTTATTGAACAGCCCAACCCGCCCGGCGAAGCGGGTAAAGTGGTCCTGATTCACCGCGCCGGCGGCCTGATAGGTGCTGGTAACCGGGATATGGCTTTTTTTCAGCAATTCACGCAGCGCCGCGCTGTTTTCCGCCTGGCTGGCCATCAGGCCGAGCAGGAATATCGGATTTTTAGCGCTGGCAATCATCTTCGCGACTCGCTCAATGGCTTCGTCCGGCGCCGCGCCGGTCTGCGGCGCATCGCTGGCGGGCAGAACCCTGGCGTGGACCGGCCCGTCGACCACGTCCTGCGGCAGGCTGACGAAGGCGCTGCCGGGGCGTCCCTGCTCGGCTGCGCGAAACGCGTTGGAAACCACTTCCGCCAGCGCTTCCGCGGCGGTGACTTCCACCGAGTATTTGGTTACCGGACTAAACATCGCCACCGTATCCATACTCTGGTGCACCTGTTTGGCCTTGTCGGCGCGTTTTACCGCACCGCCCAGCGCCACCACCGGGTCGCCTTCGCTGTTTGCGGTGGCCATGCCGGTAATCAGGTTAGAGCAGCCGGGGCCGGACGTGACCAGCGCGACGCCCGCTTTCCCGGTGATGCGGCCAACCGCGGCGGCCATAAACGCGGCGTTGGCTTCGTGGCGTACCGGAATAATGCGAATGGAGGAGTCCAGCAGCGAATCGAAGACTTTATCGATTTTGGCCCCTGGAATGCCGAACACCTGTTGTACGCCCTGCGCCTCAAGCTGGCTGACGATAAGGTCGGCGCCGTGTGCCCACTGGCGCGGTTGATGTTGATTATCCACGAGAATCTCCTTAGTTTTCGACTGAGCGAATGGCGGCATCAAGATTGTCAGGATGCAGATCCGCCTGCAGGAAGGCGCTATCGGCAGGAAGGTCAATCATCAATTTGTGGATCTCACCAAAGGTCAGCACGCCGTGGTCGAGCTGATAATCGAGCAGATGGCCGCCGCCCTGGCGGTCATCGGTGATGAAGTGTTCGTGGTAGCCGGCAACGTTAATGCCCTGCATATGCTGCGGCGTGCGAAACCCCACCAGCACCCCTTCGCGCTGGTTGAAGCGGAAAACGGGCTGGTCGTCGAGCACGTCGGTCATCGCCCGGTAGGGCGGCGTCTGGCGCGGTACGGTGCGGGTATGGGCGTGGCGAAAATGGCCGTTGATACGCAGGGCGCAGAACAGATTATCGGAGGGGATTTGCCGGTCGATAATGTCGTGCAGCTGTTCGCGGCTGACCGGTTTATCAAACGTTTTGCGGTACTGCGGCTGAAACCAGGTCATCACCGCGAAGGGCGTGCGCTGTTCCATTCGGGCTTTGCGGGCGCTGCCGTCGGCGCGCAGCTGGTAAACCTCGCTGCTAAACGCGATCAGCTCGCCGTCCAGTTCATTAAAGGTGCCCAGGCCGAAATCGCCGTGGGTGAGCAAATCGGCGATGGTGGTATTGCCCTCATAAACGCCGCTCAACAGCGCGCTCATCAGAGAAGTCTGGTAGATGACGCTATCGGGATGTTGCGCGGAAAATCCTCGTAGAGTTTCACACAGGCTCTCTTCGCAAGAGCATTCAGCAGAATGGTTCATTACCCGCTTCCTCGTTCAACGAATATCAGAAAGGTTAAATAAATGTTGACGCGATTCAGCTCACAGTTCCAATATAGAATCTATGATTGTTTGAGACGTTTTCGATATGGAACTTCGTTATCTGCGCTACTTCGTCGCCGTCGCTGAGGCGCGACACTTCACTAAAGCGGCAAAAGAACTTGGCATCTCCCAGCCGCCATTAAGCCAGCAAATACAGAGACTTGAACGGGAAATTGGCACGCCGCTTTTCCGCCGTTTAACCCGCGGCGTCGAGCTGACGGAAGCGGGGGAGTCTTTCTATGAGGATGCCTGCCAGATCCTGGCATTAAGCGACGCGGCGCTGGAAAAGACCAAGGGGATCGCCCGCGGGTTGAACGGCCGACTCTCGCTGGGCATTACCAGTTCTGATGCCTTTCATCCGCAAATCTTTAGCCTGCTCCAGCAGTTTCAGCACAGTCACCCGGGAGTCACGTTACATCAGGTCGAGGGCAATATGGCGACGCTGATGGGGGCGCTTGGCGAAGCGGAGCTGGATATCGCTTTTGTGCGCCTGCCCTGTGAAAGCAGTAAAGCGTTCAACCTGCGAATTATCGACCAGGAGCCGATGGTGATTGCGCTGGCGCGTTCGCATCCGCTGTCGTCCCACAGCGAGCTGACGCTGGAGCAGTTAACGGACGTGGCGCCGATTCTTTTCCCGCGGGAAGTGGCTCCGGGGCTGTATGAGCTGGTGTATAACAGCTATCTGCGCGCCGGTATTGATATGCAACGAACGTATCAGTCATCGCAAATATCATCGTCGTTAAGCATGGTGGAGGCCGGATTCGGCTTTGCGCTGGTGCCGCAGTCCATGACCTGCATCACGCTACCTAACGTCAGCTATCACCCTTTGTCGGGCACGCCGCTAAAAACCGATATTGCTATCGCCTGGCGACGCTACGAGCGCTCGCGCACGGTGAAGCGTTTTCTGGCCATGTTTTAATCCGCTCGGTAGCGCCTGGAGCCGGTATTTACGAAAGATAGACATTGGCGGCGGTTGGCCCTCGCAGTCCGTTAACGCGACGAAATTCAACGCGGATTCCCGGGCTGATTGTGGTGGGTTCGCCGGGCGATAATGCGGAAATATGAACCTGAACGTCTTTGCGACCATCTGAGGGGATTATCAGGCCTTTGCCTGTTTTATTATCAAATGCTTTGACAATACCTGTCATTTTTTGGAACAACGAAATACCTTTTAAATATGAAAACCGCCACGACTATACAGTAAGCGCGCGGGAAGTCTATTCAAATCAAAATAAAACCCGCGCTGGCGGGCTTTTTTTCGCCAAAAGAGATCGGCGCTGGCTGATTATTGCTCAGCCACGCGCGGCAATCGGCATCTGGCAAGAGAAAATTATGCAGCGGGTCGTGATGAGGACTGAAAGAGTTTATGGCAGTAGGGACAAATGAGTTGTGCACCTTTTTGGACTCGGCTGAAGCTGTGTTCTGAATCCTGGGAGCAGTTAGGGCAGGAGCATTTAACGAGATAATTACGGCGAGTTTTAGCGTCTTTGCGTTCTGACATATGATATTTCCTGATTTAAGAGCGTATGACCATACAGCATTCTAAAGAAAATAGCTCTAACTCATTCTTCGCAGCGGTGGCTCAGGCTGTGAGCGGCAGGACGAAAAAAAGATCCAGCGGAAGCGTGCAGGAGAAGATTTTTCCTCTACCTTTTGTGATTAACATCACCCTTTAAAATAAAGTTATTTTATATCAATTGCTTAATGATTATTGATTTTGGCGTGTAGAGAACAGTTTTCTCGTTTTTTCCCTGAATAGAGTGAAAATAGGCAAAATTTTCTTCCTTGTCTGATATACATTTTAATAGTGATTGAAGGACGCAAATCTCTTTTATCTGGTTCCGCGCGCGGTATTCTGAATGTTGAGAACTTTTCAAAGAACTTTATATCGGCTAAGCCAGCATAGTTAAAATTAGTTTAATCATGATCCTGGCTTTCCTGATGGGGCATATTTCAGCGGAACTGAACACCGGGCAGTATATTGCCTCCATTACCTCCGGCGTTATTCCATCCGGTTTCGCGATCGGCTTTATCTTTCTGATTGCCACGGTGATGTCGCTGGCCGCGGGCATCCCCTGGGGGAGAGGCAGGTAAAAAAAACCGGCAGGGTAGCCGGTTTCGTCGTTAGATCTTACAGGCGTCGCCGCAGTCATCGTCGGCAACAACGGCCTGCGCTTTTTTATCTGCCTCTTCAAGGCGTTCAGCGTTGCGCTCTTGCGCTTCTTCCAGCCCGCTAAAGACGAGGTTATCGAGATCAATTTCCATGCGTTACCCACTTAAGTTCAGTTTTGACCGTGAGCAAGTATAGGCAAAACGCCGGGGGGATGCACCCGGTGTGAACCCGGGTAGCACATAGCGATAAGTGCGGGTTTGCTACTGCATACAGTCGGGAGCGAGCGCGGGTCGGGATCCTACTAATAATAATAGTTGAAAGCATGTTTCATAACCTGCCGGCGATTATTTTAGTCGCGATCAAATTATTTATTAAACGAATCGACAACGAGCGCTGGGTTAGACATTGACTTGTATAAAATATGCTAATATTGACCGGCTTATGGATGTATCTATGGATTATGGTCAATGGTCTCGACAACAGCAGTAGCCGCTATCAAAGAATGGCGGAAAACTAATAAATTTATTTGTCACGTTAAACTCAACTATAAAAAGGTATTGCGGAAATGCAGGGAAATATCTTTAATCGGAGGAAAATATAAGGAATATCAGACGTTATGTGAAAATTACGCTTGTGCAAAACTAACGGGAGCAACCGAGGGGCTGGTTAACTTTGAAGATAAACCCTTTAAGGCCTATTTAAATAAAAAGATGTCAAAAAGAGCGAAGCTCAATATTGCTCATGGCGCTTTGAATTTTATAGAGAAAACCTTTCTTCCCGAGGCGTTGCCGCAGCTGTACGATATGAAAGCATTTGGTCGTTCGCTAATCACTATTGCGCTGAAAAACGGTACCTGCATTGATGTGAAGCTGCTGGCATCGCCTTTTCAGGAGGAGGGGGAGCTGATGCTCTTAATGTTCCTGGGTGATAAACGCGTCTACAGTATCTGTTTTTCCTGCACCGAAGATGGCCGAGCCTGGATTGGCGGCATCCAGGGTGGGAAAGACATTGATAATGAAGAAGTGAAAGCGCTGACCAAGGAGCTTTACGGCATCCGACCGAAGAACTTAATTATCACGCTGCTGTACGGTTTTTTGTCGCATTTCAATATCAAGGAGATCTATGCGATCGACAGCCAATACCATGTAAAAAGCGACAGAGTAAAAACCAGCTATTCTGAGCTTTGGCTGGAAATTGGCGGTGAGAAGCATCGTCGCGGCTGGTATAAATTGCCGGCGAACGAGATAAAGAAAAGCCTGGAAGAGGTTAAAAGCAAGCACCGGAGCCAGTTTATCAAGCGAGAAGGCTTGAAAGAGCTGGCCCAGCTGGATATGGCCGCCGCGCTACGCGATATTAGCGTGAATCGTCACGGCTGATTATCCTCGTTTCGCATTTGCCGGTGGGCAGGGGGCTGCCCACCGGCAATGGCGGAGTCAACCAGGCTGAATGCGGCCGGCGCCCACATCGCGGTGGCCGCTCGGCTAAAGACGTTATTCGCTAAGCTTCAGGCTGGGAGGCAGTTGATTCATGGTCACCAGAATGCCTCGATGGAGCTGAATAGCGCCCAGCTGTTTTAATTTGGCCAGGGTTCTCATGACCCCACTGCGCGACAAAAAGGTTCGCGACAGAATATAATTGGCGGCGGTGATTTTATTTTTGATCGCTTCTGGTTCATTGTTTAATTCTATAAGCTGATGAACAATGATCTCATAACAGGAAAGTTTAGAAACCTTAAAACAGTGGGCGTAGACTTTTGCCGAGGAATATTCCAGGAGACGTGAGACATTTTCCCATAATTGCTGTTCGGCGATGATCTTATGCGCCTCGTTAATTGATATCAGGCCAATAGAAGATGTTTCCTGGGTGCGCAGGTAAATATGCCGGGAATAACGTAGCTGACTATTCATGCCAAAGATGAATGGACTCGTTTCGGAGTTGATGATGAGTCCGTCGTTGTTGCGATATAAAGACATCGTGCCGCGGAACAAAACCAAGCATTGATGCTGGTTTTCTTTTACTATGCCGATGTTTCGTCTACCATTCATTAACATTTTGTTACATTTAGGCGCCAGGCAGCGAATGAGTTTATCAATGTCGTCTATGGGTTTGGTGATGGTCCGGAGCAGGTCTGTGTCATGTTGTACACGAGGGATTGTTTCCATGCTGATGATTTCCTTATAAAAAATAGAACTTCCAAAAAACAGCAAACTGTAGCCAAAACATTATCGATGACGCTGAGGGGGCGAATAAACCCCCAATAAGTCTACACATAGACTTAAAAAAACTTGCCGCCTCATCAGACTTAAGATAAATATTAATAGCATAAGCTTATAAATTTCCTTATTTACATAACAGCTAAATCTATTTGTTTTTAATTTTACCGATGTGATATTTGGGCTATTCCTGATATTTGATACTATTGGGCGGTAGCGTTTATGACTATTAACAGTGTTCAGGACTTGCAGTTATCAAGGATTGCTCGACAGTGGATTGCCAGTAGCCATGAGCAGAGTCAATACAGGAGCCGAATCTCAGGGGCTCCATTGAAGAAACCGTCAGGTTGGCTATGAAAAAACGAAAATATTTAAGTAAAAAAGAGGTGCAAGCATTAATTGATGCTTCGCAGCAGCAGGATGGCTCGCTGCGGGATTATTGCATGCTCCTCATGTGTTTTATTCACGGACTGCGCGTAAGTGAATTACGTTTTTTAAAAGTGAGCGATATTGATTTATCCAGCCAGCGGATCGCCATTCGGCGTTTAAAAAATGGCTTTTCAACTGTTCACCCTCTTCAGCCCCGTGAACAGCTGGCGTTAAGCCAGTGGCTGGTTAAGCGCACGAGCTGTTTAAACGCCGATCTTCCCTGGCTGTTCCTGTCGCGAAAAGGCACTCCGCTTTCCCGACAGCATATTCACGTTATGATGCGAAATTATGGCGTACAGGCCGGCATTGCCGTTCCGGTACACCCGCATATGCTGCGCCACGCCTGCGGTTATGCGCTTGCGGAAGAGGGCGTTGATACACGCCTGATTCAGGATTATCTCGGCCATCGCAATATCCAGCATACCGTCTTGTATACGGCGAGCAATCCGGCGCGCTTTAGCTCAATTACCCTCTGAAGCCGGAGTATCTGGCTCGGTAAGAGCCAGATAACCTTTAGTTATAGGTAAAATTCATAACGACCATTGCGCTAATATTACCCGCGGTGGCACCCCCTGCGACGCTAAAAATGCGCGCCCGCATATCGAATATGGCCTGACGGTTATTATCGACGTCGACGGCAATAGATTTTCCGCTGCCGGCATTTACTGAACCGGTTATACGCTGAAGTTCTATCGCGACATTGCGTGAACTATCGGGGCTGCTCACGTTGGCATATAAATCAGGGTCAGCTCCGTCAACAGGGCCTGTAAAGTGAGCGGTAACTCTTGATGTCCCCACGGGACAGTGGCTCAGCGTGACGTAAAACTCTTTCCAGGCGGAGTAAGAGTTGGCCGCGCTAAGCCGGCGGCTGGGAATATTATGTCCGAGATCGATATTATAAATACCGTTATTTTCGACGGTGCAGGAAGAAGCAACAATATCGCCGTTGATATAAAGAGTGACATCCGCGGCATAAGCGGGTAATGACGACGAAATCGCCGTAAATAACGTTATGACGGCCGGGCTGGCGATAATTCTCATTATCGACTCCTTAAGTAAGCAGTGAGAAACGAGAGCGGGATAAACTCAGTTGTACATCATCGTTAAGGTGGCCACCGCGTTGGCATGGCCGGGATGAATCTCCGGCGTGTTCTGGTAATAGCGAAAGGTGAGCGGCAGGGTTATCGAGGCGCCAGCCTCAGGGATGGTGCCGACCGGGAAAAAACGATCGAACTGAACGGGCGAGCCGTTATAAAGCACCTGAACGCCGACCCCCTGGGCTACGCCGGTTTCACTGCTTAAGGCCACTACGCCGAGCGTCGGGGAGAGATAACCTTGACTGCTTATTGACGTATTCACGGCGACCTTATCGTCGCACCGCACCGGAATTGACAGGTTTTTTTCGTCGCTGGTGCTGCCTGGACCAGAGAATTGGCCCACCGGAACAGAACCCATGTTGACAGTTAACGACGAGGGGACGGTGCAGCTTACCGCTTTATAAACAATATCTCCGGCATAGCTTATATAGTTAAGGTCTCCCCGATTACCGATACCTATACCGGTATCATATGCACCCATACCGAACTTGGTTTGCGCGACATCGAGAGTCCCGTTCATTACCGTATCCCCCGTTTTTACCAGCGTTAATGTGATCGTATATCCGAAGGTCATGCTGGCGTCGCTGGAGGTGTATCCCAGCGCCTGCGCGCGCGTATCGCAGTCGCTGCCGATACCTCTCACCCTCTGGCCGGCGCTATTTTGCAGCGCAATACCGATGCCTTCGACGCCGGTTTTATAGACCCCCGGAAAACCCGCCACTTCTTCTCCGCTGCCGTAATAGCAGGCGACAATCGGGTGCCCTCGAGTGACATCCGCCCAACCGCTTTGACCCTTGCAATTTCCGCTAAAGGTGAAGACCCGCTGCGTGCCGGGAATATCGCTGCCAACCGGCAGCGTCCGCGATACCGCGATCCGCGCAAGCTGCTGGGTAAACGGCGTGGGCGGGGAGCTGGGACAATAGCCGCTCTCCGCGTGGGCTGCGCTTGCGATGGGAATAACCAGCATAAGGGGGACGTTGACTCGTTTCATATCGTCATGCTCCTGCTATAAACACTGTGCATTAAGGTTGATAATCCCGCCGGCGTTTTGCGTCAGGCTGTAATTCACTCTGCACCGGCCATCAGGGTCGTGACTCCAGCTAACCTCCAGCTGACCCGCGTCTTTTAGCCCTGTCAGATAAACCTGTCCTCCATCACCTACGATGAAGCTTTTTGGCGTCGTGGAGGCGGGATCGATAACCGTTGCGCCGAACGGTACCGACGCGCCGTTGCGTTTTCTCAGGGTCATCAGGACCCGTTTACCGAGGCTGGTTTCATAGCTGGCCTTCACCAGCGCGCCGCGCGTGGGGATGACCGTCTGCGTTGCCAGCGCCAGTTCGGCATCATCGGCCAGGGTTTCGGTATTCAGCGTGAGATCGTTTTTGCGATAGGGGCTGAGGTAGGGAACGACGGTATAGCCGAAGCGATCGGTTTTGACGCCTATCTGTCCAAGCACCGCTACGTTTTGCGCGCCGGGCGCGGCAATCAGCGCCATCGTTTCGCCGAGGGGCTGGCTAAAGGTGAGGCCGTTGCGATGCGCAACGATCCCGCCCTGCAAACCATAGTTAACGCGTTCGCTGTAGCGATCGCGGGCGTAGCCGACGAGGGTCTCGGCGTAAGAGGCGCGCCAGTCGGCATTAATCCCGCTATTGCTTCCCTGGCCCTGAGAACCATAGCCCTGCATGACGCTCCAGCTCAGATTGTTATCGGCCAGCAGGGTACCGCCCAGGCTCACGTTATTGGTGGTATTTCCCTGCTTACTGGTATTCATCATGTAGCTGGCGTAGGTGGGATGGCCGTCGAATAATTTATCCAGTGGAATACTCATGGTGAGCGCAAACAGCCCATCGCGGTCGTAGGTGCGCCCGGACCGCTGGCCGTAGCGTTCCGTTGAGTGAATGTTATAGCTGTAGCTCAGACCGAAACTGATGCCTTTGTACGAACCGTTGTAGCTCGCGCTATATGACTCCATGCGCTTGTGTGTACCCCAATAGTCTTCCACGATGGCGCTAAGCGCGAGGTTGCCTGGTATCTGAAACAGGTTCTGGCTGACGGTTAACTCGGCGCGGTTGCGTCGGCGTTCCGGCATCACGTAGCGCCGTCCGTCGCGCCAGGTATTGAGAACGTCCTGCATATCCCAGTAGCCGCTGGTGGCATAGCGATAGCCCGCGAAGGTGAAGTTAGTCCCGGTCTGCACCAGGTTTTTGCTGTAGCGAATACGCCAGGATTGGCCTTCTTCTCGTGGTCGATTTTTTTGCTGCGACCAGGCCTGGGTGATATCGGTGGATAGGGCGCCAATGGGACCCAGGTTTTTACCTATGCCCAGAGCTAACGCCTGGTATCTTTTACTGAACTGGCCGCCACCGTATACGGTGTAGCCGGCGGGAAGGCCATAAATCGCCGTGCCGGCGGCCAGCGGAGCTTTATCAATGCCGTTGTCATAGGCGCGGTAAACGCCGGCGGTCATGGCGTATTTTAACCGACCTTCGCGCTGCAGCACCGGGACCGAGGCGTAGGGCACCACGAGGAATTGTTCGCTGCCGTCAGACTCTTTGATGGTAACGTACAGGTCCCCGGAACCGCCGGTGGGGTACATATCGGTGATTTCGAAGCTGCCGGGCGAAACGTAGGTCTGATAAATGATGTATTCGTTTTGCCGGATCGTAACCTGGGCATGGGTGCGAGCAATCCCCCGCACAACGGGGGCATAGCCGCGCAGGCTCTCCGGCAGCATATCGTCATCAGACGCAAGCTGGCCGCCGCGAAACGGAATACTGTCGAAAATATCGGAAGGCGTGGTGCTATCGCCCAGCGTCAGTCGGCTCTTCAGCGTGCGTATATCGCGCTGGGCGTAGGTATAAACGGTATCCCATTTTGTTGAGGTGCCGTTTTCGCCACCCTGATGGCTGCGGTTCCAGGTGGTGTAATTACGCAATCGCCAGGGACCGATATTAAGACCGGGACGTAAATTAATGTACTGCGCGTTTCCGTCGCCGTCGTCGCCTTTTTTGTCCCGGTTGTTGGCGCCGCTGACGCTGTAATTAACCAGCGCCGCCGGAATGCCGTCATCCCACCGCGCAGGATCGACCCAGCCGCGCGCGGCGTTGGTAAGGGAGGATTGGGGAAAACTTAACAGCAGCTGCTGGTGCGAGAAACGAAAGTCGGCGCTGGCCTGAGGAATCGCCGACAGCCTTGCGCAGCTGGCATCGGGCTGGCCTAACGTCGGATAACGCTGGATCATGACGCCCCATGAGGCCAAATCGTTCAGGGAGAGACAGGGCTGTAATGCGCTCTGTCCCTGCGCGTTTTGCTGCATGCGGAACTCAACGTCCCGGGTATCCACCTTGCTGTCATTGACATAAATATCCACCCTGTAGCGGCCGGGCTGCTGCCCGCCACGCACCTCGAAGGCGGAGAGATCGGTGGTGGCCAGACCGCCTGCGCCGGCTTCCAGATGGGCGGGGTTGAACCGTTCACGGGCGTAAGCATAGGGGCTTATCACCACAATGAGGGCAACCTGGGTGGCGATAAGGTAAGCTAAATTCAAAGGCGAGTCGCTTAACGTTTTTTTGTTCATCCTGAAAGGCTCCTGAACTGACGGCAATTGCCGCAGCGCAAACCGTCGGCAGCGGCGGGTTAGCGAACCTGCGTGTGGCTTTTACCCACGCCGCCAAAGTCGTTAATGATTTTCCATGACACCAGGCCGGTCACCTTGCCGGGGGTAGCAAACGTGGCTGAGCTCATTGGTGCGACAAAGGTGGCTTCGGTAATGGGATGATTGCCCACCGTGACCTCGTTGAAATTCATGTAAAACGGCGTCGGATTCGATACCGTTAGCCTGCTGCCCGTCTGGCGCCATCGCAGCTTATGGGTCACCTCTTCCGGGATACCCTTCAGCGTGTTGGGGCGATAAATAAGCTTGAGGCGCGTCCTTACGGCGATTTGCAACGTATTCGCGTTTTCCGGGGCGGTATTTGTCGGAATAGCTTTGACGTTTAGCCAATAAAGCGACTCGCGATCGGTTGGGAGCTGGCCGCCGGTATTGACGATCCGCAGCAGGTTTTGCTGATTGCCGTCGAGGCGGAACAGCGGCGGGGTAATAATAAACGGCGGCCTGGCCGGATCGTTATTGTTCGGCTCCACCCACGACTGGATCAGATATGGGCCGGTATCCGAATTGCTGACGCTTAAAGAGGCCTCTTTTTTGCCGCCATCAAAAATCAGTCGCGTGCCGCCAATAGTGACGCCGCCGCTTTCTGTCGCCGCCGCTAATTCGCTCGCCAGCACCAGAAGGAGGAGGGGAAATACTCTATATCCTTTATGCATGATAGCTATTGACTCCACAAATACGAAAAAGGACGGACCGGCCGCTGCCGGTCCGCGGAAATAACGCCAGCGCAAAAGAAATACGCCGACGAAATATCCGTTAGTTGTAATTGAGGGTAAATGTGCTGGTTGAGTTAGCGAACCCTGCGTTTACGGTGTTTGATGTCGCATAATAGCGAGCGACGAAAGCGAGACTATTTCCGCCCGGCTGCAGCGGGTAAGCGGATGAGGCGGTATATAATGGGACGACGACGTTTTTATTATCCATTAATTGGATCCCAACACCTTTAGCTACGCCCGGTTGCTGGGTGAGCGCCAGAATAGTGCCAACGCTGCTATCCGCCGTGCCGTCGAATTTTACCGTGGCCGACTTAGCGGATTTCGGGCAATCTTTCAGCTCAATAATAAATTTGGTTGCCGAGGCCGTGGAGCCCGCGCCGTTGAAGGCTTTGCTGGAGACATTCCCCATCATGACCGTCAGCGGGTTGGTCATATGATTGATCACGGTACAGGCGCTATCGGTGATGGAGCCGTAAAATTCAATACGGCCATCATCCGCGAATGCGGATGCGGACATGACACCGGCTAACAGACCAACAGCAATAAGACTCTTGTTCATAAGATAGTCCTTATATGCAATATAGAAAGGTAATAGCTTCACAGAAATAAATTTCTCATGAGCCTTTATTAATCTGATAGCCAGATGTCGTGCTGAAATAGATCCAGTGACGCTGAGATTTATTTCTGCAGAAGACATTTTGTATCAAAGTGTCATGTTTAGTTTTATCTATTTTGTTTATTGATTTTTTAGATATAGATGCCATGGATGGCTATTTTTGCGATATTAAAAACCAATAATTCAGGGGTGTATGGTAAATAATCTGGTGTTTCGGAGGGTGGCGGCTGAGGTTAAGGTTTGCTGGAACATGCGCGCTAGTTGCTAATCTATTGATAATTAATGTTTTAAATTATTCGAGTTACGAAAAACCTTACGGGTTGACAGGGTATTGGTGATTTATTATGTTAGTGACAATCTGATACATTATGTCAAGTAAGAAATATATTGGTTGTCGCGTCACCATATATTTTTAAATCTTGCAGCATTGCTCGCAGTATAAAGCACCGTATGCTGAATATTTCTGTGACCGAGATAATCCTGAATTAGCCGGGTATCCATGCCTTTATCGGCCAGCGAAAAACCGCAGGCGTGGCGCAGCATATGCGGATGGGCCGCAATTCTTAAACCCGCACTTTGGCTATAGTGGCTAATCAGTACGTGGATCCGCTGACGCGATAGCGGCGTTCCTTTTTGCGAAAGAAATAGCCAGTCGCTGTCGCTGTTGCGATAGTTTTTACGCACCGACAGCCATTCACGGATAAACGTCATCTCGCTCGAAAAGAGAGGATGCGTTGTGGAAAACCCATTTTTAAGCCGTTTGACGTAAATTGAGTGGTTATGCAGGTCAAGGTCAGATAGCCGCCAGTGGCGAATTTCGCTAACACGGCAACCGTGAATGAAGCACATCCAGATTAAACAACGATCCCTCTCCGGGTTCGCTCCCTTGTACGCCTCGTTGATGATTTTTTTTATCTCCATTTCGGTGAGATATTTTCGTTTATTCATGTTTAATCTCCTGAACAGCCATGAAATTTTTCCCCTTCCGGTGTGAAGGCGAATGGCTTCGCCCGATGTAAGCGGTCAAATGAACGCGCCGGGTATGATTAAACAGCGGGGTGAGGATAGCAAGACGGATCGGACTGATTCGCCAGGATCGAAACGCGCTTAACAGCGAATGCAACGCGGGCTTTACGGCTTTCGTTATAACTCATCATTCGTTCAACTTACTTTTATAAATTAAAAAAATTTAAACATTTAATGCCTGATAGTTTTACATTATTTTTACAAATACATATAATTCCTTACGTTCTTCGCTCTGTCCGGGAGCGTCCAACCAACATGATATGCGGTATGCGCTTTTATTTGTCTGATAATGCGCTGTTTATATAAGATGTTTTGGTTTTTTCGACTGATGTCGTATGGGATGAAATATGGACGAACAACAAGGTGGCGGTAGGGGCCTGTTCTTTACCGTTTACCGGGTACTTTTTGCATTACTAAGCTTTGGCACTGGACTCTTTTTCACTATCTGGGGGGGCAAACTCCTCTCTCTCGGCGGCAGCGCCTGGTATCTGTTAGCCGGTCTCGCTTATCTGCTTATCGCCGTCGGCTATCTTGTCCGCAGCCGCTATGTCCTGCCTTTTGCCATTCTGACTTTCCTGTTGACCCTTTGCTGGGCGCTGTATGAAGTGCAGCTCAGCTATTGGGGCCTGATCCCCCGGCTGGTCGTTCCCGCGCTGATGCTGATGCTGGCGCTGTGGCTGGCGGCGACGCTGCCGATCCGGCCTGCGCGCAGACGCTACGCCAACTGGAGCGCCTCGGCGATTTTCCTCCTGCTGCTGGCGACGCTGGTCTCCGCCTTCTACCCGCACGGCGGTATTCATCACGGCGTGGTGAAAGCGAGCGACGCCAGCACGCCGACCCTGGCGTCAAAAAGCGATAACTGGGCGTTTTTCGGTCGCGATGCCTCCGGCACCCGTTTTGCGCCGTACGATGAGATCACGCCGCAAAACGTCAAAAACCTGAAAGTCGCCTGGACGTATCACACCGGCCGCCGGCTAACCGGCGCCGGGATTGGCGTCGATGAAAATACCCCGCTGCAAATTGGCGACACGCTGTACTCCTGTACGCCGCTGAACGTGGTCACGGCGCTGGATGCGGATACCGGGAAAGCGCGCTGGCGTTTTGACCCGCACGCAAGTACCGCCGAACACGTCACCTGTCGCGGGGTCGGCTATTACGATGTACAAAGCGATGATTCGCTGAGCGCAGAAGAGAAGGCCAGCCCGGCGCTGCAGCAGTGCCCGCAGCGTATTCTGGTGTCCACGGTCGACGCCCGTTTGATCGCCCTGAACGCCAAAACCGGCGAACTGTGCGATGACTTCGGCGACCACGGTAGCGTCGATCTGAAACAGGGTATGGACAATACCGAAAACAGCAAACGCTACCACCCGACCTCAACGCCGGTGATTATGGGACATATTGCGGTGCTCGGCGGCTGGGTGCGCGATATCGTGCACGGGGAGCCGTCCGGGGTGGTACGCGCGTTTGACGTACGTAACGGAAACGTGGTGTGGGCGTGGGACGTCGGCCAGCCGGAAAACGTTACCGACCCGGTAAAAGGTCGCGTCTATACCCTCGAAACGCCGAACGTCTGGACGGTGCCGGGCTTTGACAAAGAGCTGAACCTGATTTATCTGCCGACCGGTAACGGTCCGCCGGACTACTGGGGCGGCGATCGCAACGCGGCCAAAGAGAAATACGGATCTTCCGTGGTGGCGGTGGACGCCAGCACCGGCGAGACGAAGTGGGTCTTCCAGACCGTGCATCATGATATCTGGGACTATGACCTGCCGTCGCAGCCGGTACTGTTCCATATGAAAAACGAGCGGGGCGAAGAGGTTCCGGTTCTGATCCAGACCACCAAAACCGGGCAGATTTACGTACTCGACCGGCGTACCGGTAAGCCGGTGACCCGCGTGGAAGAGCAGCCTGTCGCCCATGACGGCGCGGAAGGCGAGCATCTCTCCGCCACCCAGCCGTTCTCCACCGGCATGCCGCAGCTGGGCGTCGAGCCGCTCACCGAGAAATCGATGTGGGGCGTGACGCCGTTCGATCAGCTGATGTGCCGTATCGACTTCAAAGCGTCGACTTATCTTGGCATGTACACGCCGCCGTCAGAGAAGCCGTACATCGAGTGGCCAAGCCTGCTGGGGGGCATGAACTGGGGCGGTATCACTATCGATGAGCGCACAGGAACGCTGTTCGTCAACGATATGCGGATGCCGTTGAGAATGTCGCTGGTGCGCAAAGAGGATATGGCGAAATATAAAGTCTCCACCGACGAGGTGCCCGGCTTTATGGGAACCGTGCGGCCGCAAATTGCCGGGCCATACGGCGGCGTGCGGATCGATATTTTGCAGTCGGCGCTGGGCGTTCCCTGTAATACCCCGCCGTTTGGCACCATGAGCGCCATTGACCTCAACACTCGCCAGCTGTTGTGGCAGGTGCCGATGGGGTCGGTGGAGGATACCGGTCCGCTGGGGCTGAAAACGCACATGCATATCCCGCTGGGCATGCCGACGCTGGGCGGCCCGACGTCAACCGCTTCCGGACTGGTGTTCTTCGCGGGAACTCAGGATAACTACCTGCGCGCGCTGGATTCCGCCACCGGTAAAGAGCTGTGGCGCGCTCGTCTGCCGGTTGGGGCAGTGGCGGCGCCGCTGATCTATAAATCACCGAAAAGCGGTAAAGAGTACGTGGTGATCTCCGCCGGGGGCGCCAGCCACTCGCCGGACGTGGGCGATGATATTATTGCCTTCGCGCTGGAAGAGTAGCCGCAGCCGTTTCGCTTTTGCGCAAGTAACCGCCCCTGTGGGCGGTTTTTTTATGGTCCGAAGCCTGGCCGGCGCTAAACCGCGTGACAGGCGACGTGGTGGCCGTCGGCGACCTCCCTTAATAGTGGAATATCGCGACGGCAGCGGTCGCTGGCCTGCGGGCAGCGGGTGGAAAAGCGACAGCCGGAAGGCGGCCGGGACGGGTCGGGAATTTCACCTTGCACCACCGCGACCGGCTCGCTGTCCGGATCGAGGGTCGGTACCGCCGCCAGCAGCGCCCGGGTGTAGGGATGCAAAGGCCGGCTGAATAGCGCATCGCGGCTGGCGGTCTCCACCAGCTGCCCGAGATACATCACCGCCACGTCATCGCAGAGATGTTCTACCACCCCGAGATCGTGGGAGATAAACAAAAACGTCACCCCATGATCGTCGCGCAGATCGGAAAACAGATTAATAATCTGCGCCTGAATCGACACATCGAGGGCCGAAATCGGCTCATCGGCAATAATAAAATCCGGGTTTAAGATCAGCGCCCGGGCAATGCCGATGCGCTGACGCTGGCCGCCGGAAAATTCGTGCGGGAAGCGGTTGTAATGCTGCGGCGCCAGCCCGCAGATGCGCATCACCTCAAGGGTTTTATCATACAGCTCCGCCCGGCGACAGAGCTTGTGCTCCAGCATCGCCTCGCCAATAGCGTCGCCGATGCGAATGCGCGGGTTTAACGAACTGTAAGGGTCCTGAAACACCAGCTGGATTTTAGGCCGCAGCGCGCGCATTGCCCGCGGCGGCAGTTCGGCAAGTTCCTGACCGCGAAACTTGACGCTGCCGGCGGTCTTCTCATACAGCCCCAGCAGCGTGCGGCCAACGGTGGTTTTCCCGCTGCCGGATTCGCCCACCAGACCAAAAATCGTTCCCCGGCGAATCTTAAAGCTCACGCCATCCACCGCCCGCAGTACGCCGGTCTGCTGACCGAACAGCCCATCGCGCAGCGGGAAGTGTTTTTTCAGCCCATCCACTTCAATCACGTATTCATGACTCATGTCACGGACTCCGAAAGTTCACAGTAAAAGCAGGCGGCCTGCCGGTCTTGCCCTGACAGCGGCGGAATGCTCTGTCGGCAGCGCGCGGTGGCTTTTGCGCAGCGCTCGGCAAAGGCGCATCCGGCGGGAAGGGCGGCGAGGTCCGGCACCTGGCCGGGGATTGAATAGAGGCGTCGGCGCCGCGCCCCCGGCACCGGCCGCGAGGCAATCAGCCCCTGAGTATAGGGATGCTGCGGGTGACGCAGAATCGCGGCGGTCGCGCCCTGCTCGACGATACGCCCGGCGTACATCACCACAACGTGCTCGGCCATCTGCGCGATAACCCCGAGATCGTGGGTAATCAGCATCATCGCCATCCGGTTGGCCCGCGCCTGGTCGCGCAGCAGGCGCAGGATCTGCGCCTGCACGGTGACGTCCAGGGCGGTTGTCGGCTCATCGGCAATCAGCAGCTTCGGCTGGCAGCTCAGCGCCATGGCAATCATCACCCGCTGCAGCATGCCGCCGGAAAGCTGATGCGGATAGCTGGCCATCAGGCTCTCCGCGCGCGCCAGCCCGACATCCGTCAGGCGCTGGGTAGCGTGTTGCCATGCGGCCTTCGGCGGCTCGCCGCGGTGGCGAATCAGCGGTTCGCAGAGCTGCTCGCCGACGGTGAGTACAGGATTCAGGGCGGTCATCGGCTCCTGAAAAATCATCGCCAGCTGATTGCCGCGCAGGTCGGCCATACGGGCGTTTTTCAGCCGCAGCAGGTCCTGGCCCTCAAAAAGAATTTCCCCGCCGTCAATGCGCGCCGCCTGCGGTGGCAGCAGACCCATTAACGACATGGCGGTGACGCTTTTGCCGCAGCCGGATTCGCCGACCACGCCAACGGTCTGCCCGGCGCGAATAGTGAACGACACATCCTGTACCGCGCGTACCCGGTTTTTGTCGGCGGCAAAAGAGACCGAAAGCTGATTAAAGGTGATTAATGCGCGACTCATTTCAGCCTCTGTTTCATTTTAGGGTCCATGGCGTCGCGCAGGCCGTCGCCCAGCACGTTGATGGCGATGACGGTGATAAAAATGGCGATCCCCGGCGGCATCCACAGCCAGGGCCGGCGCTGAAAGTCGATCAGGCTGTTGGCGGCGTCCATCATATTGCCCCACGACGGCGTCGGCGGTACCACGCCAAGCCCGAGGTAGCTGAGCGCCGACTCGCTGAGGATGGCGTTCGCCACCGCCATGGTTGCCATCACCACCAGAATCGGTACCGTATTCGGCAGCAGATGACCAAACAGACGGCGTCGCGCCGACAGTCCCAGCACCTGGGTCGCCAGCATAAAGTCGCGCTCGCGCAGGGAGAGGCACTGCCCGCGTACCAGCCGCGCCAGCTTCGGCCACTCCAGCAGGCTCAGCATAATCACCACCATATAGATGCGTGAGTCCGGTGAGAAATCGAGCTCCGAGAGCATCGCGCCCGCGACAATCAGCAGCGGCAGGCCGGGGATAGTCATCACCAGATCGGCAAAACGCATAATAAGTTTATCGGTCAGGCCGCCGGCGTAGCCCGACAGCGCGCCGAGCAGATAGCCAAGGGTGACCGACAGCAGCATGGTCAGCAGGCCGATAATCAGCGAAATGCGCCCGGCCAGCAGCAGGCGGGTGTAAATATCGCGACCGAGAAAGTCGGTACCCAGCCAGTGTTCCGCGCCGGGCGGCCTGTTAATCATCAGCGCGTCGGTGGCATCGTCTTTCCACGGCGACCACAGCGGCCCCAGTATGCACCAGAGGGCCATTACGACCAGCAGCAGCAGGCACAGCATCGCCAGGCGATTGCGGCGCAGCGCCTGCCAGGCCTGACGCCAGGGGGATGGGGTCACCTGCGCCAGCGCCGGGATTTCCGCCTTGCGCAGGCGTCGGTTAGCAGAAAACAGAGAGCTGAGCATCAGGACCTCACGCGAATGCGCGGGTCGACCCACGCGTAAAGCACATCGGCAATCAGGTTGCCAAGAATGGTCAGCACCGCCAGAAACAGGGTAAAGCCCATTAACACCGGGTAGTCGCGGGCGGCCAGCGAATCGATATGAATATGCCCGGCCCCCGGCCAGTTAAACACTTTTTCGGTAATGATCGCCCCGGAGAACAGCCCCGGCAGCTCGAAGCCGAGCAGGGTGATGATCGGCAGCAGGGCGTTACGCAGGGCGTGCTTCAGGATAACCGTGCGTTCGCGCAGCCCTTTCGCGCGGGCGGTGCGGATAAAATCCATTTTCACCACGTCGAGCATGCTGGCGCGAAAATAGCGGGTCAGGCTGCCCGCCTGGAGCATCACCAGCGCCAGTACCGGCAGCACCAGATGGGCGGCGACCTGCAGCACATACTCCCAGCCGCTGTCGTCGCTGCCGGTATTGGTCATGCCGCCCACCGGTAGCCAGTGCAGGTCGACGGCGAACCACTTGATGAGCAGCAGACAGAGAAAAAAGGTCGGGAACGACATGGCGGCGAACACCGCGACGCTCACCAGATGATCGAACGCAGAATTGGGCTTCAGCGCTGAGACCACGCCCACCGTCAGGCCAATTCCCCAGTAAAACACCAGCGCCACGCTGGCCAGCAGGAAGGAGTTCCAGATGTACTGGTTGAGCAGCTGGCTGACCGGGATCTGGTACTGCAGCGAAAACCCGAGATCGCCGCGCAGCAGCTGGCCGAGCCAGTGGATATAGCGGGTGAGCAGCGGCTGATCCAGGCCGTAAATGGCTTTCAGTTCGGCGGCGCGGGCAGCTGTGAGGGTGATATTGCCGTCGATAAAATCGCCCGGCGTTTTGGCAAACAGCATAAAGATAATCAAGGAGGCCAGCAGCAGCATCGGCAGCGTTTGCAGCAGCCGTCTCAGGATGAAATTTCTCATGACATTCTCACGTCAGCCGCCGGTCATCCCGGCGGCCGGGGATTTACTTAACGATTTTGACATCCGGCAGGCTGCCGGTCAGGCCGTTGTAGATATCCGGTTTGAAGCCGGTGACCCGGGCGCTGCTCGCCGAGAGAATTTCACGGTAGCCGAGAAGGATCACCGGCGGGTCCTGCGCCAGTACCTGATACAGCTGGTGGTAGATAGGCTTACGTTTCTCGACCTCGAGCACCGAGTTACCTTCGGTAATCAGCTTATCGACCTGCGGGTTGTTATAGCCGGACTCTTTCGCTTCCGCGCTGTAAAAATCCCACACGCCATCATGCGGGTCGTTAAGGGTACTGGTGCTGAACGACGCCAGATCGTAATTACCCGACTTACGCTGCGCCATCAGGGCGTTGAAATCGACGACCTGCGGTTTTAACAGGACGCCGATCTGCTGCCAGTTCTCTTTGGCGATGGGGATCAGCGCATCGTTGAGCACTTTCTTGCTCACCAGCAGCGTTAACTCCAGGCGTTTGCCCTCTTTGACGCGGATACCGTCCGGCCCCGGTTTCCAGCCGGCTTCGTCAAGCAGCTTTTTCGCCTGCGCCGGGTCATAGTGATACGGGTTCACCCCCTCGGCGTTCCATGCCCAGGAGATCGGCGCGATAGGCTCAATCGCCACCTTGCCGTAGCCCTGGTAGACCACATCAATCAGCTTCTGACGGTCGAGGCCGTAAATCAGCGCCTGGCGTACCTTCACGTCCTTCAGCGCCGGGCGGCGGACGTTAAATTCCACCTGGCTGTAGTCGCTGGAGCCGTAAAGGTTGATGTTGGCAAAGCCGAGCATTTTCAGCTGTTCGATATCGTCAGGACGCGAGGTAAAGGCGTCGTAGTCGGTTTCACCCGTCTGGAAGAGCTGGAAGTTGGTTGACGGGTTGGTCACGCGATAGATAAAGCGCGGAGTGGGCGGCGTACCGCGATAAAAATGGCTGTTGGCGTGGAAACGAATCTCCTGGCCGGGGATGTATTTGTCGTAAACGTAGGGACCGTTGCCCAGCGGTTTGCCGTGCAGGGTGCGCAGATAGTCGAGATTGCCGCGCTGGTAGCCTTTGCCGTAATAGGCTCTGGAGAGTACCGGACCGCCAATTTTTGCCAGCGTCGTCGCGCCCGGCTGGGTGGTGGTCACCTGCAGCGTTAAGGGGTCAAGCACTTTCAGACCGCTGACGCTATCGGCTTTCGCCGCTTTGTACTCCGCGCCGCCGGCAATATTGGCGAGCGTGATATCGGTATCGCCGTCGTATTTCGGATCCAGCAGCACGGTAAGGGTAAAGGCGACATCGTCGGCGGTCAGCGGCGAACCGTCGCTAAAGGTCAGGTTGGGGCGCAGCTTGATGGTGTAGACCTTGTTATCCGGACTCACCGTCCAGCTTTCGGCGAGACCCGGCACCAGATTGCCGTGGCTGTCCCAGTCGATCAGGCGAGAGAAAATCACGTTGGTGACGTTCTCATCCCAGCCGTTGACGAAGAAGTAGGGGTTAAAAATGCCCTGCGGCTCGGAGATGCCGGCCACGACGGTATCTTTGCGCAGCTTCGCGGCCGCGGGGATCTGGCTGGCATCGCTGGCCGGGGTGATCCCTTCTTTTAAAATGTCGTCGGCGATGGCGACCGAAGAAAATGCCACCGCGCCGCCGAGCAACGCGATTTTCAGAGCAAGCGCGAACCGCGTCTGTTTGCTTTTTAACCCGTGCAGTAGTCTGGACAAAAGTGCTCCCTCATCAAAGAATTGCGTAAAATATTTACAAATCATGACGAAAGATAAGAGGCGCACCGCGCCCTGTCTAACACCGAAAAGCTATGGCTTATAGCGATTTAGCATTAGCAATAATTCAGAATTAATCTGTCATTTTTGCGCTAAGCGCCAGCATTCTCTGCTGTTTACGGGGTGAAGGGCTGCCATCCGGCCGCAATGCCGCGGTAAGCAGTATGTAGTGTGCAGCGATCGCGGGCAGCCCCGTGACGTAAGCCAAATGTTTATGGCGTCTGCCAGAGGGTCTCCGGCTCGGCGAAACCCTCTTCGACCCGGGCAAAGAAGCGGCTGGCGTGCAGGCCGTCAACAAAGGCGTGATTGAATTTGCCCGCCACCGGGATAATGCCGTTTTTCAGCTTGCCCCAGGTGAGGGCAGGCACCGCCGCGCCGACGTAATACTCCGCGTGAGTGATGGCGCTGAAATGCAGCCACGGCAGGCAGCTGGCGCAGAAGAAATTCTCGCCGTTGACGATAAGCGGTGCCGGCGCGGTATGTTTCGCCGCTTCAATGTTCGGCGTGGCGGCATGGCTGAAGGCGGCAAAATCGGCGGCGTTGTCGCACCAGACCTGGCGAAAGCCTTCCTGGGCGGTCATCACCGGCGTCATTACCGCCAGCTGGTCATATTCGATAATATCGTCACCCAACTGCCGCTGTTTCAGCTGCGGCACCCCGTTCGCCGCGCGAACCAGGGCGTAGAGCGCCAGCTGGAAAAACGAGACGCCGCGATCTTTCGCGCACTCATATAGCCGCTGCGCTTCGACAGGAACGCAGAGATTAAAGCTGGGGTTGGCAAAACCGCGATAAAAATCAAAATGATCTTTTCGCGGCCAGTTTTGTTTGTCGATTACGCGATAGTTGGCCACGGGCGTCTCCTGTTGAGTCAGTGCCTGATACTATGCGACGATTTCAATCAGGTTGCCATCGGGGTCTTTAATCACCGCTTCATAATAGCCATCGCCGGTGGTCCGCGGCGGCGAGACCAGAATCCCCTGCGCAGCGGCGCGGTTTGCCAGCATATCCACCTTTTCAGCGCCGCCAACGGTAATCGCCAGGTGTACCCAGCCGGTGTGGTTGTTATCCGCCGTCTGCGCGACAAGCCCCGGCTTGGTCATCAGCTCAATGGCAATGCCGTCGCCAATCTTGACAAAAAAGGACTCAAAGCCCGGGTTGGTTTGGCTGCAGTACTTCTCATTAATCTCGCCGTCGAAGAAGGCCACCCAAAAGCGGGCCTGTTGCTCAAGCTGGCGGGTCCATAGGGCGATGTGGGCAATTTTCATAGCAAACCTCTTTATAGGGTGTATTGACAGTCAGGGGCTGAATGCACGATTATGCACTTTGTTGCTCGATAAAGATTTTATCAGGAGTTATTTGTGCTCGATTATGCTGCTTTTCCTAAACAACGACAAGCGCTTATTTGCCAGATCCTGCAGGAGAACGGCAGGGTGGTTTGCGCCGAACTCGCCAGCCGCCTTAACGTCTCCGAGCATACTATTCGCCGTGATTTACATGAACTTAGCCGCGAAGGGTACTGTAAAAAGGTCTACGGCGGCGCGGTGATGACCCTGCCGGAGGCGGGGGACTATAGCGAGCGCAAAGAAAAAAATACGGCGACAAAAAGCAGGATCGCGCAGAAGTGCGCAAAGCTGGTGAAGCCCGGCGGCTGCATTTTTATCGATACCGGCACCACCAACCTGGCGATGGCGGAAGCGCTGCCGGCGGAGCTGGCGTTAACGGTGGTCACGAATTCTCCCGAGATCGCTGCCGTACTGCTCAAAAAACCGCTGTATGATGTGGTGATGCTTGGAGGTCAGATCCAGCGGGCCAGCGGCGGCTGCGTGGGCGCCTCCGCCGTGGCGCAGATTCAGGGCATGCTCTTCGAACAGGGATTTATCGGCGGCTGCGCCATGGCGCCTGAGTCCGGTCTGACGGGCTTTGACTACGCCGACTGTGAATTTAAAAAAGCGGTGATAAAACAGTGCAGCGAAATCATCGTCGGCCTGACCTCGGACAAAATCCCTGCGGTGGCGCGCTTTGTGGTGGTCGAAAGCAGCGCCATTGACGTGCTGGTGGTCGAGGAGAATATCAGTCGCGAATATCGCGACGCGTTTAGCGAACACGATATTCGTATTTATACCGTTTAAACGGTTTGCTGGCCTACTTTGACAGCGAAGTGGCAATCAGGCGCAGGCCGAGCGCGCCCAGCACCGTGGCGGTGACGATATCGATCTTACGCTTCATGCGCAGGTAGACGCTGCGCGGTCGCGCGGAAGAGAGCACCAGGGCTACCAGCGAATACCAGCTGACGTCAATCAGGAAGCTCATCAGCGGCACGATATAGTAAAAGGCCAGCGGGATGCGCTCCGGCAGCAGGGCGGTAAAAATAGAGGCGAACACCAGCGCCGTTTTTGGGTTGCTGAGCTGGGTATAGAGGCCATCGCGGAAGGTTTTCAGCAGGGAATGTTCCGCCGCCATGCCGCCTGCCGCAAAATCCATCGGCTGCGCCGCGCCGCGGTAGATTTTATACCCCAGCCAGAGCAGATAGAGGCCGCCCGCGACCTTCAGGCCAATAAACATTTCCGGCACCGCGGTCAGCACTTTTTGCAGCCCCATCATGGCCATAATCGAAAAGATAGCCGCCCCCGTCCCGGTTCCCAGCGCGGTGACCAGACCATGCATCCTTGAGCGCGCAACGGCGTTGCGGGCCACGTAAATAAAGCTTGGGCCGGGGCTGATCACGCCCATAATGAGTACGGCGGCAATGGCCATCAGGCTGGATAAAAACATAAACGCTCCTGGTTGATGTTGAGCGCTAAAGTCGCATCCGGCTCCCGCTCATGATTGTTTCACCGTCAAAAAATAAACAATCTTTAGCGTGCTGTCACCCGACTTTACGGCGCGATGTTTCATCGCCTGTTCGAATAACGATTCCCATTTCGCGCGTCGGTGATAAACTGGCTAAATGTGATCTTTGTCATATCGTCATTAAAACAGAGAAAAGAGACACTGCTATGCAACATATCATTGAGGGCTTCCTCAACTTCCAGAAAGAGATTTTCCCGCAACGTAAAGAGCTCTTCCGCAGCCTGGCCTCCAGCCAAAATCCTAAAGCGCTGTTTATCTCTTGTTCCGATAGCCGCCTGGTGCCGGAGCTGGTGACCCAGCAGGAGCCGGGCCAGCTGTTTGTGATCCGTAACGCCGGGAATATCGTGCCCTCTTTCGGTCCTGAGCCGGGCGGGGTTTCCGCGACGATCGAGTATGCCGTTGTGGCCCTGGGCGTGACCGATATCGTCATTTGCGGCCACTCCAACTGCGGCGCGATGAAAGCCATCGCCACCTGCCAGTGCCTGGACCCCATGCCTGCCGTGTCCCACTGGCTGCGCTACTCCGATGCAGCGAAAGCCGTCGTGGAGAAGAAAACCTGGGCCAACGAGACCGATAAAGTCAACGGTATGGTGCAGGAAAACGTTATCGCCCAGCTGAACAATATTAAAACCCACCCGTCGGTTGCCGTGGGTCTGCGGGATAGCACGTTGCGTCTGCACGGCTGGTTCTACGATATTGAAAGCGGTGACATTCGCGCGCTGGATAAAAACAGCAAAACCTTTGTGTCGCTGTCGGAAAACCCTGACGTTTATTTCGAATAAACTTCTCTTTCAGGGCACGGAAGCCCTGAGATGCCCACCTCCTGCCATAAATTTCCTGTCTGCCATACTCATTACGGCTTCCTGAATGATTTCTTAAGGAGAAGTGATGATTAAGCTGTGCGCAACCTGCGGGACGTCTTATGACGATCGCGGCAACACCCTGAACCATTGTCGTATCTGTGAGGATGAACGCCAGTACGTCCCGGCCAGCGGGCAGGTCTGGATCAAGCCAGACGATCTGACCGAGACGCATACGAATACGTGGCAGCAGCATAACGATCGGCTGTTGAGCGTCAGGACGGTACCGAAATTTGCAATCGGTCAGCGCGCGTTTCTGCTGCTCACGCCGCAGGGGAATATTCTCTGGGACTGCATCGCCAATCTTGATGCCGCCAGCAAAACGCTGATTACCGCCCTGGGCGGGATAAACGCGATCGCCATCTCCCATCCTCATTACTACACCACGATGCAGGACTGGGCCGACGCCTTTAATGCGCGAATTTATCTCCACGCCAGCGATCGCGAATGGATTATGCGCGATAGCCCGGCCATCACGCTATGGGAAGGAGATGCGCTGGAGATCCTCCCGGCGGTGCGGCTGCTGCGCCTGGGCGGCCATTTCGCCGGAGGAACCGTTCTGCACTGGGCGAAAGATGACGGTATTATGCTGGCGGGCGATATTATCCAGGTGACGCCGGGGGGGCGCGCCGTTTCGTTTATGTGGAGCTATCCCAATTTGCTGCCGTTGGCGGCCGCCAGCGTGGAGAAGATCGTTGAACGTCTGGGCGATACGCCTTTCGGGGCGCTGTACGGCGCCTTTAAGGGGCAGAACGTCCCCAAAAATGCCCGGCAGATCGTTTTAGACTCAGCGCAGAAATACCTCGCCTGTCTTAAGACGACGGCGCACCGCTGAGGGCGCGCCGCCGCGCGGGATTTACAGCACGCCGTCGCCGCCGTCGGAGCACCACACCTGGCCGGAGGTGAAGGAGCAGGCATCAGAGGCAAGGGTAACGTACAGCGGCGCAATCTCCACCGGCTGCCCGGGACGCCCCAGCGGCGTATCGGCGCCGAACTGACGCACCTTCTCATCCGGCTGGCCGCCGCTTGACTGCAGCACCGTCCAGTAGGGGCCGGGGGCGACCGCGTTTACCCGGATACCCTTCGGCCCCAGCTGTTTGGCCAGCGATTTCGTGAACGCCACCAGGCAGGCTTTGGTTTGCGCGTAGTCCAGCAGGATGGGGCTCGGCTTAAAGGCCTGGACGGATGAAGTATTAATAATCGCGCTGTGTTCTTTAAGATGACGCAGGGCGGCTTTGGTGATCCAGAAGGCCGCATAAACGTTGGTTTTGAAGGTGGCGTCAAAGTCGGCGGTGGTGAGTTCTTCCAGTGATTCGCAATATTGCTGGCGTCCGGCGTTATTGACCAGAATATCCAGCCCGCCGAGTTCGCTGGCGGCCTGTTCCACCAGGGTTTCGCAGAAGGATTCGTCGCGCACATCTCCCGGAATCGCGACGGCTTTACGTCCTTCGGCCTGAATCAGGGCAACTACGGTTTCCGCATCGGACTCCTCTTCCGGCAGATAGTTTATCGCCACATCGGCGCCTTCGCGGGCGAAGGCGATCGCGACCGCGCGCCCAATCCCGGAATCGCCGCCGGTAATCAGGGCGCGCTTACCGGCGAGCCGACCGGAACCGACATAGCTCAGCTCACCGTGATCCGGCTGCGGCTTCATCTCTTCGGCAAGACCCGGCGGCGATTGCGGCTGGTCAACAAAGGGGGGACGGGGATACTTCTCGGTATTGTTAGCGTTGTCGCTCATACTGACCTCCTCGTGTTAAAAGAGTAAGCGTAGTTGCCTGGTCAGCCTGCCGTGGAATATTGAAGAATAATTGAACGGCTTCGCTTTTATAATTTTGGCGCTTTGATTCCTTTCCCAACGGTAATTTACTGATTGCCGGGAAACTTTTCAAAATGAGAGGCACCAGCAGCGTTTGGCATTTTAGGATTATTCTATCGCAAGCCCGACGGTATATTTAGCGCCTTTTTAATGCTGCCCGGTGCGCATATTTACGCGGGCGGTGAAGTCGTAAAAAATATTTCCCGGGCGATTCATCAGGTACGGAACTTGTGAAAATGAACATCAGCAACCAGACTTATTAAGACAAGACAAAAATATGCCGGAGGTATGGTTGATGAAAAAATTACTGTCCGTTATTTTCTGTGCGCTAATGGCTCAGGGCGTTTATGCCGCGGATGACGGGGGATTTAAAAAAGATGCCGCTCCGCCGCCACCGCATAAAATTGACGATGGCTACCGCGGGACGGAGGACGGGCGAATTATGACCGTGCGCCAGGCCCTGGAAATGCACGATGGGGCAACCATCTCATTACGCGGCAATCTTATCGAGCAGCACGGTAATGACCGCTACAGCTTTCGCGATAAAACCGACACCATTGCAGTGATTATCCCCGCCGCGGTTTTTGATGGCCGCGAAGTGAAGCCCGATCAGATGATCAGCATCAACGGCAGCCTCGATAAAAAAATGACGCCGCCGGTAGTGCGGGTGGACCGGATCCAGAAATAACCGCTCAAGCAGGAGGAATTGATGTCCGTACAGCATCCAGCCGACCCGGATAAGCGGGGCCGTCATCCGTCGAAAGAGGACCCGCGCGAGCAGGGGGAAGTGCCGCGTAAAAGAGACGACAGCGAAGATCATAAAAAAGATCCCTGGCATCCCCAGCCTGAAAAGCGTTAACAATAGCCGCCCGTCAACGGGCGGCTATTTTTCTTTCCTACAGATCGAGCGGGGATAAACGCCTGCGCGAGCGGCTTGCCGGCTGGGATATCGCTTTCGCTATCGCCGCGCCGATCTCCGCGCAGGCGGTGATACCCTGAACGAAAGGCTGGTCGTGCATCAGCCAGGGAATGGCGGCGAACGCGATGCGCCCCCGTACTTCGGGCGGTTCCCGCAACGTATAGTCGTCACCGACATCAGGAATCTCTTCTCCGGTCGCCAGCAGCTGCTCCCTTAAATGCGGGAAGGGAAGATCTTTATTTTTCAGAGGCTTTTGCCCTCTGGCATCAATAAACACATCAAACGTATAGCGATTTTGTTCGCTGGTAATCACCGTTTTTTCCTGCTCTACCGCCATCTCATAGTCATGCCCTAAGGCGAGAATACTGATGACGCCCGCTTCGCGCAGCGCCAGCAGCCGGCGGATGGACTCCGAAGGAATGGCGGCATAGCAGTCGATAAAGACCCGCGCAAGGCCATTTTTGAAACGCTCCCGGTCATGGTCATTAAGGTGAGGCACCATCGCCTGAACGGCTTCATGCAGCCGCAGGATCGCGTAGCGCCAGGGAACCGTATATCGCGCGCGCTTGTTGCGCTCAACTTCTTCAAGGTTATCCAGCGCCCAGTGGAACGGATTATGCTTCTGGCGTTTAGCAAACCACGCCTCGCTAAAGCTGTCGGCGTTAAGGCTGTGAAGGGCGATATTTTCGCTCCATAGGGGGTCGGCAAGCGTGATTTCCTGCGCCACCAGCTCAAAGACGCGATCGAGCAGACCGTCGCTGCCCGCGGCGATGGCTTGTTCCATCGCGCTTTCGCTGACGATGCTCAGCGGCTCCCAGGGAATGGGGCAGTAAAAATCCGCTTCCGGCAAAATGCCGGAGCGCGACATCAGCACGATGCTTAGCGCCTCGCTTGCCTCGTCCAGCCTGAAGGCGAGGGCGTCATCGTCAGACCCGATAAACCGACCGTGCTGGACGGCGACGGCCATCGCGGCGTCAATTCCGCTTAGCGAGGTGCCCATAATGCCCACCCGGCAGGGGGGAATGCTGGCCTCCATAAGGCCAGACCACGGGCTGGGAAACCAGGTGCGGGTCGACTCTTCTTCATCGGGCCAGACGTGTCCGGTGGCGATCACCGCGAGGTCAAAGGCTTCAGCGACCGGCTCATCCTCGACCCACAGTCTGACCCCTTCTTCGGTCGCCTGCAGGTCGCTGACCCGGCAGGACTCATTGACCCGGATGCGAAAGCCCTGCTCCCTGGCCTCTCCGACCAGCGCAAGAAACTGGTCGCGAAAGTATTCACCCAGCAGGATGCGCGGTAAAAATTGACGATCGTGCAAAGCGTCGTAATCCACGCCATAGCGCGCAAGGTGCGTCCGGCTCTGGGCTTTCAGCCAGTCGAGATAGGTGCTCTGAATGGGGGGGATTTCAATGCTGGCGATATTGGCCAGCATCATGCGCGAATTCTCTTCATCGCTGTAGGGCATGCCCACGCCCGCCTCCTCGGCCTGCTCGTAAATTGACACGTCCAGCGGCTCGCCCTGCTTGAGTAATGAGAACAGGGTATAAATTCCGGTTGGACCTGCACCGATAATGGCAATTTTCTTCATAATGACTGACCCGCCGTTGTTGTTATCACATTTGTTGTCGGTGGCCTTCCGCCAGTTGAAAAGCTCCACGATAGATCATTTCCGGGTAACGGAAATCTGGCCCAATAATTGTGGTTCAAAATGAGGAAGAGGGCCAATTGCTGGCGCGCCTCTTCCTCGGGGTATACATATTAACGACTTAACAGGCTGGATAACGCAGATGACAAAAAGCTGATGGGGATTGACCCCACCAGGATTCAGATGATTGATCGTCCCAATGAAACCGGGTGACACCATCGGGTTTTGTATTCACCTGACATCATGCCATATGAGTAGTACAGATTCAGATTATTCTCGGCGGCTTCTTGGTATAGTGCGGTGAGATTTTTCCACATGAGCATAGTCCCCAGGGAACCGGCATTGATATCTTTTCGATAACCGATATTGATGAAGTCCACAAACATTACGCCGTATGACAGATGCTGATGCTGCTCAACGAATAACAAGCGAGATGTCGCGTTTTGCTATTAATCCGGCTTTGGCGCGTCGAACTTGACATATTAAGCCGGGTTGCTATTTCTTAAACTGGCGCCCCGATAATAAGCGCAACGGTGAGGTGAAAAATGGCAAGTGAAAAAGAGAGGCTGCCCGGGATTAAAGAGAACGATTTTTTTCTTAATTTTGAATGCGCTGCCCGCCAGATAGGCCTCGGAATATTATTGGCGATCATACTGGCAGCCCTTTTGGGACTCTTTTCTGGAGGATATTTTAGCACTGCCGAAAAAACAACTGCGCAGCGCAATTTAACGGTGGCCTATGACCGCTTCGGTCGTTTGCAAACTGAATTCAGGCTAAAGATTACCGCCCATCCGCGGGTCGCGGATAAATATATTTTTAGCCTTGGCGGTGATTTTACCTCTTCTTTTGAACCAGACAGTATCTGGCCCCGGCCAGACAGGATGTACAGTCAGAACGACCGGCTCTTTCTGGTCTATAATGATCTGAAAAGCATGAATAATTTTTCTATATGGCTCTACGTTACGCCCACCCGCCCAGGTAAGTTGAACCACTCTTTGCAGCTAAACGGCGAACCCGAAATCCGCTTCTGGCAATTTATTTATCCTTAGGAGGATGCGATGGAGATGGTCTTGCGTGCGTTAGCGATATATTTAATTTTGCTGGTGGTGTTTAAAATCGCCGGCCGCCGGGCGCTATTACAAATGACCAGCTTTGATCTGATTTTATTACTTATTATCAGCGAGGCTACCCAGCAGGCGCTGCTGGGGAACGATTTTTCGGTGACCGGCGCAATGCTGACGATTATGACGCTGGTGGTCGTGGATATGCTTTTCGGATTAATGAAGAAATATACCGCTGGCGCAGAGTCAGCGCTTGATGGTTGCCCGGTGATTTTAGTCGAAAATGGCGTGCCGTTAATTGACAAGCTGAAAAAAGTGGACGTCTCCTGTGATGATATTCTGGTCGCCGCGCGGCAGAATCAGGGTATTACGGAATTAAGTAAAATCAAATATGCCATACTGGAACGGAATGGCCACATTTCTATTATTCCTGCTGAGAGTTAAAAAGGTCTTTTTATGTCAAATAACCCTTATAACCAGGCGAAAACCACCGGCGAGCTGACTAAACAGGTCGCCAGCGTGCTGATTGACCGTCGTTTACGCTTAACCACCGCGGAATCCTGCACCGGCGGTAGCCTGGCGGCAGCGCTGTGCGCGGAAGCGGATACGGCCGCATTCTACGATATTGGCTTAATCACTTTTAGCGATCGGGCGAAACAGCAGCTTCTCGACGTCAACGCCTCAACGCTGGAGAAATATAGCGCCGTGAGTCGGCAGACCGTTGAAGAGATGTCCACCGGCGCGCTGGCGCGTTCCGGGGCGGATATCAGTATCGCCATTAGCGGATACGCGGGGCCGGACGGCGGCGATGACGGGACGCCTGCGGGGACCGTCTGGTTCGCGTGGAATTTTCGCGGCAGTATCGACGCGCATAAAACGCTGTTTTCCGGCGAGTGCCAGGATGTTGTGGAGAAAGCCGTACGCTATTCACTGGCGATGCTCATCGAGAAACTGCCCGGCTGGCAGAGCGCATAACGCTTTTATTACGGAGGTTTATATGGCAGTCATGGCGATCACTGGCGGTACTGCGGGAGTCGGTAAAGCAACGGCCCTGCGCTTTGCGCGGGCAGGCTATGACGTCGGCATTATTGCCCGCGATGGCCGAAGCCTTGAGGCGACGAAGCAGGAGCTCCTTCGTTGCGGCGTTCGGGTGCATACCGTGCAGGCCGATGTGGCAAATGCCGATGCGCTCTTGACCGCCGCCGGCGAAATCGAAAATCGGCTCGGGGCTATCGAGGTATGGGTCAATAACGCGATGTGTGCGGTGCTGGCGCCTTTCAGAGCGATGACCCACGACGAATTTAGACGGGTAACCGAGGTCACCTACCTCGGCTACGTCAACGGGACTCGCGCCGCGCTGGCGCTGATGACGCCCCGGGATCGCGGAGTGATTATCCAGGTTGGCTCCGCGCTCGCCTATCGCTCCATTCCGCTACAGTCAGCCTACTGCGGGGCAAAGGCCGCGATTCGGGGTTTTACCGATGCGGTGCGTACGGAGCTGATGCATGAAAATAGCGGCGTGAGTATTGCGATGGTACAGATGCCGGGGCTGAATACGCCGCAGTTCGAGTGGGCGCGCAATAAGTTTGCCTGGGCGATGCGCCCGGTGCCGCCGGTATTTCAGCCGGAAGTGGCCGCCCAGGCTATCTTCAACGTCGCGCGCCGGCCCGTACGCGAACTCTGGGTAGGGAGCAGCACGATTCAGTCCATTATTGGGCAATTTCTTTTCCCGGGCTTCCTTGACCGGCTGATGGTCAAAAAAGCGTGGGAAGGGCAAATGACCCGGCGCTTGAATGCCGACGACCGTCAGGACTATCTCGAACAGCCGGTCAGCGGATTGCATAAAACGCACGGGCGTTTTTCCTCTGAGGCGAAATATCGCGCCACCGCCATCACTTCCGGCGTGCCGGGAAAAGCGCTGCTGGGCGGCGCGGCAGCGGCGGGGGTACTTTTAGCAAAATGGTTTATCTCGCGTAAAAAACGCTAACGCAGCGCGCTACTGTTGGTCCAGAACCATCGATAGCCATATGCGCTAATCTCCAGCTTAGCGTGCTTACCGGGAGTGAGCGCGTCCGCGTAGGTTTTGTCGGCCAGGCAGGGCGTCCACACCGCCGCATAGATCCCTTTCGCGGTAAAACGCAGCGGTTTATCACTGAAATTAAGAAAGGCGATGACGCTGCGCTCGCGGTCATCGTAGCAGATCCCGAGAATCGCCTGCCGATCGGTGCTAATGATGCGGAAAGGCGCAACGGCGATTTCCGGGAATTCTGACCGCGTATTGGCGATATCAATAATACGGTGCAGGAGAGAATGGCGGTGCAGCAGGGAATCAGCGACGTTGACTTTCTGATAGCGAAACGGCCCCCGGTCGATCATGGGAGCCACAAACGTCTGCGGATCGGCTGCGGAGAAGCCGCCGCCCGCTGAACCGGCCCACTGCATCGGCGTACGCACCGCGTAGCGCTCTTCCAGCGCCAGGTCGTCACCCATGCCGATCTCATCCCCGTAGCGCATGATCGGTACGCCGGGCAGCGAAAAAAGCACGGCATGACAGAACGCCAGCCGCCGCCGGTCGCTGTTCAGCATGGGCGCCAGCCGACGGCGAATACCGCGCTGATAAACGTTCATCTCCTTATCCGGCGCGAAGGCATCCAGCACGGTCTGCTTGTTCTTGTTACCGATCCCTTCAAGATCCAGTTCATCGTGGTTGCGCAGCCAGTTTGCGAAGCAGCAGGCGTCAGGAGGCACTACCATTTTCTTGATGGCGTCGATCAGCGGGCGGGCGCTCTGGCTGGCGAGGCTGACGTAAAAATATTTGTTCAACCAGAAGTTAAGTACCATATTAAGTCGGTTATTATCGCCAAAATAGTCGCGATACTGCGCCACCTCAACGTCGACTTCGCCGAGCAGTATGGCCTGCGGATTATGTTGTTCAACCAGCCGACGCAGATGTTCCAGGAGCCATAGCCCGCGTTTCTCCTCGCCGCGTCCGGCCTGTTTCGTCAAATGCGAGGCGGCATCCAGACGAAAGCCGGAAACCCCCAGCTTCAGCCAAAAGATAACGATATTTTCGACCTCTTTGATCACCGCGGGAGAGGCCAGATTGAGATCGGGTTCATGGCGGTAAAACATATGGCGAAAATATTGCCCGGCTTCGTCATCCCACGACCAGATGCTCTCTTCGACGCCGGGAAACATGGGCGGCGTATTGTCATCATCGCTATCTGCCCACAGATAATAGTCGCGGAACGGCGAGCGACGGCTGCGCCGCGCTTGTTGAAACCAGGGGTGAGCGTCGGAGGTGTGCTGGATCAGCAATTCAATAATAACCTGCATGCCTAATTCGCGGGCCTGCTCGATAAAAGCAATGATATCCGCCAGTTGACCAAATCGCGGATCGACCTGCAGATGGTCGCTGACATCGTAACCCTCATCCAGAAACGGCGTCAGGTAGAAGGGCGTTATCCAGATCACCGTCGCGCCCAGTCGGCGAATATAGCGCAGCTTCGCCGCGATCCCGGCGATATCGCCGCAGCCATCGCCGTTAAGATCGTAAAACAGTGCTGAATCAATCTGATAGATAATGGCCCGCGTATGCCAGTCAGCCATAGCCCACCTCAGTGATAGCCTTCATTTCCGGAAACTTTGCCGCGGAATACGTAGTAGCTCCATGCGGTGTAAACCAAAATCACCGGAATGATAAGCAGGGTTCCTACCAGCATAAATAGCTGGCTGGCCGGCGGCGCGGAGGCTTCCCACAGCGTGATATGCGGAGGGATGATATTGGGCCACAGACTGATGCCCAGGCCGCTGAAGCCGAGAAAAATAAGCCCGAGCGTCAGGAGGAAAGGGCGGGCGTGGCTCGCGGGGTGAGCGCTCAGGCGCCAGATCCACAGGCTAAAGACGAGTACCAGAATGGGAACGGGCACAAACCAGTAGAAATTAGGCAGGGTAAACCAGCGTTCAGCAACGGACGGCCAGCCCAGCGGCGTCCAGACGCTGACCACGGCGATGACCGCCATCAGCGCCAGAAGCGTGTGGCGGGTCAGCTCACGCATGCGCTGCTGCAGCGCGCCTTCGCTTTTCATGATAAGCCAGGTGGTGCCGAGGAGCGTATAAGCCACCACCAGCCCTAAGCCGCAGAACAGGCTAAAGGGCGTCAGCCAGTCCAGCGCTGAGCCGATGAACCTGCGGTCGGCAACCTCGAAGCCGCTGATGACCGCGCCCACGACTATCCCCTGGCTAAAGGTGGCCAACAACGAGCCGCCCACAAATGAGTAATCCCAGAATTTTTGATGAGAGGGGGTGGCCTTAAAACGAAATTCGAAGGCGACGCCGCGAAAGATCAGGCCAATTAACATGGCGGTGAGCGGAATCGTTAGCGCATCGGTGATGACGGCGTACGCCAGCGGAAAGGCGCCGAATAGCCCCGCGCCGCCCAGCACAAGCCATGTCTCATTGCCGTCCCATACCGGGGCGACGCTGTTCATCATCACGTCGCGCTCATTGGCGTTGGGCACAAAGCTGAAGACGATTCCGATGCCGAGATCGAAGCCGTCCATAATGATATACATCAGCGTGGCAAACACTATGATGACAAACCAGATAACGGAGATATCGATGCCCATTAGCGAGTCTCCTCTTCAGGCACGGCCTCTGCGGCGGAAAGGGGGCGAGCCGGCGTACCGGAGGTTGTCGATGTCAATTCGCTGACGGGCTGAGGCCCTTTCTGAATCAGCCGGATAATGTAGTAATAACCTACGCCAAACACCGAACAGTACACCACGATAAAGACCAGCAGGCTGACGATCATTTGCGCTGTGCTGTGGAGAGAGACCGCATCCCGGGTGCGTAATAAACCATAGATGACCCAGGGCTGGCGTCCCGCTTCGGTCGTGATCCAGCCGGCCAACAGCGCCAGCAGCCCCGCCGGCCCCATCGCCAGCGCAAACCACTGAAAGGCGCGGGAGTGAAAAAGACGCTGCCGGTAGCGAAGCCACAGGCTCCATACGCCGAGGGCAATCATCAACACGCCCATGCCGACCATGATGCGGAAAGACCAGAAGACGATAAGGGAGTTTGGCCGATTCTGCGGCGGAAAATCTTTCAGCGCCGGGACCTGCTTGTTCAGGCTATGGGTGAGGATCAGGCTGCCAAGCGCAGGGATTTCCAGCCCGTATTTGGTGCGCTCTTCATCCATATCGGGCACGCCAAACAGCAGCAGCGGGGTGGCTTCTCCGGGTTTGTTCTCCCAGTGGCCTTCTATGGCAGCGATTTTTGCCGGCTGATGTTCAAGCGTGTTGAGCCCGTGCATATCGCCAACGATAGCCTGAACCGGCGCGACCAGCAGGGCCATCCACATCGCCATGGAAAACATTTTACGTATGGCCGGCGTATCATTGCCCCGCAGAAGATGCCAGGCGGCGGAGGCGCCGACGAACATCGCGCTGCTGAGAAAAGCGGCAATCGCCATATGGGACAGACGATAGGGGAAAGAAGGGTTAAAGATAATCGCCAGCCAGTCCTGGGGAATGACATGACCGTTTTCAATGGTAAAACCCTGCGGCGTCTGCATCCAGCTATTTGACGCGAGGATCCAGAAGGTTGACATCAGCGTGCCCAGCGCCACCATGCAGGTGGTGAAGAAGTGCAGGCCGGGAGGAACTTTGTTCCAGCCAAAGAGCATAACGCCTAAGAAACCGGCTTCGAGAAAAAAGGCGGTGAGCACTTCGTAAAGCAGCAGGGGACCGGTAATACTACCGGCAAACTGTGAGAAACCGCTCCAGTTGGTGCCGAATTGATAAGCCATGACCAGGCCTGAAACCACGCCCATGCCGAAATTAACGGCAAAAATTTTCAGCCAGAAATTATACAATGAGCGCCAGACGTCATCTTTTGTCCGCAGCCACATCCCCTCCAGCACCACCAGATAGCTGGCCAGTCCGATGGTAATCGCCGGAAAAAGGATATGAAAAGAGACGGTAAATGCGAACTGCAGCCGAGCCAGATTAAACGCGTCGAGTTCAAACATATTCCGGACCCCATCACAGAACAACCCCCCGAATTGAGCAGGGGGAAGTGATTAACAGCAGGTTATTGAGGATTAGGGCTTCTTCTTGCCTGCGCCGAGCTCTGCGCCGGTAAGAGGATCGCCATCCGGGTCGGATTGGGTTCGTTCCGCCATGGCTTTAACCAGCGCCTGCTGCTCGGCACTTAGCTTGACGCTGACGCCTCCGTCTCCGCCGTCGACTGCAGGCTGGGGATTCGCCACATACTCAAAGTGCCGATCGCTATTCCAGCTACCGCGAATGTCGTCGCCCTCTGACATATTGTAGTAGGTGCTGGCGTATTCATTGACGGGCGGTAATTTCCCCGGCGGATAGTTGTTTCTGATGGACTGGAGCGCTTTTTCGAAAGAGAGCTGATGAGCGGCTTCCCGGGTCATCAGAAAAGCCAGCGCATCCTTGACTCCGGGATCATCAGTGACGTTGATCAGGCGCTCATAGATGATTTTGGCTCGCGCCTCGGCCGCTACGTTGGAGCGTAAATCCGCGGTTGGCTCACCAATCGTATCAATATAGGCGGCGGTCCAGGGCACCCCGGCGGAGTTGGTCAGCGGCGTGCCTGCGCCATATAGCAAAGAGGTGATATGGCTGTCGTTACCGTTAGCGGTAAGCGAGCGGTACAGGTCGGCTTCGTTTTCCACGCCTTCCGCCAGGGCGCCTTTGGCCCCTTTATTGAGCATGCCAACCAGCGAGCCGATAATTTCAAGGTGGCTCAGCTCTTCGGTGGCTATGTCCATCAGCATATCTTTACGGCCCGGATCGTCATCGCTCAGGCCCTGAGTAAAATACCGGCATGCGGCGGCCAGTTCGCCCTGGGGCCCGCCGAATTGTTCCAGAAGGAGGTTCGCCAGTCCCGGATTCGGCTCGGCGACCCTTACGGTATACTGAAGCTGCTTAACGTGTCGGAACATAGGCTCTTATCCTTATTGCTTATTTTTTCGCTTCAACGCCTTCGGCTTCAGAGCGCAGAAGGAACTCTTCCGTTGTTTGCGGAATATGTTTCAGCAGCCAGTCGGCCATGGCCCGCTCTTCTGCCAGAATCGATTCGATAGCGGGGATTGAGGCGGTGTCGCCGGCTTTATTCGCGGCGGCAAGGAGGGAGGTATAACAGGCAATTTCAAACTGCTCAAATACATAACCGCTAATTGACCCTTTAACGATTTCATCGGAAGGGAACATCCCGCCAATGGATTGACCTAACGCGGCCATTTTGCTCATGGAATCCTTCAGCACCGAGCGTGATATATTATTACGGTCCAGAATCTCCTCCAGTACCGTAATTTGGCGTTTGGTTTCAGTTACGTGCTGTTGAATTCTGCTGCGCAGGTCAGGGTAATTATCGATGCGGCTCGCCATGGATTCCAGCATAGATTCTGCCTGCTTTTCCATTGCATGCGCATCGCGTAGCCAGTCGTGATAATGTTCAAGATAATTCATAATCAACTCCTTAATATTGGTTTACTCTCTGGCTATTTATTTTGGGCATCTTTATTAATATTGCCGACCGCCAGGTCAGTTAATTTAAGGTCGGTTGATTTTTCTTCTTCTAACGTTTCCGCTAAAAGTTTAACCGCTTTTTTATAGCCAAGCTGTTCTGCTAAAGTGGCGAGAGTGCCGTAGCTGGCAATTTCATAATGTTCAACCTTTTGCGCAGCGGCAATTAATGCCGCATCCCGCACTTCATTTTTCTCCGTGCTCTCAATAACTTCGTTAGCTTCTTCAATCAGCCCCTCCATCGCCACGCATTTCATCCGTTTAATTTTGATATCAGGCTCTTGTTCGACAATTTGGTCGATACGTTCAATTTGCCCCTGAGTCTCCTCCAGGTGGGCCTTGAACGCGGCGCTAAGCTGTTCGCTGGAGGCCGCTCTGGCGAGTTTCGCCAGGCCGCGGGTTAATTGTTTTTCTGCGCTATACGTATCCGATAAAAGATGAATAAAAACGTCTTCTATGCTCTTCATATTCATATTAATTACCTTTATAAACGGAGAATAACTGCGAGTCCGCAGACTCGCAGGTTACTCTTTTAGTTACAAGAGAATGAGGCGATTAATATCAGGAATTATCAGATTTACGCCCGCCGCCATGGCTATTTTGGCCGCCTTTTTTACCGGCCTCAGATGCGCGCTGCGGATCGTTTTTAAAGTTACCACCGCTGTGCTGACCGCCTTTACGTCCTGCTTCAGATGCTTTATCACGGTCTTCAGCGAAATTACCGGAACCACCACGATGTTCTGCCATATTTTCATACCTCTGTTGTTGAGTTTATGTCAGGAAGATACGCTTTAGGTACGTATCCGTTGTCGTTCAGAAATTAAATTTAGTCGTTATTTTTGAACAGTCAAACCGGTTTGTGGTGATATTTTTTGAAATACTCTGAATTGCACTGCTGTTACCGTTTCGCTTGTTTTTAATGAATGTCAGCATAACGGGTTATGATCTAACGAAAGATTTTTATTCGCGAGGGAATATCGGCGGGGCCGCTGCGTTAATAAATGCAGCGTAGACGCGGCGCAGGGCTTTACGTCAATTTACATAAGCGCGGGAAATAAGTTGTCGGAATGGTGAAAGATATTAAGGACACGACCGGGAAAAATCAGAAAATAGCGTATTGCCAGTGCTGAAAGTAATTTTCGGATATTTCAATGCGGGAGATAAAAGGCACCAGATCACGAGGCTGTGAAATGGTGCGTCCGAGTGGACTCGAACCACCGACCCCCACCATGTCAAGGTGGTGCTCTAACCAACTGAGCTACGGACGCATTATGGTGCGTTTAATTGGACTCGAACCAACGACCCCCACCATGTCAAGGTGGTGCTCTAACCAACTGAGCTATAAACGCATTATGGTGCGTTCAATTGGACTCGAACCAACGACCCCCACCATGTCAAGGTGGTGCTCTAACCAACTGAGCTATGAACGCAATGTTGCAGTGGCAACGGGGACGCATATTAGCGGGAGGGAGGGGTTGTGGCAAGAGGTAAACGTCACTTTTCTTCCAGATTTCTCACGATCGCAGAAGTTTTATCCATATTGGTTATATTTTACTGATGCAAAAGAATATTTCTTCACCAGCATGAGAAAACGGCGCTGAATCAGCGCCGTTGGATAGCGGCTTCGCTTCCGCGACGGTCTAGCGCGCCGCGCGTTGTAAAATGACGCTGGAAGGCTGACGCTGCAGGAAACGCATGCGCAGCATCATCATTACGGCGGCGGAGGTGAGGCCAATAATAAAGCCGCACCAGAACCCGGCGGGGCCCATGCGCGGTACCACGATATCGGTCAGCGCCAGCAGGTAGCCGCTCGGCAGTCCCAATACCCAGTAGGCGGTAAAGGTGATAAAGAAGATGGAACGCGTGTCTTTGTAGCCGCGCAGAATTCCGCTGCCGATCACCTGAATGGAGTCGGAAATCTGGTAGATCGCCGCCAGCAGCATCAGCTGGGACGCGAGGGTAACCACCTCGGGATTATCGTTATACAGCAGCGCGATTTGCTTGCGCATCAGGATGGTGAAAACCGCCGTGAAAACGGCCATGCACACCCCGACGCCGACGCCGGTTCTGGCCGAGGTCTGGGCCTCCAGCGTGGAACCCTGCCCGAGACGGAAACCGACGCGAATGGTCACCGCTGCCGCCAGCGAGAGCGGCAAGACGAACATCAGCGAGCTGAAGTTGAGGGCTATCTGATGCCCGGCGACGTCAACGATCCCCAACGGCGAAACCAGCAGCGCCACGACGGCGAAGAGGGTCACTTCGAAAAACAGCGCCAGCGCAATCGGCAGGCCCAGCTGTACCAGACGCTGGATGACGGCGAAATCAGGTTTACTGAAGCGCTCTGTGTGATGAATATCGCGCATCGAACGCGCGCGGCGCACCCAGAAGAGCATGCTGAAAAACATAACCCAGTAAACCGATGCCGTCGCCACGCCGCAGCCGATACCGCCGAGCTCCGGCATACCAAAGTGGCCGTAGATAAAAATGTAGTTCACCGGAATGTTGACCAGCAGACCGATAAATCCCATTACCATACCCGGCTTGGTTTTCGCCAGGCCTTCACACTGGTTGCGAGCGACCTGAAAGAACAGATAGCCGGGCGCGCCCCACAGCAGCGCCCGCAGGTAGCCGACCGCCTTCTCTGCCATCGCCGGGTCGATGTTATGCATTGAGCTGATAATGTAACCGGCGTTCCACAGCACGACCATCACCAGCAGGGAGACGAAGCCAGCCAGCCAGAACCCCTGGCGTACCTGGTGAGCAATACGCTCGCGACGGCCGGAACCATTCAGTTGGGCAATAACGGGCGTCAGGGCCAGCAGCAGGCCGTGGCCAAAGAGGATCGCCGGTAGCCAGATAGAGGTGCCGATGGCGACGGCCGCCATGTCGGTGGCGCTATAGCCACCCGCCATCACGGTATCGACGAAGCCCATGGCGGTTTGCGCCACCTGGGCGAGTATAACGGGTATAGCCAGTGCTAATAACTGACGCGCTTCAATAAAATACTTCTGCACGTAAACACCTTTATATTGTTGTTATTGGAGGACTAAAAAAGCCGCCATATGTGGCAGCAAGAAGAAAAGCAGAGGGATTTGCCAGACTATTGTAGCGAGGATTAGCCATTTAGCCAGTGAAAAAATTCCACTGCACGTTGTGCGCTGGCAACCTGTTTTGCCACCTGTTATTGTTCGTCATAGCCTAAAACGGTACTGATACCGTCACGAATTTATACAGGAGCAAAATATGTTTACCGGTATTGTGCAGGGGACCGCCAAAGTGGTGGCGATCGATGAAAAACCTAACTTTCGCACCCACGTCGTGGAGCTGCCTGAGCATATGCTGGCGGGGCTCGAAACCGGGGCTTCCGTAGCGCACAACGGCTGCTGCTTGACCGTCACCTATATAGACGGCGCGCGAGTGAGTTTTGACCTGATGAAAGAGACCCTGCGTATAACCAATCTGGGCGAGGTCGGCGAGGGCGACAGCGTTAACGTTGAGCGCGCGGCGAAATTCAGCGATGAAATTGGCGGTCACCTGATGTCCGGCCATATTATGACCACCGCGGAAGTGGTGAAAATTCTCACCTCGGAAAATAACCGCCAGATCTGGTTTAAGGTTCAGGACCCGACGTTGATGAAATATATCCTTTATAAAGGCTATATCGGCGTAGATGGGATTAGCCTCACCGTCGGTGAAGTGACGCCAACCCGCTTTTGCGTTCATTTAATCCCGGAAACGCTGCAGCGCACCACGCTTGGGGTGAAAAAGCTGGGCGATCGGGTGAATATTGAAATCGATCCGCAGACTCAGGCGGTCATCGATACCGTCGAGCGCGTGCTGGCGGCGAAAGAGGCGGCACTGAAAACGGCGGCCGAGTAAAAAATACCCCCGCGACGCGGGGGATATTTTTAGCGGGCCACGCGCAGGCCGTGTTCGGCCCCGCGAGAAAAAACCACCTGCCAGAGCTGAATATCGCGCGCGCGGAAAGCGCCAGCGCAGGCATTCAGATAATAGCTAAACATACGTTTGAAGCGTTCCGAGTAGTTGTCGGCGATTTCCGGCCAGCTGGTGAGGAAGCGCTCATACCAGGCCATCAGCGTCGTGTCGTAGTCGGCACCAAAATTATGCCAGTCTTCCATAACGAAATGCGATTCGCTGGCTTCGGCAATATGGCGCACCGACGGCAGGCAGCCGTTAGGGAAGATATATTTGTTAATCCACGGGTCAACGCTATGATCGGTTTTTTTCGAACCGATGGTATGCAGCAGGAAACGACCGTCGGGTTTCAGATTACGATCGACCACATCAAAATAGGTGGCGTAATTTTTAGGCCCGACATGTTCGAACATGCCGACGGAAACAATACGATCGAAGCTTTCGTGCAGGTCGCGATAGTCCTGGAGCAGGATGGTGACGTCGAGGTCCGCGCAGCGCTGCTGCGCCATTTTCTGCTGCTCTGCCGAGATGGTCACGCCAACCACGCTGACCTGGTAATGTTTGGCCATGTAGTAAGCCAGCCCGCCCCAGCCGCAGCCGATATCCAGCACCCGCATCCCTGGCTCAAGCTCAAGTTTACGGCAGATCAGATCTAATTTTGCCTGCTGCGCGTCATCGAGAGTCTGCGCGTCTTTCCAGTAAGCGCAAGAGTACTGCATATAGGGGTCGAGCATGCGGCTGAACAGATCGTTACCTAAATCGTAATGCTCTTTACCGACAATCCAGGATCGTTTTTTACTTTGCAGATTGAATAAGCGTGCGCTGGCGATACGCAAGGTATCTTTGAAATGATGGGGAAGCTGATTTTCCAGACCGGCGCGTAAAACTTTATGGAAAAATATATCCAGCCGCTCACAATCCCACCAGCCGTCCATATAGCTCTCGCCTAACCCCAGCGACCCTTCCTGTAAAACGCGCTTAAAAAAGAGAGGGTTTTTAATTCGCAGGTCGGAGGGAGCAGGACCATTAATTTCAATGCCCGCACGGCCTAATAATTCAGCTGCAATTCGGTACCAGTCATCATTTGGTACACTTACTTCTTCTATACACGATGAACTCATAGCTTCTCCATCACGCCCAAGTGATCAGAACCTTAAAACAGCGTAGACGCTTTTTTGGCTTTGTGAGAAATCTCACGGATAATCCGTGAGGCTGCTATCCGACGTAGAACAGAGGAAGGGAGGTAACCCTTGCCGAAAGGCCTTCCATGGTGAAACGGGATGCATCCTGCTCCCGTTAAAATCAATTAGTTTTCTATTTATGTGACGCCGGATCCAGTATAGGCCGCTAAAAACAGGCTTTCAACAAAAATATCTTAGCAAGCTAATTACTGGATCTTAGCACTATCAGCACATTACCTTAAGCATGTGACGATTTTGTTTCCAGATGCGCGGCTTTGTGCTGCATGCGGTAGCCCATCCCGGCCAGCACGATGGAGACCAGCATCACGCTGGTGGTCGTTTGCAGCGGGGTGGCAATCAGCGTCGAGACCAGCAGGCTGGTAAGGAAACAGAGGCCAAGCTGCAGGGTGTTTTGCAGCGCAGCGGCGCGACCGGTCGCCTGCGGGAATGGCTTCAGGGCCTGCGCGACGACGATAGGGTAAATACCGCCATTCACCACCGCCATGGCGCAGAACGGAATCATCAAACCAACGAGCGTGGCGTTTTCCCGCAGGCCTACCAGCCAGGTGGCGGCGACGCTGAGGGCGAAAATCGTCAGCAGCCAGGGCAGAATTTGCTGGCCCTGCCATTTTTGCAGCGCCGCGCGGCAGCCATAACCGCCCACCAGAAACGCGATAGTTTGCGGAACGTAGCTCAGGCCGATAACGGTCGGGCCATAGCCCATTTCATGAAGAATAAACGGCGACCCCGTCAGCCAGGCAAAAAAGCTGGCGGAACAGGCGGCGTAGATGAGCACGTTACCGCTATACTCGCGCGAGCGCAGCAGGGTGAGAAACGTGAGCTTCTGCTGGGCGCTGGCAACCGGTTTGTTCGCTGGCTTCAGGCGCAGGGCGGGCAGCATCAGCAGCAGGGTAATCGCGAACAGCACGGCAAAAATAGCCTGCCATTCAAAATGGACCAGCAGCCAGCTGCCGAGCAGCGGCGCCAGCGCCGGCGATAAACCGACCAGCGGCATAATGGCGGCGAAAATCCGGTTGGTTCTTTGCGCTGGATAATAATCGGTGACCATCGCCTGCCAGGTCACCGCGGCGGCGCAAACCCCCAGGGCCTGAATAAATCGCAGCGCGAGCATCAGGTTGGCATCGCGAACCCACAGCATCCCCAGACAGCCGATAGCAAAAATGGCCAGCCCGCTCAACAGCACCGGTTTGCGGCCATAGCGATCGGAAAGGGGCCCCCAGAAAAGCTGGCCCAGCGCAAAGCCTGCCAGGAACAGGCTCAGGCTAGCGCTGACGGAGGCCGCAGAAGTGTTCAAATCTTGTTGCATGGCGGCGAAAGCCGGAAGATACATATCGGTCGCCAGAAAGCCCAGTACGCTGAGTCCTGCCAGCCAGACTAAAAATCCTTTCCCAGGTTGTTGCATCATCTTCTCTTTTTATTGTTGCAGGTACGATGGCGCAGAGTGTAGGGAGTGCATTAAGGCTTGTGAAACGCTAATATTTGTCAGGTGAATTCAAAAATTTTGCAGGCAGAAAATGTGGTCCGAATACTCGCTTGAAGTTGTCGATGCTGTCGCCCGTAACGGCAGCTTTAGCGCCGCAGCGCAGGAACTGCACCGCGTACCCTCGGCCGTCAGCTATACCGTGCGTCAGCTGGAGGAGTGGCTGGCGGTACCGCTGTTCGAACGCCGTCATCGTGATGTGGAATTAACGCCGGCCGGCGTCTGGTTTTTACAGGAGGGGCGATCTGTTATCAAAAAAATGCAGATCACCCGCCAGCAGTGCCAGCAGATAGCCAACGGCTGGCGCGGGCAGCTCTCTATTGCGGTGGATAATATCGTTAAACCCACGCGCATGCGGCAGATGATCGTTGATTTCTATCGTCATTTTGATGACGTCGAACTGATTGTTTTTCAGGAGGTGTTCAACGGCGTCTGGGATGCGCTCGCCGACGGTCGCGTGGAGCTGGCCATCGGCGCGACGCGCTCAATTCCGGTAGGGGGCCGCTACGCCTTTCGCGATATGGGAATGCTGAGCTGGGACTGCGTCGTCGCGAGCCACCATCCGCTGGCCCAAATGGCCGGGCCTCTGAGCGATGACGTCCTGCGCAACTGGCCGTCGCTGGTCAGGGAGGATACCTCGCGCTCGCTGCCGAAGCGGACCACCTGGCTGCTGGATAACCAGAAGAGGGTGGTGGTGCCGGACTGGGATGCCTCAGAAACCTGTCTCTCCGCCGGACTGTGCGTCGGTATGGTACCCGGGCATTTAGCGCGCCCGTGGCTTGATAGCGGCGCATGGACGGCGCTGGAGCTGGAGAACCCCTTCCCGGACGCCGCATGCTGCCTGACGTGGCAGCAAAGCGATGCCTCGCCGGCGCTGCTATGGCTGCTGGATTACCTTGGCGATAGCGAAACGCTAAACCGGGAGTGGCTGCGGGCGCCGGAATGACCGACGCCGCGGGAAAGGTTAACGGCGATAATCGACAAACGGGCCGTCGGCCACGGAACGGCGCTCGACCAGGCGAGGGTGGACTTCAATCGACTGCGAGATTTCACGCTTATTAACGATGCGGTCCAGCAGCATGTTAAACGCCGCTTCGCCAAGAGAGTCTTTAGGCTGATGAATGGTGGTCAGCGCCGGGCTAAAGTAGCGGGCGTTGCGCACGTTATCATAACCGATCAGCGAAATATCCTGCGGCACGCGCAGACCCATTTCATCCGCCGCGCAGATGGCGCCCATCGCCATAATATCCCCGCCGCAGAAGATGGCCGTTGGGCGAGGGTGCTGGCCGAGAATTTGCTGCATGGCGCGGTAGCCGGATTCCGGCTCAAAATCACCCTGCACAATCCAGTTTTCCGGAACGCTAATCTGCGCCTCTTCCATCGCTTTCATAAAACCTGCCAGCCGGCCTGCGCCGGTGTTACGCTCCAGCGGGCCGGGGATCACGCCGATATCGCGATGCCCGCGCTCAATAAGGTAGCGCCCGGCGATATAGCCGCCTTCAAAGGCGTTATCGACAACCGAGTCGGTGAAGTCGGCTTTTGCCTCGCCCCAGTCCATCACTACCATCGGAATATGGCGATACTCTTCCAGCATGCTTAACACCGACTCCGGATACTCGGAGCACATCACCAGCAGGCCGTCTACGCGTTTCTGCGCCATCATTGACAGATAGGCGCGCTGTTTCTCCGGGTCGTTCCACGCGTTGCCGAGGATCAGGGTGTAGCCCTTCTGGAAGCAGCTCTTCTCGACGGCTTCGATAATCTCAGCGAAATAGGCCGCTTCGCTGCTGGTTGCCAGCAGACCAATAGATTTGGTGTGATTGACCTTCAGGCTGCGGGCAACGGCGCTGGGGGAGTAATGCAGTTCTTTTATTGCCGCCCACACCGCATTGCGCGTCTCTTCCGCAACGAATCGGGTTTTGTTAATCACATGTGACACTGTTGTAGTGGAAACGTTTGCGCGCTTCGCTACATCTTTAATAGTTGCCATTACTTCTCACTCCAGACCTTGACCTGATCGTCTGTTTATCGGTACGTAAACGTTTGCCTGTACACACCCTGGCGCCAAAATTGAGCATGGCATCACGTCGGGAAAACGACACAGAACGACAGGAAGGGGTCAATGGCCGATACGCTTTCAAATTAGCGTGGGATTTTGTCCGATCTTGGGGCAAAGGGGAAGAGCAAAAATGTGCATCACTCTAAATCTCGGAAGATTTTTACGCTATTCTGTGTAAAAATGAGCAAGCTCACTTTTCATGTGGGGATAATCAGGGGGAAAAATTGATGGATACAAATTTAAAGTTTTCGCTGACGACAACGATTATTGTTCTTGGTTTGATTGTTGCCGCAGGTTTGACTGCAGTACTGCACTAATTATGCGATTAAGGGAGAGGCCGCTCTCCCTTTCTCTCCGCCATTATTATCATTTTCGCAAAAATCTTTTGCCATTTCGTTCACTTTTGTTTTTCTGTGATTGATGTCATGCTTTTGACTTCTGATGAGATGCCGTCGCGGAAGGCGGCCTGATGGAGTCCCTGCATGAAAATCAATTTTCCCCTGCTCGCGCTGGCGATCGGTGCCTTTGGTATCGGCACAACCGAGTTCTCCCCGATGGGGCTATTACCGGTTATCGCTAAAGGCGTGGACGTTTCGATTCCGGCGGCGGGAATGCTGATTAGCGCCTATGCCATCGGCGTGATGGTCGGCGCGCCGCTGATGACTCTGCTGCTCTCCCACCGCGCGCGCAGAAATGCGCTGATCTTCCTGATGGCAATTTTTACCCTCGGTAACGTACTCTCTTCCATTGCTCCGGATTACACCACGCTGCTGCTGTCGCGCATTATTACCAGCCTTAACCACGGCGCCTTCTTCGGCCTGGGTTCGGTGGTGGCGGCGAGCGTTGTGCCAAAACACAAACAGGCCAGCGCCGTGGCGACGATGTTTATGGGGCTGACGATAGCCAATATCGGCGGCGTTCCCGCGGCGACCTGGCTGGGCGAAACCATCGGCTGGCGGATGTCGTTTCTTGCCACGGCGGGGCTGGGCGTGATTGCGATTATCGGTCTGTGGTTTTCTCTACCGAAGGGCAGCGCCGGCGAGCGCCCTGACGTCAAGCAGGAGCTTTCCGTGCTGATGCGTCCGCAGGTGCTGTCGGCGCTGCTGACGACGGTACTGGGGGCAGGGGCGATGTTCACGCTTTATACCTATATTTCTCCCGTTTTGCATACCATCACCCACGCCTCTCCGCTGTTTGTGACCGCCATGCTGGTGCTGATTGGCGTCGGCTTCTCGCTGGGTAACTACCTTGGCGGTAAGTTTGCCGACCGTTCCGTTAGCGGGACGCTGAAGGGCTTTCTGCTGCTGCTGATGGTTATCATGCTGGCGATCCCGCTGCTGGCGCAATCGCAGGTGGGTGCGGCAATCAGTATGGTGGTCTGGGGCGCGGCGACCTTTGCGGTGGTGCCGCCTTTGCAGATGCGCGTGATACGCGTCGCCCACGAAGCGCCGGGGCTGTCATCATCGGTCAATATCGGGGCTTTTAACCTCGGAAACGCGCTGGGCGCGGCGGCGGGCGGCGCGGTCATCTCTGGCGGCCTGGGCTATGCCTTTGTCCCGGTGATGGGGGCGATTATCGCGGGCGTGGCGCTACTGCTGGTGCTGTTCAGCGGCCGGGCGCAGCCGGAAGAGGCGTTCGCCAACCGTTAATATTGCGTGAAGTCATACAATAACCGCAGAAGCTGCAAGGCTTCTGCGGTTTGCTTTTATGCAGCCAGATTAGCAGCAACAAACTTCCAGTTTACCAGCGCCCAGAAGTGCTCCAGATAGTTCGGACGGGCGTTACGGTAGTCGATATAATAAGCGTGTTCCCAGACATCCACGGTCAGCAGCGGAGTCGCGTCGCTGGTCAGCGGCGTACCGGCGTTGCTGGTGGAGACAATGGCCAGGCTACCGTCGGCGTTTTTCACCAGCCAGGTCCAGCCTGCGCCGAAGTTTTTTGCCGCTGCGTCGGTGAATTTGGCTTTGAAATCAGCGAAGCTGCCGAAGGACTTAGCGATAGCCGCCGCCAGTTCGCCTTGCGGTTCGCCGCCGGCGTTCGGCGCGAGGCAGTTCCAGTAGAAGGTGTGGTTCCAGACCTGAGCGGCGTTGTTAAAAACGCCGCCATCGGAAGAACGCACGATCTCTTCCAGGGTTTTGCCTTCAAAGGGGGTGCCTTTGATCAGGTTATTCAGGTTGGTGACGTAGGCCTGGTGGTGTTTACCGTAGTGGTATTCCAGGGTTTCTGCGGAAATGTGCGGCGCCAGGGCGTCTTTTGCATATGGTAATGCAGGTAATTCGAACGACATTGCTACTCTCCTTTTTATAGTTTGCCTGCGTAATAACCATGTATTACGCAGGGTAATAATAGTAGCAAATTAAAAGATGTGGCAAAAGAGAGAGTTACCCTGTCGCCGCAGCGACAAGGCACAATTAGCGAATGGTTTTCGGCGTCATGACGCGACGTGCGCCCACGTAGTGGCGTACCCAGTAATCGTCGCTTAATGAGGTGATCTGAATGTCGCGGCCGGTACGCGGAGACTGGATAAATTTGCCGTTGCCAACGTAAACCCCGACGTGATCGGCAGTGCCGCGCCCGCGGGTGCGGAAGAAGACGAGATCCCCGCTTTGCAGCTCACCGCGATCCACAGGACGGGCGTCGCGCAGGTGATACATCTCATTGGCGGTGCGCGGAATGTGAATTTTAACCAGGTCCTTATAGGCGTAATAGACCAGACCGCTACAATCAAACCCGGTACGCGGAGAGGTGCCGCCCCAGCGATAGGGTTTGCCAATCTGATCCATCAGCTTGGACATGGCGGTGCTTTGCGCCTTTTGTACCCGAGCTTTATGCGCGTCGGCGATGGTCAGCTGCGGCTCGTCGGCAACCGGTTTGCAGCGGGTTTTATAGCCTTTACGCACCACGCACTTTTTCTGCACGCTTGCGGTTGCCATCTTGCTTTCCGCTATCGACCTTGTCGAACTGGCGCACAGTTTTTTATAGCCTTTGCGCAGAACGCATTTTTTTGTGGCGCTGGCAGTCTGGCGTGACGCGGTTGATTTGCTGCGGCTGGCGGTCGACGTTTTCTTGCTGGGGGTTTTGGCGGTGGTTTTACTTTTAGAACTGGCTGCTTTTTTCTTACGCTCTGCGGTCGTGCCCTTGGCCGGATGCGCTTTTGGCGTGGCCGAAGCGTGCGTATGCCCGGAAGCATGCGCCAGCGGCGTAAGTGAAATAGATGTGAAAAGTAATGCACAGAGCGAAATCGCGATTTTGTTAAGACGCGCCACTGAGCAATCCCCTGATTAAATTACAGACATATACAGATGCCTGACGATGAATGACAAACCGCATCGATTCTAAAGCATAAAATCGTGGAGAGTTACTACTCTTTTGTATCTAACGTCTCGTTTGGTTAACATTTGCAAAAAAATGCTTCCGTCAACGGTACCCGCGCATGAAAAACGCGCAATGCGTTGCCGCGTATAGCAATAAAATGATATTTTTAAGGCAACTTATGCCGACAGAAGATAAAATGTGGCAAGTGAAAAAAATGTTATTATCGGTCCTGCGCCCAGGGCGCTACAATGACAAATTACTGCCGTAAAGAAGTTTAAGGAAGCACGACAATGAGCACGACTTTAGAAAAAATCCAACGTCAAATCGCTGAAAACCCGATCCTGCTGTACATGAAAGGGTCGCCGAAGCTGCCAAGCTGCGGTTTCTCCGCTCAGGCCGTTCAGGCGCTCTCCGCCTGTGGCGAACGTTTTGCCTACGTCGATATCCTGCAAAATCCGGACATCCGCGCAGAGCTGCCGAAATACGCTAACTGGCCGACCTTCCCGCAGCTGTGGGTTGACGGTGAACTGGTCGGCGGCTGTGACATCGTGATTGAAATGTATCAGCGCGGCGAACTGCAGCAGCTGATCAAAGAAACGGCCGCGAAGTACAAGACTGACGAACCGAAAGCAGAGTAATTCGGCTGCCAATAAAAAAGCGACTTCCGGTGAAGTCGCTTTTTTTATCGCTTACTCTTCGGCCACGGGTAATGGCCAGCCGCCAAGGCGCTTCCAGCGGTTGACGATTTCGCAGAACAGCTGGGCGGTTTGCTGGGTATCGTAAAGCGCCGAGTGTGCTTGAGTACCATCAAATGCCATTCCCGCGGCAATACAGGCTTTCGACAGCACCGTTTGACCCAGCGCCAGGCCGCTCAGAGCCGCGGTATCGAAGGTCACGAACGGATGAAAGGGGTTACGTTTCAGGCCAGCCCGCTCTGCCGCCGCCATGGTAAAGCTGTGATCGAACGTGGCGTTGTGCGCGACCATAATCGCGCGGCTGCAGTCGCTCTCTTTCATTCCCTTGCGGACCATTTTAAAAATCGCGTGCAGCGCATCGTATTCGCTCACCGCGCCGCGCTCGGGATCGTTAGGGTTAATACCGTTAAAAGCCAGCGCTTCGGGCTGCAGGTTGGCGCCTTCAAAAGGCTCAACATGAAAATGCAGCGTTTCGTCCGGCATCAGCCAGCCTTCCTCATCCATTTTCAACGTAATAGCGGCGATCTCCAGCAGGGCGTCGGTTTTGGCATTAAATCCGGCGGTTTCAACATCGATTACCACAGGATAAAAACCGCGAAAACGGTCGCACAGACCATTAAGTTGAACGTTCTCGGACATCAGATTCTCTTAGCTGGAAAAAAGTAGCGCGCATTATGGCAAATTTTGCCGCGGCTTGCAGCAGGAAGGGGATAAAACAGCAGGCACCGCGGGTGCCCGCAGCCGATTAGTTGCCGAGGCCTTTTCCGGCGTCTTTCTCTTCAATCAGTTCAATTTTATAGCCATCCGGATCTTCGACGAAGGCGATGACGGTGGTGCCGCCTTTGACCGGGCCGGCTTCACGCGTCACGTTGCCGCCGTTCTGGCGGATACGCTCGCAGGCTTCGGCCGCGTTTTCAACGCTGAGCGCGATATGGCCATAAGCGCTGCCGAGATCGTACTTATCAACGCCCCAGTTATAGGTCAGCTCAATCACGGCGGTATCGCTCTCTTCGCCGTAACCCACGAATGCCAGCGAATATTTATACTCAGTGTTTTCGCTGGTGCGCAGCAGTTTCATGCCCAGCACGTTGGTGTAAAACTCAATAGAACGTTGCAGGTCGCCAACGCGCAGCATGGTGTGAAGTAAGCGCATAATGTCCCCTATGCAGTTTGTTTTGATACATCAGAGCGTTGAGTATAGCGGCGATAACCCGCCGCTATCAATGGAGGGATTACAGGGTAGGGTAATCGGTATAACCTTCCGCGCCGCCGCCGTAGAAGCTTTCCGGACGCTGCGGATTCAGCGCGGCCTTCTTCTGCAGGCGCGCGACCAGATCCGGGTTGGCAATATAGTCGCGACCGAAGGCCACGGCATCGATCAGGCCTTTACCGATCAGATCGTTTGCCTTTTCCACCGTGTAGGCGCCAGCGCCGATAATAGCGCCCGGGAAGCGGTCGCGGACTTTCTGACGGAATTCATCGCTGTACGGTTGGCCGCCAGCCCAGTCCGGCTCGGACATATGCAGGTAAGCAATACCGCGTTTGGCCAGCGCTTCGATGAGATAGAGCGCGTCGGCTTCTTCATTCGGGCCATTATCGACGTTCTGAAAGCTGCCGATAGGCGAGACGCGAATCCCGATACGGTCGGCGCTCCACTCTTTACTCGCCGCATCAACCACTTCCAGCACCAGGCGAGCGCGATTTTCCACGCTGCCGCCGTACTGGTCAGTACGATGGTTGGAAGAAGGGGAAAGGAACTGGTGCAGCAGGTAGCCGTGCGCGGAGTGCAGTTCGACAAGGTCAAAGCCGGCATCGCGGGCGTTGCCTACCGCCTGGCGGAAATCATCAACGATCCCCGGGATCTCGGCGGTTTCGAGCGCGCGCGGCATCGAGGTGTCTACGCGAATAGCGTGGCCGTTTTCATCACGCAGCGAGGTACGGGTACCCGCGCTAATGGCCGATGGCGCAACCGGCGCGGCGCCACCCGGCTGAATGCTGCTGTGGGAAATGCGCCCGGTGTGCCACAGCTGAACGGCAATACGCCCGTTTTCCGCGTGTACGCCGGCGGTGATTTTTTTCCATGCGGCAATCTGCTCCGGGCTGTGCAGGCCCGGTGCGCCCGCGTAGCCTTTAGCCTGAGCGGAGATCTGGGTGGCTTCGGAAATAATCAGGCCGGAGCTGGCGCGCTGGCGGTAGTATTCGCCCATCAGCGGGGTTGGAATATCGCCCGGTTCAATGCTGCGCAGACGCGTCAGCGGAGCCATAAACACGCGATTCGGTACGGTTACCGCACCCACTTTCAACGGGGTAAACAACTTTGATTCTGACATAATGACTCCTGAGTAGACCGGTCGTCTTGAAACGGGATAAATAAAAACGCCTGTTAAACGGCAGGCGCAGCAATAATACGTTTGGCGTGGGCAAGGGCGCTTTCCAGCGGCGTTGCGCTACGCGTAATTTTAGCCTGCAGATTCGCCCCCAGCCACAGGGAGTAAAGCACCTGCGAGAGCGTTAAGGCGTCTCCGTCAAACGCAAGGCTGCCCTCCTGACGGCCTTTCTCCAGCGCGTCGCCGAGGAGAACGATGATCTGGCTGGCGCCTTTATCCATCGCGGTGCGCATATCTTCCGACAGATCGCAGACCTCTGCCGACAGCTTCACCGTCAGACAGCCGCTGATGATGCCCTGCTGGCAAAACTGCGTCAGCGTATGCTGATAGTAGGCCAGGAGGCGATCGCGATAGTTCCCCTCGCCGTGGTCAAAATGATCGACCAGGCGCTGAAGATATCCGGCGTAGTGATGGTCGAGCAGCGCAACGCCAAAGGCTTCTTTAGAGCGAAAGTAGTGATAGAAAGAGCCTTTCGGCACCTCCGCTGTTTTCAGCAGTTCGCTCAGACCCATACCGGTAAACCCCCGATGCATGCAGAGCTGCTCGCCGGTGGCCAGGATATGTTCGCGGGTGTTACATTCACTGTGCTTGTTCATGGCGCTCACTGTAATAGACCGATTGGTCTAATGCAAGTCATAATTAAAAAATGCCGCCTGGCGCAGAGGCTGATGAACAAAATTTGCGTACGGCGGATGAAACGTCTTCAATAAAGAAAGAGATAAGCGGCAGGAGAGGCGAAGTGGCTGAACAACTGGAATTCTTCCCGGTACAGAGTCCGTGCCGGGGGATTTGTCAGTCTGATGAGCGCGGCTACTGTCGGGGGTGTATGCGTAGCCGCGACGAGCGTTTCAACTGGCAGAAAATGAGCGATGCGCAAAAGCAGGATGTTTTGCGTCTGTGCCGACAGCGGCTACTGCGCAAATTACGCGCAGCTAAGCAGGATAGTGCGGAAGAACCGCAGCAACCCTCACTGTTTTAAGCCTAAAATTGCGTATACTCAGGGCACTTTTTTATTGAGGAAGCTGTTATGGTTCAGCGTATTGCTATGGCTCCGCAGGGGCCGGAATTCTCTCGTTTTGTGATGGGCTACTGGCGTCTGATGGACTGGAATATGTCCGCTCAGGCGCTGATGGGCTTTGTTGAGCAACACCTGGATCTGGGCATTACCACCATCGATCATGCCGATATTTACGGTGACTATCGCTGCGAGGCGGCGTTTGGCGAAGCGCTAAAGCTGGCGCCGCATCTGCGCAGCAGGATGGAAATTGTCACCAAGTGCGGGATTGCCACGAAAGCGCGGGCGGAAAACACCATCGGTCACTATATTACCGACCGCGACCATATTGTTCTCAGCGCGGAGCAGTCGCTGCGTAACCTTGCCACCGACCATATTGACCTGCTGCTGATTCATCGTCCGGACCCGCTGATGGATGCGGATGAAGTGGCGGAAGCCTTCCTGGCCCTTCACCATAGCGGCAAGGTTCGTCACTTCGGCGTATCGAATTTTACCCCCGCCCAGTTTACCCTGCTGCAGTCGCGCCTGCCGTTTACCCTGGCGACCAACCAGGTGGAAATTTCTCCGGTTCATCAGCCGCCGCTGCTTGACGGTACGCTGGATCAGCTTCAGCAGCTGCGTATTCGCCCGATGGCATGGTCCTGCCTCGGCGGCGGTCGTTTGTTTAACGACGACAGCTTCCTGCCGCTGCGCGATGAGCTGGCGCGCGTTGCTCAGGAGCTGAATGCGGAGTGCATTGAGCAGGTGGTGTATGCCTGGATCCTGCGCCTGCCGTCGCAGCCGTTGCCGATTATTGGCTCAGGGAAAATAGAGCGCGTGCGTTCCGCGGTGGCGGCCGAAAAGCTGAAGATGTCCCGCCAGCAGTGGTTCCGTATCCGCAAAGCGGCGTTAGGTTACGACGTTCCGTAAACCCCATCACCTCCGCAATGGCCTACACTTAGTAGCGACAGAGCCATTAAGGAGGTGTTATGCAACGATGTATTCTCGCCATACTTACCCTGGCCGCGTGCGCAGGCGCGCAGGCGGCCAGTGAAAGCGTCGATATCAATCTTGTCACCAGCCAGAGCGTCGGTCAGGCTATCGGTAGCGTTAAAATCAGCGAAACCGCGAAAGGCCTGGAATTTACGCCAGACCTGAAGGCGCTGCCTCCCGGCGAGCACGGCTTCCATATCCATGCCAACGGCAGCTGCCAGCCCGCGATTAAAGAGGGTAAAGCCGTCGCCGCTGGCGCGGCAGGCGGGCACTACGATCCGCAAAAAACCGGTAAGCATGAAGGTCCCGACGGCGCCGGTCACCTCGGCGATCTGCCGTTCCTGGTGGTCAATAACGACGGTAAAGCAACCCAGCCGGTGGTCGCGCCGCGCTTAAAAACGCTGGATGAGGTTAAAGGGAAGGCGCTGATGATTCACGTGGGGGGCGACAATATGTCCGATAGCCCGCAGCCCCTTGGCGGCGGCGGCGAGCGGTTCGCCTGCGGCGTGATTAAGTAGTTCTTTCCGTTAAGGTGCCGGCAATGGGCGCCTGTTCCAGCTGCGACAGCGCGCACCACAGTCGCCAGATAACCGCCGCCAGCTCTTTGGCTGCCGGCTGGTGGTGGTGATTAAGCGCGTCGCAGATGCGCTGCAGCTCCTGCAGCGTCGAGGCGAGTGGCCGCTGCTGTACCCCGCGCTCGCTCATCACATCCCGCAGCAGGCTGATGCATAAATCGCGCACCTGCGATAGCGGGTCGGAACGGGTTTCCCACTCGCGAAGCTGCCACACCACGTGGGAACAGTTGAGCAAAACCACGCCCCAGCGCAGCAGCCAGCGGCGCGCCAGCGCATCCTGGCTATTGCTGAGCTGGCTGATGTGGTGATAAACCAGCGATTCAAATTCATGCTCGCTATGCTGCGGGCGGCGGCTTAGCTGGTCGACAAAGTGACGCCGTAACGCACGGATATGACGGCGGCTTTTACGCGCGTCTGAACCCGGGCTGATGATGGCGAACGCCAGCCAGGCAAGGCCGACGCCGATGATTTTACCCAGATTATCGTTAAGAAACGATGCGTAGTCGTAGACCGGCGGGTTGGTCACCGAAATAAACGACCCCATAAATACAATCAGCTGCCCCCACAGTCCGGCGAGCTTAGGCATCTGGAGTTTCAGCAACTGCATGGTGGTCAGCAGGGGAAACAGAAACAGCAAGAACTGCCATAAATCGGTTATCTGCACCATCAGGCCAAACTTCACCACAAAGCTAAAGAGTGAAAGCAGGATCAGGGTACGCATCAGCAGCGTTAGTGACTTAAACGGCGAAGGAGAGACCGAATAGAGCACGCAGCAGATCGCCGCCAGGGTCAGGGCTGCGGCGCAGGCCTGCCATTGGGTGCTAATTCCCCAGGCGCCGACCATCACCAGCGCGCAAAAGGTGCGTACGCCGTTCCATAAGGCTTCGGCCTGATCGGTATGGCGAGCCAGCGCTGGCGCGGAAGGTACGTTAAATTCCGTTATCGCGCTGGCGTTTTCGATGCGCCTGAGCCAGCGGCTGCTCACCAGATAGAGACGACAGAAGTAGCGCAGACGCTTCCAGAAGGCGATATGCCGGTAGTCAGCGTCCGCAGGGGGCGCCAGCGGAGCAATGATGCGGGCAACGCTCAGGGCGTCGGCGTTGGCATGAGATAACGCGTTGAGCAACGACTCCAGTATCTCGCGGGTGCGGGCGGGCGCGGTGGGCCAGTTGAGCAGCATTCGCCGCAGGCTCGAAATCACGCTGGTCATTCGCAGCTGTTGATGCAGCAGGTAGTTCAGCAGCGGATTTTGCCGACGAAAGCGATAGTGGCTCCAGAAGGCCTGAATGCGCAGCAGATTCATGGTCAGGATTTGCCCGATCACGCTCTCGTGCGCGGTGCGAATGGCATCGGTCGTTTCCGGCACCCACAGCAGGCTGGCATGTTCCAGCAGGCGCGCATGCATGTTTTTCAGCGCCGTCAGCAGCGTAGCGCCATCGGAGGTGCTCGGTAAGATCATCATCATCAGCCCGCCGCACAAAATACCGACGATGACTTCGCAGACGCGCGACTGGGCGATGGTCCACAGTTCGTTCGCGTCGGTGATATTGATAACCGGGAAAGCGATAATCGCGCAGGTGTAGCCCGCAAGCTGGAAAGCGTAGGCGACGTTATTGGTAAACATCGCGCAGGCCCACGTGCAGAGGGCTATCCACGCCGAAATGCTGAACAGAAACAGCCACGGATCGTTGAGCGTATGCCCGGCCAGCAGCAGCGCCGCGCAGGCGCCGAGCAGGCTGCCGGCAATACGCCCGAAGCTTTTGCTAATCACCCCGCCGACGGTGGGAAAGCTGACCACCGCGGCGGAGGTCATCGCCCAGTAGGGTTCGTCAAGATTCAGCCAGTAGGCGACGCTCAGCGCCAGGCACATGGCAATCCCGTTACGCAAGGCATAGCGCCACTGCGGACGGCTGGCCTTAATCCACGGGAGCGAGCGCCACGTCAGAGCCTGCAGCTTCATTATTGCGCGCCGATGGCTACGGTGCAGGTGGTACCGGAGACCAGGATGGTATCCGGCGGCAAATGATCAAACTCAATACGCACCGGTACGCGCTGGGCAAGTCGGACCCACGGAATATTCGGTTTAATGTTCGCCACCAGATCGCCGCCGCTCTCCACGCTCTGGTCGACGATGGCGCGTCCGATGCTGCTTACGTGACCCTGTAACTTCTGCTTGCTGCTATAAAGAATGATCTGCGCGCTGTCGCCGGGACGGATATTGCGCAGTTTCGTTTCTTCAAAATAACCCACCACGTAGAAGGAGCGGCTATCCACGAGGGCGAAAACCGGGTGGCCAACGGCGGCGTAGTCGCCAACCCGGGTTGAGAGATTGGTGACCCAACCGTCGACCGGCGCTTTTATTTCCGTCTGCGTGAGCTGCCATTGGGCGTGATCGAGGGTGGCCTGCGCCACGCCAACCACGGCCTTAGCGGCTTCGAGGTTGGTCGTGGCGGTATTCAGCGCGGTATTGGCGTTTTCTAAATCTTCTGCCGAGATAAAGTTCTGTGATAGATGACGCCGACGGCTGGCATCGCTGGCGGCTTTTTTCTGTTCTGCCTGCGCGCGGGCGACTTCCGCTTTGGCTTTAGCAAGCTGCGCCCGGGCGTTGAGCAGGGCGATTTTATAAGGCGTGTCATCGATTCTGAACAGCACGTCTCCCGCTTTAACCAGCTGGTTGTCGCGCACGTTGAGCTGCAGGATGCTTCCGGAAACCTGGGGTGTGACGCCAACCTGCTCGGCGCGGACCTTGCCGTCGCGGGTCCACGGTGATTGCGTGTAGTAATTCCAGACCAGCCAGGCGGCAATAATAGCCAGCGCGGCGACCAGCAGCGTGGATAAGTATTTTAGTTTCTTCATGTAATGAACATTACCAGATAGTCAGTAAAACCAGCGCCAGACAGACGGAGAGCGCAAAGAAGGAGAGGTCCATTAGCAGGGGATGCCAAATCTCGCCTGCATACATCCAGTCCCGCAGCTGGCGGTGGATAATCAACCAGATAAAAAAGCCCAGCAAAACGGCTTTAAACACGGGAGGGAAATAGACAGAAGCGCCGAACACCAGGTCCTGGAGCGGCAATCCGGCAGTGTTAAGACTCAGTTTCACAAGCAAAAATCCTTTGCCGTTGCAGGAAGAATGTTCAGGTTATGCGATTATTCACATTGTAAATCATTGTTCTGATTTTAGTGAATCGGGTAATTCATTTGTTTTGGTAATTTAAATGCTGCACACTATTCTAAAATCAGTATAATAACTTAGCAAGCTAATTATAAGGAGATGAAATTGGAATCGCCACTTGGTTCTGATCTGGCACGTTTGGTGCGCGTCTGGCGCGCGCTAATCGACCATCGCCTGAAACCTCTGGAGTTAACGCAGACGCACTGGGTCACGCTGCATAACATTCACCAGCTGCCGCCTGAACAGTCGCAGATTCAGCTGGCGAAAGCCATAGGTATTGAGCAGCCGTCGCTGGTTCGCACGCTCGACCAGCTGGAGGAGAAAGGGCTTATTTCTCGCCAGACCTGTGCTAACGATCGGCGGGCAAAACGTATCAAGCTTACCGAAAAAGCCGAGCCTCTGATCAACGAAATGGAAGAGGTTATCGGAAAAACGCGTGATGAGATTCTGGCCGGCGTATCTAAGGAAGAGGTGGAAACGCTGCTTAATTTGATTCGTAAACTTGAACACAATATTCTCGATCTCCAGGCAAAAGATTGACCTTAGCGAGGCCTTGAGGACTCTCAAGGCCTCTTTTTTATTCATTCATGCCAGACCACTACGCGGTTACGCCCGCTGTTTTTCGCTTCATACATCGCGGTATCCGCGCGCTTAACGCACTCTTCTGCCGAAACGTGCGCATCCTGAGTGGTGAACACGCCCATACTGATGGTCATTCTCTCCGGTAATCCCTCCTGCTTCTCGCTGACCGACAGGCGGATACGTTCGGCGATTGCCAGCGCTTCGTTGGCGCCGATATTCACCAGCAGCAGGGCAAACTCTTCCCCGCCGATACGCGCGGCAGCGTCGTCCTGGCGCACGTTGTTCTGCAACACGCTGGCAGCAAACTGAATCACCTTATCTCCCTGCACGTGACCGTAGGTGTCGTTGATGCGCTTAAAGCGATCGAGGTCGCAGACGATGACCGACAGCGGCTGTGAAGCGGAAGCCTTCGACAATCGCTGAGTCAGGGTGTCATAGAAATAGCTGCGGTTATACAGCCGGGTCAGGGGATCGCGAATCGAGTTCTGGTAAGAGCGGACGTATCTTTCGTTTGATTCACGATAGAGTATAAAAACGTCACCAAGCAGAATTAAAATCAGAAACAGGGTGCTAAGCGTTTCAAAAAGCCGCGCCTGATTCCAGGAGTGAGCGTTACCGCTAACCGTGGAGAGCAGCACCAGCAGCGTAAAGATATAGGCGGTACAAAAAAAGGCGCCGCTGTACCAGAATATATTACGCAGCCGAGTCAGGCCGATCATTAAAATCAGCGTTAATGACCATATGATAATTAATAGCCAGCCAATGCGATTATGCCATAGTGGCGTAAAGGTATAGGTTAGATTGTCAATGAATTCAATGCTTAGCAACGGCGAGTTGCTTGAATGAACCCACGATAATATGAGCGTTGCGCTGATAAAAATAAAACAACTACTGAGCACCGCACCGTGAATTTTTCTTGAGTGGCCGGTAATATGTCGGATGCGATATAAAATAATTGAGGTTATAAATAAAACAGCCATCATCACGTTGCGGAAAAAATAAAAAATCAGCGCGTCATTTTGATTGATCTCGCGCCCCTGAGCACAGACCAGCCAGTCGGGATAGCTGCCTATCGTTCCCAGCATCAGCAGGGCCGAGCAGGTAAACGCGAAGGCTATCGGGGCCAGGTACAGCTGTTTTTTATCACACAGATATTTCATGCCCATAAAGCAGGCAATCATAATATGAAAACCCATCAGTGAAATAGTTAGCACAGGGAAAAGCATGGATGATGTTGTAGAGATACGATGAATTAATGAGGTGGTAATAAAATTAACCACAGCAATAGAAAGACTGCACGCGATAGCGTAAATAAATATCCGGCAGGGTAAGCTTTTTATATTAACGCGCATAGTCAACACCCCTGAAAAATGCGAAGGTAAAACGACAGAATTGCCGCAATGTTTTAAATAATACTGGCTGGAGAATACTTGATGGTGGCGGGCGAAATATTGCGCGGGCGCAAATTAGTGCATGTATAAAAGAAAAATATAAATATATATGAATTATTTATTTACACTGAGGAAATAATACGTATTTTATATCAATAAGCGGCCCGTCCGGGCCGCAGAGAGAAGATTTAGCGCGGGGAGACCGTCACCTGGCTGCCGCTGCCGGCAATGGCTACGCGCTGGCCGACGGAGAACGGCGTGCTGCCTTGCTTTTGCACTACCATGATGGTGTTACCGTCATCTTTGCGGATTTCCAGCTCAACGCCCTGAGTTTTATTCATCGCGCCCTGTACGCCCTGACCGGCTACGCCGCCGGCGACTGCGCCTGCCGCCGTTGCCAGGGAGCGACCCGTGCCGCCGCCAATGGTGTTACCGAGGAAGCCGCCGAGCACCGCGCCGCCGATGGCGCCGATGGCGTTGCTGTCATCTCCGCCCTGAATCTGCACCGCGCGGGTATGCACAATGGTGCCGTAGGTCACGCTCTGGACCTGTTTGGCTTCAGATGCGGAGTAAACATCGCCGGACAGGCCGCTGCTGCTGACGCAGCCTGCAAGCGTAAAACCAATCATCGAGACAGCCAAAACACGTAAAATCATTTATGAATCTCCTGTTCACCAAGAAGCGTTCTGTTGAACTTCCTTGTAGCCAATTATATGGCATTTAAGCGTCTGCTGGCATAGCAGATGCAACGACTATACAAAAAATAATAATCAGAGTCGTCTCAACCTAAACTAAACACAAGTTCTTTACCCTAAGAATCGGCAGCGCTGCTTGTATTGTTAAAAAGTATTATAGCAGCGTAGCTTTGCCCCCTCGTTTATGATGGAGTGTGGGGATATACGAGAGTCATGGAATGAAGGAAAGCGTATGAAATCAGGCCGCTTTATCGGCGTTATGTCCGGCACCAGCCTTGATGGTGTTGATGTTGTTCTCGCAGCAATTAATGAAAATCTGGTTGCCCAGCAGGCCAGCCTGACCTATCCCATCCCAATCGCGATTAAAGAAGATATCCTGGCCATCTGCCAGGGGCAGCAGCTGACTCTTTCGCAGCTGGGGCGTCTCGATACGCGCCTGGGACGGTTATTTGCCGATGCGGTTCTGGCATTGATGGCTCGGGAAAAGCTCAAGGCGGCGGACATCATCGCTATCGGCTGCCATGGCCAAACGGTCTGGCATGAGCCAGCAGGCGATGCGCCGCATACTTTGCAGATTGGCGACAATAACCAGATTGCCGCGCATACCGGCGTGACGGTGGTCGGGGACTTTCGCCGTCGCGATATGGCGCTCGGCGGGCAGGGCGCGCCGCTGGTCCCGGCGTTCCACCACGCGCTGCTGGCGCACCCGGTTGAGCGTCGAATGGTTCTCAATATTGGCGGGATCGCCAACCTCTCTTTGCTGGCGCCAGGTCTGCCGGTGCGCGGCTACGACACCGGCCCGGGCAACATGCTGATGGATGCGTGGGTCTGGCGTCAGTGTGGTAAACCCTTCGATAAAGACGCGCAGTGGGCCAGCGAGGGTAAAATTGTGCTGCCGTTGCTGCAGGATATGCTAAGCGATCCGTGGTTTGCGCTGCCGGCGCCAAAGAGCACCGGTCGTGAATACTTTAACTACGGCTGGCTGTCGCAGCATCTGGCGCGTTATCCGGGGCTTCGCGCCCAGGACGTTCAGGCGACCCTTGCGGAGCTGACCGCCGTCAGCATCAGTGAACAGGTGCTGCTCAGCGGGGGATGTGAACGCCTGCTGGTATGCGGCGGCGGGGCGCGCAATCCGCTTCTGATGGCCCGTCTGGCGGCGCTGCTGCCGGGAACCGAGGTATCGACGACCGATGAGGCGGGGATCAGCGGTGATGATATGGAGGCGCTGGCTTTCGCATGGCTGGCGTGGCGGACGCTTGCCGGACTACCCGGCAATCTCCCTTCCGTGACCGGCGCGTCGCAAGCTTCCGTGCTTGGCGCGATTTTTCCGGCCAATCCGCCGCAAAATCAGAGTTAACTGAAATCACCCGCGCCGGTTTCTTCGTAAACTGGACAGCGTTGAGGGAGGGCGTTATGCCTTCCCGGACCGGGAAAGTCGAAGGCAAATTGATGAAAAAAATACTTATTCTTGCTGTACCTTTTATGCTGGCGGGCTGTAGCTACTACAACCAGTTTGTCGAGCGGATGAATACGGACACCCTCGAGTATCAGTGTGACCAGAAACCGTTGACCGTCCATCTCAATCATACTCGCCAGCAGGTCAGCTTTATTTACGATAATCAGCAGCTCAATTTACAGCAGGGGCTCTCCGCCTCTGGCGCGCGCTATACCGATGGCGTTTACGTCTTCTGGTCGAAGGGCGATAGCGCCACCGTCTATAAACGGGACCGTATCGTGCTGGAAAACTGTCAGCTGCAAACCGCCAAACGTTGAGATTTCAGCCATGGGGGCGCACAATAACGCTACCCTTTGATTATTTTCTCAATTGCCATGTCTGATAACGACGAATTGCAGCAAATCGCGCACCTGCGCCGTGAGTATACCCGTGGTGGCCTGCGCCGCCACGATCTTCCCGCCGAACCTCTGGCACTCTTTGAGCGCTGGCTGCGTCAGGCCTGTGACGCAAAGCTCGCTGACCCAACGGCGATGGTTGTCGCGACCGTCGATGAAAACTCGCAGCCTTACCAGCGCATCGTGTTGCTCAAGCACTACGATGAGAAAGGCCTGGTGTTCTATACCAACCTCGGCAGCCGCAAAGCCCATCAGATTGAAAAAAATCCCCGCATCAGCCTGCTTTTCCCATGGCATATGCTGGAACGTCAGGTGATGGTTATCGGTAAAGCGGAACGCCTTTCAACGCTGGAAGTGGTGAAATATTTCCATAGCCGTCCGCGCGATAGTCAGATTGGCGCATGGGTGTCGCAGCAGTCCAGCCGTATCTCGGCGCGCGGCATCCTTGAGAGTAAGTTCCTGGAGCTTAAGCAAAAATTCCAGCAGGGCGAAGTGCCGCTGCCGAGCTTCTGGGGCGGATTCCGCGTCAGTATCGAACAGATGGAGTTCTGGCAGGGCGGCGAGCATCGTCTGCACGATCGTTTTCTCTACCAGCGGCAAAACGGCGGCTGGCAAATCGACCGACTGGCGCCATAAAGGACGCAAAAATGTTGTGTTAAGCGCTGGTGCATCGTGGCCCGGCGCTTTATTCTATACGCTTCATTTTTCAAGCTGCATCATTGTTAGCTGCGCCTGCCTGGCTCTGTCGCTTACCTGAGTAAGTTCCCCGGGCTTTCACATGCTTGCCGCGGCGACGCAGCTTGAATAATTTTGCGTAGATATTTTTTTCGCGTCTGGCGAAAAGTCGTGTACCGGCAGAGGTGCAGTCGTTTTATAGATGGAGAATTTGATGGCAAGCAGTAACTTGATTAAACAATTGCAGGAGCGGGGGCTGATAGCCCAGGTGACGGACGAAGAAGCGTTAGCAGAGCGACTGGCGCAAGGCCCGATCGCGCTCTATTGCGGCTTCGATCCCACCGCTGACAGCTTGCATTTGGGGCATCTTGTTCCATTGTTATGCCTGAAACGCTTCCAGATGGCCGGCCATAAACCGGTTGCCCTGGTGGGCGGCGCGACCGGTCTGATTGGCGACCCGAGCTTTAAAGCCGCGGAGCGTAAACTGAACACTGAAGATACCGTGCAGGAGTGGGTAGATAAAATTCGCAAACAGGTCGCGCCTTTCCTCGACTTTGATTGCGGTGAAAATTCTGCCATTGCCGCCAACAACTACGACTGGTTTGGCAGCATGAACGTGCTGACATTCCTGCGTGATATCGGCAAGCACTTCTCGGTAAACCAGATGATCAACAAAGAAGCGGTGAAGCAGCGTCTGAACCGCGACGACCAGGGCATCTCTTTTACCGAGTTCTCCTACAACCTGCTGCAGGGTTACGACTTTGCCTGCCTGAACAAGCTGCACGGCGTGGCGCTGCAAATCGGCGGTTCTGACCAGTGGGGCAACATTACCTCCGGTATCGACCTGACCCGTCGTCTGCACCAGAACCAGGTCTTTGGCCTGACCGTTCCGCTGATCACCAAGGCGGACGGCACGAAATTCGGTAAAACCGAAGGCGGCGCAGTGTGGCTGGATCCGAAGAAAACCAGTCCGTACAAGTTCTACCAGTTCTGGATCAACACTGCGGATGCCGACGTTTATCGCTTCCTGAAGTTCTTCACTTTTATGGACATGGCTGACATCAATGCCCTGGAAGAAGAAGACAAAAACAGCGGTAAAGCACCGCGCGCCCAGTATGTGCTGGCCGAACAGGTGACCCGCCTGGTGCACGGTGAAGAAGGTCTGGTGGCGGCAAAACGCATTACCGAGAGCCTGTTCAACGGTAACCTGAGCGATTTGAGCGAAGCCGATTTCGAACAGCTGGCGCAGGATGGCGTGCCGATGATCGAAATGGATAAAGGCGCCGATCTGATGCAGGCGCTGGTTGATTCTGAACTGCAGCCGTCCCGCGGTCAGGCGCGTAAAACCATCGCATCCAATGCGGTGACCATCAACGGCGAAAAACAGTCCGACCCGGAATACGTATTTGTTGATGCCGACCGTCTCTTTGGTCGCTACACCTTACTGCGTCGCGGTAAGAAAAATTACTGTCTGGTCTGCTGGAAGTAATTGCGTAAAGGCAGGGGCGTGGGAAACCGCGCCCCTTATTTTTTGCTCTCAGGTAATCAAGATGAAGAATATCCTCGCCATCCAGTCCCACGTTGTGTTTGGCCATGCGGGCAACAGCGCCGCTGAATTTCCGATGCGCCGCCTTGGCGCCAACGTCTGGCCGCTTAATACCGTACAATTCTCCAACCATACCCAATACGGGAAGTGGACCGGCTGCGTGATGCCGCCAGCGCATCTGACGGAAATTGTTCAGGGGATTGCCGATATTAACCAGCTTCAGCGCTGTGACGCGGTATTAAGCGGATATCTGGGATCGGCGGAACAGGGCGAACATATTCTTGGCATCGTGCGTCAGGTGAAAAGCGCCAATCCGGCCGCGAAATATTTCTGCGATCCGGTCATGGGGCACCCTGAAAAGGGCTGTATCGTGGCGCCCGGCGTCGCGGAGTTTCATGTACGCTATGCGCTGCCGGCGAGCGATATTATTGCGCCAAACCTGGTTGAGCTGGAGATCCTCTGCGGGCATCCGGTGGCGAACGTCAACGAAGCGGTGCTGGCCGCGCGCGAGCTGATTGCACAGGGGCCGGAAGTGGTGCTGGTGAAGCATCTTTCGCGGGCCGGGCTGAGTATGGATCGTTTTGAAATGCTGCTGGTCACCGCGCAGGAAGCCTGGCATATCAGCCGTCCGCTGGTGGATTTTGGCATGCGCCAGCCGGTGGGCGTCGGCGATGTCACCAGCGGGCTGCTGCTGGTTAAGCTGCTGCAGGGCGCGGGACTGCGCGATGCGCTGGAGCACGTGACCGCCGCGGTGTATGAAATCATGCTGGCGACAAAAAATATGCAGGAGTATGAACTACAGGTTGTGGCGGCTCAGGATCGCATCGCGCAGCCGGAGCACTACTTCAGCGCTACGCAGCTTTAAGAGGTGTGAGAACAACTTGCCCGACCTGCGTCGGGCAAGCATCGGCTTCACTTCAGCCCTTCAGCCTCAAGGGCGGCGGCTACCGCAGGCCGGGCGGCAACGCGCTTCATCCAGGCTGCAATATTGCTATAGCCTTCCATATCCAGCTTCACGGCGTACGCCCAGCGCAGCACGGTAAACAGGTAGCCATCGGCGATAGTGAAACGGTGCCCGTTAATCCACTCTTTATCTTCCAGGCATTCGTTCACGTACTGCATTTTTTTGTCCAGCAGCGCGCGAGCGACAGGTTTGTAATCCTCCGGCGTATCCGGGCGAAACAGCGGGGTAAAACCTTTATGCAGCTCCGTCGCCACGTAGTTAAGCCACTCCAGCGTCTGATAGCGGGCAATGCTTCCCACCGGCGCCAGCAGCTGGCGGTCCGGCACGCGATCGGCGATATATTGCATAATGGCCACGCCTTCCGTCAGCAGCACATCATCGTCCAGCAGCAGCGCCGGTACCTGACCCTTCGGGTTGATCTGCAGATAATCATCCCCGTTTTCGAGACGTTTTTTCATCACGTCAACGCCCTGCAGGGTGAAGTCCAGCCCGCTTTCGCGTAGCGCGATATGCGAAGCAAGAGAACAAGCGCCGGATTTGTAGAACAGTTTCATCGGTAACTCCTCGTGGCTGCGGTTTCCTGTATGTTAGTCCGCCCAGGGGTAAAAAAAAACCGCTAACAGCGCGTTAGCGGTTTAAATTTATGGGTTTTCCCGGGGAGCTTAAGCCGTAGCGGTATCGCTGGCTTTTGCCGTTTTATCGTCGTCCTGGGTCATACGGTTCAGCTTCGGCGCCGTCATGAGCATCAGGATGGCGATAATGCCGGTGGCGACACCGATATGCAGGAACACGCGACCGTAAACTTCCAGCGACATCAGCGGGTCAGTCACGTTATCCGGCACCGCCATCATGTTCGCCACGTAGCCGCCGATCAGGTTGGCGCCAGCGGTAGTCAGGAACCAGCTACCCATAATGAAGCCCATCAGGCGCTGCGGAACCAGCTGTGCCACCATTGCCAGACCCAGACCGGAAATCATCAGTTCACCGATACTCTGCAGGCCGTAGCTGATCACCAGCCAGCTGACGTTTACGATGCCCGCGTCGCTGGCGAACTTAGCGCCCAGCGGCAGGACAAGGAAGGCGCCGGAGCACAGGACCATACCAATAGCAAACTTCATCGGCATCGGCAGGGTATCGCCCATCTTGTTATAAATGGCGGCCAGAATCGGGCTACCGATAATGATCCAGAAAGGGTTCAGCGCCTGGTACTGCTCAGGCTCGAAAGCGATGCCCAGCAGAGAGTGTTCAACGTTGCGAATCGCAAAGAAGTTGAGGGAGGTTGGCATCTGGCTATACAGAACGAAGAAGATAATCGCCTGCAGCATCAGGATGAAAGCGACGATCATTTTACGACGGGCCGCGCCCTGCATCGCGAAAGCTTCTTTAGCGAAAATAACGATGATGCCCAGCGCAACCACGCCCAGCGCCATACGTGCAATACCCTGGTTGTGCAGCAGCCAAGTTGCAATCGCGATGAGAACCACCACGCCAACGATAGTCGCCAGCAGCTTACCTACCTGCAGCGGGGCGAAGTCAGGCTTCGAGCCGTACTGTTTAACCCAGCGCTGGCAGAAAGCGAAATTGACGATGGTGATAACCAGGCCGACAAAGCTCAGGGCGAAAGCGACGCTCCAGCCAAACTTCGCCGCCAGCCACGGCGTGGCCAGCATAGAGAAGAAGGAACCGATGTTGACGGACATATAGTACATGGTAAATGCACCGTCCAGACGCGGGTCGTTCTTTTCATAGCAGGTTGAGAGCAGGGAAGAGGGGTTAGCCTTAAACAGGCCGTTACCGACGGCAATCGTCGCCATACCCATATACACGATGCTCGCATCGTGCCCGGACCACGCTACCAGGCCGTAGCCGATAGCCAGAACGATTGCGCCGAGCATGATGACGCGCTTAGTGCCAAGCACCTTGTCGCCCAGCCAGCCGCCAATCGCCACCAGGCCGTAGACCAGCGCGCTAAAGGAGGAGAACAGAGTAATAGAGTCCGCTTCTGACATACCCAGCTGTTTAACCAGGTAAACGGCCATGATCCCTTGCAGGCCGTAGAAACCAAAACGTTCCCACAGCTCAATAGAGAAGATGAGATAGAACGAACGTGGTTGTTTGAAAGCGTTTAAACTTACGCTTTCTGTTGGTTTATTGTTTGCAGTCGACACAAATACCTCTTTTTTTACATCCCATATTAACGGGGGGTGTTCGGGGCGCAATCTTCTCAGACCGCCGCCTTTATAGTTATTCTGGAGGGAAAACGGCAGGTAATGTTCACTATCCTGCCCCTTCAGGCAATAGCTTTGCAATAATCTGTTACACATATTCCATGCGGCATAATACACCGCCTACTCAAATGTTATTCAGAGTTAAATTTCAAGGTTTAGCCAAAGGGGGAGTTTTTATCTTCTGGAATCCGAAGTTTTTCGCATAATGGCGATATGTTCGGCTGTATGCGCTTGCATCCAGTGATATAGCCCGTAATCCTAAAAATTGATGGGTTATTGTGTTGGTATTTAACTTAAGGGTATTTGAATCAGCAGGTTTGCACGCAAAAGCGTTAACATTAAATCAACAATAAATTGACCAGGTGATCTCGATCACAAATGTATAGAAATTTTGCCTCTAAAAAAAATGAATAAGCTGGCCGATGATTATATAACCGCATAATCACCCGCAACAGCGCGAAAATGATGGCGTGAATGTCGATGAAGGCGGGGGAAAAGCAGCGTCATCACCCTGATGGATAATGACGCGATGCGTGTTCAGAGATCGACCTTCTCTTTGTACTCGCAAAGGTCTTCTATCAGGCAGGAGCCGCAGCGCGGTTTGCGGGCAATACAGGTATAACGGCCGTGCAGGATTAACCAGTGATGGCAGTCGACTTTAAATTCCGCTGGAACCACCTTTAACAGCTTTTCTTCGACCTGTTCAACGTTCTTACCGGGCGCGAATTGTGTCCGATTGCAAACGCGGAAGATATGCGTATCGACGGCGATTGTCGGCCAGCCGAAGGCGGTGTTGAGTACCACGTTCGCGGTTTTACGGCCGACGCCGGGAAGCGCCTCAAGGGCCGCCCGATCTTCCGGCACTTCACCATTGTGCTGCTCAAGCAGGATACGACAGGTCTTGATGACGTTTTCTGCTTTGCTGTTAAACAGGCCAATAGTCTTGATATACGACTTCACGCCCTCAACGCCCAGTGCCAGCATGGCCGCCGGTGTGTTGGCGACCGGGTAGAGTTTTGCCGTCGCTTTGTTGACGCTGACGTCGGTGGCCTGCGCCGAGAGCAGGACGGCAATCAATAATTCAAACGGCGAGTGAAAATTCAGCTCCGTGGTGGGGTGCGGGTTGTTATCCCTGAGCCTGGTGAGGATCTCCAGGCGTTTACTCTTATTCATTCCAGGCTTTTCCCGTCACATCAGACGGCGCAACGACATCGGCTTGTACCGCTTTAGCTTTGCGCTGTTTGCTACGTTCATCGATAAGGTATTTTACCGCCAACATCATGCCGAGGCCAATAAATGCCCCCGGCGGCAGCATCGCCAGCAGAAACGGCGTATCGGTATGAAATACTTCAATGCGCAGAACTTTAGCCCAGCTGCCGAGCAGGCTATCGGCACCGTCAAACAGGGTACCGTTGCCGAGAATTTCCCGCATTGAGCCGAGCACAAACATCGCGCAGGTTGCCCCCATACCGATGGAAAAACCATCCAGCGCCGACAGCGCCGGGCCTTTTTTCGCGGCAAAGGCCTCAGCGCGCCCAACCACGATACAGTTGGTGACAATCAGCGGGATAAAGATCCCCAGAGACTGATAGAGGCCGAACGCGTAGGCGTTGATCAGCATCTGCACGACGCTCACCACCGAAGCGATGATCATGACGTAAATCGGAATACGGATTTCCGCCGGCGTCCAGCGGCGCAGGCTGGAAATGGTCAGGTTCGTCAGGGTGAGCACCAGCGTCGTCGCCAGCCCAAGGCCAAGGGCGTTGGTGGCGGTCGAGGTCACGGCGAGTAGGGGACACATCCCCAGCAGCTGAACCAGCGCGGAGTTGTTTTTCCACAACCCCTGAACAATAACGTCTTTTACTTCGCTCATGATTTAGTCTCCACAGGGAGTGAATGCGGAAATCTGCGCGGGCAGCGTTTGTGCGTACAGGCCGGCGCGCTTGACGGCATTGACCACCGCGCGCGGGGTAATGGTAGCCCCGGTAAACTGGTCGAAGTCGCCGCCGTCTTTTTTCACGGCCCAGTGGCTGTCGTTTTGTCCATGAATCACTTTACCGGCAAAGAGGGTGATCCAGTCGGAAATTCTGAGTTCGATTTTATCGCCCAGCCCCGGCGTCTCATGATGTTCGGTGACGCGGGTACCCAGCACGGTACCTTTAAAATCGGCGGCCACCAGCAGCTGAATGGCCCCGGAATAGCCGTCCGGAGCGGTGGCTTCCATCACCGCAGCCACCGGTTTTTCGCCATCCTGAGCGATCCAAACCTTGTGCTGGCCTTTTCCCAGCGCCGGGGCGGTAACTTGATAACAGCTTTTCAGCAAGTCGTTGTTATAAAGATTAGCCGGCATAACCTGGTCAAATAAGGCTTTTTGCTGCTGGGCAGCCTGGTCTTCAATGGTGCTTTTGGTCAGCTCGTTAATCGCGGCCGTCAGCCCGGTAGACCCCGCCGCAAAGAGGGCCAGCGTGATGCCGTGTTTACGCATGCTTTGTAACATGTTCGGGTCCTCAGCGGTGGCCGTACGCGCGCGGGCGCGTATAGTAATCGATCAAGGGAACGGTAATATTGGCCAGCAGAACGGCAAAGGCCACGCCATCCGGATAGCCGCCAAAGCTGCGAATTAGCCATACCAGTAACCCCGCCAGCGCGCCGAAGATCAGGCGTCCGCGATTGGTGGTGGAGGCGGTTACCGGATCCGTCAGAATAAAGAATGCGCCCAGCATGGTGGCGCCGGACAGCAGATGAATTTGCGGCGAGGCGAGGCTTTCCGGGGAGAACAGCCATCCGAGGGTAGCGCAAACGGCAAGGCTCAGCAGAAAACTGACCGGAATATGCCAGCGAATGGCTTTTTGCCATAACAGGAACAGACCACCCGCCAGATACGCCACGTTAACCCACTGCCAGCCGAGGCCGGCGAGCGCGCCGCCGTAGACAGGATACTGGAGAATCTCTTCAACCGCGTGACCGGCATGAAGCGAGGTTTTGAAGGTATCCAGCGGCGTGGCCTGGCTGATACCGTCAATGCCCATTCGCAGGCTGTTCATGTCTCCACCGCTCGCCGTATGGCCAGTGAAAATCATCCGCAGCGCGTCGCTAAATCCGGGAACATTGGCGGCTATCTCATGCGGCGGGAGCCACGAAGTCATCTGGACCGGGAAGGAGATGAGCAGTACGACATAGCCGATCATCGCCGGGTTAAAAGGATTATGACCCAGACCACCGTAGAGCTGTTTAGCGATGATCACCGCGAACGCGGTCCCCAGCACCACCATCCACCAGGGAGCAAAAGGCGGAATACTGATGGCCAGCAGCAGGCCGGTCAGCAGCGCGGAGTTATCGGCGAGGATCGCGGGAATATTTTGTTTGCGCAGTTTAAGGATGGCCGCTTCGGCTCCCCACGCCGTGATGGCGGCAAGGATAATTTGCAGCACGGTACCCCAGCCGAAAAACCAGGTCTGAACCGCGATGCCGGGCACGGCGGCGAGCAGCACCAGCAGCATAATCCGCGAAGTCTGGCGCTGATTGTGGGTATAAGGGGAACTTGCGATTCTGAAAACCATTTAATCCTCGTTAACTGCCTGCCGGGATGCTTTCCGGGCCTGAACGCGGGCGATTGCTTCAGCGACTGCCGCTTTGCGGGCGTCATCATTGGCTGCCGACGGGGGAACTGCTTGTTGCTGTTGTTCTGCTTTACGCGCTTTAGCCCGGGCGATGGCGGCCTCGACGGCGGCCTTGCGCGGGTCAACGGCGGCGGGCTGCTCCGCTGCGGCGTCTTCCGCAGGAACCGCCTGCTGTTCGACTTTGCGCGCTTTGGCTCGGGCGATGGCGGCCTCAACGGCGGCTTTGCGCGGGTCAACAGCGGCAGGCTGCTCCGCTGCGGCGTCTTCCGTCGGAGCGGCCTGCTGTTGGGCTTTACGCGCTTTGGCCCGGGCGATGGCGGCCTCGACGGCGGCTTTGCGCGGGTCAACAGCGGCAGGCTGCTCTACTGCGGCGTCTTCCGCAGGAACCGCCTGCTGTTCGACTTTGCGCGCTTTGGCTCGGGCGATGGCGGCCTCGACGGCGGCCTTGCGCGGGTCAACGGCGGCGTCGGATGACGGCCCGGCGACGTTGCTTTGTGCCTGTTGCTGCGCTTTGCGTGCCCGGGCCTCGGCCTTGCGGGCTTCGCGGGCGGCAATGGCTTCGCTGTTATCCGGTTTGGCGCCGGAGAGCACGATAATTGGCTGCGCCGCGTCACGCTGCTTTTCCCGTACCCGGGCAAGGGCGGCGTTAATCGCGTCCTGATCTTTCGCCGCGGGCTGGACCGCGGCCTGCTTATGCCGTTCCAGACGCGCGGCTTTATCGCGCTCAAGACGCGCCTGACGGGCCTCAAAGCGTAATTTCGCCTCCGCCGCGCGTTTCTCTTCCTGAGCAAGCGCGTAAATCTCCGCTTTTTCCTGGCGGAAGTACTGCACCAGCGGGATATTGCTTGGGCAGACCCAGGCGCAGGCGCCGCACTCAATGCAATCCGCCAGGTTATGGCTGGTGGCTTTGTCGTGCTGCTGGCCTTTGCTGAACCAATAAAGCTGCTGCGGCAGAAGATCGGCCGGGCAGGCGTCCGCGCAGGCGCTGCAGCGGATGCAGCCTTTTTCCTCTTCCGGCTCGCCCATTTCGCTCGCCGACGGCGCCAGCAGGCAGTTGGTGATTTTCACGACCGGCACGTCGAGCCACGGCAGGGTGAAGCCCATCAGCGGCCCGCCCATAATTACCATAGGATCGCCGCTCGGACAGAAACCGGCATCGTTGAGCAGATGGCTGACCGGAGTGCCGAGGCGCGCCCAGACGTTGCCCGGACGCGAGATCGCTTCCCCGGTCAGGGTGACGACGCGCTCGGTCAGCGGCTCGCCGTCGATTACCGCGCGTTTCACCGCATAGGCGGTGCCGACGTTCTGCATCAGCACGCCGATGTCAGAGGAGCGTCCGCCGTGAGGCACCTGCTTGCCGGTAAGGATCTGCGTCAGCTGTTTCGCGCCGCCGGAGGGATATTTCGTGGGGATCACGCGCAGGGAAATACCGTGCGTGTCGGCTAATACCGCGCGCAGCATCGAAATCGCCTGCGGTTTATTATCCTCGATGCCGATCAGTACCTGAGCTGGCTGCAGAATATGGGCAAGGATGCGAATACCCTCGACGATCTGCGCCGCGCAATCCTGCATCAGACGGTCGTCGGCGGTAATATAGGGTTCGCACTCGGCGGCGTTGATAATGAGTGTGTCGATTTTGTCGCCGCCGCCGCGCAGCTTGGTGCCGGTCGGGAAACCCGCGCCGCCCAGTCCGGCCACGCCAAACTGGTGAATACGCTCAATCAGCGCTTCGCGGGATTTATTCTGGTAATCGTTCCAGCCATCGCGTTCAATCCAGCGGTCTTCGCCATCGGCATCAATAATGACGCTCATTTCCGCCAGCGCGGAAGGGTGGGCGGTAGAGTGGGGGGCAATGGCCGCCACCGTACCGGACGTCGGGGCGTGCACCGGCAGCATTCTGCCCCAGCCGCGCGTTAACGGCTGGCCGCGCAGGACGCGATCGCCCGGCTGAACGCAGAGTTCACCTTCCGCGCCAATATGCTGTTTTAGCGGAATGACAAAACGCTGCGGCAGTGAAACCTGACGCAGCGGGGTACCGTTGGACTGGGTTTTCATTTCTGGCGGATGGATGCCGCCGTTGAAGTCCCAGACTTTATCTTTGCGAAAAGCGGAAAATAACTTAAACATGTTGTTCCACGGGAATAATGCGTACCGGGATGGTCTGAAGATCCCATTTCCAGGTTTCTGTCGTCGGCGCCACCGGGCGCAGTTCAATACATTGCGTCGGACAAGGCGCGACGCAAAGATTACAGCCGGTACAGAGATCGCTCATCACCGTATGCATGGCGCGCGTGGCGCCGACGATGGCATCGACGGGACAGGCCTGAATGCATTTTGTGCAGCCGATGCAGTTCGCCTCGTCGATCACCGCCAGCATTCGCACCGGTTCGGCTTCCTGCGCATCGCCGTCTGTCGGCTGCGGATCGACGTTCAATAGCTCGGCGATTTTCAGCATCACCGCTTCGCCGCCGGGGGCGCAGCAGTTGATTTTCTCGCCCTGGGTCCCCACCGCTTCAGCGTAGGGACGACAGCCAGGATAGCCGCACTGGCCGCACTGGCTCTGCGGAAGCAGGGCATCAATTTTTTCCACCACCGGGTCATCTTCCACCGCAAAGCGGCGGGAGGCGTACCCCAGAATTAAGCCGAAAATTAGCCCCAGCAGGCTAATGGCGACCACGGCTATCCAGACAGCGTTCATTACAACTTCACCAAACCACTAAAGCCCATAAAAGCAAGGGACATTAAACCTGCGGTGACCAGCGCAATCGCGTTACCGCGAAACGGCGCGGGAACATCCGCTACCACCAGTCGCTCGCGAATGGAGGCGAAAAGCACCATAACCAGCGAAAAACCGACCGCGGCGGCAAAACCGTACAGCGCCGATTGCAGGAAATTATGCCCAAGGTTAATGTTGAGCAGCGCCACGCCGAGCACCGCGCAGTTGGTGGTGATCAGCGGCAGGAAGATGCCAAGCAGGCGATACAGCGCCGGGCTGGTTTTACGCACGACCATTTCGGTAAACTGCACCACCACGGCGATGACCAGGATAAAGGCCAGCGTACGTAAATAGACCAGATCCAGCGGGATAAGGATCCAGGTATCAATTAACCAGGCGCAAATAGAGGCCAGCGTCATCACAAACGTGGTGGCGAGCCCCATCCCCATAGCGGCTTCCAGCTTTTTGGAAACCCCCATAAACGGGCACAGTCCAAGAAACTTCACCAGCACGAAGTTGTTAACCAGAACAGTGCCAACAAAGAGCAGTAAATAATCAGCCATCATTCGACCTGAAATAGAAAAAGCCGTCTATTATCGAATAAATCGATACCGGCGACAACAGGTTAACTGTGTGGTTATTACGGATTCACAAAGGTCCGCTTAACCCGTTGAGAGCGCCTGAAATAGGGCGCAAGCAGCGCTGCGGCGAGGAGAGGGAAGAGCAGCTGGCGCAGCGCGAGCGCGTCGGAAATCGGGGAAAAGGCAAAGGCTTTTACCGCCAGCAGAAGCGTGATCAGCAGCCAGATAATGTAGTGCTTCGGTACCCCTTTCCGCCGTTTAAAGAAGGCGATGGTCAACCACAGCGTGTAGTACCACATGGCGATCGCAAAGGCTAAGGAGGCGATCCACAGGGCGAGATGTTCGATGCTCATCGCGCTCAGCAATGCGTAAGTCTGGGAAGACATCAGAGCATCAGCAAAAAACAGCAGCGACAATGAGGCGCTAAGCAAGGCTACCAGGAGCCATGCCAGCGGTGCCAGAAGCCATCCGCCAATACGTTCCACAGAGTCAGAAGACATTATTACTCCAGAATTCAACGCCAGTTATAAATAAAAGCAGGGCGGAAGTATAAGCAACTGGCGTGAATGATGACAGTCTTTATTGCACGTAGCGCCAGACGGACTTGGGCACTTCGCCGATGTTGAACAATTTGCCGCCAGAAACCAGCTCCGCCCGGCGATGGTCGGCCGCGCGATACATGTTGACGATCTCTTCGTTATCGGTCAGGGAATAGTTAAGGTGATCAAAAAGTTTTTCCAGACTTTCCAGCGAACTGATTTTACGAAATTTTAATAAGTAGTCCTGAACGGTCATTTGCGTATCCATTTTATAATCGGAATAAATTAAGTTGAATATACCCATACTGAGTAAACCTGTTCTCAACCGGCAGTTCCTTTCTAAGATAAACTGTATGCAATTATTTCGGTTGTAAATACCGGTGACAAGAACAGATGATGTTTCCGGCCTGGTAAAAAGAAATTTAAGAGTATTCCATAACTGAATCAGGCGCCGGAAGGCGCCTGGGAGAGAAGATTAACGCTGTTCGCCTCGGCTGGCAATAACGTTTTGATACCAGAAAAAACTCTTTTTCCGTTTACGCGCCAGATTTTGCTGGTGATCGACATAAACGAATCCGTATTGTTTTTTATAACCGTTCAGCCAGCTCAAAAGATCAATAAAGGACCAGGGGTAGTAGCCGCGCACGTCGGCGCCCTGTTCCAGCGCTTTTTCCAGCGCGGTAATATGGCTACTGAGATAGTCAATCCGCGGGTCGTCGACGATTTCGCCATTGATAATCGGGTCTATTGCCCCCAGGCCGTTTTCGGTGATGTAGATCGGAATATCACCGTAGCGCGCTTTAATCATCATGATCCCGTCGGTTAAGCCCTGAGGCCAAATTTCCCAGCCCCATTCGGTATAGGTGCTTTGCGGGTTGCGCACGAAGTAGAAGAGCCCATCCACGCCCGGCTCGCCGCCGGTTGGTACTTCAGGAGGCTGCGCCGACACGGTTTCACGGCGATAGTAGTTCAGGCCGATAAAGTCACAGCGGTTGTCACGCAGCAGCGCGTCGTCTCCCGGTTCAAAGACCGGAACCCCCCACAGCGCCCGGGTCTGCTGCAGTAGCTCTGCGGGATAGCCGCCTTTTAATACCGGATCGTAGAGCCAGTGGGTATGGATGGCGTCCGCCATCTCTGTCGCCCGTTTATCTTCCTCACTGTCGGTTAATGCGGTGTGCGGCTGCAGCACGTTGACAAACCCTATCTCCCCCGCCACGCCCATTTCACGAAACGCTTTCACGGCCAGCGCATGGGCGATAAAGACGTGGTGGCAGGCCTGAATGGCGCGCGCCGGATCGCGCACCGCAGGAGGATGGAGGCCGTTAATGTAACCGTGGCCGATAAAGACGATAGTCTCGTTAAAGGTTGCCCACAGTTTGACCCGGGAGCCAAAACGTTGATAGCACAGGCGAGCGTACTCAGCGAAGGCTTCCGCGGTACTGCGCGCCTCCCAGCCGCCTTCATCCTGCAGCGCCTGGGGAAGATCCCAGTGGTACAGGGTAATCATCGGTTCAATGTTATGCGCCAGCAGTTCGTCAATCAGGTCGCTGTAAAATTGGACGCCAGCCTCGTTCACTTCACCGCGGCCGCCAGGCAGCAGGCGGGGCCAGGAAATAGAAAAGCGATAGCTTTGCAAACCCATTTCCGCCATCAGCGCTACGTCTTCGCGAAAACGATGGTAGTGGTCAACGGCGACGTCACCGGTCGTCCCCTGATAGGTGGTGCCCGGAAGGTGAGAATAAATATCCCAGATAGAAGGGCCTTTGCCGTCGGCATCGTGACCGCCTTCAACCTGCCAGGCCGCGGTCGCGGCGCCCCATAAAAAGTGTTGCGGGAATTTGGACATGAAGAAACTCCTTATCGATTGATAAAGAGAGTGTAATAAAGGCGTATGCAACTATGCAACCGGTTTCAGAAACCGGTTGCATAGTTGCGAAGCGGGTCACTGTTTATTTCGACAGCGGCTTCGTCTGAACAGCATCAACGGCAGGCGGGGACTGGTAGTTATCAATATGATGAGCGATAACTAAAAGCAGGGCCGAAACGCCCAAAACAATCCAGCCAATAAGTTCTACAATACGGTTAAAAACGTTTTCCATAACTCTACGGCAAATGGTGAAACCAGACTGAAATGGTACTCAACGACTGAAGTAACGCAAGTGTTACATGATCTTAGCTGCGCAAATGGCGTAAAGCTGAGCAACCGGTGCAGGGGCAAACGCGTCGAAGATGCGTTCAGAATCGCGGTGTTAGTGCGGCTGCGACATTTCGTTAAGGGGGCAGAAAAATGAGTGACCCTATCCGGGTAGGTTTAATCGGGTACGGCTATGCGAGCAAAACCTTTCATGCGCCGCTGGTCAGCGGTACGCCGGGGATGACGCTGGCGGCGGTCTCGAGCAGCGATGAAACGAAAGTGCTGGCCGACTGGCCTGCGGTGAAGGTGGTGACCGCACCGCAGGCGCTCTTTAGCGACCCCGATATCGATCTGGTGGTGATCCCCACGCCCAATGATACCCATTTCCCGCTGGCGAAAGCTGCGCTGGAAGCGGGCAAGCATGTAGTGGTGGATAAACCGTTTACCGTGACACTGTCACAGGCTCGCGAGCTTGAGGCCATTGCCAAAAGCGAGGGGCGACTGCTGTCCGTGTTCCATAACCGCCGCTGGGACAGCGATTTTCTGACGGTGAAGTCGCTGATTAACGAAGGCCTGTTAGGGGAAGTCGGCTATTTTGAGTCGCATTTCGACCGCTATCGACCGCAGGTACGGCAACGCTGGCGCGAGCAAGGTGGGCCGGGCAGCGGCATCTGGTACGATCTTGCCCCGCATCTGCTGGACCAGGTGGTAAATCTCTTCGGTCTGCCGGTGAGTATGCAGGTCGACCTGGCTCAGCTACGGCCTGGCTCCCAGTCCACAGACTATTTTCATGCGGTGTTGGCCTGGCCGCAGCGTCGCGTGGTGCTGCACGGAACCCTGGTGGCCGCGGCGGAAACGGCGCGCTTTATCATCCACGGTTCGCGGGGAAGCTATGTGAAATACGGCCTTGATCCGCAGGAAGAACGGCTGAAAAGCGGTGAGCGCCTGCCGCAGGAGGATTGGGGGTATGATATGCGCGACGGGCTGCTGACGCGTGCCGAAGGCGAGGAAATCACCGAGGAGTCGTGGCTGACGCTACCGGGCAACTATCCAGCGTATTACGCCGCCATTCGCGATGCGCTTAATGGCATCGGCGTTAACCCGGTTCCGGCAAGCCAGGCGATTCAGATTATGGAGCTGATTGAGCTTGGGCTGGAGTCGGCCAGGCATCGGGCGACGCTGTGCCTGAATTAGGCCGACCTGACGAAACGCGCTGGCCAGGCGCTGATTGAGCTTCCCCCCGTGCTGGCACGGGGGAGAAACATCAAGCCTGCTGCACGCGCTGGATCAGCGCCGCTTTCTCCTGGGCGCTTAAAAAGGCGAGCTCCAGACCGTTTCTCTGCGCCTGGCGAATTTGCTCGCGGCTTAAACCGGCTGCCGGGGCGGCGACGGTGTATTCATGGATAATATCGACGCCCTGAACGGCGGGGTCGTCGGTATTGATGCAGGCCAGCACGCCGTGTTCAAGGAATGTTTTCAGCGGATGCTCGGCCAGGGATGGCACGGTGCTGGTCTGAATATTAGAGGTCAGGCAGGACTCAATCCCGATTCGCTGCGCGGCGAGATAATCCATCAGCGCCGGATCCTGCACCGCCTTCACGCCGTGGCCGATACGCTCGGCGCCCAGTTCGCGAATCGCCTGCCAGATGCTTTCCGGGCCAGCGGCTTCGCCCGCATGTACGGTGATGCGCCAGCCCGCATCGCGCGCGCGGCTGAAGTGATCCATAAACAGATTTCCCGGGAAGCCGAGCTCATCCCCGGCGAGGTCGAGGGCGGTGATGCCATCGCGATGGGCGAGCAGGGCCGCAAGCTCCTCTTCGCAGGCCGCTTCGCCAAAGGTGCGGCTCAGAATGCCGATCAGGCGGGCCTCAACGTTAAAGTCGCGGCTGCCTTCTTTAACGCCGGCGATCACCGCTTCGACCACGCCCGCGACCGGCAGCTGGTGGGTCATCGCCATATAGCGCGGAGAGAAACGCAGTTCAACGTAGTGCAGGCCGTTGCGAGCGGCATCTTCGAGGTTTTCATAAGCGACGCGGCGGCAGGCTTCCAGCGAGGCCAGCACCTTTACGCCCCAGTCAAGTTTAGCGAGGAAGCTGACCAGGTCAGGCTCATTGCGGGTGACCTGTACATGAGGACGTAAGGTGTCGAGGGTGTCTGCCGGAAGGGCGAGGTTGTACTGGCGGCCAAGATCGAGAATGGTTTGGGCCCGGATATTACCATCAAGGTGGCGATGGATGTCGGTTAATGGCAAAGTTAAATCAATCATGGTCGCACTCTTTTTTTAGTTAAAGTGCGCGTCATTGTACATCAGAACGATAAATGGTTAAAAGCGGAGAAAATTACCGAACAATACAAGGAAAAACGGTGAGGGAAGGGAAGATTGCCCTCTCAAAGGGAGCAATGACGAAATCGCTCATAGCAAAACGCTATTAATCATAGACAATCAGTATTTAATTTCGCGCCCGAGATTTTCTATAGTCTCAGGCGCTGGTTTTCCTGCAATGAATGGCAGGCAATTTTAAAAAGGACTCTGGGAATATGATCTTCACGTTAAAAAAAGTCGCGGTACCGCTGGTTGTCGCAGGCTCGCTGCTGCTGGCCGCCTGCAAACCTGGCGAGCAGGACCCCAACCACATCAAAGTGGGCATAAGCGCAGGCGTTGACCAGGAAGTCTGGGCGGTGGCGCAAAAAGTGGCGAAAGAGAAGTACAATCTCGACGTTGAGGTGGTGACGTTTAATGATTTCGTCCTGCCCAACGAGGCGCTGAACAATGGCGATCTTGATGCTAACGCTTTCCAGCATAAGCCCTATCTGGACAAACAGATCCAGGAGCGCGGCTATAAGCTGGTTCAGGTTGGCACCACGTTCGTTTATCCGATAGCGGCCTATTCGAAGAAAATCACGTCGGTTGCTCAGCTGCCCGATGGCGCGCAGGTGGCGGTCCCCAACGATCCAACTAACCTCGGCCGCTCTCTGCTGCTGCTACAAAAGCAGGGGCTGATTACGCTGAAGGACGGCGTGGGTCTGCTGCCCACCTCGCTGGATATTATTAACAACCCGAAAAAGCTAAAAATCGTCGAAATTGAAGCGCCGCAGCTCACCCGCGCGCTGGACGACCAGCAGATAACCATGGCGATTATCAATACCACCTTCTCAAGCCAGGTCGGGCTGTCGCCGTCGCGCAACGGCCTGTTTGTGGAAAGCAAAGATTCCCCTTACGTGAATATCTTCGCCAGTCGTATCGAAAATAAAGACAGCGAAAAGGTGAAAAACCTGGTGAAGGCCTACCAGAGCGATGAGGTGGCCGCGGCAGCAGAGCAGCTTTACAAAGGCGATGCGGTTAAGGGCTGGTAATCGTTGACGTTTTCAGGCCCGTGACGCGCGGGCTGGCGCATGTGATGCGGAAGACAGCCGGTAGCCCACTACCGGCTTTTTTCTGGCTATTTTTGAATCAAATAGCGGATGGTTGGCCCATCCTGCTGAATGTCGAGCACGGTATAGCCGTGGTTTTTGGCATCCAGCGGGATGTTGTTAATCGACTGCGGACAGTCGCTGACCACTTCCAGAATCTCGCCTTTCTTCAGCGAAGGCATGGCTTCGAGCGTGGCGATGGCCGGATAGGGGCAGGGTTCGCCAACCATATCGAGGCGATAATCGGGGACCAGAGTTTTCATGCGGTTTCCTTAACGGTCGAGGGGGCGAGAGACTGGCGGCGGAAAAACCGTTTTTCCCAGCCAATCACCAGAATCAGCGCGATCAGCAGCAGGAGATAGGTCACCAGCAGGCCGCCGAATGGCCCGAAGGTCGCCAGCAGGTTGATTTTATCCCAGCTTGTGGCCAGCGCCGGAGAAAGCCCGTCCCAGTAGTAGGCGAGGATCGTTGAACCGATAACGTTGCCCAGCCCGACCCACCAGTAGTGCACCTGACCTTCCACCGCGCGGTACATCCAGCCGGTTTCGCAGCCGCCCGCCAGGACGATGCCAAAGCCAAACAGCAGGCCGCCGATAACCGCGTTGGGCCCCGCCCACATGATTTTCGGCTCCATACCCAGCTGCACGTAGCTGAAGATCCCAATAGCGCTGGCGGCCATGCCGAAAATAATCGCCTTCGCCATATTGGTACGCCCGGTGATCCACATATCGCGAAAGGCGGAGGTGAAGCAGATCTGCGCCCGCTCAATGAGCAGGCCAAATCCGACGCCAAATAGCAGCGCCAGGCCGAGCTTCGGCCGATCGGCCGCGGTGAGCAGGCCCCAGGCGATCATGGCGAAAAAGACCACCATGCCGAGACGGAACCGGCGCCGCGCCTGGTCAGGTTTTTGCGTCAGCGGCGAGGCCTGGGACACTTTCTGCATTTTTACCGGAATACGGAAGATGGGCAGTAAGGTAAAGCGCGCGCCGAACCAGGTTCCGATAGCGGTAGCGATGGCAAAGAACCAGGCGTGCAGGGAAAACTGTGGGATACCGGTAAAAAATGCGGCCAGATTGCAGCCCATCGCCAGACGGGCGCCGAAACCGGCGATGATTCCCCCGGCGACGGCCTGCAGAATGCGGATCCGGCTGCGGGGGAAGCGCAGCTTGACGTTATTCGCCCACAGCGCGGCGGCGAAACAGCCGCCAAACATGCCGATGATCATCATGCCGTCGATACGGGTGAGCGGGGTGCCCTCGAGATGAATGAGCTTATAGTAGCCCCACTCTTCGCTGTGCACGCCGACGAGCTGCAGCAATTGCCCACCCCAGCGGGTGAATTCGCCGGTGACGGCCCAGAAGGTGCCGGTAATGCCGAAGTAGTAGGTTGAGAGAATACCCGCGGCGATAACGGCGGGGACGGGGGACCAGAATTTAATCAGCCACGCCTGTTTGAACTGTTGCCATGTCATGTAGATGCCTCTGAACTCAGAAGGTATATTACCCGTAGCGGGTAGAAGAGGGGCGATAATACGCTGCTTATTAACGTAAAACGCTCGATGGGATCAAATTGAACGATAAAGAGAATATCAAAGGCCACGCCTGGGTGGCCTTTTACGCCTGCGGATCCGCGGTCAGTTATTAGATGACGGATATTGCGATTAATTAAAGCCCAGGCGAATAAGGTTTAGCGGGCAATATAACCCCTGATGTCCGTCTATTTCCACGCAGTCCGCCCGGCGGAGCTGCTCCGCCGTTTTACCCTCGGCGTGGATGGCTTTGATGACGCCCGTCGCGCCGCTGTCGGCCACCATAACCATGCTGCCGGTAGCGATAGCGTTACGGTTACGATCGTAGGTGTTCATATTTTTTCCTCCTGGTGAATATTTTGACGGGAATTAAAAACGGCATTTAAATACACCTTTGTGAAATAGCGTTTTTTGAGTCTCGTCAAAATATCGTTTTATTGTGCCGGGAGGACGGATGAGTGAGCGGAGAGTCAGCGGTAGCAGACAGGCCGCTACCGCGTTGGCGGCCAGCGAAAACAATCAGCGCAGCGAGCCCAGGGCGGCAATTAATCCCTGCACGCCTTTTTCCAGCTTTTCACGTGGGCAGCCGGCATTCAGGCGGACAAAACCCTTACCCTCATCGCCGTAGGTGTCCCCTGGCATAATGGCGACCTTCTGTTCCTCAATAAGTGCTTTTTGCAGGGCGCGATCGTCCACCGCCAGCGGGCGCAGGTCAATCCACGCCAGGTAAGTCGCCTGCGGCGGCTGCCAGTTTAGCTCGGGAAACGCCTGATTCAGTTCGCGCGCGATGTAGCGCATATTCTCCTGCAGATAGCCGCGCAGGGCATCCAGCCAGGCGGCGCCCTCGCGATAGGCGGCGATATGCGCCACCAGCGCCGGTACGGAAGGGGAAGAGAGGCCATCGCGGGCCTTAAGCGCGTGCAGATAGCTTTCGCGCGCCGCGGGATCGTCAATCAGCCCGTATGCGCCAGTAAACGCCGGAATGTTGAAACTTTTCGATCCGGAGGTGAACAGCGCCCAGGGGCTGCGAGCCACCTCGCACCACGGGGTGTGCTGATGTTCGTCCCACACCATGTCCATGTGGATCTCGTCGCTAATTACCTTTACGCCGTGCTTCTCGCACAGCCGCGCCATGGTTTCCAGCTCTTCGCGGGTCCATACCTTGCCGGTGGGGTTATGCGGACTGCACAGCAGCAGCACGGTATTACGCGGCTGAGCCAGTACCCGTTCCAGCTGCGCCATATCGCAGCGCCACTGATGGTTGTCGAGGGAGAGCGGAACCGCCGCGACGCGCCGCTGGTTGCCTTCAATGGTTTTATAAAAGGCATCGTAGGCCGGAGTGTGTACCACAATACCGTCACCCGCTGCCGACCACTGACGAATCATCTCCGCCACCATATAGATAACCGACGGCCCGTAAACAATTGCTTCGCGGTCGATTGGGCTATGAAAACGGCTGGCGAACCAGTGGCTCACCGCGCCGAGGAATTCATCGTTTTTCCAGCGGCTGTAGCCAAAAACGCCGTGCGCCAGGCGTTTGCTGACGGCATCGATAATGCAGGGGGCGGTGGCGAAATCCATGTCGGAGATCGTAAAGGGCAGCAGGTCGGCCGCGCCAAAACGGTCGGCGACGTAATCCCACTGGGTGCACCAGGTGCCGTGACGGTCGACCGGCGTTGAAAAATCAAACATCTGCACTTCCTTCATCATGTCCCCCTCCTGTTCGGAGGGGGCGGAGCCTATGCCTCGACGGTATTCATCAGGACAGCCATTTCATCTTTCACCGACTGCACCTGCGGGCCAATCACTACCTGCAGGTTGTGCTGATTGAGCTGCACCACGCCGATGGCGCGATTCGCTTTCAGCGCGGCGCTGTCGACTTTGCTCATGTCGTTAACCGACAGACGCAGGCGGGTGATGCAGTTATCGAGCGAAACGATATTTTCCGCGCCGCCGAGCGCCGCCAGAATCGCCGGGACGTTGTAGCCTGATTTTCCGGTCACGCCGGTGACGGCCTTTTCGAAGGCACTATTGGTTTCAATATCGCGTCCCGGGGTTTTCAGGTTAAAGCGGGTGATAGCGAAACGGAAGATACCGTAGTAAACCGCAAACCAGATGGCCGCGACCACCGGTACCAGATACCACTTGGTTGACAGACCGTGCAGAATGCCGAACACCACAAAGTCGATAACGTTGCCGTCGGTGTTGCCGATAGTCACGCCCAGAATGGCCATCATGGTAAAGCCCAGTCCGGTGAGGAGCGCGTGGATAACGTACAGCACCGGGGCGACGAACAGGAATAAAAATTCCAGCGGCTCGGTCGTGCCGCCTACCACGCAGGCGATAACGCCGGAAATCAGCAGCCCCTTAATTTTATGGCGGTTTTCCGGGCGAGCGCAGTGGTACATCGCCAGCGCCGCTCCCGGCAGGCCGCCGAGGAAGGCCGGCATTTTGCCTTGCGAGAGGAAACGGGTCGCGCTTTCGGAGAAGCCGTGGGTGGTTGGGCAACTGAGCTGGGCCTGGAAAATCGTCAGCGCGCCGCTGACGCTATGGCCGCAAACGTCCATGGTTCCACCCGCCTCGGTAAAGCGGATCAGCGCCACCAGAATATGGTGCAGGCCGAAAGGCAGCAGCAGGCGCTCTCCGGTACCGAAAATCATCGGTCCGAAATCTCCCGCGCTATTGATGACGTGGCCGAGGGCATTAATCCCCATGGCGAAGACGGGCCAGATCAGCGGAATGACCAGACCGACCAGGCCGAGAACCACGGTGGTGATAATCGGTACAAAGCGGGTGCCGCCAAAAAAGGCCAGCGCGTCGGGCAGGCGGATATTGTGAAAACGCTCATGCAGCATCCAGACGATGATCCCGGCGATCACCGCGCCGAGGATCCCGGTGTCGATCGATTGAATGCCGATAATATTCTGGATGTTGTTCGCTTTGAGGACGGCGGCATCGGTGGTCGGCAGAATGCCTTTGGCTGTCAGCCAGAAGTTAACCGCCAGATTCATCACGGCATAGCCGACAAAACCGGCAAACGCGGCGACGCCTTTGTTTTCTCGCGCCAGACCCAGTGGAATGGCGATACAGAACATCACCGGCAGAAAGCTGAAGGCGAAGGAGCCGACTTTGCCCATCCAGATGAATACGGCCTGCAGCAGCGGCACGTCCAGCCACGGCAGGAGCGTCAGGACATCATGGCTGCTCAGAGAGCTGCCGATCCCCAGCATGATCCCGCAAAAGGAGAGCAACGCCACGGGTAACATGAAGGTTTTCCCTAACTGCTGGAAAAACTCCCACAGGGTAATTTTGGTTGCTGTTTTCGCCGTCATAACACGAATCCTGGTTCTTTAAGTTATCGGTAGGATGTAACGCCACGGAAAGATAAAACGTTTTACCAAATTTTAGTGCGATAAAAATCACATATTCCGGCGATAATAACGTTTATAAAGAGAGTATCTTGATAAAACGTTTTATCGACAGCCAAAGGGAGTCGGCCTGCAGTTATGGCTATCGCGAAAAAAATCACTATTAATGATGTCGCCCAGGCGGCGGGCGTGTCGGTCAGTACGGTATCGCTGGTGCTGAGCGGCAAGGGGCGTATTTCGTCGGCGACCGGCGAGCGCGTCAATCATGCCATTGAACAGCTGGGCTTCGTGCGCAACCGCCAGGCGGCGTCGCTGCGCGGCGGCCAGAGCGGTGTTATTGGCCTGATCGTCAGCGACTTATCGAAGCCTTTCTACGCGGAGATGACCGCCGGATTGACCGACGCGCTTGAGTCGCAGGGCAGAATGGTGTTTCTCACCCAGGGGGGGCACAGCGGTGAAAAAATGCTCCAGCGTTTTGATACCCTGGTGGCGCAAGGGGTCGACGGCGTGGTGATTGCCGGGGCGATCGACCAGGGAGCGGAGCTGCGCGATCGCGCGGCGCAAGCTGGAATGCCGCTGGTGTTTGCTTCCCGCGCCAGCTATCTCGACGATGTCGACCTGATCCGCCCGGATAATATGCAGGCGGCGCAGATTGTCACCGAGCACCTGATCCGCCGCGGCCATCAGCGCATTGCCTGGCTGGGGGGGCAGAGCTCGTCCCTGACGCGCGCCGAACGGGTAGGCGGCTACTGCGCCACCCTGCTGAAGTATGGCCTGCCGTTTCATAGCGAGTGGGTGCTGGAGTGCGAGTCGAGCCAGAAGCAGGCGGCAGAGGCGATGGCGGCGCTGCTGCGGCAAAACCCAACGATTAGCGCGGTGCTGTGCTACAACAGCGTGATTGCCACCGGGGCGTGGTTTGGGCTGATGCGCGCCGGGCGCCAGAGCGGCGAAGCTGGCGTCGAAAGCTATTTTGAACAGCGGGTCGCGCTGGCGGCCTTTGCGGAGTTACCCGAGGAGGCGCTGGACGATCTGCCGCTGACCTGGGTGACGACGCCCGCCCGGGAGCTGGGACAAAGCCTCGCGGAGTGTATTTTACGGCGTATGGAAGAGGGACAGGGCGCGGCGAGAAACCAGATTATTTCTCCCCGGCTGATTACCCGAAAATAGCCCCTGGGCAGGGGCTATTTGCCGTTTATTGCTGCGGCGCGGCGGGTGGCACCACGTCTTGCGGCGCGTCATCTTGCGGCTGAGTTTCCTGCGGCGCTGCGGGTTCAGAGACGGCGGGAAGCGCTAAACCGAACATTCCGGCAAACTCATCCAGCGGCATTTTCTGTCCGTTCAGCGTAACCTGGCCGTCAGCGTACTGCAGACTTGAGGTAATGGCGTTATCTTCCATGGTGGAGATGCGGAACATCTGCCCCATCGCCGCCAGGCCTTTCACCTGCTGATCCGCAAGCTTAGCGGCGTCGGCGGGCTGATAGCCTTCCAGCCCGGCAATCTGGGTCATAAACGCCGTCGCCATATCCACCGGGATCACCAGCTTGCCGTCGAGCGATTTAACGCTACGATCCACCTCATCGGCCAGCGTCTGCGGCGGGGTGGTGGTCAGCGACGGGTCTTTCAGCAGAATCGAAAGATTCAGGGTGGTTTCCCCCTTCGCATTGCGCCAGCTCAGCGGCGAAATGGTCAGGGACGGGCTGCCTTTCAGCATCATCGGCAGCGCGCTAAAGAAGGTTTGCGTTAACGCCTGCTGATAGAGCTCAGGATTCTGCGCCAGCTGCGGATCCGCCATCAGCGTCTGCGCTTCAGCGTTGTATTTTTGGCTGAACTGATGGAAGGCTTCGCCATCAATATTGTCCAGCTTCAGCGTCAGCCGGCCGCTACCGATATCCTGATTTTGCAGCTTGAGGCTGTTGACCGTGTAGTCCAGCTGGCTGTTAATACCTTTACCGTCGGCAGTCAGCGACGAATTGCCGTCAATTTTCATCCCTTCGAACAGCGCCAGCTCTTTGCCTTCAACGCCAATCGCCAGCTTGTCCAGCGAGATAGCCTGTTTACCGATACGCTCGTTGAAGCTGGCCATTTCGGTAGAGCCGTCGGTTTTCAGGTTATTAAAGGTGAGCTGAACTTTCTGGTTGTACTCGTTAACCGCGTTAATCTGCCCGCTACCGGCTTCGCCGCTCAGGCTGAGGGTTTTCCCTTCGCGGTCAGCGTCCAGCTGGAACTGTCCGCCGCTGAAGGTCACCTTCTCATCGCCTTTCGCGTAATCAAGCGGGTTGAGCACAATAGCGGATGTGTTGTCGCCGCTATAAGCGATACGGGTATCAATGGTGAACGGCGTTTCGCCTTTAGCGATGTCGAACAGCGCCTTGCTGGCGTCGTTATTGGTCAGGGTGGTTTTGACGGACGCCATCGCCGGGGCGAGGTTAAAGGATTTGAGCGAAGCCAGCGGGAAAGGGCCGTGATCGACGACTTCATCAAACACCAGCGACTGTCCTGCGGCAAGCCAGCGGGGCGCTTTGCCGGCAGCAGGCTTCAGCACCAGCTGTAAATGGCTGCGGAACAGTCCGCGCTGATAGCCCTGATACGTCAGCTCCACGCCAGCCTGCGGCGCGCTGCTTTGCAGCTGAGCATTAGCCTGCTGCACCATGTCGGCAATGCGGCTTTCCAGCTGCTTCCCCGTATACCACGCGCCGCCCGTCCAGACGACGCCCAGCGCAATGATAACTCCTGCTGCGACCAGCGATTTTTTCATAGCATTTGTCCATAAATGAAACCAGGCGGATCGGGCCGCCTGGTTGTGTTGTCATGATGGGTGAAAGTCTAGCAACTGTGGCTAAAAAGTTCAGTAACTTACTGGAGCTTATTAAACACGCGCGCCACGCGGCCGCGGCCGCTGACCTGCACCGGTGATTCATTACAGCCGATAAACGCGGATTCACCCGGCTTCAGCGTCAGGCGCTGTTCGCCTTTGGCAATCGTCGCCTCACCCTCGACGCAGAACAGGATCGCCGCGCTCTGCTGGGCGATGGTTGACGCCTGCGCTGACAGGTCGTGCAGCGAGAAGGCAAAATCGTCAACCGGGATGGGGAAGTCCAGCTCCGCGCCGTGAATTACCGGCTGGGTCAGCAGTTGGCCCGCGGGTTTTGGCTCAAATTTGACGTTCGCCACCAGTTCCGGAATACCGATATATTTCGGCGTCAGGCCCGCGCGAAGCACGTTATCAGAGTTGGCCATCACTTCCAGCGCCACGCCCTGCAGGTAGGCGTGCGGGGTTTCCGCAAACAGGAACATCGCCTCGCCGGGATTCAGTTTGACCACGTTGAGCAGCAGCGGAGAGAAGAGGCCGCTATCGTCCGGGTAGAACTCGGCGATCAGGCGGATAGTCTGCCAGGGCTCACCCTGTTCGCTGTCCAGCGCCGCCTGCAGCGCCCGTAAGGCGTGCGCTTTTTCATCGCCTTTCATGTTCAGCAGGCTGGCGAACAGCTGGCTAAGATGCCCGGCGTCAGGCTGCGCAAGGAACTGGGCAATCGCCGGATGCGCATCGGCAACCGGCTGCAGCAGGGTGACGATTTCGGCAAACTCGCGGAAGGCGTTCATGGCGAGGAACGGCGTTAAGGCGAAAACCAGCTCCGGCTTGTGGTTCGGATCTTTATAGTTACGTTCGGCGGCATCAAGCGGGATCCCGGCAGCGTTCTCTTTGGCAAAACCGATCTCCGAGGCCTGCTTGTTGGGGTGCACCTGGATAGAGAGCGGCTGTGCGGCGCACAGGACTTTGAACAGGAACGGCAGTTCGCCAAAACGCTCGGCGACTTTCGCGCCAAGCAGGGTTGCTTTATCGCTTTCGATCGCGTCGCGCAGAGAGCGCGGCGTCCCGCTATTATCCACAATCTGCGAGCTGCTCTTGGGATGGGCGCCCATCCACAGCTCCGCCATCGGCAGGTTGTCCGGGTTAGCAATCCCATAAAGTTCGGTTAAGGCGGTATGGCTTCCCCAGGCGTAGTTTTGCACTGAGTTAATGAGCTTTTGCATTCTCAATCCCTGTTTCCACTTAATAGTCATGGCACTATTAAACCAGCAATCGACCGATAAGCAACCGGCGCGAAGAAAAAGTCGTCCTTGTCTCAGTTTTTGTTAAAAAATTGTGTAAAATCGATCGACTCGCTTTTCCACGGGCAAATGGAGTGTCTGCCTGAAATATAATCAGCTAAGCAGTAAGTGAGAGCACAATGTCGAATAAACCGTTTGTATATCAGGATCCTTTTCCACTGAAAAAGGACGATACCGAGTACTACCTCCTCAGCAGTGATTACGTCTCCGTCGCCGAATTCGCCGGCCAGGAAGTTCTGAAAGTTGAACCTCAGGCGCTAACTTTACTGGCACAACACGCTTTCCACGACGCCTCCTTTATGCTTCGCCCGGCGCACCAGCAGCAGGTGGCCGATATTCTCAACGACCCGGAAGCCAGCGAAAACGATAAGTACGTGGCGCTGCAGTTTCTGCGCAACTCGGATATCGCGGCCAAAGGCGTGCTGCCGACCTGCCAGGATACCGGTACCGCGATTATTACCGGCAAAAAAGGCCAGCGCGTGTGGACCGGCGGCGGCGATGAAGCCGCGCTGGCGCAGGGCGTTTATAACACCTATATCCAGGATAACCTGCGCTATTCGCAGAACGCGCCGCTGGATATGTATAAAGAGGTCAACACCGGCACTAACCTGCCTGCGCAGATCGATCTTTACGCCACCGACGGCGAGGAGTACAAATTCCTCTGCATCGCCAAAGGCGGCGGCTCGGCGAATAAAACCTACCTGTACCAGGAAACCAAAGCGCTAATTACCCCGGCGAAGCTGAAAAACTATCTCGTCGAAAAAATGCGCACTCTGGGAACCGCCGCCTGCCCGCCGTACCATATTGCTTTCGTCATTGGCGGCACCTCGGCGGAGTCCACCCTGAAAACCGTTAAGCTGGCCTCAACCAAGTACTACGACGGCCTGCCGACCGAAGGCAACGAACACGGTCAGGCCTTCCGCGATATTCAGCTGGAACAGGAACTGCTGGTGGAGGCGCAAAACCTCGGTCTCGGCGCGCAGTTCGGCGGCAAATACTTCGCCCACGATATCCGCGTCGTGCGCCTGCCGCGCCACGGCGCCTCCTGCCCGGTGGGCATGGGCGTCTCCTGCTCGGCGGATCGCAATATCAAAGCCAAGATCAACCGCCAGGGGATCTGGATTGAGAAACTGGAGAGCAATCCGGGCAAATATATTCCCGAGCATCTTCGTCAGGCCGGCGAGGGCGAGGCGGTCAAGGTCAACCTCAACCAGCCGATGAGCGATATTCTGGCGCTGCTGTCGCAGTACCCGGTGTCGACCCGCCTGTCGCTGAGCGGGACGATTATCGTGGCCCGCGATATCGCCCACGCGAAGCTGAAAGAGCTTATCGACAGCGGTGAGGCGTTGCCGCAGTACGTCAAAGACCACCCGATCTACTACGCGGGCCCGGCAAAAACGCCCGACGGCTACGCGTCCGGCTCCCTTGGCCCGACGACCGCTGGCCGCATGGACTCCTACGTCGACCTGCTGCAGGCGCACGGGGCGAGTAAAATCATGTTAGCCAAAGGCAACCGCAGCCAGCAGGTGACCGACGCCTGTCATAAACACGGCGGTTTCTACCTCGGCAGCATCGGCGGCCCGGCGGCGGTACTGGCGCAGCAGAGTATCCGCAGCCTCGAGTGCGTGGCCTATCCTGAACTGGGGATGGAAGCCATCTGGAAAATTGAAGTCGAAGACTTCCCGGCGTTTATCCTCGTGGATGACAAAGGCAACGACTTCTTCCAGCAAATCCAGAGCTCGCAGTGCGCCCGCTGCGTAAAATGATTTCAGCCGCCCTTCGGGGCGGTTTTTTTATGCCGCTTAGCGGCACGAACCACCAAAACAACTTATAAATCTGACCCATACTTTACCCTTTGAGCAGGTGAGCTTTGTCGCTATTACGCACGTTGAATCCAAGGAGAAAGTCATGACAACGCATCGCAGTGAAAAAGACTCAATGGGCGCCATCGATGTGCCTGCCGACAAGCTATGGGGCGCGCAAACCCAGCGCTCGCTGGAACATTTTCGTATTTCGACGGAAAAAATGCCGGCCGAGCTTATTTATGCGCTGGCGCTGACCAAGCGCGCAGCGGCGAAGGTGAATAACGATCTCGGCCTTCTGGCCGCGGAGAAAGCGCAAGCGATTATTCAGGCCGCGGACGAAGTGCTGGCAGGCAAACATCCGGACGAGTTTCCGCTGGCTATCTGGCAAACCGGCTCCGGCACGCAAAGCAACATGAATATGAATGAGGTACTGGCCAATCGCGCGAGTGAACTGCTGGGCGGGCCGCGCGGGATGGAGCGTAAGATTCACCCCAACGATGATGTCAACAAGAGCCAGAGCTCTAACGACGTGTTCCCGACGGCGATGCACGTGGCGGCGATGATTGCCCTGCGGGAGAAGCTGATCCCGCAGCTCAACGTGCTGAAGCAGACCCTGAACAATAAAGCCGTTGCCTTCAGCGATATTGTCAAAATCGGCCGCACCCATCTGCAGGATGCGACGCCGCTGACCCTCGGTCAGGAGATCTCCGGCTGGGTAGCCATGCTGGAGCACAATTTAAAACATCTCGATCATAGCCTGCCGCATCTGGCCGAGCTGGCGCTGGGCGGGACGGCGGTGGGAACCGGGCTCAATACCCATCCGGAATATGCGGTACGCGTCGCCGCCGAGCTGGCGGCCTTAAGCGGCCAGCCGTTTGTCACCGCGCCGAACAAGTTTGAAGCGCTGGCGACCGTTGATGCGCTGGTGCACGCGCACGGGGCGCTGAAAGGGCTGGCCGCTTCGCTGATGAAAATTGCCAACGATGTGCGCTGGCTGGCCTCCGGCCCGCGCTGTGGGATTGGCGAAATTGCGATCCCGGAAAATGAACCGGGTTCGTCGATTATGCCGGGCAAGGTGAACCCGACCCAGTGCGAAGCCCTGACCATGCTGTGCTGTCAGGTGATGGGCAACGATGTCGCGGTGAATATCGGCGGCGCATCGGGCAACTTTGAGCTCAACGTCTATCGCCCGATGGTGATCCACAACTTCCTGCAATCGGTGCGGCTGCTGGCTGACGGGATGGCGAGCTTTAACGAGCACTGCGCGGAAGGCATTGAGCCGAACCGTGAACGCATCAGCCAGTTGCTGAATGAGTCGCTGATGCTGGTAACCGCGCTGAATACCCATATCGGCTATGACAAAGCGGCGGAAATTGCCAAAAAGGCCCATAAAGAGGGGTTAACCCTGAAAGCGTCGGCGCTGGCGCTCGGCTACCTGACGGAAGCCGAGTTTGACCGCTGGGTACGCCCGGAAGAGATGGTGGGCAGTATGTCTACTCGCTAGCCAGCCACAGGTGCAGCCGCGGAATCAGTAGCCTGAGCGACTGCGCCTGCGGTTTGTAGCGATACTGCACGTTATCGGCGTCATAGTTCAGGAGTTCACCGAGGTCCGGCACGCTGACGCCCTTGGTGCCGGATATCAGTGCAATCATCGGTCCCGGACAGGCGTATTGCACCTGTTTTTGTTCCCCGCTGTACCAGACCCTGGCGATGGGCTGCACCTTCACCGGCCGCTTGATTTTCAGCTTTGCCCGCTGCGGCAGGGCGGCAATATCCTGATACTCTCGCTCCAGCTTGCTTTGCCACTGCTCGCGGGTCCACGGCGGAACCGCCCGGGGCGACTGAAGGCTTTTTTCCAGCTGCATGAGTACCCGATCGCGGGTGAGATTTTTAATCACGTGCTTATTGGCCCAGCCGAAGCGGATGGTGCTCGGATCGAGGAGGGGAGTTAGCGTGCGATAGGCGCTCAGCGTAATCAGTCCCGGCAGGTGGCGGTGGACCCACTCAAACCGCGCGGCGGCAGGCAGGCCGGAATCCACGGTGATAATCTTCTCGAAGCGCGCTTTGAGGGCGTTGATATGGGTGATTTTGTCTAAGAGTTCAGCCTGTTCCCGGGCGTCAGTTTGCAGACAAATCGCGCCGGGTAAACGCACGGCGGCTTTGCTGCTGCGGGTTTCCGACTGCTGCTGGATAAACAGATGACTATAGTGCCTGAGCGCCATCTCCAGCGCGGTTTTGCCGGTGTGCTGAACCACGTTGATGCTCTCCAGCGGCTGGTGTTCTGCGTCTTTACTCACCGGCGGCAGCTCAAAGACGCGGGCGGCCAGCAGGCGGCACTGGCTCAGGGCGTGTTTTAGCGCCTGCAGTTCATGCTCGAGCTGGCGAAAGGTGTCGTTCAGACGTTCAACAAGGTCATAGCTGGCCATATTTCCCCATCTTAGTTACAACATACTTAGCGATTTTTTAACTATAGCAGGCCTCAGCTTTTGCGCAAAGGCGTATCAGGCGGAGGTAAAATCCGGCAACTGATGATAGACCGGCCAGCTAAAGCAAAAACAGGCCCCGCCCAGCGAACTCGCTTCGCAATGCACTTCTCCGGCCATTGCCTGGGCGATGCTGTGGACGATAGCTAAACCGAGGCCACAGCCGCCGGTCGCGCGATCGCGGCTCGGGTCGAGGCGTACGAAAGGCTCGAACACTCGCTCACGTTCATCAGGCGCAATTCCGGGGCCATCATCTTCGACCCGCAGCGTCGCGCGCGAAGCCTGCAGCGTCAGGCTGATCTGAATACGCTGGTTACTGTAGCGCAGGGCATTATTCACCAGATTATCCAGCACCCGTTCCATTAAGCGCATATCCAGCGCGCCGTAACTCCCGGCCACGACGTCGGTTAGCGCAATCTCGCGCTGGGGATTAACCGTCTGAATATCTTCAACGTGATCGCGGATCCACGCCGGGAAATTGGGGGTCGTTAGCTTCAGTTCGTTCTGCGGGCGGTCAAGCCGGGCGTAGGTCAGAAGTTCTTCAATCAGCGCCTCCAACTGCCCGATATCGCGGTTCAACGCCTGCGATTCGGCTTCGGTGAGGTTCTCACTCATTTCCAGGCGATAGCGCAGGCGCACCAGCGGGGTCCGCAGTTCATGGGCGATGCCATCGATCAGCTGTTTTTTGCTGGCGATAAGCGCGTTGATGTTATCGGCCATCTGATTAAACGCCACCCCCAGCCGCGCGAAGCTGGACATGCTGTCGAAATGAATGCGTTCAGTAAGATGTCCGTCGCCGAAGCGCTGGGCGGCGGTCTCAATACGCAGCATCTCCTGCCAGTGAGGACGCATCCAGATAAAGACCGGAAAGGCCAGCGAGATGGCGATAAAAGCCATCAGGGCCAGATCGAGCAGGCGCATCTCATGCAAAAAATAGAGATACGGCACCGGACCGACGGAGAGCACGTAGTGGCTGCGCGGGATCCGCTGGATAAAGGTGTACTGATCGTCGAGGGCGACGATATCCCCGGCGCGCAGATGCTGCATCGAGTTTTCCGAGAGCTTGAATTTGCTGATGGGCTCGATATGCAGATCGAAAGAGAGATTGAGGTCCAGCTCTTTGAGCGTTTTGCTCCAGTCGCGCGGCGGGATCTCCCGCAGCTCGCTGCGCATCAGATACAGCGAACTTTTCATCAGGTCGTCCAGCGACTGACGCCCTGCGCGTTCGGCGGTGAATTTGTACACCAGGCCCACCATCATGGTCATGACCAGGAAGCAGACGAACAGCAGGAGGTAAAACTGCACAAACAGCTTTTTCATTAAATATCACTCAAAATCAAAAGGTTAAATTCCTGCTTTTACCTGCAGGGGCACTGCGGGGGCATTTATCCAGGCGCAATCTACGTGAAAAACCCTTGTTGCGTTTTATGCCCATTTGATTTGCTATGAAAGCAGGGTTCGCTGCGGCTGACAACATCCGGCACGCATAAGTATGATGGTGTGGGTTGAAGCCAAATCAGAGAAGAATGTAATGTACCTCGGTCGGCGCCGATGTGCGAAGCGTTCTCTGTTTTAATCCGTTTTATTCCACCCTCATTCCGCCAGGCTGAACAGGCGTACTTAAAGGAGAATAAAAGCATGCATCTTGAACGACACAGCATTGAACGCGTCGGATGGTTAAGGGCTGCTGTACTCGGGGCTAACGATGGTATTGTTTCGACAGCGAGCCTTGTTCTTGGCGTTGCGTCTGCTAATACGGGCTCTTCCGGGGTTTTACTGGCGGGCATTGCCGGGCTGGTCGCGGGGGCGATGTCGATGGCCGCGGGGGAATATGTTTCCGTCTCATCTCAGGCCGACACGGAAAACGCGGTTCTCGCTCAGGAAAAGAGGGAACTGGAAACAGATTATCAGGGAGAAGTACGCGAGCTGACTTTACTTTATGTGCAACGCGGACTCGAGCCAGAGCTTGCCCAAAAGGTTGCCGAACAACTCATGGTGAAAGATGCTCTGGACACGCATGCCCGCGAGGAGCTGGGACTGACGGATACCAATTCTGCGCGCCCCCTGCAGGCTGCCGTTTTCTCGGCGCTGAGTTTTTCCGCTGGCGCAACGTTGCCTTTAGTCGTTGCATGGCTTTCTCCAGCAACGCTGGTTTTTCTCTTTGTTATTCTCTCCTCCCTTTTTTCACTGGCCGCTCTTGGCTATATATCTTCAATTGTCAGCAGAGCCTCTCCTGTCAGGGCGATCGGCAGAATTACTTTCTGGAGCACCCTGGCGATGTTTTCGTCGATGGGAATAGGTCATCTTGCCGGGCAGGTATTGTTTTAATAGATGGCTTAACTCGCAGAAAAGAGAAATATCTGGCGTGTGGTGGGCTGAAAAATGAGTGATTTGTATCGCGTGCGCGGGACTTATTCCTAACCCATTGTCATTTTTCCAGGCGCACTTCCGGCGCGGAGCGAACATTCACTCGCGCACAGGCAGCGGTCAGGGAGGCAAAAGATTTAAATCTTTAGTGCGGCAAGGATGGCGGTCTCCATTTTCTCCGGGGTGGTGAACGGCGCGAAACGCGTGAGAGGGGTGCCGTCGCGACCGATCAAGAACTTCGTGAAGTTCCATTTGATCCGCCCGCCCAGCACGCCGGGTAACTCATCTTTCAGGTAACGAAACAGCGGGTGCGCGCCGGCGCCGTTGACCTCCACTTTCTCGAACATCGGGAAGCTTACACCGTAATTGATCCGACAGGTCTGCTCGATGTCATCGACGCCGCCGGGCTCCTGCTTACCAAACTGGTTGCAGGGGAAACCAAGCACTATCAGCCCATGGGCAGCGTATTTCGCATAGAGCGCTTCCAGCCCTGCATATTGCTGGCTGGCAGTATTGACCACCAGAACGAGCTTGCCAGCATAGTCAGCCATTGAGATGGGCTGGCCGTGCAGGCTGGTGGCAGTCAATTGGTAAAAGGTAGTCATATCGTGTTCCTCAGTGCAGCGCCCGTTGCGCGTCTTTATCGCTGGATTGGTTCATATACTGAAAGAACATTGAAAAGAGTCGTTCGTCTCAGGATTTCTTTCCCTGGTCTGCCTTTCTGGTGCGATACCATGCGGCAAAATCAACGGAGACCATCGGCCGGGCATAAAAATATCCCTGAACCTCATCGCAGCCCAGGCTGCGTAAAATCTCAACCGTTTCGAGATCCTCGACGCCTTCGGCAAGGACGACGTAATCGAGCTGCTTGAGGAGCCTGATAACGTTGTGCACAATAATGCGGCTGGCTTTCTCATGGACTATATGCCTCACAATAGACCGGTCGAGTTTGATGATGTCCAGCGGGATTTGCCGCAGGTAATTAATGTTGCTGTATCCCGATCCAAAGTCATCCAGAGAAATTTTAAACCCGCGTTTTTTGAGCATGTCCAGTCCGTTCAGCGCGGCCGGACTTTCAAGCATCTTCTCAGTCTCCAGACACTCCACCCCCAGCAGGGCTGGGTCAAGACACGCCTCCCGCAGTTTCTGCTCAAGCTCCTCAGCGAAATCGGGTCGAGAAAAATCGCTGGCGGCGAGATTAATTGAGACGGGAAGAGAAAGCCCCCGATCCCGCCAGTCACTCAACTGCGCGATAGTATGATCGATAACCCAGGCCGAGAGTTCGCGCATCAGGCTAGTCTTTTCGACCAGCGGAATAAATTCACCCGGCAGCACTTCGCCATTGATAGGATGCTTCCATCTTATCAAGGCTTCAGCGCCCGTCACGTCTCCCGTCGTCAGCGAAATTTTTGGCTGAAAGACCAGATATAACCCCTGGTTTCCCTGCAGCGTTTGCCTGAGTTCGGTGAGCAGGCTGAAATCTCGCTTCTTGCGGATGTCCAGTGCGTCATTATAGGTCGTAAAACGGTGCCCCTGGCTTATCGCTTCATGCAGTGCGCTCACCGCGCGCCGCAGAATTTCATTTGGCGTCATGTCGCTATCGCAAATACCGGAGTCACCCATGTGAATATTCAAATCCAGGGGAACGTCCGGGCCGATCCTGGCCTGGGTTCCCTGAAGCCGTAGTGCTATACCCTCCAATGACAGCGCCATGGGTTCCGGGGTGAAAAAGGCAAAGCGTCCAACCGCCACGGCGTAAAGTTTGCTCGCCATGGGCAGGCGCGCCTGCAGCGCGACGGTCATGTCACGAAGCAAATTCTCTACCGCCAGCATCCCCAATGAGCGGGCCATCTCGTAGGCAAATGGCATATCAATGCAGTCAATAATGACCAGCCTGAAAGTACCCTCCGCCGACACCTCAATGTCCTTGAGCAGGCGCTGCCGATTGGGTAAAAGCGTGACGACGTCGATATACCCCACTGAGTGCCAGGAGGCTAAGAAATCCGATATCAGCTCGGCCAGCGCCTTAAAAATAGCGATCTGCTCATCTGAAAGTGCCCTGGGTTGCGTATCTAAGATACTCAAGGTACCCACGGTCACTCCGTCGCGGGTTTTCAGCGGGCATCCTGCATAAAAGCGAATGAATGGCGCTTCTCTGACCGCCCGATCGCGATGAAAGATCGGGTGCTGATGCGTATCAGGACAAAGGAGAGTCTCACCCTGTTTCAGGGTCTGTTCGCAAAATGCTCCGCCCAGGCTGGTGTCCGTGGGGGCGATATTCTGAGCGGATTTGATGTACTGCTTTTCATCGTCAAGGATTGACACAAAACTCATTGGCATTTTTAGCAACTGGCAGACCAGATGAGTGTATTTTTTTAACGCTTCGTCTCGCCCTTCGTCCGCGTTTTTTAACAGGTCAATCGCCGCGCGTCTTTTGCTTTCATCGCTGCTGAGATCGTTCAACATATAGATGCTCCCGTGCAGTAGATATTGCGGTCATCCCAACCCACTGAAGGTGTGAATCTCTATACTCACGACGGGTGTCGATACTGGCCAGGCGCCAGCGCTATCACTCCACAGTAGAATGTTTTCCGTTGATTGTCTGCAAAGAGTATCACCCGCCCGGCAAGTCGTGAGGCGCGCCGCGCGGTGAAGCGCGGGTTTTGCGTGGGAAAAGCAATTTCACCCCCTGTTTTAAAAATAATTAACAGGAGGTTGAATTGGCTCTGACGGCTAACTCCGCACAAACAGCTATTCCATCGCCATATGCCAAAATTAATTGTCCCAGGCGTGCGGGGCGAACAGGTAACCTTTATTGCGTACCGTTTTGATACGATATGGCTCAGTCGCATTATCGAGAAGCTTTTTACGCAGCCGCGAGATGGCGACATCGACGCTGCGGTCCATACCATCGTAGCTGACTCCGCGCAGATTTTTTAATAACGCGTCCCGATCCATAATTTGTCCAGCATGGGTCGCTAACTCCCACAGGAGATCGAAATCCGCAGTGGATAAGGCGACGCTTTCGCCGCCGAGCATCACCTGTCTATTCACCGGGTCGATACTCAGGGAGCCAAAAGCGATCGCTTTATGCGGGGTGAGCGAGGAGGGGACGCTGCCGTCCGGCACGGCGATATGCTGGCGCAAATGCAGGCGCAGGCGAGCTAACAGCACCGCGGGCGGCGTGGTTTTCAGGATATAATCGCTGGCGCCCATTTCGAGTGAGAGAATATGGTTCATATCGCTGTCCAGTGAAGTGAGCAATACGATTGGCCCCTGCCACTGGCCGCGTAAATCGCGGCACAGCGTCATACCGTCTTTACCCGGCAGCATGATATCCAGCAGCACCAGGTCCGGCTTTTCGCGCGCGATAACCTCTTCCGCCCGATCGCCGCGCGGTTCTACCACCACGTCCATATCGTGTTTGCCAAGGTAGGCCGCAATCAGTGCGCCGACCTCGGCATCATCCTCAACGAAAACAATTTTATTCATATTGTGTATGCCTGCACTCATCTTTTAATCGCTTGAATCTCTGTACCTGAATCGCGGCTGAGGTGGCGCATTCAGTATCTGAAGTCAGGTGCCTATTCATTCGCTACCGCCATTGTAAACCATCCGGACATTAATATGAGCTATATATTAGCCATGAAATTCGCTATGATTCCCGGAGCTGCGGTTCAGGACTATTTTTTGCGGAGCCAGACAATGATTCAGATACGAGCAGAAGCATTGCGCATTAAGGGAACAGGATGCGGCACAATGTGGGCACGGGCTGTCAGGACAGCACGTGCCCACATAGAAAATAAGTACCGGTACGCTAGCGCGAATGAGGGGGAAGCCTTATTGCGGCCTCTTTTGCCTGGCGCCGTAGGGGCACAAGGCGAACTTGCAGAGGCTTCTTCGATTGCAGATGAGCAGCATAGGGTTCTGATTACCGGGGCATTCAATATTCTTTGAAAATGTTGACCACAAATTTTCCGTATAGGGGAATGCATGAATAACCTGTAAATCGCCGGGCACACCATTAATGAAAACTTCATTTTGTGTGATGTTAATAACCGAACCAATGCTCAAAAAATAATCTCCACTATACCAAATAATTAATTTCAGATTTTTGGCACTTGCCGCAACTGAAAAACCTGTTCCTGTTACAGGACATACAAGGCTATTTTCAATATTCCACTGCATGCTTGACGCTCTCCGGTAATTTACGAGCATTTTCGCGTTGATGAATATATTTTGATGAAGTTCATGGCCATTTTTACTTTGCGTGAAGCAGGTCCGAACATGGAGATTCCTTTAACTGGTTCTGATGCTGATTAATATAAAATAATAACAATCAGATGAGTGTCTAATACTAGTAATGATAATAGCAACAAGTAAAAGATTCGAAAAACTGGCATGAGCTGAACTAAATGGCTGCGTTGAGGATTGTGAACAGAATAAAATTCTGTTGCGGATATCAGGAACAGATCGAAAGATTGTAAAATCATATAATTACGATCATATCTACTACCGTGCCTGTTATTAACGGCAAAGTATGCTTCCTTGTGAAATCGGTTTTATATTGATGTAAATCAAAATAATTGGTTTTATTTAGCCATTTTGCTAAAAAATGGCTATGTGCGCTTATTCAGGATTTGCGCAAAAAGAATAATTTCAAAATAACCCCTTATGATAAAAATCAACCATATCAATTAACAACTTTTAAGCTATTTCGCCAGTATTGATTTGAATCATTTAGTGCAGATCACTAGCTGCACTGAAGCGGTGCAGTTATTGAGTTGGATATTTTGTAAATGCCCGTCAGTAAAGCGCTTCAGGTTTTAAAATCTGTGTAAATACGTGAGGGGGAGATGAGCCGAAAATAGGCTAATTTGATTTGTATCTAAAAATACGAAAAATAATATGTTATACGTATAACTCAACAATCAGAAAAAATATTCTCTTTTCGGTTTAATGTGTGTATTTAGCCGAAGGGTTTTTAAGGCAGCGAAAACGGTCTTCGAATAACGTGCTCGCTTGCCAGGGATATCATCCTTGCGTACGTTTAATACCAGCTGCGGATATTCGGCATAGGGGCTGGCGTCAGTGATGAGACCGCTAAAAAATAGGTCTTTTGCTTCTACACGGTATCGGCCGCTCTTGCGCGTTTATAATTGTCGGCGCTTCCGTTATGCTGCGGGGTCTTGTTGTTTAAATGTTAAGGCAAAAGGTATGGGGTTGTTGATAAAAGCGCTGCTCGGCGCGCTGGTCGTTGTCCTGATTGGCGTGCTGTCTAAAACGAAGAACTACTATATCGCCGGGTTGATTCCGCTCTTTCCGACTTTCGCCCTGATCGCGAACTATATCGTTGCCAGCGAACGGGGGATCGAAGCGCTGCGAACCACCATCGTATTCGGGATGTGGTCGATCATTCCGTACTTTATCTATTTGCTCTCGCTATGGTATTTCACCGGCGTTATGCGCCTGCCGTTCGCTCTGGCAGGCGCAGTGGGGTGCTGGAGCCTCTGCGCGTGGCTGTTAATTATCGGCTGGAGTCGTTTCCACTAGCGCAGATGGCGGCCGCCGTCGACGGCAAATGAGCGACCGGTCACGTAGCGGCTGCTGAACAGGTATTCGATCAGGTCGCTGATCTCTTTTTCACCTGGCGCGATTTTCATCAGCGATTTATCAAGCGCCTGCTTGCGGTATTCCGCGTCATCGCCTTCGTTAAATAAAATCAGCGAAGGGGCGATAGCATTGACCTTAATTTCCGGCGCCAGCTTGCGGGCGAACGAGCGGCTCATATTATCCAGCGCCGCTTTGCTGGCGGCGTAGGCAATGTGTTTGTCGCTGCCGCGCTCCACAACGTAGTCGGTGATATGGATAATGTCGCTGGCCGCATGGCCGTGGCCGCGAAGCAGGCTCTCCAGAGCATGGTTGAGCAAGTAGGGGGCGTTGACGTGAATTTGCATCATGCTGGCGAGCACCGTGGTTAACGGCACCCCGGGCTTTTCCGCCATCCAGCCGCTGGCGTTATGGATGATGGCGCGCAGACCGCTGCCGGCGTGCGCCTTCACCTCTTCGGCGAACGCCAGAATGCTATCGTCAGTGCTGAAATCCGCGTGCAGACAAACGGCGCCCGCTTCACGAAGCGCGTCGACGGCGGGATACCAGGTGCGGTAGCTGATAATAACGGGCTGCTGCCGGGCCAGAAAATGGCGGGCCAGGGCGAGGCCGATACGACGGCCCCCGCCGGTAATCAGGATTGGACGAGGCTGGATATCAGCCATGGGTATCTCCTTTGAGTTCAGCGGCAGGGTAACCGCTTACCCTACCAACATCCACGTTGCCGGTACGGCGGCAACCAGCAAAAAACCAATTAATGCCAGGTCACGGCGTTTGAGCGGGCGATCGTGCTGGTGTGTACGACGGGCATACAGGAAAACCAGAAGACCCGGAGCGTAAAGTATCACTGACAACAATAAATGCACAGGGCCGGACGCATATAATAACCATAAGCCATAAATACAGGCACCGACACCGACGGCCTTGTGCAGCGGGCGCTCAGCAATCTTCAGCAAAAATGCGCCGACGAGAAAGTAGGGCACCAGGATCATCTCAGAGGCGATGGTCAGCAGCGTGTTGTAATCTGAGCCGGTAAGCCAAATCAATACCAGCGAAGCCTGTACGCTGACGTTGGTGAGCCACAGCGAAGCCGACGGGGCATTGTTTTTATTGGTCCGGGCAAACAGGCGCGGGAAGGCTTTATGCGTTGCTGCCAGATAGGGCACCTCCGCCGCCATAATGGTCCAGCTCAGATACGCGCCGCAGACGGAAATAATCAGCCCGGCGGCAATAACAATCTCCCCCCATGAGCCCATCATGTTGACCATCAGCCCGGCCATTGAGGGGTTGCGTATTTCCGCCAGCTCGCTACGCGGCACGACGCCTAACGAGAGAAGCGTCACCAGCAGATAGACCGCCAGCGCGGAGAGTACTGCCAGCAGCGTCGCGCGGCCAACATCCTGTTTATTACGCGCGCGTGCGGAAACCACGACCGCGCCTTCGACGCCGATAAAAACCCACAGGGTGATCAGCATGGTGTTTTTCACCTGCTCCCATACCGGTACGCCCAGCGCCAGGCCGCTGAAATCCAGGCGGAATGTCTCCATACGAAACGCGATGGCGGCCAGCGCGATAAACGCGCCGAGGGGCAGCAGTTTGGCCAGCGTCGCGGCCAGGTTGATACCCGCGGCCGTTTGTACACCGCGCAGCACCAGGAAATGGACAATCCACAGCAGGACGGAGGCGCCGACGATGGATTGCCAGGTGTTGCCGTCGCCAAACAGGCGCAGCTCGGGGGTATCGGTAAAGAAGCTTAGCGCAGAGAAGACGATAACCAGATAGGAGACATTGGCAACAACCGCGCACAGCCAGTAGCCCCAGGCGGAGCAGAAGCCTATCAACTCGCCAAAGCCTTCCCGGGCGTAGGTAAAAATACCGCCGTCGAGTTCGGGGCGAATGCGGGTGAGCAGCAGCATGGCAAAGGCGAGGAACAGGATCCCCACGCCGGTGATACCCCAGCCGATAAGCAGTGCGGAAGGGCTGGCGACGGCTGCCATATTTTGCGGCAGGCTGAATACGCCTGCACCCAGCATTGAGCTGAGAACCAGCGCGGTCAGGGCGCTAAGGCCCAGTTTCTTTTCCATTGCATTCCCGAGGTGACAATCATCAAACTAAGAATATTTATTTGGCGAAATCGCATAAAAATGGAGGATTGCGCTAAGGCGCGGGATTTTACGGAGTGTTTTGTATGCATGCAATGGCGAGAAATGAAAAAAAGAAAAAAGGCGGCAGATCGCCGCCTTTTTGTTCAGCTCAGACGCCGTTACTTATACAGGTCGGCGCTGATGGTGATGTTGCCACCGCGCTCCTGCCACTGGCGGGTAATGTGGTAGTACTTCGCGCCTTTCTTCGCCGCGCGCTTAGCCGTCTGGTAGGAGATTTCCGTCATGTTACCGTAGTTACCGGTGAACTTGATGCTGTCGTATGGCACCATCTGCGCGGCGGTGATTTTGTTCACTTCCTCGACTTTGGTACCGTCCGGCAGAGTGACGGTGTAACGCCCGCCTTTAGATGATTGCGTTTCAAAGAAGCGGCCTACGCCGGTGCCGGAACCGACCGCTGCGGTGGTCGCTACGCCCGGGATCTCCACTTTCTTCGCGGCTTCTCCGCCTTCCGCCAGCGCAGCGCGACCGGCTTCTGAATCTGCCGGGATAGCGTCCGGGCTTTGCAGAACGCGTTTTTTGGCATCGGCTTTGTAGATATAGGCGGTGATTCGCTGGTTGCCGCCCTGGTTGGCATCAACCTGGCGCACGATAAAGAAGGAGGCGGCGCCCTTGGCCTTAGCGGCTTTGGTGATGGCGTCGTTAACTTCCGGCTGGCTGCGGTAGAAGCCCTGTACGGTGACGGTATCAAACGGCTCCAGCTCGACGGCCTGGTCCTTCGGTAATTCCATTACGCCGTTAATCACACGATTTTTCGGCGCGTCGGCCTGCGGGGCATTTTCTTTATAAAAATCGGCCGTTACGCGCAGGTTGCCGCCGCTGCCAAAATCAGACGTGTCGACAACATAAAAGGATGCTGCGCCTTCTTTGTCCGCTTTACGGGAAACGGCCTGCACCGCGTCGCCAATGGCGTTAAAACGGCCGGTAACCACTACGCGATCGTAGGGCTTCAGCGCTGCCGCCTGCTCCGGAGTCAGCTCGGTCGCTGCATGGGCAGACAACGCGGTTGTAGCCAGAAGAGCAGACGCCAGGAGTGAGTTCTTAAGCTTCATAAAAATAATCCTTTGCCTTGCGCAAACCATGTACTGGTATTGTTGTTGACTGAAAACATTTGATTATTGCATTTATCGTGAGTGACTGTCTGCGTCAATTTTCAGTTGTCGCCCTAAACGTATACTGCAGAAATATAACATTTTTCGATATGTTGAAAAAACAGCCGCTTGACCAGCAAAATCGATAATCGATATCACTTTCATAAGTTAACGTAATGTTAATACGATGTTCAAGACGGCGATAAATGGTGAATTAACCCCTCTGCCAAGCGGATTATCAGGCGCTGGCATAAAAATAAGGTAAATATTGCTGCCTGGCACGGTTAGCCGTGCGTTTTACCAATAAAATCAAAATTTCTGTTTTATTGCTGTAGATCACAATCGGTATTTTCAGTAGGTTATAAAAAGTTTGTTACTGTTTTATTTTTTCAGACATATGTTGGAAGGCACGTTCATCCGCCTTCGCGACGGTCGTTTGTAAGAAAAGTAAACCATCATCAAAAACCGATGGAAGGGAAAACTATGCGTATTGGTGTACCAAAAGAGAGACTAGCCCTGGAAACCCGGGCCGCCGCCACGCCGAAAACGGTGGAGCAGCTGCTGAAACTCGGGTTCAGCGTCGCGGTAGAAAGCGGCGCAGGTAAGCTGGCCAGTTTCGACGACGAGGCCTTCGTTCAGGCTGGAGCGGAGATCGTTAGCGATGATGACGTCTGGCAGTCCGACGTCATTCTGAAAGTGAACGCGCCCGATGACGAAGAGCTCCTGCTGCTTAATCCCGGCACGACGCTCATCAGCTTCATCTGGCCGGCGCAAAACCCGCAGCTGATGGAAAAACTGGCGGCGCGCAACATCAACGTGATGGCGATGGATTCAGTGCCGCGTATTTCGCGCGCTCAGTCGCTGGATGCGTTAAGTTCGATGGCTAACATCGCCGGCTATCGCGCAATCGTTGAAGCCGCCCACGAGTTTGGCCGCTTCTTCACCGGGCAGATCACCGCGGCAGGTAAGGTTCCTCCCGCGAAGGTGATGGTTATCGGAGCCGGGGTTGCCGGTCTGGCGGCCATCGGCGCGGCTAACAGCCTCGGCGCAATCGTCCGCGCGTTTGATACCCGTCCGGAAGTGAAAGAACAGGTGCAGAGTATGGGCGCCGAGTTCCTTGAGCTGGATTTTAAAGAGGAAGCGGGCAGCGGCGACGGCTATGCCAAAGTCATGTCTGAAGCCTTTATCAAAGCCGAGATGGCGCTCTTTGCCGCCCAGGCCAAAGATGTCGACATCATCGTTACCACCGCGCTGATTCCGGGTAAACCGGCGCCGAAGCTGATTACCCGCGAGATGGTTGACTCCATGAAGTCCGGCAGCGTGGTGGTTGACCTGGCGTCGCAAAACGGCGGCAACTGTGAATACACCGTGCCGGGCCAGGTGGTTACCACCGCCAACGGCGTGAAGATTATCGGTTATACCGATCTCCCTGGTCGTCTGCCGACGCAGTCCTCACAGCTGTATGGCACCAACCTGGTTAACCTGCTTAAGCTGCTGTGCAAAGAGAAAGACGGCAATGTCGTTATCGATTTTGATGATGTCGTTATCCGCGGCGTTACCGTGGTTCGCGAGGGTGAAATCACCTGGCCCGCTCCACCCATTCAGGTATCTGCTCAGCCGCAGGCGGCAGCGAAAAAGGTTGAAGCGCCAAAAGCAGAGGCGAAACCGAGCTCGCCGCTGCGCAAGTATGCGCTGATGGCGCTGGCGATTATTCTGTTTGGCTGGCTGGCAAGCGTGGCGCCGAAAGAGTTCCTCGGCCACTTTACCGTTTTCGCGCTCTCCTGCGTGGTCGGTTACTACGTCGTATGGAACGTCTCCCATGCGCTGCATACGCCGCTGATGTCGGTCACTAACGCGATTTCCGGCATTATCGTGGTAGGGGCATTGTTACAGATAGGCCACGGCGGCTGGGTCAGCTTCCTGAGCTTTATCGCGGTGCTGATCGCCAGCATTAATATTTTTGGTGGTTTCACCGTCACTCAGCGCATGCTGAAAATGTTCCGCAAAGGATAAGGGGTAACAAATGTCTGGTGGATTAGTTACAGCTGCATACATTGTTGCCGCGATTCTGTTTATTTTTAGCCTGGCGGGGCTTTCCAAACACGAAACCTCCCAGCAGGGGAACTACTACGGCATTGCCGGGATGGCGATTGCGCTGGTGGCGACCATTCTGGGGCCGGATAGCAGCAACGTCGCGTGGATCCTGCTGGCGATGGTTATCGGCGGCGCGATCGGTATTCGCCTGGCGAAGAAAGTTGAAATGACCGAGATGCCGGAGCTGGTGGCGATTCTGCACAGCTTCGTGGGCCTGGCGGCGGTACTGGTTGGCTTTAACAGCTATCTGCAGCATGAAACCGGTATGGAACAGATTCTGGTCAATATTCATTTGACCGAAGTGTTCCTCGGTATCTTCATCGGCGCGGTGACTTTTACGGGTTCCGTTGTGGCGTTTGGCAAGCTGTGCGGCAAGATGTCTTCTAAGCCGCTGATGCTGCCGAACCGTCATAAGCTAAACCTGGCGGCGCTGGTCGTTTCTTTCCTGCTGCTGATCGTTTTCGTGCGTACCGACAGCATCGGCATGCAGGTACTGTGCCTGCTGGTAATGACCGTGATTGCCCTGGCGTTTGGCTGGCACCTGGTGGCCTCCATCGGCGGCGCGGATATGCCGGTCGTGGTATCAATGCTGAACTCCTACTCCGGCTGGGCGGCAGCGGCGGCGGGCTTTATGCTCAGCAACGACCTGCTGATCGTAACCGGTGCGCTGGTAGGTTCTTCCGGTGCAATTCTGTCCTACATCATGTGTAAGGCGATGAACCGTTCGTTCTTCAGCGTGATTGCCGGCGGTTTTGGTTCTGACGGCACGGCGTCCACAGGTGATGAAGAAGTGGGTGAGCACCGTGAAATCAGCGCCGAAGAAACCGCTGAGATGCTGAAAGGTTCTCAGTCGGTCATCATCACCCCGGGCTACGGCATGGCGGTTGCGCAGGCCCAGTATCCGGTCGCGGAAATCACTGAAAGACTGCGCGCGCGCGGAATCAAAGTGCGTTTCGGTATTCATCCGGTTGCCGGGCGTCTGCCGGGCCATATGAACGTCCTGCTGGCGGAAGCGAAAGTCCCGTATGACATCGTGCTGGAAATGGATGAGATCAACGATGATTTCTCCGATACCGACACCGTACTGGTCATCGGCGCTAACGACACGGTGAACCCGGCCGCGCAGGACGATCCGGGCAGCCCGATCGCCGGTATGCCGGTGCTGGAAGTGTGGAAAGCGCAGAACGTCATTGTATTTAAACGTTCAATGAACACCGGCTACGCTGGCGTACAAAACCCGCTGTTCTTTAAAGAGAACACCCACATGCTGTTTGGCGATGCCAAAGCCAGCGTCGATGCGATTCTGAAAGCGTTGTAAGGCCTGCTCGTTTAAAACCTGTGCTTCTTAAGCCGTCTCTTCTGAGACGGCTTTTTTATATAGGCAACGAAGGGGTTATTTGCTCATAAAATAATCAGGCGAAAGTGTTACAATAGGCTGCTTTTCACCCAAACTGAGGATATTATGGATACCGAGTTAACCCCCACGCAACTGGCCATCGAATTTCTGCGCCGTGACCCCGCTGCTTTAACCCCCGCGCAGTATCTGAAAAAGCTGAAATTGCTGGAACTTGAGTTCGCCGATTTAATGGCGCTTTCGTCCATGGAGCTTAAAGAAGAGATCGATCACGCCTGGCGCTTAGGTATCCACTAACGTTTTCGTTACCCATAAAGCTGTTGAAACCGGGGCCAAATGGCCCTTTATTTTTGTTAATGGGATGCAAAAAAATCCCCCGCGCGGGCGGGGGATGACGTCTTATTACCACGAATGAAGTCAACGGACTAATCGTCTTCTTCGTCGTCCAGCTCAACCGGCGTCTGGTACTGGTCCGGCTTCAGCGCCAGCAGGTCGCAGCGCAGGTGGTCAATAACCTGTTCAGCGGTATTGCCGAGGAAGGCTGCCGAGAGTCCGGTTCGACCAATCGTACCCAGTACCACGATCCCCGCCTGAAGATGCTCTGACAGGTCGGGAATGACCTCCTCAGGTAACCCTTTTTCAACGTGGGTGCGGCCTTCATCGATGCCGAATTTTTGCCGCAGCGCTTTCATGGCCAGCAGATGCTGACCGCGAATGGCGTCGTTATAGACGCTGGGGTCAAAATCAGGGAGCTCAATCGCGATATTGATGGGCGTGACGGGATAGGCGCCCACCAGGTGAACCTCTGTATGGTTAACCTGTTCCGCCAGCTCAATGGTTTCTCTGACCAGTTTTTCATTGAGCGCGTTGTGGTAGTTCTCTTCACTGGCGAGATTGACCGCCACCAGCGCTTTACCGCCTTCCGGCCACGGCTGATCTTTGACCATCCAGACCGGACATGGGCATTTACGCAGCAGGTGCCAGTCCGTTGGGGTGAAAATCACCGCTTCCAGCTTGTCGTGCTGGTGCGCCATCTTCAGCACTAAATCATGCTTGTCGCTGATGATTTCCTGAATAATGGCTTCGAAGGGACGATTGTGCCACACCACTTTAATATCAATGGGCACGCCGGACTCTATATAGAATTTTGCCTGCTCGCGGATCCAGGCGGTACGCTGCCCGATGACGCCCTGGCGCATGGCCGTGCGTTCGTCGGGGGAGAGCAGGGTGGTCATCTCATAAGAAAAATCATAGATCGGCAAAAAGGCTTTGATGCGGCCACCAATCCGTTGGTGCAGATACACCGCGCGCCGCAATGCAGGCTGGTCGTCCTGATTGGGGTCGATTACTACCAGCATGTTCTGATACTTCGCCATACAGGGTCTCCTTACAACTGTAACTACAGTCTGTATTAAAAAGATAACCTATATGGATGAAATGAAACAGGGGATGAGCCTGGCCAGATCAACAAATTAGAAAAAAATTCGCGATCCGGCCGGATACGGGAGGACTATCAGGCGACGTTGCGGGCCTGGCCAGCAAGCTGCGCCAGCAGGTCGCTGTTTTCGATGGTGATATATTTGCCTTTAACCGCCAGCATACCGCTTTTCTGGAAACGTCCCAGCAGGCGGCTGATGGTTTCAACCGTCAGGCCCAGATAGTTGCCGATATCGCCACGGGTCATGGTGAGGCGGAACTCACGCGGTGAGAAGCCGCGCTGCGCGAAACGGCGGGACAGATTGTAGATAAAGGCCGCCAGGCGCTCCTCTGCGTTCTTTTTAGAAAGCAGCAGGATCATATCCTGATCGCCTTTGATCTCGCCGCTCATCAGACGCATCATCTGCTGACGCAGGTTCGGCATCTTACCGGAGAGGTCGTCCAGCGTTTCAAACGGGATCTCGCAGACCATTGAGGTTTCCAGCGCCTGGGCAAAGCTCGGGTGGTGGGCGGTGCCGATAGCGTCAAAGCCGACCAAATCGCCGGCCAGATGAAAACCGGTGATCTGCTCATCGCCCTGTTCGGTGATGGTGTAGCTTTTAATGGTGCCAGAACGAATTGCATACAGCGATTTCAGCTCATCACCGGCTTTGAACAAGGTCTGTCCTTTCTGGATAGGCTTTTTCCGCTCGATGATGTTATCAAGCTGGTCAAGCTCATGCTCGTTCAGAGTAAAAGGGATGCAAAGCTGGCTAATGCTGCAATCCTGGCAATGGATTGCACAACCGCCAGACTGAATGCGTCGTATAATTCGCTTTTCCGGGATCATAAGTCTGCTCAGGCTTTAATTGATATTGGTCAATTTTAACATCTTTTTGGTGAGCAGGTAAGTCTCGAACCCCTGAAACACGTAATATTAAAAGGGTAAATCAGTTACCCATTTTATCTCATTGATTATGAATAAGTTATCTGGCGATATTGGATTGTAAAATTACCGGAAGATTCCAGAAAAGGCACTTACGGTCAAAGGAGCAGATAGCCTTCGTGACGCAATAGCCACTCTTTTCGCTGCACGCCGCCGGCGTAACCCGTCATGGTGCCGTTACGCCCGATCACCCGGTGGCAGGGCACCACAATACTGACAGGATTTGAACCGTTGGCGGCACCCACGGCGCGCGCCGCGCCCGGACGTCCCAGCGCCTCCGCGAGCTGACCGTAGTGCATGACCTGGCCGCAGGGGATGGTGCGCAGCGTTTGCCAGACTTCCCGCTGAAACGGCGTCCCGCCGGTGGCGGTAGGTAAGGTGTCAATAACGGCGAGATCGCCCGCGAAGTAATCGCTAAGCTTACGGCTCAGGTTACCGGGATTACGCGAATCAACGCGTTGGTAGCCTTCACGGCGATAATGAACATCCAGCAGTTGCTCCATGCGGTCGCGGTGCTGATCCCACTCAACGGCCCGCAGGTTAAACTGCTCATCGCAAATCACCCACAGCGGCCCCAGCGGGGTGTCAATTTTATCTTGCAACAGCGTGAGCATCGGTCCTCCTTCAGCGAGGTTATTTTGGCAGGGCATCACCATAGCACGACGCGATGTGGGCAAACCATACTCCGAAAAGGTCAACAAACAGGGTCAGCATGGACTATTAATAATGAGGTGAGGAAAGCGATGTTTATTTTTACATTAACTCGCAGACGCGTTGGCAAGGCGATTTTGCTACCTTTATCCGGCGGCGAATTCACCGGCAACCATCCGGCGCGGCAGATAAACAGACTGGCTTTCCTTGAGTCCATGATTTCCCGGCGTTTCTGCGCGGGTTTTTACCAACAAAGGTGGTGATATGCAATATATGATGACTGGCGTTGTAATTGTGATTATCAGCGGCTTAGTAATTCATCTGATCGCTTTGGCGATTGAAGGACTGTATAAAGTCATCAGTAACCGCACGACCTGGCGTTAACGTTTTTGTGGCCTTCCCTGGCCTGTCGCGACGTTAAGGTAATCGCGGATAAATACCCGGTCCGATGGGCAGCCCCACGAGGTACCAGCCAACCAGCAGCAGTAGCCAAACGCCAAGGAATATTAATGGATAAGGCAAGACCAGCGAGTAGTAGGTTCCCAGCTTAGCGTCGGGCCGGTAGCGCTGTAAGAAGCCGAGAAATAGCGGCACAAAAGGCGATACCGGCGCCAGCGGCAGCACCGATGAGTCGGCGATGCGAAACAGAATCTGCGCGAATGCCGGGTGAAAGCCCAGCAGCATAAACATCGGCACGAAAATCGGCGCCAGAATCGACCAGATTGCCGAACCGCTGGCGATAAACATACACAAAAAGGCGGATAGCAGCGCCAGGCCGACAAACGCCGGTACGCCGTTCATTCCCGCGCTCTCCAGCAGATCCGTCAAGCCGACGGCCATAAATTTCCCCATATTGCTCCAGTTGAACATGGCGACGAACTGGGCCAGCGGGAAGACCATCACGATAAAACCTGCCATCTCTTTCATCGGCTCAATCATCAGCTGAGGCAGATCGGCCTGGCGGCGAATTTTGCCGGTGGCGATGCCGTAGGCCAGTGAAACGACGAAGAAGAAAAAGATAATGAGCGGGACGATCCCTTTTATAAACGGCGAAGGCATCACGGTATGCTTGATGGGATCGCGCAGGATACCGTTTTCCGGCACGACCATCAGCGCGATCGCCGCCACGAATAACAGCGCGGCCACGCCGGCCACGCGCAGGCCGAAGCGCTGTTCCGCCGTCAACGTCTGCAGCGTTTCATCGCTGTTGCCTTGCCATTGCCCTAACCGCGGTTCCACCAGTTTATCGGTAATCAATCCGCCAACCAGCGTGAGAACGATCACTGAGGTTGCCATAAAATACCAGTTATCAATCACGCTGACGTGGAGCGAGGCGTCAAGGGTTTTTGCCGCTTCGGTGCTGATGCCAGAGAGCAGGACATCGGTGGTGACGATGAGCAGATTGGCCGTGAAGCCGCAGCCGACGCCGGCGATGGCCGCCAGCAGCCCGGCAACAGGGTGGCGGCCGACGGCGAGGAACATCAGGGCGCCCAGCGGCGGCATAATTACCAGCGCGGCATCAGAAGAGATGTGGCTAAAGAAGGCGATAAATAGCACCATATAGCTGGCGTAACGGGCGCTAACGTGGGATGACATTTTCACCATCAGCGAAGGCAGCAGGCCCACTCGTTCCGCAAAACCGGCCCCCAGCACCAGAGCCAGAATGGCCCCCAGCGGCGCGAAACCGCTGAAGTTCTTAATGACGTTCGGTAAAAACCAGTGCAATCCTTCAATGCTAAGCAAATTTTTCACCACCACTCGCGAGCCGTCGGTGGGGTTCTGTACCCCGACGTTCAGCGCCGACAGGATGGCGGTGGCGATCATTAACGCCACAATCAGATAGATAAACAGTAAAAACGGATGCGGGACCTTGTTACCTATTTTTTCAACCCAGCCATAAAGCTTACCGGTGGGGGAAGGCGACGGTATGGATGACATACTCATGGGCGTTCCTCAGTTGTCGTTGTTGTGTTGGTTGTCTCTTTACCCCTGGGCGTGTCAGCCGTTATTTTTTTGGCGATTACCGCGTTGCCGTACTCCATCCACGGGGCTTTTATTATTTTAAAATCGAAGGCTTGACCTCCTGTGGAATGGGGCACCGGTAGGGCCTTTCGGCTAAGACCTGCGCCAGTTCCTGCTGGCTGGCGGTCAGTAACGCCCTGTCGCTGAACAGACGAATGGCCGTCGCGCCCAGCACTTTCCCCGCCAGCAGCATCCCTTTGTGGGCGATGGAGGTTCTGCCCTGGCTCACCAGTTGCCAGGAGTGCAGCGGCGTCCCGACGGCAAAACAGGGGCTGAAGCACTGGGCCACGGGGGCCTTCCAGCTCACGTCGCCGACGTCGGTAGAGCCCGCAAGGATGTTGTCCGTTGCCGCCCACGGCGCCACTTCATCGATCAGGCGCGTTTCGCGGTGGCGGCGGGCGAACGCTTTCCCGTCCTCGCCGCCGGTGTCGGCAATGTTTTTCAGGCTGTTATTGATATCGTTCGCGCTCAAGGTTGCGCGAATTTCGGCGGCGAATGCGCGCTCTTCCGCGCTCCAGGGCGGCGTGCCGTAATGGCAAACCGCCTGATACATCGCCGCTTCCAGCGTGCGGTTGGGCAGATAGCTGGAACAGGCTTTTTCGAAGCGACAGCTGACGCGGGTCTCGGTCATCAACGCCGCGCCCTGGGCGATTTTCTCGATCCGGGCGAAGATTTGCTGCGCGTCGGCCATTTCCGGCGCGCGAATGAGATACAGCACCTCCGCCTGCGCCTGAACAACGTTGGGGGAGACGCCGCCGGTATCGGTGATGGCGTAGTGCACCCGCGCTTTTTCGATAATATGTTCGTTAAGGAAGTTGCTGCCGGTGGTCATCAGCGTCACGGCATCCAGCGCGCTGCGGCCCAAATGCGGCGAGTTTGCCGCGTGCGCCGCGGTGCCGGTAAACCGCCACGCCGCCTGAATGTTGGCAAGGGTGCGGGTGCTGAACATCCCGGCCCAGGCTTCCGGATGCCAGGTCAGAGCGGCATCGATGTCATCGAATAACCCCTCGCGGACCATGAAGGTTTTCCCCGAGCCGCCTTCCTCGCCGGGACAGCCATAGAAGCGAAGCGTGCCGGCGCCGCCCTGTTGCTGCAGCCAGTTCCTGGCGGCGACCGCGGCGGCGAACGCCGCCGTACCAAGCAGATTATGCCCGCACCCGTGGCCGTTTTCTCCCGGCGTCGAAGACGCGGGTTCCGCGCAGTGGGCCTGCTGGCTGAGCCCCGCCAGGGCGTCAAATTCGCCGAGGAGGGCAATCACCGGTTGGCCCGCGCCGAAGCTGGCGATAAAGGCGTTGGGGATCCCGCCGGCATTGCGGATCAATTGAAAGCCTTCCGCTTCCAGCGCATCGGCCAAACGCGCAGCCGACCAGAACTCCTGAAAGCGGGTTTCCGGATGGTCCCAGATATCATCGGCAATGGCGCAAAAATCGTTGCGCCGCCCCTCAATAACGTCATCGACAAATTGATAAACGTGTTCCATTACACACCTCGCTGCCAGGGAAAGTTCAGGGCGACGCGTGCTAACGTTTCGACGGCCAGGGTCATCACGTTCTCGTCGAAATCGAATTTTTCATTGTGGTGACCGGCGCTCAGTTCCGTGCCGAATATCATGTATGAGGCGAGACCGCCGCGCTCCTGGACCCGGGCCATCATCAGGGTGGCATCCTCGGAACCCGCCGGGGCAGCGATACGATCGACAGCCTGTTTAACGCCGGGGACCTGGGCCGTCTGCTGGCGCAGATAGTCCACCCACGCCGGCGACGGGGCGCTGGAGGTGGCCGCGCCCATCAGCTGCAACTGGTAACTGGCTTCATACATGGTCGCCGCACCGGCGATCGCCTGTTTAGCCCGCTCAAAGACGTACTGGTTAATGGCATCGGTTTCGCCACGGGTTTCGACTTTTAATAGCGCGGAGGAGGGAACCACGTTACGTCCGGTACCGGCCTGCATGACGCCGACGTTAACCCTTGACGCCCCGGCGCTGTGCGGCGCGATGGCGTGCAGGGCAAGGGCGGCCTGGGCCGCCGCCAGTAGCGCGTTACGGCCATCTTCCGGTTTACCGCCAGCGTGGGCGGCGACACCGCTGAACTGCACATCGAATTTGGTGGTGGCCATAAAGTTATCGCCGCCGCAGACGACGGTGCCGGCAGGGACGCCGGTACCGATATGAATGGCGGTAAAGTAATCCACCTCATCAAGTACGCCCGCCGCGACCATGGCGCGCGCGCCGCGGGTACCTTCTTCCGCCGGCTGGAAAATCAGCTTGATCGTCCCGTTGAGCTGCGCGGCATACTCCTTCAGCACGTGCGCCAGACCCAGCCCGATTGCGGTGTGACCGTCGTGGCCGCAGGCATGCATCATACCGTCGTTGCAGGAGGCAAAACGATCGCGATGCGGGCGGTGACTATCGTCATGCTGCTCGTTGAGATCGAGCGCATCCATGTCGACGCGAAACGCCAGCGTCGGCCCCGGCCGCCCGGTATCGAGGGTCGCCACCACTCCGGCGAAGCCGCCCTCAAACGCCGGTAGCCAGCGTTCAGGCGCACCCTGCGCGCGGGCGCGCTGGAACGCCTGTGCCAGGGTCTCTTCATCAGGCAGGCCCATACGGCTATCGGCATCGATAACGTCGCGCCCCAGCGCCAGCTGATAACCCAGACCGTCTAATACTTCCGCCACTTTGCTGGCGGTGCGGAACTCCAGCCAGCCGGATTCCGCATGCAGGTGAAAATCGCGACGCCATTCGGTCATTTTTGGCGCCAGCTGGTTGATGAAATCATAAAGTTGCGGCATAACCTTTCCCGTTATAAGCAAAAACTGTGATGGTGTTCACGAAGTGATAGCCTTTACTTATCACTCATCACTTTCATGCACTCTCATCCTTAACCTGCCACAGCACAATCGATTACAGTAGATGTCATTTTCTTCTGTCTGATAAACACTGGTTATCACTCACAACATGTCATTTCAGATTAAATTTCACCACATTCGCGCCTTCGTTGAGGTCGCGCGCGAAGGAAGTATTCGCGGCGCCAGCCGGGCGTTGGCGATTTCGCAGCCGGCGTTGACCAAAGCGATTAAAGAGCTGGAAGAGGGGCTCTCCGCGCAGCTGTTTGTCCGCCGTAGCCAGGGGGTGGCGTTGACCGAAAATGGCGAAAGCTTTTATCAACATGCGAGCCTGATCCTGGAAGAGCTGCGGGTGGCGCAGGATGAATTGCTGCAACGTCAGGGCGAGCAGGCCGGGCAGATTAATATCGGCCTTGGCGCCAGCGTAGCGCGTTCGCTGATGCCTTCGGTTATTTGCCGCTTTCATCAGCAGCATCCGCTGGTGAAGGTGCGGATTATGGAAGGACAGCTGCTGGCGATGATTAATGAACTGCGTCAGGGTGAGCTGGATTTCACCATCAATACTTACTATCCCGGCCCCTACGATCATGAATTCAGCTTTGAGAAGCTATTTGAGAAACCCTTCGCGGTATTCGCCCGCGCCGGTCACCCGGCGGCACACGTCACTTCACTGACCGAGCTGCTCGATCACCACTGGACGATGCCGACGCCGCGCGGCAGCTACTTCAAACAGCTGCAGGAGATGTTTAACCAGGCCGGACTGGCGCCAAAGGTGGATATCGTTTGTGAGACTTTCTCCTCGTGCATTAGCCTGGTGGTGAAAAGCGATTTTCTCAGCATTCTGCCGGTCGAACTTGGCAACGACCCGATGATGGCGGATAAGCTGGTGATGATCCCCATCCGCGAAGCGTTACCCAAAGCCACCTATTTTCTGATTCAGCGCCGCGATACGCGGCAAACGCCCTTAACCGCGTCATTAATCACGCTGTTTCGTCGTCAGAGCCGACAACTGTTTCCATAATCGCGCGGAGGTGGTTAAACGCGTTGAGGAGGCGCCGCGAGACGGCTATAGTAACCACCCGGTAGTAGCTGGAGGAGCGCGCATGAACCTTGACGACAAATCCCTATTTCTTGGCGCCATGGAGGACGTTCAGCCTCTGAAACATAATCACGATGTTCACTGGCACCCCGTGCGCAATACCCGCGCCGCGCAGCGGATTGATCCCCTGCAGCTGGATAACTTTCTGACCACCGGCTATCTCGATATTGTGCCGCTGGCAACCGCCCTTGAGTTTAAGCGGGAAGGTCTGCAAAGCGGCGTACTGGATAAGCTCCGGCGCGGCAAATACGGCCAGCAGGCAAGCCTCAATCTGCTGCGCCAGCCGGTGGAGAAGTGCCGACAGAATCTGTTTGCTTTTGTGGTCCAGGCGCAAAAAGAGGGGCTGCGTAATGTGCTGATCGTGCATGGCAAAGGGCGCGACGATAACGCGCACGCCAATATTATTCGCAGCTACCTGGCGCGCTGGCTGGTGGAACTCCCGGAAGTCCAGGCGTTCTGCGCGGCGTTACCGCACCACGGCGGCAGCGGCGCCTGCTACGTGGCCCTGCGAAAATCGGCGGAGGCAAAGCAGGAAAACTGGGAGCGCCACGCCAAGCATAGCCGCTAGCGCATCAGCAGCGTCAGTTCCCGGGCTGCTTTCTGTAGCTCGGGTAACACCCGCTCCAGCATCTCGTGCGTGGAGACCTGCCCGGCGTGTACGCCGACGTTCAGCGCCGCCTGAATCTGCCCCTGAGGGTTAAACAGCGGCACCGCCAGCGAGCGCAGCCCCATCTCGAGCTCCTGATCGTTAAGCGCGTAGCCCTGCTGGTGCACGCGCTTAAGTTCGGTACGCAGCTTTGCAACCGAATCAACGGTTTGCGGGGTATAGCGAATCATGGTGACCCGGCCCAGCATATCGTTCAGCTTCTCTTCCGGCTGATAGCTCAGCAGCACGCGTCCCATGGAGGTCGCCCAGGCGGGCAGGCGGCTGCCGATGTCGAGATCGATGGTCATAATGCGCGAACTCGACGCGCGAGCGATATAAAGAATGTCGTCGCCGTCGAGAGTGGCGATGGAGCAGGACTCATTGAGCATTTCGCTTAAATGCTTCAGCACCGGCTGCGCCGAACGCGCCAGCGGCGTGGAGGCAAGCCAGGCGTGGCCCAGCGCCAGAATTTTCGGTCGCAGCTGGAAATTTTTACCATCTTCGGCGTAAACAAAGCCCAGTTTGCTCAGCGTATACAGGCAGCGGCGCACCGCCGCGCGCGGAATGCCGGTCTTTTGGCTGATCTGCGAAATTGAGAGCAGCGGGCGCTGCGGAGTAAACGCCTGGATCACCTCCAGCCCGCGCGCCAGCGAAGCCATAAAGTTCGGATCGCCCTTAAACGGATCGCTATCGCCCGTCAGTAAATCATCTGGATGCTTCTCCATTTTCTTCTCCGTATTTGCCGTCGATCACATTCTTTCGCTAAACATACACGATGTTCGATTATCGCACCATATTTCGATTATCGCCCTTGACCAGCATCGTTAAGCGGGTCACATTTTGTGCGAACAACGAATAAAAGTGCGATTACCGCACATACAGGAGCGACCTGATGATTGATAAAAGCGTGTCGACGCTACGTGATGCCATCGCCGGGATCCACGACGGGGCGACCATAATGATTGGCGGTTTTGGCCCCGCCGGGCAGCCGACGTACCTGATAGATGCTCTGATAGAACAGGGGGCCCGTGATTTAACCATTATCAACAACAATGCGGGCAACGGCGAAGTCGGCCTGGCGGCGCTGCTGAAGGCCGGTCGGGTGCGAAAGATGATCTGTTCATTCCCACGTCAGGTTGATTCGCAGATTTTCGATGACCTTTATCGCCGCGGCAAAGTTGAGCTGGAGCTGGTACCGCAGGGCAACCTCGCGGCGCGGATCCAGGCGGCAGGCGCTGGCCTCGGCGCGGTGTTTACCCCCACCGGCTACGGTACGCCGCTGGCGGAGGGGAAAGAGACCCGCGAAATCGACGGGCGTCATTACGTGCTCGAATACCCCATCAGGGCCGACTTCGCGTTGATCAAAGCCCACCAGGGCGACCGCTGGGGAAACCTGGTTTATCGCAAAGCGGCGCGCAATTTTGGCCCGATTATGGCGACCGCCGCGAAAACCACCATTGTAGAAGTTTCGCAGCTGGTGCCCTTGGGCGATCTCGACCCGGAAAGCATCATTACCCCGGGCATTTTTGTGCAGCGCGTCTACTCCCTGGAAAACCTGATTGCCGCTAAAAGCGCCTGAGGAACTCTTAATGCAAAAACTGACTCGCGATGAGATGGCCCAGCGCGTGGCCCGCGATATTCCCGAAGGCGCTTACGTCAACCTGGGGATCGGCTTGCCCACCCGCATCGCCAACTATCTTCCTGCCGATAAAGAAATCTTCCTGCACAGCGAAAACGGCCTGCTGGGGATGGGGCCGAAACCGCTGCCGGGGGAAGAGGATCCGGAGCTGATTAACGCCGGGAAAGAGTATGTGACTCTGCTCAACGGCGGCTGCTACTTTCACCACGGCGACTCCTTCGCCATGATGCGCGGCGGGCACCTCGATATCTGCGTGCTTGGCGCTTACCAGGTTTCCGCCAGCGGCGATCTGGCGAACTGGAGTACCGGCGCGCCCGACGCCATTCCTGCCGTCGGCGGAGCGATGGATCTGGCCATTGGCGCTCGTCAGGTCTTCGTGATGATGGATCACCTGACCCGCGACGGGGAGTGCAAGCTGGTAGAGCACTGCACCTATCCGCTGACCGGCGTCGGCTGCGTCAGCCGTATCTACACCGACCTGGCGGTCATCGATATCAGCGAAAGCGGCCCGGTGGTGCGGGAAATCTTTAACGGCCTCTCTTTTGAGGAACTGCAGCGCATCACGCCGGTGGCGCTGACTTTTGCACAACTGGCGGAAAGCGCGTAAGGAACCTATGATGAATCAGGCATTTATCTGTGATGCGGTGCGGACGCCGTTCGGCCGCTTTGGCGGTACCCTGGCCGCCCTGCGCGCCGACGATCTGGCGGCGCTGCCGCTGAAAGCGCTGCTGGAGCGCAACCCGGGACTCGATCCGGCGCGTATTGACGATGTGATTTACGGCTGCGCTAACCAGGCGGGGGAAGATAACCGCAACGTCGCGCGCATGGCGCTGCTGCTGGCCGGTCTGCCGGAAAGCGTACCGGGTAGTACCGTAAACCGCCTGTGCGGTTCCAGCCTTGATGCAATCGGTATCGCAGCGCGCGCGATTAAAAGCGGCGAAACTCAGCTGATGATCGCCGGCGGCGTGGAGAGCATGTCGCGCGCGCCGTTTGTGATGGGCAAGGCCGAAAGCGCCTTTAGCCGCACGATGCGGATGGAAGATACCACCATCGGCTGGCGCTTCATTAACCCGCAGATGAAAGCGCTGTACGGCGTGGATTCGATGCCGGAAACGGCGGAAAACGTGGCGGACGATTTCGCCATTTCGCGGGAGGATCAGGATGCGTTTGCGCTGCGTAGCCAGCTGCGTACGGCGGCGGCGCAGGAGGCCGGACGCTTTGCCAACGAACTGATCGCCGTCTCGGTGCCGCAGCGTAAGGGCGAACCGCTACTCTTTAGCCGCGATGAGCACCCGCGCAGCACCACGGCGGAGGCGCTGGCCAGGCTGCGCGGCGTGGTGCGCGCCGACGGTACGGTGACGGCAGGTAACGCTTCCGGAGTCAACGACGGCGCCTGCGCGCTGCTGCTTGCCAGCGAGCAGGCGCTGGCCGCCAATGATTTACAGCCGCTCGCCCGCGTGGTGGGCGTCGCGACGGCAGGGGTGGCGCCGCGTATTATGGGATTTGGCCCGGCGCCGGCGGTACGTAAGGTGCTGGCGCAAACCGGGCTAACGCTTGGGCAGATGGACGTCATTGAACTGAATGAGGCCTTTGCCGCTCAGGCGCTGGCGGTCACGCGCGATCTGGGTCTGCCCGACGATGCGGCGCACGTCAACCCTAACGGCGGCGCGATAGCCCTCGGACATCCGCTTGGCGCCTCCGGCGGCCGTCTGGCAATGACCGCGGCGTACCAGCTGCGCCGTACCGGCGGGCGCTATGCGCTGTGCACCATGTGTATCGGCGTCGGTCAGGGGATCGCGCTGATTATAGAACGCGTTTAAGGAGCCATAATGAGTTTGTTGACCCCGATGATGCGCACCAGTCCGCTGACCGCCTGGTTCAGCGATGCGCAGCGGGTACAGGGGATGCTGGATTTTGAAGCCGCGCTGGCTCGCGCTCAGGTCGAATGCGGCCTCGTGCCGCAGGCGGCGCTTAATCCCATTATTGAGAGTTGCCGGCACGAAAACATCGACTTTGCCGCGCTGGGGCAGGCCGCCGCCAGCGCCGGGAATCTGGCGATCCCGCTGGTCAAACAGCTGACCGCGCGGGTTAAACAACGGGATGACGCGGCGGCGCGCTACGTACACTGGGGGGCGACCAGCCAGGATGCTATCGACACCGGCTTTATCCTGCAACTGCGCGGCGCGCTGGCGGAAACGGACTCCCTGCTGCAGCAACTGCTCGACGCGTTAGCCCATCAGGCGGCGCGCTATCAGGATACGGTGATGCCCGGGCGTACCTGGATGCAGCATGCGCTGCCGGTCACCTTTGGTCTGAAACTGGCCGGGACGCTGGATGCGCTGCTGCGCTGGCAGGTGCGTCTGCGAGAGATGCGCTCAAGGGTGCTGGCGCTGCAGTTTGGCGGCGCGGCGGGCACCCTCGATTCCCTTAAAACGCAGGCGCCGCGGATCGCTGGCGCGCTGGCGAAAACTCTCGACCTGCAGCTTCCGGACGCGCCGTGGCACAGCCAGCGTGACCGGCTGCTGGAGGTGGGGGCATGGTACGCGGGCGTCTGCGGCACGCTGGGTAAATTCGCCAATGATTTTTCTCTGCTGATGCAAACCGAGGTTGCAGAGGTGGGTGAACCGGTCGCCGAAGGACGCGGCGGATCGTCTACCATGCCGCACAAACGCAATCCCATCTCCTGCGCCGCTATTTTGACCGCCGCCCAGCGTACGCCCGGGCTGGTGGCAACGCTCTATGCCGGGCAGATCCAGCAGCACGAGCGGGCGCTGGGCGGCTGGCAGGCGGAGTGGGAAACGCTGCCGGAGCTGATAACCCTCGTCGGCGGCGCGCTGGCGCAGAGCGAAGCGCTGGTCCGCGACATGCAGGTCTTCCCGCATAAGATGCGCGCCGACCTCGATATCACCCATGGCCTGATTATGGCCGAGGCCGTCACTCTGGCGCTGGCGGAGTTTGTCGGCAAAGCCGAGGCTCATCACCGGGTTGAGGCGCTGTGTCGCCAGGCGCTGGATGCGTCACGTTCGCTGTTAAGCGTGCTGGAAACCGATCCGCTGGTCAGCGAGCATCTCTCCGCCAGCCGCTTAACCCAACTGCTGGACCCGACAACGGCGACCGGCAGCTCAGCACTCTTCGTGCGCCAGGTTGTGGCGCGCTATAAGGAGCAACGTTATGAATGTTGATTATCAGATAGACGGGCCGCAAGACGCGCCGGTCATCGTTCTCTCTAACTCGCTGGGCACTACCCGGGCGATGTGGCAGCCGCAGCTTGAGGCGTTAACGCAGCATTTTCGCGTGCTGCGCTACGATACCCACGGCCATGGCGCCACCCGTAAAAACGGTAAAGTGACGCTGGCGCAGCTCGGCGAAGATGTGATTGCGCTGCTCGATCATCTTAATATCGCTAAAGCCTGGTTCTGCGGGATTTCAATGGGTGGCCTGACCGGTCTGTGGCTGGGGCGCTTTGCCCCTGAACGTTTTCAGGGGCTGGTCGTTGCCAACACCGCTGCGCGTATTGGCGACCAGGCCGGCTGGCTGTCGCGCGCCCGCACGGTGCGTCAGGAAGGGATGGAAGTGGTCGCCGCAGGCGCCGCGGACCGCTGGTTTACCCACGCATTTCGCCAGAAGACGCCGGAAGTGGTGGAAGCACTGTGTCACCAGCTGACCCATATCGATGCTGAAGGCTATGCGGCCTGCTGCGAAGCGCTGGCCGCCGCCGATCTGCGTGGAGAGGTCGCGCAGATCGCGATTCCGGTGCTGATCGTCGCCGGAGAAAGTGACCCTGTCACAACGGTGGCGGACGCCAACTTCCTGCATCAGCAGATCCCGGTCTCAGAAGTCGTCGTGCTGGCGGCTTCGCATTTATCGAATATCGAAGCGCCGGGGGCGTTCAGCTCGGCGCTGCTGGGTTTTGTTCAGGGGGAAAAGCATGGACGATAAACAGCGGTATCAGCGGGGAATGGAGGTCCGGCGGAAGGTGCTCGGCGATGCTCACGTCGATAAGACGCTGGAAAAGCTGACGCCGCTGAATGAAGAGTTCCAGGATTTTATTACCCGCTACGCCTGGGGAGAGACCTGGACCCGACCGGGGCTCGATCATCATACCCGCAGTATGATCACCATCGCCATGCTGATTGCCCTGAACCGCGAAGCTGAGCTGAAAATGCATCTGCGCGCGGCGTTTAATAACGGCGTCACCCGCGATGAGCTGAAAGAGCTGATTATGCACTCCGCGCTCTACTGCGGCCTGCCCGCCGCCAACGCCACGATGCATCTGGCGCAGCAGGTATTTGACGAGCTGGATGCCGTTTAGCCGCCACCCGGCAGGTTTGTCGCACATCTCAGGCCGTCATGCGACGGCCTTCGACGGTTACCCGCCGCCAGGGGCGGGTAATATCATCCTCTTTGCTGCGAACAGCCTGCGCACTGCTTATTCTGGATCTGCTGGAAGAAGTCATTGCCTTTGTCATCCACCAGAATAAACGCCGGGAAGTTTTCCACTTCGATTTTCCAGATGGCTTCCATCCCCAGTTCAGGATAGGCCACGCACTCCAGGCTCTTGATGCTCTGCTGCGCCAGCACCGCCGCCGGGCCGCCGATGCTGCCGAGGTAAAAACCGCCGTGCTTGTGACAGGCATCGGTGACCTGCTGGCTGCGGTTGCCTTTGGCCAGCATCACCATGCTTGCGCCGTGGGATTGCAGTAGGTCGACGTAAGAGTCCATGCGGCCTGCGGTGGTCGGGCCAAGGGAGCCGGACGCATAGCCTTCCGGGGTTTTCGCCGGGCCGGCGTAGTAGATCGGATGATCTTTGACGTACTGCGGCAGTTCTTCACCGTTATCGATAAGCTCTTTCAGCTTCGCGTGGGCGATATCGCGGGCCACAATAATGGTGCCGTTGAGCGTCAGACGCGTCGAGACCGGATGGGCGGAAAGCTGGGCCAGAATCTCGCTCATCGGCTGATTAAGATCGATGCTGACGACCTTGCCTTCGCCCTGCTGGCGCAGATGTTCGGGAATATACTGACCCGGGTTGCTCTCCAGTTTCTCAATCCAGATCCCCTGGCGGTTGATTTTGGCTTTGATATTGCGATCCGCCGAGCAGGAGACGCCCATGCCCACCGGGCAGGAGGCGCCGTGTCGCGGCAGGCGGATGACGCGGATATCGTGGGCGAAGTATTTGCCGCCGAACTGTGCGCCGAGACCGAGGTTTTGCGCCTCCACCAGCAGTTCCCGCTCCAGCTGAATATCGCGGAAGGCCTGGCCGTGTTCGTTGCCTTCGGTCGGCAGTTCGTCGTAATAGTGGGTAGAGGCCAGCTTCACCGTTTTTAGCGTCGCTTCTGCCGAGGTACCGCCAATCACAAAGGCGATATGGTACGGCGGGCAGGCGGCGGTACCGAGCGTGCGCATCTTCTCAACGAGATAGTTTTTCAACTTCGCCGGAGTGATTAACGCTTTGGTTTCCTGATACAGATAGGTTTTGTTGGCCGAACCGCCCCCTTTGGCCATACAGAGAAATTTATATTCGTCGCCGTCGACGCTGTGGAGGTCGATTTGCGCAGGCAGGTTAGTCCCGGTATTGACCTCTTTGTACATATCCAGCGCGGCGTTCTGCGAATAGCGCAGGTTATCCTCGGTATAGGTGTTATAGACGCCGCGGGCGAGGGCCGCTTCATCACCGCCGCCGGTCCACACGCGCTGGCCTTTCTTACCCATAATAATCGCCGTGCCGGTATCCTGGCAGGTGGGCAGCACGCCTTTAGCCGCGATTTCAGAGTTGCGCAGGAACTGCAGCGCCACGTACTTATCGTTATCGCTGGCTTCAGGGTCGAGAAGGATCTGCGCGACCTGTTTTTGGTGGGAAACGCGCAGCATAAACGCCGCATCGTGAAAGGCCTGCTGTGCCAGAAGGGTGAGGGCCTGAGGGTCTACTTTGAGGATCTCCTGGCCTTCAAATTCGGCCACGGACACGTGCTCTTTGCTCAGCAGATAGTATTCAGTCTTATCTTTTGCTAGCGGAAAGGCTTCCTGATAGACAAATGGTTTAGTCGACATTGCTTTGCTCCCTAAGAGTAAAACCGCCGGGGTTCGGCCCGACGGTTATGAATCAGAACATCATGGACATCCACGGATAGCCAATCAGCAGCAGGGCGGCCAGGAAGATGGCGCCGAAAATGGTGCCGAGACGCCAGTAGTCTTTGGTCGGCAGATAGCCGCTGCCGTAGTAGATTGGGCTGGGGCCGGTACCGTAGGGGGTGATAATCCCCATCACGCCGAGCGAGGTCACCATCAGCAGTACGAACACCTGCATATTCATCCCCGGAATGGTGGAGGCGATAGTCAGCATGGCCGGCAGCAGCGCGGTGGTGTGCGCGGTGGTGCTGGCGAACAGATAGTGCAGCAGATAGAACGCCAGCAGCAGGACGACGGTTGCGACGCCCGGGGAGATGCCGCTCATCAGCGCGCCGCCTTCTTTACCCAGCCAGGCGATAAAACCGGTGGAGGAGAGGCCGTCGGCCAGCGCCACCAGGGTAGCGAACCAGGCAAAGGTATTCCACGCCGCTTTGTTGCTGGTGATGTCATTCCACGAAAGTACGCCGGTCCACAGCATCAGCACGATAACCAGCAGGGCGGCCAGCGCCGGTTCAATCCATTCGGCGGCGAAGATCCACATCATCAGCGCAAAGCAGACGAAGACCAGCAGCAGAATTTCATTGCGCGATAGGCGGCCAAGTTTTTCCAGCTCGCGGGCGGCCCACAGCGGCACTTCATCGTTGACTTTCACTTCCGGCGGGTAGAACCAGTAGGCCAGCAGCGGCATTGCCAGAATCAGCAGGATACCCAGCGGCAGGAAGGCGATAAACCAGGTGCCCCAGGAGATATTAATGCCGACGATGCTTTTCACCAGCGCCAGCGCCAGCAGGTTCGGCGCCAGTGCGGAGAGAAACATCGAGCTGGTGATACAGGCGGCGGTAATGGCCACCCACATCAGGTAGGAGCCGATACGGCGCGCGCTCGGGTCGTTGGGCTTAGAGCCGTACAGTGGCGGCAGGTTAGCGATAATCGGGTAGATAGTCCCCCCGCTGCGCGCGGTGTTGGAGGGGGTAAACGGCGCCAGCAGCAGGTCGGCGAAGGTAATGGCGTAGCCCAGCGTCAGGCTGCGGCGGCCGAGATACTTCACCAGGATCAGCGCCAGACGGCGGCCAAACTGGGTCTTATCGTAGCCGGCGGCAAACATAAAGGCGCCGAAGATAAGCCAGACGGTGGAGTTACCGAAACCGCTCACCGCCCATTTAAAGGAGGCGCCGGCAAGCTTGAACCCTGGCGCGGCCAGCTGTTCAGGGCTGAACAGCAGCCACTGGCTGCACAGCGCAATCACCACCACGCCGGTAATACCGATGACCGCGCCGGGCAGCGGTTCGAAGATCAGACCGACGATCACGCCGACAAAAATGGCAAAGTAGTGCCAGGCGTAAGGGGGAAGGCCGTCGGGCACCGGGACGAATAAGAGTAAGACGGCAACGATAATGGGCATCGCCATCATCAGCAGACGTTTATAAGCAGCATTTGTTGCTGCACCGGCAGGCGGTATGGTTGTCTTTTTCTCTTTCATAATGAGTATCTGCAAGTAGTTAAAAATAGGGTTTGGTCATCGCTTAACCGTTCGATTTCTTTAGTTGCAAAAGTTTCTTTAATTATTAATTGTCGATTTTGGTTATTGCGCTGACCGTTATTTAAAGCTCTTCGTTGGGCGTTAAATTAAAATATTGGGTTATTTATATATTGCGCTTTCATGCGCCGTTGCAATTGATTTAGATCAAAAAAAGCGGGTTGTTAGCCACTTTTTTATTATTACGGATAACCCTGTTTAGTGAGGTGTTTATTTGTCTGAAATTTGGCTTAATGTTAAATCACGAATGATTCCATGAACTGATGATTTATTTATATTGTTGAATTTTATCATTTTATTTTGGTGTCTTCCTGGCGATGCATGTTAAAAATGGTTTCAGATTTGTTATTGGTTATATCCATTATGTGAACGAATTATATTTAATTAATAATACAAAGGAGGTATCGATGTTATTGTTGGTATTAAATAGTTTTTTAACTAACGTAATTATTTTGGTAACTAAAAAAAGCGCTATATTATTGGCATGACTTAAGGGATTACCAAATACAAACAAAAACAATTCCGTCACCCAATTCTCAATTTTCAATATTTAAAATCTGGAGCGTCATTATGACCAGTCATCCACGAATTTTGCGTCCTTTTACTTTACCGAACGGTACTGAGCTTAAAAACCGCCTGTTAATGGCGCCGATGACCACCTGCACCGGTTATTTTGACGGTACCGTGACCAGCGAACTGGTTGAGTACTACCGCGCTCGCGCAGGCAGTATCGGCACCATTATCGTTGAATGCTGCTTTATTGATGACTACGGTCTGGCGTTCCCCGGCGCCATCGGTATCGATAATGATGAAAAAGTGGCTGGCCTGGCGAAAATTGCCGCCGCTATCAAGGCGGAAGGGTCAAAAGCGATTCTGCAGATCTACCACGGCGGCCGGATGGTCGACCCGCAGCTTATCGGCGGACGCCAGCCGGTGGCCCCGAGCGCGATTGCCGCGCCGCGCGATGGCGCAGCAACGCCCCGCGCGCTGAGCGGCGCTGAAGTCGAGGGCATGATCGCGAAGTTTGGCGAAGGCGTACGCCGCGCCATTCAGGCCGGTTTCGACGGCGTCGAGATTCACGGCGCGAACACCTATCTGATCCAGCAGTTTTATTCGCCAAACTCTAACCAGCGCGACGATGAATGGGGCGGCAGCCGCGATAATCGCGCGAAATTCCCGCTGGCGGTACTGGACATCACCCACAAAATGGCCCGCCAGTACGCCGATGATGCCTTTATTATCGGCTACCGGTTCTCCCCGGAAGAGATGGAAGTCCCCGGTATCCGTTTTGCTGACACCATGTATCTGCTGGAAAAGCTGGCCGCCCGCGGCGTCGACTATCTCCACTTCTCGGTTGGCGCCACGCTGCGACCCTCGATTGTCGATACCACCGATCCCACGCCGCTGATTGAAAAATATTGCGCCATGCGCTCCGAAACCCTGGCTCAGGTGCCGGTGATGGGCGTGGGCGGGGTAGTGAACGCGGCCGATGCCGAGCAGGGCCTGGATCACGGCTACGACCTGATGGCGGTGGGCCGCGCCTGTATCGCGTATCCTGACTGGACGGCGCGCATTGCCGCTGGCGAAGATCTGGAGCTGTTTATTGACAGCATCCAGCGCGAAGCGCTGAACATCCCGGAACCGCTGTGGCGCTTCTCGCTGGTGGAGGCGATGATCCGCGATATGAGCATGGGCGACGCCAAATTCAAACCGGGGATGTTCGTCGAAACCGTTCAGGACGACGCTAACGAGCTGGTGATAAACGTCAGCCTGGAAAACGACCGCATTGCCGATATCGCACTGGCGGCAAGCCCGGTACAGACCGTCGAGTTCACCACCAGCTTTGAAGAGATCCGCGAGCGGATCCTCAGCGCCAACACCCCGCACGTGGATGCGATTTCCGGCGCAACCAGCCAGAGTGAAGCGGTGAAAAAGGCGGTTTCCAAAGCGATGCTGAAGTCCAGTAAAGCGCTGGCCGCCGAAGAGGGCGCGGGCGATGCGGCGCCGAAAAGCTACGATGTGGTGGTGGTCGGCAGCGGCGGAGCCGGTCTGGCGGCCGCGATTCAGGCACACGATGAAGGCGCGAGCGTTCTGATCGTTGAAAAAATGCCGACCATCGGCGGTAACACCATTAAAGCTTCTGCCGGGATGAACGCCGCAGAGACCCGCTTCCAGCGCGTGAAAGGTATTGAAGATAGCAAAGAGCTGTTTTACCAGGAAACGCTGAAAGGCGGTAAGAACAAAAACGACCCGCAGCTGCTTCGCCGCTTCGTGGAGAATGCGCCGGAAGCCATTGAGTGGCTGGCGCGTCGCGGCATTATGCTTAACGATATCACCACTACCGGCGGGATGAGCATCGACCGCACCCACCGTCCGCGCGACGGGTCGGCGGTCGGCGGCTACCTGATCAGCGGCCTGGTGCGTAACATCACCAAACGCGGTATCGATGTCCTGCTGGATACATCGGTGGAAGAGATCCTGATGACCGACGATGAGGTGAGCGGCGTGCGCCTGCTCACCGATGAAAACGAATCCGTAGTGGTACAGACGAAGAGCATCGTGGTGGCTACCGGCGGCTTCAGCGCCAACAGCGCGATGGTGGTGAAATACCGCCCGGATCTGGCGGGCTTTGTGACCACCAACCATAAAGGGGCGACCGGCGGCGGTATCGCGCTGCTTGAACGCATCGGCGCGGGCACCGTGGATATGGGTGAAATTCAGATTCACCCGACCGTCGAGCAGCAAACCTCGTACCTGATTTCCGAGTCGATTCGCGGCGGCGGGGCGATACTGGTGAACCCGCAGGGCAACCGCTTCTTCAACGAAATGGAGACCCGCGATAAGGTTTCCGCCGCGATTATCGCGCTGCCTGAGCACTTCGCCTATATCGTCTTTGACGAGCACGTCCGGGCGAAAAACAAAGCCGCCGATGAGTACATCGCTAAAGGTTTCGTCACCAGCGCCAGCTCGCCGCGTCAGCTGGCGGAGAAACTGGGGATGGATTACCATGCTTTTCTCAATACGCTGGAACGCTACAACGGCTTTGTTGAAAAACAGCATGACGATGACTTTGGCCGTACCACCGCGCTGCGTGCGCCGATCAATGAAGGCCCTTACCATGCGATTCGTATCGCTCCGGGGGTACACCACACGATGGGCGGCGTGACCATTAACACCGATACCGCGGTGCTGAATGCCGGTCATCAGGTGATTGCGGGCGCTTTTGCCGCGGGCGAAGTGGTTGGCGGCATTCACGGCGGTAACCGCATCGGCGGTAACGCGGTGGCCGATATTATTATCTTCGGGACCCTCGCGGGCCATCAGGCGGCGAAACGCGCCAGAGGTTAAACGTCAGCGACACCCGCCGGGCTGGCAAATAGACGGCCCGGCTTCTTATCTCTCTGAGGAGTGCGATATGTCCGACAACCGCGTCTACAGCTACTCCGCTGTACTGATGGGTTCGCCCATTCTCCTCAAGCTCTACGTTCACGATGAACCGCTCGCCTCCCGCGTCTTTCAGCTGATTAAAGGCTATGAAGATCTTTTCACCGTTAACCGCGCGCACTCCCAGGTGATGGATATCAACCATGCCGCCGGGCGACATCCGGTGACGGTGAGCCGCCCGGTGTATGCGCTGATTAAATGCGCCAAATCCGCCAGCATGGTGCGGGACAGCGCGTTTAACCTGGCGATCGGCCCGCTGGTGAAGCTGTGGCGCGTTGGTTTTCAGGGCCAGAGCGTGCCCGCCCCGCAGGATATTGCCGCTCGCCTGACGTTAACGCGTGCGCAGGATGTGATCCTCGACGACGCCGCCAGCAGCGTCTACCTTGCGCGGACGGGAATGGAGATCGATCTTGGGGCCATCGCGAAAGGCTATATCGCCGACCGGGTGCGCGACTATTTGCGGCAGCAGGGCGTGAACGCCGCGCTGATTAATCTCGGCGGCAATGTCCATACCCTGGGCGAATGGTCTATCGGGCTGAAAAAACCGTACTCAGCGGCGGATGCGCTGATTGGCAGCATTGCGGTGGCGGGGCAATCGGTGGTGACTTCGGGCATTTACGAACGCTACTTCGAGCAGGACGGCAAACGCTGGCACCATATTCTCGACCCGCGTAGCGGCTACCCGCTGGATAACGAGCTGGAGAGCGTAACGATTATTTCCGCCGACTCGCTGGACGGCGATATCTGGACCACCCTGATCTACGGTCTTGGCGTAGAGAAAGGCTGCGCGGCGCTGCGCCAGCGCGAGGATATCGAAGCGATTTTCGTCACTAAAAATCGCGACGTTATCCTCTCTTCACAGCGTCGTTTCCGCTTTCAGCTGCTGGATGACGGTTACCGGCTTACTGGCTGTACTGCTTAAGCAGGCCGTACTGCTCCGCTATCAGGTGGTAGCGGTACACCGGACGTCCCGTGGCGCCGTAGTGGATACTGGTGTACAAAATATTAATTTGCGCCAGCCAAATCAGGTATTTGCGGCACGAAACCCGGGATATATTTACCGCTGCCGCCAGCTCGTCGGTGGAGAACTCCACGTCCGGATGGGCATCAATCCACTGACAGAGGGTGCGCAGCGTCTGGGGCGTCAGGCCTTTCGGCAACTTGCGGGCGTCAGCGGCTTCCGGTACGCCGCCGTGCAGCAGCCGGTCGACATCCGCTTGTTCATAATAGGGTTGACCGGTCATCAGCTTACGCTTTTCGCGCCAGGCGGTGAGCGCCTCTTCAAACCGTGGAAACTGGAAGGGTTTGATCAGATAGTCCACCACGCCGTAGCGCATCGAGGCCTGAACCGTCGCGGCATCCGCGGCGGAAGTAATCATAATCACGTCGATGGCCCGTCCGGACGCGCGAATGGCGGGCAGCAGATCCAGACCGCTATCCTGCTGCATATAGACATCCAGCAGCACCAGGTCTATCTCCAGATCCTTGTCGTTAATCATCTCCCTGGCTTTACTCAACGTAGACGCCGTGCCGCTGCAGCGGAAGCCGCTGACCCGTCCCACGTACAGGCGGTTCAGTTCGGCAACCATGGCATCATCGTCAACAATTAATACATTTATCACGCACTTTTCCTTTTACTGTCCCACGGGAGATGAACAAAAAATTGAGTAAATACGCCGGGTTCGGATTCCACGGCCAGCGATCCGCCCAGTTCGCGAAGCTGCTGGCTGGCGAGAAACAGCCCGACGCCGCGGTTTTCGCCTTTGGTGGAGAAGCCTTTATTAAAAATATCATCGATAAACGCTTCCGGGATACCGGGACCATCATCGCTGACTTCGCCGCTTAACCAGCCGTTCTGGTAATGCAGCAGCAGGCCGACTTCGCCTTCGGCCTGGCCGCTCATAGCATCCAGCGCGTTTTCGATTAAATTACCCAGCACCGTAACCAGTACGGTGACCTGTTTTTCATTCGGGCAGTCCGGCACCAGGCTCTCTTCGGCGAGAGTGAGGGTAAAACCCCGCTCCTTAGCGCGCTGAATTTTACCGATCAAAAAGCCTGCCACTACCGGTGATTTAATCCGGTGCTGGATTTCGCCGATATCCGCCTGATAGGTGTGGGCGGTCTGCAGCACGTACTCTTCCAGCTTATCGTAGCTTTTCATATTCAACAGGCCGAGGATCACGTGCAGCTTATTCATAAATTCATGGGATGTGGTACGCAGGGCGTCCACATAGTTCACCATCCCGTCAAGCCGCTGCAGCAGCTGGCTGACTTCGGTTTTGTCACGGAAGGTGCTGATGGCGCCGACCACGTCATCCTCGTCGCGGACGGGGACCGTGTTGCTGATCAGCAGCAGACCGTTACAGCCCAGCTCCCGATCGTAAATCGGCTCGCCGGTTTGCAGCACTTCCTGCAAATCCGCCAGCAGCGGCGTTTGCGCGATATCGTTCCCGGGGCCGTTAAACAGAATGTCGCGCGCGGCGGGGTTAATCAGCGTCACCTTGCCGTCCGTATCCACCGCCACGACGCCCTCTTTTAATGAGTGCAGCATCGCCTGGCGCTGCTGGAACTGCGTTGAGATCTCCTGCGGCTCAAGGCCCAGCAGGACGCGCTTCAGGCCGCGAACCAGACTCCATGTACCGACGGCGCACACGAGCGCGCTGAACAGCACGGTCAGAATCACATCCCAGCGGCTGGCGGCGATCTGCGTATCGACTTTGCTCAGCGAAATGCCAATCGCCACCACGCCGATTTGCCGGCGGCTATCGTCAAACACCGGGGTGAAGACGCGCAGCGCCGGAGCCAGCACGCCGTGGTTAACGGCAACGTTCTCTTTGCCCGCCAGCGTGGGCCGGATGTCATCGCCGATAAAAGGTTTGCCGATAATCTGGCTATTGGGATGCGAGTAGCGAATGCCGTCCATATTGGTGACGACGGCAAACAGCAGGCCATTGCGCCGGGTGACGGCCAGCGCTAGCGGCTGAATAATGCCGCTGTCCGGCGGCAGCGTCAGGCCGCGCTTGACTTCCGGGGTATCGGCCAGCGTCCGCGCCACCGCCAGCGCCGTATCTTTTACGCCGTCGCGGGTGGCGCCGCTAATCTGCATAAACCACAGGGCATAGACCAGAATCAGTACTGAACCGATGACGCTGCCGATCATTAAGGTCACGGCGGTGCTCAGCTTCATGCTCATTGCGCGTTTACGCGCGGGCTGCTGCGCGAATTCATTCATACCGACCCCAGGAGAAAACGGATAGAGGCGTATTATCGCTGAATGCGCGGTTTACATAAAGCCGCGTAATAAAAGCAAAATCAGCCAGACGGCAATTCTGGCGGACGCGATTTGCCGCCGACGGTCAGCAGATAGTCAATAAACGCCCGCAGAGGCGATGCCATCTGCTTACGGCTGGGGTAGTAAACGTAAAACCCGGGAAAAGCCGGGGTCCACTCTTTCAATAGCTGGACTAGCTGGCCTGTCTCCAGCCAGGGATCGACCTGATGGGCAAACTGATAGGCGATACCGGTGCCCTTGAGGGCTAACGGCGTCAGCATGGCCGGTTCATCGACGACGATCGGCCCTTTGACCGCAATCTCGTAGCGTTCGCCGTCGCGCTGAAACTCCCAACGATAAACGCTGCCGTCGCTGGGCCTGCGATAAGTCAGACAGGGGTGCTGCAGCAAATCCTGCGGCTTTCGCGGCTGCGGCGCTTGCGCCAGATAGTGCGGCGAGGCGACGACTTTCATTTCAAGGTCGCCGCTCAGCCTGACGGCAACCATATCCTGATGGAGCTTTTCACCGAGACGAATTCCGGCGTCAAAACCGGAAGAAACGATATCGACTAAAGCATCGTCGGTAACAATATCCAGCTCAATGTTGGGATAGCGTTGCATAAATCCGCCCAGCAGCGGCGCCAGATAATGAATCGCGGCGATGCGCGACACATTGAGGCGCAGGCGGCCCGCGGGCGCGCTGGCCGTCCGGGCATCGGTAACCGCGTCTTCCAGCGCCGCCAGCGCAGGAGCCAGCCGCTGCATCATGCGCTTGCCGGCCTCGCTCGGCGCGACGCTGCGCGTTGTCCGGTGTAATAAACGTACGCCGATGCGCTCCTCGAGACGCCGGATGGTTGCGCTTAAGGTGGAGGTCGTGACGCCGAGATGCGCCGCCGCCCGGGTAAAACTGCCTTGCTCAACGACCATCGCGAAGGCTCTTAATTCCGCAAAATCACTTCCGCGCATTATGGCTATTACCCCAAACAGTCTTATTTATAATACTGGTATTATCAAACAGTTCTTCGCTGGTTACCATCCTGATAAATGTGATTACGCAGAGAGGGGCAATGACCATGGCGAGATTTAGCGCAAAAAGAGTTCTTATCACCGGTGCGACAAGCGGAATCGGGCTTGCCGGGGCAAAGCGCATCGATAGCGAAGGCGGTTGGGTGATCGCCACCGGGCGCGATCCCGGACGGCTGGCGTCTCTTCGCCGGCAGCTCTCGGATCGGGCGCGGGTCATTGACAATAATGCCAGCGATCCGCTGACCGGCGCGGCGCTGGCCGAGGCGATCGATTCATCCGGCGGACTTGATGGCCTCTGGCTCAACGCCGGATACGCAGCGGTTGGGGAGCTGTCGCAGGTGGATGCCGCGGCCTTTGATCGCATGATGGCGACCAACGTGCGCGGGCCGGTTCTCCAGATGGCGGCGCTCGCCGGAAAGCTTAATGCGGGAGCCTCGGTGGTGGTGACGGCGTCCACTTCCGCTTATGAAGGGGCCGCGGCGGCAAGCCTCTATTCGGCGACTAAAGGCGCGCTGATTTCGTTAACCCGCTGCTGGGCCTCGGCGTTAGGGGAACGAAATATTCGCGTTAACGCGCTGATTCCCGGCCCGATTGACACCCCATTTCGCCATTTTATGCGCGACGAGGTGCGCCGCGAATTTGAAGCCTCGGTGGTGAGCCGCCTGGCGCTTCACCGCCAGGGGACGGCGGCTGAAGCGGCTGATGTGGCGCTGTTTCTGCTTTCCGACGCGGCGTCCTTCGTGAGCGGTAGCCAGTATGTCGTGGATGGCGGGCTGACGTTGCGCTAATAGCGCATTGGCCTCGCCTCGCAACCTCGGCGCGCCGAACGCGCCGCTGGTTGGATAACGACCAATCGGCAGCTGAATGGCTTCAGGGGGATGAAAACTGTGACTCCGGTGGCGGTAAAGCGCGTCGCTTAAGCCTTACACTGCCATTAATAGCCATGGTCAATGAAAGGGTTTGCCTCAGGCCTGCGCTTTCGTCCCGGAAGGTTCTTTCGCGTTTAAATGGAGGTTTTTATGAGCAGTAAGCCAACCGCTTCAATGATGGAACGACGCCACCCTGAAACCACCCATATTGATAGTCTTGCCACCCTCGATATGCTGACGCTGCTGCATAAGGATGATAAGCGGATTGCCGATGCCGTTGAGGCCTGTTTGCCGGCGATCGCGCGCCTGATGGATAACGCGACGGCGACGCTCAGCCGAGGAGGGCGGCTGGTGATTGTGGGGGCCGGGGCATCGGGTCAAGCCGCCGCACAGGCGGTGAATGAATTTACCCCGGAGGGAAAACATTCGCTGGTCGCCCTTATCGCCGGAGGAGCGACCGCCGCGCGGCAGGAGATGGAAACCGCCGCGAGTCATTACGATCTTGGGGCTTTCGAACTTGAGGCTCTGCGATTCAGCAACCAGGATATGCTGCTGGCGCTGACGGTTAGCGGCAAAACGCCGTGGGTCTGGGGCGCGATGCGCCACGCCTGGTCGCTGGGGGCGCCGATTGCGGTTGTGACGCAGCAGCCCGCCAGTGAAGCCGCGCAGCTGGCGGATATCATTATCGCCCCGCAAACCGGGCCAGAAGCGGTGGCGGGTTTCGGGAATCCGAAAGCGCGCATCGCGCAGCGGCAGATCCTGACGATGCTGACCACCGGGCTGGCGATTCGCGAAGGACGGGTTTATGAAAACCTGCGCGTCGATCTGCAGGCCAATACGCCGCACGAGGCCGAGCGGCAGATAGCGATCGTGATGGCGGCGACGGGGGGCTCGCGCAGCGAGGCCAAAGCCGCGCTGGCCAGCTGCAATCAGCACTGCCGGACGGCAATACTCATGCTCCTCAGCGGGCTCGATGCCTGGCAGGCGCGCGAGCTGCTGGCAGAGCATAACGATCATCTGCGGATTGCGCTACGCGCGGCGCAGACGGTTGCCTGAACTTAACCCGACGGCGCGTATTTCCACAATACGCGCCGGATAACGCAAAATAATCTGGTCATCAACAGCATCGTTATTCCATACTCTTCATCCGCTTACCCGGGTTTAATTCCCCGTTTGAAAATGGCCATCGCAAGGCGTATTTATTGCTGCTGGCGAGGCTTTTACTTTTTTAAGTTAAAAAACCAGGTTAACAATAATTAGCTATGTGTGCGGATGTGTAAATGATATTTTAAAATAAAGTAAAAGTGCGTTAATATGCACGCTCTTATTACACTTGTGCTATGTGATATTTCTATTATGCCTGCAATTAAAAATACGATTATATCTATGACCGCATTAGCGATGTTCGTCAGCTCGGCGACCTTCGCAAATGACGATACCTCGAAAAAAACCGATTTCCTGCTGATTGGCGGCGGTATTATGAGCGCGTCGCTGGGGACCTGGCTGCAGGAATTACAGCCGGACTGGAAACAGGTGATGGTTGAGAAGCTGGATGGCGTCGCGCTGGAGTCCTCTAACGGCTGGAACAACGCCGGTACCGGGCACTCCGCGAATATGGAGCTGAACTATACGCCGGAACGCCCGGACGGCACCATCGACGTCAGCAAAGCGCTGGATATTAACGAACAGTTTATGATCTCCCGCCAGTTCTGGACGGCGCAGGTCAAACGCGGCATTTTGCACGATCCGCACTCTTTTATTAACTCCACGCCGCACATGAGTTTCGTCTGGGGAGATAACGTTGATTATCTGCAAAAACGCTACGCCGCGCTGCAGCAAACGACCTTATTCCAGGGGATGAAATTCTCTACCGATCACGCGCAAATAAAACAGTGGGCGCCGCTGGTGATGGAAGGGCGCGATCCGCAGCAGCGCGTTGCGGCAACCTGGACTCCGGTGGGTACCGACGTTAACTATGGGGAAATAACCCGCCAGCTGATCGGTAGCCTGAAGAAAAATAATAACTTCACGCTGCAGACCTCTTCTGAAGTCACCGATTTTAAACGCAATGCCGATAATTCCTGGCACGTGACGATTAAAAACGTTAATAGCGGTGAAGAGCAGGCGATCGATGCGAAATACGTATTTATCGGCGCCGGCGGCGGCGCGCTGAAATTACTGCAAAAAACCGGTATTCCGGAAGCGGATAACTATGCGGGTTTCCCGGTAGGCGGCTCTTTCCTGATGACCGAAAACCCGGCGGTGACCAATGCGCACCAGCAAAAAGTTTACGGTCAGGCCTCTGTAGGCGCACCGCCGATGTCGGTCCCGCATCTTGATGCCCGTTTCCTCGACGGCAAGCGCGTGGTGCTGTTTGGGCCATTCGCCACCTTCTCGACGAAATTCCTGAAAAACGGTTCGTTCTTCGACCTGCTGAGCACCACCACCACCGATAACGTCCTGCCGATGACCCACGTAGGTCTGGACAACTTCGATCTGGTGAAATACCTCATCAGCCAGGTGATGCTGAGCGACGACGACCGTTTTGCGGCGCTGAAAGAGTATTACCCTGGCGCGCGTAAAGAGGACTGGAAGCTGATCCAGGCCGGTCAGCGCGTGCAGATCATCAAAAAAGATGCAGAGAAGGGCGGCATACTGAAGCTGGGTACCGAAGTGGTGGTTGACCAGCAGAAAACCCTCTCCGCGCTGCTGGGCGCTTCGCCGGGGGCTTCTACCGCCGCGCCGATTACCCTGAACGTTCTTAAGCAGATGTTCCCTGAGCAGTTTCATTCAGCGGAATGGCAGCGCCGTATTCACGATATCGTCCCGAGCTACGGCCAGAAGCTGAACGGTAACGTCGCGCTGACCCAGCAGGTTTGGGATGATACCGCGGCGGCGCTGCAGTTGACCAAACCGCCGGTGATTGAGATGAACGCCTCCGCGCCGGTGATGACCGCCAAACCGGCGGAGCCGAAGGCGGAAACGTCGCCGCAGCACGATATGGCGCTGTAAGCCCACGTCGTTGACATTGCCCGGTGGCGGCTGACGCCTCACCGGGCCTACTGGCCTCTCTTCGCTGCCCCGGCGAAAACGTGACATTGCTCTAATCTCTCCCTCGCGCTGATATCCCCCTTCCGGCTAATCCTTCATTCATTAATTGTGGTTATACTGTCTTGAAATCACGAAACAAAATGCTAATGAAGACCGAAACGCGGAGCCCAGGGCAATGAAAGACGACATTAATCAGGACATCACTTTCCGCAAGCTGTCGGTATTTATGATGTTTATGGCGAAAGGGAACATCGCCAGAACCGCTGAGGCCATGCAGCTGAGCGGCGTCAGCGTCCACCGGGCGCTGCATACGCTGGAAGAGGGCGTCGGCTGCCCGCTGTTTATTCATAAAGGGCGCAACCTGCTGCCGCTCCCGGCGGCGTGGACGCTGCTGGAGTACTGCCAGGACGTCATGAGCCTGATGACCCGCGGCCTGGAAGCGACGCGTAAAGTAGCCGGCGTCGGGCAGGGCCGGCTGCGCATCGGCACGCTTTACTCCCTGACCCTTGAAACCGTGCCGCGCATTATTATGGGCATGAAGCTGCGTCGGCCGGAGCTGGAGCTGGATCTCACCATGGGCTCCAATCAGATGCTGCTGGATATGCTGGAAGATGACGCGCTTGATGCGATCCTGATCGCCACCAACGAAGGTGAATTTAATAATTCGGCTTTTGATGTGGTCCCGCTGTTTGAGGACGATATCTTCCTCGCCGCCCCGGCGACGGAACAGCTGGATACCACCGCTCCCGCCGAGCTGCGCGATTACGCCAGGCGCAAGTTTGTTTCGCTGGCGGAAGGGTTTGCCACCTATGCCGGATTTCAGGACGCCTTCCAGGTGGCCGGATTCGAGCCTGAAATCGTCACCCGGGTTAACGATATCTTTTCGATGATTAGCCTGGTGCAGGCGGGCGTAGGCTTTGCGCTGCTGCCGGGACGAATGAAAAAGGTGTATGAAAACGACGTACAGCTGCTGAAGCTGGCGGAGCCGTATCAGATGCGCCAGCTGATCTCCATTGTCTACTCACACCATCGTGAGCGCGACGCCGACCTGCTGGCGCTGGCGGCAGAAGGGCGGATGTACGCCCGCAGCCTCAGCCGTTAAGCCGGTTCGCCAGGTGACGGGCAACGTCGATACCGCTGCGCTCCAGCGCAATACACTCCCCCTGCCAGCCCGCCTGGCGGGTGAGACAGGTCAGTACGCCGCCGGGCGGCATCTCGATCGCCAGCCGCGCGTCCCGTTCATCAGCGGCGATCATCGCTTCCTGCCAGCGCACGGTTCGCGCCATATTCCGCGCTAAATCGTCGGCAATGCTTAACGGGTCCCATAAAACGCGCGCCGTGGAGCCGCTCAGATAGGCGCAGCGCGGGCGCTGCAGCGTGACGTCAGTGAATGCCTTTGCCAGCTTAGCCGCCGGTTCATCCAGCAGCGCGCAGTGGGAAGGTACGCTGACCTCCAGCCGCTGTGCTTTACCGGCGCCAGCCGCCAGCGCCAGCCGGGCTACGCGGGCCATCTCGTCGTCGCGTCCGGCAATGACAATCTGCGTTTCCGCGTTCAGGTTGGCAATATAGAGGTTGCTGTCGGCAATCAGCTTTTCCACGCGGTCGAGCGTCAGGCCCATAATCGCCGTCAGCCCGTAGCCGTGAGGATAAGCCTGCTCCATTAAATCGCCGCGCAGCGCCACCAGCCGCAGGGCGTCGGTGAAATCCAGCGCGCCGGCCATCACCGCCGCCGGGAAAGCCCCTATCGACAGGCCGCTGACCATGTCCGGATTTACTCCCTGACGCTGCAGCTCCCGCGCCCAGGCTGTGCCTGCGATCAGCAGGCACAGCTGCACCGCACGGGTATGTTTTAACGCGGCGGCGGTATCTAAATGGTCTACTTCATCGCCAAGCACGGTTCGCGCTTCAGCGAGGATATTCTGGCGGTCGGGAAGCGCGGCGAGCATATCCGGCCGCTGGTTTCCCTGACCGGGAAAGGTAAAGATAATTTTCATGCTTCCTCCCTGTTCCACGGCGCAGCGGTCAGGCGCGCGCCGCGGGACGTTTTCAGCAGGGCGCGGCCATCGCGCAGCCACTCATTTAGCGCGAAAGCCCCTGCGGGCGTTTCGACCTGGGTATCCGCCCGGCAGGGCAGCTGCGCGACGCGGGACTGCCAGGCGAGCAGCGTTTCGCGAGCGATCGGCTGCGGCGCGCGGATCAGCAGATCGAGATCGCTGGCGGCGTGAAGCACCGGAATCTCGGTGGCCAGCGCGTAGCCGGTGCTGCCGGTAATGCCCCAGCGCCACGGCCAGGGGTGTAAGGTCAGTGATATCGCCGCCTGTACCGGCGGCTGGGAGACAAACGGCGAGCGCAGGAGCTGTTGGCGATCGGCGAGGGTTTCCGGGCTGACGGTACGGACGATATTTTCCCTCTGTACCCAGCCTGCGGCCCGCTGCTCGCGCTTCATACCCCGTACGCCCACCGGAATGCGGGCGTTAGCATCAACGTCGCGTCGTACCACCACCGGCAGGCTAATACGCCAGTACTGTGCGACCCAGGACTCCTCAATCGCCTCCAGCGCGGCGGCATTATTCAACCAGACTAAATCATGAGGACGCGGCGTTGATGACATCGTTAGATTCCTGACGTTAAGGTGATAAACAGCGGCAGCGACAGAATACACAGAACCGAGCTTAACAGCAGCACCGCTTCCGCATCCGGCGACTGCACGCCAAAGCGGTTGCCGAAGACCACGCCAAAGAAACCGGCCGCCAGCGCAATCATCAGAATGGCGGTAATGGCGATAGAGCCGTGCAGCCCCAGCAGCATCACCAGACCCCAGGCGATAAACGGCTGCACCAGCAGTTTGACAATAGTGGAAGTGGCAATCAGCGCATTGAGCTGCAGCTTACGCGCCGACAGAATCACCCCGGTCAGGAACAGCGCGGCGGCGGTCGCCGCCAGGCCCAGCGGTTTGATAGAGGCCAGCAGCAGATCCGGCATTTTGATACCGATGGCCGAAAGCACGACCCCCAGCAGCGGACCCCAGACAATTGGTTTTTTCACCGAACGCCACATCAGAACCGGCAGCATTGCCAGCGTCGAGCCGCTGTTCTCTCCGGCGGCGAGCGCTTTTTCACGTTCCAGAATCAGCAGGCAGAACGGCGTCATCAGTACCGATCCGCAGGCGATGGAAACGGCGACGGAGAGGGAGGTGGAGGCGCCTTCGCCGAGCACGCTGCCCAGAATCGGCAGGCCAAGCGCGGCGTAGTTAGGCAGCGCGACGGTCAGGGTCAGCACGGCGGCATCCTGCGGCGAGCGCTTGAAGACGCGGGTCGCGAGGAAGTAGATGGCCGCATAGGTAATCCACATCGCCCCGGTCAGCACCAGCACCAGCGGCGATTGCGCGACAATACCGCTCCACGGCGTTTGCACCGTGGCGCTGAACAGCGTGGCGGGCAGGGCGAAGTCCATCACGAAGATGTTGAGTAAAGAGACGTTTTTGTTATCGACCATTTTGGCCTTGCCGGCCCAGAAGCCCAGCAGCATGATGACAAAAATCGGCGCGAGGGCATGAATAATCACATAAGTCATAAATCACCTGTAAATGAAAATAGAGTACTGGCGCGATTGTTATAATTTCTAAAAGCGGTTTATTTCCGGGGCGCGCGATGGCGCCCCGGGCGGCCGCTTCCGGCAGGTTTTCTTCTACTTAGGGACTGACTACCAGCTGGCGCGCATGCGATCGCGCACCTGTTGGGAACTACGGCGATTCTCCGCGCCAAGGCGGCACTTCAGCGAGACATCCCGGCGGGCGTCAGCGATGGCGTCGCGCAGGGTGTCGGTGACCAGCGTCAGATCGCGGGCGTCCGGCGCGTCAGGATTGCTGATATCCAGCAGGGCGGAGAGCAGGCCGAGCGTTGCGTAGTTGCTGACGTCATAGGCCATCGGCGGAATGGTTGCCGCCAGTTTCTCCAGCGCCTCAACGGTACGTAGCGTGATACGCGCGGCGGACGCTTTGCCCATCGCGTGCACCAGCACGCCGGCGTCGTTAAACGCGATCAGTCGATTGGCCTGGTAGCCGTGGGCGAGAAACGCCCCGGACATCGCTTTGCCGACGATCAGACCAATCACCGGATGTCCGGCAAGCCGCGCCTTCGCGTAGGCGCCCGCGGCGCCCGCCAGCGCCTGATGAATACCGAACGCTTCTTCGCGACGGCCATAGGCCTGGCTGGGGACATCGATAACCGCGATAATCGGGCGCTTCACCGCGTTATCGGCATCGGCGTCGATGGTTTCGTTGACCACTTTGGCCAGCGTCCAGCCTTCGAGCAGGCCGACTTCACCCTGAGCGGCGCGTGGATAATGGTTATTAGCATCCGGCACCACGGCGATAAAACGGGCGCTTTCACCGTTAAAATCGGCGTCGGCAACCTGCACCGATGGGCACAGACCGGTCATTAGCGGGGCGTTCGGCGCCAGCTGGTTTAGCCACAGCGCGGCGCGATTTGTGAACTGGCTCATTATTTCTCCTCCCGGGCGAATAGCTGTTTGATCTGCGCGGTATCCGCCTGCTGGCGGGTATCGAAATGGGTCAAACGGGTCAGGAAATCTTCATATTTGTCGCTGCGATGCTGCGCGGGCACGCCTTTGGCAATGGCTTCGTTCATCGCGCTTTTCACCGCGTTGATGCCATCGCCCACCAGGGCATCCACCAGACCGCTGGCGTAGCGAATTTCGCCGCCGGTCATGCTCCAGATAAACGGACGGTCGCGGGAGTCGTACTCTTCAATCCCCGCTTCCTGTTCAATAACCTGCGGTCCGTTGAGGCCCAGACGCGCTTCACGGGTGACAATCAGGTAGCTGCACAGCGCCGCGGCGATGGACATCCCGCCGAAGCAGCCGACGGTACCGGCAACGATGCCGATTACCGGGGTGTAGCGGCGCAGGTCGACAATCGCGGCGTGAATATCGGCGATGGCGGCAAGGCCCAGATTGGCTTCCTGCAGGCGCACGCCGCCGGTTTCCAGGCACAGAACCGCCTGGGTAGGAATGCCGTTGCGGTTATCTTCCGCCGCCAGCTCAAGGGCGGCGGCCATTTTCGCGCCGGAGACTTCGCCCATGCTGCCGCCCTGGAAGGTACCTTCGATGGCAATGACTACCGCCGGCTGGCCGTTAATGGTGCCTTTTGCGACGACCATACCGTCGTCGGACTGCGGGACGATGCCCTGCGCGCCGAGCCACGGGGACATAATGCCGTCAAAGGGATCCAGCAGTTCGCGATAGCTGCCGTCATCCAGCAGGGTGCGGGCGCGTTCACGGGCGCGGAGTTCAATAAAGCTGCGATCGTTACGCATGAGCCACCTCCTCAAAAACCTGTTCAATACGGATCCGCGCGACGCCGGGCGTGGCGCCGAAATCGTGGATGATCAGCTGTCCGCCGGGCAGGCCGTTAATCAGGCTCAGTCGTTCGAACAGCGCGTTCCAGCGCGCCTGGCTGTTGTCCACGGAGGTGGTGATTTCGACGTTGAGCGTATCGCTCTGTCCGGCGGTATAGAGCACTTCCATATCGCCGGAGCCGACAACGCCTGCCAGCGCTTTGCCGCTGAGGGCGCGGTTGGCAGGGAATGACAATTTAATCTGTTCCATAACATCCTCTGAATGCGTTAAGCGGAAACCCGGTCGAGAAACAGGGTGGCGGCAAGAAGATCCGCCGCGCCACCCGGCGAGGCGTTCTGCGCCAGCATCTGCACGTCGAGACGCGCCAGCGCGGCGCGCCCCCTGGCTGTCGCACATCCTCCTGCCGCCAGCACCTCGGCTGCGCCTTGCCGCATCGCCTCAAGGCCCGCCATTCCGGCGCGGGAGAGCACGCAGGTATCGCTAAGCGAGGTCATAATCGCCATCAGCGCGTCAAGCCGGGCCTGATCCTCGCTGGCCCCCGCGGCCCGGCTGCGCAATAGCTGCGGCAGCGCCAGGGTGGTGATGTGCGGAAAAGCGCGCTGCGCTTCTTCCCGCGCGCCGGGAACCTGCCAGCGGCGGCTGGCGCGCAGACCTTTACTGAAGGTCTTTGGCGCGCAGGCGTCCGGCAGACGGGCGAGGGCGGCGGCGGTTTCCGTAATTCTCTGTGCCTGACCCTCCCCCCCGAGCATCGCCGTCGCGCTGACCAGCAGGCCCAGCGCCCAGATAGCGCCGCGATGGGTATTGACCCCGGCGGTCGCCTGCATCATCCGCGCTTCGCCTTCGCGGCCAAGCCGGCCAACGGTTTCCCGCAGGGCAACGTCGGCCGGACGCCGCCAGCTCTGCTGAGCCAGCGCGTGAAACGTCGGCTGCAGGCTGTGGGCCGAACGCTCCATCAGGGCCAGGTTCAGGTCCTGATGCGCGCCGTTGCCGCGGCTATCCACCAGGCCCGGCTTGGGGCTGAGTCGCGCTTCGTCAACCAGGCAGGCGCTGGCGGTCTGGGCCAGCCAGCGGGCCCGGGTTTCAGCAACGTGGGGGGAGAGTTTTTTCATTACCAGCTCCGGAATTTTGCCGGTGGGTTGTACAGACCGTCGGACCACTCCACCAGATCGGCTACGCTGCCGGCGGCGAGCAGAGAGCGGGTGGCGTCACTGCGGCGGATACCGATATCTTCCGGATAGACGACTTTGCCGCTTTGGCGCAGTGCGGCCACGCGTTTGGCGTCAACGCCGAGCCCGATATCGGTGATCCCGGCCACGGCCGCCACCATTGCCCGGCGCTCTTCCAGGCTTCCCGCCCGATAGAGATAGGCGATGCCTTCTTCGGTCAGCACGTGGGTGACGTCATCGCCGTAAATCATCACCGGCGCCAGCGGCATTCCGGAGGTTTTGGCGACCTCAACGGCGTCGAGTTTTTCCACGAAGGTCGGTTTCACGCCCGCCTGGAAGGTTTCCACCATCTGAACGACCAGCTTTTTACCGCGCTGCATCGGATCCGGTTCGGTGATCATGTTGAGCCATGCCGGCGTAGCGTGGCGGCGACCGTGCGGGTCGTGGCCCATATTCGGCGCGCCGCCGAAGCCGGAGAGGCGGCCGCGGGTCACCGTCGAGGAGTTGGCGTAGCCGTCAACCTGTAAGGTCGAGCCGATAAACATATCTACCGCATACTGTCCCGCCAGCTGGCAGAACGCGCGGTTGGAGCGCATGGAGCCGTCGGCGCCGGTGAAGAAGATATCCGGACGCGCGCGAATGTACTCTTCCATTCCCAGCTCGCCGCCGAAGCAGTGCACGCTCTCGACCCAACCGCTTTCAATTGCCGGAATAAGGGTGGGGTGCGGGTTCAGCGTCCAGTGTTTACAGATTTTGCCCTTCAGGCCGAGCTGTTCGCCGTAGGTCGGCAGCAGCAGTTCGATGGCGGCGGTGTTAAAGCCGATCCCGTGGTTCAGGGATTGCACCTGATGCTCGGCGTAGATGCCTTTAATCGCCATCATCGCCATCAGGATATGTTCCTGCTTAATCAGGCGCGGATCGCGGGTAAACAGCGGCTCGATAAAGAACGGTTTATCCGCGACGACCACGAAGTCAATCCACGAACCGGGTATATCCACGCGCGGCAGATCGCACTCGTCATCGACCAGTTCGTTAACCTGCGCAATAACGATGCCGTCATGGAACGCGGCGGCTTCCACCAGCGCCGGGGTATCTTCGGTGCTCGGCCCGGTGTACAGGTTGCCCTTGCGGTCGGCTTTGTAACCGGCGATCAGCGCGACGTTTGGCGACAGGTCGACGTACAGGCGAGAGTAAAGTTCGATGTAGGTGTGGATAGCGCCGATTTCCAGCAGGCCATCTTCCAGCAGCTGCGAAATACGCAGGCTTTGGGTACCGGAGAAGGAGAAATCAAGCTTGTGGGCGATACCTTTTTCGAAGAGGTCCAGGTGCTCGCTGCGCCCGACGCTCGGCATAATCATATGCAGGTCGTGAATTTTTTGTGGGTTAACTTCCGCCAGCATCCGCGAGAGGAAATCAGCCTGTTTCTGGTTGTTACCTTCCAGCACCACCCGGTCGCCGGGGGCCAGCAGCTGCTCAAGAACGGCGACCAGCTGGTCGGTGGGGATCACTTTGCCCGAGACCTTCGCCTCGGTCAGTCGCCGCTGTTTTTCCGTACGGCGATGGTTCCAGACGCGTCCCGTCGTTTGTTCGGCACTCATTATTAACCTCCTGATTCGACGAATCGTTTTGATTGTCCTGGTGTGGAAGTAAGTGTGCGTCGCGAGGTGGCGGGCATCAATTAAGGCCGATGGCGAATCGTTAGCGTAAGAGTAATGATTGACGGGGCAGAGATGTGATGACGATCAATAATGATTGCGAATGATTGGTCTACGAGCAGGGGACGTACCGGGTTGAGGTATTGGCGCGGCTTCCCGGCTCGCACTGCGTTTAGCCGGGCTACAGGTTAAGGGCGTCTGCGGGCCGGTAGCCTGGACAGATGCGCCGCATCGCCTCCGGGGAAGTTCATCAGCTCCGCGCTCTGCTCCCGGGGGCGGCGCAAAGCGCCTGCCCGGGCTACAGTTAAGGGCGTCTGCGGGCCGGTAGCCTGGACAGATGCGCCGCATCGCCTCCGGGGAAGTTCATCGGCTCCGCGCTCTGCTCCCGGGGGCGGCGCAAAGCGCCTGCCCGGGCTACAGGTTAAGGGTCGTCTGCGGGCCGGTAGCCCGGACAGATGCGCCAGCATCGCCTCCGGGGAAGCATACGCAATGGCGTTAGTTTTTACTCAAATCACTCAGCAGAAAGGCAATACTTTGCCCGGCCACCGTCTGTTCGAGGGCGATTTTGACGATAATCGTCAACGGTACCGAGAGTAGCATACCCACCGGGCCCAGCAGCCAGCCCCAGAAGATCAATGACAGGAAGACCACCAGCGTCGACAGCCCCAGCCCGCGGCCCATAATGCGCGGTTCAAGAATATTGCCGAACACCAGGTTAATCACCAGATAGCCTGCCAGGACCACCAGCGCTTCGTACAGACCGCCAAACACCAGCACCTGCAGGATCGGCGGGATCGCCGCGAGCACCGAACCAATGTTGGGAATGTAGTTGAGCGCAAAGGCCAGCAGTCCCCACATAAAAGCAAAGCGGACGTCCAGCAGCACCAGCATTCCCCAGACCACCAGGCCGGTCACCAGGCTGATGGCGGTTTTTAACACCAGGTAGTGGGAGACGCTATCCAGCGCGCGCTGAATCGCGCCCATTCCCTCCACCGGCCGCGACATCAGCTGCTGCAGCTTCGCGGGAAGCTGCGGCACTTCCAGCAGCATAAAGACCACCGTCAGCAGCAGCAGGAAGATAGAGGACATCGCGTTGGAAAGCTGGGTGAGCAGGCCGGTCACCAGCGTCATCACCGCGTTGGGGTCAATATACTTATTCAGCTCCACCACCGACACGGTAAAGCCGAAGCGCTGTAGCCAGGGCGCAACGGTCTGCATCGGTTCATAGAGATAATTACGGTACTGCGGCAGGGTGCGCGCAAGCTCGTTAAGCGACGTGCCGAGCGAGGCCAGCAGCACAACGGCCAGCAGGACAATCACGCCGACCAGGAGCGAAATAGCCAGCACCCGCGGTACCCGGCAGCGCACCATGAGCTGAACCAGCGGGTTTATCACCACCGCCAGAAAGATCGCCAGAACAAAAGGAACGATAATATCCGCCGCGAAGCGAATGCCTGTCAGGATGATAACCAGCATGCCGAGCATGATGACTATTTTTAAGCCGTTAAGCGTGATGATGGGTTTGGCCATACCGCTCCCTGCGAGAGAAAAAATGGGGTCTAATGTGAGTCATTGTAGACGTTGGCAAAGTCGGCGTCTCAGCGCGTCGCGTCCGCTAAATGAAAAAAAACGACCAATTAATCAATAATGGCCGGAACGATATCATAATGGTGATTGCGATCGGAAAAAACTAATCCAAATCAAATACCAGAGGTAAAGAACTGCAAAGACTTTGAGTTAAATGTGGCGTTATGGTACAAATCTGCGTGTGTATAACTACAGAGGACAATTTTGATCCGCAAATGACGAGAAGCAATACCGCGGATAATTGTAATTTTATGGACAATCAGTTCAGGATGTATATTTCTTTTCACCCTGCAGTATCCCTCTCTCACTCCCGCTTTCTCGGCGAGCAGCACTGGCGCTCGGCGCTTTAGTCTTCTTCTCTCTGCCTGAGCTGGCGCGCTGCGCACGGCTAATTTAACGTCAGAATTTTTCCGGTTTACTTCTCTGTAAGCCGCCATGGATTATATTCTCAAGCAGGAGAAGGGATCATGTTTTATTGGATTTTATTAGCTTTAGCTATCGTTGCTGAAATTACCGGCACGTTGTCGATGAAATGGGCAAGCGTAAGCGGCGGCCATACTGGTTTTATTTTAATGCTGGTCATGATCGCGCTTTCTTATATTTTTCTGGCTTTCGCGGTGAAAAAAATCGCCCTCGGCGTGGCCTATGCCCTCTGGGAGGGGATCGGCATTTTACTGATCACTATCTTCAGCGTCCTGCTGTTTGATGAGACGCTGTCGACGATAAAAATCGCCGGCCTGGTGACCCTGGTCGCCGGGATTGTCTTGATTAAATCGGGGACGCAGAAAGCGGTGAAGCCGGGCAAGGAGAAAGCGCATGCAACAGTTTGAGTGGGTCCACGCCGCCTGGCTGGCGCTGGCGATTGCGCTGGAAATTTTGGCCAACGTTTTTCTGAAATTTTCCGACGGCTTTCGACGTAAATTCTACGGCATTATGTCGCTGGCGGCGGTCCTGGGCGCCTTTAGCGCGCTTTCGCAGGCGGTCAAAGGAATTGACCTGTCGGTGGCCTATGCGCTGTGGGGCGGTTTCGGTATCGCGGCGACCATTGCCGCCGGCTGGGTGCTGTTTGGCCAGCGGCTGAATCATAAAGGCTGGGCCGGTCTGCTTCTGCTGGTGGTCGGCATGGTGTTAATTAAACTCGCCTGATATGATGCCGCCTGTGAATGCGGGCGGTAAATTCTGCTCTCTGTATTACGCTTAAAAAAGAGCCAGTTCGGCGTATTTTGCTGCCGGCCGATATGAGGGCAGAACATGATTCATTTGCCAGGCTGGCGCAATATTCCCTCCGCCAGAACGCTGTCCATCATGATTGTCCTCGCCGGGATCGGCTTAATCGTGTCCATTGTTTCGCTCCTTTATCTCACCCAACACCTGATCGGCCTGAAAGCAAACGAAATTGATAAACATCGTTCCGTGCTATCGGTGGACGGGGCGGTGCAGACCTCGGTGAACCGCGTGCTGTCGCTGGTGATGGATAACGCTATCTGGGATGATGCGGTGCATCAGACCTATACCGATAGGCTCGATCCGCAATGGCTCTACAACTCATGGGGATCGGGTTTTAAAATCAATAATCTCTATGACGGCACTTTCGTACTCGACCAGCACTATCGGGTGCTGTGGGGATCGTTTCGCAGTGAGAGCTTTACCGAGCAGGATACCCAATTCCTCGGCAACGGTTTTCGTTCGCTTATCTCGCAGCATGCCGCCGCGCTGCGCAGCGGTAAAAGCGCTTATGCCGGCATCACGCGAACCCGCGCCGGTATTGCGTTTATTGGTATTGGCCTGATTCGCCCGACGGCAGGGCGGCTACAGGTGCATGATGATACGCGTCGCTATCTGGTGATCACCCGCCATATCAACTCGCAAATGCTTGAGCGCCTGGGCGACACGTTTCAGATTCGCAACCTGCACGTCACGCCAGGCGGCGGAGAATACAGTATTCCGCTGCGCACCCAGGCCGGGGAGATCGTGGGTTACCTGAGCTGGCAGCCGGGGCTTCCCGGCGCGGAAGCCGCGCGGGCGGCCTCCGACAGTATGCGGCTGATTGCCGCCGTGGCGGCTGGGCTGATCCTGCTGTTTATTCTCTTCAGCTACCTCGGGCTTTACAAGCTGGCGCGCGGCGAAAAGCTGGCGCGCGACAGTGCCATGACCGACTGGCTGAGCCGCCTGCCAAACCGACGGGCGCTGATCGAACGCCTTAACCAGGTGTGCGATACCTCCCAATACCAAATGCAAAGCGTGGTATTTATCGATCTCGACGGCTTTAAGGATGTTAATGATAACTACGGCCATGACGTTGGCGATGCGCTGATTATTCATATCGCTAAAGAACTTCGGGAGCGCGTTCCGCCTGAAGGGATGCTGGCGCGTATGGGCGGCGATGAGTTCGCGATGACGGTAAGCGGCGAACAGGCGGTAAATCAGGCGCTGGCTTTTGCCTGGGCGGTACTGGAACTGTTAAAAGCGCCCGTTATCCTCAACGAGCGAAAAATTTATATCAGCGCCAGTATCGGTATCGCCAGCGGCCTCCCGGCAAGCTGCTCCAGCACCGAGCTTTTTCGCCGCGCCGATATTGCCATGTACCACTCGAAAAAAACCGGCAAAGGGCGCACGACCTGGTATGACGAAGCGCTCAGCGACGCGCGGCAGTATCAGCTGAATATCGAAAATGGCATTCGTCAGGGACTGGAGAACGAAGAGTTTGATGTCTGGTATCAGCCGATCGTCAACGCCGATACGCTGGTTATGGAAGGCGTGGAAGCGCTGCTGCGCTGGCCTCGGCGTCCTCAGGGGGCGCTGCCGCCGGATGCGTTTATCGGTATCGCCGAAAGTAGCGGTTTGATCTACGCGCTTGGCCAGTTTGTGCTTGAACGCGCCTGTAGCGAACTGCAGCCACTGGACGATCTGCTGCTGTCGGTGAATATCTCCCCGGCGCAGTTCCGCGATCCGGAGTTTGAGTCGCGGGTGGTGCAGGCGCTGGGCCGCTGTCATTTCCCGGCCCGTCGGTTACAGCTCGAAGTCACGGAGAGCTACGTGCTGGAGAATCCCGAGCGGGCGAAGTCGGCCATTGAGAACTTAAGGGCGCTTGGCATCGCGGTGGCGCTCGATGATTTTGGCACCGGCTATTCCAGCATCGGCTATTTACGCAGCTTCAGCTTCGACAGTCTTAAAATCGACAAATCCCTGGCCGGGCTGGTGGATGTGGATACCCAGGCGGCGGAGCTGGTGCGCGGGACCGTCCGTATTGCCGGAGCGTTAGGCATCACGGTGGTGGCGGAGGGCGTTGAGAATCAGCAACAGCTGGCGCTGCTGCGGCGGGCGGGATGCGACAGATTGCAGGGTTTCTTCTTCAGCGAGCCGATGCCCGTCGCGTCGTTATTGCAGCTGCGCCAGCAGCAAGGCTGACCGCTTACTGGGCAGCCAGCGCTTCAAGCTTATCGCGAAAGCCGGTGACGGAGATGGCGCGGTTGTCCGCCCGCCAGCGATCTTTTGGTCCAGGCGCCGAACTCTGCACCGCAATCACCTGCCAGCCGTCGTCGGTTTTCAGCAGCAGCGGCGAGCCGCTATCCCCCGGCAGCGTATCGCACTGATGAGAGAGCACCGATGTCTGCGCCCAGCCGGTGACTACGCAATCCTGGTGGGTATAGAGATTATCCAGATGATCTTCCGGATAGCCAGACTGAGTCACTTTTCGTTCTGCGGTTTTTAGCGCGGCGGTCAGATCGGCTTTGCTGCCGCTAAAAATCGGCACCGGCGTAATGCCGGAAGGGGCGTAGCGCAGCACGATAAGGCCAAAATCCCACGGCGCCGCGGCGCTGGGAACTATCCAGCCATCGCCGTCCGCCTTAAGCCGTTTCCCCAGCGAAGGGTCTACGCGGCCTTCAATACCGTGAATTTCGTACACCCAGCCGCCTTTACGCGAGATAAAACGCAGCGCGACGGGTTTATCCGGTTTGCCTTTGGGCGGCGTGAGCAGGCAGTGCCCGGCGGTGAGCGCCAGATTGGGGGCGATAAGCGTGGCGGTACAGAGATTACCGCTGGCGGTTTCCAGTTGCCCAATCGCATCCCAGGGATCGTCCGTGGGGTTGCTGACCGGTTTTCGGTCGTCATGACCAAAAAACAGCGTCTTAATATCTTTTGCACTCATACCATCATCGTCGGCCTGGACCAGCACTGGAAACAGGGAAATTGAACACAGTAATAACAGGACGTCTCTACGCATATCACTCTCTGGGGAGATAATTATGTATATTGAAAGTAGCAGCAGATTTAAGTTTATGAAAGTTAAGAATAATTTTAATTAAGCCAGGCGGCAGGCGAAATCAGCAAAAAACGCCAGTCGCTTACGGATGAATGGCGTGAATTCAATATGTTAACGCCATTTTCCTGCGGCGTTATTTCCGCAGAAAAGGGCAACGGAAGCAACATAAATCGTGTATCCGAACGTACAACCGGCGGGGGGCGAATAAAGGATTTTCGGTTCAGCTTTTTCTCAAGGCAGTTAATGGCGAAAACGGCCAATATCACGCAAAAAAAGAGATATCTTCACAGGAAAATCGGACTTCTTTACCTGTTTATCAATTACTTTCAAAGCGAAACATTTTCTCACCGAAAACGTTGTTATTGCTATCACCTTGTTGAGCAAACAGAGATGTTATCCCGGCGATGATATCTGCAATGTCAAACACCCGATATACGGGAGGATTTATGTCTAAACAAGGTATTCGCGCATTGGTTTACGTTTCGCTGGTATCAGCAATGATTTGGGGCGCGACGGGCTATCTGCTGGTGACGGCGGTTCACGTTCTTTAATCCGCGGCCTCATCGTGGCGGAACCAGGCAGGTTTAAGCGGCGGGCTGAGCGCGCTTTGCGGCCAGCGCCGCCCGTTCCGGCGTTTGATTGATAGATAAATCCCCGGACAGGCCGCCGGTGTTCTCGTCAGCAAAATCTCCGTCCCTTACTTTTTCTCTTCCGGGCGCTAACGCTGCCGGCAATATTGCGTGAAGGTGCCGTTGCGCAGCAGGTGGCAACAAAGCGTAGCGGGGTGATGGCAGGTTTGGCGACCGCATTAAGCGACCCCAACGATATTCTCTTTTTTCCGCAGTGTATTCATATCGCCGACGGTATCGGCTGCTGTCTGGGGCTGTTGACGGCGGTGTGGGTGCGTATCGACCGGAGCGTGCTTTCGCTTGATATTCTGGCGGTTCGTCGTTGGCTAACGGCGCGTTACGTCAAACGTTTGACGACGGTCTCGGCGACAACCTGTGGCAGCAATAGGTTTAGTAAAGAAAAAAACGGCTGGCGACCAGCGCGCAGATAATCAGCAGGATCAGGATGAGCTCAAAACGATAGCGCCGCAGCATGGTGCTCTCCAGAAAAAAACGGCGCTGAAGCCAGCGCCGATATCATATCACATCGCTTAACCCGGGAGATTAAGCAGCCGGTTGTGCAGCTGGTTTAGCGGTATGATGTTTGGTGGTTTTGTGGTGTTTTTTCGCTGCCTGTGCTTTCTGAGCTACCGGTTTAGCAGCGGCTTTTTTGTGTTTCTTAGCGGCCTGAGCTTTCTGGGTGGCAGCCGGTTTAGCTTCTGCTTTTTTGTGCTTTTTAGCTGCCTGCGCTTTCTGGGTGGCAGCGGGTTTAGCGGCTGCTTTTTTGTGCTTTTTCGCAGCCTGCGCTTTCTGCTCAGCAGCTGGTTTCGCAGCGGCGGTATGGTGTTTCTTATGGTGGGTCGCTTTAGCGGTGGTGCTGTGAGTTGCAGCAGCCGGCGCCGGAGTCGTGGTGGTGGCAGCATCGGCAGCGAAAGCAACAGAAGACAGACCCATTGCAGCGGCAACGACCAGAGCTAATACTTTTTTCATTCTGATATCCTCGAAAAGGTTTCTTGTTTCAACCCCACTGCGGGGCCGTTGAAAGAACTATATGCCTGTCTTATCGAGGTTTCCGTGAGTGTTTGGTATCGGCGTGTAACCATATGTACAACGCGCTGCTACAACGATGGGACACGGCGTCGGGCGCGGCCCGACGCCGGTGATTTACAGATAACGCGAGGTAAGGTGCTGGCGGAAATAGTCGCTGTTAAGGTCTTCTCCGGTTGCATGCTGAATCAGCTGCGAGGTGGTAAAACGGCTACCGTGCTGCCAGATATTTTGCCGCAGCCAGTCAAACAGGGCGCTGAAGTTACCGTTGGCGATATCGCTTTCCAGCTGCGGTAGCGCCCGTCTGGCGGAAGCCATCAGCTGAGCGGCGTACATCGCGCCAAGCGTGTAGGAAGGGAAATAGCCAAAACCGCCGTCGGTCCAGTGGATATCCTGCATACAGCCGTCGCGATAGTTGCCGAGGGTGGAAAGTCCCAGCCAGTGCTGCATTTTTTCATCCCACAGCGCCGGAATATCCTCGACCTCAATATCGCCATCAATCAGCGCGCGTTCAATTTCGTAGCGCAGAATAACGTGTGCCGGATAGCTCACTTCGTCAGCGTCGACGCGGATAAAGCCCGGTTTGACGCGCTGGTTCCAAGCGATGAAGTTTTCGCGGCTAAAGGCCGGCTGTTCACCAAAGTACTGGCGTACCGTTGGCAGCAGGCGCTGCAGGAAGGCGTCGCTACGGCCAAGCTGCATCTCGAAAAACAGGCTTTGCGATTCATGGATCGCCGTGGAGCGGGCGAGGGCAATGGGCTGATCGAGCCAGTTGCGCGGCAGGTTTTGTTCATAGCGCGCGTGGCCGGTTTCGTGAATGACGCCAAACAGCGCGCTGAGCAGGTCGTTTTCGTTGTAGCGCGTGGTGATACGGACGTCCTGGGGCACGCCGCCACAGAACGGGTGGGCGCTGATATCCAGACGTCCGCCGTCAAAATCAAATCCCAGCACGCGCATCGCCTCCAGCCCCAGTTCGCGCTGGTCGGCAATCGGAAACGGCCCTTGAGGTTCGATGAGCGGCGTTTGCGCCTGCTTCTCAACCACCTTCTCCAGCAGCGAAGGAAGCCAGGATTTCAGATCCGCGAACAGTACGTCAAGACGGGCGCTGGTCATATCGGGTTCAAAAATATCCAGCAGCGCGTCGTAGCGGGAACCGCCTTTTGCCGCAGCCCGAATCTGCGCCTCTTCGCGACTCAGTTTGACGACGTCACGCAGGTTCTCGGCAAAACCCTGCCAGTCGTTCGCCGGACGCTGGCTGCGCCAGGCGTGCTCGCAGCGGCTACCCGCCAGCGATTTCGCTTCCACCAGGCTTTCCGGCAGCAGCGCCGCCTGTTCGTACTGACGGGTCATTTCGCGCAGGTTGGCCTGTTCCACATCATTTAGCTCTTCCTGAAGCGCATTCTGCAGCCATTCACCCACTTTTTTATCGGTCAGGATCTGATGCTGCAAAACGCCAAGCTCGGCCAGCGCTTCGCCGCGGGCCGCGCTGCCGCCGGGGGGCATCATGGCGAACATATCCCAGCCGGCGATGGCGGAAAGATGCGAGAAGCGGGAGAGTCGCTGGAAGGTGCGGGTAAGCTGATGATAATTTTTATTTTCGGTCATGTTTACACTCTGACGGTGGCAAGTGAACAAAAGCTTTTTCGTGGGCCTACACTATCGCGATCCGCCGGTGGGGTCGAGGGATGCGGGCGCTTTCGACATAAATCACCCCGACGTTAATGGGAAATTGCCCACAGCGTCGGCTCGCCCGCTCGACGCAAGCATCAGCATAATGTAGTGATTAATCGATTGCGTATTTTATGTTTGGCTCGAAATAATCCAGATGTGCGTAAAGTAGCAGACGCTTTCTCTGAACTACGGCTAAACTTAATGCAGGCACGGGCCGCCGATGCGAGGTGGATTATGAATCCGTTTACCTGGCTGTTTATAGCACTGCTTTCCGTCGATGCCGTTAGAGAACTGTTGGGAATGTCGTCGGTACTGGGGATGTGGTGAAGAGCGTGGCCCGTTTCAGGCCACGTTAATCTGCGTTATTTCAGTCGCTTGTGTAGACACGCGCCGGTGAGCAGCGCCGCCAGCAGCATCAGCGCGATAAACCCACCTACGCCGTTCCAGCCGTAGTTATGCCAGAATACGCCGCCTAACGTCCCCGCCATACTGGAACCCAGATAGTAGCTGAATAAATAGAGCGATGACGCCTGGCCGCGGGCACGACGCGCGCGCGGGCCAATCCAGCTGCTGGCCACCGAGTGGGCCGCGAAAAAACCCGCGGAAAACAGCAGCATGCCGATAAAAATCAGCCACAGCGACGAGAACAGGGTCAGCAGCAGGCCACCGAGCATCACCGCAGTCGAGAACAGCAGCACCGGGCCGCGGCCGTAGCGAACGGTCATGGCCCCGGCTTTCGGCGAACTCCAGGTACCGGTCAAATAGGCCACCGATAGCAGGCCAACGACCGCCTGGCTGAGGGACCACGGCGAAAGCATCAGGCGGTAACCGATATAGTTAAACAGCGTCACGAATGACCCCATTAACAAGAAACCCTCAAGAAACAGCAGCGGCAGCCCGCGATCGCGCCAGTGCAGGCGGAAGTTGATCAGCAGCGATTTTGGCCGCAGCGAGGTTGGACGGAAGTGGCGCGATTCCGGCAGGATGCGCCAGAACATCAGCGCGGCCGCCAGCGCGAAGCCGCTAATGACCGCCAGCGCTATCCGCCAGCCGAAGAAATCGGTAAATACCCCCGTCAGCAGACGGCCGCTCATGCCGCCAATGGAGTTTCCGCTGATATAAAGACCCATTGAGAACGCCACCACGCTGGGGTGAATCTCTTCGCTCAGATAGGTCATGCCGACCGCCGCCACGCCGCTCAGCGACAGGCCGATCAGGGCGCGCATCATCAGGATCCCATGCCAGCTGGACATCATCGTCGACAGCAGTGAGCAGCAGGAGGCCAGCACCAGCGCGGTAACCATCACCTGTTTGCGGCCAATAGCGTCGGACAGCGGACCGGTAAACAGCAGGCCGACCGCCAGCATCGCCGTGGAAATCGACAGCGAGATACTGCTGCTGGCCGGCGAGACGCCGAATTCACTGGAAAGCACCGGGAGGATCGGCTGGACGCAATAAAGCAGCGCGAACGTCGCCAGTCCGGCAGAAAAGAGGGCGAGAGTGACGCGAATAAATTGCGGAGTACCGCGTTTGATAAACTGGTTTGGCTGAGGAGCGATGATGTCGCTGACGTCGTTTGCCGGGGCGGTGTCAACGGTAGTTGTACGACTCACGGAAAAATCCTTGCTGATATACAGAGAGTTAAGTGACCGCAATGGCCACTTATTCAGGGTATGAAAATGTAAATATTCTGTCTAATATATTAATAATCTCAAATAAGACGTTTTAAATATGAATATTGAACTGCGCCATCTGCGCTATTTTATTGCCGTGGCGGAAGAGCTCCATTTTGGCCATGCGGCGGCGCGGTTAAATATCTCTCAGCCGCCGCTTAGCCAGCAGATTCAAATCCTTGAACAGCAAATTGGCGCGCGTCTGTTTGCTCGTACTAATCGCAGCGTCAGCCTGACCGAAGCCGGAAGGCAGTTTCTCGCCGATAGCCGGCAGATCCTCTCGCAGGTCGATGATGCTGCCGCGCGCGCGGCTCGGCTTCACCACGGCGAAACCGGCGAGCTGCGCATTGGCTTTACCTCATCGGCCCCCTTTATCAAGGCGGTTTCCGACACGCTGTCGACCTTTCGCCGCCGCTATCCCGATGTGCATATTCAGACGCGGGAAACCAACACGCGCGAGCAGATTGTGCCGCTGAACGAAGGCGCGCTGGATCTGGGACTGATGCGTAATACCCAGCTGCCGGATACCCTGGCCTGGGAAAGAGTGCTGCGCGAACCGCTGCTGGCGATGGTACCCCGCGATCATCCGCTGGCCAGCCAGCCGCGCGTAAGCCTGCGGGAACTGGCGCGGGAGCCGTTCGTGTTTTTCGATCCCCATGTGGGTACCGGGCTGTATGACGACATTCTGGGCTTGATGCGCCGCTACGACCTGACGCCAGCCATCACCCAGGAGGTGGGGGAGGCAATGACGATTATCGGCCTGGTGGCCGCCGGGCTTGGCGTGTCGATTTTACCGGCGTCCTTCAGGCGGGTCCAGCTGTTGGAAATGTGCTGGCTGCCGATCGAAGAGCAGGACGCGGTGTCGGAAATGTGGCTGGTGTGGTCGAAGCATCACGAACAGGGGCAAGCGGCCCGGCGTTTTCGTGAATCGCTGCTTGCCAGCGCCACATGAGACATTTAGGACAAATAACGGCTAAAAATGTGCGGTAAATCACAAGGCTAAGCAAAAATTTGACGAGTACCGTTGAAGTGCTTCACCATAGCCATCAGTTTATTTCGAAGCGCGAAAATAAAGGGAGTCAACGGTGGTAGCGGACAGTCAGCCAGGCCATATCGATCAAATTAAGCAGACCAACGCGGGCGCGGTTTATCGCCTGATTGATCAGCTTGGCCCGGTGTCGCGCATCGACCTCTCGCGCTTCGCGCAGCTGGCCCCTGCCAGCATCACCAAAATCGTCCGCGAAATGCTGGAAGCGCATCTGGTCCAGGAGACGGAGATCCAGGAGCCAGGGAGCCGGGGAAGGCCTGCCGTTGGCTTGATGGTGGAAACCGAAGCCTGGCACTACCTCTCTATCCGCATCAGCCGCGGCGAGATCCACCTCGCGCTACGGGATTTAAGCAGCGCGCTGGTGGTGGAAGAGCAGCTGGAACTGGCGTTACAGCACGTTCAGCCCTTCGCGAGCCGGCTGCTCGATCAGGTTGACCAGTTCTTTATTCGTCACCAAAAGAAGCTGGAGCGTTTAACCGCCATCGCCGTCACCATGCCGGGGATCATCGATACCGAGCACGGAATCATCCACCGGATGCCGTTTTATGAAGACGTTAAAGACATGCCGCTGGGCGAAATCTTAGCCAATCATACCGGCGTATCGGTTTATATTCAGCACGATATCAGCGCCTGGACCATGGCCGAATCGCTGTTTGGCGCCTCCCGGGGAGCGCGAGATGTGATTCAGGTGGTGATCGACCATAACGTTGGCGCGGGCGTGATCACCGACGGTCGTCTGCTGCACGCGGGCAGCAGCAGTCTGGTCGAAATCGGCCACACCCAGGTCGACCCGTATGGTAAACGCTGCTATTGCGGTAACCATGGCTGTCTGGAAACCATTGCCAGCGTGGAGAGTGTGCTGGAACTGGCGCAGATCCGCATGGCGAAGTCGATGAGCTCAATGCTGCATCAGCAGCCGCTGAGCGTTGAATGGCTATGTCAGGCCGCGCTGCAGGGGGATTTACTGGCGCGGGACATTATCAGCGGCGTCGGGAACCACGTTGGACGGATTCTGGCGATTATGGTTAACCTCTTTAACCCGCAGAAAATCCTTATCGGCTCTCCCTTCAATCTTGCCGCGGATATCCTGTTTCCGGCAATATCTGATTGTATTCGACAACAATCGTTACCAGCCTATAGCCGACATATTGCCGTGGAAAGCACCCAGTTTTCTAACCGGGGAACGATGGCTGGCGCGGCCCTGGTAAAGGATGCCCTCTATAACGGATCGCTGCTGATACGACTGTTACAGGGTTAACATTTTTTCATATTCACACCAAAAATTGCGCTATCTCAAGCTGGCTTCCGGCAGCATCGCGTAGACTTTTTCCACAGTTGATTATTTCTCTCCCGTATATTTCATCAACATAACTGTGGGGTTAGTGATGTTTAAGCGTTTCTTCATAACAGGTACTGACACCGCTGTCGGCAAGACGGTGGTTTCCCGTGCGCTGTTGCAGGCACTGGCTGCCAGCGGCAAAAGCGTCGCCGGGTACAAGCCTGTGGCGAAGGGCAGTAAAGAGACGCCGGACGGACTGCGGAACAAAGATGCGCTGGTCTTACAGAGCGTGTCATCGCTGGTGTTACCGTATGAAGCTGTCAATCCCATCGCGTTAAGCGAAGATGAAAGCAGCGTGGCGCACAGTTGCCCGATCAACTACGGACTGCTGTCGGATGGTCTCCAGCGCCTCAGCGGCCAGGTTGAACATGTGGTGGTTGAAGGTACCGGCGGCTGGCGCAGCCTGATGAACGACCTGCGTCCGCTTTCGGAATGGGTGGTGCAGGAACAGCTGCCGGTGTTAATGGTCGTCGGCATTCAGGAAGGCTGTATCAATCATGCTCTGCTGACCGCGCAGGCGATTGCCAACGACGGCCTGCCGCTGATCGGCTGGGTGGCCAACCGGATTAACCCAGGCCTGGCGCATTATGCTGAAATCATCGAGGTGCTGAGCAAAAAGCTGCCGGCGCCGCTGATCGGTGAACTGCCTTACTTACCGCGCGCGGAGCAGCGTGAACTGAGCCAGTATATCGACTTATCGATACTCGGCGAGGTGATGGCGGTAGATAGAATCCCGGCGTAACGTCCGCGACAGCACCGACGCCAGTACGCTGGCAATCAGTAAACCGGGCAGTAAAACGTATTGTCCGGTCATTTCACAAATCATCAGCGTGGACATAATCGGCGCGTGGGTGGTGGCTGCCAGAAACGCCGCCATGCCGGTTAAGCCAACCACTATCGCGATAGCCTGGTAATCAGGTAGCCATAGCCCGGTCAGGCTGGCGAACAGCATGCCGATCCCCAGCCCAACAAACAGCGTTGGGGTAAAAACGCCGCCCGGCGCGCCGGAACCGCTGCTGGCCAGCACGGCGAGCAGCTTGCAGACAAACACCACAATCATGGCGCTGAAGAGCGGCGGCGAAAGAAGATAGCTTTGCACAACGCTATAGCCATTTCCCCAGACGGCCGGCGCGAGCAGCGACAGCAGACCGACGATAAGGCCGCCCAGCGCCAGCTGCCACGGGGGCGACAGGTGCAGCCGGACAAAGCACCGGTGGCTATAGCTCATCAGCCAGATAAACAGCGGCCCGCAAAGCCCGGCCAGCAGCGCCGTCGCCAGCATCAGCGCATAGTGCGTCGCGCTCAGGGTTTCGTGGAATTCAACGTGATACAGCGGAGCCGAATCGCCGTTCAGCAGATTGGTCAGCAGCAGGGCCACCACCGCGGCAATCACCACCGGGCCAAGCGACGCCAGCATCAGGGTACCGAATAAGATCTCGGCGATAAACAGGCTCCCGGCCAGCGGAGCGTGGTAAGCGCTGGCCATCCCGGCGGCGGCGCCGCAGGCTACCCATAGCTTCCACTCTTCTTTTGGCGTAAAGCGGCGGGCGAACAGCGACGCGGCCAGCGCCGCCAGCAGGATCATCGCCCCCTCGCGACCGATGGCGCTGCCGGTCGTCACCACCAGCAGAGAGGCCAGCGATTTTACCAGGCTGGCTGGCGTATCAAACACGCCGTCGCCGGTCTCGAGCGCTTCCATATAGTCGGTTGGCGCACGGGGCCGCGCAAGGGTGCGGCGCTGCCAGAGCCAGAGCAGGGCACCAGCCGCAAGGCCGCCAAGCGCGGGCGTCAGCAACCGACGCCATGGTGGCAACGACTCGGCGGCGTTCACCAGGCTTCCGCTGTCATTGCTCAGAAACAGGCTTTCCAGACCGGTCATCGCATGGCGAAACAGGGCAACCGCGAGCGCGGCGAGGACGCCGACCAGCATGGCGATAACCATGCGGCGAAACATAACCTGAACATCAGGATAAGCGTGAAGACGATGCATCAGCGAATTCGGTTAACGGGAAATGGGGCTTATTTTTACCGGGAATAAGCATAGACGCAAAAGCGATAAGTGCGAAAGAGATTAAATGTGACGTTGTCACGAAGTGCGTTATGCCCGGCGGGCGGGCATAACGTCAGGGCATTAGCGGTAGAGCGGCTTATCCGCGACCGCGCAGGGCAGCCGCGCCTGCCATCGCGCCAGCGTTTCTTGCGCCAGCTGACCAAGAGCCTGATAAAAAGGGTTTCCCGCCCCGGCAATAAACACGCTCAGAAAACGGCCCGACCACGGGAGAAGATGCCAGGCCAGAAGCTGGTTAAATGCCTCATCCTGACCGGATTCACAAAGCCAGGCCGCCAGCAGCAGCAGCGTACCGAAGTGGTCTTCCGGTTCAGCGCGTTGCTCAGACAAACCGATGCCGTTAGCCCGCATCCACTCGCGCAGCGCCAGCGTAGAGTCGCCAAACAGCACGCTTTCTTTATCCAGCCAGACGGAGCCCCACGGCGGCGCAGGCAGCGCCCACGGGCCGATGAACAGCCGCTGCCAGGCGTCCGCCAGCGGTTCATCGTCTTCGAGAGCGAACTGCGCCGCCAGGCCGTTCGCGACCGGCCAGGGCCACTGACTTTGCCAGCTGCCGTCGCGCAGGGCGGCAACCAGCGGAGCAGCCTGCTCGCTGCCCGGAGCATAAGAGAACAACGCCCCCAGCGTACGGGCGCTGAGTACGACGGCATCGCGGTCTTGCGATTGCATCATATCTATTCCTTACTGCAGAGGGTGCCGCGGCACCCATTCATTAACCGGCAATCGCCGTACCGACGGTCATATGTAGGCCATAAAACAGGCCGCGACCGATAAACTCGCCGAGTAATACCAGTATCAGTCCGAGCAGCAGGCTGGCGATGCGCGGGTTTTTCTTTCTTGCCAGCGGGCAGATCCAGCAGCCAAGGCCCAGCGTCAAAAATGCTAAACGCAGGATTTGTAGCCAGCCGTAGTTTGGCAGCAGGGCGCTGGCCTGCTGCACGGAACTGCGGATCTCCGCCAGTTCGCTGTTCTGCAAAATGACCACGGCCAGGCTTGCCAGCAGCGCGAGGACGCTCATCGACGCGAAGACCGTGCCGTTAAAAGGCACGTTGGCTACCCGCAGCAACAGGGCGGCGAAAAGCGGCCCGCACAGCACCATCGTCAGGAAGAAGGCGGCGGTGGTGTAGGCATTATACCAGGTCGGCACGGTATTAATTTGATAGACCAGGGTCATCTCGAGGACGAACAGGCAGCCGAGCAGCATGGTGAGCAGAAGCCAGGCCTTGGCCAGGATTGCCGGCATTTTGCCGAGAAACGTCAGCAGCCACCAGACTCCTCCGACGGCGAAAAACAGCGCGCCGCTGGCGATTTCATTACTTAACGCCGATGCGCCGACCCGGGTAAGAGAGTTAAATGCCCGCAGCGGCGAGCCGAGGTGGATAATCGACGCCAGAAAGCCAATCCCCATGACCAGCCAGATAAAAAACATGCAGCGCACCAGGCGCTGCCGGGCTTCGGAGTTATTATTCAGCGAAAGCCAGCCGAGCCCGCTGACGATAATCGCCCCTGCGACGCTTTGCCCCAGCACCGTAAACAGCACCAGCGGCCATTCATGCCATCCATTTCCCATTTTACACCTCCTTCGGATTGGCCAGATAGCCGGTGGTATCGCCGCACGGACGCGCGTTGGCGTTCGGTTTGATCGCGATACTCGGCCTGGTGAAGTGCGCAGAAGGCAGCGGGGCGACGGCGGCAAGCTGACCGTGCTTTTCACGCAGTTCTTCGATGGGGCCAAAGTCGAGCGCCCGCAGCGGGCAGGACTCGACGCAAATCGGCTTTTTACCCTCGGCGACCCGGTCATAGCAGCCGTCGCATTTGGTCATATGGCCCTTTGCCGCGTTGTACTGCGGCGCGCCGTACGGGCAGGCCATGTGGCAGTAACGACAGCCGATGCACACCGCTTCATTCACCACCACAAAGCCGTCATCGCGCTTGTGCATGGCGCCGCTGGGGCACACTTTTGTGCAGGCCGGGTCTTCGCAGTGGTTGCAGGCGATGGACAGGTAATAGGCGAAGACGTTTTGCTGCCACACGCCGTTGTCCTCCTGCCAGTCGCCGCCCGCGTATTCGTAGATGCGGCGAAAGCTCACGTCAGGCGTGAGGTTTTTATAATCCTTGCAGGCCAGCTCGCAGGTTTTACAGCCGGTGCAGCGGGCGGAATCGATAAAAAATCCATACTGAGCGCTCATGGTTTACTCCTTAAACCTTCTCGATTTCGACCAGATTGGTGTGCTGCGGATTGCCTTTAGCCAGCGGCGAAGGGCGGTGCGTCGTCAGCGTATTAATACAGGATCCGCGATCGATACGATCGCCATTCATGTTGGCGTCATGCCAGGCGCCCTGGCCCATTGCCGACACGCCGGGCATGATGCGCGGGGTCACCTTAGCCGGAATGCGCAGCTCGCCGCGGGCGTTGAATACGCGCACCATATCGCCGTTCTTAATCCCGCGCTTTTCGGCGTCCAGCGGATTTAGCCACACCTCCTGACGACAGGCCGCCTGCAGGACATCCACATTGCCGTAGCTGGAGTGGGTACGCGCTTTATAGTGGAAGCCGAACATTTGCAGCGGGAATTTCTCGCGCAGAGGATCGTCCCAGCCTTCGAAAGTAGAAGCATATACCGGTAATGGACTGATGGTTTCGTCTTTTTCCAGCTGCCATTTGGCGGCGATATCCGCCAGACGGCTGGAGTAGATCTCGATTTTACCCGACGGGGTTTTTAGCGGGTTGGCGACCGGGTCTTTGCGGAAGTCGCGGTAGGCCACAAAGTGACCGTTGGGGTCTTTACGCTTGTAAATCCCCATCTTTTTCAGTTCATCGTAGCTCGGGAGCGCCGGGTCTTTCGCCAGCATTTTCGCGTACAAATGCTGCAGCCACTGCTCCTGGGTACGGCCTTCGGTAAACTTCTGGTGGACATCCTCGCCAAGCCGTTTTGCCACTTCGCTGAGGATCCAGTAGATAGGTTTGCGCTCGAATTTAGCGGAGGTGACCGGCTGAATAAAGATGAGATAGCCCATATTGCCGGCGTAGTCGTTGGGAATAATGTCTTCCTGCTCGACGGTCATCAGATCCGGCAGCAGGATATCGGCGTATTTGGCCGAGGAGGTCATAAAGTTTTCGATAACCACGATCGTCTCGCACTTGCTTTCGTCCCGCAGGATCTCGTGGGTCTTATTGATATCGGAGTGCTGGTTAATGATGGTATTGCCGGCGTAGTTCCAGATGAATTTAATCGGTACGTCCAGCTTCTCTTTGCCACGCACGCCGTCGCGGGTGGCGGTCATTTCCGCGCCGCGATCGATGGCGTCGGTCCAGCTAAAGCAGGAGATCTGGGTTTTCACCGGGTTTTCCGGCAGCGGCATGCGTTCGATGGTGATAGTGTAAGTTGACTCGCGCGCGCCGCTGTTGCCGCCGTTGATGCCGACGTTGCCGGTCAAAATAGGCAGCATGGCGATCGCCCGGGAGGTCAGTTCGCCGTTAGCCTGGCGCTGCGGACCCCATCCCTGGCAAATGTAAGCCGGCCTGGTGCTGCCGATTTCCCTGGCCAGCTTGATGATGCGGTCGACGGGAATGCCGGTGATCCGCGAGGCCCATTGCGGCGTTTTCGCCACGCCGTCATCGCCCTGTCCAAGAATATACGCTTTGTAATGCCCGTTCTTCGGGGCATCTGCCGGCAGCGTTTTTTCATCGTAGCCGACGCAGTACGTATCGAGGAACGCCTGATCGACCAGATTTTCATTAATCAGCACCCAGGCGATGCCCGCCACCAGCGCGGCGTCAGTGCCGGGGCGAATCGGGATCCACTCATCCTCCCGCCCGGCGGCGGTGTCCGTGTAGCGCGGGTCGATAACGATCATTCGCGCGTTAGAGCGCTCTCGCGCCTGTTCTAAATAGTAAGTGATCCCGCCGCCGCTCATGCGGGTTTCCGCCGGGTTATTGCCGAACATCACCACCAGCTTGCTGTTTTCGATATCGGAGGTGCTGTTGCCGTCGTTGCTGCCGTAGGTATACGGCATCGCGCAGGAAATCTGCGCGGTACTGTAGGTACCGTAGTGGCTTAAAAAACCGCCGTAGCAGTTCATCAGACGCGCGACCAGCGAGGCGTAAGGGGAGGAGCGGGTGATATTGCCGCCGACAATCCCGGAGGAGTAGTTAATATAAACCGCTTCGTTGCCATACTCTTTGACGATGCGTTTGAGATTGTCGGCGATCGTATCCAGCGCCTCCTCCCAGCTAATGCGGACAAACTTGCCTTCGCCGCGTTTGCCGACGCGCTTCATGGGATAGTTAAGGCGGTCGGGATGATTAATGCGGCGGCGGATGGATCGGCCGCGCAGGCAGGCGCGCACCTGATGATCGCCATAAATATCCGCGCCGGTATTGTCGGTTTCGACCCAGACGACTTCATCGTCACGCACGTGTGAACGCAGGGCGCAGCGGCTGCCGCAGTTGACCGAACAGGCGCCCCAGACGATACGCTCCTCGCCGCGAGCGGCGTCTTGCACCGCGGCAGCGGCGTGACTCAGGCTGAAAGGCAGCGATAAACCGCCGGCGGCGAGAGCCAGCGAGCCAAGGGCGGTTGATTTGATTAGCGTTCGACGGGTAAGGCCGTCGGTATGTTCCTGGTTAGACATTGCTCACTCCATGATTTTGTTATAATGGCGTAATGCCAACGCCTTCGTAAGGTCGGCGTGGAGAGTGAGGAATGATACTTAAAATGGAGTAGAGAGATCTTATCCCTGGTCAACCGAGGGATAAGACTTCTCCAGACATTCGGCGAGGTTACTGCGCACCGCTGTCGCGGGTATAGATGATTTTAAAGGTGTCGTTGGCGCAGTGGCCGACAACCTGTGCGCCGGGCTGATCGGGCTGGTCGTTCGGGACTATCGTCAGGCTGAAGCCCGATTCCGGGACGCCGTTGTTGATGATTTTTTGCTGAATATCGCTTTTTACCCGCTCGCAGGAATCCGGCGCCGCGAAAGCAGCGGTCGAACCCAGAAGCAGAGCCGCACATAGCCAGGGTGATAGTTTCATCATAAACTCCTTATTAACGTTATCCAGACTTAAGCATAGCAGAAGTGGTGTAAACAATTGTATTTGCTAATATGATTGAACTATGCACAAAAGGAATCGCGCGTGAAAAAACGGTTGTTGCTGTTACTGGCTGTCGGGGCGCTTAGCGCCTGCGATGAAAAGGGCGCGCCGCAGGCCTTCACCCCGGAAATGGCCAGCTTTTCTAACGAATTTGAGTTCGATCCGCTGCGCGGGCCGGTGAAAGCGTTTAGCCAGACGCTGTATGACGAACACGATCAGGTGGTGAAGTGGGTTAAAGGGCGTTTATCCAGCGAAGGGTGTTTTGACCTGCTGGCATTTGAGGATCGGGAGAATAAAACCGGCGCGGCGTTGGTGCTGGACGCTAACTACTACCTGGATGCGCAAAGCCACGAAAAGCGCCTGCGTTTACAAGGCAAATGTCAGCTGGCGGAAATGCCCTCGGCGGGGGTCTCCTGGGAAACCGATGATAACGGGTTTGTCGTCACCGCTCGCGGCAAGGAGAGTACAGCGACGTACCGCTACGATAGAGAAGGCTATCCGCTGGGCAAAACCACCATAGCCAAAGGTGAACAATTTACGGTGGCCTCAACGCCGTCATCCGATCCGCGCAAAAAAATGGACTACACCGCAGTGAGCACCTTCAATGACCGCGCGCTGGGCAACGTAAGCCAGACCTGCGATTACGACAGTCACGACAACCCGGTAAGCTGCGAGCTTAAGGTTGTCGACGACAGCGTGCAGCCTGCGTTAACCCGCCACTACACCATCAAAAGCACTATTGACTATTACTGAGCCGTCGGTTTCAGCAGCGTCTGGCCCTGCGGTTTATGCTCGGCCAGATACTGGTGCTGGAACAGGCACATGCGGATGGTATTGCGGTATTCGCCGTTAATAAAGAATTCATGAATCAGCTCGCCTTCCACCATAAATCCGAGCTTGCGGTAGATGTGGATCGCTTTTTCATTTTCTTTATCGACGATGAGGTAGAGCTTATACAGGTTGAGCACCATAAAGCCGTAGTCCATCGCGAGCTTAGCGGCGCGGGTGGCCAGACCTTTTCCCTGATAATCGGGAGAGATAATGATCTGAAACTCGGCGCGGCGGTGCACGTGGTTGATTTCAACCAGCTCAACCAGTCCGGCCTTTTCGCCGTCGCATTCAATGACAAAGCGGCGTTCGCTCTGATCGTGAATGTGTTTGTCGTACAGGTCGGAAAGCTCAACAAAGGCTTCATAGGGCTCTTCAAACCAGTAGCGCATAACGCTGGCGTTGTTGTCGAGCTGGTGGACAAAGCGAAGATCTTCGCGCTCAAGCGGGCGGAGTTTGACGTGATAAGCGTCAGTCATGGGAGTACCTGTGTGTTATAGCGAAGTTTTGGTGATTGTGGCGCCCGTGCGGGCGCCATTCATTACGGGGTAATGGTGCGACCGGTGCGGCGGTCAAGGCAGCGCAGGGTGTTGGGCTCCCAGTACGCGTTGACGTTCGCGCTCTTCTGGCAGTTGTCCTGGGCGTCAAAAGCCACGTCGGCTTTATCCCACTCTTTTTCGGCGCGCTTGTTGACCTTCTGGCGTAAAGTGCGGGTGTCATTCCACTGCTCTTTTTCCATGGCGGCCTGCTGGCGGCTCTGGGCGCTGTCGCCGGATTCGATGACCAGCTTGTCCGTTTTGGCGAATGACGATGCGGTAAAGACCACCGCGCTCAGCGCCAGCAGGGCAGTCAGGCACCAGCGTTTGTTCAGTGTTGTGTTCATCACGATTTCCTTTAAGCGATTCCCTTGGATTGAGTTTACTACATCTCCTTTCGACGGCATACCCGACAAAACAGAGTAAACGACGGCCATTATTGCGTAGAATGCGTTAACGCTTGTTCAACTTACGACGCTTTGCATGTTAAAAACCACGCTGCTTTTCTTTGCTACCGCCCTGTGCGAAATCATTGGCTGCTATTTACCCTGGCTCTGGTTAAAACGCGGGGCGACGCCCTGGCTGCTGATGCCGACGGCCCTGGCGCTGGCGCTTTTTGTCTGGCTTCTGACGCTGCACCCCGAGGCAAGCGGACGGGTTTATGCCGCTTACGGTGGGGTGTACGTGTGTACTGCGCTGCTGTGGCTGCGCTTTATCGATGGCGTCAGACTCAGCCACTATGATTGGGCCGGCGCGCTGGTTGCGCTGTGCGGCATGCTGATTATTGTGGCCGGCTGGGGACGCGCATAGCCTCTTTTACTGAGTGAGCCGGGCCAGGTGATGCTGTCCCGGCCCATCTCTTCCTGCCTTCTCGCTCGCTTTCTCTGTTCACGCCGCTTTTATCCCCGATGAGATACTGTGATCTGCCGCGTCTTTTTCGATCGTTATACTTGTATGGTAGTAGGTCTGATGGTTTACTTTTACCCACTAACCGCACAGAAGTAAGGAATGAGAAATGAAGATCGTTGCCGCTGAAGTTTTCGTCACCTGTCCGGGGCGCAACTTCGTCACCCTTAAAGTCACCACTGATGACGGGATCGTCGGGTTAGGTGACGCGACGCTAAACGGTCGCGAGCTGTCCGTTGCGTCCTATCTGCGGGATCATCTCTGTCCGCAGCTGATTGGCCGCGACGCGCATCGCATCGAAGATATCTGGCAGTTTTTCTACAAGGGCGCCTACTGGCGTCGTGGTCCGGTCACGATGTCGGCGATTTCCGCTATCGATATGGCGCTCTGGGATATCAAGGCGAAAGCCGCAGGCATGCCGCTATACCAGCTGCTGGGCGGGGCTTCGCGCGAAGGCGTGATGGTCTACTGCCACACCACGGGTCACTCCATCGATGAAGTGCTGGATGACTACGCGCGCCACAAAGAGATGGGGTTTAAAGCGATTCGCGTGCAGTGCGGCGTGCCGGGGATGAAAACCACCTACGGGATGGCGAAAGGTAAAGGGCAGGCCTACGAGCCGGCAACCAAAGGCCAGTGGCCGGAAGAGCAGCTGTGGTCTACCGAGAAGTATCTCGATTTTACGCCACAGCTGTTTGCCGCGGTACGCGAAAAATTTGGCTTTAACGAGCATCTGCTGCACGACATGCATCATCGCCTGACGCCGATTGAAGCGGCGCGTTTTGGCAAGAGTATTGAAGATTACCGCCTGTTCTGGATGGAGGATCCGACCCCGGCGGAGAATCAGGCATGTTTCCGTTTAATTCGTCAGCATACCGTCACGCCGATTGCCGTCGGAGAAGTCTTCAACAGCATCTGGGATTGTAAACAGCTGATCGAAGAGCAGCTGATTGACTATATCCGCACCACCATTACCCACGCAGGCGGGATTACGGGGATGCGTCGGATCGCCGATTTTGCCTCGCTTTATCAGGTACGCACCGGTTCACACGGGCCGTCCGATCTTTCTCCGGTCTGCATGGCGGCCGCGCTGCACTTCGACCTGTGGGTGCCGAATTTTGGCGTCCAGGAATATATGGGCTATTCCGAACAGATGCTGGAAGTCTTCCCGCACAGCTGGACGTTTGATAACGGCTATATGCATCCGGGTGAAAAACCGGGGCTGGGAATTGAGTTCGATGAAAAACTGGCCGCGAAATACCCCTATGAACCGGCCTATTTGCCTGTAGCGCGTCTGGAAGACGGCACGTTGTGGAACTGGTAAAGAAGGAAGTCAAAATGAAAAGTATCGTGATTCGCCAGCCCAACGAACTGGTGATTGAAGAGCGTCCGATCCCGCAGCCTGCCGCGGGCGAAGTGCGGGTAAAAATTAAGCTGGCGGGGATATGCGGTTCCGATAGCCATATTTATCGCGGCCACAATCCGTTTGCCAAATACCCGCGCGTTATTGGCCATGAATTTTTTGGCGTTATCGACGCCATCGGAGAAGGGGTTACCGACAAAGCCATCGGCCAGCGGGTCAGCGTTGATCCGGTCATCAGCTGCGGCCATTGCTATCCTTGCTCGGTGGGCAAACCAAACGTCTGCACCTCTTTGGTGGTGCTCGGCGTGCATCGGGATGGCGGTTTTAGCGAGTACGCGGTGGTGCCGGCGAAAAATGCCTGGCAGGTTCCGAACAACGTGACGGACAGACATGCGGTGATGATTGAGCCCTTCACTATCGCGGCCAACGTTACCGGGCACGTTTCGCCAACCGACCAGGATATCGCGCTGGTCTACGGCGCCGGGCCAATGGGCCTGACGACCATTCAGGTGCTGAAGCGGGTGTATCGCGTTAAGCAGGTCATCGTGGTCGATCGCATTGATGAACGCCTGGAGATGGCCCAGCGTAACGGCGCGGATTGGGTGATTAATAACAGCGTCGTGCCTCTGACGGATACGCTGAAGGCGGAGGGGGTACTACCGACGCTGATTATCGATGCGGCCTGTCATCCCTCGATTCTACAAGAGGCGGTCACCCTGGCTTCTCCGGCGGCGAGAATTGTTTTAATGGGATTCTCGACGGAGCCTTCGCAGGTTGCACAGCAGGGTATTACCGGCAAGGAGCTCTCTATTTTCTCGTCGCGTCTTAACGCCAATAAATTCCCGGTGGTCATAAAGTGGCTGGAACAAGGCTTAATTAACCCGGAGGAGCTGATTACTCATCAATTTGCTTATCAACATGTTATCGATGCACTGGAGCTTTTTGAAAATGACAGGAAACGTTGCTGTAAGGTTTTATTAACCTTCAGCCAATAACAACAGGTGCGGACTCTGTATTCTACAATTAGAGATAATCATTATGACTACCGTAAAAAATGAGAGAACCACTTCCGATCTCATTCGTGCAGCCGTATCTGGTTGGTTAGGCACGGCACTGGAGTTTATGGATTTCCAACTCTATTCCCTTGGCGCAGCGCTGGTTTTCCATGAGATTTTTTTCCCGGAGCAATCCGCCGCCATGGCGCTGATTCTGGCAATGGGAACCTACGGCGCGGGCTATATTGCGCGGATCGTCGGCGCCTTTATTTTTGGTAAAATGGGCGACAGTATTGGGCGCAAGAAGGTTCTGTTTATTACCATCACCATGATGGGGATCTGTACCACGCTTATTGGCGTGCTGCCAACCTATGCCCAGGTCGGTATTTTAGCGCCGGTGTTGCTTGTGACTTTACGTATTATTCAGGGGTTGGGTGCCGGGGCCGAAATATCAGGTGCGGGTACCATGCTGGCGGAATATGCGCCGAAAGGTAAGCGTGGAATTATCTCTTCGCTGGTGGCTATGGGCACCAACTGCGGTACGTTAAGCGCCACGGCTATCTGGGCGGTGATGTTCTTCGTGCTGGACCGTGAACAGCTCGTCGCGTGGGGATGGCGTGTGCCGTTCCTGGCAAGCGTAGTGGTGATGATCTTTGCCATCTGGCTGCGTCTCAATCTGAAAGAGAGCCCGGTTTTTGAGAAAGTGAGCGAAGACAGCGTCCTGCAGAAAGAGATAGCGACCCAGGAAGGAACCTTTAGCGCCATGCTGAAAAGTAAGTCCTTCTGGCTGGCGACGGGTCTGCGCTTCGGACAGGCGGGAAATTCAGGATTGTTGCAAACTTTCCTCGCGGGCTATCTGGTTCAAACATTACTGTTTGATAAAGCTATCCCTACCGATGCGTTAATGATTAGCTCTGTTATCGGCTTTATTACTATCCCATTCCTTGGGTGGCTGTCAGATAAAGTAGGGCGTCGCTTACCCTATATTATCATTAATATTTCAGCCATTATTCTGGCGTATCCCATGCTGTCGATTATTGTGGATAAGAGCTATAGCGCGAGCACCATCATGGCGTCACTGATCGTCATTCATAATATCGCGGTATTGGGTCTGTTTGCGCTGGAAAATATCACCATGGCGGAAATGTTCGGCTCACGTAACCGCTTTACCCGCATGGCAATTTCAAAAGAGGCGGGGGGATTAGTCGCCGTAGGCTTTGGCCCGGTGCTGGCCGGTATTTTCTGCAATATGACCGGTTCCTGGATGCCCATTGTTGTGATGCTGGTGTGCTACTCCATCATTGGCTTAATTTCCGCCATTCTGATGCCTGAAGTGCGTGACCGCGATCTGAGCTTGCTGAATGACGCCGCAGACTGCGCGCCGCAGAATAAAGCGGTGGGTAACGGGCAATATATTTAAAAAACACAAACTCCGCACCGAATGATGATCGCCGTAAATAACATTATGCCGGGCCATTAGCCCGGCATTTTCACTCTTTTATTCTCAGAAATACCGAAAGTATAACTCGCCCATCTTCTTGTATGGTAGTTGATAAAAGTCAAAGATATCATACCAATTGCATGAGATGGTTTATTTCACCAGCCGGTACCCACTTACCGTGGGGATCCAGAAATCATAAATATGAGAGCCACCATGGAACATATGCTATTAACAGCGAACGCCACGCTGCCAGCTTACGATCGCAACCGTCTTATTCCACGCATCGTTCATTTGGGCTTTGGCGCATTTCATCGCGCTCACCAGGCGGTATATGCCGATATTCTGGCGACAGAACACGGCAGCGACTGGGGCTATACCGAAGTGAACCTGATCGGTGGCGAGCAGCAAATCGCCGATCTGCAACAGCAGGATTTACTTTACACCGTCGCCGAAATGTCGGCGGATGCCTGGACCGCCCGCATTGTTGGCGTGGTCAAAGAGGCGATGCATGCCCAGGTCGATGGTCTGGAAAGCGTGCTGGCAAAAATGTGCGAGCCTCAGGTCGCTATTGTGTCATTGACCATTACCGAAAAAGGCTACTGCCACTCGCCGGCCAGCGGTGAACTGCAGTTAGATCACCCGTTGATTGTTGCCGATTTGCAAAACCCTCATCAACCGAAATCCGCGCCGGGCGTGGTGGTAGAAGCGCTGGCACGCCGTAAGGCGGCAGGTCTGCCGGCCTTCAGCGTGATGTCCTGCGACAATATGCCGGAAAACGGTCACGTCATGCGTAATGTCGTCTGCGCCTATGCCCGCGCCGTGGATGCCGAATTAGCCGAGTGGATTGCGCGCAGTGTCACTTTCCCTTCTACTATGGTTGACCGCATCGTACCGGCGGTGACTGCCGAAACGCTGGAGAAAATTGAACAGCTCACCGGCGTTCGCGACCCGGCTGGCGTCGCCTGCGAACCGTTTCGTCAGTGGGTCATTGAAGACAACTTTGTCGCCGGTCGTCCGCAGTGGGAAAAAGCCGGCGCTGAGCTGGTGTCGGACGTGCTGCCCTTTGAAGAGATGAAGCTGCGCATGCTGAACGGCAGCCACTCGTTTCTTGCCTGGCTGGGCTATCTGGCGGGATACCAGCATATTAATGACTGTATGCAGGACGAAAACTACCGTCGCGCCGCGCGTGCGCTGATGCTGGAGGAGCAGGCGCCGACGCTGAACGTGCAGGGTGTGGATCTGGCACGCTATGCCGGTCTGCTGATCGAGCGCTATAGCAACCCGGCGCTGAAGCACCGCACCTGGCAGATAGCGATGGACGGCAGTCAGAAACTGCCGCAGCGGATGCTGGATTCGATTCGCTGGCACCTGGCGCATGGCGGCGACTTTACGCTGTTGGCAATGGGCGTCGCGGCCTGGATGCGCTATGTCAGCGGGGTGGATGACCAGGGGCAGGCGATTGAAATCTCCGATCCTTTACTGCCGGTGATTGCGCAAACCGTACAGAATAGCGCAGACGGCGAAGAACGCGTGCGCGCACTGCTGGGTATTGAGGCTATTTTCGGTGCCAGTCTGCCCCAGGAGAGCCGTTTCGTGAACGCGGTGGTTCGCGCTTATTTATCCCTGCAGCAGCACGGCGCAAAAGCGACCGTAGCGGCCTGGGCTCAGGCAAACTAATTTATTTCACCCGCGTGCCGCCGGTCCCGGCGGCATTGCCCTCATGCTGTATCCCTGAACGCTTTTCCCGCCAGAAATATATTTCCCGTCAGGCGCAATCTTTGATCCAGATCGTTGAATATACATAACTTTATCTAACAACAGTTAAGTATAAATAACTGATGTTTATTTTAATGAATTAAATATTTATCTGGATGATTATTCATTCTCCTGGTGAAGTAAATATGGCATGATGAGTTAACTTACTAAGTTTCCTCAGAAAAAAGGAGAACGGACTATGTACAAAAAAATTTTGCTGCCCGTAGACGTTTTTGAAATGGATTTAAGTGACAAAGCGGTTCGCCATGCTGAGTTTTTAGCATCAGCGGATGAAGGGGAGATTACGCTGCTCAACGTTCTGCCGAACAGCAGCAGCTCAATTTTACGCGGTTTTGCGGCCGATATACGTAAGTTTGAGGCCTATATGCGTGAGGAATCTGAGAAAAAGATGAAGACAATATCCCGTCTGTTCTCCATTCCCGCCGGGCGGATTCATTCCCGAGTGGTCTTTGGCAACGTGCGCGATGAAATTCTGGCGGTGAGCGGCAATGAGGATTTTGACGTTATCGTTATTGGTTCCCGCAAGCCGGGTATATCCACTCATCTTCTTGGTTCAAACGCTGAGTCGATTTTACGTCACGCTAAAATACCGGTTCTGGTTGTCAGGTAAGAGTCATCATCAATCTCTCGCGGCAGATAACCTGTTCTGCCGCAACTCGTTTTATTCCTCGCTGAACCAGTCGCTGTTTTCCTGACGAACAAGCAGCACGGACTCGCTAATTTCTTGCAGATGCAGGCGCATGGCTTTTTCAACCGCATCCGGATTGCGGGCGACCAGCGGCTGGAAAATATCATAGTGCTGACGCAGCATCATATCGGGCGGGGTCACATGATCGAGGCTCATATAGCGCACCCGGTCAATGGTGGCTTTAATATTCTCGACGGTATCCCAGGCGAGCTGGCAGTCGGCGATTTGCGAGAGCTTCTGATGAAATTCGTCATCCAGCTGGAAAAAATCCGTTAACTGCTGCCGCTCCACCGCCGTACGCTGCTGATTGAGATTTTGCTCAAGCTGGTAGAGCTGTTCATCATTCACCATTCCGGCGGCGCGTCGCACCACGGCGCATTCGATGGCCTGGCGGACAAAACAGCCGTTACGCACCTGCGAGAGCGAGATTTTATTCACGTAGCTGCCGCGCTGCGGACGGATCTGAATTAAGCCATTTTCAGCCAGTTTTATAAAAGCTTCGCGTACCGGTTGCCGGGAAACGTCAAAGCGCACGGAGACTTCTTTTTCCGAAAGAGGGGTGCCTGGCGGGATCAGACAATGGACGATATCCCGACGCAGGATACGATAAATTTGCTGATTAACGGGCTGTGTCGGATTCAGGTGTGCTTCTGCGGCCATGGATGATTACTTTTATATGAGGTATTTGCGCTATTTTACGCGTTTTTTGCCTTCCAGCCCAGACCCGGCCCGCGGGCCGGGTTACAGAGCTTAGCCCTGGCGGTGCACGTTCAGTCCGGCAAAACTTTGGCTGACCGGCATGATTTCCAGGGTATTAATGTTGACGTGTTTTGGCAGGGTTGCGACCCACCAGACCGCTTCGGTGACGTCTTCCGGAGTCAGGGCCTGAGTATTTTCGTAAGCTTTCTCGGCTTTAGCATCATCACCTTTAAAGCGCACGTTAGAGAACTCGGTGCCGCCGACCAGGCCGGGCTCAATATCGGTCACGCGAAGGGCGGTACCGTGAAGGTCGGTACGAAGATTGAGGCTGAACTGACGCACAAACGCTTTGGTCGCGCCGTAGACGTTACCGCCAGCATAAGGCCAGGCGCCGGCGACCGAACCGATATTGATTACGTGGCCGCGATTACGCTCAACCATACCCGGCAGAACGGCGCGGGTCATATACACCAGCCCTTTGTTATTGGTGTCAATCATGTCTTCCCAGTCTTCAATGTTGGCTTTATGCGCGGGCTCCAGTCCCAGCGCCAGCCCGGCATTATTGACGAGAACATCAATCGCCTGCCAGTCTGCCGGCAGTCCGGCAATCAGCTCTTCAATGGCTGCACGGTTGCGCACGTCCAGCTGGGCGGTATAAAGGTTCTCGCCCAGCTCATCTTTAAGCGTTTTCAGGCGTTCTTCGCGACGCCCGGTGGCAATCACTTTGTGACCGTTAGCGATAAAACGGCGAGTAATGCTTTCACCAAAACCCGCTGTTGCTCCGGTAACCAGGATAATCATCTTACTGTTCCTCAACGATTTTTGTGTCTTCATACCATAGCACGCGATCCCGGCGACGGGTAATGGAAATCACCAGACCTCTCCGCCGAACGCGGCGGTGAACAGAGTAATCATTGCGGTCAATCAATGAGTTGCCTAATCTTACAGAATAATCGTGTTCAGGAGATGAAGATGTCGGAGAACAATCCTTTTTTTAGCGTCAGTCTGCTGCCTTATCAGGCGCCGCGTTTCGATTTGATTGACGTGAGTCATTACCGTCCGGCCTTCGACGAGGGCGTTCGTCGCCAGCGCGCAGAGATTGCCGCTATCGCGAATAACCCGCAGCCGGCTGATTTTGCCAACACGCTGGAAGCCCTGGAACAGAGCGGCCAGCTGCTGGCTCGGGTAACCAACGTCTTCTTCGCTATGGCGGGCGCGGAGACCAATCCGGCCATTCAGGCGCTTGATGAGCAGTTTTCCTCTGAGCTGGCGGAACTGGCGAATGATATCTGGCTCAACGATGCCCTTTTTCAACGCGTGAAGCAGGTGTGGGAGCGGCGAGAGTCGCTCTCCCTTGACGCCGAATCCCGACGTCTGCTGGAGGTGACCTGGCAACGCTTTACCCTTGCGGGAGCCACGCTTGCGGACGATCAAAAAGCGGCGCTTCGCGCGCTGAATACCGAAGCGGCAGCGCTGCAAAGCCAGTTTCAGCAGCGCCTGCTGGCGGCGGTAAAATCTGGCGGTCTGGTGGTGGATTACGCTCATCAGCTCGCGGGGCTTAGCGACGATGAAATAAGCGCAGCGGCAGAAGCCGCGCAGGAGAAGGGATTAGGTGGGCGCTGGCTGCTGCCTTTACTCAATACAACCCAGCAGCCCGCGCTGGTTTCGCTGCAGGACCGGCAGACGCGAGAGAATCTGTTTGCAGCAGGCTGGACGCGAAATCAGAAGGGCGATGCGAATGACACTCGCGAGCTGGTACTGCGGCTAGCGGAGCTCCGCGCGCGCAAAGCGCAGCTGCTGGGCGCTGATGACTTCGCCAGCTGGTCAATGGCCGATCAGATGGCGGGCGATCCGGCAGAGGCGTTTGCCTTTATGCGGCGAATCGCTCCGGCGGCGAAGGCGCGGGCCGAGCAGGAGCTGGCGGATATTCAGCAAGTTATTGATAATGAAGGCGGTGATTTCCGCGCGGCGGCGTGGGACTGGCTCTATTACGCCGAGCAGGTGCGCAGGGCGAAATTTGCCATCGATGAAGCGCAGCTCAAGCCCTATTTTGCCCTCGACCGCGTCCTGCGCGACGGCGTGTTCTGGACGGCGACACAGCTGTTCGGTATTCGCTTTGTCGAGCGATTCGATATTCCGGTTTATCATCCGGACGTGCAGGTATGGGAAATTATCGACGCTAACGGAGAGGGAATTGCGCTGTTCTACGGCGACTACTTCTCGCGGGACAGCAAAAGCGGCGGGGCGTGGATGGGCGTATTTGTTGAACAATCCACCCTGCGTGCGCAGCATCCGGTAATTTATAACGTCTGTAACTACCAGAAACCCAAAGCCGGACATAGCGCGCTGCTTTCCTGGGATGAGGTCATCACCTTATTTCACGAATTTGGGCATACCCTGCACGGCCTGTTTGCCAGCCAGAAGTATGCCAGCCTGTCGGGAACCAATACGCCGCGCGATTTTGTTGAGTTTCCTTCACAGATTTATGAACACTGGGCCAGCGAGCCGCAGGTATTTGCCCACTATGCGCGGCATCATCAAACCGGGGAAATCATGCCGGCCGCGCTGCGCGACAGCATGTTCCGCGCGGCGAAGTTTAATAAAGGCTACGACATGAGCGAACTGCTCGCAGCGGCGCTGCTGGATATGCACTGGCATAGCGTGAGGGAGGATAAACTCCCGGACGATGTTGATGCGTTTGAAGCCGCGTCCCTGCGTGCGGAGAATATGGATCTGGCCGCCGTGCCGCCGCGCTATCGTAGCAGCTACTTTTCGCATATCTTCGGCGGCGGCTACGCGGCAGGCTATTACGCCTATCTGTGGACGCAGATGCTGGCCGATGACGGCTACCAGTGGTTTGTTGAGCAGGGTGGTTTAACCCGTGAAAACGGCCAGCGCTTCCGTGAAGCGATTTTGTCTCGCGGCAATAGCACTGATTTAGCTGAACTTTATCGCCAGTGGCGCGGACACGATCCGCAGATTGAACCGATGCTGGAAAACCGCGGGCTGAGCTAGTCGCGCGTTTTGACGAGTAGAAGAAGACCGGGCGCAGCGCCCGGTTTTTTATCCAATTTTTCCTTCCCCAAACTCTGCAAAACGTCTCCGCCCAATTTAGCGCCCTCGGAATGGTTTGTCCTGTTATGGTAATCCCGTGCATCGACGCGCTGGCCACTTTTGCATAAAAACATGAAGCCCGGCATAAAGTGTTTTTTAGCGAAAAATAATATTAATATATTAAATATAGCTTCCTTGCAATATTAGGAGTTTACTTACATTGTTGCATGGATTTCTTAAATTTAATAAGCGAACTTGCTCTGTGAATGTTTTTCACTCTATCATCTGTCTTATCTCTTGCATATCTTTTATTGAACGGATTGAGTATGGCTAATATATTGCTTCTGGTATTCGCGGTTTTTTTATTGCTGGTTTCACTGATTTCTGGATTTTCGTATTTTAAAGACAGAAAAAAGCAAAAGTTGAGTTTTAAAAGCAAGCGTATGAAATTCAATTAAAATAGAGAGATGTTCTTCTCATAACGATGGAAGAGAATCTGATAAGCTCCTGGTTGTTTTCTAACTGGAATTTCTTCATTATTCGCAATTTATGGGAGTATACGGTTCTGTGATCGATGCCCAGGTTTTTTGCTGTTTCATTATTGTTAAGGCCAAGATTTATGGCATTAATGATTTTTAGTTGCGAACGACTCAATGACTGATGCGGGCATTTTAAACAGCGATTCTTCTCTATCGTTATACGTTTCTTATCGCCCGCGATAAATTCATCAAAGAGAATAGACAGGTTTTTTTTGATTGTTTCAAGGCTGTTTTTATGAAATAAAATGACAGCATTTTGAACGCATAAAGGCAGCAGGCAAGGATTAAACGTTATTTCTTTTTTGGTGAAAATTACCACCGCTGGACACTCTGATTTGTATTTTTTCATTTCCTGACATAATAAATACTCGCCAACCTCCATCTCAGTAAAAATTATGTCTGGTTTTGTGAGGTGATCTTGTATGTTGTTTCTTTGGAAACAAAGGTCGCCTATGCCTTTGGTGCTGGAAATTTCTTGGGTAAGTTCCTCTATGGCCTTTTCTAAATAAATGTTTTTGGTAATGATGGCGATTTTTAGCATGATTTTCTTATTTTTAAAAAGACGGAGGAAAAAATTTCGACCGCCGTATGATGTTTTATTTAAGTAACGCCTGATGAGATTAGGATATTTCTTATTTAATATAATGGCAATAGGTTTTAAGAAAGAACAGATTTACTTTTTAATAAAAATTCGCAGCCAAATCAGTACTTTGTGTAGGTGATTTGTTTGTTTTTCAGCATTTTTAATCGCACTAAATGCCAAGATTTGTTATGCCACTATTAATTTGCATTCACGGTTTTTATTAATTAATGGCAATCATTCAGAAAATCATTATGAATATAGCATCCAAAGCTAATCTTTAGCGGCGTCCATTGAATCATAGGGCGAGACGCTATTCGTCATTTAACGGCATGCATGCCGTTGATTTGATACTTCCACCGCGTAGCTATCCGGGACGCGTTGAGCAGGGCGGTTTAACCCACGAACAGGGCCAGCGCTTCCGCGAGGCCATTTTGTCTCGCGGCACGGGTTTTGATTTAACTGCGCTTTATCGCCAGTGGCGCGAGCGCGCTGTTAAGAGTGAACTGATGCTGGAAAACCGCGGTGCCAGGGCATGGCTAAAATGCATTCGCATTCGATTTGACCTTAGCGATAAACCTTTCTGTAAGGGACAAGCCTTCGATGATTTCCTTATCGACTACGGTAATTCCGTATTGGGCAATTAACTCCAGCAGTCCGTCATAGGTCTGTATGAGCTCCAGAAGGCTGTAGATTGTTTTGCGATCGGAAACGGAGGGCATCTCAGAGTTTGCTGAAGATTGATTAACAATCCACTCAAGATTGGCTTTGATTTTTTCTATATCAAGGTAACTATACATATTTCATGGGCTTAAATCCTCATTTCAAGATTTTTTTGAGAAAACGCGTTTCTGACTTCACAGGAAAAAGCTATTGAATAACATCCAAAAACTCTGTTCTGAGAGATGTCGATGATCAAGCCGGATGGGGGCTAGCTGCAGAAGCGGTCATGTCCAAAAGTGCTGCTACTGGCGTATCCCCTAAAGAAGGGCGCGATGTGCGTAGACTTCATTATGGAACGGATCGCCGATATATCAAGAAATCAGCGGATAAAATGTGAATAAGTAAATTTTACTGCGGATAAGGCTGCTCACCTGCAAACCGTATGCAAGAGCTGCAGGTGAGCAATGTGCTATGGAGGCAGTACCATAGCGGCAAAATTTTAGCCTCGCGCTTTGGGCAAAACCAACAAAGCGTTTACCGCCGGGAACATTTTAGGACTTACCTCACTCATCACCGTGCGCAAGGCAAATGAAAACAGGGTATCAACGGGGCTCAATATGATGTCTGCCCCAGGTTCCGCGAAAATTACGATAATGGCCAAAAGAGGCGGTGAGACAAAGCATATAGCCAAATGATTCGCAGCCTTCTTCGACGACATTTTTTACCACTCTGACATATCCATCATTGAGAATTGCATGCCATAAGCCCTGCATGCCGAAGAGCCGAGAGAAGACCAGAATAGCCAACAGGCCGCTGATTAATACGCCGTACCAGGGTGTACGGGTATATTGCGCCAGCTGTGCCAGGGTTTGACGATAATGGATAAGTGGATAAATTAAGGCTAACAGGGCTGCAGTCAGCGCAAACCACAGCCAACTGCCGTGAGAAATAAGATCAAAAAGGGCGTCCAGCTCACGAATGAGCATGGCAAGGAAAAAGCCGCCAACAAGAATATGACAGTAGCGCATGGCGTTATACTGCTTCGCAAGCCGAAAATGAATAAAAACGATGGCCGTTAAAACCAGCTCCTGTACAATTTCGGTGAGTGATAATTCAGAAATATTATAATCCCAAAAGTGGATATCGACCCAAAGGCACAATACCACGAATGCGCAGGCAGAAGCCGCGCCAAGAAAGAAGAGCAAGCTTTTAAATACAGTCATTAATATCACCCATTTTGTTTACGGCTAACAGGATAAATGACGATGATGTAAATGCTGTTCACTTTGTGCGGTATATACCCGTTATACTTCAAGTTGCCTGTGCGTTGGCTTTGTTACTCGGCCTGCGGCTTCGCCCCTTGGGGCCAGCGTAAGCGCTGTTCAAGGCACGAGTACCTTGTCCTGCAACTCGAATTATTTAGGGTAATAATAACCTTTTTAACAGCTAACGCGGATTAGCGTATTTTGCGTCATGTTTTACGGGCATAACGCGAGCGCGACTGGAATAAACCGAGAGGCAGGTGGATATTGGCTGAGGGAGGGAAAATTATCTGGTTAATAAAGGACGCAGATCCCGGCGTCCCATTGCGGATAAGAACAGAACGGCTGGAATTACCCAACGGTGCTTCGCTTGCACGAGTCCAAAGAAATTGCGCGGCAGGTTGTGACTCTGGTATTGGCAGGCCGGGTAAGGCGTCAGCCGCCACCCGGTGAAGATCCGGGGAAGATGTTTAAACAGGTTTGTCATCACTCCCAAACCGGGCGCAGAGCCCGGTTTGTTGAGCCATACGCTTTCACACCTTAAGCAGTTTTACCGTGGCCTCAATGTCTATCTCATCTTCCGAAAAGATGAGGGTGGTTCCCTGGAAGGTGGTAATGGCCAGCTTTTTCACCGAGCGCATTTCGCCAGGCTTAGCGGTGGATTTTGGCCTGATGTTTCCCATCAACAGGCCTACGGAAAGGACCGCATTCTCTTTGTCGATGCGGGCATCGGCGGGCTCTTCCTCGCTGTACACCAGGAAAGATTTGATCGATGTAAGCTTAATCCGCTCGCCTGCAATATAGATATATTTGCTTTCCGGCAGGACTTTTACCGCATAGGCTGACAAACCCTTGTTATTGGTGGTGGGTTCGAAAGTGACTGCTGCATCTTTTTTAATGAGTTCAGGGTTGGCAACCTTAATCACATGAAAATAGCGATTATCGCCGTTTTCATCTTTGATAAATCCAAAACCTTTATCTTTAAACCACGTTGTGATCGTTCCGTTCATCGCCGTTACCGCCTGGTTAATCGTTTATCTACTCAATTTTTGCCGCGCGCAGTGTAAAGCACAACGCCTGCGCAGACCAGGCCTGAATCGCCGGTCTGCGCAGGCCCGCATTGCTTACCACATTAAATCATCGGGAACTTTAAAATCAGCATACGGATCGTCTTCGTCCTGCTCTTCCGCACTTAGCGCGCTGTTTAAGACAATGCTGCTGGCGTCGCGCTGGGCGATTTTATCGGCGACGCTTGCCGGGATAATCGCGTATTTGCTCTCGCCGTCGTTATCGCCGGCCAGACGCGCAATGGCGAGACGGCCGCTAATCAGCTGTGCCTGGGTGGGTTTATCCACGGCGATTTTTTTAATGAAGTTGTTATCCGTGAAGTTAAAATCAATATTGCCTTTTGAAATATCGATTTTATTCATTTCAATAAGCTGCTTAACCTGCGCTTTATACTCTTTCGAGAGCGCCGCCTGCTTTTGCTGCTCGCTAAGCTGCTTATCTCGCTCAAGCTGCGCTTTTTTATTCTCTTCCACTGCTTCTCTGGCTTCGCGAGCCTGAACGCGGGACTTTTTCGCCGTTCTCTGAACTTTGGCCATTTTTTTGCTGGTCACTAACCCGGCTTTAAGCATTTGTTCTTGTAAGGTGAGTTTTGTCATCTTCGTGTCTGAATCCGCTGAATAATGAGTGAGATTATACCTGCAAATGTCCGGGATGTACCAGGCGGTATGATGCGCATAAAGCAATTGCATAAAAAATCACTATTATCGCCATTTGTTTGCTATAAATGCATCTTTATTGATTTTTTATGAGGTGTAGAGATGATTGTCAGAACCTGGCATGGTTGTGTTCCCGTTGAGTTTGGCGATGCGTTTGCGGTTCATTTGCAGGCGACAGGCGTACAGCATTCCCAGGGCATCAGCGGCAACGCGGGGGCATTTGTCAGACGGGAAACGCAGGGGGAGTGGGAACACTTCTTCCTGGCAACGTACTGGCACAATCTGGATGCGGTCATCGCCTTTGCCGGTGAAGCGTATCATGTCGCAGTGACCTATGCGGATGATGAGCAATTCCACCTGTTGTCCGACCCTTACGTTTTTCAGTTTGACGTAGCTGAAGTCGTGGCGATTTGAGTCAGCGTTAGCATAAGCGCGCCGGAGGCAAAAAATTAAGGCCCGAAGGGCCTTAGAATGGGTTATTTCCGTCCCGCCAGTAAACCAATCACCAGCCCGATAGCGCCGGCCGCCAGCAGCCCGGTCAGCGGATTTTCCCTTACGCGCTCGGAGACCTCTGAAACGGCATCCGACGCCTGAGCGGCGTACTTACGGGCCGCGCCTTTTAGCTGATGTTTAGGCGAATCAACCGCATCACCAAATTGCTGCTGGGCTTCCCCGGCGAATTCATTGACTTTGTTGCTCACTTTGTCCGCCAGATTCTGCGCGTCGTTTTCATACTCTTGTGATGACATGGGAGTCTCCTTTCGTTTGACTTATTTAAGTCTAGTGGCTAACAAGCGAAGTACAAATGCTCAGCCGTCGGCGAGCCTCACTCCAGGAATTTTCCACAACGTCCGGGATATAAACCAGGCTGCAGTTTCTGCCACAAAAGTGCTACACTCTGGCGAAAAAAAAACGTCACCAGAATGGGGGGATTGCCGTCATTTCAATTGATTAAGGTAATTCTTAGATATAAGATCCGTCGGGCGCGGGGGCAGGAAAGGCAGCAATTCATAAATAAGAACTATTGATGTTCACAATTCCTCTTTTTTCCTTCATCATTTGTCAGCTTTTACTCCTAATAATCAGCGCTTAGCTCAGCATAAGAAAGAAATTTTTTTACTCAAGGCCGGTATGAACTATAAGAAAGTACTGAAGAACACGTTGCTGCTTGCTCCCGTGGCGATCCTGAGTCTGCAAACCCCAGTCTGGAGCGCAGAGGCCACGAAAACGGCGACCTGCCAGAAGGCGTCGCCTGCGGTGGACAAAGAAGGCGTGCCGTTACCGCCCGTTGTTGGTAAAGAGGGCGCTCAGCCGGCCTCCGCTAAAGACAAGTCCGGCCACGGCGGCGCAACGGCCAACTGTCAGCCTGCGGCCATCGAAAATTAATCATTGACCTCAACCCGGGAGGGACATGGTGCACCCGTTAATTAAGGTGATGCTGGTTGGAGGGAAGGGCGACGGCCTGATGGTTAGCGTTGCCGATAACGCGACGGAGATTTCCGTGACGCCTGCGCAGTACGGCGCGAAATCCGGCCAGCCGCTGAGCTACAGAATCGTATCGCAGACTATCGACGATGAACGCTATTTTTTCGGCGTTTTCAACGAGAGCCATGAGGATACGGACAAACTCAAAAGAGTCGCGCTGACCCGCGGCATGAAAAAACTCTTCAGCTAAGCCGGAGCCGGGCGGCAAGCAGTCGTCCGGTCCGCGCCTGTTTTGTTTTCCTTTCGCATCCGATACAGTAGCGCCAAACGCTTTTATCAGTTTCGGGAATCTATGATTAACCATATCCGGATAAAAAATTTCAGATCGGTCAGGGATATTGAGCTGGAACTCGGTGCGCTGAATATCGTCTTTGGCCCCAACGGCTGCGGTAAATCCAATATCTATAAAGCCATCCACCTGTTAACCGCCTGCGCCGACGGGAAGTTTTCCGGCTATATCAGCGATGAGGGCGGGCTGGAAAACATTATGTGGTCCGGGCCAGGCGCGCCGACCGACCGCTTTCCGCGGCGGCTGCAGATTGGCTGTCTGACCGACGAGTTTGACTACCAGCTGCAGGTGGGTTTTCCGGAAAAGCTGCCTTATCCTACCCAGTTTCAGCTGGATCCAATCGTTAAAGAGGAGTCGATCTGGCTGGCGGGATTTTCCCGACGTCCTTCATCGCGCGTGCTGGAACGTAAAAACCAGGCGGCGTTCCTGGTGGATGTGAATGGCGAAAAGAGTACTTTTACCGACGCCATTTACGAGAATGAATCGATTTTTGGCCAACTGGGCGAGCCGCACCGTTTTCCGGAGGTCTCGCGGGTCAGGGAAACCATGCGCCACTGGCGCTTTTATCACGAATTCAATATTGGCAGACTCTCACCGCTGCGACACCCGACGGTAGGCTACCGCTCGCCGGTGCTCGACAGCGATGGGCACAACCTCGCCGCCGCCTTTCAGACCATCGTGGAAATCGGCGCCGAAGAGCTGCTGCATGAGATCCTCGGCGAAGCGTTCCCGGCGTGTACCTTTTATTGTGAAAACGAAAACTCGCGTTTCTCGATGAAGATGCGCCGTAACGGCGTCTGGCGGCCTTTACTGGCGGCGGAAATGTCCGACGGCACGCTGCGCTTCCTGTGCCTGGCGGTGGCGCTATTAAGCCCGCGCCCTCCGGCATTTCTGGCCATTAACGAGCCGGAAAACAGCCTGCATCGCCAGATGTTCCCGGCGCTGGCCCGGCTGATTGTCGAAGCGTCCCGCTATAGCCAAATCTGGTTAACCAGCCACTCCACCGAGCTGGCTGAGCTGATTTCATCGATGGCGGAAGCGCGCCTTTACGGGCTGGAAAATAGCGACGGGGAAACGCGGATCGCCGGCTAGCGGCAACAGCCTTACCCGGCGTCTTAACGGTGTATTGCCGACGCGCCGCCGGAGGGTTTCCGGCGGCCTGGCGTTATGCTGCGGCCGGGAGCAGGGTTTTGCTGCCTTTCAGGGTAAACAGCGAAATGACGGTAAAGCTCAGGGTAATACAGCCCAGGATCAGATAAGCCTGATGGAAGCCGACGGTATCATACATCCGTCCTACCCACGCCGAGAGCACAACGCCCGACAGCTGTTTCGATAAATTAAAGCCGATCAGGAACAGCGTCGCCGAAAGTTTTGGGTTAAATGCCGACGAGATATATTTAAAGGTGCCAACCAGCAGGAAAGGGATCTCAAACATATGCAGCATTTTTAATATAATCACTTCCACCGCCGAGGTCGCGAAAGAGGAGCCTAAAATTCGGACTGACATAATTACCCCAGCTATTAACAGGGCATTCTTGGCGCCAATTCGGTTAATAATTGCCGGCGCGCAGAACATGATCAGCGCATTGAGTAATTCCCCACCGGTGGTCACGAAGCCAAACACTTCGGTGCCGCGCTGCGGGCTGGCGAAGAAGCCTTTAAAAAAGTTGGCGAACTGCTGGTCGAAAACGTCATAGACGCTGGCGACGCCAACGACATAAATAATAAAGCCCCAGAAGCGCGGCATCCGCAAGAGCTCGGCGGCGGTGCGCATGGAGAAAGCCTGACGGTTGGCGCCCAGGGCGTCGATAACCTCGGCGCTATTGCTGCTTTCCGGCTTCGAGACCCACAGCAGCACGCCGAGGATCAGCGCGAAGCCGGAGGCGATCCAGAAGGTAATATTGGGGTCGATACTAAACAGAATGCCGGTGATCGAGGCGCACAGCGCCCAGCCGACGCAGCCGGAGACGCGCACTTTACCGTATTCAAAACGGTTGGCGCGGCTGACGCGTTCAATATAGGCTTCTACCGCCCCGGAGCCGCTGGAGAAGACGATCCCCAGATAGATCCCGCCCACCAGCGCGCCCGCGATGATATTCATCTGCAGCAGCGGAGAGAAAACAAAAATAAAGAACGGGGCAAACAGGATTAATAAAATCGTAATCGTCCACAGCAGATGTTTGCGCAGGCCGAGCTTATCGGAAATCAGGCCAAACACCGGCTGGAAAATTATCGCGAATAGCGAAATGGAGGAGAAGACGATCCCCGTTTCGGTTTTGGTTAAATGGTTTACTTCCGCCAGCCACACCGGGAAGAAGGGGAAGTAGGCTGACATAATGAAATAGTAGAAGAAAAAGAACAGCATGAAATATATAAAATTATGCCGTTCTCGTGGCGCGAGTTCAGAGAGTTTCATTGTGAATATTCCATATTATTATGCCTGTAAGGTTGGGGGCTGGCGCCCCCGATTATTATTGGAAATGAATCGTTAACTGATATTGCCATTGTGTCTCAAGCAGCAGCCATTGCTGTAGTACGCTGGGTGTCCAGGAGTCATCGCCGCCGATGCCCATGTGTTGAGCATCGAGCGCGATCCAGACGCCGTTTTCCGGCTTCATCCTGTGCCAGTGATCGGTCTCCATTAACTGCTCGGTGCTGTAGGGCTGTACGGAGAAGTGGAAATCGCCCGCGACGTGCCAGCGCCCCCAGTCCAGCGCTTTGTTATCGCAGCGCAGGCCGTTTTCCGTCGGGAAAATGTACGGTGTGGTCATCTCTTCCAGCGGCAGCTGCCAGCGGGAGAAACAGGCGCTGGTGCGGCGGTCCGGATAGTTTTCATGCGGGCCGTAGCCGAGCCAGGAAACCGGTTGATGCTGGTCCGGAACCTGGAAATTCAGCCCGATGCGCGGCAGAGGCGGCAGGGTGCCGGCGCGTTCGCCATTGACCGCCAGATGCAGCTTGCCTTCGCCATCAAACGTCATCCGCCAGTGGCTGACAATCACCACTTCGTCGCCGCGCAGATAGTGCCAGCGGCTATCGATAACCACTTCATGGGCCAGGCGCTGGGCGTCGCACTGTACGCAGCGGGCGCTGAGGCCGTAGAGCCCGGCGCTCTTCCAGCGTTCAACCCAGGCGTTGGGGTCGATGCGCTCCACTTCGCTGACGCCGATATCGTTATCCAGCGGGGCGCGCACAAACTGGTCGCGCAGCGGCGTCAGCAGCTGTTCCACACCCTCTACCTGCCAGTGGGTCAGCAGGCCGCTCTCCCGGTCGATAGTCCATTGCTGCGAGCCGCTGCGTACGGTCCAGGCCGCGTCGCTGCTCTCCAGCGCTGGCGCCGTGCCGACGGGGGAAGGCCGGCGCAGCGCCAGCGGGGCGGCGAGCGGGAACTGCTGCCAGGCGACGCGATGCCCGGCGTCGGACCAGGCGGTGGCCTGCGGCTGGACAACCTCCAGCGTCAGCCACACCGCTTCGGCGCCCACGGGCAGCGTCAGCGCATCGCACAGCGTCAGCTCGCCCTGGCCTTCAGGGCTCAGCTCAAGCTTCACTTGACCCTCGGCAAAGGTTTCTCCGGCGGCCTGGACCTGCCAGCGCAGCGCTTCGTTATCGGTGGCGCGGAACAGATATTCGCTGCTGATGCTGATACGCAGCGGGGATTGCGCAAGCAGGGTAAACTGGAAGTACTGCTGCGCGTGTTTCGCTTCAATTAATGAAGGGTGCGGGCGGCGGTCGGGGAAGACCAGGCCGTTCATACAGAACTGGCGATCGTTCGGCGTATCGCCAAAATCACCGCCGTAGGCCCAGCCGACGCTGCCGTCGTCGAAGGTTTTGCTGATGGCCTGATCCGCCCAGTCCCAGATAAACCCGCCCTGCAGGCGCGGATAGTCGCGGAAGGCCTGCCAGTAATCAGCAAAGTTGCCGAGGCTGTTGCCCATCGCGTGGGCGTATTCGCAGAGGATCAGCGGGCGCTGCTCGCCCGGCAGACTGATCCACTTTTTGATCCCCCATTTCGGCACCGTCGGAATCCGCTGATCGCGCTCAACGCGGGCGTACATCGGACAGATAATATCGGTGGTGGTGCTGTCGGCGCCTCCGCCCTCGTACTGCACCGGGCGGGAGGGATCGTTGCGCTTCAGCCAGTGATACATCGCTTCATGGTTGCCGCCGCCGCCGGATTCGTTCCCCAGCGACCAGATAATAATCGACGGGTGGTTGCGATTGCTTTGCAACATCCGGCTGACGCGGGCGCTGAAGGCCGGCAGCCAGGCCGGATCGTCGGAAAGACGATTCATCGGCACCATGCCGTGGGTTTCAATATTGGCTTCGTCAACGACGTACAGGCCATAGCGATTGCACAGCTCGTACCAGCGCGGGGTGTTTGGATAATGCGAGCAGCGCACGGCGTTAAAGTTGTTCTGCTTCATCAGCAGGATGTCCTGCACCATATCCTCTTCGGTCACCACCTGGCCGCGCTGGTGATGGTGCTCGTGACGGTTGACGCCGCGGATCAGCAGCGGTTTGCCGTTTAACAGCAGCAGGCCGTTTTTGATTTCAACCCGGCGAAAGCCGATATCCCAGGCTTCAGCCTCGATCGTTTCATCGCCCCGGCACAGGGACACCACCGCCCGATAGCAGTTTGGCGTTTCCGCGCTCCACAGCGCCGGTCGCTCTACCGGCAGACGAATCGCCGCGCGTTCGGCATAGCTTCCGCGCTCATCGATAATCGGCGAACCCGGCAACTGCTGGTGGCTGGCGACCAGACGATCGTCATCCCACAGTTCGATCTTCACCGTCAGCGCCTCCAGCAGCGCGACCGGCGCGGCGACGCTTAAATTCACCAGCAGCTCGGCATCCCGGTAGAGCGCATCAAGCTGCGGCGTAAGCTGAACGTCGCAGAGGTGGAGGGTCGGTTTGTTCAGCAGCCAGACCGAACGGAAGATGCCGCTCATGCGCCACATATCCTGGTCTTCAAGCCAGGTACCCGCGCTCCAGCGCATCACCATCACGCAGATGCGGTTATCGCCCGGCTGAAGGTAGGGCGAGAGATCGAAAGCCGCGGGCAGGCGACTGTCCTGCGAATAACCGACCCATTCGCCGTTGCACCACAGATGGAAAGCCGAATTAACGCCGTCGAAGATAATCTGCGTCTGGCCGTCGGTTCGCCAGCTCTCATCGACGCTGAACGTCAGCGAGTAGCAGCCGGTCGGATTCTCCTCAGGTACGCGCGGCGGCGTAGTGTCGATCGGGTAGCGGACGTTGGTGTAGATCGGAGCGTCGTAGCCTTCCATTTGCCAGTTTGACGGCACCGGCGTACTGCGGCTGTCCGGCAGATCGTCTTCCAGCCAGCGGGCATCCACGTCAAACGGGCTGCGGGCCCAGGAGAACTGCCACTGGCCATCAAGCCGGCGGCGGAACGCCGAGGGCTGGTTTTTCCGCGCCGCGTCGGTATCGCGCCAGCTGGCGAAAGTCGGGTGGGCCGGTAAACGGTTGAGATGGGTAATGGTCTGGTTCTGCCAGTCTTCGCGGGCGAGAATCTGATGGAACGTTGCTGCTGCGGCGGAATGAGAGTCGTGTTGTTGCATACGTATTCCTGACGGATAAGTGATAAAAATGTCATTCGCTAGACAATATAATTTTGTTATCAGTTATTTTCGCTATAGCCGCAATATTGGCGAAAATGAAACCCACTGGCGATCACGAAAAGCTGGAAAAACAGCTGATTTTTGTCGTCTTTTAAACATAAAATGTTAGCGGACGACATTGAGGTTTTAATTCAGAAGGAGTGCACTATGCAGCGTCGCCTGGCAACGCTTGACGATGTGGCCCGCGAGGCCGGCGTGTCTCAGCAGACGGTCTCCCGGGTGCTGAATAATCCGGACGTGGTGTCTGAACGAACCCGCGATAAGGTCATTCGCGCGATGCAGGCGCTGCGCTACGTACCGAACCGTTCCGCTCAGCTGCTGGCGGGGAAATCCGCGCCGTCGATTGGGCTGATAACCGCTTCGCTGACGCTGCACGCGCCTTCACAAATCGCCGCGGCGGTGAAAAGCTACGCCGGTCTGCATCAGCTTGAGGTCTCGATTGCGATGCCGGTGCAGGTCGACTATCCGTCGCTGCAGGCGCGGCTTAATGAGTTTCGCGCCCAGCATATTCGCGGCGCGATTATCAGCCTGCCGCTCGAAAGCAGCCTCGCGGAGCGGCTGGTGGTGGAAAACCCCGATATCGCCTGCATGTTTCTTGATGTTTCGCCGGAGACCGACGTGTGCTGCGTGCGTTTCGATCATCGCGACGGCTGCGGCGCGTGCGTGCGGCATCTCTGGGACGCCGGGCACCGGGAGTTCGGCCTGCTGGCCGGGCCGGAGAGCTCGGTCTCCGCGCGCATGCGATTGAGCAGCTGGCGCGAGGCGCTGCATCGGCTGGGCGTCAGTAATGCGGTGACGGTGTTTGGCGACTGGAGCGCCGCCAGCGGCTGGAACAAAACGTTTGAGCTCCTTCATCACCATCCGCGCATTAGCGCCATCGTGGTGGCTAACGATCAGATGGCGCTCGGGGTACTGAGCGCGCTGGCGCAGTTGAATCGCACCGGCAGCCAGGCGATCTCGGTCACCGGTTATGACGATACCGCTGACAGCCTCTACTTCCAGCCGCCGCTGACCACCGTCGCCCAGGATTTTAACGTTCTGGGAAAAAGGGCGGTTGAGCTGCTCATCCAGCTAATGGCTGCCCCGCAGATGAAGATCCGCGAGCTGCTGCCGACGCGCCTGATTATCCGCCAATCCACCTGGCCCTGCGCGGGCGCCAGGCAGGAGGAGCAAGAGGGTCTTGTCGCGCAGATCAAAGCGCTGGTGGAAAAGCTGTAAGCAACGGTCCGTTTAGCTTTCATTGATGTTGCGCGTGATAGCTTATCGGACAAGCGTACTCAGGGGGTTATGCCCTGAACGTAAAAATGCAAAACACAATCTATCCATGCAAGCATTCATTCACCGCCAGTCACATGGCGGTTTTTTTTTGCCCGTTTTCGGTCGTTAGAATATGGCGTTATTTTATTTAATTCTGCCTCCTGGTCGATTACTCGCCGCTGTTAAGCATAAATGCGCTGTTTTCACGCCGCGGTGTCAGAAAATTTCCCCGGCTTATACTTTTTTATCCAGCATAAAATGCTGTTGACCGGGGGCGGCAGGGCGCGCTTTTTTTAGCGCCATTCGGCTATGCTGAAAGCCAAAGCAGGCGAGTGAAAGGCAACGTCATGATGATATTAAAAGATAAAGAGCACGTGGACTCGGTTGACTGGCGGACGGTGGCGGAGATTATCGCCGCCGCAGGTCTCAATCAGCGGGACGTCGCGCTGGTGGAGCGCGCGTTTCGCCATAGTACCTTTTGCTGGTTTGGCTATGAAAACGGGCAGCTTATTGCCGTTGCCCGGGCGATTAGCGACCTGACCTGGTGCAGCTATCTGGCAGATGTCGCGGTGCACCCGCGCTGTCAGGGAAAGGGGTACGGGCAGCAGCTGATGCAATCGGTTAGCGATCGGCTGCGGCCGTTCGGCAAAACCTTCATCTACTCGGTGGTGGATAAAGTCGGCTTTTATCGCCGCTTTGGTTTTGAAACGCTGACCACGGGCATGGTCTGCGCCAGCGAAGAGGCGATAGCGCGTATGCGCGAGCAGGGATTTGTTGGCTAGTAAATACCGCTTAAAAAAACGCATTTACCAAACGGTTTAAATGGCTGCTGAATGAATCACTGCCATTACCCGCGCCGCTGAAGATTATTTCGCTGGCCCTTGCCGGTTGCTGCCGTAAATAATCGGATAAACTTAGTCGGCTACAGCCGGTCCAGTTAATTATGACAGATAGCCTGGGTTAAAAGGGTAAACTGTGTTACACAGTCCCATTCTCCTGGCAAACATCTGGATGGGATTATGCTGACAACTCTGATTTACAGAAGTCAGATGCATTTAACACAAGAAACCGATCTCATACTGCTGGTTGAAAAAGCGAATGCTGAGAACGCAGCACGCGGGATTACGGGCATACTTCTTTTAAAAGATAATGTTTACCTTCAGATACTTGAGGGGGATGAGTGCGTGCTTGAGCAGCTATTCAGCACGATCAAGCAAGACGATCGCCACCATCAGGTTGTCGAGCTGATGCGTGATTACGCGCCGCGCCGGCGCTTCGAAAACGTAGGGATGATGTTTTTTGACCTGAATAAACTGCAAACCGCCGACGTCCTGACAAAGGTTCGCCAGCTTAGCCAACTGAAAGGTTATCTTTCCACCGAAGAGCGCGTCTATAAATTTATCCATACTTTTATCAGTCAAAAAAGCGCTGCCGCGCCGTCACCCTTTTTACGGCCTGACAAATGGTCGCTTCATTCGCGTAAACATGCATTTCATGCGCCGCAAGAATCGTTTTTTGCCGGTCAATGCTGTCAGTTTGCTTTCCAGCCCATTATCGAACCGTTGGCCGGGAATATCACTTCGCTTGAAGCGCTTATTCGTGATAAAGACGGCGGTAGTCCCGCCAATTTCTTTGCCTCGATTCCGCCAGAGCAACGTTATAAAGTTGATCTCAAAGCGAAATCAGTTGCCTTTGCCCTGGCGAAAGAAATCAATATTGGCGACCATAAAATATCCATTAATATCCTTCCGATGTCTCTGGTTGTTATTCCTGATGCCATTGAATACCTGTTGCAGGAAATAAAAAAACAGGGTCTTGAACCCGAACAGGTGATCGTGGAGGTGACGGAAGATGAAATGATCTCCGGTTTTAGCCAGTTCAGCAGCGCGATAAAAAAACTGCGCGTCTCTGGTATGGGGCTGGCAATTGATGACTTTGGCGCCGGTTATGCTGGACTCTCGTTGTTGACAAAAATTCAGCCTGATAAAGTTAAAATCGACCGCGAGATTATTACCGATATCCATCAGAGCGGCCCTAAACAAGCGGTGGTAAGATCGATTATCAACTGCTGCCGTGAACTTGAGATTGCGGTGGTTGCTGAAGGCATAGAGCGGATAGAGGAGTGGTGCTGGCTCGAATCTGCGGGTATTAAACGCTTCCAGGGATTTTTATTTGCCATGCCGAAAGTCAACGGCGTCGGTGACATACGCTGGCCTGGGGAAAAGTGAAGCCTGATTTGCCTTAATGTACCGAGCGGTTTGCCTCCAACAGCAGCGCAGGCGAGGAGACATTGCGTATTCCGCCTGGAGTATCCCTATTTTTTGAAGCTGAACCGGCCAATAGTTGCTGATGGCCGGTAAGCTCATGACTAACCGCAAGCCCTGCATATTCCCAATCTATAACAGACTGACCCTTGTTAATCATCAAGCCTGTCATGACTGATTTCATCTTCGTGGGTGCTTATCAACTGCGTGAGCGCTATTTGTTCCTGAAACTTGGTCAGAAGCAGTTCTGCGTCCGTCTTCAGAACGTCTTCAGATGATTCCAGTACCGAATTTATCGCTTTCGTTACGCTGCTAACTAATTCCGCGACGCCGCCTTCCTTGCCGATAGCGAGCATCAGCGCGCTAATGAGCAAAGACTGCGCCTCGACCTGGGCAGCAAGCTGCTTACTTTCGGCATCCATGGCGGAAATTTTAGCAATTATGCTGAGAATGACATTATTCATTGTATCCCTCAAATCAATAAGTTAGAGCGGGTTGTTGATGGCTATATTCGCTGTTGATAATCCGAATTAACCATAGAACATAAATATGCCAGAAAAAATATCGGTAGCGTTAGTCAGGTTTTGGACATCACCAAAGTAAAGCATGAAAACGCGCCGGTCCCACTTCCATATTCCTCCAACGATCGCGCCCGACAGAGCGCAAAGGAGCATGAAGAGTGTGGTTGTTGAAAAGAAAGACGCCAGGCTTGAGGTCGTGTTTACCCTGGCCGACCTCTGATGTTTCTTGCTTCAGCATCAACTCATACAGGCGAACAGGAAAATGTGCGGATGTTTAACCGGCAGGACAAGCTCGTTGGCAAGAGCGGCTGGCTCTGTTCAACGAGATACAGCATGGGCTGACGCCAGACCATGAATATGGCTCATGTTGTAATGAAATTAACTCGCTTTCACTCATCTAATGGCTCTGGCATAACATGCTGTATTCGATATAGATAATATGAAGATGAAGACTGCTTATGGAAGCCTGCGCCAGCCTGCAACCATCAGAAAGGACTGCAGTTTTTATCTCAGAACTTAGGATGCACATCTGCAATGAATCAACAATTTACCTTTACTATTAAACGCACTCTCTTTGATGAAAACTATAACCCCTCAGAAAATACGCGTATTACAACCAACTTTGCTAATTTAGCAAGAGGGGAAAATCGCCAGGAGAATCTGCGCAATACCTTAGTCATGATTGACAATCGTTTCAATACGCTGGCGCACTGGGATAACCCCAAAGGCGATCGCTATGCCGTTGTGCTGGAAATTATTTCAGCCGAAATGAATATCAGCGCCACCGGCGATACCTTTCCGGTGATTGAAATATTGCAAACCAGCATTATTGATAAAAAGACCGATGAACGTATTGCGGGTATCGTTGGCAATAATTTCTCTTCGTACGTTCGCGACTACGACTTTAGCGTATTGCTGTTAGACCATAATAAAGGACGCGCAGGTTTTAGCCTTCCGGAAGGATTCGGCGATTTGCACGGCAACATATTTAAACATTTCGTCAATTCAGCGGAGTACAAGGCCAATTTCAAAAAATCACCGGTTATTTGCCTTAGCGTCTCCAGCAAAGACACCTATCACCAGACCGGAAATCAACATCCTGTCCTGGGGCTCGAATACCGCCCAGAGGGTTCATCGTTGACTGAGCAATATTTTGGCAAAATGGGCCTGAAGGTTCGCTACTTTATGCCGAAAAACAGCGTTGCGCCTTTGGCCTTTTATTTCTCAGGGGATTTGCTGAGCGATTACACGAGCCTTGAGCTGATTAGCACCATCAGCACGATGGAGACGTTCCAGAAGATATACCGCCCGGAGATCTACAACGCCAACTCTGCCGCAGGACTCTGCTATCAGCCCGATCTGCACCATCAGGACCATTCATTAACCAAAATTGTTTACGATCGTGAAGAGCGCAGCCAGCTGGCGGTAGAGCAGGGGAAGTTTACCGAAGAGCACTTTATTAAACCGTATAAAAATATTCTGCAGCAATGGTCTGCTCATTACGCTCTTTAAGACATCGCATATATAAGGCTATCGATAATGACAAAATTATTACCCACTTCAACAGCCGGCAGCTTACCGAAACCGTCCTGGCTTGCAGAGCCTGAGAAACTGTGGTCCCCATGGAAACTGCAGAATGAAGAGTTAATTGCCGGGAAAAAAGACGCGCTGAGCCTGTCCTTATTTGACCAACTGCGCGCCGGCATCGACATCGTCAGCGATGGCGAGCAAACCCGTCAGCACTTTGTTACTACGTTTATTGAGCACCTCAGCGGCGTCGATTTTGAAAAACGCGAAGTCGTTAAAATCCGTAATCGCTACGATGCGAGCGTTCCGACCGTCGTGGGCGCCGTCGAGCGTCAAAAACCCGTTTTTGTCGAAGATGCGCGTTTTTTACGTCAGCTCACCAGCCAGCCGATTAAGTGGGCGCTGCCGGGGCCCATGACCATGATTGATACGCTCTATGACAATCACTATAAGAGCCGCGAAAAACTGGCCTGGGAATTTGCGAAGATACTTAATCAGGAAGCCAGGGAGCTGGAGGCCGCCGGCGTCGACATTATTCAGTTTGATGAGCCAGCCTTTAATGTGTTTTTTGATGAGGTTAATGATTGGGGCATCGCGGCCTTAGAAAGAGCCGTTGAAGGGCTAAGATGCGAAACTGCGGTACATATCTGCTATGGATACGGCATCAAAGCGAATACCGACTGGAAAAAGACTCTGGGAACAGAGTGGCGACAATATGAAGAAGCGTTTCCTAAGCTGCAAACCTCCAGCATCGATATCATCTCGCTGGAATGCCATAACTCACGTGTTCCCATGGATCTGCTTGAACTGATTCGCGGTAAAAAAGTGATGGTTGGAGCCATCGACGTGGCGACCAATGCGATCGAAACGCCGGAGGAAGTCGCCGCGACCTTACGTAAAGCGCTGCAGTTTGTGGATGCCGATAAGCTTTATCCTTCAACCAACTGCGGCATGGCGCCGCTATCGCGTCCAGTGGCGAGCGGCAAGCTCAATGCCCTAAGCGCCGGGGCGGAAATTATCCGCCGGGAGCTGCAGGCTAAATAGAACCCTGGCAAAGGGCTGGAAGCCTCGCCGCAGCTGACGGATGTCCAGCGAACGGTATGAAGGTATGCGCGATGCTTCTGGCTCTGATTTCATCATTCGCTGACCGGGCATAATCAGTACGTCGTGCCGGGCGCTACTTAAAATATTTATCGAGGGGATCGTGGTGGCGGTATTTTCGGAAGAAAAACAGCCAGTAGACACAACCCAGAGTAGCGCCCAGCCCGGCAAACTGCAGATAAAGTATTTTACGTCGGGCAAGCAGGTCCATAAATGAATACGCGCCTTTCCACATATCAATAATGCCACCGTTTATCACCAGGTCTGTAAACAGCGCAAGCCCCGGCAGAGCAACCGCGTACGCCGCCATAAGGTATAAAAGCGCCGCAATCCTCATTTTGGTATTGATGTGCATATTCTGCCTCCTTGCCCGTGATGACAAAGCATAACATAGCCTATCAACGATCGGCATCGAGTGGGCTGTTGAGGGATGTTCGGACGGAGTTTCTCCTGGTGACTGATACGATAAATTATCGTGTATAAGGTGGTTCATCGATCGGCAAGCCAAAAGCAGAACGCCCCCTGGTGCATTGGCAGCAGGGGGCGTTTACGGGTGGGGATTATCGTCGTTCATCAGTCATCCCATTTGTGGCTCAGGTATGCGGCAAGAAATCCAAAGAACAGAATGGTTCCCAGAACTGCCATAAATACATGCATATTTCCCAGCATGATTAACCTCCATTAGTTTTGCTATGCGCTATGTTGTCCTCATTGAACGGGTTTACGGTTGTTGGATACATCTTAACCCGACTAATCTAAACAAACGCTTAACAAATTGCCCGGCGTGACTATTATCCATGTGAATCACTCCCCCTTTTTACCCGCCAGCGCGCTTTTCCTGTACTGCAACGGGCTAAGGGCAAACTGCTGGCGGAAGTGATGGCGCAGGGTGCTGGCGTTTGAGAAACCGCAAAGCTCGGCAATCTGCTCAACGCTCAGCCGGCTGTGGGCTAAGTGCTGCGTGGCGCGCTGAAGGCGCTCGTCAAGCAGCCAGCGGGCGGGGGTTTTGCCGGTAGCGTCTTCGAAACGGCGTAAAAACGTGCGCTGCCCCATGCCGGTTCTTTCCGCCAGCGAGGCCACGGTGTGGCCAGCGGCGAGATTCTGGTGCAGGAAATCAAATAATTGCCCCAGCCGCTGGCTCTCCCGCGCTTTGGCCACCGGGCGAACAATCTGCTGCGCCTGCCCGCCGTCGCGATGGGGGGAAACCACTAACCGTCGGGCGACAAGATTCGCCGCTTCGACGCCAAAGTCCTCGCGCACCAGGTGCAAACATAAATCGATACCCGCGGCGCTGCCTGCGGAGGTCATGACGCCTTCGGCGCCGACGTACAGCACGTCATCGATCACCTCAATGCGCGGAAACCGCGCCCGCAGCTGGTCGGTATAGCGCCAGTGGGTGGTCGCCTGGCGGCCGTTCAGCAGCCCGGCCGCGGCCAGAACGAAAACCCCGGAGCAGATAGAAATTATCCGGCAGCCTCGCGCATGGGCGGCGACCAGCGCCTCGCACAGCGCTGGCGGCACGGGGGAGTTAATACCGCGCCAGCCGGGCACCACGATGGTGTCCGCTTCGCCTAACAGCGCCATACCGCCGTCGGTCATGAGCCGAATTCCGCCGGTTGCCCGCAGCTCACCGTCGTCGACGGCGGCTACGGCAAAGCGATACCATCGTTCGCCCATCTCCGGGCGCGGCAGGCCGAAGATCTCTACGGCGACGCCAAATTCAAAGGTACACAGGCCATCGTAGGCGAGGGCAACAACCCGGTGGCATGACAACGTCACGGATGGGATTGTCAGGATTTCAGCGTTTTCAGTCATGGTTCTCGGCAGATGTCGCGCAGGCGGTTAATTAAAGTAGTGGTATCACAGACAAGGAGAAGATGCCATGAGTGTTGTAACCGCTATTGCCCCCGCCAGTTCTACCGACGCCGCCGCCTGGTTTCGTCATAAGCTAAGCCTCGAGACCGACTGCGCCGATGTCTACAGCGCGATGCGCGAAGGAGAAGTGGATTTTGTTCTGCTGCACGTCGTCGGCAGTGAGGAAACCTTTGCCCGTCGTCATCTCCCGGGCGCCCTGCATTTACCGCACCGACAAATTGATGAAACCAGAATGGCGCAGTGGCCTGATGACACGCTGTTTGTGGTCTACTGCGCCGGGCCGCACTGCAACGGGGCGGACGTCGCCGCCATGAAGCTGGCTCTGCTGGGGCGCCCGGTAAAAATGATGCTCGGCGGCCTGACCGGCTGGGAAGATGAAGGGTTGCCTTTCGCAAAGTGAATTTATTTCATGTGCCATGAAATATTGTCGTTTGCCGATGAAACCTCTGCATGCCAGTATCTGGACATATAGCCATCCAGAAGTCTATAAATTCAAATAATGAACTATCACGGTGGGTAATTAACTTTGCCCGCCGCTAAGGAGACACCATGCAACGTCATCAGGCCCCGTTCCGCGCAGATATTGTCGGCAGCTTTTTACGTCCGGACGCCATCAAACAGGCCCGTCAGCAGCTGGCCGCAGGCACCATCGACGCGCAGCAGCTGCGGCAGATAGAAAATGAGGCGATTCGCGTTCTGGTGCAGCAGCAGTGCGAGTGCGGGCTGCATGTGGTCACCGACGGTGAGTTCCGCCGCGCGTGGTGGCACTTTGATTTCTTTGACGGACTACAGGGCGTTGAGCGCTACGATTCAGAAAAGGGCATTCAGTTCAACGGGGTACAGACCAAAGCGCACGGCGTTCGCGTCACCGGTAAACTGGCCTTTGGCGATCACCCGATGCTGGAAGATTTTCGCTATCTGAAGAGCATCAGCGGCAGCGCTCAGCCGAAGATGACCATTCCCAGCCCGAGCGTGCTGCACTTCCGCGGCGGCCGGAAAGATATCGACGCGACGGTGTATCCGGATCTCGCCGACTATTTCGATGACCTGGCAACCACCTGGCGCGATGCCATTCGCGCCTTCTACGATGCGGGCTGCCGATATTTACAGCTTGATGACACCGTCTGGGCCTACCTCTGCTCCGATGAGCAGCGACAGCAGGTGCGCGAGCGCGGCGAAGACCCGGATGAGCTGGCGCGCATTTATGCCCGCGTTCTGAATAAGGCCCTGGAAGGGAAGCCGGAGGATCTGACCGTTGGCCTGCACGTGTGTCGCGGTAACTTCCGCTCGACCTGGATCTCCGAAGGCGGCTACGAGCCGGTTGCGGAAGTGCTGTTCGGCGGCGTTAACATCGACGCGTTCTTCCTCGAATATGACAATGACCGTTCCGGCGACTTCGCGCCGCTGCGCTACATTCGCCCCGGCCATCAGCAGGTGGTACTGGGCCTGATCACCACTAAAAACGGGGAGCTGGAAAACCCGGAAGGGGTGAAGGCTCGTCTGCAGGAGGCGGCGCAGTACGTCCCGCTGGCGCAAATTTGCCTCAGCCCGCAGTGCGGTTTTGCTTCCACCGAAGAGGGTAACTCTCTGACCGAAGCCCAGCAGTGGGATAAAGTCCGCCTGGTCACCGGCATCGCCGCGCAGGTCTGGTAATCTCTCCATAGCGCAGCGTTGCACTATTTTAAGGCAACGCTGTGCACCCACCTTTATTTTCCCCGTATTCTGCCGCGCTTTCAGACGCTTTCACAACCTGGCATCGTTTTTGCCTTATCACTTCCGGTGAGTCGTTAATTCATTTTTTTGTTTTTGCGCTATTCAGGAGTGACACACATGCAGCGTCGAACACTATTAAAAGCTTTTGCTCTCTCCGCCTCTGTTATTAGCATGGGCTTCTCCTTACAGGTTTATGCCGCCGACACCATTAAAGTCGGCATTATGCACTCGCTTTCCGGGACGATGGCGATTTCTGAAACCCCGCTGAAAGATGTCGCCCTGATGGCTATCGATGACATCAACGCCAAAGGCGGCGTACTGGGTAAAAAACTGGAACCGGTAGTGGTGGATCCGGCATCAAACTGGCCGCTGTTCGCCGAAAAAGCGCGTCAACTGCTGACGCAGGATAAGGTGGCGGCGGTGTTCGGCTGCTGGACCTCCGTATCGCGCAAATCGGTTCTGCCGGTATTTGAAGAGCTGAACGGTTTGCTCTTCTACCCGGTACAGTATGAAGGCGAAGAGATGTCGCCGAACGTCTTCTACACCGGGGCGGCACCAAACCAGCAGGCGATTCCGGCGGTGGAATACCTGCTGAGCGAAGACGGCGGCGGGGCGAAACGCTTCTTCCTGCTCGGTACCGACTACGTCTACCCGCGCACCACCAACAAAATTCTCCGCGCTTTCCTGCACGCCAAAGGCATTCAGGATAAAGACATCGAAGAGGTCTATACCCCGTTCGGCTATAGCGACTATCAGACTATCGTCGCCAATATCAAGAAGTTCTCCGCCGGCGGTAAAACCGCGGTGGTCTCTACCATCAACGGTGATTCCAACGTTCCGTTCTATAAAGAGCTGGCTAATCAGGGGCTGAAGGCGACGGACGTGCCGGTGGTAGCCTTTTCCGTGGGCGAGGAGGAGCTGCGCGGGATTGATACTAAACCGCTGGTGGGCAACCTCGCGGCGTGGAACTACTTCGAGTCCGTCGATAACCCAACCAACAAACAGTTTGTTGCCGACTATCGCGCTTACGCCAAAGCCCACAAGCTGCCAAACGCCGATACCGTGGTAACCAATGACCCGATGGAAGCGACCTGGGTTGGCCTGCACATGTGGGCGCAGGCGGTGACGAAAGCAGGATCGACCGATGTCGACAAGGTGCGTGATGCCATGGCCGGCCAAACCTTCAAGGCGCCGTCAGGCTTTACCCTGACCATGGATGCCACCAACCATCACCTGCACAAGCCGGTAATGATTGGCGAAATCGAAAGCAACGGCCAGTTTAACGTGGTCTGGCAGACCGAAGAGCCGGTACGCGCCCAGCCGTGGAGCCCGTGGATTGCCGGGAATGATAAAAAGCCGGATCACCCGGTTAAAACCGTCAGCAACTAAGCGTTAGACCCCGGCGCCGCGCCGGGGTGAATGATTCAGTCTTCCGGGCCCGAAGCCCGGATTTCCCCGAAAAGGAGAACGACCATGAACGCATTACGCCTCATGTGTTACTTCGCGCTGCTGATGGTCTTGATACCGTGGCGGGCGCAGGCAGCGGACGCCGACGATTTTGTGGCGGCCAATCGCAGCCAGCAGGCTCAGCTGCTGGAACAGTGGGCCGCCGCGCCCGAAGCGCCGCGTTTACCGCTGCTGCGGGCGCTGAAAAGTGAAACATTGCAATCCGATAGCGGCGGTCATGCGTTCAGCAAACAGGGCGACAGCCTGCTGGCGCTGGGCGCGGTTCCGGCGCCCGTCGGCCCAACAAAACCGGTGCGCCTGACCAATCGCCTGCGTAACCTGGCGGCAGGCGCGCTGGCGACGCATCTCCTGGTTAGTGACAACGTCACGGAAAGGGCCGCGGCGGCGAAAACCCTGCAGCGCGAAGCGACGCCTGAGATGGCGGGGCTGCTACAGCAGCGTCTGACGGCGGAAACCGACGGCGCGGTGAAGTCGCAGCTGGAAATTGCGCTGGCCCGTTTACAGCTTGTCAGTCCTCAGCCCGCACAGCGGCTGGCGGCCATCGAGCTGCTCGGCCACTCCGGTGACCCGGAAACTCAGGCGCTGCTGACGCCGTATACCGATGCCCGGCATGAGCCGGACCCGGCGATTCGCGCGGCGGCCCAGGAGAGCCTGAGTAAAATCCAGCACCGCCTGCTGCTGGGCGATCTTCTCGGCCAGGCTTTTATGGGCCTCTCCCTCGGTTCTGTCCTGCTGCTCGCCGCGCTCGGTCTGGCCATCACCTACGGTCTGCTCGGGGTGATCAATATGGCCCACGGCGAGATGCTGATGATTGGCGCCTACAGCTGCTGGCTGGTTCAGCAGGCGCTGGCGCAGCTGGCGCCGCAGTGGCTGGCCTTCTATCCGCTGATTGCGCTGCCGGTGGCGTTCCTGATCACCGGCGGTATCGGTATGGCGCTGGAACGCACCGTGATCCGTCATCTGTACGGGCGCCCGCTTGAGACGCTGCTCGCCACATGGGGGATCAGCCTGATGCTGATCCAGCTGGTACGGATGCTATTTGGCGCGCAGAACGTTGAGGTCGCCAATCCGGCATGGCTCTCCGGCGGCGTGCAGGTTCTGCCGAATCTCATCCTGCCGTGGAACCGTCTGGCGGTACTGGTTTTCGTGCTGCTGGTGCTGCTGTTTACCTGGCTGACGCTGAACAAGACCCGGCTAGGGATGAACGTGCGGGCGGTAACGCAAAACCGCGCGATGGCGGCCTGCTGCGGCGTGCCGACCGGACGGGTCGATATGCTGGCGTTTGGCCTCGGTTCGGGGATCGCGGGGCTGGGCGGCGTCGCGCTGTCGCAGCTCGGTAACGTCGGGCCCGAGCTGGGCCAGGGCTACATTATCGACTCCTTCCTCGTGGTGGTGCTCGGCGGCGTTGGTCAGCTGGCGGGCAGCGTGGCGGCGGCGTTTGGTCTTGGCATCTTTAACAAAATCCTTGAACCGCAGATGGGAGCCGTGCTGGGTAAGATCCTGATTCTGGTCTTGATTATCCTGTTTATCCAGAAACGTCCCCAGGGACTGTTCGCCCTCAAAGGGAGGGTTATTGACTGATGAGCCAACCTATTACCTTAACGCTGGCGCGCAAAGCGCCGCGCCCGCTGCGCTGGTTCGGCGTGCTGCTACTGCTGGGCCTGCTGAGTATGCCGTTTCTGGCGCTGCTGCCCGCCACGCATCCGCTGGCGGTCTCCACCTGGCTGCTGACGCTGACCGGCAAGATCCTCTGCTACGCCATTGTCGCCGTGGCGCTGGATTTGGTCTGGGGCTATGCCGGGATGCTCTCGCTTGGCCATGGGATCTTTTTTGCCCTCGGCGGCTACGCCATGGGCATGTACCTGATGCGCCAGGCGGCGGGCGACGGATTGCCGGCCTTTATGTCGTTTTTGTCGTGGAGCGAGCTGCCGTGGTTCTGGTGGGGCACCCAGCATTTCGCCTGGGCTATGCTACTGGTGGTGCTGGTGCCCGGCCTGCTGGCGCTGGTTTTCGGCTGGTTTGCCTTCCGCTCGAAAATCAAAGGCGTCTATTTTTCGATTATGACCCAGGCGCTCACCTACGCCGGGATGCTGCTGTTTTTCCGTAACGAAACCGGCTTTGGCGGTAACAACGGTTTTACCGGCTTTACCACGCTGCTCGGTTTCTCCGTCACCGCCATCAGCACGCGGGCGGCGCTGTTTATGGCCACGGTACTGCTGCTGTTGCTCACCCTGTGGATTGGCTATTTGCTGGCGCAAAGCAAATTTGGCCGCGTGCTGACGGCGGTGCGCGATGCTGAAAACCGCCTGATGTTCTGCGGCTACGACCCGCGCGGCTTTAAGCTGCTGGTATGGACCCTTTCAGCCGTACTGTGCGGCCTGGCGGGGGCGCTGTACGTGCCGCAGGTCGGGATCATCAACCCCAGCGAAATGTCGCCGACCAACTCTATCGAAGCGGCCATCTGGGTGGCGCTCGGCGGTCGCGGAACCTTAATCGGCCCGGTGCTCGGCGCGGGGCTGGTCAACGGCGCGAAAAGCTACTTTACCGTGGCGATGCCGGAGTACTGGCAGCTCTTTCTGGGGCTGATTTTTATTATCGTGACGCTGTTTTTACCGCGTGGCGTTATCGGCCTGCTGCGTAAAGGAGATCGCTGATGCCATTGGATGAAGAGCTATTTACCCGCCAGCTGCCGACGGACCGCTTTCGCGAGCAGACCGATCCGGTACTGCAGCTGGAAGAGATTAACGTCAACTTTGACGGTTTTCAGGCGTTGACCAACCTGTCGCTGCAGATTGGCGTGGGCGAGCTACGCTGCGTGATTGGGCCGAACGGCGCCGGTAAAACCACCCTGATGGACGTCATCACCGGCAAAACCCGGCCGCAGAGCGGCAGGGCGCTTTACGATCAGTCGGTGGACTTAACAATCCTCGATCCCATCGCCATCGCCCGCCAGGGCATCGGGCGCAAGTTTCAGAAACCGACGGTCTTTGAGGCGCTGACGGTGGCAGAGAATCTCGAACTGGCAATGAAAGGTGATAAATCGGTGTGGGCCAGCCTGCGGGCGCGCCTGAACAGCGAGCAGGCCGACCGAATCAGCGAAACCCTCCGCCTGCTGCGGCTGGAGGGCGAACGCTATCGGCCGGCGGGGCTGCTGTCGCACGGGCAAAAGCAGTTTCTGGAAATCGGCATGCTGCTGGTACAGGAGCCGCATCTGCTGCTGCTGGACGAACCCGCCGCCGGGATGACCGATGCGGAGACAGAATATACCGCCGAGCTGTTCCGCACCCTTGCCGGGCAGCATTCGCTGATGGTGGTCGAGCATGATATGGGCTTTGTCGAGACCATCGCCGACAGGGTGACGGTGCTGCATCAGGGACAGGTGCTGGCGGAAGGGTCGCTGCGCGAGGTGCAGGCCAACGAACAGGTGATTGAAGTTTATCTCGGACGCTAAGGAGCGCGGATGTTACAGGTTAATCAACTACATCAATATTATGGCGGCAGCCATATCCTGCGTGGAGTGGATTTTGCCGCTCGCCAGGGCGAGATCACCTGCCTGCTCGGGCGCAACGGGGTGGGAAAAACCACCTTGCTGAAGTGCCTGATGGGGCTGATCCCGGCGCGCAGCGGCGAGGTGCTGTGGCAGGAGAAGAATATCACCCACCGTAAACCGCACCAGCGGGTGCAGTCGGGGATCGCCTACGTGCCCCAGGGGCGGGAGATTTTTCCGCGCCTGACGGTGGAGGAGAATCTGCTGATGGGGCTGTCCCGCTTTCCCGCCCGCGACGCGCGCGCGGTGCCGGAAGAGATTTATCAGCTGTTTCCGGTGCTGAAAACCATGAAGCAGCGGCGCGGGGGCGATCTTTCCGGCGGGCAACAGCAGCAGTTGGCCATTGGCCGCGCGTTGGCCAGCCGTCCGCAGCTGTTGATTCTTGATGAACCGACGGAGGGCATTCAGCCGTCGGTGATTAAGGAGATTGGCGAGGTGATTCGTCAGCTGGCGAACCGCGGGGATATGGCGATTCTGCTGGTCGAGCAGTTCTATGATTTTGCCGCCGGTCTGGCGGATCGCTATCTGGTGATGTCGCGCGGCGCGATTATCCAGCAGGGCAACGGCGGCGATATGGAAGCCGAAGGCGTCCGCGGGATGGTCACCATTTAACTCGCCCCGGATGGCGGCCTCCCCCCGGCTCGCGCTGCGCTTAGCCGGGCTACAGGTATACAGCAGTCTGCTGGCCCGTAGCCCGGGCAAGGCGCTTGCGCCGCCCCGGGGAGCTCACCACAGGCCGCATTGGATATGGCTCCCGGATGGCGGCTGACGCCTTATCCGGGCTACCGCTCGCAGACGGCGATGAACCCGTAGCCCGGGCAAGGCGCTTTGCGCCGCCCCCGGGGAGTTCGCCACAGGGCGCATTGGATATGATTTCCCGGAGGCGATGCTGCGCATCTGTCCGGGCTACCGCTCGCAGACGGCGATGGACCCGTAGCCCGGGCAAGGCGCTTGCGCCGCCCCCGGGGAGCTCGCCACAGGGCGCATTGGATATGATTTCCCGGAGGCGATGCTGCGCGTCTGTCCGGGCTACCGCTCGCAGACGGCGATGGACCCGTAGCCCGGGCAAGGCGCTTTGCGCCGCCCCCGGGGAGCTCACCACAGGGCGCATTGGATATGATTTCCCGGAGGCGATGCTGCGCATCTGTCCGGGCTACCGCTCGCAGACGGCGATGAACCCGTAGCCCGGGCAAGGCGCTTTGCGCCGCCCCCGGGGAGATCGCAACAGGCCGCATTGGATATGGCTCCCGGAGGCGATGCTGCGCATCTGTCCGGGCTACCGCTCGCAGACGGCGATGAACCCGTAGCCCGGGCAAGGCGCTTTGCGCCGCCCCCGGGGAGCTCGCCACAGGGCGCATTGGATATGATTTCCCGGAGGCGATGCTGCGCATCTGTCCGGGCTACCGCTCGCAGACGGCGATGAACCCGTAGCCCGGGCAAGGCGCTTGCGCCGCCCCCGGGAAAAGCGCGCAGAGGGCTATTTGCGCAGCAGCCGCTGCAGGCGCGCCTGACGCCAGCGATTAATCCATTCGCCAAAAACAAACAGGCGCAACCCTTTAACCACCAGCAGCGCTCCCCAGACGATCGCCACCCATGCGGACCAGTAGCTCTCTGCGCCGCTCAGCCAGTTCAGCAGCGCCAGCAGAACGCAAACGACGACGGCCACCGTCAATGAACGGTAAAAACGGCTCTCGCGTTCGACGCGCGCTTTGGCTTCCTCAATACGTAAATCCAGCGACGCTTCGTGGCCCGCCGGCGATTCGCCGCTAATCTCGGCGACGTTAACTTCAAATACCGCCGCAAGCGCGCTGAGCGTCTCGAGGCCGGGACGGTCGCCGTTCTCGATGCGCTGAATGGTGCGCACGCTGACGCCGGCCAGTTCGGCAAGCTGCTCCTGCGACCAGGCGCGCTGCAAACGTAATTGTTTAACCTGATGACTACTGTTCATTGTTTCTATCTCCGGGTGAAAACCTGAGATGGAGTATCATCGAGCGGGCTGTCGGGCACCACGATCGAAACCCGACAGGGACGCGACAGCAACCTGACAGCCGCACGGCGCCCGGCATCAGGCGCGGGCGACCGCGCTACCGTTCCACGGACGAACGTTCATGCCGCGGAAAATCATCAGCCATGCGGCGATAATCGCCAGCATCAATATCACAAACAGCGACCAGTGCGGCAGATGGGTCAGAATCGTTCCGGTCAGCATCGGGTTAAACGCCGCCCCCAGCCAGCCCAGCGACTGGGCGGAAAAGTAGCTGGCTTTCATGCCCGGCGGCGCAATGTTATCGATCAGCATATATTCCCCCGGCGCGTAGATAACCTCTCCGAGCGTAAAAATGGCGGCGGAGACGCCCCACAGCAGCAGGCTGTTATCGGAAATAACAAAACCGCCCAGCCCGAGCACAAAACAGACCGTTCCAAAGGTCATCAGCGGGCGAATATTGCGGGCGGTAAGGCGACGACCAACCGCATACTGCAGCGCCACCACCACGGCCGCGTTAACCGGCAGTACCACCGCAACCACTTTTTCGGCAAAATCGCTGTCCGCTACCACCAGCACATACTGGGAAATGCAGGAAGCGAAAGAGCCGCCGACAAAGGAGGCCAGCAGGCCGGAAAGGGTAAACCACAGCAGAGCGCGATCGCGCAGCAGCACCGACGGCGACCACTGGACCGCGTTATCCTGAGCAATCGCGGCGCTGGTGCGCTGCACGAACAGCTGAATAAATACCAGCGGAAGGGCGGCGCAGCCGGCTGCCAGCCAGAACGGCAGGTTAATACTGTGCATGACCAGCAGAGTGCCGATAGGCGGCCCAACGGTCCAGCCAATATTGAGAAAGGTATAGTTAAGGGAAAAAATCTGCGCCTTCTTTTCCGGCGACAGCACGTCGGCAAACCACGCTTTCAGCACGGTTGAGAAGACGGAGTAGGCGCAGTTAATCAGCGCGAAGAAAAACACCACCAGCGCGACGCTATTGACCAGAGGAATAGCGATAAAGCCGCCAATAAACGCCAGCACGGCGAGCGTCATATAGCGCTTTTTTTCGAACTTATCGGCGAGAATGCCAAAACCCATGCTGAACAGCACCCCGACGATCAGCGCGCTCGACAGCGCATAGCCGATTTTATCCACCTCCAGCTGGTACTGGCGGGTGAGGTAGATCGTCATAAAAGGTAACGTTGCGCCGCGGCCAATGGTTAACAGCAACGACGAAGCCAGCAGCGCTGCGGTTGAGCGCCTGAGAGTCGGTATCATTTTTTCCTTGCCTGATGTGATGTTATTTTTGTTGTCACGATCACAAATAGCACGCTAACCGGGGCTTGTATAGTTCCCGGGGGTGATGAAAAGCACGCCAGCGCCCTACCGAAAATAATGATCTATGCGGCGGACGAATTATTCGGTAGTTTGATTTTGTTCGCAAAAATTCCAATAACAACCGAGGCGGGTATGACGCGTAAAGACGGGCTGCTGGCATTGCTGGTGGTGGTGGTATGGGGGCTGAATTTCGTGGTGATCAAGGTGGGGCTGCATAATATGCCGCCGCTGATGCTCGCCGGACTGCGCTTTTTGCTGGTGGCTTTCCCGGCGCTGCTCTTCGTCGCGCGGCCAAAAATTCCGCTGAGCCTGCTGCTGGGCTACGGCCTGACGATTAGCTTCGGTCAGTTTGCGTTTTTGTTCTGCGCGATTAGCCTCGGCATGCCTGCCGGACTGGCATCGCTGGTGCTGCAGGCGCAGGCCTTTTTCACCATCATTCTCGGGGCGTTTATTTTCGGCGAACGTTTACAGGGGAAACAGCTGGCGGGGATCGCGCTGGCGATTTTCGGCGTACTGGTGCTGGTCGAAGCCAGCCTCGGCGGCCAGCATGTCCCGCTGGTGGGCTTTATGCTGACGCTGGCCGCGGCGCTGAGCTGGGCCTGCGGCAATATCTTCAACAAGAAAATTATGTCGCATGCGAGCCGGCCGCCGATTATGTCTTTGGTGGTATGGAGCGCGCTGATCCCGGTGCTGCCGTTTATGCTGGCGTCGTGGATCCTCGACGGCCCGCAGGTCATGGCGGAAAGCCTGCTGCATATCGACCTGCTGACGATCCTGTCGCTGCTCTATCTGGCGTTTATTGCCACCATCGTCGGCTATGGTATTTGGGGGGCGCTGCTCGGCCGCTATGAAACCTGGCGCGTGGCGCCGCTGTCGCTGCTGGTGCCGGTGGTCGGGATGGCCAGCGCGGCCTTATTGCTCGGCGAGACGCTGAATAGCCTGCAGCTGCTGGGCGCGGTACTGATTATGGCCGGGCTGTATATCAACGTATTTGGCCTGCGGATCGTGCGTCCGGGCATGGCGCGAGGGTAAAAAAAAGCCCCGGTCACGGGGCTAAAGGGATTTTACAGGCTTTGCTGGTTGTAATAGGGCACGCCAAGTTCATCTGATTTATCACTGCCAGAGGCCATGTGATTGAAATCAAAAGGCGAATCATTATGTTCGGAAGGAATAATCATCGCATCCCGGTTGTTGTGGCGAACCGGGGTGCTGGTTTGCTCCGCATAACTTTGGCTCGAGACCAGCGCCAATAGCACGATGGCGGCGGAAGCGAATAGTTTCATGATTTCCTCAATACGTCTTTTTGCAGGCGGTTAACAACAGTTATTTAATGGGAGCAGGTAGCGCGACTCGCCCGGCACGTTGGTAATACGATACTGGTGCGGCGGAACATCGAAATAGTTCTTAAAAGTTCGCGTCAGCGTTTGCTGCGATTCAAAACCATAGCGTTCGGCCAGGTATAAGATAGGCTCGTTGCTCTGCTTCAGCTTCTGCGCGATCTCGGTCAGCTTACGGCTGCGGATATACTGTCCCAGCGAGTGACCGGTCTCTTTCTTGAACATTCTTTGCAGGTGCCACTTGGAGTAACCTGAGCGCTCTGAAACCTTCTCCAGCGACAGGGGCGATTCCAGGTTATCCTCGATCCACGACAAAATACTATGGATAGTGATGGCGTCGTTATTGCGTCTGGACATCATCTTACCTCTTCTTATTACGACAGAACTTTTTTGAGTAAACACTCAAGAGTGGCCACTTCATCCGTCGACAGATTTTTTGTTAGTTCCTGGTGCAATTTCTGACCCACAACCTGATGACATTGCTCACAAAGGGCTGCGCCGTCTGGCGTTAACTGTACCAGCACGCCACGCTTGTCAGTCGGGTTGGGTAACCGTTCAATCCAGCCTTTACAGACCAGGCGGTCGAGCATGCGCGTCATTGCGCCTGGGTCGACCGAAAGCACGGTTTTCAGCTCAACGGGGGTAATACACACTTCGCAACGAATGGAACAGAGCACCCGGAACTGGGTGGAAGTAATATCCATCGGCGAGAGATAGTCGTTGAGCAGGCGATCTTTTTTCTGGTTAACCATCTGGATCAAGCGGCCAAGAGGGATCATTTCGTTAAACAGGTCGCTTGTACTTTTCACAATGGTTGCCCAGGCAATGACTTAGTTGCGGGAGATATTATTGCCTAGGCAAATATAAGTCAACCTGATGAATTACCCGATGCCACGATTTGCTAAAACGAATTGTTGTGAGGCAGGTCACTCTATTTCACGTTGTTATCTTATGATTTGAAGGAAGGGTGAATGCGTCCTGAGGAGAACGGGTACAATCTGGCAACAGACGATATACTCAGCACGCGTCATTTTTTTGATAATCCAATATTGACAGGACCTTAATTCACTATGATGGATCTTTTTAAAGCGATAGGCCTGGGACTGGTAGTGATTCTACCGCTGGCGAACCCGCTGACTACCGTGGCGCTGTTCCTTGGCCTGGCCGGGAATATGAATAACGCCGAGCGTAACCGTCAGTCGCTGATGGCCTCGGTTTATGTGTTCGCCATCCTGATGGTCGCCTGGTATGCCGGCCAGGTGGTGATGAACACCTTCGGAATATCGATTCCCGGTCTGCGTATTGCCGGCGGCCTGATCGTCGCCTTTATCGGCTTCCGCATGCTCTTTCCCCAGCAAAAAGCCCATGACTCGATGGAAGCTAAGCTGAAATCGGAAGAGCTCGAGGATGAACCGACGGCGAATATCGCCTTCGTTCCGCTGGCGATGCCAAGCACCGCAGGGCCGGGGACAATCGCGATGATTATCAGCTCAGCGTCTACGGTAAAGCACGGGGCGAGCTTCCCGGACTGGGTTGTTCTGGTCGCGCCGCCGATTATTTTTGCCCTGGTCGGGATTATCCTGTGGGGCTGTCTCCGCAGCTCCGGGGCAATCATGCGTCTGGTCGGGAAGGGCGGCATTGAGGCGATTTCCCGCCTGATGGGCTTCCTGCTGGTCTGTATGGGCGTGCAGTTTATTATTAACGGCGTGCTGGAGATTATTTCCACTTATCACGCCTGACGGTCATCGCCGTCCTGATACCAGACGTAAAAAAACCTGCCGATCTCACGACCGGCAGTTTTTTTAGCAGCACGATCAGGAGTGATGCGGCTGCTGATCTTCCAGCGACACCGGCCAGCGGCGGAAAATCATCACCGCCCACACTAACGCGACGACCGCAGGGATCGCCCCGACATAGCCAATGGACGCCATTGACAGATGGGTACTGACCTGGCTGCCCACCAGCGCGCCCGCGCCGATGCCGATATTAAAGATCCCCGAAAATAACGACATCGCCACGTCGGTCGCGTCCGGCGCCAGCGCCAGCACTTTGACCTGCATACCGAGACCGATAATCATGATCGCCACGCCCCAGAAGACGCTCAGCAGCATCAGGTGGTTGGCGTTGTGCGAGGCGGGCAGCAGCAGCAGCAGGCACGCCAGCAGCAGGCCAATCGCCGCGTTAATTAACCCGGACGCATGCAGGTTGCCGAGCTTACCAAAGAGGATGCTGCCGACGATGCCCGCGCCGCCCAGGGTCAACAGCAGCACGGTAGCGAAGTTGCCGCTCAGGCCGGCGACCGTCTGAACAAACGGTTCAATGTAGCTGTAGGCGGTATAGTGCGCGGTCACCACAATCACCGTCAGCAAATAGATGCTCAGCAGCGCAGGGCGACGGAACAGCACCGGCAGGCTTTTCAGCGACCCTGAGTGCTCGCTCGGCAGCTTAGGCAGCAGCTTGATCAGGCAAACCATGGTAACCAGCGCCCCGAGGCCGATGACCAGGAACGTGGTGCGCCAGCCAAAGTATTGCCCGACGATACGGCCAATCGGGATACCGAAGACCATTGCCAGCGCGGTACCGGTGGCAATCAGGCTCAGCGCCTGGGCGCGTTTACCCGCAGGCGCCATTCGTATAGCCAGCGCCGAGGTGATTGACCAGAACACCGCGTGGGCAAAGGCGATACCGATACGGCTGATCACCAGCACGTTGAAGTTCCAGGCCAGGAACGACAGCACGTGGCTGGCGATAAACAGGATAAACAGGCCAACCAGCAGGCGACGGCGCTCCATCTTGCTGGTCAGCAGCATAAAGGGCAGCGACATCAGGGCGACAACCCAGGCGTAGATCGTCAGCATAATCCCAACCTGCGCCGTTTCCATGCCAAAGCTGTCGGCGATATCCGACAGCAGGCCCACGGGCGCAAATTCGGTGGTATTAAAGATAAATGCCGCAATCGCAAGCGTGACTACGCGCAGCCACGCGACCTTGCGTGAAACCGTATTTGTCATCATAAGTTCAGGGCTGGTTACAAAGAGGAAAGAAGTGGGACGATCTTAAAACGATTGCTGCTGAAAATACAATCATTTTGTGATCTACATCTCATTTTCGCTTCAGCCAGATTTTCGGCACTAACGGATTAATTTTTCTATTAAACGTGTGGATTTCTCACGTTTATGTCATGTTATCGATAAGTAAAAAAAATAGAGGGACAGAACAATGCAGGAAATTAGCTTTTATCTGGTGGATGCCTTCAGCGATCGGAGCTTTGGCGGCAACGCGGCGGCCGTTTGCCCGCTGACCGAATGGCTGCCGGACGAAACGCTGTTGAAAATGGCGCAGCAGCACAATCAGTCGGAGACCGCGTTTTTTGTGCGTACGGATGAGGGGTTTGAGCTGCGTTGGTTTACCACGCTGGATGAGATCAACCTCTGCGGCCACGCGACCCTGGCGGCCTCGCACGTCATTTTTGAATATTTTGACCACCCCTCATCGACAATCGTATTTAGTACCCGCTTTGTCGGCGAGCTTCGCGTCACGCGCAGCGGCGACTGGCTGACCCTGGATTTCCCGGCCTGGGCGACGACCGCCGTTGAGCAGCCGCCTGCGGAGCTGCTGGCCGGGCTGGGGCTGAGCGACGCGGTGGAAGTCCGCGTGGCGCGTGATTACCTGGTGGTTTTAGCCGACCGCCAGCAGGTGGAGGCGGTGCGTCCGGATATGCAGCTGCTTGAGCGCCTCGGCAAAATGATCTGTATCAGCGCCCCGGACGAAGAGTATGACTTTGTCAGCCGTTTCTTCTGTCCGGGCGAGGCGGTGGCGGAAGACCCGGTCACCGGCTCGGCGCACAGTATGCTGATTCCCTACTGGGGCGAGAAGCTCGGCAAAACGGACATGCAGGCGCGGCAGGTGTCGGCCCGCGGCGGCGACCTGCGCTGCCAGTGGCGGGGCGACCGGGTTCTGATCGGCGGTCAGGCGACCACCTACTTAATCGGCACGATTACGCTTCGTTAAGGAGGGACGGTGACGGAAATTCCTTTTTATCTGGTGGCGGCGTTCAGCGACCAGCCTTTCGCCGGCAACCCGGCTGCGGTATGCCTGCTTAAAAAGTGGCTGCCGGATGAGCTGCTGCTCAAAATGGCGCAGCAGCACAACCAGTCGGAAACCGCGTTTGTGGTACCTGAGAGCGATGGTTTTGCGCTGCGCTGGTTTACCACCCGCAATGAGGTCAATCTCTGCGGCCACGCCACGCTTGCCAGCGCGCACGTGATATTTCATCACCTGGATTATCCTGACGCGGTCATTCACTTCGCGACCGCTTCCGGTCGGCTGACCGTGAGCCGCGAGGGCGACTGGCTGACCCTGGACTTCCCGGCGGGAGAAACGGAAGAGCGCGAGCCGCCCGCGGAGATGCTCTCCGCGCTGGGGATTGAGCGCTACCTGCATGCCCGCAAGGGGCGCGCATGGCTTATCGAACTGGCCTCCCGTGAGCAGGTCGAAGCCCTGCGGCCGAATATTGCTGCGATGACGCCCGGCGAACATAAAGTGACCGTGACCGCCGCGGGCAGCGGGGAATATGACTTCGTTAGCCGCTTTTTCTCACCCGGTGAAGCGGTGTGGGAAGATCCGGTAACCGGTTCGGCGCATACTATGCTGATCCCCTACTGGAGCGCAAAGCGGGGTAAAACTCAGCTGCTGGCGCGTCAGGTTTCCGCGCGCGGCGGCGATATGCGCTGCGAACTGAAAGGAAAACGCGTATTGATGAGCGGCCAGGCGGTGACCTATTTAAATGGCGTCATCACGCTACGCTAGCTCGCCCTTCATCATAAAACGGGATCGGCAACAGACCCGCCGATCCCGAATCCGAGTGGGTTACCCGGCAAACTTATCCTGCGCGCTATTCCTGCGTAACCTGCAGGAAAAATAGGCCATCACGGTAGACGGGCGATATTGGCTTTAATCACTTCGATAGAGTGGCGGAATTTCTCCGCTTCATCATCGGCCAGCTGCAGCTCAATAATCTGCTGCACGCCGCTTTGCGTCAGCACCGCGGGAACGCCAGCCGCCGCGCCGGTTACGCCATATTCCCCGTCAAGAATGCACGACACCGCCAGCGCGCGATGGCTGCCGGTGAAAATATTGCGGCAGATTTCGGCGATGGTTCCGGCGACGCCGTACTCCGTGCAGCCTTTGCCGGCGTAAATCTCAAACCCCAGCTTGCGCACCTTTTCGGCAATCAGCTCCCGGTCGAGAGCCTGGCCGGTATGTTTTTGGTAAACATCGGCGATGGCGGAGCCGTAAACCGCCGAGTGTGACCACACCGGAAACTGGGTATCGCCATGCTCGCCAAGAATAAAGGCGTCGATGCTTTGCGCGCCGATATCCAGCGCCTGGGCCAGTACCCGGCGTAAGCGCGTCGTGTCCAGCCAGACGCCGGTACCCAGCACCTGGCCGCGCGGCAGGCCCGAAAGCTGCCACACCTGCCAGGTGATGATGTCGCAGGGGTTGGTGGCAACCAAAAAGATGCCGTTGAAGCCGCCGCGCATCATCTGCGGGACGATGCTTTTGACGATTTTTGCCGTGTTGGTCAGTTCGTCCAGCCGGGTTTGACCCGGCTTGAGCGCGCCGCCGGAAACGGTGATGACCGCGATATCGACATCGGCGCAGTCGCTGGCTTCCCGGGTGGAAATGGTCATCATGCCCGGCATGTAGGCGGCCGCGTCGCTCAGGTCCTGAGCGTGCGCTTCGGCGCGAGAGGTATTGAGATCGACAAGGATCAGCTCCTCGCAAATATTCTGGTTTAACAGGGCGTAGGCCGCTGATGCGCCGACGTTTCCGGCCCCGATAATCATCACCTTGCGCGCTTTGGTATTCATCGTATTTTCCTGATAAAAGAGGTTATGTCGCAAAATTACTGCCTCTCACCGGGGGAGCGCAAGTCGGGTCAGAAGCTATAAGTTAATGCTATGGCGGCTCCGCGGACGCCCCGCGCTACAGTACGCTCAAAAAAGGAGCTTCTTTATGTACACTATCGCCGCGACCCCGCTAAACCACCCGGATCTGACCGCCTTAATTGCCGAGCTGGACGCATACCAGCAGACGCTCTACCCGGCGGAAAGCAATCATCTTATCGACCTGAGCGCGTTACCGGCGGCGTCGGTCATCGCGCTCATTATCCGCGATGGGCAGCACCGGGCCGTCGGCTGTGGGGCCATCGTGCTCGGCGAAGAGGGGATTGGCGAGATGAAAAGGGTGTTTATTCACCCGGCCCATCGCGGCCAGCAGCTGGGGGAAAAACTGCTGGCGGCGCTGGAGAAAGAGGCGATAAATCGCGAATGCCATACCGTACGCCTTGAAACGGGCATCCATCAGCACGCCGCCGTCGCGTTATACACGCGCAATGGCTACCAGACCCGCAGCGCCTTTGCGCCGTATCAGCCGGATCCGTTAAGCATTTTTATGGAGAAGCTGCTGCTTGTCGATCTTCGTTCAGCAGCGCTATAAACGCCTCGAGCTGGCGAGTTTTCGCCCCGCGCCGCCAGACCAGCCAGGTTGTCAGCCAGCGCCACTCTTCGGCCAGCGGCCAGGCGGATACCTGCTGATGGCCCGGCATACTCTCCAGCATGCTGCGCGGCATCAGCGCCAGTCCGGCGCCGGCAATGACGCAGGCCAGCATCCCGTGGTAGGACTCCATCTCATGGATCCGCCCCGGGGTGGCGCGATCGGCGTGGAACCAGCTCTCAAAATGACGGCGATAGGAGCAGTTGGCGCGAAACGCGTAGACGCTGGCGCCGTTCACTTCGCTGGCGCGGGCAATGGGCGGGTGGCCAAAGGGCGCGACGATCATCATCTCTTCCGGGAACACCGGTAACCCTTCCAGCCCCGGGTGCACCAGCGGACCGTCAACGAACGCCGCGCTCAGATTTCCCTCAAGTACGCCGTCGATCATGGTGCCGGAAGGACCGGTGGAGAGGGCCAGGTGAATCTTGGGATAGCGCTGATTAAAGTGCGCCAGAGTAGGGGAAATGCGCACGGCGGCGGTACTCTCCAGCGAGCCGAGCGAAAACAGCCCCTGAGGTTCATCTCCGGCGACCACCATCCTCGCTTCATCAACAAGGGCGAGGATCTGCTGGCTATAGCGTAAAAAGCTGTGCCCGGCGGGGGATAACCGCAGCCGCTGATTTTCGCGAATAAACAGTTCGACGCCGAGATCCGCCTCCAGCTGGCGGATGCGTGTGGTCAGGTTTGACGGCACGCGATGCACCTTCTGCGCGGCCTGGGTAATGCTGCCGGTGCTGGCGACGGCGTTGAACATCTCAAGCTGGGTCAGATCCATATTGTTCTTCTTTTGTGAATGGGTTGCTTAATATTATTCATTTTTAATGAAAGGAAGGGTAAGACAGAATAAGGTCACTTCGCAATCAACACAGAGAGAAAAACGATGAATTTATCTGCTACTCATGCGATTTCCGTGAGTCCGACCACCGGTGAAACTTTGTCGTCTGTGCCCTGGGCCAGCGAACAGCAGGTCGATGCGGCCATTGCCCTTGCGGAACAGGGGTATCGTCAGTGGCGCAACGTCAGCGTGGCGGAGCGCGCTGCGACGCTGCGTAACGTCGGTAGCGCGATGCGCGCCCGTGGCGAAGCGCTGGCGCAAATGATTAGCCGCGAAATGGGTAAACCGATTGCCCAGGCGCGCGGCGAAGTGGCTAAATCCGCCAATCTTTGTGACTGGTATGCTGAACACGGCCCGGCGATGCTCAATACCGAGGCGACGCTGGTTGAAGACAATAAAGCGGTGATTGAGTACCGCCCGATGGGGGCTATCCTCGCTGTCATGCCGTGGAACTTCCCGGTGTGGCAGGTGCTGCGCGGCGCGGTGCCCATTCTGCTGGCGGGCAACAGCTATCTGCTTAAGCATGCGCCAAACGTGCTGGGCAGCGCGGCGATGATCGGCGAAATTTTTGCCGCTGCGGGCGTGCCGGACGGCGTCTTTGGCTGGGTGAACGCCACCAACGATGGCGTTTCGCAAATGATTAACGATCCGCGCATCGCCGCGGTAACCGTCACCGGCAGCGTGCGCGCCGGGAAGGCCATTGGCGCACAGGCCGGCGCGGCGTTGAAAAAATGCGTGCTGGAGCTGGGCGGCTCCGATCCCTTTATCGTGCTTAAAGATGCCGACCTTGACGAGGCGGTGAAAGCGGCGGTGATAGGTCGCTACCAGAATACCGGTCAGGTCTGCGCCGCGGCGAAGCGTTTTATCGTCGAAGCGGGCATCGCCGAGGCCTTTACGCAGAAATTTGTCGCCGCCGCTGCCGCGCTGAAAATGGGCGACCCGCGCGATGAGCAGAACTATATTGGGCCGATGGCGCGGTTCGATCTGCGCGATGAGCTGCACGAGCAGGTGCGCGCGACCTTAAAAGAGGGGGCGACCCTGCTGCTGGGGGCGGAAAAAATCGAAGGCGCCGGCAACTACTACGCGCCGACGGTGCTCGGAAACGTTACCGCGGAGATGACCGGTTTCCGCGAGGAGCTGTTTGGCCCGGTGGCGACGATTACCGAAGCCCGCGATGCCGATCACGCGCTGGCGCTGGCTAATGATAGCGAATTTGGCCTTTCAGCAACAGTTTACACCACCAGTGAAGCGCAGGCCCAGCGTTTTGCCGATGAGCTGGAGTGCGGCGGAGTGTTTATCAACGGCTACTGTGCCAGCGATGCCCGCGTGGCGTTCGGCGGCGTGAAGAAAAGCGGATTTGGCCGCGAGCTCTCCCATTTTGGTCTGCATGAATTCTGCAACGTGCAGACCGTCTGGAGAGATCGCCGCTAGCCTGCGGAAAAATCCCCGGGTTGCGGCTAACGCCTTTCCCGGGCTACCGATTCGTGCGATTTGCGGGTTTGGTAGCCCGGGCAGGCGCCCCGCTGACGAGCGAACCATCCCCCTGGCGACGCGAGGGCGAGAAAGAGGCTGTTTCTTCGCGTCCCGTGCGCCTATAATTACCGCCCGAATTTTGTTGTTGGCAAGGAGCCGCGCGTGGCGACGGTAATGAATAACGCAATGCTCGATGCCATTTTGGCTGAAGTCAGGCCGCTAATTGGTCGCGGTAAAGTGGCGGACTATATTCCGGCGCTGGCCAGCGTCAGCGGCGATAAGCTCGGCGTGGCTATCTGTACGGTCGACGGTCAGCACTACAGCGCCGGCGACGCGCACGAGCGCTTCTCTATCCAATCTATCTCGAAAGTCCTGAGCCTGGTGGTCGCGATGAACCACTATCAGGAAGAGGAGATCTGGCAGCGGGTGGGTAAAGATCCCTCCGGCCAGCCTTTCAACTCGCTGTTGCAGCTGGAAATTGAACAAGGCAAACCGCGCAACCCGTTTATTAATGCCGGGGCGCTGGTGGTCTGCGATATGCTGCAAAGTCGTCTCAGCGCGCCTCGTCAGCGGATGCTGGAAATCGTGCGTCGTCTGAGCGGTGTGGGCGATATCGCCTATGACCCGGTGGTTGCCCGTTCGGAGTTCGACCACTCGGCGCGCAATGCCGCGATAGCCTGGCTGATGAAATCCTTCGGTAATTTCCATAACGATGTCGCCACGGTGCTGCAAAACTATTTCCACTACTGTTCGCTGGAGATGAGCTGCGTAGAGCTGGCGCGCACCTTTCTGTTTCTTGCCGACCGAGGTATCGCTCCGCACCTTGAGACGCCGGTTATCGCCCCCATTCAGTCGCGGCAGGTCAACGCGCTGATGATGACCAGCGGCATGTATCAGAACGCCGGTGAATTTGCGTGGCGCGTCGGTTTACCGGCGAAATCCGGCGTCGGCGGCGGGATTGTGGCCATCGTTCCGCAGGAGATGGCGATTGCGGTCTGGAGCCCGGAGCTCGATGACGCCGGGAACTCGCTGGCCGGGATCGCTTTACTGGAAAAACTCACTCAAAAACTGGGGAGGTCGGTATTCTGATGGTGCCCATAGAAAACCTGTTTGCCCGCCTGCAGCGCTCCACTTTTCGCTCCCGTTTTCGCCTCGGCGTGAAAGAACGGCAGTATTGTTATGATAAGGGCGCGGAGGTTATCGACCAGCACACGGCGGACTTTATCGCCAGTCGGCTGGCCCCTGCGCAAATTCCTAACGACGGTAAGCAGACCCCGATGCGCGGACATCCGGTGTTTATCGCCCAGCATGCCACCGCGACCTGCTGTCGCGGCTGTCTGGAAAAGTGGCACGCGATCCCGCGGGGGCGCGGCCTCAGCGACGAAGAGCAGCGCTACGTGGTGCAGGTGATTCACCACTGGCTGGTGATCCAGATGAATTCGCCGGACCGCAGCAGACTGTAATTCATCGGGCGGCGGTATATGCCTGATAATTATTCTCATGATATGATGAACCGCTTACTAATTATTAACATAATAATTGCCTGAAACAATTAGACGGATAATCATGAATGTCTCCACTGTCGATTCGGTCATTCACGCTGTTTCGTGAGGAACAGCCCGTGCGTGATGCGCTGGTGTTGTTCACTTTAACGCTACTACTGCATTTCTTTGGCGCGATGCTGCGTCTGGTACAAGAATTGTCGTTCTTCTGGCCGCTGAACGCGGTAATGGCGGGGATTTTTGCGCGTTATATCTGGCTAAATCGCAGCTATTTTTACGCCGTTTGTTTTGCCGCCATGCTGGTATATGACGGTTTAACATCTCGTTGGGGAATGGGGGTCGCCTCCTTTCTGATCAACTTCTCCAATATCGTTTTTATCGTCACCCTGGCGCAGCTCATTTTGTGGGATAAGCGCCGGGCTGATTCGATGCCGGGACCGATAAATGCGCTAAGCCTGTTTTGCTACTGTCTGCTGGCGGCGCTGCTCTGCGCGGCGGTCGGGGCGCTGGGTTCGGTAGATGTGGAACGCGCCACGTTTATTCCCCAACTGGCGGACTGGTTTAGCGAACAGTTTTCGACTGCCGTGCTTATCCTGCCGTTCATTTTAACCCTCACGCTCCCTTCGGCGTTCGGGCGTTTTCGCCTGCGTCAGCTGTTGCCGGCGATTGCGCTGGTGCTGTCGATTGTGCTCGGCGTGGCGGTGGGCGGGGCCGGGAGCATAACCTTCCCGTTACCGGCGCTGATTTGGTGCGCGATTCGCTATCCGCTGCCGTTAACCTGCCTGTTGACCTTTATTACCGGGATTAGCGAAATTCTGCTGGTGGCGAACTCGCTTATCCATCTCTCCCCCGATACCCGGATGCAGCCGTGGCAGCTGTTCTCAACGCGCCTGGGGATTGCTGCGATGCTGATCAGCCCCATCATCGTCGCTTCCAGCGTTGAGGCGATTAATAACCTGGTCAAACAGCTGGCCCTGCGCGCTGATTTCGACTTCCAGACCCGGGTCTATTCTCGCTCCGGGCTAAGCGAAGCGTTGAAACGTCAGCCGATCGCGGAAAACGAGCTGCTCACCGTGATGGTGCTCGACATCGACGGCTTCAAGCAGGTTAACGATCGCTGGGGCCACGAGTGCGGCGATTGTATGCTGGCCCAGTTTGCGCAGCAGGTGCGGCAGCTGGTGGGTGAAGAGGGCATGGTGGCGCGTATTGGTGGGGAAGAGTTTGCCGTCGCGGCGCTGACCTCATCCGCGCGAGACGGAGTGCTGCTGGCGGAAAAAATTCGCCAGGGCATCGAGTCGCAAACCTTCACCTGGGGGCAAAATAGGATCCAGCTGACCATCAGCATGGGGCTGGAGAGCCGGGCGCCGGGTTCAGCCAGAGTAACGGATCTGTTCAACCAGCTGCTCATGGTCGCCGATGATTCTATGATTCGGGCAAAAAAAGCCGGACGCAATCGTATTTTTACGCAAGAAATGGTCTGAATCGTACATAAGAAAAGACGATGGTAATTCCGCTTGTGTTAAATATAAGTTAAAAACATAGTGATGTGGTCAATTTCAAGGAGTTACCTATGACCACATCCTTTTCTCTGCGCACGCTGTCGCGTGACGATATTCTTGAACACCTTCCTGAATTAACCGACATCCTCGTCAGCTGCGTCAACGGCGGGGCCTCGGTGAGCTTTATGCTGCCTTTTTCCCCGGAAACCGCGACGGCGTTCTGGCTGCGAATGGCGCAGAGCGTCGCCGCCGGTGAGCGCATTGTTCTCGCCGCAGCGGATGCGCAGCAGCGGCTTGTTGGTACGGTACAGCTGATTACCGACCAGCCGGAAAACCAGCCGCACCGCGCCGATGTCGCCAAACTTCTGGTTCACCAAAATGCGCGGCGTCAGGGGCTGGCGAATGCGCTCATGTCCCGGCTGGAAGCCATCGCGCGCGAGCAGGGTAAGAGCGTTCTGGTGCTGGATACGGCGACGGGCAGCGGAGCAGAAAACTTTTATGTACAGTGTGGTTGGGAAAAAGCCGGGGAAATTCCACGCTATGCGCTGATGCCCGACGGCGAGCTGACGGCAACATCGCTGTTCTATAAATTTCTGTCATAAATTTTATATTGCATACAGCTTTGATCAAAACAGGGTTTCACTTGCGTAAAAACCTGATAACTTATTGGACCAATTACTCAGGTTGTATGACTACTCTATGAGGGAACCCTTGTGAAAACACTAAACCGTCGCGATTTCCCGGGCGCGCAGTACCCTGAACGTATCATTCAGTTTGGCGAAGGTAACTTCCTGCGCGCGTTTATCGACTGGCAGATCGATCTGCTGAACGAGCATACCGACCTGAATGCCGGGGTGGTGATCGTGCGTCCGATTGAGAGCTCATTCCCGCCGTCGCTCAGCACCCAGGATGGCCTCTACACCACGATTATTCGTGGCCTGAACGAGAAAGGGGAAGCGGTCAGCGATGCGCGTCTGATTCGCTCGGTAAACCGCGAAATCAGCGCCTATGCGGATTACGATGAACTGCTGCGGCTGGCGCACAACCCGGATATGCGGTTTGTGTTTTCCAATACCACCGAAGCGGGTATTAGCTACCACGCGGGGGACCGCTTCGAGGATGCGCCTGCGGTGAGCTATCCGGCAAAACTGACCCGCCTGCTGTTTGAACGCTACAGCCATTTCTCCGGCGCGGCGGATAAAGGCTGGGTCATCGTTCCCTGCGAGCTGATTGATTATAACGGTGAAGCGCTGCGGGAACTGGTACTGCGCTATGCGCAGGAGTGGGCGCTGCCGGAAGCGTTTGTGGCATGGCTGGATGAAGCCAACGCTTTTTGCTCCACCCTGGTAGACCGTATTGTGACCGGCTATCCGCGCGATGAAGCCGCGCAGATTGAAGAGCAGCTGGGGTATAAAGACGGTTTCCTCGATACCGCCGAACATTTCTACCTGTTTGTCATTCAGGGGCCGAAATCCCTGGCCGCCGAGCTGCGCCTCGATAAGCTACCGCTTAATGTGCTGATTGTTGACGATATTAAACCGTACAAAGAGCGTAAAGTGGCCATTCTTAACGGCGCGCACACCGCGCTGGTGCCGGTCGCCTTCCAGGCAGGCCTGGATACGGTGGGCGAAGCGATGAACGATGCGGAAATCTGCTCATTCGTCGAGAAGGCGATTTATCAGGAGATTATTCCGGTTCTCGATCTGCCGCGCGATGAGCTGGCGTCCTTCGCCAGCGCGGTAACCGGTCGTTTCCGTAACCCGTACATCAAGCATCAGCTGCTGTCTATCGCGCTAAACGGCATGACTAAATATCGTACCCGCATTCTGCCGCAGCTGCTGGCGGGCCAGAAGAAAGAGGGGGCTCTCCCGACGCGCCTGACCTTTGCGCTGGCGGCGCTGATCGCCTTTTATCGCGGCGAGCGTAACGGTGAGAACTATCCGGTTCAGGATGATGCCGAATGGATGGAGAGCTATAAGGCGCTATGGGCCCAGCATCGGGATGCGCAAATCACTACCGGTGAGCTGGTAAAAGCCGTACTGTCCGTTGAATCCCACTGGGAGCAGGACCTGACGAAAGTGCCGGGTCTGGTCGATCGGGTCACGCAGGATCTGGATGCTATTCTGCGCGACGGCATGCGCGCCGCCGTTAAGCCATTATGCTGATACTCTGAAGCCCGCTGACGGACGACCTGAATAGCGTCGATCGTGTCGGCCGGGTAAGGCGTAAGCCGCCGCCCGGTACTCATCCGGGCACATTGCTAAAGCGATGGAGCATTAATCTCAACCCGGCAGCTGCCGGGTTAGTTTGGCATTCGCATTAGTTACAACATACTTCTGTGTTTTTTTATAAACGCAGGTCTGAAAGATTGTGCCCATTTCGTCCGGCAGTGGAAACAGGGGTAATTAAGAGAAAAAGATGAATTGTGCCCCCGGCGGTTGAACTAATTATCTGACTGGAAAATAATGGCTTATCCAAACGAGGGATGAGACCCATGGTCATTGAAATTCGTGAAGTGAGCCAGCAGGACAAAGCGCAGTGGCTACAGCTATGGGAAGGCTATACCCGTTTCTACGGTAGCCCGCAGCCGTCCGACGTCACGGAATATACCTGGCAGCGGATGCTTGTTTCCGCTTCTCCCATGCTGGGCCGGGTTGCCCTGGCGGATGGCAACGTCGCTGGATTTGCGATTTGTGTCCTTCACGAAGGTACCTGGGTAAAGACGCCTGTTTGCTATCTGGAAGATCTGTTTGTTGCCCCGCCGATGCGCGGAAAAGGCATCGCCAGGGCGTTGATGCAGGCGCTGCAAGCGGAAGGGAAAGAGAAAGGGTGGTCGCGGCTGTACTGGCACACTCGTACTGATAATCCGGCCCGGCGTCTGTATGATGAGTTTACGCCCGCCGATGACTATGTTCGTTACCGCGTGACGCTCTGAAAATCTGAGATTAAGAAGTTATTAAGATTTCCCCTGTAAAACAGGGGAAACGACTCAGGAGTAACAAAATGGAAAAACGCATAGAGACGGTTGTGAACCTCATCATGTTTCTTTCGCTGCTGGCCACCGCATGGGATCTCTCTCTGGTCCATCATCTGTCCTGGTAAACCTGGCCTACGGCGCCTGCTTCCTGCGCCGTAGCGTTCTCTCCCTCTTTTTACACTCCGATGGCGCTAGCGGCGCGCGACGATAAACAGGCGCGGAAATCGCAGTAGCACCTTTCCGTTACACTGTAACGGATAGTGCTGTTTCAGCCGCTCCAGATAGCGTTCTAGAAACGCCTGGCGCTGCTGTTCATCAAGCGGTTGTAAAAACGGTCGCAGGCCCGTTGACTGTAGCCATTCAATAATGGCCTGGTGCGATGCCAGCGGGTGATGGTAGGTGGTGCGCCAGATATCTACCTCGCAGCCGCTGGTGGTCAGCATATCGTAATACTCCGACACATCCGGCAGCGGCTGCCGCCCACTGGCCGGATGCCCCATCTCTTCAGCAACCTGACGCATCAGCGCGTGCGAGGGCTCTTGCCAGTTCACCGGCATTTGCACCGCCAGTACGCCGTTTTTCGCAAGATTGCTGACCAGATATGGGAAAAGGCGCTGATGATCCGTGAGCCACTGCAGCGAAGCATTGGCATAAATCACGTCCGCCGGCCGCTCGGGGCGAAAGGTAGTGATATCCGCCTCGACGAACCGGCAGTCCGGTAGCCGCCGGGAGGCCTCTTCCAGCATGGCCGGAGAATTATCAACGCCGATAATCGTGGCATCTGGCCAGGCATCGCGCAGCAGAGCGGTACTGTTGCCAGGTCCGCAGCCCAGATCAACGGCCAGCGTGGCGGGACGGTGGGCGATGCGGGCGAGAAGCTCGGCGGCGGGCCGCGTACGCTCAGCGCCGAATTGCAAATAAAGTGAAGGATTCCAGTCTGCCATAGCGCGCTCCGGTTAAGAGAAACTCGTTCATCAGCATAGACGGCAATGCTTATCTGGCAACTAAACAGAATCAATATGTTACTTTATTGTGACGCCGTCACTTTTCCTTATGCAGGGTTCATCACGGCATCCCCGCCAGCGGTTGGCTACAGTAGGCGTCGTAAACCAGGGGGGATGGTCATTAAATGGCGTTAATCATTAAGGTGTTACTCGAAAACCGGCTTGGCAAGGGGCAGGACAGCCTGCTGCAGGCGAAACCCGGATTAAGCCTGCTTGTGGAGGATGAAACCAGCCGGGTGCTGTTTGATACCGGGCCAGACGGCACGTTTCTTCATAATGCGCAGCGTATGGGCGTCTCTTTATCTGACCTGACCGCCACGGTGCTCTCCCACGGACATTACGATCACTGCGGCGGGGTGCCGTGGCTGCCGGACAACAGCCGTATTATTTGTCATCCGCAGATTGGACTCACCCGCTACTCGGCGTTATCTCTCGCAGGACGCAACTGGAAAGTCAAAAAGCTGTCGCGAGATATCGACTACTCCCGCCACCGCATGGAGTACAGCCGCGAGCCGGTGGCGATCGGCGAACGACTGCTGTGGTCCGGTGAGATTACGGTCGCTCACCCGCGTGCCTATGGCCTCCTGACGGGTCAATCCCAGGGTGAGGACTATATTGTCGATGAAGGCGTCCTGATCTGCCGCTCGACGCGAGGGTTAGTCATTATCTGCGGCTGCGGACATCGCGGATTGATCAATACCGTTCGCCACTGCCAGAAGATCACCGGCATCCAGCAGGTATACGCCATCATCGGCGGTCTTCATCTGCGCAGCGCGCCGCCGTGGGCAATTCGTCAGCTTAGACAATTCTTGCGCCAGCAGAAGGTCGAGGAGGTGATGGCCTGCCACTGCACCGGTTCATGGGGGCGCTGGTGGCTAGCGGAGAGTAGCGCGCCGGCAACCGGCGATACGTTGGTGCTGGAATAATAATCGCGTTCACTTTTGCTAATTACATATAAATAACATTTTTGCTATTTATTAAATACATTATCCGCCGGCTATACACCTTCCCCTAAGGGGAAGGTCAAATACTGATATCCCTTTTTGGTGTAAATATTTATAGAGAAACTTCATTCTATTTAACCTGGAGTTTTCTCTTTGAAATATCGTTTAATTCTTGCAGTGAGTGTGATTTAATCCAGCGGTCGTCTAATTGCGAATATCACTATGATTCAGTCACTACAGGCATTATTTAAACAAGCAACCCGGCGCCGGCTTCGTATCCGCGCAGGGCTTGTTATTGCCTGTTGGTTACTGCTCAACCTTCAGCTCGCCGTCGCGGCGCACCATGGCGGCCAGCAGCAGCCCGCGGCGCCGCAGGTGCAGATTCACCATATTGTCGATGGCATGATGAACATGCCCGGCATGGAAAACGTCGGCCAGAAAGTTATCTGTGAGAAGCACTGCGACCCCGATACCGCGCAGCCTAACTCCTTAACCTCTCTACAGCTGAACGCGCTCCCCTCCGAAACCGCGCTACTCGTGGTTTCCCCGCAGCAGGAGACCTGCGCTGAACGTATGGACTGGCGCACGCCGCCGGTCACCGGTCCCCCGGTTGAGATACGCTTCTGCCGTTTCAGGGAATAACGCACCGTTAAAAACATCCATCAGATCTGCCCGGTCTGCGGGCGACTTTATGTTTTTTTCGGAGACTTTATTATGCGTTCGACCTCTATTTTTCTGCTTATTACCAGCGTGCTGACCTTTTCCTTCAGCGCATTTACCGCCAGCGCGGAAGACGCCGCGATGCACCATCACACCATGTCCTCCATGGCGGATATGCCGGAGATGAAGAAGGCGGATGATTCCGCCACGCTTTATTCGGCCAGCGGGGTCATTAAAGCCTGGCGCGACGATGCCGTCGTGATTGCCCACTCTCCGGTTACCGAGCTGAACTGGCCGGCGATGACCATGAGCTTTGCGCTCGCTGATAACCACGATAAAAAGCTGGCGGTGGGAGAGCAGGTCGATTTCACCTTCCGCCAGACCGACTCCGGCTACGCGATCGTTTCAATTACCGCGCGATAATTTCGGAGTCATTATGCACATCTTCAATAAGGCGGCCTGCGGGCTGCCGCTTTTACTGTCGCTGATGTCCACCAACGGCTGGGCAACGACGCTTTCTGAGGCCCTGTCGGCGGCGGAAAACTACTCCGCCGAGCTCTCCGCCAACGATCATCAGGTTAACGCTTTGAAGAATATGGCGGATTCCGCGATGCAGCTCCCCGATCCGAAGCTGAAATTTGGTATTGAAAACGTCCCGCTGGGCGGCAATAACGCCGGCCGCCTCACCCGCGAGGGGATGACCATGCAAAGAGTTGGCGTGATGCAGGACTACGTCAGCAGTACCAAGCGTGAACGGAAAGCCGACTCCATTACCGCCGAGGCGCGCCAGACCGCCGCTAATGCCGATGTGATTCGTGCCCGGCTGCAGCGGGAAACCGCCCAGGCGTGGCTGGCGCTGGCGGTGGCGCAGAAGTCGCTGCGCTCGGTGCAGACGTTGATTAGCGAAACGTCCCGGCAAATCGACGTACAAAAGGCCGGCGTCAGCAGCGCCAGCGCCAGTCCCAGCAGCGTGCTGGACGTTCAGCTGGCGCTGAATGCGATGAAAAATGAGCAGGATAACGCCCGCCGCGATGTCCAGATCGCCCAGGCGCGCCTGCTGCAGCTCACCGGGAAGGAGGTCCGCGATATCTCCGGCCCGCTGCCGCGCATTGAACGTCTGCCTGCCGACGAAGCCGACCTAATGGCCGGGATTAAACTTCACCCGGAAGTGATCCTGGCCGCCAGAGAAGCCGATCTGGCGAAAGCGAAATCAGGTCAGTCGGAAGTCGCGGCGATCCCCGACGTGGGCGTTGAGGTTTATTACGCCCGACGCGGTGATGATTATGACGACATGGTGGGGGTCATGTTTACCGTCGATATGCCTATTTTTCAGGGCAAACGTCAGGACAAAGACCACGCAGCGGACGTCTCCCGTACCTATGAAGCCAACGATCGGCTGACGTTATTGATGCGCGAACATCAGGCGCAGCAGTATCAGCTGATTTCGCAATATAACGCCGCGAAAGCCATTTACGATCGCCAGCAAAGCGAGGTGATGCCGCTGCTGCGCAAGAAGGTGAGTCTCGTCAATGCCCAGTATCGGGGCGGCAGCTCCGCGCTGCCTGAGCTGCTCGCCGCCCGTCGCGATCTCCTGAGCGGAGAAATTGCCAGCAACAATGCGGAGAAAGCGCTTGCCGATGCGTGGGCCGCTATTCGCTACCTTATTCCACAGGATGTTAAATAATGAAGCTTAAATCTGCTCTTACCCTTGTGGCGCTGGCCGTCGCCCTTGCCGCCGCGGGCGGCTACTGGCTGGGTTCGCGAAGCGCGCCGATGTCCTCCGCTGGCGGCGGCCAGGCGGAAACGGGCCGCAAAGTGCTGTACTGGTACGATCCAATGGCCCCCGCTACGCGCTTTGATAAACCGGGTAAATCGCCGTTTATGGATATGGATCTGGTGCCGCGTTACGCCGATGAAGGCGCGGGAGAAGACGCCGGGGGCGTGCAGATTAGCGCCCGCCAGCAGCAAAACCTTGGCGTCCGTACGGCGAACGTCTCCCGCCAGACGCTGGCGATGAAGCTCAATGCTTTTGCTACCGTGGCCATTGATGAGCGGGGCGTTGAAACGGTACCGGCGCTGGCCAGCGGTCTGATTGAGAAACTTTACGTCAACGCCTCCCAGCAGTTTGTGAAAAAGAACGAGCCGCTGGCGGAGCTGTGGATCCCGCAGTGGGCGGCGGCGCAGCAGGAGTATCTGGCGGTGAGGCGGCTGGGCGATAGCGAGCTGACCGCCGCGGCCCGCGACCGCCTGCGGCTGCAGTTTATGCCGGAAGCGGTTATCCGTAGCGTTGAGCGCAGCGGTCAACCGCAAACCCGCATGACGGTGCGCGCGCCGCACGATGGCTACGTCAGCAAGCTGGATGTGCGCACCGGCGCGCAGGTCACGACAGCCCAACCGCTGTTCGAGCTGGCCAGCCTCGATCCGGTCTGGATCGTGATTGATTACCCGCAAAGCCAGGCCAGCCTGCTGCGCGAAGGCAGTAAGGTGACGGCCACCACCGGCAGCTGGCCCGGTATGGCGTTTCAGGGAACCGTCAGCGAACTGCTTCCCGACCTCGAAGCCACCACCCGTACGTTGAAAGCCCGCGTAGTGCTGAATAATCCGCAGCATCGGCTCAAACCGGGCATGTATTTGAACGTTGAGCTGGCTGAGGCGCAGCAGGAGAGCGCCGTTCTGGCTATTCCGGAAGAGGCATTAATTGCCACCGGCACCAGCAATCGGGTGCTGATCGCCGACGGCGAGGGGCATTTCCGTCCGGTCGAGGTGACCGCAGGGCGAACGCAGAATGGTCTGGTTGAGATTAAATCCGGCCTCGAAGCGGGCCAAAAGGTGGTGACCTCCGGGCAGTTCCTGATTGACTCCGAAGCCAGCCTGCGCAGCGCGCTGCCGCAAATGGCCGGGCAAGAAGAGGAGGCAAAAAGCTACTCAGCGCAGGGCGTTATTAAGGCCGTGAACGATGAGGCGGTAACCATTGCGCACCAGCCGGTACCGGCGCTGAAATGGCCGGCGATGATCATGGATTTTGCTATTACGCCGCAGCTGCGGGAACAGATGCGGCCCGGCGAGTCGGTGATGTTTCACTTCGTCCTGACCGATGAAGGGGCGCGAGTCACCTCAATGATGCCGCTGAACGGCGCTAAGGAGCAGCCATGATTGCCGCCGTTATCCGCTGGTCATTGCGCAACCGCCTGCTGGTATTGCTGGCGACGCTGATTATGGCCGCCTGGGGCGTCTGGTCGGTACAGCAGGCGCCGCTGGACGCGCTGCCGGATCTCTCCGATACCCAGGTGATCATTCGCGTGAGCTATCCGGGGAAAGCGCCGCAGATTGTCGAAGATCAGGTGACCTACCCGCTGACCACCACCATGCTGTCGGTGCCGGGAGCGAAAACCGTGCGCGGCTTTTCGATGTTCGGCGATGCTTATGTCTATGTCCTGTTTGATGATGGAACGGACCCATACTGGGCGCGCTCCCGCGTGCTGGAGTACCTGAGCCAGGTCCAGAGCAGCCTGCCGCCGGAAGCGAAAGCGTCGCTGGGGCCGGATGCCACCGGCGTCGGCTGGGTGTTTGAATATGTGCTTACCGACAAAAGCGGCCAGCATAGCCTCGGCGACCTGCGGGCGATTCAGGACTGGATCCTCAAATATGAACTGAAAACCGTGCCGGATGTTTCGGAGGTGGCCAGCGTCGGCGGAATGGTCAAAGAGTATCAGGTGATCCTTAATCCTGACCGGCTGCGGGCGCTGAACGTCACCCACGAGCAGGTGATTAGCGCGATCCAGAGCGCCAACCAGGAAGGGGGCGGTTCGGTGCTCGAGCTGGGCGAAGCCGAATATATGGTGCGCACCACCGGCTACCTGAAGTCCATCGACGACTTTAACCAGGTGGTTATCGCTGCGCGCAGCGGCGTGCCGGTGCTGCTCTCCGACGTCGCCAGCGTGCGCCGGGGACCGGCGATCCGGCGCGGCGTCGCCGAGCTCAACGGCCAGGGCGAGGTGGCGGGCGGGATAATCATTATGCGCTCGGGTAAAAACGCGCTCAGCACCATTAACGCGGTAAAGGCCAAACTGGCGGAAGTGCAAAAAAGCCTGCCCGCAGGCGTGGAGATTGTTCCGGTCTACGATCGTTCGCAGCTGATTAAAAACTCCGTCGAGACCCTGACCCATAAGCTCATTGAGGAGTTTATCGTCGTGGCGGTGGTCTGCTCGCTGTTTCTGTTCCACTTCCGCAGCGCGCTGGTGGCGATGATCACGCTGCCGCTGGGGATCCTTGGCGCGTTTATTGTGATGCACTATCAGGGCGTCAGCGCCAATATGATGTCGCTCGGCGGGATTGCGATCGCCATCGGGGCCATGGTCGATGCGGCAATCGTGATGATAGAAAATATGCATAAGGTTCTGGAGCAGTGGCGGCACGAGCACCCTGAACGCCAGCCGTCCTCCGCCGACTACTGGCAGATAGCCCAGCACGCGGCGTCGGAAGTGGGGCCGGCGCTGTTTTGCAGCCTGCTGATTATCACCCTGTCGTTTATTCCGGTGTTCACCCTCGAAGCGCAGGAGGGCAAGATGTTCTCGCCGCTGGCCTTCACCAAAACGTATTCGATGGCGGTGGCCGCCGGACTCGGGATCACCCTGGTGCCGGTGCTGATGGGCTACTTTATTCGCGGCAAAATTCCTGATGAAACCGCCAATCCGCTCAACCGCTGGCTGATTCGCGCCTATGAGCCGCTGCTGGATAAAGTTTTGCAGTGGCCGAAGGCGACGCTGGCGGCGGCGGGCCTGCTGCTGGTTGCCACGCTGTGGCCGCTGGCGCAGCTCGGCAGCGAATTTCTGCCGCAAATTGACGAGGGTGACCTGTTGTATATGCCCTCCACGCTGCCGGGGATCTCCAGCCGCGAAGCCGGACGCTTGCTGCAGCAGACTGACCGTCTGATCAAGACCATTCCTGAAGTGCAAAGCGTATTCGGCAAGGCCGGGCGGGCGGACAGCGCTACCGACCCGGCGCCGCTGACCATGCTGGAAACCACGATTCAGTTCAAGCCGAAAAGCGAATGGCGGCCCGGCATGACCATGGATAAGCTGATCGAGGAGCTCGACAATACGGTGAAGGTACCGGGGATAGCCAACGTCTGGGTACCGCCGATCCGTAATCGCCTGGACATGCTGGCGACCGGCATCAAAAGCCCGGTCGGCATCAAAGTGAACGGTAACAATCTGGCGGAGATCGAAAAGACCGCCGAAGAGATTGAGCGCATCGTGCGTAGCGTACCGGGGGTGACGTCGGCGCTGGCGGAACGCCTCGACGGCGGCCGCTATATCGATATCGCTATCGACCGGGTGAAAGCCGCCCGCTACGGCGTGTCGGTGAAGGAGCTGCAGTCAATCGTCGCCAGCGTCGTCGGCGGCGATAACATCGGCGAAACCATCGAGGGGCGAGAACGTTACCCGATCGGCGTCCGCTACCCGCGCGAAATGCGCGACTCGCTGCAAAAGCTGCGCGATCTGCCGGTAGTGACCAGCGGCGGGGCGCAGGTCGCGCTCTCGGAACTGGCGGACATCACCATTACCGACGGCCCGCCGATGCTGAAAAGCGAAAACGCCCGCCTGTCGGACTGGATCTACGTGGATATTCGCGGGCGCGACTTAAAATCCGCAGTTGATGAAATGCAGAGCGAGGTCGGCAAACGGGTCAGGCTGCCGGAAGGCATCTCGCTGACCTGGTCCGGGCAGTATGAGTACCTCGAGCGCGCCACCGCGAAGCTGAAAATCGTGCTGCCGTTTACCCTGATGATTATCTTTATCCTGCTTTACGTCACTTTCAGCCGCGTTAAAGACGCTCTGCTGATTATGGGAACTTTACCGTTTTCGCTGATCGGCGGCGTCTGGCTGCTCTGGCTGCTGGGCTACAACCTGTCGGTAGCCGCCGCCGTGGGCTTTATTGCGCTTGCCGGCGTGGCGGCGGAGTTCGGGGTGATTATGGTACTCTATTTGAACCAGGCGATCGCGAAACGCCGCTCCGAGCTGAACGATCGCGCGCTCAACGAGGCGATTCATGAAGGGGCCGTGCTGCGCGTGCGCCCGAAAGTGATGACCGTGGCGACAATCATGGCCGGACTGCTGCCGATTATGTGGGGAGGGGGCACCGGTTCGGAGGTGATGCAGCGTATCGCCGCGCCGATGATCGGCGGGATGATCACCGCGCCGCTGCTCTCGATGCTGGTGATCCCGGCAGTCTATCTCCTGACGCACCGTAACAAACGCTAAAGTACAACGCCCGGGCCAGGCGGCTCGGGCGTGAATCAGTCGGCGTTCTTAAGATCTTCCGCGCGTTTGGCGGTGGCATAGACAAAATCGAGCATGGGTTCAAGGTCGGTATCGTAGCCGGCCTGAATGATTTTGCCGCGCAGCCATTCGATCTCGCTGGTAATATCCGGGTGGAATATATTGTTGTCCTGCGCTTTACGCAGCCACTTGAGCAGGAAATTATTTTTCCCGCGGATACCGCCTGATTTCTTCGATTTTGCGTGTATTTTCAGCGCCACCAGAATGCAGTAATAGAAATGAACGCGCTGATTAAAACTTTGGTGCATGTCTTTATTCCCGCCAGAATCAGGTTGCGGACGGGCATGGACCTTAAACATGCGGTCTCTGATATTCACCCGTACCACCATCGCGCCGCTTGCCGGACGCTGAAGCGATGGTGGCACGGAAGCCGAATTGCCGTCAATTATTGATTAATTTTTTACCCATATTTGCGCCGGTTATCTTTCGACGATGCTTCCTCAGGTTCGCGGTAAAGCAGCGCGTTGTTGCAGGTAAATGCGCAAAATCAAGATAAATGCCAGCGCGACCACCGCCGCCGCCAACAAATAAATAGTCTCCAGATCGTAATAACCGGCCACCCAGCCGGCGACCGGGCCGGTTAATCCCAACGCCAGATCGAGAAAGGCCGAATAGGTGCCCAGCGCGGTGCCCTGATTCTGTTCTTCAACCTGTTTCACCGCTTCCACGCCAAGCGCCGGGAAGACCAGCGAAAAGCCCGAGCCGGTGAGAAAGGCGCCCATTCCGGCCATCCACGCCGAGGAGGCCGACCAGATGATCAGCAGGCCGATACATTCGATCGCAAAACAGATTAACGATACCGGCACGCCGCCGTAGCGGGTAATGGTGTTGCCCAGGATCAGGCGGATGCAGATAAAACCGATGCTGAACAGGGAGAGGGTAAACGCCGCGCCTTGCCAGCTATGGGCGGAGAAGTAGAGGGTAATAAAGGTTGCGATAACCCCAAAACCGACGGTACCCAGCGCCAGCCCCAGCCCGTAGGGCCAGATTTTGCGCGCCACCACATGAAACGGCGCTCTGATCCCCGCCGTCACGCTGACGTCCTGCCGCGTACGGGCATAGAGCAGGCCAACCGCCGCCGCCAGGATCACCACGGCGGCAAATCCGCTGATGCCAAAATAGCCGTTAAGCATGACACCCAGCGGGGCGCCGACCGCCATGGCGACGTAGGTCGCCACGCCGTTCCACGAGATCACCCGTGAAGTGTGAATCGCACCGACGGTTTTGATCCCCCACAGGGTCGCGCCGGTGGCGGTAAAACTTTCCCCGACGCCGAGGAAAATGCGCCCCACCAACAGCGCGGCAACGGCTAGCGGCGGCGAGGATTGCAGCAAGACCGCGAGCAGCGTGAAGAGACCGCTGAGCAGGCAGCAAACAATCCCCCGACTGACGACTTTTTTCGGCCCCCAGATGTCGGTGTAGCGGCCCGCATGCGGGCGGCTGATCAGGGTTGAGATGTACTGAAGGCTGATGACCACGCCGGCGATAAAGGGGTTATAGCCCAGCTGATAGTGGATATAGCCCGGCAGTACGGCGAGCGGCAGGCCAATAGAGAGATAGCAGATACAGGTAAAAACAACGATAGAAATAATACGCAGATTAAGCTGAGTGGTGCTGGCGGAAGTGGTCATAACGCGAAGTATTGCAAACCAAAGGGAAGCTAAGCATAGCGCAGCGCCGTCAGCCGCAACGAGCAGAGCATGCGTTTTCTCAATGATTCAGGCAAACGCACTAAAAATAGTCATGAGAAAAGAGGATTCTGGGAAAGTCGTGCGCGGCAGAGTATAAAATCTGTTAACGCATCACGGATAATGACAGGAGAGAGTATGGAATACGATTTAGACGGTATGGATGTGCTTTTTGTCGCCGGCTTTGGGCCGATAACGCAATCGACGCCGGCCAGCAGGGAGTTTTATGTGGCTGCGCTGGGCCTGCCGCTAAAACCGATGCCCGGTAACGAAGAGTATCTGCTGACCGAACATGACGCCATCGGCGGGGTAAAACATTTTGCCCTGTGGCCGCTGGCGCAGGCGGCGCGCTCCTGCTTTGACGCCGATCTCTGGCCTGACTATCTGCCGGTGCCGCAGGCGTGGGTCGAGTTTGAAGTGCGCGATATCAACACCGCCACCGACGCGCTGAAGGCCAGAGGCTATCGTCTGCTGGTGGACAACCGCATTGAGCCGTGGGGGCAAACCGTCACGCGGCTGCTGAGCCCGGAAGGGCTGCTGACAGGGATTACCGTGACCCCGTGGCTGCGCGAGGGCAAAGCATAATGGCATGCATGAGCCGCCCATCATCCCCTGCGATCGGCAGGGTGATGGAATGCTGATTTATGACGTATTCGGGCGCCATATTGGCGTCCAGCGCCAGGGCGAACGCTGGCTACTCTTCCGCGTCGATCTGAACGAGCGTAAATGCTCGCCGCTGCGTGAGATCATCATCCCGGACGATCTCCCGGAGGCGGAAATTCCCGGCTGGCTGGGCGATATTTTTCACGAAGCGGCAAGCCCGCGCCATCCTGACGTCCGGCTTATGGAGTAGCGCCTACGGCCAGCTTCTGTTCTGCAGCACCACGCGATAACCGTCGCCGTCGACAAAGGTTTTACCGTTCACATTCCAGTACGGATTGAACGCGCTGACCGGCGCAAAACCGGCGGTCAGCATTTTCGCACACTGTTCCCGCCATTCCGCGGCTTCCGGGTAATAAAGCACCAGCAAATCTTCCTCGCCCGGAGAGGGCTTCACCGGATGATAATGGCAGAGGGTGAATTCAAGATGCCAGCCGAGATCGCGGCGTCCGACCATCACGCCGCTAAAGCCGTCATGATCGGCAAACTGCGCGATTTGCTCCAGCCCAAGGCCAGTGCAGTACATGTGGCTACTGAGTGAAAGGTCGGTGACCGGCCTGGCGATGCGGATAGCGTTAAGCGTCATAACAGCCTGTATCAATAAAGGTTTGGTCGATTGACTGTATCCGCTTTTGCGGCGGCCATTTGTCACAAAGAGCTTTTAACGCGCCCGGCAAAGCGAATTTATTCGATTGTCTCTGCGGCGGGTTTTATCTAGAATCTTCGCTTTCGGAGAGAGAAAATGTCCGTTGCAGATTCCCTTCTTGCTTACTCTTTTGCTGCGCTGTTGCTCACCCTTACCCCAGGCCTGGATACCGCTTTAATTCTGCGAACCGCTACCGTTGAAGGCGGAAAAAAAGCCTTTCAGGCGGCACTGGGTATTGATACGGGATGTTTTATCTGGGGGGCGGCGGTCGCCTTCGGTCTTGGGGCGCTGCTGGCGGCATCGGAGCTGGCGTATGACCTGCTCAAATGGTGCGGGGCCGCCTATTTATGCTGGCTGGGCATTCAGTTAATTCTCAAGCCGCGCGGTCATTTTGTTCATCAGGACAGGGCGGCGGCGCCGGCAAGTAACTGGTTTTTAAAAGGGATGATGGGCAATGTGCTCAATCCGAAAATGGGGATCTTTTACGTCTCTTTCCTGCCGCAGTTTATTCCGACCGGCCACTCGCCCATCGTCTGGACGTTCCTGCTGGTCGCCATCCACGTGGCGATCGGGACGCTCTGGTCGTTAACGCTAATCCTGACCAGCCGCTCTGCCGCTCGGCTATTAAAGACGCCGCTATTTATTCGGTGGATGGACCGCGCAACCGGCGGCCTCTTTATGTTATTTGCTGCCAAACTGGCTTTTAGCCACCGTTAAATCCCTCTGGACAAGGATGTCCAGCGCCTCACTCCACATTTCGTTACTCGCCGAAGCATCCCCCGGCCGTTGCCGTAAAGTTTCTCCCCGCAGGCCGGGCGCTGCCGCATGGCGCTGCTTGCGCATCGTGGCAAGCGAAATCACAATAAATAAAGAATGATTGTTATTTATGATTCTTTATTTGAGAATAATAATGGAGGGGTGTGGGTGAACGTTTTTGCAACCAGGCCGGAATGGAAGGCCTTTCTGCTGGCGCTGGCCGGTTCGGTCGTGCTGATCGTTGGCATGGGCTATGGCCGATTTGCCTATACCGGGATCCTGCCGCTGATGCTCAATGAGCAGCTGCTGACGCTGCGTGAAGGTAATCTTGCCGCTTCGGCGAACTATGCCGGCTATCTGGCCGGCGCGCTGCTGCTGGCGAAAGCCAGGCACGCGGACGCCAGGTGGCTAAGCCTGCTTTCCGCACTGTTGACGCTGGTGTGCCTGGCCTTACTGGCGTTCCTGGTTTCCCCCCTGGCGATTATTGTGGTGCGCGGAATTGCCGGATTACTCAGCGCGGTGACGCTGATCGCCGCCTCCCTCTGGCTACTGCAGCATATGAAGCACCCTAACGGCGCGCCGGTGCTTTTTTCTGGCGTCGGAATGGGGATATTCTTGTCGGCGGAATTTATCTCCCTGGGGAAGGCGCTGGCGCTCTCCAGCCAGCAGATATGGCTGATATGTGCGATAAGCTCTGGCGTGCTTTTTGTTCTCGCGCTGCGTCTGCTGCTGAGCCCCGCCGACTACCTTATCGCTTATCAACCCGCCGCGACCGCACACCGCGAGGAGGGCGAGGGGCGGGTGCGGGAGGCGTGGAAACTGCTGCTGATTTATGGCCTGGCCGGCTTCGGCTACATTATTACCGCCACCTATCTTCCGCTGTTTCTCAGCGGTTCGCTGAACGTTATCGATCCGGTGCAGATCTGGGCTATTTTCGGCCTCGCCGCCGTTCCCTCCTGCTTTATCTGGCACCGGCTGGTGATCAAGCTCGGCTACCGCCTCGCGTTTACCCTTAATTTGCTGATTCAGGCAATCGGTGTCATTCTCCCGGCGTGGAGCCATGCGTTACCGTTTTGCATATTAAGCGCGCTGCTGGTGGGTTGCACCTTTTTGGGCACCGTGACCATCGCGCTGTCCGAGGGGCGGCGGCTTAATCATCTGGTTACGTTCAATATGATTGCCGCCATGACCGCGACCTACGGCATCGGGCAAATCGTCGGCCCGCTGGTTGCCGGAACGCTGTATGACCGCAGCGGGTCGTTTAATCCTTCGCTGAGCGCGGCCGCCATTGCGCTGCTGGCTGCCGCCGCGCTGGTGGCGGCAGGGGCGGGGCGAGCGTCAAAGGTCGGAGGCTGACTCCAGAAGCTGGCGCATTTTCTCGAGAGCGGGGGACGCGTAGCCTTTGCGCCAGATAAGCTGGGTGATCGCCTGGCCAACCGGCCGCAGCTGGCTGGCTTCGGGCAGCGTCAGGGTATCGAGCACGCTCTGCGGCACGATACCGGCATAGCCGCCGGAGGCGACGCAGGCGAGCATCGCGTGATAGGAGCCGACGTCCTGGATCTCGCTCTCCACCTCCTCTGATTGCGCCAGAAACGCTTCGCCCATCGCCCGGTAGGTACAGCCCTGCGCAAAGGCGGCAAAGCGAAAGCGCTGTGGATTGGCAGGAAGCACCAGCAGCAGCTGTTCTTTAAAGATGGATACGTACTCCAGGTCATCGGGCGGAGGCGTTCCCTGCGGCAGGCTCACCAGCGCGCAATCCAGCGCGGCGTCCAGCACCTGTTGGGTCAGCTGACGGGTGGGCTGGGTTTTGAGGGTGAGCGTCACCTCCGGGCACAGCGCGCGAAACCGGGGAAGCAGCGGCGGCAGGCGGCTGGCGGCGGTGGCGTCCATCGCCCCCATGCGTAAATTGCCGCCCGGCGTCGCCGGATGCAGCGCCTGTCTGGCCTCTTCGGCCAGGCTGAGGATTTTCAGCGCGTAGCCCAAAAAATGTTCACCGGCGGGGGACAGCAGCATCCTTTTATTGCCGCGGGCAAACAGCTCCACGCCCAGCTCCTCTTCCAGCTGGTGAATGCGGGTGGTGATATTGGACTGGGCTCGCCCCAGCCGCTTTGCCGCGCGGGTGACGCTGCGCTCTTGCGCCACCGTTTTAAATATCTCTAATGTGGTGTGGTTCATATTTTTATTCTTAATTTGAAAATAATGTTGATCTTATCATCTCTAAAAGAGATTTTAATGGCCCGAACGCACAAATTTAAACAGGGCAAACCATGAGCAACAGGCTTACGCAGCAGCTTGATATTGATTACCCCATTATTCAGGCGCCGATGGCCGGCGTGTCGACGCCGGAACTGGCGGCAGCGGTCAGCGGGGCCGGCGCGCTCGGCTCGCTGGGGCTGGGCTCGTCAACCGTAGAGCAGGCTGAAACGCTGATTAACCGGACCCGGCGCTTAACCACCCGTCCGTTTAACGTCAATCTGTTTTGCCACGCCCCGGCGGTAAGGGATCCGCAGCGTGAAGCCCGGTGGCTGGCGCGGCTGCGCCCGGAATTTGCGCGCTTTGGCAGCTTGCCGCCGGAGACGCTGGCGGAAATTTATCTGAGTTTTCAGCAGCAGCCGCGGATGGCCGAGCTGCTGCTCGACCTGACTCCGGCGGCGGTGAGCTTTCATTTTGGCGTGCCGGATCGTGAAACCCTTCGCCGACTGCGGGAAAAGGGGATCGTCACTCTGGCGAGCGCGACCAGCGTGGCAGAGGCTTTGCTGGCCGTAGAGCAGGGCATCGATATGGTGGTGGCGCAGGGCTACGAGGCCGGCGGCCATCGCGGCATCTTTGATCCGCTGGCGCCCGACGGGCAGATGAGCACCTTTACTCTGGTTCAGACGATAAGACGGCATACCGATATTCCGCTTATCGCCGCTGGCGGCGTGATGGACGGCGCGGGAATTAACAGCGTAATGAACCTGGGCGCAGACGGGGCGCAGCTAGGGACGGCGTTTCTGCTGTGCCCTGAATCGTCCACGGATGGCGGATACCGTGAGGCCCTTAAAAGCGCGTCTGACGGGCAAACGGTTTTAACCTCAGCCATTTCCGGACGCCCGGCGAGATGTCTGGTTAACGGCTGGCGTGAAATAAACGATCCGCCGCTGATTCCGGCTTATCCCGTGGCTTACGACGCCGGAAAGGCGCTGGCATCGGCGGCGAAAGCGCAGGGAGATCGTCAGTACGGTGCGCACTGGGCCGGGCAGGGAGTGAGCCTGATTCGCGAGCTGCCGGCAGCGGAACTGATACGCACCCTGGTGCGCGAAAGCGGGTTTTAATCGCGGATGGCGCGCGGCCACCCGCTTATTGTTAACGACGGTGGGCGAGGCCGCGGACCAGACGGTCGCCGGCCATCTGCACGCCCTGCACCAGCGCGACCAGAATGAGCACGGTACCGAACATCACCTCGTTATTGAAGCGCTGATAGCCGTAGCGAATAGCCAGATCGCCCAGTCCGCCGCCGCCAATCACGCCCGCCATCGAAGAGAAGCCGATCAGCATAACGATGGTCAGCGTGATGCCTGCCACCAGCGTTGGCAGCGCTTCCGGCAGCAGCGATTTAAAGATCACGTGCCAGATATTACCGCCCATCGATAAAATCGCTTCGATACGCCCGTAATCCACTTCATCCAGCGCGTTCTCCGTCAGCCGCGCAAAGAACGGAAAGGCGCCAATGGTGACCGGAACCACCGCGGCGGTACTGCCGAGGGTGGTGCCAATAATCAGCCGGGTGAATGGGATCAGCGCGATCAGCAGCACGATAAACGGCAGCGAACGACCAAAGTTGATAATCGCGCCCAGCACGGCGTTGAGCTTCGGCATCGGCGCCAGGCCGTTGCGGCGTGAAACAAACAGCAGCACGCCGGTCGGCAGCCCGAGCAGCACGGTAAACAGCGCCGCCAGGCCGACCATATAAACGGTATCTACCGTGCCCTGAAGCAGCAGCGGCCAGAGATCTTCCCAACTCATGCTACTCCGCATAATGGCCTCCCGTGAAAACCGTGGCGAGCGAGGAAATCCCGCTCAGCCTGAGGATCGTGCAGCAGCGACTGCCGTAGCCGCGACCATGGCGCCACCAGCAAATCGGCAATTCTGCCGCTTTCAATAATCTCCCCGTGCTCCAGCAGCGCCGCGTGGTCGCAGAGGGTTTTCACCACTTCCAGCTCATGGGTGATCAGCACGATGGTGAGGTTCAGCTTTTGGTTGATATCCGCCAGCAGGCTGAGCACCGAGGCCGTGGTCTCGGGGTCGAGGGCGCTGGTGGCCTCATCGCACAGCAGCACATCCGGCCGCGCGGCCAGCGCGCGGGCGATCCCCACGCGCTGTTTTTGCCCGCCGGAAAGCTGTGACGGAAAGGCGGCGGCTTTATCCGCCAGCCCGACCAGTTCCAGCAGCTCCGCCACCCGCGCCTGGCGGGCGGCTTTCGGCACTTTGGCTATCTCCAGCGGCACCGCGACATTGTCGGCGACGCTGCGGGCGTGAAGTAAATTAAAGTGCTGGAAGATCATGCCGGTACGCAGCCGGTACTCGCGCAGCGCGGTTTTATCCATCCGGGTAATATCGTTCCCGTTCACAATAATGCGGCCCGACGTGGGCCGCTCCAGCAGATTCAGGCAGCGTATCAGCGTACTTTTGCCTGCACCGCTGCGGCCGAGGATGCCGTAAACGGCTCCTCTCGGCACCTGCAGAGAGACATCGTTTAGCGCCGGTCGGCCTGTTCCGGCATAGGTTTTACTCAGCCCGACAATCTCAATCATGACTGAGGAGCAACCGGGATCACCGAGCCGTTATACTGCTTACGAATAAATTCGGCGACCTGCGGCGAGGTGAGGTCTTTGGCCAGCGCCTTGATGCGCGGATCGTTCGCCAGCGTCGGCGTTGTCACCAGAATGTTGGCGTACGGGTTGTTGGTCGCGCTCTCCAGACCCAGCGCGTCTTTGGCCGGCACCAGCCCGGCTTCCAGCGCGTAGTTGCCGTTTATCACCGCCAGGTCAACGTCATCCAGCGACCGCGGGATCTGCGGTGATTCAATCTCAAGGATTTTCAGGTGCTTCGGGTTTTCCACGATATCTTTCGGCGTCGCCAGGGTTGTCGCCGGGTCGGTAAATTTTGCCGCCAGCTTAATCAAACCCTGATTTTGCAGCAGGAACAGCGCGCGGCTCAGGTTAGTGGTGTTATTCGGTACCGCCACGGTGGCGTTCTCGGGCAGCGATTTAAAATCTTTATGCTTGCGCGAATAGATCCCCAGCGGCTCAATATGGACGGTCGCAGCGACGGCGAAGGTTTTGCCCAGCGCTTTCTCCTGATCTTTCAGATAGGGGACGTGCTGGAAGTAGTTGGCATCGACATCGCCGTTGGCCAGCAGTTCGTTGGCGTTAACGCCGCTGGTGAGTTCGACGATTTTCAGGTCGAGGCTGGGATCGATCTTCTTAATGTAGTTAAGGATCTCGGCGTGCGGCACCGGGTCCGCGGCGACGCGCAGCGCGGCGGCCTGGGCGGAACTCCATGCCAGAGAGAGAGACAGTGCAACCCCTGCCAGTTTAAATGCGGCATATTTCATCATTTTATTCCTTGTATTGTTGTTATGTTTATACCCGTCATACTTCAAATTGCATGCGCGTTGGCTGCGCGCGCTCACCCGAATCACTTACCAGAGTAAGCTCATTGGGATTCACTGACTTGCCGCCTGCCTGCAACCCGAATTATTTAGGGTCTACACGATCAATTGCTCGGCGCGTTCGCGAAAAACATCCTGGTAGTAGCGCTCGGCGACATCAGGATGCGAACGCAGACGCCCTTTCAGGTAATTCCAGCCCACCTCGCGCAGCAGCGGGTTTTGCGGGTCGCTATCCGGTCCGAGGGCTTCGCGGGCCAGCTCGTCGGGCAGCGTGTAGACGGGGACCACGGCATCCAGCTGGGCGCCGAGGAAGAAAGCGATCGACAGCCGCTGCTGGTCGGCAGGCGGCGAAACGACCCGGTGCACCGTTGCCCGCAGATAGCCGTTGGTTGCCAGCTCCAGCAGCTCGCCGATATTCACCACAAAGCTGCCCGCCAGCGGGGTCGCGTCAATCCAGCGGTCAGGGGAGACTTCGACCTGCAATCCTTTCTGCTCATCCTGCAGCAGGAAGCTGAGGAAGCCGGAGTCCTTATGCGCGCCAACGCCCTGGGCACTCTGGGTCTCCTGCTGGCCGGGATAGCGGATCAGCTTGATATGTTCATTGGGCTTATCGCCATACAGGCCATCGAAGGCATCCAGCGGCAGGCGCAGCGCTTCGGCGAAGGCGCGCAGCAGGGTGATCCCAACCTGGGTCATTTCCCGTTGCCAGGTCAGTAATATGGGTTTGAGCGAGGGCAACGCCTCTGGCCAGAGATTCGGCCCCTGCAGGCGCTGCCAGCGCGGCGCGCGTTCGCTAAGCTGCAGGGCCGGGCGCTCGGCGCCGATATCGAACTGCTCGCGCCAGTCGGGTTGACCGCGGGTTAATTCAGAAGCGGCGCGGTTGTAGCCGCGAAAATGCGGAGAGTGAATCATTGCCACCCTCTGCTTTTGATCGTCGGGCAGGGCAAAAAAGGCGCGGGATTGCTGCTGCACGGCCTGCTGCAGCGACTCATCGACGCCGTGGTTGATCAGATAAAAGAAACCGATATCGCGGGCGGCGTGGCGCAGGTCGGCGAGAAACGCCGCTTTTTCAGCGGGGTCCGCGTAGCGGGCCAGATCCAGTATCGGTAAGTTTGTCGCGTTCATTGTGTTCTCCGAAGGCGGTATTCAGGTGTTTTCGTCGATGCAGATTCAGGGTTCGGGGACAACAACAGCGCATGATCGATTCCTCAGTCGGGTGGTTGAAGCCAGCTTGCCTTAAGCGAAAATAATCAACCAATAACGTTCTTTTCTAATTTATGACCGTGGAGGGTTCTGTGCTTTTGCGAATTTTGGATAAGGGGGAGGCGGGACTGTTGCGATTGGCGTCGGGAGCCAGTATGGTGAGCGAAATTTTTAATTCAGGTAAAGAGACGCAATGCAGCACCCAAACGATCCTCTGCACGGCATCACGCTGGAAGCGCTGTTAAACGCGCTGGTCGCGCGATATGGCTGGGCCGAACTGGCGAAACGCATCAACATCAACTGCTTTAAAAGCGAGCCGAGTATTAAGTCGAGCCTGAAGTTTTTACGCCGCACGCCTTGGGCGCGTAAAGAAGTGGAAGCGTTGTATATCGATTCGTTGTCCGATACCGATACGGCAAAAGCGGAAGCGCCAGCGGATAATCCGTGGGCACACTGGCAGAAAAAGTAGGGCGCGCAGCGGATAATTCCGCGCGCGCCCTGGGCTGTGTGTTACTGAAGATTGCCTGCGGTCAGGCTCTCTTTATCAAAGGCATGGCTGACATCAATATGATTCTGATGCACGGACGTGTCGATATTTGAACCTGCCTCCGGACGCGCAAAGCTATTCTCTGCGGCCATCGCCCCGGACGAAAGTGTAGCGGCTAACAGCAGTGCGGTGACTACGCCGATATTTTTCATATTTTGTTCCTTATTTCATCGTGTTGTCGCTGTCGCCTGTGTCTTCCGGCGGCCCGGCAATGTTGTTATATACCCTAAATAATTCGGGTTGCAGGAAGGCGGCAAGTCAGTGAATCCCGATAAGCTTACTCTGGTAAGTGATTCGGGTGAGCGCGCGCAGCCAACGCACATGCAACTTGAAGTATGACGGGTGAGTTTATTTCGTCAGTTCTGCGGTCATATGCACGCGGTTATTGAACTGAGCGCTGGTGATTTTGTAAGACGCGCCTTGCTCTGCGGCCTGAGCGGCAATTTTGGCTTCTGCACGGTCCAGTGTGGAAGCGCTGGCGCTGATGCTCTGCGCAAAAGTACCGAAAGAGATCGTAGAGAGTGCGGCAACTGCAACGAAAGTTTTGATGGATTTCATGGTCGTATTCCTTAAGCGTTTTGTCAGTATTGGAGCGTTGTTGCCCCGATTTGATAAATAATAGGCCGATGACGCGATGATTAAAATCGAAACAATTTGCTATCATTATTCAGTAAATTTGAATAAAAAATATCGATTACCGCAATCCTGTTTTGCAAATAAGGTTTGATTACAATCAAGCCTCATTGTCATAACAAATATATAAAAAGTTATTTTTTGACTTTCGATAGATGATTTTCTTGTTTGCTATCATCTGAACAGCGGCAATATAGTTTTTGTACAGCAATAAATGCCGATGTGCGGCAAATAAACATTATTCACGAATATCTCATTATGATAACGCTCAATAAGATCAGTAAAAGCTTCTCCGGTGAAAGAGTGCTAAAAGAGGTATCTCTCAGCATTCATTCCGGCGAGATTATTTGCATTATTGGCCCCAGCGGCTCGGGGAAAACCACGCTATTACGTACGCTTAATTTCTTAGAGCCTGCCGATAGCGGGCAAATAAGAATAGATGATGTGGCGCTGGATTGCGCAAAAGCGGGAAAAAAGGAGATTGAAAAACTACGGTCAAAAACCGCTATGGTTTTTCAATCGTGGAATCTTTTTCATAACCTCACCGCACTGCAAAATATTACCGAAGGACTGATATACGCTAAAAAACGCCCGCGGCAGGAGGCACTGGCTATTGCTGAACGACTCTTAAAGCAGGTGGGGTTGCTGCATAAAAAAGACCACTATCCGCACAGTCTCTCCGGCGGCCAAAAGCAGCGTATCGGTATTGCGCGTGCGCTGGCCATTGACCCCGCCGTTCTGCTGCTGGATGAGCCGACCTCAGCCCTGGATCCGGAAAAAGTCGGTGAAGTGCTGGAGCTTATTCAGACCATTGCCGCCGCGGGCCAGACGATGATCATCGTGACCCACGAAATGGCGTTCGCCCGTCAGGTCGCTTCCCGGGTGGTATTTATGGAAAACGGCGAAATCGTTGAACAGGGCCCGGCGGAACAGATATTTGGCGCGGCGCAGCAGGGCCGAACCCGGGCGTTTCTTGCGCAACTGCACTATCATGCCTGAGGCTGATGATGAACAATAACCCGCTGTTTAGCTGGCAGGATATCGCCGGAATAGTGCCGAAGCTGCTGGAAAATTTACCCGTGACCCTCGGTATAACGCTGGCGTCGCTGCTGCTTGGTTTAACGATCGCGCTGCTGATTGTGCTGCTGCAGTTTAGCCGCTTTACGCCGCTCAGCGCGGCGGCAAATGGGTATACCGACATTCTGCGCGGCGCGCCTCTGGCGCTGCTTATCCTGCTTTTTTTCTTCGGCGGCAAATTAATTTTGACCGCGCTGGCGCTGCCGCCGCTGTGGATTAGCGATACCACCTTTGCGGTGCTGTCTATTTCGGTCAGCATCAGTCCCTACTTTGCAGAAATGATGCGTTCAGCGTGGCGCGCGGTGGATAGCGGCCAGAAAGAGGCCATTATCAGCCTGAATATTCCCTGGCATCATGGAATACGGCGGATTATTTTCCCCCAGGGGCTTATTATTGCTATTCCCGTCTTTGGCAATCTTTTAATTAATCTCGTGAAAATGACCTCGCTGGTCAATATTATTGGTATTGTGGATGTTTTTGGGCGGGCACAAAAGATTTCGCAAAATAGCTACGGGGCGAAACAAGTCGCGGCATTTATTAGCGTTATTATCGTCTACTGGGTGCTGAATAGTATTATTCTCTATTTTACCACTCGTATTGAAAAGAAATATCAGTTCCTGCTGGAGTGATAAATTAACATGTTTAGCCTGGCGTTCATTCGCGACAATTTTACGTTTATTTTAAGCGCGCTGCCGGTCACCCTGACGATAACGTTATTATCCTTACTGTTTTCCACTTTGCTGGGCGCAGCGCTGGCGTGGGCGATTATTCGTCAGGTACCCGGCGTTCAATGGCTGGCGAGGGTATTCCTCTCCTTTGGCCGTTCGGTCCCGGTCCTGGTGATGCTGTATTTCTTTTTTTACGTCTGGCCGTGGATTGCCGCCGGGCTGTTCGGCGGCCCGCAGGACACGATGTACCGCTATAAACTCTCGCCGCTGGCGGCGGCGGTCACCGCGCTGTCGCTGATCTTCAGCGCTTATTTCGCCGAAACCTTTCGCGCGGGATGGAATGCGGTTGATAAGGGGCAGCGCGAGGCCGCATGGTCAATCGGGCTAAGCGGATTCACGCAGTTCCGACGCATTATTTTTCCACAGGCGGCGGTATCCGCGCTGCCGAACTTTACCAGCGTGCTGATCGATCTGATTAAAGACACCTCGCTGGTTTACACCATCACCGTTGTTGATCTGATGGCGAAAGCCAATATCGCCGCCGCGCGCGGGTTTCATTTTGTCGAAGCCTACTGCGTCGTGCTGGTGATTTATATCGTGCTGTGCCTGGCGATTGCCAGAGCATTGCGCAGTGCAGAAAGGTTTCTGAGCGCCCGCTGGCAAGGAAACGCAGAAAAGAGTGTTTCACGGTTATCATTTTGGGGAAGGTATTTTGAAAAATAAAATTTTACTGGTGAGTGCGCTGGCGTTGGCAATGGGAATGAACGCCGCGCAGGCTGTTGAAAAAAGCGCAAACGCGAAAACGGTTGAGGTTGTCGTCAATGCTAACGGTTTTCCCTTTAGCTTTGTTGACGATAACAACAATATTACCGGTTACGATGGCGACCTGTTAAAGGTGCTGGACCAGCGTTTAACCGACTATACGTTTCATTTTAATGCGGTCTCGCGCGATGCGATGATCGTCGGCCTATCGACCGGCGCCTATACCCTCGCGGCGGATCACTTTTATCTCACCAAAGAGCGGGCGGAAAAATACGACCACTCCGGCGAGCCGACCGGGATCAGCGATTTGCGCCTGATTGTGCGTAATGATGAGAACGATATACATAATCTCGGCGATCTCGCCAGCGGGAAGAAAAAGCTGGTGCCGATTCATACCTCCGACGCCCGTTATACGGTGATTGAAAACTACAATAAAAAACATCCAGGCCAACAAATTAACCTGCAGCCCAACGGCGAGCAGTCCGCCGCCGATATCTTTAAAGCGGTAGCCTCCGGGGAATACGATGCGGCGATTTACCCCATTGGCGCGCTGCTGGCGTTAAATAAGGCGCTAAATCTTAATCTGAAAGCGTCGGATTCCGTCGGCCTGTTTCCTAACGTCTATTTGTATAAAAAAAATACCGATCCGCAGCTAATCAAAGCGATTGACGCGCAGCTGGTTGCCCTGAAAAAGGACGGCACGCTCGCTGAGCTCTCGCGGAAATGGTACGCCGAAGATGTGTATGCCCTGCCGGGCGCCAGCGACGTGAAAGTGAATACCGACTGGGAATAAGCGCATGACGCAAATAAGCTCGGAACCGGCGCATAACGCCGCCACCATAAACGATGAGGTGACCCTGGCGCTGCGCGCCATTACTGAAAAACGCGCGGCAACGATCGGTTACCTGTTGGACGAAAGCCGACAACGCCATATCGCGGATGATTCTGTCCGTGAAGCAATACGCCACTATGGCCGCGATATCGGGCATAAGCTGCGCGCGCAAATGCGCGATCGAAAAGATTTGCAGGAGTTTGCCGGGCTGTTTACCCGCGGACTGGAATCTCAGGTTTATGAGATGGAGCCCGTTAGCGCCAGCCGGGCCGAATTTATCGTCCTGTTTCACTACTGTCCCTATGTCAACTGCTGGCGGCAGCAGGGGCGAGGCGCCAGCGAAATTGAGACGCTGTGCGATATCTGCATGGAAGGCGATCGTGCGCTAACCGACGCGTTTCCGGGGCTGCATTTAGAGGTGCAGACCGCGCTGGCTCGCGGCGATGCCGCCTGTCGGCTGCGTTTTTATCAGGCAGAGGAGCGGGAGGGCGAATGGCAACCTTAACGTGGGACCACGCGGTCCAGTTTGTTAATCAGCCGGAAGCGGCGATTCAGGCGCTGAGCGGGCAAAAGCTCAACGCGGTGGCCGGTGGGCGCCACCCGGGTTGGGGGACCAGGAATGCGCTGAGCTATTTCGGCCTGACCTATATCGAATTTCTGGCGATTGCCGATGATGCAGAGCTGCTTTCCGCCGCGGAGACGTTTTTACTCTCCCGGGATGCGTCGCGGCTGCTGCCGGATAATGAAGCGCTGTATCGGGTGGCGCTGCGTAGCGACGATATTGAGCGCACGCATGCGGAGTTGCACGAGCAGGGCCTGCGGGTTTCGCCGATCGTCAACGGCCAGCGCGACGATCCGCAGGGCAACGTTATCCGCTGGCGGATCTTCACCATTGACGGCGATTTTGACGGCCTGGTCTATCCCTTCATTCTGCAATGGGGGGAAGAGGATGACGCCCGGCTGAGCCGCCTGCAGGCACAGGGTCTCGCTGCGCCGCATCCTCTGGGGGAGATTGAACTGCAGCGCGCGGTTTTCACGGTACAGCATCCTCAGGCGGTGCGCGACCGCTGGCAGCTGCTGTTTGGCTTTGCCCCGCAAGGCGAGCAGGGGCTGGCGGTGGGCGGTCGAGAGTTTCTTTTCCGTGAGGGCGCGGCGAACCAACTGACTGAACTGGTGTTTCGCGTTGCTGACCCGGCGCTCAAAGGCCGACGCTTTCGCGTTGGCAACGGCGAATATCTTTTTGAATAAGGAGTAAGACTCATGACCAGGGTCCATTTTATTGGCGCCGGACAGATGGCGGAGGCGATTATTCGCGCGTCATTAAGCCACGGTGCGCTGCGGGCGGACGCGATCTCGCTGGAGGATATCGACAGCGCGCGAGTCGAGGCTCTGCGCGCCCGTTATCGGCTGTCGGGCGACGGTGGCGTAAACGAGGCCTCTTTGCTGGTGCTGGGGATCCGTCCGCAGGACGATCTGGCGGGGGTGGCGAACCGCGTGCGCCCGCAGCTAAACGGCTCGACGACGGTGGTTTCTCTGATCGCGGGGGTGACCCTGGAAAAGCTGGCCTCCCTGTTTGGTGCGGCAACGCCGATTGCCAGGGCGATCCCCAATACCCTGACCGATACCGGATTTGGCTATAGCGGCGTGACCTTAAACCCCCACGCCAGCGCGGCTGAGATCGAGCCGTTTCTGCGCGGCTTTGGCAAAGTGCTGTATCTGCCTGAGCGGTTGATCGATATCTTTACCGGCTTTGGCGTCGCGGGCCCTAACTATATTTACTACTTTATTGAGTCCCTTACCGATGCCGGCGTACTGGCGGGGCTGCCGCGGCCCCAGGCAACGGAGGTGGTGCAGGAAAACCTGCTCGGCGCGGTCGAGATGCTGCGCCAAAGCCAGAAGCATCCGCGCCAGCTTCTGGATATCAACAACTCCCCGGCAGGCGTCGGGATCCACGGTCTGTATGAGCTGAACAACAGCGATTTTGCCGCTGGGCTTCAGCGCAGCGTACTGGCGGCGGTCAGGCGCACCCGTGAACTGGGACAGTGCTAAAATCCTTCTTCCCGCGACAGATCGCGCAGCGCGCCCGGCGCCTTTCCGATAATGCGTTTAAAGGCGCGGCTGAAGGCGGCATGAGAACTGTACCCCAGCCTGAAGGCCACTTTTTCCAGCGCCTGACCCTCATGGGAAATGTACTGCACCGCGAGGCGCATACGCAGCTCGGTGAGATAGCGGGCGGGCGTGGTGCCGGTGGCGGAGAGGAAGCGTTCAGCAAATACCGAACGTGAAATTCCCGCCTCGCGGGCCAGATCCTCGACTTTCCAGTTAATGCCCGGCTGCTGATGCATAACGTAAATGGCTTTAGCCAGCTTAGGATCGCGCAGCACCTGTACCCAGCCGGTGGCGTTGCCGCAGCCACACTCCACCCAGCCGCGGACAATCAGCGCGGCGACCACATCGGCCAGCCGCGCCAGAATGCCGGCGTAGCCCGCCTGTCGAGTGAGGCTTTCGCGTTCCATGGCCGCCAGCATCGGCGGGATCTCCGGACGGCTGGTCAGCAGGCTGCTGACCAGCATCACTTCGGGCATCGCTTTGACCAGCGGCTGCATACCGCCCAGCTCAAAGTCCATACAGGCGCTGAAGATAATGGCGCTGTCGCTTTTCGCGTCGTCGCAGGCGTTTTTGACGCAGCTTACCGAGCCGCAAACCGGTTCGCTGGGCAGTCTGGACACGTTAACCACCGTTGCCTGGTCATCGGAGAGCAGCACGTGACCATCGCCGTTCGGAATAAACAGCGCATCGCCGCTCTGCAGCATCAGGCGCTGACCGCTGACCATGCGCAGCAGTACCGGTCCCCGGCTGATAAAGTGGAACTGCGCTTTACCAGGTACGAAGCCGAATTCGACGCCAAAAGGACGGGAGGTTTCGATGCGGCGGTAGTTGACGCCGGAAAGGCGCATGCCGCGCAGAAGTTCGCTGGTGAGATCGAGGGCGTGCTGAGTCATAACATCATTCCCGGACGAATTATCAATAATCAAGGAGTATGCATCATAGATCGTCCGAACAGAACCGCCTAACCTTAACGAAATGTTAATTGTTCTGGAGAGATGTTTATGAGTTCCTGCATTGCAGCTGAAGAGAGCCAGACCAACGCCAGGCCCGCGTGGCGCGCCGTCTATGCGCTGGCGCTGGGGGTGTTTGGCCTGATTGTCGCCGAGTTTCTTCCTGCCAGTTTGTTAACGCCGATGGCGGCAAGCCTGGGCGTTAGCGAAGGTATGGCGGGGCAGGCGGTGACCGCGACGGCGCTGGTGGCGTTAGTTACCGGGCTGCTGATCACCACCGCGACGCGAAATATTGACCGCCGCTGGGTGCTGATGTTCTTCTCCGTTTTGCAAATTATCTCCAGCATGATGGTGGCCTTCGCCGGTTCGCTGGAGTTTTTGCTGCTGGGGCGTCTGCTGCTGGGAATCGCCATCGGCGGCTTCTGGTCGATGTCGACCGCGACCACCATGCGTCTGGTTCCGGCGGCGATGGTGCCGAAAGCGCTGGCGATTATCTTTTCCGCCGTTTCCATCGCGACGGTGGTTGCCGCGCCGCTGGGCAGCTATTTCGGCGCGCTGATCGGCTGGCGCAACGTATTTCTTATCTGTGCGCTGCCGAGCGTGGTTGCGCTGCTCTGGCAGCTGTGGGTTCTGCCTTCCATGCGTCCGGAGAGCGTCGGCAGCTTCGCTACCCTGTTTAAGGTGCTGCGTCGGCCAGGTATGATTGGCGGCATGCTCGCGACAATCCTGATTTTCAGCGGCCACTTCGCCTTCTTTACCTATCTGCGTCCGTTCCTCGAAACCGTGGCGCAGGCCAGCGTCGAAGGGGTTTCTCTGATCCTGCTCGGTTTTGGGGTAGCGAACTTTATCGGCACCTCGATTGCCGGACATCTGTTGGCCCGAAGCCTGCGCCTGACGCTGGCGCTGGTGCCGCTGGCAATGAGCGTGCTGGCGCTGATGATGGTAACGTTCGGCCACGTCGCGCTGCTGGACGGTCTGCTGGTGGCGATGTGGGGCTTTGCTTTTGGTCTGGTGCCGGTGGGCTGGTCGACCTGGCTTGCCACCACGGTGCCGGATGAAGCTGAAAGCGCGGGCGGCCTGCTGGTGGCCTCTATTCAGCTGGCGATTAGCGCCGGTGCGGCTGGCGGCGGTGCGGTATTCGATCTCAACGGCGCGAGCGGCGTTTTTGTCGGCAGCGGCGTGCTGCTGGTCAGCGCCATGGTGATAGTGCTGTTTGCGGTAAGAGTTAAGCCTGTCGTGAGTGAGGAGTAGGGCTGCAGCACCGCAGATTGCCGATAGCCCGGGGAATATGCCGTGACGTGGTATTGCTGTGGCTTCTTCCCGGCTTGCGCTGCGCTTAGCCGGGCTACCGGGCCGCAGATTGCTGGTAACCCGTGGCCCGGGTAAGGCGTTTACGCCGCAACCCGGGGAATATGCCGTGACGTGGCATTGCTGCGGCTTCTTCCCGGCTTGCGCTGCGCTTAGCCGGGCTACAAGGCCGCAGATTGCTGGTAACCCGTAGCCCGGGTAAGGCGTTTACGCCGCAACCCGGGGAATATGCCGTGACGTGGCATTGCTGCGGCTTCTTCCCGGCTTGCGCTGCGCTTAGCCGGGCTACAGGGCCGCAGATTGCTGGTAACCCGTAGCCCGGGTAAGGCGTTTACGCCGCAACCCGGGGAATATGCCGTGACGTGGCATTGCTGCGGCTTCTTCCCGGCTTGCGCTGCGCTTAGCCGGGCTACAGGGCCGCAGATTGCTGGTAACCCGTAGCCCGGGTAAGGCGTTTACGCCGCAACCCGGGGAATATGCCGTGACGTGGCATTGCTGCGGCTTCTTCCCGGCTTGCGCTGCGCTTAGCCGGGCTACAGGGCCGCAGATTGCTGGTAACCGTAGCCCGGGTAAGGCGTTTACGCCGCAACCCGGGGAATATTCCGCGACGTGGTATTGCTGTGGCTTCTTCCCGGCTTGCGCTGCGCTTAGCCGGGCTACAGGGCCGCAGATTGCTGGTAACCGTAGCCCGGGTAAGGCGTTTACGCCGCAACCCGGGGAATATGCCGCGACGTGGTATTGCTGTGGCTTCTTCCCGGCTTGCGCTGCGCTTAGCCGGGCTACAGGGCCGCAAATTGCTGGTAACCCGTAGTCCGGACAGATGCGCAGCATCGCCTCCGGGGAGGGTGTTAACTCTCGTCGATATCGTCGAGCAGATGCTGAATCAGTAGCGGAATCGGCCGGCCGGAAGCGACGCTTTTACCGCCTTCGCGCCACAGCGCCGTGCCGCTGACGTCGAGATGGGCCCAGGGGATCTCCGGCGGGCAAAAATGGTGCAAAAGCCAGGCGGCGGAGGCGCTGATGGCCGCATTATTGCCGGGCGTATTGCACAGGTCGGCGATTGCGCTTTCGGTCTGCTTCTTCAGCCTGCTATCCAGCGGCAGCGACCAGACCTCATCCCCGCTTTTTATCCCTGCCCGGGTTAACCCCGCCCGCAGCGCGTCGCTTTGCGTCATCAAGCCGCTCAAATCGTAACCCAGCGCCTTAACCACCGCGCCGGTAAGGGTCGCAATATCAATAATATAGTGCGCCTGCGGATGCCGCTGGCTCGCCCAGGCAATGGCATCGGAAAGCACCAGACGGCCTTCAGCGTCGGTATTATTGATCTCTACCGTCAGGCCATTACAGGCCCGGGCGACGCTGCCCGGCTGCATGGCGGCGGGGCCAATCGCGTTTTCCGCCAGCGCCAGTACGCCCATTGCCCGCACCGGTAGCGCCAGCTCGGCGATGCTCAGCATCAGGCCAAGGACGTTGGCCGCGCCGCACATATCGTACTTCATGGTGTACATCCCGGCGCCTTCCTTGAGCCACAGTCCGCCGGTATCAAAGGTGACGCCTTTACCGACGTAGCAGCGAACCGGGCCCTCGCGGACGCCATCATAATGAATCGCCAGCAGGCGCGGCGGGCGTTCAGCGCCTTTACCCACCGCATGCAGCAGGCCGAGCCCTTGTTCGACGATCGCTTTTTCATCCAGAACTTCGCAGCGCAGCGTGGGGATATCCGCGCACAGACGCCGGGCTTCTTCCACCACGTACTGCGGGGTACACTGCTCCGCAGGCAGATCCGCCAGACGCCGCGCGGCGAGCATGCCGTGCGCCGTGGCCCGTTGACGATGGGCGAGGGTGTCCAGCGCCGACCGCTGTTCGGGTAAGGCGTAGAGGGCGAGCTGGCGCAGGCGTGGCCTGGCGGCTTTCACCTGATGCAGGCCCAAATCATCAAGCTGCCAGTCGAGATTAAACAGTTCGCGCAGCGCTTTGGTTAACGCGCCGCTGCTCTCTTCCAGCGAAGCGTCGAGGATAAGCGTTTCGCTCACCGGCTTTTTGCATAGCGGCCGCAGCGCCTCGGCCAGGCCATCGTTCAGCGTATCCCTCCACAGGGGGAGCGGAATGAGGGTGATGCGGGCGAAGGGGGAGCAGCCGAAGCGGGTATCCGCCACCTCGCCGCGGGCGGCCTGTTCCACCATTTCCGCGAGCAGGGGAACGGCATTGAGCGGGGCCTGGGCCAGCAGCGTACTGCCGGGCCAGGTCACCAGATGCGCGCCGGTGCAGTCGCTATCCAGTTGATTAATCAGACGATAATCCAGCATGGCTTACTCCTCGATGGGGGCGCGAATGCGTGCGGCATAGGCCTGCATCCATTCGTCGTCCACCGGCCGGTAATGGGTTTTCTCCCGAACGCGCTCGGCGCAGAACACGGTGAGCGGCTGCGTCGCGCTGGCGACGACAAAGGAGAAGGTTTTGATATTGGTGGCGGCGCCGAATTCGCCGCGCCGGTTCATGCACACCACCGAAAGGTCGCCCGCGCGGCCAAAGCGCGACATCAGTTTGTCTTCCAGCTCGCAGACCACCGAGTCCGCCGCCTGCTGCGGCGTCATTCCCTGGGCCATTCGCCGGACGATTTCGTAGCTGGTGCAGCCTTTCATCAGATCTTCACCGACGCCGGTCGCCGTGGCGGCGCCGGTCTCGCTATCGCAGTAGAAACCGGAGCCGATAATCGGCGAATCGCCCAGCCGTCCGCGTTTTTTCATAAACAGGCCGCTGGTGGAGGTGGCAACGCTCATGGAACCCTGTTTATCAAGGCCAATAATGCCCACGGTATCGTGGCCGTCGTAAGGACTGAGGCCTTTATCCAGCGTTTCGCGACAGCGCTTCCGGTAATGCTGCATCGCGCGTTCGGTCAGCATCGCTTTGGCGGCGAATCCCTGGCTTATTGCCCACTCTCTGGCGCCCTGGCCGACCAGCAGACTGTTGTAGCGCTGACGGCTCAGGGCGTGGGCGACTTTCACCGGGTTGGCAATATCCACCAGATTACCGACCGCGCCGAAGGCCAGGGTATCGCCATGCATAAAGGCGGCATCCAGTTCGACCTCGCCGTTTTCCGTCGGCAGGCCGCCGTAGCCCACCGATTTGTACAGCGGAAAATCTTCTACCGCCGCCACCGCATTGACCACGGCGCTGGCGGTATCAGCGCCGGATGCCAGCGCCGCCGCGGCTTCGGTAACGCCTTCCAGCGCCATTCGCCAGGTGGCAATCATTCCCCACATTGGTTTACTCCTGTTTTGCAAGCGTGTTGTCCGTTTCAGCACGGGCGGTGACTTCCGCCGCGCGATACTGCTTATCGACGATGCGCATGAAGGGCAGGTACAGCATGGCGCCAATCAGCAAATTGAGGATCTGCATCACGCTGCCGCTAAGATGCCCGGTGACGATAAAACCGCTGATCACCGGCGGCAGCGTCCAGGGGATAAAGACGCCGGTGGTGACGGCCACCGCGCCGATCTTCATCGCCGTGTACTGCACCGTGACCAGCACCAGCGGCACGAGGTTAAACGGAATCAGCATGATCGGGTTCATGATCACCGGCAGGCCAAAGAGGATGGGTTCGTTGATATTAAAAATGGAGGCACCGGCGCCGAGGCGGGCAACTTCGCGCATATTTTTGCTGCGGGCGAAAATCAGCATCGCTATCACCAGCGACAGCGTTGCGCCCGCGCCGCCCATCCAGATCATATCGAAGAACTGCTCGGTGATAATGTGCGGCGGGGTGACGCCGGCCTGGATAGCGGCGATGTTGTCGGTCTGATTTTCCATCCACAGCGGACGAATGATGCCGTTGATCATCGAACCGGAGTTAATGCCGACCGACCACAGAATGGTAATGCTGAAAACGGTCATCAGCGCGCCGAAGTAGGAGGTACCGTAATGGCGTACCGGCGAGGCGACGACCTCATAAATAAACTGGTGGATGGTGGCGTAGTGCGTGTGCGCAAACCCGATGCGAATCGCCAGGATCAGAATCATCACCAGCAGCGCCGGGATCAGCGCGGCGAAAGACTCCTGCACGGCGGGCGGAACGCCGTCCGGCATCTTAATCACCAGCTTTTTGCGTTTTAGCCAGCAGAAGAGTTCGGTCCACAGCAGCGAACCGATCATGGCGACGAATAAACCTTTGGTGCCGATCCACTCCACGGGGATCACCGTGATGCCGCCGTTTTCAGCGACCTTAATGAACGGCGTGAGGATCAGAAACCCCACCAGCGAGAGGATGCCGCAGGAGATGCGGTCATCGCCGTAGTGCTCCGCCAGACGGTAGGCCACCAGGAAGCTGATAAACAGCGACATTGTGGAAAATACCGCGTTGAACGGAATTTCGATAATTGCGCTCCAGCTCGCGCCGAAGGTGCTGGCCATAAACTGCTGGTAGCTCTGATTGGGGAACGACGAGATCACCAGCAGAATGGAACCGACAATAATAAAAGGCATGAATGAAACGTAGGCGCCGCGAATAGCGCCGAGGTGACGCTGCTGGGCGGTTTTCGCCGCCAGAGGCATCAGTTTGGCTTCAAGAAATCCCAGAACATTGTTCATTGTGAACTCCGTACAAGATCGACAGGGCTGTGTGTGTTATCTATGGCGGATTATGAGAGAAAGCGGTGGGCTGAAAGGTGAAGCGGTTCACATTGTATTCTCTGCAATAATATATATCTCATATGATTAGTTATATTTCCGGTAGAGGATCGTATGGAAATCAAGCTGCACGCTAATGCCACCACCACCCCCAGAACGCGTAAATATCTTCAGGAATCGACGAAAAGCGACCGGGAACTGGCGCAGGAACTGGGGATTTCCATTACTACGGTTCGCCGCTGGCGCAACCGCAGCCAGATTTCCGATAACCACACCACGCCGCATTTGATACACAAAGTACTGAGACAAGAGCAGGAGATTCTCATTAACGCCCTCCGCGATGCGCTGCGCGCCCCGCTGGACGAACTGCTGTTTATGGTGAATGAGGGGCTGGGCATCGCTGTTTCCCGCGCCACGCTAAACCGCTATCTGCGTCCGGCCCATGAAGGACGGAAAAATGCCGCGCTGCAGGGGAAAAAAGCGTTAAAGGCGGGAATGCGCGCGGATACCCTGACGCTGCACTATCGCCAGCTGGCGCTGTCGATGGACGACGGCGGTGAACATCATCTGCTCTGGGCGCAGGAGCCGATCAGCGGTTGGTGCTTTGGCCGCATCTATTGCGGGATCTCTCCCGCGCTGGTCGATAGCTGGCTGACCGAGGCGCTGAACGCCTGTCCGGCGCGTATACAATGTCTTGAGATTTATGCTCATAAAAGCTTTCAGCCCGCGCGCGCGCATCTCTCTTGCCGGACGGTGGCGATGGCGGAGCGCGGAGCGGTACAGCTCAGCGAACGATTAGCCGACGTTATTCCGGCGCTGGATGAGCCGGACGCGACGCTGCAGCGGCTGTGCGCGCTGTGGAACCGGGGGCGGGCGCAAAAAAAGCTGGGCGACACGACGCCCCAGGGCTTTCTTGAGTCGTTGAATCAGAACTAACGGTGGCGTCGGAGGCAGGCACGGCAGCCGCATTTTGCCCGGGCCCCAGAATCTCTGCGACAGCAAAAGAGAGCGCGTTTTTTGTTGGGCCACGCCAGCGGCCCTGGAGGGTCAGCCGTTTCGCAGGCCATCAATCGCGCTGTCGCTCAGCAGCATAACCGTTTTTACGCTGACGCTGATCCTGTCGATAATGGCCTGTCGCGGGCCTTCGCGCCAGGCGGGGCTGCTGTAGAAGTGCGCCTGGGATGCGTTTAAATGCGTCAGGTCCTCATAGGCCCGGATCAGGTAATAAGCGTCGTTGTCATCAACTGAATTGCCGAAGGAGACGATATCCATTCCGGCGGCGCGATGACAGGGGGCGCTTTGTTCCTTCATTATCCGGTGAAACTCGTTCCCGGTCCCCGGTTTAAGGGTGTAAAGCAAAAACTCTACCGTTTTCATCCTGACGTTTCCTGTTCACATTCACTGAGTTTGCTGCAAGAGAGCACTGTCCGGCTATTAGAACAACTCCACGTGGTTTTGTCGCTTCTCTTTGGCATGAGGGCAGCGCGGGTTGCATTTCTCACTTCATTTTTGGTATGTTATATCATAACATTTATGACATTATAAAATATGTGACTATTTACCTTTCTTTTTAAATGATAATGATTATCATCACTACCTGCCGATCAAAAATCAAAAGAGCGCGTGTTTCGCTCATCCACGCTGAAGAGAGAGGGAGCGGCGGCTAATGGAGGAGAGTTTGACCAAGAGTGGAAAAGCCGATGATCCCGTGCTTAGCGTCAATATCGCATCATTACCGCGGCCCGGCGGCGGGGAAATGCTCTCCGGCATTCATTTCAGCGCCGGTAAAGGAGAGTGTCTGGCCGTCATTGGGCCCAACGGCAGCGGGAAAACCTCTTTATTACGCGCGATAGATTGCCAACTGCCGTCGCGGGAGGGCGACGTTCGGTTATATGGCCGCTCCATTGCCGCATTAACCCGGCAGCAGCGAGCCCGGCAGATCGCGGTGCTTGCGCAGAATGATACCCCCGACCTGCGTCTGGCGCTTGAGGATTATGTCGCCCTCGGGCGGATTCCCCACGCCCGGGATATGTCGCGTCGCGAGCACGACATCATCGTAACCCGCGCGATTAACGATACGGGATTGCAGAGGCTGCGCAAGCGACCGCTCTCCGCGTTATCCGGTGGTGAGAGACAACGGGCGGCGCTGGCGCGGGTACTGGCCCAGGCGCCAAAACTGCTGCTGCTGGATGAGCCCACCAACCATCTTGATCCCCACGGCAGAGTGGAGCTGCTGTCATTAGTGAAAAGCCAGGGAATCACGGTCGTTGCGGTATTGCACGATCTTTCCCTGATTGACGCCTTTGCCGATCGGGTTTTGCTTTTATCGCAAGGGCGCGCCGTGGCCTGGGATGTGCCGGAGCGCGTGCTTGTTTCACAACGGCTTTACCCGGTCTTCGGCTTGACCAGCTTTACCGTACCGCATCCCATGACCGGGAAGGCGCTGCGGATTTTTGAGGTGCCAGGCTATGCCTGATAAATTTCCGGAGGATAACGCAGCATGAATAAATGGTTTGCAGGGACGATGGCGTTTCTTTTTATTTCAGCGGCGAACGCGGCGGATTTTCCCGTCACGATTGACAGCTGCGGAACGCCTGTGACCTTCACTCAGGCGCCGAAAAGGGCGGTCATCCACGACCTTAATATGTCTGAAATGGCTTTTGCTCTCGGGTTGCAGGACCGCATCGTTGGCTTAACCGGCATTACCGGATGGTACAAAATGACCCCGGAATTTAAACATCAGATGGGATCAATTCCCGAGCTGGCGCCGAAATATCCCTCTCTGGAGACGCTGCTGGCGGCAAATCCTGATTTCTTTTTCGCCGGCTGGAATTACGGCATGAAGGTCGGCGGGGAGGTCACGCCTTCCGCGCTCGAAACATACGGTATCAAAACCTTTGTGCTGAGCGAGAGCTGCGTCTTTACCGCCTCTCAGAAACAAAAAGCGAGTATGGACCTGCTGTATAACGATGAGCTGACGCTGGGTAAGATTTTTGGCAAGCAGCAAGAGGCCCGTACGCTGGTCGACGGCTGGAAAAAAACGCTGAATGCGCTGCCTAAGCCGCCGCGGGGCGTGCAGCCATTAAAGGTGTTTGTCTATGATTCCGGCGAAGATAAGCCCTTTACCAGCGGACGGTACGCCATGCCGACCGCGATTATCGAAGCGGCGGGAGGGAAAAACGTGATGGACGACCTGGAGATGAGCTGGGGGACCACCTCCTGGGAGAGCGTGGCGACGGCGGAACCCGATTTTATTATTCTTCTTGATTATCAGACCGGCAGCGGCGCTGATTCGCTGCGCCGTTTCCTCGAAAATCATCCGTTAATGAAACAGACGCCGGCGGTGAAGCAGCAGCGTTATCTGAAGCTGCAATATGCTGAGTTGACGCCCGGGCCGGCGAATATCAACGCGGCCGAAAAGCTGGCTCATGCGATGTATCCTGCGGCCCACCAATGAGCGGGGCTCACTGTCGCTACTACTGGGCCGCGTGGGGGGCGCTGCCGTTATTAGCCGGCTTGATGCTGTTCAGCGTGGCTAAAGGCAGCGTGCCGCTGTCGCTTACCCAGGTTCTCGGCGCCTTGCGGCTGCTGGATGTGCCGGTTTCGGAGATGATCGGACGTATTGTCATTGATTTGCGCGTGCCAAGAACGCTGCTGGCGGTGCTGGCGGGCGCGGTGCTGGCCATCGTGGGCGGTCTACTACAGACCACCACGCGCAACGATCTGGCCGATCCTTTTTTATTCGGGCTTTCCTCCGGCGCATCGGCGGGAGCGGTACTGGTGATCACCCGATTCGGTGAGCGGCTTGGCGCGCTGACGCTGCCGGTGTCGGCATTCGTTGGCGGCATCTGCTCGGCGGTGGCGGTGATGCTGCTGTTTCATTTTAAAAAGCAGCGTGGCGCAGAGCACCTGGTGATCTGCGGGTTGGCGATCTCCTTTTTATTCGGCGCGCTGACCAGCTATCTGATTTTCTCGGGCGACCAGCGGGCCGCCAGCTCGGTGCTGTTCTGGTCGCTGGGTGGGCTCGGTCTGGCGCGCTGGGATAATTTGCCCTACGCCCTGTTCAGTCTGCTGCTTCTCGGCGCATTCATACTCCTGCGCTGGCGCTCCCTGGATGGCTTACTGGCCGGTGAGCAGACCGCGCAGTCGCTGGGCATTAACGTTACACGCCTGCGCATGGAGGTGTTTTTCTGCTGCGCGTTAGCAACGTCGCTGCTGGTGGCCCTGACCGGGGTGATTGGCTTTATCGGCCTGATGGTGCCGCATATGTGCCGCTATTTTTCTGGCGTAAAACATCTGCTGCTGCTTCCTTTATGCGGCCTGTGGGGCGCGGTGCTACTGTGCGGCGGTGATATCGTCAGCAGGACGCTGCTGGCTCCGCAGGAGCTGCCTATCGGGATCATTACGGCCGGCATCGGCGGACTCTTCATTATTATTCTGCTGGCCAGAAACCGTTCATAAACTGAGTCGCGCCGGGTCGCTGCCTGGCGCAGACTTAAACGAAGGGCAAACAAATGCCCGGAAGTCAGCGCGCGCATGCGCTTCGGTTCATGCGCAATTCCCTCATTGGTAGTTTTATGTTTTGATAAATTAAATTTTTCAATGTTATTTGTTAAGTATCATCTTTATCGCAGAGTGATATGCTGCTAATCTCTCTTTAACCGATGCATCGTAAGAAAAATCCTAAAGTAAGCGTGGGGATGAGCGCTGTCTCCGGGCCAGTGAAAATCCCATGGTTTACATTTCGCAGGGATTTTTCTGAAATTCACTCGTCTGGACAATAAATATTAAACAAACTTATAATTCACCCACTTCATTCATGGGTATATCCCCATGGCGCCTATTATACGTATTTCTATAAAGGATGATTGCACTTTCATGAGGGAAAGGAATGTTAACTATTTTCAGCCATAATCATTTTTTTAAGAAAGCCATACGTCTGAAAATAAACGACATAAAAGCGGTCAGAAAGGCGAATCTGGTCGATTTGTGCTTAACAAAGTACGCATCCAGCAGCTGCGCGCAGTTCCATTTTTTGATAAACAGCTTTGAAATGAAAAAGAATTTTGTTTGTTTCCGGGTTGAAGGTAATATTATTTGTTTGATAAACAAAAGGCGCACCGCACATATCGCCAGTATTATCGCCAGAGTGACTGATGGTATCCCCGTGGGAGAGGACATCACGTTAACAGAGAGAGAATTTCAGTATATTTTTATTATGAAATTTACCGTACTGGCAAAAGATTACCCGGAGCTGCTCGGCATTTCGCCCAAGGCCTACAGCAGCTATAAAAGAAGATTAATTGAGAAGTTCGGCTTTAACTCATTTCATGCGCTACTGGCGCTGTCTAATTATTTACACGCTTTTTCGCTGCTCGATAAATTTACGCCGGATTAATTGCTGCACCTGTATGCGTGACTATACCTTTATCTTCGCACTCTCATCTTATTTTCCACCTGCCACGACTGTTAAGGAGCGCACTCACAAAGTGTCTCTTTTTCATGTCATCTATCCCATGTCTTGCCTCAAAGGGCGAGCGGGGGACAACGGAACCCCACCACGATCTGTTCTCGTCATTTCTGGCGCTTTGGGACCGCGGCATCAGCGTCTATAATCCGCACAGCGATGTGTTCCGCGAGCGGCGAAGCTAATCGTCTGTTGAAAATAGCATTAAGCCTTACGACAACCTGATTGCCGTAAGCTGCCCAACTACAATAAAGGCTTATATGAAACAAATGACGTTGAGTGACCTTCGGCAACAAAGCGAACAGGCTGCAGCTTCGCCTCGCCTACGTGCCCATCGTAATTTCCACCCTGACTTAAGCGATCCGGTGCAACGCCTGGCCGTCGCTATGGAGCCGGGTACCTATGTTCGGCCTCACCGCCACCCGCACACTTTTGAACTGCTGACATCCCTTAGCGGACGTTTTGTGGTGTTGACCTTTGATGATGCTGGCAACGTGACCGAGCGCGTGGTGTTAGGCGAAGAGTGTAAGGTGCTGGAGATGGCGGCGGGTACCTGGCATGCCGTGCTGTCGATGGATAAAGGCGGCGTAATTTTTGAGGTTAAATACGGTGGTTACCAGCCGGTTTCTGAGCAAGACGCGGCCCCGTGGGCGCCAGCTGAAAACGCGCCGGGAACCGCCGAGCTAATGAAGTGGTACGCCCGGGCGCAAGTGGGTGATGGCGGTTTTACCCTGTAATCCAGGCATTGCGCGGGGAGCAGTCCCGCGCCAGCTTCCTTTTACCCCCGATACGGATAAGCCGTTCCCGGCGCGTCAGCGGCTTATCAAACTGGTGACAAGCTCCTGGCTCTATTTATTCATAGTATTTATTCATAGTTAAACTTATCCCCTGAAATAGGGCTGGCGATATCCCTTTCACGAAAGTGTTAAACACATCTTAAACCACTATGCTATAATTTTTACGGTTTTTGTAAAGAAACTTCAATAAAGAAATGTGGTCATTTCGGCACTATAATTTATCTGCGGGGAAGGATCGGAATATACTCATTAATAGCCGATTAGGGGAATCAGTGCCTTTATGAATAAACATTAATGATTGGTTGTGTAAATTATAAACTATTGATTTATATTGTTTTAACAAATTACAATCTTTAATTTATCTAATCATTAGAATTTCCTTATGATAATTTATCTATTTTAGTCAAACCTTCTGCATCTCTGGGTTGCGTAAGGCGTGATTCAGAATATTTGCCAACGGAAGCAGTGAATGATTGATGGACATCAATTAACAACCGCTGTTGTCGTCACAGTTATGGTATTTAGTCTAAAAAACTGGAACTTTTAATTTCAAGTCTCTTTGCGAATTATCGCATAATAGCCTCGCTCAGAAGGCATCTGAGATTTGATATTTTATTAATAGTTAGGGACGAAATAATATGAAATTAAAATTACTAACAGTGGCCGTCTCTACACTTCTTGCTGCAGGAACCGTGCAGGCAGCTGAAGTGTATAACAAGGACGGAAACAAACTCGACCTCTACGGGAAAGTGACCGGCCTGCATTATTTCTCCAGCGATAAGTCCGAGGATGGCGATCAGACCTATGCCCGTCTGGGCTTCAAGGGTGAAACCCAGATCAACGACCAGCTGATCGGCTACGGCCAGTGGGAATATAACTTCAGCGCCAATAACGTTGAAGGCGACAACTCCGGCGACAAAACGCGTCTCGCGTTTGCCGGCCTCAAGTTTGGCGAATTTGGCTCTCTGGACTACGGCCGTAACTACGGCGTCGCCTATGATATCGGCGCCTGGACCGATATGCTGCCGGAGTTTGGCGGCGATACCTGGACCCAGACCGATGTCTTCGCCACCGCGCGTACCACCGGCGTTGCCACCTACCGTAACAGCGGTTTCTTCGGCCTGGTTGACGGCCTGAACGTCGCCGTACAGTACCAGGGCAAAGAAGAGGGCAACGGTCGCGATCTGGCGAAACAGCATGGCGACGGCTGGGGTCTGGCCTCGACCTATGAGTACGAAGGATTTGGCGCAGGCGCGGCCTACGCGGCATCCGATCGCACCGATGCGCAGGTCAGGGAAGGGCGCGTGAATCCTGACTTCTACGCCCGTGGCGAAAAAGCGGAAGTGTGGGCGGCCGGTCTGAAGTACGATGCTAATAACATCTACCTGGCAACCACCTATGCGGAAACCCGCAACATGACGAAGTTTGGTAAAGGCTATATCGCCAATACCGCGCAGAACTTTGAAGTTGTGGCCCAGTATCAGTTCGATTTCGGCCTGCGTCCGTCCATCGCCTACCTGAAATCAAAAGGTAAAGATCTGGGACGCTACGGCGACCAGGATCTGGTTGAATACGTTGATGTCGGCGCGACTTACTACTTCAATAAAAACATGTCTACCTATGTGGACTATAAAATCAACCTGCTGGATGACACCAGGTTCACCAAAGATGCCAGCATCAGCACCGATAACATCGTTGCCGTGGGCATAACCTACCAGTTCTAAAACAACGCCTTTTATTGAACCATGTCTGCCAGCTTACCCTCCTGGCAGGCATTTTTTGTGCTTGAACGCAGGGCGAGACGAAAAAGCCCGACGCCGTTTCCCGCGCCGGGCTGAGTGAGAAAAGGGGGAGTTTACGGCGCGGTACTGAAAAACTCGCCGAATTTCACCGCCAGCCAGCCCACCGGGGTGGTGGCTCCGCCCACGATATTGGTGATTTCCGCCATCCCTTCCGGCACCGGAATGTTAGAGTTGACCGCCGCCTGGGTGTATTCCCGCGAAATATCCGTCCCGACGTATAAAATACAGGTGACCACCAGCGTGCCGGTGATAAACATGCGGAACATATTGCGTTTGCAGAACGGCGTCACCATCGCCAGCAGGAACATCAGCGAGGCCAGATCGACAAACGGCAGCACGCGGTTGCCCGGCAGAATAATCGCCAGCACCACCGCCATAGGGATCAGCAGCAGCCCGGTCGCCAGCACCGAGGGTTCGCCAATAAGCAGCGCGGTATCCATGCCGATATAGAAGTCGCGGTTGGGAAATTTCGCTTTCAGCTTCGCTTCCGCAGCATCGCGCACGATAAGCAGACCCTGCACTAAAATTTCGATCATTTTCGGCAGCAGCAGCATGGCGGCGGAAACTTTAATCGCCAGCGACACCGCGGCTGCAACATCGTATCCGGCAAGGAAGGCCAGCAGCAGCCCCAGCACGAAGCCCAGGGTCAGCGGTTCACCGAAGACGCCGAATTTTTTATTAATACTTTCCGGGTCGAAATTAATTTTATTGATCAGCGGGATCTTATCAATAATATAGTTACAGGCAATACCAAACGGCACGTAGGTTATACAGGTAAGATGGGGGAATGATATCCCTTTAAGATTATAGTTTTTTTGCAAATACGGTGCGGTTAAATCCGCCGCCAGCAGGGTTAAGATAAATATGCCGAAGGTAATGCCAACGGAGAGCCAGTAGTTACCGGTGCCGGCATACACGACCGACCCCATAATCAGGAAAATCCAGTAGTTGAATATATCGATATTTACCGTCTTGGTTAATTTAAGCAGCAGCATGGCGATATTGATAACAATAAATCCCACGACCACCGGCAGCATCAGCGGCGAGCCCCAGCCGATAGTGGAGGCGGTCGGCCAGCCGGTATCGACCACCGTCAGGTGCAGACCGATGCGTTCAACCATGGCCTGCGACGCCGGGCCGAGGTTGGTCAACAGCAGGCCGATCACCAGACCCACCCCTTCAAAACCGATACCGACCAGCATCCCGGCTTTAAATGCGGTGCCAATTTTAACGCCGAAGCACAGGGCGATAATAAAGAATATTACTGGCATCATCACTGATGCCCCCAGACTAATAATGCTGTTGATAATATCCATAATATTTCCTTAAAAGGCGGCCGAATTGGGCGCGAGCGAACCCGTGCCCAATGGGCCGTAGCAAAAACCTTAAGCGGCTCTTTTAATATTTAACCGAGTTGCTTCAGCAAGATCTCAGAAAAAATCTTCGGCGAATTGCTGAAGGCATCAATAGTACTGCCAGCAATATGCGGCGTTATCGTGACGTTATTCAGCGAATAAAACGCGCTATCCTCCGGCAGCGGTTCATCATCAAAGGTGTCGAGGGCGGCGCCCATGATTTTACCGTCCCGCAGCGCAGCGATCAGATCGCCTTCATTAATTAAGCCGGAGCGTGCGGTATTGACGATAATGGCGCTCTCCTTCATTAATTCAAAATGATGTACGTTAATCAGGTTTTCCGTTTCCGGGGTCATGCGGGCATGCAGCGAAATCACATCCGCACGGCGAACCAGCTCATCGAGAGAATCCACCTTTTCATAGCTGTCATGGCCGGGGACGTACTTATCGTAAAAGATAATCTCGCTGCCGAAACCGCGCAGGAAGCCGGCCACCAGCTGAGCGATATGCCCCAGCCCGACCAGACCCACCACTTTGCCGCCCAGTTCAGGAATGGCCCGGTGGTTTGGACTCTCTTTGCGCCAGAACTTATCGCGCAGCGCATCATGCGAGCGGGCGATGTTGCGCATTTCCGCCAGAATCATGCCGACGGTAAACTCCGCCACGCTGCGGGCATTACGCCCCGGCGTGTTCATTACCTCAACTCCGCGCGCTTTGGCCTCCGCCTGATTAACGTTTTCAATGCCGCCGCGCAGCACGCCAACGTATTTAAGCTTTGGTAGCTTGTCGAATACCGCCGCGTTAACCGGGGCGAACTGGACGATCAGGATCTCAACCTCCTCAGCGCCCTGAAGCAGGGCGGCAGGCAGCGCCACCGCTTCGGAGCCTTGCTGTTCAACCAGTAAATTATCCTCCTGCAGTTTTTCAATCGATTCGTGCGACCATTCGCGCACTTCCACTGTAATGCCTTTATCTTTCAGCGCTTTCAGACCCGCGTCCATCATCGCTGCATTGATAAACAGATCGGCAATTGCCAGACATTTCATAATGATTCTCCATAAATTAACGCATCAACATACCGCCGGTGACATCCAGAGTCGCTCCCGTCATATAGCTGGTTTTCGGAGAGACCATGAAGACGCCGATGTCGGCAATTTCGTGCGGCTGGGCTACCCGGCCCACCGGAATACGGCTGACGTAATAGTCAGGATTCTGCTCAATGTTTTTACGGATCATCGCGGTATCCATAATGCCGACGGCGATGTTGTTGACATTGATTTTCTGTTTCGCCACCTCGCGCGCCAGCGAGATAGAAAATGCCACCAGGCCCGCTTTACTGGCCGCGTAATGCGCATGACCGGTGGTCGAACCGTGGAAGGCCGCCTGAGAAGTGATATTCAGGATGCTGCCGGCCCGATCTTTCGCCAGGCAGTGGTTGACAAACAGCTGGCTCAGGTGGAAAACCGCCTTCAGGTTGACGTTCATCACGCTGTCCCACTCCTGCTGGGTGATTTCAGTGACGTAGCCGCTTAGCCAGATCCCGGCGTTGTTGACCAGAATATCGGCGTTCCCCAGCCGCTCAATGCAGGTCGCGAACAGATTCTCCCGGCTTTGCTCATCGGAAAGATCGGTTTTCACCGCAATAATCTCGACGCTGGCGCTATTTTTTACCGTATCGATCAGCTGCTCCGGGCGCTCCTCATCACGCATATAGGTGAAGCAGATGTTGACCCCTTCTCTGGCGAGGGAAAGGACAAACTCTTTGCCCAGTCCCGTTGCGCCGCCGGTGACGATAGCCGTGCGGTGGTGTAAATTCAGATCCATACTTTCCTCGCTTAATGCGTAATGTAGTTACTGCAGCTTTTCCACGGAGACTGCATTTCCGATAGCAGATTTTTGTAGAGCTGATACTTATCCTGATAGACCTTGTTATTATCCGGGTTCGGCGTGACCGTTCGCGAAACGTGAACCATCTCATTTGAGGCAACAAAGACGTCATCAAACCAGCCAGCCATGACCGCGGCGGTCATCGCGGTGCCCAGGGTGCCGTGCTCTTTCACGTCGACAATCTCCAGGGTGGACTGGAAAATATCGGCGAATATCTGCAGCCAGACCGCAGAGTTAGTGACGCCGCCCGCAATCCGAATGGTGCGGCTTAGATCAGGGTTGATGTTGCGCAGACGTTCGGTGTGATAAAGGTGGCTGAAGGCGACCCCCTCGTAGATAGCGCGCAGAAAATGCGCTTTTTTATGGAAGCTATTCAGGCCGATAAACCCCGCGGAGGCGTCCGGGATGGTGTTGGAGCCGAAGACAAACGGGAAGAACAGCAGGTGGCTCTCGGCGGGCGTTGTCGTGGAGACCAGATCATTGCACAGATCGTAGACTGACGATCCCTGCGCCGCCGCGGCGGTGCGATCGCCTTCCATAAAGTTATTGATAAACCACTCCAGATTACTGGCGGATGTGGGGCTGGCCTCGGTAATTAACCATTTGCCCTCAATCGGATAAATCGAGGTCATAAAGAGATCCCGGTCGATAACCGGATGGTCGGTCACGTATTCATTGATGCTCCAGGTGCCGGTAATAATCGCCAGCTTATCCAGCGTATTGATGCCGGAAGCGACGGATGACGCCGAGATATCAAACACGCCGCCCGAGACCGGCGTGCCGGCACACAAACCGGTTAGCTGCGCGACGTCGTCGGTAATGTAGCCGCAGCAATCGGTGGAGCGTTTAATGGGCGGAAGCTTGTCGCGCAGATCGCCGAGCCCCCACCAGGCCAGCAGCGAGGCGTCATAGTCACGGTCGCGAACGTTGATCAGGTTAGTCCCTGAGATATCGGTAAGTTCGAGAAAGGCTTCGCCGGTCAGATAAAAACGAATCAGATCTTTGACCATGAATATGTAGCGCGCGTTGTTCAGCGCTTCAGGCTCGTTCTCTTTCAGCCAGGCGAGGAGGGCGACGGGCTGGCCTGCCCAGATGGACTGCATGGTTTTGGGTAAAATGTCGCTGACAAACGTCGGGTCGCGGTACCACTTTTCAACCCAGCCCTTAGCCCTGCTATCGGTGGAGATGATCCCGTTGCGCACCGGGGCGCCCGTTTCATCCACCATATACAGCCCGTTGCCGTGGCCGGTGACCGCCACGCCTTTGATCTGGCTGGCGTCGATCCCCGACTGCGCGAGGGCCGTTTTAATGACTTCAACGTTGGCCGCCCAGAGTTCGTTGATATCTCGCTCGGTGTGAAATTCCTTCGGGGTCAGCATTTGCGTTGACTTCGACGCGCTGGCCACCACGTTGCCGGCGCGATCGTAAATCGCCGCTTTTGTGACGGTGCCGCCGTTATCAATGCCCATGACGTAGTGTTGTTTCATTGGCGTGGACTCCTTATGCGTTACCATAAACCGGGTTCGCTGGTGGTAATGCCTTTAAATCCGGCATGGAAAATTTTATCTACAAGGTATTTCCGCTTTACAAAGCCTCCGGCGATGAATATCACGTCAAAGCCTTTTAAATTCCGGCTAATCAATTCCAGACACTGGCAGGCATATTCAGCAGGTAAGATTTCAATAGCATCTGGCGGGTTATGCTTAACAATATCGATGGAGTGATCCAGCGAACGCGAGTCGATGAGCAATACCCGGAAGATAGTTAACAATCCCTCTTTTTTGGCATAGCGTAGGGCCGAGAGATTGGACGAAATAACACCATCAACCTTGTAGTAATTTTTGAGCAGACCGATCCCCGCCTGGTCGGGTTTAAAACCGCCCAGTAGCTCCAGGTGAATAAGCACTTTCTTGCCGCGCTGATGGCATTTGCCAATCAGCGATTGCAGGTTGCCGATATTTGCTTCGGATAGCAGTACGTATTCTGATGCGCAGGCCAGCGCCTGTTCAAAATGTTTATATTTTCTGACGGAAGGAATGATGGTGTTATTTAAGAACATATTAATATCCGATGTTATTTAGCCATGTAGAGGCTGTAGGCATCTTCCGCTGTGGCATTTTCATGGATGATGGCGTTCAGACCTGCTACTACTTTTGCCGGCTGTGGGTCCTGAGTAATATTGCGGCCCACCGCCACGCCTTTTGCACCCACCTGCATACAGTGCTGCACAAATTTAAAATAACCGTCGATGCCGGTTTTCGGGCCGCCCAGCGCGAGTACCGGCACGCCGGCCGCTTCGACGATAAGCCGATCATCTTCGGTACCGGTAAAGCGGGTTTTGATCACGTCAGCCCCCAGCTCTACGGCGATGCGGGCCGAGGCGGCGATAACGGCCGGGTTGTTGGAGTCGTCGCTGGTCACGGGATAGCCGTACGGCAGGGATTCCACGATCAGCGGCACGTTCCAGCGATCGGCGGCCTGCGCCAGCTGCATCGCCATGATGTGCGTTTTCTCTTCATTGAACGCGCCGGGGAAGGTCATGCACACTACGCCTTCCGCAGCCACTTTCAGCGCATCCTCAATGGAAAAGACGGGAGTCGTATCGGGAACGGTATTATCAAAAATATTCACTGTGCTATCGACGCGTAATACAACGGGAACGCAATTGAAAACTTCGCGGAAATTTTTCAACATGCCATAAGTGACCAGCGCGCAGTCCAGGCCGCTTTCAACAAGGGCCGGAAGCTGATTTATCGTATTATCAATACCATTTGTTTTGCTTGAAAAATAGTAGCCATCCAGCGCCAGCGTGACCGATTTACCATCTTTTGCGAAAATGCGAGAGAGACGACGTTCTTTAGACATTTTTTGACTCCTGAGATAGAAAAAAAACAAAAAAGGCCCTCAGAGACTTTCGTCTCTGAGGGCCTTCGATTCACTTACCCTTTTGATAATCGTTCAGCAATCCAAACCATTATCAATTAATTTTTCAGCCTGACGGGTAGGGTTTAAATCGTGTTTAATTTAAATCCGTTCCCTTGCTTGAATTAATTACTAGCATGCCTGCGTTCTTTCTGTCTAGCCGTTGTTGATAAACTGAGATGCTTATCACGAATTAAACTTGAGTTTAATCTTATCAGCGCTTGCGAATTTGAACACCAACAGCCGATTTTATTGTGCTTATGCTAAGAGTAAAAACTCTATCGTCAACTGCGCCAGCAGCAGCAGCAGGGCAATCAGCACCAGCCATTTCGCCGGACGCAGCTTATGCTGCGGAATAGAGGTATTACGCAAACGCACGAACCATGGATTGTTTTTCATTATTGACGTCCTGTCCCTGATGCCTGTTAACGCGATCGACAGAAACTGAATGACGATCTAATTAGCTGATATTAATGGATTAGTCGGCAATAACCCATGAATAAATGAAGCTGGTTTAGCTTTCATTCAATAATTGGGACTCAAATCATATACAACATAAATCAGGATAAGGGTCCGTCAATAAACGCTGTTTCAGACCCTCATCTGGCTGTCGGTTGCTGACAGGGCGTCCGCTGTCTTCAGAGTTCATGATCCCAGGGCGGGTTAGCGCCCGGCCTGGAAACCGTCACCGCGGCGGCGCGCATCCCCAGATCCACCGCCTGGCGAACCTGCTTGCGTGACAGTGTCACTAGTTTCTCCTTCTCCAGGAGCCCGGCCTGCGAGAGGCTGGCGAGAATACCGGCATTCACCGTATCGCCCGCGCCGACGGTATCGGCCACCGCTACGCGAATAGCGGGCACATGCAGATGAAAATCAGCGGTCCAGGCATCAGCGCCGTCAGCGCCGCGGGTGACCACGATAAGCTTCGGCCCCAGCGACAGCCAGCGGCCTATCACCTCATGCTCTTCGCCGGGTTCGGCAAACCACGCGAGGTCCTCATCGGAAAGCTTGACGATATCCGCTAATGCAATCATGCGCCTCATGCGCGCCAGGTGTTTCTGCCGGTCCGGGATGAAAATTTCACGAATATTAGGGTCGAGGAACATCACCCGACGCGGCGCTTCCCTTACCATCAGCGCTTCATAAACGCTGCCGCACGGTTCGGCGATCAGGCTGATGCAGCCGAACAGAACGGCGGAGACGTCATCCCCGAGCGTCGGCAGGTCGTTTTCAGTCAGCATTCGACCGGCGCTATTCTCATCGTAAAAGGTATAGCGGGCCTGACCGCCTACCAGCCTGACGAAGGCGAGGGTGGTGGGCAGCGGCGCGCGGGTTGAGGGCGAATAATCCACGCCGGAGGCGTCAAGCGTGTGGCGCAGCATGTCACCCATAAAATCGTCCGATAAACCGGAAAACAGCGCGACCGCCATCCCCTGGCGACCCAGGGCGACGGCGGTATTGAACGCCGCCCCGCCAACGCAGGGAGTAAAGGCGGGGGCATTCTCGCGGCTCCGACAGGGCAGCATATCGATGAGGGCTTCTCCGCAGCAGAGGATCATGGCTTTTCTCCCCGGCTCACCGCGACCACCGGCGGGGTTTCCAGCCGATCGGCTACCTGCATCCAGTTTTCGGCAAAACGTCCGCAGGCGGTCTTGATATCGACGCCGACGGGGAGCTCCGGACACTCGTTTTCGCCGTTGCTGCCCCAGTTAACCCATCCTGACTGGCGGCGCTGGACTATCTGAAACGCGCCGGAGGGGCGGGAGGTCCACCAGATCATCGCCCGGCCGCTCGCTGAATCATACTCGACGGTTTTACTGGCCGGCCCGGGAAAGATGGTTTCATCCGCGACGGCGGAAACGTCAACGGGCGAATCGGTCAGCAGCCATTCCCGCTCGGTGAGATCGGCTCTGCGATGCGCCCGGGCGCGAACCTGGCTCAGCCGTTCGCGAATCTCCGCCTCATCGAGCACGTTCTCCCAGCGGCAGAACATCCGCCAGTAGAGATCCCAGTGGGCGGAGGCCATATCGGCGAGCTGTTCGCGGAATTCGGTAAATTTCGGGCTCTGGTTTTCCGAGGTGGTGACGGTATTGGCCACCATGGCGACCAGCTCTTCGGCATAGGGGTCGCCCGCGCGATAGCGGGTGCCGCCGTACGCCGCGAAGCGATCGAACAGCAGTTTTCCTGGACCGCTCTCAAATTCGTCGCCGACGGTGATCTTGTTGGTCACCGAACGGCCGTTAATCACCGTTGAAAAATCATCTATGCAGTAGCGCCGCTGAAACCAGGGCGTGTTCCAGCTAAATTTCCAGTCGATGGAGAAACGTTTACCGCGCAGCTCCGGTAATAATCCGTCGGGGATCGCGCCGCGCATGCGGTAGTGATGATAGACCGGGCCTTCCTCGAGGATCTCAATATCAACGAGGGTATGCTCCGGCGGGTTTATCAGCCCATTTTCCGGGGTAAAAAACGGGCCGTAAAACCCGCCAATGGCGTTATTTCCGGAAGGAAGCAGCTCGACGTTGTCCTGCAGCGCGCGAAAATGGCGCAGCCCCCACTTGGATGCACCGACGCCCTGGGCGGTTCCCCGACACATTTCCAGATCGAAGCAGCCGGTATTGAGACGGACAAAACAGTCTTTTTCCCGGCCAGGCAGCCGGTGGATACCGGCGATTTCACCGGCTTCAGCCGCCGTGAGCGGGCGGTCAAGCCGCATCTTGAGGGTACCGCTGAAGCTGACCGTCGCGATAAAAGCGGTACGGCTTGCCGACGACTCCTGCTCAAGGCGCTGGCAAAGGATCCGCGCATCCTCGTCGGTAATCGCCCACCACAGCGGCTCCTGCAGCTTTTCAGGGAGAATAAACGTAATCGGTTCGCGATCCCGGGTACCGTTCATCGGGTCCGTCAGCGTAATGTGATATGTCATGAGGGTATACTCCATTAAAATTTAAGCGTGCGAAGACCCGCCGCCAGCGCGGCGGATAAACAAAGCGTCAGGGAAAGCTAGCGGGTACGGGCGATCTCTTTTTTCCGCCAGAAGGTAAACAGCTCCGGATGCTGCTTCAGCCCGTCAATCGCCACGGCAAGAATGATGACGATGCCTTTAATCAATAGCTGGGTGAAAAAGGGCACGCTCAGCAGAATCAGGCCGGTGCTGAGTACGCCAAGAATAATCGACCCAATCAGGGTGCCGATAATCCGCCCGCGTCCACCGGCGAGGCTGGTGCCTCCCAGCACCACCGCCGCAATGGCGTCCAGCTCATATCCCGTACCCGCCGTGGGCTGGGCGGAAATCACCCTGGCGGCGAAGATAATTCCCGCCAGACCCGCGCAGACGCCGGCAATCATGTAGACCGCCGCCAGCACGCGTTTGACCCGTACGCCAGCCAGGCGCGCGGCCTGGGCGTTGCCGCCGACGGCATAGATATGACGGCCGAACCGCGTGCGCTCAAGAATGAACCACGCCAGCAGATAAACAATCAGCATAATAATGACCGGCACGGGGATACCGGCAAGATAGCCATTTCCCAGCTCGCGGAAGCTCAGGCTGCTCGACACAATAGGCTGCCCTTCGGTAATGGTGTAGGCCATACCGCGCAGGAAGGTCATCGTGCCGAGAGTGACGATAAAGGGCGCGAGGGCGAGATAGGCGGTGAGCACGCCGTTAAGCAGACCGCACAGCGCGCCCACGCCAACGCCGGCCAGAATCGCCAGCGGCGCAGGGAGCCCGGCCATCGCCGCGACCACTGAGACTACGCCGGAAACGGCGACGATTGACCCGACGGATAAATCAATGCCGCTGGTTAAAATGACGAAGGTCATGCCCGCCGCCAGAATAGCGTTGACGGAAATCGAGCGGGCGATATTCAGCAGATTATCGACGCGGTTAAAGTTTGGCGCGAAGGTGGACATCAGGATCAGCAGCACCAGCAGAACGATTAAGATCCCCACCCGATCCCACCATTTCGCAAAATCAAACGGCGCTTTGACCGGCAATTCCGTCACAGGTTTATTGTTGTCCATGGCATTCTCCGGATTGACTGGTAAAGGTTCCTGTTGCGTGCAGCATCACTTCTTCTTCCGTGGCTGAAAACGAGGGTAACTGATGAACGATTCGCCCGCCGCGCATGACCAGCACGCGGTCGCTAATGCCGATGGCCTCCGGTAAATCGGAGGAGATCACCAGAATGGCTTTCCCTGCGCGGGCGAGCTTGTCGATCAGTTCGTAGATTTCCCTTTTGGCGCCGATATCCACGCCGCGGGTCGGTTCATCGAGAATAAGCAGCCTCGAATCGCGCAGCAGCCAGCGCGCCAGCGCCGCTTTCTGCTGGTTTCCGCCGGACAGGGCGCTGACGGGCAGTTCAACCGCATTTTCCCGCAGCCGCAGCCTGCGCATCTGCTCAAGGACGGCGGCGCGAATCGACTTGCGTTTCACCACGCCGCCGGCGACAAAGCTATCCAGCGAGCTGATATCAATGTTGTGCTCAACCGAATGCCCGAGAAAGAGTCCCTGAGTTTTGCGGTCTTCGGTCACCATCCCGATACCGTCGGCGATAGCGGCGGTGGGGTCTGCCGGATTGCTCGCCCGGCCGTCAATGCGCACGCTTCCCTGGGTGCGCGGGTCGGCGCCGAAGAGCAGGCGAGCGACTTCGGTTCGCCCGGAGCCCACCAGACCGGACATGCTCACCACTTCGCCCGCGTTGACCTCAAAGGAGACCGGGCCGGTCGCACTGCCTGCCAGATCCCTGACTTCCAGCAGTACCTTGCCGGGCGTACGCGGCTCGTGCTGATAGAGATCGACGATTTGCCGGCCGACCATCATGCGGACGATATCGGTGGTTGAGACGTTGCCGAGGATTTCCGTGCCGATCCACGTGCCGTCCCTGAAGACCGTGACCCGGTTTGCCAGCTGCCATACCTCTTCCATGCGGTGCGAGATATAGACCATCCCGACGCCATCCTGACGCATCTGCTCGATCAGCCGGTATAGCTGGAGAGTCTCCGCCCGCGACAGGGCGGCGGTCGGCTCATCAAGCACCAGCACTTTGGCGTTTTCACTGACGGCGCGGGCGATCTCGACCATTTGCTGACGTCCGATGCTCAACGAGCCGAGCGGCGCCTGCGGGTCGATGTCCGCGTTAATCCGATCCAGCTTCTCTCTGGCCTCCCGGTGCATCCGTTTGCGATCGAGAATACCGGCGAAAGCGGTCGGTTCCTGGCCGAGAAACAGGTTTTCCGCCACCGTCATATCGGGAACCGTATTCAGCTCCTGGTGGATAATGGCGATGCCATATTTGCGGGCATCCCTGGGCGTGCGAATATCAATCTCCTGCCCGTCGATAAAAATAACGCCGCTATCGCGCTGCTCGTTACCGGAGAGGATCTTCATCAGCGTGGATTTGCCCGCGCCGTTTTCCCCCATCAGGGCATGGACCTCTCCGGCGAATAAATCAAAGCGTACGTTGTTCAGCGCCAGGGTCGCGCCGTAGCGTTTTGAAATCCCTTCCAGCCTGAGCAAGGGAGGTGATGTTGTATCGGCCATTGTCTTTGCCCTCCGGGATGAACCTGAGCGTCATCCCGTTTTTGCCTCTTAAAGTGACGAAGTGATTACCAGCCCGGATAGCTGTCGACGTTATCGCGGGTGACCAGTACGCTGGGGATCAGGACGGTATGAGAGGCGATCGGTTTGCCGTCGACCATATCCTGAGCAAGCGTGATGGCCTGGCGCACCATTTCGCCCGGATTTTGCGTTGCGGTACCGATAAACGGCGAACCGCTGCGCTTAAGTTCTTCAACCGCTTCCGGGCTACCGTCGACGCCGGTAACTTTGATCGCGCCCGCTTTGCCCGCCTGTTCAACGGCCAGTACCGCACCGAGCGCGGAAGGATCGTTCATGCCGAAAATACCGGCGACGTCCGGATTGGCCGTGAGCATGTCGGTGGTCACCATCAGGCCGGAAGCGCGGTCGTTGCGCGATGCCTGCTGGCCGACGATTTTGATATCCGGGTATTTTTGCGCGACGTTTTTACAGCCTTTGATGCGGTCGATAATGGTCTGAATCGGCGTGCCATCCACCAGCAGCACTTTGCCTTTGCCGCCCATCTGGCTGAACAGGTATTCGCAGGAGGTTTCCCCGGCCTGGATGGCGTTGGTCATGATCGCCGCGTCTGCGCCTTTCGCGGGCGTATCGACCGCGATAACGATAATTCCGGCGGCTTTTGCCCGCTGAATGGCCGGCTCGATCCCGGATTCATCGACGGCGGAAATAATGATGAGATCCACTTTCTGCTGAATAAACGCGTCAATCTGCGTGTTCTGGTTTGCCAGATCGACCTGCGCATCCTGTACGTTAAGGGTTGCGCCGATTTGCGCCGCGGCCTGCTTAGCGTTCCTTTCCATTGCCGAGAAGAAGGGGTTGGACATGTCCTGCACCATTAAGCCGATGCGGGAGATTTTTTTGCCATCCTGCGGCGCGGCGCTGGCTGCGGGAATAAACCCTGTCATGGTGGTGATTACCGCGCTAACCGCGACAGCCAGCCATGCTTTGCGAAGTTTGGTCATATTCTGCTCCTTTCATTATCGTGTGGTATAAGGTACGGCCAGGTGTGGGGAAGCCTCAGAAATAATCCCCTGATGTTGTTTTTCGGTAGCGACTGAAATTCAGCCGTTATTTACATCGCTAAAATGATGAGCGCGTATAGCACGCCGTAGCCCGCTTTTTTGTCGGGTGGCGCCTTACCCGGCCGACGAAAACCGCAAGCGCCATTTCTGTCGGCCCGTGCAGGGGAAGCGCCGCCGGGCAATGCCGTCCGGGCGATACGTTGTCAGCAATCTCAATTGCCTCTTTTTAATGGTTATTTATTTTCTACAGCCGCAGGACTGGCGAATAACCAGCTCGGCGGGAACTTTACGCTGGGTATTAATTTCTCCTTTTCCTTCCGGATTAATTAACTGGATAAGCATTTCAGCCGACTGCCTGCCAATCTCTTCGCTGTTTTCATTAAGCACCGTTAGCGGCGGATTTAATAGCGGCGCCCAGTCGAATTCATCGTAGGCGATAAGCGCCATATCGTCGGGGATGGCTATCTGGCGCTGCTGAAGCTGTTTAAGTGAACCCAGCAGAATAGGGTTGTTACCGGCAATGAGCGCGTCCGGCAGCGATGTCTGGCGGTCCAGGTATCGGCTCAGGGTGTCCGCAGCCGACTGCGCGTCGTTCTCCGTTTCGACAACTTCAAGCGTTGCGCCGCAGCGCTCTGCGGACTCGCGAATACCGCGCTCGCGTTCAAAACGCGTGGTCCAGCGGTCCGGGTAGATAAGGAGCAGCCAGCTTTTATAGCCGTGCTGCGCCAGATGGTTCCCCACCAGCAGGCTGGCCTGATAATTGTCGGTCGTGACGCTGGGAAAGTTGTGCTCGCCGCGGGGAGGTGAGTCAACGAAGACGACCGGAATATCCCATTTCGCCAGCAGGCTCAGGCTTTCCGGCTGAAGCGTCACCGTCGAAATGATCCCGGCCATTCGCGACTCGATCAGGCGGTTAATCATGCGATCTTCCTGCGCGCGGTCGTAGGTACCGTTGACCGCGATATCGCCAAGCACTACGGTCCACTGCGACGGCTGCAGCATCTGCTGAATACCGGACATCAGGTTAAGGTAGTAAGAGTTCGAGGCATGGGCGGTAATCACCGCCACCGAGTCCCTGCTTGAGCGGCGTAGCGCCTGGGCCGCGCGGTTAGGTACGTAGCCGAGTTCTCGCGCCACTTTTAAAATCAGCTCCCGGCTGTCGTCAGCAACGCCATCGCCACCGTTTAGCGCGCGTGAAACGGTAAACATAGAAAATCCCGTCGCTTCACTCACATCCCGCATCGTTGCTTTACGCATATTTCGCTCTCTGTATTTATGAAATTACCCGCGATACAGACGGCTATTTCCTTGACCTAAACGTTTATGAAGCTAAACATAAACGTTTAGGTTTGTTTGATCAGTGAGCCGCTTCTCGTTTTGTGAACAGAAGGTAAACAACGTCGTTTGTGAATGATTTCTATGTATTTATTGATTTAATGCATATTTAGCCCGCTTGCCGCTTTGCTACTCTTGAACGCATTCATTCACGGTCAGACAGGGTCGTCGCGTTGGAAATCTTTTTTTAACCCACTGAAAAGTATTCTCTAAATATTTTTCACATCGCAAAAATCACGGTCCGTTTTCCACGGATCCGCTTTTGTATGGGTTAAAAAAAGGTTCACCATGAAAATTACATGGAACGTCAGGCCAGTCGGCTATCAGCTGATTAGCAAGCGCTGCCCCGCCTGTCATGGGCAGCAGGATTTCACCCCATCCGGTGCCTTCCGGGTCAACTCGCAAAAAAAAGTGCTCGATGTCTGGAGTATCTATAAGTGCGTGCGCTGCGCGTATACCTGGAACATCAGCCTGTTCTCGCGTTTGCCCGTCAGCAAAATCAATCCGCAGCTCTACGCGCGACTTATCGCTAACGATAAATCTGCCGTCGAGGCTTACTCTCACGATCCGGTCGTTCTGCGGCGTAATCGCGCGGCGCTATCGGGTACGCCTGACTTTGTGGTTCAGGAACGCTGGCGCATCAACCTTGTTCGCGCTTCTCAGGTGAGGGTGGATGTCAGGGTCACGCGCGCCTTTCAGACCAGCCTGCTGTCGGTCCTGAGACGAGCGCTGCGGCTGAGCGGTAGCGCGATCCGTCAACGTCTTCAATCGGGAGATATCGTCGGTATTACGCTGAAAGAACTGCGGGCGCCCAGGCTGCGGCCGGAGGGATATACGCTGTACATCACGAGGGAGGTTCTCCTGGCGCGCAGGCCTATTTCATTAAACGCGGGCTCAGCGCGCGGGAGACGATAGCCATTGCCCCGGATAGTTTTCTATCCGGGGAGCTGACTCGCAAAAATCGATTCGGGTTGCCGCAAGGAGCAAAATAGCCTTGCCTTTTATACTGTGAATTTATACAGTTTTTGGCGGCGGTACGGCGATAGTGTCCATCGGTATCCCGGATGCTGCGACGGCAAATTCTGTTAATAAAAGGAGAGTGCGATGTCTATGGATACGCGTAAAGAAGTGCTGTTTGTCCTCATCCAGGAGTACGCCGACTGGGAGTTCGCGCTGCTGGCACCGGGGCTGCGCCGCGGGTTTGGCGTATGGGAACCGCGATACGAAGTCAGGACCGTGGCTGCCGATAAGGGGCCGGTGAGGTCAATTGGCGGGGTGCGCTGCCTGCCGGATTATACCTTCGAGACGATACCCGATGATTACGCCGCGCTGGTGCTGGTGGGCGGAATGAACTGGTGGGGAGAGGAGGCCCGGCGGGTTGTGCCTTTGGTAGAACAAGCGCAGGCCCGGCAGATCGTGGTAGGCGCGATATGCGACGCTTCGGCCTTCCTTGGCGCGCATGGCTTTCTCAATGATGTCGACCACACCTCGAACGGGCTGGCCTACCTGCAGAGCCGGGCGGGGTCAGCCTACAGCGGCGCCGCGCGGTACAGAAACGAGCCTTCGGTACGCGACGGTAACCTGGTGACCGCCAACGGCGTTGGCTTTGTGGATTTTACCTGCAATATGCTGTCTGCCTTAAAGGCGGCCCGCCAGCAAGAGATCGAAGCCATGAGGGAGACGTTCAGGTCGGGAATGTTTACGGAAGGCTGATGCAGACAAGGCCGCGATTTGCATGGCCATTTGCCGAAATCGAATCATCTGGCTGAGAGCATCCGTCGCTATATTGAGAGTTGCCAGGGTTGTTGCGCAGGGTTTCGCCATGCGCTAACCCTGCATTAACTTTCCGGCGTGGGGTTTAGTCTGCGTTTGCGTAATAAACAAACGCCAGCTTATTGCCGTCCGGATCTCTGACGTAGGCGCTGTGGAAACCTTCACCGTACTGCGGGCGATGTCCTGGGGCGCCTTCATCACTTCCTCCCAGGCGTAGCGCCAGCTGATGCAGCTGCTGAATATGCTCAACCGAACGTGCGTTCAGGGCCACCATAGCGCCGTTGCCCGCTGTTGCCTGCTGCTGGTTGAACGGTTTGCCAACGCACAGCCCGATGGTGCGGTTTCCGCTGAATGTCCCCCACGATGCGCCTTGCTCGCTGCGGCCGCTCCGGGGCTGCCCCAGCATCTCCATCAACGGGTCGTAAAAACGAATCGCGCGCGGCAGATCGTTAGTGCCGAGCATGATGTAGGAAAACATGACTCCTCCTCATTTTTCGCCTGAAGGTTGCTGCTGCCAATCTAGCAGCAAGGCGCGAGCACGGGCAGCCCGGGGAGTCAGAAATCATACCTCCGTCGCGATTCTTCAGCGATTTTGCCCGCGCGCGAGCCGGCTGCTCAGCTCAGATCGTGCAAATCTTTATCATTCGGCGGCAGCAGTGATATCTGGTCGAAAGTAACCCGCAGGCCGCTGCGCTGCGGCGTGCAGCACATGATGCCGACCTTCGCCGCGCCGCCCGGAAAAGGGCACAGCCGCAGCAGCGGCCACAGTTGACCGTCCGTTGAATACTGCAGGCGCAGCGCCTCTCCGCGGCGGGTCAGACGCAGCCAGAACTCACCGGGGTCGCCCGGGAAAATACCGGTTGCCCAGTCTGATGTTTCCTGCGTCAGTACGCTACCGATAGCGGGCGCGCCGTCGTTGTACTCGATACCGGCCTTAATCCAGCGCCTGGCGTCCTGCATTAACATGATCCCTGCCTGGTCATACAGCGTACTGAAATCTGCTCGCACCCTTACCTGAAAGGTGAAGTCCCCCGCGGCTTCCGTGGCGTAGATATGCCCGGAAAAACGCTCAAACCCGTACCAGGTTTCGCGCCAGAAGTCGGTTTGTGCATCGGTGACGACGCGCAGTTCGCCGTCCTCTTCTGACCATGTCGCGGGTTCGTTAATCCATCGAAATATCTGATGCATCAGGCCTCCTGTCTTTACTGAATAAGCGTTAAAAACCGCAGCGTGTCTTCGTCCGCCTGCTGTGCAAGGCGCGCATCCCACGCCGGACTGTCGGCATCGCAAAAGCCGTGCTGCGCATTGAACATCCGGCAGGTCACGGAGGGGTATTTCTCCAGCTCGTTTTGCAGGGCGCGGGGATCGAACGCCGGTTCATGGCGGGCGAGAATCACCTGCGTTGGGCACGGAGGCGCCGCATCGCAGTACTGGCGGATCCGTGAACCGTAGTGGCAAACCGCACCGTCGCAGAGTCCGCTTCTGGCGGCCAGCCAGGCTAAGGTGGCGCCCACGCTGTAGCCGATAAGGATTAGCGTGCCGTATTTCGCTCTTAGCTCGGCCAGCAGCGACACGATGGCGGCGGTATCAAATCCGACGTTATCGGAAAAGTGGCGCCAGGCCTGCTCCTGCTGCTCATAGGCGAACGGCGCAGAGTGAGGGAAAAGCGCTGGCGTGTACGCATCGAAGCCGCGGCTGCGCCAGGTCGCGGCGGTTCGCTGAATATGCGCGTTGATGCCGTAGATTTCATGCAGCAGGACGATGGCTTTATCGCAATCAGGTAACATACATGCGCCTCTGGCGGATAAAATGGGTTTTCTCCGGTCGGAAGGTCAGTTTATCAAGGCTGACGCCTGTAGTATAAACATACCGCCCGGAAGATTGTTCGTGCATCCAGGTCTTTGATTTTCCTGGTCGGATCAACGTCACGATACGCCATCACATCAAGGTAACGTTGTTTTTCAGCTTAATTTCCATCCAGTTAGCGAGACCGTATGAATGTAACCCGTGCCGACATGGCCGATCTTGTCTATTTTTTCGCCATCTCCCGCCATCAGAGTTTTAGTAAAGCTGCCGTTGAACTTGGGGTGAGCGCATCGACGCTGAGCCACGCGATCAAGGGATTTGAGGCGCGGCTGGGCGTGCGTCTGCTGAACCGCACGACCAAAAGCGTTTCCCTGACGGCGGCCGGTGAAAGTCTGATCAACGCGGTAAGCGAGCCGCTCGCTTCAATCGATGTCGCGATTGAACAGCTCAATCCGTACCGCGACTCGCCTGCGGGACATATTCGGCTCAACGTCGCCGTTGAGGCGGCCACGCTGCTGCTGGCCCCGGTCCTGCCTGTTTTTGCTGAACGTTACCCCGATATTGAGCTGGATATCGTGGCCAGCAACCGCATTGTTGATGTAACGGAAGCGCGGTTTGACGCAGGGATCCGCTATGGCGGAACCGTGCCTGAAGATATGGTGGCGCAGCGGCTGTCTGCCGATGTGCGCTGGGTGGTCGCCGCATCCCCGGAATATCTTGCCCGTTTTGGCGAGCCCCGGCATCCTCACGATCTTCAACAGCACCGCTGCGTCAGCAATCGTCTGGGAAACAACCGCATTTATAAATGGGAGTTTGAACGTGGCGAAGAGCAGCTCACCGTCAAAGTACCGCCGCTGTTAACGGTCGATCTGGCGGAGACGGGCGTGGTGGCCATTCTGCAGGGGTTTGGCCTGATGTACCTGCCGGAACCGCTGATAGCAGAGCACGTCAGCGCAGGGCGCCTGCGTCTGGTGCTGACCGACTGGGCCTCATACGGACCGGGATTCTATATCTATTACTCCAGCCGTCATCAGGTTCCCACCGGGCTGCGCCTGTTAATCTCCCTTGTGCGGGAAATGAAGCCGCTCGGTCTGTAGCCCGATTGATGAAAATAACTCACAGCCCCATTCGATAGCGAGGGCTGGCTCCTTCTTATTCCGCGCCTTACCCTGTGGCAAAAGAGAAGGAGAGCTTGATGAACTATTCGCACCGCTGTATTCCCGGTCTGTTCTGGCTTTTGGCCGTCACCGCGTTTCTGTTTAGCTTTACCTCTACCAGCCGTGCCGCAGAGGCTAATACGCTGGTTATCGTCTCTCATCCGTATCCTGAGCAATCGGTCATGACCAAAGGTCTTGAGGCCGCAGCGCAAAGCGTACCCGGCGTGACCGTACGCAATCTCGAGGCGCTTTACGGTTTTGATACCCGAAATATCAATGCCGATGAAGAGCGACGGCTCATGCGGGAACACTCGCGCATCGTTTTTATCTTCCCGACCCACTGGTTCAACATCACCCCGATGATGAAGGCCTGGCTGAACGATACCTGGGGCAGCGTAGGGCCGGGAGTATGGCAGGGCAAAGAGATGCTGATTGTCACGACGGCCGCAGGCGGTGACGCGACATACGGCGAGACCGGGCGAACGGGCGTCAGCCTGGCCGACGTCTTTACGCCAATGAAGGCCAGCGCGCTGCATGCGGGAATGACCTGGCTGCCTCCGCTGGTTTTTCAGCGTGCCAGCCGCGATCAACTGCCTGAGTACCAGCGTCAACTGGTGGAAAGGCTGAAGAATTAACGTGTCGGAAAGGTGTTCAGGATGAAAGCTTTTATTGCCGTAGCTGCAATGTCGTTAATGCTGGGCGCGCCAGCCCTGGCAGAAGAAAAAAGAGGTGAAAAAATGGTTCCACGTAGTCCATCCGTATTGTCCGCTGAGGATATTCAATCCGTCGCGCCGGCGCTTGCCCGTTTCGGCAGCGAGGTGCTGATAGGGGATCTCTGGCAGAGAACAGAACTCTCGCGTCGCGACCGCAGCATCGTGACCGTGGCGATTCTTATCGCCCGTAATCAGCCGGCGGAGCTAAAACATAACGTTGAGGTTGCTCTGGATAACGACGTCACGGCGGCTGAAATCTCAGAAATCATCACGCATCTGGCTTTTTATTCCGGCTGGCCCAACGCGATGGCCGCCGTTGCGGTGACGAAAGATATTTTTGTCGCGCGCGGCATTGGCCGCGAGCAGCTGGCTGCTGCCTCCCCGGAGCTGCTCCCTCTTAATCAGGCGGTGGAAAATCAGCGTTCAACAACCGTAGAACAGAACTTCGGCGCGATTTCCCCTGGACTGGTGAAGTTTACGACTCAACCGCTGTTTCTTGACCTGTGGCAGCGACCGGGGCTGAAGCCGCGCGACCGCAGCCTGGTCACGGTCAGCGCGTTGATTGCCGCCGGGCAAAGCGCGCAAATTGGCTACCACCTTAACCGGGCGATGGATAACGGCCTCACCGCGCAAGAGGCGGGGGAGATCGTTGCGCATGCCGCTTTCTATGCCGGCTGGCCAAATGCCTTTTCAGCGGTAGCGGTGGTGAGTGAAGTCCTGCGCGCTCGTGGCCTGGCAGAGTGAGCGGATGTTCAACTCTCTTAGCGCCACGCTATTGATTTTTATTGCTACGACGGGGGCGGCATTTGCCGCCGGGCGGGAGAACGCGGTGAAGATTCAGTTTGAGTTCAATGGCGCCACGGTTGTCGGCTCGCTGGATGAGAGCGCAGCGGCTAATGAGTTCCTGGCGCAGCTGCCGATGACGGTGAAGCTCGAGGATTATGGTTCCACGGAAAAAATCGCCTGGCTGCCGACGAAACTGCGCCACGCGGACTCTGGCGCCTCAATGACCCCACGGCGCGGCGACATCGCCTATTACGCGCCGTGGGGCAATCTGGCCATTTTTCGCGAGGATTTTCGCCACTCCCCCGGGCTGATAAGCCTCGGGCGGATAGAGGAGGGACTCGCCGCGCTCGACCAGGCGGGAGCCGAAACGGTAACCATCCGGCGTTATTAAGTTCGTGCTGCGTTAAATTTTCCTTTCTGCATGCTTAAATGGGCTGTTTACAGCCCATTTATCGGATACAAAGCGAACGCTCAGTATCGACAAAAATCATCTACACTTTTCCAGCCAGGTCATTTTCACACCTAACGAGACGCTATCGTCCGGACATAGCATCCCGCCCTAAGACCCGACCCACTGCAGGCGTCAGGCCCGCAGCCTTGTTTTCTCACGAGAGGAGTTTGTAACATGGCATTTGTGACAACCAAAGACGGCGTCAATATCTTCTTTAAAGACTGGGGCCCGAAGGAGGCGCAGCCGATCGTATTTCATCATGGCTGGCCTTTAAGCGCCGATGATTGGGATAACCAGATGCTGTTTTTCCTGGCAGAAGGGTTCCGGGTGATTGCGATTGACCGACGCGGTCATGGTCGTTCAGATCAGGTGAGTGACGGTCACGATATGGATCATTATGCCGCCGATGCCTCTGCGGTGGCGGAGCATCTGGATCTGCATAACGCCGTGCATATCGGGCATTCCACCGGCGGTGGGCAGGTTGCGCGCTACGTTGCGCAGTATGGTCAGCCGCAGGGGCGCGTGGCCAAAGCGGTGCTGATCAGCGCGGTTCCGCCATTGATGGTAAAAACGGAGAGTAATCCGGGCGGTACGCCAATCGAGGTGTTTGATGGTTTTCGCAAAGCGCTGGCCGCCAACCGCTCGCAGTTTTATCTCGACGTAGCGTCCGGGCCGTTCTACGGCTTTAACCGTGAAGGCGCGCAGGTGTCCCAGGGCACGATTCAGAACTGGTGGCGGCAGGGCATGACCGGTAGCGCAAAAGCGCACTATGAGGGGATTAAGGCGTTTTCTGAAACTGACCAGACCGAAGATTTAAAAGCCATTACGCTGCCGGTGCTGGTGATGCAGGGCGATGACGACCAGGTTGTGCCTTATCAAAACGCCGCGATACTGCAGGATAAGCTGCTGCCGAACAGCCAGCTAAAAATTTATCCCGGCTTTCCGCACGGTATGCATACCTCGCACGCCGATGTGATTAACGCCGATCTGCTGGCGTTTATTCGCTCGTAGCCTGGTGCTATAAGAAGGCCGCCATCCGGTGGCCTTATCGTTTACATCAGGCTTTCATGCTGGAGGATTTTGAGCATTTCGTCCTTCAACATAAGTTTTTCTTTCTTCATCTGTACAAGCTCGAGACTGTATCCTTTGCCATCGACTCCTTCTATGCGCGAAATGTCGTGATCGAGTGCATTATGTTTTTCGAATAGCGACTGAAAGCGCGGGTGCGTGGTTTTCAATCGAGAAATCAGCTCTCTGTATTCTGGAAACATGTACCTTCCTTGTTGATGGTGAAAAGTGTGTACGCTGACACACACATTCAGATTACCCATATGAATAAAATGGTAATGCGAACGAAGTCGCGTTTATGTTACGTACCAATGAAATCTCAGGGGCCGGAAGCGGCCTGGAGGCATAGATGACAGTTGAAGAACCTACCGTTGCGCTGATCGGTCCGGGCGCAATTGGTACCACCATCGCCGCGGCGCTGCACGAGGTTGGCCGTACGCCTCTGGTATGCGGCCGCCGCGCGCACCCGCAGCTGTCGCTGCGTTTTGATGGCGGAAATATTGTGGTGCCGGGGCCGGTCTTGACGGAACCGGCATCGGTCGCCGCGCCGTACGACCTGGTATTTGTGGCGGTAAAAGCGACACAAATTGCGGCTATTGCACCGTGGCTGCAAGCGCTGTGTCACGATCGAACGGTAGTCTGCGTGCTCCAAAACGGCGTTGAACAAAAAACGCTGTTCGCGCCGTACGTGGCGGAAGCTACCGTGCTGCCATCGGTCGTCTGGTTCCCCGCCCAGCGTGAACCTGAAGCGTCGGTCTGGCTGCGGGCGAAACCGCGCCTGACGCTGCCGGATGTTGAGGGGGCCGAGCGGGTGCGGCACGCGCTACGGGACACGCGCTGTGAAGTGGATATCAGCGCGGATTTTCTCTCCGTTGCGTGGCGTAAACTGCTGCAGAATGCGGTCGCCGGTCTGATGGTGCTGGCGGGGAGGCGGGCAGGGATGTTTGCCCGCGACGATATCACGGCGCTTGCTTTAACCTATTTGCAGGAGGGGCTGACGGTGGCTCGCGCCGTAGGCGCCAGCCTGGACGACGCCGTGCCGCAGGAAATTCTCGCCGGTTTCCACCGAGCGCCTCCGGATTTAAGCACTTCAATACTTACGGATCGCGAGGCCGGGCTGCCGCTGGAGTGGGATATTCGCAACGGGGTCGTTCAGCGATATGGCCGTATTCACCATATCCCCACGCCGTTAAGCGATGTGATTGTGCCGCTGCTGGCCGCCGCCAGCGACGGGCCGGGCTAAAGGCGCGGGACGCCGGCGTGACAACGTTCCCTGGGATCAGATTGATTCCGCCAGCCGGTCGACAACCACTTTGCCGCTATTATCAAACTGGGTGATGCGGTAATTCACGCAATAGGAACGGCGGGTGGTAAATTGATTGAATAACGCCACCCGGCCTTTTTTATCACCATTTTTATTCACAATAATCCATTCGGTGACGTCCGTTGAATTCTCTTTACCGCTGCTGGCGTCCTGTTGTTCGACCAGACGATCCTCTTTTTCTACCTTCAAAAAATCACGTAACATTTATTTATCTCCGCTCATCATTGTTTTTAACAATACTCTCTTTATCGATTCATTCAATTAAACATTTTAATCAATGATGTTGATTATTAGTCTGAGATTAAACGTACTGAGATCTTATGTAACGTGTTGTTTATAAAAAATAAAATTATTCACCTCCTTGGTGGTGAAAGCGATTTTTCCATGAGCAGCGGTATTCTCTTTGAAAAATTACTATGTGACAACGTCACTTTTATGCTGAACATTCTCCCCCGGTTGGAGCGCTAAGGTAGAGCATTGCCACGGTGTTGGTGCTAAATTATCCACCAGATTTCCCGCCGGCGGTTGATGTCCTCGTGAGGCTCACAGGAAGCCTTGACCTCCTGTGAAACCCTTTGTCATCACGCACAGCAACGATCGTTCCAGCTATCACGATAGATAATATTTCCTTCCGTATACTTCCAGGTGATCGCCTCATAACGCAATTCGAGCGTTTCAAGATGAGTACTACTTATACCGTTTGGAGAGAGGTACGGTGCAACCGTTGTAAACTTGACGTTTTCCAGAATGATATTGAAATATTCGGCTTCAATACCTGATTCGAGAATACGATACATTTTGATTGTCGCCGTCTTCATGGTTCGGCCTTCGCAGACTGCGCGATACAGAAGCGGTGTTGTCTGATCAAATTCTTTTACTATCGTGATAGGGCGGTGAACGCGGGTACCCGTAAGTTTTCCCCAACTGGGATCTACCGGAATAGTGATACCGTGGGAGAAGGATTTTAACTCGATAGATCCCATTCGTAGCGGCATTAAACAGCTACCCATAATTGGAGAACCATTTTCGTCCTCAAGCCATAAATGTGCGGGTGTAGACATACTATTTCCTTATATATTCAGGAGGGTAATAATTTTCTGGAATTACCATGTTACGTATCGTTAAAAAATAAAAATTACAAATAAGAAAAAAACGGGGGTAAGCCAGGCAGGACTCTCCGGAAACCATAGACCTTGAATTAAAGCAAATACTATTGTTAGCGCGGCGGGGCCATAATACGACACCAGGGATCTAAATATTCGCCTGAGCAATCTTTTAATCAAATCCATCATAATTATTGGATCATCCTCCTGATGATATCTGCAATTTCATCATCCGATACCCATTGTGCTTTAAACGCCTCGGCGCGTTCAAACAAAGGTTCTATCAGAAAATACATCATTTCCAGCTCTTTCGCGTATAGCGCTGAGTAGTAAGCAGGATAAGTCATGTGAAGACGATGTGCACTATTAACCGCTTTCTGGACAACGCCGTATATGGCAATAGCGCCTACAATCCCACCTGCTTTTTGCCCTGCCAGTGCGCTGAACTCAAGACTGAGTCTTGTGCCTACTGCGACAAATGATGCTGTTGCTAAAGCAAATCCCGCGCTTGTCAGTGAACTGGCGGCAATATGGATATTAACCGCCATAAGCTTTTTTTTAATGTATTCCAATTGATCGTTGGTTTTAAATTTGAATATTTGTTCAAAATATATTTTTAGCAAGTCGTACACGAGATTACCATGTCGCAACAAATAAATAACACCTTGTTTAAATCGAAGGTCTTCGTTTTTTTGTTGCTGGCATACATCCTGATACTCATCAGTAAAGCAGGAGGTATAATACAGCATACGCATCGCGCCTGCGCCTATGCTTTCAATCTGATTTGATACCGCTTTTTCGACGCCCGTTAAGGCACGGTCGAGTTTTAACGCAAGAATTTTATTCGTCTGTAAATAACTGATCACTTCATTCCTGTAGAACATCACTGCTCCTTGATCGTGTTCATTAAATCCCGTTTTTGAATTTTATCCAGCGAAAGCTTCCGATGGTTAAAGGGAAAATAATTCAGTCCCATCCTGTTTGTCCGTGAAGTCACTGGCATAACCTTTAGGTAGTGTTTTATTACGGGAACGTTCGGGAGCATGAAAGGTATTTTTACCATTCCCTTTATAGCAGCCAGCGTCAGCCGTAATTTTCACTGAAGTATGAAAAGCTTTATACCGTCCCCGTCACGATCCTCTTACAGATATAATTTCTGTTTCCTGGAAGTCAGTCGCGTAGTGCGCTCTTATCGCGTTTTAAATATCTACCGAGCTCACAGATAGAAATTTTATATGACGGATGCGAACTTGATCACTTGACTGGTCAAGTGGGGCGCGCCTATGTTGAAAGCACCTTCTTATCCGTTCCGGGGAGCAAGAAACATGGGCATCATTCGAACGTTAAACGGGGATATTTCCGCTAATCAGCTGGGCGTCACCTACAGCCACGACCATATCTACTGTATTCCGCCCTATTGGGCCGAGCGTCAGGATGACGATCTGTTACTCGACGATCCGCAGGCTTCAGAGCGTGAATTAAGCGACTTCCGCCGGGCGGGTGGTAACGCCATCTACGACGCCACCGCGCCGGATTATGGCCGTCAGGCCGCAGCCGTCGCCGCCATGGCGCAGCGCCAGCAGCTGCACATTATCGCCACTGCGGGTTTTAACAAAGGCTTTCTGTGGAGCAGCAAGCGGCCGGGCTCCGCGCAAACTTTCGCCGAATGGATTGCACATTCAGAGGTTGATGAACTGGTTGAACATGTCTGTCGCGAGGTCACTGAGGGGATAGAGGGCACCGAACATCGGGCCGGCGTGGTGAAGTGCGGTACCGGCTATAACGCCATTTCCCCTCTGGAACAAAAAACCATGGAGGTTATCGTTCGCGCCCAGCAGCGCACCGGGGCGCCGATGCACAGCCATACGGAAATGGGGACGATGGGACTCGAGCAGGCGCAGCTCTTTAAAAAATGGGGGCTGGATCTCTCCCGCTTATGTTTTGCTCATATGGATCGTAACCCCGATCCCTGGCTGCACCGTCAGATCGCCAACACCGGGGCGTTTCTCTCTTTCGACGGTATCAGCCGCATAAAATATCACCCAGAGCACATCCGTACCCAGGCCATCCTGGCGCTCTGCCAGCGCGGTTATCAAAAGCAGATCTTAATCGGCGGCGATTTTGCCCGTAAATCCATGAGCGCGCATTACGGCAAAGGGGGGCTGGGGCTGAAATTTATCCTTAGCGACTGGCGGCCAAGATTCATTGACGAGGCCCGGGAAGCCGGGTTTGACGGCGAAGCGCTGCTGCATGATTTCTTCGTCGACAACCCGGCGCGTTACCTCGCTTTTGCCTGAGGAGATGTTATGAAGCTGCATCGTTTAAACGAAAGCGAGGCCCGGCGGGCTTTACAAAAGGCGCGGATCGCCTTATTGCCGCTCGGCGCCGTCGAGCCGCACGGCGACCACCTGCCGCTGGATACCGATAACCTGCTGGCCGAGCGGTTTTGCGCGCTGCTTGACGAGCAGCTGGGCGAGTGCGCCCTGAGCCTGCCGGTCGTTTCCTACAGCCAGGTCTGGTCCCTGCGCGGCCACGCGGGCGCGATTGATATCGGTCATGAACGGCTGACGTCGCTGCTGGTGTCGCTGGCGGAAAACATGGCCAGCTACGGTATCACCACCACGGCGGTGATTAACGCGCATTACGGCAATTTTGATGCGATGAAAGCGGCCTCCCGGCAGCTAAAAGAGCAGGGTATTACCTTGCTTAGCTATAGCTGGGCGGGGATGGAGGAGGAGGTAAAACGACGGCAAACCACCGCGGTGGCTTACCCCGGCTATATGCATGCTGATGAGGTCGAAACCTCGCTGATGCTGGCGCTGGCGCCGGAGTTCGTCACCATGACCAACGCCCGCGCGCACTATCCGACTTTCCCGAACAATTTTCGCTATCAGCCGATACCCTGGACCGAGTTTTCTGACTATGCGGTGCTGGGCGATCCAACTGCCGCCAGCGAAGAGAAAGGGCGCGCGTTCGTCCAGCGGGCGCTGGCGACCACGCTTGCCTCTATCCGTCATCACTTAACCCAAGGAGCCTCCGATGATTGAGCGTCAGGCGATACGCGTTGACTGCCCGGCCGCTACACCTGAGGAGGCCATTCGCGAGGCGGGGAACGCGCTGTGCCGCGCGGGAGCCTGTAGCCCGCAATACGTCCAGGCAATGGTCGATAGCTACCGCGAGCTGGGCCCCTATTTTGTCATTGCCCCCGGGCTGGCGCTGCCGCATGCCCGCCCGGAGCAGGGGGCGATGAAAGCGCAGATCAGCGCGGTCAGGCTGCGTGAACCGCTGGCGTTTGGTCATGCGGAAAACGACCCGGTGCAGGTGGTGCTGGGGCTTTCGGCAACCAGCAGCGATGCCCATATCCACCTTATCCAGCATATCGTGACCGTACTCAGCGATGAAAATAACCTGCATACCCTGATGCATTCGAACGATCCAGAACAACTTTATCGGCTGTTAGCCAGCGGCTCGCAGCGTTTGTAGCGTGATGAACACGGAGTGAATAGCGATGAAAATTCTGACAGTCTGTGGTTTAGGTATGGGCTCCAGCCTGATTTTAAAAATGAACGTTGAGGCGGTGTTAAAACAGCACGGGATTCAGGCCTCGGTGGAACATATGGATGTCTCTTCCGCCGCTTCGGCCAACGCCGATGTGGTGATAACCAACGCGGAGCTGGTGGACAACCTTAAGCATCTGTCCTGTCCGGTGGTGGTGGTGAACAACTATATCGATAACGCCGAAATCACCGCGGCGCTGACCCAGGCGAAAATTCTGCCCGCAGGAGAGCCGTCATGAGCGAGTTTCTTGGCGTGCTGCGCTGGATCACCATCAATATATTTGGTGAAGCGTCGATCTTAATTGGCCTGATTGTGCTGCTGGGGCTAGTGCTGCAAAAGAAATCGCTGGCGGACATTGTGTCCGGCACCCTGAAAGGCATTCTGGGCTTTCTGATCATCGGCGCGGGGGCCGGGATTATCGTCTCCGCGCTGCTGATATTTCAGCCGATCTGGACCGAAGTTTTCGGTCTCAGCTCCATGAACCTGACCAATATTATCGGCCAGGCGCGCTTCAGCGAACGCTACGGAAGCAGCGTGACCATCGCCATTGCCGGCGGATTCGCCATCAATTTGCTGCTGGCCCGGCTGACGCGCTTTAAATACATCTACCTGACAGGACATATGATGTTCTGGACGACGATGATCTTTGCCGGGGTGATGGTGAACACCGAGCCCGCTATTTCAGCGGTGCAGCTGACGCTGATGCTAACGGTGATTATGGGGCTCTACTGGACCCTACAGCCCGCGCTGGTTCAGCCCTGGGTGCGGAAAATCACCGGCAACGACAACGTGGCGCTGGGGCATACTTCCGCCTCCGTCGCGCTGCTGGGGGCGATTTTTGGCCAGATTTTCGCCCGCAACAAAATCAGCTCCGAAGATATCAAAGTCCCTAAAAAGCTGGGTTTCCTGCGCGACTCCAACGTGGTGACGGCGTTGACCATGGCGCTGCTGTTCTTTATTGGCACCTTTATTCTGCAGATTAAAGGTACGCCGAAAGCGGCGGAGATCCTGGCGCAATCCGGCGACCTGAGCTTCTACATCTATGCCCTCAAACAATCGCTGATGTTTACCGGCGGCATTGCCGTCGTGCTGCTCGGCGTACGGATGTTTATTGGCGAAATGGTGCCGGCGTTTAACGGCATCGGCTCGCGGCTGGTGCCCGGCGCAAAACCGGCGCTGGACTGCCCGATACTGTTTAACTTTGCGCCAAACGCGGTGGTGCTGGGGTTTGTCGGCGCTTTTGTCGGCTCGCTGCTGTGGCTGACCCTGATCGGCCGCTATACCGGCTACGTTTTTATTCCCAGCATGATTGTGATTTTCTTTCACGCCGGTACGGCGGGGGTCTTCGGCAATATTACCGGAGGCTATAAAGGCGCTCTGCTGGCGGGGTTTATCACCTCGACCGTGGTCGCCTGGGGGCAGTATTTCTGCGTCACCGGTTTTATCGACAATACGATCCCAGATACCGCGCTATGGGCAGGCGACAGCGATATGTTTGTCCTCGCGCCAGTCATTCATCTTTTGACCCGCCTGCTGGCGTTCTGATATCGGGAGGAAGTCTATGAGTCAGGCCCTGAAACAGTACTACAGTCAGATCCGCCAGAAGCTGGCTTTTCTTGAGCAGCGCCCCGATGAACTCACCCGGGCGGCGGAAATCATGTCCCACAGCATTATGGGGCAGCGCAACATCTTCGTCTTTGGCGCCAGCCACGCCGGGATTCTGGCGGAGGAGATGAGCTATCGCGCGGGCGGCCTGGCCATCGTCAATCCGCTTTTTACGCCTGCGCTGATGCTTAACGTCAGGCCGTTAACCCTCACCAGCGCGGTGGAAAATGTGGAGCACTTCGGTCGGGTACTGGTGGAGCAGTCGCCGCTAAGGGCTGAAGATACGCTGCTGATCCATTCGGTGTCGGGACGCAACGCGATTACCATTGATGTCGCGCTGGCGGCGAAAGCGTGCGGCGCAACGGTTATCGCGATTACCAGCCTGGCGACGGCGGCGCGCGTGACGTCGCGCCACTCCAGCGGCAAGTTGCTGGTGGATGTGGCCGATATCACCATTGATAACCACTGCGAGTATGGCGATGCGGCGGTGAGCCTGCCGGGGATGGCGCAGAAAGCCGCGCCGCTCTCCACCATCATGGGCGCGACCATCGCCAACAGCCTGGTATTACGTATTTGCGAAATCATGCTGGAAAATGCGCGCACGCCGCCCATTCTCGCCAGCGCAAACATAGACGGTAATCAGGAGATAAATCAGGATATACTTAGCGCTTACAGGAGCCAGATACACTACCTCTGAGTTGGAGCACAAGTATGTTTGAGTCGGATGGACTCCCTCTCTATTTAAGGATAAAAGACGTTATCCTGCAGCGGATCCTCTCTTTTACCTATGACGATAAACTCCCGGGCGAACTGCTGCTCGCCGGGGAGTTTAAGGTCGCGCGCGGTACCATCAAACAGGCGATAGATTCGCTGGCCAGTATTGGCATGGTGTACCGCGAACAGGGTAAAGGGACGTTTATTAACCGCGATGCGCTGCAGAAATACTACACCGACCTCCCGGACGTACTGACCACCTTTGCTCCGCCGGGGGAGATAGCCGTGGAAGTTCTGTCGCTGATTTCGACCATGGCCGACCGCCAGGTGGCGGAGCAAATGGGGCTGGATTTAGGCTGCCAGCTGATGCGTCTGGAGCGGCTGTTAGTGCAGGGCGACCGGCCGGTTGGCCATGTGCTGACCTGGCTTAATGGCCGTATCTATAACGATCTGAGCCACGTGGACGGCAGCCGATCGCTGTATAAGCAGCTGCGGGAAACGTTCGGCTACTCGCCGGCCAACGCCACGGAACGCTATACGCCGGTGTGCTGCGATAGCCGCACGGCGGGATTGCTCAATATTGAACCCGGCCAGGCTCTGTTTCGCATTGAGCGCGTCGCCCGCGATCTGGATGATGTGGTGCTTGAATACAGCGTCACGCATACCCTTGACGCCAGCCTGTCGCTGCAAATCGCCACCAGCCAGAGCAGCATGAGCCAGCAGTGGGCCTGCACGATCGAGAAAGGGCGTTAATCCGCCTCCCAGGCGAGAATATCGCCTGGCTGGCACTCCAGCGCCTGGCAGATTTTTGCCAGCGTATCGAAGCGGATACCTTTCTGTACTCTGAAATCATCAGAAGCATAAGGATGCTGAAATTTGGAGTAGTATCATCCACTACGTTTGGTATTTATACGCAGAAAATGGTTGGTAAATCATGATGCCGGGAGAACCCGGCTTTTTTACGTCCTGGAATAATCATTACCCCGGATACCAGAGCGCGCGAGGAAGAGGCGAAAAACTGAATCGTGGATTGCTCGCGCGACGCCGGCTGACGGTTAAAGCATGCTGTTTCAGGGGATAATGCGAGCGGCTCTCAGCTGTGCGAACAGGCGGAAAAACATGTCGTCGGTGGCCTGCATTTCAGTGTAGCCCGCCCGGCGCAGTTTGCTGCCATCGCCAAACATGTCGTAGTTCCAGCCAAAGACGAAATCAGCAAATTTACCGTCGCTGAGCCTTAAGATGTCCGCTTCCACCAGACTCTGCCCGGCCAGTTCGCGCCAGTACGCGCGGTAATCCACAAACAGCTGGTGAAATGACAGTCCGACCGGCGGGGCGGATGCCAGTTCAAACCAGCTCGCGATGCGCGGCCACAGCTCGCACCAGCGCCAGATGTCGCCGTTATTGACGTTGAACGCCTGGTTTTGCGCCGTTGGCGAGGTTGCGGCCCACAGCGTGGCATCAGCCAGCAACCCGGCGTCAGTGTGATCGACGATGCTGTGCCAGGTTTTTTCCGAACCGGGGAAACGCAGCGGTAGATCCTGCGCTTTACATAGCGAAGCATAGATCGCGATGCTGAGTGCGAGATTCATGGCGTTGCCGGGCACCGTGCTGCCGACCACGCCCGGCCTGATCGCGTTCCAGCGCCACGTTTTTCCGCGCTGGAAATGGCTGAGCCAGGTGAGCTGAGCGGCGTTAAATTCGGCCCCGGGTACGCCGGGATCGCTTTCACGCGCCGGGGTTTTGAACGGACCAAGATGCGCGCCGTACACTTTGTATCCCTGCATCAGGCTTACCGTCCGTAGCGGTGCGGTTTGCTCGATGTTGCTGACCAGGTTGCGCAGCATGGTGACGTTCGGTTCAACCATTTCCGCCCAGTTCCCGGCGTTGGCCCATGCGCTGTAAAAAATGTGGGTGACGCCGTTGAGCGAATGCAGTTTTTGCGCGCTGTGCTGCGCATCCAGTAAATCGACGTGAATGAAGGGAATGTTTTCCGGGTGGGACGATGCATGGCGGCTGAGGCCGATAACCTCCCAGCGATTGCGTAACAGCGTTTTCACCAGCTCTCTGCCAATAATGCCGCTGGCGCCGGCGACCAGGGCGACTTTGGGTTGCGGTATCTTATTCACGTTGCTTCTCCAGGGTGGGTGACAGAGGCAGTGTGGTATATTATTTTTTTCACGCATATCCCGTAAAACTGATGGCACTTATAAGCAGAATCATTAAATGAATAATAAGCTCAACGCCATTGCCACCTTCCTGCGCGTGGTAGAAGCGGGATCCTTTTCCGCGGCAGCCCGCCAGTGCGGGATGAAACAATCCGCCGTCAGTCAGCAGATCGCGGCGCTTGAGGAGGAGCTTGGGGTGGTGTTGCTGCACCGAACCACGCGTGCGATGGCGCTGACCGAGCAGGGGGAAAGTTACCGGCGCGATATGCAGCTTTTGCTGGAAGCGATGCATGAAGCGGAAAGGCGCTTACAGCCAACCGATCGCCAGTGGCAAGGCCGGGTGCACGTGCAGCTGCCGAGCGGCCTCGGGCAGCTCTTTTTGCCGCATCTGCTGGCGCTGCAGAAAATGCACCCCGAGCTGCGTCTGACCCTTTCCCTTGATGACCGCATTGCCGATCTGGTTGCTGAAAGAGTGGATGTCGCGCTGCGGTTGAGCAGTGAACCGCAGCCGGGGAGTGCGGCGCGCGTGCTGGCGCGTATTGAAACCGCGCTCTTTGCCGCCCCCGGTTTTAAAACGGTGCATGCCGTCAGCGAGCTGGCCGCCCACCCGCACGTGCGGTTCAGCGGCATCGCGCAGGACGCGCCGCTGCGGCTGGTCTCGGGTGATAAAACGGTTGATATGAAAGTGAATACCGTCTTCCGTGCCAACACCAGCGAAGCGCTGCTGCAGGCGCTAGAGTCCGGCATCGGTATCGGCGGCATGCAGTTACCCCTTGCGGCCCACGCTTTGCAGTCCGGCAGGCTGGTACCGGTATTACCCGCCTGGCGATTACCCGATCGCTTTCTCTATGCGGTCTACCCTGACGCCCGCTTTATCCCACCGCGGGTAAGAAGTATTATCGACGTGATTGAACAATTGCTGCCTGAGATGACGGAGCGTGTCTGACGGTTGGTTTTTCTCCTGCCTCTACCGCGCGTAAAGTGACGAGCGTTGCTGCTGACAAAGGCGTCTTGATTATGAACCGCTATGAAAAAGAGTATCGGCAGTTGCTGGCAAATGGCGCTATCGCCTGGGCTGGCGAAGGTTATTTCCGGGCCAAAGAACAACAGGAGCGCGTTTTTAGCTGGCTTCATTTACAGCACTATTTCCCCCAACCCGGCGCGCCTGTCCTTGAGCTGGGGTGCGGGAATGGCGCGATGGCCGCGCAGTATTTTGCGGAACGAGGCTATTCGGTGTGGGGGATAGATTGGTCCGAAACCGCGATCCGATGGGCACAAAATCGTTTTCAGCAAGCGGGTCTCCCGGCAAATTTTTTCGTCGGAGATGTCTGCCATATTCATCAGTGTCAGGATGCGACGTTTGAGCTCATTGTTGATGGCAGCTGTGTGCATTGCCTGATTGATGATGCCCGCCACCTCTGCTTTGCCGAAGTCAGAAGATTACTGAAACCCGGAGGACGGCTGGTGATCGGCTCCATGTGCGGAACCCCGCGTCATCCCGAGGATATTCTCGCGTACGATCCTATCCGCCATCATTTACTTAAAGAGGGCAAACCATGGCGTACGTTGCGACCGCTCCAGGCCCTGCTGGACGAGATTCGGGCGGAGCAATTTACGGTTCTTGAGGTGAATATTAATGAGAACGCATGGTGGGATCATGCCACCGTGGTATGCAGAGTCGATTAACCTTCACGCCTCCCGTCCGCTCTGGCCTGGAGCGGACGGGAAGCTTATGGGTAAACGTGAACGTTCGGCCGCCAGCGACGGTGCCAGGCTCCTGACCTTGCAGGATTATTGAGCAGACGAAAATTTTGCCGCGATCGCTTCAGCCGTGGGCTGTATGCCGCCCAGACTCCACTGTTCCGGCTCATGCTCATCAATGCGAACCCAGACTGAACGGCGGAACTCGGGATCGCCTTTCCCTTCAATTTCGACAATCAGATCGGTCATGCGGCGTAAAAGCTCTTTTTTTTGCTCCGGGTTCATTATTCCTTTAATGGTTTGTACATTGACGAAGGGCATTGTATTCTCTTTGGTAAGCTAGGTCTAAAATTCATACTCAGATTAAAGAGCGAAAGCGGACATGTCAAAAAATAATTCAGTTGCCTACCTATTACCGGAGCTTTGCGGGCTTTCTGCGGCAGCGGAAATCCTGGGAGATCGGTGGGTTTTGTTGATTTTAAGAGAGGCTTTCTACGGCGTGACGCGCTTTGAAACGATCCGCTCGCATACAAAAATGCCTAAGCAGACGCTGGCAAACCGGTTAAAGAAAATGACGGAACTGGGTTTACTGAGCAAAACGCCTTATCAGGAAGAAGGCGTGCGCGAACGTTATGAGTATATCCTTACGCCAAAAAGCCGCAGCCTGGCGCCGATCCTGTTTTCCCTGATGGCGTGGGGGCATAAAAATATCCTGCATGATGAACCGCATATTGCGCTGGTGGATAAAGAGAGCGGGGACGTCGTCCACAATGCATTTGTGACGACGAAAGGCACCGTCGTTGAACCTCGTAACATCCAGATAGTGGCTCTGAACCTTAACCAGCCGTAGCGCGGGCGACAAAAACCGCAACCCCATTTTCTGCTTTCTGACGACAAACGTTGTCTGCTTGAGCGGGGAGGCGTAATATACGAAACATATATAAATTGTTACGGTACGTATAAATGGGCATTGTAAAAATTTCCGACCTGCTGCACGACGATATTCGTGACGCCAGCAAGGCGATGTCGCGTTCGGTCAACGCGCAGGCGGAGTACTGGATCCGTCTGGGTATGATGAGCGAGCTCTATCCCGAACTTAACCATCAGCAAATTAAGCTGATGATGCTCAAGTCCGGCTCTGACCGGTTGCTGGAGGTGATCAATGCTATCAATTCCCATTAAGACCGCGGACGAGCTGGCCAGACAGCGCCGCGCAGGTGAGCTGTTGGCCTCGGTTTTCGACATGCTGGATACCTTTATTCAGCCCGGTATCTCCACCATGGCCATCAACAACCGGGTGGAGGATTTTATCGTCAACGATCTGCATTCGCGCCCGGCCAGCAAAGGGCAGTATGATTTCCCCTACGTGCTGAATACGTCGATCAACGAAGTGGTTTGTCACGGTATGCCAAAGGAGAGCGAGCATCTGAAATCCGGCATGATTGTGAATGTGGATATTACGCTGGAAAAAGAGGGGCTGATTGCCGATTCCAGCAAAATGTATCTGATTGGCGAGGTTTCACCGCTGGCCCGTCGGCTGGTGCAGAAAACCTACGAAGCGATGTGGAAAGGGATCAAGGTCGTCAGGCCGGGCGCGACGCTGGGCGATATCGGCCATGCGATCCAGACTTATGTCGAAGGTAACGGCTACAGCGTGGTCAGGGAGTACTGCGGCCACGGCGTCGGCAGAGAGATGCACGAAGATCCCCAGGTGCTGCATTACGGCATACCCGGCACCGGCGCCGTGCTCAAGGAGGGGATGGTGTTTACCATTGAACCGATGGTGAACCAGGGCGATAGCCGGATTAAAACCAAAAAAGATGGCTGGACGGTGGTCACCCGCGATAAAAAACTGTCCGCGCAGTGGGAGCATACCGTCGCCGTCACCGCGGATGGATTCGAGGTCCTGACCCTGCGTAAAGATGAAGCGATCCCGGAGTAGCCCAAACAACAGGTTTCACGCCCGGGCAGTGAAACCTGTCAGACAGCGATTACGCGGGCATCTCTTTGCGCCCCACATAACGCTCTTTCCATAATGCGCCCGCCACCCCGATATCGAGGAATGGCGAAGGCGGCATAACGTTCGCCTGGCCGAGCGACTGCATCGCGGCGATCAGCGGGTTGTCCTGGCCCATCGCCAGATCGGCAAGCAGCGTCCCGGCGATAGTCTGTTTGGATACGCCGGCGCCGTTACAGCCCCCGGCGGTCCAGATCTGCGGCGCAAGACGCCCCCAGACCGGCGCGCCGTTGCGGGTGACGCTGATGGTCCCGGACCAGGTTCGCTCCAGCGGCACATCCTGCAGCTGCGGATAGGCCGTATGGAACAGCGCCAGATGCTGGCGCGCGGCGCTGGCGGTCTGTCCGGCGGTAATCACTCCCCGCAATGCCGGATCGACATGCTGGCGGACCAGAAAACGATGATCGTGGGTATAGCGTAGCGTGGCGCCGGCGATCGCGTTGACCGGCGTTAATCCCCAGCTTTCCATTGCCGGCAGACGCTGGCGCTGTTCAGGCGTGAGCGGGGCGGTAATGCTGGCGTAGGTCGCCATTGACGCCTGGCGGCTCACGGTGGGCGAGAGTTCGCGGGAGAGCGCGTTGGTCGCCAGCATCGCCTGGTCGGCGCGGATCGTGCCCTGCAGCGTCGTCACCCTGACGCCGCCGTTTTCCTGACGCATAGCCAGCGCCGGGGTTTGATGGTAAACCGTGACGTTTTCCGGCAGATGACGCGCGAGGCCCGCAATCAGTTTCGCCGGGTTCACCAGAATACAGCCGGGGGTGTAAATTCCTTTGCTGTAGAGGCGGGTTCCCAGTTTCTGGTACAGCGCTTCGCCGTCCAGCAGGCTGTAAGGCTCCTGCATCAGCTGCAGGTTATCCACATACTCCTGCATAATGGCTTCGCTGGACGGATCTATCTGGCAGTGGTATTTCCCGACGTTTTCCCATTCGCAGGCAATCTGGTGCTCGGTCACCGTTTCATCGAGCAGGCGGATCCCCTCCTGGAGCAGGGCGCGGTAATCCTGCGCTTTTTTCAGCTCGGCGGTAGAGCTGCCGATATTGTGCGGCAGGCCGATGATAAAGCCGGAATTTCGCGCCGAGGAGCTGGTCGCGGCGCATTCGGCATCGATGAGCACGATGTTCAGCTGCGGATTGAGGCTGGCCAGCCTGCGGGCAAAGCTTACGCCGGCATAGCCGGAGCCGATAATCACCCAGTCGGCTTTAATGTCGCCGCATAGCTGCGGCTGTATTTGTCGATCAATCTCATTGAGCGGCCAGCCCACCTGGTTCTGATTGAAAGGTACTGATGCAAATCTCACGCTTAATCTCCCTGTGGAAAAAACACCTGCAGGGCAGGTGTGAATGGGGTTGCCGCTCTCCGCGTTTTTGGTCTGGAGTGTGAGTCGGCAAGCGCCAGGGCAGCGTCTGAAAAATCACCACGCTGAATGATAATCACCTGGACAACAATTCAGCAGAATAACAAGGAACAGGCAAAATAACACTTCTTGCTGTAGGGGTATGCGATTTTCTCTGGCCTGCGATATCACCCTGACGGTTCACTACGGCAGCGAGTAGGGTACCTATTGACAGGCAATACCTGTATCCCGCTCAGCAACGGCATGCGTGGCAATCTGGGACGCCAACCTCAACCGGCGCCTTCAACGGAACCGGCATGATGATGGTGGTTTATAACTAATCATGGCCGCCTCAATACCGGTACGCTAAGGAGCACAACCCTGCACGTATCGAAGCGGTCTACACCCGCTCAATCCTTGCCGGCAGCCCCTGACGCACCGCCGCGCCGGAGACCCAGTCCAGCCAGGTATTGCTGACCTCGCGGGTTGGGTCGGCAAATCCCAAATCGTTAAGGTTAATGCCGGCTTTAATCTGCGCCGCGAACGGCATGGGCTCACCGTCGAGGGTGTGCCGCGCCGCGCCCATTTCGCGATGCCCGTAGCCGTGTTCAATCGCGATGACGCCGGGCATTACGCCACTTAACAGGCTAATGACGGCTTCAACCTCGCCGCCGGGCGTGGAAATTCGTACGCGGTCGCCGTGCGCCAGGCCGTAGCGCTGGCCGTCCAGCGGATTCAGCGCCACCAGATTGGTCGGCTTAAGATGATGCAGGCGCGGGATCACCGTCGAGGCGCTGGCCATGGTATTGGATTTAAACGAGATCAGCTTCAGCGGCCACTGCTGTCGCGGGAAAAGCGCTTCGATAGCGCGTCCGTCGGACAATCTGGCCGGATACCATGCCGGGCAGCCGCTGTAGCGCTCGCCGGTGATGGCGTGGCGGTGGGCGGCAACCTCCGCGTTCCAGATCTGCAGCGGTTTTTCCCACAATTGACCGACGCGATTCTCCGCTCGACCGCTTGTGTCCGGCGCGAAGCGCCCGCCGCGGGAGTAGACAAAGGCTACCCGGCTCACTTCGTCCGCTTTCAGGGTCTGGTTGATAACCGGCAGAATACGCTGCACCCCGGTCAGCGTCAGATCCTCGCTAATGGCTTCGGCAACCGGCGCGTTACCCATAAACGCAATGTTCGCGGCCATGCGCAGGTAATAGTCCTCAGCCCGGTGGAGTGGATAGTGGTTACCCTGAGCATCGGTAATAGCGTTTTCGCCAAATCCTGGCAGATTAAGACGCTTCGCCACCGCAATGCAAAATGCTTCCATTGACGCTGGCTCACCGTCAGCGGTTTTTGCGGTGGCGGCAGGGACGATCGGCCAGCGGGCGGTGGTGGCCTTACTGGCGACGCCGGCCCACGGCGCGCTGAATCCCCAGCTTTCGAAATTATGCGTATCCGGAACGATATAGTCGGCCAGGGCGGTGGTTTCATTCATAAAGGCGTCAATGGCGATAAACAGCGGCAGCCGCTGCGGATCCTTTAGTTTCTCTTCCGCAACCGCGCGTAGCCCGGGCACGCCGTACAGCGGGTTGGTCATATTGGAAATCCACGCTTTCAGCGGATAGGGATAGCCTTCGAGCGCCGAGGTCAGCAGCTCGGTCAGCTGTCCGGCGACGAACGGATACCACGGGGCTCTGGCCGGGTAGGGGGAGACGCCCGCCGCCGCCTTGCTGCGATACTCTTCGGAGGATTCATACGCGGTTTTGCTGCGCGCGATGCTGAGCCCTTTCGGCTTCACTTTACCGGCAAAGCTCTCCAGGTTGTAACGCGGGCCGTCTGTCGCGCCGTTGAATTTGCCGCCGCCGACAAACACGCCGCCTTCCAGGCTGAGATTACCGATTAGCGCATTAAGCAGCATGACCGCCCAGGCGCTGTAAAATCCGTTGCCGGCCATCATGCCGCCGTGAGTAATGACCGCGGCTTTACGGCCATGACGGGTAAAGGCATCCGCCAGCGCCGCGATCTTATCTTCCGCGACGCCGCACTGCTGGCTGTACTGTGCCAGGGTGAGCTTTTCAGCGGACTCTTTCAGCAGCTGGAAGCCGCTTTTGACCGTTACGCTGAGCCCGTCCGGCAGGGTTAGCTGGCGTGTTACAAAGAGCGCGCCGCGCGGGCAGCCGCTGGCGGCGACAACGTCACCGCTTTCGTTAACCACCACCGGTTCGCTGGCGCCCTCCGCATTCAGGTGAGCAAGGGTTAAATGCTGTCCGGCCAGCTCCGGCTGGTCATCGGTGATGACCAGGTGGGTCGCATTGGTCCAGCTCTTTTCGGCGGCCTGCCGCATTGCCTGCGCGCCCGGTAGCGCCAGGTAATCGGCGTTGTAGCGCCGGTTTTCGATAATCCAGCGAATCATCGCCATTGCCAGCGCCGAATCGCTCCCGGGGATCACCGGCAGCCAGTGCCCGCGATCGTCTGCCATCACCGTGGTGAGCGGCAGCGCCGGCGCGACCACCACATACTGAAAGTCATTGCGCAGGCGGGCGCTGGCGAGCTGCCTGGCCTGGCGTTTAAAGGGGTTGCCTGACTGGGCGGGCGACGTTCCCATAAACAGGGCGAACTCGACGTTATCCCAGTCGGGCTTCACGTGCGGATTTTTATCCAGATCGCCCATTAAGGCGCCGGAGCCCGCGCGATAGGCCAGCCCGCAGTAGGAACCATGTGCGCCGAAGTTTTTACTGCCGAAGCTGTTCAGCGCAAAACGGCGTAAAAAGGTATCACGCCCGTCGTCGCTGGTGTTGGTGACCAGTAGCTGGTTGGTTTTTGGGCCGAATCCCGGATGCTTTGGATCGATGGGCGTTGTCGGCGCATAAATGGCGCGCAGGCCATCAACGTGCCCCTCGCCAAACAGATCGCCGCCTTCAACCACCTCTTTCACCAGTTGTTCAAAGCTGATGCGCTGCCATTTCCCTTCGCCGCGTTTACCCGCGCGCTTCATCGGCTCAAGGAGCCGCAGCGGGCTATAGAGTCCCTCGAGCAGCGTGGCGCCGCGCGCGCAGGCGGTAGAGCGGGCATCAAGTCCGCTTTCACCCGCCAGCTGCGCCATGGCGGTTGAAAAAGGAATGGAAGAGTCGAGGTGGTGCTCATGAGAAAGCGGGTGATAAGGGTTGCCGGCAATGCGCAGTACCCGGTCTTTCTCGCTATCCACCCGCACCCGAACGCCGCACTGCGTCCAGCAGCCAAAACATTGGGTCATCGAGATAACCTGCCGAGGATTTTGTTGCCAGCCGGTATTTGCATTGGCTTCCGGGATCAGCGCATTAGCGAAAATACGATCGCGGGTCACTTTACCGGATGTACCGCTGAGCAGGCCATCAATGGCGCGCTTTGCCACCTCGCGATAGCTCAGGGCGAAAGACGCCAGACCGCCTGCGGCGAGGCCGACTTTGAGCCACTGACGACGGGTTAAATTAGCCATGTTGCCTTCTCCTTGCGAGTCCGTTTACGGTTTCACGGACAATAATGAGCAGCGCAATCCACAGGCCGAAGGTGCCAAGGATAGCGAGCCAGCCGTCGGTACCGACCGGCAGGGTATAGGGATTAAACTGGGCATTAAATTTGGGGATGGTTTGCCCCTGAATCAGCAGCGTCCAGCGCATCAGCCAGCTCAGCGCCATGGCGCTGACGGCCAGCAGGGCGCGAACGGGCAGCGTCAGCGGATAACGCAGGGCAAGCGCGCAAAAGATCAATGAAATAAGCCAGCATGCCAGCCAGCCGATCGCGTAATGACGGGCTGAAGGCGAAATGACCAGCCACTGACGAATAGCCGAGCCGGAAAGGGTATCACCGCTGACCCAGATCGCCACGACGACGGCCAGCAGCATAAGCGCTGAGAGCTGCCATATCGCCAACTGCCTTTGGCATTGAAAATCATTGCGTACCGCGACAATCAGCAGGGCGAAAAAGGTTTGCAGCGCGCTAAAGAACATCGCCAGCACAAAGGCGTAGCTGAACCAGACCGGGCGGGCCTGAACCACGGAGACTTCGCGTCCGGTGTAAAGCAGCAGCCCCGTCGCGGTAAGCGCGCTGGCCAGCGCCAGCCATTTTGTGACGCTGTCACTTTTGTTACGCAGCAGACCTGACTGCCGTACCGCAAACCACAGGCCCAGAAAGAGGGTAAATAGCGGCAGAAACAGCGCCCCCCAGGGCATCCACGACCAGGGCGTGGGATAGGCGTAAAAGTGCCAGAAGCGGGCGGCTTGATGCAGGTCCGCCGTCAGCGCCAGCGGCGCGGTAATTGCGCAGGTCAGAGCAATCAGCAGCGTCAGCCGTTCCAGCTTCGCATCGTGTCTTTTGCGCCAGTGAAGCAGGCAGCCAAACAGCGCCGCGCAGGCGGCAATGCCGATGAAAAAGAAATACTGCACCGCCCACGGTAGCCAGCTCACCTCCTGCGGACGGGCCAGCACCTCCTCAATGATCATGGTTTGGCTCATTCAAACCTCCTGCCAGAGCGCGGGTTGGGCATGTCCCGTCAGCGGGGTAACAAACGCCTCGTCCAGTCCGAGATAGAAAACGTGGGGGACGGTACCGTTTTCCGGCTTCAGCACCTTGATGGCGTCATGGTGCAGGGCGAGCGTCTGCGAGATACGGCTTTGACGGTCCTGGATATCGCCGACGATCCGCGCGCCGCCGACGCAGGACTCGACGCAGGCGGGGAGCAGCCCGGCTTCCAGGCGATGAACGCAGAAGGTGCACTTATCGGCGGTCTGTGTCTCATGGTTGATAAAACGCGCGTCATAGGGGCAGGCCTGGACGCAGTAGGCGCAGCCGACGCAGCGGGTGTTATCCACCACCACAATGCCATCCTGGCGCTGAAAGGTGGCCTGCACCGGGCAGACCGGCACGCAGGGCGGGTTATCACAATGGTTGCACAGCCGCGGTAGCAGGACGTTGGTGACCCGATCGCCCAACTGCACCTGATACTGATTGACGTGAGTACGAAACGCCCCCTGCGGCGTCTGATTTTCGATTGCGCAACTGACGGTGCAGGCCTGGCAGCCGATGCAGCGTCGCAGGTCAACCAGCATGGCATAGCGGTGGCGGGAGGCGCCTTCGCGGCGGGCCGGCGAAAAGGGAAATTTCGCCTCCGCCAGCGGCACCAGAGACGCGCCGGCGGTGAGAACGCCCAGCTGCGCCAGAAACTGTCGTTTACTGCTGTCCATATTTTTCCCTCGCGCAGCAATAACGAAACATTTGTCACGCCATTGTTTTGCATGTGATGAATAAACAATGTTGATGATTTACAGTGTAAAAATCGCGGCGGGGTCAGCTCTATTGTGGTTAACCACATACCCGGCGGGTTGTTGATCTAAAACAACATAATGAACAGGGATAATCGGGTGAGAGCGAAAAAGGTGCAGCGTCTGGCGCTGCTGGTGACGGCGCTCCTGCTGAACAGCAGCGGGTGGGCGGCGTCGTGGAATATCGGCGTTCTGGCCATGCGCGGCGAGGTCTTAACCCGCAGCCACTGGCAGCCGCTGGAGGTGATGCTCAATCAGCAGCTAACGGATCAGCAGTTTCACATTCAGCCCCTCGATCTGCAGCAGATGCAGGAGGCGGTCAATAACGGCTCGGTGCAGTTTGTGGTGACCAATCCGGCGCAGTTTGTCCAGCTGAATAGTCATTCTTCGCTGCGCTGGCTGGCCTCTTTGCGCTCTTCACTCGGGACAAGCAACGTTATCGGCAGCGTCATTTTGACTCGTCGCGACAGCGGTATTTCGTCGCCGGCCGACCTGATCGGCAAAACGGTAGGGGCCATCGATCCTCAGGCCTTCGGCGGCTATTTATTGGGATACAAGGCGCTGAGCGATGCCGGGCTGCGGCCGGAACGCGATCTGCATCTGCGTTTTAGCGGATTCCCCGCGGATGCGTTGATCTATCTGCTGCGTGAACGGGCAGTGCAGGCGGCGATTGTTCCGGTGTGCCTGCTGGAAAAAATGGCTGATGAGGGACTGGTAAATAAAGCCGATTTTACCGCGGTCATCGAGCGGCCGGCGGCGATACCTTGTCTAACCAGTACCCCGCTGTATCCCGACTGGTCGTTTGCCGCGCTGCCGGCGGTGAGCGACGCGCTGGCGGATCGCGTGACCCGCGTCTTGCTCAATGCCCCGGATAACGCCGTCTTTCACTGGGGCGCGCCCGCTTCGACCCGTCAGGTGGAAGCGTTGCTGAGCGAAGTTCAACAGCACCCTCAGCAGCGACGGCTGTGGCTGGAGATGAAAAGCTGGCTTATCCAGCACCGGTTAATCATGGGCGGCATCGGGCTGGCGCTGCTGTTGCTGACGCTGAATTATATCTGGGTGATGCTGCTGGTGCGGCGGCGCGGCAGGCAGCTTGAACGCAACGCTATCCGGCTGCGCGAGCAGGAGCTGGCGCTGCAAACGGCAAGACAGATGAGCGTATTGGGTGAGATGACCTCAGGCTTTGCCCACGAGTTAAATCAGCCGCTGTCGGCCATCCGCCACTATGCGCAGGGTTGTACGATCCGTTTGCAGAAACAGGATCCGCAGCATCCCTTACTGCCCGCGCTGGGCCACATCGATCAACAGGCTCAGCGCGGGGCGGAAACGCTGCGCAATCTGCGCCATTGGGTCAGCCAGGCGCACGGGGAGCCAGGACGAGCGGAGACCTGGGAACATATCAGCGTTCGTCAGGCTATTGACCATGTCTGGCAGTGGCTGCGAATGCCGCAGCAGTTTCCCGGGCTATTGCTCAACAGCGATGTCGATCGCCCGTTAACGCTCGTCTTACCGCCGGTTCTGCTTGAACAGGTGCTGGCGAATCTGATCCTCAATGCGGCGCAGGCCGGGGCGAAGATGCTGTGGATTGACGCCGTTCGCGATGCCGGAGGCGTGAAGATCGTCCTGCAGGATAACGGCGGTGGTATCGCCGGGGCGCAGCTTGCTCAGGCATTCCAGCCGTTTGTGACCAGTCGACAAGAGGGGATGGGGCTTGGGCTGGTTATCTGTCAGCGGCTGGTCCGCTATGTCCAGGGGGAAATAAGCCTGGCAAATCAAACGGCGCCCGATGGACGACCCGGTGTCACCGTGGTACTGACATTCATGCAACAAGGAGCGCGGAGCGGCAATGGCGATAATTCATCTACTGGATGACGACCTGGCGGTGACCCAGGCATGTGCTTTTTTACTGGAAAGCCTGGGCTACGAGGTGATGTGCTGGGCAGAGGGGGGCGTCTTCCTCGCGCAGGCCGATCTCTTCCGGACCGGCGTTGTCCTGCTGGATATGCGGATGCCGGCGCTGGACGGTCAGGCAGTACATGAGGCGCTGCGTCAGCGCGGCAGCACCCTGGCGGTGGTTTTTCTGACCGGACATGGCGACGTACCGATGGCGGTAGAACAGATGAAACGCGGCGCGGTGGATTTTCTGCAAAAGCCGGTGTCGGTGAAGCCGCTACAAACGGCGCTGGAACACGGCCTGGCGGCCTCAGGCGAGCGGTTTGCGCGGCAAAAGAACGTGGACTGCTATCAGCAGCTAACGCCCAAAGAGCGGGAGCTTGCGCTGCTGGTGGTGAAAGGGCTGATGAATCGGGAGATTGCGGAGATAATGAACATTGCCGTACGCACGGTGGAGGTCCATCGGGCGAGGGTGATGGAAAAGATGCAGGCGGGGAGTCTGGCGGAGTTAGTCAGCATCTTACAGCCGATTATCGCGTGATTTTAATGATTCCGATGAATGAAGCGTGGAGAGCTCCCGGCGGGAACAAAAAACGGCGGTTAATATCAGAACACAAAAATTGGTAGGGAAGATGGAGATGAATGCAATTGCAAATGATATTTATTTTCATTAGTGTTTGCATTCCGTAAGCTACTGTAAAGAAAAATTACATGTCTACCGCATCCCTGAAGCAGGCCGCGCGCCTCGCGCTGGTCATTTCGTTTTCCCTGCATGCTCCCTCCGCCTCGGCTAAGGATTTCACCGAGCGGGAATTCCACGCTCAGGCTCTCGGCCACGGCGTTTACGAGCTGGCCTATGATAACGGCCAGAAGACGCTCTACGCCGCCTCCGCGCCCTCGTTTGATAAAGATAAAACCGCGGGACTGGTCTTTCGACTGGCGGCGGATTCTCTGCGGATTGATGAGAAAATCGTTACCGAACGCCGCGCCTTCGCGCTCTCCCTGGATGAAGAAAATCACATCCTGTATTTGGGTAACGCGCTGGATGGCTCGCTAACGCTTCTGGATACGCTGACCAATAAGGTGATTAACACTATTCAGCTCAGCGATGATTCAGATCCTGCGAAACAGGCCCACGTCCGCGAAGTGGTGCTGGATAAACTAAACCAGCGTTTGTATGTGTCAGGGATCGGGCGCAAAGGCCAGGGCCTGCTCTGGGTGGTCGATACCCGCAAGCAGCAGCTGATTGACACGCTGAAGAACATCGACCCCGTAGGGTTTGCCGTTGATGCATCGGGCGAAAAAGTCTATGCGGTCACCGGCAACGGGGAGTTGGCTACCCTGGACGGCAAAACGTCGACGTTAATTTCCCGCGTGAAGGTCGATCCGGCTGACGCTGAGCACTATTTCCTCAATATCGCCCTGAACAGCGCCGCCGGAGTCGGATATATCGCCGATACCAACACCCGCGATGTGCTGGTGGTGCGGCTGGACTCCGGCAAGCTGGTCGATCGTATCGCTTCGCCAAACTCGGTCGCTGTGCTCTATAACGCCAAGCGTGAAGAAATCTACGTGACCCATCGCAACGATCGCTCGATTAGCGTCATCGATGCGCGAACCCATCGTCTCAAGCACACCCTCAAAACGGCGGCGATGCCCAACAGCCTGGTCCTTTCTGCGGATGGCGGAACGCTGTACGCCAGCGTCAAACAGGACGAAAAAAGCGATCGGCCTGACTACGTTCTCAAGATCGATCTCACTCAATTCTAAGGACTTTTTGTGGCGATGAAGACACGCATAGACGTGGCGATGGCGCTCGCCTTCGTCAATCTGCCCGCGGCAGCCTACGCCGCTGATGGCGCAGGGATAAATGAAGAACAGATGGTAGTGACCGCCACGGGATTCAGCCAGGAGAGGCGCGAGGCGCCGGCGACGATCTCGGTGCTCGATGAGAAGGCGCTGAATACCCGTTCCAATCAGAACGTCACGGAAGCGTTGCGCGAGATGCCGGGCGTGCTGGTGGGCAACGGCCACGGCAGCCTGGCGACCGGCGATGTACAGATGCGCGGTATGGATTCGACCTATACCTCGTTTATGGTGAACGGTATCAAGCAGTCTACCCGCGAATCGCGACCTTATGGGCATCACATTGGGTCTGAAGCCGCTTTTATGCCGCCGCTGGCCGCCATTGAGCGGGTGGAGGTGATTCGCGGGCCTATGTCATCGCTGTACGGCTCTGACTCTATCGGCGGTGTGGTCAACGTCATCACCAAAAAGGCGTATAACCTCGAAAAATGGACGGGGGTGCTGGAGGATAATTACTTCCTGCAGGAGAAAAGCGAATACGGCAATACTAACCAGACAAACGCCTTCTTTATGGGGCCCGTCGTACCGGGCAAACTCGGCGTCAGCGTGGGGGCTGACTATCTTGACCGTCGCGATGATGACAGCCCGACCCAGGAACGTTTTGTTAAGCATCAGGCGGGGAATCTGGACGCCACAATTTCTCTTTCGCCAACCGATACCCAGCTCTGGGATCTGAACGCCTCCAAAGGCAATCAGGAGAAAACCCATAACGATAAAGCGTGGTACTGGGGCTTTGACCGCGATGCGGTCTCGCTGTCACAGCATGCCTGGTACGGTGATGACCTGGTGGAGGTGAAGAACTTTATCAGCTACGAAAAGGCCCGTACGGAGTACCGCGTGCCCGGCATGGACTCGCAGTTTATCAAGCAGAATAATTTTGAGGCCAATAGCGCAAACACCTTTACGCTGGCCGATCACAAGCTGACGCTAGGCGTAAACTTCACGCGCAATGAGCTGAATGACACCTTTGGTATTGCGGACAAGCAGGCGCCCGGGGTCACCCCGGTGAGTAAAATCACCCGTCACGGCTGGGCGGTTTTTGCTGAAGACGCGTGGATGATTGTACCGGACTTCACGTTGACCACTTCTGCGCGCCTGGATCATGACAGCTATTTTGGCTATCACGTTACGCCTAAGCTCTACGGCAACTGGACCATTGACGAAAGCTGGGCGCTGAAAGGTGGCGTATCCGCCGGCTATAAAAAACCGGACCTGCGCCAGAACAACGCCGGCTTTACCAGCGTCTACGGCGCTTATCCCTATTCTGAGATTGGTATCGGCAACGACGATCTCAAACCGGAGCAGAGCATCAACACCGAGCTGGGCGTGTACTGGCAGCAGGATGCGCTGGCGCTCGACGCCACGCTTTTTCATACCAAATTTAAAGACAAAATCAGCGACCATACCATCTGTACCGCCTCGGCTACCCGGCAATGCCAATACAACGGCTATACCGCGGATAGCGTGTCGCAATACATTAACGTCGGGGATGCGGAGATCTACGGACTGGAGCTGAACGGCGACTGGCAGGTGACCGCAGCGCTGAAAGCGAACGCCAACTATACCTATACCCACAGTGAACAAAAAAGCGGTGAGTATAAGGGTTATGCGCTAAGCGATTTCCCCAGCAGTATGGCCAACGTTTCGCTGACGTGGAACACCGCTTCCGATCTTGAACTGTGGACCAAGGCGAGCTGGCGCAGCAGATCGCCGGATATCGGCAAGTCCAGCTCAACGGATGCCTATGCGCTGGTAGATCTAGGCGTGCGTTATCGCCTGAGTAAGCACGTCACGCTGATGAGCGGTATCTACAATCTGTTTGATGTGAACCCGGTTTACACTACCGCTTACCGGCAGAAGGCGATGCTGGAAGGGCGACGCTATAATTTCGGCGGCCGCGTGGAGTTCTGAAAATCGTGCAGGGGCCGAATAGCCCCTGCGATAACATGCAAAAAAAGCTCTCAGGGCCTGAAGTCCAGAACCACATGACTGAATGTCTGATAGGTTTTTTCATCTGGCGCGGGCGGAATTTTGGCTTCTTTCAGCGCGGACATTACCGCCGCGCATAACGCCGGATCGCCGCTCTCGACCGCTGGATTATGCACCGTCCCGTCACGCTGTAGCGTTAAGCGCACCGAGCATTTTTGCCCCTGCCAGGACGCCGGCTGGTCTATTTTCGCGAAGATAGCCCTCTGGACCTGCGTCAGATAGCGTGAGACGTTGGCCTGCGGTGATTGATCTGAACCCGTTTGATAATCGCGAAACATCTTATCCACTTCTGCCGATACTTTCGCGTCTTCGGCGCTATCAGGCGCAGAAGCACTACCCGAGCAGGCGGAAAGAAGTAAAGAGAGAGTGCAAATGAGCACCGGGCGGATTTTCTCGGACATGGTAATGCCTCCTTGCTGGTGATGATGCGTTTCTGACGCGAGACGGTTATCCTCTGTTATTCCGCGATATTATTCAAACGCCGATCGCCTGGTATGCGCTTTAAAGTGACACTGTCACTCATTCTTTGCCTTCGCCGCGGGCGGCTACGCCATCCAGTCGCGGATAATGTCTCCGTATAGCTGCTCAGCCTCCTCCAGCCGGCTGAGCAGGCAGTACTCTTCGGTCTGATGGGCCATAGACGGCTCGCCGGGACCGAGAATAATACAGGGTGGATCGCCCAACGCAGGCAGCAGCAGCGAGGCGTCGGTAAAGTAGGGCACCACGCGCGGTTCAATCGGCTTAGCGTGCAGCGGCTGGCAGCGCTGATAAACCTGCTTAATCCACGCATGATCCTCCCGGCTCAGTACGGCGGGCAGGTCGACCAGCGTGGATACCGTGACGCTTTCGCCAAGCAGCGTGGTCAAGCGCTGCCGGATAGTGGCGTGCTGTAAATTGGGCGCGCTGCGGATATCGACATCAAAAAGCGTGCGGTCCGGCACGGAATTAATATTGAGTCCGCCTTCGATGCGTCCGACGTTGAGGGTGGGCTGCTTCATCAGCGGGTGCGCCGCGCCAGGGGAAAAATGCTGAATCTTACCCAGCGCATCCGCCGCAAGATAGATAGCATTTATCCCCAGCTCCGGCATCGCGCCGTGGGCGGTTTTTCCCCGCGTTTCGCAGCGTAGCCAGAGCGCGCCTTTATGGCCGATCGCCGGATAGTTGGCGGTGGGCTCACCGACGATCAGCGCGCCCACGTCCGGCAACGTCGCGGAGGCGATCAGCGCCCGTGCGCCGTCGCAGCCGGTCTCTTCTCCGCCGGTAATCAGCAATACCGCGCCGCGTCCGGCGAGGATCGTTTCCCGCTGATGAACGCAGGCGACGGCAAACGCCGCTATCGCCGCTTTCATATCGCTGGACCCGCGGCCATAAAGACGCCCGTCTTCTATCTGCGAGCCGAAAGGATCGTACTGCCACAGGGCATTTCCCAGCGGCACGGTATCCAGATGACCGGTAAAGGCCAGCGGTTTACCGGTCTTCGCCCCGGGCAGCCTGGCGATAAGATTGCAGCGTCCCTCGCCGAACGACGACAGCGAAACCGCAAAACCGCGATCGTTGAGCCAGTCGGCGAAGAACCGCATGCAGTCTGCTTCGCTGCCCGGCGGGTTGATGGTGTTAAAGCCCAGCAGCTGCCGGGCGAGCTCAAGGGGGGCGGCCATCAGCGACGTTCCGTCAGCCAGTCAAGGCAGTTAATCCACAGCTGGCGATAGCCGGGCCATTGAGCAAACTCTTCCGGCAGCCAGTGTGCCGACATATCGCTGGTCCACACCAGCGAGCGACCCTGCTGATATTCGCGAATAGCCAGCAGCGGATGACCGGTACCGGCCACGGTCGCCAGCAGTTTGCCTTCCGGATGCATTTCTACTTCGTTATAGCCCAGCAGCCACGGCCATTCGCCCGGAATATCGTTGAACAGGGCGTGGGATTCCGTCACTTCGGCATAGCAACCCTCCGGGGTTTCAATGCGATCGTCCCACGCCAGACAGCGGACCGGCAGAACTTTCTCCACCGCGGTATGGCGATAGCGCGCGCCGCCGTTAATCCCCTGGAAGCTGTAATAGCCGCCAATCATCATCAGCGAGCCGCCGCCGGCCACGTAGTCATGCAGCAGCGTCAGACGGTTGGCGGTTCGGCGGCTTTTCAGCCAGGTGTCCGGATGCAGCAGCAGCGTATTGGCGCCAATATCCGAAAGAATAATCGCATCCCACTGCTGCAGCGCTTCCAGCGTCAGCGGAAAGTCTGTCGCCGCCGCGTGGGCAGGCATATAGGTAATGGCGTAGGCACTGTCCGCGAACGCGGCCAGAAAATCCGTTGCGCCGGTGTGCCAGGTGGCGGTGGCAAACTGGTCGAAGCCTTTAACGTGCGTTGAGGTGCTGGTCCAGGATTCACCGACCAGTAAGATTTTTTTCTGCATTATGACTTTCCTTTTATCCGCCAAAAACCCGTTGGGGATTTCCAATCATCAAGGTTTCAAGCTGTTCGCCGCTGACGCCGTGGCGCCGCAGGCGGGGAACAAAATGCTTGAGTATGTAGCCGTAACCGTGGCCGCCGTAGCGGGTGAGCATGGTTTTCAGGAAGACGTCCTGCGACAGCAGTATTTGCTGGATATAGCCGTCGTCAATCAGTTCGCGAATCGCGCGGGCGTTCTCCTCGTCGGAGGGCGACTGCGCCGACTCGTCGGCGTAGTAATAGCTCATGCCGATCATGTCGTATTCGAGAAACGCCCCGCGCTGCGCCAGCTCCCGCTGGTAGCGCTTATCGGCAAAGCTGGGATTCATATGGCACAGGACGGTATGGCGTAAATCGGCGCCTTCCTGTTCGAGAATATCCAGCACCCGATGACCCAGCCGCTCCCAGCCGGGCAGATGGACCTCGATCGGCACGCCGGTCGCGGCGCTGGCCCGGCCCGCAGCGCGCAGCGATTTCTCCTCATCCGGCGTAAAGCGGCTCGAGATACCGATTTCGCCGATGAGCCCGGCGAGCACCTCCGGTTTCTCCTCCGCGCCGCCCAGATCGTAAATCAGCCGTTCGGTCAGCTGTTCGACGCTGCTGGTTCGTACCCACTCGGGGTGCGAAGGTTCCAGATAGAGGCCGGTGCCCATAATAATGTTCAGACCGGTCAGACGGGCGATACGCGCCAGCGCTTTGGGATCGCGGCCGATACCGATATTGGTCGGGTCGACCACCGTTTCTCCGCCAAGGGCGCGATATTTCGTCAGCTCTTCAATCGCGACGTCGACGTCAAACAGCTGGCAGTTATCGCGGCTCATCAGCGGATTCAGCGACAGTTCGCCGAGGTTTTCCATTTTCACCGGCATTTCGGCAAGATGGCGATCGCTACAGCAGCAGGGCGGTACCCATTTGCCGGAGGCATCCAGCAGAATATGCTCATGCATCAGAGTAACCCCCATTTCGCTAATCGGCAGCGGGCCAAGCACCGTCATCACGTAACCGCTGCTGACGCCAAGCGGCAGCGGGGTGGGGTGGCGAAAAATTGATCCTTTCATCAGCTATCCTTTTGCCGCGGAGCGCGTGGGGTTGAGAATGCGGGTGTTCAGCCAGATCGCCAGCAGGATAATGGTGCCGGTGGCTATCTGGGTGTAAAACGGCGAAATATGCGACAGGATCAGCCCGTTCTGAATGACCGCAATCGACAGCGCGCCCAGCAGCGTACCGATAATGGTACCGAAGCCGCCAAACAGGCTGGTACTGCCAAGCACAACGGCAGCAATAACCTGCAGTTCAAAGCCTTCGCCCTGGTTGGAGGAGCCGCTGCCGAGGCGCGCGGTAATGATCATCCCCGCCAGCGCGGCGGCCATCCCGCTGATGATATAGACCTTCATGGTGACCGCTTTGGTATTAATGCCGCTGCGTCGCGCGCCTTCGGCGTTAGCGCCGATAGCGGTCACGTAGCGGCCAAAACGCATATGATTGAGAACAATATGCCCGATAACCAGAATCATAATGCCGATCAGCGCGGGCATGGGGATACCGACTACCCACGCGCGTCCTATAAAAGTAAACAGGCTGTCAGCCGGAACCGGAATCGAGTAGCCCTGGGTGACCAGCAGCGCGATGCCGCGAACCACGGCCAGGGTGGCGAGCGTGACGATAAACGCCGGAATGCCTTCATAGGCGATAAAGAAGCCGTTAATGGCGCCCACCAATCCGCCGAGCAGCAGGCCGCCGAGCAGTACCACCGGCCACGGCAGCCCCCAGTTATTCAGGGCGATAGCGGAAAGCGCGCCGACCAGCGCGAGGGTGGAGCCCACCGACAGATCGATACCGCCGGTGGTAATGACCAGGGTCATCGCCGTCGCGACAATCAGCAGCGGGGCGCTCTGACGGATGATGTTGAGCCAGTTGGTACCGGTGAGAAAGTTGCTGGTGATCAGCGAAAACACCACGCAGCAGAAGACGAAAAAGAGCGCGATGCTGACCACGCCGGAGTGGTTATGCAGCAGGCGGCGCGGCAGCGAATGCTGGATCATGCGGGAGCTGCTTAAGTTCATGATACTCATCCTGTTACCTCAATGTGCAGCCGCAGAGCGGGCGGTGAATTTTTCGCCCACAATCAGGTTAACGATATCGCTCAGGCTGGTGTCGGCCACCCGTCTGTCGGCGACGTTGGTACCTTCATACATCACCATGATCCGGTCACAGACCAGGAACAGGTCCTGCAGGCGGTGGGTAATCAGAATCACGCTCACCCCGCGAGCGGAAACGCGGCGAATAAGCTCCAGCACCGCTTCGACTTCCGCGACGGCCAGCGCGGCGGTGGGTTCATCCATAATCAGCACCTTCGGGTCAAAGGCCGCCGCGCGGGCGATGGCAATGGCCTGGCGCTGGCCGCCGGAGAGATTTCGCACCAGCAGCCGGGTATCGGGAATGGAGATCCCAAGCCCTTTTAGCATCTCCCTGGCATCGGCGTGCATTCTTGCCTCATCGAGGAAGGGGATACCGAGGCGTGATTTCATCGGCTCGCGGCCCATAAACAGATTGCCCGCGACGTCGACCGTGTCGCAGAGCGACAGATCCTGATACACCATCTCGATATGGCAGCGGCGCGAATCGGCCGGATTAGTAAACTGCTGCTGTTCACCGTCGATACGAATCGTGCCGCTGGAGGGGATCACCGCGCCAGAGAGCACTTTGGTCAGGGTCGATTTCCCCGCGCCGTTATCGCCCACTAAGCCCAGCACCTCGCCCGGAGCCAGCTCAAGGTTGACTCCGCGCAATGAACGTATCGACCCGTAGGTCTTGGTGATATTGATCATCTCCACCCTTGGCGGGGTAGTTTGTGGCTGCTGCATCTGATAACTCCCATCGCTGTTGCCGGGAAAATGTTCGCCATCCTGCGGGAGAGATGCTATCCGACACGGTTTACATGCTAGTAAACCGGTTTACCTGCGGAATAGAGCACTCGCCAGCACAGTCAGGACAAACGCTATGTAAGATATTTGTTCGCCAGTAAAAACATTGCAGCATCCGTGCCAGGGCAGGAACAACACAGCAGCCCTGTGATTTAACCTTATGTAATAAATAGAGTTTATTCATTACGCTCCGGTAAACCGGTTTACTGATTATAGTGAATAAAATGTTAATTGATCGTTTTTTGCGCCAAAAGTGGGCGCTTTTGCGCCATTTTGGGACGTGCTTAACAGATCTTGATCGAGTCGCGGCCAATCCACTCTACCGGCAGGCGGGTTTCCGCCGGGATATCCCGATCGTCGTTCAGCAGACGCATCATGATGTTCACCGCGGTGCGGCCCAGTTCCCGGGCGGGCTGGCGGATAGTGGAAATCCGCGGCTGGGTAAAATCGGCATAGTTGGCGTCATCGAAGCCGACTAACGATAGCGCCTCCGGCGCCTGGAGCCCGCTGGCGCGCAGACCGTCGAGCAGGCCGAGCACCAGATAGTCGCTGGCGGCGAAGACGGCGGTCGGGCGAACCGGCTGGCTGAACAGGGTCCGCAGCGCTTGCTGGCCAAACTCGCGCTGGTAGTCACCGTACATCACCCATTCGGGCGGCCAGCTCAGGCCGGCCTGCTCCATCGCGGTGCAGAAGCCCTGATAGCGCTCGCGTACGCTCATCAGCTTGTCCGGGCCGCCGACGAAAGCGATATGGCGATGCCCGGCGGCGATCAGTTTTTCGGTGGCGATCCGCCCGCCCTGGACGTTATCGGCAAACACTTTCGGCACCTTACTGCCGGGAATATCTTCATCCAGCAGGACAATGCGTTCGTGACGCTGGACTTCTTTGCGCAGCAGGCCGTTATCGGGGCGGTTGGTGGTGAACAGCAGGCCGTCGACCTGGCAGGTATCCAGCCAGCGGATAAACTGGCACTCTTTTTCCGGGTTGTTGCGGGTGATACACAGCACCAGGCTGTAACCGCTGACAGAAGCGGCCTCTTCGGCGGCATCGGCCAGTTCGGCAAAGAAGGGGTTGGTAATATCGGGGAGCACCAGGCCGAGCGTTTCGCTGCCGCCTTTGCTAAGACGGCGTGCCAGGCTATTGCCGCGATAGTCCAGTTCGCGAATGGCGGTTTCGATGCGATCGATGGTGTCCTGCGGTAGCACAATACTGTTGTTCATATAGCGCGACAGGGTTGCCTTCGACAGCCCCGCCAGCTTTGCCACATCGGATAACAATACGCGTTTTATACTCATTTCCTGCGCCATTTCTGCCAGAATCGGCTATCTGTAACATAGTTAAGCGCGGTGGATACAGCAATTTCTCTGCTAACAATAACTGGAAATAAATGCTTGACAAAATTTAATCTGCGGAGAATTGTATAGGCAGTTTACCGCATCATCCGGGAAGTCATTCCCAAACCCGTTTAACTCATTCCAGTCGCGCACCGACACGGACCGGTTGCCGGAATGAAATTAAGCAGGTATCCGCCGAACGGTCGATGATTGTTCTGGCCATATAGACGATATTTGCCCGCCAAAAAATAATCCTTCTGCGTTCGCATGCGGCGCGGAACTCTGCTGGCTATCAACTATTCCCGACGAGGATACTGATGATGTTATTTCACACCGGAAAACTGCGTTTACTTGCTGTTGCCACCACGATGCTGGCATCCATGAGTTTTATTTCTGCCGCCGGCGCCGCCGGTCCGACTTATGCGCTGGTACAAATCAATCAGCAGGCCCTGTTCTTTAATCTGATGAATAAAGGCGCGCAGGATGCAGCCAAAGCCAGCGGCAAGGATTTAGTTATTTTTAACTCTAACGATAATCCCGTGGCGCAAAACGACGCGATAGAAAACTATATTCAGCAAGGCGTTAAAGGCATTCTGGTTGCCGCTATCGACGTTAACGGAATTATGCCCGCGGTAAAAGAAGCGGCCGCCGCTAACATTCCAGTGATTGCGATTGATGCCGTATTACCGGCCGGGCCGCAGGCGGCTCAGGTCGGCGTTGATAATATCGAAGGTGGCAGAATTATTGGTCAATACTTCGTGGACTACGTGCAGAAAGAGATGGGTGGCCAGGCGCGGCTGGGTATTGTCGGCGCGCTGAACTCGGCCATTCAGAACCAGCGGCAGAAAGGGTTTGAAGAGACGCTGAAAAGCAATCCGAAAATTACCATCGCTAACGTCGTCGACGGCCAGAACGTACAGGATAAAGCAATGACCGCGGCGGAGAACCTGATTACCGGCAACCCCGATCTGACGGCGATCTATGCCACTGGCGAACCCGCTCTGCTGGGTGCTATCGCCGCCGTGGAAAACCAGGGGCGCCAGAAAGATATTAAAGTCTTTGGCTGGGATCTGACGGCGAAGGCGATTTCCGGTATTGACGGCGGCTACGTCACCGCCGTTCTGCAGCAGGACCCGGAAAAGATGGGGGCCGAAGCCCTGAATGCGCTGAACGCTATCACTGCAGGTAAAACCGTGCCGAAAACCATTCTGGTTCCGGCCACGGTGGTAACCAAAGCGAACGTCGATACCTATCGTTCGCTGTTCAAGTAGGTCAGCGCGCGCCGTTCACGGCTAACAGAGCGGTGAGTTCGTGGCCGTCGGGAAACGCGCTGAGCGTCCCCCGACGGCTAACGGTAATGGCGGCAGCGCGGCTGGCGTGCGCCAGCGCCAGCGCATCCGGCGCGACGCCGCGCAGAATCGCGGACGCCAGCATCACCGCGAGGAACGTGTCGCCAGCGCCGGTGGTGTCTAGCGCCTCGGCGGGGACAGCGGGGCAAAACTGGCGCTGACCCGCCTGAACCAGCCAGGCGCCTGCCGCGCCCTGGGTTACCACTAAGGTTTTCACGCCGTAAGGCTTAAGCTGCTCGGCCTCGGATTCATTGACCACCGCGATGTCGATGAGCGGCCACAGATGGCAAAAGTCAGGATTGACAGGCGAGGGGTTGAATACCGTTGTCATACCGCGGGCTTTGGCGTACTGGAACAGCGCCCGGGTTTTATCCAGGGAGAAATTGCCCTGCTGTAGCAGAATATCGCCCGCAGCGGCCTCCGCCATATGCGGAATAATATCATCAAGGCTGAACGTATCGGCTGCGGCCGTCGTGGTAATGATGGCATTGTCGCCATCAGCGCTATTTAAAATAATCGAGGTGTCGCTATGTTGATTGAAATGGGCGTCGGGTAGTAGCGTCAGTGGTTCATTTTTTATCTGCTGACGGATCCACTCGCCGTTGCTGTCATTTCCCGTGGCGGCAATTAATCGCGTGTCGATTCCGCAGCGGGATAATATAATCGCCTGATTCGCGCCTTTACCGCCGATATCCTGCGAAACTTTAATGCCGTGAATGGACACGCCTTTTTTCGGTATATCCGGAATGGACCAGGTTTCATCTACGGTAATATTACCAGTAACGTAAACACGCATAGTGTTCCCTTAACAGGATGGATAAGATGGTTGCTATCTCAGCAGAAAAAACGAATGCAATACAAGCTATTTTTTCACGTAATAAAGTTGTTATTGGTGTTATTCATTGCGATCCTTTTCCCGGTACGCCGAAATATCGAGGCAAATCAGTCCCCGGTATTGTTGAGCGTGCACTTCGCGATGCCGAAAATTATATTTCTGGCGGCGTTCACGGCCTGATTATTGAAAATCATGGTGATATTCCTTTTTCCAAACCTGAGGATATCGGTCATGAAACCTCTGCGCTGATGGCGGTGATTACCGAGAAAGTTCGCGAGCGTTTTGGTGTGCCGCTGGGCATTAATGTCCTGGCGAACGCGGCGATCCCGGCGATGGCGATCGCCCTGGCGGGCGGGGCCGATTTCGTCCGCGTAAACCAGTGGGCCAACGCCTATATCGCCAACGAAGGATTTATTGAAGGGGCGGCCGCTAAGGCGCTGCGCTATCGCAGCATGCTGCGCGCTGAACATATTCGCGTCTTTGCCGATAGCCACGTCAAGCACGGTAGCCACGCCATCGTTGCCGATCGTTCGATTCAGGAGCTCACGCGCGACGTGGATTTCTTCGAGGCCGACGCGGTAATTGCGACCGGCCAGCGCACGGGCGATAGCGCAACGATGGAGGAAATTGACGAGATCCGCGCGGCGACGGAGCTACCGCTGCTGGTGGGCTCCGGGGTGACGCCCGCCAACGTGAGTCAGATCCTCGGGCGGACCCAGGGGGTCATTGTGGCCAGTACGATGAAGGTCGATGGCGTCTGGTGGAACGATGTTGAGCTGGCCCGGGTGAAGCATTTTATGTCGGTCGCTCAGGCCGCGCTGGAGGAAGCATAATGGAAGCGTTTAGCGAACGCCTGCTGCGCGAACATCAACCGGCGTGGCAGGCGATGCAGCAGCACCGTTTTGTGACTGATATCGAACAGGATCGTCTGCCGACAGCCGTCTTTAACCGCTATCTGGTGTTTGAGGGCAACTTTGTCGCGACGGCAATCGCGATTTTTGCTCTCGGGGTTAGCAAGGCGCCGGGTATTCATCAGCAGCGCTGGCTTATTGGCGTCCTGAATGCCCTGGTTGACACGCAGATTGCATGGTTTGAACAGGTGTTATCAGAACGGCGGATAACTCCCGCTGATTATCCGGACGATCTGCCCGGCGTGCGGCGCTTTCGCGACGGCATGCTGCGAACGGCCCGGCAGGGAAGCTATGAGCAGATTGTTACCCTGATGTTCGGTGCGGAGTGGATGTATTATTTCTGGTGCCGACGGGCGAGCGAACATCACCAGAGCGATGCGGACGTGCGCCGCTGGGTGGAAATGCACGCGGAGGACGAATTTTATCAGCAGGCGCTCTGGCTGAAGAACGAACTCGACCGCTGCGCCATGGCGCTGAGTGAAAGCGAAAAGCAGGCGCTATCGGCGCTTTACGGCGATGTGCTGCAGTGGGAAATTGATTTCCATCACGCTGCGTACGAAGCGTAGCCGCGAGGTGAATAAGGAGTCATTTCGTGGTACAGCAAGCCATCTAGCACATGGGTTGAATCCCTGACCCGACTGATTATACAGGTGTAAAACGGGCTGTATTGATCCGATATATGGGTATAAAACTGACGTCCAGGCTCCTGCCCATATTTCGGGTTAACCTGCCCTGCGTAGCTGCCTGAGCTGCTTGTTCTGAAATTCTGTCCATCTGATGATGACGTTGTCCCGTCTCCCCGGAATGCCGCCAGTGGTCTTTACCCATGCGCGTTTACCAGCTCTGCAAGGGCGGCTGAATAGGTTTCGTCGCGGATGTACCATGGCTGGATATCTTCCAGTGATGATTTGGTGCTTCCGGGGCTTTTGGTCAGACCAATATTGACGCCATTCGCAAGGATGGTGGTGAGGAGCAGGCGGGTATCGGGATGGGTAATGTCATTTTTTATATGCGAAAAATGTCGGGTAAACGTCGTCCAGCTGTTTACCTCATCGAGAATTTCCGTGATTTTAGGGTGCGGTAGCATGCTGTAAACCAGCTCTGGCAGCTGTGAAACCTGCACCGGGACGCAGTTATCCAGCGGGGAGACTTTTACCCCTCCCTTGTCAGATATTTCCATATCGGGCAGCTCACCAAGGGCAGCCATGGCATTGACCTCTTCAAGTCTGGACTGAAGCAGGGGCATACGGCTGGTAATGTACTGGATGAGGCTGAAAAAGCAGATCGAGCAACACGTGCTGCGGATTGTCAGCCTGGATGTGCCCACCTCATAGCAGGCTCTGTCAGATAAGGAGCCTTCGCAGGCTGACCCAATAACCCGCGCCGTGATAACCGACATCAATGACATACTTATCGACCTGATGGCCGCGATGTCGCATAAGGACTGGCTGGGCCGCCGCCAGCGACAAAAGCAGGGTATTGAACGGGCGCATACACTGGGTAAATACCGGTGAAAACAGGCCGATCAGGACGGCATCAGAAAGTCCTGTACTACCGGCAGGTCAAGAAACTGAGCATCCGTGAAACGGCAGATGCGACAGGGTACTGCCCCTCCCAGATATGCCGCATTCAGGCACTGTACCGGCAACCAGAAGCCGAAGATTTTGGTTAAGTTGTGATTGTTGTATGATGCCGGTGAGTATAACCGCTTATATATTGAGGGATTAATAATGGCAAGAGCACTGGCCTGTTTGGGTGATAAAACGAGTTACGGAGAAATCATTTCAGCGACTGCGTCCTGGTTTGAAGGAAGTAAAGCAATAGCCCGGACCGGCGACAAGGCATCATGCAGTAAATGTAACGGGTATTTTGAAATTCTGGCCTCCGCGCAGGACTGGGCAGAAGAAGGCAAAGCGTATGCGGCCACAGGTGACAGAGTGCTGTGCCGTTGCCCAGATCACTACGTGTACGGTTCAGCCACGCAGTATACCAGCACAGACACCGGCTCTCTGACCTCCCGCAATACCAGTCAGTCCTCTGTCCCGGCGCAACAGGCACAGGATTCCGGTGCCCGGAACTGTATTCGCTTTCAGTGCGCCGGTGACGATGGCCAGCTAATGGCTGGTTGCCGCTACACTCTGATGTTCCCGGACGGACGTTCTGAAGCTGGTGTTACCGATGAACACGGGGTTACCGGATGGCATTATGCTGAATCTGCTGAAAATATTAACCTGCATATATTAATGGATTAATTATGGCTGTTTACTATCTCAGTACCCGTATTAACTCTAATGTCCCGGCTGATGCTTTGTTATATGACCTGTGCATTTATCGCATGGACTCCAGCAGGAATAAATCGCCCCTTGTGGATGTGAAGCAACAGCCGTTTCTGGGAAATTATGAAACACAGAGTCACATGACTGGAAATATAAATGAGTCACTCTCGACAATTTATATTATGGAAATGAATCTTTACCGAAAAACCATGTTGCATACGCACTGCGTAACGCCTGTTCCGTTCACTAAGATGTACACGCTGGAAGAATTTGCGTCGGGCAAAGCCTGGTCTCCGGTGAAGCGGGAGAACCCCTGTTATTTTGAGTCAAAAGGGACAATGAAACCTGAGAGTCAGGGGGGCGAAACAAAGCAGATTAAAATCACCATCCCGGAACGTCCATTTATTGCAAAGGAATACCCCATTGGCAATCCCAGAGACCCTTTTGATAAAAATTTAATAGAACGTCAAATAGATGAAAGATTTAACGGATTTGATTTCCCTAATCAAATAGCAGCAAGTGTATGTGGGCCTGCTGCATTTTTTTACTGTTTGCAAAAGGATCGCCCCGATGTGTATGCGCAAGCTGCCCGTGAACTTTGGCGGTACGGGAAAACTAAAATAGGTGACTTAATCATCTCACCTGGTGAAGGCTGTCGTCACCCTACAGGTGCATTTTACTATGATGATGGCAGGCCAAAGATAGCCGGTACTGACTGGATGACACTAGCTGGGCTCAGGGATTCAGAGAATACCATGCTGAGCTTTGATGCTCTTGATTCGCCAGTGGCTGGCATCACAATGTGGCAAACACTGACGGAATGGTTTGAAAAGGCCGGTTATGAAATAGTCTTTAGTAATGTAGGAATCACTCAGGCGGGTGTCCAGGGAATCAGAGATTTAAATCAATATATTGAGCGAGGCTATAAAGTCGTTACATTAATAAACGATGGACTTCTTGTAAATAGTACAAATAAAACAATTTTACCTACACACTGGGTCGTCTGGAATGGTTCAGTCACACAAGATCCCAACGGATATATTAGTTTGGAATTGTTTTCTTGGGGAAAACAAAGAAATTGGATAAAACCTAAAAAAGATTTGCAATTTTTTATCAAGAGATTTTTTGGAGGGATGGTTTTTAAACCATTAAAATAAACATGGGGAAGATATTTTTTGTTTTATCTTTACTTTTACTTTCCGCCTGTTCGTTACAGGCAGAGTTTACTCCAGAAGGGGAGATTCTTAATGATGCAATTGTTGGTACTCCCTACTATAACCAAATAAATATATTTGGCGGAATAGTTCTTTCTTATGATATTTATGGTAAGCAGGTCATTGCAGGAGATATTCATCCAGATAATTTAGGTCTCCACCTACAGTATTGTGATGATGATGAATTCAATAATTGCATCCAGATTAGAGGGATACCAACAAAAGCAGGTATAGTTAAAGTACGAGTACATGGCGGCTTAGGTGGCGGAATGCTTTCAAAATCAGGCGATTTCGACAAAACCTACACTATCACGATCAAAGATTCAGAAGGATCTTCTTAAGATCGTTTGAGAGGAGCTATTAGCATCGCTCATCGGGATACGAAAATCCGCTCAGAGAGCGGTTTTCTCACATCTAAGTGGTTAAAACGTAAAATAATTTTCGATATCCAAACTGACCCCAATAACAGGGGGCGCCTGAAGCGGCGCCTCCTGAACGCTGATACACTTAGCGGACCGATCGCCGTTTCAGGGAAATCATGAACTATCAGGACGCATTGCAGAGATTATTGTTAAACGACCCGGTAAGAATGAACGCGCTGTACGCCGTTCAGGCGCTGGAACTCAGCGATGGCTGGATTGGCGCCGGCTTTGTCAGGGATGCGGTCTGGGATCATCTGCACGGCTACGGGCAAAGGCCAGTCTCGGGTGATGTGGATGTTGTCTGGTTCGACGCGAAAAGCGGCAGCGCCGCCGACGATAGGGTGCTGGAAGAGAGGCTGAGCCAGCAATCATCCGCCTTTAACTGGTCGGTGAAGAATCAGGCCAGAATGCATCAACGTAACGGTAATAAACCTTATCACTCCACGGAGAATGCGTTGCTGTACTGGCCTGAAACGGCGACGGCTATCGCGGTCAGAATGGGACGTTCAGGGCTTATTGAGGTTATTGCGCCCTACGGGCTGGACGATCTGTTTGCACTCCGTCTGCGGCCCACGCCGGTATTTGCGCAGCATAAGCTGGCTATTTTCCGCCAGCGCGTCGCGGAAAAACGCTGGCTGCAGCGCTATCCAGGCCTGCAGCTGATTGTCCCGACCTGAGCCGTTTCGCCATCACTGCGGGTTAACGCCTGATTTTATGCCATGCCCACTGGGCAGAGTACCGATTTTCCTGCCGTATCCGGGCAAATATCCTGCACGTTGACGCTTATTGATTATACTTTGATGGCAGGTTGTGCTGCTTCAGGCGGTTGCCGCTCTGGGGTAGCAGAACCGACATCCTGGAAATGGGCTTAACCGGTCTGATGAATATTTGATCGTGAAACAGTAATGGAGGTATGGAACGATGGGATTATTAAATTTTGTCAAAGAAGCGGGCGAGAAAATATGGGACGCCGTCTCCGGCGGCAGCAAGGAAGATAAGGCCGACAAGCTGAAAAAACATATTGATGGTCTTAATCTGCCTGGTGCCGAAAAGGTCAATATTGATGTTGCGGACGACGGCACCGCGACGGTTACCGGCGATGTCGGTTCGCAAGAAGATAAGGAAAAAATTCTGGTGGCGGTAGGTAACGTCACCGGCGTTGGTCAGGTTAATGACAGCGTGAAGGTGGCGCAAAGCGGGGCGGAAAGTCGTTATTATACGGTGAAATCCGGCGACACCCTGAGCGCCATCTCTAAAGCGATGTATGGCTCCGCCAATGAGTATCAACGTATTTTTGAAGCCAACAAACCGATGCTGACGCATCCCGATAAAATCTATCCGGGCCAGGTGCTGATTATTCCGGCGAAGTAAGCGCTGAATTCCTTCGGCAGCAGCAGGCCGATGGAATTATCTTCAAGGCCGGCCAGTGACAATATAGGTTTTGTTGCTGGCTGGGGTTGTCCCAGGCGTTTTCCGGACGTCAACGAGTTAAATTCGGTGATGACAGGGATGCGATTATTGCATCCCTGGATCGTTGGATCAGAAGAAATCAATTCGCGTATTGATACCGACGGTGCGGCCCATATTAACCTGCGCGACGGCGCTGCTGCCGTTCATATATCCATAGGTACGGTAACGACGGTCGAACAGGTTATCGACATAGACGGAAATATTCATCCGTTCCGTCGCCTGCCAGCCAATGCTGCTGTCCAGGGTGGCGTAGGCGCCTTGCCGCAGCTGGTTGTCGCCATCGAAATAGTGCGGCCCCACCAGATTAACCGCCAGCCGGGGCATCAGTGCGCCATAGCGCGTATCAATCACGCCATTCACGCTGCTTCCCGCGCCGTAACGCGGTACGAACGGCACCCGGTTGCCGTGGTACAGCTCGCTGTCGTTGGTGAATTCGGAACGGATCATGTTGCCATTGATATCCCATGACCAGCCGGGGGCAAACCGCCATTTCGCTTCCAGCTCAACGCCGGTGGCGTCGGCTCTCCCCGCATTGCTTAAGGTCTGCATTCCGACCGGGCCAGAGTAGAGCTGCATATCTTTGGTGTGGGTATAAAAGGTGGCGGCTTGCAGCGTGACATCGGCGGTTTCGTAACGGGTGCCAATTTCATAATTGATGGATTTTTCCGCGTTGAACGGTTTGGCATCAAGACCTGCGGTAGGCACGATATTGTATCCGGAAGGTTTATATCCCTGGGCGACGCGGGTATATACCCGCCAGTCGTCGGTCAGCAGATAGCCTGCGGAGAGCTGTCCGAGCACCCGGTCGTCATTGCTTTTACCCTGGTCGCCAAATGGGTTTCCCAGCATGCTGCCGTGATACTGCGTGCTGGCTTTATCATGCGAGAAACGCACGCCGCCGCCGATGTCAAAACGTTCGGTTAAATGCCAGGTCAGATCGCTGTAGGCGGCAAGGGTTTCAGCGGTGGTATAGCCGGTGCTGCTTAAATAGGGCATCGTCGGCATATCGTAGGCGGAATTTAGCTTTTCGCGGGTGTTCTGCCGGTACAACCCAAATACCATATCCACGGTACGCGTATCGCCGAGGGTGGCGGCGCGTAGCTCCTGCACATCCTGGTTCCAGCGCTGGGGCATATTGACGATCAACGAGCCGGAAGGGAAGGTCCGGGAATAATTCTGCTGCTGCCAGGCGCCGATCAGATTGAAAACCCAGTCATCGGTAGCGTATTTACCGCTTAGCGTCTGGCTGTCAGTACAGCGCCGTAGGTACGGGTCCGGTGAACCCTCGCCGAGAGACAGCGTACGGCTCTTGAGATCATTCCATGCCACGTAGGCATCCTGTGTAGCGCGAGTGCATTCGCGCGAGGCGGAAAACCCCATTTCCCAGGGCTGGTCGTCCGGCGCCAGACGCAGTTTCACATTCCCGATACTGGCGCGGGTACCGCCTAAATCATCGCTACCGGTCGAGGGGTTAATCATCTCGCCGTCATCAACCTGGCGTAAAAGGGTCACGCTGCCGTATAACAGGCCATCCTGAATCGGGCCGCTCAGGTTGAGTTTGCTTCGATAACTGTCACGACTGCTGACGCCGCCTTCAATATAGCCGCGCGGCGTGCTGTCCGGCTGCTGGGTGACGATGTTAATGATCCCGCCCTGGGCGCTTTTGCCATATAAGGTGCCCTGCGGTCCTCGCAGCAGCTCCACGCTTTGCACATCGGTCAGCGCCTGGATGGTGTTGGTCGAAAGCTGCGGGACGCCATCGACATACAGGGTAACGGCGGGGTTATAAAAGTCCTGGGCCGAAGAGATGCCGCGTAGCGAGATCGTTGAAAAAAGCATGTTGCCGCTATTTTCAATATTCAGCCCAGGCAACACTCTGGGGAGTTTGTCACTGGCGGTAACGCCCGCGTCGCTTAACTCCGTCGCGCTGATAACGGTAGAAGAGACATTATTGGCTGATGCCGAGCGGGAAGACTGTTTGCTGGCGGTGACCACCAACGTGCTTTCGTCTTGCTGTGAGGTTTGGCTATGAGCAGCGGCCGGGAGTAAAAATCCCCCCAGAACCAGAGGATAAAACCGTGTCATTTTCATTGTTATGAATCCCTGAAAAACGGCGAGACGCCAAAATACCGATAATGGTGAATTGAAAATGATAACTATTTCTAATTGCACTGCTACCCGAAACGGGTTTATTTCCACCTGTTTCGGGTAGCGGGGCGCTTATTGGGCTGAATGGCGATAACGCTCAATGGCGAGCGCCGTCAGGCGCTTTTTATCTACCTTGCCGACGGCGGTGAGCGGCCAGTGGGTCAGAAACTCAATTTGATCGGGAATCTTCCACGCGCTGATTCCCATTCGGACCAGCTTTTGACGCAGCTGTTGATAGTCAGAGGGAGTGCGTTGCGCGATGATAAACGCGCATATCCGCTCGCCAAGCAGCGTGTCCGGCGCGGCGACCACGGCGCAATCCTTTACGTCTTCCAGACGCATCAGCACCGATTCCACTTCCGCAGCGGCTATTTTCTCTCCGGCGCGGTTGATCTGCTCTTTTATACGCCCCTCAACGTACAGATTTCCCGCCTCATCGAGCCTGACATTGTCGCCCGTACGGTAAAATCCTTGCGCGGTAAAGGCCCGCGCATTGTGCTCGGGAGCGCGATAATAGCCCGTAATAGTATAAGGACCGCGCGTTAATAACTGTCCCGTTTCGCCGGGCGCAACGTCGTTCTCCTCTTCGTCAACGACGTGAATTTCATCCAGGGGAGACATAGGGCGCCCCTGGCTGTGGAGAACGGTGGCCAGAGGATCGTCCAACCGGGTAAAGCAGAGCAGGCCTTCCGCCATACCGAATACCTGTTGCAGGGGACAATCAAACGTCGAGATAACCTGCTCAGCAAGCGTTGGGTCAAGCCGGGCGCCGCCCACCTGAATGACGCGTAGCGAAGAGAGATCGCTGTCTTCCCACTCTCTGGCCTGCACCCAGAGCTGCGCCAGCGCCGGTACCAGGGCGACGTGGGTCACGCCTTGTTCAGCGATTAAAGGCATCACCTCATCGCAGCTGGCGCTGTCGGTCAATACCACCTTTCCGCCGCAGGCAAGGGTTCCCAGAATACCGGGGCAGGCCAGCGGAAAGTTATGCGCCACGGGGAGGACGGCGAGATACACACTCTGTGGCTTAAGGCCGCACAGTTCGGCGGAGGCGCTGAAGTTATAGCTATAGTCAGCGTGCCGTCGCGGGATAAGCTTTGGCGTCCCGGTGGTGCCGCCTGAGAGCAGCAGCAGCGCGGTGCCGGCAGCATCGGGCTGCGGCCACGCCTGCCGTTCGCCGCGCAGCGAGAAGAGCGGCGTAAAATCGTCGCCTTCGGTCTCACCTGCGACCAGAACTTGCCGCAGGCAGGCGTGTTTGCGCGCCATCTGGCGGGCCAGGTCCGCGTGGCTTTCTCCGTGAATCACATAAGCGGCCGGTTGCGCCAGCGCGATCAGCGCGTCAATATCCAGCGCCCGCTGCGAGGGCATCGCCAGAACAGGGATAACGCCCAGTCTTAACAGCGCGAACAGCAGGATCACAAATGCGTTGCCGTTGGGGAGCTGGATAAGCACATGTTCTCCCGGACGCAAACCCAGCGAGTATAACCCTGCAGCAAGCTCATCGACCCGAAGATCGAGCGCGCTGTAGGTCAGCGAGCCTTTGGCATCAACGACAGCAGTTCGCGAGGGATAGCGAGCCGCCCAGTGGCGCAGCTGTTCAGCAATGGGGAAGGGATACTGTTTTATCAGAGAATCAAAGGAAGAGTGCATGCGTCACCTTTCTGAAGTGCAGGACCGATTTTGCAAAGCGGTCGTCGCAGAAAATACGTGGGGAAAATGGTGAATAATCTGCGTAAAAAAGGCCCTGGATTGTTGCAGCAGATAAAAATGGTCGCCGTCAATCACCACCTCGCCTGCGATATGGTTCAGCCACGGACGCCAGGCCTCCATCTCCGGCCAGGAGGCTTCCCGATCGCGGCTGCCGCACACGAGCAGAGCAGGCGTGCGCAGCGGCGGAAAATCGTCGAGAGAGTCGTAGTGATAGTGCTCAGTAGCGTAAAAATCAGCGCGCAGAAGAGGAAGAAATAGCGACAGTAGCTCCTTGTTTTCCTTTAGTTCAGGCGAACATCCGCCGATATCGATCAGTTCAGCGATAAAGTCGGCATCATCGCGGTCGCTGAGCCTGCGCCGGGAATGCAGATGAGGGGCATGGCAGCCGGAAATAATCAGCCCTTGTGGGCGAAGCCCCCGTTGTTCCAGAAGCCGGCAGGTTTCAAACGCCACCTGCGCGCCCATGCTGTGACCGGCAAGTAAAAGCGGGGCGTCAGGCGATACGCTCTCTTCCAGTTCGTCCGCCAGCAGCGACGCCAGTTGCGTAATGCTGCTGAGCGGCGCCAGATGGCGCAGGCGATCGCGCCCCGGCCAGGTCACCAGGGAAAGCGCGATCTCCGCCATGGGGTGGTCTCGCCAGCGGCGAAACGCGCTACTGCTGCCGCCCGCGAAGGGGCACATCACCAGATGCGCCGTACTGGCGTTGCGGGCGGGCCATAACGGTATACACATGGCAAATTGCATCACCGGGACTCCTCATCGTGGCGGTAGAAAGCCGTTAACCGGTCGTGACGCGGCGGCTTCAGGTGTCGGATCTCGGCATTGCCGGTCGCGCGTAAAATCTGCTGCCATAGGTACGACACCGCCAGCTGATGAGCTGAGTGGCAGGCCGCGGGCAGATTTCCGCCCGCCAGATGGCAGCGCAGCTGCTGTAGCAACCTGCCGACCCCCTCCGGTCCGGCGGTTTCACAGCAATCACGCCAGCTCAGGGGAGCCGCGCTGCGCGTCTGACCCGGCGGGTCGCGCAGGATCTCCGGCCTGCGGTAGAGACTACGAACATTCGCCTGATGTTCTGCGACAAACAGGCTGGATGACCAGACCACGGGGCCGTAGCTTGCCTCCAGCGAAAGATGACCTTCCGGCCAGCCCAGCAGCAAACGGTGCATTATCAGGCTGTGCATATCAGGATCGTCAGGATCGAGATAGCGCTGAAGTAGCAGACAGGCTTCTCCCGCCGGCCAGAAAAGTCTCAGACAGTGAAAGTCGCTAAAGCTACCGACCACTTCGCACGCCACGCTGGCGGCATCAACCTCTAGCGCCAGCAACAACAAATCCAGCGTGGAGTAGAGCAACTGTCGGCTGGTGGTAGCGTGAGCAACCGACGGCGCCTGATCCAGGCTGCGACGTAACCGCTGCGCATCCCCGAGCCAGGCGCGACCCGCACGTGCGTGCGGATAAAACGTGTTGACCCAATAGCAGCGGCCTCGTTCCTGTGCCAGCGCTTGTAAAGAACGGACGTCATCCGGGTGGAGGGGATGTTCCTGAATCACATGCACGCCGCGGGTCAAAAAGTGCCGGGCAAGCTGGGTTCCGCTCCCGCCGGCGACGGTTGAGCGCACGACGATACAGGCGATATCCGGCATCTCGGCGATCTGTTCCGGCGAGGTATACAGCGGGATTCCAAACGCACAGGCCAGCTCTCTCGATCGCGCGCTTCCCTGGGACAGAAGACCAACCAGTTCCAGCCCCTCCTGGGGCTGCATAAAGGCGTTGAGGTACATTTCGCCAAATTTAGCGCCCACAATCAGTACGCGTTGCTTAGGGGCGGCGGACGGCATCATAACGTGTTCTCCGGTTGCGTTGAGGTTGCGCCGAGCCAGCGCTTGATATGCTGCGCACAGGTCTGAACGTGGGGGGGATCCAGCATGATTTGCCAATGGCTGGCTTTAATCGCATAGCTGTCGGCGCGGTCTATCCAGGTTTGCCATTCGGTTTCCGCTGGCGTCCAGCGCGCGGGTCTCATCGCGGCATGCACGATGAGACAGGGGAGCGGAACGGTTTCGTCCGGCGTATGCTCGGTCAGTAAGCGCAGCAGATGCGCGATGTTGTCGATCCACGCTTCCGCCGCCTGTAGCGTCAGGTTTTGCGCCATCATTCCGGCCGTTCTGGCAAGGTCGATAAAATCGGCAAGCTGGCGGTCGGGCGTCAGCCGATCGAAATGTTCCGGCAGCGCCAGCGGCGTATCGCCTTCGGCTAACAGCCGCAGCAGGGCCGTCCGGTTTGCGCAACGAAAATCCTGTCGACACACGGGATCGATTAACGCCAGCCGTACCTGCTCGCCTTTGGCATCCAGGCGCTGCGCGGTGCCCGCCGCAAGAAAAGCGCCATACGACCAACCCGCCAGAACATAAGGGCCGTGCGGCTGCTGGCGGCGGATACTCGCGACATACTCATCGATCATCCGATCAAGCGTGGCAAAACGCTGCGGCGATTTTGCCTGCAGGCCAAAAACGGGCATATTCAGCGCGCTGGCGAGCGGCAGCCAGGCGCTGATATCGCCGTCTGAAGCATGGAAAACAAACAACGTTTCGTCGCCACCGCCCTGGCAAATGGGCACAGGATTCTCCTCTGCCGACGAACAGGCCTGCAGATGGGCGCAGAAGTCGCTGAGCGTTGAATGGGTGAACAGATCCTGAAGGCTGGCGCTGGCAATCCCTCTGCGGTTCAACTGCGCGACCATCCTTGTCGCCATCAGGCTATCGCCGCCCAGCGCGAAAAAGTCGTGATGTCTGGCCACGGGGCGAGACAGCAGCGTTTGCCAGAGTTCAGCGACCTGTTTTTCCAGCGCCGGATCTCCCCCGGAGCTCGGTGTCGATTCGGCTGGCGCAATCTGTGCGTCAGGCGGGGCCGATAGCGGAGTAAATAACGTTTCTCGCTGCCGGATCTGCAACGCGGGCAGGGTCGCGCCAAAACGCTGCTGCAGATAGCGGCTCACGGCTGCTTTATCCGGGCGATTCACCCCAGGCGAACGTGCGACCAGCAGATGCTGGCGCAGCGGCGACGATTCCTGCGGCGGCCAGGCCAGTTCGTTGGCAAAACCGGCCTGCACAAGCACTTCCTGCCATGCCGAACGGGTGAGCATAGGTTTTTCATCCCGGCGGCGGAAATCGCGGTATCCGCTTAACCCTTCGATAAAGCCGACGCTCGCCAGCTGGAATACGCTGTTTCGTTCCGTCGCTTCCACGATCAGCAGACGTCCGCCGGCTTTCAGCAACCGCTTTAATCGGCGCAACGACTGTACGACATGGCTGGCGTCGTGAAGCACGTTGACGGCAATAATCAGGTCGTAACCCGCCTCGGGGTGGGCGGTAAAATCCAGCGGCTGGTTGATATCGAATAAGGCGTAAGACACCCGCGATTCATCGTGGAAACGGGTTCGGGCGTCGTTGAGGAACTGCGCGGAGACATCCGTGAAGTGGTATGACAGCCGCGTGTTTCGCGTGGCCTTCAGCACCGGTTCCGCGGTGGCTGCGGTTCCGGCGCCGACCTCGAGGATCCGTTCTGCGCCGCAAAGGGCGGCAATCTGCGCGGTATAGCGATTCAGACAAGCGCTGGCGGGGTTTTCGCGATACAGCGCGTCGGTTACGCGCAACGACTCGTTGAACAGCAGTTCCAGCGGCGAACACTGCCCGGAGAAGAGGTCGTCGTGCCGGGCGATGCAGGCGTCAAGATACTGCGCCAGCGCCTGGCTCCAGTGGGTTTGCGGGCAAGCTTCGTGAGGCTCGGGAATTTCGCTGAGCGGAATGCGGCAGCGCCAGCTATCCCCCTCGCGCACTAACCATTCTCTTTCCGCCAGACACTGCAGCCACTGGCGTAGCAGGCGCCGGTGTGATGCTTGCGCGCTCAGCGCCTGTACTATTTCGCCAAATGGGTGGGCAACCTCCGGGGTGGTGAACAGACGGTGGCGATGTAGCGTGGCGGCAATCCCCTGCAGCGCACGCGCCTCCAGCCAGCGCCAGGTCGCTTCCAGCTCGTCAAGTTGCGTCTGTTCAGGCAACGGCAGCGCCAGTGAGGCGAGATCGTGCTCATCATGTAACGGCGCTGAGGGCGGTGGATCCTCGGTCATAACGATATCCAGGGTTAACGCGCCATTTTCGCTTAATTCCGCTCTGGCCTGTTGGATGCCGGGGTATTCCTGCGCCGCTTGCTCAATATCGCGCAGATCGTAGTCTGTCTGCGCGTTCAGCGGCCAGCGGCGGCGGGGAATGTGTTCGGCAATCCCGCTGTCCATGGTCTTCAGGCCTTCAGGGGTGGCAATGGCGGCCTGCAGGATGGCGCAGTAGTCATTAAACATCGCTTCAGCCGCGCCCGGTTCCAGCACGTTGTCCATGCAGTACCAGCTAAACGTCAACGCGCCATCGCTCTCCATCACCTGATGATCCAGCCAGACCTGCGGCGTTTGCGTAAAGACATAGCAGGGTTCGCCGAACAGATGACTCATTGCCCGGTCGATAGCCATTCCTTCCAGCGTCATCCCCAGCATGCTGGTAAACACCACCGGCATCAGCGGTTGACGCTGGGATCCGCGCTGGCGCCCCAGCTCGCGGATCGCCTCAACGCCGTTCACTTCGCTGTGCGCCATGTTTTGCCAGAGGCGCTGCTGGGTTCGTTGCATCTGCTCCTGCAGCGTTAGCGGCGTTGAGAAGTTAAAATCAACCAGCGTGACGGAGGTAAAATCCCCGATCAACTGATTGATTTGCGGGTGGATCGGCTGGCGATTGAAGAACGTCAGGTTCAGCGTAAATGCCGTGGTACGGCTCCAGCGCTCAAGGGTGGCGGCAAACAGCGTGAGCAGCGCGGCGGAGGGGGTGAGGCCCTGCTGCTGCCAGCGTTGTTTCGCCGCCTGCCACTCTTGCCTGTCAAGCGTCGAAGTGAACGTGGTGAAGTGCGGGGTTTCCGGCGGTGTCTCCACCACCGGCAGTTCCGGCGCTGAAGGCAGTTGCGGCAGTTTTTCCTGCCAGTAATCCCAGGCATCGTGCCATGCTGTTGTTTGCCGGCGCGCCTGTTCAGCCATCACGTAATCGCGGAAGGTGATATCGAGCGGCGGCAGGGTTTCTCCGCGCCAGACCAGGGCCAAATCATCCATCATGACTTTAAAGCTCTGCACATCGAACTGCAGAAGATCGAGGTTCATGTGCAGGCGGTAGCGGCAATCGTCGATTTCGCTGACCACCAGCTCAAAGAGCGGCCACCGGTCGGCAGGTAAAACGCGATAGCTCAGTTCATGGCGCCGTTTTTCCAGCGCCTGGCGCTGCTCTTGCGGGGGAAGCGCGCGCAGATCGTCGCGCGGGATACGATACGTCGGGGTTGTCGCCAGAACGCGCTGTTGTCCATCTGCATCCACCACCATCCGCAGCATATCGTGGCGGGCAATGAGCTGGTTCCATGCTTTCTCCAGTACGGCGAGATCGAACTCATCGTGGCGTTTATCCCACTCAAACAGCACGTGACAGGCAACGCCGCCATAGCCAATAAGATGGGTTCTGCCCAACCAGTAGGCATGCTGAATCGGCGTCAACGGGAAGGGCGCGTAACGCTCAGCGGCATCGTGCTGCAACGCTTCCGGCGGCGATACGGCAGTCGCCGTCTCTGCCTGAGAACAGATAAGCTGTGTGAGCCCGTGCGGCGAGAGATCCTGCCACGCCCGTTCCGCGTTGATGCGTACACCCAGGTCATGTTGAATATCGCTGCTGAGTTCAAGAAAGAGCAGCGAGTCCATTCCCAGCTGTAACAGATCCTGATCTGCGTTCAGCGAAGCAGAATCGTCCAGTCTTAGCTGCACCGCAATGCGATTTTTCAGCCATGTCATCACCGCCGCTTTATCGCTGATGCTACCGTGAAAAGCATGGTTATCAGCGGGAGTCGCGGCCGGAATCGCGGCGTGTTCTGTTGCTGCGGCGTTAAACAGGGCCTGCTGCAGCGGGGGCATTTTGTCGGTGAAAACGCGCATGGCCAGTCGCCAGGCGGCGCCGCGCATCACCGCTTGTTCAAGGTGCCAGCGCCCCTCGGCATCGCTTAACGCGCCCATGCCACGATCGGCAAGGGTCGTCAGCATCTCAGTCGTAGCCGCCCGGCCGCTTTCTCCCCATGCGCCCCAGGCGATGGAGAGCACTTTCGGCGTATCAAGGGAGGAGAACTGCCGGGCGAGTCCGTCAAGATAACCGGAGGCCAGCGCATGGGCGCTCTGGCCTGGCGCGCCGAGGGCGGCGGCAGCGGACGAATAGAGAATCAGATAACGGGCGTCGTGGTTGCCCAGCGTTTGTAATAGCTGGCTTGCCGCCTGCGCTTTGACCGCGAAAACGGCGGCCAGCTGGTGGTCATCGAGTTCCTGCAAGGGCCCATCAGCCAATACGCCAGCGGTATGAATCGCTCCGGCAATGCCGCCGCTGGTCACCAGTTCATCAAGAACACGAGCCAGCTCTCCGGCATCACCCACATCACAACGGCAGACGCGAATCTCCACGTCCGCTGTGTCGCCTGGCCATGACGCATCCACGCGCGGCGCCAGTAGCGCGATGCGGCGCGCCCCTTTTTCTCTGAGCCAGTTCACGGCAAGGCGGCCCAGTCCGCCAAACGCCCCGGTCACCAGATGCCAGCGGTTATCGCCGGCAAACACCTTCGCCGGTAATTCGGCGGCGCATCCCGCATTGGGCGCCAGCGAAGGGAGCCAGAAGCCGTTATCCCGGGCTGCAAGCCAGCGTTGTGACAATGAAACAGCGCTTAATCCTTGACGCAGCGTTTCCCACGAGGCGTTTTCAGCCATATCGATAGCGGCGATTAACCGTTCCGGCTGTTCGTTGGCCGCGACGCGAAGCATAGCCCACAGCGCGTGATGGGCCGCTGATAGCGCCTCGTTTTCCTCGATTCGCCACGCGCGGCGGGTGACGACAATCAAGCCGCCTGGGCTGGCGGTGAGGGCCTCTTTCACCTGCGTCGCTAACGCCAGCGTCTCCGCGCTCTCGTCGACAATCATCAGGCCAGAAGGGGCCTGCGGATCGTGAAGAATGCCGTATTGCGCCAGCGCCTCTTCGAGCGCAAGGGTACCGGCGCTGAGGCGGAATACCAGCGGGCGGCTATTACTGTCGATGCTGAGGGGCCTCCAGCGCCAATGATAATGCGTCTGCGGCGCAGGAAGCGGTGCGTCGGGCGCCAGCGGCAGCCACTTGCCGTCTGGATGACGGGCTTCCACGCGCATCTCGCCGCGGGAAAAGGCTGCGTTTCGCCAGCTTAAGCGCACCTCCCCCAGCCATTGCGGGGCGGTAACGAGGGGCGGTTTCACGGGGGAATCGTCGCCGTGCCGCGCGGAGAGACGCCGCCAGGCCTCCTGCCAGCGGGCGGTAAACCGTTCCGGCTGACCTGCGCAATCGGACCAGTCGGCGAGATAATCAGGGTTATCCGGCAACGTCTGTTCCAGCGCGGATTCTGATGACGTGGACATCTCCTGGCCGGGCAGGGTGGCGAGAATGATATGTTCGCTCATACCGGCGGTCGGGCTGTCGTCCTGCGGTAGCCACGCTATTTTGCAGAATCCGGCGCGGCGGCACTGCTGCTGCCACTGATGGGGGGTGAGGAAGAGCTCGCCTTCGCGGGCATCGATATCCTGTAGCGGGAGGACCAGCGGGCCGAAAACGAAATCAAACAGACGCATTGGCTGGGTGATTTCGCGCATCAGCAGGCGCCCGCCCGGCTTGAGCAAGGGACGCAAATTATCGAGGGTTCGACCGATATGGCGCGTGGCATGGATCACATTAGCCGCGACGATAAGATCGTAAGACTGCGCCGCAAAGCCCTGAGACTGCGCCTCTTGTTCGAGATCCAGCTCGTCGTAATGCACAAAGTCATAGTCGGCGAATTTCTGCTGCGCACGGCGGGTGAACAGTGCGGAGATATCGGTGAAGTGGTACTCCAGCGCCGGTACGTCTTTGAGTTCAGGCAGCAGCCATGCGGTGGTGCCGCCGGTTCCGCCGCCGACTTCAAGAATGCGCAGCGGCTGATGGGGCTGACGCGCCTGGACGATACCCTGTACTACCCCGGCGGCAATCTGGTTGAAATAGCGGCCAAAGCTGAATTCCTGATATAGCACCTCTACGCCGTCGGAAGCGCCTTGCGGGAAGATAATCGCCACCGGCTCTTCCGCGCCGCTCATCATGTCGTATAACCGATCGCCGGCACGGGCGATGGTATCGGGGATAGCCTGATAACCTTCACAATAATCGGCGAGTTCCGTCAGCAGAATTTCCCGCTGCTGATGTTCAATGGGGCGGGCGCGGTAGTAGCGCCCCTCAGCGCAGCGGTAGTCGCCGTCGACCACGCAGTTATTTAGCAGGCGCTGAAGCAGCTGCTGGTAGCGGGGCATCAGTCGTCCATGGCGCATAATGGTGATGGCGTCCACGCCGTTATCTATCGCATCGCCCGTACAGCGTTGTACCAGCCGATCGACATAGATGGCGTGCAGTCGCGTGGCGCACTGTTTAAGCGCCTCCAGACGGGGGAGTTCGAGCGCTGTCGCGGCGCTGTTGGCCACCGCTAATCCAGCGGCAAGCACAGCATCGGCAGGCTCGCAGGCGGAGGTGGCGCGTTCTTTCCAGTAACGCTCGGTCGCAAACGGATAGCATGGCGCGGAGATACGTTGCCCATCGCCTGCCAGAAGATCGGCCCACGGTAAGGTGACGCCGGCCGCGTATAGCTGGAGAAGCGCCTGATTCAGGACAGCGCTCGCCTCCTGTTTACGCCGGGCGCTGGCTATCCAGTAAGCGTCATCGCGGTATTCGCGCTGTCCGGAGGCAATCAGCTGGGCGTCGGGCCCCATTTCAACAAAAACGCGGGCACCGAGCTTGCGCGCCGCCTGAATACTCTGAATAAAACGTACCGGCTGGCGCATATGGCGGCGCCAGTAATCCGCCTGGTTGAGCGTCGCCTCGTCAATGAGTTCGGCGGTAAGCGTGGAAATCAGCGGTATTTGCCCCGGCTCGGCGAGCAGACCCGCGCAGGCCTCCTGGAAGCGATCGAGTATTGGTTCAAGTAAAGCGGAGTGCGCCGCGCCGGTTACGCTCAGGCGACGATAGTCGATCTCGTGTTGCGAAAGCGCGGCGCAAAACTCCGCGATACGGGCTTCCGGCCCGGAAAAGACCGTATGCCGGGTGCCATTGTTGGCGGCGAGATCCAGCTCGAACTGACGGGCCAACGGCATCAGCGCCTCTTCTTGCGCAAATACCGCCACCATCGCGCCGCTTGCGCACAGCTGCATCAGCGCGCCGCGCCGACACACCAGCGGCATGACCTGCTCAATGGTATAGTGTCCGCAGACAACGGCAGCGGCAAATTCGCCGACGGAGTGACCCATGGCGAAGTCGGCCTTCAGTCCTTCAGCGCGCCAGTGGGCCGCCATCGCGATTTCGAACGCGACAATCGCCGGCTGGGCCCAGGCCATATTGTCAAGCTGCGCTGAATCGGGATTAAACATCGCTTCCCGTAGCGAAGGCGTGAGCATGTCGCGACAGGCGGCAAAACAGCGCTCCAGCGTATCGGCAAACGCCGTTGAGTGCTGGTACAAAGACTGACCCATAGTGCGCCAGTGCGAACCCTGCCCGGTAAACAGCCACACCTGTTTGCCGCTGGCGCCGTGGCCGCTATAGACCTGCGAAGTCGATTTCGCGCCAGCCCAGGCGCTGAGCGCGGCGGCGGTGTCATGATTTAATGGCGCCGCCAGGCGGAAGGGAAGATCGAGACGGCGCGCGCGTAACGCCGTGAAGGCCAGATTGTTGGCATCCGCGTTTTCCCTCAGCGCCGCGGCATAGTCCGCTGCCAGCTGCCGCAACGCGGCGTCGCTGGCGGCGCTGAGCAACAGCGCGGAACTCTTGCTGCCGTCATCCGCGGCGGGGTAGCTTATGTTGAGTTCGTCGGGCAGCGAAGCGACGATCATATGGCAGTTGGTGCCGCCAATACCGAAGGAGGAGACGCCCGCGTAGCGCACTTCGTCCTGCCACTCCTGCGCCGTCACCGGCACGGTAAAGGGGCTTTCCTCGAGCTTAAGCGCCGGGTTTGGCGTGTGAAAATTCAGCATTGGCGGAATTTTTCCGCGACTGACCGCCAGAACGGTTTTCAGCAGTCCGGCAATGCCCGCCGCGGTATCCAGGTGACCAACGTTGCTCTTCACGGAACCCAGCGCGCAGCGCTGTTGCGGCGGGCGGGGAGCGTAGACGTTGCGCAGGGCTTCTATTTCAATCGCGTCTCCCAGCGGCGTGCCGGTACCGTGGGTTTCAATGTAGCCGATCTGCCTGTCGTCGATGGCCGCCAGCATTAACGCCTCTTCGATGACCGCTTGCTGTCCTGCCACCGACGGCGCGGTATAACCCACTTTTCTGTTTCCGTCGTTGTTGACCGCGCTGGAGAGGATCACCGCGATAATTGGATCGCCTGACAGCAGCGCGTCCTTCAGGCGACGCAGCACCACGCAGCCGAGACCGTTGCCGGCCCAGGTGCCCTCTGCCGAGGCGTCAAAAGGGCGACAGTGCCCATCGGGAGAGAAAATCATCCCGGGCTGGTAGCGGTAACCCGCCTGCTGGGGGAAGGAAAGCGCCACTCCGCCGGCTACCGCCATATCGGATTCGCCTGCGTGCAGGCTTTCGCAGGCCAGATGGACCGCAACCAGCGAACTGGAGCAGGCGGTCTGTACCGATAACGCCGGGCCGTGCAGATTGAGTTTGTAGGCCGCGCGGGTGGCTATATAGTCCTTGTCATTGCCCATCAGAGACTGCAGGCCCTTGACCTGTGCGACCTCTGTCACGTTCAGGGCTTCGCGGCCGGGATAGGTGCTCATCCGCGAAGAGGCGAAAACGCCGGTCTTATGGGGGACGGCGCCCGGGGCGTAACCTGCATGCTCCAGCGCATGCCAGACCGCCTGTAAAAACAGGCGCTGCTGGGGATCTATCGACTCCGCTTCCTGCCGCGAATAGCCAAACAGGGTGGCATCGAAGCAGTCAGCGTTGTCTAAAACCGTTCCAATATTGACGTAACAAGGATCGTCAATAATGGCGGTATCCAGCCCGGCGGCCAGAAGCGCTTCGCGCGTAAAGCGTCGGCTGCATTCGCGGCCTTCCAGCAGATTTCGCCAGAAGGTTTCGCCATCCGGCGCTTCAGGAAAATGGCAGGCGTAGCCGATGACTGCGACAGGTTCGCAGTCCGGGTAGCGTTGAGCGATCGATGCATCAATGGAATCTGCTGTTGGCGCAGAAGAGAAGCGCAAGTTATCCATAATCGGTCCCGTTTCCTAAAATTGACAAAGTCAGTGGCGCGCCATGCGTTGGCGATGGCGTCCGGGAAAAGTCAGTTTATTTCGCGTCAAATGCGCCGCTGACGACGGCGAACCGGCCGCACGCGTTTGGTTTTCTCCTTCAGGGCTACGCCGGCGAGATAATTGGCCAGCGCGACAGGAGAAGGGTGAGTGAACAGGTCAAGCAGCGTCAGGGTGGCGAATTCGTGACGTTGTAACAAGACGTGCAGCTGCACCAGATTCAGCGACGTGGCGCCCGCCTCAAAAAAGTTCTCTGCGGGTGCGACAGGCTCGCCAACCACCTCGCGAAAGGTGTCGCAAATCAGGCTGACGCTGCTCTTGTCCGCCGCGATCCGCGGCTGAGCGCGCTCAGGGCGCAGCCGGCGGGCGCGTCGCTCCGTGACCTTAAGCGGGGGAACCAGGTCGGCGAGCGGCAGCTGCCAGCTGCTGTCATCCTCCGCCATTCGGTTAAGCAACGCGCAATACTGTGCAAACTGGCGCTCCACCTGCCCGTCAGGAAACAGGGCGGCGACAAAATCCCAGTTAAAGCGCAGTTCCCCTTCGGATTCATAAACCTGGTGATCGAGCCAGACCTGCGGCGTCTGGGATATACCCCACACCGGTTTGAGCAGATTGCGCCGGGCAAGGAAGTTATCCTGCTCAAAGCCCAGCGCGCTGGTAAAGACGACGGGCATTGGGACAGCCGGTACGTTTTGCCGCCGCGCCAGTTGCCGCATCACGCGGATTGCCGACACATCGCGGTGGTTGAGGCTCTCGCTTAGTCGCTGCTGTAATAACCGCGCGCTTTGCAGCCAGCTCTCGCCGGGATGCCAGCTCAGCAGCATCAGCGAAGTAAAGTCGCCCAGGATCTGGTTGATTTGCGGGTGCAGCGGTCGTCTGTCGAAAAGCGTAAGGTTAAGCGTGAAATCGGGCTGTGCGCTCCATGCAGCAAGAACCGTTGACCACACGGATAACAGTACGGCCGACGGGGTGAGATGAGCGTCAGCCGCCCGCTGTTTCAGGCGACGCCAGCGCGCGCTGTCCATTGCCCCATAGAGCCGTGCGAAGCGCGGCGTCTCAACGTCCTGAGGCAAGCAGCGTAGCGGTAACGCAGGCGCCGGAGGAATATCATCAAGCTGCGTTTGCCACCATGCCAGAGAGTCGGGATTGGGCGTCCGCAGCGCGGGTTGCTGCAGATAATCCCTGAAGGTAACGGGAAGCGGCGGCGGCAGCTGCTGCGGATAGCGATAGCCGTGTTCCAGCTCTGACAACAGGATCTGCATGCTCAACCCGTCAAGCAACAGGTTATCCAGACACAGCCACAGGCGGGCGGGCATCCCGTCGACGAACCCGACCTGGAGATCGAATACCGGCCATACTTCAGGGTTGAGAACCTGATGCGCCAGTCTGTCGCGTACCTGCAGCGCCTCTTCGGGGCTGTGCAGGATGTGCGCGGGTATCACCCACGGGGGAGTCTGTTCGAGAACCCGCTGTTGTCCATCCCGCACCACGGCGCGCAGCATATCGTGGCGGGCGATTAACCGGTTCCAGACCTTCTCCAGCCGGTGAATATCCAGATCGGCAATTTCAAATTCAACAAAGAAGTGTGAGCCTACGCCGCCAAGGGCAAAGCCCGGCTGACGCCCGACCAGGTAAGCCTGCTGCACATCAGTCAGCGCGAAAGGCCGGTAGCGTTCTTCAGGGGAGTGGACAAAGGGTTGTTCAACAGGGAGGTCGGTTTTACGCAGCGTGGCGGCAAAATCAGCCAGCCGGGGGTGATTAAACAGGTCGCTTAATCGTGCTTCATAACCCGCCTGGTGGAGCTGTCCGATCAGCCTGGTGGCTAGCAGGCTATCACCGCCATGCTGGAAGAAGTCGGTTTCTCTGCTGACGGCGCCCATCGACAAGAGCGGCTGCCAGATGACGGCAACCTGCTTCTCAATATCGCCCAGGGGTAAATCCGCTTCAGTCCGGTTTTCAGCTTCCGGGGTATGACAGCGCTTTAGCGTCTGATAGTCAATTTTGCCGTTCGCCGTCAGCGGTAAGGCGTCAAGTAAGAAGATCCGTTTCGGTACCATCCACCCCGGCAGACGTTCGGCGAGAGCGGACTGCAGCTGACGAGGATCGCGGCGTACCTGGCTAACGGGGCATTGTACGAGGAAGCGCTGCAATCCCTCGACTTCATCGCCGTGCTGGCAGTTGAAAGCGGCGGCGGTAAATATCGCCCCCCAGTCAGCGCTATTGTGAAGTAAGGCTTCGGGCTGACCATCGGTTAACAGAAGCGTGCTGAGCAGGGCGGAGGGCGTTAACTGACGAAACTCCAACACGTAGAGCAGCGCGCCTGGAACGGCCAGCTGCTGTAATGCCGCGAGGAGCCCGGGCTCTTCCGGCAGCAGACGATGCAGGGCGTTATTCAGCCAGATAATGTCCGCCGAATGAGCATGCGCCGTCAGCGTGTCTGCACTCCAGAGGGCCAGACGGGCGTCAGACCACGGTGCAAGCCGCTGTCGGGCGCTCAGCAGCAGCTCCTGGCTGTGCTCAAGCCCGACATACTCAATCTCGTCAGCGCTGAGCCGGGTTAGCAGGCACTCTGCGGCGCGGGCGGTGCGGACACCCACCTCTAGCAGGCGTACCGGGCGCTGTAAACGCCGGGAAAGCTGTTGACAGATTGTCGCCAGTTCCTCGATATACAGGGCGCTGGCCGGATGGTCGAAAGCCAGACTTTCCGGCGACCACCGCGCATCGTTCAGTAATGACAGTTCGTGGCGAGCGCCGCGAAGGATCTGCGTTAAGGTGAGGTCATGCCCGCTGAAAGAAGGAGGGTCATTCTCCGGCGCTTCCCCCGCACAAACCTGATAACCCTCAGCGGCGGGCTGCAGCCGCTGTTGGGTCACGAGAAAGGCTAACCAGCGTTCCACCACGGCCCGCCAGCGAGGCTGGATAGCGAGAGCATTCATCAGGGGAAGAGGATCGGCGCCAGGAGTTTGACCCGGTTTCAGTTTTAACAGGCGATGCTGAAGAAAATCAGCGACCTGGCCGGCGGAGATTTCCGGGGGGCAGACGCAGCAGGGCAGCGTTCCGGCAAGCCCGCGCCACGCCTGGGGCAGCGCCGGGTCCCGATGATGGGTAACACAGAAAGCCGAACCCTGAGGCACAACCCAGGCCGCCAGGGTCTTTTCTTTTTCGCCGATCGCCACAACGGTTGACTGTTTCACTCCCGCCAGCTGGCTGAGCGCGCTTTCGATTTCACCCAGCTCGATGCGATATCCCCCGACTTTGACCTGCTTATCGCGACGACCGAGGAACTCTAACGTACCGTCTGGCCAGTAGCACCCGAGATCGCCGGTGCGATACCAGCGCGCGTTCGATTGCGTTACAAACTGCTGCTCGCTGCGTACAGGATCGTTAAAGTAGCCTTCCGCGACCCCGATACCGCCAATCCACAATTCGCCCGGTACCCAGTCCGGGCAGTCCCGGCCCAGTTCATCCACCACCCGGTAACGTTGGTTGGCCAGCGGAAAGCCATAAGGGATGGCGCGCCAGTGGTCGGGGACCCGGTTAATTTCACAGGCGTTAGACCAGATAGACGCCTCGGTGGCGCCGCCCATGGCGATAAACTGTCCCTGGGGGCGGAAGGCGTGATAGCGGGCTGGGAGATCGAGGCCGATCCAGTCGCCGGAAAGCATGACCGCCCGCAGTTTCTCCGGCGCGGCGTCGGCGAAACCTTCACACCAGGTCAACAGCATATCGAACAGCGCCGGGACGCTGTTCCAGAGCGTAACCTGATGACGCTGGATCAATTCGCACCATGCGCGGGGATCGCGCCGTTGATTTTCCATAACGATAACCAGCGAGCCGCCGGCGCTCAGAACGCCAAAAATGTCGTAAACCGATAAATCAAAATGCAGGGCGGAGAGGGCCAGCACTCTGTCTCCGGGACCCACCTGGTAACGGCTATTGATATCGCAGCAGGTATTCAGCGCTGCACGGTGAGAAATGACCACGCCTTTCGGCGTGCCGGTCGACCCGGAGGTATAGATAATGTAGGCCGGCTGCGTCGGCGCGTGCGCCGCCTGGTCGGCTAGCGGCTCCGCCTCAATGGCCTGCTGCCAGGTCAGGTGGGGAATATCGTCTGACCAGGCGCTGGCGTCGTGCTGGCAGGTGAGCACCAGCCGGACGTTGGCGTCAGCGTAGATTTTCCCGCGCCGCGCGGCGGGCTGGTCGAGCGAAACCGGAACGTACACCGCCCCGGACAGCAGAACGGCGAGGACCGCAACCAGCTGCCCCGCGCCTTTCGACATTGTAATAGCGACATTGTCGCCGGGCTGAACCCCGCACGCGATTAACCTGCCAGCGCAGCGGCGTGCGTTCTCGGTCAGCTCACGATAATTCCACTGATAATGCGCGTCCGTTACCGCCAGCGCCTGCGGTTGCCGGAGGGCGATGCGGAAAATGCCTTCATGCAGCAAGCCCTGAGGAACGGGTGCGTCGGTTGCGTTAACCCGTTGACGTATCTCCCGCTGGCTTTGGGGCATCCTGTCCGCGAACGGCTTCTTCCAGGCGCTTTCATCATCGCAGAGTTGGTTAATCAGCTGGCAGTAGGCGTTGAACAACGTCTCGACCAGCGCCGGAGGGAACAACGCGTCATTGCTATCCCATTGTAGCCAGACCTCGCCCCGATGCTCGAACGCCAGATGATCTATCCAGACCTGCGGCGTCTGCGAGATGCCCCATTCCGGTTCGCCCAGCGGCGACTCGGGGCGGCTGCTGTACAGGGAGCGCCCCAGATTGCTGGTAAATACCACCGGGGCGCCGTGGGGATGGCTTTGCTGGCGTTTGAGTTCACGAAGGAGCTCGACGCCGGACCAGTGGCGATGCTCCCAGTCCTCAGTAAACGTGAGCTGGTTTTTACGCGCCAGGTTGCTGACGGTATCGCCATCGCAGGCGGTATCCAGCAGAAGAATATTGGTGAAGTCGGCAAGCATTTCGTCAACCGCCGGGTGCAGCGGCTGGCGGTCAAATAACGTGATATTGAGCAGCAGCCGCGTCAGGCCGCCCCAGCGCCCCAGAACGGCAGCAAAACAGGTCGCCAGCGCCATTGTCGGCGTCACGCCATTCTCACCGGCCCGTTGGCTAAAGGCGTTCCAGCGTGTTGTCGGGACAATCATGCGGCGTCGGGTATTACGGACTTCACGCAGCGTGGCGGGTTCGCAGGCTAGCGGTAAAACCGGCGCGGGTGGCAGCATTGATGCTTTCGCCAGCCAGTACGCGCGCGCTTTGTCGAGCAGCGGCTGATTGATCTTCTGCTGGTGCAGCAGATAAGCGCGGAAATCATAGCGGGGGTCGCCGGGCGGCAGCGACTCTCCGGCCAGCAGGGCGTTAAGTTCATCGAAAAACAGCGTAAAGCTGGAAGCATCCATAATCAGCAGGTCGATATTGACATGGAGGCGGTGGCAATTGTCCGGCAAGAGCGTCAACTGGAAATCAAAGGTTTCGCCCATTTCCACGCGTAAAAGACGGTGGCTCAGGCGCTGGCGCAATGTTTCCAGATAGGCCTGGCGGCTTGCCTCGTCGGTCTGGCGTAAATCATGAACGGTGACGCCGTTCCAGTATGGCTGCGGTAGCCAGACCTGCTGCCCGTCGGCGCGAAAGGCGATATGCAGCATCGGGTGGCGTTGCAGTAAGATCGTGATAGCCTGCTCCAGCTTTGGCGCCGTCAGATAATGGCCGGCAAACTCCTGATACAGATGGCAACCGACGCCGCCCAGCGTCTGTCCGGGCATTCGGCCCGTCAGATAGGCATGCTGTACCGGCGTCAGCGGGAAGGGGGTACCCTCGCTCATGACTGGCCACGCCGCCTCCGCCGGGGAGCTTGCATCATCCGGTTTTTCACCCGAACGGCTGCGCATCAGCTGGCGCCATGCTGCCAACGTGGGGGCGGCATACAGCTCGCGAAGGGTGAGGCGGTAGCCCTTTTTACGAAACCAGTGTAACCATCTCATTAATCTTATGGAGTCCAGGCCCGCCTGGATCAGATTGCTCTCTTCCTGTAACTGCTGCGGCGCTACATTCAGTTCCTGTATTAACAGTTCGCGTAATTGTTGATAATCGGCCGCTTCGCCGTTGTCCGATAACAGCGGATCCTGAGAGGGGGCGCCAGAAATCATTCTTCCTCCTGATGGCACGTCATACCAAAAGCATTGCTTATATGAGAATAATTATTATTAACAATTGAGCGCTACCCGAATCGGGTTTATTTGTGCCCGTTTCGGTTTACGGTCGGCAAAAAACAAGGCCCGGATGGCGAATCCGGGCCTTGTTAACGGAGGAGTTTCTGGGGTAAGCCCTGGTTAGATCAGACGTTTGAAGGTCGACGGGGTGACGCCAAACTGCTTCTGAAATGCGGCGGAGAAATGGCTGGCGTTGGCATAGCCTAGATCCGCCGCCACCGTCATAACGGAAGTATTGCCATTGGCCAGCCGTCTTCTTGCCTCCTGCATGCGTTCAGCCTGAAAAAGACCATAGACGCTGTTGTTGAACAGAACGCGAAATCCCCGCTTAATTTTAAGCACGCTTAAACCGGACTCTCTGGCGAGTTCGGTGACCCCCGGCGCCTGCGTCAAATCGGCCAGCAGCAGATCCTTTGCCCGCAGCAGTTTCTGGCGTTCCATCGGATTGAAGTGGCAGGAGGAACAGCTGGCGTCCTCGCGATGTTCATCCAGCACCAGGCTGAGCATCACCAGACTTTGTCCCTGTAGCCATAACGTCGACGGTTTTTGTTCATGACTGAAGCCGCCGTGCATCCGCATCAGCGCGTGCCGCAGGGCCTGAGCCGTTAGGTGAGTTTCGGCATTACAACGCTGCTGCTGGCAACAGCAGTGGGAGTCGATCTTATTTTTAATGACCGAGCTAATATCCGGCACCCACAGCGCGAGGGCTTCAGGGCTGAAAGAGAGCGTAATGCTCTCGAACCGGCCGCAGTAGGAGGCGCTGCCGCGGCAGTCTGGCGTATGGGTAATGTAATGACGATCGCGCGCGAGTTCCCAGTCGGTGTGGCGGCTGAGTCCCTGGATCGCAAAGCGCGATGTGCCTTCCAGAATGCAAGAGAAGTTAATCCTGCCCAGGTCGTCGTGCAGCTGCAACGTCTCGGGCTGAGCAAAGTGGCCCCGCCAGAGCAAAATATCCATACCTTCCTGCAACGAGCAGCGCAGCAGCTCACACTGGGCAGGAATAGTGCCGTCGTTCGCGGGTTTTCCAACCACTAGCTGGTGAACAGAGATTGCAGATTGCGTTTGTGGTGACTCCGTCATGACCGGGTTATCTCCCTGTGGCTTAGACCAATGCGGGTATAAATAGAACCGAATGGGGTAGATGAGTAATTGATAATGGTTATTATTCACATTAATTCCCGGAACGCCACCTTGAAATAGTGTTTTTGGCATCCATAAAAATTCATCAGGAAAATCAGCCACTCCCATGTCATCTCACTCATCCAATACTGAATCGCTGTCCCGATTTCCTCTTTGGCAGGTGATTACCCCGGTTCGCCGGAAGGTGCTCCTGGCTATGGCGCTGGCGGGGCTGGCGGCCTTCACCAGCCTGGGGGCGCTGCTTTTTCTGGCATGGTGCCTGCGCGATCTGCGCGGGGCGCCTTACATCATCCCCGTCTGGCCGCTGAGCGGCGTAGTCGGCTGCGTGATAGCGACCTTTATCCTGCGCCTGCAGGCGTTCAATACCTCTCATTATGCGGCTTTCCATCTGGAGAATATTCTGCGCAGCAGATTAGCCCGCAAGACCCTACAGCTTGCGCCGGGCGCGTTACAGCAAATGGGCAGCGGATCGGTGGCGAAAGTAATGCTGGATGATGTGAAGTCGTTACATATTTTTGTTGCTGACAGCACGCCGCTCTATGCCCGCGCCATAATCATGCCGCTGGCGACAGTTGTTCTCGTATTCTGGCTGGACTGGCGACTGGCCATCGCGACGCTGGGGGTACTGGCGTTTGGTTCGGTGGTGCTGGTACTCGCCCGTCAGCGCTCGGAAAACATGGCTCAGCGTTATCATCAGGCGCGTGAACGGGTCAGCGCCGCGGTGATTGAGTTCGTACAGGCCATGCCGGTGGTGAGGACCTTTGATAGCGGCAGTACCAGCTTTTTGCGCTATCAACATGCCCTCGAAGAGTGGGTCGATGTGCTCAAAAGCTGGTATCGACAGGCCGGATTTTCAGCGCGCTTTTCATTCTCAATTCTGAACCCGCTGCCGACCATATTCGTTCTTATCTGGTGCGGATACGGCCTGCTGCACGCTGGCAGTCTCGATTTTATCGCCTGGGTAGCCGTTTTACTGATAGCCAGCGGAATGGCCGAAGCGGTAATGCCGATGATGATGCTTAATAACCTGGTCGCGCAAACGCGTTTAAGCGTTCAGCGTATCTATCAGGTTCTCGCGATGCCGGAACTCTCGCGGCCGCGAGCCGATCGACAGCCGGAAGAGGCGAGTATCACCTTTGAGCAGGTAAGCTTTCATTATCCGCAAGCGCGGAGTGGCGCCGCGTTGCAGGAGGTGAGCTTTCATGTGCCTGTCGGGCAAATTGTGGCGCTGGTAGGGCCAAGCGGCGCCGGGAAAAGCACCGTGGCGCGGCTGCTGCTGCGTTACGCCGATCCCGACAAAGGCCATATTCGTATTGGCGGCGTGGATCTGCGCGATATGCGGATAGAGACCCTGATGAAGCAAATCTCGTTTGTGTTTCAGGACAATTTTCTTTTTGCCGACACGATCGCCAATAACATCCGTCTGGGCGCGCCGGATACGCCGCTGGAATCGGTGATAGCGGCGGCCAGAGTGGCGCAGGCGCATGAGTTTATAAGCGCGTTGCCGGAGGGTTACAGCACGCGGGTCGGGGAACGAGGGGTATTTCTCTCCGGCGGGCAGCGGCAGCGCATCACCATCGCCCGGGCGCTTTTGCAGGATCGTCCCATTCTGGTGCTTGATGAAGCGACGGCGTTTGCCGATCCGGAAGGTGAAGCGGCGCTTATCAAAGCCCTCGCGGCGGCCATGCGCGGCCGGACGGTCATCATGGTCGCGCATCGTCTCTCCATGGTGACTCAGGCCGATGTGATATTGCTGTTTTCCGACGGTCAGCTCCGGGAAAGCGGGAGCCACGGGCAGCTGTTGGCGCAGGGTGGCCTGTATCAACGGCTATGGCAACGCTATCAGCAGGCGCAGCAGTGGGCGCCGGGTAGAACGCAGGAAGAGGCGGTGCAAAATGAAAGACACTAACCCGGCGGATAATCTGGCCTGGCGCGCGATCTGGCGCCAGCTTATCTCCAGCGTGGGCAGTCAGGCGGGAACGCTGCGGCGCAGTCTGGTTGCTCTGCTGCTGGCGGCATTGATGCAGGGGATCGCCTTCGCCTGTCTCTATCCGATCGTTGATGCGCTGCTACGGAATGAAGCATCGCGGCTTCTTCACTGGGCTTTGGCCTTCAGCATTGCGGCGTTGGTGACGCTGGCGCTCCGCTGGTATGGGCTGGGCTTTGAATACCGCGGGCATCTGGCGCAGGCCACCCATGAGCTGCGCCTGCGCCTGGGCGAACAATTACGCCGCGTGCCGCTGGAGAGGCTCCAGCGCGGCAGAGCGGGCGAAACGAACGCCTTGTTGCTGGGCTCCGTGGATGAAAACCTAAATTATGTGATTGCGATAGCCAATATTTTACTGCTGACCATCGTCACGCCGCTGACGGCGTCGCTGGCGACATTGTGGATCGACTGGCGGCTGGGGCTGGTGATGCTGCTGATCTTCCCCTTGCTGGCGCCGTTTTATTACTGGCGCCGCCCGGCGATGCGTCGACAAATGCAGACCCTGGGCGAAGCGCACCAGCGGCTGAGCGGGGATATTGTTGAATTTGCGCAGGGGATGATGGTATTGCGTGCCTGCGGTAGCGATGCCGATAAAAGCCGGGCGCTGCGGGATCATTTTAATGCTCTGGAAAACTTACAGACCCGCACTCACCGCCAGAGCGCGGGCGCGACGATGCTGATCGCCGGCGTTGTGGAGCTGGGACTACAGGTGGTGGTGTTATGCGGAATTATCTGGGTGGTCACGGGCACATTGAACCTCGCCTTTCTGATTGCCGCCGCCGCGATGATTATGCGTTTTGCTGAACCGATGGCCATGTTTATCAGCTACACCTCGGTGGTGGAACTGATTGCCAGCGCCTTACAGCGTATTGAGCAATTTATGGCGATCGCGCCGCTTCCCGTTGCCGAACGCGGGGAGATGCCGGAATGTTACGATATCCGCTTTGACAATATTCATTACCGCTATGACGACAGCGGCGATCCCGCGCTCAATGACCTCTCTTTGACCTTTCCGGCGGCCAGTATGAGCGCGCTGGTGGGCGCTTCCGGCGCAGGTAAAACCACGGTCAGCAAACTGTTAATGCGCTATGCCGATCCGCAGCAAGGGCGGATTTCTATCGGCGGCGTCGATATTCGTCGCCTGACGGCGGAGCAGCTCAACAGCCTGATTTCCGTCGTTTTCCAGGATGTCTGGCTGTTTGATGACACATTGCTGGCGAATATCCTGATTGCGCGCCCGCAGGCGACCCAGCAGGAAGTGGAAGAGGCCGCCCGCGCGGCGCAGTGTCTTGAATTCATTACCCGCCTTCCTCAAGGCTGGCTGACGCCAATGGGCGAGATGGGCGGACAGCTATCGGGCGGCGAGCGCCAGCGGATTTCCATTGCCAGGGCCTTATTGAAAGATGCGCCAATCGTCATTCTTGATGAGCCGACCGCCGCGCTGGATATCGATAGCGAGCTGGCGGTACAGAAAGCTATCGATAACCTGGTTCACAACCGGACGGTGATTATTATCGCCCATCGCCTGTCTACCATCGTCGGGGCCGGAAACATCCTGGTGATGGAGGAGGGCAAAGTGGTTGAACAGGGCACCCATGCGCAGCTGCTCTCTCTTCATGGGCGTTACCAGGCGCTGTGGCACGCGCAAATGGCCGCCCGCGTCTGGCGCGCCGAAGGGGGTTCCACGTCAGAGGAGGTGGCGCATGAGTGACGTTCCGTCGAATGTGAAACCGCTGACGTTAACCACCGGGCGGGTGATTTTCGCCATTGCCGGCATCTATGTGACACAGAGTCTGGTATCGGCGCTCTCGATGCAGTCCTTGCCCGCGCTGGTGCGCGCTGCTGGCGGATCGCTTGCGCTTGCCGGGGCGACAACCCTGTTCATGCTGCCCTGGGCGCTGAAGTTTATTTGGGCACCGTGGGTCGAGCGCTGGCGGCTACCTCCTGGCAGCCCGCAGCGCCGTTCCCGCATGCTGATCCTGCGCGGGCAGGCTGCGCTCGCGGCGATCCTGGCGATTGCCGCCGCGATTGGCGGGACAGGGCGAGAAGGCGGATTGCCCGAAACGCTAGTCGTCGCGCTATTTGCGCTGTTTATGGTGGCAGGTACGGTCGCCTCCACTATTGATATCGCCAGCGACGGTTTTTGCGTCGATCAGCTGACCCGCGCAGGGTACGGTTGGGGAAACAGCGTGCAGGTCGGCGGCAGCTATCTGGGAATGATGTGCGGCGGTGGGGTGTTTCTGATGCTGTCGGCGACCGTCGGCTGGCCTGCGGCCATGCTGATGATGGCGGCGCTGATCCTGGTCTTATCCGTACCCCTGTGGCGCATTGCCGAACCAACGCGCGCAGCATCTGTTCCGCATGTTCCGGCACTGGGTTATGCGCTTAGAAGGCGACAGGCTCGGCTGGGCTTAATGCTGGTATTGATGCTGAATTCCGGCATGCGGTTTGTGCTGCCTCTTCTGGCGCCGCTGCTGTTGGATCATGGTCTGAGCATGTCAGCGCTCGGCGCGCTGTTCAGCGGCGGGAATATTGCGGCGGGCATAGCCGGAACGCTGGCGGGTGGATTGCTGATGAAATACCTCTCACCCGGCAGAGCGCTGTTTGCGGCTTATGGCGTGCAGGGCATCGCGCTGCTGGCGGTAGTGATGACGCTGCTGATAGCGCCGGGTCCTCTACTGCTGCCGATTCTCCAGGGGTTGATCGTTGTTCAATCTGTTTCGCTGGCCTGCGCGTTGGTCTGTCTTTACGCCACGCTGATGGCGCTTTCTTCGCCTTTGCAGGCCGGTGTCGATTTTACGCTCTTTCAATGTACTGACGCCGCCATCGCCATTCTGGCCGGCGTAGTCGGCGGCGTTGTCGCGCAGCGCTTTGGCTATGCGGCCTGCTTCCTGTTTGCCGGCGTATTCACGTTGCTGGCGGCGTGGATTGTTTCTATCCGACTGCGTTCGGCAGAAGAACTGATGACAAGCTCAATTGATTGATCCGGGAATAACACAGAGAGGTAAGGGATGAAAATCAGTGAATTTTTACACCTGGCGTTACCAGAGGAGCAATGGCTGCCGATGATTTCTGGCGTCTTACGTCAGTTCGGAGATGAAGAGTGCTATGTCTATGAGCGCCAACCTTGCTGGTACATAGGTAGAGGATGCCAGGCGCAACTGCAGATTAATGCCGACGGCACCCAGGCGACATTCATTGATGATGCCGGAGAACAAAAGTGGGCGGTAGATTCGATTACCGACTGCGCGCGTCGTTTTATGACGCATCCGCGGGTAAGAGGATGCCGGGTATATGGCCAGGTTGGGTTCAACTTTGCGGCTCATGCGCGGGGAATGGCCTTTGATGCCGGCGAGTGGCCGCTGCTAACGTTAACCGCTCCCCGTGAAGAACTTATTTTTGAGAAAGGAAATGTTACCGTTTACGCGGACTCCGCCGACGGATGCCGCCGTCTGTGCGAGTGGGTAAAAGAGGTCGATACGGCGACACCATGCGGGCCAATGGTTGTGGATACCGCCCTGGACGGTGAAGCGTATAAACAGCAGGTTGCGCGCGCCGTTTCGGCGATCCGCCGCGGCGATTACGTTAAAGTCATCGTCTCACGCGCGATTCCTCTGCCAGCGCGTATTGATATGCCCGCTACGCTGCTATATGGACGACAGGCCAACACGCCCACCCGTACGTTTATGTTTCGCCAGCAAGGACGCGAGGCGCTGGGTTTTAGTCCGGAACTGGTGATGTCGGTGACGGGAAAGAAAGTGGTCACTGAACCGCTGGCGGGCACCCGCGATCGCATGGGCGATATGGCGCATAATCAGGCAAATGAGAGGGAGCTGCTGCACGACGGTAAAGAGGTGCTTGAACATATCCTCTCGGTCAAAGAAGCCATTGCCGAACTGGAGGCGGTTTGCCAGCCCGGCAGCGTGGTGGTCGAGGATTTGATGTCGGTTCGCCAGCGCGGCAGCGTCCAGCATCTGGGGTCTGGCGTCAGCGGCCAGCTCGCGGAAGATAAGGATGCCTGGGATGCGTTTACCGTGCTGTTTCCGTCAATTACCGCGTCAGGTATCCCTAAAAAAGCGGCCCTCAACGCGATCATGCAAATTGAAAAAACGCCGCGGGAGCTCTATTCAGGCGCAATCCTGCTGCTGGAAGATACGCGCTTCGATGCGGCGTTAGTACTGCGTTCCGTGTTTCAGGATAGCCAGCGCTGCTGGATACAGGCGGGGGCGGGTATCATCGAGCAATCTACGCCGGAGCGCGAACTGACGGAAACCCGGGAGAAATTAGCGAGCATTGCGCCCTATTTAAAGGTGCCCGCGTGACGGTTATCGACCCAGTTTAAGGTTAAAAGTGCCAGCAGGCTGGCACTCTCTTTTGCCGGGTTCAGGCGCTTATTGTGCGTCGGCCAGCGCCAGCATCCATGGGCTGCACGGAGGTCAGAAACTTCGTCATTAGGCACAACATCTTTCACTATCGTGATCGGGCTATGAACGCGCGTTCCAGTAAGTTTGCCCCAACTGGGGTCTACTGGAATGGTTACACCATGCGAAAATGATTTTAATTCGATAGAACCTAAACGCAGGGACATTAAACAACTGCCAATAATCGGCGATCCGTTTTCATCTTCAAGTCATAAATGAGCGGGAGTAGACATATAATTTCCTTATCAGTGATGATTTAAATAACAGTGATATTCACCCTGTCACCATTTACAATAACGCGTAAAAACAACAATCATAATCATGGCAAATACGCCTATAGGCCAAACAGGGCTCTCAGGAAAAAAATACCCCTGAAGCAGCGCAAAAATAATCGTGAGGATCACAGGTCCGTACAACGATGATAAAAACCTGAGTTGCCACAGTAGAAATTTCTTTAGTGATTGAATCATGATTATCTAATCATCCGGGTGATAATATTTGCTATGCCAGAATCAGACACCCATTGCGCTTCAAAGGCACCTGCGCGCTCGAATAGGGGCTCAATCAAATCTTGTTGGCTTGTAGGTAACTGATGACTTCATTGTTGTTGTACATAATCGCTCCTTGCTGATTTTTATTAAATCCGGTTTTCCATTATTTCCCCGGGAAAGCGTCCGATAGACCGTGGGGCGGGAGACGGAGAATAATTCAGCCAGATCGCTGATAGAGCATTCACCGCTTCCGTGCATCCTGCAAAGCTCTTTCTGCTGTTTATCTAACAGCGTCGACTGCTTCCCCCGCAGTTTTCCTTGCCCCGGGGAATAGCCATGTCTTCGCGCGTGCGAAGACGTATCAAGTCTCCTTCGAATTCGACAAACGTTGCCAGCACGTTAAAGAACATCTTAACCATCGAATCCGCAGGGTCGTAGAGGCTGTTGCCCAAAGCAAGTTCTACGCCACGGGCCTTTCTTGTCCGTCATTTTATGGCCTGAGTAAAGAGCACTACAAGGGCTTTTAGCGAAAATTGAGGGGGAGGGCGTTTATTTTCTTGCCCCTGATTTTTTGCGTTTCATTAATCGTATGACAAATAGTGGTTGTTATCTCTGCACGTGAATTATATAAATATCCAGCAAGTTAAGCACACCCATATAAATAATAACGTATTAAAAATGATACTTTAAAAAATAATAAGATTTCAGTACTAATTTTGATGCGTTAAAAGGTGCCACTATAAATCAGGTTATGTGATCGCTGTTAGTGAATCAGCATAGTTGCATTTTATAAAATAGCCAAACAAACACAGCGTTTTTATTACCTGAATCAGAGTCAAATTAATTTGACCCTACTCTATATTACTGAGGCCATATTATGGAAACCGTTCAAAATACCCTCGTTGCTCGCGAGAGCAGCGGCTGGAGAAAAAGTGATACCGTGTGGATGCTGGGCCTGTACGGTACCGCAATTGGTGCAGGGGTGCTTTTCCTGCCAATTAACGCCGGGGTCGGCGGTTTAATTCCGTTAATCATCATGGCCATTCTTGCCTTCCCGATGACCTTTTTTGCCCACCGCGGTTTAACCCGTTTTGTCCTGTCGGGCAAAAATCCGGGAGAAGATATTACCGAAGTGGTGGAAGAACATTTCGGCACCGGTGCAGGTAAGCTTATCACGCTGCTTTATTTCTTCGCTATTTATCCGATTCTGCTGGTTTATAGCGTTGCTATTACCAACACCGTCGATAGCTTTATTACTCACCAGCTTGGTCTGGTGTCTCCGCCGCGCGCTATTTTGTCGCTGATTTTAATTGTCGGCATGATGGGGATTGTCCGTTTTGGCGAAAAAATGATTGTTAAGGCCATGAGCGTGCTGGTGTTTCCGTTCGTGTTCGCGTTGATGATATTGGCGCTGTATTTGATCCCGCAATGGAACGGCGCGGTACTGGATACGCTGTCGCTGAGCAGCGCTTCGGCAACGGGAAATGGTCTGTGGATGACCCTGTGGCTGGCTATCCCGGTCATGGTTTTCTCCTTCAACCATTCGCCGATTATCTCCTCTTTTGCGGTGGCTAAACGTGAAGAATATGGCCAGGACGCCGAGCGCAAATGCTCCCGTATTCTGGGCTTCGCCCACATCATGATGGTGCTGACGGTGATGTTCTTTGTGTTCAGCTGCGTACTGAGCCTCTCCCCGGAAAACCTGGCGGAAGCGAAAGCGCAGAACATCTCCATCCTCTCATATCTGGCGAACCACTTTAACGCGCCGGTGATTGCCTGGATGGCGCCGATCATCGCGATGATTGCGATTACTAAATCCTTCCTCGGCCACTACCTCGGCGCGCGTGAAGGCTTCAACGGCATGGTGATTAAGTCACTGCGCGGAAAAGGGAAATCGATCGAAATCAACAAACTGAACAAGATCACCGCGCTGTTCATGCTGGTGACCACCTGGATTGTTGCCACCCTGAACCCCAGCATCCTGGGGATGATTGAAACGCTGGGCGGCCCGGTCATCGCGATGATCCTGTTCCTGATGCCAATGTATGCCATCAACAAAGTACCGGCCATGCGCAAGTACAGCGGCCACATCAGCAACGCGTTTGTGGTGGTGATGGGACTGATTGCCATCTCCGCTATTTTCTTCTCTCTGTTCAGCTAAGTTTTCAGCGCCGCCTGTCACCGGTGGCGCATCCGTTTTGCTATGTAACCGCGTGGGTGCCATATGATTAGCGTTTTCGATATTTTCAAAATCAGCATCGGGCCGTCCAGCTCACATACCGTTGGGCCGATGAAAGCGGGAAAACAGTTTGTTGATACCCTGCAGGAAAAAGGCCTGCTGCATAAAGTGACTCGGCTGGTGGTGGATGTGTATGGTTCCCTCTCATTGACGGGTAAAGGTCACCATACCGATATCGCCATTATTCTTGGTCTGTCAGGGTATCTACCGGATACCGTTGATATCGACGCCATTCCGGGCATTATTCGCGATGTCAACACCATGCATCGTCTGTTTATTGAAGAAGGCCAGCGCGAGATACAGTTCCCGGTGGCGGAATGCATGCGCTTTCACAATGAGTTTCTGCCGCTGCACGAAAACGGGATGAGCATTACGGCGTTTTGCGATGGCAAAATCGTCCACTTCCAGACTTACTATTCCATCGGCGGCGGTTTTATCGTCACGGAGGAAAACTTTGGTAAGAACCTGGAGGCGGAGGTTGATATTCCGTTCCCGTTCTATTCTGCCCGCAACCTGCTGGCGCACTGCCAGAACAACTGCCTGTCGATTTCCGCCGTGATGATGAAAAACGAGATCGCCCGCCACGGCCGGGAGAACGTTGAGCAAAATATGGCGAAAATCTGGGAGACCATGAGAAACGCCATTAACCGGGGGATGAATACGGAAGGTATTTTACCGGGGCCGCTGAAAGTGCCGCGCCGGGCTTCTGCGCTGCACCGCGTGCTGGCGCCGCAGAGCCAGTCGATTACGCCACTGAGCGCGATGGATTGGGTCAATATGTTCGCCATGGCGGTGGGGGAAGAGAACGCGTCGGGCGGGCGAGTGGTAACCGCGCCGACCAACGGCGCCTGCGGCATTGTTCCTGCGGTACTGGCCTATTACGATCGTTTTATCAAAGAGGTGACGCCGGAAATCTATATGCGCTATTTCCTGACGGCGGGCGCAATAGGCATTCTGTACAAGATGAATGCCTCCATTTCCGGGGCAGAGGTCGGTTGCCAGGGCGAAGTGGGCGTGGCCTGCTCGATGGCGTCTGCCGGACTGGCCGAGCTGCTGGGTGGCAGTCCGGAGAAGGTGTGCATCGCCGCGGAGATCGGCATGGAGCATAACCTCGGCCTGACCTGCGATCCGGTGGCCGGCCAGGTGCAGGTGCCGTGCATCGAGCGTAACGCGATTGCGGCAGTGAAGGCGATAAACTCGGCCAGTATGGCGATGTACCGTACCAGCGATCCGAAAGTCTCCCTGGATAAAGTTATCGAAACGATGTTTGAGACGGGCAAAGATATGAACGCCAAGTACCGTGAAACCGCCCGGGGCGGTCTGGCGATTAAAGTCGCGGTGTGTGAATCCTGAGTCCCCTAAAAACCGCCTGCCTGAGCCGCAGGCGGTTTTCTCTTCCCTGATCTTTAAAATCATCTGAAGCCTGTTAGCTTTTTTTCTCTCCGTCGGACGGCGTAAAAGACCACACCACGCTGTTAGAAGCCGATGAGGTGTACCATTCGTTAATCGTGGCATCAGCCTCGTTGGTCTGGGCAGCGGCGGGCAATTTCTCTTTTGGCTGATGCGTTTTTTTCCGAATACGGATACGGGAAGGGGTTCCGGCATTGAGCTGTGCCTTAAATGTACGCATGTGCGAGTCAAATAAAATCGACTCCAGCTGATGCAGCCGATCGAGACCGCGCAAAATACCAATCAGCGTACTGAGGGTAACGGATTCGCCTAATTCAACGCGTTTAATGGTTGCCGCGCCGACCTGAGCGCGTTCGGCCAGCTCAATCTGTGACAGGCCCAGCTGTATACGCGTTTCTTTAATTCTTCGGCACAGTTCAGAAATAATTTCACTGTCGGGCATGGTACTGAAACGCATCTTAATTCCTCTACTGCGTAATAAAACCTGACTAATTATTTAGCAAGCCAATTTATAAATAAAGCGAATAATTTCTCTTTTGCGATAGCGGCGACAATGTTTTTTGCCAATGCCATCAAAGAGTTGGGTATAGGGTCGTTCCTGCGAATCCCGCGGTTTCAGGCGCCGAATAAAGAGGCTTCGGATCATTCGCCTGGGGCGATACTCCGTGGCGCAGAGATGAGCCTCCGTCTCTGCCATAATGCAATTACGGCGAATTATGGTTATATATATCCCTTTCTGCGGCCCGGTTTCGCCGCAGCCACTCTTACGGATGATAACGATACGCCATGAATCTTCGTGAAAATATTGTGAGCCAATTCAGCCTGCTGTCGCCAGAACTCCAGCGAGCGGCGGAATTTTCCCTGCAAAATGCCAACCAACTGGTGGTGCAATCAATGCGCGCCTTCGCCGCGGAAGCCGGCGTTAAGCCTGCCACGCTGCTACGCCTGGCGCAGCGTCTGGGCTATAACGGTTGGCGGGAGCTGAAAAGCGCATTTATCGACGATCTCGGCTTAGGAAATGATACATATGTATCTAAGGCTGAAAAATTGATCGCCAAAGGGACGCAGCCCGCGCTGTACGAAGAGGTGTTCCTCGCGCATCAGGCCAATCTGGCATTCACTCAGGCAGAGAATCAACACGCTATGCAGCAAGCGGTTACGTTGCTGGATGAAGCGAAGCAGGTCTATATTTGCGGCTTCCGCGCCAGCTTTCCTATCGCCTGGTCGTTGTTTTATGTCTATCGATTGTTCAATCGCCAGGTGTCGCTGATTGACGGGCTGGCCAGTAATATCGAAGTCTTCACCCGTGAGATCAACGCGGAAGACTGCCTGCTATTGACCAGCTTTTCTCCCTATTCCCGCGAATCTCTCGACGTTCTCAATGCTGCCAGGCAGGCCAGGGCACGGATTATCGCCATCACCGACTCTCCGGTTTCGCCGCTGGCGCAAGCGGCGGACTGCACGTTGCTTTTCTCCCTCAGCAGCCCCTCTTTTTTCCCTTCGATAGTGTCCGGTATGGGCGTCGCCGAGTGTTTGCTGGCGATGCTGGTTGCCCGCCACGGTAGGGAGGCGGTGAATAAAATTGAGAGCGCAGAACGTTATCTGCAACGCTCCGGGGCGTATGTGATGCCCGATAAATCCTGATAAATGATTCATTTGCTTTTATCATAAGAAAATTAAATACATTTGAATCATTATTGAATTGACGAGATTCAAATGGATCCTGCAAGATGCTTTCAACTTACGCGAAAGCGATTTCTTAAGCAGGATAAAAGCATGAGTCAAATCATTCACCGCAGCCTCCGTACCACCCCGGCAGTGGCAGTCAGTGCCCAGGGCGCTTACATCACCGATGCCAGTGGTCAACGCTATCTGGACGCCTGCGGCGGGGCGGCGGTTTCTTGTCTGGGTCACGCCCATCCGGATGTGCTGGCGGCGATGCACCGGCAGATCGATCGGTTGGCCTACGCCCACACCAGTTTTTTCACCAGCGATACGGTGGAACAACTGGCAGAGCAGCTTGTCCGCACCGCGCCCGGTTCTCTGAACTATGCCTATTTCGTCTCCGGTGGATCGGAAGCGGTTGAAACGGCGCTGAAGCTGGCGCGCCAGTATTTTGTGGAGATCGGGCAGCCGGATCGCACGCTGTTTATTGCCCGTAAACAAAGCTACCACGGCAATACGCTGGGTGCCCTGGCCGTTGGCGGTAACGAGTGGCGCCGCCGCCAGTTCGCGCCGCTGCTGATGGATGTGGTGCGCGTGTCGGCCTGTAATGAGTACCGTGACCGTGAGGCGGGTGAAAGCCAGCAGCAATATACCGAGCGCTTACTTGGCGAACTCGAAGCGGCAATTCTGGACGCCGGGCCGGAAAAAATTATCGGTTTTATCGCCGAAACGGTGGTTGGCGCAACCACCGGCGCAATGCCGCCTACGCCGGGTTATCTGCAAGGCGTTCGTCGGCTGTGTGATAAATACGGCATTCTGTATATCGCCGATGAGGTGATGTGCGGCATGGGCCGTACCGGCACGTTGCACGCCTTTGAACAGGATGGCGTTGTCCCTGACATCGTGACCATCGCAAAAGGTTTAGGCGGGGGTTATCAGCCCATTGGCGCAGTGCTGGCCAGTGAGCAAATCGTCGCCGCGCTGCAAGCCGGTAGCGGAATGTTCCAGCATGGTCACACCTACATCTGCCACCCGACAGCCGCAGCGGCTGCGCTGGCCGTGCAGCAGGTTATCGAGCGAGATCGTTTGCTCGAGCAGGTGCAGCAGCAGGGCGCGTATTTGCAGCAGGCGCTGCATGATGTGCTCGGCGGATTACCGTATGTCGGTGATACGCGCGGTCGCGGTTTGTTCGCCGGCGTGGAGCTGGTATGCGATAAAGAGCGCAAAACGGCATTCGATCCGCTGCTGAAGCTGCATGCGGCTATCAAAGCGCAGTGCATGGCGCACGGGCTGCTGGTCTATCCGATGGGCGGAACCATTGATGGCCAGCGGGGCGATCATATTCTGATTGCGCCGCCGTTTATTGTCAGCCGGTCAGAACTCGATTTCGTGGTGGATACCCTGCACAAGGTCATCAGCGAAGAGACGCATAAACTGATGAGACGTCAGCCATGAACCGTTTACCTGCGCTGTCAGAACAGCAGTGGAGCGATGAACAACGCCAGCTTGCGGAGGAGATTATCAACGGGCCGCGCGGCGCGCTGCTGCCGCCGTTTGAACCGTTGTTGCGCAGCCCGGAACTGATGGCCCATGCGCAGCGAATGGGGGAGTATCTGCGCTACCGTAGCGCGCTGGGGCAGCGGTTGTCGGAACTGGCCATCCTGCTGACCGCGCGTCACTGGTCGCAGCCGGTTGAATGGGCCATTCATGCGCCAATAGCCAGGGAAAAAGGGATCCCGGCGCAGGCGGTGCAGGCAATCAATGAACGGCGTCAACCAGAGACGCTGGCGGCTGATGAATGGGTGGTTTACCATTTTTGCCAGCAGCTGCATCAGCATAAAAAAGTCAGCGATGATATCTGGCAACAGGCAATCGATCTCTGGGGGGAAAAGGGCGTTGTCGATCTGATTGGCATCAACGGTTATTACAGCTTTCTTTCAATGATCATGAACGGCGCGCAGACGCCAGTACCCGACACCAGGGATTTTATTCTTCCCGCATAAATAATTCGCACGCCTTCATTTTTATATCGCGTGCGAATGTAGGGATACTGTTTTTATTCTCAACGCCAATATCAGTTTTAGGGTATTGCGCGAAAACTCCTGTCTGCTGTCTTAATTACGCTGAGGATTATTATGTCTGCATTATTGAAAAAATTAAAGATTACCCTGGCACTGGTTGCCTGTTCGGCGAGTTTTACCGTCATGGCACAAGATAAATTATTAGTCGGTGTGGATACCGCCTTCGTTCCCTTTGAATTTAAGCAAGGCAATAAATATGTTGGTTTTGATATCGATTTATGGGAAGCCATTGCGAAGAAAATGAATGTCAGCTACGAATTACGCCCTATGGATTTCGGCGGTTTAATTCCTGGGCTGCAATCGCGTAATTTAGATGTGGCAATGGCCGGGATCACCATTACCGATGCCCGCAAACAGGTCGTTGATTTCAGCGACGGTTACTACGATGCGGATCTCTTAATGGCGGTGAAAAGTGGTGATGATTCCATCACCAAATTCAGCGAGCTGGCCGGTAAAAAAGTGGGGCTGAAGCAGGGCACCGCCGCGGCCAGTTTTATGAAATCCAAATATAAAGCCAACTATGTCGAATTCCCCAATATTGATAACGCCTATCTCGACCTGCAGGCAGGCAATCTGGACGCGGTCGTTCACGACTCCCCGAACGTGCTCTACTACGTGAAAACCGCAGGTGGCGGTAAGGTAAAATCGACCGGGGAAACGGACAGCATTCTGCCGCAGAAATACGGTTTTGCCCTGCAGAAAAACAGCAGCCTGACGCCGAAGGTCGATGCCGCGTTAAAGGCATTACGCGCGGATGGCACCTACGACAAAATTTATTTCAAATGGTTTAACAAGCAACCTAAATAATCCCCGCCGGGCCGGGTAACCCCGGCCAGAACCGAGAGTAATAGACCGCATTATGAATTTCGAAACGAAATATATATGGGAATCGCTGCCGCTATTATTACAGGGGCTGCAGCTGACAATATTGATCTCTATGGTCGGTTTGACGGGCGGCTTTATCATCGGTCTGCTGGCAGGAATCTGTCGTGCACTGGGAGGCGGTATCGCGAAAACATTATCATTAATTTTTGTCGAGCTGATTCGCGGTACGCCAATTATGGTACAGGTGATGTTTATCTATTTTGCCTTACCAATGATTCTGCCTGTTCGTATTGACCCCATCACGGCCGCGATGGTCACCATTATTATTAACTCCGGCGCGTATATTGCGGAAATTACGCGCGGCGCAATTTTGTCCATCAATAGAGGATTTAAAGAAGCCAGTCTGGCGATGGGATTATCGCAGCGCGCAACGCTATGGCACGTGATTATGCCGCTGGCCCTGCGCCGCATGATCCCGGCGTTGGGCAACCAGTGGATTATCAGCATTAAAGACACCTCGCTGTTCATTGTTATCGGCGTCGCGGAATTAACGCGGCAGGGGCAGGAGATCATCGCCGGGAACTTCCGTGCCCTTGAGGTCTGGACAGCGGTAGCCCTGATTTATCTTGCCGTCACCCTGTGCCTGAGCTTCCTGCTGAAGCAACTGGAGAAAAGGATCCATATTTTATGAGCATGGTTGAATTTAGCGCGGTCGCTAAACATTTCGGCACCACCCAGGTGCTGCACGATATCAATCTGAAAATTGATGCCGGTGAAGTGGTCGTGATTATCGGTCCTTCAGGTTCAGGTAAATCGACGCTGCTGCGTTGTATCAACAAGCTGGAAGAGATCTCCTCCGGCACCTTGCTGGTTGCCGGGATGCACCTGACCGATCCCCACGTCAACGAGTGCGAAATCCGCCGCGAAGCGGGGATGGTATTCCAGCAGTTTCATCTGTTTCCGCATCTGACGGCGCTGGAAAATGTGATGTTTGGGCCTATCCGCGTACGCAAAATGAGTCAAGCGGCAGCCCGCGAACAGGCGCTGGCGCTGCTGGAACGTGTCGGCCTGGGCGAACGGGCCGAGCACTATCCGTCGGAGCTTTCAGGCGGCCAGCAGCAGCGCGTGGCTATCGCCCGCGCGCTGGCGGTGAAACCGAAAATGATGCTGTTTGATGAGCCAACCTCTGCGCTCGATCCGGAGTTGCGCCATGAAGTATTAAAAGTGATGCGTTCACTGGCGGATGAAGGGATGACGATGGTTATAGTGACGCACGAGATTGGCTTTGCACGCGATGTGGCCTCTCGATTAATTTTTATCGATGGTGGAACCATTGCTGAAGATGGCCCACCTGATATCCTGCTGAATGCCAGTAGCAATCCGCGCCTGAAAGAATTTTTACAGCACGTTTCATGAACATAAGTGAATCCATCACATGAAGAAAATCGACATCAGTGGTTCCCCGTTTGAGATTGGCCTTCGTCTTGGCGAGCTTGGCCGTGAAGCATGGCATCAGAAACTGATGCTCACGTCATTGTGGCAAACGGTGATGACTCTGCAGGCATCCCCTGAGACCCGGTTAATGCGCGCCGAGGCGCAGAGGCATTATCCGCACATCTGGCAGGAGCTGGAGGGGCTGGCGCAGGGACTGGAGGCCACTGTTGATCAGGTCTTTGCCTGGAACTGCCGTGGCGATCTGGTGCGCTCAACGTCGGATGGCTGTACGACGGTGGCCGGGGTAAACGCCGCAGGCGAGCGGATTATCGCGCATAATGAAGACGGTTTTCCTCAGTTACGGGATGAATGCTTGCTGGCTACCATTACTCCGAGTCGCGGTCTGAGCTTTACGAGTTTTGCCTATCCGGGATCGATTTGCGGCCACACCTTTGCGGTGAATGAAAAAGGTATCGTTAACACGGTGAATAACATCCGTGCAGTGCATCGTCCGCAGGGATTACCGCGTCAGATCCTGGCTCGCGCCTCGCTGAATGCGAACACCCTCGACGAGACCATCACTATACTTACCGGCCAGCCGCGATCCGGGGCGTTTCACCATACGCTCGGGCAACTGGGCGATGCGCGGCTTTTCAGCGTTGAGGCCACCGGGCAAGGCTGCTCCGTTCTACCCCTGACGACGGTAGCCGGGCATGCCAACCATCTGGTGCATGCGGCACTGGCTGGCGTTGAGCAGATCGTTACCGACAGTTCAGCGTCGCGGCAGTTACGCCTCGTGCAGTGGCGGGAAACGCAACCTCCGTTTGACGCCGCGGCGGCAAAAAACATTCTCTCAGATACCCATGACGCCGAACTGCCAATTTACCGGCTGGCTGCCGACGATCCGGATGAGGAGAACACCCTCGCCACGGCAGTTTTCACCCTCGATGCCAACCACGTCAGGTGGCAAATTTTCGACATTAACCGCGACGATGCTAAATTTCATGGAGAAGTGCGTGGGTGAGATAGCCGGTCGTCAGTCATAAAGGGCAGGGGAGTACCGTTGGCCCGGCGTTCGATAGTACCGTCCGGATACTGCCAGATATCGGCGTCCAGGGAGATGTCCTGAAGCGCGGTGTCCGGAATTTCAGGTTTGTGTCTCTATAAAGACTAACTATCAGAAAAACTCATCGAGCATCAAATGAAACTGCAATTTATTCATATCAGGATTATCAATACCATATTTTTGAAAAAGCCGTTTCTGTAATGAAGGAGAAAATTCACCGAGGCAGTTCCATAGAATGGCAAGATCCTGGTATCGGTCTGCGATTCCGACTCGTCCAACATCAATACAACCTATTAATTTCCCCTCGTCAAAAATAAGATTATCAAGTGAGAAATCACCATGAGTGACGACTGAATCCGGTGAGAATGGCAAAAGCTTATGCATTTCTTTCCAGACTTGTTCAACAGGCCAGCCATTACGCTCATCATCAAAATCACTCGCATCAACCAAACCGTTATTCATTCGTGATTGCGCCTGAGCGAGACGAAATACGCGATCGCTGTTAAAAGGACAATTACAAACAGGAATCGAATGCAACCGGCGCAGGAACGCTGCCAGCGCATCAACAATATTTTCACCTGAATCAGGATATTCTTCTAATACCTGGAATGCTGTTTTCCCGGGGATCGCAGTGGTGAGTAACCATGCATCATCAGGAGTACGGATAAAATGCTTGATGGTCGGAAGAGGCATAAATTCCGTCAGCCAGTTTAGTCTGACCATCTCATCTGTAACATCATTGGCAACGCTACCTTTGCCATGTTTCAGAAACAACTCTGGCGCATCGGGCTTCCCATACAATCGATAGATTGTCGCACCTGATTGCCCGACATTATCGCGAGCCCATTTATACCCATATAAATCAGCATCCAGGTTGGAATTTAATCGCTGCCTCGAGCAAGACGTTTCCCGTTGAATATGGCTCATAACACCCCTTGTATTACTGTTTATGTAAGCAGACAGTTTTATTGTTCATGATGATATATTTTTATCTTGTGCAATGTAACATCAGAGATTTTGAGACACAACGTGGTTCCCGCCATATGAAAATCCGGCCAGACCAACATCATTCTGGCGCTCCGAAAGAAGGGATATTCGCCGCCGTGACCAGCCTGGAGCGGGTCGCATAATCTTTGGCCGCTTCGTAGTCGAGGAACATGGCATCGAGCGTGCCAATAAATTTTGAGCTTGATAGGATTTTGATGTTATGCTATGGAAAAGGATTATTTACAGGTCTGGAGGTAATTTATATGACGCCAAAAGAAATACTTTGCCAATGGGTTGACGCATTTAATAATGCAGATGTAGAAACTATTTCAGAATTATATGATGATAATGCAATAAATCATCAGGTAGCCAATGAGCCAGTTATTGGGAAAGAGGCTATAAAGAAAATGTTTGAACAAGACTTTTCTTTTCCAGAAATGGTTTGTATCGTTGAAAACATTTTCGAAGATGGACAATGGGCAATTTTAGAGTGGCGTGCCCCATTAGGTTTGAGGGGTTGCGGTTTTTTTCAAATAGTAAATAATAAAATTATATTTCAAAGAGGCTATTGGGATAAGCTATCTTTCTTAAAACAGCACAATTTACCTATTGAATAAAATTCATATATACCTTATATGAATAGCTTGCAACTTTCTTAAAGTGTGCATTAAGGGAAGCATAATAACTTCCCTTAACCAATCTGTGGATTCTTTACACCATCGTATAATGTGATCCTGCTTTTCCAGGTAGCCCCGGGTGGCCTCAAAATAGGTGAATGTCGATTCCGGTTTTACAAATCGAAGCTGCATCAGGTGGCTCGTCGCGTCGTCGACGTAGACCAGTGCGGTACAGGCGGGTGCACGGTTCTCGAACCAGCGATGGTTGCTTGCAGCCATCAATCTGCATCAGTTCGCCGCAGCAGGCCCGGCGATAGCGTGGCTGCTGAATTTTCGGCGCACGTTGTTTGCGGGGGATCCGGAGACCGGCTTTGACCATGAGTGAACGGACGGTCTCTTTGGACAGGTGAACATCGTGCAGTTCTGCGAGTTTCACATATGCAAGCGTCGGCCCAAAGTCGGTATAGCGATCTCGGATTATATTGAGCGCATACTGTGCAAAACCATCAGGCAGCTGGTTATTGCTGGGGTTTCCTCGACGGCGGTTAGCCATACCTGGCGGGCCAGATTCACGGTAACGCGACAGAAGACGCCGGCACTGACCAGCGGAGATACCCAGGCGCTGCGCGGCCATCTGCGTTGTCAGGTGCCGGTCGACAACATAGGTTAACTTCATCCAAAGTAAAAAACTGCGCTGAATGGGCCAGAGCAGAATCCCGGGATGGTTAACTGAGTTCTGATCAAAGCCGCATAATCTTGCTACTTCTATATTGGTGCGCATAATGTATATTATGTTAAATACGATTAAAGAAGCCGAGTCTGCGCAATGCGCCCCCATACCCTTACCCCGCGCTAAGCCGGGATATTCAAATCATTTCCCGTCGCTAAAACACTAACGCCATCGTGTCATCCACCTGCCGCCGCAACGCCTGGGAGCGCCTTCCGTCACGCGCAGCTTTCACTCATATCGCGCAGACTCAGGAGTCTGACCCGGTGTGCCTGTTCGATGGCCTCGCTCCCTGCTGCTCTTTGGGCAATAATGAGCGAGGCGAGATGCCAAAGGCTTTGCGGAAGGCGTGGCTGAAATGAGAGAAATCAGAGAAGCCGAAATCCAGCGCCGCCTGGGACACGCTACTGACTCGTCCGCGTTCGAGGGCCTCTCGGCTTGCTCGCAGCCTCTCCTGCCAAATCACGGCCATCGGCGTTTTTTTGTGGCGGGCGAAAGCACGCGTGACGGTGCGAATGGAAACATGGTGCGCCCGAGCCAGGCTCTCAATGTTCAAATCTGGATCGACAAGCTGCCGCCGAATATAAATCATCATCCTGGCGTACAGATCGCGCTCAGCACTCACGTTATCCAGATCCTGCAATTCCAGACTCAGCACCAGTAGATCCAGCATCGTCTGGGAGAAACGGCCAGAAATATCTGGGTTGTCCAGACACGCGGGCATCGCTGTCGCCTGACGCAGCATTTCACGCAGTGGAATCACGCCGGGCCGACTGTCGTCCAGTACCATAGCGGTGAGCGTTTCAATCCTCGGCAAACGACAACTCAGCAGATGCCGCGGGATCCGCACCAGGTGATTATCGCCCCCACCCAGGCTGAAACTGAACGTCTGCGCGGCGTCGTATAACACCAGACTATCCGCCGCCAGCGCCGCCTTGCGCCCTCCCTGTTCAAGCTGGCCGTACCCGCCTTGCATATAGCCCAGCCACAGATCGTCGTCTGGCCCCTGCCTCAGATAACGTGCGGTGCGTTCCCAGCGGTGCAACGGCGCGAACAACGAACAGATATCCACCATCCCCACCCCGCGTACCGCAAGCCGGGCGTCAAAGTCGACCCCAGCCATGGGCACGCTGGCGGCCGGAATGCAGTGACGCAACACCACGTCGTTCCAATACTCGAAGCGGCGCGACTCGGCAACGCCAATGGTCGAATAGTGGGAGCAGACCGCAGACGGCATGATGCTATTCATAATTGCTCACCTCGCACCTTAATTCCCGCATCAATAACAGACACGGGTTCACAGATAGCAACTATCGTGCCAGCACTCAGATGTCCCTCCCGCTCTCACTCGCGCATCCGCGCTAAGGCAGCGGAAATATTACTGACGCTCCGTCGATGCGCCAGGCGTCCCACGTCGCGAATGGCGTCGAAAAAGCGAGAACCGCACTCAAGGTGTGCACATCTGCGCTATGACGGAGCATCACGCTATGGGCCTTTTCAGCCTGCCCGCCCGTTGTCCCTGCCAGCCAAACGACTGTCCTTATGAAACAAGTACGCAGCAAATTTCTCCCTAATATCTGTAACCGTAAGGTCTTCCGGCCACGTTGGTACCGGGAAATAAACAAGAGATATCAGACATGAGGGTAACGTTATGACTGTTAGTGGCACCACATCTCGTATCAGCCTGGTCGCCTGCACACTCTGGCTGGCGACGATCCCGGCCCATGCGGTCGATCTCAACTCACAGGATCTCATCCCGGCTCCTGCCGGTACCGATGCCATTCTGGCGTATTTCACCTACGCCACGCGAGACAGCTTTACCCCCACAGGTGGCGACGAAATTAAGCAAGGCACCGGGATGGACTCCTTCGTCAGCATCTTTCGTTACGTCCACTATATGGATGTGGGGGGCTTCACGGTCGCGCCGCAGGTGCTGATGCCCTACGGACGTCTTTATAACGGCTCTCTGGGCGGTGTCCGCCTCGATTCCGCCAGCGGCCTGGGCGACCCCATTCTGGCCGCCCCGGTCTGGCTGGTGAACAACCCCAGCACCACCTTCGCCCTCGTGCCCTACCTGTACGTCCCTGCCGGTTCCTACGATGCCGGGCGCACGCTCAACGTCGGTGAGAACCGCTGGAAGTTCGATCTGCAGCTTGGCGGCGTGCAGCAGCTTGGTAACGGTTTTGCCACGCAGCTGTCCGCTGATGCGATGTGGTATGGCGACAACGACGATGCCACGGGCATCGGCACCGGTCGCCTCAAACAAGACAACACCTATCAATTTCAGGGCTGGGTAAGCTGGACGCCGCCCGCAGACACCTCCTGGACCGTCTCCGCCGGTTACGCCAAATTGTGGGGCGGTAAACAGCAGATCGACGGCGTCGAAAACGGACAAGCGACGCGTTCGGATCAGGTAAGGCTGGAATTGTCGAAATTCATCACCCCTACGGTGCAAGTGCAGGGCTTGCTCCAACGCGACATCAACGTCGATGGCGGTTTTAAGGAAGATCTCCACACCACCCTGCGCGTGATGAAACTGTTCTGATTGAACAGAGACCTATGCACCCCCTTCCACTCACATGTTACGGAGAAATCCACCATGAGCGAACAGCAGCAAAAGCCGTCTCTCTATGAACGTCTCGGCGGATATGACGCCGTCTACGCCTTCGCAGGCGAAGTGTTGAAGACCTGTATGAAGCATCCCGACATCGGCCATATCTGGGCGCACGTGTCCGAGTCTTCATTTCAGAAAGAGCATATCAACTTCGTTGATTTCTTGTGCAAGCACTGGGGTGGCAACACCGTCTATCGGGGACGAGATATGGTGACCGCGCACCGCGGCATGGGGCTGACCGAAGTGCACTGGAAAGCCGTATTCGAGTCTATCGACGAGTGTTACGAAAACTTCAATGTGCCGCAGGATATTCGTGAAGAGGTCACCGCTTTCCTGACTCAATTCAAGCCCGCGGTCATCGGCAGTCCTTCGTATCGCGACGTGGTGCTCTCACATCCGGACATGGACGTGACCAAAGGCATGAAAAGTGTCGGTATCCACTGGCCTAAAGCCGATAAGCCGTCTTAACACCTTACGGACACCCACAGGCTGCGCGGGTGTCCATTTCAGCCAAACGACTGACCCGGATAACCAAGTCAGGATGGCATTCCGGGCTTATGTTCAAGACAGGCGCATGAGCAAACACAGAAAAAAGGAAACAACATGGCTATTCAACGTCCCACTGCTGAACAACTCCAGGAGCTTGCCAGTCGGCTGCATATCAGCCTGACGACGGCGCAGGCCGAGGAATATCTGGCGGTGATGCAGGCTAACTTCGACGCCTACGATCTGATCGACTCCCTTCCCGACGATATCCCGGAGGTCCGCTATCCGCGCGCCGCCGGCTATCGTCCGACTGGCGAGGACAATCCGCTTAATGCCTGGTATTACAAAACGGAGGTAAAAGGGGCAGCGACTGGCGCGCTGGCCGGGCGGACCATCGCCCTGAAAGATAATGTCTCGCTCGCCGGCGTACCGATGATGAACGGCGCCTCCACGCTCGAAGGTTTCGTCCCATCCTGCGACGCGACCGTGGCCACCCGCCTGCTGGATGCCGGGGCGACGATTCTCGGCAAAGCCACCTGCGAGCACTTCTGCCTCTCCGGCGGCAGCCACACTTCCGACCCGGCCCCGGTGCACAATCCCCATCGTCATGGCTATTCCTCCGGCGGTTCGTCCTCCGGCAGCGCCGCACTGGTGGCGGCTGGCGAAGTGGACATGGCGATAGGCTGCGATCAGGGCGGTTCCATCCGTATCCCTTCCGCCTTCTGTGGTACCTACGGTATGAAACCGACCCACGGTCTGGTGCCTTACACGGGCATCATGCCGATTGAGGCGACCATCGACCACGCCGGTCCCATCACCGCCAACGTGCGCGACAACGCGCTGATGCTGGAAACCATCGCCGGAAGTGACGGGCTTGACCCGCGTCAGTACGCGCCCGTTGTTGAGAGCTATACCGCCGCCCTCGGAAAAGGTGTGCGCGGCCTGAAAATCGGCATTCTGACCGAGGGATTCCAGTTGCCGAATATGGACCCGCAGGTAGAAACGAAGGTGCGGGACGCCATCGCCCGCCTGCAAGCACTGGGCGCCATCGTTAGCGAAATTTCCGTGCCGGAACACAATCTGGCGGGCGCGCTTTGGTCGCCTATCGGCTGCGAAGGTCTGACCGCCCAGATGATGCACGGCAACGGCATGGGTTTTAACTGGGAAGGCCAGTACGACGTCAGCCTGCTGGACAAACACGCGCAATGGCGCGACAGCGCGGATGCCCTCTCCCCGTCGCTCAAAGTTTGCATGTTCGTCGGCCAGTATGGGCTGGAGCGCTATAACGGTCGCTACTACGCCAGAGCGCAGAATATCGCGCGTCGGGCCCGCGCCGGCTACGACCGGGCCCTGAGCGATTTCGATCTGCTGGTGATGCCTACCGTGCCTGTCCTCGCTCAGCCGATACCAGACCCGGACTGCTCCATCACCGAATACATCTCGCGCGCTTTCGAAATGATCGGTAACACCGCTGCGCAGGACATCACCGGTCACCCGGCCATGTCTATCCCCTGTGGCATGGTCGACGGACTCCCGGTGGGCATGATGCTGGTAGGACGTCATTACGCTGAAAACACGCTCTATCAGGCCGCCGCCGCTTTCGAAGCCTGCGGTGACTGGCGGACGTTTTAACCTTAACTCTCGGGAAGCCTAAAATGAGCCATAAACACGACCACGACCATACCCAACCCCCCGTTAATATCGAGCTACGCGTCCGCGCACTGGAATCCCTGCTGCAGGAAAAAGGCCTGATCGACCCAGCTGCGCTGGATGAGCTGATTGACACCTACGAGCACAAAGTCGGCCCCCGAAACGGCGCACAGGTTGTCGCCAGAGCGTGGAGCGACCCGGAATACAAACGTCGACTGATGGAAAACGCCACTGCCGCTATTGCTGAACTGGGTTTCTCCGGAATACAGGGCGAAGACATGCTGGTCGTGGAGAACACGCCGGACGTGCACAACGTCACCGTTTGTACGCTCTGTTCCTGCTACCCCTGGCCGGTGCTGGGTCTGCCGCCGGTGTGGTACAAATCAGCGCCCTATCGTTCGCGTATCGTCATCGACCCGCGCGGCGTTCTCGCCGAGTTCGGGTTACACATACCAGAAAACAAAGAGATTCGCGTCTGGGACAGCAGCGCCGAGCTGCGCTATCTGGTCCTGCCAGAACGTCCGGCAGGCACGGAAGGCTGGAGCGAAGCGCAGTTGAGCGAACTCATCACGCGCGATTCGATGATTGGCACCGGTGTGGTTAGCGCACCATAACGAAAGGAGAAAACCATGAACGGGATACATGATCTGGGGGGGATGCACGGCCTTGGCCCGATCCCTACCGAGGAAAACGAGCCCTATTTCCATCATGAGTGGGAACGCCGGGTATTTCCTCTGTTCGCCTCGTTGTTCGTCGGCGGACACTTTAACGTCGATGAATTTCGCCACGCCATCGAACGTATGGCGCCGACCGAATATTTGCAGTCAAGTTACTACGAGCACTGGCTGCATGCATTCGAAACGCTGCTGCTGGCAAAGGGGACGATCACCGTTGAAGAACTGTGGGGTGGCGCGAAGCCTGCCCCCTGCAAGCCTGGTACACCTGTGCTGACGCAGGAGATGGTGTCGATGGTTGTCAGCACCGGCGGGTCTGCTCGGGTCAGTCACGATGTTGCGCCCCGCTTCCGGGTGGGCGATTGGGTACGAACGAAAAATTTCAACCCGACCACCCATACCCGCCTGCCACGCTACGCACGCGATAAAGTCGGTCGCATAGAGATCGCTCACGGTGTGTTTATCACGCCAGATACTGCGGCGCACGGGCTGGGAGAACATCCCCAGCATGTTTACAGCGTCAGTTTCACCGCGCAGGCGCTGTGGGGAGAGCCGCGCCCTGACAAAGTGTTCATCGATCTGTGGGACGACTATCTGGAGGAAGCATGAATACGGTAGCACAACACGATTACGCCGCCCTCGGGTTACCGCGCGATGAGGAAGGGCCGGTGTTTGATAAGCCCTGGCAGGCAAAAGCGTTCTCCCTGATAGTCCATCTCCACCGGGCCGGGCTGTTCCCGTGGGCAGAATGGGTACAGACATTCAGTAAAGAGATCAACGCGGTGCCGGCGCAACCGGGTGAAAGCGCGAATGATGCCTACTATCGTCAGTGGACGGCGGCGATGGAAAACATGATGACGGCACTCAACCTGACGGTGCCGGATGAAATCAGCCGACGGACGCAGGAGTGGCGCAAAGCGTATCTCAACACGCCCCACGGCCAGCCGATTGTACTGGCGAACGCCAGTTGCCCGCCGGCACATAGCCATCATCACCTTTCGCCGGGCGTGCCGGTCACGGTGAGTCCGGCACTCTCTATCAACAGCAAAATCGATAATGGAGTTACACCATGAGTGATATCACCCTTAATGCCCACACCCCGGCTGCTCCCATTCCTGTCGCGAAACTGTTGCCCTGGGCGCTGTTCACCGCCCTGCTGGCGCTGCTGGCCATCTATTTCGTTGGCGCAGAACAAGGCGCAACGTCGATGTTTTCCGGCACGCAGGTGCATGAATTCTTCCACGACGCACGTCATCTGCTGGGCTTTCCCTGCCACTGAGGAGGCGGAAATGATTGGCAAACTGTTATTTAAAGGGATGATGGCCGGCGTTCTGGCCGGGATGGTGGCATTTGCCTTTGCGCACCATTTCGGCGAGCCGCAGGTCGATCGCGCGATTGGCCTGGAAAAAAGCATGTCAGCTCACGCTCACCATCACGGCGCGTCAGCAGACGGCGAAGAAGAAGAGGTGTTTAGCCGACAGACCCAGTCCGGGATCGGCCTGATGACCGGCATGGCGCTGTTTGGCGCCGCGCTGGGCGGCGGTCTGGCGCTGGCGTGGGCCTTTAGCTACCAGCGCTTTGGGCCATCGGACCCGCGTGTGCTGGCGTTGTGCCTGGCGCTGGCTGGCTTCCTGGCAATGAGCCTGATGCCAGGTCTGAAATACCCGCCCAATCCGCCCGCAGTCGGCAACCCGGAGACCATCGGCTATCGTACCGGACTCTATTTCGTCATGATGTTGCTTTCTATCGGCATCGTCATCGCGGCCGCGTGGTTATCGCATCAGCTCACGCCGCGCCTCGGCAGAGGGAATGCGATGATGTGGGCAACGCTGTTCGCCGTGGCGCTGATGCTCGTGGTTTGCGCCCTGATGCCGACAGTGAACGAAGTCTCCGACCACTTCCCGGCGGACCTGCTATGGCGTTTCCGCATAAGTTCCTTCGGCACGCATCTGGTGCTCTGGGGCGTCATCGGCGTGGCTTTCGGTGCTTTAGCCGAACGCACGCCGACGACACGCGAACATCGCCCGGCCTTCCGGCGCGGTTAACAACATGAGAGCGTCGCTAACGCTGATTTGTCAGGGAGAAACGGCAGCCTCCAGAGGTTCACACTTTCCCTGTGATGACCCTCTGGAGGCGCGGGAGTGGCAACGGGCTCGCCAGCTACAAAGCAGTGCCGCCCGTTATCACCGCGTCTGGTTCGCCCCGGACGTCGCCGCCAGGCAAACCGCCGCCGCGCTCTCTTTACAGGGTACGCCAGTGACGGAACTGGCGGAGCCCGACTACGGCATCTGGGCCGGTCGGCCAGTGCGTGAGGTGATGAAGCAAGACGCCGAAGCGTTCCAGGCCTGGCTGGAGGGTGCCGCTCCCCCGGGCGGAGAGTCACGTGCTCAGCTGCTGGCGCGCTGTGGCAGCTGGCTGGCTAAACACGTCGATATTCGAGGTCGCCACTGTGCCATTGCGCCTGCCGCCGCAATCCGCGCCACGATCGTCGACGTTCTCGGCGCCCCGCTTCACTCATTTGCGCGTATCGACATCCACCCGCTGAGCATCACCGAGTTGCGTAGCGACGGACGGCGCTGGAATTTATGTTTATTAAAGGGCCAATAGATGCTACTGACATATTCACTTATGGATTATATTCGCACATCACTGACATTATTAATCCAGTAACTTCATTTCCAGAGCCCGACTCATGGCTTGCGTACGACTATTGACTTTGAGCTTGGTGTAGATGTTCTTGATGTGCCATTTCACCGTCTCAGTAGAGATAGTCAGGGAGCGAGCGATTTCTTTGTTCATCTGACCGTCAGCAATGAGCTGTAATATCTGCAGCTCTCGCTCACTGAGCTCCTGGTTAACATCAAGGTTTTCATGCTGAATCCGCTTGCCTTCAGACTCGCTCCCTTTCCCGGGCCAAGGGTCATCCCCTTCGCTGGCTGCCGAGGTTTCGCGTACACGGACAAGCAGAGGCTGCAAGGCATCGCCAGCATCAAGAAAAATACGTTTGAGATGCTGTTGTGCCGCTAATTGCAGGACGGGCTGCAATGCAGCCACGGCAGCCGCGTTTTCGCCACTATTCCACAAGGATAATGACCATAGCGTACGAAGACGCGCTGCGGAGAGCCGGTCGCCCCGACGCTCCTGCTCAGTCACGAGTTCGCCCAGCAAAAGGCTGGCTTGTGGCGCCTGGCCTGACGCCAGAAGCAGGCGACTGCGGCTGACATTGGCATGCTGAGCTATTGCGCGTTGACAGGGGTTTTCGGCATCAATTGTGGCACGGGCCGCCAGTTGTTCGAGTTGCCGATGCAGCTGCTCCGCGCCTGGATAATTCGCGCGCTGCAGGCGCACTCTCGCCTGCTCTGCTAACAATAAAGCCTGCGGCCGTTGCCATCCGCGAGATACCGCTAGTCGCTGCGCGTGTTCCAGCAGCCGTTCTGCCTCATGGGGCATATCATCATTCAAAGCCTGACGCGCAAGATAGGTATAGCAGCGACTCAGGGCGTCGGGTGGACCAAACCGATCGATGAATTCGAGTCTATCTGCTAACAGCGTATTTAATGAGTCCAGATTCATACGTTCGTAAGCCATTTCCGCCAGCAGCGGCGCAAGCGTCGCGCCGCTGGTCGACTGAGGGCCGGTATAACGCTCAGCCTGGCGCAATGCATTCTCTGCATGCCCCCAGGCGTTCTCCAGGTCACCCTGACCAAGATGGCACTGAGTGATGATAAAAGCGCGATAAACCGAGACAAATAGATTGTCTAGTGGACTTTCCGGGCAAGGCATATGCCGTTGAACCTCAAGAGCGTCGCTATAGCGCTGGTTAACCACGTGGCAGTAGCTCAGAATATTGCATATGAGACCGTCGACCCAGGTGTCTCCGCAGGGCACTTTAGCCAGCAACGGCTCAACAATCGCAAGGCTTTCCGGGATTTTCTCGGCAAAAGCTTCGCAAATTGCGCGCACGACACGTAATTTGAGCCAGGCGTTGGGGGTTATATCATCACAATGATTAACGACCATTTGGTCAAGATTATCAAGTAACTGCCTCGATTCATCGAAGCGAAAATAGTGCGCCAGCGCCCAGGCCAGATTGATTTGCAGGTCAATGCGCGAAGGGTCAGTACTCGCAGGTAAGTGATGCATCCAGGAAACCAGGGTATCTATATCCCCTTCTTCCGCCAGCGACTGCGCGCCCGCGCCATCCTGCCCAGGATTATGGATCGGCTTGCCCGCTGCCAGTGCGTGGCGTACCGCCTCGGACCACAATCTCTGCTCAACGAACCAATGACTGGCTAATTCATGTAAGTGCTTGAGGTTGATATCGTTGTTCTGCTGCAATATTGTTCGCAGGGTTTCCTGCAAAAGAGGATGGTAGCGAAACCAGCAGCCTTGTTCGTCCAGGGCTGACAAAAAAAGATTGTGCCGCTCAATCCATGCCAGTATCGCTTCACTATCATCACGCTCTGTAACTCCATTACATAACCCAGCATTTAAACGATTAAGAAACGATGTTTTGACCAGAAAATCAAAAACTTCCTGTGGCAATGGGTCAAGTACCACCTCTTTCAGATAACGGGCGATAGCGCGGGTTCCACCACGAATATTGCGCAGCAGATGTTCTGGATCATTGAGCAATTCTGGGGATAACGAAGCGATTTTCATGCCGGCGATCCACCCCTCTGTCGCGGAAAGTAGCCGCTGTACATGCTGATTACTGAGTGGTATGTCAATCGTCTGGCTGAAATAGTGTCTGGTTTCTTCGAGCGTAAATTGCAGGTCTCGATCGTAGATTTCCACCAGCTGGTCCTGTGCCTGAAGCAGGCTCAGAGAGAGACTGGGGTGGAAACGGCTGCCAATGATCAGGTGCAAGGCGGCAGGAGCATGCTTGAGCAAATATCCCAGGGCTTCATATACACCAGCATCATTGATCATATGGAAGTCATCAACGATCAGATACAGGTCGTGCGGACAGTAATGTAGTTGGTTAATCAACCCGGCCAGCAGCTGTTGAGAACTGGAGGGCGTCTGTTCTTCTATGTTGCGCCAAAAGTCGGCGTCCCAATCGCCATAGAGCGGCCGCAATGCTTGCAGCAGATAAGGAATGAACTGCCATACGCCATCATCATCCTCATCGAGGCTAAGCCAGGCAACGCGTTCACCCTGGGCAATCATTTGCTGATACCACTGCGCCAACAGCGTGGTTTTGCCAAATCCAGCACCCGCGCAAACGACGCCCAGACGGCGTCGCTGCATGCGATCGAGGAGGAGCAGAAGCCGTGAGCGCTGTAGCAGCCGTATCGAAGAGCGTGGTGGAACGAATTTGGTCAGGATTAGCGGCAAATCTCTCGTCAGCCGCAATGGCCCGGAGACCAGTGAAGTTGCCTGGCGACTTTTCAAATCCGATGGCTTCATCCGTAGTTATCTACTCGTATTATTTTTTTATCAATTGTACGCCAGAGCCCGGGATGGCATGGAGCCACCCCTCTCGATAGATACATAAAATTTATAAAGTTTGACCTCAAGCATGAAAACCCCCTCCTACCCCCCCATGAAGGTGGCTTCGCACCTCCTCGTCGCACTCGTAGATTCATTGCATCGGCGTGGTTAAGGGGCTTCCAGCCTGTCAAACCCCCGCCTGACGACCTTTACTGAGGAGAATTAAGTGATGCTTAACAAACAGGCTTTACTCCAGGCTTACCGTAAGATGCGCGAAATCCGGACGTTTGAGGAGCGTTTGCATCAGGAAAACACCAGCGGTGATATTCCGGGCTTCATTCACCTTTATACCGGTGAGGAAGCCATTGCGGTGGGGGTCTGCGAAAATCTCACTAACGCTGATTTCATTGGGTCCACGCACCGTGGGCATGGCCACTGTATTGCCAAAGGCTGCGATATTCACGGCATGATGGCTGAAATATTCGGTAAGGACAGCGGATTATGCCGGGGCAAGGGAGGCTCTATGCATATTGCCGATCTGTCGAAAGGTATGCTGGGTGCGAACGCTATCGTGGGTGGCGCCCCTCCGTTAGCCATCGGCGCTGCTCTGACGGCCAAAACCCTCAAGACCGGTAACGTTGGGGTCTCTTTTACCGGTGACGGCGGTTCTAATCAGGGCCTGGTATTTGAAGCCATCAACATGGCAGTGGTGCTGCAACTCCCTGCCATCTTTATTTTCGAGAACAACGGTTATGGCGAAGGAACTGGCCATGATTACGCCGTCGGTGGTCGTGATATCGCCGGGCGCGCCGCCGGCTTCGGTTTACCGGCAGTGACGGTTGATGGCACAGATTTCTTTGCCGTTTACGATGCCACCTCAGAGGCCGTCAAGCGCGCCCGAGAAGGTGGAGGCCCAAGCGTGATTGAGGCCAAAGCTTTCCGCTGGCACGGTCACTTTGAGGGCGATCCGGCGCTTTACCGCGCTGAGGGCGAAGTTCAACGTCTGCGTGAACAACATGATCCGCTGAAGATTTTCACCACCAGGGTCAAACAACACATCTCCCTTGAGGAACTGGCGGCGATCGACGCGGCGGTTGAAGCACTTGTCGATGATGCTGTATTCAAAGCGCGCGCCGCTGCCTATCCGGCTCCGGAAGACCTGCTTACAGACGTTTACGTCTCATACTGAGGGTGATAACAATGCCTATAAAAACCTATCGAGAAGCGGTCAAGGAAGCCCTGGCCCAGGAAATGGAGCACGACGAACGCGTCGTTCTGATTGGTGAAGACTTGCGCGGCGGTCACGGCGGAAATGCGCCCGAAGAAGCAAGGATAGAGGCCTTTGGAGGCGTGCTCGGAGTCACTAAAGGGCTGTGGACGCAGTTCGGCTCCGACCGGGTGATCGACACCCCCATTACGGAGTCGGCGATCGTCGGCATGGCTGCCGGCGCCGCTGCAACGGGTCTGCGGCCGGTGGCGGAGCTGATGTTTATGGATTTTTTCGGTGTTAGCCATGATGCGCTGTACAACCAGGCGGCAAAGTTTCGCTATATGTTTGGCGGCAAGGCCAAGGCGCCGCTGGTGATGCGGGGCATGATCGGTGCTGGTTTTTCTGCAGCAGCCCAGCATTCGCAGTCACCCTATAATATTTTTGCTACCACACCGGGGCTCAAGGTGGTCGTGCCATCGACGCCTTATGATGTCAAAGGGCTGCTGATCCAGTCGATTCGCGACGACGATCCGGTGGTGTTCTGCGAGCATAAAATGCTCTATGACCTCAAGGGCGAGGTACCGGACGAGATTTATACCCTCCCCCTGGGCGTCGCCAACTATACCCGTGAAGGTGAGGATGTCACCATCATCGCGTTGTCTGCAATGGTACATAAAGCAAACCAGGTCGCCGACAAACTGGCCAGGGAGGGGATCTCGGTGGAGGTGGTCGATCCACGTACAATCTCGCCTCTGGACGAAGAAGGTATTCTGGAATCAGTGGCTTCTACCGGCCGCGTGGTCATTGTCGACGAGTCAGCCGCGCGTTTTGGCTTTGCTCATGATGTCGCAGCGCTGATTGCTTCCCAGGCATTCCATTTCCTCAAAGCGCCTGTTGTTCTGGTGACACCACCACACACCCCGGTACCGTTCTCCCCTGCTCTCGAAAAACTCTGGATCCCTGGCGTTGAACGTATCGAAGCTGCCGTCCGTCAAGTGCTGGAGGATTAAGCTATGAGCGATATCAGGACACTTGAAATGCCGAAGTGGGGCCTTTCAATGGAGGAAGGCGTGCTCGCGCGGTGGGCCATCCAGGAGGGTGACCGCTTCGCCAAAGGGCAGGAAATCTGTGAAATTGAGACCAGCAAAATCGTCAATGTTCTGGAGGCCCCCTTCGCCGGTACGCTACGGCGGATAATCGCCCGGGTGGGAGATACCCTCCCGGTCGGCGCTGTTTTGGCGCTGGTAGCTGACTCTTCGGTAAGCGATGCTGAACTGGATGCCTTTGCCGCCAGCCTGGCCGCGGTGCAGCCAGCAGCGCCTGTCACGCAGACTACCGAGCCTGCTGTAGCGGCCGTCGCGCCCTCCGTTGTACCGGCCCCCGCCAATAAGCCTGCGGCATCCATTGGGCAGACCGAGGTACCCACCAGCCTGCAAGGCATAACGGATCCGACTCAGGTGAATGCCACTCCCCATGCGTTACGTCAGTCTGCGCGGTTGGGCGTTGACTTGAAAAAGGTCCAGGGTAGCGGGCGCGGCGAGCGTATCTCTGTCGCAGACCTGGAGAGCGCGATCGTTGCCGCAGGCGGCCGTATCGCCTCTCCGCCGCCGCCCGTTCGTTCCGGCAAAGCGCCGCGATCGCATACCGATGATAGCCAGGTATCGGCAACCCCGTTGGCGCGCCGTCTGGCCAACAAACTGGGGATCAACCTGCACGACTGCCGCAAAAGCGGTTCACTCGGACGGGTGAGCCGTGATGATGTGCTGGCGGCCGCTTTGCTGCTTGATGGGCTACCCCAGGCCGGGGCTCCACAAGCCACGTCAGCGACAGCCTTTGAGACGTTGCCGATGTCCAGCATGCGGCGAGCGATCGCTGGCCGTTTGCAAATGTCCAAGCAACATGCACCTCATTTCCGTTTGACCGTCGATCTCGATCTGGAGCGACTCTTAGCATTGCGTAAGGAAATCAACAGCGAAGTACCCGGCGTCAAGATTTCGGTTAACGATATGCTGGTTAAGGCCTGCGCCATGGCGCTGATAGCCGTGCCGGACGTCAACATACAGTTTGATGAGGCTACCCAGAGCATCCGCCGTTTTGCCGATGCCGACATTTCCGTGGCCGTTGCGCTGCCAGACGGGTTAATTACCCCTATCGTACGTTCGGCCAACAGCAGGTCGATAAGCGACATATCAAACGAAATTCATTCTCTGATAACCAAAGCCCGGGCGGGCATGCTCAAGCCCGAAGAATTCCAGGGCGGCACCTTTAGCGTGTCAAACCTGGGCATGCTCGGAGTACGGCAGTTTGACGCCATCATAAACCCACCCCAGGGCGCGATCCTTGCGATTGGCGCAGGCGAGCCCCGAGCGGTAGTTCGCGACGGACAGATCGTCGTCCGCCATCAACTGACCGTATCGCTGTCCTGCGATCACCGGGTCATCGATGGGGCGTCAGGCGCGGCTTTTCTCCAGGCGCTCAAGCGGCTGGTTGAAACACCGACGCTGTTGTTTATCGAGGAGACGAGCTATGCACGACAAATATGATGTACTGATAATAGGTGGCGGGCCTGGGGGGTATGTCGCCGCCATTCGTGCCGGCCAGCTAGGGCTTCGTACAGCATTGGTGGAAAAGCAGCATTTAGGGGGGATCTGCCTGAACTGGGGATGCATTCCAACCAAGGCGCTGCTGCATGGTGCAGAGGTGGCGCACAGTATTGCGCATGCCGATCGGCTGGGTTTTAGTCTCAGAGAGGTGAGTTTCGATGTGCAGAAACTGGTGCAGTTTAGCCGCGCCGTGTCGCAACAGCTGACCGGAGGTGTCGAGTACCTGCTGAAGAAAAATGGCGTTACGGTCATTACCGGCACCGCCCGGCTGCGTGGTAAGGGGCAAGTCACGGTCGCCGATCCCCGAGGAGAAGAGCGAGACTATCGCGCGGGTCATGTGATCCTTGCGACTGGTGCCCGGCCGCGAGCGTTGCCAGGAGTAGAGCCAGATGGTGAGCGAATCTGGACCTATTTTGAGGCCCTGCAGCCTGAGCGCTTACCGGAGTCTCTATTAATCATCGGATCAGGGGCCATCGGAGTCGAGTTCGCCAGCCTTTATAACGATCTTGGCAGCAAAGTGACGCTGGTCGAACAAGCCGCGCAGATTCTGCCCGTTGAAGACGCCGAAGTCTCCGCTACCGTGCGTAAATCGTTCGAACGACGCGGTATACACGTCCATTGCCAAACGCTGCTGACGCAGGTACAGCGCACCGATACGGGCGTGCGCTGCACCCTGAAAACCACCGGCGCCGAACAGACCCTGGAAGTCGAACGTGTGCTGTTGGCAGCGGGCGTACAGCCTAATGTGGAAGGCCTGGGGCTGGAAGCGCTGGGAGTCGAGTTGGACCGCGGGTTTATCAAGACGGATGCAGCTTGCCGAACCAACGTATTTGGGCTCTATGCTATCGGCGATGTGGCCGGCCCGCCGTGTCTGGCGCACAAAGCCAGCCACGAAGGCGCGATCTGCGTCGAGACGCTGGCCGGCGTCGAAGGCGTACGCCCTCTTAACCGCGACTATGTGCCCGGTTGTACCTATGCCCGGCCACAGATTGCCAGCCTGGGCTTGACAGAGGCGAAGGCTCGCGAGACGGGACGGCCAATCAAGATCGGTAAGTTCGCATATCAGGGGAATGGTAAGGCGCTGGCCAGCGGGGAGACGGAGGGTTTTGTAAAGACTGTTTTCGACGCCGAAACCGGCGAACTGCTGGGCGCGCATATGGTTGGTGAGCAGGTCACTGAACAGATCCAGGGTTTTGGTATCGCGCATCATCTGGAGGCCACAGATGAGAGTCTCTTATCGATGATCTTTGCTCATCCAACGCTTTCTGAAGCCATGCATGAATCCATCCTTGCCGCCAGTGGTCAGCCGCTGCATCAATAATGACAATATAAACCCGGCATTCAGCGCCGGGTTTGTCTGAGGCTTTAAGGCCGTCTGAAAAGGGCAATGCTGCGCCCGGCCAGAACAAAATCAATTGTCTCGGTAATGATGACGCCGTCCGTTTTTTCTTCAGCGGTCGACAGCTCAAGAACCCAGCCGCCTTCGCCAAACTGCGGGATCTGGAACGGAACATCGCCCTCAAAGGGATTGAACAGCATCAGCACGTCATGCCAGATGCCCTCCTCCTGTTCAAGGTCGGGTCGGCTGATGGCGAGACCTAACGTCGAACCTTCATCCCATTGTTCAGATTGCTGCAGACCGCCGCCGGCGTTAAACCAGCGTATCTCGAGCCCGTCACGCCAGCTTTCGCGGCGTAAAAGCGGTTGCTCCGCACGCAGCGCTATCAGACGCTGGGTGAAATGGCGCAACGCATGGTCCTGCTCGGACTGTGCTTCCCAGTTAACCCATGAAATCTCGCTGTCCTGGCAGTAGCCGTTATTATTGCCCTGCTGAGAACGGCCAAACTCATCGCCGGCCAGCAGCATCGGCGTACCGTGGGAGAATAATAACGTGGTCAGGAAATTCCGCTTCTGGCGTTCGCGGACGGCGACGATATCCTGGTTTTCCGTCGGGCCTTCTTCGCCATAATTGCAGGAGCGGTTGTCATTATGCCCGTCGTTATTGTCCTCACCGTTGGCTTCATTATGCTTCTCGTTATACGAAACCAGATCGTTCAACGTAAAGCCGTCATGGGCGGTAATAAAATTGACGCTGGACCACGGACGACGGCCGCGTAAATCGTACAGATCGCCGGAGCCCAGTAAACGGGCGGCAAAGTCATTGGAAACATTATCCCCCTTCCAGTATTCCCGCACCGTATCACGATATTTATCGTTCCACTCGCCCCAGCCAGGCGGAAAACCGCCGACCTGATAACCCCCGGGACCGATATCCCATGGCTCACCAATCAGTTTAAGCTTCGATAAAACCGGATCCTGGGTTACCGCATCGAAGAACCCGCCTCGCGGATCGAAGCCCTCGGGTTCGCGTCCGAGAATGGTCCCCAGATCAAAACGAAAGCCGTCGACGTGCATGGCTTGAGCCCAGTAACGTAGCGAATCCATGACCATCTGCAGCACCCGGGGATGCGAGGTATTCACCGTGTTCCCCGTCCCGGTATCATTTATGTAATAGCGATGCTGATCCGGCATCGTCCGGTAGTAGGAAAAATTATCGATGCCTTTAAATGAGAGCGTCGGTCCCAGCTCATTGCCTTCCGCGGTGTGGTTGTAAACCACGTCAAGGATCACTTCGATACCGGCATCATGAAATGCGCGCACCATGTCGCGGAAGCCCGCGATACCCGTGGGTCCGTAGTAACGGGACGCGGGAGCGAAGAAGCCCAGCGTATTGTAACCCCAGAAGTTTTTTAGCCCTCTGTCGAGCAGATGCTGATCGTCCGGAAACCAGTGTACGGGAAGCAGCTCAACGGAAGTGATGCCCAGGCTCTTGATATAATCGACGGAAGCCTGATGCCCAAGCCCCTCAAATGTGCCGCGCAGCTCCGGGGGAAGCGCCGGATTGCGCTGGGTAAAACCCTTCACATGCGTTTCGTAGATAACCGCATGCGGCCAGGGGACGTCGGGGCGATTTTCCCCCTGCCAGTCGAAGGCATCCGGGTCGACAACCTTGCATTTTGGCGTAAAAGGCGCGCTATCGCGGGTATCAAAGCTCAGATCTTTCTCCTCATGGCCCATCTCGTAGCCGAAATGCGCATCGTTCCATTCAATATCGCCTTCCAGCTCCCGCGCGTAGGGATCGATAAGCAATTTATGTGGATTAAAGCGATGGCCGTTCTCCGGATCGTACGGCCCATAAACCCGATAACCGTATAAGGCTCCGGGCTGCAGACCGGGTACGTAGCCGTGCCAGATTTCGTGTGTATATTCAGGTAGTTCAAGCCGGGCTATTTCCGTTTTTCCGCAAGGATCGAATAAGCACAGCTCAACCCGCTCAGCGTGCGCTGAAAACAGCGCGAAGTTCACGCCCTTTCCGTCAAAATTAGCCCCCAGCTGCTGGCCGTCCCCGGGCTCTATTGCAAACGTTTCTTTCATTGACACTATTCCTCTCTACTTTTCTTTTCACTAATAAGCGTTACTAACCACCCCGTTGCTGACGCCAGATCGAGCGCCTCTTCGACAAGACGGTTTTCGCCGGTTAACGCATCGCGATAATGTCGTCCTGCCAGATCTTCGGGTATGGCTACCGCAGTGTTGCCCCACAGCCTGGCCGGGGAATCAGCCAACCCGTGCGCCGCGACGTCAAAGGCCAGGCGAGGAACCACCACGATAAGGGCCTCCTCGTCGTTGATGCGCGCGTAGGCGATAAGATTCTCTTCCCTGTCACCGGTGACCTTTAATGGTACCCAGTCACCATAATGGAAGAGCGCGAAATGCCGCTGCCTTAACCTGAGAAACGACGCGGTGACGTACTGCTTCAGCTGTCCGTCTCGCCATGCGTTTTCGCTATTAAACAACTCAGGACCTTCGCTATCGAGGTTATGCGCCAGGACGGCGAAGTCAGGTTCACGTCGGTTATCCGGATCGACGAGGCTGAAGTTCAGCGCCTCGCTCCCCTGATAAATATCCGGTACGCCGGGCGCGGTCAGTTTGATGACCGTCTGGCTGAGGCTGTTCACCAGGCCGGCACGGATAAAAGGCTGCAGGGCGGTGTGAAAATCGTTGAGAAAGAGCGAATTATCCGCAGCGAACAGCTGTTGCGCATAGTTCAGCACAACGCTTTCATAGCTCTCATTGCTGTCGATCCAGTCGGTTCTTTGCTTGGCCTCGCGCAGCGCTTTTTCCATAAAAGCAAGAAAACGCGTCTCGAGTGCTTTCAGCCCTGCGGTATCGTCGGGCAGCAGCGTTGCAGGCCACACGCCGGCGAGCGCCTGATAGATCATCCACGTATCCGCCGCGTTCGGCGCCGTACCGTCGTTCAAAAAACGCACCTGGGTTTGATTCATCTGACGCCAGCGCGCAAGGTTTTCCGCCCACAGCTGCGGTGCTTCCGTCAGGGTGTAAAGCCGGGCGCGCGCATCTTCCCCGCGTTTAGTATCGTGCGTCGATGTTCCCAGCAGCGCGTCGGGCTGGCGGGCAAGACGAATGCGCATCTCCTGGTGAAAACGAGAGAGAGAAAATGCGCGAGGAGTAGGATCGGCCCCGACTTCGTTCAATGCCAGGTCGAGGTTATGGCGAAAGAACAGCGTATCCTCGACCGATTTAGCCATCAACGGCCCCGTCAGCTGCTGAAAGCGGGTTCTGAAGAGTGACGCGGTGTCGAGGCTACTTTCGTGCAGATTGCCGGTCAGGATGGCGATAATGACCTCAAGCGCCCTGGCATCGGGTTTGTCTTCCCTGGCGTTCACCTGGTCAACCACCCGGTTTAACAGCGTAATATCGCCTGCGGTCAGCCCTTCGGCGGTACCGTAGGTACGATAGACCGGGAAGGCCAGCAGCAGTTCACGCAAGGCATGGCGCAGCGCGTCGCTCTCAACCGCCATGCTATTACGCTCCGCCAGCTCGGTGGCCAGCCGCAATAAGGTGGTAAATTCACCCTCAAAATTGCGATCCACCATCAGTCCTTTCGCCTCGCGCAGCGCGGTGTGGCGATCTATCGCTCCGCCGAGCGCTTCGTCATGAACCTGCTGCAGCTGATCGAGGTTATTGTCATCCACCAGCACTTCCGCCAGCGAAGCGATAAACTCATATCCTGTGGTGCCGGAGACGGGCCAGTCGGCGGGCAGCTGCTCGCCTTTGGCGAGGATTTTTTCCACCGTAATGTAGCACTCTGGCCCGGCTGCCTGGCGCAGGCGCTGCAAATACCCCAGCGGGTCGGCAAGGCCATCGATATGGTCAATGCGCAGACCATCGACGATGCCAGAATGCACCAGTTCAAGGATAAGCCGGTGGGTGTCGTCAAACACCGCCGGGTCTTCAACCCTGACGCCAATCAGGCCGGTAATTTCAAAAAAGCGCCGCCAGGAGAGCTGCCTGGGCGCTTCCCGCCAGGACATCAGCCGCCAGCTTTGCGCCTCGTGCAGCGCCAGAATGGCGTCGCGATCCGGAGATGTTAGTAGTTGCTCACCTGTCGACAGGGTTTGAGGATTCAGGGGCCAGGCCTGGTCATAGTAGACGAACGCCGGCTTCCCGGTTTCCGGATCGCGTTTTAGCGCGAGCGCCCCGCTCTCCAGCTCTGCCTCAAAGGTATCCCCCAGAAACGGCAGCGTAACGGGACGCGTCCAGTCAATATCGAAATAATGGGCCCAGGCGCTGTTTTTGCCCTGCTCGATGACGTCCCGCCACCAGCGATTCTCCAGCGAGGTCGCCATATGGTTGGGAACAATATCCAGAATCAGGCCAATTTGCGCGTTTCGCAGCGCCTTGACCATCCGGTCAAACCCTTCGCGGCCCCCGATGGCTGGGTCGATCTCGTTAGGATCGGTAATATCATAGCCATGGGTTGACCCGCTGGTTGCCGTAAAAATCGGCGAAGCGTAAAGATGGCTGATTCCCAGGTCTTTGAGATACGGCGCCAGCGCCGCCGCGCGATCGAAGGTCATGCCGTTACGGAACTGAATACGATAGGTTGCGGAAGGGATCATGATGAGGCTTCTCCATGTGCAAAACGGACAACAATACTGTTTGGCGATAACGCCTCCTGCCGCTCCGGCCAGCTAAAAATGACCTCGCCCGGTATTTCCGGCATCGCGGCCCGCTCCTCGCCGATATTCAGCGCCACGGAGAGCGTGCCGCCGGAGAATTGCCAGCTCACCGCCAGCGCCTGCGCCGCCGCGTGCAGGATCATGCCCTCCGCGGCCCCTCCCGCCGCGAGCAGCGGGACAATATAGCGATGGCGCAGCTGGATAAGGTGGCGCGTGAAGCGCAGCCAGGCTTTCCCCTCCTCGCTTGCCGCCTTCTGCCAGTCGAGCTTAGAACGGATAAAGGTCCGGGGATCGTTCGGGTCAGGGACTGGTGCATCGTGTCCCGCGTGCCCGGCAAACTCTTTAGCCCGCCCTTCCCGCACCGCCTTCGCGAGGTCGCCATGAAAATCGGTAAAGAACAGAAAGGGGTTCGTCTCCGCAAACTCTTCGCCCATAAACAGCAAAGGAATGTGGGGCGACAGAAGCAATGCGGCGAGCAGAACGCGCGTTTTCCCGGCGCCGGCAAGGGAAATCAGCCTCTCCCCCTGCGCACGGTTCCCGGTCTGATCGTGATTCTGAATAAAGTCGACAAAAAACTGCGGCGGCTGAGCGGCGCAGGCCACGCCGCGTGGCTTTCCGGTTTGCGCAGAAAGCTCACCCTGGTAGACAAACCCTTCGGCCAGCGCCCTTGCGACATTCTTTGCCGGCTGATGCGCAAAATCCTGATAATAGGCGTGCGTTTCGCCGGTCGCGAAAACGTGGGCGGCGTTATGAAAGTCATCGTTCCACTCGGCGGTAAAGAGCGGCGTCTGTCCGTTCTCATCGCGCGGATGGAGGAAAATCACGTTCCGGCTGTCTTCGGTGGTGAGGTGGATATGGCGGTCGGGAATCGCGGCGCGGATATTTTCGGCTATTTCTATCAGTACGTGCCTGGCGGAGCGATCTTCAATCTGATCGATAGCATCAAAGCGCAGCCCATCGAGCTGGTATTCGGTCAGCCAGAACAGCGGCGCCTCGGTAATATACTGCCGCACGGCCTCGGTTTCATAGGCGATAGCGTTACCCCACGGGGTCATCCGGTCCTGATGAAAAAAGCCCGGCAACAGCAGAGAGAGATAGTTGCCTTCCGGGCCAAAATGGTTCAGTACGATATCGAGAACCACCGATAGCCCTAACCCGTGGGCGGCATCAATAAAGGCGTGAAAATCCTCCGGTGCGCCATACGCTGCGTGCGGCGCATAGAGTAATACGCCGTCGTAACCCCAGCCGCGGGAACCGCCAAACTGGGCTACGGGCATGACCTCTATCTGGGTGATCCCCAGCTCCGCCAGATAAGGCAGCTTTTCGATGGCGGCCAGAAAGGTGCCATCCGGCGTAAAGGTGCCCGGATGAAGTTCATATATCACGGTTTCTTCCCACGGACGCCCTTTCCAGCCAGCGTTAACCGGCTGAAAACGCCTGGGGTCGATGACCACCGAAGGGCCGTTAACATCATCGCGTTGCGCGCGCGACGCCGGGTCCGGAATGCGCGTGCCGTCGGCTAAACGGAGCATATATTCATCACCATGCTTTACGCCGGGGACGTCAATCTGGAACCAGCCCTCTCCCGCGGCGTCCATCGGAATATCCCGCCCCGTCAGGCTCAGCGTCATCGTTTTTTGACCTTCGGCCCAGACGCGAAAGCGGACTGTGTACGCGGCAATGAACTCCGCCCCCCAATGTTTTTTAAATACTCTGGATTCCATTAAATATCCTCAAATGACCTGTGGAAAATGCGGCATGAATATAAGATTAGACCAGGTTTAAACGCGTGCGCTGTTGCTGGCGAGGCTGATATTTTTAAAGGCGTTGTCTATGATTAATAAATCGCTTAAAAAACAAGGAATGCTATGCAGATTCGTAAAGGATTAAATTCCGACCTGGCTCGTCTGGAATATTGTGATTTTTCCTTCACCGTCAGCCAGATTGCCACCGGCCCCTTTGTCAATAATGATCTGAAAATTGAAACACTTCCCAGCACTTATAATAAAACCTATGAACTGGATATCCAGACGCTGGAAAACCACTGCGTTAATCCGGATGCTATATTTTTAATCGCGGAAACCGACGCGGGGCAAGTGGCCGGATTTATCACCGCTTCCTTGATCTGGAACAAATTTATTTCGGTGGATTATATCGCCATCGAGCGCTCACAGCGCAGAACGGGCGCGGCCAACAAGCTCATGGCGGCAGCCCATATATGGGCTCGGAGCATGAGCGCGGCGGGATTAAAGCTGGAAACCCAGAACGTCAACGTTCCCGCCTGCCTTTTCTATCGAAATTATGGCTTTACCCTGGGCGGATACGATCGTTATCTCTACAGCGCGTTACCGGAAAAAGATGAAATTGCGTTGTTCTGGTATTACATGTTGACTTAAAAGCCAGGTAAATAATTCCTGGTTTTACGATGTTAATTATTCCTGGTTTGCGCTTTTTTTATCGCCCCAACGCAGTCATTGACTAATCTTAAATTTCATTTATTAAGGAGGCCGGTATGACAACAGGAAATAACCCAACGCTACACTATCCACTTCCGCCGTTTGTCGAGCAGCCGCAGCAGCCCCCGGGGCTGGCATCCGAAATGAAGCCCCTTCCCGATCACGGAGAGACCAGCTATACCGGTTCCGGAAAGCTGGCGGGGAAAAAAGCGCTGATTACCGGCGGTGATTCGGGAATTGGTCGGGCTGTCGCGATTGCCTACGCGCGGGAAGGCGCGGATGTCGCTATCGGCTACCTGCCGGAGGAGGAGTCCGACGCGGCTGCCGTTATCGCGCTGATCCAGGCCGAGGGAAGAAAAGCCGTCGCCATTCCCGGCGATATTCGGATTGAGTCATTTTGCGATACCCTGGTTGAAAAAGCGGTCGCTGAGCTGGGCGGGCTGGATATTCTGGTCAACAACGCCGGCAGGCAGCAGTATTGTGAATCCATTGAGGCGTTAACGACCGCCGCGTTTGACGCCACGTTTAAAACCAACGTTTATGCGCCCTTCTGGATAACCAAAGCCGCGCTTCGTCATCTCTCTCAGGGGGCGGCGATCATTAACACCTCTTCCGTGCAGGCGTTTAAACCCAGTGAGATCCTGCTGGATTATGCCCAGACCAAAGCCTGCAACGTGGCGTTTACCAAATCGCTGGCTAAGCAGCTTGGTCCGCGCGGTATCCGCGTTAACGCCGTGGCGCCCGGCCCGTACTGGACTCCGCTGCAGTCAAGCGGCGGCCAGCCGCAAGAGAAAGTTCAGCAGTTTGGTGAGGATACGCCGCTCGGCAGGCCGGGACAGCCGGTCGAGATTGCGCCCCTTTACGTTCTCCTCGCCTCAGATGCCTGCTCGTACGCTTCCGGTCAGGTCTGGTGCTCAGACGGCGGTACCGGCGTCGCATAAAAGAAGCGTTCGCCGCTGTCGCGCGCTGTTCCAGCTCGCCGCAGCGGCGAACGCTAGCCGCAGAGAAGAAACTGGATGAGAGTAATCAGCAAATAAAAACCGCAGACGATTTGCAAAACTCTCCAGCCCCACCTGAAATAACGCCACTGATAACGCTCCCTGGCATTCGCCTGCGCAATAGTGGGTTCCAGGACCTGCTTTTTCTGCTTCCTTCTAACCATGCTCCAGCCCCACCCGACAATGGTCAGGATGACGATAACTTTATAAAGGATAATGTTGTCCATGCCGCCGCCATTTCATGATGGGATAAATCTCCCCGCCAGTGTAGCGCACTTCCCGCCTCGTTACCTGCATTCCTTATTTACGTTTAAATGCGTTTACGATGGAACACTCTTGCTTTGTCAGCGTTGCTGACGCAAGCCTCACCCTGGAATAATCTTATATATGTCAGAAAGGTGAATTGGGGCTTTTCTATTTATTAAATATGTAGTAACGAGGCGCGGGTAATATTAGCAGTCTTATTATTCAAAAAGTTAAAATTTGCAAAAACAGGCGCAACCGCTAAAATAATTATGAGCTAACTCACTTAACAGGGAGATATTATGGGTTTTTGGCGAATTGTGTTGACGATTATTCTACCCCCGCTTGGCGTACTGCTGGGTAAAGGCTTTGGTTGGGCGTTTATCCTCAATATTATTTTAACGATCCTCGGCTATATTCCAGGCCTTATCCACGCTTTTTGGGTTCAGACCAAAAACAGCTAATCAGAGCCATTATCACCGGCCATCAAACGGAATCAGAGAGTTCGCAGGAGCAATTTTATGCTTAAACACTTAACCGCTATCGCTTTTCTGGCTGCATCCACCCACGCCATGGCGCAAACCGATATGACGCTGGACGGTCTGGCCAAAAAGGAACCGGCAGCCTTTAGCCAGATGGTTAAAGGGCATACCCTGCCCGCCTGGATAAAGTCCGGCGGCACGGGCTCGCCTGCCCGGACGGTGAAGCTTGGCGCCGAGGTCTATCAGGTATTCAGCGTCTGCAAGCCCCACGACTGCGCAGCGGAGCGCTTCGCCGTGCTGTGGTCGGAAAAATCCGGAGAGATGTCCGGGCTTTATTCCGCCGTTGACGAAAAAACCGCCCAGGAGACACTGACTTGGCTGAATGTTGGAGATGAACGCTCTATCGATGGCAAGACGGTGCTCTTTGCCGCCCTGAGCGGCAGCCTGGAGAACCATCCGGATGCGTTTAACTACCCGTAGTAAAACGCTGAGGCAATAATTTCGCGCCTTCTGCCGTACAACCCCAGGGTCTGGACGGCAGAATCTCTCCCCCGACGTTCAGCGCAGCCTACAGCGAGATGCCGGCGAACGACATAAACCCCAGCGACATTAAGCCGGCGGTAATAAATACGCTGCCTAAACCGCGTAAGCCTTTCGGCATATTGGCATATTTCAGCTTTTCACGAATGCCGGCCAGCGCCACAATCGCCAGCGCCCAGCCAATACCGCACCCGGTGCCATAAGTCAGTGATTCAAGGAAGCTGTATTCACGCTGCACCATAAAAATCGTCGCGCCGAAAATGGCGCAGTGGATAGTTAACAGCGGCAGGAACGGCCCCAGAGCATGGTTTAACGCGTGGAAATATTTGTCGATCACCATTTCGAGGATCTGCACCAGCGCCGCAAGAACGCCGATAAACGTGATGAAATCGAGGAAGCTCAGGTCAACCCCTTCGATCAGGGCGTTCTCTTTCAGCAGATAATGGTAAATCAGGTTGTTAATCGGCGTCGCAATGGCCAGCAGCGCCGTCACGGTTACCCCGAGGCGAAATGCGACATCGATTTTTTTGGAGATAGCGAGAAAAGTACACATCCCGAGGAAAAAATTGAGCGCCATATTTTCAACGAAAACCGCGCGGATAAAAATATTGAGATGAGATTCAAACAAGACAACCTCCATGTTGTTGAGTTGTTTCTCAATAATGTCAAATTTTCAGCTTGAACGGGTCATTATTACTCGGTTTTGCCGAGTCGATCACCTTTTAATTTCCTGTGTTTTGCGTAGGCAAGAGCGTCGCCTTTAGGGCCTTCCTGACTCGCTAAACGAGCGAGGAAGCATCTGAATAAACGCATCGACCGGCACCGGTTTAGAAAAGTAATAGCCCTGATAGAGGGTAATCCCCATATTTTTGAGCATCGTGAGCTGCTCCTTATCCTCGATGCCCTCAGCAATAATCTGGCAATGAAACTTCCTGGCCAGATTAACCATATTCTTCACCACCAGCGCGGAAGCCGTGTTGGTCACAATGTTGAGGGTAAAGACCTTATCGATTTTGATAATCTCAGGATTAAATTGCTGGATGTAGCTGTAGTTCGCGTAGCCGGTACCAAAATCATCCAGCGAAAACTGGACGCCGATACGCCTGAGTTTGTCCGTCACCGCTGATGTTTGCCGGGTATTCTCGATCGACTCGCGCTCGGTTATCTCCAGAACAAGGCGGACTTGCGCCTCTTTCATCTGCTGGATAAACGTCTGGCACAGGGTCACTATTTCGTCGTCCTGAAAGTTTACCGAACTGGTGTTAAAGCAAATAAACAACCCTCCAGGGATAACGGATTGATGGCGCCGAAGCTGACGGATCACCTCGGCAAAGCAAATCGCCGTCACGTCTTTAATCAAGCCGGTCTGCTCTGCCACGGAAATAAATTTATCCGGCGCAATAAATCCCTGCTTCGGATGTTCCCAGCGCACCAGCACCTCACCGCCGATAACCGCTCCGCTGTCATTGTTGATAATCGGCTGAATATAGGGCTTGAGCTGCTTCAGTTCGATAGCCTTTCTGAGCTGATACTCAATCGTATTCCGGTAGCGGAGGTAGTTTCTGAATAAAAAGGTGAGCAGCAAGGAGGCCAGAATAATGGCGATAAGCGTGTGTTGCTCATAGCGGATAAACGCCCCGACGCCAGAGGCGTAGCCGCGGTCGGCAATAACCGAATAGGTAAACAGCTCAGAGGCCAGGCGCACGGGAACCTTGATATCCGGCGTCGCCGTCACTTCCCCTTTGCGGGTCATTATCCGATCGCCAACCTGAAGATAGAGATGCGCATCGCCATCAAGAACGGTCAAAATGTTGTATAAATAATAGCCGTCAACGCCAACCAGAATCGTATTTCCCCGCTCATCCTGTTCGCTGTAAACCATCAAGGGATGAAACGGCGTGATTTCGCTGCCGCTCAGCAGGCGCAGAGCGCCATGCGTATACTGGCGACGATCGAACTGAAATTTACGCCCGCCAAAAACCGAGGTGCAGTATATTTCGTTATCCTTACCTAAATTCACCGTGCGCACATCGGGAATGGTGGCCACCAGCGTACGCAGCTCCGTCAGGACATTCTCGCTACAGCTTTTACCATAAAAAGGCTCAGCCCGATCGGCTGCCTGCTCCGCATGGGAGACGGTCACATCAAGGCTGGCTATCGCCTGCTGCAGGCGCGAATGGATATCTTGATCCACCTTTTTTTGCATTTGCCAGTAGCAAAGCCCGGTGCCCAGGCTCAGTAGCGCAATCAGAAACAGGAGTATCCACAGACGATGGCGTGATGATGAGTAGTTCATTGTGCTAATCCAGTTTGACTCGCCGGAAAAGGCCAAAGGTCAATTGTTTGGCCAAATTTTAATAAGTCCTGTTTATACTCGCCCTGAACCGATCAAGTTTTAATGCATATCAATGATATATCATGGCAAACCATTGCGCGGCGCAGGAGGCGTTTTCTGCGTCTGAGGTTTGCGTGCTTATGCCGCCGCATCTGTAGCTAAATGATTGACTTAAAGCCGAATAATACGAAAATGACTCTTTTGTGCGATGACCAGAAAAGCTGGCAAATATGATGACGATCCGCTCTCGTAAGTTTATTCTGAACAAGGTGAAAATATCCGCGGTAGCTATAGCTGCCGCGCTGCTGTTAGCCCACTGCGGTAGCAAACCGCCCGTTTCTCTTGTCACGCCCATGCCGCCCGCGACCCGCCAGCCGACGTTGCCCAAAAGCCAGGAGCCGGTGCGCGGCGTCTGGCTGACGACCGTGTCGCGCCTCGACTGGCCGCCGCTGGAATCCGTCAATGGCGGCATTAGCGCCGAACGCCGCATCGCCCTGCAGCAGCAGGCGCTGGTTGCCAAGCTGGATAATTTAAAAAGCCTCGGCATTAACACCGTCTTCTTCCAGGTGAAACCGGATGGCACCGCGCTCTGGCCATCGAAGATTCTGCCGTGGTCCGATATGCTGACCGGCAAAATCGGTGAGGATCCGGGCTACGATCCGCTCAAGTTTATGCTGGATGAAGCTCACAAGCGCGGCATGCGCGTTCATGCCTGGTTTAACCCCTATCGCGTCTCGGTCAATACGCGGCCGAAAACCGTCACCGAACTGAACAGCACGCTGTCGCAGGTTCCCGCCAGCGTATACGTCCTGCACCCTGAGTGGATTCGCACCTCCGGCGATCGCTTCGTGCTCGATCCGGGCATTCCGGAAGTCCGCGACTGGATCACCAGCATCGTGGCCGAGGTTGTGGAGCATTACCCGGTTGACGGCGTCCAGTTCGACGATTACTTCTACACCGAATCACCGGGATCGGCCCTTAACGACAACCGGACGTTCCAGCAGTACGGCCAGGGCTTTGCCGCGAAAGCGGACTGGCGGCGGCACAACACGCAGCTGCTGATTGAGCAGGTTTCCCGCACCATCAAGCAGCTGAATCCCGATGTTGAATTTGGCGTCAGTCCGGCAGGCGTCTGGCGCAACCGCTCCCACGATCCGGCGGGTTCGGATACCCGCGGCGCAGCGGCCTACGATGAGTCGTATGCGGATACCCGCCTCTGGGTCCAGCAGGGATGGCTGGACTACATCGCGCCGCAGATTTACTGGCCTTTCGCCCGCGAAGCGGCCCGCTACGATGTGCTGGCAAAGTGGTGGGCTGACGTGGTGAAACCCACCCATACCCGCCTCTATATCGGCGTGGCGCTGTACAAAGTTGGCGAGCCATCGAAGAACGAACCTGACTGGATGATTAGCGGCGGCGTGCCGGAGCTGAAAAAGCAGCTTGATCTGAATGAATCCATGCCGCAAATTCAGGGCACGATTTTATTCAGAGAGAATTACCTCAATCAGCCGCAAACCCAGCAGGCCGTTAACTACCTGAAAAGCCGCTGGGGAAGCTGATGCACTCACCTGACAGGCCAGGAACCTGGTATCAACCCCACCGGAGGATGTATGTTGAAAAAATCGATCGTCGCCTTTTCCTTGTTCTGCGCTCTGACGCCCGCCGTTTTTGCGGGCAACAGTGAAAATGAACAGCTGAATAAAAAGAATGTTATTGATTTTTATAATAAAGCGTTAAATGACAAAGACTTTGCCGCCGCCAGACCCTATCTGGGAGACCACTACGTACAGCATAACCCGATGGCGAAAGACGGCGTTGCAGGCTTTGAGCAATTTATCGCCTTCCTGAAGAACAAATATCCCGACTCGCACAGCGAAATTAAGCAGGCGTTTGTCGACGGCGATCATGTGATCCTGCACGTTGAGGTCACCGGTCGCGAGCCGGGCGTGACGCGGGCGATTATCGATATCTTCCGCGTCGACGAGCAGCATAAAATCGTTGAACACTGGGACGTGACCCAGAACGTTCCGCAAAAAACCGCCAGCGGCAACGGCATGTTTTAAATCCTGAGCAGGCGTTTCCTGCTCATCCCCCCTCGCTTTCCCCGTTTACTCTTCGTACAGATGAACGCTTGTTTAAACAGTTTATTTACTTTACTGTAAAGTAAATAAACTGGCGGAGTGAATCTGATGATTAACAAAGAAAAATGGGGAAAGCTTTTTTATTTCATTGCATTAGCCATTTTCCCCTGCGCGATGAACGCCGCTTTACCCAGCCTGCCCGCGCAGGGCGCCCCGCTCTATGACGCCTGCTCGCACCTACAAGAACCGTCCGAGGCCTGGCGCTGTCGCGCCCTGCTCATTAGCCAGCGCGTGGAACAGCGGCAACGCTATCTGCACTTTTTACTGCAGCAGAATATTTTCAGCATTCAAACCTACGACTATCTGTGGAGTGAGTACCAGCGTACGACGTCATGTTCTGAGATCGGCGACTTCTTGATGAGCAAAGTCCACGATGAGGCATTCCATGGGCTGCCCTTTACCCCGATTCCGTCCGACGATGCGATAAACGCGCCATCCGCCGTGTTTGCTCTGCAAGCATCCCTTAACTGACCGAAGGTGCACCACGATGCTGGCTCGCTTTTTTGTGTTTCGCCCAGTTTTCGCCGCCGTCATCGCCATCTGTATTATGGCGGCCGGCGCCCTTGCCCTGCTGACCCTGCCGGTTGAACAGTATCCGGATATCGCCCCGCCCGGCGTCAACGTCACGGCAAACTACCCCGGCGCCTCGGCTGAAACCGTGGAAGACAGCGTGACGCAGGTGCTGGAGCAGCAGATTAAAGGCATCGACGGCCTGCTTTATTTTTCCTCCAGCAGCAGTTCAGCGGGCCAGGCGCGCATTAGCCTCAGTTTTGATCAGCGCATTAACCCTGACATGGCGCAGGTACAGGTGCAAAACGCCGTCAATCAGGCTATCACGCGCTTACCGCAGGAGGTGCAGCAGCAAGGGATCGCGGTGACCAAATCACAGGGAGACAGCCTGATGGTGGTGGCCCTGTATGACCAAAGCAGGTCGTTAACCAGCCTCGATATTAGCGACTTTCTCGTCAGTTCCCTGCAGGAGCCGCTGAGCCGGGTTGAAGGCGTAGGAGAAACCACCGTTTTCGGCGCCCAGTATGCAATGCGCATCTGGCTCAATCCGCTGCAGCTGACCAGCTACGGTCTGATGCCCTCCGACGTGCAGGCCGCCATCGAGGCGCAGAATTCGCAGGTCACCAGCGGTGAAATCGGTTCGCTGCCCACGCTGGAGGGGCAGTATCTGAACGCAACGGTCACCACCCAGTCCCGCCTTGAGCGTCCGGAACAGTTCGAAAATATTATCCTGCGTACCCACAGCGACGGCTCGGTGGTCTATCTGCGCGATGTCGCCCGGGTGGAGATCGGCGCGGAAAACTATCAAAACCAAACCACGCTCAACGGTTTCCCCTCCGCCGGGATCTCAATTCAGCTGGCCTCGGGGGCTAACGCGCTGGCGACGGCGGAGAAGATCCGGGCGGAGGTCGAACGCCTGACGCCGCGCTTTCCGCAAGGCGTTGTCGCCGCTTACCCGCGCGACAGCACGCCGTTCGTGACGGTCTCTATTGAAAGCGTGGTGCGTACGCTGATTGAGGCGATTCTTTTTGTGGTGGCCGTCATGTACCTCTTTCTTCAGAGCTGGCGGGCTACGCTGATCCCGACGCTCACGGTGCCGGTGGTTCTGCTCGGCACCTTCGGCATCCTCAGCCTGCTGGGCTACAGCATTAATACCCTCACCCTGTTTGCGATGATTCTGGCAATCGGTTTGCTGGTTGATGACGCCATTGTGGTGGTGGAGAACGTTGAACGCCTGATGGCGGAGGAGGATCTTACCCCGCCTGAAGCCACCCTGCGCTCGATGAATGAGATCACCGGCGCGCTGATTGGCATCGCGCTGGTTCTCTCTGCGGTATTTATCCCGATGGCGTTTTTCGGCGGCTCGGTGGGGATTATCTACCGCCAGTTCAGCGTCACCATCGTCTCGGCAATGGCGCTCTCTGCGCTGGTGGCGTTAACCCTGACGCCGACGCTGTGCGCCCATCTGCTTAAACCCGGGCACCTTAAAAAAGGGCGATTCTTCACCTGTTTCAACCGCGGCGTCGCCGCCAGCCAGAACCGTTACCTCGCCATACTCCGGCGGATAATCGTTCGCCCGCTCCGCTTTGTGCTGCTGGCCCTGACGCTGACGCTTTTGATGCTCTGGCAGTATCAGAAGCTGGCCAGCGGCTTTCTGCCCGAAGAGGATCAGGGCGCGGTGATGGTTCAGTTTACGCTCCCATCCGGTTCGCCGATGGCGATGACCGAGGCGGTCGGCGCGGACATTACCCGCTATTTCATGGCCGAGGAGGAGGATAACCTCAACGTCATCTTTATGGTCACCGGCAGAAACAACGCCGGCAGCGGGCAGAACGTCGGGATGGCCTTCGCCGAACTAAAGCACTGGGACGCGCGCCCCGGGGAACAGAACAGCGCGCAGGCGATTATCGCGCGGGCGAACCGGTACTTTTTAAAAAACGCCCGGCTGGCCACCATCAGCGTCATGTCGCCGCCTACCGTACGCGGACTCGGGCAGTCGAGCGGCTTTGAACTCTGGCTGCAGGACAGCGCGGAAAACGGCCGCCAGGCGCTCATCGAGGCGCAAACCACCCTCCTCACTGCCGCCAGGCAAACGCCGACGCTGGACGCCGTGCGAATTAACAGCCTGGAGGAGAAAGCGCAGCTGCAGGTGGATATCGACAGACAAAAAGCCCAGGCCCAGGGGCTGGATCAGGCCGCCATCAATAGCACCCTCTCTGCGGCTTGGGGCGGCGTGTACATCAACGATTTTATCGACCGCGGGCGCGTCAAGCGCGTGTATATGCAGGGGGATGCGGCCTGGCGTTCGACGCCGGATAATTTATCCGCCTGGTTTGTCCGCGGCGACAGTAACAACATGGCCTCCTTCGACAGCTTCTCATCATTCCGCTGGTCCACCGGGCCGCAAATGCTCCAGCGGTTTAACGGACTGTCGGCCGTGCAGTTTCAGGGAAACGCGGCGCCGGGAGTCAGTTCCGGTGCGGCGATGGCGACGATGTCCGAACTGGTGGGCGAGCTGAGCGGGTTTGAAAGGCAATGGAGCGGTTTATCCTGGCAGGAGCAGACCTCCTCAGTGCAGACGTTATGGGTATACCTGGCGTCGCTGGCCTTTATGTTTTTGTGTCTCGCCGCCTTATATGAAAGCTGGTCGATTCCTGTCGCCGTACTGCTGATCGTCCCGTTAGGCATTCTTGGGGCCGTGAGCGCTTCGTTGCTCGCCGGATACGAAAACGATATCTACTTTCAGGTCGGTATGCTGACGACCATGGGGCTTTCCGCCAAAAACGCGATTCTGATCGTTGAGTTCGCCCTGGCGCGGTTTCAGCAAGGTAAAACGCTGGCCGACGCGGCGCTGGAGGGCGCTCGCCTGCGCTTGCGCCCCATCGTGATGACCTCACTTGCATTTGTTGTCGGCGTTATCCCTCTGGTACTCTCTACCGGCGCCGGCGCTTCCAGCCAGCGTGAGATTGGCGCCGCGGTGATCGGCGGTATGCTCACCGGGACGCTGCTGACCTTGCTCTTCGTTCCACTCTTTTTCCTGCTGGTACAGCAAGGAATGATGCGCCTTAAAGGGCGCAAACTGTAAGGACTCAATTGATGGGAAATCAACGCGGGCGGCCAATGAAAGCCCGCCCACGCATTTTACAAACCGCCCGTGAGCTGTTTCTCAGCCACGGGCTTGATGTGTCGCTGGATACCATTGCCGCCGAAGCGGGTACCACGCGCCCGACCCTGTACAGCCATTTTCCCGGCGGCAAAGACGCGCTGCTGCTGGAGACGTTCGCGTTTCTCAATGACACCATGCAGCCGCCCCTGCGCCAGCTTTTGCAGGATCGTCAGCAGGATCTTCCCGCGCTGCTGCGCGGGTTTGCAAAAGTGGTGCAACAGCACTTTTATGCGCCGGAGAATATTCACTTTCAGCGCCTGCTGATCCAGGTGCTGGTGCAAAAGCCCGAGCTTTACGTCACGCTCGAACAGCGCCCCTCAGGCCGCGTATTGCAGGCGCTGAGCGATATCCTGGCGCAGAAACAAGACGAAGGTCTGCTGACCCTCAGCGACCCGGAGCTAGAGGCGACGGCGTTTCTCGGTGCGATTATGGGCTATCCGCTGCCGGGGGCCTTAATTGCGCAAAAAGCGGTGGCGCCAGAGAGGCTGGAGCAGCTCGCCGAATGCGCGATTAGCGCCTTCCTCACGGCCTGGGGCTACAGGCAATAATTCAATCAGCGGCTTAAACGCACCTCTCCGGCCCCTGCAGCAGGAGCCGGAGAACGCCTAACTGGCCAGCAGTTCATCGTACAGCGCGCGCAGGCGGGTACGAAGGTAGAGTACCGCTTTATGCTTACGTGAGAGCAGCGCCTGTTCGCTGACGCCGGACTCCTCTGCCAGCTCCCGGTAGCTGTAGCCATGCAGTTCGGTTTTCTCAAAGGCTTCACGCTGGGCGGGCGGCAGCTCCGAGAGCGCCTGACTTAATTCCTCCCAGAGCAGCGCTTTCAGATACTCATCCTCCGGCGTTTGCGCAACGCCAAACAGCGTTTCGGCCAGCTCATCCTCGGGAAAATCGCCCTCCTCCTCGTCGCTGAAACCGCCCGCCAGCGGCAGCTCGCGCTTTTTTCTCGCCCTGTCGGTCATCTCGTTACGCGCCGCCCGGAACAACCAGGCGGCGATATTCTCCACCGGCTGCTCGACGCGAATGAGCTGATACGTCACTTCCTGCAGGATATCGTCCGCCTCATCGCGTAGCGGGGTCCGTCCGCGAATAAAAGCCTTCAGCCGCGACCGGCAGGCATCGAGGGCGGAAACAAGCCGTGATGGCGCCACGATCCTGTTTTTCATTGTGCTCACTCGGGATCCGCGCTTTTAGCCGAACTCTCCTGCTGCGGAGCATGCTCGCTGCGGCGGTCGCGCCAGCCGCAGCGGCCGCGATGCCCGCGGTGGCCAAAGCGCTGCACAAACTCATCGCGCTGCTCCGGGCTCATGTTCATCCAGCGTTCATGCATCCGACGCCGCGCGTTACCGATGCCGAACATTCCCGGGCGAAAGCCGAGGCCGCCGAACAGGATCCGCGACAGCGCCAGCACACCTAACGCCTGCCAGAAGCCAATGCTCTTCACCCCAAGGATGGCCGGCAGCAGCGCATTCCACAGCGACATCACCAGCAGCCCAAGTATGGCGATTAGCGCCACGCCGATAAGAAGCGGCTTCGCCATTCTGTGGCGGCCAAAGCGGTGATGGTGGTGCTGACCGTGCATATCGATATCTCTCATCGTCTGTTTACCTCATTACGCTATTGAATAATTACCCTGTGCGGAGGTAGACGAATGAGCGGACAAAATATTGCTGAGAATAGTAAAAAAATTGACACACTTTATTTGTATGACAAATATTTTTTATGTGATCTCTATCACCTACATGCAGGCGCGACGGCGCTAACGTTACCCGGTGATTCATTGAAAAAGAGGAACTTATGAACGCGGTAAAATCACTAAAAGCCGACTGGGCAATTATTACGCTGATGATTGTTGTCGCCGTCGTTATGTATGGCTATCTGATCCCCAAATACTGGTAATCGACGCCATACCTGTACTGAACCGCCCCTTGCTCAGGGCGGCTCATCATCCCTTCGCCGCTACCGCTTATCGTTGAGCGTCTTAATCAAAAACGGCACCGAGTCGCGTAAAGACGGGTTAACCGTACCGCTATGATCCAGCCCCTCATAAATATGCACGTCCGCACGGGTTCCCGCGCTTTTCACCGCGTCCGCAAAGCGTTTTTGCATTGCCGTCGGCACGTTAATATCCGCGCTACCAATACCGATAAACACCGGGTGATCGATTTTCAGCGTCGGGTAGAGCATGGCGCCCACGCTGGCGTTTAACAGCGAATCCACCCCCGGCTTCAGGGCATTAGCCGCATTCAGACCGGCCTTCATCACTTCATCATTGAGCGGCGTAATGCATAAATTGCTCGCCTCTTTCAGCAGCGGCAGCGCTTTATCCTGGAAATAATCAGCCGGATTGAGCTGCGGGTTGCTATCGGCAGCCGAGAGGTAAATATAGAAAATATAGGGTATTTTCGGGTCGCCGCCGCTCGGCGCTTTGCCGCCTGCCGGCGGAAGAATGTCGGCTGCGGTGGTCCTCTTCTCAAAATACGGCGTTCCGGTCAGCACCGTTGCGCGAACATTCAGCTCCGGCGCGTAGTGGGGTTGATATCCGGCGCTGGCGAACGCGGCGTGCGCGCCCTGCGACTGTCCGACCAGAATGAGTTCATTTTTCAGCGGGAACTGTTTCAGGGCGGCGCGAACGCTATCAAGCACGCTCCACGCTTCGCCGCGGGCATTAAGATAATGGTGCAGGCCAGACGAACCCAGACCGGCATAATCCGGCGCGACCACCGCGTAGCCCAGCGACAGCCAGGTGTTCAGGTACTGCTTATCGCGATCGCTGCGCGGGTTTAACGACGGCGCGCAGTGATTAGCCACGCCCACGGTACCATGGGCCCAGACCACGACCGGCCATCCCCCTTCCGGGGTGGCGCCAAACGGAATAAAGACCGCGGCGGTATCTTCGCGGGCGGTTTTGCCGTCCACGCCGCTGCGGGAGGGATAGCGCAGGAGATACTGCTTTGCCGCTTTGCTTAAGCCATTTCCGGCGCTGAGCGGAGAGACCGCGTCGCTATTATCGGCGGCGGCGCTGGCCGGGACCGCGCTCATGGAGAGCAGTAGCAGCGCAGAGGTGGCGGCGAGGAATTTTTTTGAGAGGGAATACGTCATAACATCCTGTTCCTGAGTGGGGATGCACTTAGTGTAGACCCTGGCAGTTGAATATCAGGTCAATGAAGCCAGCGCGGCGAAATGATTTTCCTGAAGTCTGACCCGCCTCGCTGTTTGCCTGTCACAATAATGATAGCTTTTTATCATTACCCTCAAAGGAAGAGAATCATGTCAGCAAAAAAAGTCACCATGGCGGATATCGCCAAAGAGGCCAGAGTCGGTATCGCGACGGTGGACAGGGTCCTCAATAAACGCACGCCCGTGAAAGAGAGCACCGAACGTAAAGTGCTGGAATCCGCGCGGCGCTTAGGCTTCGCGCTGGAGCAATCCCGCTATCGGCTGGCGGCGGATCGGCCGGCGGTAGCCCTCAGAATGGGCTTCATTCTGCTACAGCAGTCACACTCGTTTTACCATCAGCTGGCGCAGGCGCTGGAGCAGGCGGCGTTACCGTGGCATAGCCCGGCGCAGGCCCCCGCTTTTCTGCATTACGATATTAACGCCATCGACGATATGGCCGCCGCGATCGCCCGTCTGAGCGATACGGTCGACGTTATCGGTATTGTCGCGCTGGATAATCCGCTTATCCGCCATGCGGTCGTGCAGGCCATCGAGAAAGGCGTCCGCGTCTTCACCCTGCTCTCCGATATGAGTATCCCGCAGCGTACCGGCTATATCGGGCTGGATAACCAGAAAGCGGGCCGCACCGCCGGTTGGGCGGTGGACAGGCTGTGCCACGACGACGGCGAAATTGGCATTATCGTCGGCGATAACCGGTTTATTTGTCAGGAAAGCTGCGAGATAAGTTTCCGCTCCTACCTGCGTGAACAGGGCAAAGGCGATCGGGTGCTTGAACCGGTGCGCAGCCACGAACGCGCCGATGTCGCGCGCCAGGTCACGGAAGAGATGCTGCAACAGTACCCCGATCTGAAGGCCATTTACGCGCCCTGCGGCGGCGTGGAAGGGATTGTCGCCGCCCTGCGCGCGCGCCAGCGCCAGCATCAGGTCACCCTGATTTGTCATGGCCCGGTGGATAGCGGCGAGCTGGCGCTAATTGACGGCACTATCGATCTCATGCTTACCCACCGGCTTGATGAATTTGCCGCCGCCACCATCAACGCGTTTGTCCACGCCGCCAGCCAGCCGCAGGCGGCGTTTATCAACGCTCTGCAGCCGTTTGACCTCCTCACTAAAGAAAACCTCTGATTGCCGCAGGCGCGGGTAAAGTCGCCGCGCCCCGCTTCAGTGCTGCATTTGATAAAAAACTATCATTTACGCTATCAAAATAAACCTTGAATCCCATCAAAGAATTTAAATTTCATCATTGTTGGATATGAAATTTTCATTCAATACTGGTCATGTTTTCTCCTCATCTGAAAAGGAAGCCATCATGACCATACATATTGCCAACGCGCCGTGCAGCTGGGGCGTCGATGATCCCAAAAATCCTTATCTGCCGCCGTGGTCCAAGGTACTGGAAGAAGCGGCGACCGCCGGTTATAAAAGCATTGAACTGGGCCCGTGGAGCTATCTGCCGACCCGGGCCGATGAACTCAGCGCAGCGCTGAATAAACAGGGGCTGTCGCTGGTTGCCGGAACGATCTTCGACGATCTGGTCAGCGAAGAGAACTTCGCGAATATTGTCGAACTGACGCATAACCTCTGCCGCAACCTGTCGCAGGTGCCGTCGGCGGAAAAGACGCCGGGCAACCCCTTCCAGCCGCCTTATCTGGTCATTATTGATTTCGGCAATCCGCAGCGGGCGAAATATGCCGGGCGCGGCGAGCTGGCTCCCCGCCTGTCACCCGCCGACTGGCAGCGGATGGTCGACCACATTGTGACCATCAGCCGACTGGCGTGGCAGGAGTACGGCGTTCGCCCGGTTATCCATCCTCACGCCGGCGGCTGCATTGAGTTTGCCGATGAAATCGATCTGCTGGCGGCGCAAATCCCCCATGACGTAGCCGGTTTATGTCTCGACACCGGCCATCTCTTCTATTCGGGCATGGACCCCATCAGCTGGCTGGATCGCCATTTTGATCGCCTTGACTACCTGCACTTTAAAGATGTCGACCCGCAGGTATTCAGGAGCGTGATTTCCCGCGGCATCGACTTCTTCTCCGCCTGCGCGGAGGGGGTGATGTGCCCGCTCGGCAGCGGCGCCATTGATTATCCGGCGGTGCGCGCCTTTCTCGACAAGCGGGGCTATCAGGGCTGGATCACCATTGAGCAAGAGCGCGATCCGCGCAACGTCGAGGGCAGCCTGCAGGCGGTCACGGAAAGCCTGCGCTACCTGCGCTCGGTTGGTTTTTAATCGGGAGAAAACACATGATTAACGGTATTAAACCTGTTGGCCGCTCCTTGCGCTGGGGCATGGTGGGCGGCGGCGGAAGCAGCCAGATTGGCTATATTCACCGCTCTGCGGCGCTGCGTGACGGATCGTTTACCCTGCTGGCCGGAGCCTTTGATATTGACCCCCAGCGCGGGCGCGAGTTTGGCCAGCAGCTGGGCGTGGAGGCCGGGCGCTGTTACCCCGACTACCAAACGTTGTTTCGCGAAGAGGCGGCGCGGGAAGACGGCATTGAAGCGATCTCCATCGCCACGCCAAACAACACCCACTACGCTATTTGCCGCGCGGCGCTGGAGGCCGGACTGCATGTGGTCTGCGAAAAACCGCTCTGTTTTACCGGCGAAGAGGCCGATGCGCTGGTGGCCCTGAGCGAAAAACAGCGCAAAATCATCGGCGTCACCTACGGCTACGCCGGGCATCAGCTGATTCTGCAGGCGCGGCAGATGATTGAACAGGGGCTGCTGGGCGAGATCCGCATCATCAATATGCAGTTCGCCCACGGTTTCCATAACCAGCCGGTAGAGCAGGATAACCCCAGCACCCGCTGGCGGGTGGACCCGAAATTTGTCGGCCCCAGCTACGTGCTGGGCGATCTGGCCACCCACCCGCTGTTCCTGGCGGAGACCATGGCGCCGAAGCTCAATATCACTCGCCTGATGTGCTCCCGCCAGAGCTTTGTCAAAAGCCGCGCGCCGCTGGAGGATAACGCGCATGTGCTGATGGAGTACGACAACGGCGCCGTAGGGTCGATGTGGTGCTCGGCGGTCAACAGCGGCTCAATGCACGGACAGAAAGTCCGCATCGTCGGGGAGAAAGCCAGCCTGGAGTGGTGGGATGAACAGCCGAACCAGCTGCGCTACGAAATTCAGGGCGAGCCGGTGCGCATCCTCGAACGCGGAATGTCCTATCTCGATCCGCTGGCCCTGCAGGACGACCGGATCGGCGGCGGCCATCCCGAAGGGCTGTTTGAGGCCTGGTCGAATCTGTATCGCCGCTTTGCCATCGCCATGGATGCCACCGACCGTCGCGACGCGGCTTTGCTGGAAAACTTCTGGTATCCGGATGCCAGAGCCGGGGCGCTCGGCGTGCACTGGGTCGAGAAGTGCGTACGTTCAGCAGACAGCGGCGCCAGCTGGGTAGAATTTCACTGATCCTTTGATAATACGCGCCCGGCAAGGCATCAGCCGCCGCCGGGCTGCCACGATGCAAAAAGCCCTTTCTCGCGACTCTCACACGTGACAACGTCACCTTTCCTCATAAAATTCACAGCATTGTAATCAAAAAGGGAATGTCGTATAACAGGGGCCAAACCGAGGGGTGTCCCGTGAGGGCTGAGATGGCGTAAGCCGAACCCTTTGAACCTGATCTGGGTCATGCCAGCGAAGGGACGGATCGGCATTTCCGCCAGTTTTGCGCCATTGCCTGTTCACACTTCTTTCAGCACGCCCGGATCTCCCTTTTTTCAGGAGGTCCTGTGATTCTTCCCGCGTTTACCCAGGGTATTTATGGTCGTCTGCGTCAGCAGGCCGGCGCCGACTGGCAGCACTACGTCGCCCACCCCTTCCTGCGCCAGCTCGCCGACGGTACCCTCCCCGAGCCCGCTTTTCGCCGCTATCTGACGCAGGACTATCTGTTTCTGATCCACTTCGCCCGCAGCTACGCCCTGCTGGTCAGCAAGCTGCGCACCCTGGCGGAAATGCGCGCTGCCGCCGCGTCGATGAACGCCATTCTCGACGAACTGCCGCTCCACGTTGGCTACTGCCGGGAATGGGGGCTGGATGAAGCGACGATGGCCGCCGAAACGGAAGCCGCGGAAACCGTCAACTACACCCGCTACGTACTGGACATTGGCCACTCCGGCGACGCCCTGGATCTGCTGGCGGCGCTGATGCCCTGCGTTGCCGGCTACGCGGAAATCGGCCTCGGCCTGCTGCACGATCCGGCGACCCACTTAGCTGACAATACTTACGCCTCGTGGATCCGCAACTACGGCGATGAGGGTTACCTGAACGGCGTCAATAACGCCATCGGCCTGCTGGAAACCCTCTGGCAGCAGCGCGGCGGCGAGGCGCGTTTCGCTGAACTCAGCGCTATTTTCACCACCGCCACGCGTCTGGAGGCTAACTTCTGGCAGATGGGCCTTAACGCCGTCACGGAGCGCCCGGCGTGACGGCTCCCGGAATTGAGGTGCACGGCCTGGGCCTGCGCTTTGGCTCGCGGCAGATCTTCGACAATCTGACGTTCACTATCCCCGGCGGCCAGTGGGTATCGCTGCTGGGGGCCAGCGGCGCCGGAAAGACCAGCCTGCTGCGTATTATCGCCGGGCTGGCAAAAGCCACCGCCGGTGAGGTTCGCGCCAGCGACGGGCAGCCAATAGACAAGCGGCTGGCGTGGATGGGGCAAAAAGATCTGCTGTATCCGTGGTTAAGCGTGCGCGACAACGTCTCGCTTGGCGCGCGTCTGCGCGGGGAGCGCGTAGACCATCGGCGGGTTGCCGCGCTGTTACAGCAGGTTGGCCTTGAACACTGCGCCGGCGACCGCCCGGCCGCCCTCTCAGGCGGCATGCGCCAGCGTGCGGCGCTGGCGCGTACGCTCTACGAAGACCGGCCCATCGTGCTGATGGACGAGCCCTTTTCCGCGCTCGACACGATTACCCGCACGCGCATTCAGACCCTGGCCGCCGGGCTGCTGGTAAACCGCACCGTCGTGCTGATCACCCACGACCCGATGGAAGCCTGCCGCCTGAGCCACCGTCTGCTGGTCCTTTCCCCCGCTCCCGGCGGGATTGACGACGGGCATCACCTCTCCGGCATGCCGCCGCGCGCGCCGGACGACCCGGCGCTGTTGGCCAGCCAGGCGGAGCTGCTGCAACAGCTCATAAGGGCTAACGGATGAGCGCAAAACAGTTTCGCGCCGCCGTGGTGTTCTGCGGCCTGCTGCTGCTCTGGTGGCTGGCGACCCGCAGCGGCATTCCCGCTTTCCTGCTGCCTTCCCCCGCGGCGGTAGCAAGCGCTCTGTGGGTCAACCGCGCGTACCTCGGCGAACACACGCTGATCACATTAAGCGAGATCCTCAGCGGCCTCACGCTCGGCGTTCTGCTCGGCGTGATCCTGGCGCTGTGCATGATTGTCTCGCCTCGCCTTCAGCGCTGGCTGATGCCGCTGGTGCTGACCAGTCAGGCGATCCCGGTTTTCGCCCTTGCCCCGCTGCTGGTGCTGTGGTTCGGTTTCGGCATGAGCGCCAAGGTCATGATGGCGGTGCTGGTGATTTTCTTTCCCGTCACCTCGGCGTTTTTCGACGGTCTGCGCCGGGTTAACCACGACTATCTCGATCTGGCGCGCACGATGGGGGCCTCTTTTGGCGCGCAGCTGCGCCACGTTCGCCTGATGGCTGCCCTTCCAGCCCTCGGTTCCGGCCTGCGGATGGCGGCCGCCGTCGCCCCCATCGGGGCGATCATCGGCGAATGGGTCGGTTCAGCCGAAGGATTGGGCTACGTGATGCTTAACGCCAACGCCCGTCTGCAAACCGATATCTGCTTTGCGGCCCTGTTTATTCTGGTGCTACTGACCGTCCTGCTCTGGCTGGCGGTGGATGCTTTCTTACACCGGCTGATTAACTGGACGCCGGAATAACGCTCTTAAATAAAAGGACTAACCATGCGTAAACGTGTTTATGCCGGTATGACGATTGCCGCGCTGTTCAGCGGTCAGGCGCTGGCCAACGAGAAACTCACCCTGGTGCTGGACTGGTATATCAATCCCGACCACGCGCCGATCCTGGTGGCCGAACAGATTGGCGCCTTTAAAGACGCGGGGCTGGACGTCAACATTGTGCCGCCGTCCGACCCGGCGCTGCCGCCGCGGCTGGTCGCCGCCCGCCAGGCGGACCTGGCGATTACCTACCAGCCGCAGGTGCATTTTTTTGCTGATGAAGGGCTGCCGCTGGTCCGCGTCGGCACGCTGATTAATTCGCCGCTGAATACGGTGATCGCGCTGGATAAAAGCATAAAATCTCCCGCCGATCTGCAGGGCAAAAAAGTAGGGTATTCGGTGAGCGGCATCGAACAGGCGACGCTGGCCACCATGGCGCAGCATGCGAAAATCGATCCCAAAAGCATCAAGCTCATCAATGTTAACTTCCAGCTGACCAGCGCCCTGCTGGCCGGACAGGTCGACGCGGTCATTGGCGGCTATCGTAATATCGAAGCGCTGGAGCTGAAGCTGCAGGGGAAAGATCCGCAGGTGATGAACGTTGAGGATTACGGCGTACCGGCCTACGACGAGCTGGTGATTGTCGCCAACCGGGATGAAGTCCACGCGGCGAAAATCAGGGCCTTCCTCAAGGCGCTGCAAAAAGGCGTCGCTTACCTGCGCGCTCACCCGCAGGAGACCTGGCAGGCGTTTGCCGCCGCGCATCCCGAGCTCAACACCGAACTGAACAAGCAGGCATGGCTGAAAACCCTTCCTCTGTTTGCCAGCGATCCGGCGGCGCTGGATAAACCACGGTATGAAGCTTATGAACAGTTTTTATATAACAATAAGTTGGTGAAAAAAGTTACACCTTTAACGAATTATGCGGTTGAGCTGCATTGAGTCATGCCATTGCTGGCGGAAACTTTTCGCCAGCAATGGCCGCGCGGCAGTATTAAAAAACGAGAAACTTCCTCACTAATAATTACAATTTTAAAGGTCTTTTATCCTTTAAAACACCTGATTTAAATCAAGGGATTACGTTGGTTTTTGCCTGTGTAAAAATAACGTAAATATACCTTAATCAATAAAACGTTGAATGCGTATCTAAAAAGCCATATATTGTGCCCGCTTTAATGCATGGCGATTCAATTTCTTACACCAATTTATTCAACCAGCGCTCAACCGTAACGCTGGTTGTGGGAGTGATATGATGACGGATAAAGTCCGTATTGATACTTTAGGCGCAGATTTATTAGATGCAAACAACGATACCTTTTTGGCCCGTCAGGCTGAATTCGAATCGAATGTCAGGAGCTACCCGCGCAAGCTGCCCCTTGCGATTACCAAAGCGGAAGGCGTCTGGCTGACCGATGCGGATAATAAACAGTATCTGGACTGCCTTGCCGGCGCAGGTACTCTGGCACTCGGCCACAACCACCCTGATGTGCTGCAGAGCATCCAAAGTGTCATTACCAGCGGCTTGCCGTTACATACTCTCGATCTGACCACTCCGTTAAAAGATCGCTTCTCTGAATACCTGCTTTCCCTGCTGCCGGGCGAAGGCAAAGAATACTGCCTGCAGTTCACCGGTCCGTCCGGCGCTGACGCCGTGGAAGCGGCGCTGAAGCTGGCGAAAAAATACACCGGCCGTTCTTCCGTGATCAGCTTCTCCGGCGGCTACCATGGGATGACCCACGGCGCGCTGTCCGTCACCGGCAACCTGTCGCCAAAAGCGGCGGTTAACGGCATGATGCCGGAAGTGCAGTTTATGCCTTACCCGCACCAGTACCGCTGCCCGCTGGGTATCGGCGGTGAAGCCGGCGTGAAAGCGCTGACTTACTACTTCGAAAACCTGATCAATGACGTCGAAAGCGGCGTGCGTAAACCGGCGGCGGTGATCCTGGAAGCCGTTCAGGGTGAAGGCGGCGTGAACCCGGCTCCGGTCGAGTGGCTGCAGCGCATCCGTAAAGTGACTCAGGAACACGGCATTCTGCTGATCATCGATGAAGTTCAGGCTGGCTTTGCGCGTACCGGTAAATTCTTCGCCTTCGAACACGCGGGCATCGAGCCGGACATTATCGTGATGTCGAAAGCCGTTGGCGGCGGTCTGCCGCTGGCCGTTCTCGGTATCAAAAAGCAGTTCGACGCCTGGGAACCGGGTCACCATACCGGCACCTTCCGCGGCAACCAGCTGGCGATGGCCACCGGCCTGACTACCCTGCGCCACCTGAAAGACAATAACATTGCGGATAAAACCGCCGCTCAGGGCGAATGGCTGAAAGGCAAGCTGGCCGAGATGCAGAAACGCTATCCGGTTATCGGCCACGTTCGCGGTCTGGGCCTGATGATCGGCATCGAGATCGTTAAACCGAACGAAGCGCCGGACCACATGGGCTGCTACCCGGCGGATGGCGAACTTTCCGCGCTGCTGCAGAAGAAATGCTTCGAAGCGGGTCTGATCCTCGAGCGCGGCGGCCGCCACGGCTGCGTGCTGCGTCTGCTGCCGTCCCTGCTGATCAGCAACGCTGAGCTGGAAATTTTCTTCGACAAATTTGAACAGGCCCTGCTGGCCGCCGGCGTAAAACCGGTCTGAGTGGAGTAAGTGACCGCAATGTCCAAGTTGAATCCGATTCTTGCTGGTTCCGCGCAAAGTATTGATGCCTACCAGCAAGCGATCGCCCAGACCAGCCAGGCGGTAGCGCAGTGGCTGCAGCAGCCTGAAATGTATCAGGGGAAAAGCGTTGACGAACTGCGTGAGCGCATCACCCTTGATTTCAACGAACAGGGTCTGGGCAACCAGGCGGCGATTGAACGTGCGATCGAGTACTTCCTTAAAGACAGCCTGTCGGTACATCACCCGCAGTGCGTGGCGCATCTGCACTGCCCGAGCCTGGTGATTAGCCAGGCGGCGGAAGTGCTGATTAACGCCACCAACCAGAGCATGGACTCCTGGGACCAAAGCCCGTCAGCCACCATCATCGAGATCAAGCTGATTGAATGGCTGCGCGCTCAGGTCGGCTACGGCGCCGGCGATGCGGGCGTTTTCACCAGCGGCGGTACCCAGAGTAACATGATGGGCCTGATGCTGGCGCGCGATGCCTTCTTTGCCCGCCGGGGTCATTCCATCCAGCAGGATGGTTTGCCGGGCGATATTCGTCAGTACAAAGTGCTGTGTTCAGAAAACGCCCACTTCTCGGTGCAGAAGAACATGGCGCTGATGGGCCTCGGCTACCGTTCCGTGACGCTGGTGAAAACCGACGAATTCGCGCGGATGGACGTGGCGGATCTGAAAGCGAAAATCGCCGAGGCGCAGGCTAACGGCGAACAGATTATGGCCATCGTCGCCACCGCCGGCACCACCGACGCGGGGGCAATCGACCCGCTGCGCGAGATTGCGGCCGTCGCGGCTGAGCACCAGATCTGGCTGCACGTTGACGCGGCCTGGGGCGGCGCGCTGCTGATGTCCGAGAAGTATCGCGATCGTCTGGACGGCATTGACTTAGTGGACTCCATCACCCTGGATTTCCATAAGCAGTTCTTCCAGACCATCAGCTGCGGCGCGTTTCTGTTAAAAGAAGCCCGTCACTATGAGCTGATGCGCTATCAAGCGGCCTATCTGAACTCTGAGTTTGATGAAGAGCACGGCGTACCGAACCTGGTATCCAAATCGCTGCAGACCACCCGCCGCTTCGACGCGCTGAAGCTGTGGATGGGCCTGGAGGCGCTGGGCCAGAAGCAGTACGCGGAAATCATCGATCACGGCGTGACGATGGCGCTGAACGTGGCGGATTACGTCAAAACGCAGCCGACGCTGGAGCTGGTCATGCAGCCGCAGCTGGCGAGCGTGCTGTTCCGTTCCCGTCCGCAGCAGATGGCGGGCAGCGACGATGCCGCGATCGCCCTGCTCAACCAGCGGGTTGGCGATGCGCTGCTGGCTTCCGGTCGCGCTAACGTCGGCGTGACCGAGCACGACGGCGTCACCTGTCTGAAGCTGACGCTGCTGAACCCGATCGTGACGTTAGAGGACGTGAAGGTGCTGCTGAGTCTGGTAGAGCGTACCGCCCAGGAGCTGCTGGCGCAGTAAATTTGTTTTCGCATTAACCTTGAAAGCCGATAACTCACCTTATCGGCTTTTTTATTGGTTTTTTGCCCTGAATTTGTGACGTTGTCACGATATTGAGGCTACCGGCCTGAAGATGGCTGTGAACCTGTAGCCCAGACAGGTGCGCAGCACCGCCTCCGGGTATTCTGCCACTCAGCGCTCTTCTCCCGGGGGCGGCGCCGGGCTACCGGCCCGATGATGGCTGTGCGCAGCACTGCCTTCCAGAGGCACTGTATCCGTGCCGGGCGTGACATGGCGGGATGTTGTCGCACCGTGTATCGACTCTCCTTTCCGATACACGGTGCGACAAACTCACGATCGCGACAGGTAACGGGCCGCGGGTTCAGATTGCGCAAAGCCGGGGAGCATGGCCTGACGCGTCGCGTTCAGCGCCTGCCACTGCGTTTCATCATGCAGCGGCGGTATGGTCACCGATTCGCTGCGGTCGAACCCCACCAGGGCGGCATCCACCAGTTTATCCACCTCCATGACGCCGGGAATGGTATCCACGTCTTTGCCGCTGTGCTGCCAAATCTCGGTGCGCGTTGCCGCCGGCAGTACCGCCTGAACGTATACGCCTTTCGCGCTCAGCTCAACGTCGAGCCCCTGCGAGAGAAACAGCACAAAGGCTTTCGTGGCGCCGTAGACGGTCAACCCCATTTCCGGACCCAGCCCAACGACCGACGCAATGTTGACAATCGCCCCCTCTCCGGCCTCGGCCAGACGCGGCGCGATCGCGTTCGCCAGGCGAGCCACAGAGGTCACGTTGAGGGTAATCAGGCGAGTGATATCGTCACTGCTCTGGTGGAGGAAATCACCGGGAATCGAGGTGCCGGCATTGTTGACCAGAATCCTGATACGCGCGTCTTCCCGCAGCCGCTGCTCCACGGCGGCGATGTCGCTATCCTGGGTTAAGTCGGCCTGCAGGATGTCGACCTGAACGCCGGTTTCGTCGCGCAGCCGCTCGGCCAGCGCCGTCAGCCGCTCGTGATTACGCGCGACCAGCACCAGGTCGTGGCCGCGGCGGGCAAAACGTTCGGCATAGACTGCGCCGATTCCGGTCGATGCGCCGGTTACCAGCACCGCTGATTCACTGCTCATAGGTGTACTCCTCAATTTATACATGATGATCGTCATGTATAATGGCACGGGCTGGGTATGCTGTAAATAATGTTATATGATGGTCATCATAAATAATTTCGCAGCAGGACGACGCCATGAGAGTGAGCAGAAAACAGGTTGAAGAGAATAAGCAGACAATCCTGACCGCCGCCGGGCGGTTGTTTCGCGAGCGGGGTTTTGACGCGGTCACGGTCACCGATATTATGAAATCAGCCGGTCTGACCCACGGCGGATTCTACGGCTACTTCAAATCGAAGGATGACCTGATCGCCCAAACCCTCGCGGAACTGAAGATAGAGAACGACGCGGCGAAAAACGACGTCGTCGCGCAAATCGAGCGTTATCTTTCCCCCGAACATCGGGATAATTTTGCCAGCGGCTGCCCGCTGGCGGCGCTGGCGGCGGAAACCATCCGCCAGTCCGAACCCGCGCGTGACGAAATGAGCGCACGGCTGCAGCAGCAGATAGCGCAGCTCAGTGAAGCGATGGATGATCGGGACGCTCAAGCCAGCCGCCGCGCGGCGATTGGCAGCTGGTCGGCCATGGTCGGCGCGTTAATTCTGGCGCGGATGACCGCGGATGCAGCGTTTTCCGACGAAATCCTCGGTGAAACGGCGGCCTGGCTCGCGGAAAAACAGCGCTGAGGTTAAGCCGGGTTCAGGTCTGGCTGCAGGTAGCCTGCGACAAAGCGGGTCAGAATCGCCGAGGCCACCGGGCTCTCCACAACGTCACGACTCAGCCTGTCCGGGTCAACCCCCTCGTTGCGCAGCGCCGCCTGGCGGAACGCGATCAGCGAGCGGGCAATCGCCGGGGTGATCTCCGGATGAAACTGCGTAGAAACGGCATGCGCGCCGTAGCGTACAATCTGGTGAGGGTCGTGCTGCGACGAAGCCAGCACCTTTGCCCCTGGCGGTAATCGGGTGACCGTTTGCATATGCGTGAGGTGCGCGCTGAACGGCGCCGGGTGGTCAGCCAGCAGACGATCCGCCAGGCCGTGTGCGGACAGCGAAATGGTTTTACTCCCGGCTTCGCGTCCGGCTGGATGGTAGTCCACCTCACCCCCCAGGGCGTGCGCCATCAGCTGATGCCCGTAGCAGACGCCAAACAGCGGCATCTCTATCGCCATCGCCTCGCGGATCCAGGCCGCGGTCATTTCACTCCACGGCAGGCGTTCGGTCACCATATCCCAGGAGCCGGTAATCACCGCGATGGTCGCGTTATCCGGCGCGGGAAGCGGCTCTCCGGCATAGACGCGCGCCACGCTGATTTTATTGCGCCACGGCGCCAGTAAATTGCCAAACCAGAGGGGAAGATCGCCGTGGTCGGAGACGATTTCATCCGGCGGAGTCCCGGTTTGTACAAGAAGAAGCGTATTTCGGCTTAACGACATCAGAGCGCCTTTTTTCACAGCAACACAGAACGCTACTATGAGCAAAAGCGCCGGCGGCGGCAAATAACCAATCCGCTAACGCTTATGCTCAGAGTGAATAACGTTTACTGCGCGTCGGCGCTCTCCACCTGCGGCACCGTCGACGTCGCGCCCTGTTCCGCCGGCGCATTGGCCGGGTCGAAGATATGGTCGAGGATGGCGCGCGCCGTCGGTCCCGCAACCACGCCATCGCCGCCGCCGTTCTCCAGAATCAGCGCCATCGCCACCTTCGGATGCTGATAGGGGGCAAACAGGGTATAGAAGATATGGTCGCGCAGGCGCACCGGGATCATCTTCGCGTTGTAGGTCTGGTTCTCCTTCAGGCTGAAGACCTGGGACGTCCCGGATTTTGCGGCGATCTGGTACGGCGCGGTATGGAACAGCTTATAGCCGGTGCCGTTTGGCAGGTTCGCCATGCCGTACATGCCGTTGCGCACCACGCCCCAGTAGGGCGAATGCGGATCGCCAACCTGCGGCAGATCCTGCGGCGGCTGATAGCGCTCGACCTTATTACCCTGCTTCATGGAGTAAAGCAGATGCGGATTTTGCACTTTGCCGTTGTTAATCAGGGTCGTCAGCGCCTTGACCATCTGGATCGGCGTGGCAATCCAGTAGCCCTGACCGATACCGACGGAAATGGTATCCCCCTGATACCACGGTTTTTTATGCACCCGCTGTTTCCACTCCCGGCTCGGCAGCACCCCGGCATACTCTTCGTTAAGATCGATGCCGGTAGACTGACCGTAGCCAAACTTGCTTAGCCACTCGTGAATGCGGTCGATACCCATCTCAAACGCCACCTGATAGAAGAAAGTATCCGCCGATTCTTCTATCGCTTTGGTGACGTTAAGCATGCCGTGGCCGCTCTTCAGCCAGTCGCGGTAGCGGCGCTGGGTCCCTGGCAGCGTCCAGGTCGGCGCGCCGAAGAAGGAGGTGGTTGGCGTGATTACGCCCGCCGACAGCGCCGACAGCGCCATGTAGGGCTTCACCGTCGACGCGGGTGGATAGAGGCCCTGGGTGACCCGGTTAATCAGCGGCCGGTCCGGGTTATCGAGCAGCGAACGGTAGGCCTGATAGCCGATGCCCCTGACAAAGGGATTGGGATCGTAGCTGGGGCTCGACACCATGGCCAGCACGCCGCCATCGCGCGGATCGACGGCCACCACCGCCGCGCGCTGCCCCTTCAGCACCGATTCGATATACTGCTGCAGGTGCAGATCCAGCGTCAGGTAGATGTTCTTCCCGGCCACCGGCGGGACCTCTTTTAGCAGACGCACGACCCGCCCGTGGTTATCCACTTCCACTTCCTGATAGCCGGTGGTGCCGTGCAGCGCTTTCTCGTAGTAGCCTTCAATGCCCTGCTTACCGATATTATGGTCGGCGGCGTAGTTCTCTTCTTCCCCGGCTTTGGCCAGCTTTTGCAGATCGCTGTCGTTGATCTTCGAGACATAGCCAACCACGTGCGCCAGTTCGGCGCCGTAGGGGTAAGCGCGCTGCTGATAGCTTTCCACCGTGACGCCGGGGAAGTGAAACTCATTGACCGCAAAACGCGCTACTTCAACATCGCTCAGGTCCGATTTTAACGTCACCTCTTTGTAGCGGCTGTTGTGGTGCATATCGTCGCGGAAGTCGGCGATATCCTGCGGGGTTAAATCAACGATCGGCGTCAGCTGCTGCAGCAGCGCCGTCATATCGGCGATTTTGCTCGGGATCACCTGCAAACGGTAGAGGGTAATATTTTGTACCAGTGGGATGCCGTTGCGGTCGAAAATTAGCCCCCGGCTCGGCGCGATGGGCAGCATTTTAATGTCGTTCTGGTTTGAACGCGTCTGATAAAAGTCGTGCTGATCCACCTGCAGGCGGTAAAGATTAAGGATCAGGATGGCGAAGCAAATCACCACCAGTAGAAACGCAATGACGGCACGGCGGACAAATAGCATCTTTTCCGCTGAATGGTCGCGAATTTCATCTCTCATTAGGGACATTAGCGGTCATTTACCTGGGTTACAAAGTGCCTGAAAAGGGAAAAGCGGGGAAGAATAGCGTTATCGCAGCGGGAGCCCTACCGAAAGGTTGCTAATGATCTGGCAGAAATGTTTCAGCATGTTAGAAATTTAAGGTGACAGTGTCACCAATCCCCTCCATCAAAAAGCGATGGAGGGGTTGTAGTTTAACGTGCCAGCCAGGCGCGCCAGCCGCCGTAGGCGGTAATCTCCGTGGCTTCGCCTAATCCGTTGGCTTCGCAGATAAAGCCCGCTAACCGACGTCCGTCGGCAAGCTCAACTTTTCCCAGACCCAGCGGCGCGGGGATGGCCGCCAGCAGCGAACCGACCTCCGCGCTGGGTAGCTCCCACACTTCAACCGCGATCGACGCCCCGCCGCTATCGGCGCGAACCATCGCCGGGCGTTTGCCGTCCGCGAGAGCGTATAAACGATAGTGCGGCGCGCTGCGGGTCGCCTGCAGCAGCCGACCGCCCCGCGCCAGCAGCTGGCCGTTAAGCGGCAGGCCAGAGAGATGAGCGCCGCAAACAACCAGCGCCATTCGGTCATGGCCGGCGACGCGTTCAGGCGGCGGGGTCTCCAGCCGCGCTCCGCCCGCCAGCGGCAGCCGCTCAGCGCGCTGAAACGCATCGGCCAGGCCCAGTAAATACTGGTCGGTAAAGGCCCGGCCAAACAGCGTGACGCCCGAAGGCAATCCGTCCGGCATAAATCCGCATGGCACGCTCACCGCGGCATAGTCCAGCAGGTTCATAAAGTTGGTGTAGTACCCGAGATCGGCGTTGCGCGCGATCGGCTCCGCCTCCAGCTCGTCAAGCGTCACCGGGCGCGGATAGGTTGGCGTCAGCACGCAGTCCAGGGTCTCGAGTATCGCGTCGCACCGGGCTTTGTACTGCTGTAGCTGATAGATCGCCGTAAAGGTCGCCGTGGCGTCGGTGCCCGGCGCTTTTGCCAGCACGTCGCGAATAACCGGCAGTACCGCCTCCGGCTGCCGCGCCATCAGCGGGCCGACCACCGCGTAGCGTTCGGCGACCCACGGCCCGTCATACAGCAGCCGGGCTGCCGCCAGAAACGGCGTGAAATCAATCTCAACTGCCACCCCGCCCAGCGCCGTCAGCCGTTGCCGGGCCTGGGAAAACAGGCGTTCGCTTGCGCGGCAGCCGAGGAAATTGAGCTCGCGCGGAACGCCAAAACGAAACCCCGCGGACGGCCTGCCGAACGCCTGACGGCTGTTCCACTGAGGATTACGGCGGCTCCAGGCGTCCTGCGGATCGCACTGTGCGACGAGCGCCAGCAGCTGGCTGGCCTCGTCGGCGGTGGGGCTGAAAAAGGTCACGCAGTCTAACGTACGACAGGCGGGGACCACCCCTGCGGTGGATATCAGCCCTTTACTGGCCTTCAGACCCACCAGGTTATTCAGCCCTGCCGGGACGCGGCCGCTACCGGCGGTATCCGTGCCCAACGAGAAGCTGGCAACGCCCAGCGCCACCGCCAGCGCGGAACCGGCGCTGGAACCGCCGGAGGGATACTCCGCATGATAGCTATTGCGGCAGCGACCGTAGGGCGATCGGGTACCGTTCAGGCCGGTAGCGAACTGATCGAGATTGGTTTTACCGACCGGCACGGCGCCCAGCGCAATCAGCTGAGCGACAATCGTCGCACTCTGATCCGCCCGATACGCAAACGCCGGACAGGCCGCGGTGGTGACAATCTCCGCCAGATCGATATTGTCTTTGATGGCGAACGGCACGCCGTACAGCGGCAGCGCGGCCGGCGAGAGGTCATCCAGCGCCGCCAGAAACGGCTCCTGCTCCTCTTCGCTCAGAATATGGATAAACAACCGGAACTCGGGGTTAAGCGCCTGCGCCCGCTGGCGGATGTCCGCCAGCACGCTGCGCGGTGTGGTTTTACCGGTGCGGTAACGCTCCGCCAGGGTTGCCAGGCGTAAATCAAACGTCTGCTGCATCATGCCTTCTCCTCAATAATCACCGCCACCCGCTGCCCGGCGCGTACCGCGCTGCCCGGCTGCACGTGAACCTGTTGAATAACGCCATCGCAGGGGGCCAGCAGCGGGATCTCCATCTTCATCGACTCCAGCACGACCAGCACATCCCCCGCGCGGACCCGGCTGCCTGCCGCCGTTTGTACTTGCCACAGGTTTCCGGAAATCGGGCTTTCCACCCCCTGTTCACCCTGCCGCAGCGGCGCGTCTCCGCCCTCATCCACGGCGCTCTCCTGGCTGTCAAAATGGGCCTGCCCGCTGGCTATCCAGCGATCGCGTTCGGCGTTAAACGCCTGCTGCTGATGCTCGCGAAACGCGCCGATGCTGTGCGCTTCACGGCGGAGAAACTGCTGGTATTCCGCCAGCCGCAGCGTGCTGTGCTCAATGCGCAGCGGGTAGCGTCCGAGCGGGAAATCGCGGCGAATTTGCAGCAGCTCTTCGGCCGAAACCGGATAGAAACGCAGTTGGTCGAAGAAACGCAGCAGCCAGGGTTTGCCGGCAAAATCCGCTACCTCGCGATAGCGATTCCACATCTGCAGGGTCCGGCCAACGAACTGATAGCCGCCGGGCCCCTCCATGCCGTAGACGCACAGATAGGCCCCGCCGATGCCGACCGAGTTTTCCGCCGTCCAGGTGCGCGCCGGGTTGTACTTGGTGGTAACCAGGCGATGGCGCGGGTCAAGCGGCGTCGCCACCGGCGCGCCGAGATAAACATCGCCCAGCCCCATCACCAGATAGCTGGCGTCAAATACCGTATTCCATACCGCCTGTTCATCGGGCAGATCGTTGATGCGACGGATAAATTCCAGATTACTCGGGCACCAGGGCGCGTCCTGGCGCACGGTGGTCATATATTTATCGATTGCCCTGCGGCAGGCCGGATCGTCCCAGGAGAGCGGCAGATGCACCACGCGCGTCGGCACCTGCAGATCGTCGCTCAGGCAGACCGTGGACCACTCGCCGCGCACCCACGCCAGCAGCGTCTCAAGGGGCAACGTTTCCGGCTGAAAATGGATTTGCAGCGAGCGAATCCCCGGGGTGATATCGATCGCGCCTTCCCTTGATTGCGCTTCCAGAGCCTGCATCAGGGCGTGAATGCGGAAACGCAGAACCAGATCCAGCTCCGGCTCCCCGGCTTCCAGCAGCAGATGCGTGTCGCCGGAGAGTCGCGCCACCAGGCGTTTGTCCGCCTCGCCGCAGGTCATCACGACAGGCGACGTCAGCGGCGCGGGCTGCCAGGCTATCGCCTGGTGACTTAGGGTCGCCAGCTCGGCGCGCCGTCCTTCCGCCAGCCGCCGGGCGGTGGGTAAATCCACCGCCACGAAACGCACTTTATCCCCGGCCTTGAGCTGGCCTAACTGCCAGAGGTCGGCTTCAATCACCGTTACCGGGCAGACAAAACCGCCGAGGCTCGGCCCGTCCGGTCCAAGGATCACCGGCATATCGCCGGTAAAATCGACCGCGCCCACCGCGTAAGGGTTATCGTGAATATTCGACGGATGCAGCCCCGCTTCGCCGCCGCTGTCGCGGGCCCACAGCGGCTTGGGGCCAATCAGGCGCACGCCGGTGCGGCTGGAGTTAAAGTGGACCTCCCACTCCGTGGCGAAAAACGTCGCAATATATTCCGGCGCAAAGAATTCCGGCGCGCCGTGGGGGCCGTAAATCACCCGCAGCGTCCGCACCTCAGCCAGCGCCGTGCGTAGCGCGGCGGGTAGTTGATCCCCGCTTCTGGCGGCGGCGTGCGGCGCCAGATGCAGCACGTCGCCTCCGCGCAGCGCCCGTCCGCCGTGGCCGCCAAACTGGCCGAGGGTAAAGGTGCTTTTACTCCCCAGATAGTCCGGTACCTGAATGCCGCCGCTCAGGCAGAGATAGCTTCTGACCCCCGCGCCGCTTATCGCGCCCAGCTTCAGGGTCGCCCCCGCCGGAATAGTCAATACGCAGTCCAGCGGCTGGTCTACGCCATCGAGCGTCACCGCCAATGGCGCGCCGCACACCACCGCCTGAACGTCGGTATTAAATTTCAGGGTCGGCCCGTTGAGGGTGATTTCCAGCGCGGCCGCTCCCTCGGCATTGCCCAGCAGGCGGTTGCCGAGACGCAGGGCGCGATCGTCCATCGGTCCCGACGGCGGTACGCCCACCGCCCAGTACCCCAAACGTCCCGGATAGTCCTGCACGCTGGTCTGGGTTCCGGCGCTCAGCACCTCTACGGTCGCCGCGCGGTAGCGCAGCTGCTCAAGGCAGCGGGTCCAGGGCTCGCCTTCGGTAAAGGGCGCAAAGCCAAGAATTTGTTGCAAGTACACGCGGTTAGTTTCTACGCCGTACAGGCGGGTCTCCGCCAGCGCCTGCGCCAGGCCGGCAATAGCCTCATCGCGGCTGGGGCGCCAGGCGATCGCTTTCGCCAGCATCGGGTCGAAGAACGGCGGGACTTCGCACCCGGCTTCCACCCAGCGGTCAATACGCAGGGCAGCGCCGTCCGCCGGCGGAAAGAAGACGTCCGTTAACAGTCCGGGAGAAGGCTGGAATTGCCGCCCCGGATCTTCGGCGTAAATTCGCGCCTGGATAGCGTGGCCCTGGGGCCGTAACCCGGCGGCCAGCTCAGGTAGCGGAGGCAGTTCCCCCGCCGCCAGCTCAATCATCCAGCGCACCAGGTCAACGCCCCACACCTGCTCCGTGACGCCGTGTTCGACCTGAAGCCGGGTATTTACCTCGAGGAAATAAAACTGCCGCGCCGCGCTGTCGTAGACAAACTCCACCGTCCCGGCGCTGCGGTAGCTCACCGCTTTACCCAACGCGATAGCCGCCGCGCATAGCGCCTGCGCCATCCCGTCAGGCAGATTCGGCGCGGGCGTCTCTTCAATCACTTTCTGGTTACGCCGCTGGACTGAACAGTCGCGCACGCCGAGCGCGATGACCTCTCCCCGCCCGTCGCCGAAGATTTGTACCTCCAGATGGCGGGCGCGTTCGATATATTTTTCGAGAAATACCCCGCCGTCGCTGAAGTTGTTTTGTCCCAGCCGCTGCACCGCGGCAAACGCCTCAATCAGCTCACGGGCGTCGCGACAGACGCGCATGCCAATCCCGCCGCCGCCGGCGGTGCTTTTGAGCATGACCGGATAGCCCACCGCCTCAGCCGCCCGGCAGGCTTCGCCGCTGTCGGCCAGCAGCTCGCTGCCTTCCAGCAGCGGCACGCCCTCGGCTTTGGCTAAGGCCCGAGCGGTATGCTTCAGGCCGAAGGTGCGCAGCTGTTGCGGAGTGGGGCCGACAAACGCCACCCCCGCCGCCTCGCAGGCCTCGGCGAAGGCCGCGTTTTCAGACAGAAAGCCGTAGCCGGGGTGGATCGCTTTGGCGCCGCTCTGCTGCGCGGCGGCAATGATCTTCTCCGTCACCAGATAGGTTTGCGCCGCCGGGCCGTCGCCGAGGCTTAACGCTTCATCCGCGTCGCGGATATGCAGACTACTCAGGTCGGCTTCGGAATAGACGGCGACGCCCTTCACCTGCATCGCGCGCAGGGTGCGCAGAATGCGGCAGGCGATGGCGCCGCGGTTGGCAATCAGTAAGGTATCAAACATAAGCGCAACTCACAGGGTCGCGGGTCGTCCCGCAAAAAGTCGATGTTCCCCTGAGGTCGTCCCCGGGGTGAACCGGCGCTTAAGGTTTGCGCGTCGGCGTACTGTTCAGGCGGTCGGCGCGGACGGCGAAGAGCCGAAAGGCCAGCAGACGCCAGCGCTGCCAGCGGGTCAGTTCCATACCAGCACCTCGGCGGGCGTGGGGTTCCAGCCATTGCAGGGATTATTTAACTGCGGACAGTTGGAAATCAGCACCACGGCGTTGCACTCGGCGCGCAGCTCAACGTATTTCCCCGCCGCCGATATCCCGTCCTCAAAGGTCAGACCGCCTTCCGGCGTCACCGGGACGTTCATAAAAAAGTTAATGTTGGCGCCGATATCGCGCTTATGCAGGCGGCCATCGTGCAGGCAGGCGCAGAGGAAATTATCCCGACAGCTGTGCATATAGCGTTTATCCTGGGCGTAGCGCACGGTGTTGCTCTCCTGGGCACAGGCGCCGCCGAGGGTATCGTGGCGACCGCAGGTGTCGGCAACGATGGTCAGCAGCGGATTGCCCAGATTGGAATAGAGTACGCTGCCGGTAGTCAGGTAGGCATTGCCCTGGCGGCGCAGCGTGCGCTGCGGATCGTAGCGTTCTCGGGGGTTATCGGCGTTGTAAAACAGGGTATCAATGGCCTGGTTGCCTTCGAGGTCAAGCAGGCGCAGGGTCTGCCCTTTTTGTACCTCAAACAGCCAGGGTTCCCCTGCCGGGATCACATGGCGATAGACGGCATCTTCGGGACGACGGTTACTGGCGATCAGGGTCATCGCAGCCTCCTTACAGGGCAAAAAGTTGGGTGTTGAGGAACGCGCGCTGGTTTTCATCGCGGGTAAAGAGCGCTTCCGCGGCCGCCTGCGCATCGTCAGCCTGGTACCAGCTCAGCTGGATCGGCCGCGGAGCGTACTCAGCGGCAGGGTCCTGAGGATGCGGCAGCGCGGTCAGCACCATGAGGACATCCATCGGCGCAAACAGCTCAACGTAATCTCCGGCGCGGCTGTTGGCGGAAATAAACTGAAAACGGCCATCCTCATCGACCGTGACTTTGCTGAAGAAGTTAACCACCATCAGCAGGTCCTCCAGGCCCAGATCCCATTTACCCATTTCAACCAGCAGGTTATCGACGCCGTTGCGGTAGAAGCCATTGCGCAGCTCCTGGTAGCGTCCTGCGCCATATTTTTCACGCGTCTCGTCGGCGTTGAGTATCCCGCCGAACGGGTCGTGCCAGCCGCAGCTGTCGGCAACAATCCCGGCCAGAACGCGCCCCATATCGGAGTAGAAACAGTGCCCGGCGGTCAGGCGCGCGGTGTGCTGCCCCTTGAGGGTATCCGGCAGATTCAGGCGCTCACTCTTCTCATAGGGATTCAGCATCATCATGCTGACGTTGGCTCCGCCGTCGATATCGGTCAGGCGCAGAATCTGCCCTTTGCGCAAAATCAACGAGGTGTGCGCCCCGCCGGGTAGCCGCTCTTCGCGCAGGCTGGGGGATGAGTGAAAAAGTGCGGTCATCAAACTATCTCCTTAATGCGTAAACGTTATTGTCGCTGCCGGTGGTTATCTGCGACATCCGCGCTTCATTGAGCGGAATATCGTAGGTAACGCGCGCACCCCAGGCGTTGGGCGCCTGCGGATCGATGCGCACTTTGTCGAAAACCAGCAGCCGGGTGCCAAGGTTGAAGCCCTCCGCGAGGTCATGGGTGACCATAAAAACCGTCATCCGCGTTTCGCTCCACAGCTGGAGCAGCAGCCCGTGCATATCCTTGCGAATACCGGGATCCAGCGCGCCGAAGGGTTCATCAAGCAGCAGTACGCGCGGCTGCATGACGAAAGCCTGGGCGATCGCCAGCCGCTGCTGCATCCCGCCGGAGAGCTGCGCCGGATATTTATTCAGCGCGTGCCCCAGCCCGACTTTCTCCAGCATCCGCTGCGCCCGTTCGCGCGCGTCGCGTTTCCTGCCGGCAAACAGCCGGCCAAACAGCGGTGACGCCGGGAGTTCGAGGCCAATGGCGACGTTATCCAGCACGTTGAGGTGCGGGAAAACCGAATAACGCTGAAACACCACGCCGCGGCTGCGGTCCGGCTCCGCCGCCAGCGGCTGGCCGTCGAGGGTGATTTCCCCGCGAGTCGACTTTTCCTGGCCGAGCAGCAGGCGTAAAAACGTCGACTTCCCGCAGCCGGACGCGCCGACCATCGAACAGAACTCGCCCTCTTTCACCTGCAAATTGATGCGCTCCAGCACCACGTGGTCGCCGTACTCCTGCCAGATATTTTTGATGTCGATAAAGCTCATGCCCGGCCTCCTTTCGCCCACGGGAAACAGGCTTTGTGCAGCTGACGCAGCGCCAGATCCATCAGCCATGCCAGCAGGGTTATCCAGATGACGTAAGGAATAATCACATCCATCGCCATATAGCGGCGGACGAGGAATATGCGATAGCCGAGACCGGCGGTGGCGGAAATGGCCTCGGCGGAGATCAAAAACAGCCATGCGGAGCCCAGCAGCAGGCGCAGGGAGGTTATCAGCCGCGACAGCAGCTGCGGCAGCACTACCCGCAGCACCACCGTCCAGCTATTGGCGCCTAGGGTTTGCGCTTTGATAAACAGCTCCGCCGGGATTTCCCGCGCCCGCTGTTCAAGGTCGCGCGCCAGCATCGGCGTAATGCCAATAACGATAAGCATCACTTTTGATAGCTCATCCAGGCCGAAGACGATAAACAGCACCGGCAGGATCGCCAGCGGCGGGATCATCGACACCACGGTCATCAGCGGCGACAGCGCCGCGCGGTACATCGGGAACACGCCGGCGGCGATGCCGATGCCCAGGCCAATCAGCGACGAGAGCGCCAGACCAATCAGCAGGCGGCTCATACTAATCAGCGTGTCGGCCCACAGCAGATACTCGCCGCTGCGTTTATCCGGGGTGAAGGCCATCCGATCGATGGCCGCGATCATCTGCGACAGGCCGGGCAGCAGCTTATCCTGCGGGTTGGCTTCCAGCCGCACCGCCGAACCGATAAACCAGGCGGCGATCATCAGGACGAAGGGCAATAGCATCAGCGTCAGGCGCATACCCTGCCGGGGATAGCGGTTAATGTGGCGCATGGCGTGGACTCCCAAGGTCAATCATTACAGCTGCCCCGCCGCGGCCAGCTTCAGATAGCTGTCATCAAAGCGCAGCTTGCTGTTGGCGGTATCGCCGACGGTGACGCCGTCGGGGAAGGTCATGCCGATAAAGTCAGCGCTCTGCGCTCCCTCTCCCAGCAGCCCTTTGTCAAAAGAGAACTGCGCTACCCGCTGCATGGTTTTTGCCAGCGCCGGCGAGGAGATAAACGTCAGGGTATCGGCAGGCGTCCAGAAGAGATGGGTTGTTTTTAGCTGCGCCCGGTAGCCCGCGAGGTCGGTGCCGGAATCGGCGGCCATTGCGCTTAGCGCCTGCGTATCTCCGGCCTGCATTTTGGCCATCATCTCGAACCAGGCGCCGGTCAGGGCTTTACCCAGCGCCGGGTTATCTTTCAGGGTCTGAGTATTCACCACCATCATGTCGATCAGCTCGCCGGGCACCTGCGAAGAGCTAAAGACCTCCGTGGTTTGCGGTGTCTTTTTGATAACCGAAAGCTGTGGATTCCAGGCCACCGCCGCGCGTACGCCGCTGGTGCCAAAAGCCGAGACGATATCCGCATCCGAGGTATTGACCACTTTGACGTCTTTTTCCTGCAGCCCGGCTTTTTCCAGACCGCGAACCAGCAGGTAGTGCGATACCGAAAGCTCCGGGAGATACACCGCCATGCCTTTCAGATCGCTGAGCTTTTTATCCGCCCCCTTCAGCACCACGCAGTCGTTGCCGTCGGAGTAGCTGCCGGTAATGAGCGCCGTGGTATCTACGCCCCCCGCCGCCGGAATGGTCAGGGCATCCATGTTGGTCATGGTGCAGCCGTCAAACTGGCCCGCGGTGTACTGGTTAATGGATTCGATGTAGTCGTTAAGCTGAACGATATTGATTTTGATGCCGTATTTACCGGCCCATTTATCGATGATTTTTTCGTTGCTGATGGTGCCCCAGGGCATCCATCCGGCATAGATAGTCCAGCAGATGTTGAACTCTTTTTTGACGGCGGCAAACGAAGGGACGCTGGCCAGTAGCGCCAGCGACAGGATAAGAGAGCGGAGGATCGGCGGTGTCTTCATGGTGGACCTCTGGTTAGCACGAGAAACGGGGGCAGCGCGACACCCAACGGTGCTGCTGTCTCCCGGGCTTTTGTCCCGCCGTGTAACCTCGCAGAGGTCGCCAGCTCTCGGACCAGACGTTCACCTGAGTGAACCGGAACCCTAGCCAGCTATTGTGTTATCTCAATTGTCTGTTGCGCTGCCTTCTGAACAGGAGTGTGCAAGGTCTATGCCAGGCGCGCAGCGCGCGTAAAATCAGCCCTACGACGGCAGGCGCCGCCGCGGCTCCCAAAAATGGGGAGTGATGATGGGGCATTGCATGGATTTGGTGCGTATGGCGTGAAGGCGGCGAGCGGTCGGGACGATAGCCGCTCGCCGGGAAACACTTGCTAGCGCGCTTTTTCGCTCACCGTCATGGTGAATCGCGCGATCTTATCCCCGGCGTTAGCGTAGCTATGCGGGGCGTCGGTACGCGCGACGGCGGAATCCCCCTCTCGAATCAGATAGACCCCGTCGTTAACCGTCAGGGTTAAGGCGCCCTCGGTCACGAAAAGCAGCTCAGTCGTCCCCTCCCCGTGCCCCGGCGATGTGAACATTTCTCCCGGATTGAGGCTCCACTGCCAGAGCTCAACCATATCCGGACCGCTGGTACCGGCAAGGAGCCGCGCCTTGCCGCCCTGCTCGCCCTGCCACAGCGTGGGAATCTCGCCTTCTGCAATCACCTTTACCGGCGGCGCTGTGGCGACATTGACAAAATCGGCCACGGAAACGCCCAGCGCCGAGGCCAGACGGCACAACAGCGCAATGCTGGGATTGGCCCTGCAGGCTTCAATGTCTACCAGCATACCTTTGCTGACGCCCGCGCGTCGCGACAGCTCATCCAGGGAGATCTTCTTTTCCGCCCGGTAGCGCTTAATGCGCGCCGCAACGGCTTCATTAATCATGGCGGCATCGGCGCCCGCGTCGGTCGTTATATTGACTTTATTGGTCATCGGTCGATATTATGCTTTAAAATGGTCGTTACAGGATTATCCAATGAATAGCGTATTACCGTCAATCAGCCCGCAGGTCTCCGCGCTGGCCCCCGGCTTTCGCGCCCTGAGCATTGATGTCGTTTCCGCCGCCGTACGCGCCCCCCTGGTCGGGTCCGATGCGCTCCGCTCCGCCTGCCAGGCGGTTATCGCCGGCGAGCCGCAGTGGGCGGAGGCGCACCTGCAGGCCTGGAACGAGGTATTCCGCGCCTTTGGCGCAAAACCCAAGCGGACGCCCTGCTCGGCGGAAGCCTTGCGCAGGCGGGTGCTGCGCGATGGCGAGATGGCTGCGATCGATCCCATCGTCGATCTCTATAATGCGGTGAGCCTGCGCTACGCCGTGCCGGTCGGCGGCGAAAACCTGGCGGCTTACGTTGGCGCCCCGCACCTCAAGCTCGCGGACGGCAGCGAACCGTTCGATACCGTCAAAGAGGGGCAGATCGTTCACGAATATCCCGACGCGGGAGAAGTGGTCTGGGGCGACGATCGCGGCGTGACCTGCCGACGCTGGAACTGGCGACAGGGAGTACGTACTCGTCTGAGCGTGGAGAGTCCGCGGATGTGGTTTATTCTTGAAAGCCTGCCGGAAATGCCGCTTAGCGCGCTGCAGGAGGCGGGAGAGATGCTGAGCAACGGCCTGCTGGAGATGATGCCGGAGGCGACGATCCGCTCACAGCTGATAGGGCCAGGGGCCTAAAGCCATTCCCCTGCGCCCGGCAGCGTAGCGCCGCCGGGCGCAGCGATTACTTCCGCGCCTCGAAGGCAATTTTCACCGCCATCCCCGCCAGCACCGTCGCCATCAGCCAGCGCTGAAACTGCTGCCATAACGGGCGCCCCGCGAGAAACAGCGACACCTGCCCGGCCATCACCACAATCAGCGCATTAACCGCTACGCTAATGAGCGCCTGCGTCCCTCCCAGCACCAGCGACTGCGCAAGGATACTGCCGTGTCCGGGCGAGATAAACTGCGGCAGCAGTGAGAGATACATGATGGCGATTTTAGGGTTCGCCAGGTTAGTAATAAAGCCCATCATAAACAGCTTACGGCCGCTATCGGCAGGCAGGTCGCGCACCGCAAAGACCGAGCGCCCGCCGGGCTTCACCGCCTGCCAGGCCAGATAAAGCAGATAGACCACGCCGCTGATGCGCAACGCGTCGTAAGCGTAGGGAACGGCGAAGATCAGTGCGGTAATACCGAACGCGGCGCACAGCATATAAAACACAAACCCCAGCGCCACCCCGCCGAGGGAGACCAGTCCGGCCCTTCTTCCCTGGCAAATCGAGCGCGAAATCAGATAGATCATATTCGGCCCCGGAGTCAATACCAGGCCAAGGGCAACAAGCGCGAAGGTCAGCAGCGACGGTATCTCAGGCATAGCGTATCTCCGGTAAAGTGATGTGATGCCCAGGCGCGCGGCGGCGATACCCATGCTCCCCGACAGTAACCAGTCTAAAGCGCCAGTCACAGGGTGACGAACAGTATGACCGCGGTTGGCGATGCGCGACAACTCACCTGAACAGGTGGGCTAACTCTCCTTATCTTCAGCTTTTGCCGCCGCGCTGGAGCGGTAAATAAAGAACAGCGCCAGCCCCAGACAGACGATGGCCCCCAGCCGCCCCGCTGAAAAGGCAATGGCGTCGTTACCCAGCCAGCCAAAATTATCGATCAGCAGACTCATGGCCAGTTGGCCAAAAATCACCGCCACCGTGGCCGTCGCGGTACCGATACGCTGCACCGCCACCACCATAATCACGATATAGGGAACCCCGCAAAATGCGCCCAGCAGCTGCCATTTCGGCACATCCAGCAGCGTTGTCGACTGATGGGGGGCAAAATAAAAAATCAGCAGCGCCGTGATCAAGGCGCCCACCGCAAACGTGAGAAACGCGCTGCGAAATACGCCCACCTGGCTGCCCAAACGGCCGTTAATCGCCGCCTGCATACTCAACATCGCGCCGCCGACCAGCGCCAGCAAAATCATTATGCTACTCATGTTAACTCCTCAGCTTGTAGCGATCAGAATCAGGGCGACGATGATAAACAGCAGCGCGATAACCCGCCGTCCATCGATTTTACGTTTTGCCGAACCAAACAGACCGTAGTGGTCAATCAGCAGGCTTTTGCATACCTGACCGGCCAGAATGCCGATCATCGTCATGGCGATACCGATAACCGGTACGGCGATGGTTAAGATGACGACGTAAATGGGCCCCAGTACGCCCCCGGTAAGCTGCCAGCCCGGTAAGGAGAAGAACGAGGGGCCCTGCCTGGGGCCAAACAGCAGCATCAGCAGAAAGGTTAGCGCGCTCCCGACGCTAAAAATGCTGAAGGTGGCCCACAGGTCCCCTACCTGACCGGCAAGCGGCCCGAGTAGTCCGGCTTCCACGGATAACCCCATGCCGCCGGCAATCACAAGAAAAATAAGTAATAACTGCATCGTTGATATCCGATTATTGATTGGGTGGCAGAGCATAAAGCAGCGAAGTAATGTGAAAAACGATACAATCAGGGAAACACTTTTGCGGATATTGCATTAATGAGCGATGCGGGTAATGTGAATTTTCGGGCGCTACAGCTGTTTATCGCCGTCTATGACAGCCAGAGTTTCTCCGTAGTGGCGAGGCGGGAAGGCGTTTCGCCCTCGATGGTGTCGCGCGTCATTCACCAGCTTGAGGATGCGCTCGGCCAGCAGCTCTTTTATCGTAATACCCGGGCGGTGGTTCCCACCGAAGCGGGACGCCTGTTTGCCGAACATGCCAGAGGGCTCGGCGAACGGTTCAGCGTTGCCAGGCGCGACCTGCAGGACCGTCGTCTTGAGCCGGGTGGACTGGTGCGGATCAACGCCCCGGTCTATTTTGGCCAGCGCCATATCGCGCCGTGGCTGCCGGGGCTAACGCAGCGCTATCCACAGATGCAAATTGCGCTGGCGCTGACCGATGATTTTATCGATCCGCACCGCGAAGCGACCGACCTGATTTTCCGCATCGGCAGCCTGCCGGACTCCAGCGTTCATGCCAGAGTACTGGGTATGCAGCATCACTATCTGGTTGCGGCTCCGGACTATCTGCAGCGCTGCGGCACGCCGGAGAAACCGGAAGATCTTCGCCATCACAGCACGCTGGTCTACAGCGGTTCAAATGGACCTAACCGCTGGCTGTTCCGCCTCGCGGAGGGAGAATGGGTTCACTATCCGCAAACGCCGCGGCTGGCATCAAATAACGCCGATGCGCTGCTGACCGCTGCGCTGGGAGGCATGGGGGTGGTGCTCTTTCCCGATTGGATGGTCAATGAAGCCATGGGGGCTGGAAGGCTGGTTCAGCTGATGCCTCACTACAGCGCGGCGATCGGCACCAGCTCCTCGCCGGTGTCGGCGATCTACCCTCATGCCCGCCATCCTTCGTTAAACGTACGTGCGGTAATTGACTATTTTATCGACGTTTTTGGTACGCCTTTATACTGGCAGCGCTAAGCCGTTTTACGCACTAAAATTGTCGTAACTCAAACAATCGCTCTTCGCTGGCGGGGATGATGTCTTAACGATTCCTTTACGCGTATGTTACGACTATTGTGGTTGAGTCAATACTGAACAATCAATCATTGAGCAATGATATATGTTCGGTTTTTACAAAGGCATTGAACGGAAATAACTATTAAATCCGTAGACTCATTCAAATATCGCTTATTGGTAGCAGTGTATATCGTAATGGCATTCACAAAAGCAAACGGAGCCTGATATGAGCACGTCAAACGATCCTTCGAATACCCCGTCGGCAGGGAAATGCCCTTTCCACGCCGAGACGGCGACGCCCACCCAGAGCGCGGGCGGTGGCACCGGCAACCGCGACTGGTGGCCAAATCAACTACGGGTGGATCTGCTGAATCAGCACTCCAATCGTTCAAACCCGCTGGGCGAACACTTTAACTACCGCGAAGAGTTTAAGAAGCTCGACTACTCGGCCCTGAAGGCCGATCTGCGCGCCCTGCTCACCGATTCTCAGGAGTGGTGGCCAGCGGACTGGGGTAGCTATATCGGGCTGTTTATTCGTATGGCGTGGCACGGCGCCGGTACCTATCGTACCGTTGACGGGCGCGGCGGCGCGGGCCGCGGTCAGCAGCGTTTCGCACCGCTCAACTCCTGGCCGGATAACGTCAGCCTCGACAAAGCCCGTCGCCTGCTGTGGCCGGTAAAACAAAAATACGGGCAAAAAATCTCCTGGGCCGACCTCTATATGCTGGCAGGCAACGTGGCGCTGGAAAATGCCGGTTTCCGTACGTTTGGCTTCGGTGCCGGTCGTGAAGACGTTTGGGAACCGGATCTGGACGTCGACTGGGGTAACGAAACCGAATGGCTGGCCCATCGTCATCCGGAAAGCCTGAATCAGCAGGCCATTGGCGCGACCGAAATGGGGCTGATTTACGTCAACCCTGAAGGCCCCAACGCCAGCGGCGACCCGCTCTCCGCCGCCTCCGCGATTCGCGCGACCTTCGGCAATATGGCAATGAATGATGAAGAGATCGTCGCGCTGATCGCCGGCGGTCATACGCTGGGCAAAACCCACGGTTCCGCGGTGACCAGCCACGTTGGCGCAGAGCCGGAAGCGGCGCCGATTGAAGCGCAGGGACTCGGCTGGGCGAACAGCTACGGCAGCGGCGCGGGCGCCGACGCGATCACCTCCGGTCTGGAAGTGGTCTGGACGCAAACGCCGACCCAGTGGAGCAACTACTTCTTCGAAAACCTGTACAAATATGAGTGGGTGCAAACCCGCAGCCCGGCAGGCGCGATTCAGTTCGAAGCGAAAGACGGCCCGGAAATTATTCCAGACCCGTTTAATCCGGACAAAAAACGCAAGCCGACCATGCTGGTCACCGACCTGACGCTGCGCTTCGACCCGGAGTTCGACAAGATTTCCCGCCGCTTCCTTAACGACCCGCAGGCCTTTAACGAAGCCTTTGCCCGCGCATGGTTTAAACTTATCCACCGCGATATGGGGCCGAAGTCCCGCTACATGGGCCCGGAAGTGCCGAAAGAAGATCTGATCTGGCAAGATCCGCTACCGGCGGCGGTCCACACCCCAACCGCAGAGGATATCGCGACGCTGAAAACCGCCATTGCCGACGCCGGCCTTTCGGTCAGCGAGCTGGTTTCCGTGGCCTGGGCATCGGCCTCCACCTTCCGCGGCGGCGATAAACGCGGCGGCGCCAACGGCGCGCGTCTGGCGCTGGAACCGCAGAAATCCTGGCCGGTAAACGCCATCGCGTCCCGCGTGCTGCCGACCCTGCAGGGGATTCAGCAGGCATCCGGTAAAGCGTCGCTGGCCGATATTATCGTTCTGGCCGGCGTGGTGGGCATTGAGCAGGCTGCCGCGGCGGCGGGCGTTCAGGTTAGCGTTCCCTTCGCCCCTGGCCGCGTCGATGCGCGTCAGGATCAGACCGATGTGGAAGCGATGGATCTGCTGCAGCCGCTGGCCGATGGTTTCCGCAACTATCGTCGCGTTGGCGGCGGCATCTCCACCGAAACGCTGCTGATTGATAAAGCGCAGCAGTTAACGCTGACGGCGCCGGAAATGACGGTACTGGTGGGCGGTCTGCGCGTGCTGGGCGCGAACTTCGACGGCAGCCGACAAGGCGTGTTTACCGACCGCGTGGGCGTGTTGAGCAATGATTTCTTCGCTAACCTGCTCGATATGGGTACCGTCTGGAAAGCCGCTGACGAGCACGCTGAGCTGTTTATCGGCCGCGACCGTAAGAGCGGCGAAGAGAAATATACCGCGACCCGCGTTGACCTGGTGTTTGGCTCCAACTCCGTCCTGCGCGCCCTGGCTGAAGTGTATGCCTGCAGCGATGCGCGGCAGAAGTTCGTGAATGACTTCGTTGCCGCATGGACCAAGGTGATGAACCTCGACCGCTTCGATCTGTAATCCTTTCCCCGGCAGAAATGCTAAACCCGGGCCAATGGCCCGGGCTCCTCTTATCTAATCCAGATTGTCAGCAGAATAATGATGGCCGCAATAATCGCCACCTGAATAAAGACTTTATCCAGCGATCCTCTGCGCATCGCGCCCCCTTTTTCAGAACAGGATTTGCCAGATAGCCAGCAACAGCACCAGCAGACCCACCAGGAAAAATATCAGCGCGATGAGGGTGTCCGGAGAACGATTCATCTCTGCGCCTCCTTATCATCAGAACCACTGACCAAAGCGTTTGATATAGAAACGCTTCATGCCCTGCGCGACCAGGCAGTAGCTGAGCAGCGTCGCGATCAGCCACGGGAAGTAGCTCAGCGGCAGCGGCTCCAGCCCGACCATCGCCCCCAGCGGCGAGAATGGAATGTAGATGCCCATCGCCATAATGACCGCGGTGGTGAGCAGCACCGGCAACGTCGCTCGACTCTGGATAAACGGAATTTTCTGCGTTCTCAGCATATGCACCACCAGCGTTTGCGACAGCAGCCCTTCAATAAACCACCCGGACTGGAACAGCGCCTGGGCTTCGACGTGATTCGCCGCAAACACGTACCACATCAGCGCGAAGGTGGTGATATCAAAAATGGACGACGTCGGGCCAATCCACAGCATAAAGCGGCCGATATTTTTCGCATCCCACTTGCGCGGCTTACGCAGGAATTCCTTATCCATCTTGTCCCACGGCAGCGAGAGCTGAGAGAGATCGTACATCAGGTTCTGGATCAGCAGATGAATCGCCAGCATCGGCAGAAACGGAATAAACGCGCTGGCCACCAGTACCGAGAAGACGTTGCCGAAGTTAGAGCTGGCGGTCATATTCAGGTACTTAATGATATTGCCAAAGGTCTCACGCCCTTTGATCACCCCTTCTTCCAGCACCATCAAATCCTTTTCCAGCAGGATGATATCGGATGCCTCTTTGGCGATATCCGCCGCGCTGTCGACCGAAATTCCGACGTCCGCATCGCGCAGCGCCGGCGCATCGTTGATGCCATCGCCGAGGAAGCCGACGGTGTGGCCGTTTTTCTGCAGCGTTTTCAGGATGCGCGACTTCTGCAGCGGCGTCAGTTTAGCGAATACCGAACGCGTTTCCACTTCGCGCTGCAGTTCGTTATCCGTCATCGCTTCAATCTGTGCGCCGGTCAGGATACCGTGGGCATCAATCCCCACTTCCAGGCAAATACGCGCCGTGACCACCGGGTTATCGCCGGTCAACACTTTGACCGCCACGCCGTTATCGCGCAGCGCGGTAATCGCTTTTCCCGCGCTCTCCTTCGGCGGATCGAGGAAGGTCAGCATCCCTTCGACCGTCAGCCCCTGCTCATCCGCGGCGCACAGCGGGGTTGTCAGGGCGGAGTCATCCAGCTTGCAGGTCGCGACCAGCAGCACGCGGAAACCCTGGGCGTTGTAATCCTGCGTTTTGGCTAACAGCAGATCGCGGCGGGTTTCATCCAGCGCAACCACGCGGTCGCCTTCGCGCAGATGCGTGGCCACCATCAGCATCTCTTCGACCGCGCCTTTGCAGATCAGGCTTTTATCGCCGTGGCGGACATCTTCCACCGACACCGAGACCCGACGGCGGACAAAATCAAACGGCAGTTCATCAAGCTTTACGAAGCGCTCTTTGGTCGCTGGCGCAATCCGCCCCTCGCCAAAGCGCAGCACCGCCCGGTCCATCAGGTTGCGCGCCCCGCTCTGGCTGCTGCTGTTGAGCCACGCCAGCGTCAGCACCCGGTCGCTCTCGCTGCCGCTGACGTCAAGATGATGCTCAAGAATGATATTGTCCTGCGTCAGCGTGCCGGTTTTATCGGTGCACAGCACGTCCATGGCGCCAAAGTTCTGAATGGCGTTCAGCCGCTTGACGATCACTTTGCGCCGCGACATGGCGATAGCGCCTTTCGCCAGGTTTGAGCTGACGATCATCGGCAGCATTTCCGGCGTCAGGCCCACCGCGACCGCCAGGGCAAACAGCGATGCCTCAACCCAGTCTCCTTTGCTGAAGCCGTTAATCAGCAGCACAATCGGCACCATCACCAGCATAAAACGGATCAGCAGCCAGCTGACGCTGTTTACCCCACGGTCGAACGCCGTCTGGGTGCGCGTACCGACAATGGACTTCGCCAGCGAACCAAACCAGGTGCGGTTTCCGGTGGCCACCACCACCGCCTGCGCCCTGCCGCTGGTCACGTTGGTGCCCATCAGACAGATATTGCCCATCTCCAGCAGGCTTTTATCTTTGTTCGGTTCGGGAAGCCTGTCGCACCCTTTGCCGGACACGCTGGCCAGAACGTCATACTTTTCCACCGGCAGCGATTCGCCGCTAAGTATCGACTGGCTGACGAACAGGTCCCGGGACTCCAGCAGGCGGACATCCGCCGGAACCAGATCCCCCGCAGCCAGGAAGATGATGTCACCGGGCACCAGTTCCTCAATGGCAATCTCCTCCTGCGCCGGCCCCATGTTACCAGGACCGCGACGCAGCACCGTCGCCGTGGTGCGAACCATGGATTTCAGCGCCTGCGCCGCTTTGTTGGTGCGAAACTCCTGCCAGAAACGCAATAACCCGCTCAGGCTGACCATCGTGACGATAATGATAATCCCGGTCAGATCGGTCTCTTCGCCGTTACGCAGCGGTAGCCAGTAATCGGTCACGAAGCTGACGGCGGCCAGCGCCATCAGGACATAGATAAACGGGTTATTGAATGCCTGCAAAAGCTGGATTAGCGCCGGCGGCGCCTGCTCGTGCGCGACTTCATTGCGGCCATATTCATTCAGCCGTTCAAGGACATCTTCGGTGGTGAGCCCCTGACGGCTGCTGTTGAGCCGCGCCAGCGTATGATCCGGGCTGTTAAATGCCTCGGTTTCAATGGCGAAGCTTTTTTTATGCTGCTTATCATTTTCTGACGCAGACCGGTTTATTTTCCGGTTTTCTATTTTCATGTCAGTCATGATTATTCCTCAAATTTAAGACGTCGTTATCCCTGCATAATTGACTTATGCATAATTCATTTTTACGTTATTAAACGCTTATTACTTTAATTGCCTGGGAATATCCATCATTCCCTCCTTAGACAAATCATTGCCAGAGTAGAATATCAGGGAGGCTAACTCCCCTCGACGCACCAGCGCACTGACGTAATGTTTTCGTCACCGCCAATTCTTGACATAATAAGATCTCGCGCTTTGCGGGAGTCGGTATTACCAACCAGTTCGATGCGGATTTCTTTATGTCCTTGTTCTTTTGCTGCTATCGACACCAGCCCCTGCAAGCTGAGCGTCATCTCTTTACTGATATTAAGCAATAGCTGACGAATCGCGTTTTCATGTTCGCTATGACAGATAATATTCAGGACGTAGCATTTTTCTTCTTCTGTCGCGCCGGGGATCTGATTAATTCTCTGCGCCGCTTCGCGCAGTAGAATATTGGCGCACAGGATGATCAGCGTTGCCGCCGCCGCTTGCCAGAACTGGCCTAAGCCACACAGTACGCCAATCGCCGCAGAGCACCACAGGGTTGCCGCGGTATTCAGGCCGCGCACGTTCATGCCTTCCCGCATGATGACCCCGGCGCCGAGAAAACCAATTCCGGAAACCACCTGCGCGGCAATACGTCCCGGACTATCCGGCGATGTGGAGATAGAGCTCAGAATAAAAACCGCCGCGCCGGTGGCGACCAGCGCATTGGTGCGCAGGCCAGCCATCTGCTGACGCCACTGTCTTTCGGCGCCAATCAGCGCGCCCAACAGCATCGCGGCGAGTAAATTTGCGATATAAGGAAACATCAACATAGCTTCCTCCATTTTTGCTGGAAGAATTAACTACGTGCTTTATTAAGCACACGACAAATTGTCGCCAGAGAGGCGATTAACGTCGCGTTGACGGTGGAGGGAATAATGTATTTTTAAACATGAACATGACGATTATCCTCGCAGCCATGCTGCGTTATGTTTTATGGGATGCAATCGTCTGGATGAGGAGATTGCTGCCCGCCGGTTGGCAAGCAGCGCAGGAAAAATAGCGTCAGCTTGCCTTGATGTTTAAGTAAGGGTGACTGTCCAACATATTTCTCCTGTGTGAATTTGTGCTCATTATAGTCATTCAATTATTTGAGTAAAGTTAAAATCTCGCTTTAGTGACGATTTGTTTAGAATGACCTTAATGCGCTAAGCCTGCCCGCCAGGATTCACCCCGGCGCGAACCGGGGTTAATTCACTAGTCAAAGACGCCATTAATTATCGACGTCACGATCGCCGTACTCAGCGCGATCAGCACCAAATCCTGGCCCACCACGCGCCATTCATAGCCAGGATAGTAAGGCAGTTCGTTGAGCATCGATGCCGGAACCGCTTTTTTTGCAATCCCCGGAGGTAAGGGTTTACCGCGAGCCAGATTTTTGGCGATTCCCGGCGGCAGCGACTGATAGCCGGTTAAACCGTAGTTTACCGCCAGCGAACGCGCTCTGGAGAAGCTGATATCAGCGGAGACATGATCGGGTTTGCCGTAGTTTTTTCTCTGCCCCGGATTTCCTTCTTTATGACCCTGGTTGCCCTTATCAACGTTGTTTTTACCGCTATTGCCGTTGTTACCGTTATTGCCATGGTTACCGCTATTCCCATGATTACCGCCGCCGTTGCCATTACCCGGGTTGGCGAAAACCGGCGTGGCCATCATTGACAGCGAAAGCGCCGCCGCCAGCGCTGCTTGTAAAATTTTCTTGCTAGACATGATTATTTTCCTGAGTGGGAGTACTCGCTTTGAATGTAGGTGAATAACCTGAGCGCAACAATCTCTCGTTATCTTAAATTTATTTCAGGTCAAACTTTGCGGCCCGATGGTGAATTCCTTCACTCCGCGGCCGGGCCACAGGCGAAAACCAGCATACAACGCCAGCCAAACCACATTGGCATTATTTTATTCTGCAAATCTCTCTCCCCCGATGCGATTAAAAATTTAAAACCATTAACAATCAAATAACATTAGCAGGCAAACATTTTATCTGAGGAAAATAATAATATGTCTACCACCCAGGTTCTGGGCGACGCCGCGTTCGCCTCCCCAGGACATCCCCACTCCAGCCTGACCGCTCGCATCGATGCGCTGCCCGCCTCCGTTGGCCTGTGGTCTTTTATCACCCTCCTGGCGCTGGGCGGCTTCTTCGAGCTGTACGATCTTTTTCAGACCGGTTATATCAGTACCGGGCTGCTGGCAGAGGATATTTTCCATACCGGCGAGCAGGGTATCTTCGGTATCTCCGACCAGGCCGCCTTCGCGTCGTCCACCTTTATGGGGCTGTTTATTGGCGCCAGCCTGCTTGCGCCGCTGGCGGATAAACTGGGCCGCCGCCTGACGTTTATGTTTGCCCTCGCCTGGTACGGCGTATTTTCGATGATGATGGCCCTGCAAAGCAGCGCCGAAGGGGTTATCTTCTGCCGCTTTCTGGTCGGCGTCGGTCTCGGCATTGAGCTGGTGACCATCGACACCTATTTAAGCGAATGGGTGCCGACGCATCTGCGCAATAAAGCCTTCGCTTTCGCCTTCTTTATTCAGTTTTTATCGGTCCCCGCCGTGGCGCTGATGTCGTGGCTGCTGGTGCCGATTACCCTTTTCGGCCTGACCGGCTGGCGCTGGGTGATTATCTTCGGCGCGCTCTGTTCGCTGATTATCTGGGTTATCCGCAAGAAGCTGCCGGAGTCGGCGCGCTGGCTGGATGAAAAAGGCCGCCACGAGGAAGCCCATAAGGTGATGTGCGAAATGGAACAGCGCTGCGGCGTTTCTCCCTCGCCGCGCCACCAGGTTGAGACGCAGGATAACCCGCGCAGGCTGGGAAGCTTTAAAGCGATCTGGGCGCCGCAGTACCGCAAACGTACGATCATGCTGATGGTAATGAACTTCTTCCAGGCCATCGGCTTCTTTGGCTTCGGCAACTGGCTACCGGCCCTGCTTTCCGGTCAGGGGGCGAGCATCACCCACAGCCTGCTGTACGCGTTCTTTATTACCCTCGCCTATCCGATTGGCTGTCTGTTCTGCACCCGCTTCGTTCATCGTTTTGAAAACAAATGGCAAATTGTGCTTTCCGCGCTGATGACGGTGGTGTTTGGTACCCTGTTTGCCCTGCAGAACAGCCCGGTGCTGCTGGTGATTTGCGGGTTTATGATCACCTGGTCAAACGCCTGGCTGACCATTAGCTATCACGCCTACCAGGCCGAAGTTTTCCCGACCCACATTCGCGCGCGGGCGGTCGGCTTCTGCTACTCCTTCAGCCGGCTGTCGACGGCGATCACCAGCATTTTGATCGGCATTATTTTGCAATACGCCGGTACCCCAGGCGTGATTAGCTTTATCGTCGCCAGTATGCTGATGGTGATGCTGTCGGTGGGCATCTTTGGTCCGAAAACCCGCGGGATCAGCCTGGAGAATATTTGACGGTAGCCGCCGCCGGGTTAGCCGGCGGCGCGCGTGGCTAATCTTTTCTCCTGAACCCGCAGCAGCCACGGCAGCGGCAATGCGCTCAGGGCGCAGAGCAGCAATATCCCCTGCGTCGCCCGCTCGCCGTTGCCGTCAACCGAGAGCACCCACGACGAAAGCAGAAAGGCCGCCGCCGTACTTAATGACATCAGGGTATTCTGTAAAAGCGTAAACCCGGACCTGGCGCTATCCGCTGGAAAACGCATTGCCACAGCCGATGAGGCCACCAGACGACAGTAGGCGGCGGCCAGAAACAGCACCATAAACAGTGCGCCGCCGCGGTTGCAGGTAAAAGCGATGCTCAGGCTCAGTATAAACAGCAGACTGGCCAGCAGGCTGATGCGGTAGCCGCTGTAATGCTGGCATAGCTTGCCGGTGAGTTTAGTTGCGCATAGTCCGGCCACGCCTCCGCCGAAAAAGAGCCACGGCAATTCATCGCCGCTGGCCCCCATTTTCACCGTCAGTAACGGTACCAGCAGCGGAATGATTAACATCGGACTGAACTGCGCGAGCGCGTTGCCGGAGGCGTAAAACAGCACCGATGACGACCAGCGCAAACCCGCCTGACGGCTCGCCTCGATGGGTTGCTCCGGCAGCGCCAGTTTTATCAGCGGTAACGCGATTAAGCAGAGTCCGCCGATCGTCGCGGGGGCTATCTGCCAGCCGATTTTTGCACTGAGAAATAGCATCGTCGGCATACCGACAATACTGACCAGCGAGAATGCGGCAATCGTGGAGGCCAATGCCCGCGGGCGCAGGTGCGGCGGCATAATGTTGATTAACAGACTGCTGCCCACGCCCATTGTGGTCCCGCCAACCAGACCGGCAAGAAAACGCCAGAACAACAATCCGTCAAACCGGGTGGTGGTCAGCGTCATCATCGTTAATCCCCCCAACAGGGCCATATTGCAGAGCAAAAAGCGCCGCGGTTTAACGTTACCGACCCATCGCCAGACGCTTACCCCAGCAATGACGGAAGCCAGCGTATAAACGCCGGTGACGTAACCCGCCTGGCTTACCGGCACCTGAAACGTCGGCGCCATCCAGGTAAATAAGGGATTAAAAATCATATATTCGAGGGCGTTGATGAATTGAACAAAGGCCATGATCAACGTTATTCGTACCAGATATCCGGGCATGTAAGACTCCTGACTATGTAATGCGGAGAGTCTAGCGTCTGGCAAAACCGGGCATAAGACGGTAAAAATGACGTTGTTAATTATCAAAATCGGGATAATCGAGAGTGAAAAAATTGGATCTCAACGCCCTGCGGGTGTTCGTCACCGTGGCGGAAAATGGCTCCTTTCGCGCCGGAGCAAAAGCGCTGCAGATGCCCTCATCGAACGTGAGCCGACAGATTTCGCAGCTTGAGGAGAGCCTTCAGCTGCGCCTGATACAGCGCAGTACCCGGCACATGAAGCTGACCCCTGCCGGTCAGACGCTGCTCGCCAGTATGCGACCGGTGCTGGAGCAACTTGCCGCTACGGAAGCTGAACTGACGCAGCAGCAGGCCGAACCCGAAGGGCCGCTACGCTTGTGTCTTCCGAACGAAATTGGCCCCTCGCTGTTTGCGCCGCTGATGGCGCAATTTGCCATGCGCTATCCAAAAATAATCGTCAGCTGTACCACGAATCTGGCGGGAACGGAGGTGTTAAAAGAGGATGTGGATATTGCGGTGATTATCACCCGCGGCAAAATGGAAGACGCCAGCGTCATTGCGCGCCCGCTCTTTTCGTTTCCCTGCTGCGTGGTCGCTTCTCCGCAGCTGATTGCCAGAACGGGTATGCCGACACACAGCGAGCAATTAACCGCGCAGCCCTGCATTACCACCGTCAGCGCCCTCGCGGGGCAAGCCTGGCAATTTGCCGCGGCGGACGGTAGCTTTAAAAAGGTTAACGTCAACGGGCACTATCGCGTCAACAGCGGCGAAATGGCGCTGCATGCCGCGCTTGCCGGCGTTGGCTTCGCTATTCTGGGGGAGAAACCCTGCCGCCCGTTTATCGATCGCGGTGAACTCCAGGAAGTCACGCTGGAGCTGCCGCCGGCGCCGTTACAGCTCTCCGCCCTCTATCGGGAGCGCCACTTTATGCCCGCCAGAACGCGCGTCTGGCTTGAATTTATCCAGTCGCAGATGGCCAGCTAAGCGCCGTCAGCCGACTGGCGTTCGCTAAAAATCACCTGCGCATCGGCGAAGCATTTTTCCGCCAGCGACGACACTGGCTCTTTGTTGCGCATGATCAGCGCCAGCATCGAGTCGACCTCCGTCTCGGGGATCGGCCTGATTTCCAGATTATCGCTTAGCGCTTCGAGGCCGTTGTTCAGCGGCATAATCGCACAGCAGATCCCGGCCTGCACCGCCTGGATGATCTGAAACGTGGAGTCGCTTTCAAAAACGTATTTTGGCGCCAGCCCCTTGGCCTTAAAGCTCATCTCAATCGATTCACGGTAGTACATGCCCTTGGTCAGAAAGCCCAGCGGCAGCGCGGCCAGGGTATCCCACTCAGGCGTCGCGTCGGCAAACTGATAATGACGCCTATCGTGCAGCAGCCCCATGCGGGTATTCGGCAGCCAGACCACGTTGAACAGTTGGCTATCGACGTGGTGCAGATAGCAGATCCCCAGATCCAGCTGGTTGCGGCTAACGCCGTCGATAATCTGTTCCGAGGTCATGGACAGCAGACTGAACTGCAGCTCCGGGTATTTATCCGCCAGCGGCTTAATCAGCTGCATCGGATTCAGACTGGCTAAAGGCACCATCCCGACTCTTAGCTGGCCGACCATCTGCCCGCGACAGATAGCCGCCTCCGCCTCCAGCCCGTCGTGCGCCGCCAGCAGCGCTCGCGCCCAGGCCAGAATACGCTCACCCTCTGGGGTAAACCCTTCAAACCGCTGCCCGCGCTGAATCAGCGTCAGATTAAGTTCTTCTTCAAGATTGCGGATACGCATCGATAGCGTGGGCTGGGTGATATGGCAGGCCGCCGCGGCCTGGCCGAAATGTCGTGTTCTGTCGAGCGCAATCAGGTACTTAAGCTGTTTAATATCCATTATCATCCACTGTTTGCGCAATCTGCTGGCAGCGCAGCAGGCAAAATGTTAGCTAAATGTTATGTTCTGCGTTGATGAAATTCAAGCGCCGGTGGACCGTTGCTCGTCCCGCGTGCCTGAGGCTACACTCATGCTATGCCCCGGCAGGAGAAACCGTTGAAAACTCGCCTTCATCACGTTCAGCAGCACCGGCTCGCCATGCCGGGACTGGAAGCCATGTCGTTAGTCACGGAACAGAGTTTTCCGCGCCATGCCCACGACCAGTTCGGCATCGGGATTTTCACTCAGGGCGCGCAGCGTTCGTGGAGCCATCTGGGCAAAATTGAGGCCGCCGCCGGAAATATCATTATGGTTAATCCGGGGGAGATGCACGACGGTATCCCGCTGAATGGCCCGCGCAGCTGGCAGATGATCTATCTCGATCCCGAGCGGGTTGCCGCTGAATTTCAGGGGGCGATAAAGGCCGAAGATATTCTCCTGCGCCCGGTGGTCGAGGACCCGCAGCTGCGCGGACTGATGCAGCGGCTGTTTAGCGAGATTGTCACCAGCGCCCCCGAAGATACCGCCGTAGAAGAGGCGCTACTGCTCTGCCTGATGCGGGTAAGCCGATACCATCTCTGCGCACGGCGGCCTGATAAACACGGTACCCCCTCCATCGCGCTGGCCAGGCAATATCTCGATGATGCCCCCGAAGAGAAAATCTCTCTCGAGGTGCTTGCTACCCTCTGCGGCCTCAGCCGCTTTCAGCTGATCCGCGGCTTCGCTCGCGAAACCGGCATCACGCCGCACGCTTATCTGGTACAGGCCCGCCTGCGTCTGGCGCGCCGCCTGCTCGCCGAAGGTCACTCCCCCGCCGATACCGCCTTCATGGCCGGCTTTGCCGATCAAAGCCATCTGACCCGCGCGTTTCAAAGGCAGTTCGCCATGACCCCAGGCAGCTATCAGGCGAGCCGCTAGCCGACGTTGTGCAATTTTGTTCAATACCGGCGCGCGGCTTTGCGAAATACTCAGGGCCTCGATTCTCTGCAACAGGAATGACATCATGGCGTTCATCACCCCTGAGTTTCTTTTGACTTCGCTGATTGTGGTCATCGCCCCCGGCACCGGGACGCTTTACACCATTGCCACCGGCCTGGCGGCGGGCAGAGGCATGAGTTTTGCCGCGGCCTTCGGCTGCACGCTGGGCATTATTCCGCATATGCTGGCGGCGATAACCGGGCTGGCGGCCATCCTCCACAGCACCCCCGGCGCCTTCGAGCTGGTGAAGTACGCCGGCGTCGCCTGGCTGCTGTACCTCGCATGGGCCACCCTGACCCAGCGCGGCAGCCTGAACGTGGAGGGCGTCGAACAACGCAACCCGCGCCAGGTCATCAGCCACGCGATTCTGATTAATTTGCTTAACCCCAAGCTGCCGCTCTTCTTTCTCGCCTTTCTGCCGCAGTTTATCCAGCGCGGCTCGGCTTCGCCGATCGGGGAAATGCTGATCCTGAGCGCCGTTTTTATGCTGATGACGCTGCTGGTTTTTATGCTCTATGGCGCCTTTTCGGCGGCGATGCGCGGATACGTGCTGTCGCGTCCGCGGGTGTTACAGGGGCTGAGAGCCTGCTTTGCCGCCGGTTTTGTCGGGCTGGGGATTAAGCTGATTCTGGCGCAGAGGTAGCGATTTTGCCCACGACGCGACGATCGCCGCGGGCAAACGGCGCTTTAGCGAAGCCCCGCCAGCGCGCGGATCTCTTTCGAGCGCAGCGTTAAACGGACGGGCGCCGATTTATACGACGGCGTGCCGCTCTCTTTATCGAGATAATCCAGAGGGACCAGCACGTTGGCTTCGGGGTAATAGGCGGCAACGGTGCCCGGCGCGATGCTGTAGGCGACCAGCGTGATATCTTCCAGCCGCTGATGGTGGCCCGGCAGCGCGGAGCTGATATCCACCCGATCGCCGTGTTCGAATCCCTGCTCAGCCATATCCTGCTCGTTCATAAACAACACGTCGCGACGGCCAAACACGCCGCGGTAGCGGTCGTCCATGGCGTAAATGGTGGTGTTGTACTGATCGTGGCTGCGCAGCGTCACCAGGCGCATCACGTCATGCCCTGCTACCTGCTGGTTTTCGTGCACCCCGTGAAAAACGGAAAACATCGCTTTGCCGGTCGGCGTCGGCCAGATACGCTCCGTCGGCGGCAGCGGCATGCGAAAACCGCCGGGATGGCGAATACGCTGGTTGTACTGGTCAAAGCCGGGAATGGTCTGCTCGATCAGATCGCGAATGCGATCGTAGTCGGCGACCAGCGACAGCCAGTCAACATTGCTTTCCGGCAGCGTCGCCATGGCCATCGCCGCGACAATCGCCGGCTCCGATCGCAGCTCTGGCGAACCGGGTTTCAGCTTGCCAGACGACGCGTGCACCATCGACATCGAATCTTCCACGGTGATCGACTGGCGTCCCGTCTCCTGAATATCGAGTTCGGTTCGACCAAGGCACGGCAGGATAAAGGTCTCATTGGCCACCAGAAGATGCGAGCGATTCAGCTTGGTGCCAATATGCACGCTCAGATCCAGCCCCCGCATCGCCGGAAAAGCCCGTTCGCTATCCGGCATAGCCACCGCGAAGTTCCCGCCAAGGCAGAGCAGCGCTTTCGATTCGCCGTCGATCATCGCCTGTAGCGCTTTTACCGCATCGTGACCATGCTCCTGCGGCGGCGTAAAACCAAACACCCGCTGCAAGTTGGCGAGAAACTGGGGGCTCGGCTTTTCCGTGATGCCGACGGTACGGTTGCCCTGTACGTTGGAGTGCCCGCGCAGCGGGCAGATCCCGGCCCCCGGCTTGCCGATATTCCCGCGCATCAGCAGCAGGTCGGCTATCAGGCGTACATTAGAGGTGCCCTTATTGTGCTGGGTGATGCCCATGCCGTAGGTGATAATCGTGGCGTTAGATTTAGCGTAAGCCGCCGCCACCCGTTCAAGATCGCCGCGCGTCAGGCCGGACTCCCGTTCAATATCCGGCCACGGCGTCGCGTCCACATCCTGCGCAAACTCGGTAAAGCCCAGCGTATGCTCATCGATAAACGCCCGATCCAGCACATCGCCCTTCTCTGCTTCCAGCCGGAGCAGCGCCTTCGCGATACCCTTAAGCGCCGCCGCGTCGCCGCCCGCTTTGACCTGGAAATAGGTCGACGCGATGTTGGTTGAGCCGTAGGTCGCCATCTCAATGACGTTCTGCGGATCGGCGAAACGCTCCAGCGCCCGCTCTTTTAGCGGGTTGAAGACGATAATCGGCACCCCCCGGCGCGCCAGTTCGTGCAGCGTGCCCATCATGCGCGGATGGTTGGTTCCGGGATTGTGGCCGATAGAGATAACCAGCTCGGTCTTATCAAAGTCATCGAGGGAGACCGTCCCTTTACCGATGCCGATGGACTGCGGCAGGCCGACGCTGGTCGACTCGTGGCACATATTGGAGCAGTCCGGAAAGTTGTTGGTGCCATATTCGCGGGCAAACAGCTGGAACAGGAAGGCCACTTCGTTAGAGGCGCGCCCGGAGGTATAAAACTCGACTTCATTGGGCTGCAGCGTACGAAGAATGGCGCCGATGCGGGTAAACGCCGCGTCCCATGAGACCGGACGCAGGGTATCGCTGGCCTTATCGTAGGCCAGGGGCTGGGTTAAGCGCCCGTAGCCTTCGAGCTCAAAATCGCTGCGCGCCAGCAGCGACGTCACGGTGTTAGCCGCGAGAAACTCAGCCGTGACCCGTTTACTGGTGGCTTCCCAGGTCACCGCTTTGGCGCCGTTTTCGCAGAACTGAAACGTCGATTTATGCTCTTTGTCGGGCCAGGCGCAGCCGGGACAATCAAAGCCATCCGGCTGATTGGTCCGCAGCAGCGTGGCGGGGGCATCGAGCGCATCCATTTGCGTACGAACGGCGATAGCGGTGGCTTTTAAGGCACCCCAGCCGCCCGCCGGACCATCATAGGGATGGACGCCGGGAACGACGCGTCTTCTGTTACTCATGTTCACTCCTGATGCGCTTTCGGCGGCGTATGGCAGGTGAAACGCCGCACGATCTCTTATCACCCGTTACCAGCCAGGGTAACGGGTGTTTTTTGTTAACGAAAGCATAACAATCAGAGCGGTGACTGTATAATCAATGTTATCTATCACGCGTTAGATTTAACTTATTTAACGAATAATAAACATACAAAAATCAGGTCAGATTGTAGTGGCGGTCCGGCGCCAGTTTCTCCGGTAAGGGATGCTGGCCGGTCATATCCAGCAGGTTGCGCTCAATGGTGTTACACATCGCGTTCAGCGGCAAATCGTTGGCTGCGGTACCGAACGGGTCCTCCAGCTCTTCCGCCAGCGAATCCCACGACAAGAAGGTGTAGGAGATAAACACCGACACGAACGGCGTCATATAGTGAAGATCGCCGACCAGCGCAAACGGCAGCAGCGTACAGAACAGATACACGGTGCGCTGCAAAATGAGCGTGTAGGCAAAGGGCACCGGGGTGCTGGCGAGGCGCTCACAGCCGCCCAGCGCGTGCCCCAGCTCATCAAGCTTATTGTCCATCAGGCTGAAGGTGACATCGCCGATCTTCCCTTCTGCGCGCAGGCGCCCAAGCTCATCGCCTGCCAGCAGCAGAATGCGGTTGGTTGGCATCGAACTGGCGAGAATTTCCGCCACGCTTTGCGCCGGCAGCAGACGCGCTAAATCGGCGCTCGGATCCGTCTTGCGCAGCTGATGCTTCAGGCTCCAGCTAAACGCCACCAGGTAGCTCACCAGGCGTTGATGGGCTGCGCTTTCGGCCGGCAGGATATTCTTCAGCTGGCGCACCAGCGTTCTCTGGGCAATCAGCACCGTTCCCCACAAATTGCGCGCTTCAACAAAGCGGTTGTATCCGGCGCTATTGCGAAAGCCAAGAAAAATGGCAATGGCGATCCCCAGCAGGCTAAACGGCGCGACGGTAAGATGGATACCCAGCTGTTCGTACCATTGATAGCTGATGATCGCGATAATCGACATCATCAGGTTAAGCAGCAGGCGAAAGACGATTTTTGACAGCACGGAGCCGTGCCAGTCAAACAAGCGAAGGAACCAGTGTTGTTCTGGCCGGATAATCATTGTTTTACTTCCTGAAGTTTCGAACGAATAATAGATACTTTCTATTATGCGATTGCCTTTTTATATTGTTTAAAAACACGACACGGCGTCAGCCGGCTATTTATCAGCGATGAAAGAATAGCCGCTGGATTATGGTCCTTTTTTATTTCACAGGCAATATTATCCGCAGGCTGACAAAGCCCTCAAGCGTTCAGGGGAATAACCTAAGCGATAATCGCGTCGCTATCCGCGCGGCAAGGGTCAATATGAATCATCATATGCAGCACGTTTTGGCTGTTTAGCACCCGCGCGCGGGCCAACAGCGCAATATCGTGCCCTTCCGCCACCGATAAATCTCCCGGCACCTCGATATGTACATCGACCAGGATCCCATCGCCGGCGCGTCGGGTTTTCAGGTCATGCAGCGCCACGACGCCGGGCGTTGCCAGAATAGTGGTGATTATCTGCTGCTCGCTGTCGCTATCCACTGACCGATCCATCAAGTCATGGAGGGCGTCATACGAAAAGGTATAGCCCATGCGGGTGACCAGCGCGCCGACGGCCAGCGCGGCCACCGGATCGAACCAGGCGAAGCCGGCCAGGTTACCGATGATGCCGACCGCGACCACCACCGACGACGCGGCATCCGAGCGGGCGTGCCAGGCATTGGCAATCAGCATGGACGACTGAATTTGTTTAGCCGCCCTGAGCATATAGCGGAATAACATCTCTTTGGCGGTCAGCGCGGCGAGCGCCACCCACAGAGCGGTAATATGCACGCTCGGGATAGACGCCGGATGCAGCAGTTTGCCGCAGGCGGACCACAGCATACCCGCGCCAACCAGTAACAGCAGCGCGCCAATCACCAGTGAAGCGCCGTTTTCATAGCGCCGGTGTCCGTAGTGATGATCGCTATCCGAGGGTTTGCCGCTTTTTTTATTGGCCAACAGCACGACGAAATCAGCGACTAAATCGGAAAGAGAATGAATACCATCGGCAATTAATCCCTGCGAACCGGAAAAAACGCCCGCCAGAACCTGGGCGCTGGATAAAAAAAGATTGACCACCACGCTGACCAGCGTCGTTTTACGCGCAATCTGGGCGCGCTGACCATCGTCAGTCATTTTCGCCATGATGACGTCCCCGTAAAAAAAGAAATAACGTACGCGATTTAGCTTAATTTTTCCTGAATAATCCGCCGCCGTTAAGAGAATGTTTACTTATTTTTATTGCTGTCAAATATATAAATGAGAATAGTTTGTTTTTAAAAAATATAGCCATGACAATAATAGCCGTGGCTATATTTTTGGCGTAAAAACGCAGCCGGAATAATTAAAACTGATTCATCCGGCGCATTGCGCAATGATACGCGCCGTTACGCACCGACGCGCGCAGTACGCGGGCGACGCCGTGTACCGCAATTCGTGCGCTGTGCCGCTGCAGCGCGCTCATCGGCAAATTGAGCATCGCCTGCGCCCACGGCGGCAGCAGGTCAATCCCGGCGCGCATCATCATTCGCCCGACGGGCTGACTCAGGCGCCCCGGCAGACGGGTCGATAGCAGGACGTCGGCAACCTCCTGCGTTCGCTCATCGCAGCGCAGCGTTGGGCGCATATCCTGCAGGTAGTCGGCAACCTGCCGCGGCGTTACCGGGATATCCCGAGCGCCAAGGTGGCGGGCAATTTCGGCGGCCTCCTGATAATACTGCTCCTGGCGAGCGGCGCTGACCACGGTCCGCTTGTAGCGCAGGTGCGAGGCCATAAAGCTGCTGCATTCGGCGACATGAACCCAGGTGAGCAGCGCCGGGTCGCTGGCCTGATAGGGCGTGCCATCTTTATCCTTGCCGCTCACCCGCAGGTGGATCCCCTGCACTTTTGCGATCAGCCGTTCGGCGTCGGCGGTGGTACCAAAGGTGGTGGCGGAAATAAACTGGCTGGTACGGCGCAGGCGGCCAAAGATATCTTCGCGGAAGTTTGAGTGATCCCAGACGCCCGCCAGCGCCAGAGGATGCAGCATCTGTAACAGCAGCGCGCTGACGCCGCCGCAGAGCATGGAGGTAAAATCGCCATGAACCTGCCAGATGGCCGACTGCGGACCAAATAGCCCCGGTTCGCCTTTGGGGTGTTCAAAATCGATCTCTTTTAGCGCCATGCCGGTTAAGCCCAGAACCTGAGCTTCAATCATTCCGCGTATGCTGGTCATTACCCACCTGCTCTGATCCGTGAGCGAGAAAGATAGCATTTATTAACGCCGGGGGCATTTGCCAACGATGGCTTTTAGGGCAGGAGCGCCCGCCGATAGCGGGCGCCAGCGAGCTTATGGATTGAGCTGGTAGTCGAGGCTTATCTCCGCGTTCAGCACCTGCGACACCGGGCAACCGGCTTTGGCTTTTTGAATGATGCCGTCAAACGCATCGGCCTCGATGCCTGGCAGCACAATTTTACTCTGCAGCGCGATTTGGGTGATGGCAAAGCCGCCGCCGGACTTATCCAGCGTCACCACCGCCACGGTATCAATGGAGGTGGCGGTGTAGCCCTCTTCGCTCAGCATCAGCGAGAGCGCCATGGAGAAACAGGCGGCATGGGCGGCCCCGATAAGCTCTTCCGGATTGGTGCCCTTGACGCCTTCGAAACGAGTGTTAAAACCATAAGGCTGCTGGTTCAGTGCGCCGCTCTCGGTCGAGACGGTTCCTTTTCCGCTTTTCAGATCCCCTTCCCAATGCGCCTGACCTTTCTTATGGATTGCCATAATATCGCTCCTTTTTTGATATGAAAGAGTTAAGTATAGAACCCCCTAAGGCATTTGGGCGGCGCGCGGCGTTTTTCAGATCAATCCGTCGGGATATTTTTACTCATATTAACGCCGGTAACGCGGAAACCCGCGGCGTCGTAGAGATGGCGCGCGCGCTGATTATCCCCGGCGACGCGCAGTTTAATTTGGCCGATCCCCTGGCTTTTCAGCGCATGCTCAAAAGCCGCCATCGCTTGTTTACCCAGGCCCTGTCCCTGAAACGCCGGATAAATATAAAAATCGCAGATAAAGGCGGAGCGCATTTCTTCGTCAGGCTTGTACCAGAGATAGCCGACCCGCTTTTCTGCGCCGTCACTGTCATCGAATAAGCAGCATAAAACCTGGCCGCGAGTATTGACGCCGTCGGGCAGATCCGCGGCGATTTCGCGCTGCGCCTGGGCTAACGCGGCCACCGGCGAGAGCGCGTAATTGGCGGAGATTTCCGCCGCGTAGTCGGGGATAAAGTAGTCGAGATACGCGGGGTACTCCGTATCGCGCATTGGGCGAAGCACTATCATTAAAGGGTTCCTTTTATATCGTGAGTTTGCGCCAGTTTCTGCTGTATCTCACCGAGAAACAGCGGCAGCGCGCTTGGCTGATAGTCCCGTGAAAGGTAAATACCATATACGCTTAGCGCTTTTGGCCGCCAGGCCGGTAAAACCTGTTTCAGCGCCCCGCTGTTGAGCGCCCGCTGCGCCTCCAGCTCCGGCAGCATCGCGATGCCGCAGCCGGCGACCGCCGCCTCCATCAGCAGCGAGGAGATCCCGGCGCTAAGGTTGCCGGAAACCGCCACCGCCACGTTTTCGCCGCTGACGTCGCTAAACTGCCAGGTCTGGCTGGCAAAATGGCTGTAATGCAGGCAGTTGTGACGAGTGAGATCTTCCGGCGTTTGCAGCGGACCGTTCTGCTGAAGCCAGCGCGGCGACGCGCACAGCACCGAACGACACACGCCAAGGCGGCGGGCGATAGCCCCGGGCTCCGGATTGTCGGTGATCCGAATCGCCACGTCGATCCGTTCGCCGATCAGGCTGACCGGGTGATTATTGATATCCAGCTCAAGGCGCAGCTGCGGATAACGGGCGAGAAAATCGGGTAGCAGCGGCGAAATCAGCTGCATCGCCGTAAAGTGAGCGCAGGCGACGCGCAGCGTCCCGCTGGGGATCGCACGCTCGCTTTGCCCGGCGATCTCATCCGACAGCTGCGTCAGGGTGCGCGTTTTTTGCAGCACCTTTTCCCCCGCAGCCGTGAGCGTCAGTTTGCGGGTTGAGCGATGGACCAGCCGGGTTCCCGCCCACTGCTCCATCTGTTCCAGATAGCGGCTGACCATCGGACGCGACATCCCCAGCGCGCGGGCGGCGGCGCTTAAGCTCCCCAGTTCACAAATGCGCATATACACCTGCGCGGCAATTACCCGATCCATAACTGATTTCCATCTGCACGTTTTATGAAACTCAGCATCTCTTTTTTCAGGAATTTTCGCAAATCATGAAATCCGTACAATAGCGCTCATTCACCTGACCAAGAGAAAACGAATATGAAATTATCTGCCCTTGCTATCGCAACCACGCTGTTCAGCACGTCAGTTCTGGCCGCGCCCCTAACGCTGCAAACCTACAACCCGCAGGAGAACGGCATTTTCGCGGTTAACTCCACCCTCGCCTCCGGCCCGCATGAAGCGGTGCTGTTTGACGCTCAATTCAGCGTCAAAGATGGCGAGAAGCTGGTTGAAATGATTAAGAAAAGCGGTAAAAAACTGACCCGCATCGTGATTACCTCCGGCGATCCGGACTTCTATTTCGGCCTCGAGCCGCTGGTGAAGGCTTTCCCGGATGTCAACGTGGTGGCGACCGCGGAAGTGGTTAAACACATTAACGCCACCAAAGCGGCCAAACTGGCCTACTGGGGCCCGCAGATGAAGGACGGCGCGCCGAAGCAGGTTTACGTCCCGCAAGCGCTGACGGCAAACACCTTCACCATCGACGGCGAAAAGGTTGAGATCCGCCAGCCGCAAAATTATGCCGCCTATGTCTGGATCCCGGCGAATAAAGCCATTCTTGGCGGGACCGGCGTGGCGTGGGGCATGCACGTCTGGACGGCGGATACCCAGAGCGTCGAAAGCCGCCAGCAGTGGATAAGTACGCTCGACGAGATGGCCGCGTTGCATCCGCAGCAGGTGATCCCCGGCCATTACCTGGGGACTCCGCCCGCAGGCGACCGCGCGATTACCTTTACCCGCGATTATCTGACCCAGTTCGAGCAGGCGCTCAACGCGCACAAAGATTCCACCGGCGTTATCAAAGCGATGAAACAGCGCTGGCCGGGACTCGCGGAAGAGAGTTCGCTGGATCTGAGCGCCAAAGTGAATACCGGCGAAATGAAGTGGTAAGACTGGCTAACGTGCGGGTCTTTCTGCCGGATGGCGGGTGACCTCCTGTCCGGCCGACGAACCGGGGTCCGCTAAAAAGACTGTTCTTAATCTGCCGACTCAACGTTGCTAATCCCGGCAAAATGGGCCACGATGATTATCGCCGCGCTAAAAATGCGCGGCGTACTTAAGGGTTAAATTTCGTCCGACACCCGTCGGGCTTGTCCTTGAAACCGACACAGGATAAAGGAGTAAGAATGAAATCGAACCAACAGGCACGTCATCTTCTTGGTCTGAACTACAAGCTTTCTCAGCAGAAAAAAGTGCTGCTGGAAGGCGATGCGGAAACCACGGTTAACCATGTTCGCGCCACCGGCCGCAAGCGCCGCGGTGGCTAACTTTTCAGCTGAATGATGATAAAAACACCGTCCTCTCCCCGGGATGGTGTTTTTTTAAGACTATCGGCCTCATGTTTACCCTCCTTTGATGTCTTCTGCTTTATACTCTGCCCGCTGCCATTCCCTGCCAGCCCCCCGCCTGTCGCCGCGCCCGGGCTGAAGCGATTATCAAGGAGTTAGTGCGATGCAATTCACTCATAAGAAAAACCGCTCTCTATACATCCCTTACGCCGGCCCCGTGCTGCTTGAATTTCCGCTGCTCAATAAAGGCAGCGCCTTCAGCATGGAAGAGCGCAGCAGCTTCAACCTGCTGGGCCTGCTGCCGGAAGTGGTCGAAACCATCGAAGAACAGGCCGAACGCGCGTGGATCCAGTACCAGGGATTTAAAACCGAGATCGACAAGCACATCTACCTGCGCAATATCCAGGATACCAACGAAACGCTGTTCTACCGCCTGGTCGGCAACCACCTTGACGAAATGATGCCGGTTATCTACACCCCAACCGTCGGCGCCGCCTGTGAACGCTTCTCTGAGATCTATCGTCGCGCCCGCGGCGTGTTTATCTCTTATCAGAACCGCAATAACCTCGACGATATTCTGCAAAACGTACCGAACCACAACGTCAAGGTTATCGTGATGACCGACGGCGAACGTATTCTCGGCCTCGGTGACCAGGGTATCGGCGGGATGGGCATTCCTATCGGCAAACTGTCGCTGTATACCACCTGCGGCGGTATCAGCCCGGCCTACACGCTGCCGGTGGTGCTGGACGTCGGTACTAACAACCAGCAGCTGCTGGACGATCCGCTGTATATGGGCTGGCGCCACCCGCGCATCACCGACGACGAGTACTATCAGTTTGTCGACGACGTTATCCAGGCGATTAAAGCCCGCTGGCCGGACGTACTGCTGCAGTTCGAAGACTTCGCGCAGAAAAACGCCATGCCCCTGCTCAACCGCTATCGCCACGAAGTGTGCTCCTTTAACGATGATATCCAGGGAACCGCTTCGGTCACCGTCGGTACGCTGATCGCCGCCAGCCGCGGCGCGGGCAGCCAGCTGAGCGAGCAGAAAATTGTCTTCCTCGGCGCCGGCTCCGCGGGCTGCGGTATCGCAGAGCAGATCGTCGCGCAAATCCAGCGCGAAGGGTTAAGCGAAGAGGAAGCCCGTAAACGTGTCTTTATGGTTGACCGTTTCGGTCTGCTGACCGACGCCATGCCGAACCTGCTGCCGTTCCAGAGCAAACTGGTGCAAAAGCGTGAGCACCTGCAAGCGTGGGACACCACGAATGATGTGCTGTCGCTGCTCGACGTGGTGCGCAACGTCAAACCGGATATCCTGATCGGCGTTTCCGGGCAGCCGGGGCTGTTCACCGAAGAGATTATCCGCGAGATGCACAAGCACTGCCCGCGGCCAATCGTGATGCCGCTGTCCAACCCGACCTCCCGGGTGGAAGCCACGCCGCAGAATATCCTCAGCTGGACCGACGGCGCGGCGCTGGTCGCCACCGGCAGCCCGTTTGCCCCGGTCACCCTCAAAGGCAAACAGTACGTTATCGCCCAGTGCAATAACTCCTATATCTTCCCGGGAATTGGCCTCGGCGTTATCGCTTCGGGCGCATCGCGCGTGACCGATGAGATGCTGATGGCCGCCAGCGAAACCCTGGCGAAACATTCGCCGCTGGTGAATAACGGTGAAGGCCCGGTTCTGCCGGAGCTGAAGGATATTCAGAGCGTTTCACGCGCTATCGCGTTTGCGGTGGGCAAAATCGCCCAGGAACAGGGCGTGGCGGTGAAAACCTCCGCCGAAGCGTTGCTGCAGGCGATCGCCGATAACTTCTGGCAGCCGGAGTACCGGAACTACCGCCGCACGTCGATTTAACCGGTAGATGAGTCATACAGGGGGCCTGCTTTGCAGGCCTTTTTTTATTCTCATCTGGTCAAAACCGCTTTCTCCCTCTACACTGCCAGCACCCATCAACTCACTGAATAAAAAAGGAGGATCCCATGTCGTACTGTGAAATGTTTTTTTCACGTGCATTTGGCGATCGCACCTGCTCAAGCGTTATCGGTATCGTGCTGCGATAACTTCAGCTTGAGCGAAGAAACCATAGACTAACTCCCTTCCCTCGGGCTTACCGGGTTATCGTCAGCGATGTTTGACGAGGCATTCACATGCCTGTAACTCTTGAGTAAGTTCACAATGAGCACATTACTAACTGCACAATCTCTTCATGTTGATACGGCGTTTGGCCCGCTGTTCACAAACCTCTCCTTTACCCTGAAAAAAGGCGACCGTATTGGCCTGATTGGCTATAACGGCTGCGGAAAAAGTACCCTGCTACAGGTGCTGGACGGCACGATCGTGCCCAGTTCGGGCTGCGTGGCGCTGGCCAGTCACTGTCTGATGGCGCGTGTGGAACAGCATCTACCCGATGCGCTGTTAGCGCAGCCCCTGCTGCAGGTAGTACTGGCGAAACTTCCCGCCCCTGAGCGTGAGAGTCAGCGCTGGCAAGCGGAGAGGCTATTGGCAGAGATGGGCTTTACACCAGATGAGGCCGCGCAGCGGGCGTCAACCCTGAGCGGCGGTCAGCATACCCGGCTGCTGCTTGCCAGGGCGCTGATTCTGCAGCCGGATCTCCTGCTGCTGGATGAGCCGGGAAACCATCTCGACCTGCCGACCCTCCTGTGGCTGGAAAGCTTCCTGCAAACCTGGCAGGGGAGCTTCGTTCTGGTGTCGCATGATAATATCTTATTGGATGCTGTAACTAATTCCAGTTGGATCCTGCGCGACAGAACGCTGCACGCCTTCTCCCTGCCCTGCAGCGCCGCCCGCCGGGCGCTGGAAGAGCAGGACGCCAGCGATGCGCAGCGCCATAAAGCCGAGCAAAAGGAGATCGACCGGGTCGCCGCCAGCGCCAAACGGCTGGCTATCTGGGGTCGGACCTATGACAACGAAGATCTCTCCCGCAAAGCCAAGCAGATGGAGAAGCAGGTTCAACGCCTGAAGGAGAGCCAAACCGAGCTGACCATGGGCACCCCCTGGCGGCTGGCGCTCCACGGCGACATGCTGCGGGCTGACCGACTGCTGGAGATGGAACAGCTCCCCGTTCCCCCCGCGCCCGGTCTGCCGGCCCTGTTTACCGCGGGCCTGGCTCGCCTGAAAAGCGGCGATCGGGTGGCGGTGATGGGCCGTAACGGCGGCGGCAAGTCTTCGCTGCTGCGTCTGCTGTGGCGGCAAATGCAGCAGGAAACGACGGAAAGCGGTTTGCGCCTGCATCCGCGGCTGAAGCCGGGTTATTACGACCAGACCCTGCATCAGCTGGCGGATGACGATACCCTTCTCGACGCGCTGGAGCCCTTTGAACCAGGCCCGGATGCGCGCAGGCGGGCGCTAATTTCCGCCGGATTCAACTGGCCGCGTCACGGGCAAAAGGTCGCCACCTTAAGCGGCGGCGAGCGTTCGCGCCTGCTGTTCGTCGGCCTCTCTCTGGCCCGCTATAGCCTGCTGCTGCTGGATGAGCCCACCAACCATTTAGATATGGATGGCAAAACGGCGCTGGCGGCTACGCTGCGCGACTATCCCGGCGGCCTGCTGCTGGTGAGCCACGATCGCGAGCTCATTAACCGCAGCTGCAATCGCTTCTGGCTTATCGACGAGCGCGGGCTGAGCGAATGGCACAGCAGCGAAGAGGTGTATGAGATTTTGCGCACCGCCGTTCGTCGTCCGGCGACGCAGGCCGCGACGGTGAACAGTAGCGAACCGGAGGAGGACCAGGATGCGCTGCTGGAGCGGTTAGTCACGCTTGAGCAGCTGCTGGCCGACGATCTGGCGCGCAAACCAAAACATCAAAAACCGCAGCTGCAGGCGCAGTGGCGTAAGGAGATAACAACGATTGCGACGTTATTAGGTTAACAGGCGCTCTCCCGGCGCGGCGATCCGCGCCGGGAGATTATTCCGCGCCGGCAGGCGAAGCCGGTTTGACCCGACTAAACTGCTGCTCGGTCATCATCCGCCCCCACTGATCCCCCTGCCACGCTTTATCCAGCGTAAAGCCAAAGGATTCATACAGCCTGCGGGCGGCGTTCAGCCCGCTGAAGGTCCACAGCCGCACCGCGGCGAAGTTCTGGCTATCGCAAAAGGCCATCGATTCATTCAGCAGACGTCGGCCAACGCCGCTTCCCCGGCAGCTATCGTCGAGGATAAACCAGCGCAGATGCGCTTCATTATTACCAAGATCTTCGCCGTCAATCGCCACCGATCCGACAATCTGCTCACCCTGAATGGCAAGCCAAACCCGGTTGCACGGTTTCTCAAGACGACCGGAAAACTCCGCTAGCCCGCTGGCCACTTTGCTCTCGAAAAAGTGACCAAATTCATAATGCTTCGCATAGTACTCGCCGTGCATCTGCGTAATGCGGCCAATCATTCCCGGACGATAGCCGGTAACGATATCAATCCTGGCGGTTAAGTCGATCATTTTATCTCCTCGTCAGAGCCAAGTGAGGCAATGGCCTCCCTTGGTACCATGTGCGGGTGTAGACATAGCATTTCCTTATAAATAAATTTCAAACAATGCTAAAATTTGATGTTTTGATGATTACCATTTCACGTATCGATAAAAAACAACGATCACAAAAATGCAGAATATGGGGACAGGCCATATTGGTCCATCAGGGAAAATTTGAAAAAGGACAATTGCAAATAAAAGTGTCAATAAGGCAGGACCGTACATCGATATCAATGACCAGAATATCCGTCTGAAAAACCTTTTAATAAGACTCATCATTATTATCGAATCATCCTGGTGATGATGTCTGCAATCTCATTATCCTGTTGCCCAGCGCCAGCTTCACGCCACGGGCCTGAAGGGCATCAGCAATATCTCTTGCATCCGGAACTGAACGGGCCAGCCTGTCCAGTTTCGGTACGACCAGCGTGTCTCCCTGGCGAACTGCCGCCTGAGCCAGATCCTGGCGGTCAGTTGAACATCGGGCATAGCCAATGCGTATTTCTGTCATAAATATGTACGTATAAGGGCCGTGAAAGAGATTTATATCGTACCAGTGATATGAGACAACGTCAGCAGTGAGATTGACCTGGACTTATTACCCGTGAAAAAAGCAATTTCGAGCGCATCGTCGCCACGCTGGGGCTGAAGAAAAGGACGCAGGGTAACGGAAATTTCGGCGGTTCCGGCGTAGTCCCCCGTATTACCTCGCTCTGCGGAGAATAAGGCGAAGAAAAAGCGACAGGCACCGGGCGATGCCTGTTTTTCCGCTTATTGCGGATTTTTCTCTTTCCAGGCATCCCATGCCGCTTTAATTTCCTGCTTCGCGGCGGCGGCATCGTTAAAGCCGTTCAGCTCCACTTTTTTACGCCCTTCCGGCAGCTGTTTGTAAACGCGGAAGAAAGCCTGCAAACGCTCCTGCTCGATTTTCGGCAGATCGCCGATGGTGTTGATGTCATCGTAGGTTGGGTCGATTTTGCTTGCCGGAACGGCAATGATTTTGTCGTCCTTCTCGCCGCCATCAATCATCTTGAGCACGCCAATCGCGCGCAGCTTAATCAGCGTTCCCGGCGCCATCGGCGCGCGGGTGTAAAACACCACGTCCAGCGGATCGCCATCCCCTGCCAGGGATTGCGTCAGCGAACCGTAGTTAGCCGGATAGGCCACCGGCATTGACTGGAAACGATCGGCGATCAAAAAGCCGGTTTTGGCGTCGGTTTCATATTTGATAATGCCGCCCGCGGGAATTTCGGTCACGGCATAAAACTCTTCAGGGTTGTTTTTCGGCTGCGGGAAATCCAGTACGTTCTGCGCCTGAACGGTAGCGGAAAGCAGAAGGCCTGAGGCAAGGAGTGTTTTTACCAGATGCATTGTCGTGTCGCTCTATCGTTATAAGAAATTGAAAAACAGAACGATAGAGGCCGCAAATGAAGCGTGCATGACGTAACGATGACAGTGATGTGACGCGAATTTCATTAATAATTCTGATTAAAAAATCGGCGCACCAAGCTCACCCCGGCAAGGAATATCTATTATTCCCTTGATTTAATGAAGATTTAAGCTAAACCTTAGCATGCGTAAAAAACAAAATTGTGTTAATACGCTTATGTTCAATAAGGAGAACAGAATGAAAGCTGCTGTCGTCACGCAAGATCATCAGGTCAATGTTACGGAAAAAACGCTTCGTCCCCTGCAACATGGCGAAGCCCTTTTAAAAATGGATTGCTGCGGCGTATGTCACACCGACCTGCACGTTAAGAACGGCGACTTTGGCGATAAAACCGGGGTCATTCTGGGCCATGAAGGCGTGGGCGTTGTGCAGCAGGTCGGCCCCGGCGTTCATTCTCTGAAGCCGGGCGATCGCGCCAGCGTGGCGTGGTTCTTCGAAGGCTGCGGGCATTGTGAATATTGTAACAGCGGCAACGAAACGCTGTGTCGCTCGGTGAAAAATGCCGGCTATACCGTGGATGGCGGTATGGCGGAAGAGTGTATCGTCATGGCCGACTACGCGGTCAAAGTGCCGGACGGGCTCGATTCTGCGGCGGCCAGCAGCATCACCTGCGCGGGCGTCACCACCTATAAAGCGGTCAAAGTCTCACATATCAAACCCGGCCAGTGGATTGCCATTTATGGCCTCGGCGGCCTCGGCAATCTGGCGCTGCAGTATGCCAAAAACGTGTTTAACGCCAAAGTCATCGCCCTTGACGTTAATGATGAACAGCTGAAGCTGGCCGCGGAAATGGGCGCGGACCTGACCATCAACTCCCGCAGCGAAGACGCAGCCAAAATTATTCATGAGAAAACCGGCGGCGCGCATGCCGCGGTGGTAACCGCCGTCGCCAAAGCGGCGTTTAACTCAGCGGTGGATGCGGTTCGCGCGGGTGGACGCGTGGTGGCGGTAGGCCTGCCTCCGGAAGCGATGAGCCTGGACATTCCGCGTCTGGTCCTCGACGGTATCGAAGTGGTGGGTTCGCTGGTCGGTACCCGTCAGGACCTGACCGAAGCCTTCCAGTTTGCCGCGGAAGGGAAAGTCGTACCGAAAGTGACCCTGCGTCCGCTGGGCGATATCAACGCCATCTTCAAAGAGATGGAACAGGGACAGATTCGCGGCCGTATGGTCATTGATTTCCGCCGCTAATCTTCGGACCTCTCCCGCTACGGGAGAGGTTTAATTGTCCCTTTACACGCACGGCCCCGTTGCGCAACCGTACATCATCACCAGAGGAAATAGCGGCACCAGCGGAATCAGGGCGATCTCTCCCAGAGGGCTAATGGTCTGCGTTTTATCGTTAATTGACACGACGACGGGTCTGGCAAGGCGATAAGCGTCATCCAGCTCATTGGGATCAACGGTTGACCAGAAACCGGTCGCTTTAAACAGTACGCCAAGATGGTCGTTGTCCAGCGCGGTCGCGTGATACTGGCTGGTTAACAGACTTAGCTGACTGGCATCCAGTCTGCGCTTGTCGAGCACCACCAGATATTCCGCAACAACCTCATGCTGTTTCACGACAAAATTCACCCGTACGCCGGATGCGACCTTATTGAAGCGTTCGTAGAAAGTATTATAACGCTGGTACTCCTGCGGCACCCCTTTACGGAAGAATCGATAGCTGTATTTGTTTGAATTGGCAATGATGCCTGACTCAATAGGTTTAACCTTAATAATGGTATCAGTAGAGGGCAAATTGGGTGCGCTGGTACAGCCCGCCAGCACCGTCATCGCCAACATCAGTAAATACTTCAGCATCGTCGCTATCCCTTTATTACGCTGACTATCTCTCAGTCATTAAATTATCCAGCACGAGTTTCAGCTGAAAGGCATGTAAATACCAGCCCCTAAAAATCGAGCCGGGTATAAATGCTTTTTATGCAAATGCTTAGCGCAAATCCTTACTTCCTTTGTTAAAACGCGCGCCCGATGATGGCCAAACAAGAGATAACAAAGGAATTCACCATGCACACCCGTTTTCGCCTGCCCGCGCTGGCGGCATTTTTTTTGAGCGGCGCGTTTTCCGCGTGGGCCGCCGACGCGCCGGTTAAAGGCGGCACGTTAATTTATCTGGAGCAGCAGCCGCATACCAATCTTTATCCCCCGGCCGGAGGCTTTTACCCTAACGGCGGTATTCTTAATCAAATAACCGATAAGCTGACCTGGCAAAATCCAAAAACCTTACAAGTCGAACCGTGGATTGCCGAAAGCTGGAGCGCCAACGCGGATAAAACCGAATATACCTTTAAGATTCGCCCTGGCGTCACCTTTTCTGATGGCACCCCGCTTGACGCCAATGCGGTTGCCAAAAACTTTGATACCTACGGCCTCGGTAATAAAGCGCACCGCCTGCCGGTGTCCGAGGTGATTAATAACTACGATCGCAGCGAAGTCATCGATCCGCTGACGGTTAAGTTCTACTTTAAAAAGCCCTCGCCGGGATTTCTGCAGGGCACCGCGACCATCGGCTCCGGGCTGGTTTCCCTGAGCACCCTGGCGCGAAATTTTGAAGAGCTGGGCGACGCCCGCCATATTATTGGCTCCGGGCCTTTTACGGTTAAAGATGAAAAGCCGGGACGTGAACTCGCTCTGGTCGCACGTCAGGATTATCAATGGGGGCCGAAAAGCCTCGCCCAGCAGGGGCCAGCGAATCTCGACGGCATAACCTATATCGTCACCCCGGAAGATGGCGTACGCGTTGGCGCGCTGCTGGCAGGCCAGGCCGATTTTATTCGCCAGGTGCAGGCCTATGATGAAAAGCAGGCAACCGATCGGGGCTTTAAAATCTATGCCGCCCCGACGCGCGGCGTTAACGACAGCCTGAGCTTCCGCCCGGATAATCCGCTGGTTGCCGACCTGCGCGTTCGTCAGGCGCTGCTGCACGCCACCGACGCCAGACAGGTGGTTGAAACCCTGTTCTCCGCCAACTATCCGCAGGCGACCTCCGTCGTCGCCAGCACCGCGGCCGGATACGTTAACCTCAGCGATAAGCTGGTTTTCGATCCGGCCAAAGCGAAACAGCTGCTTGATGAGGCGGGCTGGAAACCGGCCGCCGACGGTATACGGGTCAAAGATGGCCAGCGCCTGGCATTAACCGTCTATGAATCCCTGCCCCAGCCGCAAAACAAAGAGGTACTCCAGCTTGTCGCCCAGCAGTGGCGCCAGGTCGGCGTTGCGCTGGCGGTCAAAGCCGGTGATGCCGGCAGCCGTACGCTGGACAGCCTCGACCCGTTGAAAACGCCGCTTACCGTGTCGGAAGTGGGCCGCGCCGACCCTGACGTGGTGAAAAGCATGTTCTTCCCCGCTAACCGCGACGCGCTGCTGCAAAAAGGCGGCTCCAGCGACAAAGTCCAACGCTTCCGCGACGATAAGCTCAACGCGCTGCTGACCGCGATCTCAGCCGAAGTCGAGCCGCAAAAACGCCTCCAGCTCACCGGCGACGCCCAGCGCTACCTGCTGGACAACGCCTACGTGATCCCGATATTTGAAGAGCCGCAGGTCTTTGCCGGCGCGCCGTGGGTGAAAGGCGTCAGTTTTGAAGCGGTAGGCCGCCCGTCGTTCTACGGCGCGTGGCTGGAAAAGCACTAAGGAGCCCGCGATGAGCCACTATCTTCTGCGGCGGTCCGGTCAGGGTTTACTGGTGCTGTGGGCCGCGTTTACCCTCTCCTTCATCCTGTTACAGGTGCTACCCGGCGATGCGGTACTGATCAAGTTTCAGAATCCGGATCTGGGGCTCAGCCCTGAGCAGATCGCCGAAATGCGCCTCGCCTACGGGGCCGATAGCCCGCTGTGGAGACAGTACTTCCACACGCTGATGGCCATGCTGCGTGGCGATTTTGGCTATTCGCTGCAGGCCGGGCTGCCGGTCAGCGCGCTTATCGCCAGCAACCTGCCGGAAACATTAAGCCTGGCGCTGCCCGCCTTTGCTCTGGCGGTGGCGCTGGCCTTCGCCCTCGCCTTCGCCTCACGGCTGCCGGGCCTGCGCTGGTTCAGCAACGCGCTGCAATCCCTGCCGGCGCTGTTTATCTCGCTGCCGACGTTCTGGCTCGGCATCGCCCTGATTCAGATTTTCTCCTTTCAACTGCGCTGGATCCCGGTGATCAATCCCGGGCCGATTGAGGGGCTGATTTTGCCCATTATTGCCGTCGCGGTGCCGATTTCCGCTCCGCTGGCGCAAATCCTGATGCGCAGTCTGGATCAGGTCGCCGCGCAGCCGTTTGTCGCCGTTGCCCGCGCCAAAGGCCTGAGCGAAACCGGCGCCCTGTGGCGGCACGTTACCGGCAACGCCCTGCTGCCGGTGCTCAATATCGCCGGTCTGCTGCTGGGGGAACTGATCGCCGGCGCGCTGATTACCGAAACCGTGTTTGGCCGCGGCGGTCTGGGGCTGCTGACGCAGCAGGCCGTCAATAATCAGGATATCGCGGTACTGCAGGCGGTGGTGATGATCTCTGCCCTCGGTTTCGTGCTGATTAACCTGCTGGTCGACCTGCTGATGCCGCTGTTCGACCCGCGCCTGAAAGCCGTTATCGGAGGTGCCGTATGAGCCTGGTGGATTACGCAACCGCCGCGCGCCGCCGCACGTCAAACTGGCGTACACGGCGCGTCCAGCCCGGTCTGCTGCTGGCCTGGGCGGTAATGATCGTTGCCGCGCTGATGGCTATCGCTCCGCAGCTGTTTACCGACTATAGCCCGCTGGAAGGGTTCCCCGGCGCCCAGCGGCTGGCCCCGCAGGCCGGCCACTGGCTGGGAACCGACCAGCTGGGCCGCGATCTGTGGAGCCGCATCGTCTTCGGCGCCGTTCATTCGCTTTCCGCCGCGCTGGCGGCGGTGGCGATCGGCCTGTTTATCGGTACCGCGCTGGGCACGCTGGCCGGCGCGCTGGCGGGACGCGTGGAGTCGGCAATTATGCGCCTGGTCGACGTGCTGCTGGCGATCCCCTCTTTATTGCTGTCGCTGACGGTCATCATTCTGCTCGGTTTCGGCACGCTCAACGCCGCCGTCGCGGTAGGCGCGGCGGCCGTCGCCAGCTTTGCCCGCCTGGCGCGAGCGGAGGTGGTCCGCGTACGCCACAGCGACTTCGTCGAAGCGGCCTACGGCAGCGGCGGCACCTTTTTCGCCGTTTTCTGGCGGCATATTCTGCCCAACTCGCTCACCGCGGTGCTGGCCTTTGCCACCCTCCAGTTCGGCCAGGCCATTCTGGCGCTCTCGACCCTGAGTTTTCTCGGCTACGGCACGCCGCCGCCGGTCCCGGAGTGGGGTCTGCTGATCGCCGAAGGCCGCAACTATCTCTCCACCGCCTGGTGGCTGACCACCCTGCCCGGTATTGCGGTGATTGCGGTCGTGCTCGCCGCCAACCGTATTAGCCGTCAATTTAGCGGAGAACGCCGATGAATGTTTTAAGCGTAGAGCATCTGCGCATCAGCTATCGTTCACAGCGTGAATGGCGCGAGGTCGTGCACGACGTGAGTTTTCAGGTCAAACGCGGCGAAATGCTGGCGTTTGTCGGTGAATCCGGCTCGGGTAAAACCACCACCGCACAGGCGATTATTGGCCTGCTGGCGGATAACGCGCGCCGGGACAGCGGGCGTATCTTGATTAATGGCGAAGATATCAGCGGCTGGTCCGCTAAACGCCTCGACGGTCTGCGCGGCGCGCGGATTAGCCTGGTGCCTCAGGATCCGGGCAACTCCCTGAATCCGGTAAAAACCATCGGCGCGCAGGTGGGCGAAATCCTGCGTCTGCATCAAAAAAGCAGCGCCGCGGCGCGTAAAGCGCAGGTGCTGGCGCTGCTGACCAAAGTTGGGCTGAGCCACCCGGAACAGCGCATCGATCAATATCCCCACCAGCTTTCAGGCGGTATGAAGCAGCGGGTGCTGATTGCTATCGCAATCGCCCTGAAACCCGACTTAATCATTGCCGATGAGCCCACCAGCGCCCTCGACGTGACGGTACAGAAGCGGATCCTCGACCTGCTGGATACGCTGCGCCGGGAGTCCGGCACGGCGGTACTGTTCGTCACCCACGATCTGGCGCTGGCGGCGGAACGCGCCGACCGTCTGCTGGTCTTTCGCCACGGCGAGATTCAGGAACAGGGCGCGACCGGCGACGTCATACGTACGCCGCAGCATACCTATACCCGCCAGCTGCTGAGCGATCTCCAGGGTTCGACGCTGACCATTGCCCCGGCCAGCGGGCGCGTACTGGCGACCCCGGCGATCCGCGTGGAGGGCATCAGCAAGCGCTTCTCATTAGGCCGCGCGCATTTGCAGGCGCTGGACGCCGTGAGCTTCGAGGTGAAGCGCGGCAGCACCCACGCGCTGGTCGGCGAGTCCGGCTCCGGCAAAACGACCCTTGCGCGGATCCTGCTGGGATTCGAAAAGGCCGATAGCGGCCATATCGCTATCGACGGTATCGATGCCGGGCATCTCAGCCGCGAGGCGCTCCGCCAGCTGCGGCGTAAAATTCAGTTCGTTTACCAGAATCCTTTTGCCTCGCTTGACCCGCGGCAAACGCTGTTTGAGATTATCGAAGAGCCGTTAAAAAACTTCGACCGCCTCAACGCCGAAGTGCGGCGCCAGCGCGTCGAAACGGTCGCCGCCCGCGTGGCGCTCGCTCCGGAGCTGCTGTCGCGAACCGCCCGTGAGCTTTCCGGCGGCCAGCGGCAGCGGGTGGCCATCGCCCGCGCCTTAATCCTTGAACCGACGATCCTTGTCCTCGATGAAGCGACTTCGGCGCTGGACGTCACTGTGCAGGCGCAAATTCTCGCGCTGCTGCAGCAGCTTCAGCAGCAGCTGGGGCTGAGCTATCTGTTTATCACTCACGATTTGGCGACGGTGCGCCGTATCGCCCACAGCGTGACGGTGCTGCGGGCGGGCCAGGTGGTTGAACACGGCGACGTCAGCCGACTGTTCAGCGCCCCGCAGCATGACTATACCCGCGAGCTTATCGCCGCGATTCCCCATTTTTCATCCCCGAGCAAGGAGGTTGCATGACGCGTAAACGACTGGGCTTTTTCACCCGTCTGCTGGACCACGCCACGCCTAAAGAGCGCTACCGGCTGGCCACCGAGCAAATTCGCCACGCGGAACGCCTGGGATTCGACAGCGCGTGGATCGCTCAGCACCATTTTCATGAGCACGAAGGCGGCCTGCCGTCGCCGCTGGTCTTTCTCGCCCACGCCGCGGCGCACACCGAGCGCATTCGTCTTGGCACCGCCATTATCACCCTGCCCATGGAAAACCCGCTGCGGGTGGCGGAGGATGCGGCGGTGCTGGATCTGCTCGCCGATGGACGGCTGGAGGTGGGCTTCGGCTCCGGCGGCACCCCCACTTCGTTTTTACCCTTCGGGCTGACGATGGACCAGCGCAGCGCGGTATTTGCCGAACACCTGCATCTGATTCAAAGCGCCTGGCGCGGGGATTCGCTCTCGCACCCGGATAATCATCTGTACCCTCAGGCGCCGCAGCTGGCGGAGCGCATCTGGATTGCCACCTTTTCCATTGAGGGGGCGGTTCGCGCGGCTCAGGCCGGGCACGGGCTGATGCTCTCGCGCACGCAGCCGCGTCCGGCTGGACAGCCCACGCTGCCGCTGGACGCTATCCAGAATCCGATTATTGACGCCTATCTCGCCGCGCTGCCGGCGGGCGTCGAGCCAAGGATCCTCGCCTCGCGGACGGCCTTTGTCGCCGATAGCCAGCGGTATGCGCTGCAGGTCGCTGAACCCGGCCTGCGCCAGCAGGCTGCCCAGCATCGCGCCGCAGGTCATGATATTATTGGTGACACTGTCACTGATTTTTTGCCGCAGCTTGACGCGCACGTTGGCGACCCGCAGCACGTCGCCGCTTCGCTGGCCCGCGATAGCGTCCTGCGGCGGGTAACCGATATTTCGTTTCAGGTGCACTCCGTTGAACCCTCGCACCGCGACACGCTTCGTTCCATTGAGCTGATCGCTCAGCATATTGCCCCGCAGATACGATAAGGAGTCACCATGACGCTCAGTCAGGATATATTGGCCGAACTGGCAGAAATTGCCCCCGATTCCGCCTTAGCGGCGGCGCGAGCCGTGCGCGAGGCGGCCACCCGCCATGCTCAGGGAAGTTATGAAACGCTGTTTGGTCAGCAGGATAACGACTTTCCGCTCGACGAGCGTTTTGCCGTGGCCGCGCGGGTGGCGAAGCTGCATGAGAGCGATGCGCTGGCCGCCCACTACGCCGGCTTTGGCATTGCCGACCCCACATCGCCGCGGCTGGCGCCGGCGCTGGCCTTTGCCCGGCTGTTGACCTTTACGCCCGTGGAGGCCACGCCGTCGGCGCTTGAGGCCTTAATCCGCGCCGGATGGAGCCTGCGCGGCATCGTCACCCTCGCCCAGCTTATCGCGTTTGTCAGCTTCCAGAGCCGGCTGGTCGTCGGGCTGCGCCTGCTTAACGGCAAAAATATCCACGTCGCACAAACCCCAACGGTGGCGGGATTCTGGCATACCTCGCCGCAAACCATCAGCGGTAAGAAGGCGCCGGTGCACTTCACCCGCGATGAACTGCACTGGGAGCCCTGGCTGGCGGCTAAACCGCTGGCGGAATTTACCCCCGACGAGCAGGCGCTGCTGGCGAAATTCGGCCACAGCGACTCGCCCTACTTCCGCCTGCTGGCGCGCAACCTGCCGCTCCTCGAGCAGCGTACGTTAACCGACAAAGGGATCTTTTATACTCCCGGCGGCCTGCCGCGCGCCGAGCGCGAGCTGGCGGCGACAGTGGCAAGCAAAATCAACGGCTGTATTTATTGCGCCTCGGTGCATGCGCGCAAAGCGGCACAGCTGGCCAAAGATGAAACGGCGATAGAGACGCTGCTGGCGGTGACGCCGGGAGAGCAGTTAAGCGACGGGCAGACGCCGGGATGGCAGGCGCAGATCGATTTCGCCGCCGCGATTTCCGTTACCCCTCCCGCTCTGTCCGTTGACCACCTTGCCGCCGTCGAGCAACAGGGGCTGGATACCCTCGCCCAACTGGATTTACTGCAATCGGCGGCTTTCTTTGCCTGGGCCAACCGGTTAATGCTGACCCTCGGCGAGCCGTGGCAGGAATAGCTGCCAGCGGGCTTAATCAGGCCAGACGCCGCTGATGGCGGGCATAAATCAGCAGCGAACTGAGCGCAAGAAACGAAAGCAGCGCGGCCGGTAAGGCAACGAAACGCCAGCCAGGACCGGCCGTAATCATCATCCCGCCGAATAGCGCCCCAATGGCGCTGCCGAGATTAAAGGCGATCTGGCCGCCCGCCGCGCCCAGCATCTCGCCGCCCTTCGCATTTTGCAGCAGCAGAATTTGCAGCGGTGCCGACAGGGCAAACAGGGCCGCGCAGCAAATAAACGCGAGGGTTAATGCGGCGGCTTTATTCTCACCCAGCAGGAACAGAAGTAATAAGGTCACGACAATCACGCCATCCGTCACGGCGGCAATGCGTAACGGGCTATAACGGACGGAGACTTTACCGCTAAATAAATTCCCCAGAACCATCCCCAGCCCCGCCAGCAGCATAATGGCTATGATGGCGCTCTCACCAAAACCAGAGACGTTAATCATAAACGGCTTAATATAGCTAAACCACGCGAATACGCCGGCATTGCCGAACATCGTCGCGGCAAAAATTAACCACGGTGCGGGCGATGTTAAAAAATGAAACTGCGAGCGCAAGCGCGTCGTCGGTTTATCAAACAGCGTGGGCACCCACCAGGCGATGGCGACCAGCACGGCGATGTCAAACACCGCAATCGCCAGAAAGGTATAGCGCCAGCTAAACTGATGGCCAAGCCAGGTTCCGGCGGGAACCCCCAGCAAATTAGCGACCGTCATTCCGGCAATCATTCCCGCCACCGCGGCGGTGACCTTCCCCGGCGGCGCAATTTTCGACAGAACGATCGCCCCCACGCCAAAGAAGGCGCCGTGCGGGAAACCGGAGATCAGGCGCCCCAGCGCCAGCATCGAATAGCTGGAAGATAACGTAAAGATGGCATTGCCGATAACGCACAGCGCCACGAGGAACAGCATCACCGCTTTTAACGAAAAGCGGCTGGAGAACAGCGCCATCACCGGCGCGCCGATGACGACGCCAAGCGCATACCAGGAGATCATATTGCCCGCGGCGGGAATAGATATCCCGACGTCATGGGCAATTTCAGGTAATACGCCCATGATGCCAAATTCCGCCATTCCGAGACCAAAAGTGCCAAGCGCTAACGAAAAAATAGTCTTTTTCATACAACTAATCACTTGTTATAAAACATACCGCCGGCATTATTGTGCATTATTAAACGGCAGACCAGATAAAAACGCCGGGTGGCATATTTATCCATAAAACGGCGTGATTATTTCATAGGCTTATTTGCAGATTAAAAAAACCAATAAAGCCATTTCGTGCCCCGCCGCTGCCCGGTCGCCAGCAACGGCATAGCGATAACAATTCACAACCGCGGTTCCATAAAAATTTCATCATTTCATGCCGTTGCTTTTCAATGGAACCTGTCTCGCAAATGCGACTTAACCAGGACAATCTGTATTGTTTTTTTAGGTAGTAGGTTGATAATGGCGACATTAACCACACGGAGGCAGGATAATGAAAGAGTACACAGCGGATGATAGCTTCCAGCAGGCGATATCAACGAGCAAAAAGCACCGTTTATCCTCGATACCCACAGCTGAAAGTCAGTCAATTCATCCCAGTAACGAGTTGATCCGGTTAATGAATGAATTCGTCGACGAGCATGGGTCCATCACCGAAGATGAATACTTCAGGGTGCTCTGATGCTTAAACAATTCGACGTGTATCGGAACCCTTCTTCGCAAACGAAGCACTCTCTACCCTATTTTATGATTGTGCAAAATGATTTTTATGAAGACCTACCCACCAGGGTAATTATTCCCCTGATGCGTAATGGTCATCTGCCACTATGGCAGCATCCTTTAGTTCCTGAGGTAAATATTGAATTTTAAACGTTTATGCTTTGTTCGCCGATGATGACAAACCTTAATAATAAGCCGATCAAGCGCGAAGATTTTATCTGTAACTTAAAAAGCGCCAGAGGCGAAGTTATTTCCGCCATTGACGCCCTTGTTACCAATAGCCGATCCGCTCCGGCTTCAGCCAGAGCGGGTTGCTCAGTTACGCTTACTTCAGCCCTTCACAGCTCTCTTTCTTCGCTTCCTGACGCTCCACCTCGCGATACCAGCGCGGATGATGCTTCTTCGCCCAGCGGCGACTCACCTTCCCTTCGATCATGCCTTTAATCGATCCCTTCACCCAAAACGCCATATACATGTGGATCAGAATCGCATGAATAAGAATAATCGCCGAGGTCGCGTGAATCAGCAGGCTATAGCGAATAACCTGAATCGGGAAATAGTGGGCAAACCAGGGCCGCCAGATAATCACGCCGGTCACCAGCAGCACAAAAATCATGCTCATGATGGTCCAGAACATCATTTTCTGCCCCGCGTTATATTTCCCTACCCGCGCCACTTTATGCTCGTTGCCTTTCAGTACCTCAATAATGCCCTTTAGCCAGGGGATATCCTGCTTGTCGGGAATATTGTGATGGACAAAACGCACAAACATAAACATCAGAGCCACGAAAATCAGTACCCCGAAGAACGGATGCAGAATTCGCCCCATCTGCGGCGTACCGAAGGTTTCGGTCAGCCACTGCAGCGTCGGGAAGAAAAACGAGATCCCCGATAGCGCCACCAGGAAAAAGCAGATGACCACCGTCCAGTGACAGGCGCGGTCAATAAACTTCGTGCGCACAATCATTTTCGATTTACTCATCATGCTCCTCCTCATCGTCATCCGCTTCTTTATTCGGCCCAATCCCGATGTAGTGATAAATCAGCCCGGCAAAGGTGGCGATAAACCCGACCGCCGAGAGCGGCTTCAGCGCGCCTTTCCACAGGTTGATCGACGTATCGATCTGCGGCTCTTTCGGCAGGTTGTGGTACAGCTCCGGCTGGTCCGCATGATGCAGCACGTACATCACGTGGGTGCCGCCGACGCCCGGCGGGTTATACACCCCGGCATGGGGATAGCCGCGTTTCTTCAGCTTTTCCACGCGCTCGTTGGCCACTTCCAGCATCTCTTTCTTGCTGCCGAAGTGAATCGCGCCGGTTGGGCAGGTTTTCACGCAGGCCGGTTCCTGGCCGACGCTGACCCGGTCAACGCACAGGGTGCACTTATAGACCCGGTTATCCTCTTTATTGAGGCGCGGGACGTTAAAGGGGCACCCGGCGATGCAGTAGCCGCAGCCGATGCAGTTCTCCTGCTGAAAGTCGACGATGCCGTTAGCGTACTGAATAATCGCCCCGGCGGACGGGCACGCCTTCAGGCAGCCCGGGTCCTCGCAGTGCATGCAGCCGTCTTTGCGTATCAGCCACTCCAGCTTGCCGTTCTGTTCGGTTTCGCTAAAGCGCATTACCGTCCAGGATTTGGCGCTCAGATCGGCGGGGTTGTCGTACACCCCGACGCAGTGCCCAACCTCATCGCGGATATCGTTCCACTCGGAACAGGCCACCTGGCAGGCTTTACAGCCTACGCAGGAGGAGACATCGATCAGCTTCGCCACTTCCGCTTTAAAATCCCGCGCGCGCGGCGCGGGCGTGATCGGGTTGGTGGCGGAGCGTTTGATAATGTCCTGGGTTTCCATCGCCATGTATTCGCTCCTTACGCTTTCTCGATGTTGACCAGAAACGCCTTGTACTCCGGCGTTTGCGAGTTGGAATCCCCGACGTTTGGCGTCAGGGTATTGGCGATGTAACCTTTGCGGGCTACCCCTTCAAAACCCCAGTGCAGCGGGATCCCGACGGTTTCTACCTGCTGGCCGTTAACGTTGAGCGTTTGCAGACGACGCGTCACCACCGCTACCGCGCGAATAAAGCCGCGCTTGCTGCTGACCGTCACCCGATCGCCGTTGGCAATCCCCTTCGCTTTCGCCAGACCTTCGCTGATTTCGACAAACTGTTCCGGCTGCGCAATCACATTGAGCAGCGCATGCTTGGTCCAGGTATGAAAATGCTCGGTCAGGCGATAGGTGGTGCCGACGTACGGGAATTTATCCTTCTTACCTAAACGAAGGGCATCCTCTTCATACAGGCGCACCACCGGGCTGGAGACCACGTTCGGGTGCAGCGGGTTGGTGCCAAGCGGCGTTTCCATCGGCTCGTAGTGTTCCGGGAACGGACCTTCCGCCAGCTTATTCAGGGCAAACAGGCGCCCCAGTCCTTCCGGCTGCATAATAAACGGCCCGGTTTTGCTGCCCGGCGGCGCGGTATTGAAGTCCGGAATATCGTTGCCAACCCACTTGCTGCCGTTCCACTGGATCAGCATCCGCTTCGCATCCCACGGCTTGCCGTTAATATCCGCCGACGCGCGGTTGTACAGCACGCGCCGGTTGAGCGGCCACGCCCATGCCCAGCCGAGCGTGTTGCCGAGGCCTGACGGATCGGCGTTATCGCGGTTGGCCATCTGGTTGCCCTGCTCGGTCCAGCTGCCGGTATAGATCCAGCAGGACGACGCGGTGGTACCGTCATCGCGCAGCAGCGCGAAGCTGTTCAACAGCTGGCCCTTCTTCGCCAGCGGCGCGCCGTTAGCGTCGAAGAGATCCGCCAGCGCGTAGCCGTTGTTCTCTTTCGCGACCTCTTCTGATTCCGGACGATCCGGCTGCTTGTAGTGCCACCCCATCTTCAGCAGCGGCTCGACGCCTTTGCCGCCCTCGGTGCGATACAGCTCGCGCAGACGGTGGTAAATGCCGGCCAGAATTTCGCCGTCGTTGCGCGCTTCGCCCGGCGCGTCCTGGCCTTTCCAGTGCCACTGCAGCCAGCGCCCGGAGTTGGCGATTGAACCATCCTCTTCGGCGAAGCAGGTGGACGGCAGGCGGAACACTTCGGTCTGAATCGCCGCCGGGTCAACATCGTTCGACTCGCCGTGGTTTTGCCAGAAGGTCGACGTTTCGGTCACCAGCGGGTCGATAACCACCATGTACTTCAGCTTGCTCAGGCTGCGGACCACCTTGTTTTTGTCCGGGAACGAAGCCACCGGATTGAAGCCCTGGCAGATATAGCCCGTGACGTTACCGTTATCCATCATATTGAAATATTTGATAACGTCGTAAGCCTGGTCCCATTTCGGCAGCCAGTGGAAGCCCCAGTCGTTCTCTTTTTGCGCCGCGTCGCCGTAGAACGATTTCATCAGGCTGACGAAGAACTTCGGATAGTTGCTCCAGTAGTTCACCTGTTCGGCCAGCGTCGCCTTCGGCGTATTGGCGGCGAGATAGCTTTGCAGATCCGTCTGCTGTTCCGACGGCAGCGTCAGGTAGCCCGGCAGGCTGGTCGAGAGCAGGCCTAAATCGGTTAGCCCCTGAATATTGGAGTGCCCGCGCAGCGCGTTGACGCCGCCGCCCGCCATCCCCATATTGCCGAGCAGCAGCTGAATCATCGCCATGGTACGGATGTTCTGCGCCCCGACGGTATGCTGCGTCCAGCCCAGCGCGTAAAGGAAGGTGGTGGTTCGGTCCGCCGCGCTGGTTGACGCCAGCACTTCGCACACTTTGAGGAAGTCCGCCTTTGGCGTACCGCAGATATTCTCCACCACCTCCGGCGTATAGCGCGAAACGTGCTGCTTCAGCAGGTTCCAGACGCAGCGCGGATGCTGCAGCGTCTCGTCGCGCATGGCGTAGCCGTTTTCGTCGAACTGATAGTTCCACGACGATTTATCGTACTGACGCTTTTCGGCATCGTAGCCGCTGAACAGGCCATCTTCGAAGGCAAAATCGTCGCGCACCAGCAGGTTGGCGTTGGTGTAGTGTTTAACGTACTCGGCATTGATTTTGTTATTTTCGATCAGGTACAGCAGCACGCCCGACAGGAACGTAATGTCCGTGCCGGAGCGAATAGGCGCATAGATATCGGCCACCGACGCCGTGCGCGTAAAGCGCGGGTCGACGACAATCAGCGTCGCATCGTTGTTGTTTTTCGCCTCCATCGCCCAGCGGAATCCCACCGGATGGGCTTCGGCGGCGTTACCGCCCATCACCACCACGACGTTAGCGTTTTTGATATCAACCCAGTGGTTGGTCATCGCACCGCGACCAAATGTTGGAGCAAGACTTGCTACCGTTGGTCCGTGTCAGACGCGCGCCTGGTTGTCTACCGCCAGCATGCCGAGGGAGCGCACAAATTTTTGCGTCAGCATGCCGGTTTCATTACTGGCCGCAGAGGCACATAACATCCCGGTGGACAGCCAGCGGTTAACCGTCACGCCCTGTTCGTTCTTTTCAATAAAATTGGCGTCGCGGTCGGCTTTCATCAGTTTGGCGATGCGGGTAAACGCGTCATCCCAGGAGATGCGCTGCCATGTATCCGAACCCGGCGCGCGGTACTGCGGATAGCGCAGGCGGTTGTCGCTATGAACATAGTCAAGCAGCCCCGCGCCTTTCGGGCACAGCGCGCCGCGGCTCACCGGATGATCCGGGTCACCTTCAATGTGGTAAATCGCTTCTTTCGCGTTTTTCGCGCCGTCGCCCAGGCTATACATTAATAGCCCGCAGCCCACGGAGCAGTATGTGCAGGTGTTGCGGATCTCTTTGGCGCGCAGCAATTTGTAATTACGCGCCTGAGCCAGGGCCATTTTGGGCGCAAAACCCAATGCAGCGGCTGTTGTTCCGGCCATACCGCCTGCGCAGATTTTAAAAAACTTTCTGCGGCTGACGTCCATTGTTCCCCTCCATGCGGGATGTTTATTCATTGCGGGAGTGGAAATTAACAGCAATAACCCTGTTTTATTTGCGTCAAATCAATGTCCTGAACCCATGACCCCTTAATAGTCAGCCGCGTTGAATTTCGTTACTCCATTAGGATTAAGCACGGTGGAAAATATCCCCCGGAAGCGAAAAAAAAGTGTTATAAAACCCGACTGCGTTTGAACCAACATCAGGTTAAATATGGAGAAGAAGAGAGCCACGCTCATTGGATTGGCCGCTATCGTCTTGTGGAGCACCATGGTCGGGCTGATTCGTGGCGTAAGCGAAGGGCTTGGTCCGGTGGGCGGCGCGGCGATGATCTACAGCCTGAGCGGCCTTTTGCTGATCTTTACCGTCGGCTTCCCGCAAATACGCCAGATCCCTCGCCCCTATTTACTGGCAGGGAGCCTGCTGTTCGTCAGCTATGAAATTTGCCTGGCGCTGTCGGTCGGATTAGCCGGTAGCCGCCAGCAGGCTATTGAAGTGGGCATGGTTAATTATCTGTGGCCCAGCCTGACGATTTTATTCGCCATTCTGTTTAACGGCCAAAAAAGCAGCTGGTTGGTTATTCCGGGATTATTTCTCGCTTTATTCGGCGTCACCTGGGTATTAGGCGGTGAGCATGGTCTGAATGTAGATGAAATTACCCGCAACGTGGTTTCCAGCCCGCTGAGCTATATTCTGGCGTTCATCGGCGCGTTTATCTGGGCGGCCTACTGCACGGTCACCGCTAAATACGCGAAGGGCAAAAACGGGATTACCCTTTTTGTTCTGCTTACCGCCCTGACCCTGTGGCTAAAGTTCCTGTTCAGCGAACAGCCGCCCATGGTCTTTAGCTGGCCGGTGATAGCCAAACTGATCGCGCTGTCCGTTGCCCTGGGATTAGGCTACGCGGCGTGGAACGTCGGGATCCTGCACGGCAACGTCAGCCTGCTGGCCGCCGCCTCCTACTTTACGCCGGTGCTCTCCTCGGCGCTGGCGGCGGCACTGCTCAGCGCCGCGCTGTCGTGGTCATTCTGGCAGGGCGCCGGAATGGTGTGCGCCGGCTCCCTGCTTTGCTGGCAGGCGACCCGGCGCTAAAACGGCGGCGGCCGACGCCTTAACGGCCTACAAGATCCGTGACTGACTTCAGCCCATCCCTGATGGCAATTCCCGGGATGGGCACGTCTTCAATCATCTGGCAGTCGGCTGTCTAAAGGGTTAATTCAGCTCAGGCGCTTTTGCCAGACTACGCCAGATGCCGGCCGCCAGCAGCAGAAGCAGGACGCCAGCCGTCGCCAGCACGATGCTGTGCGAATGAATAAACGCTGCCTTCGCCGCTTCAAGCAGGCTTTGCGCCGGTATGGCGGGCAGCGACTGCGCCAGCTTAATCGCCTCGCTGATGGAGGACGACGCCTGCTCCGCCGCCGCGCCCTCGATTCCACCCGGCAGAACAATTGACGAGGTGTAGCTGCGGGTCAGGATCAGGCCAAACAGGGCAATCCCCAGTCCCGCGCCCAGCTCATAGGCCATGGTTTCGATGGCCCCTGCCGCCGCCGCTTTTTCCTTCGGCGCGGCGGCCATGATCGCCGAGCTGGAGGCCAACAGCGCGCTGGCGACGCTGAAGCCCAGCAGCGTCATCAGTCCCCAGGCCTGCCACTGCTGAGTACTGAAATCGGTCATCGACAGGCCGAGGAAGCTCAGGGCGCTGAGCAGCATTCCGCCGGTGGCGACCTCGCGCAGCCCCAGCCGCGATACCAGCATGCCGGCAATGGGCCCGCTGAAACCGCTCGCCACCATCACCGGCAGCATAAACAGCCCGGCTTCAAAAGGCGTTTTGCTGTGCACAAACTGCAGCTCCTGCGCCATCAGCAGTTCAAAACCCACCAGCGTAATCAGCGCGGTCATCGCCATCATCACGCCGCTTAAAATAATGCGATGGGTAAACAGGCGCATATCGACCATGGGACGCGATGCCGAGAGCTGTTTGCGCACGAACCAGAACAGCATCGCGGCGCCAGATAGTGCCACCAGCCCGGTTAACCACAGCGCCATTTGCCCTTTGAGCGCCGTTTTGGCGCTAAAGACCAGCATCAAAATGGCGGCGATCAGGATTAGCGCCTGGAAAAGATTCAGCGGCTGCTCGCGCCGCGCGGGCTGACGCGGCACCACTTTGGCGTTAATCGCTATCACCAGCAGGACGATCGGCACGTTGATCAGGAAAACCGATCCCCAGTAAAAATGCTCCAGCAGCATGCCGCCAACCAGCGGACCGAACGCCGCGCCGCCGGAACCGACCGCTGCCCACAGACCAAGCGCCATATTACGCTGATGCGCCTGCGAAAAGGTGCTGCGGATCCCGGCCAGGGTCGCAGGCACAATCATCGCCGCCCCCACCGCCAGCAGCGCGCGGGAGGCAATCAGCGTCTCTGCCGTGGGCGAAAACGCCGCCGCCAGCGACGCGGTGCCAAAAATACCGCTGCCGAGCAGCAGCAGCCGTTTAAAGCCGATTTTATCGCCCAATGCGCCCATAGGCAGCACCATACCGGCCATTACCAGCGAATAAATATCAATAATCCACAGCAGCTCGTTACCGCTGGTCCCCAGCGCTACGCTGAGCGTTGGCGCAGCCACGTGGAGAACAGTGGCGTCAATCGCCACCGGAATATAAACCAGCAAAATCGCCATCAGCGTCAACCATTGCCGAGACATACTACTTTCCCTCAACGTTAAAACTGGACAAGCGTCCAGAAAACGGATCCTGCCGGATTGTTGAACGAGTGTCCAACTTTTTGTTACTATCGCCAAAAAAACCGGGGTCACTAACGTTATGGGCTACTTAAATCGCGATGCGCGTCGGGAAGTTATTGTGCTGGCAGCCATGCGCGTAGCGCTTCGGGGCGGGTTTAGCGCTATGACCGTCCGCCAGATTGCCGCCGAAGCCGGCGTCTCCGCCGGTCAGCTGCACCATCATTTCACCTCCGCGGGCGAGCTAAAAGCCCATGCCTTCATACGGTTGATCCGCGAAATGATGGATATGCCGCTGGTCGCCGACGACGCCACGTGGCGTGAACGCCTGTTTTCTATGGTGGGCAGCGACGACGGCAGGCTTGAGCCATACATTCGCCTGTGGCGCGAAGCGCAGCTGCTGGCCGATAGCGACAGCGATATCAAAGGGGCCTATCTGCTCACCATGAACATGTGGCATGAAGAGACCCTGAAGATCATCCGCCAGGGAACCGCTGCCGGTGAGTTTAAGCCAGGGGACGATATGGAAAGCATTGCCTGGCGGCTCATTGCTCTCGTCTGCGGCCTCGACGGTATTTATGCGCTGGGAATGCAGGAAATAGATGATGCCGCCTTCAATCGGCATATCAATTATTCTATCTCGATGGAACTTTTTTAATTTTAAGTTACATTTAGTAACAAATAATCCTGAGCTAATATTCGCGCGTCCTCTTTCGGCGCGCTTTTCTTATCTATTCTTCATTTATTACAACAGATACATCCCCATCCCTGATTTTATTTCTTTTATTAATTTGCTGTTTTACCAGTTTATTCTTTTTTGACGGGTTACTGTTCATTCGAGGGCAATATGCTGAGCAAAAATGAGAAAAAGAATCATTATCTTTTAAAAGAGTGGAAACCAGAAAATGCGGCGTTTTGGGAGAATAAGGGAAAGCAAATAGCGCGCAGAAATCTTTGCATTTCCGTAGGTTGTTTGCTACTCGCCTTTTGCGTCTGGATGCTATTCAGCGCCGTCGCCGTCAATCTCAATAAAGTCGGATTTAATTTCACCACCGATCAGCTCTTTTTATTAACCGCTCTGCCCTCGCTTTCCGGCGCAATATTACGCGTCCCCTACTCCTTTATGGTACCTATATTTGGCGGGCGCTACTGGACGGTATTAAGCACGATTATTCTGGTGGTGCCCTGTATCTGGCTGGGTGTCGCCATTCAAAACTCCGCTACTCCATTCTGGGTATTTATCACCATTGCCCTGCTGTGCGGTTTTGCCGGCGCGAACTTTGCTTCCAGCATGGGAAATATCAGTTTTTTCTTTCCCAAAGCGAAACAGGGCAGCGCGCTGGGTATCAACGGCGGCCTCGGCAATCTCGGCGTCAGCGTGATGCAGATGATCGCGCCGGCGGCGATTTATCTTCCCATCTTCGCTTTTCTTGGCATCCATGGCGTGCCTCAGGAGGATGGCTCTCTTCTCGCGCTGAGCAACGCCGCCCTCGTCTGGGTTCCGCTGCTGGTGATAGCCACCTTCGCCGCCTGGGTAGGAATGAACGACATCGCCAGCTCAAAGGCTTCGATTCGCGAGCAGCTGCCGGTGCTGAAACGCCCGCATATGTGGCTGCTGAGCCTGCTCTATTTGGCCACCTTTGGCTCGTTTATCGGCTTCTCCGCCGGTTTCGCCATGCTGGCGAAAACGCAGTTCCCTGATGTTAACATCCTTAAGCTGGCCTTCTTCGGGCCGTTTATCGGCGCGCTGGCGCGTTCTTTCGGCGGGATTATATCCGACCGTCTCGGCGGCGTACGGGTCACGCTGGTGAACTTTGTGCTGATGGCGCTGTTCACCGGCCTGCTGTTTCTCACCCTCCCCGGCAGCGGCTCAGGCAGTTTTCTCGCCTTTTACGTGGTGTTTATGGGGCTGTTCCTGACCGCCGGTCTCGGCAGCGGTTCCACCTTCCAGATGATCGCCGTGATCTTTCGCCAAATCACCCTCGACAGCGTGAAGAAACGCGGCGGCAGCGACGAACAGGCCCAGCACGAAGCGGTGACCGACACCGCGGCGGCGCTCGGCTTTATCTCCGCCATCGGCGCGATTGGTGGTTTCTTTATCCCTAAAGCCTTCGGTACCTCGCTGGCGATGACCGGCTCCCCGGTCGGGGCGATGAAGGTCTTCCTGGTTTTCTACGTGGTTTGCGTGCTGGTGACCTGGCTGGTCTACGGCCGTCGTAAACCGGCAAAACAATAACGGCATATTCATCGGATGGCGGCTGACGCCCTATCCGGCCTGGGGATCGTACGGTCTTTTCAGGCCGGACATTATCGGAGCAGGAGGAAGGTCATGAGTAAACTACTGGATCGCTTTCGCTACTTTAAGCAGAAAGGCGAGAGCTTTGCCAACGGCCACGGTCAGGTGTACAACACCAACCGCGACTGGGAAGACAGCTACCGTCAGCGCTGGCAGTTCGACAAAATCGTCCGCTCAACGCACGGCGTGAACTGCACAGGCTCCTGCAGCTGGAAAATTTACGTCAAAAACGGGCTGGTCACCTGGGAAACTCAGCAAACGGACTACCCCCGCACCCGCCCGGACCTGCCCAACCACGAACCCCGCGGCTGCCCGCGCGGCGCAAGCTACTCCTGGTACCTCTACAGCGCTAACCGCCTGAAGTATCCGCTGGCGCGCAAGCGGCTGATTGCGCTATGGCGCGAAGCGCTGGCTCAGCACCCGGACCCGGTGCAGGCGTGGGACAGCATCATGCAGGACCCGGTCAAAACCCTCAGCTACAAGCAGGTACGCGGCAAAGGCGGGTTTATCCGTTCAAGCTGGAAGGAGCTGAACCAGCTGATTGCCGCCGCCAACGTCTGGACCATCAAAAACTACGGCCCGGACCGCGTGGCGGGCTTTTCGCCGATCCCGGCGATGTCGATGGTCTCTTACGCCGCCGGCACCCGGTATCTGTCGCTGCTCGGCGGCACCTGCCTGAGCTTCTACGACTGGTACTGCGACCTTCCCCCCGCCTCGCCAATGACCTGGGGCGAGCAGACCGACGTTCCCGAGTCCGCCGACTGGTACAACTCCAGCTATATTATCGCCTGGGGCTCCAACGTCCCGCAGACCCGAACCCCGGACGCCCACTTCTTTACGGAAGTGCGCTACAAGGGCACCAAAACCATCGCGATTACCCCGGACTTTTCGGAGGTAGCCAAGCTCAGCGACCAGTGGCTGGCGCCGAAACAGGGTACCGACAGCGCGCTGGCCATGGCGATGGGCCACGCGATCCTCAAAACGTTTCACCTTGATAACCCGAGCGATTATTTCCTCAACTACTGCCGCACCTACACCGATATGCCGATGCTGGTGATGCTTGAGCGTCGCGAGGAGGGTTTCTACGTTCCCGGCAGGATGGTCCGCGCCGCCGATCTGGTTGACGGGCTGGGCGAAAGCAATAACCCGGAGTGGAAAACCGTCGCCTATAACAGCGCTGGTGAACTGGTGGCGCCCAACGGTTCGATTGGCTTCCGCTGGGGAGAGAAAGGCAAATGGAACCTTGAACAGCAGGCCGCCGGGCAAGCCATTGAACTCAAACTATCGCTGCTGGATAGCCGTGACGACGTGGTGACGGTGGGCTTTCCCTACTTCGGCGGCAACGAAAACCCGCACTTTCGCAGCATCAAGCAGGATCCGGTGACGCTGCATCAGCTGCCGGTTAAGCAGCTCCCGCTGGCCAACGGTGAATCCGGCCTGGTGGTTAGCGTCTACGATCTGATTCTCGCCAACTACGGACTCGATCGCGGTTTAGACGATCCCAACGCCGCGCAGGACTTCAGCGAGATGAAAGCCTATACCCCGGCGTGGGCCGAACAGATTACCGGCGTCCCGCGCCAGCACATCGAGCAGATCGCCCGTGAATTCGCCGATACCGCGCATAAAACCCACGGACGGTCGATGATTATCCTCGGCGCCGGCGTCAACCACTGGTACCACATGGATATGAACTACCGGGGGATGATCAATATGCTGGTATTCTGCGGCTGCGTCGGCCAGAGCGGCGGCGGCTGGTCGCACTATGTCGGTCAGGAGAAGCTGCGTCCGCAAACCGGCTGGCTGCCGCTGGCGTTCGCCCTTGACTGGAATCGTCCGCCGCGCCAGATGAACAGCACCTCCTTTTTTTACAATCACGCCAGCCAGTGGCGCTATGAAAAGCTGACCGCCCGGGAGCTGCTGTCGCCGCTGGCCGATGCCAGCCAATTCAGCGGCCATCTGATCGACTTTAACGTACGCGCCGAGCGCATGGGCTGGCTGCCCTCCGCGCCGCAGCTGGGCGTCAATCCGCTGACCATCAAGGCGCAGGCCGCCGCGGCCGGACTGACCCCCGCCGACTACACCGCCCGGGCGCTGAAGTCCGGCGAGATCCGCTTCGCCTGCGAACAGCCGGATAACGGCAAAAATCATCCACGTAATCTGTTTATCTGGCGCTCCAACCTGCTGGGCTCCTCCGGCAAGGGCCACGAGTATATGCTCAAATATCTGCTGGGCACCGACAGCGGTATTCAGGGCGATGAGCTGGGCGCCAGCGATGACGTGAAGCCCGAAGAGGTGGAGTGGCAGACCGCGGCCATCGAAGGCAAGCTCGACCTGCTGGTGACGCTCGATTTCCGCATGTCCAGTACCTGCCTGTTCTCCGATATCGTTCTGCCGACCGCCACCTGGTATGAAAAAGACGATATGAACACCTCGGATATGCATCCGTTTATCCACCCGCTCTCCGCCGCCGTTGACCCGGCGTGGGAGGCGAAAAGCGACTGGGAAATTTACAAAGATATCGCCAAAACCTTCTCCGAGGTCTGCGTCGGCCACCTCGATAAAGAGACCGACGTTGTGCTGGTGCCGCTGCAGCACGACTCCCCGGCGGAGCTGTCGCAGCCCTTCGACGTGCTGGACTGGCGGAAAGGGGAATGCGAGCTGACGCCGGGTAAAACCGCGCCGTCGATTGCCGTCGTTGAGCGCGATTATCCGGCGACGTATGAGCGCTTTACCTCCCTCGGGCCGCTGCTCGACAAACTGGGCAACGGCGGTAAAGGCATCACCTGGAACACCCAGAACGAGGTCGACTTCCTCGGCAAGCTTAACTACGTCAAGCTTGATGGCCCGGCCAAAGGTCGCCCGCGCATCGACAGCGCCATTGACGCCTCGGAAGTGATCCTCGCCCTCGCCCCGGAAACCAACGGCCAGGTGGCGGTCAAAGCCTGGCAAGCGCTCGGCGAGTTTACCGGCCGCGAGCATACGCACCTGGCGCTGAATAAAGAGGATGAAAAAATTCGCTTCCGCGATATTCAGGCCCAGCCGCGCAAAATTATCTCCAGCCCGACCTGGTCCGGCCTCGAGAGCGAGCATGTTTCCTACAACGCCGGCTATACCAACGTCCACGAGCTGATCCCCTGGCGCACCCTTTCCGGCCGCCAGCAGCTGTATCAGGATCACCCCTGGATGCGCGCCTTTGGCGAAAGCCTGGTGGTTTATCGTCCGCCCATTGACACCCGCAGCGTCAGCCAGATGAAAGCGATTCCGCCTAACGGCTTCCCGGAAAAAGCGCTCAATTTCCTGACGCCGCACCAGAAATGGGGCATCCACTCCACCTACAGCGAAAACCTGCTGATGCTGACCCTGTCGCGCGGCGGGCCGATCGTGTGGATCAGCGAAACCGACGCTCGCGAGCTGGGTATTGAAGATAACGACTGGATCGAGGCCTTCAACGCCAACGGCGCGCTCACCGCCCGCGCGGTGGTCAGCCAGCGCGTACCGCCGGGGATGACCATGATGTACCACGCGCAGGAGCGCCTGATGAATATTCCGGGCTCGGAAGTCACCGGACGGCGCGGCGGGATCCATAACTCGGTCACCCGCGTGTGCCCGAAACCGACCCATATGATTGGCGGCTACGCCCAGTTGGCTTACGGTTTCAACTACTACGGCACCGTCGGCTCCAACCGCGACGAGTTCATCATGATCCGCAAAATGAAAAATATTGACTGGCTGGATGACGAAGGTCGCGATGGGGTACAGGAGGCGAAAAAATGAAAATACGTTCACAGGTCGGTATGGTTCTCAATCTCGATAAATGCATCGGCTGTCACACCTGTTCCGTCACCTGTAAAAACGTCTGGACCGGACGCGAAGGGATGGAATACGCCTGGTTTAACAACGTCGAAACCAAACCGGGCATCGGCTATCCGAAAAACTGGGAAGATCAGGAGGTGTGGGAAGGCGGCTGGGTGCGCGATGTTAATGGCAAAATACGCCCGCGTCTGGGCGGCAAAATGGGCGTCATCACCAAAATTTTCGCCAATCCGGTGATACCGCAGATCGACGACTACTATGAACCCTTTACCTTTGATTACCAGCATCTGCACAACGCGCCGGAGGGAAAACACCTGCCCACCGCCCGTCCGCGTTCGCTTATCGACGGCAAGCGGATGGATAAAATTATCTGGGGCCCCAACTGGGAAGAGCTGCTCGGCGGCGAGTTTGAAAAGCGCGCCCGCGACCGTAACTTCGACAAGATTCAGAAGGAGATGTACGGCCAGTTTGAAAATACCTTCATGATGTATCTGCCGCGCCTGTGCGAGCACTGCCTGAACCCGAGCTGCGTCGCCACCTGCCCCAGCGGCGCCATCTACAAGCGTGAAGAAGACGGCATCGTGCTGATCGACCAGGACAAATGCCGCGGCTGGCGTCTGTGCATCAGCGGCTGCCCGTACAAGAAAATCTACTTCAACTGGAAAAGCGGCAAATCGGAGAAGTGCATCTTCTGCTACCCGCGTATCGAGTCCGGACAGCCCACCGTCTGTTCCGAAACCTGCGTGGGACGTATCCGCTACCTCGGCGTGCTGTTGTACGACGCCGACCGCATTGAAGAGGCCGCCAGCACCGAGCGCGAAACCGACCTCTACGAGCGGCAGTGCGAGGTGTTCCTCAACCCCCACGACCCGGCGGTGATTGAAGAAGCGCTGAAACAGGGGATTCCGCAAAACGTGATTGATGCCGCCCAGCGCTCGCCGGTGTACAAAATGGCGATGGACTGGAAGCTGGCGCTGCCGCTGCATCCGGAATACCGCACCCTGCCAATGGTCTGGTACGTGCCGCCGCTGTCGCCGATTCAGTCCTACGCCGACGCCGGCGGTCTGCCGAAAAGCGACGGCGTGCTTCCGGCCATCGAAAGCCTGCGCATTCCGGTGCAGTATCTCGCCAATATGCTCAGCGCGGGCGATACCGGCCCGGTACTGCGCGCGCTGAAGCGCATGATGGCGATGCGTCACTACATGCGCTCGCAAACGGTGGAAGGCGTCACCGATACTCGCGCCATCGAGGAGGTGGGCCTGAGCGTTGAACAGGTCGAGGAGATGTACCGTTATCTGGCGATCGCCAACTACGAGGACCGCTTCGTGATCCCGACCAGCCACCGCGAAATGGCGCGCGACGCCTTCCCCGAGCGCAACGGCTGCGGCTTTACCTTCGGCGACGGCTGCCACGGCTCCGACACCAAATTCAACCTGTTCAACAGTAGCCGCATTGACGCCATCAACATCACCGAAGTACGCGATAAAGCGGAGGGCGAATAATGCAAATCCTCAAAGCGATCGGCCTGCTGATGGAGTACCCGGATGAGTTTCTTTGGCAGTGCAAGGACGAGGTGCTGAGCATGGTGCGTCACGACGCCCCTGTGCTCAACGACTTCGCCGCTGAGATGCTGAATGCCCCGCTGCTGGACAAGCAGGCCGAATGGTGCGAAGTGTTCGACCGGGGCCGCGCCACGTCGCTACTGCTGTTTGAACACGTGCACGCCGAGTCTCGCGACCGCGGTCAGGCGATGGTCGACCTGCTCGCTCAGTATGAAAAGGCGGGCCTGGTGCTCAACTGTCGCGAGCTTCCCGACCACCTGCCGCTGTATCTGGAATACCTCAGCATCCTGCCGGAAAACGAAGCGCGCGAAGGTCTGCAAAACGTCGCGCCGATTCTGGCGCTGCTGGGCGGGCGGCTGAAGCAGCGCGGTGTCCCCTGGTATCAGCTGTTTGACGCCCTGCTCAGCCTCGGCGGGATCCCGCTATCAAGTGACAGTGTCACGCAGCAGGTCAACAACGAGTCCCGCGATGACACCCGGCAGGCGCTGGATGCGGTCTGGGAAGAAGAACAGGTGAAATTTATCGAAGACAACGCCACGGCCTGTGACAGCTCACCGTTACAGCAATATCAACGACGCTTTAGCCAGGACGTGGCGCCGCAGTACGTCGACGTCAGCGCGGGAGGCCCGAAATGATACAGTATCTGAACGTCTTTTTTTACGACATCTACCCCTACATCTGCGCGACGGTCTTTTTTCTCGGCAGCTGGCTGCGCTATGACTACGGCCAGTACACCTGGCGCGCCTCCTCCAGCCAGATGCTGGATAAACGCGGGATGGTGATCTGGTCGAATCTGTTCCATATCGGCATACTCGGCATTTTCTTTGGCCATCTGTTCGGCATGTTAACGCCGCACTGGATGTATGCCTGGTTTTTACCCATTGCGGTCAAGCAGCAGATGGCGATGGTGCTCGGCGGCGTCTGCGGCGTCCTGACGCTGATTGGCGGCGCCGGTTTGCTCTGGCGTCGTCTGACCAACCAGCGCGTTCGCGCCACCTCGACCGCGCCGGACATCATCATCATGAGCATTCTGCTGATTCAGTGCCTGCTCGGGCTGAGCACCATCCCTTTCTCGGCGCAGTATCCGGACGGCAGTGAAATGATGAAGCTGGTGGGCTGGGCGCAGGGCATCGTCACCTTCCGCGGCGGCTCGTCAGAAATGCTCAGCGGCGTGGCCTTTGTTTTCCGCGTGCATCTGGTGCTGGGGATGACGATTTTCCTGCTGTTCCCGTTCACCCGGCTGGTTCACGTGTGGAGCGCGCCGTTTGAATATTTCACCCGCCGCTACCAGGTGGTACGTTCAAGACGCTGAGCAAAATCCGTAATCATCCCGGGTCGCGGCAAAAACGCCTAACCCCGGGCGACAGGAGCGCCCCGTAGCCCGGCTAAGCGTAGCGCAAGCCGGGTAACATCCCCGTTTGACAGTCACCCCTTATCCAGCCAACGGTTCCTGTACGATATTTATTTTCCGGCCTCGGGATGGGTATCAAACGCCGCCATCACCGCCGCCAGCTCCGCTTCGCTAAAGCCGTATTTGGCATCATCCACGCCGAGGCCAAAACGCGTTTGCAGCGCCTCATACAGCGCCGGAACGTCCGCTAAATCGAGCTTTTCGACTACGTGGTTTTTATCCCAATGGGTAAAGTGGAAATTGGTCAGCGTCATTTTGCCGCCGTCCGGCAAGTGGCGGCACATCAGCAGATGATGGCGGAAGTGCGACTGCGGCCAGTGCGCCGACCAGAAGTTGCCCATCACATAGTCGGAAGCGTACTGGCGACCTAAATCAAAATGGTACATCGACTGCCAGTGGCCGTGATGGCTGAACTGCAGCGCCCACTCTTCCCCTTCGTAAATCAGGCGATATTCGCCGTGCGGGGTGGATTGTTCTATATCCGCCAGCAGCTTAATCGGCGCGGTCAAGGTCTGGCCGCCGAAACCAACGTCGGCAATCCAGCGTTCTCCCTCCACCTCCACCAGCAGCAGCCGATGGGTACGCGGCGGCATATGCGGAGGATTGGCCAGCACCACGCGCCCCAGAAGGCTGCGCACGGTAAAGCCGATCTCGCGCAGCGCTCTTTCCAGCAGGCCGTTTTGCTCGAAGCAGTAGCCGCCGCGACGACCGTGAATCAGCTTCTCTTCGAGGGTGCGATCGTCGAGATGTATCTCTCTGGGCAGCAGCACATCCAGATTTTCAAAGGGGATCGCGCCGTTATGGTGAATATGCAGTTCGCGCAGGGTGTGAAGTGAAACATCCGGGGTGCCCGTCCAGCCCAGACGAGAAAAATAGGCGCTTAAAAAGGGACTCATCAATGCCTCCAGCAATCGGTGTCCGACATTTATAGCCTGTTTTTCCCGCCTGACCAGCTATTTTGTGCGATCGTATTTATCCGCGCGTGCCCCGCTGCATCAGCGCCAGCGCGCAGAGCATCAGCCCCAGACCGGTAAAGAGCGTCAGCGATGCCATTGCCATTCCCTCTCCCGCCGAGCCCTGCTCAAACTGGCGCCAGATAAACACCGAGACGGTTTGCGTCCCGGCCGGCGCAAGCAGCAACGAGGTCACCAGCTCGCGGGAGGCAACGGCGAACACCATCAGCATCGCCGCCAGCAGCGCCGGAAAGACCAGCGGCAGAACGATCAGACGCAGCGCCTGCAGGGCCGTTGCGCCGTGCACCCGCGCCGCGGGTTCGAGATTATTGCCAAGCTGACGCAGCGCGCTGCTGACGTAGCGCACCGGCCAGGGCAGCAGCAGACAGCAGTAGGAAAGCAGCAGCATAAACCAGGTGTTGTAGGGGGACACCGGCCAGAACGGCTGGTTCCACAGCAGAATCAGCCCGACGCCCACCACCACGCCCGGCAGCGCCGCCGGCAGCAGCGATAGCGCATCAACAAAGGCGCTCCCCTTGATTTTTTGCACCACAACCAGCCAGGCGGCGAGCAGCCCCACCAGGCCGACAACCCCTGCCGAAGCCAGCGCCAGCGAAAGGCTGGTTGCCAGTGCCGACAGCGCGTCGCCCTGCTGAGCAAACAGCGCGGCAAAATGACGAAGGGTAACATTGTCAGCGTGGATACCGCCCGACAGCGTGCTCATCAGGCTGGTCAGCACCATCGACGCGCCCGGCATCACCACCGCCAGCCCCCCGACGCCCGCCATCACTAGCACCGCCGGAAGCGTCAGCCAGCCCAACTCCGCCCCGCTATTCTCTCCCGGCTTGCCGGTGACGCTGGTGACCTCTTTATCGCCGGTCAGCCGTTTTTGCAGCCACCAGGCCAGCAGCGCCACCGCGATCAGCAGCAGCGAAAGCAGCGACGCGCCGGGCAGATCGACAGGCCAGTCGGCGAGCTTTTTCTCAATGCCTACGGTCAGCATGACCAGCCCTGCCCGCGCCCCCAGGGCCGCCGGAACGCCGTACTCTTCAATGGCCAGGGTAAACGCCAGCAGCATCCCCGCCGCCAGAGCCGGAGAAAGCATCGGCAGCGTGATGTGCCAGAACGCTCGCCAGGCGCTGGCGCCGTGCACCCGGGCGACAATCGCCAGCCGCTGACCGCTGGCCAACAGGCTGCGCGAGACGGCGAAGTAGACCACCGGAAAGATATTGAGGGTCATCACCAGCACGATCCCGATGCGGCTAAAAAACAGATCGTTGAGATCCCAGCCGGTCAGCTGCTGGAGATAGCCATGACTTTGCAGCATCAGCATCCACGACAGCGCGGCAATATAGGGCGGCGTCAGAAACGGGATCAGAAAGAGCAGATCCCACAGCCGCGGCAGCGGGATAGTAAACAATCCGCGCAAGACGCCCAGCGGTAGACCGATGACCATGCTCATCAGCGCCACGCCGCAGGCCACCCACAGGGTACCGCCGAGCATCGTCGGCAGCTGCGGGTCGGCAATCAGCGTTGATACGCCGCTAAACGCGCCGCCCAGCGAACCGGCGCTAAACTGGGGAAAAATTGCCTGGAGGACAATAAACAGCAGCGGCAATGCCACCAGCACCAGCAGCGCCGCCAGCGTACCCGCTGAAATAAGTCTCTGTTTCACGGTATTTTCCTGGATACGATCTTACCCGGCTCGCGCTACGCTTAGCCGGGCTACGGGGTCACAGCCGTCTGCGGTCCGGTAGCCCCGACAGGCGCGCCAGCGCCGCCTCCGGGAATGTGCCCGAGCCAACTTTCGAAGCCCGGGGGAAAAGTCGGTTTACTGGGCGAAAAGCGTATTAAAGCGGGAAAGCACCGCGCTACGTTCGCTATTGCCCTCGCCTGCGGTCGGCAATATTTTCAGCTCGTTGAGCAGCGGGCGCTTCGCCGGAACATCGCTGCGGGCGGGCATAAGCCAGGCGTCGGCGACCAGCGCCTGGCCTTCCGGCGACAGCACATAATCAACGAAGGCTTTTGCGTCGTCAGCATGCTGGCTGGTTTTGAGGATCATCATCGGCCGCGGTGCAATGACCGTGCCGCTGGCCGGGAAAATCACCTTTAGCGATTCGCCCTGATGGATATTGCCGTAAGAGACATAATCAACCGCGCCGAATACCGCCGCTTTCGCCCCCTGCATCACCGGCGTTACCGCCTGGGCGTTCGGCCCGCTGACCACCATGCCATTCTTCTTTAACGCATCAAACAGCGCCCAGGCTTTATCGCCCATGCCATTCTGTAACCCGATCAGCAAATCCAGCGACGCGCCGGAAAGTGCCGGGTCCGGCGTCGTCACTTTGTCTTTGAACGCCGCTTCGGTCAGGTCGCGCCACTCTTTCGGCTCCGGGGTGCCGCTTTTGGTATTCCAGACGATCCCCAGGGCCGAAATACCCTGAGCAACGTAATCGGCGGATTTCAGGTTCGCCGGGACTTTATCGGCATTGGCGCTCTGATACGGCAGCAGCCAGCCGCGGTGATGCAAATCTTCCGCCGTATCCCACGAGGCGGAAATCAGCACATCCGCCTGCGGGTTAGCCTGCTCGGCCTCGAGACGCGCCATCACCTTACCGGTGGTGGCCTGGAAAATATTCACCTTAACGCCGGTTTTCTTCTCATAGCCGCTGGCAAGGTTTTTCGCCAGCGAGCCCGGCCCGGCGGTGTAGACGGTGAGCGCCTGGGCGCTGGAGATCGTGGTGGCGGACAACATCATCGCGAGCGCGGCTCCTTTGGTAACGGTGATAACGGTTTTCATACGGATTCCCCTGAGGTTGAAGTCACGGCGCGGACGGCGGCAATGCAGCCCGCAGATAAATGAATAATCTTGTCGGCCAGCAGCTCGGCTTCGCGACGGTCGTGGGTGACGTAGACGGCAGTGATGCCCAGCTGGCGCAGCAGGCCGCTCATTTCGAGGCACAGCGACTCGCGCAGCTCGCTGTCGAGATTGGAGAGCGGCTCATCGAACAGCAGCACGCGCGGTTCTGCGACGATGGCGCGGGCCAGCGCAACGCGCTGCTGCTGACCGCCGGAAAGGCCCGACGGTTTGCGGTCGGCGAAGCCGCTGAGACCAACCATCGCCAGCGCCTCCTCGACCCGTTGCTGTCGCTGCTGACGCCCGACGCCGCGCATACGCAGCGGGAAAGCCACGTTCTGCGCCGCCGTCATGTGCGGCCACAGGGCGTAATCCTGAAAGACCATACCGAGATCGCGCTGCTCCGGCGGCAAGCCCCAGCCGGTTTTCGCCACCAGGCGATCGCCAAAGTGAATGCTGCCGCTGGCGGGTACGGTTAATCCGGCGAGCAGACGCAGCAGCGTGCTTTTACCGCAGCCAGAAGGCCCCAGCAGCGCAACAATGCTGCCCGCATCGATATGCAGATCGATCTGATTAAGCACGGTGTGAGCGCCGAAGGCGAAAGAAACGCCGTCGAGTTTAATGCTGGTAAGCGCGCGCATTATCGCCCTCCCGTTGGGAAAGCGAGACTCTGCCCGCGGTCAACATCCGCCGGCGCGCGCTCACCTGAGACAAATTCAGGGGAGCTAACATATTGTTATCCTCTTTGGGACTTAGTGACGCCGACTATAGGGACCCTCGATGACGTATTGATTACATTTTCATTGCGGATTAACGTGTTGTCTGGCATCAGACCCATTTACCAAGGAACGCATATGAGCCGTTTTCGCCACGTGGAACTTCAGTACGCCAGTCGCCTGCTCAACCATGGCCCAACAATTTTGATAACCAGCTATGACGCCCACTCTCAACGCCGCAACGTCATGGCCGCCGCGTGGTCGATGCCGGTGGAGTTCGCTCCGCCGAGGCTGGCCATCGTGGTAGATAAAAGCGCCTGGACGCGGGAAATTATTGAGCGCAACGGCGCATTTGGCATCGTCGTTCCCGGCGTCGAGGCCGCCAGTTGGACCTACGCGGTCGGCAGCATCAGCGGACGCGATGAGGATAAATTTAACGCTTACGGCATCCCGGTCGTGCAAGGTCCGGAGCTGGGCTTGCCGCTGATTGAAGAGAAGTGTCTTGCATGGATGGAGTGCCGACTGCTGCCGGCAACGGCGGCTCAGGAGCAGTACGATACGCTGTTTGGCGAAGTGGTTTCCGCCGCCGCCGATGAGCGCGCGTTCGTCAGCGGACGCTGGCAGTTCGACGACGATAAGATCAATACCCTCCATCATCTCGGCACCGGCAACTTTGTTGCCAGCGGCCGCCACGTCCGCGCCAATACCCCGGAAAAATAGCCCCCGCTCGCCTCCGGGGCAATTCTTCACCACCCTGCGCGTCTCTCCCGGGGGCGGCGCACAGCGCCTTGCCCGGGCTACCGGACCGCAGACCGCTGAGGGCGCGTAGCCCGGACAGATGCGCAGCATCGCCTCCGGGAGGTGAACTAGCGCAGCAAACGCCGCCGATCTTCGCTGGGCGTCAGGCCAAAGACCTTTTTATATAAGGTGGTAAAGTGGTTGCTGTTGGCAAAACCGCATAAATAAGCCACTTCGGTAATCGTCATATCGGTCTCGCGTAATTTGACGCGCGCCGAAACTAAGCGCAGACGCTTTAAATAATTATCCGGCGTCAATCCCGTCGCCTCTTTAATATGGCGAAAAGCGGTCCGCGTGGTCAGGTGGAATTTCTCCGCCAGCTGCGGCCAGTTATGTTCTTCAAAACAGTGCTCCTGTAGCCAGGTCAGCAATTTATGCAGCTTATATTTGGTGGTGCTATATTCGGCTTCGGTTTCCGCATGCAGAATCGTCGTCACCAGCTGGAAAAAGGCGGCTTCGCGCAGGGCAATATTTTGCCCCCGCCGCAGCTCGGCAGAAAATATTTTATCTACCAATTCCTTGCAGATATGGCGGGTATCCGGCGCCAGCCAGCCGTAGCAGGAAGCCTTTCGTGCGGAGAACGTCTGCAATAAGGTGTCGAGAGGCTGTAAATAATGAAATTCTACCAGTGGGTTAATTAATACGTTAATTAACTTAAGCGTTCCCAGCTCATCATAATAGTGAACATCTCCCGGCTGAACGTAAAAAACGTCGCCCTGCTGAATATATAATGGCCGGCCATTAATAACGTGTAAGCCGTGCCCTTCTTCAACGATCACCAGTTCAGCAAACTCGTGACTATGTTCATGGCTATTATCTTCCGGATCGCTGGCGTACATTCCCAGCTTATCCTGCGGATGGGTGAAATAATACTCAACGGTTAGCATCATCGATCGGGTCCAAAACGGCATACGGCGCAGGGGCAAGATAATGCATTTAACCGGCCGCCACGAGCAAGATTTATGGAATTGTGATCGGCGACCCGCTCATCTCATTATCAGTGCCATTTTGCCAGATGCATTGGCATTGCCAGAGTGGTTGCCGCGGGCGGCGGCGTCTTATGCTGCGGACAAATCAACACAGAGGACGCAGTATGTCACAGGCAATTCAGCATAATTCTCAGGTCATGATGACCCGCCACCCGAATTTTTTACGTACCGCCGAGGCGCTCCGGCCCGCGCTGAGTCGTCAGGCACACCCGCCGATCGCGGTAGTCGAAGCCCACGCCGACGCCGCGGCGCTCTTCGGCTGGCGCGCCGAGCCGGTGAGCACCCTGGCCGCGTTTTACCAGCGCGAGCTGAGCAGCGGCGATAGCGTCATTATTGATTTTGGCAGCCACTACGTTGGCTACCTGCATTTTCTCTGCCAGAGCGCCGGGAGTCCGCCGGACGCTCCGGCCCATCTGCAGTTGACCTTCGGCGAAACGCTGAGCGAAGTGTGCGAACCGTTCAGCGACTATCAGGGCTGGCTCAGCAGTAGCTGGCTGCAGCAGCAGGATCTGTGGCTTGATGTCCTGCCCGCCGAAATTGACCTGCCGCGCCGCTACTGCTTCCGCTATCTGAAGGTGGAGGTCAAAGCCGTTTCGCGCAAGTTTCGCCTGCAGTTCACCCAGATTGAGGTTAACGCGGTCACCTCGGCCAGCGGCGCATGCCCGGCGGCGACAACCTCCGACCCGCAGCTCCGGGCCATTGATAACGTTGCCGTGCTGACCCTGCAAAACTGCATGCAGGAAGTGTTTGAAGATGGCCCCAAACGCGACCGCCGCCTGTGGCTCGGCGATTTACGTCTGCAGGCGCTGGTCAACGATGTCACCTTCGCACGCCACGATCTGGTGCGCCGCTGCCTGTACCTTTTTGCCGGGCATACTCGCGAGGACGGCATGGTATCGGCCAACGTGTTCGTGCAGCCGGATGTCATTGCGGACGATACCTTTCTTTTTGATTATTCATTGTTTTTTGTCGACGTCCTCTACAACTATCTGCAAAGCGCGGAGGATATGGCCACGGCCCGCGAGCTGTGGCCCACGGCGCGTCGTCAGGTAGAACTGGCGCTGACCCGCTGCGACGCCTCCGGCGTTGTGCGCGATAGCGACGACTGGTGGGTGTTTATCGACTGGCAGGCGTCGCTGAATAAACAGGCGGCGGCGCAGGGGGTACTGATTTACTGCCTGCAGCGCGCTATCTGGCTGGCGGAGCGTTTTGAACCTGAGCTGGCCGTCAGCTATCGCCAGCGTTTACAGCAGCTCAAATCGGCGGCCCTCGATGCGTTATGGGACCCGCAGCAGGGCTTTTACGTCAGCGGCGCCCGGCGGCAGGTCTCCTGGGCATCGCAAATCTGGCTGGTGCTGGCGGAAGTCGGCACGCCGCAGCAGCGCCGGGAGATCATGCGCAACCTGGAGAAAAATCCCCCCGCGGTCGCCATGAACACACCCTATCTGCGTCATCACTATATCGCCGCCCTTCTGCAGTGCGGGCTGCGCGACGAGGCAATTGCGCAGATCAAAGCCTACTGGGGAGCCATGGTCGACTACGGCGCCGATACCTTCTGGGAAATCTTCGACCCGGCGCATCCTGATTTTTCCCCTTATGGCAGCAAACTGATAAACAGTTATTGCCATGCGTGGAGCTGCACCCCGGCCTGGTTTATTCGCCAGTACGGACTTTAACAACAACGATAAGCGAGTGTATTTTTATGGCAGAAACAACCTTTACCCTGTGGCGGCAGCGCCTTGGCTATGGCATCGCCGACCTCTCCTGCAACCTCGTGTGGCAGATGATCTCTCTTTATCTGATGTTCTTTTACACCGACGTGATGGGCCTGCCCGCCTATTACGTTGGCCTGATGTTTCTCGTGACGCGTCTGGTGGACGGCGTTGCCGACGTGCTGATGGGGCTGGTTATCGACAATACCGCCACCCGCTGGGGACGCTGTCGTCCGTATCTGCTTATTGGCGCGATCCCCTTCGGATTGCTGTGTATTCTGGCCTTCTACGTGCCGGATTTCGGCACCACCGGTAAGCTGATCTACGCTTTTGTCACCTATCTGTGCCTGTCGTTTCTCTATACCATCGTCAACATTCCGTTCTGCGCCATGCTGCCGTTTCTGACGAACGACTCGCGGGAACGCACCACGCTGTCGGCGGTGCGTATTCTGCTCGGCTCGCTCGGCGCGACCATCGTCGCGGTCGCCACTCTGCCGCTGGTTGGCGCGCTGGGGAAAGGCAATCAGCAGCACGGCTTCTTCTACACGGCGGTGGTTTTCGGCGTTATTGCCACCTTCTTCCTGCTGGTGAGCTTCCGGAACGTTAAGGAAAATATCAGCATTACGCAGGAGCGCATGACCTTAAAACGCGCCTGGGTCAGCCTGCGCGCCAACCGGCCGTGGTTCGTCTTCGCCATCAATATTTTCCTGATGTGGGGCGCGTTTTTCTTCCAGACCGGGGCGCTGGTCTACTTTTTCCATTATTACGTCGGCAATAACGATCTCACGGCGATCGTCGCCGGGATCTCCACCTTCGTTCCTCTGCTGGGTACCCTCACCGTGCCGCTGCTCGCCAGCCGGATGAAAAAGCGCCACGTTTATCTGGTCGCCAGCGCGATCAACCTGGTCGGCATGGGCATGATGATGGCGGCAGGCGTTAACAGCTGGGGCCTGGTTGCCGGTGCGGTGGTGCTATCGCTTGGCGCCGGACAGCGCACGGCAATTTACTTCTCCATGCAGGCCGATCCGGTGGATTACGGGGTGTGGAAAACCGGCATCAATACCGCCGGCATTTTGACCTCTATCAACGGCTTTCTTGGCAAGGTGGCTATGGCGGGCGCGGGCGCTATTACCGGGGTACTGCTCTCATCCGGCGGCTATATCGCCAACCAGGCCCAAAGCGACGGCGCGATGCTGGCGATAAAAGCCTGCTACCTCTATATCCCGGCGCTGCTGATTGTCGCCTCAATGCTGTGGATTGGCCGCTTCTATCGCCTCGACGACCAGTATGAACAGATCCGCGCCGACCTTGATGCCGGACGCCGCGCGCCGTCGGACGCGTCGTCAGTCGCCGGAGAAAACCACGCCCTGTAAGGCGCAGCACACCCTTCATACCTCTGAAAAAAATAAGGATTAATATGCGTATCTCTTTGATTAGCGCGGCGGTTTGCTGCGCCCTTTTTTCGGCTTACGGCGCAAATGCGGCCCCGCTCACCGTCGAACAACGGCTGGCGCTGCTGGAGGCCCGGCTTAATCATGCGGAGCAGGAGGCCGGAGAGGCTAAACGTCGGGCGCAGCAGGCGGAGCTGCGCACCAGCGCGGCAGAACAGCGTGCGGCGGCGGCGGAAAAACAGGTGCAGACGTTAAGCCAGCGCACCGATGCCACGGAGCAAAAGCAGCAGGCTGCCGACAAACAGCTGGCGAAAACCCGCCTTACCGACGGTTTTGAATTTAACGCCTACGCCCGCTCCGGAATGCTGGTCAACAGCCACGGCAAAGGCGCGCGCGGCGGTCCGGGGATCTCGCCGGCCAGTTCGCTCAACGGTGACGCCCACGTTGGCCGTCTCGGCAATGAGAAAGATAACTACGTGGAGCTCAGCTTCGGCAAAAAAATGACCTTCAGCGACGGGTCGTGGGCGCACTTTAAAACCATGCTTGCCGACGGCGCGACCAACCCGGATCCGTGGGTGCAGGATAACGACAGTCACCATCTGAACGTGCGTCAGCTGTACGTCGAGATGGGTAATTTCGCCGATTTTTCCGGGCCGTTCAGGAGCGCCTCCATCTGGGCGGGCAAGCGTTTCGACCGCGATAACTTCGATATCCACTTTACCGATAGCGATATTATGTTCCTCGGCGGTACCGGCGGCGGGATCAATGACGTCAACTGGAACAGCACGCTGCGCGGCGATTACTCGGTCTATGCGCGCAGCTTTGGCGAATTGGGCAGCGATAACTATCAGGATAACGATATACAGAACCTGATGTTTACCGCCAACCACTTCTGGAACAACTGGCAGCTGATGACCACGGCGATGACCGCCCAGGGTAACGATGACCTGAAAGATACGACGTCGACGACCGGCAGCTACGCCCTGCGCAGCGATAATACGGCGAAAAACGGCTACTACGCGATGCTGGCGTATCACGACAAACAGCAATTCTATGGCCTCGCGCCGGGCGTATCGGAGAGCGCCCTGCAGTACGGCGGCGGGCTGGGCGCCGAAGCGCGGCAGCCGGGCAGCGACGGCGATCTTACCGAAAACGCCAAATCTCTGCGCTTTGCGTCATACGGTATTTTGCCGCTGGGGAAAAACTGGCAGCTTGCGCCATCGGTTATCGCCCAGCATAGCGAAGACCGCTATCGCGACGGGGACCGCTACGATTGGGCAACCTTCAACCTGCGGGTTTCTCAGGGGATCACCCGCAACTTCGCCCTGCTGTACGAGGCGTCCTGGCAATATATGGACCTGAATCCCAACGGACGAACCTATCGCTACGACAGCGGCGTGCATCAATACCAGGCGGTGAGCGGCGATTTTTACAAGCTGACCTTCGCCCCGACGTTTAAAGTGGGCGATGTATTGGATATTAAAGCGCGGCCGGAGATACGTTTCTTTGTTACGTGGATGAACTGGGATAAAGATCTGGATCGCTACGCGATCAACGATGATTTCGGCAGTAAAGGCTTTACCGCCGGGGGGAACTGGAACTTCGGCGTGCAGACGGAGATTTGGTTTTAATAAAATAGCCCGTCCGGGGTAAACGCCTGGACGGGTTTATTTAAACACTCGCGGTTACTTTGTCACTATGCCAGTACAGTATGAAGTACATTAAACTAACAAAATAAAAACCATAAAATATGAGCGCTGTATTTCTCGACTTCTGTCAAAATAGAATCATTGGTTTCCATACGTAATACTCTCCTTTTTAAAGGCCCTGGTTACGAAATGGGGCAAACTCTGTCATTTTCCTTGCGAAGAATAACGTTTCAAATAACCTTCAACAAGTTGATAATCAATGGATTGCCCTGAAGCAATAAAAGCAGCTTTCTGGATGCACCGGTTGGATGACGTCGTTTCGTTTCCCAGCTTTTAACCAGCTCATAGCTAACGCCAACGGCGGCGGCGAAGTCCTGCTGTTTTAAACCTGTGGCTTCGCGTATCGCTTTCACATCAACTTCGCTGAAGGTATGAACGTGGTGCACCTTCGGCGTTTGTTCACCCTTCTCAATCCTGACCATTTCTTCTGCACTAGCCAGCAGATCGGCAAACAATTCGTCTTTCATACACACCTCAGTTGGCTCTCTGGCGCTATCAATGTATCGATCATTAATAGCTCAGCCTCACTTCATGTTTATTGGCTAGTTTAATAACTCAGCAACCTGCCTTAACATCTTTTTCTGCTCCTGGCTTAACTCATCCTGTTCATTTTTAGGATAGATGAGCGCCAGGTAGATTCTTCCCTTTATCGTTACATTATAGTAAATCACCCGCACGCCGCCGCGCTTTCCCGTTCCGGGACGACTCCAGCGGATTTTACGAAAACCTCCGGTTCCCGAAATGGTGTCACCTGCCTCAGGATCATTGATCAGGATTTCCTGGAAGGCCCGAAATTCATCATCCGGTAACAGCGCCTGGCGTCGTTTACTGAAACCTTGTAGTTCAATAAAAGTAAACATCTCATTCCCTGATGTCCTTACGACTTACCAGACAAAATACATGTACAGGGTACATTAATCAAGGAGTTTTATGTACCCTGTACATGGTGACGCGTTTACCCATGACAAGATGTATCGCTCATGACTTCGCTTCAGTGCCCCTCTCCCGGGGGCGGCGCAGAGCGCCTTGCCCGGGCTACCGGACCGCAGATCACCGGGAACGCGTAGCCCGGACAGATGCGCAGCATCGCCTCCGGGAAAGAAACCGGGTTACATGCTATAGCCCGGTTTCTTAATCAACTGTTCCATCTGCGGGGCGATTTCGCTGTCCCACACCTGCTGCCAGTCGCTCGGCTCAACCTGCTTCAGGGCCACGCTCACTGAACTCTCTTTGCTGTTGAGATGGCGAATCAACACCTCGGTAATATCGGCGGCCAGCGCCGCTTTTTGTTCATCATTCAGGTCGCGGGGAAAACATTTAATATCAACGTGCGGCATAGCAGGCTCCTTTATTGTCTGGACGATAAAACTAGCATAATCCGGATCGCTTTTTGTGCTTTAAATCAGCTCGTTGCGGCGCAGAACGGCTTCGAGTTTGGGATGGCGATACACCGCATCCGCCACGGCGACGAATTTTGGCGTCTGCGCCGCAAACCACTCCCGGCGCGGGCCCCAGGCGCACATCGCCGCAATATAGCAGTCCAGCAGGGTTATTTCCGTCCCCAGCGCATACGGCGCGGCGGCAAGCTGCTCCTCCAGCCATAGATAGAGCGATTTGCGATAGCTGATGCAGCTTTCCCGCAGCTGGTCTGGCGCATCGGCGGCCCAGCGCTCCGGGTAATCCGCAAAGGTAAAGGTGGGATAGACGTTCGCCACCAGCCAGATGAGCAGACGCTGAAAGGCATGCCGCTGCGGCGATCCCGGCGCCGGAGCCAGATCCGGTCGAACGTCGAGGATCATCAGGGCAATCGCCGCGGATTCGGTCATCACGCTGCCGTCTGCAAGCGTCAGGGTCGGCACCTGACACAGCGGGTTTATCTTTTTGAGGCGGTCGCGCTGCGGGCCCGGCTGGTCAAAGCCCTCAACGTTAACAAAATGGTACGGGAGATCGGCCAGCGTCAGCATCAGTTCGCTAATTGTTGAGCCCCAGCCGGGTACGCCATAGACGGTGATCATATTCTGCGCCCTCGATGAATTTGCCGCTCAGGAACAGAGCGGCGACGGGTTTAGCAATTTTGCAGTATAGATTTGATTACGCCATGCCGCTATTGAGGCCCCCTCGCACATGCGAAACGGCAAAGCTACGCCGACTCGCGCGCCACCAGGTGAAAGCCGATATCAATAATCGCTTCCCGTTCTTCTCCGCCTTCTATGCGGTCGGCAAGCAGCGTGGCCGCCTGCTCGCCGATGGCATGCCGGTCGACGCTGACGGTGGTGATGGCCGGACGGTTGCTGGCGGCGAAGTCCAGATCGCCAAAACCGATCACCGCCAGATCCTGCGGCACGCGCAGCCCCCGGCTTTCGGCTTCCATAATCGCCCCCTGGGCAAGGGTATCGGAGCTGCAGACGATAACGTCAAACTCGCCGCCGGCGAGCAGCTCGGCCAGCCCGCGACGCCCCAGCGCCAGCGATGCCGGAAGCGGCACCTCGACCTGCGGCGCATCGTCAATGCCGTTTTTGGCCAGCCGGGCGCGGAGCCCCTGCTTTCGTAACGTCGCGCGCGCATCGCCGGCCCACAGCAGACCCGGGCGGCGGTAGCCTTTTTCCAGCAGGTACTCGCCAATGGTTTCGCCGACTTTTTCATGCGAAAAACCGACCAGCATATCCAGCGGCGTCGGGGTGAGATCCCAGATTTCCACCACCGGCGTGGCGGCGTTGAGGATCGTCTTCTTCAGCGCCGGGGCGTGCTGAATGCCGGTCAATACCACGCCATCCGGACGCCGGGAGAGTAAGGTTGCTACCAGCTCGGCTTCGGTCTGCCGGCTGTAGCCCGCCACGCACAGCAGCATATGGTAGCCGCGCGCCGCCAGGGTATCGCTCAGCGCCTGGATGGTATCGACAAACATATTGTTATTGATTTGCGGCACCACCACGGCCACCAGCTTGCTGCGCCTGGAGGCCAGGCCGCCGGCCAGCGCGTTAGGGATATAGCCCGTTGCCTGCACCGCCTGCATCACTTTCTCGACCGTTTTTGGCCTCACCAGCTGCGGCGTATTCAGCGCCCGGCTGACCGTCATCGACGACAATCCGGCGCTACGGGCTACGTCATCCAGCGTCGGCGCGCGCGTCGGTTTTCTGCTTTTCACGACTAAGCCCCTGTGTTGAGTCGTTTTCTGTGGCCATTATTGATGATGGCCCGCGCAATTGCCAGCGCTCACCTCGACATCCCCAATAGAATCAAATACCTGAAACACAAAATGTTATCGCTATCATTTTTATTTGTGATTTTTCACAAACCTTTTTGGATCGTGACCTGCGCTGCATAATTTTACCCTTTATAACCGCTAATTGTGATCGTTTGTACAAATTAAAATCACTGTCGTAGCGCCAGGACAATTTCAGGATTAAAAATGTTAGCGCAAACATTTTATCACTAAAAAGGAACTGACTATGACCTCGAGCGCTAATTCCGAGTCCGTGACCTACGCCAAAGCTTCCGGCGTCAAAACCGCCGCTGAAACCGGCGACCGCATTGAACACGTCAAACTGTCGCTGGCCTTTCTGCCGCTGGCGACCCCCGTTAGCGATGCAAAGGTTCTGACCGGTCGGCAAAAACCGCTTACCGAAGTGGCGATCATCATCGCGGAAATCCGCTCCCGGGACGGCTTTGAAGGCGTTGGCTTCAGCTATTCCAAGCGTGCGGGCGGCCAGGGCATTTACGCCCACGCCAAAGAGATCGCCGATAATCTGCTCGGCGAAGATCCGAACGATATCGACAAGATCTACACCAAACTACTGTGGGCCGGCGCATCCGTTGGCCGCAGCGGTATGGCGGTACAGGCCATCTCCCCTCTTGATATTGCGCTGTGGGATATGAAAGCCAAACGCGCCGGACTACCGCTGGCGAAACTGCTGGGCTCGCACCGCGATTCCGTTCAGTGCTACAACACCTCCGGCGGCTTCCTGCATACGCCGCTGGATCAGGTGTTAAAAAACGTGGCTATCTCCCGTGAGAACGGGATTGGCGGGATTAAGCTGAAGGTTGGTCAGCCGAATACCGCCGAAGATATTCGTCGCCTGACGGCGGTGCGTGAGGTGCTGGGCGATGACTTCCCGCTGATGGTGGACGCCAACCAGCAGTGGGATCGCGAAACCGCTATCCGCATGGGGCGCAAAATGGAGCAGTTCAATCTGATCTGGATTGAAGAGCCCCTTGACGCCTACGATGTTGAAGGCCACGCGCAGCTCGCCGCCGCGCTGGATACGCCGATTGCCACCGGCGAGATGCTGACCAGCTTCCGCGAACATGAGCAGCTTATCCTCGGCAACGCCAGCGACTTTGTCCAGCCGGATGCGCCGCGCGTCGGCGGGATCTCCCCGTTTCTGAAGATTATGGATCTGGCGGCGAAGCACGGTCGCAAGCTGGCCCCGCACTTTGCGATGGAGGTACACCTGCATCTCGCCGCCGCCTACCCGCTCGAGCCGTGGCTGGAGCACTTCGAGTGGCTGAATCCGCTGTTTAACGAACAGCTGGAGCTGCGCGACGGGCGGATGTGGGTTTCCGAACGCCACGGTCTGGGCTTTACCCTGAGCGAACAGGCCCGCCGCTGGACCCAGCAAAGCTGCGAGTTTGGTAAACGCCCTTAACCGAATTCCCCGGATGGCGGCGTAAGGGCTACCGGTCCGCAGATGACTGAAAACCTGTAGCCCTGCCGGGGAAATACCTCTTATTGACTGTACCCACAATAAACAACCCTGCAAAGGAGTTGAAGATGACTACCCCCTTAAAACGCAGCAACGTGCGTTACGGCATATTACTGTTTTTATTTCTGGCTACCGTATTTAATTATGCCGACCGGGCAACGCTGTCCGTCGTCGCGCCTATTATGAGCAAAGAGTTAGGCTTTGATCCCGAGGCGATGGGGCTGGCCTTTTCAGTTTTTGGTATCTCCTACGTCATTATGCAAATACCCGGCGGCTGGCTGCTGGATAAATATGGTTCGCGGCTGGTTTACGGCTGCGCGCTGATTGGCTGGTCGATCGTCACCATGTTTCAGGGAACGATCTATCTGTTCGCCAGCCCATTGATCGTACTGGTGATTCTGCGTCTGATGATGGGCGCGATTGAAGCGCCCGCCTTCCCCGCTAACAGCCGTCTCAGCGTACAGTGGTTTCCCAATAAAGAGCGTGGATTCGTCACCTCGGTCTATCAGGCCGCGCAGTATATTTCCCTGGGAATTATTACGCCGCTAATGACGATTATTCTGCATAATTTAAGCTGGCACTACGTATTTTATTATATTGGCGCTATCGGCGTGGTGCTGGGGATATTCTGGCTGGTAAAAGTAAGAGATCCCTCTTACCATCCCAAAATTAACCAACAGGAGCTCGACTATATTCGCCAAGGCGGCGGCGAGCCGGAATTAGGTACGAAAAAAACGCAGCAAAAATTAACCCTCGCGCAGATTAAAAGCGTCTGCGTTAATCGCATGATGATCGGCGTGTATATCGGCCAGTTCTGCGTAACGTCCATTACCTGGTTCTTCCTGACGTGGTTTCCCACCTATCTCTACCAGGCCAAAGGTATGTCGATCCTCAAGGTCGGTTTTGTCGCCAGTATCCCGGCCATTGCCGGATTTATCGGCGGACTGCTCGGTGGGGTATTCTCAGACTGGCTGCTCAAACGCGGCTACAGCCTGACTACCGCCCGCAAGCTGCCGGTGATCTGCGGCATGCTGCTCTCCTGCGTGATTGTCGTCGCCAACTACACCACCTCGGAAGTGGTGGCGATCGCCGCCATGAGCCTGGCCTTCTTTGCTAAAGGTTTCGGTAACCTCGGCTGGTGCGTGCTGAGCGACACCTCGCCGAAGGAAATGCTGGGAATTGCCGGCGGAGTGTTCAACATGTGCGGCAACCTGGCGAGTATTATCACGCCGCTGGTTATCGGCGTGATCCTCGCTAATACCCACTCCTTTGATTACGCCATCCTGTACGTCGGTTCCATGGGCGTGCTGGGCCTGTTCTCCTATCTGTTTATCGTCGGGCCGCTGGACCGTTTGACGCTGACCCCGCGCGCCGCCTGATTTAAAACCCTGGCGAGCATTCGCCTCCGCTGTTTCGCATCACACTCCTGCGAAACAGCGGTTTTTTAGTAGGTTATCCCCGGCGGATTCACTTCCGATTGCGTCACCTCTTCGCCCTGCTCTCCCCAGCGCGCCAGCACTTTCTGATACTCGCCGCGAGCAATCGCGCCGTTCAGCGCCGCCTGCAGCGCCGGAGCCAGGCCGTTGCCCTTTTTGGTCGTGGTGGCAACGTACGCTTTTTTCGGCCCCAGGCCGACGACTTTGGTTTTGCCGCTGAGCGCCGCTTTATAGGCCTCCACCGACTGCGGCCCAAAGAACACGTCCGCGCGACCGGACTGAATATAGAGGTTGCCCGAGGCGTCATCGGTCAGGTAGACCGGCAGCGCGGGTTGCCGCCCGGCGGCTTCGTTTTCGGCGTTCCAGCCGAGCAAAATCCGTTCCTGGTTAGTCCCGGACCCGACGATCACTTTTTTACCCGCGAGATCCGCCGGACCGCTCACGCGGGCGATATCGCTGGTTGATTTCACGGAAAAGGCCAGAGAGTCAACGCGATAGGTGGCAAAATCAAACTTCTCCTTCCGCTGCTCGGTCACCGCAATATTGACCAGCGCGACGTCGTAGCGTCCGGAAGTAATCCCCAGCGGCCAGTCCTCCCAGGCGGTGGGCACCAGCTTTAGCTTCAGCCCGAGGCTGCCGGCCAGCAGCCGGGCAATATCCGGGTCGCTGCCGATACGCGTGCGGTTATCGCTGGCCAGTAGCGCCAGCGGCGGCGAATTGAGCGCCGAAATCGCCACCGTTAAGGTACCCGGTTCGACGAAGGCGTAATTTGCCGGGATCTTCGCGATCGCCTGCTCATCGCGGGTCACCGGCAGCGGCTGCTCGTTGGCGCGCAGGTCGATAGCCGCCTGCGATGCCGCAGATAAAGAGAGTAGTGTCAGGGCCAAAAGTCCGTTTCTCATGCCGCTAATACCCTCGATAAGAACTGCCGCGTACGCGGATGCTGCGGTTGGTTCAGCACGGCGTCGCTGCTGCCCTGCTCGACTATCTTGCCGTCGACCATAAACACCACCCGGTCCGCCACCTCTTTCGCAAAACCGATTTCATGGGTGACCACCACCAGCGTGGTGCCGGAGCGCGCCAGCTTTTTAATCACGTCCAGCACTTCCCCCACCAGCTCAGGGTCGAGCGCGGAGGTCGGTTCATCGAACAGCATTACCCGCGGGTTAAGCGCCAGCGCCCGGGCAATAGCGATGCGCTGCTGCTGGCCGCCGGACAGGTGCCGCGACCAGGCGTCGGCTTTATTGCGCAGTCCGACCACGTCCAGCAGTTCATACGCCCGCGCGATCGCCTCTTTGCGGGTCGCCTGCTTATGGGCGATGGGGGCTTCAATCAGATTTTCCAGCACCGTCAGATGCGGGAACAGGTTGAAGTTCTGAAATACGTAGCCGACGTTAACCCGCTGGCGGAGGATCTCTTTCTCTTTCAGCTCGTAGAGCTTGTCGCCTTTACGGCGATAGCCGATATAGTCGCCATCGATCTGAATAAAGCCTTCATCCACGCGCTCCAGATGATTAATCGCCCGCAGCAGCGTCGATTTTCCCGAACCGGACGGCCCGAGGATCACCGTCACCGTGCCGGGTTCGATTTCCAGCGATACGTCATCAAGCGCTTTATGGCGGCCAAAATATTTGCTGACGCCGGTGATGGAGATATGGCCGTTACGAGAGTTGGGCATGGGCGGACTCCTGGGGTTGTGGGCGACGAATGGACTCAACGCGACGGCTGCTGCGGGCGCTATTGACCGCCGAGCGGCGTTCGCTGCGGGCCAGTCCGCGCTCGACCAGATACTGGATCAGCGACAGCACGCTGGTGATCGCCAGATACCAGGCGGCGCCGACCATCAGCAGCGGGATCACTTCCTGGGTGCGGTTATAGATCATCTGGATGGTGTAAAACAGCTCCGGCATCGCCAGCACGTAAACCATAGCCGTCCCCTTGGCGAGGCTGATAATTTCGTTAAAGCCCGCCGGTAAAATGGTGCGCAGCGCCTGAGGCAGAATAATGCGCAGGGTCCGACGGCTGGCCGGAAGCCCCAGCGCCGCCGCCGCTTCATACTGCCCGTGATCGACCCCGAGAAAGCCGCCGCGGATAATTTCGGCGGTGTAGGCGCTTTGCACCAGAGTCAGCCCGACAACGGCGGTAGAAAACTGCCCCAGTACGTTGATGGTCTCAAAGCTGGCCCAGCGAATCGCGGTGAACGGAATGCCTATCGCTAGCGTGTCGTAAAGATAGGAGAAGTTGTAAAGAATAATCAGCACCACGATCAGCGGCAGCGAGCGGAACAGCCAGATATAGCCCCAGGCCAGGCTGCTCAGCAGCCATGAACTGGAGAGCCGGGCCAGCGCCAGCAGGCCGCCGAGAATAACGCTCAGCGCCGTCGCCAGCAGGGTCAGCAGCAGCGTCTGCCCGAGACCTTCAAGGATCACCGGGTCAAAGAACCAGCGGGCAAAGACGCGCCACTCCCAGCGCGGGTTAAAGGCGACCGATTGAATCACCACCGCCAGCACCAGCAGCGCCAGCAGCGCACCTACCGCCCGCAGCGGATAGCGCGCGGGGACAACCTTAATCGTTTCCTGGGTATGCATATTGGCTCCTTAAGCGCTCTGGCTCAGCGCGCTGACCGCCAGCGCTTTCGTAAAGCGCAGTCGACCATCGAACGGCGGCAGGCTGTACTCTTCCGGATCGCGGCTGAGGTCAAACTGCGCCTCGTAGCCCTGGCTCAGGTAGAGCCGCACCGCTTCCGGCTGCCGAAAACCGGTGGTCAGATAGATATGGCTGTAGCCCGCGAGCAGCGCCCGTCGCTCCAGCTCCTGCACCACTTTCGCCGCCAGCCCCTGCTGGCGCAGACGACGATGGGTCCAGATACGTTTGATTTCTGCCGTATGGGCATCTTTCGGTTTGTACGCGCCGGTGGCGATAATTTCCCCTTCGCGCTCCAGCACGATAAACAGCCCCTGCGGCGCCAGATACCATTCAGTCAGCTCGACTTCGGCATCGCGGGAGAAATAGTCGCCGTAGCGCGCGGCGTACTCGCCGAACAGGCCCTCAATAATCGGCTGCAGCTCCGGCGCTTCCGGAGAGACATCGCGGAATAGATCGCTCATCATGCCTCCTGTTAGTCGCCGAGTCCGGCCGGGTTGATTTCCGATTGCGGAATGCTCTCCACGCCTTCCCCCCAGCGGTTCAGCACCTTCGCGTAGTCGCCGCTGCGGATTGCGCCGTTCAGCGCCGTCTGTACCGGTTCTACCAGACCGCTGCCTTTTTTCACCGTCACGGCAATATGCGCCGCCTTCGGCCAGCCGCCGTCAACGCTGCCTACCAGCTTGGTTTTGCCGGTCAGCGCCGCTTTCCACGCGCCGATCACGTTGGGGCCGAAGAAGGCGTCGGCGCGCCCGGACTGCAGCGCCAGGGTCTGGGCGGCGTCGTCTTTGGTGTAGACCGGCGTAAACGGCTTCAGCCCCTTCTTGAGATTCTCGGCGTTCCACGCCAGCAAAATGGCTTCCTGATTGGTGCCGGAGCCGACGATAATCCGCAGCCCGGCAATATCTTCCGCTTTTTCAATTTTGCTCAGCGGACTGGTGCTCTTGACGTAAAAACCCAGCGAATCTTTGCGGTAGGTGGCGAAATCAAACTTCTCTTTGCGCTCTTTGGTCACGGTGATATTGCTGACCGCCGCATCATATTTGCCGGAAGCAACGCCGAGCGGCCAGTCCTCCCACGAGGTGGGTACCACATTCAGCTCCAGCCCGAGGCTGTCGGCCACCAGGCGGGCGATATCCACCTCGCTGCCGAGCAGGGTTTTGTTATCGTCAGAAAACACGGTCAGCGGCGGTGAGTTCAGCGCGGCGACCGCGACCGTCAGCTTACCCGGCACCGCCAGGTGGAGACCTTTCGGCAGCTGCGCGATAGCCTGCGGGTTTTTCGCCGTATGAATCGGCGTTTTGTTGGCTTCGAGGCTCACGCCGGTGTCGTTGATCGTGACGTTCTGCGCCCAGGATGACGCGCTAACGGCCAGCGCCAGCGCCAGTAATAGCGATTTTTTCTGCGTTTTCTGCATAGCGGGTGTTCTCTATTATTGTTTTTGGAATTGATTCACGGGCTCTGCCAGCCCTAAGCTTTCGCGCAGCGTGGTGCCGGGATATTCCCGGCGGAATAGTCCGCGCTGCTGAAGAATCGGTACCACCTGATCCACAAAGCGCGGGAAGGTATCCGGCGTACCGCCCTGGATAATAAAACCGTCCGCCGCACGCTGTTCAAACCACTGCTGCAGACCATCCGCCACCTCTTCGGCGGTTCCGGCAAAGCGCGGTCGCGGGCTGGCCGCCTCCAGCGCCACCTGGCGCAGCGTCAGGCCGCGTTCGCGGGCATTGCGTTTTATCTCGTCGGTGGTGCTGCGAAAGCTGTTCTGCCCGAGGTCGCCGATATCCGGGAACGCCTCATCCAGCGGATACTGGGCAAAGTCGTGGTGTTCAAAATAGCGGCCGAGATAATTCAGCGCGTCTTCAATCGATACCAGCGCAGCGGTGGTCTGGTATTGCTGCTCCACATCGTCGGCGCTGTCGCCAACGATGACGCTGACGCCCTGGAAGATATGCAGTTCACTCTCCCGGCGGCCGTGCGCTGCAAGCTGGCTTTTGACGTCGCGATAAAAGGCCTGCGCCTCCGCCAGCGACTCCTGATGGGTAAAAATAGCGTCAGCGTGGCTGGCGGCTAACTTTTTACCGTCATCGGAGGCGCCCGCCTGAAAGATAATGGGCCGGCCCTGCGGCGTGCGGGCAATATTTAGCGGACCGGCTACTTTAAAGAAATCGCCATGATGATTAAGCGTGTGCAGCTTATTTTTATCAAAGAACTGGCCGCTCTCTTTATTACGAATAAACGCGTCCTGCTCCCAGGAGTCCCACAGGCCTTTGACAACCTGCAGATATTCATCGGCAATACGGTAGCGCAGCGCATGATCGGGATGCTGGGCGCGGGAGAAGTTTTTTGCTGAACCTTCCAGCGGCGAGGTGACCACGTTCCAGCCCGCGCGGCCGCCGCTCAGATGATCGAGGCTGGCGAACTGGCGGGCGGTGGTAAAGGGTTCGCTGTAGGAGGTCGACAGGGTACCGACCAGGCCTAAACGCGAAGTTACCGCCGCAAGGGTGGATAATACGGTGAGCGGTTCAAAACGATTTAAAAAATGCGGGATCGATTTTTCATTAATATATAAGCCATCGGCAACAAAAATAAAATCGAGCTTGCCCTCTTCCGCTTTTAACGCCGTCTGCTTGACGAACTCAAAGTTAATACTGGCGTCGGCCAGCGCGGCCGGATGACGCCAGGCGGACATATTTCCCGATGCGCCGTGTAATATAGTACCAATGCGCAGCTGCCGTTGTTCAGACATCGTTAATCCTTAGTCAATGACCCTGAATAATTAAAGTGCTTTTAATGCCTGCTCTGCCAGATCGGCAAAGTAGTGCGCCGCCGGGGCGATTAAACGCTCATCCGGGTTAAACGCCGGATGGTGAAGACCAAATTCGCTGGCGCTTCCGATGCTGACGAACGCGCCGGGAATATGCTGAAGATAAATGGCAAAATCCTCTCCGCCGAGATGGAGATCCGCATGGTGCGTGCGGTAGCCAGACTTATCGGCCACGTCGCTGGCGAAAGCGGCCCAGCGCTCATCATTAACCAGCGCGGTCGGTCCGGCGTACCAGAAGACATCGATCTGCGCGCCAAAGGCGCTGGCGAAGCCGGCGGCAATCTCGCTCACCCGCGCTTTCACCCGCTGCTGGACTGCGCTGCTGTGGGTGCGCAGCGTACCTTCCAGCTCGACGCTTTCCGGCAGGACGTTCCAGGTATTGCCGCCCTGAATCCGCGTGACGCTAAGCACCACGGAATCGAGGGTATTCACTTCGCGACTGGCGACGCTTTGCAGCAGGGTCACCAGCTGGCTGGCCAGCAGAATGGCGTCCTTCCCTTCATGAGGCCGGGCGGCGTGAGCGCCTTTGCCGGTCACCTTAAACACAAAGCGATCGACGTTGGCGTAAAACGCGCCGCCTCGGGTGGCGAATTCGCCCACCGGCAGCCCGGGTTCATTATGCATACCGAAAATGGCGGAAACGCCCTCCAGCACGCCGGCGCGAATCAGGGTTTTCGCGCCGCCGAAGCTCTCCTCCGCCGGCTGGAACAGAATACGGACGCGTCCCGCCAGCTGCGCTTCGCGTTGTTTCAGCAGTAAGGCCGCGCCAAGGATCACGCTGGTATGAATATCATGCCCGCAAGCATGCATTACGCCGGCATTCAACGAGCGAAACGGCACGCTGGCCGCCTCTTCGATAGGCAGCGCATCGATATCGGCACGCAGGGCTATCACCTTATCGCCGCTGCCCACTTCGGCAACCGCGCCGGTTTTCAGTTCATAAGGCAGCAGGCTGATGCCGCCGCTCTGCAGCCAGTCGCGAATACGTGCGGTGGTGTCGACCTCCTGCAGCGAGAGCTCCGGGTACTGGTGCAGTTCGCGCCGCCAGCGAATTAACTGTTCGGAAAGGCTCATGGCTGCACCTCCGCGCTCAAATGCGCCCGGGCCAGCAGACGCAGGGAGTTAAGGCGCGCCGCGCCATCGCTAATGGGCGTGTCGATAATAAATTCGTCGATGTTCCAGGCCGACTGCAGGGCATCCAGCTGCGCTTTCACCTGTTCCGGGGTGCCGAACAGCACCGCCGATTCCCGCCGGGCGATGCGCGTCGGCCTGCTGCCCGCCTGACGGGCAAAGGCGGCCGCCTGCGCTTCGCTGCCGACGGTGACCCGCTGGCCGTTTTCCAGCTCAACGCCCCACGTTTCGACGGATTTTGCCAGCTCCGCCGCCGTCGCGGCCTCTTCGGCCACGATGACCTGGACGGCAATAATCGCGTCGCGACGGCTCAGTTCGCGCCAGCGGGTTAACACCTCGCGCAGCAGCTGCTTATCGCCGTTGAGATGGGCGGCGAAGACGAAGTTCCAGTCCAGCTGCGCCGCCAGCTGCGCGCTCTCCAGGCTGGCGCCGAGCAGAAAGCCGTCGGCGCGACGCGGCGGGATCGGCGTTGCGCGGACGCTCTCCTCACCGTCGGTTTCGGTCAGCGACAGCCAGTTGTCGAGCTGCGCCAGCTGGTCGGCAAAACGCCCCTTTTGCTGGGGGTTAAGCCCCTGCTGCAACGCGCGAGTGGAGAGCGGCAGTCCGCCGGGGGCTTTGCCCACGCCCAGATCCACGCGGCCCGGGGCGAGGGAAGCCAGCATATTGAAGTTTTCCGCCACTTTATACGGGCTGTAGTGCTGCAGCATGACGCCGCCGGAGCCAACGCGAATCCTGCGGGTCTGGCCGAGGATCCAGGCAATGGCCAGCTCTGGCGACGGACTGGCGAGCTGGTCAGTATTGTGGTGTTCGGCTATCCAGAAGCGATGATAGCCCCAGGCTTCCGCCTGTTGCGCAAGCGTTAATGTACGCGCCAGCGCCTGGGCAGCCGTTTCTCCGGCTGCCAGCGGGCTTTTATCCAGGATACTGATTCGATAAGACATTTCGCAGGCTCATGTGGATTAACATGACTGCATTATTAGAAGCGCCCGCGGCTGGTGAGAAACAATTTATTTACATGTGCTCTGCCGGAAATTAGATATGCGGTGAGGTAACTGCCCCGGAGGCGATGCTGCGCATCTGTCCGGGCTACGCGTCCTCAGCAATCTGTGGCCCGGTAGCCCGGGCAGGAGCTGTGCAAGCCGGGAAGAAGCCGCAGCAATGCCACGTCACGGCATATTCCCCGGGTTGCGGCGTAAACGCCTTACCCGGGCTACGGGTTACCAGCAATCTGCGGTTCGGTAGCCCGGCTAAGCGCAGCGCAAGCCGGGAAGAAGCCGCAGCAATGCCACGTCACGGCATATTCCCCGGGTTGCGGCGTAAACGCCTTACCCGGGCTACGGGTTACCGACAATCTGCGGTCCGGTAGCCCGGCTAAGCGCAGCGCGAGCCGGGGGATTATCGGCTATTCTGCCGAAGCTCGCGCACCAGCGCCTCGGTCTGCTGCTGGTCGCGTAAACGAACAAAGCGAATGTGTTGATACTGCGGGTCCTGCATATCCGCCAGGTAACGCCGGCGATTGTTGCGCCAGGTTTTCAGCGTCCAGAGAATAATAGAGTCCCGGCTAAAGAAAGAGCGGCGGAAGGTTTCGCAATTGCCGGTGCCGGGCCACAGCTCCTGCCGTCGGCTTGCGCGTGAAGCCGCGCGACGGACCGCCTGGCGGATCGTGCGCCAGAAGCTGTAGTCCACCCATACCACCAGATCCACATCGCGCCATTTTACCGGGCGGCTGCGGTTATAGTTGCCGTCCAGCACCCAGCCGGGCGCGGCGAGCGCGGCGGCGAGTTTGGCGTAGAACTCATCGTCCGGCGTCCCTTGCCACTCGGGCAGCCAGTAGAGCACATCCATTTCAATATAAGGCAGTGACAGTTCCTGAGCCAGCCGACGCGCGAGGGTGGATTTGCCGACGCCGCTGGTCCCTACTACGTTGATTTTCATCGTGGTCTCTCGGGCAAAACGCGGGCGGAGAATAATAGCGCAATAACGATAAAACGATGAGCAAAATTTCCCCGTCATGCGCGAACACCGAAAAGCTTCCGATCTCATTGATATTTAAGCAAGTGCTGTCCGCAAATCTTTTGCGTGCGTCCATTTTCCGATACGTGTAGGATTCTCCGCCATGCTCGCTTATCTCATTCCTCAGAATGATGAGAGAGCCAGCAGCACGAACCACTTCATGGACATTGACAGGAAAATAGCGACATCAATGAATACAAAACACTCTAGCGTGGCGGAGCAGCACGCTGCCAAACGCCACTGGCTGAACTCGCAGGAGTCGGGCTACCACAAGGCGATGGGCAACCGTCAGGTGCAGATGATTGCCATCGGCGGCGCGATTGGTACCGGCCTGTTCCTCGGCGCGGGCGCGCGCCTGCAGATGGCCGGACCGGCCCTGGCGCTGGTTTATCTGGTCTGCGGCCTCTTCTCGTTCTTTATCTTACGCGCGCTGGGCGAGCTGGTGCTTCATCGCCCCTCCAGCGGCAGCTTCGTCTCCTACGCCCGCGAGTTCCTCGGCGAAAAAGCGGCTTACGTTGCGGGCTGGATGTACTTTATCAACTGGGCGATGACCGGGATCGTCGATATCACCGCCGTCGCGCTGTATATGCACTACTGGGGCGCGTTTGGCGACGTTCCGCAGTGGGTCTTCGCCCTCGGCGCGCTGGCGATTGTCGGCACCATGAACATGATCGGCGTGAAATGGTTCGCCGAGATGGAGTTCTGGTTCGCGCTGGTGAAAGTTCTGGCGATCGTCGCGTTTCTGGTGGTCGGGACTATTTTTCTTGGCAGCGGAAAGCCTCTGGATGGCAATGCCACCGGTTTCCACCTGATTACCGATAACGGCGGCCTGTTCCCGCACGGCCTGCTGCCGGCGCTGGTGCTGGTACAGGGGGTGGTGTTCGCCTTCGCCTCTATCGAACTGGTGGGTACCGCCGCTGGCGAGTGTAAAGACCCGCAGACCATGGTGCCGCGCGCCATTAACAGCGTTATCTGGCGTATTGGTCTGTTCTACGTTGGCTCCGTGCTGCTGCTGGTGCTGCTGCTGCCGTGGAATGCCTATCAGGCCGGGCAGAGCCCGTTCGTCACCTTCTTCTCGAAGCTGGGCGTGCCGTATATCGGCAGCGTGATGAATATCGTGGTGTTAACCGCCGCGCTCTCCAGCCTCAACTCCGGCCTCTACTGCACCGGGCGTATTCTGCGCTCCATGTCGATGGGCGGTTCGGCGCCGAAGTTTATGTCGAAAATGAGCCGCCACCACGTGCCCTACGCCGGGATTCTGGCGACGCTGGGCGTCTATGTCGTTGGGGTATTCCTCAACTACCTGGTGCCTTCGCAGGTATTTGAAATTGTCCTTAACGTCGCGTCGCTGGGGATTATCGCTTCATGGGGCTTTATTGTGGTGTGCCAGATGCGCCTGCGTAAGGCGATCAAGGAAGGCAAAGCGGCGGACGTTAGCTTCAAGATGCCGGGTGCGCCCTTCACCTCCTGGCTGACCCTGCTGTTCCTGCTTAGCGTGCTGGTATTAATGGCTTTCGATTATCCGAATGGGACTTATACCATCGGTTCGCTTCCGCTGATTGCCGTTTTGCTGGTCGCCGGCTGGTTTGGCGTGCGCAAGCGCGTGCATGACATTCATAGCACCGCGCCGAATATTGAAAAACAGCAATAAATCACGTTGCGGTTTGCCTCACCGGGCAAACCGCAAAGGCACAACTTAATTATCCTCCACCAGCTGAGCCACATCGCTGCTGTTAATCTGGCGCTTATTGCCCGACTCATCAGTATAGCTGGTCATTCCGGTATCTTTATCCAGCTTCGGCTTGCCCTGCGTTACGATAGTCTGCCCGCTTTTTGTCGTCATGACATAGTTTGAGCTACAGCCCGCCAGAAGAGCCAGCATCGCGCCGGCGCAAACAACCATTAATGATTTTTTCATCTTTTCTCCAGGATTAATGCCACCGTCCCGCTTGCGCAGGAAAGTTGTAAGTTTATAGCCATTACATTTATCAGGCTAATAAGTGTTTGTAACAGAGGGTGATATCTGGATGGGTGCGGTTTTCGGGCAGACAGAAACAGTGCATTTTGTAGGCCGGGTGAGGCGTAATCCGCCACCCGGCTGCAGTGCGAGCGCTCTGATGGCGGGAGAGGTTGCCCCCTCCCGTCAGGATCACAGCGCGATGCGGATAACGTCATCCGGCTGGGTCGCCTCTTTCTGACGCGTCGACTCCTGCTTCACGCTGACGTACAGCGTTTTACCATCGGCGGAGAGCGTCAGGCTGTTCGGATGAGTCGGCGTTTTGAAGGTCTTGACCACTTTGTAGGTCTTACCATCGATCACGCTCACTTCGCCGGCTTTACGGTGCGTCACGTAGGCTTCATTGCGGGTCGGGTTAAACAGCACGGCCAGGGACTCCGGCGCGGCGATCTTCTCCAGCACTTTGCCATCGCGAATATCGACCACCAGCACTTCCGGCTGTTTACCGTCGGTGATAAAGGCGCGATGTCCGGCGGTATCCAGACTCAGGTTGAGATAGAAGTGCTCTTTGCCATCATCCTGCAGCTTTTTACGCGACAGGATTTTGTTGCTGGTGCTGTCGATAGTCACCAGTTCCCCGTCGGCATTGGTGGTATAGATACGGTTCGCTTCCGCGTCCAGCGCCAGGCCGGTCGCCATTGCGCCAGTATTGGCGATGGTGTCTTTCAGCGTTAGCTTGTCGCCATCCACCACCCAAATCACGCTCTCTTTACCCAGCCCGGTGATGTAGACGGTGTTGGTTTTCTCGTTGACCGCCAGCTCGCGCGGGGCCAGCGGACGTACGGTTTCGCTGCGCTGGCGGGCGTCAAGCACCAGACGCCCTTTCACTTTCCCGGTTTTAGCATCAATGGCGGTGACGGTGCTGTCGGTGGTGTTGCCAAACCACAGGGTCTGAGTGGCGTTATCGATCGTCGCGCCGAAGGGTTTCAGATCGTTATGAATAATCTGCGTGACTTCGAGAGTCGTCGGATCGAGACGGTAAACGATACCGCCTTTATCCAGCGAACGGCTTTGCGAGGTGGCCACCCACAGCGCATTCTCCTGCTGGCTATAGGCCATTTCGTATGCGCCCTTGCCGACGGCTTTGCGCAGCATTTCTTCCGCCGCGTGGGCGCTAAAGCTCCCCGCCAGCAGTAACGAAGTTAACAACAGTGAACGGCGCAGACGCGGCGCGGACAGATGACGTAATGACATGACGACTCCCTTTGATAAAACAAATATATGCCTGCTCGACAGTGCTTCCGGGGCGCAAAATCATCGCTTTGCGCTCTTCTTTGGAATGCGAATAGTAATCATTATTTATCGCAATGTGGAGCGTTAATTACCCGTAGCGCTCTCGGCATCTCGCAATTCTTGCTATTTGTTAACTCAAATTCCGTTAAGTCTTTTCAAAAAATTTACAAAAGAGCTAACATATATACATATGTTCCGTTTGGTTCGTTTTGTGAGTAACTTTGATGAAAATCCTTTCCGTGCGCGCCGCCGCGCTCCCCGCTCTGCTTTTGCCGCTGGTCTCCGCAGGGCCAACCGCTCTCGCCGCTGAACAGACTATGGTGGTTACCGCCGCGCCGTCGGCGGTTTCTGAACTCGATACCCCCGCCGCCGTTAGCGTGGTTAACGGCGATGAGATGCGCCAGGCCGCGCCGCGGGTAAACCTCTCCGAGTCGCTGGGCGCGGTACCGGGACTGCAGGTGCAAAACCGCCAGAACTACGCGCAGGATCTGCAGCTTTCGATTCGCGGCTTCGGGTCCCGCTCCACCTACGGCGTGCGCGGGCTGCGTATTTACGTCGACGGTATCCCGGCCACCATGCCAGATGGCCAGGGGCAAACCTCGAATATTGATATTGGCAGCCTCGATTCGCTCGAGGTGCTGCGCGGACCTTTTTCCGCCCTGTACGGTAACTCCTCCGGCGGGGTGATCAACGCCACCAGCCAGACCGGAAGCCAGCCGCCTACTATCGAAGCCAGCAGCTACTACGGCAGCTTTGGCACCTGGCATTACGGTATGAAAGCGACCGGCGCGGTGGGCGACGGCAGCCATGCGGGCGACGTCGACTACGTGGTTTCCACCAACCGCTTCACTACCCACGGCTCCCGCGACCATAGCGGCGCGCGTAAGAATCTCGCCAACGCGAAGCTCGGCGTGCGCATCAATGACGTCAGTAAGCTGACCCTGCTGTTTAACAGCGTGGATATTAAAGCTAATGACGCGGGCGGCCTGAGCTACGACGAATGGCAAAATAATCCGCGCCAGTCGCCAAGAGGCGATGAGTACAATACCCGCAAAACCATCAAACAGACCCAGGCCGGTTTACGCTACGAGCGACAGCTGAGCGAGCAGGACGATCTGAGCGTGATGATGTACGCCGGTGAACGTGAAACCACGCAGTATCAATCGATTCCTCGCGCGCCGCAGCTCAAACCCACCCATGCTGGCGGCGTTATCGACCTGACGCGTCACTACCAGGGAATTGATACCCGCTGGACCCACCGCGGCGAGCTGCTGGTGCCGGTCACCTTTACCACCGGTCTTGATTACGAAACCATGAGCGAGCGCCGCAAAGGTTACGAAAACTTTGTTATGAGCAACGGCGCGCCGCAGTACGGTGAAAAGGGAGACCTTCGCCGCAACGAGCGTAACCTGATGTGGAACGTCGATCCCTATCTGCAAACCCAGTGGCAGCTCACCGAGAAACTCTCTCTGGACGCGGGTGTGCGCTACAGCTCGGTTTGGTTCGATTCCAACGATTATTACATTACGCCGGGCAACGGTGATGACAGCGGCGAGGCCAGCTATCATAAATGGCTGCCGGCAGGATCGCTGAAATATGCGGTAACCGACGCGTGGAACGTCTACGTCTCCGCCGGCCGTGGTTTCGAAACGCCGACCATTAATGAGCTTTCCTATCGCTCCGGCGACCAGGGCGGGCTGAACTTTGGCCTGCAGCCGTCCACCAACGAAACCGTTGAAATTGGCAGCAAGGCGCGTATCGGCAACGGCCTGTTGACCGCAGCGCTGTTCCAGACCGACACCGACAATGAGATTGTCGTCGACGCCAGCAGCGGCGGGCGTACCAGCTACAAAAACGCCGGGAAAACCCGTCGCCAGGGGATGGAGCTGGGGCTGGATCAGCAGTTCGGCGAGAGCTGGCGTTTAAAAGCGGCCTGGACCTGGCTGGATGCGACCTATCGTACCAACGTCTGTGATGATACCAGCTGTAAAGGCAATCGCATTCCGGGGATCGCCAGCAACATGGGCTATGCCTCCTTTGGCTACCAGCCCGAAAAAGGCTGGTACGCGGGCAGCGATATTCGCTATATGAGCGATATTATGGCTAACGATGAGAACACCGCCAAAGCCCCATCCTGGACGGTGGTCGGCCTGACGACCGGCTATAAATGGAGCTACGGCAAAATGGATATGGATCTGTTTGGCCGCGTCGATAACCTGTTCGACCGCAGCTACGCGGGCTCGGTTATCGTTAACGAATCCAACGGCCGCTACTACGAACCGGCGCCGGGCCGTAATTACGGTATCGGTCTAAATCTGGCATGGCGGTTTGAGTAACGCTTGATTGCGGGACCTCAACGGGATCGCTTGCAGGATCCTGTTGAGGGTTAGCCGTGGATGCTCGATGGCGTTAAATCACGTTTCTTAACGACAATTCGAAAATGATCTTTTCCGCCTGGCAGGAGAAGGCAATCGAAGCCTCAAGCTTTGCCTCATCGCCGGCGGCCACGATGGTATAGTCGACCTGCGGCGGCTCGCTGGCGGGCGCGGCGGCCAGGGCGCGTTCGCGGACGGCCGCGATGGTGGACTCGGCCTCTTCGCGGGTGGCGAAGTTTTTCTCTACCCGCCAGACGCAGTCCTCATTATCAATAATCGAGCCCACGTCAATGGCGCAGCCTTTGGTACTGCATTTATCTACAACATCTTTCATTGCGGTTACCTCTTGAAGTTTTCTTTAGAATAAGAATCCGTTGGCGGAAAGCAAACCATGAATATTTGTATGGTTGAGTCGTTTTATCATTATAGGCCTCCGCGAGAAGCGACTTTTTGCGCCACCGCATGACTACCCCCTGATTGCGCAAGGATCAGGCAGATAGATTGGCAAGGCGTCGCGCGATATCGGCGCTCAATCGTGCACGTCATCACACTATCCTGCGCTAAGCCTCGTCTATACCGCTTTACGGCGTTACCCTTGTCACAAAATAACGCCAACAAGGAGCTGCTATGGCACTGCCAGTGATTATCGATTGCGATCCGGGTCATGATGACGCGATTGCCCTCGTTCTTGCCCTCGCCTCACCCGAACTCAATGTTAAAGCCGTCACCTCTTCCGCGGGAAATCAGACCCCGGACAAAACCCTGCGCAACGTCCTGCGGATGCTCACCCTGCTTAAGCGCCCGGATATTCCGGTAGCCGGCGGCGCGCTCAAGCCGTTGATGCGGGAGCTGATTATCGCCGATAACGTGCATGGCGAGAGCGGTCTTGACGGTCCGGCGCTGCCGGAACCGGGCTTTGCCGCCCAGACGTGCACCGCCGTCGAGCTGATGGCCAAAACCCTGCGCGACAGCGCCGAGCCGGTCACCATCGTCGCAACCGGCCCGCAAACCAACGTCGCCCTGCTGCTCAACAGCCACCCTGAACTGCATGCCAAAATTGCCCGCATCGTGATAATGGGCGGTGCGATGGTGCTGGGTAACTGGCAGCCGGCGGTCGAGTTTAATATCTACGTCGACCCGGAAGCGGCGGAGATCGTTTTCCAGTCCGGCATTCCGGTGGTGATGGCCGGGTTAGACGTCACCCATAAAGCGCAAATTCACGTTGAGGATATTGAGCGCTTCCGCCGCATTGGCAACCCGATATCCACCATCGTCGCCGAACTGCTCGACTTCTTCCTTGAGTACCATAAGGATGAGAAATGGGGCTTTGTCGGCGCGCCGCTGCACGACCCGTGCACCATTGCCTGGCTGCTGAAGCCGGAGATGTTTACCACCATTGAACGCTGGGTCGGCGTGGAAACGCAGGGGAAATATACCCAGGGAATGACCGTGGTCGATTTCTACAATCTGACCGGCAGGAAGCCGAACGCAACGGTGATGCTCGATGTCGATCGCCAGGCGTTTGTTGACCTGCTGGCGGAGCGGCTGGCCTTTTACGCGTAAATCATCATAAAACCGGCAGGCGCGATGCCTGCCGGGAAAAAGCTACTCGTCAGGAGAGACGCGAACCACCACTTTACCGAAGTTCTCGCCCTTCAGCAGACCGATGAGCGCCTGCGGCGCGTTCTCCAGGCCGTCAACCACCTGCTCGCGGTATTTGATTTTCCCTGCCTGCACCCAGCGCCCCATCTCCTGCTGGAACTCGGCAATCCGGTGCCCGTAATCCTGGCCGATAATAAAGCCCTGCATACGGATGCGTTTTTTGAGGATTGTCGCCATCAGCAGCGGTAAACGATCCGGGCCGTCGGGCAGCGCGGTGGCGTTGTAGCCGCTGACCAGGCCGCAAACCGGCACGCGAGCCGAGGTGTTCAGCAGCGGCAGCACTTCATCAAACACTTTCCCACCGACGTTCTCATAGTAGATATCGATCCCCTGCGGGCAGGCTTCAAGCAGTTTGACGGCGAAATCGGGCGCGCGGTGATCGATGCAGGCGTCGAAGCCGAGGGTTTCTACCGCATAGCGGCACTTCTCGCTGCCGCCAGCGATGCCCACCGTACGGCAGCCTTTCAGCTTAGCAATCTGTCCGACCGTTGCGCCAACCGGCCCGGTGGCGGCGGCGACCACCAGCGTTTCACCCGCTTTCGGCTGACCAATATCCAGCAGCCCCATATAGGCGGTAAAGCCCGGCATGCCGAGGATCCCCAGCGCCCAGGAAGGGTGTTCCGGGCTCTCGCCTAACTTCACCAGCCCGCTGCCGTCGGAGAGTTCATAATCCTGCCAGCCGCCGTAGCCCAGCACCCAGTCGCCGGGCTGATAATCATCATGGTTCGATGTCACGACGCGGCTCACGGTGCCGCCCACCATCACCGCGCCAACGGCGACCGGCGGCGAATAGGAAGGCGCGTCGCTCATCCGCCCGCGCATATAGGGATCTAAAGACAGAAAGACGGTGCGCAGCAGTAGCTGTCCCGGCCCGGGAGAAGCGACCTCACCCTCTTCCAGGCGGAAGTTTTCCCCGGTCGGCTCGCCGTGCGGACGGGATGCCAGCACCCAACGGCGGTGGCGTTGCGGATTGAAAGCCATAACAAACTCCTCTTTTGACAAGTCTGTATTGAGGCTAGCTGCTTTCCCGGCAACGCGCATTGACATTATGAGGCAGATTGATTGAGCCGGACCACCAGATAGACGCAGGGCTGCGTGGTTTCATTAATAAAGCGGCAGTCGTTCGGCGGCCCGAGCTCCAGGCAATCCCCCGCCTGCATTTCGTGGCGCGCGTTGCCTTCGAGAAAGACCAGTTCGCCCTGCTGTAGCCAGATGAGCTGCCGGGCCAGCGCATAGGATGACGCGGGCATAGGAACGTCGCTGCCAGCCGGAAGTTCCACCTGCACCAGATCGATAGGCAGGTCGCTACGCGGAGAAACGTGACGCCGAAGATAGTGGCTCTGCGGATCGTGCCACACCGGCTGATGAGCAAAACGCAGCAGCTTGCCTTCCTGCATCTCCGCCCTGGCGATCAGCGTCGACATGCTAATGCCGAAGGCGCCGGAAAGCCGTCCAAGCATCGACGCCGTCGGGCTGCTTTCGCCGCGCTCGATCTTGTGGATCATCGCCCGCGACGCCCCAGCCCGCTCGGCGAGTTCGCTGAGCGACCAGCCGCGGGATTCCCGCTCGATTCGGATGCGTGCGCTGATGCGCTGGTTGAGGTTGTCTTCTATAGTATTCATAACGTGACACTATAGTGTAGCCCTACTGTTTCTACAACCAGACGCCGATAGCGGCGATTATCGTGAAAAGGCCCGGCGTAATACACCACCGGGCAAGGCAGAAAAGGATGCAATCCGTTAACTAAACACCCTCAAGACCATAAATGAAAAGAAAACGCCCGTCAGATAAAGACGCGCAGCCCCACTGCGCCAAGATTGTCGTCAATATTCCACGCTTCGTTATCGTTGCCCCAGGCTTTTTCGTAGCCGTATTCAAGATAGGTCACCGCGTTTTTCCCCAGCCAGTAATCGGTGCCTAATACCGTCGACTGGAAGTGCTGCCCATCCATCGCATCGCCGCCCTGCGACCAGTTAAAATCAACGTACACGCTCCAGGCCGGGGTGATTTTAAACTGTGAATCATATTCCAGGCCAAGCACCGTTTCCTGGTCATCACCCTGCTGGTTATTATGTTCGTAATGGCCGCTGGTCGCCGCTGTAACATCATTCACTTTATTGAGGTAATAAGTCACCTCCGCGCCGTTATACCAGGCATGATCGCCAACGCTTGTCGTATATTTCGCGTTCATGCCCATGCTATAAGTATTGCCGTCATAGGCATCGCCGTTATTATCGGTGTAATTAAAACAGTGTCCGTTCGGGCCAAAATTCTGGCAGCCGCTGACTGACCCGCTATTTACCGTGTAATTGTTATACGCCACCGCGCTGGAGACGGAGAAGCCGTTATCCCAACGGTACTGCGCGGCAGCCGCGGCGCCGCCGTGAACGGTGGCTGAACCATCGCGGTAAGCGTCATGCAGATTCGGCCCATCGCCGTAGGCCGCAAAGCCGATGCTGTCGACGTTGTCATTGCCTTGCCCCATGACGCCAATCGTCATATTGTTATCATTGTAATAATAGATTGCCGCGGAATTAATAATATCCGTCGACATTCCGGCGGTATCATGTTTCGCTTTACCGCCCCAGGCATAAGTCGTATCAATACCCAGCCCCCAGTCCGTGGGAGCATACTGTTTGCCGAAGGTCACCACGCCATAGCGGTCGTTGCCAATACCGGCATAAGCCTGCCGCGTATAAACATCATTGCCCTGGTCATCGGTGGCGGAATCTAAACCATGAACGCCGGTCTCATAATAACCGACGGCATAATTACTCAGGCCGTTCAGGTCAAAATTATGCCGCACGGCAACCCCCAGCCGCGAGTCATTATTCTGTATATTATGTTCCTGAGTATGATTAGAGTCCGTTTTGGCCATTAAACGTACGGATCCTAAAATACCGATTGCCGTATCGTCATTGCTCCACAGCGTCTCCCCTTTAGTCTGCGTCGCGGTATAAGCCGGTGCCGCCTGTAGCGCGGTGGTTTCAGCCGCCATAGCGGAATTGCCCAATATAGCCCCCATGGCCATTGCCAATATTGACGGCATTAATTTCTTCATATTTTGTGTACGCGCCATTGCTTCACCCTTGTTAGCAAAATCATTCCCTGCGTATAAATACGCATAATAGTGTAAACAGAATATCGTTATATAAAATCCAACAGAGCCATATCGAATAACTTCTCGACATGCGCTCTGCTTAACCGAAATATATCTTCAGGGGTTAGACTAGTTCTATTGGGTGAAAATAAAAAGCGGACTGCCATCACAATGATTTACATCATCACCAATATAATCAATGAGTTATGATTAAATTAATTTCTTTTCTGCATGTCAGGAAAATCCAAATCCGGTAAATAAAAATGTAAAATATGACGGCAAATTAACAGTAATATATTTAATAAATTCTCTAATCATGAAATATAAATACAAATGATGTTTCTGCGCAGGCAACCCAGGGTCGCGCAGTCATCGCACACAACGGACCTGGTCAGCCAGAGGAAAAATTTATGCCTAAACCAGGTGACAGCCTTGCGTACATTATTGTAATAATACTGTACTACTATAGTGTACAAGCTTTGAGGACACCATGAGCATCCGCCATGCCAGCAAAGACGATTGCGCGGCAATCGCTGAAATCTACAACCATGCGGTCGTCCATACCGCCGCCATCTGGAACGACAAAACCGTCGATACCGACAACCGTATTGCCTGGTTCGAAGCCCGGCAGATAGCCGGTTATCCCGTGCTGGTGAGCGAAGAAAACGGGGTGATTACCGGTTACTCCTCCTTCGGCGACTGGCGCGCCTTTGACGGCTTTCGCCACACCGTCGAACATTCCGTCTATGTCCACCCCGCTCATCAGGGGAAAGGGCTGGGCCGCAGCCTGCTCGTCGCCCTCATCGCCGAGGCGAAACGGCTGAATAAGCACGTCATGGTCGCCGGCATTGAAGCGCAAAACGAGGCTTCATTGCATCTGCATGAAACGCTGGGCTTTATCACCACCGGGCAGATGCCGCAGGTCGGCACGAAATTTGGCCGCTGGCTGGATCTGACCTTTATGCAGCTGCAGCTTGACGATCGCCGCGATCCGGACGGCAGCGCATGAATCAAACGCTGACCCTGGCCTGTTTAATCGCCGCTGGCGTCGGGCTGGTGCTGCAAAACACGCTGATGGTGCGCATTACCCAGTCCGCATCGACCATCCTGATCGCCATGCTGCTTAACTCGCTGGTCGGCATCGTGATTTTCGTGACAATACTGCTGCTTAAGCACGGCGCGGCGGGGTTTCAGGAGCTGGCGGTCAGCGTAAAGTGGTGGACGCTTATTCCCGGTCTGCTGGGCTCGTTCTTTGTCTTTGCCAGCATCAGCGGCTATCAGAACGTCGGGGCGGCAACCACGATTGCGGTATTGATTGCCAGCCAGCTGGTTGGGGGCTTAGTGCTAGATCTGATTCGCGCGCACCACGTCCCGCTACGCGCGCTGGTTGGCCCGCTCTGCGGGGCGGTGATGCTGGTTATCGGCGCCTGGCTGGTGGCCAGACGCCAGTTCTAGCGGCGTAACTAGTGAATCTCGCCGCCGCGGGTCAGCTGCTCCCGGCGAGCTTCCTGCTCCTCGTGCTGCTGGCGGCCGTGGTGGGCGATGGCGTTACGCAAACGCTGCTGCTGAACGTAGCGCTCTTCCCGCCCCAGCCCCGCGTCATCGCTCAGCGCGATCAGCAGTTCATTCATATGGCTAATAACGCTTTCGGCAATCGCGGCGTCCACGCGCGCGACAACCTCATCCAGATGCGACATGCTTCTCTCCTTCCGGCTTAATTGAGTTTAACTTTGGAAAAATCGCTGCCCATCAGGCTCACGCTGTAGCCGCTCACGTTGCTGCGCGTCGCGTAGAAGGTGTTACCGGTCGCCAGGGTGATCCAGGGGGCCTGCTGCTGAAAAATCTCCTGCGCCTGAGCGTAGAGTCCGGCGCGCGCCTGCGGGTCGCTGACCAGGATAGCCTTTTTCACCAGCGCATCGTAGGTCTTATCGCACCAGCGGGCAACGTTAGAGCCGGTTTTAATGTTATCGCAGCTTAACAGGGTGCCGGCGAAGTTATCCGGATCGCCATTATCAGACATCCAGCCAAACAGCGCGCTGTCGTGCTCGCCTTTACGCATGCCGGCGAGGTATTCACCCCATTCATAAGTAACGATTTTGGCTTTGATCCCAACCTTGCTCCAGTCATTTTGAATCATCTCGGCAATACGTCGGGAATTGGGGTTATACGGCCGCTGCACAGGCATCGACCACAGGGTGACTTCGGCCCCTTTTTCCAGCCCGGCCTGCTTGAGGAGATCTTTCGCTTTTTGCGGATCGTAGTCGTAATCAGGCAGATCTTTCTTATAGCCCAGCATATTGGCGGGGATCGGCGATTTCGCGACGCTGCCGGAGTCCAGGAAGACCGCTTTCACGATTGCCTGCTTGTCGGTAGCGTAGTTCAGCGCCTGGCGCACCAGTACGTTATCAAACGGCTTTTTCTCGGTATTAAAGGCCAGATAGCCTACGTTGAGCGCCTCAACCGCATGCAGCGCCAGATCTTTATTGCCCTTAATCACCGGGAACTGTACCGGCGACGGCGCGGGGATAATCTGGCATTCATTGGTTTGCAGCTTCGCCAGCCGCGTCTCAACGTTCGGTGTGATCGAGAAAATCAGGTGTTTGGTCGGCACGTCACCGTCCCAGTAGTGCGGGTTGGCGACATAGCGGATCAGCGAATCCGCTTTATATTGCTGCAGCGCATAGGGTCCGGTACCAATAGGCCAGGTATCGACATACTCCGGGGTGCCTTTTTTCAGCATCGCATCGGCATATTCGGCAGACAGAATCGACGCAAAATCCATTCCCCAGTCGGCGAGGAACGCCGCGTTCGGCTCGTTCAGCACAAACTGCACGTGATAATCATCGATTTTTTTGACGTCTTTGATCAGCTTATCCAGCCCAACGTCGTGGAAGTATTCGTAATGTCCCTGGGAAACATTATGGTACGGATGGCTGGCATCTTTCTGCCGCAGCACCGAGAACAGCACGTCATCGGCGTTGAAATCACGGGTCGGCTTGAAGTATTTGTTGCTGTTGAACTGCACGCCCTTACGCAGGGTGAAAGTCCAGGTTTTACCGTCCGGGGAGACGCGCCATTCGGTGGCCAGCGAGGGAATCGGCGTATTTTTGACCGGGTCAAAGTTTATCAGGCGGTTATAAAGCACCTGGGAACTGGCGACGAAAGACGGGCCCGAGCTGGCAATCTGCGGGTTGAAAGATTCCGGCGAAGCTTCGGAACAATAGACCAGCGTATCGTTGCCCGCCGCCCAGGCGCCTGACGCCGGCAGTAGCGCGCTCAACGCCAGCGCAAGAAACGTTTTCCCTGTAGACATGGTTATAAGCCTTATGAATTTGTTATAAGTCCTTTAATAACAGCACAGGAGAATTCAACCGGCAAATAATCAATTGCTATCAGGTTATGCTAAAAACCGCGTTTTCGCCGATAAATTCAACATCCTCTCGATTGGCGTCATCGAACTTCTTCATAAATGTGAACCCTGCGCAAAGTTACGAAAAAAGCGGGCGATAACCGCCCGACCGCCAGCGCGCGGCGGCGCAACCCGGTACACTCGGCAAATCGTAACGCCAGGAGAAGCCAATAATGACAATAACCTGCAATCTGTACACCAACGGCCAGTGGCATGATGCTGAAGGTCATGCCACCTTTACCCGCGATAATCCGCTCACGCACGAACGCGCCTCCGTTGCCAGCGCCGCCAGCCTGGCGGACGCCCGCCGCTGCGCCGCTGCCGCCGGCGCGGCGTTCCCGCAGTGGCGCGATACGGTACCCGCCGAGCGCCGACGTCTCCTGCTGGAGGCCGCGGAAGAGATGCTGCGCCATGAGGCGAAATTTATCGCCGCGATGGCGGCGGAAACGGGAGCCACCGCGCACTGGGCCGGTTTTAACGTTCATCTGGCCGCCGATATCCTGCGCGAAGCCGCCGCCCTGACCACACAAATTGAGGGCCAGGTGATCCCTTCCAACGTGCCGGGAAATCTGGCGTTGGGCATCCGCCAGGGCGCAGGCGTGGTGCTTGGCATGGCGCCGTGGAACGCGCCATTAATCCTCGCGACCCGCGCTATCGCCACGCCGCTGGCCTGTGGAAATACGGTTATCCTCAAAGGCGCGGAGCTTTCACCGGCGACGCAGGGGCTGATTATCGATGCCCTGGCGGCGGCAGGCTTTCCCGCGGGCGTGGTCAATTATCTGACCTGCGCCCCCGCCGACGCGCCTGCGCTGGTGGAGTTACTGATTGCCCATCCCGCCGTACGCCGCATCAATTTCACCGGCTCCACGCCGGTGGGGCGGATAATCGCCCGCACCTGCGGCGAACATCTGAAACCCGCGGTGCTGGAGCTCGGCGGCAAAGCGCCGCTGCTGGTGCTGGATGACGCCGATCTCGAACAGGCCGCCGCAGGCGCAATTTTTGGCGCATTTGCCAACGCCGGACAAATCTGCATGTCCACCGAGCGCATCATCGTCGACGCGACAGTCGCGGAAGCGTTTGTGGCGCAGCTGGCCAGACGCGCCGCCGCCCTGCCCGCCAGCCTGCTCGGCCCGGTGGTGGACATGAAGACCGTCACCCGCTGCAATGCCTTGATAGAGGACGCGCTGGCGAAGGGGGCGCGCCTGCTGGCCGGCGGCCTATCCGATTCGACGCAAATGCGCGCCACCCTGCTTGATGGCGTCACCCGGGAAATGCGCATCTGGCATGAGGAGTCGTTCGGTCCGGTGAAATCGATTATTCGCGTTAAGGACGAAGCTGAAGCGCTGGCCGTCGCCAATGAAAGCGAATATGGCCTCTCGTCGGCGATATACAGCCGGGACAGCGCCAGGGCGTGGAACCTGGCGCAAAATCTGCAAACCGGCATTTGCCACATCAACGGCCCCACCGTACATGACGAAGCGCAAATGCCGTTTGGCGGCTGCAAATCGTCAGGCTACGGCCGCTTTGGCGGACGCGCGGGAATTGCCGAGTTTACCGAGCTACGCTGGGTAACGCTGCAAACGGTCCCGCGCGAGCTCCCGTTTTAAGCCTCAGGGCTGCCAGTGGTTATTGAATTCCCACAGGCGATTGAAGGCAACATCATCAAGCTGCCGTTCTGCGGAAGTGTTGCCGCGGAACGGCCGGGCGGTGGTGGCCGCAGCGTCCCAGGGGGAAAGCCGATCGTAGCTTTGATCGATAATACTGTTGGCAATAAGCACCTGCCCGTTAGCGGTTTTACCCGCTAAATAACCGGTCTTCCCCGCCCCCTGATCCCAGGCGCGGCCCAGCTTCGCCTTGAAGCTGCCCTGATAGCCGCCGTCGCCGGTAAAGCGGCTATTCTTCACCAGAAAGCCGTATGGATTATCCGGCAACGTATTCGGCGCAAGCACGTATGCCTCAGGCGAGCGGCGCGTTGAGACGGTGTGAAAATGGACGTTATCAAAAACGGCGTTCGCCCGGCCAAAGACGTAGTCCACATCCCCTTCGACGTAGCTGTCTTTCACGTATACCCGGCTGATACGGTCGGTTACCGCCTCATTGCGCCGATTGCTGGTATTTACGTAGAGCGTGTCCTGACGTCCGAGCAGGCGGACGTTCTCCAGCTGCACGCGATCGCCGTCCGTCCGCAGCGCCACGCCCTGATGCGTCCCACCGTCGACGGTATCCAGCAGGCTATTGGCTACGCTGAGATTCAGCAGCTGAAAATCCGCACTTTGCGACCAGACCACCGCCGCGCAGTTGGTGCCTATCGTCTTGCTGGTTCGCCCGGCGCACAGCGCATACTGATACCATGCCGGATCGCCTTCGCGGTATTGCTGTTGGCTATTTACCCGCTGGCGATAGCGCGCTACCGAGAACTGCGAGTCTATTGCCAGCTCAATTCTCACCTCTTCAGGACTATCTCCGGCGCCGTAGAGGGTTATCGGCGGCGCGCCTTCAGGGATATAGACCGTCTCCCGATAGATGCCCGGTTCGATGCGGATATAGATGCGCGCCTCCTGCGCCCCATGCTGGCCTATTGCCGCGTTAACCGCCTGCTGAATGCGGGTGAACGGCGCTCCCGAGGGTGCCACGCGCCACGCGCTCTCGGTTTGCGGGAGGTGAACCGGCGATGGCGACCAGGGGCCATCGGGGTCATTTAACGCGCCGCCTTGCGCAAAATAGCGCTCAATGGTGAAGGTTGCCGCTTCTGCCGCCGTAAGCTGTGGACGGGAGGTCGTCCCGCGGGGAGTTTGCGTCGCGCACCCTTGCAGAAGCAGCGGTGTAAAGAGTAAAGCCGAGATACCCAGGATAGTGATTTTTCGCATTTCACGCTCGCCATGAATAAAAGAAATCATATATCAAAATAAATGAAATATAGTTTCTTTTATGTGCGGCGATCACGAATCAGGCTTCTGCCTCAATGGCGGAGTAAAAATCGGCGAGCGTACGGGCCAGCGCCGATGGGTTTTCCCACGCCATTGAGTGCCCGGCCTGGGGTATCACCAGCAGCGGGATCCCGGCGGCTTCGCTATCCGTCGCTTCCCGGGCCGGTAGCGAATCTTCACCGTATATCAGAGCCTTAGGACAGGATAAGTGGATAAAGCGGCTAAACCAGGAGGGATTAACGCCCATCACCAGGCTGGTCGCGCCGCGCCACACCGCCCAGGGGGCGCTGTTTTGCAGACAGCCGGCCCAAGGCGAAGCGTCGGCGGACAGCATGTCGGCGTAGCCGCGAGCAATAAAGCGTTCTTCAGTCTGTTCGGCGATACGTCTACTGTACATGCCGCCCCCGGGATAGAGATTAGGCTCGGCCACCAGCAGCGCCCGCACCCGTCCGGCGAGCCGCTCGGCCGCTTCAATCGCGACGCTGCCCCCCATGCTGTGGCCATATAGATAGCAGCGCTCAAGCCCTAAGCGGTCCAGCAGCTCAACCACCACCCCGGCCTGATCGCCAATACGGTAGCCGAAGGACTCGGGTTTATCGCTGTAGCCGAAACCGGGTAAATCGACAAGAATCATTCGCCGCCCGGCCAGCGCCGGGTCGGCGGCAACGCGCGGATAGTCATAGGTAGAGGCGCAGCCCAGGCCGTGGATAAAAACAACAGGGTCGCCGCGACCGGGCAGGTCGAGCCAGCGCACTATAGCGCCAGCCTGTGAAGAGTAAAAACTAAGCATCGAAAAGGCTCCGTGAGTGATGACTGTTTTTTTATACAGTCATAACCAAGAGTGAGCCATCAATTTTTCCTTCAAAACAGGGAGACCAGCAGCGCCATGGGAAAACTGAACGGCCATGTCGCACCAATCAACAGCGCCGCCAGCAGGCGGATCCAGCGGCTCTCTTTCGTTAAGAACCAGCTGATTACCGCGCAGATGAAGCCCATAACTCCGTAAAAAATCAGCATTTTCTGGTATAACGTCATTTTTCTTCTTCCTTCCCTGACAAGCATTTTCGCCGATCGCGATGCCTTTTCGCACCCCCAGAGTGCGTCAGAGATTATGGTATTTTAAAACAGGTAACAGGGTTAATTTCAGAAAAACGCCCGATTCGTCTTTGTCCGATAGCGCAAACTTTGAGCTCGTACTATAAATGTAGAGGCTTATTTATAAAGGTGGCGTTATGGATGTTTCCAGCAAAACCGTTCTTCTGATAAATGTCGGCGCGGCACTTGCGCTTATCGGCCTGTTATCCGTTCGTTTTGGTTGGTTTTAGCGATTTTACTCAGCAATGAAACCTAAAAAAGCAGCCCATGAAGGCTGCTTTTTTACGATTTGAAAGACCCCGGCTCCGCAGCAGACAGGGTCTTTTGCGCGGTAATCAGCTTCTGGACGTCGGGATTCCAGGCCGGCAAAAGATCGACTTTTTCACTATCCCATGCGGCCGCCATGCAGACCGGTTCCGCGACGCCCTGCTCTTCACAGCCCATAATCTGTTTGGCCGGAAAATTCCCGTAAAGCATCGCCGTGGCGCAGGCCACAAAAAGGAAACACGCTATTTTTTTCAAAACAATATCAACTTCGAAGCAACAAATTGCGCCGAATGTTCGCATGAGCGGCTATAGAAAGTCAAACCTGCGTCCTTTCTCTTATCAACGTCCTGGATATGCGTAATATTTAACATAAATATTACAATTACGCAGAATCTAAAGATTATCGCGCGCGAATAAATATCACCGGATTTATATTGCCGATCGCAGGCATAATAATTTCATCTGCCGCGTTCAATAACATGATTATTAATAGGGTTAATGCCGGACCTTAATATCATCCCGGCACGACCGCCAGCGCTTAACGGTAGAGTTAAAAACAAAGGCGCTTTTCATACCGGTGGGGAATTGTTTACTGTTCTTTATACTCGCCTGGACGCGATGCCGGTATGCGATCATCATTATTAGCAGGTTCCAGGGCAGACAGGATTGCAGTAGAATGACCCCATAATTAGAAATTATTTATACATCAATAGATTACAACGACAGCAGACAGCCAGACATCCCCGCCAGGTTTTAAATGATAAGAAATATCATTTGCGTTATTTAGCACAAAATCATACATTCATAATCACAAGTTATGCGAAGCTTGTTTTTTACTCATTTATTTTTGAGGTGGTACATGTCAGGAATCGCCCTTCTCATTGTGGCGCTTATTTTACTCATTGCTGCAATTTATAATCTTTTTTCCTATGTTCGCGAACGTCGCCAGGCGAATTTACCGAGCAAAAAAACAAAACGTTAGTCTGATAATCATTTTCGAAAAACCAGATGACCTCATACGTAATAAATTGATGACGCTACGATATCAGGCGCACTAGCAGTAACAAACCCGCAGCGACCGTACAACAAAAAGCCCCTGCATATCATGCAGGGGCTTACGAATCATTATCAATCGTTGCAGTGTCCCGTTAAGGGTGCATCCTGCACCCTGGGGGGTACCAGCCCCATCCGGCGCTTATCTCCGGCACTCATCATGGCTTAGCTCTTGAAGGGGCATGAGAATATTCTCATAAAGCAGCGCTTCCGTTTTAGCTTTTTTTGCTATAACTAACTATTAGCAGGGTAATCAGTCCGCTTCGCGATTATCACGAACGCGTCCTATCCGTGCTTAATCATGACGTGCCGGATCGTGGTGTAATCCTCCAGACCGTACATCGACATATCCTTGCCGTAGCCCGAAAGCTTCTGCCCGCCGTGCGGCATTTCGCTCACCAGCATGAAATGGGTGTTAACCCAGGTGCAGCCATACTGCAGACGCGCGCTCAGGCGATGCGCCCTGCCGACGTCCCTGGTCCAGACCGACGAAGCCAGACCATACTGCGAATCGTTGGCCCAGCTCAGCGCCTGCTCTTCGTCATGAAATGAGGTAATACTGACAACCGGGCCGAAGACCTCGCGCTGGACAATCGCATCTTCCTGCTTCGCTCCCGCCAGCAGCGTCGGCTGATAATAGTAACCGTTGCCTGGCGCTTTGCTGCCGCCGGTGACCACCTGAATATGCGGTAGCGCGCTGGCGGCATCGACTGCGGCGCAGACTCTGTCCAGATGCGCCTGCGAGCTCAGCGGCCCCAGCTCGGTCGTTTCGTCTTCCGGCGGGCCCATCTTCAGGCTGGCGACCGCGGCGCCGAGTTTTTCCACCAGCTGGTCATAAACTCCGGCCTGGGCGTAAATCCGGCAGGCGGCGGTACAGTCCTGGCCTGCGTTATAGAATCCAAAGGTCCGTACGCCCTCCACCACCGCGTCGATATCCGCGTCATCAAAGACGATAACCGGCGCTTTCCCGCCCAGTTCCATATGCGTACGTTTAATCGACGATGCGGTATGGCCGATGATATGCGCGCCGGTGGCGATCGAACCGGTCAACGACACCATGCGGACCTTCTCGTGAGCGGTCAGCGGATCGCCGACCGTTGCGCCGCGGCCAAACAGCACGTTAAGCACCCCGGCCGGGAAAACGTCTTTTGCCAGCTCACCCAGTTTGAGTGCCGTTAAAGGGGTGATCTCCGAGGGTTTGATCACCACGCAGTTGCCTGCCGCCAGCGCCGGGGCCAGCTTCCATGCCGCCATCATCAGCGGGTAGTTCCAGGGCGCGATGGAGGCCACCACGCCAACCGGGTCGCGGCGAATCATGGAGGTGTGGCCTTCGAGATACTCACCCGCCGCCATGCCCGGCAGACAGCGGGCCGCGCCGGCAAAGAAGCGGAAGACATCGGCGACCGCCGGTAGCTCATCGTTGACCACGCAGTGCAGCGGCTTACCGCAGTTGAGCGATTCAAGCTCAGCCAGCGCCTGCGCATGTTCAGTAATCACGTCCGCCAGCGACAACAGACATTCGGCGCGGAACTTCGGCGTGGTCTGACTCCAGCTAACAAAGGCCCGATCCGCGGCCTCAACCGCAGCGTCTACCTGCGCCGCCGTGGCCTCAGCAATCGACAGGATCTCGTCACCGGTGGCGGGATTAAACACCGGCACGGTCTCGCCTTCTCCAGCCACTAACTTACCGTTAATCAAAAGGTTATTTTGCATAGCATTATCCTGTATCGATATTTTATTTTCCGTTTTCAGCGCTGACGTCGCCGTCACGGGTGAGCCACCAGGCCCCCAGAATCGGCATCATCGTCACCAGCATCACCAGCAGCGCAACCACGTTGGTCACCGGGACATCGCGCGGGCGTCCGAGCTGATTGAGCAGCCAGAGCGGCAGCGTGCGCTCGTGCCCGGCGGTGAACGTGGTGACGATAATTTCATCAAACGACAGGGCAAACGCCAGCATACCTCCCGCCAGCAGCGCCGAACCCAAATTGGGCAACACCACATAGCGAAAGGTTTGCCAGCCCGTGGCGCCTAAGTCCATCGACGCCTCCACCAGGCTCCAGGAGGTCCGGCGAAAGCGGGCAATGACGTTGTTAAACACCACAACGACGCAGAACGTCGCATGCCCCACGACGATCGTCAGCAATCCGGGTTCCAGATTGACGGCCTTGAAGGCAGTGAGCAGCGCCAGTCCGGTGATAATGCCGGGTAGTGCTATCGGCAACAGCAGCAGTAGCGAGACGGCGTTCTTGCCAAAAAACGTGCTGCGCCATAGCGCACCTGCAGCCAGCGTGCCAAGTAGCAGAGCGATAGCGGTGGAGAGCGCGGCGATTTTAAGTGACAACGTCACGGAATCGATAATATCCCCGCGCCCCGCTGCTTCGCTAAACCAGCGTAGCGTCAGGCCCTGTGGCGGAAAGCTGAAGGCGGCGTCTTCGGTATTAAACGCATAGAGCGCGATAATCAGCAGCGGGAAATGGAGAAAGATCACCCCTCCCCAGGTTGCCACTTTCAGGAGCAGCGGTGCGCGTTCAGAGTGCATCAAACGCTCCCAGACGTTTCACAAACGCCAGATAAAGGGCAACCAGCACGATGGGCACCAGGGTAAACGCCGCCGCCATGGGCATATTGCCAATCGCCCCCTGCTGGGAATAGACCATATTGCCGATAAAGAACCCCGGCGGCCCCACCAGCTGCGGAACGATAAAATCGCCGAGCGTCAGGGAGAAGGTAAAAATCGAGCCTGCGGCAATGCCGGGAATCGCCAGCGGCAGCACCACGTAGCGGAAGGTCTGGCGCGGACGAGCGCCCAGATCGGCGGAGGCCTGAAGCAATGATGGCGGCAGGCGTTCCAGCGCGGCCTGCACCGGCAGGATCATAAACGGCAGCCAGATATAGACGAACACCAGGAAGCGCCCCAGTCCGGACGTCGATAGCGTATTGCCGCCGACCGCCGGGATCGTCAGCACCATGCTCAGTACGCTTTCCAGGCCAAGATGGCGCAGGAACCACTGTGCAACGCCATCTTTCGCCAACAGCAGCGTCCATGCATAGGCTTTGACGATATAGCTTGCCCACATCGGCAGCATCACGGCGATGTAGAAAAACGCCTTCATCTTGCCCCGGGTATATCGGGCCATGTACCAGGCCATAGGCAAGGCCAGAATCGCGCTGGCGACGGTCACCGACAGCGCCATCGTCAGGGTACGGATAATGATGTCGTAGTTCGCCGGGTTAAACAGCGCCTGCAGATTGGCCAGCGTCAGGTCGTGAGTGACCGACATGGTGAAATCGTCGAAGGTGTAGAAGCTTTGCCATAGCAGGGTCAGCAACGATCCCAGATAGACAATGCCAAACCACATGAGCGGGCCAAGCAGAAGCAAAAACAGGGCCAGCGAGGGTTTACGCCAGAACAGCGCGGATACGCGCCCGGTGGTGGCGGACGGAATCGCCATCGTCATATCAGCCTCCGCTCTCCAGCGGCACCATCGCCGCTCGCGACCACGAAGCCAGCACCGTTTGCCCTACCGGCGGCGCGTTTAGCGCGGCATGGCCATCACTATTCGCCTGGCTCACCAACAGCTTCTCGCCATTCGCCAGCTTGAGTTCGACGCGGGTCGCGGCCCCCTGATACTGCACCGCCTGCACAACGCCCTCCGTCTGGATCTCCCCGGCAACGTTCAGCCGGATATGTTCCGGGCGCAGCGACCACGTTCCCGCCATCGCGCACAGCTTGTGCGCCTGCTCGCTGCTGAATACGTTGGCGGTGCCGACAAAGCCGGCCACAAACGCCGTTTTAGGCCGCAAATAGAGGTCCTGGGGCGCATCAACCTGTTCGATTCGCCCATTATTAAACACCGCCACGCGATCGGACATCGACAGGGCTTCGCCCTGATCGTGGGTCACAAAAATAAAGGTAATGCCCAGCGCCTGCTGCAGTTTCTTTAGCTCCAGCTGCATCTGTTCACGCAGTTTTAAATCCAGCGCCCCGAGCGGCTCATCCAGCAGCAGGACGCGCGGCTGATTCACCAGCGCGCGGGCGATCGCCACCCGCTGGCGCTGGCCGCCGGAAAGCTGCGATGGCCTGCGCGCGTGGACAAACGCGAGCGCGACCTTCTCCAGCGCCTCCAGCGCGCGGGCATGCCGCGCTTTCTTACCGACGCCTTTGACCATCAGCCCGTAGGCGACGTTATCAAGGACCGACATATGAGGAAACAGCGCGTAATCCTGGAACACCGTATTCACGTCGCGCTGCCACGGCGGCAGTTCGCTGGCCGCTTTACCAAAAATGCGAATGGCGCCGCCCGAAAGCTGTTCAAACCCGGCAATCAGGCGCAGGCAGGTGGTTTTGCCGGAGCCGGAGGGCCCCAGCATGGAGAAAAATTCGCCATCGCGAATGGCGATGCTGACGCCGTCCACCGCCCGCACGTCGCCGTACAGCCGCGAAACATTATCGAACTCTACCGCGTGCATGTTCTTCGCCTCCGGCGACTTAACGACCGCCCATAATCGCAATGTAATCCTGGGTCCAGCGGCTATAGGGAACAAATTTCCCGCCTTCCGCTACCGGCGTTTTCCAGAACGCGATTTTGGCAAATTCGTTGTAACCATTGGTCTCGCAGCCTTTGTCCCCCAGCAGCGCGCTGGCTTTGCACCCCTCGGGTACCACCGGTAGCGAACCAAACCAGGCCGCGACATCCCCCTGCACTTTCGGCGTCAGCGACCAGTTCATCCATTTATAGGCGCAAACCGGGTGTTTCGCGTCGCTATGCAGCATGGTGGTGTCCGCCCAGCCGGTGACGCCCTCTTTCGGGAAAACGGTCGCAATCGGCTGACCTTCCGCCTTCAGACCGTTGGCCTGATAGGGCCAGGCGCTGGAGGCCACGACGCCTTCGTTTTTAAAATCGCTCATCTGTACGGTGGTATCGTGCCAGTAGCGATGAATCAGGGCGTGCTGATCGCGCAGCACCTTGAGTACCGCCTGATATTGCGCTTCGGTAAGCTGATAGGGGTCACTGATGCCCAGCTGCGGCTGGGTGGCTTTGACGAACAGCGCGGCATCGGCAATATAAATCGGCCCGTCATAGGCCTGCACGCGGCCAAGGTTGGTTTTACCGTCCGGCAGGTTTTGTTTGACGAACACCACGCTCCAGCTGTCCGGCGGCGTCGGGAAGGTTTTCGTGTTGTACATTAGCAGGTTCGGCCCCCACTGGTAGGGAGTGCCGTAAACCTTACCGTTGACGTTGAACCACGCGCCATTTTCCACGCGCGGGTCGAGGGACTTCCAGTTACCGATCAGCGCGGTGTCAATCGGCTGCACGCGCTTGCCCATAATCAGGCGCAGCGAGGCGTCGCCGGACGCGGTGACCAGGTCATAACCGCCTTTCGCCATCAGGCTGACCATCTCGTCGGACGTGGCGGCGGTTTTGACGTTGACCTGACAGCCGGATTCTTTTTCAAACTGGGTTACCCAGTCGTAGCTTTTATCGGTCTGTCCCCGTTCGATATATCCCGGCCAGGCGATAATATCGAGACGGCCTTCGCCTTTATCGAGAGATGTCGGCGGCTCGGCGGCCTGCGCCGTCAGGCATACCATACCCAGCACGCAAAGGCTGCCACGGGCAATTTTTTTGCTCATCGGGTCTTACTCCTGTCACAAGAAAATGAGCGGCAGCCATGCCGTAAAAATATCTCCCTTAATAACAGTAGACGGCGCGCTATGGCCTCCCGGGGAAATTTATTCAGGTTGTGACAAGGGGCGCATTACGCACAAAACGTGCGACACGGGCTAACTTTGCGGATTATAGACAAGCGGTTAGCGAGTTAATATGACTATGCAAATTTCATATGGTTTACCGCGGAACAATAATAACGGGCATGATATTCAGCCTGCGTCAGCGGCATATTTTTAAGGAAAGGGATAACCGCTGGATATAAAAAAACCGGATAAATGAAAAAACCGTTTTCTCTGCCGCCGCGGTTTTTTGCCGGGTGGCGGCCGGACCGGTCAGGGATATTCTGCGCTTGCCCGGGCGCCACTAAACTTCCCCTGCCCGGGCAAGCGGACCGCCATCCCAGCTACGCCAGCATCTCGCGAATCAGTTCGCCCAGCCGCTTAACCCCCTGCTCCTCTCTTTCGCCCCAGCCCCACGCGGTATTAAAGCGAAAAAATGCGGTCCAGCTGGCGGAGGTGGAGAACATTTTCCCCGGCGCAATGCTGATATTATACGCCAGCGCGCGGGCGCTCAGCTCCCCCGCGTCGCTCCCGGCGGGGAGCTCGAGCCAGAGAAAATAGCCGCTGTCGCTATGATGGATTTTCACCTCCGCGGGCAGATGGCGCAGCAGCGCCTGCCAGGCCAGCTGCTTGCGCTCGGCAAGCTGGCGGCGCAAACGCCGCAAATGGGCGTCATAGCGCTTGGTCGAAAGGTAATCCACCAGCGCCAGCTGCATGGGTGAACTGGTTGAGAGCGTGCTCATCAGCTGTAGCTGCTGAATGCGTCGGGCGTGCCTGCCCGCCGCCACCCAGCCAATACGGAACCCGGGGACCAGGCACTTGGAAAAAGAGCTGCAGTGCAGCGTCATATCGTCGCGATCCCAGTACTTTGCCGGCAGCGGTTTCTCGCGGCCGAAATAGAGCTCGCTGTAAACATCATCTTCAATCAGCATCACCTTGTAGCGCGCCAGCAGCGCGACCAGCTGCGTTTTTTTCTCCGCGCTGAGGGTAAAGCCGAGCGGGTTTTGCCCGTTGGTCATCAGCCAGCAGGCTTTAACCGGGTAATTCTGCAACGCCTGCTCCAGCGCGTCGAGGTCAATGCCCTCTTTGACATCGGTCGCCACCGACAGCGCCTTCAGGCGCAGCCTTTCCAGCGCCTGCAGCGCCCCGTAGAAGCAGGGGTTTTCCACAACGACCCAATCGCCCGGTTCAGTGACGGCCTGCAGGCTAAGGTTCAACGCCTCCAGCGCTCCGGCGGTGATGACGATTTCATCCGGCGAGATATTCATTCCCTGCAGCGCGTAGCGGCGGGCAATGGCATGGCGGAGTTCATCATTCCCCGGCGGCAGGTTTTCAATCACGCTCATGGCGGTGGCGGTTTTGCTGACCTGCGCCAGAGAGCGGTTAAGCTGCGGCAGTGGAAACAGGCGCGGATCGGGAAAAGCGGAGGCAAAGGGCAGCATGGACGCCTGACGGCTGGCCTGCAGCACCTCGAAAATGTAGGTGTTGATATCAACGGACTCATCGCGCGTCACCTGGGCGGGCGGCTCAGGCTGGCGCTGTTTGATCGGCTGCGGCGCGACATAATAGCCGGACTGCGGGCGGGCAATGATCCGGCCCTGGCTTTCCAGCAGCTGGTAGGCGTGACTGACGGTCATGAAACTCATCCCGCTGCTGACCACCTGTTCCCGCAGTGAGGGCAGCCGGTCGCCGGGTAACCACACCCCAAGGCCAATCTGTTCGGTAATCTGCTGCGCCAGCTGCTGGTACTTTTTCATATAACAATCCGCAAGAAAATGTCAGCACAATTGTATATCAGTTTATAAAATAGGCCAGTATTTATATACTGACCTATTTACAAAGATTGGCATTGGCGATAGCACGAATTACTTACAGCTAAGCCATTCGTTTATTGCTCATATATCCACCTGATGCAGAATAAACTCAAGTGATTAAACGATAAGCTATTATTTAAAATAGCATAACCATCCCACTAACAACCAGTATCCAGAAAAAAGTCATAATTAACAAAACAGTACACAAACTACGAAGTCCATTAGTCGACACAATCACATCCTCTGTAAAATATAATCAATAAATACACTATCCAATAACAACCCATAAGATTACGGGTATGTATTAAACATATCCTTAACTCAGCGCTCAAATCACGCTGAGTTAAAATCCCAGATTAAAATCCACAGCACACGAAACCAGCGTTAATGAAGGCGTACGTGCGCGCGGTAAAAACGGTCAATTATTTTATTATAGGATTGATACACAACTTATGAATTATTCAGGATATTTATACTTAAATTTAAAATATAAACATCGCTTACCCAAAGGAACGTTTAATTACTGGCTTGCAGCGCTAACGTCAAATTAAAATGACATACTATCTGCGGGTGTGAAATAGCTTGATTTTAGAAAAATAGGATTTATCACAAAAAACAGAAGCTCAAATCGACAACTGTTATAGATAAAAACAGGGTTTCTGTTCCTGCTATCCGCCATGGTGGAGGCCTAGAATTGCGCTGAATCAATTTTATTGCGGAGTTTTGCATGTTCGGTCTTGATGCATTCCACCTGGCGCGGATCCAGTTCGCCTTCACCGTGTCATTTCATATCATCTTCCCCGCCATCACCATCGGGTTAGCCAGCTACCTGGCGGTTCTCGAAGGCTTATGGTTAAAAACCAAAAACCCGACCTGGCGCTCGCTCTACCACTTCTGGTCGAAAATCTTCGCCGTCAACTTCGGCATGGGGGTGGTCTCAGGTCTGGTCATGGCCTACCAGTTTGGTACCAACTGGAGCGGATTCTCCGAGTTTGCCGGGAGCATTACCGGCCCGCTGCTGACCTACGAAGTTCTGACCGCCTTCTTCCTTGAAGCCGGATTCCTCGGCGTCATGCTGTTCGGCTGGAACCGCGTCGGGCCGGGCCTGCACTTCTTCGCCACCTGCATGGTGGCGCTGGGGACGATAATCTCCACTTTCTGGATCCTCGCGTCCAATAGCTGGATGCAAACGCCGCAGGGGTTTGAGATCGTCAATGGCCAGGTGGTGCCGGTGGACTGGTTCGCGGTTATCTTTAACCCGTCGTTTCCCTACCGCCTGCTGCATATGTCGGTGGCGGCCTTTCTCAGCAGCGCGCTGTTCGTCGGCGCATCGGCAGCCTGGCACCTGCTGCGCGGAAACAACACGCCCGCCGTTCGCGCGATGTTCTCCATGGCCCTGTGGATGACGCTGATTGTCGCCCCGGTTCAGGCCATGATTGGCGATATGCACGGGCTGAATACGCTCAAGCACCAGCCGGCGAAAATCGCCGCTATCGAGGGTCACTGGGAGAATATCCCCGGAGAACCCACCCCGCTGCTGCTGTTCGGCTGGCCGGATATGCAGCAGGAACGGACGCGCTATGGTCTGGAAATCCCGGCCCTCGGCAGCCTGATCCTCACCCACAGCCTGGATAAACAGGTTCCCGCGCTGAAAGAGTTCGCGGCGGAAGATCGCCCTAACGCCACCATCGTGTTCTGGTCCTTCCGTCTGATGGCCGGCCTCGGCATGCTGATGATCCTGCTCGGCGCGCTGGCCCTGTGGCTGCGCTATCGCGGTCGCCTCTATCACTCCCGACCCTTTTTACGCTTTGCGCTATGGATGGGGCCATCGGGGCTTATCGCTATCCTCGCGGGCTGGGTGACCACCGAGGTGGGCCGCCAGCCGTGGGTCGTCTACGGCGTACAGCGTACCGCAGATGCCGTCTCCGCTCACGGTGACCTGCATATGTCCATCAGTCTGCTGACGTTTATCGTCGTCTACGCTTCGGTATTCGGCGTCGGTTATAGCTATATGCTGCGTCTGATTCGCAAAGGGCCGCAGGACGCTCAGCCGCCTGGCGCCGGTACGCCTGCCCGCCCGCTTTCCGCCGCAACGGACCATGTACAGCAGAAGGAGTCCTGGTAATGGGTATCGATTTATCGGTTATTTGGTTTGTCATCATCGTCTTCGCCACCCTGATGTATATCGTGATGGACGGCTTCGACCTGGGCATTGGCATTTTATTCAGTACCACGCGGGACGCGGCGGATCGCGACGTCATGGTGAACAGCGTCGCGCCGGTCTGGGATGGCAACGAGACCTGGCTGGTGCTCGGCGGCGCGGGGCTGTTTGGCGCTTTTCCACTGGCCTATGCGGTAATTATCGATGCGCTGGCGATCCCCCTCACCCTGATGCTGATCGGGCTTATTTTCCGCGGCGTCGCTTTTGAATTCCGCTTTAACGCGACGCCATCGCACCGCCCGTTCTGGGATCGCGCCTTTATGGGCGGTTCGATTCTGGCCACCTTCACCCAGGGGATGGTTGTCGGCGCGGTGATCAACGGCTTCGCGGTCAGCGGCCGCAGTTTCAGCGGCGGGGTGTTTGACTGGTTTACGCCGTTTACCCTGTTCTGCGGCCTGGGACTGTGCATTGCGTATGCGCTGCTGGGCGCCAGCTGGCTGGTGATGAAGAGCGAGAATGCGCTCCACCGCAATATGCGCGTGACCGCGCGCGGTTTGCTGCTGGCGCTGCTGGCGGTAATTGTCGCCATCAGCATCTGGACCCCGCTGGCGCAGACGGCCATCGCCGAGCGCTGGTTTAGCTTGCCAAATCTCTTCTTCCTGCTGCCGGTACCGCTGCTGGTCGCGGCGATAAGCGCCTGGCTGTGGCGAGCGCTGCGCAACAGCACCAGCCACCTGCTGCCGTTTGTCCTCACGCTGGGGCTGATCTTTCTCGGCTTTAGCGGGCTGGGAATCAGTATCTGGCCGTATATTATTCCACCGGGCATCACCCTCTGGCAGGCCGCCGCGCCGCCGCAAAGCCAGGGCTTTATGCTGGTTGGCGCGCTGCTTATTCTGCCGGTGATCCTCGGCTACACCTTCTGGAGCTACTACGTTTTTCGCGGCAAAGTTCAACACGGCGAGGGGTATCACTGATGCAACGAGTATGGCTTAAGCGCACGTTATGGATGATGGTCCTGTGGGGAGGCAGCGTGCTGGCGCTGGCGGCGGTAAGCATGGGATTTCGGCTGCTGATGACGGCCGCCGGGCTGAAGGCCTGATCCGCCCGTCACGTTATGTTATTCGGCCCGATGGCGACACCATCGGGCTTTTTTTCGCCATCCGTCAGGCGATGCTGACAAAGCCTTTTCTCTTCTTTGACAACCGACGTAATAAGCTCACCCAGCCCCTGGCATAGTAGCCTCATTCGCCGATAGCATGGAAAAAGAGATGTTCAGAAGAAGCATTTCAACATTACTGCTGGCGTGCGCCCTGTTTTCCGGGCACGTGCTGGCCCGCCAGCACGGACACGATTTCTTCCCGGTACAGAGTCTCGAACAGCAGTTACAGCACGAAGCCGATAGCGACGAGCTGCGCAGCCAGGCGGAAGACGCCGCCTCCGACCTGCGCGAGCAGCACCACTGGCAGAATGCGCGGAAACCAAAAATGCATCACTACCAGTAGCGATTTCGTTATCAGGCGCCCTTGCGTTTCGGTAGGGTTTTCATCAGCTCATCGGGACTCACGGACGCCACGATGCTGCCCGGCAGCGGCATTTTCAGGATATGGTTTTTTATCTTACCGACCACGTGCATTTCGCATGGGCGGCAGTCAAATTTCAGCGTCAGCACTTCATCGCCGTGGATCAGCTGCATTGGCGTCGCTTTCCAGCTTTTAATCGAACCTTTGGCCTGTTTCGGACACAGGTTGAAGGCAAAGCGCAGGCAGTGCTTGGTAATCATGACCGGCACGTCGCCCTTCTCTTCATGAGCTTCATAGGCGGCGTCGATCAGCTGCACGCCGTAGCGTTGATAAAACTCGCGCGCTTTGTGGTTGTAGACGTTAGCCAGAAACGACAGATGCGTTTCCGGATAGACCGGCGGCGGCACCGAAACCGGCTTGCGGCTGCCGCGCACCACGGCCTTCAGACGCGCATCATCAAGCATTTCCGCTGTTTCACGGCGCAGCTGGTTCAGCAGGCTGTTTGGCACGAACAGCGCGCCGGGCAGGTTAATCTCAACGTTGCGCGAATAGTAAAGGGTCTGGCCGAGCTTCGCCACGCCATCGCGCAGGTTCGCCAGCGCTTTCTCCGCCTGGGTCGCCTCGGCAAACTCGCCGTCCAGCGTGTGGGTGACGCTCACGCCCTCTTCGCTGGTCATCGTCAGGACCAGCTGCTCCTGCCAGCCGCTCAGTTCGATATCGACGGCGATGCGGCGCTCGCTGGAGGTTTTCAGCAGCGCCTGCTGCCAGTTATGATCGAGGTTGCGGTTTAACGGCTGGTGCGGACGCACTTTGTGTAAATCCGCGGGCATCTCGTTCGGCCATACGCGATAGCGGTTTTCGCCGGTTTTTTCCACCGTGTTGGCGCGAAAGCCGACGATTTCACGTTTGATCATCACGTTGAGGCCGTCGCCGTTGGTCAGCATTTCGCTCACCTCAACGTCGAGAAAGTCTTTACCGACTTTCAGGACTTCCCCCACCGGCAGACCAATAAACTTTGGCGAGTCAAACGCGCCAATATCACCTTTGCGCGTGTTGACAAAATAGTCGGTGCTGCCGCGATGGAAGGTCTTATCCGTTGACGGAACAAAGAAGTGTTCGGTACGCCCCGCCGAGGCGCGGGCCAGGTCGCCGCGATCGTCAATAATGGCGTCGAGCATCTGGCGATAGTGCGCGGTGATGTTCTTCACATAGCTCATATCTTTGTAGCGGCCTTCAATCTTGAAGGAACGAACCCCGGCATCGATCAGCGCGGCCAGGTTGGCGGTCTGATCGTTGTCTTTCATCGACAGCAGGTGCTTTTCATACGCCACCACGCGGCCCTGGTCATCTTTCAGGGTATAGGGCAGACGGCAGGCCTGCGAGCAGTCGCCGCGGTTGGCGCTGCGCCCGGTCTGAGCATGGGAAATATTGCACTGGCCGGAATAGGCCACGCACAGCGCGCCGTGGATGAAGAACTCAATGGTCGCGTCGGTGTTATCGTAAATCGCTTTGATCTGCTGAAGATTCAGCTCGCGGGCGAGCACGATTTGGCTGAAGCCGACGTCGGAGAGAAATTTCGCTTTCTCAACGCTGCGGATATCGCACTGGGTGCTGGCGTGCAGCTCAATCGGCGGAATATCCAGCTCCATGACCCCCATATCCTGGACAATCAGCGCGTCGACGCCGGTTTCATACAGGTCGGTTATCAGGCGCTGCGCCGGTTCCAGCTCATCATCATGAAGAATGGTGTTCAGGGTCACGAACACTTTCGCGCCGTAGCGATGGGCAAACGGTACCAGACCGGCGATATCGCTCAGGCTGTTGCTGGCGTTGTGGCGCGCGCCAAAGCCCGGCCCGCCGATGTAGACCGCATCCGCGCCGTGTAAAATCGCTTCACGGGCGATCCCGGCATCGCGGGCAGGACTCAGTAGTTCAAGATGATGGTTTTGCAGGCGCATACGCTCGTCGTTATCCATTATAGGGGGTCGAAATGGCGGCTATTGTAGTCAGAACCTGGCGCAGACCAAAACATTTTCCATCGCCGCCGCGGAAGGAATTTGCAGTTTTTAGCAAAGCATTGAAGGAAAAGATATTTCCCAGAAAAAGTGCCTGAGGATAGAGTCATCACGTATTCCGGATTTTCCTCGTCACGTTGTGATTTGTTGTCTCAGTCATTTGCCTGGCCGCGAGTTTACTCGCGGCTTTTTTATTTCGGGTAGTGGATCAGCGAATGAAAATGGGCAGTCTGCCCACCGCTATTGCGATAGGCGTGCGCTAAATCGCCGGCGAAACGCCGCCCTTCCCCTGGCTGCAGCGATTGCCAGCTGTCCTGCAGGCAAAGATCCAGCACGCCGCTAATCACCACCACATGTTCGATAACCCCTTGCTCATGCGGCGTTGACTCACTCAGCGCGCCCGGGGCCAGGGTGATGGAGAAGTGATCGAAGCGCAGCACCGGGTCCCAAGGGAATAGCGGCGTGACCACCATGGCCTGCTGCTGGGGATCAAATGCCGTCGGTTCACCGGCCTCATCGGCAACGATAAAGGCGGAAAACGGCACGTTAAGCCCGGTGGCGATTTTCCATAACGTCGCTACCGTCGGGCTGGATTCGTTGCGTTCAATCTGGCCCAGCATGGCCTTCGACACGCCGGTCTCTTCCGCCAGGCGCGACAGGCTCCAGCCGCGCTGCTGGCGCAGCGTTTTTAACGTTGCCGACAGGTGTTGCGCAATATCCATTCAACCTCCCAATAATATCTGAAGGAATTATACGCACATTCACCTGATTCTACAGGGAATTGACGAATAGCGCTCGCCCGGGCTCCGCTATCCGGGTCTGGCGTTGCCGAAAAGCCAGTTGTGCGCTATAACGCACAATGCTACATTATACCGACCGTTATAACGCACAAGGCACTCCCATGCGCTCTTTCACTCTCCCTTTTCCGAGTCTGCTCGCCGGCTTCGTCGCCGTGCTGGTCGGCTATGCCAGCTCTGCCGCCATTATCTGGCAGGCAGCGGCGGCGGCAGGCGCCGATGCTGCGCAAATCGCCGGCTGGATGACCGCCTTAGGTCTGGGAATGGGCATCAGCACCCTGGCCCTCACCGTATGGCGAAAGGTGCCCATCCTGACGGCCTGGTCAACGCCCGGCGCGGCGCTGCTGGTCAGCGGCCTGCAGGGGGTCACGCTCTCCCAGGCGGTTGGCGTCTTTATTTTTGCCAATGCCTTAATCGTGCTTTGCGGCATCACTGGCATATTTGCCCGGCTGATGAAGATTATTCCCCATTCGCTGGCGGCGGCGATGCTGGCCGGCATATTGCTGCGCTTTGGCATGCAGGCTTTCGCCAGCCTGCAGGCTAATCTGCTGTTATGCGGCAGTATGTTAGCCGTATGGTTACTGTGCAAAGCCTGGCTTCCCCGCTTCGCGGTTGTCGCCGCCCTGCTGACAGGAAGCGCGGTGGCCGGATTGAGCGGAGAAGTGACAACGTCACAAATAAGCTTCAGCGTTGTCGCCCCTTCCTGGATCGCCCCTGAATTTACGCCAGCGCTGTTGATCAGCGTCGGTATACCGTTTTTCCTCGTCACCATGGCGTCGCAAAACGCCCCCGGCTTCGCCACCCTCCAGGCCTCGGGCTATCGGGTCCCCGCTTCAACGCTTATTGTCGCCACCGGCGGCCTGGCGCTGCTGCTGTCGCCTTTCGGGGTCTACTCGATCTGCATCGCCGCCATTACGGCCGCGATTTGCCAGAGCCCGGAAGCCCATCCGGACCCGCAAAAACGCTGGCTCGCGGCGGCGGCGGCGGGCGTGTTTTATCTGCTGGCGGGGATATTTGGCGGCTCAATCACCTCGTTGATGTCGGCGCTGCCGATAGCGTGGGTCCAGATGCTTGCCGGGCTGGCGCTGCTCGGTACCATCGGCGGCAGCCTGTTTCAGGCATTGAATCATGAGAGTGAGCGCGATGCGGCGGTAGTAACGTTTCTGGTCACCGCCAGCGGCGTGACGCTGGCCGGTATCGGCTCAGCGTTTTGGGGGCTGGTTCTCGGCGGCGTCAGCTACGTTTTGCTGTCAACGCTGCGCCGCGCGTAGCTGCGAGGGCGTCAGGCCGGTGGCGCTTTTCACCCGGTTGCTGAAGTGGCTGGCGCTGCTAAAACCGCAGGCCATGGCGATATCGGTTAACGGCAGCCGACTCTGGCTAATCAGCGCCTGCGCTTTAACCATCCGGCGCTGCATAACGTACTGATGCGGCGCCATCTTCATCGACTGGCGAAACATCCGCGCAAAATGGTATTCGCTTAACGCCGCTTCCTGCGCCAGATCGGCAAGAGTGAGCGGCTGGTCGAGGTTCTCCTCAATCCATGCCAGCAGATTGCGCAAGACGTGCGGCGCCAGCCCGCCGGTCACGGTCGGTAAACGCCACTGAACGTTCGAATAGTGCTGAATCAGGTGGGTGAGCAGCAGCGTGCTGGCCGAACTCAACGTCAGCTGATTCGCCTGCTGCTGCCAGTCGTTGTCGAGGAGAAACTGGCGGTAGACGGCGGTGATTTTGTCATCGCTGGAAAACGTTTTCTCCTGCAGCGTGAACGAGGCCGGGCTGCGGTCCCAAATCTGCTCGCCTACCCGGCGCAGGTGTTCATCGGTGCAGTAAAGATGCACAAAAGAGAGATCGCCGCGGATATCCCAGGTGCTCTCATCGCCTTTCGGCATCAGGCAAAAACGATCCGGCCCGCCGCCGTTTTTCCAGCCGTGGGGGGTTTTTTGGTAGCTTTCGTAGCCATCGGCAATATAGAGGCTCAGGGTATGGTGGTCGCTTTGTACCGTGATGGTATCAAGATTGTTATACCACGCCGCCAGCTGAATACCGGAGTTGAGGTTCACCGTCCCCCGCAGCACGGCATTTTTTTGACGCAATGTTTCGAAAGTCCCGTAAGCCATAGCCTTCACAGTTCAGATTCCGCAGATCGCTAGTCTAAGAAGAGTCGCCGGCAGATACCAGCATTCCCCCGCCGCTAATGAAAAATAAGCGCAAGAATTTGCAAGTCGGCGACAAGCTGATGACAGCGCCGAATTCGCCCAGGCCGCACAATGACCGGTACAACACTCACAGGAGAGACATTTTGAACGCATTACTCTACGGGTTGGTCGTGGTTATCTGGGGCACCACCTGGATTGCTATCTTTTTGCAGCAGGGGCCGGTTGCCGCGCCGGTGTCTATTTTCTGGCGCTTCGCCGTCGCCAGCGTCGCGATGTTGACCATTCTGCTGGTTACCCGCCGCCTGCGCCCGCTGGCCGCGCGCGACCATCTCTTTTGCCTGCTACAGGGCTGCTGCGTTTTCTGCTTTAATTTCTGGTGTTTCTATACCGCCGCCGCGTATATCAATACCGGGCTGGAGTCGGTGATCTTCTCCATGGCGGTGTTGTTTAACGCGATCAATAGCTTTCTCTTCTATCGCCAGCAGCCTCCGGGCCGTTTCTGGCTGGCCGCCGCGCTGGGGCTGGCGGGGATCGTGACGCTATTCTGGGATGATTTATGGGCCAGCGGCCTGAACGCCTCGCTCCTGCTGGGTATTGCCCTCAGCGCATTGGGCACCTTTGGATTTTCGCTCGGCAATATGCTCAGCATCCGCCACCAGCGCCGCGGTCTGGAGACGTTGACCACCAACAGCTGGGCCATGCTTTACGGCACCCTGGTCATGGGCGCGATCGCGCTGGTTCGCGGTGATAATTTCGCGCCGCAGTGGACCCTCAGCTATATGGGCGCGCTACTGTATCTCGCCGTGTTTGGCTCGGTGATTGCCTTTGGCGCCTATTTTACGCTGGTGGGGCGAATCGGCGCGGGTAAAGCGGCATACAGCACCCTGCTGTTTCCACTCGTCGCGCTGACTATTTCGACTTTTTATGAAGGTTACGTCTGGCACAGTAGCGCCGTGGCCGGACTGGCGCTGATCCTGGTCGGAAATCTGGTAATGTTCGCTCGCCCGGAGCAGTGGCTGCTGCGGCGCAGGCTGGCCTGGGTTCGCTCGGATCGCTGCTGACGCTCGCGCTACCGTCGAGGGGAAATGAAAAAGGCGCTATCAACCACTAGCGCCTTGATTAACGGATACGCCTGATTAACGGTTATTGGGGTCGAATTTCACCGCGTCAATCGCCATATCATCAATGACCTGCTTCAGGGTCTCGACGGTGAGCGGCGTATTTTCGTTGGACAGGTTTTTACCTTCGCCCTTACGGACCACTTTGATAACCGGCTTTTTGGTCGCCGCATCAATCAGCTCCCCTTCAAAAAACAGGTTGGTGTCCATGGTACGGTGGCCCGTTGCCGCCTGCGTACCGGCGATAATCATCGCCACCGGAATCACTTCGTAGAACTGCAGCCCTTCTTTGCTGGAATCCACGCCGGTGATGGCGCCGCGGAAGATCAGGCTGCGCTTGCCCGGGGTGGTTGCCAGCGGTTTACGCTCGGAAATAGCCTGTTTCATCTCTTTATTGGTGTAATTCAGGATATCCCTGAGCGCCTTCTCGCCCACCTGGGTGGTGGGTTTTGGTACCGGGTAATAGGTGATCGGGTTATAGACGATATTGTCATAGTTGCTCGGATTGTAATCCGGCGAAATCCAGCGCAGTTCCGGTTTGCCGGACGCCGAGGTGGTTTCTTTTAAGTTAGAGTAATCTTTTAAAAATCCCGAATATTGTTCCGGCTTAGCGATTTTGGATGAGCAACCGGCCAATGCTAACAGGCCAGCAAGCGCAGCGACTTTAAAAAATAACGGAGTACGCATATAGGTTAATCCCTGTGAATACCATTTATCGGCAAGAGTTATAGCAAATAACAGGGGTAAGTTTTGTGGCAAAAGCGGTGCTACGTCAAGTAGCTGGAAAAAATAAACCCGCCGTTGCCGGCGGGCCGTGATTGGCTGTTTATCTGATATCAACCTGATAAAAAATATGCTTGCCAAAGGGGTCTATTTCGTAGCCTGACACGTTTTTACGCACCGGTTCAAATATTGTCGAGTGGGCAATCATGACTGCCGGCATCTGGTCATGCATCATCTGCTGCGCCTGGCGATAGAGCGCTTCGCGTTTTTGGCGATCGGTTATCGATTTTGCCTCGGCGATAATTTTATCAAACGGCTGATAGCACCATTTTGCCGAGTTTGACCCGCCGTTCGCCGACTGGCAGGTAAAGAGTGGGCCGAAGAAGTTATCCGGGTCGCCGGTCGCGGTCGTCCAGCCCATCAGCGCCGCCTGATGTTCGCCATCCTTCACCCGCTTTAAGTATTCACCCCACTCATAGGTTGTGATTTTCGTTTGCACGCCAATTTTCGCCCAGTCGGCCTGGATCATTTCGGCCATGCGTTTGGCGTTCGGGTTATAGGGTCGCTGCACCGGCATCGCCCACAGATCGATGGTAATTGGCCCCGCAACCCCCGATTCCGCCAGCAGCGCTTTGGCTTTCTGCGGGTCGTAGTCATAATCCTTCAGCTGGCTATCCGCGCTCCATACGCCCGGCGGCAGCAGGTTTTTCGCCGCCGTACCGGTACCGTGGAACACCGCTTCAATGATCGCCGGTTTATTGATCGCCATCGCTAAGGCCTGACGCACCTTAACGTTGTCCAGCGGCGCTTTTTGGGTGTTAAACGCCAGGAAACCGGTGTTAAGGCCCGCTTTGCTCATCAGGTTGATCGCGTTGTTCTCTTTCATTCGCGGCAGGTCGGCCGGATTGGGGAACGGCATCACCTGGCACTCGTTTTTCTCCAGTTTGGCGTAGCGCACCGAGGCGTCCGGCGTGATACTAAAAATGAGACGATCGATATGCGCCTTCCCCTGCCAGTATTCCGGGAACGCGGTGAAAAGAATTCGGGAATCTTTTTGATATTGCGCGAGTTTGAAAGGTCCGGTACCAATCGGGTCCATATCCACGCGCTCTGGCGTGCCGGCTTTTAGCATCGCATCGGCATATTCCGCCGATAAAATAGAAGCGAAATACCAGGCAAGATCGGCCACAAAGGGCGCTTCGGCATGGGCCAGCGTGAAACGCACCGTATATTCATCAGGCTTATCAATCGCGGTAATTAACTGGCCAAATTCGAGGCTTTCAAAATTGGAGTAATTGCCGCTGGAGATATTATGATAAGGATGGTGAGGATCTTTTTGCCGCATAAACGAAAAAATAACGTCGTCGGCATTAAAATCGCGGCTGGGTTTAAAATATTTATTACTCTGGAATTTAACGCCTTTGCGTAAATGAAAAGTATAAACTTTCCCATCTTCGCTGACTTCCCAGCTTTCGGCGAGGCTCGGCACCAGTTCTGTGGTGCCGGCTTTGAAATCGACCAGTCGGTTATAGACCGGCACCGCGCTGGCGTCCACGCTGGTCCCGGAGGTGTAGAGTTGCGGGTTAAAGTTTTCCGGCGATCCTTCTGAACAGTAGACCAGCGTTTTTGCGCTAATGGCCGAGCTGGCCGTCAGGGCCGCTAACGCCAGAGCAAGCGTCGTGAATCTGCGTTGCATAGGTTTTCCTTTTTAATTTGTCAGCTAATGAATAGCTTGTTGTTTTCCCTTTCATACATAACACTAAAGCCTGATTGCAAACACCTGAAAACTCGAATAAAGAAGGAATCACTATGTCATCAGCCCTGGCCAGTCAATTAACCCAACGCTTCTTTCGCTACCTGGCGATAACCAGCCAAAGCGACCCGCGAGCCACGACGCTGCCTACCACCGCCGGGCAACACGCGATGGCGCAGGCCCTTGCGGATGAGCTACGCCAGCTGGGGCTGGATGAGATTGTGATTGACGAGCACGCCACCGTCACGGCGGTGAAAAAAGGCAACGTCGCAGGCGCGCCGCGGATTGGCTTTATTACCCACATCGATACCGTTGACGTCGGTTTGTCGCCGGATATTCATCCACAAATTCTGCGTTTTACTGGTGAAGATCTCTGTTTGAACAGGGATAAAGATATCTGGCTGCGCGTTGCGGAACATCCGGAAATCCTCGCTTATCCCAATGAAGAGATTATTTTCAGCGACGGCACCAGCGTGCTCGGGGCGGATAACAAGTCCGCCGTTACGGTGGTGATGACGGTGCTGGAAAACCTGACGGCGGAACACCGCCACGGCGACATCGTGGTCGCGTTTGTGCCGGATGAAGAAGTGGGCCTGCGCGGCGCGAAGGCGCTGGATCTCGCGCGCTTTGCCGTCGATTTTGCCTGGACCATCGACTGCTGCGAGCTCGGCGAAATCGTCTATGAAAACTTTAACGCCGCCGCGGCGGAGATTCGCTTTACCGGCGTGACCGCTCACCCCATGTCATCAAAGGGCGTGCTGGTGAACCCGCTGCTGATGGCCACCGATTACATGAGCCATTTCGATCGCCAGCAAACGCCGGAGCATACCGCCGGACGCGAGGGCTACGTTTGGTTTAACGGTATCCAGGGCGATCAGAACAGCACCCTGCTGCAGGCCAGCATTCGCGATTTCGACCTCGAAAGTTTTCATCGCCGTAAGCAGCAAATTAGCGAGGTGGCGCAGAAAATCGCCGCGCAGTATCCGACCGGAAAGGTGGAATTTCACATCAGCGATACCTATAGCAACATCAGCAATGCCATCGGCGAAGACCGCCGCGCCGTTGATCTGATGTTCGAAGCGATGGAAAGCTTAGGCATTACGCCGAAACCGACGCCGATGCGCGGCGGCACCGACGGCGCGGCCCTGTCGGCAAAAGGCGTATTAACGCCCAACTTCTTTACCGGCGCGCACAACTTCCACTCGAAATTTGAGTTTCTGCCGCTGCGCGCCTTTGAGGCCTCTTATCAGACCGCATTACAGCTCTGCCTGTTAGCGGCGCGTTAAGCCGGTTTGCGCGCCAGCATCGTGGCGAAACGCAGCTTAATCCGGTTCCCGCTGGCGTCGGTGCGGTGGAGTTCACCGACGTCTTCGTTATATTTGAGTAACGTCCAGCCTTCATAATTATTGCGCAGCTCTCCCGGTTTAAACGCGAACGGGAAGCCGACGCTGCACGGATAATCGTCGGTATCCATAGCCGCAACGATCAGATTGTAGCCGCCGGGTCTGGTGCAGCGCTGCATGTTAGCAATCAGACCCGGGATGGTCTTCGCGTCGAGGAACATCATCACCACGGTCGAAAGAATAAAGTCATACTCGCCGTCAAAGCTGAGGGCGTTAAGGTCCTTAATCGCCGTCCGCAGATTCTCCAGCCCTTCCGCCTGACGAATGCGCTCAAGATTGCCGATGCTGGCCGGATTTTTATCCCACGCGGTGACATCAAACCCGTTGGCCGCGAGGTAGAGGCTATTGCGCCCGTTGCCGCAGCCCAGATCCAGCGCCTTGCCCGGCGCGATCAGGGTGGCGGCGTGCAGCACCTCGGAGTGGGTGCGGGTCATCCCGTATTTATCGGTGAAGTAATTTTCGTCACGAAGCGTCATGGTTAATCCTTATTTTTTAATAATGTGTCGCGCTCAACGCGAATCAGCAGTTTACCGCGCATCAGCAGCAGGAAGGTACGAATCAGCAGCAGCCCGACGATCAGATTGGTGAAGAGAAACAGCGGGAGCGCAAGGGTATGGAAAAAGCCGTCCGGATGCTGATGACCGAGATGCAGGCCGGTGGTCGCCAGCGCGGAGATGCCGAACGAGAAGCTCCAGAACGAGGCGTTAAACGGCTGACGCAGGTACCACGGCATCAGGCGCAGCATGAACAGCAGCTGCAGCAGACCATAGCCGAACAGCAGCTTAGCGAAGGTATCCGCCTCGCCGCCGTTCACGCTCAGCCAGGCGCTGCACGCCACCAGCGCCGGCGCCAGCTGAATGCCGAGGGCGGTGCGCATGGCCATCGGCAGTTCGCCGTCGCTGCGCAGGCGCTGCAGAATCACCGGTTCAAGGCTAAGCCAGGAGAATAAGCCGGCGCCAAGAAACACCAGTCCGGCGTCGGTAAAGCCCAGCGCGCCGCAGGCCATGGCGCTGATAAAGTTATTCGCCACCGTCGGCAGATAGAGGCCCGGGGTGGTCGCCTCATTGGGATGCTTCCCCTGCCATAGCCCGGCGCTCTGCCAGGCCGCATAGCTTAGCTGCAGCACTACGCCAATCGCGAATAACACCAGCGAGAGCGGCCGCAGCCAGGGAACAAAGCCGATGGCCACCAGCATGGTCGTCGCCGGAAACAGGCTGACAAAACTGCTGGCCACCGGATGGCGCATCTCCTGCAGTACGCTGTGCGGGAAACGGACTGCACGGCTGATAAACGCCAGCGCCAGCAGCGCCCAGACGAGGGTGGCCACGATAACCAGACCGTCGCCGATTGTCCGGCTCACCGGCCAGATCGTGCTGGCGTAGCGCCAGGCGAAGCCCATGCCGATAATGCCCAGAACCATACCAAAATAGCCCGCCGGGAGATTCAGCACCCGGCTCACGCGCTGCTCTTTATTCATTTTGTTTAAATTTTCAATTTATCTTAAGTTGCATTCTAAAGGAACCTTCAAAAACACGCTACGGCGTTTTTTGCTATGTTTATGTTAACCATATGTAATGAGAAAGGCAGATGCGCAAATATTACCTCAGCGAGAAGGTTCGCCAGTTTCACTATGAAGCCGACGGAAATAAACATAGCGTCAATCTGCGGCAAATTGTCGCCTTACGCGATTTCGCTGACGTGAAAAGCGGCGATGAAGGCGGCTGGCTGGACAATGAAGCAGCCCTGAGCCACGAAGGCGAGTGCTGGATTTATGACCCGAATAGCGCGGTGTTTGCCGGTGCGAAAATCGAGGGCAATGCCCGCTTAACCGGCGAGTGCATTATCAGCCATGGCGCCATCGTCAGCGATAACGCGCGACTGGACAGCGTGCAGGCAAGCCACTGCGCGCGAATAAGTGACAACGTCACCGTTTCGCATTCGCAGATTCGCGGATGCTGCCACCTGGCCGACAATGCGCAGATCCTCCCCCACTGTTTAATTATTGCCGCTCAAGGTCTGACTGCCGACAACGATAAAATCCTGCGCATTTATCAGCGGGCAACGGTCAGCGCATCGCGCGTCGTTCACCAGGCACAAATTTACGGCGATGCGTTTGTCGAACACGCTTTTGTCGAGCACCGGGCGGAAATTTTCGATCATGCGCGGCTGGAAGGTAATGAAGAGAACGACGTCTGGGTCTGCGATAACGCGCGCGTTTATGGTCACGCGAGGATTACCGCCGGACGGGAAGAAGACGCCATCCCCACCCTACGCTACAGCTCGCAGGTGGCGGAGCACGCGGTGGTCGAAGGCAACTGCCTGCTGAAGCATCGGGTGATGGTCGGTGGGCATGCGCACCTGCTCGGCGGGCCGATTCTGCTGGACGATAGCGTGTTAATTGAAGGCCATGCGGTCATTTGCGGCGATGTGGTGATTGAACATCAGGTGACGATCGGCGACAGAGCGCGAATTGAAGCCAGCGCGGGAGACGCCATTTCTATCAGAGGGGAGAAAGTGATAAACGGCGACGAACTTTTTACCCGCACGCCCATTGTCGGCTTTCTATAACCTTTGCTCCCGACCGCGTGGTTTATCAGCTTCAGGCCCCTGCGCGCTGTTCCCCGGGGGGCGGCGCTCAACGCGCCTTGCCCGGGCTACATCTCAGCGCGGCCCGTAGCCCGGGCAAGGCGTCAGCCGCGAGCCGGGAATTGCCCGGTGTCACAATCAATAATGCGCCCGTAGATATTCTGGTCATCGTACGAACCGTTCAGATACTCGGCCTGCTTCAGGCACCCTTCGAGGGTGAAACCGTTACGCAGGGCGACCTGATTGCTTCTCTGGTTTGCTACCCGACATTTAATCACGAAGCGGCGAACCGTCCCACTGCGGGCAAAAGCGTCCATCAGCGCCTGCAGCGCCTGAGAAAGCAGCCCCTGCCCCTGGTGGCTTTCATCAATCCAGTAGCCGATGTATGCGGTCTTATTGATCGGCTCAATCTGGTTAAACGACAGCACGCCGACGATCTCTTCTCGCAGAAAGAGCAAAAACATTTTGGCGTAACCGCGCTGGTGCAGCATCACGTTGCCCTGCACGTGGCGGCGGGTTTCGTCTTCGTGACTAACTTCAGCGGGCCAGCTCAGCGATTGCTGGAGCCAGCGCTGGTTCTTGATCACCAGCTGATGCAGCTCAGCGACGTGGCTTTCATCCACAGCGCGCAGAGAAAGCGACTCGGTGACGGGGATAGTTTCTCTCGCAGGCGCGTTTTCGTCAGTCATAATGGACTCTGATTTAATAGTCTGATTAAAAAACAAACGCCCGCTAAGTGACCTTAGCGGGCGGAATAAAGGGCAATTATTTCATTACCCGATCGTCAACATAGTTACGCTTGTCTGGCGCTGGCGGGAAGTACTGATAGAGCCAGGTTTCGCTGATCGCTTCCCCCTGGCAGCGCAGGAACATGCGCATTTCGACCGGGTCGGTCGAATCCGAGGTCGGGTACCAGTCAAACTGGATGCGATAGCCATCAAACGGTTCCACGTAGAGAATTTCTATCTGCTTCGCTTCGCCGCTCGACAGGGTAATCACCGGCTCAATGCCTCTTGGCGCCGCGGCCTTCAGGTCGCCGCCGACAAAATCGATAGCAAAACGACGGGTCCATTTATCCGGGTAGTGCTCACCCGGCGCCCAGCCTTCCGGGAAACCGCCCATTCCGGTACGCGTGGCCAATACCCGCGCCAGCGGCGAACGGACCGGCGGCTGCGCGCTCCAGTAGAGTCGATAGCGGAAGTCCAGCTCATCCCCGGCTTTCACCGGCTTCTCGGGCTGCCAGAAGCAAACGATATTGTCCAGCGTTTCACCGGTCGTCGGGATCTCCATCAGGTTGACGGCCCCTTTACCCCACTGGTTGCGCGGCTCCACCCACAGGCTCGGGCGTTTGTTATACCAGCCCATGATGTCCTGATAGTGGGAGAAGTCGCGATCCAGCTGCAGCAGGCCAAAACCGCGCGGATTTTTATCCTGGAAAGCGTTGAACTGCAGCTTCTGCGGGTTGTTCAGCGGGCGGCACACCCACTCGCCGTTGCCCAGCCACATCGACAGGCGGTCGGAGTCGTGGATCTGCGGATGGATAGTGTCGCACATCCGCCGTTCGTTATTGCCGCAGCTGAACATACTGGTCATCGGCGCGATGCCCAGCTGTTTGATGTCTTTACGCGCGTAGATGTGGTTTTCCACATCCATAATCACCTGCGTCTCCTGACAGTTAACCACGAACTTATAGGCGCCGGTGACGCTTAGGCTGTCGAGCAGCGCATAGACGGTAAATACCGTTGCCCCCGGTTTCACGGTCTCAAACCAGAAAGAGGTGAAGTCCGGGAACTCTTCCGGCGTATCGGTAAAGGTATCGATCGCCAGGCCGCGGGCGGAGAGTCCGTATTGATAAGTGCTGTCTACCGCGCGGAAGTAGCTCGCGCCGAGGAAGGCGACGATATCGCGGCGCGCCAGCTCCGGCGCCTTAAACACGCGGAACCCGGCAAAGCCGAGATCGCTCTGGCCTTCCAGCTGTTTGGTGTCGACGCCGGCGTCATTATATTTAAACAGCTCGGGACGGAAGTGAATTTCCCGCGCCTGCTGGGTTTGTGAATCCAGGGAGAACATCCGTACGCGGCGGCGGAACCCCATCCCGACGTGGAAGAACTGAATATCCAGCTTGCGCTCTTCGATATTACTCCACAGGGAGTGCGCAGCATCATACTGAATGCTGTTGTAGGCCTGCGGGGTCAGGTTTGCCAGGGTTGGCGGCAGATCGCGCGGCGCGCCGCCCCAGGGCTGACGCGCAAGATCGTGGGCCATCGACTGAAGTACGGAATAGTCAAAGCGACGGGTCTGGCCGTCGGCAATTCCCGAGTCCTCGGCGAAGGCCGCTTTCGAGAATAGAGAGGCAACTCCTGACGTTCCGCATACGGCGGCAACAGCCATGGAAGATTTGAGAAAACGTCTGCGGTTCATGCCTGAGAGAGCATCCTTCTTCATATGTGAATTGAGACGCGACGTAACAAACCCATGCGTCGTGAATGTCGCTCACTCTAGACAAAAATGATTGATAATCCAATTGTTGACGGCAGAAATGCGTGAAAAAAATATGTCCACCGGACCAGACCGAATTACCGATATCCGGGGGGCGGCGATGATTTCACCAACCGGCGGCGTTTCATGCTAAATACCGCGGCGGCAAAGCAAAACAGGAAGCGGCCAGACGAACGTTGGCCGCGCAGGCGATTATTTTTGCTGCAGAAGGTTAAAAACGTCCCGCGGCAGACGGAGATCTTCCGGACAGCGTTAATCCAGCGTCACATGGTGCTTCATCACCCGCCGAAACAGCGCCAGACGCGCGCGCATAAAGCGGTTTTCCACTTTAAAACCGGCCCGCTTGTGCAAACCGATGCGCAACAGACGGTCCCGTCCGCGCACGCTGGCGGGCCAGCGCACCGGCCCGGAGAGCTCGTGGCAGCCGTTACCCGCTACACGGGCAAAGCTAGCCCAATAGTCGGCAACCCGGGCGGCAAAGGTCCGGTCGCGATCGTTCGCATACTGTCGCACCGGCTCGGCAAGGTCCAGATTGTCAAAAACGTACGCCACTTCATTACCGTGCCACGCGCCGTGCGGATAGGTTTGGTGTTCCGCCTCGGCAACGTAGTCAAACCAGTAGCGCCAGCACGGTTGCCCTACCCGCTGCTGCGCCTGCATCACCACGTAACCCAGGGTGGTAAAGGCCATATCGCGGCAGACTTCACGCCCTAATGCCTCATCGCCCTTGACGCCGGGATAGAGCAGCTTAATCAAACCGAGACCAAAACGGCGTTCGCGGCGAAGCTTCTGGATCTGCCCGGCGATATCGACGCCAAACACCGCCATGACGCTGGCCTCATCGCTGTTCGAGCCAATCATCACCGGCAGCGGGTGCTGACGCCCGCTAAAAAAAGTCTCCAGCATCGGCTGCGGCAGTACGGCATCGCCAACAATGGGCGCCGGGCCGATGGTAAGCGGTGCGGTCAGCGACCAGAACGCGTCCGCCGGAATCGCCCGCAGCTGTTCGGCGCTGGCCTGCGGTAAAGAGAAGTGCTCCGCGATGAGCTGCCCTTTGGCCAGCGCCTTTTCCCGCGGCAGATCCGGCAAGGTATAGCCGCTCTGAATAATCGCCTTATGGAACAGCCCTCTGGATTTTGGCGAAACCATGAGCGACAGCACGCTGCGCGCCCCGGCGGACTCGCCGAACAGCGTCACGTTGGCCGCATCGCCGCCGAAGGCGTGTATGTTCTCCTGAACCCACTGCAGGGCGGCGATCTGATCGAGCAGCGCGAAATTATAGATGCGCTCCCCCTCTTCTTCCTCCAGCGCCGGATGGGCAAAAAAGCCCAGATGCCCCAGCCGGTAGTTAACCGTCACCACCACCACGTCACGGGACGCTAAGGCTTTACCGTCATAGGGCGGTAAGCTTCCCGCGCCGATGGTATAGCCGCCGCCGTGCAGCCAGACCATCACCGGCAGCGGCTGCGCGCGCGAAGCGGGCGACCAGACGTTAAGGTACAGGCAATCCTCGGAAAAGCGGCCGGGATCGCCGCCGCCGAGCTCACGACAGTACTCAATATCCTGCCAGCTGGAGGCTGAGAAACTCTCCGCCCGGCGCACGCCCTGCCAGCGGGCGGCAGGCTGCGGCGCGCGCCAGCGGAGATCGCCGACGGGCGGCGCGGCATAGGGTATACCGCGCCAGATATGCATGTTCTCTTCAGCGGTGCCGGATAGGGTGCCCTGCCGGGTTTTCACCAGCGGGGTAGACGGATTCTGCATGGCCTGCTTCCTTTAACAACTCATGCCAGCAGAGTACTGATTTTACAGCAGACCGCAACGTCGTTTACTGCGCTCCTCCGCCTGTTGATAAAGGGCAAACTCATCATAGACCGGACAGCCCAGCGCCTCCTCAAAGGCCTGGCGGCTGGCGTTGCCGTGGCTGCGGGTCTGTATCTCGTTGCCCAGGTTAGACTGAAAAATCCCGGCGGCGCTGACCGGCAAAAAGTCTTCATAGATAATCGGTTGTGCGATGACCCAGCCGCGTTCAATCAGCGGCTGCGGATCGTCGCCCGGACGAAACGCCTGACGGTGCGCTTCGCCGGCGGGCGTCAGGCGATAGCGAAAGTACGCCAGCCCCTGCTGACGCAGCAGGAATTCGCTGTCCGGGAATGGGCTAAACACCTCCTGCAGATGACGCTGATGGGTGAGATTATCTTTGCCCACCCCCGCCTCGCCAAGCAGTCGGTCGTACAGGGCGCGGCCCTTCGGCGTTAAGGCGATGCCGCGCTGCTCGATTTCGCCAAAGCGAGCCGTATGCGTGCCTCTATGCTCTCCGGCAAACATCACCGGCTCCTCAAGGGCCTTAAAGCTGGTCTGGCGCAGTAAAATGGGCACATCGCGGCGCGGCGGCCCTTCTATCAACGCTTTTGGCGCGATACCGCACTCGGGCATTAACGCCTGTACCCGGTCAATATCCAGGGTGCGCGGCGTCAGATGATTAATGTGGCAGCCGGGGAAACAGACCACATCGGCAATCAGCCGGTGCTCTTCATGCAGCGCGTGATAGGTTTCCTCATCGACGGTGGCGTGTCGATGCCAGCGAAAGGTTTCCAGCGCCTGTTGCACAAACTCGCGGGCCTCTGCGGCGGTAAACTCCCCTTTCTGTTCATGTAACGCGATCAGTTCACGACAGCGCGGCGTGAAGATATCGCGTCGGGAAAGGATATCCGCCGCCCGCTGACGCAAAGCTTCATTGGCGATAAGTTCAAGTCGCAGAAGCGAGGTAAAAACGCGAAACGGATTGCGCGCCAGCGCGGCGTCATCAATGGGGCGAAACGCGGTGGAGTGAACCGGTACGCCGGCCTGCGACAGATCGTAATAGCTGACGGGATACATTCCCATAATGGCAAACATGCGACGCAAGGTCGCCAGTTCCTCCGCCGTACCGACGCGGATCGCGCCGTGGCGTTCAACGTTCAGCCGCGCCAGTTCATCGGCGTTGGCCAGTTGTTCGTGCAGCGTCGGGTTATTCTCCAGTATGGCCAGGTTAACGTCGGCCACCAGCTCCAGTAGCGTCCCGTACTGCGGAACTTCCTGCTGGTACATCGCCGACATCGCCTGCGAAAAGCTTTCCCGAATCTCATCAGCCGTGATGGTGTTCGCCATGATGTCTTACCTCCAGTGAATTCTCCCTGGAGTGTAGGAAAGCTCTCTGCAGACGGCGGGAAGAATTTACAAACTGTGATGCCGGTAGCTGGCCGGTTTATTTTCAACCGCTCACTTCATAACCGCCGGTTATGTTAAACACCCTTTAATTTCACTTTAAATTAACAAAACATTTACACACACTGCGAGTGGCGACATTACAACAACATGCCTCTCTACCGATAATATGGAGTACCCTCATGAACGACAAATGGTCACCGCGCGAGGTCCTGCACCGCGACTACAGCAGCCATCCTCCCGCTTACGCCCCGGGCTATAAAACCAGCGTGCTGCGCTCGCCGCGCAATGCGCTCATTTCCCTGCAGAATTCCCTTTCTGAAATCACCGGACCGGTGTTCAGCAGCGACGATCTCGGCGCGCTCGATAACGACCTGATCCTCAACTACGCCAAAGACGGCCTGCCGATTGGCGAAAGGATAATCGTCCACGGCTACGTTCGCGATGGATTTGGCCGACCAATGAAAAATACGCTGGTCGAAGTCTGGCAGGCCAACGCGGGCGGACGCTACCGGCATAAGAAAGATCAATACCTGGCGCCTATCGACCCGAACTTTGGCGGCTGCGGACGGGTGCTGACAGACGAAAACGGCTACTATTGTTTCCGCACCATCAAGCCCGGCCCCTATCCGTGGCGCAACCAGGTAAGCGACTGGCGTCCGGCGCATATTCACTTTTCGCTCTCCGGCGACGCCTGGGCACAGCGTCTGATCACGCAGATGTATTTCGAAGGCGATCCGCTGATTAAACAGTGTCCTATTGTCAAAACCATCAATAACGATGATGCCATCAGGACATTAATCGCCGAGCTGGATACCCATGCAGCCGTACCGCTGGACTCTCTGGCTTACCGTTTTGATCTCGTATTGCGCGGCCATCGCGCAACGCTGTTTGAAAACCGCACGCAGGGGGCCGCCCGATGAAAGATTATTTACCTGAAACCGCGTCACAAACCGCCGGCCCTTATGTGCATATCGGCCTCGCGCCGGACGCCGCCGGTTTCCATATCTTTGAGAAAAATTTTGGCCCGACGCTGACAACGGCAGACACCGAGGGCGAACGCATTACTATCGAAGGCAGAGTCATCGACGGCTCCGGCACGCCGGTGCGCGATGTGCTGCTGGAAATCTGGCAGGCCAACGCCGCCGGGCGCTATAACCATCCCGACGACCGACAGCAGGGCAAGAAGCTGGATGCGGCGTTTCGCGGCTGGGGACGCAGCTGCTCGGACTTCACCAGCGGCGTCTGGCGCTTCGAAACCATTAAACCCGGGGCCGTGGTAGGTCGCGATGGGCGCACCATGGCGCCGCACGTTAATCTGTGGGTGGTCGCCCGCGGGATTAATATTGGCCTCAACACGCGGATGTACTTTTCCGACGAGCAGGATGCCAACCAGGTCGACCCGGTGCTGAATCTGATTGAGTGGGAAGTGCGTCGCCAGACCCTCATCGCGCAGCGCGAGGTCCGCGGCGCGGAGATCGTATATCGCTTCGATATTCACCTGCAGGGCGAAAACGAAACCGTCTTCTTCGATATCTGAGTTTTTTCTTCCTTTTTCCGCCCCTGCCGGTCAGGGGCGACGCTATATGGCAAACTCAATAAAATCAACTTGTAAAATAATAATATAAAATGTTAATAATATTTTGCTATGAAGTTAACAATTTTAATCGCCCTTACTTGTCACTGGGACGCCTCTGTTTTTAACATTGATTATGCAAAAAAATGGTCTTTTCAGTCAGCGCATTCGCTTGCGCCATCTACATACTTTCGTGGCCGTCGCTCAACAGGGAACTCTTGGGCGTGCGGCTGAAACCTTAAATCTGAGTCAACCGGCTTTATCTAAAACGCTAAACGAACTGGAGCAGCTGACCGGTACCCGGCTGTTTGAGCGTGGACGCCTCGGCGCGCAGCTCACGCTGGTCGGCGAACAGTTTCTCACCCACGCGGTTAAAGTGCTCGACGCGCTCAATACCGCGGGACAGGCGCTAAACCGTAAAGAAGGCCTCAACAGCGATATCGTGCGCATCGGGGCGCTCCCCACCGCCGCGCTGGGGATCCTGCCCTCGGTGATCGGCCAGTTCCATCAGCAGCAAAAAGATATCACCCTGCAGGTGGCGACCATGAATAACACCATGCTGCTGGCCGGACTCAAATCGGGAGAAATCGATATCGGTATCGGACGGATGTCCGATCCGGAGTTGATGAGCGGGTTGAACTATGAACTGCTGTTTCTCGAATCCCTGAAGCTGGTGGTTCGTCCGGGGCATCCGCTGCTGCAGGAAACGGTTACGCTGAGTCGGGTCATGGAGTGGCCGGTGGTGGTTTCGCCCAAAGGTACGCTGCCGCGACAGAACGCCGAAACCCTGCTGCAAAGCCAGGGCTGCAAAATTCCGTCTGGCTGCATCGAGACGCTGTCGGCTTCCCTGTCGCGCCAGCTCACCGTCGATTACGACTACGTCTGGTTTGTCCCCTCCGGTGCGGTCAAAGACGACCTGCGCCGTGGGCTGCTGGCCGCGCTGCCGGTGCCCACCCAGGGCGCGGGCGAACCGATAGGTATTCTCACCCGAGTGGACGCCACGCTCACCGCGGGAACACAAACCCTGCTGAGCGCCATTCGTAAATCGATGCCCGTCTGATCGCCCTCTCCCCGACAGTTACCCGCGTCGGGGAGATCTGACCGCCTGATTTCCTTTTCGCACCTACCATATTCACCACAATAATCAATTAGTGCGAAATCATTCATTAACAATTGCGTAAATTTCTTTAACAGATCTATCATAGCCACGATTTCACCAAATGGTTCACTCGAAATCAATAATAGTAAAAAACCTGCTTTTATGAAGGTCAACATCGCTTCATTCAAAAGCCTTCACTTGAGAAATTGATTCATCTGGTTCACGCCTGTTCAGGGGTGGTTAAGGAGAAAAAATGGCAACTGGCAACGCGCCGCGAGGATTCCCCCGGGTCCTGCAGTGGCTTCTCGCCGGGCTGATGCTGATCATCGGCCTGGCTATCGGTATTCTTGGTGCAAAGCTCGCCTCCGTTGGCGGGACCTTCTATTTTGCGATTATGGGCCTGGTGATGGTTATCGCCGCGGTGCTCATTTTCCGCAGCCGTCGCGGCGGTATCATACTGTACGCGATAGCGTTTATCGCCTCGATCGTCTGGGCCATTAGCGATGCCGGCTGGACCTACTGGCCGCTGTTCTCGCGCCTGTTCGCGCTCGGCGTACTGGCCTTCCTTGCCGCGCTGGTCTGGCCGTTTCTGTCCCGGGAGCCGGCGAAAAAAGGGCCGGCGTTTGGCCTGGCAGCGGTGCTGGCGGTGGTACTGTTGGTCAGTTTCGGCTGGATGTTTAAATCCCAGCCGCTGGTCAGCGCCAGCGAGGCGGTGCCGGTTAAACCGGTCGCCGCGGGCGAGCAGCAGAAAAACTGGGCGCACTGGGGCAACACCACCCACGGCGACCGTTTCGCCGCCCTCGACCAGATTAACAAACAGAACGTTGACCAGCTGCAGGTTGCCTGGGTCGCCCACACCGGGGATATCCCGCAGAGCAACGGCTCCGGCGCGGAAGACCAGAATACGCCGCTGCAAATTGGCGATACGCTTTACGTCTGTACGCCCTACAGCAAGGTGCTGGCGCTGGATGTCGATAGCGGTAAAGAGAAATGGCGCTATGATTCAAAAGCCACCGCGCCGAACTGGCAGCGCTGCCGCGGCTTAGGCTATTACGAAGAGAGCCAGGCCCAGGCTTCCCCTGCCGCCGACGCGCAGCCGGCCGCCTGCTCCCGCCGCCTGTTCCTGCCAACCACCGACGCCCGTCTGATCGCTATTGATGCCGATAACGGTAAACTGTGCGACGCCTTCGGCGACCACGGTATTGTGGACCTGAGCGTTGGCATGGGGGAAATCAAAGCGGGTTACTACCAGCAGACCTCCACGCCGCTGGTGGCGGGTAACGTGGTCGTGGTTGGCGGTCGCGTGGCGGATAACTTCTCCACCGGCGAGCCCCCGGGCGTCGTTCGCGCCTATGATGTTCATACCGGCAAACTGGCGTGGGCATGGGATCCGGGCAACCCGAACCTGACCGGCGAACCGCCGGCCGGACAGACCTACACCCGCGGTACGCCGAACGTCTGGTCGGCCATGTCCTATGACGCGAAGCTGAATCTGATTTATCTGCCGACCGGTAACGCAACGCCGGACTTCTTTGGCGGCGAACGTACCGCGCTGGACGATAAATACAGTTCCTCCATCGTGGCCGTTGACGCCACGACCGGCCAGGTACGCTGGCATTATCAGACCACCCATCACGATCTCTGGGATTTCGACCTGCCTTCCCAGCCGCTGCTGTACGATCTGCCTGACGGTAAAGGCGGCACCACGCCGGTGCTGGTGCAAACCAGCAAGCAGGGCATGATCTTTATGCTGAACCGCGCCACCGGTGAACCGGTCGCCAAGGTTGAGGAACGTCCAGTCCCGGCGGGCAACGTCAAGGGCGAGCGCTACTCGCCGACCCAGCCCTACTCCGTCGGCATGCCAATGATCGGCAACGAGACGCTGACCGAGTCGGATATGTGGGGCGCGACGCCTGTCGACCTGCTGCTGTGCCGCATCCAGTTTAAAGAGATGCGTCACCAGGGCGTCTTCACCCCGCCGGGCGAGGATCGTTCGCTGCAGTATCCCGGCTCGCTGGGCGGGATGAACTGGGGCAGCGTGTCGGTTGACCCGAACAACAGCCTGATGTTCGTCAATGATATGCGCCTTGGCCTCGCCAACTATATGGTGCCGCGCGCCAAAGTGGCGAAGGACGCCAGCGGTATCGAAATGGGGATTGTGCCGATGGAGGGCACGCCGTTCGGCGCCATGCGCGAACGTTTCCTGTCGCCGCTGGGCATTCCGTGCCAGAAACCACCGTTCGGCACTATGTCAGCGGTTGATTTGAAAACCGGCAAACTGGTGTGGCAGGTTCCGGTGGGCACCGTTGAGGACACCGGCCCGCTGGGGATCCGCATGCATATGCCAATCCCTATCGGTATGCCGACGCTGGGCGCCTCGTTATCAACCCAGTCCGGCCTGCTGTTCTTCGCGGGCACCCAGGACTTCTACCTGCGCGCGTTTGATACCGCCAACGGGAAAGAGATCTGGAAATCGCGTCTGCCGGTCGGCAGTCAGTCCGGCCCGATGACCTACGTATCGCCGAAAACCGGCAAGCAGTACATCATCATCAACGCGGGCGGCGCTCGCCAGTCGCCGGACCGCGGCGATTATATTATCGCCTACGCGCTTCCGCAGCAGAAGTAACCGCCAGGGCCCCAAACGGGGCCCTTTTTGCGGCCCGGGAACCGCCCGGTGGCGGCTGGCGCGAAGGCAAAATCATCTTCAGCCCCCCTAAGCAAGCCATTTTCATTCAGCTATGTTACTATTGCGAATGGTTATCAATAATAACAACTGAACAAGGATAATGGATGAAAAGTTCACCCTGCCGCCTGCTCGCAGGCACCTTTATGTTAGCCGCCGCCTCGGCTCAGGCGTTAAAAGCCCCGGAAGTGGACCTGCGCGATCCGACGATTTGGGAAGAGAAAGCGGCGTCTCCGCTCACCGCCAACCCACAGCCCTGCGAGGTGTTCAGCGGGCCGCACTGCGCGGTGTGGGAAGATGAGAAATCGGATATTCAGCGTGAACGGGAGCGGCGAGAACAGCGGCGATGGCAGAATGGTTATGAAAACCTGCGGCGGGAGTAATCCCTCTTAAATGATAACCCGGGCATGCCCGGGTTATTTTTCACCAGGAAAATCAATTCTCGCCGAAATGAATGACGGTACGAATGGATTTACCTTCATGCATCAGATCAAACGCTTCGTTGATTTGATCCAGCGGCATACGGTGGGTAATAAACGGATCGAGGCGAATTTTCCCCGCCATCGCCTCTTCAACCATTCCCGGCAGCTGGGTACGCCCTTTCACGCCGCCGAACGCGGAGCCGCGCCAGACGCGCCCGGTGACCAGCTGGAATGGGCGGGTTTTAATCTCCTGGCCCGCGCCGGCAACGCCGATGATGACGCTTTCGCCCCAGCCTTTGTGGCAGCACTCCAGCGCCGCGCGCATCACGTTGACGTTACCGATACACTCGAAGCTAAAGTCGACGCCGCCGTCGGTGAGTTCAACAATCACATCCTGAACCGGCTTATCGTAATCATTCGGGTTGATAAAGTCGGTCGCGCCCATCTCTTTCGCGAGAGTGAATTTTTCCGGGTTGGTATCCACCGCCAGAATGCGCCCGGCTTTCGCCTGTACCGCGCCCTGGATCACCGCCAGGCCGATCCCGCCGAGGCCGAAGACGGCGACGGTATCGCCCTCTTTTACTTTCGCCGTATTGTGCACCGCGCCGATACCGGTAGTGACGCCGCAGCCCAGCAGGCAGACTTTATCCAGCGGCGCCTGCGGGTTCACTTTTGCCAGCGAAATTTCGGCCACTACGGTGTATTCGCTGAAGGTGCTGGTCCCCATATAGTGATAAATCGGTTCACCGTTGTAGGAGAAACGGGTGGTGCCGTCCGGCATCAGGCCTTTACCCTGAGTGGCGCGCACCGCCTGGCAGAGGTTAGTTTTGCCGGATTTACAGAACTTACACTCGCGGCATTCGGCGGTATACAGAGGAATAACGTGGTCGCCCGGCTGCAGGCTGGTCACGCCTTCCCCCACTTCGACGACAATCCCGCCGCCTTCATGGCCCAGTACCGCCGGGAAAACGCCTTCCGGATCGTCGCCTGAGAGGGTAAAGGCATCGGTGTGGCATACGCCGGTATGGGTGATTTTGACCAGCACTTCGCCTTTTTTCGGCGGCGCGACGTCAATCTCAACGATTGAAAGCGGCTGGCCTGGGCCAAACGCGACGGCTGCACGTGATTTCATATCTCTCTTCCTCGTGGTGATTTTATTTTAAATAGGACCGTAGCAGATGCCCGACTTCCGCCATTCTGGCGGCGCGCTGGTCTGGCGTCGTTTCGCCGCTGACCAGTTCATCCTGCAGATGAATTTCAACCATCTCTCCCATCAGGCCGTTGGCGGCGCCGCGAATTGAGGCGATTTGTTGCAGAATGGTCATACAGGGTTCGCCGGATTCCAGCGCCCGCTCGAGCGCTTCAACCTGGCCACGGATGCGCCTTACCCGACTGAGGGCACGCTTTTTATCTTCAGGTGAATGTGGCATGGTGACGCCCTCCATATCATATAGGGGGGTATACTATATTTATTGTTGCCATGAGGCAAATGGCTTCGCCGCTTTAACCGTAGCATAGCGGCGAGAATTTGCGCTTAGTCGAGGCTAAGGATCATCGATTCACAGCGTAAGTCGGCGTTCGCCATTTTCGAATGCCAGCGCTTTTCGCCGATTGAAGTGAATCCCAGGCGCAGATAAAAACCGGCCGCGTTTGGCGTTGCATCGAGGGTAATGTGCCTGAACTTGCGTTGTTTCGCCTCTCCGATGATGGCCGCCATAATCATGCTGGCGCAGCCTTTACCCTCCCACGTCGGCAAAGTAAATATGGCTTCAACGCTACCCGCTTTGATATCCAGATAGCCGCTGGCAACTGGCTTGCCCAGCCCATCATCAACAACAAAAAACGGATTATCGCGCACCGCATGGCGGTAACCTTCAGGCATGTTGTCGGGTGTCCAGGCCTGCAGGACTTCCGCAGCATAACTTTCCCGGCAACCGTGGCGAATCGCCTGATTACGAACCTCCCAAAGGGCCGGAGCCTCTTCTGCGATGGCATGTCTGACTTTCATACCCTTCCCCTTCTTTTTTATTGTTGATAACATTTTTATCACAATTAAAGTAAAGAGAGACAAAAAAACCCGCCGAAGCGGGTTTATCGAGGTTTAGCGCCTGCGCGGCATCATCCTCAGCAGCGTGTTATCTTTCCACAAGTAGTGGTGCAACAGCGCCGCCAGCGCGTGCAGGCCAATGATAAAGTAGCCGGTATTGGCCAGCAGCTCGTGCCACGCTTTCAGGGTATCCACCAGCTCAAAGTTGCTTTCCACCGCGTGCGGCATGGTCAGGCCAAACGCGAACCACGGGTTACCGCGGTAGTACATCATGACCATGCCGATGGCCGGCAGCGCGATAAACAGCAGATAGATAACCAGATGCCCCAGATGCGCGAAGCCGGTCATCATCGGCGACGGCTTAGGCACAATTGGCGGCGCCGGGGATTTGAGACGCACCAACAGGCGCACCACCATCAGAACAAAAATAGAAATCCCGCAGGAGACGTGAATCATATTGATGACGGGTCGCGCGCTGCGGGGAAAAAAGCCCCGCAGCTCCATCGCCGCGTAAGCGCCTATCACTAAAAGAAACACCAGCCAGTGGATGCCAATTTGCAGGCCAGAATATTTATCGCGCATGAGAAACCCTTAATAAAACGGTGATATCGCCAACATAAACACCTTTTATTAAAAATTCATTAACTTTTACGTACTTATAAAAAACAATTGTCGGTTTCACGCATTTAATGCAAAAGCGGCGAGTTATCCCCGGCGCAGGAATACGGGGAACGTATACCTCGGCCTTGACGCTGTATATAATCACAGTACAATACTCCCTGCTATTATCATCAACGGGATAAAAAATGTTCGTAGAGCTGATTTATGACAAAAGAAATTTCGAGGGATTGGCCGGCGCTAAAGAGATCATTCTTAATGAACTGACGAAGCGAGTGCATCGCATTTTTCCCGATGCCGACGTCCGCGTTAAGCCGATGATGACCCTGGCTTCCATCAATACTGACGCCAGCAAGCACGAGAAGGAGCAGATCAGCCGCGCCGTGCAGGAGATGTTCGAAGAAGCCGATATGTGGATGCAGGAAGATTAACGGACGAGTGTTGAGGAAACGATGAACACTTTCAGCATAATAGCCATCCCCCTCTTTGCCGCAGCGGTGGTGATGTTGACGTTGGGGGCGACCCGGAAAAACCGTGCCTGCGCTATCGTCGGCGGCGTTTTGATGGCCGCGACCGTGGTTAACGCGGTGACCGGCATGGCGCTACAGGGCGGGTAACAGAATGAGTTTTGTCTGGTACATGGCGCTGATATGCATTGTGATAGCGTATCTTATGATGACCTTCCTCCCCGTTTAATCCCGGGTTTTCGCCTACCCGGGCTTCTTCTACCGGCGGGATCATACCCCCTTGCGCACCAGCGTTGCCGCCTGCATAAAAATCTCGTCCTCGACGCCATCCCCCTTCTGTCTGCCCAGCCTCACCAGTTCTTCAACAATGCTTTCCCGGTTGATTGGCTTCTGGCCAGAGACCAGGCCAATAACCGCCGCGCCAATGGCAAGACCAATCAGCCCCGTTTGCTCTTCTTTGTTCTTCATCGTTCCGCTCCGTTATGCCCGAAAAAAGTTTAGCAGCCGCATCAGCGACTGCAACCCGGGCCTCCACGGGGGTTGATACCCGCGGAATCGTCTTCAAAAGCAGTACGGATTCCGGGTCAGGCAAAGCCTGTCTCCGGCTCGTTAGCCCGTTGAGGGACGCTAAAAAGTGTGAAGTTGATCAAAAACAACAAAATGACGGGCCGAGAGGCGTATTGGTATTACGTCCGCGCCGGGGCAGCCCGGCGCGAGAAGCGATTGTTACCACCCGATGATTAAAAGGAGAAATCAGCATGATCACTTACGATCGTAACCGCAATCCTATTACAAACGGCAGCCAGGTGATGATTAACGGGACGGGTAAAACCGGTAAAATTATCGCTATCCACGCGACGGGCTTAACGCCAGCCCAGCTGCGCCGTAATAAGACAGTCGAAGTGGAAGGGACGGAAGGTAAGTTCGAGCCCGTTGAACTGATCCGCCTTGGTCTCCACTAAGGAAGCGCAAGCCGCCGCGGCATCAGCCAGACGCCGAATATCGGCTGGCGACGCCGGGCGGTTCCCTACCGGCGCTCGGCGCCATGGCTGGTCTTCGCCTGATACATGCGCCGGTCCGCCACCGCAACGATCTCATTGAGGCTATGATGCGTTGCAGGGTCGTATTCAACGCAGCCCCAGGAAAAGGCCAGCTGCCACGGATTGCCCGCCTGTTGATTATACTCAGCAACGTTATTGCTTAGCTGCGCCATCGCGATGCCCGCCGCCTGCTGGGCAGTATTAGCAAGCAGGATAATAAACTCATCTCCGCCCTGCCTGGCAATGATATCCGACTCCCGGAAGGTGGCTTTCATCAAATCAGCCATCGCCGTCAGGGCTTTATCCCCCTGTTCATGACCCCAGGTATCGTTAATCAGCTTAAAGCGATCGAGATCGATAAATACGAGGCTCGCCGGTTCATTGCGCCGCCTGGCCGTCAGCAGCGCGTACTCCGCTAACGACATAAAACCCCGGCGGTTGAACAGCCCCGTCAGCTCATCGGCGGTCGCCGCGTCGAGCACCTTGAATTCATCTTCAACGATGGCGGCCAGGTCGCTTAATATTTGTATCTCATGCACGGAAAAGGCGCGCGGCTTGTGGTCCATCAGGCAGAACGCGCCGACCGTCGCGCCGTCAGGCAGCTGTACCGGGTATCCGGCATAAAAGCGGATAAAAGGCGCTTCCGTGACCAGCGGGTTATCGTGAAAGCGCAGATCCTGCTGCAGGTCATTAACGATTAAAGGGTCGGTCTGCAGGATAGTATGCGCGCAGAACGTGATATCCCTCGGCAGGGTATCGACTTCAAGTCCGGCGCAGGATTTAACATGCAGGGTATTTTCTCCCACGAGGCTAACCGACGCCACCGGCAGATCGTAGAGCGTACGCGCAAGCCGGGTCAGGCGATCGAAACGCTCTTCTTTTCCGCTATTAAGTAATCCGGATGCCCGCAGCGATTGCAGGCGACGCAGTTCATCGGGATGGAGTCCGGCTAATTTCAATTTTTCTCTCTTACGTTATCAGGATAGATGACGCTGCGCTTACCACTGAAGCGCACATCAGGCTGTTAACAGACGATTCACATTTGTTGTCTCATGAGTTAAGCATATATCGCTGACTCGTCAAACGAGACATCAGGTTCGTTCCGTCGCGGCCCACTCCCTCAGCCTCTCTTTCAGCCACTGGCTCGCGCCGCGCTGCCCGCTCCGCTTGTGGGAATAGATTTTCACTTCAAACGGCGGAACCTCAAACGGTAATTCAAAGACCTTCAGCGTCGCCGCGTCAGTCATTTTTGCCGCGGCAGAGCGCGGTATCGCCATAAGCAGTTCACTTTGCGCAATAATAGCTGGCGCGCTCAGCATAGAGGGGGTTTTGATGGTGATATGCCGCGAGAAGCCCATTTTCGCAAGCTGCACGTCGAGAACGCCCTGGCTTTCATTCCACGGGGTGACTACCAGATGCCGTGCTGCCAGGTAGTCCGCCAGCGTGAGCCGGGATCGCCTGGCGCTGCTTATCGCAACATAATCATCTTTCAGCCAGCAAATCTCATCCAGCTCCGGATGCTCTGCTTCATCCAGCGCGCTAAATCCCAGCGCTAAATCCACCTCGCCGGCCAGCAGTTCCGTCAGCGCCGGGCTGTGCGGCAGATAGCGCAGTTCGAAACGCAGGCCTGGCGCCTGCTGCTGTAGCCTGGGCATCAGCGTCGGGAAAACGCACTGCGCGGTGAAGTCCGTGATCGCTATCTGTAGGCAGTCGGTACTGGCCGAGGCCACAAACTTCGGCTGCGGAGTAAGCTCCTGATCTAAAAACTTGAGCGCCGAAGCGATGGAAGGCGCGAGCTGGGTGGCGTATACGCTGGGGCACATACGATGACCTTCGCGATAGAAAAGCGGGTCATTGAGCGCGGCGCGCAGTCTGGATAGCGCGTGGCTTAACGCCGATGTGCTCATCGCCAGCTCTTCCGCCGCCAGGCGGACCGAACGATAGCGGTAGACCGCCTCAAATACCGGCAGCAGATTCAAATCAAGACGGCGAAGCGCAGGATGCATAATATTCATCATTGGGTGATTTCATTGCACTTAATTCTTCTAACCTTAACGTTTATGCTTGGCGGTATCAAACTCACGATGGCACAACAGGTACTCCAATGAATATGACCATTCGTCAGGCCCGCCCGGCGGACGTAAAAGCAATTTATGACATGATTTACGAGCTTGCGGTTTATGAAAAAGCGCCGGAGCAGGTGGTCACCACGGTAGATGAAATCCAGGCATCGCTTTTCGCCAGCGACAGCAAAACGGAAGCGCTAATCTGCGAGATTGACAATAAGGTTGCCGGGTACGCGGTGTTCTTCACCAGCTATTCCACCTGGCTCGGTCGCAACGGCATCTATATGGAAGATCTGTACGTCACTCCCGAATTTCGCGGCCGCGGCGCTGGAAAAGCGCTATTGCGAACCATCGCTCAGCTGGCGGTAAAAAGAGAGTGCGGTCGCCTGGAGTGGAGCGTGCTCGACTGGAACCAGCCGGCCATTGATTTTTATCTGAGCATTGGCGCCGTTGCGCAAAGTGAGTGGGTTCGCTATCGCCTTGACGGCGCCGCGCTTGCCGCTTTTGCTGAACGGGGCGGGAACGCCGAATAATCGGCCACCCGGCGGGCCCTTCCCGGGCCCACCTTTTCAACCCCTTGCCAATATACCCGCGGCGTATAAAGCTGAAACAAAAAATTATTAACCCTTAACGCCCCGCCCACAACCCGCCGAATTTATTCACTTTTCCGTACGCGTTTTTATCAGCATTTAACGGCGCCGGAAAAATCGTTGGTTGCCCTATCCCGCCAGCTGAACTAAGCCTGGAGAAGTTTTCACCTGACAGTTCAACTGACCTGGAGATTCTTCATGAGTAAACTCGGGATTAATGGATTTGGGCGTATTGGACGTTTAGTACTGCGCCGATTACTGGAGGTTAATAGTCCTTTAGAGGTCGTCGCCATCAACGACCTCACCTCCCCTAAGGTACTGGCCTACCTGCTTAAGCATGATTCTAACTACGGACCTTTCCCGTGGAGCGTCGATTTTACTGAAGATGCGCTTATCGTTGACGGCAAAAAAATTACCGTTTATGCCGAAAAAGAGGCTCAGCATATTCCGTGGAAAGCGGTCGGTGCCGAGCTGATCGTCGAGTGTACGGGTTTTTATACCTCCGCGGAAAAAGCGCAAGCTCATCTGACCGCCGGCGCTAAAAAAGTGCTTATCTCCGCGCCCGCTGGCGATATGAAAACCATTGTCTATAACGTTAACGACGACACGCTGGAGGCAAACGATACGATTATTTCCGTGGCCTCCTGCACCACCAACTGCCTGGCGCCGATGGCGAAAGTGCTGAATGACGCCTTTGGTATTAAGGTGGGGACCATGACCACGATTCACGCCTATACCGGTACGCAATCGCTGGTTGACGGCCCCCGCGGCAAAGATCTACGCGCTTCCCGCGCGGCGGCGGAAAATATCATTCCGCATACAACCGGGGCGGCGAAAGCCATCGGGCTGGTTATTCCAGCGCTTAGCGGCAAGCTGAAGGGCCACGCCCAGCGCGTACCGACGAAAACCGGGTCGGTGACTGAGCTGGTGTCGGTGCTGGAGAAAAAGGTCTCCGCTGAAGAAGTCAATCAGGCGATGAAAAACGCGGCGACGAACAACGAATCATTCGGTTACACCGAAGAGGAGATCGTCTCGTCGGACGTGATTGGCAGCCATTTCGGTTCCATTTATGACGCCACGCAGCTGGAGATTGCCGAGGTTGGCGATCTCCAGCTGGTGAAAACCGTCTCCTGGTACGATAACGAGTATGGCTTCGTTACCCAGCTTATCCGCGTGCTGGATAAGTTCGCCAAATAAATCCCGGGGGCGGCGCAACGCGCCTTGCCCGGGCTACAGGTACGTGCGGCATGCGTTTGGGTAGCCCGGGTAAGGCGTCAGCCGCGACCCGGGAGGCGGTCTGCGGGCTGGGTTAGCCCGGACAGATGCGCAGCATCGCCTCCGGGAAGCCCACCGGTTCTCTGCTGACTCAGGCCTGCAGATAGACCACCTGGGTTTGCAGATACTCATTCAGACCATGACGCCCGTCGGCGCCGCCGATGCCCGATTTACGCCATCCGGCATGGAAACCCTGCATCGCTTCGAAATTCTCGCGGTTAATATAGGTTTCACCAAACTTCAACCCTTTGATCGCCTTCATCGCGACGTTCAAATCGCGGGTATAGATTGACGACGTCAGCCCGTAATCGCAGTCGTTGGCCATCGCCAGCGCTTCTTCAAGGGTATCAAACGCCACCACCGGCAGCACCGGGCCGAACGTCTCTTCATGCACGATATCCATCTCCTGGCGCACGTCCAGCAGCAGCGTCGGCGGATAGAAATAGCCCTTACCCGTCACCGCTTTCCCACCCAGGACAACGCGCGCGCCCTGGGCCACCGCTTTCGCCACCTTCTGCTCCACGCGCTCCAGCGCGGCGGCGTTAATCAACGGTCCCATTGCGATATCGTCGCGAGACGCCGGATCGCCAAACTGCACCGCCTTCAGCGCTTCACCCAGACGGTTAACGAAGCGATCGTAAATGCCCTTTTGCACATAGACGCGCTCAACGCAGTTACACACCTGCCCGCTATTAATGACGCGAGAATCCACCACTGCCTTAACCGCCAGCTCAAGATCCGCATCGTCCATCACGATAGCGGGCGCTTTACCGCCCAGCTCCAGACACACTTTGGTGATGTTTTTCGCCGCCGCGGCCATAATCTTCTCGCCCGCGGCGACGCTGCCGGTCATGCTGACCATCGCCACTTTCGGATTGCTCGCCAGCTCCTGGCCCACGGTTTCGCCGCGCCCCAGCACCAGGTTAAAGACCCCTTTCGGCAGGCCGATATCATGGACGATTTGCGCAAAAGCGATGGCGTTATTCGGCGTAAATTCACTCGGTTTAATCACGATGGTATTACCGGTAATGAGCGCCGGCGCCAGCTTGCGGGCAATCAGGAAGAACGGAAAATTCCACGGCAGAATGCCGGTGGTCACGCCCAGCGCGCGCTTGAATACCAGAATATTTTCCCCCGGCCGGTCGCTCTGTACAATTTCACCTTCATAACGGCGCGCCCATTCGGCCATATAATCCAGATAATCGGCGGTAAAGGAGACCTCCACCGCGGCCAGCTGCTGTATTTTTCCGCCCTCGGCGACGATCAGCGCGGCGATCTCCTCGGCCCGCTCGCGGATACCGGCAGCGATTTTGCGCAGCCACCCCGCTCGCTCAATCGCCGGCAGGGCTTCCCAGCCCGGCTGCGCGCGCTCAGCGGCCAGAATCGCGCGCCGGGCATCTTCCGCGCTGCCGTCGGGAATACGCGAAAGCAGCGCTTCCGTCGCCGGATTGATCACATCAATCCATGCATCACCGCGGCCGGGTTCAAACTGGCCGTCAATATACATAGGGTGTTGAACGGGTGCTGTCATGGTCTGCTCCTCAGGATTATTGTTTTTAACAGGTGAACTAGATGTTAAAAATTATCGTCCATCAGGCAAAGGGACAGCATGAGCGCTTGTTTTTGTGAGATATTTCATAAAAACAGAGCAACCCGGGGCGTAAAGAATCACAATTCAATAACAGATGATGCCCGTTTGCGATATCGCTAACGCAAACGGGCAAGATGAGAGTTACCGGCTAATAGGTCCTGCGTTCGAAGGGGAAACGCGGGCTGGCTATCATGGCATGCCGCGCCATCTTCTAAGCCAGCTGACGCGCGCTTAGCGCATCGGAGAGCAGGCGGTCGTCGCGCAGCGTCTGCCACGCCTGAGCGATGTACGGCGGAATATCCACATGAGCGATAAATCCCTTACCCTGGGGGCCGTAGCCCTGCGGGTTATCCGCCAGCCGCGGCAGTTCACCGAGGATCAGCGCCAGATAGCGCCCCACCGGCCACAGACCCGCCTCTTTCCCGCTGAACGTGACGCCGTCACGCCCGTTACACAACACCGGTGAACAGCCCGGCGCGCTGTACCACGTCGGCGCACGCGGGTCGTCTTGCCAGACGCGGGCAAATGTCGCCATCGTTCGCCGCTGCATGGTCGGATCCTGAACCACCACCCCCGTACGGTGCGCAATGCCGTTGTGCTCCAGCATCTGCCGGGTAAAACGCGCGTTCTCGCCGCAGTTGGTGGAGCGGTCTTCCACCACGATTCGTTGGCGCGGAATCGCCCAGAACTGATGGGCAATGTCGGCCAGAATATGCGCCTCGGCGCGATCGTCTACCGGAATGGTGCGATAGCGCGGGTCATTCAGCACCGACTGGTATAAAAACGAGGTGGAGTGGCCGATACCGCCGCTGATCAGCAGAGGAACGGCGTGATGCGCCGCCAGCCGGCAGGCGAAATCAATGGTCGGGATCACCGCATTGCCTGCCAGCACCACCAGCTCTATTTGCGGATCCTGCGGTAAATCATCCTGCGCCAGCCAGGCCCCCAGCTGGTTCGCCGCGGCCAGTACCGCCTCCGGCAGCGATGGAAAATGCTCTGACATGTTCTCTCCTTTTAGCGTTCTTAGCCTGACATTACCGGCCACCATCTTAGACGGTACAGCATACTTTAGGGTAATAAAGTGCGAACAGAACACCCACGCCTGTTAAGCAACAAAGTCAACACATATACATAGCGTTTTATTCACTTTTTGAAGAGGGTCAAGATTCTGATAAATAGAGATAAAGGGTCACAACTACGGCTTTAATGCACAAAGGTGCATATTCATCCATTGATGGCCTTGTTTTCCGTTTTTTTATTCATAAAAAGCCGAACCCCAGCCGCAACGACAGCATATTCTGCATTTTTGCCAAATACCGTCCCATTAAATTGGTGATAACATTCTCGTTACAGAGTTTATAGCTGTACCTTTCCACGGTTAACAAAATAATTATCACTGCGAAACAGGACTCTTATGGAAAAGTTATCTTACGCTTCTGAAAGTAGTACATCTCCATGGACCACCTACCTGCGTCAAATCGATCGCGTTGCGCCCTATCTCGGCGATCTCGCCTACTGGATCGAAACCCTGCGCCATCCGAAACGCGCGCTGATCGTTGATATTCCGGTACAAATGGATGATGGCACTATCCGCCACTTCGAAGGCTACCGCGTCCAGCACAACCTCTCGCGTGGACCGGGTAAAGGCGGCGTGCGCTACCATCCGGATGTCGATTTGAATGAAGTGATGGCGCTTTCAGCCTGGATGACCATCAAGTGTGCGGCAGTCAATATTCCCTACGGCGGCGCCAAGGGCGGTATCCGCGTCGACCCGTTCTCACTATCAGAGGGTGAACTGGAACGTTTGACCCGTCGTTATACCAGCGAGATCGGCATTATCATCGGGCCGCAAAAAGATATTCCGGCGCCGGACGTTGGTACCAACGGTAAAGTGATGGCCTGGATGATGGATACTTACTCCATGAACCACGGCACCACCATCACCGGCGTGGTCACCGGCAAGCCTATTCACCTCGGCGGTTCGCTGGGCCGTGAAAAAGCCACCGGCCGCGGCGTATTCGTCACCGGTCGCGAAGTGGCTCGCCGCAGCGGTATCGAAATCGAGGGTGCCAAAGTCGCGCTGCAGGGTTTTGGTAACGTGGGCAGCGAAGCGGCCCGCCTGTTCGCGGGCGTCGGCGCGCGTATTGTGGTGATTCAGGACCACACCGCCACGCTGTATAACGAGGGCGGCATTGATATGGCCGCGCTGACCGCATGGCAGGCGGAGAACAAGCAAATTGCCGGCTTCCCGGGCGCCCGCGAAATTGACAAAGAAGCGTTCTGGACGACGCCGATGGATATTCTGATCCCGGCGGCGCTGGAAGGTCAGATTACGCGCGAGCGCGCGGAAACCCTCAGCTGCAAACTGGTGCTTGAAGGCGCTAACGGCCCGACCTATCCGGAAGCGGACGACGTGCTGGCCGAGCGCGGCATCGTGGTGGTGCCGGACGTTATTTGTAATGCCGGCGGCGTCACCGTGAGCTACTTCGAATGGGTGCAGGATATGGCCAGCTTCTTCTGGAGCGAAGAAGAGATCAACGCCAAAATGGACCGTATCATGACCGATGCGATCGTTCACGTTTACGAAAAAGCGGTGGAAAAAGCGTGCTCTTTACGTACCGCCGCCTATATCGTGGCCTGTGAGCGGATTCTGATGGCGCGTAAAGATCGCGGTATTTATCCGGGATAATCCCCCTTCTCAGCCCGGTTAATGCCGGGCTGAGATCAGAACTCTCTTCCCCCCTCCCAAAGCATCTTCCACAATAAACGCACATACCGTTAACCTGTTTTTATCAATCAGGCTTGAATTCTCGTTCTGGTCAGGCAAAAATCATTAGAGCTCTAACGATATTGCAGACTGACCTATGGATAACCGACAGCTTAACTTTTCCCATCTTTTATATCTGACCGCCCACCACTGGCGCCTGGCGGTCAACCGTCGGCTCAAGGACCTCGGCATGAGCCAGGCCAGCTGGGTCGCCGTTTCCGCCATCGCGCGTAACGAAAAGCCGCTATCGCAAAGCGAGCTGGCCCAGGAGCTCGGCGTCGAAAGCGCAACCCTCGTACCGCTGCTCAACCGGCTGGTCGATCTCGGTCTGGTCGAGCGGGTGAAAACCGAACGCGACAAGCGTAAACGACTGCTGATCGCTACCGCCAAAGGCCTTGAGGTGTATCAGCAGGTGAAAACGGTGGCCGATGATTTGCGGGAGGAGATCCTTACCGCCATTACCCCCGAAGAGCAGCGGCAGACGCAGCGGGTACTGGAGAAGCTGCTGCGCGAGGTTGAGAAAAAATAATGCCGCGTCGTCACGCTAATCCCTATGTTCCTCACGACTGGGCCCCGCACGAAAAACCGGCGATCCTCGGCTCGCCGTCGACCCCCATTCACAGTACGCCAAAACGTATTGCCTACGGGATCGTCGGGCTGCTGGTCTGCCTGACGGGCGCGCTCGGCAACGCGGTGGTAACCGCCAATCTGCAGCTGTTGCAGGGTACTTTTGCCGCCTGGTCAACCGAGATTGCCTGGCTCCCGGCGGTCTACGTGATGACCAACGTCTCCATCAACCTGCTGCTGGTGAAGTTTCGCCAGCAGTTCGGCCTGCGCGCTTTTACCGAGGGTTTTCTCGTTCTCTACGTGCTGGTGACCTTTTTCCACCTGTTCGTTAACGACCTCAGTTCAGCGCTGATGGTGCGCGCCGCCCACGGCATGGTAGCCGCAGCGCTAAGCTCGCTGGGGATTTATTATCAGGTACAGGCCTGGCCCGCCCGCCATCGGCTCAAAGCGCTGACCATCGGCATCACCGGTTCATCCCTGGCGATCCCGCTGGCGCGCCTGTTCTCAACCGAGCTGCTGCAAATCGACGAGTGGCGCGGGCTGTACTTCTTTGAGCTGGGGCTGGCGCTGGTGTCGCTGGCCTGCGTGATTGCCCTCAAGCTGCCGCCAAGCGATCGTAAAAAGGTGTTTGAGAAGAAAGACTTCATCACCTTCTTCCTGCTGGCGCCGGGGATGGCGCTGGTCACCGCGGTGCTGTCGCTGGGACGGCTGGACTGGTGGTTTGAAGCGCCGTGGATCGGCTGGGCGCTGGCGGGCGCGGTGGTGCTGATTGTCTCCGCGATTGCCTTTGAGCATAACCGCAGCAACCCGCTGCTCAATATCAAATGGCTCTCCAGCGGCAGTATTCTGCGCCTCGGGCTGATTATGCTGCTGATCCGCATCGTGCTGGCGGAGCAGAATACCGGCGTTATCGGCTGGCTGCAGTACGTGGGTTTGCAGAATGAACAGATGACCAACCTGGCATGGTCGATTTTCGCCGGGATCGTCTGCGGCATCGTCGCCAGCTGCCTGACGCTCAACCCGCAGCGCCTCTACTGGCCCACCGCCACGGCGCTGGCGTTGATTATGGTTGCCTCGCTGCTCGACAGCCAGTCGACGATCCTCACGCGACCGGAGCAGCTGATGTTCAGCCAGTTTCTGCTGGGCTTCGGCAGCGCCTTTTTCCTCGCCCCGGCGATGCTGGCGGGGATTGGCGGCGTCATTGCCGACCAGCGCAACCTGGTGAGCTTCTCGGTGCTGTTCGGCATGAGCCAGAATATCGGCGGCCTGCTGGGTTCCGCTATTCTCGGCACCTTTCAGACCTGGCGGGAGAAGTTTCACTCCAGCCAGCTCGCCGACCAGCTCACCACGCTCAATCCGCTGATTACCGAGCGTTTGCAGCAGTACAGTCAGATGTATCAAAGCCAGATTGGCGACAGCACGTTGCTCAACGTTCAGGCCACCACGCTGCTGCAAAACGCCGCCACCCTGCAGGCCAATATTCTCGCTTACAATGATACCTATCTGCTGACGGCGGCGATTTCAGCCGCCACGCTGGTATGGGTTTTCTGGCGCTTAATAAGATTACGTATTACCGCTCGTATCGCGCTGAAGCGCGCGACGGGAAGCAAATAAAAATTTTCACTCTGGAGTTATTATGAGTCAGCAGGATGCGGCCAAACAGCAGGCCAATACCCGAAATAATATTCGCATCGTCTCTATTTTTACCGCCGCCGCCATTGGCATCGTTGGCGTACTGGTTATTCTCTACGCCTGGCAGCTGCCGCCGTTTACCCGAGAAAGCCAGTTTACCGATAACGCCTACGTTCGCGGGCAAACCACGTTTATCAGCCCGCAGGTCAACGGTTATATCACCGAGGTTAAGGTCCAGGATTTTAATCAGGTAAAAGCCGGCGACGTGCTGTTTCAAATCGACGACCGCATCTATAAGCAGCGCGTCCATCAGGCGGAAGCTCAGCTGGCGATGAAAGAGGCGGCGCTGAAGAACAATCAGCAGCAGCGTAAAAGCGCCGAAGCGGTCATCACCCGTAACGAAGCGGCGCTGCAAAACGCCCGCGCGCAGAATCTGAAAACCCAGGCGGATTTAAAACGCGTTCAGGAGCTGACCGCCGACGGCTCGCTATCGATTCGCGAACGCGATTCCGCCCGCGCCAGCGCGGCGCAGGGCACCGCGGATATCGAGCAGGCCAAAGCAACGCTGGAAATGTCGCGCCAGGATTTGCAATCAACCATCGTTAATCGTGACTCGCTGCTCGCCGACGTCGCCAATGCGAAAGCCGCGCTGGAGCTGGCGCAGATAGACCTGCAAAACACCCGTATTATCGCGCCGACGGACGGTCAGCTTGGGCAAATCTCCGTTCGCCTTGGCGCATACGTGACCGCCGGGACGCATTTGACCTCGCTGGTGCCGCCGCAGCACTGGCTGATCGCTAACCTGAAAGAGACCCAGCTGGCCCAGGTGCGCGTCGGACAGCCGGTGACCTTTACCGTGGATGCGCTGAACAGCGAGAAATTCACCGGTACGGTGCAGAGCATCTCCCCGGCGACCGGCGTGGAGTTCAGCGCTATTTCGCCGGATAACGCCACCGGTAACTTTGTCAAAATCGCCCAGCGCATTCCGGTACGCATCGCCGTTGATGAGGGGCAGAAAAACGGCCAGCGCCTGCGGCCGGGCATGTCGGTGCAGGTCACCATCGATACCCGCGCGGAGGAGCAGCAATGATCCGTCCGCTCGCTCTCGCCGTTATGCTTGCGCTGGCCGGCTGCCAGTCCGCCGACGTTCAACGGGCCGCGCCCGGGCTGCAGATCCCCGCCGCCTGGCGGGCGGATGTCGGCCCCTCCAGCCCGGTTGAGGGGGTGTGGTGGCGCAACTTCCACGACAGTACGCTCAATCTCTACGTTGACCAGGCGCTGCGCTACAACAGCGACGTGCTGATAGCCCGCGAACGGGTCAACGAGTACCAGGCGCGGGCTTACGCCGCCGATAGCAGCCTGTTTCCCTCCCTTGACGCCGGATTGACCGGCACCCGCGCGCGGTCCCAGTCGGCCGCTACCGGCCTGCCTGTCCACAGTACGGTGTATAAAGGCGCGCTAACCGCCAGCTACGATGTTGATCTCTGGGGCGCAAACCGCAGCGCCGCCAGCGCGGCGCAAGCCAGCCTGGAGGCGCAAAAGGCGGCTGCCGCAGCGGCGAATCTGACCGTCGCCTCTTCGGTGGCGGCCGGCTATATCACCCTGCTCTCGCTGGATGAACAGCTGCGGGTGACGCAGCAAACGTTAAAATCGCGCGAAGATGCCTTCAACCTGGCGAAGCGCCAGTTTGAGACGGGCTATACCTCACGCCTGGAGCTGATGCAGGCGGACTCCGAACTGCGCTCCACGCGCGCGCAAATTCCGCCGCTGCGCCACCAAATCGCCCAGCAGGAAAATGCGCTCAGCCTTCTGCTCGGCGCCAATCCGGACGCCGTTAAGCGCAACGCGTTCGCGCAGCTGTCGCCGCTATCGCTACCTTCCCAGCTGCCGTCAACCCTGCTCAACCGCCGACCGGATATCGTTCAGGCCCAGCGTCAGCTGGTGGCCGCCGACGCTACCCTGGCGTCATCGCAGGCGCAGCTGCTGCCGTCCATTAACCTTACCGCCACCGGCAGCCTGCAGGATCGCACCCTGCCCGACCTGCTGGATAATCCGCTACGCTTATGGAGCCTCGGCGGCAGCATTCTGGCGCCGCTGCTCAACCGCCAGGCGCTGAATGCCCAGGTGGACGTTTCGATGGCCCAGCGCAATCAGGCGCTGTTTAGCTATGAGAAAACGGTACGCGGCGCGTTTAAAGAGGTGAATGACAGTCTCGATGCCATCGGCCGCTACGGCGAGCAGCTGGCGGAGCTGCAGGCGCAGGAGAAGGTGGCCCAGGAGACGCTGCGCATCGCGCAAAACCGCTATCGCAACGGCTACTCCTCCTATCTGGACGTGCTGGACGCCCAGCGCACGCTGTTTTCCACCCAGCTCAGCGTGGTACAGGTGAAAAACAACCTGCTGCTGGCGCAAGTTGATTTGTACCGGTCGCTGGGAGGCGGCTGGTCTGATTCATCAGGGATGTAATACGGGAAATCTGACATGCAACAACAGTGGTCGGCAGTAGATAATTATCTCGTGACAGCGTTAATCCCCACCGATCCGCTACTCAGCCAGGTTCTGGAGAATAACCAGCGCGCCGGGCTTCCGGCTATCGACGTTGCCGCTAATCAGGGGCAGTTTCTGGCCCTGCTGGTGCGCATGACGGGCGCCAGACGCATCCTCGAGATTGGCACGCTCGGCGGCTACAGCACCATCTGGATGGCCAGAGAATTGCCCGCCGATGGCGAATTACTTACCCTGGAGGCCGACGCGCACCATGCCGCCGTCGCCCGCGAGAACCTGCGCCTGGCGGGCGTGGACGATCGCGTTGCGGTGCTGGAAGGTCCGGCGCTGGCCAGCCTCGAAACGCTGGGAGAGCGCCCGCCGTTCGATCTCATTTTTATCGATGCGGATAAGCCCAATAATCCCCACTATCTGCGCTGGGCGTTACGCTATTCCCGTCCGGGGACAGTGATTGTGGGCGATAACGTGGTGCGCGATGGCGAAGTGACGAATCCGGATAGCGCGGATGAGCGGGTGCAGGGTGTCAGAGCGTTTATCGACATGATGGGCAGCGACCCGCGACTGACGGTCACGGCCCTGCAAACCGTGGGCAGCAAAGGCTGGGATGGGTTCACCCTCGCGTGGGTGAACGCCTGACGCTATCCACCTTCCCCGGCAGCCTGCGCCACCGGGGAAAGCGGCGGCCTAGGCCGTAATCTGCTCCATTGCCTGCAGTACCCGCTTGTCGGAAATCGGATACGGCGTGCCGAGCTGCTGGGCGAACAGGCTGACGCGCAGCTCTTCAATCATCCAGCGGATCTCCTGCACGTCGTCATCCTGACGGCGCTGAGGCGGCAGCTTATTCAGCCACTGCTGCCACGCCTGCTGGATGCTCTCCACTTTAAGCATCTGCGCGCGGTCGCGGTGCGGATCGATGGCCATTTTCTCCAGCCGTTTTTCAATCGCCTGCAGATAGCGCAGCGTGTCTCCAAGGCGGCGGAAGCCGTTACCGGTGACGAAACCGCGATACACCAGCCCGCTCATCTGCGATTTGATATCCGACAGCCCCAGCGCCATGGTCATATCCACGCGCCCTTTCAGGCGTTTGTTGACGTTAAAGACCGCGGTCAGGATCTGTTCGACCTGTTTGGCAATGTCCACTACCGTCTCGTTCAGCTCGGCGCGCACCTTTTCATGCAGCGCGGCAAAGCCCTCTTCGCTCCATACCGGGCCGCCCGCTTCGTCAATCAGCTTATCCACGCCGCAGGCGATGCAGTCATCGATCAGATCCAGCACTTTACCGTAGGGGTTGAAATAGAGCCCCAGCTTGGCTTTATTCGGCAGCTTCTCATGCAGATATTTAATCGGCGATGGGATATTCAACAGCAGCAGGCGGCGCAGGCCGCGCCACATCTCCTGCTGCTGCTCCAGCGGATTATCAAACAGCTTGATGGCCACGCTGTCGCGTTCGTCCACCAGCGCCGGCCAGGCCTTAACTTTATAGTTGCCGCGCTTCTGCTCGTAGCTCTCCGGCAGGCGGCCAAAGCTCCAGATATGCAGCCCGCTCTGCTCTATACCGTCATCGGCGACTGCGGACAGCGTCTCCTGTACCTTGCCTTTCAGGGCATCTTTCAGATCCTGCAGCGAGCGCCCTTCCTGTAGCTTCTTATTTTTGTCGTCCACCACCCGGAAAGTGATTTTCAGGTGATCGGGCACCTGATCCCACTGCCAGGCCTCGCGGTCAATAGTCACGCCGGTCATCCGCCGCAGTTCGCGCTCAAGGGAATCCAGCAGCGGCAGCTCCAGCGGCGTCGCGCGGCCGAGAAACGCGTCCGCGTAGTTTGGCGCCGGGACAAAATTGCGGCGCACCGGCTTCGGCAGCGATTTAATCAGGGCGATAATCAGCTCCCGGCGCAGACCGGGGATCTGCCACTCAAACCCGGCCTCTTCCACCTGGTTGAGCAGCGGCAGCGGAATATGCACCGTCACGCCGTCGGCGTCGGCGCCCGGCTCGAACTGATAGGTCAGACGCAGCTTGAGGTTGCCCTGATGCCAGAAGTTCGGATAGTCGAGCTTGCTGACCTGCTCCGCGCCTTCCTTAATCAGCATGCTCTTTTCAAAGTTGAGCAGATCCGGCGTCTCGCGGCTGGCCTGCTTCCACCATTTATCAAAGTGGCGCGCGGAGATGACGTCATGGCTGATGCGCTGGTCGTAGAACTCAAACAGCGTTTCGTCATCGACGAGAATGTCGCGACGGCGTGATTTATGCTCCAGCTCTTCAATTTCGTTGCGCAGCTTCAGGTTTTCGCGGAAGAAAGCGTGGCGAGTCTGCCAGTCGCCCTCCACCAGCGCGTGGCGGATAAACAGTTCGCGGCACAGCGCCGGGTCAATCTGGCTGTAGTTGACCTTGCGGGCAGCGACAATCGGCAGGCCGTAAACGGTCACCTTCTCCGTCGCCATCACCGCGCCCTGCCCGCGCTCCCAGTGGGGTTCGCTGTACGAGCGTTTGATCAGATGCTGCGCCACCGGCTCGACCCACTCCGGCTCAATGCGCGCGGCGATGCGCCCCCACAGGCGGCTGGTTTCCACCAGTTCGGCGACCATCGTCCATTTCGGCGGCTTTTTAAACAGCCCCGATCCGGGGAAGATGGAGAAGCGGGCGTTGCGCGCGCCGGTAAACTCCTGCTTGTCGGCGTCTTTCATACCGATGTGCGACAGCAGACCGGTCAGCAGCGCGGTATGAATTTCGCGATACTCCGCCGGCTCGCTATTGACCGGCAGGCCGAGCTCTTTGACCACCTGACGCAGCTGGGTGTAGATATCCTGCCACTCGCGCACGCGCAGGTAGTTGAGAAAATCAACCCGACACTGGCGGCGGAACTGGTTCGAGGAGAGCGCTTTTTGCTGCTCGCCCAGGTAGTTCCACAGGTTGACGAACGCCAGAAAGTCGGACTCTTTGTCGTGGAAGCGGCGGTGTTTCTCGTCGGACGCCTGCTGCTTGTCCATTGGCCGCTCGCGCGGATCCTGAATAGAGAGCGCCGAGGTGATAATCATCGCCTCGCGCACGCAGCCGTGTTTTTGCGCTTCCAGTACCATGCGCGCCAGACGCGGGTCCACCGGTAGCTGGCTCAGCTGGCGGCCCATCGGCGTCAGCTTATAGGCGGTCTGCTGTTCGTCAGTAGTAATCGCTCCCAGCTCTTCCAGCAGGCGCACGCCGTCCTGAATATTGCGTTTGTCCGGCGCTTCAACGAACGGGAACGCGGCAATATCGCCGAGCCCGAGCGCGGTCATTTGCAGAATAACCGACGCCAGGTTGGTGCGCAGAATCTCCGGGTCGGTAAACTCCGGACGCGACAGGAAGTCGTCTTCAGAATAAAGACGAATACAGATCCCTTCGGAGACGCGGCCGCAGCGGCCCTTACGCTGGTTAGCCGACGCCTGGGAAACCGGCTCAATCGGCAGGCGCTGTACTTTAGTCCGGAAGCTGTAGCGGCTGATACGCGCGGTGCCTGGATCGATAACGTACTTGATGCCCGGCACGGTCAGCGAAGTTTCCGCGACGTTGGTGGCCAGCACGATCCGCCGCCCGCTGTGGGCCTGGAACACGCGATTCTGTTCGCTGTTGGACAGTCGCGCATACAGCGGCAGTACTTCGGTATGGCGCAGATTCAGCTTATTGAGCGCATCGGCGGTATCGCGAATTTCGCGCTCGCCGCTCATAAAAATGAGGATATCGCCGGGGCTTTCACGCCCGAGCTCATCAACGGCGTCGAAAATCGCCTGCAGCTGATCGCGCTCGGTGTCGTCGGCGTCTTCAACGATGGGTCGATAGCGCACTTCTACCGGGTAGGTGCGCCCGGACACTTCGATAATCGGCGCGTTGTTAAAGTGGCGCGAGAAGCGTTCCGGATCGATGGTCGCCGAGGTGATAATAATTTTCAGATCCGGGCGACGGGGCAGCAGTTCCCGCAAATAACCCAGCAGGAAGTCGATATTGAGGCTGCGTTCGTGCGCTTCATCGATGATGATGGTGTCATACTGCATCAGCAGCCGGTCCTGCTGGATTTCCGCCAGCAGAATACCGTCGGTCATCAGCTTAACCATGGTGTTATCGCTGACGTGGTCGCTAAAGCGAACTTTATAGCCGATGCAGCCGCCCGGCTCCGTTTGCAGCTCTTCGGCGATGCGGTTGGCGACGGTACGCGCGGCCAGGCGACGCGGCTGCGTATGGCCAATTAAGCCTTTAACGCCGCGCCCCAGCTCCATACAAATTTTTGGCAGCTGGGTGGTTTTCCCCGACCCGGTTTCCCCCGCCACAATCACCACCTGGTGATCGCGAACGGCTTCGAGAATCTCCTGTTTTTTCTGGCTAACCGGCAGGTTTTCCGGATAAGCGATCGCCGGCCGCGCGGCTTCGCGCAGCAGGACTCTCCCTGCCGCCTGTTCAATTTCTTGCGCCATCTCCTGAAGAATGGCCTGTTGGGCATCAGGATTTTTAACCTTCTTCACGCCGTGCAGGCGACGGGAGAAGCGCGACTTATCGCGCAGCATCAGGCCATCAAGCCGTTCAAAGAGCGATGAGAAGGTTATTTTTTGTTGTTCTGTCATAGCGTTATCGGGCAGCGCACTGCCGGGAAAAATCTCTTTTGAAGTATTGCGTTAGAGTACCACATCCGCGCATTTCGTGCCTTGTTCAAAAAAACTGAATACAGAGTTCGATTTATTGCGCTTTCTCTGTGGCATGATTGTGAATAGAGTGTCAACAAGCACCAGGGCATCGGCCCGTCAATCACATTAAAAAAGGAAACACCCATGAGCAAAGTATTAGTTCTGAAATCCAGTATTCTGGCAGGGTACTCGCAATCTGGTCAGCTGTCCGACTATTTTGTTGAACAATGGCGTGAAAAGCACGCGGAAGACGTTATCACCGTGCGCGACCTGGCTGCAAACCCAATTCCGGTACTGGACGGCGAGCTGGTTGGCGCTCTGCGTCCGAGCGACGCGCCGCTGACGCCGCGTCAGCAGGAAGCGCTGGCGCTTTCTGACGAACTGATCGCTGAACTGCAGGCGAACGATGTGATTGTTATCGCGGCGCCGATGTACAACTTCAACATCCCGACCCAGCTGAAAAACTACTTCGACCTGGTGGCGCGCGCTGGCGTGACCTTCCGCTACACCGAGAAAGGGCCGGAAGGTCTGGTGAAAGGTAAACGTGCGGTTGTCGTCACCAGCCGCGGGGGTATCCATAAAGATACCCCGACCGATCTGGTGACCCCTTACCTCTCCACCTTCCTCGGCTTTATCGGCATTACCGATGTGAACTTCGTGTTTGCTGAAGGCATCGCCTACGGCCCGGAAGTCGCAGCGAAAGCGCAGTCTGATGCGAAAGCCGCTATCGACAGCGTTGTAGCCGCATAAGAGTTGACTCCTCCCGCTTCCCGGCGGGAGGAGAGTTTCACTTTTTCTCGTAGCGCAAATACCCCACCACGCCACCGCCGCCATCTTTCGGATGATTCACGCCGTCGTTGACCTCCACGCAGGGAAAATCGAAGGGCGACACGCCGTCAATGCAGGCCACATTCACGCCGTACTGCTGCGGGTTTGAACGCCGCTGATGAAAAGTGTAAATCCCGCATACCGAGCAGAAAAAGTGCACGGCTTGACCGGTATTAAAACGATACTCCGTGAGCTTATCCCGTCCGCGCACCACCTCTATTCCTGAAAGCGGCGCGGAGACCGCAACCGCCCCACGCATCCGGCAATATGAACAGTTACAGCGGCGAACGGTGTTGAAGCCATCGCTAAGCTCAACGGTAAACGCCACCGCGCCGCAGTGGCACTGAGCGGATAATTTCTCTGCCATGATTTTCCCCTCAGGATGATGATTTCGGCCGCAAATTCTCGTCAAAGATCAGCCGCTTTCTGTCCGGCTCTGCTTCTTTGAGCGGTTCCACCTGATGCAGCGTCTGTTTGCAGCGCTCCACCAGCACCTGATACTCCCGCGTCCCCTGCTTCTTCCAGGCCAGCTCCTGTTCACTTAATGTACGAATGGCTTTTGCCGGACTGCCGACAATCAGATGGTTGGCGGGCATTTCAGCGTTGGCTTTCACAAAGGCCGAAGCGCCGACGATGCTGTTTTCCCCAATCCTGGCCCCGTCAATAATCACCGCGCTCATCCCCACCAGCGCGTTGCGGCCGATGGTGCAGCCGTGCAGAATCGCGCCGTGGCCGATATGTCCCTCTTCTTCCACCACCGTGTCCTGGCCGGGAAAGCCGTGCATCACGCAGTTATCCTGGATGTTAGCGCCATCTTTCACCACGATACGGCCAAAATCGCCGCGCAGGCTGGCGTTAGGGCCGACGTAGACCCCTTTGCCGAGGATCACGTCGCCAATCAGCACGGCGGTGGGATGAACATAGCTTTCGTCCGGTACAACCGGCGTCATACCGTCAATCTGATAAATGGGCATGGTGCCTCCTTATACGCCCGACAGCCCGCCGAAGCGCTGGAAATAGAGCGGCCCCGGCGCGGGAAGTTCCCCCACCGAGCTTTCGCCCTTCTCGCCGACAAACGCCAGCGCGCCGGGCGCAACGCGTTGATAAATATTGATGCACAGCTGGCGCGCGGTTTGTCCGGCCCAGTGCGCGGGGAGCAGTTCTTCGGGCAGCAGCGGATCTTTCAGCACCACCCGGCGATAGAAGTGAATCAGCAGGAGCTGAATTTGAAAGCAGCGTTCAGGCGTCAGCTCCGCGGGCTCGCAGTCGCGAAGCAGCGGCAGCAGCGGTCGAAACAGGGAGATAAACGCGTCATACATCGCGTTCTGCTCGGTGAGATGCCAACACTCTTCAACGCGAGCGCGCAGCGCCGCCCGGGAGAGCGCCAGCGGGGAATGCGCTTCGAAGCAGATAACATTCTCCGCTACGCCCGCTTCGTGCAGCAGAGATTGCACGTCCGCCAGCTTCTGCGATGGCGAAGCCAGCAGACTCGGCGCCAGCGCGCCAAATCCCTGCCACAGCAGCTGTTTTTTGACTTCCGCCAGAGTGCTCTTCTCCAGCCCTTCCGACAGCAGCAGCAGCCAGGTACCGTCCCACTCCGGGGCGCTGGCGCGATAGATTTTATGCTCCGCCCGGCGGGTCAGGCGCAGGCCTTTGTCGCTGAGGCGGTAGAAGCTGCGGCGGCCAATGCGCACCACATCGAGCCACTCTTCTTTATTCAGGCGGAACAGCGCGGTACGCACGAATCGTTCGCCGAATCCGAGCCCTTCCAGCAGCGCCGCCACGCTGCCGAGCCAGACCTCTCCGCCGCGCTGGAGCAAGGCGTCGCCGTATAAAGAAGCAATAAGCGAGGTCCCGCTAATGGGCATCGCGGCGACGGCCTGTTGAATAAAGGTGTCGAGTTTACTCATCTGATTCATTCTGTTGTGATTTTTGTCCTTTTTGAATCATAGCACAGGAAATCCCGGAGGCGGTGCTGCGCACCTGTCCGGGCTACCGCCCCGCAGACGACGGTGAATACGTAGCCCGGCTAAGCGCAGCGCGAGCCGGGAAGAAGCTGAGCTGATATATCAGCCCCGGCACACTCTCCGGGTCGCGGCGTAAACGCCTTACCCGGGCTACCGGCTCGCAGACGACGGTGAATTCGTAGCCCGGCTAAGCGCAGCGCGACCCGGGAAGAGGCCGAGCTGATACATCAGCCCCGGCACACTCCCCGGGTCGCGGCGTAAACGCCTTACCCGGGCTACCCGCCCGCAGACAACGGTGAATTCGTAGCCCGGCTAAGCGCAGCGCGAGCCGGGAAGAAGCAGAGCTGATACATCAACCCCGGCACACTCCCCGGGTCGCGGTGTAAACGCCTTACCCGGGCTACCCGCCCGCAGACAACGGTGAATTCGTAGCCCGGCTAAGCGCAGCGCGAGCCGGGAAGAAGCAGAGCTGATACATCAACCCCGGCACACTCCCCGGGTCGCGGCGTAAACGCCTTACCCGGGCTACCAGCCCGCAGACGACGGTGAACACGTAGCCCGGCTAAGCGCAGCGCGAGCCGGGAAGAAGCTGAGCTGATACATCAGCCCCGGCACACTCCCCGGGTCGCGGCGTAAACGCCTTACCCGGGCTACCGGCCCGCAGACGGCGGTGAATTCGTAGCCCGGCTAAGCGCAGCGCGAGCCGGGAAGAGGCAGAGCTGATACATCAACCCCGGCACACTCCCCGGGTCGCGGCGTAAACGCCTTACCCGGGCTACCGGCTCGCAGACGACGGTGAATTCGTAGCCCGGCTAAGCGCAGCGCGAGCCGGGAAGAGGCCGAGCTGATACATCAACCCCGGCACACTCCCCGGGTCGCGGCGTAAACGCCTTACCCGGGCTACCGGCCCCGCAGACAACGGTGAATTCGTAGCCCGGCTAAGCGCAGCGCGAGCCGGGAAGAAGCAGAGCTGATACATCAACCCCGGCACACTCCCCGGGTCGCGGTGTAAACGCCTTACCCGGGCTACCACTTTCCAGGCCAAGGGAGTTGCGGCATCGGGTAGCCCGGACAGGCGCAATGCGCCGCTTCCGGGAGAATGCGTTATCCGTTAGCGGCCACCTTGCGCAGATCGAACACGCGGCAGGCCTTACCCTCGGAGCGCGGAATGCTGCCGCAGTTAACAATGCTGATATCGGTCGAAATCCCCACCATCGACTTGATCCGGTGGCGCAGCTGGTGGCAAATCTGACAGCGCTGCTCGTGGTTCAGCGCCAGACCGCTCTCTTTTAGCTCCACGCGCACCGAAAGTGAATCAAGATGACCCCGGCGGTTAACTTCCAGCTGATAGTGCGGCGCCAGATGTTCGAACTTGAGGATCTCCTCTTCCAGCTGCGACGGGAAGACGTTCACGCCGCGGATAATCAGCATATCGTCGCTGCGCCCGCTGATGCGATCCATCCGGCGCATGGTGCGGGCGGTGCCCGGCAGCAGGCGCGTCAGGTCGCGGGTGCGGTAGCGGATCACCGGCAGCGCTTCTTTAGTCAGGGTGGTGAACAGCAGCTCGCCGTGTTCGCCGTCCGCCAGCGGCGTGCCGGTGTCCGGATTCACTACTTCAGGGTAAAAGTGATCCTCCCAGATCGTCGGACCGTCGGCGGTTTCCAGACACTCCATCGCCACCCCCGGCCCCATCACCTCCGACAGACCGTAGATATCCAGCGCCGAAATACCCAGACGACGCTCGATTTCCGCCCGCATCGCATGGGTCCACGGCTCCGCGCCGAACACGCCCACCCGCAGGGAGCAGCCGCTGGCGTCGCCGCCCATCTGGCGCTCCAGCTCTTCAATCAGGTTCAGACAGTAGGACGGCGTCACCATAATCATATCCGGCTTGAAATCGCGGATCAGCTGCGCCTGTTTTTCAGTCTGCCCGCCGGACATGGGAATGACCGTCGCGCCTAAACGTTCCGCACCGTAGTGGGCGCCCAGCCCGCCGGTAAACAGACCATAGCCGTAGGCGACATGAATTTTGTCTTTTGCCGTCCCGCCCGCCGCGCGCAGGGAGCGGGCGACAATATTGGCCCAGTTATCAATATCGTTTTGCGTATAGCCCACCACCGTCGGCTTGCCGGTGGTGCCCGAAGACGCGTGGATACGCACCACCTGCTCCATCGGCACCGCAAAGGTATCAAAGGGGTAGTTGTCGCGCAGATCCTGCTTGGTGGTGCAGGGAAACTTGCTCAGATCGCTCAGTTCGTGAAAATCGTCAGGATGAATGCCCGCCGCGTCAAATTTACGGCTATACATCGGCACGTTCTCATACGCATGCTTAAGGGTCCACTTCAGACGCTGGGTTTGCAGGGCCTGTAGCTCGTCGCGCGATGCGGTTTCAATCGGGTCTAATTGAGTTATCGTTGTCATTTTGTAGGGTACTCGCAGGTAGATTCGCTCACACTCGCTCAAGGATCATGGCAATGCCCTGACCCACGCCAATACACATCGTACACAGCGCATAGCGCCCGCCGCGGCGCTGCAGCTCCAGGCTGGCGCTTAATGCCAGCCGGGCGCCGCTCATTCCCAACGGATGGCCTAAGGCGATGGCGCCGCCGTTGGGGTTAACATGCGGGGCATCATCCTCCAGCCCCAGCTGTCTGAGCACGCCCAACGCCTGGGCGGCGAAGGCTTCATTCAGCTCAATCAGATCCATATCGTTTATACTCAGCCCGGCGCGCTCCAGCACTTTACGTACCGCCGGTACCGGTCCAAGCCCCATCAGCTTCGGCTCGACGCCCGCCGTCGCCATCGCCACAATACGCGCCCGCGGCGTCAGCCCCTGGACGATGGCCTGCTGCGAGCTGGCGATAATCAGCGCCGCGGCGCCGTCGTTGACGCCGGAGGCATTTCCCGCGGTCACTACGCCGCCCTGACGGAACGGCGTTTTTAGCCGCGAAAGCTGTTCAATGGTGGTATCCGCCCGCGGATGCTCGTCGTCGCGCACTACGTGTACCGCTCCTTTCCTGTCGACAACGTTTACCGGTACGATCTCCTGCGCCAGAATGCCGTCGCGCTGGGCCTGAGCCGTACGCTGCTGGCTGCGGAAAGCGAAAGCGTCCTGATCGGCGCGGCTGATATTTAACAATTCAGCTACATTCTCCGCCGTTTCCGGCATGCTGTCAGTGCCAAATCGCTGCTGCATGAGCGGGTTCACAAAACGCCAGCCGATGGTGGTATCAAACAGCTCGGCCTGGCGCTGCCAGGGGGCGCTGGCTTTGGCCATCACAAACGGCGCCCGCGACATGGACTCGACGCCGCCGGCGATCATCAGATCCGCCTCTCCGGCTTTGATGGCGCGTGCGGCGAAGCCGATAGCGTCGAGACCGGAGCCGCACAGACGGTTAATGGTGGTACCGGGTACGGTGTGCGGATAGCCCGCCAGCAGCGTCGCCATATGGGCCACGTTGCGGTTGTCTTCGCCGGCCTGATTGGCGCAGCCGAGAATCACATCATCGATCGATGCCGGATCGAACTTCGGGTTACGGCTCAGCAGTTCGCGCAGCGGGATGGCGGCGAGGTCGTCGGCGCGCACGCTGGCCAGCGCCCCGCCGTAGCGGCCAATCGGCGTGCGGATCCCGTCACAAATAAAGGCGTCGCGCATCAGACTTCTCCTGTGATTGTGCCGCCGATGCGGTGCGATTTACCGCGGAACAGAGCGACAACTTTTTGCTGTTGGTTAACAATTTCTATGTCATAGACCCCGGTCAGCTTGCCCTGATGCTTAACTCTCGCCGTCGCGGTCAGCAGCTCGCCGACAAAGGCCGGACGCAGAAAATCGATGCTCGCCGCCGACGCGACCGCCGCCAGCCCCTGGCTGTTGCAGGCGTAGGCGAAGGCGGTATCGGCGAGCGAAAACAGCTGTCCGCCGTGGCAGGTATGGTGGCCGTTGAGCATGTTCGGGGCGATCGCCATGGTCATCTGCGCGTAGCCCTGGTCCATCGCGATAATTTCAATTCCCAGCGCTTTCGCACAGTTATCGTTCTCGTACATCGCGCGGGCGTTGTGCCAGGCTTCATTGCTCATGATGTCTCTCCATCAGCGCCTTCTGGCGCAGCAGGGAACAGGGGCGATAGCGCTCTTCGCCGTAGTGCTGCTGCAGGTTTTCCAGCAGCCGCAGCACCCGGCCCCAGCCTAGTGATTCACCCCACGCCAGCGGGCCGTGCGGGTAGTTGACGCCCAGACGCATGGCGGTATCGATATCCTCCGCGCTGGCAACGCCCTTCTGCAGCGCGTCCAGCGCTTCGTTAACCAGCATCGCCACCGTCCGCCACACTAGCAGGCCGGGATAGTCGGCGATCTGCAGCACCTTTTTGCCCTGCTGCTGAAAATAGAAAGTCGCTTTATCGATCGCCGCCTGAGAGGTGGTTTCCGCGCTGGCCAGCACCACCGTATCGCCTGCGCTATGGTCGTAGACCACCACCGGGCGGCCGTGCTGAAGGCTTAACGCCAGGGCGGTTTCACCGGTCGTTTCCAGCAGCAGCACCTCGTCCAGCTCGGTGACAACGTCACGTTTTATACGCTTTGCTGCCCGTTCTGCCGATACGGCGGCCAGCTCCAGCTCAGGCTGTGCCTCAGCAGGCCAGCAGTAGACCCCCTGCCCGCTCTTTTTACCCAGCCGCCCGGCCAGCGCCAGCTCCTGCTGCAGCAGCGACGGCAGATAGCGGCGGTCCTGCCAGAAGGCGTTAAATACCGAACAGGTCACCGCAAAGTTGACGTCCTGGCCAATCAGGTCGGTCAGCGCCAGCGGCCCCATGGGAAAACCGCCGCCGTCGCGCAGGGCGGCGTCAATCGCCTCCGGCGCGGCGACCTGCTCCTCCAGCGCTCGCCACGCTTCGGCATAAAAAGGCCGCGCCACGCGGTTGACGATAAAGCCGGGCGTTGAGCGGCAGCGAACCGGCTGTTTTCCCCAGTCGCTGACCCGCAGGCAGAGCTGTTCAACGACTTCCGCCGAGGTGGCCAGGCCGCTGACCACTTCCACCAGCTTCATTACCGGGGCCGGGTTAAAGAAGTGCAGCCCGGCGACCCGCTCCGGGTGTTTTATTCCCGCGGCGATGGCGGTGATCGATATCGACGACGTGTTGCTGACCAGCAGCGTCGACGGGGAGCAGATTTCGGCCAGCTGTCTGAACAGCGCTTTTTTCACGTCCAGGCGCTCGGAGGCGGCTTCAATAACCAACTCCGCACGGGCTAAAGCGCTCAGATCCTCAGCCGGAGACAGACGCGTCAGAAGCGCCCCGGCCTGTTCCGCCGCCAGCTTGCCGCGGCTGACGCGGGAGGCCAGCCGCTGGCGAATCCCGTCGATGGCGCGAACCACCGCCTCAGGGGCGATGTCGTAAATCAGTACCGGATGCCCGGCGGCGGCGGCCACTTCGGCAATGCCGGCGCCCATGGTGCCGCTGCCTATCACCGCGACGGTAGGTAACGTTGTGCTCATCGGCTATTTCCCGCTGAAGTGAGGTGGACGCTTCGCCAGAAAAGCGCTGACGCCTTCGCGATAGTCGGCGCTGCGTCCGGCCAGGCGCTGGTAGTCGCGCTCCAGATCAAGCTGCTGGTCCAGGGTCTGGGTTTCCGCCAGCCGCAGCGCGTTTTTAATCAGCCCGAGGCCATAGGTCGGCTGGGCGGCCAGGTGCCGGGCCAGCGCCAGGCCGGTGTCTTTCAGCTCGGCATCGTCCACCACCTGCCAGATCATCCCCCACTGCGCCGCCTGCTCCGCGCTCAGGCTATCGCCCAGCAGCGCCAGCCCCATCGCCCGCGCGCGCCCCGCCACGCGCGGCAGAAACCAGCTGCCGCCGCAGTCCGGCACCAGACCAAGCTTGCTGAACGCCATGACGAACTTCGCTGAACGCGCCGCCAGCACGATATCGCATCCCATCGCCAGCGTAGCCCCCGCGCCCGCCGCGACGCCGTTCACCGCGCAAATCACCGGTTTCGGCAGCGCCGCCAGACGGCGCACCAGGGGGTTGTAGAAACGCTCGACCGATAAACCGAGATCCGGCGCCGGCCCGCTGGGGTCAACGTTGCGGTCATTTAAATCCTGCCCGGCGCAAAAGCCGCGCCCGGCGCCGGTCAGCAGTAAACAGCGCACGCTGTCGTCGCGTTCGGCCTGTTTCAGGCACGTCGCCAGCTGCAGGTGCATCAGGTCGTTAAAACTGTTCAGACGGTCCGGGCGATTAAGGGTAATCGTCATCACGCCCTGTTCCACTTCGCTGAGAATGAAAGCTTCCACGATTAGCGTCCTTTAAATTCCGCAGTACGTTTATGTAAAAAGGCGTCGATGCCTTCGCGGCGATCTTCGGTCGCGCTCAGCAAAGTAAACAGCTGGCGCTCCTGCTGAAGCCCGGCCTGCAGGCTCACCTCCTGCGACAACCGCAAAGCCTGCTTAGCCGCGCGCAGCGCCAGCGGCGAGTGGCGAGCCACGGTTGCCGCCAAAGCGAGTGCATATTCATCGGTGAGCGCTGGCGGATAAACCTCGCATACCAGCCCCGCCCGCTGCGCCTGATGGGCATCAATGCTTTCGCCGCTCAAGACCATCCGGCTGGCCAGCGCCTTACCGACGGAGCGGATCAGGCGCTGGGTCCCGCCCGCGCCCGGCATAATGCCGAGGGTGATTTCCGGCAGGCCGAAGCGGGCGTTATCGCCAGCGACGATCAGATCGCAGAGCAGCGCCAGCTCGCATCCGGCGCCGAGGGCATAGCCGTTAACCGAAGCGATCAGCGGTTTACTGAAGGCGTCGATACGCGCCCACAGCCGCGGGCGAATATCATCGAGCGTGGCGGGCAGATCTTTTTCCGCCATTTCGTTCAGGTCAGCCCCTGCGGCAAAGAAGCGTTCGTTACCGCTGATGACGCAGACGCCGACCGACGGGTCCAGCGCCGCCGCGTCGAGCACGTCGGCGATCTGCGTCAGCAGCGCGTTATTCAAAGCGTTGCGCGCCTGCGGGCGATTTAGCGTCAGCTGCAGTACGCGCGCGTGACGAGCAATGAACAGTTCGCTCATGCCATCCCCCGCGCGTCAAAGTCGACAACCACATCGTCGCTGGTGGGCAGCGCCTGACAGCTCAGCACGTAGCCCGCCGCCAGTTCGTCGGCTTCAAGGCTGTAGTTAGCGGCCATCGCCACCTCGCCGCGCAGCACTTTGCATTTACAGGTGGCGCAGACGCCCCCCTTGCAGGCAAACGGCAGGTCCGCCCCCTGGCGCAGCGCGGCGTCAAGAATGCTGTCATCCTCCGCGCTCAAGGCAATGGTTCGGTCGCGGCCGTCCTGACGAATCGTGACCGCGCGGCCCTCCGCCTGTACGCCGGTAGCCCGCCTGGCGCGGCTGTCCGGGGTATTAAAACGTTCCAGATGAATCGCGTCCTCCGGTACGCCCAGCTCGCGCAGGGCGATCTCCGCTTCATCCATCATCGCCGCCGGGCCGCAGATAAAGGCGTACTCGAAGCGGCTGAAGTCCAGCAGATGGGCGGCCAGTTCGCGCAGCTTGTCGCCGTTGATGCGCCCCTGCAGCAGATCGCTGTCCATCGACTCCTGGCTGAACAGGTGCACCACCTGCAGACGCTGCGGATAGCGGTCTTTCAGGTCGGCCAGCGCCTGACGGAACATCATGCTGTGGCTGCTGCGGTTGCCGTAAACCAGCGTGAAGCGGCTGTCGACTTCGGTGGCGAGGGTGGCGTCGATAATCGCCATCATCGGCGTAATGCCGGAGCCGGCGGCAATCGCCAGGTAGTCAGCGCAACGCCCGGCCTGCGGCTGGTAGCCGAAGTGGCCCTGCGGCACCATCACGTCCAGCGCCATGCCTTGCTGAATGTCGCTCTGGGCATAGCGCGAGAAGCGCCCGCCGTCGATGGCCTTCACCGCCACGCTGATTTCACCCGGCGAGCGGCTGCGGCAAATGGAGTAGCAGCGCCTGAGCTCTTCCCCGCCAAGGCGCGCTTTCAGGGTCAGATGCTGGCCCGGACGGAAGGCGTATGCATTACGCAGCGCGTCGGGAATGGCAAAGGTGATGGTGACCGCATCGCGGGTTTCCGGCTCCACTTTCGCCACGGTAAGCGAATGAAATGTCGTCATCGCAACCTCAAATACATTTAAAGTAATCAAAGGGTTCCCGGCAGCTGTCGCAGCGATACAGCGCTTTGCAGGCCGTGGAACCGAATTCGCTAATCAGCGAGGTGTGGCGGCTGCCGCAGCGCGGGCAGACCACGTCCTCCGGCATGTGGGCATGGCAGGCATGGCCCTGCGGCGGACTGATGCCGTACTGGCGCAGGCGTTCACGCGCGTCCGGCCCCATCCAGTCGGTGGTCCACGGCGGGTCAAGCTGCAGCACGATATGCACCGGCGCGTAGCCGTTTTCCGTCATTGCCGCGCGGATTTCTCCCAGCAGATGTTCGGTGGCCGGGCAGCCCGAATAGGTTGGCGTGAAGCCAATCACCCAGCCATCGCCGCGGCGCTCCACGCTCCGCACCAGGCCAAGGTCGGTAATGGTCAGCACCGGCACTTCCGGATCGGCAATGGCGCCTAACAGATCCCAGACGGCGTGGACCTCCGGGGGCGCGATATCAACCAGACGTTGCATAATCCCCTCCTGCTACCACTGCTGGCCGGGATAGGCGCGCTGTAAATACTGCATCTCCGCCAGCAGCGGCCCGAGATGTTCGCTGTGCAGCCCCTGCTTACCGCCGCTGCGGAAAGCCGCTTCTTGCGGGATCTGCAAACCGGCGTCGATCAGCGCCGTGTGCACCGCGTTCTGCCATTCGGCCTGCAGTTCGCGCGGGTCGACGGCGATGCCCTGCGCACTCAGCTCAATTTCCAGCTCATCGGCCTGGAACAGCTCGCCGGTAAAGCGCCACAGGTTATCCACCGCGCTCTGCATTCTCTGGGCGGAAAACGCCGTGCCGTTGCCCAGACGCTCCAGCCAGCCGCGGCTAAAGCGCTGGTGGTAGCGCACCTCTTTCAGCGCCCTGGCGGCGATGGCGGCAAGCTGCGCATCGCGACTGCCGACCAGGCGGCCGAACAGCGCCACGTGCCAGACATCGATGAAAAACTGCCGAGCGAGGGTGTCGGCGAAGTTGCCGTTTGGCTGCTCCGCCAGCAGTAAATTGCAAAACTGGCGCTCGTCGCGGCCAAAGGCCAGGGTATCTTCATCGCCGCTGCCGGTCAGTTCGGCGGCGTAGCTGAGGAAATGGCGCGCCTGCCCCAGCAGGTCGAGGCCGATATTGGCCAGCGCCAGATCGATCTCCAGCTCCGGCGCGTGGCCGCACCACTCGCCCAGACGCTGGGCCAGCACCAGGCCGTTATCGCCGAGGCGCAGGGCATAAGCGGCAACGGGGTTATCGTTTTTCATCGTGGCCTCACATATGTTCCATGCCGTCGGGCACGGTGTAGAAGGTGGGATGACGATAGACTTTGCTCTCCGCCGGGTCGAAAAATGCGCCGCGCTCTTCAGGCTGCGAGGCAACGATTTCGCTGGCCTTCACCACCCAAATCGAGCAGCCCTCACTGCGGCGGGTATAGGCATCGCGGGCGTTTTCCAGCGCCATCTGGTCATCGGCGGCGTGCAGGCTGCCGACGTGGCGGTGCGACAGTCCCTGTTTGCTGCGAACGAACACTTCATATAACGGCCAGTAGTTTTTGCTCATCTTCATTCTCCTTACGCGGCGTCGCGAGCCTGCTGTTTTTGCGCATGCGCCAGCGCGGCTTCCCGCACCCACGCGCCCTCTTCCCATGCCTTGCGTTTAGCGCCCAGGCGTTCGTGGTTGCAGATCCCGCGTCCGGCAATCACTTCGTTAAATTCCTGCCAGTCGATGGCGCCAAAGCGGTAGTGGCCGCTGGTTTCATCCAGCCGCAAATCCGGGTCGGGTACGGTCATGCCGAGGATTTCCACCTGCGGAATGGTGTTATCGATAAAGCGCTGGCGCAGTTCGTCGTTCGAATGGAGCTTGATTTTCCACGCCATGCTGCGGGCGCTGTTTGGCGAGTTATCGTCGCCCGGGCCGAACATCATCAGCGCCGGCCACCAGAAACGGTTGATGGCGTCCTGCAGCATCTGCCGCTGCGCGTCGCTGCCCTGCGCCAGCGCCATGCAGGCTTCAAACCCCTGGCGCTGGTGAAAGCTCTCCTCTTTGCAGATCTTGACCATTGCCCGGGCGTAGGGTCCGTAGGAGGTGCGGCACAGCGCCACCTGATTGACGATGGCCGCGCCGTCCACCAGCCAGCCAATCACGCCGATATCCGCCCAGCTCAGGGTCGGGTAGTTAAAAATGGAGGAGTACTTCATCTTGCCGTCGAGCATCTTCTGATACAGGTCTTCGCGGGCGCAGCCGAGGGTTTCCGCCGCGCTGTAGAGGTACAGACCGTGCCCGGCTTCATCCTGTACTTTCGCCAGCAGAATCGCTTTGCGCCTAAGGGTCGGCGCGCGAGTGATCCAGTTGCCTTCCGGCAGCATGCCGACGATTTCCGAGTGCGCGTGCTGACCAATCTGGCGGATCAGCGTTTTGCGGTAGGCTTCCGGCATCCAGTCCTGCGGTTCGATGGCCGTCTCCTGCGCGATGCGCTGGTCAAAGCGTTGTTCTTCTGTCACGTCATCACCTTTATGATTCCAATAAATTCGATTAAAAATAATTTTCGAATCACTTTGTTTTATAAAAGTTACATTCAGGTTAAATAAAACCACAAATTTTGTTTGTTCTTTTTGTGATAGCGACCGCAAAAGCTTTTGTAAAAACCCTTATTAACAAGATATTAAGTGCATAACGCAGATCATCACCGATCACAATGTTAATAAATTATTAAATGCGAGCTTGATTTTTATGATTCACCAAAGAACTATTTATAGATATTTCACGTAACACATCTGGAGATGAACCATGCAGCAGTTAGCCAGCTACTTGTCCGGCGCGTGGCAGACCGGCCGGGGCCACGCGCGTACCATCCATCACGCCATCAGCGGCGAAGCGCTATGGGAAGTCACCAGCGCGGGTCTGGATATGGCGCAGGCGCGACGCTTCGCGATTGAGCGCGGCGGCAAAGCGCTGGGGGCGATGACCTTTATTGAGCGCAGCGCGATGCTGAAGGCGCTCGCCAGATATTTGCTGGAGCAGAAGGCAGAGCTGTACGCGATCTCCGCCGAAACCGGCGCCACCCGCGCCGATAGCTGGGTAGATATCGAAGGGGGCATTGGCACCCTTTTCGCCTACGCCGGTCTCGGCAGCCGCGAGCTGCCGGACGATACCCTGTGGCCGGAAGATGAGCTGATTCCGCTGTCAAAACAGGGAGGCTTCGCCGCCCGCCACGTGCTCACGTCAAAATCCGGCGTAGCGGTACATATCAACGCCTTTAACTTCCCCTGCTGGGGCATGCTGGAAAAGCTGGCGCCCACCTGGCTTGCCGGTATGCCGGCCATCGTCAAACCGGCTACCGCTACCGCGCAGCTGACGCAGGCGATGGTCAAAATGATTGTTGATAGCGGGCTGGTGCCGGAGGGGGCAATCAGCCTGATCTGCGGCGGCGCGGGCGATCTGCTCGACCATCTCGATAGCCAGGACGTGGTCACCTTTACCGGCTCGGCCCGTACCGGACAGCAGCTGCGGGTGCATCCCAACCTGGTCACGAAGTCCATCCCCTTCACCATGGAAGCGGATTCGCTGAACTGCTGCGTACTCGGTGACGACGTCACGCCGGCGCAGCCGGAGTTCGCGCTATTTATTCGCGAAGTGGTACGAGAGATGACGGCGAAGGCCGGGCAAAAGTGCACCGCCATCCGGCGTATTATCGTGCCGCAGGCGCAGGTGAAAGCGGTGAGCGACGCGCTGATTGCGCGCCTGCAAAAAGTGGTGGTCGGCGACCCGGCGCAGGAAGGCGTGAAGATGGGCGCGCTGGTGAACCACGAACAGCGTCAGGACGTGCAGGATAACGTCAACCGTCTGGTGGCCGCTGGATGTGACGTGCTGCTGGGGGGCCAGGCCGATTTCAGCGCCGCAGGCGCCTTCTTCCCGCCAACGCTGCTGTACTGCCCGCAGCCGGACGAGACCCCGGCGGTACACGCTATTGAAGCGTTTGGTCCCGTCGCCACTCTGATGCCGTATCAGAACGTTGAGCACGCCATGACCCTGGCGCGGGCCGGCGAAGGTAGCCTGGCCGGAACCCTGGTGACCGCCAGCGGCGAACTGGCGCGGGCGTTTATTCTCGGCGCCGCCCGCGCCCACGGGCGTATTCAGATACTGAACGAAGAATCTTCCGCAGAATCAACCGGCCACGGCTCCCCGCTGCCGCAGCTGGTACACGGCGGCCCGGGGCGCGCCGGCGGCGGCGAAGAGCTGGGCGGCCTGCGGGCGGTGAAGCACTATATGCAGCGCACCGCGGTTCAGGGCAGCCCGACGATGCTCGCCGCCATTGGCCAGCAGTGGGTGCGCGGCGCGCAGGTAGTGGAAGACCGCATTCACCCTTTCCGTAAATATTTCGAGGAGATCCAGCCGGGCGACAGCCTGCTGACGCCGCGCCGCACCCTGACCGAGGCGGATATCGTCAACTTCGCCTGTCTGAGCGGCGATCACTTTTACGCTCATATGGATAAGATTGCCGCCGCGGAGTCGATTTTCGGCGAGCGCGTGGTGCACGGCTATTTCCTGATTTCCGCCGCTGCCGGGCTATTTGTTGACGCCGGGGTCGGCCCGGTGATCGCCAACTACGGAATGGAAAATCTGCGCTTTATCGAGCCGGTGAAGCCGGGGGATACCATCCAGGTACGCCTGACCTGCAAACGCAAAACGGTGAAACGCCAGCGCAGCGCGGAGGAGAAAGCGACCGGCGTCGTCGAGTGGGCGGTAGAGATTTTTAACCAGCACCAGCAGGCGGTCGCGCTCTACTCCATCCTGACCCTGGTGGCCCGCCAGCAGGGGGATTTTGCGGAGTAAATATTAGAAATTCGCCCATCTTTATCGCCATCTTCATGCCTCTGCGGAGGCATTTTTTGTAACTGGCAAAACTGACAAACAACCTGGCAAAAGCAGGCAAACGCCCCGGCGCTGACCGCTGTTAGGTTAACGATACACAAGCCGACATTCGCAGCGGCACTGCACAACACAACAATAAGGTGAGGTCTCAATGGCGATTCTTTCTCCCCGCAAAACGGCTCTGGCGTTGGCTGTCGCTCTGTCTTGCGCCTGGCAAAGCCCGGCGTTCGCCCACGGCGGCGAAGCCCATATGGTCCCGATGGACAAAACCCTGCAGGATTTTGGCGCGGACGTTCAGTGGGATGACTACGCGCAGATGTTTACCCTGATTAAAGACGGCGCTTACGTAAAGGTAAAACCGGGGGCGAAAACGGCCATCGTCAATGGTAAAACCCTGGAGCTGCAGGTGCCGGTAGTGATGAAAGACGGCAAAGCGTGGGTTTCTGACACCTTTATCAACGACGTGTTTCAGTCCGGTCTTGACCAGACCTTCCAGGTGGAAAAACGCCCGCATCCGCTGAACTCGCTGTCAGCGGCGGAAATCAGCGCAGCGGTCGCTATCGTTAAAGCCGCGGCGGATTTCAAACCCAATACCCGATTCACCGAGATCTCCCTGCGCGAGCCGGATAAAAAAGCGGTGTGGGATTTTGCCCTCAACGGTACGCCGGTCAACGCCCCGCGCGCTGCCGACGTGATCATGCTCGACGGCAAGCACGTTATTGAGGCGGTGGTGGATTTACAGAATAAAAAGGTGCTTTCATGGACGCCGATTAAAGACGCCCACGGCATGGTGCTGCTGGATGATTTCGCCAGCGTGCAGAACATCATCAACGCCAGCAGCGAATTTGCCGAAGTGTTAAAAAAACACGGCATCGACGACCCGAGCAAGGTGATTACCACCCCGCTAACCGTCGGCTACTTCGACGGCAAAGATGGCCTCAAGCAGGACGCGCGGCTGCTGAAAGTGGTCAGCTATCTTGACGTTGGCGACGGTAACTACTGGGCGCACCCGATTGAAAACCTGGTAGCGGTGGTCGACCTTGAGCAGAAGAAGATCATCAAAATCGAAGAGGGGCCGACGATCCCGGTGCCGATGGCGGCCCGCCCCTATGATGGTCGCGACCGCGTTGCGCCAAAGATTAAACCGCTGGATATCATTGAGCCAGAGGGCAAAAACTACACCATTACCGGCGATATGATCCACTGGCAAAACTGGGATTTCCACCTGCGCATGAACTCCCGCGTTGGGCCGATTCTCTCCACCGTGACATATAACGATAACGGCAAGAAACGTCAGGTGATGTATGAAGGTTCGCTGGGCGGGATGATCGTGCCCTACGGCGACCCGGACGTGGGCTGGTATTTTAAAGCCTATCTGGACTCCGGCGACTACGGCATGGGCACCCTGACCTCGCCTATCGTGCGCGGCAAGGACGCGCCGTCCAACGCGGTCCTGCTGGATGAAACCATCGCCGACTATACCGGCACGCCCACGACCATCCCGCGCGCAATCGCCATCTTCGAACGCTACGCCGGGCCGGAGTATAAGCATCAGGAGATGGGCAAGCCAAACGTCAGTACCGAGCGCCGCGAGCTGGTGGTGCGCTGGATCAGCACCGTCGGCAACTACGACTATATTTTTGACTGGGTATTCCACGAAAACGGCACCATCGGCATTGATGCCGGGGCGACCGGCATCGAAGCGGTGAAAGGCGTGCAGGCGAAGACCATGCATGACCCGAGCGCCAAAGAGGACACCCGCTACGGCACGCTGATTGACCATAATATTGTCGGCACCACCCACCAGCATATTTATAACTTCCGCCTCGATCTTGACGTTGACGGCGAGAACAACACGCTGGTGGCCATGGACCCGGAAGTGAAGCCGAATACCGCCGGCGGTCCGCGTACCAGCACCATGCAGATCAATCAGTACACGATTGATAGCGAGCAGAAAGCGGCGCAGAAATTTGACCCGGGCACCATCCGTCTGCTGAGCAATATCACGAAAGAAAACCGGATGGGTAACCCGGTGTCGTATCAGATTATCCCCTACGCGGGCGGCACGCATCCGGTCGCCACCGGGGCAAAATTTGCCCCTGATGAGTGGATTTATCATCGTCTGAGCTTTATGGATAAGCAGCTGTGGGTCACCCGCTATCATCCCACCGAGCGCTTCCCGGAAGGCAAGTACCCTAACCGTTCGATTCACGACACCGGCCTCGGCCAGTACGCGAAAGATGACGAGTCGCTGGACAACCATGATGACGTGGTGTGGATCACCACCGGCACCACCCACGTGGCTCGCGCCGAGGAGTGGCCGATTATGCCGACCGAGTGGGCGCACGCGCTGCTGAAACCGTGGAACTTCTTTGACGAGACGCCGACGCTGGGCGAGAAGAAGGAGTAAGGTGGCTTAGACGCTAAACGGCGATACAACCAGGGTCTGGGGCTATCGCCGTTCTCAGCTTATTCAGGAAAATGCCCTGTCGCTCCGCTCTCCTGCACCATAATCAGCCCGGCAGCTTTAATGCGGGGGTTAATTAGCCCGGACGGCTAAGGGCCGGGAGCAAACGGTGGCAGCCGTAAACGATATTGAGCGAGTTCGCCGCAAACGCCGCATTTCATCGCCAGGCTTTATCAATGCTCAAACCGTTAAATGTGTTAAGTGAAGTCCCTATTGTTCATCTACGAACTTATCTGCTTCAGGAGAATAATGCTGACAAACGCATGCCAGCTTATGCCCGTCAGGATCGCGCAGATAGGCAACATAAAAGTCGGGGCCGTATGCGGTTCGTGTACCTGGCTCGCCTTCATTCTCCCCTCCCGCAAGGAGGCCTGCTGCATGAAACCGCCTGACAAGGTCAGCGCTGTCTGCACGGAATGCGAACATTGTCCCGTTTCCCGCCGTTGCGGGATGCTGGTCAAAAGGAGGACAAATACAGAAGTTGAACACCTCATGTGGATTATTTTCATCTCCCCACATTGCCCAGCTTTCTGTCCAGGCTGGCAGTCGTGAGTAGCCAAGAACTTTAAAAATAGCCTCATAAAAGTCCACGGAGCGCTGAAAGTCATTTGTACCTATAGTGATATAAGCCAGCATCTTAGTGCATCCTCTTTGCCCTTTTTTGAACAGACATGATATCTCTCTGAGTCGCGATGAACTATTTCCCCGGATGCGCCTGTTGCCGCTTTGAAACCTGAGCACCGACGGTTACGGCATACCATGTCCTGTTAATCTCTTCGACTATAAGAAAAATAGCCGGGAAGACATTATCCCGGGGGTTGACACTGTCTCTCCAGCCAGCGACCGACTTCAGGCCATATTTTTTCCGCACATCGGGTGCGGAAAAAGCCCATGTGGCCGACGGCCGGAATACCATAATCCGCGTGCCGGATCTCGCGGCGTTCAATTTTTGCGTTTTCCACCGGCGCCAGCAGGCGCGTAATCGCTGCAGAATTAGCCCAGGGATCGTCATCAAAACCGAGTACCAGAAGGGGTAACGTGACTTCGCTTGCCCGTCGGCGCGCATCCCAGGCGCGATCGTCATAAAAATAGTCGGGCATGGCACTCCAGCGCCCCCATTGCAGCATGACGGGCGCGGGTAAATCTTCCCCCAGCCCGAGGCGTCTGGCAGGCATATAGCCAAAGGTACGACACAGAACCGGCGCCAGAATACGTAATACAAACCAGACTCTGAGCTTTTCCTGCGTTTGTTTAATTGTGCGGGTGACGCCAGCGTGCGAAGCAACAAGAACCGCCGCATGCAGCGACCGGGTGGCCGTCGAAAGCAGAATAGCGTGCCCGCCAACGCTGTGCCCTACCGCCATCAGCAGAAGATTGGGGAAACGCAGCTTTGCCCAGGCGGTAACGCAGCCGACATCCTGCTCGATCCAGTCGGACATAGAGACATGACAGTGTTGTAGCGTGCCTGACCTGGAATGACCTATCCCCCGATAGTCGTAGGTCAGAACATTGAATCCCATTGCGTAAAGGTACTCAGCGAAGTCCTTGTAAAACGCCTGTGATACCGCGGTGGCAGGATGGAGGATCACCAGCGCTTTAGCATCGCTTCTCTCCCATACTGTGGCAGCCAGAACATCCCCCTGATTTACAGGGATTGTTATCAGGTTCATAAAAGATATCCGCCTATGTGGTCATACCAGTTAAATAATCTTAACTGTAGCCGCCACGGGCAAATCTGGCGATGTTTTTATTCCTCTATTAACGTCCTCTTCTCACGCTGCACAGGCTCAGCGGTCTTTTCCCCCAACCACCAGCGCCAGAAGCGGTTGGTACTGATAAGCCACTCAATCTCTTGCTTTTTTCGACCTGTCGATCATGCTCATCTCGTGCAGATTAAGCGCAGCGGTTCGAATACGGGACAGGCAGATGCCCCTCGAGCGCTCATGACGCCCCTTTAATAACAGGAGATCACCATGCTTGAACTTCGCCCTAATTGTGAATGCTGTGATAACGATCTGCCGCCAGAATCAACAAGCGCGTACATCTGTTCATTCGAATGCACCTTTTGCGTTGACTGCGTGACTCAGCAGCTGCAAGGCCATTGCCCGAACTGTGGGGGAGAGCTGGTGCGCCGCCCAATACGCCCCGAATCAGCCCTCCTTTGGCATCCCGCCTCCAGCCTGCGCCGATATAAACAATAAGCCGGTTTGTCGCTTATCGCTGACGATCCGGTTCGCCGCATGCCCGCTCATCCTCGTTTACGTAGCGCGTTAAGTAGCGCCTGCGTTGCGCCGGAAGACGTTCCGGATGACGAACAGACCAGCCGAAACTCACGGTGTATGGCAGGCGTCACTGGCACCACGCACAGATTGCGCAACGCCTCTGGCAGGGCTGATTCAGGCACAATGGCGACGCCCATCCCTTCCGCGACCAGCTTACAGGCGCTAATCCAGTCGCGTACCGTCACGCGTATATCAACAAGTTGCAGACCCGCCTTTTCCATCAGGCTTTTGCCATTAACGGCGCATCCGCCTGTCGCCAGAATAAAGGGCTGGTCTGCCAGCGCCTTTAGCGTTATGCCACACGTCCTGGCACGGTGTGCCAGCCGATGAGTGGCTGGCAGTACCGCTACCTTGTCTCGGTACGATCAATGCAGCCCAGGCCCTGTAATGTCGCATGGACAGCTTCATCAAGAGGAGTGTGAGGCTCGGCACCTAAAAAATTCACCAGTTTCGTATTGTCCAGGCGAACCGGCTGGCGCCACAGGTACCGCATCTCCAGAAGTTCGCGTAAGGTTGCGTTGAAAGGTGCTGCCAGGTACATCAACCACCACGGAAATGATTGTATTTTGGCCATGCCGCCATAGCGTGCCGCAGTGCGTTGAATCGCGCTGACCATTTCGCTGCCGTCGGCATCCCAGTGACCTTGCATATGAAAACGTGCAAAGGGCTCAAGCTCCTCGCGTCGTGCCAGCAGCGCAGCTATCGTTTCCGCGACATCAGGTAAGTAAGCCCACTGGTGACCGGTTGCAAACGAAGCTGGATTGGTAATGACGCCAGGCAGCTTGCCGGGCTTAATCAGACCTTGAGAAAACCAGTTATTACCGGCGCGCGGACCAAAAAAATCCCCCGCGCGGACGATCAATACCCGTCCGCCACGCTGCGAATAGGCCGCCAGTTCTTTCTCCATTTGTACCCTGATAGCTCCCTTCCTGGTGACCGGCGTCTGCTGAGCGTCTTCCCGTAATAGCGGAAAAGCGTCAGGACCATAGTTGTAAACGGTCCCGGGAAGCACGATCAAGGCGCCGGTTCGTTCTGCTGCGCCAATCGTGTTGCGCAGCATAGGCAGCACCAGATGCTTCCAGTTTCTGTAGCCGGGCGGATTGACGGCGTGAACGATCGCGCTACAGTCTGCTGCCGCAGCGGCGACCTGCTCCGGGTCGAGAGCGTCACCCCCTACCCACTGGATGTCACCACGTCGTTCACTGCCATGAAGTCCTCGTTTTAGTGCACGAACGTCCCATTTGTTCTGAATAAGCCGGCGCGCCGTTTCACCACCGATTCCGCCGGTTGCGCCAAGTATCAGGACCTTGCCTCGGGTTTCCATATTGTCTGCCTCTTTGCTGATTTGACCTTGACAGCGTACGTACAGGCAGAGCTAAATTGAATTGCATATCTTTATAGGGCAGCTATACAAATTTGTATGAATACATCTATCCCATGGGAGTGGTACCGAACATTTCTGGCTGTGCTCAGGGAAGGCTCGCTTTCCGGCGCATCACGCAGGCTTTCGATTACGCAGCCTACGGCGGGACGGCATATCGCTGCGCTCGAGTCCGCTCTGGGCCAGGTGTTGTTCACGCGGTCGCAGACGGGCTTGCTGGCGACTGAAACGGCGCTGGCGCTGAGGGTGCATGCCGAAGCGATGGAGAGCACCGCGAATACGCTAGCGCGCACAGCCTCCAACTTTAGTCATAACAGCACGTCCATTCATGGCGTCGTCCGCGTCTCCGCGAGTGACGTTATCGGCGTTGAAGTTCTGCCGCCGCTTATTGCCAGGCTCAGGGAGTCTCACCCACAAATAACGATTGAATTAGTTCTGTCGAACCGGGTTCAGGATTTACTGCACAGGGAAGCCGATATTGCTGTACGCATGACGACGCCAGTACAGGAACAGCTTATTGCGCGTCGCGTTGGCCGCATTGAACTCGGTCTCCACGCATCGACGTCCTATCTTGCACGACATGGCACGCCTGAAAATAGCAAAGATCTGCTGAAACATGCGCTGATTGGCTTTGATCAGGATACGCCTTTCATCCGTAAGGCCCTGGAAAAATTCCCTCAGCTAAGCCGGAATGCATTTTCCATGCGCACCGACAGCGACGTGGCTCAGCTGAATCTTATTCGCGCCGGGGCCGGCATTGGCATATGCCAGGTGCAGTTGGCCAATGGCTCTGTTCCACTGCGGAGGTTACTGCCGAATTTCTTTTCTTTCTATCTTGATACCTGGATCGTCATGCACGAAGACCTGCGCAATAGTCTGTGCTGCAAATTGGTTTTCGATGTCCTGGCAAAGGGATTAGAGGAATATATCGGCCAGAGACAGGCACAGTGAATCGCCATGGAAAAATGCTCCCTTTAAGGTGCCTGTATACTCCGCACGTTTTCTCCGGAGGAGTCCCCTCCTCGAACATGCCGGCTGCTCCGTTTCGATGCAGAAACCGCGATGACCATGGTTCTGCATGAGCGCAACACACGATCCTGCGCATTATCGTTATCTGTCTTTATGCTCACAGCCTTAACGCTATAGCTAAACGGGCATTGGTGGAGTTTGGTAGACAGCGTTGTGCCTGGAGCGGAAAGCAGGTCCAATTAATACAATCAGCGCAATGCTTTTGAGAAACATACGGCTTCTGTCCTACCGACATAGGGGCCGTAATTTTCAATACGAATATATCCATTTTTCTCGTAGAAATTTACTGCCCGATGGTTGATGTGTCGGGTTTCCAGTCTGAGTTCGCTATAACCCATATCTTTTGCAGATGTTTCCAGAAAAGTGAGTAAAGCTCCCCCAACTCCTGGCACGCTTCGGTCTGAAAACATTCTTTTAAGCTCGGCTATATTTTGCGTTATCGGCCGAATAGCGCCGCATCCTATTGCTTCGCCATGAGTATTCTTTGCCAATACCCACAAGGCTTTGTCATCATTCATTGCTTCAACGGTGAAATTGCTTTTGCCACTATCCCCCGTAATAGCGGCAAGTTCAGCTGATAGCATTTCGATTAAGCGATGGGATTCTGAAGAAAATGGATCGGATTTCTCTACAGTTATCATGGTCGTATCCTATAAATGAGAGTAACCAGCATAAAGTATCCTGTCCCAAAAAGCATGAACCGAAACTGATGCTGGAAGAGTATCCTTTCCCAAACTATCCCGGGGATGTTATGTCTGCTATTAGCTCATAGCGGAGATTCGGTACTATTTTTCCAGTCCAGTTTGTGCGAGACCTACCTCAGCAGGCAACCCCATCCCGTCGACGTCACACCATCAGCGAGCGAGACGAGAGCGTCGCTGCGGTGGCAGAAACTCCCCCTCCCCCGTCTGTTCTGTTGACTTATTCTGTAAAAAGATTACTTTTCAGGACATGAAGAAGATACTTATTATTGTCCCGGATGGCGGCATGCTGTTTGAATCCGCCGGTATTGCCGACATTCTGATGCAGGCCAACCGTCTGCACCCGGAAGGCGCCGGGGAGCTCTGCTACCAGGTCCAGCTAGCGACCACCCAGCCGCATCAGGTGATCCATGGTCAGTCCGGTTTAAATCTGCTGGCCGATCATCGCCTGCATGAGATAGACCCTCGCGAGCCGCTCGATACCATCATGATTACCGGCAGAGGTCAAAACCCGCAGGAAGGGGTTGCGGTGGTTGACTGGCTGCGCCTTGCGGCTCCCCATGCCCGCCGCATTGCTTCCATTTGCGGCGGAGCCCTGCTGCTGGCGCAAACCGGGCTGCTGGACGGCAGGCGAGCCACTACCCACTGGAAGCTACTGGATACCCTGCAGGCGGAATTTCCTCAGGTACGCGTCGAAGGCGGTCCGCTCTATATTCAGGACGAACACATCTGGACCTCTGGCGGGGTCAGTTCCGGCTTCGATCTCACCCTGGCGCTGGTTGAAGAGGACTACGGCTTCAGCCTGGCGCGCGATATTGCCCAGGATTTCGTCATGTACCTGCGTCGTCCCGGCGGCCAGCTGCAGTTTAGCCGCTACAACCTTCAGCAGACCAGCACCCTGGGCCCTATTAACGATCTGCTGGCGTGGTTGCTCGCAAACCTCACCGCCGATCTCAGCGTGGATAAACTGGCGGAAAGGGTCGCCATGAGTCCAAGGAATTTCACCCGCGTATTTACCCGGGAAACCGGTGCTTCGCCGGCGCGCTACGTCGCCGAAGCCCGTCTGGCCGCCGCGCGGCAGCGTCTGGAGCAAACTAACGAGACCCTGGATCGTATCGCCGAACAAACGGGATTTGGCAGCAGCATTAACCTGCGACGGCTGTTTGAAAAACAGCTTCACCTCACACCCGGGGAATATCGCCAGCGATTTCACTGTCGCAAAATGGCGTAAAGTGATCCTTTTTTGTCATTTACGCCAAAGCCTGCCCGGCCTACTCTGACGCCAGAGACAATGGATAAGGAGTTAATCATGGTAAAGGTCGGTATTAACGGTTTTGGCCGTATCGGACGCAACGTACTACGCGCTGCACTGGGTCATCCGGATATTCAGATTGTGGCGATCAACGATTTGACGGACAGCAAAACGCTGGCGCATCTGCTGAAATACGACTCGCTGCTCGGTAAGCTCGACGCCGACGTCACCGCCGGTGAAGGGCAGCTTGTGGTTGACGGTAAACCCATAACCGTATTCAGCGAACGCGACCCGGCCAATATCCCGTGGCATCAGCATGAAGTCGATATCGTCATTGAAGCCACCGGGTTCTTCACCGATCGCGACAAGGCGGCGGTGCATATCTACAGCGGTGGCGCAAAGCGCGTGATTATCTCCGCCCCCGGCAAAAACGATGATTTAACCATCGTGATGGGCGTTAACGATGGCCTCTACTCCCCGGATAAACACTTCGTGGTCAGCAACGGTAGCTGCACCACCAACGGTCTGGCGCCTGCCGCGCAGGTTCTGCACCAGCATTTCGGTATTAAGCACGGTTTGATGAACACCACCCACGCCTACACCAACAGCCAGGCCCTGCACGATCAGCCGGAAAAAGATCTGCGCGGCGCTCGCGCCGCCGCTCTGTCGATAGTGCCTTACTCCAGCGGCGCAGCGAAGGCGCTGGGCAAAGTTATTCCTGAGCTGGATGGCCGCTTAACGGGATACTCGCTGCGCGTCCCGGTACCGGTGGTGTCTATTGTCGACCTGACCGTGACGCTGGCGCGAGAGGTGACGGCCGAAGAGGTGAACAATGCCTTTCGTGAAGCCGCCGCGGCGGGGCCGCTAAAAGGGATCCTCGGCTATAGCGATGAACCGCTCGTCTCCAGCGACTACCAGGGTGACCCGCGCTCGTCGATTATCGACGGTCTGTCAACGCTGGTGATTGGCGGCAATATGGTTAAAATTCTGGCGTGGTACGACAATGAATGGGGCTTCTCTAACCGCCTCGTTGACCTGGCGCTGATGATGGCAAGGCGTGAGCGTTAATTCACTGCGGGTGTTATTGCTAGTTGACATCACTCTGTCGCGGAGAGCTTCCCTGGTGACGCGCAGCAGGCTCCTCTGAGCGCCTGATAAAAAGCATAAATGCCCTCGACGGGCATTTATGCTTTAGCGGTAATGTGCGAGGGTCAGTATTTTCTTAACCACGATTCCTGCGGGGCCGGAAAATAGTCAGTGCACAAATAGCGCGATTAAAATAATGATAGGAATTGGCACACCCAGAAAGAAAAGCAATATTGAACGCATAGGTTCCTCCCGTATAATGAGTATTAGACGTTATAAATCACGCTGACGGCCGCCATAGGTGGCACAGAGACTGGCAACAAAAGCGCCAATTAACAGAGAAATAAATGACCACAGAGTGACGTAGCTGGTGGTTTTTCTGGCGGCGTCTGCGGCCTGCTGCGCTTTATCTTTTGCCTCTTTCAAATTAGCCTGGGCTTTATCATAAACCGCCTGCACCCGCTGCTCGGCCTCTTGCTGACTGATGCCGGTATTCTGAGAAACCAACTGCGCCACATAGGTCAGATCATCCTTGGGAAGCGCGCCAGAATAAATACTGTTAGCAAAAATGCCCGTCACCTCGGCTAATTGAGCGGGTGACTCCGCCTTTGGCGGCGCCGGCTGATTCATGGCCATAACATCATTGCCTGATGCGTTGCTGTTACCTGCCGGAGTGGAGCCGCTAGCCCTGAACAGCGAGCGGGTAAAATATTCCATCGATGACTTCGATAACATCGATGATCCCTCCCCCGCGTTATTCACGGCGGTTGCCGTCGCGCCCCCGGCAACGGAACCAATGACTTTTGCGCTGCCGCCGATGAGTGAACTGATGGTGGTGGTTAAAAGAACGGCTGATACCAGCAGCGCCACCGCCCATGTCAGAAAGCCATGCGCCGTATCGCGGAAATAGATTTCATTGGTATGCGTATCAACCCATTTAGTCCGAAGCCGTCCGGCCAGATATCCCCCCATTCCTGACGCCACAATTTGGGTAAACGTCAGCCAGGCGATGGCGGCAATACCGACGGTACCCGCCGCAAGACCTTGGTTTTCCCAGGGAGAGATTGAAGTGAGGCCTAATCCGGCGCCAAGCATGAGCAGCATAAGCGCCAGCGAGGCGGCAGCGGCGGCGCCTGCAAATATCGCCCCCCATGAAACCGCGCTCGCGCTGTTTACAGCAGCCGCAGGCAAGTGCCTGGCTGCTTCCTGACTGCTTATATTGGTAGAGTCGTAGATATTCGTCATTTACGTTGTCCTTTGAAATAACTCAATTAGCCCGGTGTCGTTTTACACAAACGTCCAGAGCAGGAATTTACCTGCCAGACCCAGGGCAATATCGAGCGGGATAATTATCGTCAGCAGCTATCACCCGCTGCTTAAATTTTGGGCATTCGACACAAAGCCAATTATCTAAATTAATACGAACGAGCATTGTATGAATTTAATCAACAATTTGATTTTAGTAGATGATTTTATTTTAACCATTTTTTATCGCCAAAAATATTGCCGCGCAGCTGTAACTACTTGTTAGCAATGAATTTCCAGGCGCAGGGGGTTGTGTGGCGGAAATATGTACTACGGATACAGATTGGCCAGCTCAGATAGAATTATCTTATTTTTGTAGTGGTAATTAACTGAATAGCCTTGTTTATTAAAAGTGGCGTTAGTTTTTTATTTGCATTATCTGCTATTTCATATACCCGCCGGCAACGTAAATAATCACCCGCTGCTGATGTCGCAGCAGATGAACAGATTGAGAGGGGCACGGGGAAGCGGTCACTCCCACCTCATGGCGATCGCGATGGCTCCCCCGGCATCCCTGCTTCGTGCCCGTTCCGCCCCGGACTCATTGGCCCCTTTGATTAATTAGCGGGCAGACAACGCAAAGCGCTGCTCAAGTACATGCGCAATTTCATCGTCTTCCAGCCGCTGCTTTTCTACCCGATCCGCGGTAATGCTCTTGAGCGTATTGCCCAGCAGAATAAAGCGCCCCTCGGGCTGATGCTGTATAACCAGCAGCTTTTGTACAAAGACCGCGTCGGGGTGCGTGGAGTTAAGGAAATTGGCCGGAGCAAAATCAATCCATTCCTGAGGTGACAGGTCAAAACCATATTGATTGGCCCAGCTTCCCTCAACTTTTGCCTGCAGCAGATAGTCGCCGTGCGCATCGCGGCTAAGCCGGAACGTATCGAAATCCTGGATAATGTCCGTATCAAGTTCATCCAGGGCCAGCGGCGCGCGAATACCGTAGCTCCCAAAGCCAAGGTCGCAAAGCCACTGACGGCCCTCGACTTCCGCGACGACCGCCATATGGGTTTTAGGCCGGCGCGCGGGATAGAACATGGGCCGCGCCGCGACAAACCGCCAGGCAATGCCCAGCGCTTCCAGCGCCATGGTAAACAGCCCGTTGAGTTCATAACAGTAGCCGCCCCGTCTCTGCCGTAAGAGCTTGTTGGCAATATCATCGGGCTCCATCGACACGATTTTACCTGCCTGTACGTCCAGATTTTCGAAGGGGATGGCAAAGAGCTGGTGACGCATGAGCGCGTGTAGCGTTGCGGTATCCGCTGCCGCAGGCCCGCTATAGCCTATGCGGCGGAAGTAAAGTGAAAGGTCAAAACTGTCGCTGTGCATATGATTTCCCCGGCTGGTTGGTGTGGAACACACTATAGATGGCGCCCCGCTTCGCCTGTATAGTCAGATTTATCAAAAAGCAGACTATACAGATGACGATGTCCGAAATATCCCCGCCGACGCCCCGCTACCGCCGTATAGCCGATATGCTGCGGCTGACGCTTGCTTCAGGCGTTTTACGGGCTGGCGATCGCATTATCTCCGCGCGTAAACTGGCCGAACGCGAACAGGTCAGCCTCCCCACGGCCCTGGAAGCACTGCGTTATCTTGAGGCGGAGGGTCTGATTATCGCGCGACCGCGTTCAGGCTATTTTGTCCGCCAGCCAGCCGCCTCCGGAAACGAACAGCGCGCTGCCTCTTTGCCCGGGCCGGTGCCGGTGACTATGTCCGCCATTGCCCGGTCGCTGTTCGGTAGCGCTGAAGCGCGTCTGGTGCCGCTTGGCGCCGCGCTACCCGATCCCGCCTGGCTTCCCGTGGATGCACTACAGCGGGCGCTGCACACCGCCGGTCGTCGGCTTGATGCGCGCGGGCAGAGCTACAGCCTGCCCCCGGGAAGAGCGGACCTGCGCAGAAAGATTGCCGCACGCGCTGCGCAGTGGGGCGCTCTTTTTGGCGCGGATGACCTTATCATTACGGCAGGCGCAACCCAGGCGCTACGTCTGGCGCTCCGCGCGGTATGCCAGCCTGGCGATGCTGTCGCGATAGAGCAGCCCGCCTACTTCGGCACGCTTCTGCTGCTGGAAGATCTGGGTCTGAAGGCGTTACAGATCCCCACAGACCCGATTGAAGGCTTATTGTTGGCGCCCCTTGAAGAGGCTATCCAGCGCCACCGCCCTGCGGCCGTGCTTGCCTCACCCACGGTGCAAAATCCGCTGGGTGCCAGCATGCCCGTGGCGCGCAAACAGGCGCTGGTGGCGCTGCTCGCCGATAAGGGCATCCCGCTCATTGAGGACGATGTGTATGGCGATCTGGCCGGTGGCGCTCAGCGTCCGCCCGCGTGTAAAGCCTTCGACAGGGACGGAAATGTGATTTATTGCAGTTCGCTGTCGAAAACCCTGGCGCCGGGCTGGCGAATTGGCTGGATTGCTGCCGGACGCTACCACTCCGCGGTATTGCAGGCCCGCATGGCCGGAGAATGGGCAGGCGCGCCGCTGATTGAAGCCGCGGCAAACGAGATCCTCGCCAGCGGCGATTACGACAGGCACCTGCGGCACCTGAAGCTGCGGATTGCGGAAGGTATGCGCGCCATCATCACCCGAGTTGAAGCCTGCTTCCCACCGGGCACGCGCGTCGCGGCTCCGGAAGCCGGCTTTTTGATTTGGGTACAACTCCCCTCCAGGATAGATGCGCTGGAGGTACATCGTCGCGCACTCGCCCTGGGCATTGGCGTCAGTCCGGGGCCGCTGTTTTCCCCGGGCGCGGCGGAACTGCAAAACTACCTGCGCCTGAACGGTGCGAATGAACCCACCCCCGCGCTTTTGCATGCCGTAGAACAGCTCGGTATCGTATGCCACGAATTGGCCAGGGAACATTGACAGCGGCTATTGCCCGGGGCCGGTCAATTGGAGATAAAACCAGGATAGGGTAACCAATCGGGACGGGCAACGTGTCGGCCGCCTCCTCGGGGTGAACCGCGCGCTTTTTTCAAGCGCGCGGACACAGGCAGACTGAACCCGCTCTTCGACAACCTCTCGGTTACGCGACAGAACCAACCCATAGCGCCACAGGCGTGTCAGATGTGCAGCAAGATGCTGACGGACGCCGCTGGTCGTAATTTTTTTATCCTCATACTCTTATTCAGGACTCAGGATGACCGTCGATCGCTGCCTGAAGATCCCGGTACTCCTCGCAGCTATAGCCGCATAGCGTGGCGATAGTTTTCAATTGCTCTTTTGCCAGGTCAGGACGGCCTTTCGCCAGCCATGCTTCACCAAGGTATTCACGTACTTTGGCATAGGTCGGATCGAGCGCGATTGAACGCTGATAGTAGCCAATGCCCTCATCGGTACGGCCCAGCTTACGCGTGGCATAGCCCCGGTAATTCCAGGCTTCCGCGGTATCGCCATTTTTCAGGGTGTTGAGCAGGTCCAGGGCCGCCTGGTACTCCCCTTTTTTGGCCAGATGATAGGCATAACGCGTTTTATCTTCATCGCTGAGCTGGCTTGTTTTTTCAGGTACGCACTGTTTTTTCGTGCTGTCATACACCTGACCGCTGGGGCAGTCCGGCGTTTTGCTATTGGTACTATTGTCACCTGCGGCCAAAACCGGCGTGGTCAGCAGAGCAAACACCACTGGCAGCAGCAGACGTTGATTAATGGCGGAATGTAAAAACGACAACGTGTTCATAGTGAACTCCGGGTTAACGAAAAGAACGGCAAGGCAGCATACGACGCGGTATGCTGTCCCGTAGCAGATAGTGAGGGAAAAGCGTGCAGCAAATATCACCGGCCCGCCGCTTTTTTTCAGGGGCGTTCCCCGCTCCAGCGGCTCCCGGATATGTGCAATACGTTTTTTATCGCCGGGCTCAGGTACGATCCTTCTTCGCGCCCTCGTATGAGTATATATCCCCGTTTATTCCTTCACATTTCTGGCGACGCAGCGAAGAGGAGTATCTGGTCGCCAAATATCAGTGATAGCCAGCGCCGGGCTGACGTTGACGGAACGGCCCGGCATGCCCCTGGCCTCTGACGCGGCAAAACGGAGGCTTTAAAAAACCTAACGGGAATGTCACTCAGCTAAAAAACCACCATCAATGGGATAAACGCCTCCGGTACAGAACGCTGATTTATCTGACAACAAAAACAATATGAAGTCTGCGATTTCCTGCATTTTTGCCATCCTTTTCATAGGGTGGCTATTTGCGAAACTGCGTACGATATTTTCAGGGAATTCGCTTATTCGTGGGGTTTGGACATAGCCCGGAGCGACGGCATTGATGCGAATGCCTTGACATGCAAACTCCAGCGCTGCGGTTTGGGTTAAACCAATTATACCATGCTTAGCGGCGGTGTAAGGCGCCAGCCCAGGAATGCCAACCAGACCATTTACTGCAGATAAATTAACGATAGCGCCCCCCATCTTCATCATCTGAAGTATCTCGTATTTTAGGCAGTAAAAAACGCTGCTCAATGAGGTGGCAATGACCTTATCCCAGTTTTCAACTGTCTGCTCTGTTATCTTTTTACCATGCTCACCTGTTATGCCTGCATTATTGACAGCATAATCAAGCCTGCCAAAATAGTTGATAACGTCATCTATCATTTGCCGTACTTGTTCGGGCTGTGACACATCGCATCCGATCCCCATTGCTGGTTGTCCCTGTGAAGACAATTGTTTCGCTTTTTGTTTCGCCTCCTCTGACGAGCGGGACACAATGACGACCTTCGCGCCATGTTTGTGTAATTGCTCTGCGACTGCCTCGCCTATACCTGCAGTGCTGCCGGTGATAACAGCCACTTTATTTTGAAAATTCACAATCCCCCCTATGACGTAGCATTGAGTCTTACATCTGAGGAAGTATACAAATTCGCAGTGACAGTTTTTGTCAGTACTCTTTCTCCAGGCCGATCCCCTCTTTCATTCTCCATTTATTCAATAAAACTAACCTGCTTTCACTATACCTGGAATCCAGCGGCACAATGCCTTGTATTTTGTCCGTTCTAAAATGACGGAAATCCTTTCTCATTTCACACCATGCAACCAAAAGCCAGCATGACTCCATATATACCAATGCGATGGGCCATATGACTCGAGAAGAGTTAACATTGCTCTTATCACAATACTTTATTTTGATTCTCTTTCGTTTTTTAATCGCATCACGCAAGTCTTCAAAAAACACCTCATTCTTTTCTGTGGGACCGGTCAGATAGGATTGACTCTCAATAAGATTTTTTAATTCACCGGGAATAACGGCATGTATTTTAGCAAGCGCATTCCTTGCGTTTTTTTTGAAATCATGATCCGTATTATGAGAAACCCAGTTTAGCCCAAGTATAATAGCATTAATTTCTTCATGAGAAAGATTTAAAGGCGGCAAATGAAAGTCAGACTTAACGATATAACCAATTCCAGCCCCCCCTTCAATGCACACACCTTGCTGCTGTAGCGTTTTTATATCTCTGTAAAGGGAGCGCACGCTTATTTCTAATCTTTCTGAGAGAGCTGAAGCCGTGATCGGATATCTTTGCGCCCTTAATATCTGTAGTAATTCGAGAAGCCTTTCTGTTCTGGTCATGCTGATAAATCCATCTTGATCCTGAGACGATATCTTAACGCCTATGTTGGATAAATATCTTAGTATAAAGCAAACGTACATGCTTAAGCTGAGTGGCTCCCCGTTGTTTAATACACCGCGACAGGACATGGGGTGAGTTTGGTAGGCAGCGCTTTGTGCCAGAAGCGGACATTATCGCTGGATAATATCCAGAAACCGGCTTCAAACGTTCACCATGCTACACTTTCGCCCTGAATCAGATAAACAAACGGGTATTCACATTGGATAACGGATCTCAAATACGATGAAAGTGATATGGGTGAGGCACGCAGAAACCGAGTGGAATCATAGAGGGATTATTCAGGGGCATCGCGACAGCTTCGTAACCCACCGCGGTATGCAAGAAACAGCGGCGTTACTGACAGCGCTGACGAAAGAGGCATATCCAATAGAATGTGTTTACAGCTCCCCGCTTGGGCGCGCCTTGCACATGGGGCTGAAGCTGTCTGAAGGTCTTGGCTGCCCGTTAAAAGTTGAAGAATCTCTTAAGGAACAGTCGTTTGGTTGCTTTGAAGGGATATCTTTCGAGCACTTCAGGCGAAACAATCCGCGTGATGCCGATGCGTTGCTCTTCCTTGATGCAGCCTATTGTCCCCCGGAGGGAGAGTCGTTAGCCCAGGCGACTCGACGCGTGATAAATTTCTTACAACACCTGCAAAATACCAGTGCACATCAGATCGTCTGTGTTGTTTCTCACGGGCATGTCAGTCAGGGCGTGCTGGCGATACTTAAAGAGGGGGCTCTCGATAACTTCTCTCGCTATGCTCACCCCAATGCGAGTTACTCTGTTTTCGATTTTACGGACGGCAAATGCGCCGCACTCAGATGGGGGATGGCTACCCACCTCATTCAACTTCAACGGTAAACGCCCATTAAGACCCCGGGGGTCCTGTGTGCCCGAGCGGGTATTAAATGCTGATACCTTTTTCATCAGTGCCTCACGCCATGGCGTGAAGCGTCGGCTGGCCCCGCTCTCACTTACGCTTTTTTACCTGGTGGGAAAAGCGCAGATTGCTTCAAAAAAATTACCGTATTTGGTATATTGTTGTTTATTGCTTACTCACCTCTGCGGTGCCAAAAAGAACAAGATTCACCGCTACCCAGGATAAGAAAATGTTAGATTACCGCTTCCCGACAGCTTTGCAGATGGTTCTCAGCGTAGCAATGGCGGAGCAGTTGGGTGAACGTTCGACGAGCGCGATTCTGGCCTACGGCCTGGAAGCGAACCCGAGCTTTATCCGCAAACTCATGGTTCCTCTCACGCGTGACGGCATAATTGTCTCAACGCTTGGCCGCAACGGCTCTATTCATCTCGGCCGCCCGGCGGAAGAGATCACCCTGCGCGATATCTACGTCTCCGTTATCGAAGATAAAAAACTGTGGGCGTCGCGCCCTGACGTCCCCGCCCGCTGCGTGGTCAGCGCGAACGCGTGCTGGTACTTCAAATCTATCGCCGATGAAGCGGAGCAGGCTTCGCTACAGGTACTGGCACGCCACACCGTGGCAAGCGCGCTGGAAGAGGTGAAAAAAGCCGATACCAGCGGGTGCGATCCGGTGCCTGAACTTATCGCCAAATATAAAGAAGCCCATTAATTTTCCTTGAGCGCAAAAAAAACCGCCTTCACAGTGAAGGCGGTTTTTTGTTATCTGCCGCACCCTACGCCGGCGAAACGTCCTCAGCAGGTTTACCGCGCGTCACGAATTTACGCAGCGTCACGTAAAACACCGGGGTCAGGAACAGACCAAACAGCGTCACCCCCAGCATCCCGGAGAACACCGTGATCCCGGTAACGCCGCGCACTTCCGCGCCCGCGCCGTGGCCGAGGATCAGCGGGATGGTCCCGGCAATAAAGGCGATAGAGGTCATCACAATTGGACGTAAACGCAAGCGACACGCCTCCAGCGCCGCTTCCATGATCCCTTTCCCCTGAATTTCCAGCTCGCGGGCAAACTCCACGATCAGAATCGCGTTTTTACAGGCCAGCCCCATCAGCACCACCAGCCCCACCTGTACGAACACGTTGTTATCGCCGCCGGTCAGCCAGACGCCAAACAGCGCGGAGAGCATCGTCATCGGCACGATAAGAATCACCGCCAGCGGCAGCGTCCAGCTTTCATACAGCGCCGCCAGCACCAGGAACGCCAGCAGCACCGCCACCGGGAAGACGATCAGCGCCGTATTGCCCTGCGTGGCCTGCTGGAAGCTCAGATCCGTCCATTCGATATTCATCCCGTTCGGCAATATCTGGCCGGACATTTTCTCCAGCTGCGTCATCGCCTGCGAGGAAGAGAGTACGCGCGGATCGGCATCGCCAATCAAATCCGCCGCCGGATAGCCATTGTAGCGAATCACCGGGTCCGGCCCGTAGGTGGTGCTGATATTCACCATACTGCCGATTGGCACCATTTCGCCCTGATTATTCCGCGTGCGCAAATTGGCAATATCCTCCACGCTTTCGCGGAACGGGCCGTCGGCCTGCGCCATCACGCGCCAGGTCCGGCCGAACTGGTTAAAATCATTGACGTAAGACGATCCCAGATAGGTTTGCAGCGTACCAAACAGATCGGTGAGCGACACGCCCTGCGCTTTCGCCTTATCACGATCGACCTGGACATCCAGCTGCGGCACGTTAGCCTGGTAGGTGGAGATCGGGAAGTGCATCCCCGGCGTCTGCATAATGGTACCGGACATCGCGTTTACCGCGCTTTGCAGCGCACCATAGCCAAGACCTGCCCGGTCCTGAATATAGAGCGAATAGCCGGAACCCTGGCCGAGCCCTAAAATCGGCGGAGGCAAAATAGAGAAGCCAAAGCCCTGCTGGATTTGCGCGATTTTCGCGTTGATCTCAGCGTTAATTTCCGCCGCCGAATGTTTACGCTGGTCGAACGGCTTCAGGCCAAAGAAGACCGTTCCGGTATTCGGCGTATTGGTGAACTGCAGCGCGTTAAGCCCCGGAAACGCGACCGCGTAATCCACACCTTCGGTATTCATCCCGATTTCGCTCATTTTACGGATCACCGCATCGGTGCGCGCCAGCGAAGAACCTTCCGGCATTTTCACGCCGCCGATTAAATACAGTTTATCCTGCGTCGGTATAAATCCGCCGGGTACCGCTTTAAACATGACGCCCGCCGCGCAGAGCAGCAGCACATAGACCACAAACACCGCCCCGCGTCGTCCGAGCGTTTTTCCCACCAGCCCCTGATAGCCGTTCGAGCTGCGGTGGAAAAAGCGGTTAAACGGACGAAAAATCCAGCCGAAAAGACGGTCGATAAGCCGGGTCGGGAAGTCTTTCGGCGCGCCGTGCGGTTTTAGCAGCAGCGCGGCCAGCGCCGGAGAGAGCGTCAGCGAGTTGATGGCGGAGATCACCGTGGAGATGGCGATCGTCACCGCAAACTGCTTGTAGAACTGGCCGGTCACGCCCGAGAGAAACGCCATCGGCACAAACACCGCGCACAGCACCAGCGCAATGGCGATAATCGGGCCGGACACTTCACGCATCGCCTGATGCGCCGCGGCGAGCGGAGCCAGCCCTTCCTCAATATTTCGCTCGACGTTTTCCACCACTACGATGGCATCATCCACCACGATGCCGATGGCCAGCACCAGCCCGAACAAGCTCAGGGTATTCAGCGAGAAGCCCAGCAGGTAGAGAATGCTGAAGGTACCCACAACCGAAACCGGCACCGCGATCAGCGGAATAATCGACGCGCGCCAGGTTTGCAGGAACAGGATCACCACCAGCACAACCAGCACCACCGCTTCCAGCAGCGTTTGCACTACCGCGCGAATGGAATCGCGAACAAATACCGTCGGATCGTAAGGCGCCGCCCATTTCATATCCTGCGGGAAACGCTTCGACAGCTCGTCCATTTTGGCGCGCACCGCGTTAGACAAATCGATGGCGTTCGCCCCCGGCGACTGGAAGATACCAATTCCGACCGCGTCTTTATTGTTCAGCTGGGAACGCAGCGCATAGCTGCCGGAGCCCATTTCGATACGCGCCACGTCGCGCAGGCGGACGACCGTACCGTCCTGCGTTGTTTTCAGGACAATATTGCCAAACTCTTCTTCGGTATGCAGGCGCCCCTGGGCGTTAATGGAGATCAGGAAGTCGCTCTCTTTCGGCAGCGGCTCGGCGCCAAGCTGCCCGGCGGAAACCTGGACGTTCTGCTCCTGCATCGCCGTGACCACATCCGACGCGGTCAGCCCGCGCGCCGCCACCTTGTTGGGATCGAGCCAGACGCGCATCGCGTATTCGCCCGAGCCGAAGATCTGAATTTGGCCGACGCCGGGCAGGCGCGCCAGTTCATCCTTCACCTTCAGCGTGGCGTAGTTACGCATATACAGGGAATCGTATTTACCGCCGGGCGAAAACAGATGCACCACCAGCGTCAGCGTCGGCGACTGCTTCTGGGTGGTGATCCCTAAACGCCGCACATCTTCCGGCAGACGCGCTTCGGCCTGCGATACCCGGTTTTGCACCTGAACCTGCGCCTGATCGGGATCGGTACCCGGACGGAAGGTTACGGTGGTCACCAGTACGCCGTCAGAACCGGCGACGGATTTCATGTACATCATATTTTCAACGCCGTTGATCGCCTCTTCCAGCGGCGTCGCCACGGTCTCGGCAATCACTTTCGGGTTGGCGCCCGGATACTCCGCGCGCACCTGCACGCTGGGCGGTACGACGTCAGGATATTCGCTCACCGGCAGCAGCGGGATGGCGATTAATCCGGTGATAAAAATCAGAATCGACAGAACGGCGGCAAAAATCGGCCTGTCGATGAAAAAACGGGAAAAGTCCATGGGTTGGATTCTCAGGTCAAGGGATCAGTGGAGGGCGGTGCTGGCGGTCATGGCCACGGTTTTCGCGTTAACCGGCATGCCCGGCATAAACACTTTCTGTAGACCATCGACAATGACTCTGTCGCCCGGCTTCAGCCCCTGCTGCACGATGCGCAAACCGTCGGCCAGACGGCCCGGCGTAATATCACGGCGCTGCGCTTTACCCTCTTTATCAACGACATAAACATATTTGCGATCCTGATCGGTCAACACCGCTTTATCATCGATAAGCGTGGCGTTGAATTCCGCGCTGCCAGGCAGGCGGACGCGGGCAAAGAGACCCGGCGTGAACTGACGCTGCGCGTTATCCAGCAGCGCGCGCATCCGGATGGTGCCGGTGCTCGGCGTTAACTGATTATCCAGAAAATCCACTTTGCCCTGATGGGGGTAGCCCTCTTCGCCAACCAGGCCAATCTCCACCGGCAGCGCCAGGTGATTGCTGGACGCGCCCTGCCCGCTGCGGGCGAGATTTTGATAATGGAGGTAGGTCGACTCGTCCACGTCAAAGTAGACGTAAACCGTCTTCTGCGACACCAGCGTGGTGAGCACGCTGGCGCTGTCGCCGGCGGTGACGAGGTTACCGCTGGTGATCAATGCCCGGCTGGCGCGGCCATCGATAGGCGCGGTCACTTTGGTGAAGTCCAGGTTAAGCTGCGCGGCGTCGACTGCCGCCTGCGCGGCGCGAATGTCGGCCTGCGCCTGAGTGGCCGCGGCGCGGCGCTGCTCCCACTCTTCGCGGGAGACCAGGTTGGTATTGACTAATTTATCGGTACGGTTAGCCTCGCTTCGCGCCAGGCTGGCCTGCGTTTTGGCTCGCGCCAGCGTCGCCTGCGCCTGTTCCAGCGCGGCGCGATAGGTTCTGTCATCGATAGTGAACAGCACCTCCCCCTTTTTCACCTCCTGGCCGTCGGTGTAATTCACTTTGTCAATGTAGCCGGAGACGCGGGGTCGCAGCTGGACGCTTTCCACCGCTTCAATCCGACCGTTAAAGCTGTCCCACTGACTAATGGATTTGACGACCACATCAGCGGCGCTGACGGCGGGCGCCTGCGGCGCGGCGTTTTGCGCGACGCCCTCATCGCATCCAACGAGGAGCGCCGAGAGCAGCATCACGCCCGGCACAGTCAGATGAAAGTTACCCCAGTATTTTTGCAGGCTCATTATTTTTATTCCGGTATTGGTAGCCGCCGGGCAAGACGCAGCGGAAGACACCGCGCCACTTCCTTTGTCCGGGCTGGCTTAAGGCCATTTGTGTCGTTCATCGCCACAAAACTGTAACAGTTGCGAATACACTATCGCGGCGATTGTAGGAAGGCGCTAAATTTAGTGCAAGAATAATTGTTGCACTTTATGTGCTATTCCTGGCGCCTAAAAATGGCGCGTTTCCGACATGGATTTAAATGCAACAATAAAACTTGCAATTAGTGCAAAAACGGGCCACCTTTAAATGCAACAGATAAAGATGCTTTTTTAGACGCTGCGTAGAGGTACATCAGATGAACACTGGCGCATTCATTCACGATTTACTCGACTGGATCGACAACAATCTTGATAGCCGTCTGGACATTGGCACCGTCGCCAGGCGAGCCGGCTATTCGAAATGGCATCTGCAGCGGCTATTTAAGGAGCATACCGGTTATCCTCTCGCCGAGTATATTCGCGCGCAAAAGCTACAAAAATCGGTCGAGCGCTTAGCCCACAGCGACGAACCGATTTTGAACGTGGCGATCGCCCTGGGCTTTGACTCCCAGCAGTCCTTCAACCGCAGCTTCAAGCGTCAGTTCGGCCAGGCCCCCGGCGCATGGCGCCGCAGCATCGGCAACCCGGATACGACTGGATTAAGCCAGCCGACCCCGCCCTTCTCTGACTAAATTTTGCGCTCGCCGCGACGCTGTGGCCGCGGCGGATATTAAGCGCCTCACTCCGCATCCAGCCTGCGCGCCGCTCAGGGATCTGCCGTTCTTCGACCGGCAAAGTAGTGCGCGGGCGTGCTCCCCATCGTTTTTCTGAACATGGTGATAAACGCGTTGACCGACTCATACCCCAGATTAGCCGCCACGTTTTGCACCGATACCCCGCTTGCCAGCTCCCGCAGGGCAATAATCAAATGCAGCTGCTGACGCCATCGCCCGAAGGTCAGGCCGGTTTCGCGCAGCATCAGGCGCGCTAATGAGCGCTCGCTGAGCGCCAGCCGTTTCGCCCAAACTTTAAAGGTGCTGCGATCCTCCGGGTGGCTGACCAGCGCATCCGCCATGGCGCGGATCTTAGGATGCGCCGAAACCGGCAGGCTCAGTTTCTGCTGCGGCATGGTGGCCAGCTCATCGAGCGTCACTCTGGTCAGCCTGCCGACATGGCTCTCCGCGGCGTAATCGACGTCCGCATTCGTTAAGCGGTCAACTAACGCTTTAATCAGCGGCGAAATCGCCAGCGTGCAGCATTTATCCGGCAGCGCGGCGGCGCCGGGTTCAATAAACAAATAGTTGAGATGCGCATTCCAGGTCGCTTTGGCACTGTGCGGGATCCCGCCGGGGATCCACACCGCGCAGTCTGGCGGCACTATCCAGATATCGTTTTCCGCACGACAAATCACCGCCCCATAGAGGGCAACGATCAGTTGTCCCTTGCGGTGGGTATGAACCGGCACTTCTGCCGCGTAATCAACGAAATCAATATGCCGCGCGACGGCAGGGCTCGGCGTGCTATCGGGATCAAACAGGGTATGGGCAAGTCTGGATGGCATCTCATTGGCAACATTTAGGTATTTTTTGACAGAATAGAGTATTTAAGGAGACGCGCAAAGCGGGAATAATTCCCGGCATGAGCACATTAACTTCCCATCACAGCCGTTTTTTACACGCGATAAGCCGTTGGTCAGGCCGCATAGCCTCTCCCTCGCTGCTGAGCGACGCCCATGCCCTGCTCTATTCCGTCAGGAGTTTTGCCGCCGCGATGCTCGCCTATTACGTTGCCCTGGCGATTGGCCTTGAACGGCCCTCATGGGCCATCATCACCGTCTACATCGTGTCGCAAACCTCGGTGGGCGCGTCCCTGAGCAGAAGCCTTTATCGCCTGGCCGGTACCGTGGCCGGCGCGGGGGCCACGGTATTGATTGTGCCGACGTTTGTGAATACGCCAATTCTCTGTAGCGTGATTCTGGCAGGCTGGATCACCTTCTGCCTCTATTTATCCCTGCTTGAACGCACGCCCCGCGCCTATGCCTTTGTGCTGGCCGGTTATACCGCAAGCCTGATTGGTTTTCCCGCCGTCGCCGATCCCGGCACGGTGTTTAACATCGCCCTCATCCGGGTACAGGAAATCGCTATCGGTATCGTCTGCGCCGCGCTGATTCACCGCTACATTTTACCTGCCCGGATATCAGGGCTGTTCATCAGCAAATTAGCCCAGACGCTGCACGCCGCGCGCCAGCGGATTGCCGACACCCTGGCAGGCAAGGCCGACGCGCAGTCAGAGCCGCTGCATCTGGCGCTGGCGCTACAGTTTCTGCAGGGCATCAGCCACCATATCCCGTATGATTTTGCCCTTTCGGTTCCGGCCCGCCAGGCCAGGAAAGCGCTCCATGACAGGCTGGCGCGGTTGGTGATTGTCAACGGCGAAGTACGCGATCGTTTGCAGACCATCGCCGGGATGCCCGCCGCGATGCAGACTCTACTGAATGACGTGCAGGCCTGGCTGACCTGCGACGATACCGGCCAACGCAAAAACGCCGCAGAAGCGCTGCAACAGCGCAGCGCGCAGTTAGCGCAGCGGCTCGCGGCGCAGGCGCTGACCTTTGAAGATGCGCTGCGGGTAAATTTCTTACGCTACATCGCTGAGTTGATTACCCTCCTGCAGCAGTGTGAGCGGCTTTCGGAGGCCATTCATCACGCCAGACCTGCGCCAGCGCAGGTGGAAGATCGTGCGGCGACAGGATACGTTTTCCATCGCGATCCCCTGAGCGCCGCCCGCACGGCGCTGGGCGCTTTTGTCATCATTCTGAGCGGCTGTCTGCTATGGATTTACTCTGCCTGGCCCGATGGCGGCACGGCGGTGTCGATTCTCGGGGTTTGCTGCACGCTGTTTGGCAGTTTCGACACGCCGGCCCCGCATATTGTGAAATATATTATCGGCTCTGTCTGGGGCGTAGTGATAAGCCTTATCTATAGCTTCGCCCTGCTTCCTCCGCTCAGCGATTTCCCCGTGCTGGTGGCGGTGCTTGCCCCGGTCTATCTGCTTGCCGGCTCGCTGCAGGCGCGGCCCCCCACGACCTTTATGGCCATGGGGATCACCCTGACGCTGCCGGTACTGTGCGAGCTGGGCGCGCGCTACAGCGGCGACTTCGCCGACGCGGCCAACACCGCGATCGCCCTGTTTTTCGCGACCGGCTTTGCGGTTATCGGCATGAGTCTGCTGCAAACCGTACAGGCGGACGCGGCGATAAAGCGTCTGCTGAAACTGTGCCAACGCGATATTCGCCGCAGCGTGAGCGGCGTATTTAAAGGCGATGAAACGCACTGGACCAATCTGATGATCGACCGGGCCGCCCTGCTGCTGCCACGCTTGCCGCGCAGCGGGCAGTCCTCCGCCCGGGCGCTCGATCGCCTGGTGCACTTTCTGCGCATAGGCCTCTGCGTTATGCGCCTGCGCCGTTGCGAAACGCCCGCCGGCAGCGATATCCACGAGGTGCTTTCTCGTCTTACCCACACAACGGAGACCGAAGCCTTACGCGAGCGCATTGCCGCCATGGCGAACCGCTGCTTGCCCGCGAGGGAGGAAAAATCATGCCAGTTTGTCGACCGACTGGTCGATCTGCACTGCGCGTTACGGACGCAGAACGAGGAACCCACCCATGATAAATGACATCAATATCGGGGGCGTTTTTATCCCCGGACTGCTGCTGACCGCGCTCATTGCCCTGGTCTGTACGCTGTTACTCGTACCGCTTTTCTCCTGCAGCAGGCTTTACCGCCGCTTGCCCTTACGCCCGCTGCTTGATGTTTCAACCTATATCGTGACCTTTTTCCTGCTTTTGCAGGGCCTGACCACACTGGGGTTATTCGCATGAAATCTTTTTTCTCTTTGCTGGGCCGTTACGCGCTGACGTTAATCGCAGTAGCGGTAGCGGCCTGCGTGGCGTTTATTTTCTGGAAACAGTATGCGCAGACGCCCTGGACGCGCGATGGCCGGGTTCGGGCAGATGTGGTGCAGATTGCGCCGGATGTTTCCGGGCCGGTGAGCAGCGTGGCGGTGCGGGATAATCAGTGGGTTAACCGCGGCGATGTGCTTTATGCCATCGACCCGCGCTGGCTGAAGCTGGCGGTGCTCAGCGCGCAGGCCGACGTCGAAGCAAAACGTCATGAAATGCTGATGCGCCAGGATGCCGCCCGGCGACGCGCGCTCATCAAAGGGGTCATTTCCGGCGAGGATATCCAGCAAACAGGCAGCGCAGCGCGCGTCGCGGCGGCCAATTATCAGGGGGCGCTGGCTGCGCTGGAACTGGCGCAGCTGAACTTATCCCATGCAACGGTGCGCGCCCCCGTTACCGGCTACGTGACGCATCTTCGGCTCCGCCCCGGCGACTACGCCGCGGCGGGAGAAACAAAGGTCGCCGTGGTCGATGCGCACAGTTTCTGGGTGGTGGGCTATTTTGAAGAGACTAAGCTGCGTCATATTCGCGTCGGGAGCGCCGCACACATTTCTCTGATGGGGTTTGACCCGCTCATCACCGGGCACGTGGAGAGTATCGGCCGGGGGATCGATGATAGCAATGACGAGACCGGCGGGCTGGGGCTGCCGGATGTCAATCCCACCTTCAGCTGGGTGCGACTTGCGCAGCGAGTCCCCGTTCGTATTCAGTTAGATAAGATACCGGAAGGGATTGAACTGGTGGCGGGACTATCCGCCAGCGTTTCCATCCTGCCTGAAAGCCCTGACGGCGGGCGTAGCGGAGGATCGGGCTACGTGGCTCAGGCTATCCACCCATAGTGGACCCGAGACTCAATGAGGAAACGACGCTTCCTGCAAAAATATCTGGCCCGAATATACCGAACTCGATATTCTGTAATGCTTTGTATTTTTTGTGAACAGGAAAAAGTATGCTTAGTACGTTACCCGATTTACACAGAAGTTTTGCAGAGCAACTCAAGCTTAACGTTCAGTCTGACGCCCGGATTCACTCCCTGCTCGCGGGCGGCTCGCTTATTCATGGCGGATTTGATAAATACTCCGATTTGGATTTTGTCGTTGTAGTAGACCCTCTTTACTATGATGAAATCATGGCGCAGCGTGTGGCGTTCGCCGGAACTGCAGGCAACCTGCTGCATGCGTTCACCGGGGAACATGTCGGAGAGCCTCGCCTGCTGATATGCCTGTATGGCCCTGAACTCCTCCATGTCGATCTGAAATTTGTCACCCTGGACATGCTCACTCAACGCGTTGAGGAGCCGGTAGTGTTATTTTCTCGCGATCGCCATGCCCTGGAGCGACATCTGGCACAATTTCGTGCCCAGTGGCCTGACATGACGCCGGAGTGGTTTGAGTCCCGAGCCTGGATCTGGCTTCATTATGCGGTGGTTAAACTGGGAAGGGGCGAACTTTTCGAAGCGATGGGTATGCTGTCATTCTTCCGGGAGCAAGTGCTGGGACCGATGCTGTACCGCCGCGCCAATCTACCGCAGCGTGGGGTTCGCCGCATTGAATGCCACAATATCGATCCTGAGGGCCTGCTGACCTCCACGCTGGCCACGCACGATCGTGACTCCGTCAGCATCGCCATCAGCAAGGCGGTTGACGCTTATATCAATCTCCGCGCTGATGCGCTGCCTGAAAATATCGCGGACGATGCGGCACGACGGGCGCTCCTTGCCATGCTAAAAGCGTATTCTGAACGGGTTTAAACGATACTTCCGGCCGCTTACATGGCCGGAATGTAAAACTATCGTGGAAGATGCCGCCAATACTCAAATCCCAGGACAAACACCGCTATCCGGGAAACCACTCGCGACCAATGGAACTCTCGTCAGAGAGTCTGATACAAATCATTGAAGACCGGCTCATCGTTCAAAGCAGCCCATCAAATTCTGAGCGCTAAAATTTTACTTGATGTGCAATATTTCCCTTTTTTCAGGCGGCCCCTCATGAGTCTGTAAACCCCAGGGGGGGTCATCTGAATGGATAAATAGAGTATCCAGGCATTGCGGGCGCGTGATAAATTGCTGCCTGTTGATGCAGCTATGCTATATCAGGCCGGCGACAGCATCGTCATGTCCTTACCGCGATCACAACTGGGCGGGCATTTATTCATATGAGAAAGCCACACTCGGGGAGGGTCGCAATAATGGCTGATTCAGGACACGATAAACCTGCTGCGTTGTCATTAAATATCGGCAATAAAATAAGACGACTGCGGCAGTCACGGGGGATTTCGTTAAACGACCTGTCTAAATTGTCAGGGGTTTCAAAGGGGGCATTATCCAAACTGGAGTCAGGATTTTCCAGCCCCCGTGTCGATACGTTGGACGCTATCGCCACTGCATTACGTTTACCGGTTGGCGATTTACTGAGCGGCGGCAGCAGGATATATCCCTGTTTTGATAAGCATCGTCCCGCGCCGGGCGAATATTCACAAATGATGAAATTCCGCATCGGCCCCGGCAATACCTCCGAGATATGGTTGCTGCAAATGGAGCCGCAGGTCACCATCCACAGTCCCGGGCATTCAGACGGGTCGCATGAACATATTCTGGTTCACAGCGGCACCCTGCATCTGCGCTTTAGTCAGTACGAAGTCATCACATTAGAACCCGGGGATTTTTACGCTTTCTCCGCGCAGGTTGCGCACACATACAGCTCAAGAGAGACGGCGATTAGCGCAACGGTGGTGATGACTCACCTCGAGCCAGGTTAACTCCTCTACGCGATTATCTGGCCAGGAGCCCCCTGATAAAATGCCGAAGAGCGAGCATGTGTTCACTTAAAGAAACAAAAACGCTCTCCTGAAAGCCAGGCGGAAAATTCTTTTATAAATAAAATGAAGTAAATTCAGCCGATTGATTTTGTATTGATAAATTATTGCGCCCGTAACCGGGAAACCCATTGTTCTGCATGCGGGCTGACTGTATTGTTATTTCGAACAACAGCACCGGCTTCCCTGCGCTGTATTTTCCGCAATGCGAAGCAGTTGTTAGCGCCAGAAAGCTGGCCATGTTACGGCCAATTTATCTTTGGTCTGCCGGAGTTTTTTTAGCAATGAATATCGATCTTCCGGTAGCGCACCGCGCTACCATTGTCGGTTCTTTTACTATGCCAAATAAATCCATCTGGATTATATATATGACGGAGAAGATGAGTGCATAAAGTTAATTTAAAAGAAAGTTTTGCTCTGTTCAGCGAATGCTGGAGCCCCAAAATTGTCGGCGAAATTAATAACGAGTATGTCAAACTGGCTAAGTTAGCCGGAAAGTTTGACTGGCATCATCATGAGCATGAGGACGAGCTTTTTCTTGTTATCAGCGGCCGCTTGCGAATGGGGTTAAGAACGGGCGATATCGTGCTTGAAGCGGGTGAGTTTATCATTGTGCCGAAAGGAACCGAGCATTGTCCTGAAGCGTTAACTGAAGAGTGCTGCGTCGTTTTACTTGAGCCAAAAACGACGCTGAATACGGGCAATATCGTCAATGAACGTACTGTACATGAGCTGGATAGACTATAGTCGCGCCTCCTGACGTCTCAGAACGTTCTGAACGGAGAGATTTCCTTCCCCGTCAGGTTTGGCGGGGCGTGAGAATCTGTTTTATCGGAAGTCAGTCACCATTACTCCCCTACCGCCGCGAGTTTCGGCGGCGGCAATCATTGTTGGCTGAACTGACTTCATTATTTGCTAACCTTCATTTATTACTTATTCATTAACTATCAGGGACAGGAAAGATCATAGAGCGGCTTTTCCCTATAACCTCAAATAAAAATCGATTCCACTATATTAACTGAACGAAGCACGGCTCTTGCTGCCAGATATTTACCATGACAAGGCGCGGTAAACCAGCGTCCGCTCCCCGCTCATTGCAAACCCTGGCTTTGTTCAGTCTGGCTGTTGTGTGCCAGAAGCGGATGTCTTACGCCTGTTCTTGCCTTTAAATACAAATGCCGCAGGTCAACAGGTTATGATTTTTTAGCTGTGAAAGAGATAAAAATCGCTGATGCCAGATGAAAGATTTTAATAATGATGGAATCGGATGTTGTTCGTAATGACCTTTAATTTGGAATGAGATATAACGTGCCTCGAAGAAAATTAACATTCTCATAACGTAATTAGGGTTAAGCAAATGAAGCAGGTTGGCATTGTTGGTTGGCGAGGAATGGTCGGTTCTGTTTTGCTACAGCGAATGATCGAAGAGAACGACTTCGACAATATATCAGCGCATTTTTTCAGCACCTCCAGTGCAGGAGCCGCCGGCCCTGTCATTGATGGCGTCAGCTACACACTTAAAGATGCTAATTCCGTAAGTGCGCTGGCCGAAATGGACATCATCATCACCTGCCAGGGCGGGGATTATACCAAAGCAATATACCCTGCTTTGCTTAACCATGGCTGGGAAGGCTACTGGATTGACGCGGCTTCAGCGCTGCGGATGGATGAGAAAGCCTGCATTATTCTCGACCCCGTCAACCGCAACAATATCGATCGTGCAATTAAAGAAGGCATTAAACTTTTTGTCGGCGGCAACTGTTCCATTACGCTGAGTCTTATGGGGCTGGCTGGGTTGATAAAGGCTGACTTGATCGAATGGATGAGTGTGATGACCTACCAGTCCGCATCGGGTGCTGGTGCACAGTATGTACGGGAACTCATTGCGCAAAGTGCCTACATAAGCCGCCATTTATCTCCGGATGAGCTGGCATCCTCAGGTTCAGTGCTTCCGTTAGTTAATAAGGTCAGTGAATTGATTAACAGCGCTGATATGCCGACCCAGAACTTCGGTGCACCTTTGATGGGCAGCATCATTCCCTGGATTGACAGCGATTTAGGCAATGGCAATAGCCGTGAAGAATGGAAAGGTGAGGCGGAAACCAACAAAATTTTAGGCCTGTCTCCCGGTACGATCCCGGTAAACGGCTTATGCATACGCGTCGGCGTGATCCGCTGCCACAGCGCTGCTATAACCCTTAAGCTCAAGCGTGAAGTCAACGAAGAGGAATTTGCCGAATTAGTGATGAATTCCCACCCCTGGGTTAACTATGTGCCCAATAACAAGGAAGAGAGTGTCAGTACCCTGACACCGGCCTGTATCAGCGGTTCGCTTAAGGTGGGTATTGGTCGTTACAAGAAAATGTCGCTAAACAATGAACCGATCTACTCGGTCCTGACGGTCGGCGATCAGCTATTGTGGGGAGCAGCGGAACCATTGCGCCGCATGTTGAATATTTTGGCTGGAAAAGCTTGAATCATATTATGTGGACAAAACACCTCCCCCTAAACTCAACGGCATAAATATAAGCTGTATACGGAGCACTTGATGGTCACCACACATGTTTTTATCGCGGTCAGTCTTGATGGTTATATCGCCCGACAGGATGGCGATATCGACTGGCTGTTGCAGCGCGATGACCCAACAGAAGATCATGGCTATGCCGCATTCATCGCGGACAAAGATTGGATCGTTATGGGCCGGGGGAGCTATGAGAAAGCGCTGACTTTTGACCAATGGCCTTACGATCGACCCGTGCTGGTTCTCTCCCGACAGCTAACCGATACCGCCATTCCCGAGGCGCTGAAGGGCAAAGTGCAGCTCTCAAGCCGCACGCCGGGGGAAGTGCTTGCTGACCTGGCGGCGCAAAACGCGCATCGCGTCTATCTGGATGGCGGGCAGGTAATACAGTCGTTCCTGCGCGAAGGTCTGGTCGCCGATATCGTTATCACGACCGTTCCTGTCCTGCTCGGTTCGGGAATACCATTGTTCGGATCCCTGACCAGGGATATCGATTTGACGCTGTTATCAAGCCGCAGCTTCCCTTCGGGACTGGTGCAGTCGCACTATCGGCTGACGTCATAAACGGCATATAAACCTGACGGCGGCCTACGCTAAAGCAACAGTACCGCCCTGCCAGCGATACTGAATGTTACTGATATAATCACAAAATAGATAAAAGAGGTGACGCATGGGTACTGACAAAATAGCTACGCTGTTTAGATACAAACGCTGGATAGATATTGAAACGCTACAAGCGATTAAAAAAATTGATGCGTCTGCGAATGCAGAAAAACGCCATCTGACGCTCAGATTAATGAATCACATACATGTGGTTGATATGATCTTCCGCGCTAACATTACCGGCCAGAAGCACTCCTACACCGCACTGAACACGCCAGAGACGCCCTCTGCCGATGAACTTCTGAGAACAATGACTGAATGTACAGACTGGTATATTCAATACGTCAATGCTATGTCCCCCGTTGACCTTGCTGAAACCATTAAATTCCAGTTTGTCGATGGCGGACCTGGTGAGATGAAGGCGGTTGATATGCTCAATCATGTGCTGTTTCACGGAACATATCATCGCGGCGCTGTAGGTTGGCTACTTTCAGAAAGTGGTGTCACCCCACCCAAGGACGTACTGACCGTCTTTCTAAGAGATCATAACCACGAGTAACCGAGTCATATCAATTTCCTCCCTTAGCCCTTAAAGCAAAAAATTAAGGAGCTTCAATCCCCTCAGTCAGTGAGTGAAAACCTTTCGCCGCAAGATGGGCGGGTCCTCGCCCGCCCTGCCGCCGCTACCGCGGCCAGACCTGCGGAAACTCATCGGCGACAAGCGGCTCTCCGTCGCGAAGCTTAAGCCCCGGAAACGGCGGCGACGTCACGCCGCCGCGGTCGGCGAATGTCGCATCATCCCCTACCCAACGGGCGGAAAATACCCGCCGCGCGCGGGCGGTTGAATTGCCCTTTGCGCCATGCAGCGTGCGGAAATGAAAAGCGACCGCATCGCCCGGCTCCAGCGCCCAGCTGACGATATCGTAATCCTCCTGATGGGCATCAATGTCCGGCAGCTCTTTAAAGCGCGAATGGGAATAGAGCTTTGAACCGTTAAACCGCGTTGGGCTGAACTCATCGTCCCAGCGATGGGAACCGCGAATGCAGCGCAGCGAAATCGCCTCCGCTACCGGATCGAGCGGGATCCACAGGCTGACATTCTGCCGCCCCTCCACGCAGTAATAGGGCTGATCGTGGTGCCATGGCGTTACCGTACTGCCGCCGGGCTGTTTCACCAGCGTGTGCTCGTGGAAAAACTTCGCCGTCTGCGACCCCATCAGCGCCGCGGCGATCTCCGCCGCCGGCGACTGAAAAACAAAATCGCGAAATTCCGGGATTCGTTGCCAGTTGCAATAGTCCTGAAAAAACGGCGCCGAGCCGTCCTCGGGGATCACCGTTCGCGCGTGACCGTACTCGCTGGGGTTCGCCATCAGCGCGGCGACGCCGCGCGACAGGCTCTCGATCCACGGCGTGAACACGCCTTTAAGTAGCACGACGCCGTCGGCCTGCCAGCGGTCGACGGTCTGTTGATCAATAAGCGGGGAGTTCGGGTTTTGCATAGTCGCCATCCTGTGTTGATAAATCAGCGAAGAGAATCGGAGGGATCGGCGCGCATCCAGGCGCAAAGGTTTTCCAGCATCGCCATACAGCGTTCGGTCTGGGGGATGCTGATATATTCGTCCGCCTTGTGGCCCTGAGCCATGCTGCCCGGCCCGCAGATCAGCGTCGCAACGCCCGCCTCGTCAAACAGGCCGCCTTCGGTGCCGTAGGCGACGGTGGTGAAATCGTCGCTGCCGCACCACTGCGCCAGCCAGCGGGCGAACTCTGACTGCGGGTCGCTCAGCAGCCCCGGATAGTGGCTCAGCGTCTGGAAATGAATATCGCTGCGCTGCGCCACCTTGCGCATCGCCGGAAGCAGCTGCTCGCGGGCATAATCGCCCAGGGCGTCGGTCACGGCCTGCGGGCGCGTGCCGGGTAAATAGCGAATTTCAAAGTCGAACCAGCAGGATTGCGGAACGATATTCAGCGCCGCGCCGCCGTGAATCGTCCCCACCTGCAGCGTGCCCGAGGGCGGCGAAAACCGGCTATCCTGCTGCTGCGCAAGGCTTTCACCCAGCGCGTCCAGCCGGGAAATCAGCCTGGCCGCGTAGCTGATCGCGTTAACCCCTTCCGGGGCGTAGGCCGAGTGGCAGGCGTGCCCTTCCACGCGGCAGCGCACCGCGAGCTTGCCTTTATGGCCGTAGACCGGGCGCATGTCTGTCGGCTCGCCGATAATGCACAGCGCCGGTTTGCCGGCGGAGGCGCGGAGAAAATCCACCAGACTGCGCACGCCCAGGCAGCCAACCTCCTCATCATAAGAGAACCCCAGGTGCAGCGGCATCCGCAGCGGCGCGGCAAGAAACGCCTCCAGCGACGCCAGCACGCAGGCGATAAACCCTTTCATATCCGCGCTGCCGCGACCGTAGTAGCGCCCGTCGCGTTCGGTAAGGGCAAATGGCGGCACCGTCCACGCCTGACCATCCACCGGCACCACGTCGGTATGGCCGGAGAGCATCACCCCGCCGGGGCCGGTTGGCCCAAAGCGGGCATAGAGGTTTGCCTTGCGCCCTTCGTCGTCATAAAACAGCTGCGACGTCACGCCGCGCGCGCGCAGAAAGTCGCCGATCCAGGTAATCAGCGCCAGATTCGACTCGCGGCTGGTGGTATCAAACGCCAGCAGCGCGCCGAGGATCTCACGCACGCGGTTATTCATCGCCCGGCACCCCATAGGTCGGCGCTTCGCGCGGGTCAAGCGCGCGGGTGATATACGCTTCCATCTGCGGCTCGTAGGCCAGCCACAGCGCTTCCAGCGCCGCTACCGGGCGTTCTTCCGCCCAGTCGACGCGTAAATCCACCACTGGCCAGGCGTAATCCTCCACGACTTTAAGAGCCGCCGAGTGCTCCGGCCCGGCTTCGCCGCCCGCATCGATACCCGCCTGCAGAGCCGCAATCAGGCGGCTGGCCAGTTCGCCGCTGGCGGCTTCGAACGCCGCCGTCATGGCGGTAATCACCTGCGGGTTGGCCAGCATATTCCCCGCCGCCACGCAGTTCTCGCCCTGCGCCAGCTGCCAGATGCCGAGCGTATGTTCGCCGCTGAACACGGCGCTCTCGCCGCTGGCGTCGATGACCGCCACCTGGCGATAATCGCTAAACCGGTCTTCGCCCAGCGCCTGCGTCAGGGCCTGCTGCGGCGTGAGCCCCGCCTCAAGCCCGGCAAGGATCTGCGGTCCGAGCGCGGGCAGCGTGATGTTCTGGCTGGACACCGCGCCAACGCCCGCCAGCAGCCACGGGCAGCGGGCGCCAACGGCAATGCTGGATGAGCTAATCGCAATGCCCAGTTGACCTGACTCCGGGCACAGGGCGGAAATAGAGAGGGTCATGGTGCCTCCTGCGCATGCCAGTCGTCAGGGATCACCGCCATGACGTCAATTTCCATCAGCCACTGCGGCTGCGCGAGAGCCGATACCACCACGCCGGTCGAAATGGGAAACACGCCTTTGAGCCATTTCCCCACCTCCTGGTACACCGGTTCGCGGTAGCGCGGGTCGATCAGATAGGTCGTCGTTTTCACGATATGCGTCAGATCGCTGCCGGCCTCTTCCAGCAGCTGTTTAACGTTCTTCATCGCCTGTTCTGCCTGGGCGCGCGGGTCGCCCAGGCCGATCAAATTGCCGTCAAAATCGGTACCCACCTGACCACGAACGTACACGGTATTTCCCGCGCGCACCGCCTGGCACAGATCGTTATTGAGCGTCTGATTGGGATAGGTTTCTTTGGTGTTAAACATCCGAATACGGGTATGGGTTGGCATAGGTTGCGTCCTCAAATCAGGCATTAGCAGGAAGGTTGATAGCGTTGATACTGGCGCTGAATGGCAATCTGGTCGGCGATATATTTCGCATCGTGCCAGACGCCCCAGATAAAGGTTGAGCCACGGCGGGAGAGCCACGGCAGACCGAGGAAATAGACCCCCGGTTCGCTGGCGACGCCGCGGTGGTGCTGCGGGCGCTGCTGTTCATTAAAGGCGTTGACCTTCAGCCAGCGGTAATCGGTGGTATAGCCGGTAGCCCAGATAATGCAGCTCACCCCCGCGGCTGCCAGGTCGAGCTCGGTGAGGGGCTGGGTCAGGCAATCGGGGTCGGGCAGGAAAAAGCGCGCTTCCGGCTCTTCCGGCAGCGACAGCCCGTTGCGGGCGATATACTCATCCGCGGCGTCGAGCAGCGCCAGATAGGAGGCGTCGCCAAGACGAATGTTGTCCGCCAGATCGGCACGGAAAACGGCTTTGCCCTCGGTAAAGCCGTGCGTCTGTCCGACCAGGGTAATTCCCTGGTGCGCCAGCTGGCGAAAATCAACGGTATGACCGCCGCGCGCGCCGCTGACCGCAATCGTCACGTGCTCTTTGCCGGGCTGATTGGCCGCCGCATCCCACAGCCCTAACACCCCCAGCCACCAGCAAAAATCGCGCTGGCGGTAGCGGCGCGGCGGGCGATCGTGCGCGCCAACGGAGAGCCATACCGCGCGCCCCGCCCGGCGGAGCTCATCGGCGATTTGCACGCCGGACGACCCCGCGCCAACCACCAGCACGCCGCCTTCCGGAAGCTGCTGCGGGTTGAAATAGTGTGCGGAATGAATCTGCTGTACAGCGCTATCCTGCGGCGCGATGGCCGGTATCACCGGGCGCTGGAACGGCCCGGTGGCGGCGACGATACGCTGCGCCTCAATCACGCCCAGTGACGTTTCCACGCGAAACCCCGGACGGCCGTTTAAACGCTCGGCGCTAAAGACCTCAACGCCGGTTTTGATCGGTGCATTAAAGGTTTTGGCATACGCGGCGAAGTAGTCGGCGATCTGCTCTTTGGCGACAAAGCTGTCGGCGTCGCAGCCGGGAAAGGTCATGCCGGGAAACCGGTCGTGCCAGGCCGGGCCGTTGGCCACCAGCGAATCCCAGCGGCCGCTGCGCCAGGCCTCAGCGATGCGCTTTTTTTCCAGCACCAGATGCGGAATGCCGTGATGCGTCAGATGCTCGCTCATGGCGACGCCCGCCTGCCCCGCGCCTACCACCAGGGTATCGATCTCTGTAATCTGCTCTGTCATATCTGTGTCCTTCAAGCACGGTTGTCCGGCTTATCCGCCGGGATTGACAGAACTCAGGTTAAGTAAGTGTGATGAAATGGTAAATTATTATAAAACGATCGTCTGAATAGAAATTTACGAGGCTGAATAACGCGACAAGAAAATAACGCTTGCGGTCGCGTTAATTAAATTACGCGTGCTGATGCGGCGTTAATTCTATGCTGCGGCAATAATCCATAAATAGCTGCGTCGGACGCGTGGGTTCATTATTGGCAAGATGCGCCATAATTAATGTCGATGCGGGCATTTCGTCGGCAATATCCAGCTGCACCAGCTTTTCGCCGTCATAGGTCATATCGCACAGCGGACGGGTAACCAGTACCGAAAAGCCTAATCCCTGCCCGACCATACAGCGCACCATTTCTATGGACGGCGAACTGTAGGCCACTTCCGGGTGATAACCTTTCTCTTTAAATATCGAGACAAAATAGTTTTTGCTGGGGACCGCATCGAGCAAAATCATCGGTTCCCGGCTTAATTCCTGGAGCGTGACGCATTTTTTCTGCGCCAGCGGATGAGAAGCGGGCAGCAAAGCATAGGGTTTATGCGGGGCGTTCAGCAGCTCTTTATGAATGGAGTGACCCAGTTCCAGGTCGTAGACCAGCGCCAGATCGAAGCGTCCGCGGTGCAGACCGTGCATCAGTTCATGCTGTTCGCCGTCGTAGAGCTGGAGAGTAATTTCGGGATACATTTTTTTAAATCCCGCTACCAGTTTTGGCATATACAGCGGCGCGACGGATTCAAAGCAGCCGACGGAAATCGTCCCGGATACCAGCTCTTTATCCGCCCGCGAGTTCTGCTCAAACTCATAGGACAGCCGCAGCAGCTCTTTGGCTTTATCGTAGAAGCGCCGCCCGCTTGAGGTCAGGGATACGCCCTGCGCGTGGTGACGAATAAACAGCTGCTGGTCGAAGGTACTTTCGAGGTTTTTAATCGCAATAGAGATCGACGGCTGGGCAATGTGCAGCTGACGGGAAGCCTCAGCGATACTCTCCGTTTCCACCACCGTCACGAAATATTTAAGCTGTTTGAGGGTAAATCGGTTCATCGCTTCACCATTGATAAAATATTGTCTTATTACGAACGGGCTTAGTTTTACGATAAGCAGCCTGCAAGCATCGTGCCATGCCGTTTGCGCTTTACCTCGTCAGCAAATAGCCGCCGTTTCTATTTAATAACCCGCCCTCTTTTTTTGCCTGATTTCGCGTATTGCACCATAAAGCATCGCCCTGCACCTTATTCGCCCGCGGCGCGCCCCAATATTGCACAAATTGTCATTTTACGAAAAATCAGGTTTAAAAATAAGGGTGATTGTTTTTAAGTTGTTTCAATGCTGTTTCTCATTAATTGCGTTAAATTCCCTGAGGTTAATATAGCTGTATAGTTTTTTTAAACTTAAAGGCCAAAAATTTACTAATTGCCACCGGTCGAAGAGTGCCAGCATAGTGTCATGGCAAGATGAACGCCGGCGGCTCCCCATATTAGAACAGGGGAATCGCCTTAATTTCCGTTAATTATGGCGAGTGAAATAGCCCATGACGTTTAACTGGAACTATATGTTAAGCCTGCTCAGCGATGTCGATTTCTGGCAGGCCACCTGGACCGTCATCAAATTAAGTTTGCTGACCTGGGCTTTCAGTATTGTGCTGGGGTTTATTCTGGCGCTGGCCAAACAGTCGCCGCGCAAGCTGTTTAACGCGCCTGCCCGCCTCTATATCTGGCTGTTTCGCAGCATGCCGCTGCTGGTGCTGCTGATTTTTGTCTACAACATGCCGCAGGCGCTACCCTCCTTCGCCCCGGTGCTGAACGACCCGTTCTGGGCCGGACTGCTGGCGATGGTGCTGAGCGAAGCCGCCTATATTGCTGAAATTCATCGCGGCGGACTGCTGTCGATTCCCAAAGGACAGAGCGAAGCCGCCCGCGCGCTCGGGCTGCGCTATGCCGGCACCCAGTGGCGTGTGGTGATCCCGCAGGCGCTGCGCGTCGCCCTGCCGGCGCTGGCTAATGAGTATATCGCCATCGTCAAGCTCAGCTCGCTGGTGTCGGTTATCTCCCTGACCGAGATCTTAATGGTCGGCCAGCGCCTCTATTCGCAGAATTTCCTCGTCATGGAGACCATGGCGGCGGTGGCGTTTTACTACATCCTGATCGTCACGGTGTTTGATTTCCTGCTTAAGCGCCTCGAGACCTGGCTCGACGTCACCCAGCGTAAGACCACGCGACCGGTGGATGAAGAAATGCAGCAGCTGGCCACCGCGCGGCGTCCGGCAATGGCCCGCAGCGTTAGCGTCGCGCAGGAACCGGCGCTGCAGGCGTCAAAGCTGCATAAAGCCTATAACAATGTCGAAGTGCTGGGCGCCGTCAGCCTGCAAATTCAGCCCGGCGAAGTGGTCTCCGTCATCGGCCCGTCCGGCTCCGGTAAAACCACGCTGATCCGCCTGCTGAACGGCCTTGAGCAGATTGATAACGGCGAGATCAAAATCAACGGCCAGCCTTTTATTCACCTTGACCGCCAGGGGCAGCAGAAGCCGCGTTTTATGGAGAACAGCGAGCATCGCCAGAATATCGGCATGGTTTTCCAGAGCTTCAACCTGTTCCCCCACCTGACCGTACTCGGCAACCTGCTGCTGGCGCCGCGCTATCACCATCTGGCCAGCGAAGGCGAGCTGAAGCAGCACGCCTGCGAACTGCTGCATAAAGTCGGCATGCTGGAACACGCGTGGAAATATCCGCATCAGCTTTCCGGCGGCCAGCAGCAGCGGGTAGCGATTGCCCGCGCCCTGATGATGCGCCCACAAATTATGCTGTTCGATGAGCCCACCTCGGCGCTGGATCCGGAAAAAGTTAACGAGGTTCTGCAGGTTATCGAATCGCTGGCCCATGAAGGCATCACCATGGTGATCGTCACCCATGAAATGAACTTCGCCTTTAAGGTTTCCGACCGAATTGTGTTTATGGAAAAAGGGCGCGTGGTCTGCGACGACACGCCTCAGGCAATGCGCGACGGCCAGCATCCGCGCGTGGACGCCTTCCTGAAAGATGTCTCTTTGGCTTAACGCCTCCGTTCCCGAAAGGAGAAAAATATGATCGCGCAGTGGCAAATCGAACAGTTTCATCAGCAGGGTTTTCTGGTTGTCGAAGAGGTGTTTTCCGCCGAGGAAATCGCGCTGCTGCAGGCCGATTTCGACACCTGGGTCGAAGAGAGCCGACAGCATAGCGAAGTGTGGGGCGAAACCCTGGACGGTCGGCCGCGTTTCGATCTCGAAAGCGACCACGCGCCCCATCATCCGTCGCTGCGCCGGGTGAGTTCCCCCACGGAGATTTCCGCCGCCTACCGCCAGGCCGCGCTTGATTCGAGAATGGCGGCGATTGCCGGCCAGCTGATCGGCGGCAGCGGGACCCGCTTCCATCACAGCAAAATCAACTCCAAGCTGCCGCACACCGCCACGCAGGTGAAGTGGCACCAGGATTTTCTGTTTACCCCTCACAGCAACGACGACATCATCACCGCCCTGCTGATGGTCAGCGAAGTGACGCCGGAGAACGGCCCGCTCAACGTGGTGCCGGGAAGCCATCGGGGACCGCTGTGGTCCCACTGGCAAAACGATCGTTTTACCGGCGCCGTGGATCGGGAGGTTGAAGCGACCCACTGCCAGCAGCCGCAGGCCTGTTTTGGCCCGGCGGGATCGGTGTGCTTTATGCATACTCGTCTGCTCCACGCCTCCAGCCCCAATGAAACCGACCTGCCGCGGACGCTGTTTATCAGCGTCTACGCGGCGGAAGATGCCCTGCCGTACGGCGAAAATCCGCTGCCCAGCGCGCACGCCGGGCAGATGGTTGCCGGGGAAGAGAGCGGCCTGGTGCGCAGTACCGTGAATCATTTACGCCTGCCGCAAAAACCGCGCGGCGCATCCTTTTTCGTCCAGCAGGCCGGTACCGATCGCGCCAGCATGTAATTTGCCCACTCTCTGGAGGTTGTATGAAACGTTTTAAAGCTTTCCGCCCTGCTGCCCTGCTCCTTTGCACCGCTGGCGCCCTGTCGTCCTTTAGCGCTCAGGCCTTCCAGCAGCCGGGGAAAATCACCGCCGGTTCGGATATGACCTTTTTCCCGTATGAATATATGGAAAACAACAAGCCCGCAGGGTTCGATATCGAGTTTCTTGCCGGGCTGGCGAAAGCTATGGGCCGCGAGGCGGTGAATATTGATACCCGGTTTCCGAATTTGATTCCGGGCTTGCAGGGGGGACGCTTCGATATCACCAACTCGTCGATGTACATCACCGCCGAGCGTCTGAAGGTTATCGATATGGTGCCCTATCTGAAAAGCGGCGAAGCGATCCTCGCGCTGAAAGGCAGCGACTATCAGCCGAAAACGCCGGAAGCGTTTTGCGGCCACAAAATTGGTTCAATGGGGGCGACGTCATGGCTGGCGCAGCTGCAAAAGCTCTCCGCTGACTACTGCGTGAAAAAGGGCCTGAAGCCGATAGCGCTCAGTGAATACACCACCGACCCGCAAACCACCCAGGCGCTGCTCTCGCGGGCGGTTGAGGCGCAAATCACCGATGCGGCGGTGGCGCGCGGCGTGATCGACAAGCTTGGCGATCGGGTGACCATCTCTTCCGAAACCTTGATCTATCCGGTGCTCAACGGCTTTGGGGTGAAAAAAGGCAATAGCGAAGTGAAAACCGCGCTGGAGGAAGGGCTGAAGAAATACAGCGCGACGCCGGAATACGCCGCGCTGCTGAAGAAATATAACTTCCAGGCGCCGACGCCAGAGGATCTGCAAACTCTGATGCCGAAAGCGGAGTAATCATATGGCCCGCTCTTATGAAGAACAGACGCGTATCGACCTGGCAGCGACCTTTCGCATCATCGCCCATCTCGGGATGCACGAAGCGGTGGCCAACCACTTTAGCGCGGCCATCTCGGCGGACGGCAAAAAATTCCTGCTGAATCCGAAGTGGAAACACTTTTCGCGCATCCGCGCCAGCGACCTGCTGCTGCTGGACGCCGATGATGAAGCCTGCGCCCGGCGAGCGGACGTGGACGCCACGGCGTGGGCGATTCACGGGCAGATCCACCAGCGCCTGCCGGAGGTGCGGGTGGTACTGCACCTGCATCCGGTGTATACCACCAGCGTTGCTTGCCTCGAGACGCCGCATATCCCGCCGATCGATCAGAACACGGCGCGCTATTTCAATCGGGTAGCCGTCGATAGGTTATACGGCGGCATGGCGGACACCACGGCGGAAGGCGCGCGTCTGGCGTCGCTGCTGGCCGACAAGCGCCGGCTGCTGATGGGCAATCACGGCGTACTGGTGACCGCACCGTCGATTGGCGAGGCTTTCGATGATATCTGGACTCTGGAGCGCGCCTGCCAGATTCTGGTGACCGCCTGGTCAACGGGGCAGCCGCTGAAAGTGCTCTCCGATGCGGTGGCGGAGAAAACCGCGCAGGACTGGGAGGGGATCGCCGACTTTTCACGCCAGCATTTTGCAGAGATGAAGGAGATGATGATCGACGCCGACCCGTCCTTGCTGGAGTGACGGTTTACTCCCGGAGAAAAGCGCCACCGGGCATACGGAGATAAGCCGGATTTGAGGTATCGAGGCGCGGATTTTGCCGCAGGACTGGCGACAGAATCCGCAAGTTACGCGCTTGTAGCCCCGGTAAGGCGCCAGCCGCCACCGGGGAAAAGGCGGCTAGTAGCGTACGCAGACCGACTTCGTTTCGCACCAGTCGTCCAGCCAGTCGGGGCCGAAATCGCGGCCGGTACCGGACTGCTTCATGCCGCCGAACGGCAGGTTGGCGTCGATCAGCGTATGGCTGTTAACCCACACCGTCCCCGCCTGCAGGCGATCGGTATAGCTCAGCGCCTGGCTCAGGTCGCGGGTCCAGACGCTGGCGGTCAGGCCAAAATCGCTGTCGTTGGCCAGGCGCAGCGCCTCTTCCCCGTCGGCCACGCGTACCAGGTTCACCACCGGACCGAAAACCTCTTCCCGGCTAAGGCGCAGCCCGGCGTCGGGATTAATCACCAGCGTTGGCGCAATATAGTAGCCCTGCGCATTCGGCCCCACGTTACCGCTAATCAGCTCTGCCTTCTGCTGACGGGCTTCAGCAAGATAGGCCGCCACTTTTGCGCAGTGCGCCTGCGACACCACCGGGTTAATCTGGCTGCTCTCGAGCATACCGGGCCCGACCTGTAGCGACTTCACCGCCTGCTCGAAGCCGCTCACCAGCGTATCGAACAGCGGCGCTTCAATATAAATTCGCGAACTGGCGGCGCATACCTGCCCCTGATTCAGAAAGCTACCGGTCATTAATCCCTCAATAACCCACTGCGGATCGGCATCTTTCAGCACGATGGCCGGGTTCTTGCCGCCCAGCTCCAGCGTGACCCGGGTCAGTCGGTCAGCGGCCACGCGGGCAATCTGTTTACCGGTAGCGGTCGATCCGGTAAAGCTCACCTTGGCGACCTGAGGATGAGAGGTCAGCGCCGCGCCGCACCCGGCGCCGCTGCCGGTCACCACGTTAAAAACGCCGTCCGGCACGCCGGCCTCGGTTGCCAGTTCCGCTACCCGCAGCAGGGTCAGCGGCGTGGTTTCCGACGGCTTAATGACGATCGAGCAGCCAGCCGCCAGCGCGGGCATCACTTTCCACATGCCGATCATCAACGGGAAATTCCACGGCACGATCCCGGCCACCACGCCCACCGGCTCTTTTTTGGTCCACGCCTGATAGCGTGCGCCCTGCGGGAAGGGGATCGATACGTCGAGGGTGCGGCCGCTGATTTTAGTGGTCAGCCCGGCGGTATAGCGCATCCAGTTCAGCGTGCAGCCCACTTCAAAGGCGCGGGAAATGTTAATCGATTTCCCCTGTTCAAGGGTCTCCAGCTGCGCCAGCTCCTCGCCGTGCTGCTCCACCAGATCGGCGAAGCGCAGCAGGATCCGCTCGCGGTCGGCGGGCGTCCGCCCTGCCCAGCTGCGGGAAACGAAAGCGCGCCAGGCGGACATCACCGCCCGATCGACATCCGCGGCGTTAGCATCCGCGGTGCTGGCGATAGCCTGACCGGTGGCCGGATCCCAGACGGTTAAGCGCTTTTCGCTCTCTGCCGCCTGCTGCGCACCGTCGAGATACAACCCATGCTGTCTGTCTAAAAACTGCTGCACGCTGGCGAGTAGCGCGACCTGTGATGTGGACATACCCCTTCCTTATTCTTCACGGATAGTGATTTCAGTTTATGCCGGGGTCGCGATTCACGCTTTTTTCTCTGTGACATTCGCTGTTGCCGCTGTGACAGGCGCCGCAATTAAGTCGATGAGGCGGACAGAAAATGTGCAGCAGGTAATAGTTCTTTCATATACTCCGCCGTTGACCCTTGCCTCCGGCATCATAAGTGCAACAATGCAAAAACATTATTATTACAAGGGATGCGCGATGAGTACGGCAAATCGTGGGCAGAACTACCAGCATTGGTTAGCAAAAATCAATCAGGTCTGCGGGCAGTTCGCCGCCCGTCCGCTGGCTGATAATTTCCACGGTGAGATCGACGCCAGCTATGCCGGCGACCTGAAAGTCAGCACGGTGACCGCCTGCGGCATTAATCTTTACCGCACCCGACAAGAGATCCAGCGCGATAACGACGCCTGGTTTTATACCGTCTTCCAGCTCGCGGGCCAGGCGACGATCGAGCAGGATGGCCGCCAGGCGATGCTGGAAAGCGGCGATATCACCCTGATCGACGCGTCTCGTCCCTGTTCAATTATCTGGCAGCAAACCTCGCGTCAGGCCTCCCTGCTGCTGCCAAGATCGCTGCTGGAGCAACAGCTGCGCAGCAGTGAAATCAGCATCGCTACCCGGCTGGCGAAAAGCCTGCCGATGGTCCAGCTCAGCCAGCGCCTGTTGCATGAAAGCATGAACAGCCCTGAACTCTCGGCCAGCGAAAGCAAAGCGGCGCTGGAGGCCATCGTCTGCCTGCTGCGCCCGATGCTGCATCATCAGGAGGCCCAGCCTTCCCGGCGCGATAAGCAGTTTCAGAAAATCATGGCGTTAATCGATGAGTCGATTCAGGCGGAACATCTGCGCCCGGAGTGGCTGGCCAGCGAAACCGGCATGTCGGTGCGCAGCCTCTATCGGCTGTTTGCGGAAAAGGGGCTGGTGGTAGCGCAATATATCAAGAATCGTCGGCTCGATTTGTGCGCCCGCGCGCTGCAAAGCGCCCATGATGACGAAAAGCTGGCGGGGATCGGCTACAGCTGGGGCTTCAGCGATCATAGCCATTTTTCCACCGCCTTTAAGCAGCGCTTCGGCGTCTCGCCGGGGGAGTATCGCAAGCGCTGCCGATAGCTATTTTTTCAGCCATTTGCCGTTAAGGCCCTTCACGTACTCGCCCGGCTGCGCCCTGGCGACCAGCTTCTGACCGGCCATTTTCGCCACCTGATCCACCGGTAGATTATTGTCATCCGCCAGCTGCTGATAGCTGTCGCTGCGGGCGGCGTTGATCTGCTTCACCAGCTCAAGAGTTTCTTTATCCTGACGCAGCGGTTCAAGATAGCCGTTGAGGGTTTCGCCGACCCGCCCCTGCTGGCGAGCCTCATTCAGGGTCAGGGCCTGCGCCTGAGCGCTGAACAGCACCAGCGCCAGCGCCGCGGTTACCAGTCGTATTCTCATCATCGCCTCAGAACAGATCGCTACGGGATTTGAGCAGATTCTCAACGTCTTTATCCAGCTTGATATGAATTTCATGCTCAATTTTGACGTTCATATTGATGGTGATCGGCTCTTTCGATGCCGCGATTTCAATACGCGGCGTACAGCCCGCCAGCAGCGCGGTGGCCAGAAAGGCGGCGAATAGTTTGATCATTATTGTTGTTCCTTACAGGTATGACTGTCCTGACAGCGCGGCGCGGGCAGCCTGGCGTTCTGCTCCAGCCACGCCTGCAGATTGTCGCCGAAACGCAAGCTGCGCCACAGGTCAAAGATATTCTCTTCATGGGAGTAGTTTAAGTGCACCGTATTGCTTTTGCCTTCTACCCGGCTGGTGCCGCTAATCGTCGCCTTCAGCGTCAGCACGCCGAGGTTATCGAGGTTGATCCGCGTCCACGAGGTGGCCACTTCCATATAGCGCAGCCAGTTAATGGCCGCCCCGGCGGAGACGTTGTCAGCCACCAGCGCGTCTGCCGTGTCTTTATCAAGACGCATCGTCATCGGCCCCGGATTGCTGAACCAGCCGTCCTTGATAATCCATTTATCGTTATCCAGCCACAGCGGCAGCGCACCGTTAAACGGGCCGGACACGGCGAACTGCTTCACTTTAATCGCGCTAATTAACTCGCTGCTGGAGATATTTTGCAGACGCAGCAGCGCCGGATCGTGCTGCGGCATCCGCAGCTGCTGCATGGTCAGCTTGCCGCCGAGAATATCGACGCTGACGTTGCTCAACTGTAAAGGTGCGTCTTCACTCCAGGGATATGCGCCCTGGAGATCCGCCGTCAGATTGCGCGCGGTGAACTGGTTGACGACTTCGCCGATGCGCAGCGATACCGGATGGCGGGTGCCAAGCTGCCAGGTGGCGTCGCTAAAGCGGAACGGCAGCACAAAATCGACGCCGTTGATCTGGTTATCCGGCATCCAGGCGCTGCCGTCTTTGAGCACACCGTGACCGCCCGCCTCGAAGCCCTGTTCGGCGGCGGCAGAGAATGCCACCTGCGCGTAGAGCGTTCCCTCACGCAGGTTCATCTTCCACTCCGGCGGCACCAACGGCTGGAAAACGGTCAGCGACTGTTTTGGCCACCACGCCTCACCGCGCAGACGTTCGCCGTCCCAGCGCCCGGTAACGCGCACGGGGCCAATTTTTTGCGCATGCAGGGAGCCGCTGAACCGGAACCAGGTCGGATCGCGGCCATCAATGTTGAACTTAAGCGTTGACGGCGGCAGTTCGCTGCCGCCGCTGAAGGTGGTTTTCCCGGCATCCAGCGACAGCGCGCCGGTCAGTTTGGGATGCTGCTCATCGCGCAGCCAGTGGATCGGTTTTTCCAGCGTCAGGCGCGGGGTACTCACCAGCATGGATCCATACTGCAGCTTATCGAAACCGGTCGACAGGCTGTTGAGTACAATGGCGCTATCAACCCATTCGCCCGCGCCTTTAACATCCCAGCGCGCCTGCATCGGGGTGAAATGGCCATCGCCCCAGTAGCGCCACTGCCAGCGGCCGCGGTCGGGCATAAAGTTGTCGGCCTGGCCATCAAGATGCAGGATAAAATCCCCCATCTCCTGCTCATGGGCGCGCAGAATAGCCTGCAGGCGGCCATCAACGCCCTGTTGCGTCACTTTGACGCCCGCCAGAGGCCAGCGGATTTCATCGATATTCAACGAATCGATGACCCGCCCGCGCGAACGCAGCAGCGCGCCGGGGTGAAAATTGAGCACCGGCGCGGTAAGCGGCCCGCTCAGCTGCGCGGGCAGTCGGGCATAAAAAATCAGATCGCCGAGCTTGGCCTCGCCGGTCAGCTGTAGCGGCATGTCGCTGCTGTCCATGCTCAGCTTACCGGGGCCGATATTCAGCACGGCGTTGCCCTTCCCGGCCTGGCCCTGAGTGAGCACGTTAAGACGCCCGCTGACCTGCATCTGCTCGGTGCCCTGCTGCCAGTTGCCCAGCGAAAGCGCAACCCGGCCGCTCAACGCGTTGCCCGCGTATTCGGTGTGCCAGCGGCCATCGCTGATGACGATACGATCCGGGGTGATTTCCCACGGCAGGTCAAGCATCGGCTCCACTTCACCGCGCGGCGTGACCAGCAGCTGCCCGCGGTTCTTCTGCCACTCCAGCTCGGCATCGACAAGACCGGGAGTTTGTGGAAATTCAAAGGTGCTGAACAGGTGGCCGTCGACCGGCAAACCGTCCGGCACCAGCGGCATCTGAAACTCGCCCACCAGCTTCACCGGCGCCTGATCTTCCACCAGACGCGCGGAAAAATCACTGACCGTCAGCGCCTGGCCGCGCAGCCGCGCCTGGAGGGTAACCTCTTTACCGGCATAGCCGATATCCTGCTGCTGCGGCGTCAGCGACATCACCAGCCGCCCCTGCCATTTCTCCCACGGTGACAGGCGCAGATTGTCAATCGTCAGCCAGCTGTAAGGGAGCATTGATTGCCATTCGGCGAGGGTTTTCGGCGCCCCCGGCGCGGCTTCGCTGTCCGGGAGCTTGTTCAGGCAGGCGCTGTTTATATCCAGCTCGCTGATATGTAAACGCCAGCGGCTGGGACGCGAGAGCGAGGCATTGGCGACGCGCGCGATTTCGCAGTCGCCGACCAGGTAGCGCAGATCCGGAATACGCAGCGCGGAGCGCGTCAGTCGCGGGCTTTCATTAAGTGAGATTCGGGTTCCCGCCGGTAGCCAGATACCTGCCAGCGTGGGCACCCAGTGGGTGAGCGTTAATAGCAAAGCCAGCGGTAGCAGCACGAGGGCTAATAATAGCGCGATGGCGGCTTTATATTTACCCTTCATGGGCAGCTAATATCCTGATTCGAAATAAGTAAAAGCCGAGAGGCCGCTATTGTGGCACGTTCGACCTGTGAGTTAAAGTTTCCATCCCGTTTAAGCGTAGTCGCCGCCATCTGATTCACCAGCCGGCTATTTAGCCGGGGTTTAGTTTTCGCCTGCGACACTGGTCCACACCTGCGAACGTAAACGGATGGTGCTGTGGACTTAATTATCTCGCTGATGGAATACGCTCAGAGCCGCTATTCATTGGTATTGCTGATGGTTTTCCTGCTGACGTTCACGAAATCTTGCGCCGTTATCTCGCTGCTGATCCCCGGCACCTCCGGACTGCTGCTGTTCGGCACCCTGGCATCGGCCAGCGTCGGCCATTTTTTGTTAATGTGGATGAGCGCCAGCCTCGGCGCCATCGGCGGATTCTGGCTCTCGTGGCTGACGGGCTACCGCTACCGGCACCATCTGCATCGTATACGCTGGCTTAATGCCGAACGCCTCGCTCGCGGCCAGCTGTTCCTGCGCCGCCACGGCGGGTGGGCGGTCTTTTTTAGCCGCTTTCTCTCTCCGCTGCGCGCCACCGTACCGCTGGTCACCGGCGCCAGCGGGACCTCTCTCTGGCAGTTTCAGCTCGCTAACGTCAGTTCAGGTTTACTCTGGCCTCTGATCCTGCTGGCGCCAGGGGCGCTGAGCCTCAACTTTTAATGAAACGTATTGTCTTTTAAAGAGATTTCTTAACTCTACGATATGCTCTAGAATTAATACTATAACCTGCTGATTAAACTAGTTTTTAACATTTGTAAGATTATTTTAATTATGCTACCGTGACGGTATTATCACTGGAGAAAAGTCTTATGAAAATCGCTGTATACAGTACGAAACAGTACGACAAGAAGTATCTGCAGCACGTCAATGATGCATACGGCTTTGAACTGGAATTTTTTGACTTCCTGCTAACCGAAAAGACCGCCAAAACCGCCAACGGCTGTGAAGCGGTGTGCATCTTCGTAAACGATGACGGTAGCCGCCCGGTACTCGAAGAACTGAAAGCCCACGGCGTGAAGTACATCGCGCTGCGCTGCGCGGGCTTCAACAACGTTGATCTCGATGCCGCGAAAGAGCTGGGCCTGCGCGTGGTGCGCGTCCCGGCCTACTCGCCGGAAGCGGTCGCAGAGCACGCGATCGGCATGATGATGTCGCTGAACCGCCGTATTCATCGCGCCTATCAGCGCACCCGCGACGCGAACTTCTCCCTTGAAGGACTAACCGGTTTCACCATGCACGGTAAAACCGCCGGCGTTATCGGCACCGGTAAAATCGGCGTCGCCGCGCTGCGCATTCTGAAAGGCTTCGGTATGCGTCTGCTGGCGTTTGATCCCTACCCAAGCGCCGCCGCGCTGGATATGGGCGTGGAGTATGTCGATCTTGAAACCCTGTACCGGGAGTCTGACGTTATCTCCCTGCACTGCCCGCTGACCGATGAAAACTACCATTTGTTGAACCATGCCGCGTTCGATCGCATGAAAGACGGGGTGATGATCATCAACACCAGCCGCGGCGCGCTCATCGATTCGCAGGCAGCAATCGACGCCCTTAAGCATCAGAAAATTGGCGCGCTGGGGATGGACGTGTATGAGAACGAACGCGATCTGTTCTTTGAAGATAAGTCTAATGACGTGATTCAGGATGATGTGTTCCGCCGTCTCTCTGCCTGCCATAACGTCCTGTTTACCGGTCACCAGGCGTTTCTGACCGCGGAAGCGCTGATCAGCATTTCACAAACCACCCTCGACAACCTGCGTCAGGTGGATGCTTGCGAAACCTGCCCTAACGCGCTGGTCTGATATTCCTTTCCCTTTTGTGCTCCTCCTCTGCGGGGGGCACATTCAGATAATCCCCACAGTAATCGCCTGCGATAAAGTTACAATTCCCTTCATTTATTAATACGATAAATATTTATGGAGACTAAATGAACAAGTTTGCTGCGCTGCTGGCGGCTGGAATGTTGCTATCGGGCTGCGTTTATAACAGCAAGGTGTCAACCAGAGCGGAACAGCTTCAGCATCACCGTTTTGTGCTGACCAGCGTTAACGGGCAGCCGCTGAATGCCGCGGATAAGCCGCAGGAGCTGAGCTTCGGCGAAAAAATGCCCATTACGGGCAAGATGTCTGTTTCAGGTAATATGTGCAACCGCTTCAGCGGCACGGGCAAAGTCTCTGACGGCGAGCTGAAGGTTGAAGAGCTGGCGATGACCCGCATGCTCTGCACGGACTCGCAGCTGAACGCGCTGGACGCCACGCTGAGCAAAATGCTGCGCGAAGGCGCGCAGGTCGACCTGACGGAAACGCAGCTGACGCTGGCGACCGCCGACCAGACGCTGGTGTATAAGCTCGCCGACCTGATGAATTAATAGTTACCGCAGCTTCCGCCTGCCAGCGCCTGCTCGCTGCAGCGCTTGCCGTTCGGCAATGCGCACATGCCGATAGCGGAGCCATCAAGCTGGCGGGCGACCGATAACGAGCCGCCAACCATGGCGCAGTTTGCCTGGCCGGAGCTGCTCATCGCGGCACGCATTCCCGGCGACACGTGCGCCGCCGTTGCCTGCTGAACAGGTTCATCATTGCTACTACACGCCGACAGTAACAGCGCAGCACATCCCACTAAAAACGCAGCTCGCATCTTCTCTCCCCTCAGATACATCTTAAAATGAACAAGCCTAAGGATAATAGGCAGCTCAGCGCGCCGCGTCGAGAGGCGAAGTACGTATTTATGCGCTGTATTAACATTTATTAGCAAATTTTTTTGGTCTCCTTTTATTCATCCTCAGTTTCAGAACGCAAAGCGCCCTCACTATGTCATCCATGATGAGGGCGCCGTTTCGGTTTGTATTTCAGGCTATTAAATTTAACTCACTGCGCAATCCGTGGTCTGGTAAATCACCACCTTAGAACAGAGCTTAGCCTTTTAATCACTTGAAACACCTCGAATAATATTTGAATTACGCATAACAAACGCGTGAAAACGTGACAAGATTACGCCCGTCATACCACCGTTTCTGTCCAGATAGTACCCATAGCGCACAACAGTCTGGCCAGTACCTGGCGGAACGATGAAGTCCATTGACTGAATTTCCATACTCTCATTTTCCTGCTTATATAAAACGCCATCAATAGAGAGCGCACAGGTCATGGGGCCACCACCCGAAGTAGCGCCGGTACCCAGCATGAGAATACAGTACCCTAGTTTACCCATACTCAACGAGCCACCTTCATAACTCCTGTACTCCATACCTGCCGTTAATTTACCTCCACCCGTAATATTAATTGAGTCGTCCTGGCGAAGCGCGCCTAAAAGCTGCACTCGTTGCTCGAACGGCTGGCGATCAACAGCAAGCAAATCGAACCAGGCCCATTGTGCTTTCGCAATTCGACGGGAGCGGTGCTGAGCAATATTGATTGCCCACGAGCCGACGTCTCCAATAATCTTATTAGCCCTTACGGTGCCCAGGATATTACAACTCTCATTAATAACTACATTATTTAAAGTACCTGTATCAGCCTGTATTTCACCGCGAACCACAACGTTATTGAATTCACTACTTCCGCTCTTGGTAATACTCCAGCCTCTCCATCCGGCCACATAATTAGTAGAGGAAAGTCGATCTGTGATTTTGGCAATATCAATCGTGCCGTTTTTAATTCGCGCCGAATCAATATACAGCTCGTTACCTTCCGCAATCATCACCGGCACGGCGGCTTTGCTGGTGGCATTAAAAATAGAGAAACGATCAGCATTAAAAATGATGTCACTTGTCGAACCATCACTGGCTAATACCATCCCTGCGCCAACTCTCTTATCACCTTTTGTTTCAACTTTAATTGAGTACATCGAGTTAATCTTGCCTTCCGAATCCGCTATCGTCTCTCCCTGGGTCTCAACTTTACCATCCAGCTCTCCGACCTTTATCGCCAGGCCATCCACCTTCCCTACGCTAGCATTTAATGTACCGTCGATTTTCTGCACATCGGCTTTCAGATCGCTCACTGCACTGGCCATCGCTTTGGTCCCTAAATCAGCTTTCAGGCTTTTAAGCTCCCGGGTATTGGCCTCAATATTTCCTCCGTCAATTTTGACCTGTGTGTTCAGGGCAGTAAGTGCCGAAGCATTCGCTGTATTTGCGACTTCATCGCTAACATCGATGCAAAATACATCGTCTGCATACAGATAACCGGCCGATAGGCTGGAACGCAGGGAAATAGTCAGTGCAGCATCGGAGGACGGTTTATAGTCCCCAAAGATCTCCGTCCAGCCGGTTCCGATGCTGGTTGTTATCGGAATATCTTTCAGCGGCCCTGAGCTATTACGGATGCTGATTTTAGTATTACTGGCATTGCTGACCGCAAAGTCACCCGACTTGCGCACCCATGCGCCAATGCGGTATGTATGCCCCGCAATCAGATTTACGTTCTGATCGCACGCCGTAGAGCCGCTGGGTGTCTTTGTCGCCTGGATAATGTACTTCCCGGACTTAGGGTTCTGCGCCGCCAGTATGCTCCAGCCTGAGTTAACCCAGCCGTCAAAACTGCGCTCGAATGAGTTATTCGCCAGCATATTCCCCGGAATCGCTTTTGCTGCATCGGCATCCGACTGAGTGGCCGCAATACTGTTATTTAGCGACGTGACGCTGCTGCTCTGGCTCTCCAGTTTTCCTTCAGCGCTCGTCACCCGGTTGGTCAGAGCAGCCAACGCGGTGGCATCCGCTTTGTTATTAACGTTGTTAATGGTGGTCGTCAGGTCGTTCGTCAACTTCGTGATGCTGCTACCCTGGCTAGTCAGCTTCCCTTCGGCGCTCGTCACGCGCGTGGTCAGGCTACTGATGGCCCCGGCATTGGCTGCGATATTTACTTCATCCGTGACATCCACAAAATAGAAGTCGTCAAAATACTGCGCGCCAGACTTCAGGGAAGAGTAGATCGCCACATCAACCATCCCGTCAACCGTCGCCTTCCATGTTCCGGACAGCTCAACCCATGAGGAGCCGGCGGGCAGGTCTGCGGTGTTAAACTGGCGATCGTACAGCAGGGACGACTGACCAATACGCAGTTTGTTATTACCCTGATCCTGCATGACTGAACCGCCCTGCGCACGGGCAAACACACCGATTTTATAGGTGTTGCCTTTGACGACCGGTACTTTCTGAGAGATCCCGGCCAGGCCCACACCACACATCGCTATTTTACTGCCGTAGTTGGGCGATTGTGCACTGATAACGGACCCGACGCTTCCCCATCCTGTGAAAGCCTCCTGGCCGCGTTCAAATGAACCGTTGGAAATCAGGTTGCCGGGAATTTTACCATCAGCAGCCAGGCTGGCCGTGGCATCATTCAGGGAGTTATTCAACTGCGTCAGGCTGCTACCCTGACTGGCCAGCGTTTTGCCCTGTTCCGTCACGGTATTCTGCAGCGTCTGCAGGGCGGTAGCATCGGCCTTTTTGTTGACGTTGCCGTTTGTCGTATTCAGCCCGTTTTCCAGCATGGTGGTCCGGCTTCCGACACTCGTCAGGATATCACCCTGCTGAGAGACTTGCGTCGTCAGGGAATCAACAGCTGAGGCGGTCGCGTCTGCCGTGCTCTGCGCATTGTAAGCATCGGTGACATCTGTAATAACCATGTCGTCGATAAACAGGTTATAACCCGGCGTGTTGCTACCGTTCGCCCCGCGCGTGGAGATCCAGACCACAGCGCGCGTCGCGCCTTTCGCTGTGGCTTTTGCATATCCGGAAAATTTAACCCATTTGTCACGACCGGCCAGCGCTGTTTCGCTGACATTAGCGGCTCCCAGCCATGAGTTTGCGCCCGCATCATTTTGTACGTTGAGGCCGACCACGGTGACCCAGCCGCCTGAGGGGGTTTCACCGGAAGGCATCATCGCCCAGAACTCAACCCTGAATACTGCCGCGTCGCGAATGGCAAGACGTGAGCCGATTAGGTCGTCGCTGTTACCGGTAGTGTTCGGTGCACGCGTCACGCGCATGCATTTGCCGCCCGAGTAGCTGACTCCGCTAATAACTCGCGCAGATCCACCCAGGTTCTGATTAACGTCATAAGTTTCAAACGTTCCGTCCAGCCACGGATTTGAGCCTTTGCGGGCGTTAATATTTAGCGTGCTGTTCAGGCTGGTAATGCTGTCCGCCTGGCTGTTGATATCCTTTTCAGTCTGCGTTACACGATTAGATAACGCGTTTAATGCAGTAGCATCAGCCTTCTTATTAACATTCGCATTGGTGGTTGACAGATCATTCTGCAGCTTTGTAATAGCCGTCCCCTGAGAAGTCATTCCCGCCTCAGCACTGGTCACGCGTGTTGTCAAATCACTGACTGCGCTGGCGTTGGCCGAACCCACGGTTTCATCGGTAACGTCATAAACGGCAATGCTGTCGACGGCAACAACTGTCGCGGACGGATATACATAAAAAGCAATCCTTGCGTCTGTGGTGGTGGCCGGCAACGCGGGTATATCTACCGTCAGCGTTTCAAAACCATCTTTTCTGGTTACAACAGCCTGCGTCTGGGTGTAAGTACCAGCGGTCTTCGAATTAAAGATGCGGCATAAAATCCCACCTGAACCTGAGATTAATTTTGCACGTACCTTAAAACGGAACCGGCGTGATGAACTTACCGGGAACCATTTAGCGTTATTCGACATTAATCCAGGATTACTTGCGTCACCCATATGCGTGATTATCACACCGGGAGCACCCTCCCCGTTTGATGCTCCCCACACAATGCGCCCGGCATTCTGCAGATTCCACGCATTTAATTGGTTTCTGAAATCATAGTTTTCAACCAGATTCTCACCGGTATCGCGAGCGCTATCGAGTGAAGCTTCTAGCTGGGTAATACTGTTACTTTGACTCGTCAGCTTCTCTTCAGCTTCAGTAACCCGGTTGCCTAACGAAGCGACGGCTGAAGCATCGGCCTTTTTCGCGATGTTCTGGTCGGCAGTGGCAAGTCCGTTTTGCAGCTTTGTGATGGACTGACTCTGGCTCTCAAGCTTTCCTTCAGCGCTACTGGCCCGGTTTGTCAGGTTGCTGATGGCGGTGGCGCTGACCGCAATATTGGTTTCATCAGTCACGTCTACCAGATAGAAATCATCAAAATACTGCTCTCCCGTCGCCAGCAGCACCATGAGCGAGACGTCAAGGACTGCGGTTTTCGTGGCTTTCCATGTGCCCGAAATTTCCTGCCAGACAGAACTCGTGGGCAGCGTCGCGGGGTTAAACTGAACCTCCTTCAGTGGTCCGTCAGAATCACCAATACGCAGCTTATTATTGCCAGCGGTGCCTGACGGCATTGTTGTTCCACCTGAAACACGCGTGAAGATACCTATTTTGTAGGTGCGATCTTTGGTAAACGAAATCTTCTGAAGCAACGAGACGACACTGCTGCCTGGAACCACTTTAAGAATTTGGGTGCCACTATGCGGCGAAGAAGCTGTGAGTATTGACGTCGCTGATTGCCAGCCGCTGTAACCATCTTTACCTCGTTCAAAAGACGGATTCGTTAACAGATTTCCGACTATCGCCCGGGAAGCATCGGCATCAGCTTTTGTGGCATCAACAGCCGCGACAGTTTCCTTCAGGCTGTTATCCAACTTCGTCAGACTGCTGCCCTGGCTGGTCAGCGTTTTGCCCTGTTCGGTGACTGTGTTCTGCAACAATTGCAGCGCGCTCGCATCCGCTTTTTTACTGACGCTGGCATTCGTCGTTGACAGACCGTTTTCCAGCGCCGTGGTCCGGCTACCGATGCTGCTCAGCGTATCGCCCTGCACAGAGACTGTTGTCGTCAGGGAGTCCACCGCTTTTGCTGTTGCATCAGCGGTTTTCTGTGCACTGTGCGCTGCAGTAACGTTGCGCAGATGCCAGTCTGCCGCATACCAGACCGTACCAAAGGGTGAACTCTGGTTAACCTGCAGGAAGGGACGCATAAAATTCGTATCGGCCGGCACCGTAAAGCGCCATGTCACGCGTTTCCACGCTGCGGTGACTTTGGTATTCCCGCCGGAAAGTCTCGCTTTGATACCACCTGTCGCTGAAGTGGCATTAGCGATATAGAGATTAAAATCCGCCTGTCCGGTTCCGCAAGCAACCTCCGCCGACATCTCGAAAACATCACCCGGAGTCACCGCAACATTGTTGATTTTAGGTACATGGTCGCGACCGGCCAGGCGAACCACATACGCAAACGGGCAATCTACAGGCACACCGGCAGCAGTGGCTGAAACGACGTCATAACCCATGCGGTCGTAGGAAGGTTCAAGCGCCGGGTTAGGAATATAATCATCCCCTGCAGCTTTTGCAGCGCTAATTGAGCTGTTGAGGGAAGTGATATTACTGTTCGCTGCAGTCAGACCACTTTCCGTCTTCTCCACTCGACCGGTCAGTGACGTCAGGGCGCTTTGATCCGCCTTTTTACTCACATTCGAGTTCGTCGTGGTCAGGTCATTTTGCAGCTTTGTGATTGCCTGACTCTGGCTGGCCAGCTTCCCTTCCGCCGAGTCAACGCGACTGGTCAGGTCAGTCACGGCAGAGGCATTTGCCTTCTTCGACACCCCGGTCGACGAAAAAACGTTGACTTTACGGATATACAGACGCGCACTGTTTGACGGTGCCCAGCCCCCGGCGGCAAACCGCAGATAGACATAATTCCCGGTAAAGTTTGCTGGAATGGTCAGTTCCACGGTTTTCGTCTGCCAGCTGGTCGTTACCCCACTCAGCCACGGCGATATAGACGATAACCATGCGATCGGATTACCTAAATCCGCTATCACACCGACGGTGTCAGACGATACGCTGTTAACCGTTTCCGAAGTACGGTACTCAAAAGAGACCGTGAGAGTCAGTCCGGCCTCAACGGGGATACGCGTTACGTTGGCGACGCGAATGGAGCCAGTCGTGGTTTTCAGGGCTTTTTCACCCGAATCATAAGTGAACGCCGAGCCGGTACCGGAGTTCTCCCAGAACGACAGATCCACATCCATGCCGCCGTTGCTAATCAGACTCCCTTCAGCCAGGGTGTTTTTCAGCATCGTCAGCTGGCCAGACTGTGTGGTCAGGTTGCCTTCCGTCGCGGATACCCGGTTGGTTAACGCCGTGACCGCGCTCGCATCGGCCTTTTTACTGACGTTTGAATTGGTTATCGTCAGGTCGTTCTGCAGTTTAGCGATCGCGCTGCCCTGGCTGGTCAGCGTTTTATCCTGCTGGCTGACGCTGGACTGCAGGCCCGTGATGGCGTTGCTGTTTGCGGCCACGCCCGATTCCGTTTTCCCGACGCGGTTAGACAGCGAGGTCAGCGTATTTCCCTGGCTGGTTAACGTGGTGCCCTGCTGTTCAACCTTTTGCGTGAGGGACTGCAGCGCGGTTGCATCGGCTTTTTTACCCAGACTGGTTTCCAGGCCGCTGATTTTGCTGGCCTGTGCGCTTTGTGTGGTCGACAGGGAACTCAGCTCCTCCGCGACCGAGGATTTATTGTCGTTGAACTGCGTCTGCAGCGATTCTCTGGCCGTCACCTCTGCTTTATCGGCGGTGATACGGGCATTCATCTCCTGATACAGCAGGCCGGAACGCAGGTCTGCAAGGCTGTTACTGTCAGAGGTTCCCCTGATCTGCGCCGCCAGTGTGGAGCGTTTCAGCGCCTCTACCTCATCCGCTTGCGTCCGCGCCATCTCCTCATTACGCAGGGCCGCCGTACTTGCTGCCGGCGCCGGGCGCCCAACGGATATCCAGTGGATCAGAAAATAGTTGTCGGCATTCTGCGCCTGGGCCAGATCGAGACGAAAACGGCGAACCGTGCCGGACGCGTTCCAGTTCACGTCGGAAATGGCCACCACGCTGATACCTTCGCCATCAAACTCCTGCTCGGCGATAGTCACCGAGCGGGCATCACTCCAGCCGGTTTCCTCTGTACCAATCCAGTAAAGCCGCCCTTTCCATGCCGGATTACCCACGCGCTTAATACGCAGCATGACGGTGCGATAGGAGGAACCCGGGATTTTTTGCCCGTTTGGCGAACGGCAGGATGCCGTGCTGTTCGATGCTTTCAGCCAGCCGTCGTCCGTGATTTGCATCGGCACCTGACCGGCATCGTCCTCGGTCCACCCTTCATTGTCTTTATCGAAGTACCAGATACTGAACGAATCAAACTGCTGCCCACTACCGGCAGAGATTTCAGCGATCTGACGGGCCAGTGACTCGTCGCCATCCTGAATAATTGTCTGCAGATTATCAATGCCGGCCAGCCGCTCATTTTTTTCATTCAGCAACTGGTCTGCCGCCTGCGCCGCTTTCGCGTTGACGTCCGCAATGCGGTCAGCGGTCTCCTGTTTTACCGCTTTATCCCAGCCCGTATTTGCCTGAGCAATGGACTGTTTCAGGCCGTTTTCAACCGTCTGCAGTTGGGATTTTAACGCCGAGTCCCCCGCTGTCAGGGCTTTATTGACGTCTGCTATCTGCTGGTCGACGGAAGTATTAATATCACTCACAGCATCGTTGATGCTTTTGTTTACTGTCGAGATGGCGTCATTGAGGGTCTGATTAACGAGGTCAATATTCTCTGTCATCGACTTATTGACCGACGCTATCTGCCCATCAACCTGCTTACGGATCCCCCCAGCGGTCTCATTAATGCTCTGGTTTATTTCGTTAACCTGCTGCTCGACCTCTTCACGGATGGCATCAGCGGTTTCCGTCAGCGTTTTGTGGGTTTCCTCCATATCCCGCTGAGATTCTTGCCAGGCTTCGGTGTCTTTAATTGCGTCGGTTAGCTTGTCGTAATACTCCCCGATATCGTCGCTGGCCATTCCCTGCACCCAGACGGTCCACGGACTTTCGTTACCAAGGCGATCGACAATGCGTGCCCGGTACCAGAACGTCGCCGCAATCTGCAGGCCCATCTGCTGATACGAGTTTCCCGGATACGTTACGTCAGAAAGCGCCATCGCGCCGTTGCCGGTTGGATTTGGGCTGTACTGCAGCTCGGTTTTTTGCGTATCGCCACTTCCCTCCGGGAACGCCCAGTTTAGTTGAACGCCATGCAGAAGGGATGTTGTAGTCAGCGAAACAGGTGCCGAAGGCAGGCCGATTTTGCCGGTCAACGTTTTCTCTTGCGAATATGCCCAGCCGCTCGACACTTCCGCGGCATTGATAGCGCGCACCCTTACGATGTATCGGCCGGCATAAATTCCGCTGACATCAAACGAGGCAACGGAACTCCGGGGCACGTTTATCCAGTTGCCTTCATTGCGGCGCCACTGTGCTTCATAAGCAATGGCATTCTTTACTGCCGTCCAGTGCACCTGCAGCGTTTCAACGCTAATCCCCTGATTAACCACGGAATAAGACTCAACAACGATATTAGCTGGCGCGCTTTGCTTCCCTGGAGGAATAACGCTGATTGGTCGACTATCAATAATCGCACCGGAATCAATCCTGGCGTATTTATCCGGATCGTGAGCAGCTGCGGAAATTGTAAAGGTGCTATCGTTATTATCTTTAACACCCACAACACGATATTGCTGGACCCTCAGAGAGTCAGACTCAATGGCCCATACGCATTCCGGTTCTGGTCTTTCGGCATATTCAGCGGTGACGGTGACGACGTGTCCATCGACACTCTCAATGGTTCGGCCTTGCGTCCCCCCCGATGGCAGGTTCAATAACAGACGGTCCCCGGCTTTCGCTTCCGTTTTACGATCGAGCGTAATAACGCAGCCATCCACTTCGCGAGTACGGCCACCGTTGACTTTTCCCGCCAGCATTTCATCCGCTACCGCAATGATATAGCCGGGTTGTGGAATATTACCGTCCAGTCCGACTGAAAAAGTCACTACGCGATCTTTATTGTTGGTCAGAATTCCCCAACGCCCTTTACGGTTGGCCTCCGACTGACGGGTACAGCCAATTGCCGTAAGTTCAAGCTGATTAAATCCATAGCGGGCGACCAGCGGCTGCTCAAAAACCGGCTCCATCGCATCCGCATACTCATTCTCTGGATCAGACCATGAGACGAGCGCGTTGGTATAGCGCGTTTTGCTACTGCTGCTGACATAGTGAAAACGACCATTGATGACGTTAGCCCTGGTGTAGGTGTAATCAATATCACGAGGCATATCCGCCAGAGCAATCACCTGATCGCCACTCCAGCAGGTCATGCCACGGAAAATGGCCGCAAAATCGCGTAACACCGTATAGGCATCGTTGCGATCCTGAACATAGACGTTACATAAATAGCGCGGCTCGGTACCCTCCCCACCTTTACCATCGGGGACGGGTTCATCGCAATATCGTGCTACCTGATACAACGTCCATTTATCAATATTTTCTGAGGTAAGACGATTCCCCAGGCCAAAACGATCGCTGACGATCAGATCGTAAAAAATCCAGGCCGGGTTATCCGTCCACGCCCATTTGAATGCTCCGGTCCAGATGCCTGAATATTGGCGGGTCTCCGGGTCATAGTTATCAGGAACGCGGATCACCCGCCCGCGAGGACTGCAGGCAATTTTTGGAATAGAGCCATTAAACTGACGAGAGTCAAATTCAACGTAAAGCAGGGCCGTATTGGGATAGCGTAGTTTTGCATCAAGCACCTCAGCATAACTTTGCAGCATCATAACATCGCCAGTTTTTGAGGTATTTGCGTCTTCCGTGACTTTACGCAGGCGCAAAACCCAACCCGTCGTCGCCCGGGGTAGATCAATGCGGTGGCATCGTTCATAACCGGAAGTGGTCTTTCCGCTTACCGCACTCTCCAGCACCGTCTGCCAGCTACCACCATCGGTTTGCAAATCAACGGCATAGCTGACGGCGTTCCCTACCAGATCGCCATTATCTTCCTGTTTCAGTAAAGATGGCCATTTTAAGCGCAGGCGGACGGCGGAAAGCTGGGTATTACTAAAAGAGCGGGACCAGGCCGTTTTGCTGGAGACTTCCACTCCTACGTTAATTTCATTTTCTGAACCGGGGATCCCCTGGATGTAATTCTGTGCCTGAGTTCCCGGTCGAAACTCCCAGGCGACGCCGCTAAAATTTTGCGAGCCGTCGGAATTTTCCAGCGGCGTACCATCAAGGTAAATATCTTTTGCGGTAAGCGCACCGGCAAATTCACCCTCGCCCAGCGCAATGAGAATTTTTGCTTTCGCAACAGACTGTAAATCATCAGGCTGTTCCGTTGGGGTACGCGGGCTTGAACTCCCGCCCTTACAACCTTTAATGAGATGCTGTGTCATAGATATTTTGTCCATAAAAAAACCACCTCAAAGGTGGTCTGAAATGAGAGAAGCCGGATATTTTACTGCTGGTCTTCTACATAAATTCCCGCTGAAATAATTGCCCCGCCGATAAGCCGCTTGCCGTATAACAACGGTACCGGATATCCCTGAGCGGTGGTGTTCGTGACCCCGCCAAATGCGTAGGAGGCTTTATTTTCAGGAGATTGTTGACTGGCTAAACCTGGAACCTGAGGAGAGAGCATCTGAAGAACACCGCCAAGTACCATTGAGGCCCCCAGCATTGCGGCACTTCCCCACCCGGAGCCGGCAGCAATCGCGGCGAATATCCCTCCAGTGCCCATAGTGGCGATTGAAGCGACCGCGATCAATGCAACACCTAATATCGTCTGTAGCACGCCAGCTTTTTTACTACCAATAACGACAGGAACAATTCGTATTACTTTATCGTTGATGGGGAAAGGAATATCATCCTCGCTAATATTTTTCTTTCCTTTAAAAACAGCATAGGTTAATCCCATAGCTTTGCTGTTGTTCATGAATTTTTCAAATCCATTGATAGTACAACATAAAGCCCTTATCGCTTCAGATGCCGTTGCCACCATCCGACAATGAGATTTGCCAAATTTCTTACCAAGAATACCGCCCAACTCTATTCTGACCATATGTTCTTGCATAAATACTCCATCTGCAGCAGACATTATGAATAAATCATAAGCATCTATTCCGCCATTGATAATATCGTACGCTGAGTTGACTCGAGAGCAAGTCCAGCCCTCTGATGTTGAATCACATTCACTTGCTAACGCATTTCATATCGGGTGATTTAAAATCCCAACGTCTTTCAGATTTTTTCATTATTCAACGCATTATCATTAATATGATAGCGCAAAACTTTCACCGTTCTTTCCTGCCAGTATCCCCCATACGGCACTCGCTGGCTTAAATGACCATACAGGTGATGCAGCAGCATATTTCCCTCAAGGAGAATACCCGCATGATTCCACTTATTTGCCTGTACCTGCATGATAATCATATCTCCCGGCTGCGGCGGGCCATCAAACTCGCGAAAGCCACATTGATACCAACAATCATGATAAAAGTTATCAGGGTAGCCATCTTCCCACCACGGATAATCCACACGATAATCCGTCAACTCAACATTATGCTGCTGGCGAAAATAGCTCATTACCAGTCCCCAGCAATCATAATGGCCAAGCACGAACGGACGTTCCAGCAGCGGCAATTCTCCTCGCGGATAAATGGTACGAAAATCGCCTTCCGGCCAGCTGAAAATATGCCAGGGTAACAACATCGCGTCACACTGAGCCTTATCCAGCTCGCTTGGCTGGGTCGTCGCGTCGGGGTGACTGTGGACGATCCCCGTTACGGTGCCCCAATCCTCTACCCGTGCATAATCCTCCGGCGCAAGAACAAAATGCTCCTGGGGGTCATCGGCAATATTACGACAGGGGAAATAGCGCTCTACCCGCCCCCTTTGGGCAATCGCACCGCAGCATTCTCGAGGATATTGCTCCTGAGCATGCACCTGAATAGCCCTGATAACTTTCTGGCGCATGTTAACTCCGAATTAAAGACGTGCCGGGAAAACCACCAAAAGGCAGCTCATTGTCTTCACCAAAGCGTAATTTACAGGCCGACAAAGTGCCGTTACAAACATCCAGCGCCGGATCGGTAACAGGTGTATTATTGTTATCAAAATATCGCTGGCCTGTATAATCACAACCATCGCCGCTGCGGTATTTATTCCTGATACACCAGGTACAGATAGAATGCAGCTGACGCGTTGGGATCATTATTCCTTGCAAATCCATTGGACTGGAAAGAGTGAACTCAATCGCTTCATTGGTCTCCTCACTTTTGGCATCAATAAAGAAGACTTTTCGTTTTTCCTGCGTGGGGTCGGCTCTCGCATTACCTTCAGGGAAATTACGTGCGTCGAGATATTTTGCCAGCGTATCGTGAATGGTGACTTTCGCCTGAACCAGGTCATCGTAATACAAGCACAGCGCGGTAATCGAAGCATCAATATTTGCCACCTTCAGCGATGGTTGCGCGTCCCGACCGCTGGTAGAGGATTCAATCCCGTCAATAATACAAGGCCATGGCATATACTCATTGCCCTGCCACCAAATGGATTTTGCAGGCAAACGCGTTTCGTCCCCTCCAGCAGCCTGGATTTCAGCTTCGCTATGGGCGATACTGTGCCCGTGGAAATATAAGACATCATCCATGCCAAAGACGCTGCCATCAATTTCCAGTAAACGTATTTCACTCCCGGGTTCAAGTTTTTGATAATCAGCTGTAATCATGGTGCATATGCCTGGTTAAATGTAGCGGTTACCGTCATTACTTGACTCGATAATGGCGAAAGTTTTAGTGAATCGGCGCTAACACGATAAAGCCCGGATTCCCCCGCAGGGGTATCCCAGATAAACGACTTCGTTACATGACGCCGCATAAATTCAAGCACGGCTAATATCTCTTCCTTTTCTCCGGTCAAGGTCACTGGCCAGCTTTGTTTTTCAAAATGTAGACCATCGCCGACGACCTGCTGATATCCGTCGCCAAAACGAGCCTCGCGAACGGTGAAATTAAAATCCCCCTGCAAACCCGCTTGTATTTGCGTTCGCCAGGTAAAGGTTTCTATTGTCATATTTTCTCCGGGAATCAAAAAATTAACGTGCGTGGTTTGCATTCCAGATAAGGCCACCAGGCCTCAATTCATTTGCCACACCAGCGCGAACGGAACGGTCTATCGTCTGCTGCCAGGCGCGATTTAACGCGCCGTTATTGTCGGCCGCCTGCGGTTCTGAGCCCTGATTCTGAATAAGTACTGAGGTCTGAATGGTCAGTGGCCCTGCGCCAGAAGAACCCAGTCCCTGCATTGATGCCGTTCCCACATAGCCGCCGCCCGCATACCCCTGCGCACCGCGCATCATGGCGTAAAGGTTGCCAATCCCTATCGCCGAGGTCGCCTCTTTGGTAAAAACAAATTCGCCGCCATGAACAATCCCTCTCGGCTCATATTTACCCCCGTCTCCGGTATAGCCGCCCTCGGAGTGGCCCGTGAAAACTTTACCGATGGATGCTACCCAGCCAATGCCAGAATTCGACATCGCGTTAAAGGAAGCCTGCATGGCTTTTACCAACAATAATTGGCTAAGCATCTTCAGCGTCCCTTTCAGAAAGGTCATCAGGAAATCACTAAAATTCGCCTTTCCTGTGGTTATATATTCCACCAGCGAGTTTCCCATTGAGCTGAAGGCGTCTTTAGCTAAATCCTTAAGCTTGCCATGAACGTTTTCTCCATCCTTAAGGAATTTATCCCACGCCTCTTTGGCTCCTGCCATTAAACCGCCGAGCCAATCGCTCTTCCCCCCTTTTTCCGTATCATCGTCAGAACGCTCTTCCATATTTGCGCCTGGGCGAAAAACTTTTGGCGTATAACCCAGTTCTTCTTTTGGAGGACTACCCATTCCTGCCAGTGAATCCCAGTAATTTTTAGAGCCTGACGTTATATTGTAGGTCTCATCCTCAGATTTCTTTACCATATCCTGAAGTATGGGCCCCATTCTGGCTGGAGGAAGGGGTAACGTCTGCATTAACCTTTTCAGGCCATCCGTATGCTTTTTCTGGATATCTGTTGCGGCACGAAAAGTCTTATTAAACTCTTCACTTTTACGGCTGGCGACAGTTACTTTCTGTTGATATTTATCCAGAAGCTGATTGCTTTTTTCCAGTTCACTGTTATTCATGCGCAGTGTTATTGTTGTATCACCCGCCATTGATTATCTCCTGAAAGAATAAACCAACTACTTATCTGGTTTACATTGATTAATAATGTGAACATACTTCTGCTAAAACCCAGGCTAGTTCTGTAGTTTATTCAGGATATTCAAGGCTACCCGTTCCATTACCTGAATATCGTTTATTGCGGTTACCTCATCAGCTATATCATAAACCCTCATGAGCCATGCGAGGACACTGTAGTCCAGCCCGATAACCCCTCCTGGACTGGTGCGCCACTGCGTGCTGGCCGCGCGAAAGACTACAAACGCAGGCCAGATATCGGGCCAGACGTTGATGACAACATCGTCATAGTCTTCGGCTGTCAGACCGAATGCGCTTAGCTCATCCGCTGATGGTTCAGGCGTATAGAATGCAGAGGCAACCGCAATCAGTTTTTTTCGCGATTTCCCGTCAGCTCCTGATAATAAGTAGCCATTATTGCTTTAACGGCCCCCGGATAGTTATCTACCAGCACGCCTATATTTTCTCGCGTACAGGGTTCAGATAATGCCCAGCCGTCGACGATCTCCAGTAAGAAATCACAGACCGTTTTTTCGTCAATATCTTCTAGCTCTGCCAGTTCTTTTATTGGCCGATGCTTAAACGTAAAATTCAGCACTCCGTCTTCTTCACCGGCACGAGGAATAGCAACATCAGCTTTAAAAACAGGGTTAGGTTGTAATTTGAAAATAGCGCTCATAAATACCCTTAAAAAAGGCTCCCGCAGGAGCCCAGTTGAATTTAATTTATGTTCCACAGAGAAGGAGAACGATTAATCTTCCGATTTGTAGAAAGTAATATCCCGAGAGTGAATGGAGAACGCGACTTGTACGGTTTCAACGCTATTCACCGCGGTCACTGGTTGCGGATCAAATGACGGAACGCCAGACCAATAGCGATACTCCTTCGCATTAGGCACAAACATGCGTAGCGGTAACACCTGACCGTAGCGATCCGCCATGCCCAATACTTTATAGATCGGTAAAGAAGCATCATGCGCTAAGGTAAAGGTTTGGCTTTTAGCCGCCTTAAAGGTGCCAATATTACGCTGGCGATCGTCTGCCAGAAACTGTACCTGTGCATACTGCTGTTCACCACCCGACTGTGCGACTTCCGTAATCTGTGGAATCTCAGTCCACTCCGTGATTTTCTGTAATTTCCCGCCACCGGCATGAGCCGGGAAAAAATTTCGGTCGCTGGAGTTAATGACCGAAATGGTTACGCTATTTGTTGTTTGTGCGGTGATTCTGGCAACTAAACCATCGATTACACCCCAACCCGAAGAAATCAGCACGACATCATCAACCTTAAGGTTATGATTTTCAGCAACGGTAAATACCGCACCTTCAGCATTGGAAACCGTACTCACAGATACGGGAGAACCAAGACCGGAACCAACAAAAACGGTTGAGCCATTAGGCAGAGCAAAACCCATAATAATATCTCCATTATTGATATTTAAATATTTGAATGCATTTTATCAATGCGAATAGCTTGTTTAATTATGACTTATTGTTGCGCCATAGTGATTACGCTTTAACACCACATCACTTTTCAGGAATTGGTGTGGCTGCCGTTCTGTAATACGCTATCAGGGATACGTTTTGCCACCGGCTCATTTTCAAAAATTTTCATACCATACTGGCCGATCCAGGTTGCATTTTGGTTAACATTACTCAAAATAAAATCCATAACTTCAATCATTAACTCTTCAATGAGAGCCGCAGAATTATCACGCCACCAGGTTTCGATAGCGGCGAGAAGAGAGTCGGAGCCATTAGCAATAAACTGCTCGCCAATACTATAACGTTTCGCTTTATTTTCATCAGTAATACAGTGCAACTTACTGATTTGTAAAATTTCCGCTGATGGCCCCATGGTTTGAACGGTGAGCGTTGCGACTTTATTACCAGTTTCCTCAGCAATGGCAGATGAGTAAAACATTGAGAGGGTTAAATCATTAGATGTATACATATTTACTTTCTCCAGATTTCAGTTACTGAACGAATTAGATTAATAAAACAGAAAATTACATAGCTATCCGAGCCCTTAACCAACCATATATAAATGATTTATTAGCCTCACTTTTTTCTGCTAACTCCAGATAATACTGCCCCTGGCTACAGTTTAATGCCCGTAGCAGTACAAGCTCCCCTTCACTGCCTCTTCGAATAACATAATGGCTCAAGGCATTTAAGGTCCTGGGGCCAATAACACCATCGGTTATAAGATCCGGATAAAGTACTCCACGATGATTAAAAGCGTTTAACCAGCGTTGAAGCCACTTACCCGGCAGAACAGGCCCCATATTGACCCCGGCGTCACACAGTTTTTCAGCGATCGCGGTAGATATTTCAGCAACATGATCGAACCGGGGCGCAATCCAGTAGTCAGCGTTGAGAATATCCAGCGCCTGTTGGCGCGTCAGTTTTTGCATATCGCCATCATAACCATGAGCCCGTGCGGTGACTTGAGTAATCCCCCAGTTTGTCGGACCTCCTTTATCATCAGGATGATTTACATAACCGCCCTCCTTTTCCAGAATGGCATTAAAAATCTCATCTTTATTCATTTATTCCTCATTTATCGATTAAATGCGCAATATTCCCCCTCACCAGGCACACGGCAATAAAGACAAAAAAATTCACGGTAACAACCAACCAGTGGGTCGACGTATACAAGCCGAAGAGATAACGAAACGGTATGCTGGCATAAGTGATTACCAGCAAATAAGCCGTATACGATATCCATGGTCGATACCTTCTGTACCGGGCGCGCCGATAAAACATTAAGGTTAGGGTGATCAAAGCGCAGAGAACGGCATTAAGCAGCGCGGGAAGTTCATTTCCCATTCGGGCGCCCACTATTGTTGCGGGTTAGTATTTTGTAGAGGTCGGTTAGTTCTTGATTATTCAGGAACGTGAGTATCTTAATAATCAGCGCGGATATCAGCACGGCGCCTAACGCGTCTAAAGGCCGTTCATTGTATCCGGTCCAGATAGCCAGCTTCGTACCAATTAACCCGGAACCCAAAACGCCGACAATAAAAGAAGTCATAAAATAGGCAGCGAGTCTAAAACGCGTGATATTAACTGCCGTCGCAACATAAAATACCGCGCCGGCAAAAGCCCCAAAAACAACGCCATAATCAATACCTGTCACCAGGCCAAACATACCAGCGCCCATTAATCCACCAGCAACAATTATCGACGTACCGGAAACAGGATCGGACATATACCCTCCCTTCTTTCACTATGAGTTATGATGGTAAATAACGAAGCGCAGGGTCATTTTTCCTGGCACTAAGGCGTTACCTCGCCGTTACTTTCTTTCTTTTTTGCAAACCAAGCGCATAAATTGCCCTCTGGAAGAGCCAGGTTCCTGGCTGCGCATACTGGTGTGCAAATTCTTGCTGATAAATGATGGTCGCTCGCTCAATTTGCCGTTTATATTCTTCGCGCTGCCAAAAAATATCCTGTGCCACAAATTTAATCGGCAATGCGTCCTCAATACGTTCAGGCGTATGGTGCTTCCCTTTTGCCTGAATCTGAGCGCGGGACGGAGTGGGCCGGTGGATAAGATCTGAGCTGAGCGTTTGCGGATTTTGTAAGTGGGAACGCTGCGCGCGACGTCGACCCGCAGCGGAGCCATTAAACGCGGTTTTACGGGACATTGCGGTCTCCTTTAATGGGCTTTGGCGGAATGTCATCGGCAATCGGATCCTTGCCAATGGCTTCCCCCCAAAGCGCACTGCGCCATGGCGCTGGCTTTTCAGCCACGTAGATTCAGTTATGAATCGTTGTATTTCATCATCCGGATAGTGCTGTCTATCAAGCTGATGACAAAAGAATACCTCAGGGTTATTTAAAAATAAATACCTATAGGTATACTTTATGAAGAAAACACATTAAACACTTGAAAATATTGAAAATATTTTTGAAAAAAGTGGTATGCCGCGTAAAAACAGCTGAAAAGGTCCGAGGCGGGTAGTGTTGAACAGCGTGTCCCTGGATTGGGGTGAGAAGCCGCAGGTATGCCCGGCGTACAGGTGGCATACCCGGGTAATGCTTATGGTTGAGCTCAGGGTTTATGACAGAAACAGGATGGCGAAGCTGCGCGGCAATGAACGCCTTTAAACAAAGCGTTTAACGCTGTGGCTATAAATCACGCGACCAATGATCTTCAGATACTGTTCATGGCTTTCGCCAATCGTCCAGTCCGCATATTTGCTGTTATCCGAGTGAACGAGCAGCCCATCCGCCGTGAACTGAAGACGTTTCACCAGCACCGCGCCCTTAAAAGAAAAGACATAAATGCCGTCACCTTCAAAGTAGTCTTTCGAGACATCGACAAAAATGTAGTCACCGGTCTCAATGGTGCCGGACATGCTATCGCCGGAGACGGTAATCACCTTGATATGCTCTGCGGGCCGGTTACCAAAAAGCCGCAGCGCGCCGGCAGAGTCATAGGTGATGCTATTCACCGTTTCATCAACCTCACTGGAGACAATGCAGCCCGGCCCTGCGCTGGCCTGGGCATCCAGAACCTCAATGACATATGGCATCTGCGGCGAATCCTCTACCGGTTCTCGCTCGATATCAATATTCCCGGTGATACCGTCCATCCATCCACGGGGCAGATTGAACGAAGATTCAATAAGTTCGACCATCTCGTCAGCTATCCTTTTCTTTTGCTTTTTGCCTTCGGGGTAGAGCATCCTTGAGACGTAAGAAGGCTCCCGTCCAAGGGTTCGGGCCACATCAACAGCCTTACCGCCGCATAAATTATCACGGATATAGAGCAAGCGCTGTCGTCTGATTTCGTATTTATCCATCGCAATGATTCTAACGCCATTTACCATCAGGTATCTAAAATATAGCAAAACTCGAATAAATTACCTACAGGTAATTAAGGCAGTGTTGTCGGCCAGGAGGCTTTGACTGGCGGAATTCGCCACACTGCTACTTATGGAAAAATGACGCCACTGATTTTGGTGTAGGGTGTCGTTCATACGTAGGCACCTATGTAATACCTTGAATTAATTTATCTGAACTATGGATTTTGTCGCTACTGGAGATCAAAAAATCATGTTCCTCTGGGGTCTATACTTAAACAGTGATTCACAAACCCGGTCACCCTGCCCGTAGCGATGCAGGTAACGCAACCCCGTTACCAGGCAGGTGAGAGACGAACTTATCCGCTACCGGTGGAATCGCGCCGATAGCGGTTTCGCAGAAGAGCTCAGCGTGTATCAATGGGCATAAAAACTTTTTTATCAAAAATTTAGCAATGTGAGTATTGATATGATCACTATCGACGGTAATGGCGCGGTTGCTTCAGTCGCGTTTCGCACCAGTGAAGTTATCGCCATCTACCCGATCACGCCCAGCTCCACGATGGCGGAGCAGGCGGACGCCTGGGCGGGCAACGGGCTGAAAAACGTCTGGGGCGATGTTCCCCGCGTCGTCGAAATGCAGTCGGAAGCCGGGGCAATCGGCGCCGTACACGGCGCGCTGCAAACCGGCGCCCTCTCGACCTCTTTTACTTCATCGCAGGGTTTACTGCTGATGATCCCGACGCTGTACAAACTGGCCGGCCAGCTGATGCCGTTTGTTCTGCACGTCGCCGCCCGCACCGTGGCAACCCACGCGCTCTCCATATTCGGCGATCACTCGGACGTCATGGCAGTGCGTCAGACCGGCTGCGCGATGCTCTGCGCCAGCAGCGTCCAGGAAGCCCAGGATTTTGCGCTGATTTCGCATATCGCCACGCTGCAAAGCCGGGTGCCATTTATTCATTTCTTTGATGGTTTCCGCACCTCGCACGAAATCAACAAAATCGCCCCTCTGGCGGACGATACCCTTCTCAGCCTGCTGCCGCAGGATAAAATCGATGAACATCGCCAGCGCGCCCTGAACCCCGAACATCCGGTAATCCGCGGCACCTCAGCGAATCCGGATACCTACTTCCAGTCACGTGAAGCAACTAACCCGTGGTACGACGCGGTTTACGCGCACGTTGAAACGGCGATGAACGATTTTGCCGCCGCTACCGGGCGTCAGTACAAACCGTTTGAGTTCTACGGCCATCCACAGGCCGAGCGCGTTATCGTGATTATGGGCTCCGCAATCGGCACCTGTGAGGAAGTAGTTGATGAACTGCTGAGCCGCGGTGAAAAAGTCGGTGTACTGAAAGTTCGCCTTTACCGCCCCTTCTCCGCTGCCCACCTGCTGGAAGCGCTGCCGGTAAGCGCCCGCGCCGTAGCGGTGCTTGACCGCACCAAGGAACCGGGCGCCCAGGCTGAGCCGCTGTATCTCGACGTGATGACCGCGCTGGCGGAAGCCTTCAACCGCGGCGAGCGAGAAACCCTGCCGCGTACCATTGGCGGCCGCTACGGTCTCTCTTCAAAAGAGTTCGGGCCGGAGTGCGTCCTGGCGATATTCAACGAACTGAGCGCCGCTAAACCCAAGCCGCGCTTTACCGTCGGCATCTACGATGACGTCACCAATCTTTCGCTGCCGCTGGTAGAAAACACGCTGCCGTCGGAGGCGAAGCTGGAAGCCCTGTTTTACGGGCTCGGCAGCGACGGTAGCGTCTCGGCCACCAAAAACAATATCAAGATTATCGGTAACTCGACGCCGTGGTTCTCGCAGGGCTATTTCGTCTATGATTCGAAAAAGGCCGGCGGCCTGACGGTTTCCCATCTGCGCGTTAGCGAGAAGCCGATTCGTTCTTCCTATCTGATTTCGCAGGCCGATTTCGTCGGCTGCCACCAGCTGCAGTTTATCGACAAGTATCAGATGGTTGAACGCCTGAAGCCCGGCGGTATTTTCCTGCTCAACACGCCTTACGGCGCCGAAGAGGTCTGGTCGCGTCTGCCGCAGGAAGTCCAGGCCACGCTGGATCAGAAAAAAGCGCGGTTTTATATCGTTAACGCGGCAAAAATCGCCCGCGAGTGTAGCCTTGGAGCGCGCATCAACACCGTCATGCAGATGGCCTTTTTCCATCTGACGCAGATCCTGCCGGGCGATAGCGCGCTGGCGGAGCTGCAGGGGGCGATTGCTAAAAGCTACAGCAGCAAAGGTCAGGAGCTGGTCGAACGCAACTGGCAGGCGCTGGCCCTGGCCCGCGAGTCGCTGGCGGAAGTGCCGCTGCAGCAGGTCGATGCCAACAGCCCGAACCGCCCGCCGGTCGTCTCCGACGCCGCGCCGGATTTCGTCAAAACCGTGACCGCCGCCATGCTGGCCGGGCTCGGCGATGCGCTTCCGGTCTCCGCCCTGCCGCCGGACGGTACCTGGCCGATGGGCACCACCCGCTGGGAAAAACGCAATATCGCCGAAGAGATCCCTATCTGGAAGGAAGAACTTTGCACCCAGTGTAACCACTGCGTGGCCGCCTGCCCGCACTCGGCAATCCGCGCGAAAGTGGTCTCCCCGGACGCGATGGAAAATGCCCCGGCCAGCCTGCATTCTCTGGACGTTAAAGCCCGCGATATGCGCGGCCAGAAGTACGTTCTGCAGGTCGCGCCTGAAGATTGCACAGGCTGTAATCTCTGCGTCGAGGTTTGTCCGGCCAAAGACAGGCAGAACCCGGAAATCAAGGCCATCAATATGATGTCGCGCCTTGAACACGTTGAAGAAGAGAAAGTGAACTATGACTACTTCCTCAATCTGCCGGAAATGGACCGCAGCAAACTGGAACGTATCGATATCCGCACCTCGCAGCTGATCAGCCCGCTGTTCGAATACTCCGGCGCCTGCTCCGGCTGCGGCGAAACGCCGTATATCAAGCTGCTGACTCAGCTCTACGGCGACCGGATGCTGATTGCCAACGCCACCGGCTGTTCATCGATTTACGGCGGCAACCTGCCTTCCACGCCCTACACCACCGATGCCAACGGCCGCGGGCCGGCGTGGGCTAACTCGCTGTTCGAGGATAACGCCGAGTTTGGTCTCGGTTTCCGCCTCACCGTCGATCAGCACCGTCAGCGCGTAATGCGTCTGCTGTCGCAGTTCGCCGATAAACTTCCGCCCGCGCTTAACGACGCGCTGCACGCGGAAGCAACGCCTGAAGTACGCCGCGAACAGGTGGCCGAGCTGCGTAAGGTTCTGGCAAATGAAGCCGACGCGAAAGAGCTGCTAACCGACGCCGACGCGCTGGTCGAGAAATCGATCTGGCTAATCGGTGGCGATGGCTGGGCCTACGATATCGGCTTCGGCGGTCTTGACCATGTGCTGAGCCTGAGCGAAAACGTCAATATTCTGGTGCTCGATACCCAATGCTATTCCAACACCGGCGGCCAGGCATCAAAAGCCACCCCGCTGGGGGCGGTCACCAAGTTTGGCGAACACGGTAAGCGCAAGGCGCGCAAAGACCTCGGCGTCAGCATGATGATGTACGGCCACGTTTACGTCGCGCAGATTTCCCTTGGCGCGCAGCTAAACCAGACGGTAAAAGCGATTCAGGAAGCGGAAGCGTATCCGGGTCCGTCGCTGATTATTGCCTACAGCCCTTGCGAAGAACACGGTTACGATCTGGCGCTGAGCCACGATCAGATGCGTCAGCTGACCGCGACCGGATTCTGGCCGCTGTATCGCTTTGACCCGCGTCGCGCCGATGAAGGTAAACTTCCGCTGGCGCTGGACTCCCGTCCGCCGTCAGACGCGCTGGCAGAAACGCTCCTGAACGAGCAGCGCTTCCGCCGCCTTAACGCGCAGCAGCCGGAAGTCGCGGAACAGCTGTGGAAGGATGCGACGGCGGATTTACAAAAACGCTATGACTTCCTTGCCCAGCTGGCCGGTAAGGTGGAAAAACCGGCAACCGAAAGCTAATTTACTGACGTTTTTTTAGTCACTCATAAAAAAAGCCCGAATATTCATTCGGGCTTGTCATTTTACCGCTCAATAAAAACCATTCTCAGGAACGGAGGGCAACATAAATTCTTAGATGACAATAAAAGGCATATAACGGGCGGATAATACGATATTAAAATCACCGTGTATAATTTTTATTTTGTATGTATTTCACAAAATCATTCATTATAATTATCACCATTTCAGTTGAATTATTTATTTTAGATTTTACTCATATCGTAACAATTGATATTTACCATATCTTAATTTGCTCATTTAGCATGAGTTCACTTCCCAGGAGGAAGCTAAAACAAAAACCGTTAAAGGATTGTCTAAATGAAAAGAAAAGTACTGGCCCTCGTTATCCCGGCATTGTTAGCTGCTGGCGCTGCTCACTCTGCTGAGATTTATAATAAAGACGGAAATAAACTGGACCTCTATGGCAAGGTAGATGGTCTGCATTATTTCTCCGATGATTCCTCTAAAGATGGCGATCAATCCTACGTCCGTCTTGGCTTCAAAGGCGAAACTCAGATTAACGATCAGCTGACCGGCTACGGTCAGTGGGAATATAACGTTCAGGCGAACAACACCGAAGGCGCCGACAACCAGTCCTGGACCCGTCTGGCGTTTGCGGGTCTGAAATTCGCTAACTACGGTTCATTCGACTATGGCCGTAACTACGGCGTACTGTACGACGTAGAAGGCTGGACCGATATGCTGCCAGAGTTCGGCGGCGACTCCTACACCCAGGCCGATAACTTTATGACCGGCCGCGCTAACGGCGTAGCGACCTACCGTAACAATGACTTCTTCGGTCTGGTTAACGGCCTGAACTTCGCCCTGCAGTATCAGGGTAAAAATGAAAACGCCGGCAGCGGCGAAGGCACCAACAACGGCGATCGCAGCGTACGTAACGCCAACGGCGACGGTTTTGGTCTGTCAACTTCTTATGATTTCGGTATGGGTATCAGCGCTGCCGCCGCCTACACCTCTTCTGACCGTACCAACGATCAGATGACCCAAACTACCGCACAGGGCGATAAAGCGGAAGCCTGGACTACCGGCCTGAAATATGATGCCAACAATATTTACCTGGCAACCATGTATTCCGAAACCCGCAACATGACGCCATACGGTAACGGCAACGGCGTCGCCAATAAAACCCAGAACTTTGAAGTGACTGCGCAGTATCAGTTCGACTTTGGTCTGCGTCCGGCGGTCTCTTTCCTGATGTCTAAAGGTAAAGATTTGAGCAAAACCGATGGCGACAAAGATCTGGTTAAATATGCTGACATTGGTGCGACTTATTACTTCAACCGTAATATGTCCACCTACATTGATTACAAAATCAACCTGCTGGACGAAGACGATAGCTTCTATTCCAACAACGGCATCTCTACCGATGACGTGGTTGCTTTAGGCCTGGTTTACCAGTTCTAATCTGCGGGCCCGCTGGCAACGGCGGGCTTTCACTTCCCCTCCCGGCCATCGACTGCATTCAAAGCAAAACAATATATCAATTGCTTTAAAATAATCGACCGATGAATGTTATATTGCTACCAGGAACCGCCGTAGCCGTAGAGGACGCCCGCCATGCACCATCATCCCGTGAAATCATCCCGTATCCATTCCATCGCCTACGATGAGTCCTCCGGTATTCTTGAAATTCGTTTTCGCGATAACAAAACCCTACAGTATCTCGGCGTCCCGCCGCGCATTTTCCGCGACTTTCTCCAGGTGGTTTCTAAAGGCCGTTTTTACGACGGCGTGATCAAAGGAAAATTTACTGAACGCCGCCGTGCCTGATGGCGAAAGTGTGATTGCGCTCAATGTACAATAATCAACTGGATGGCCTACACTTTAAGTGGTTACTTAAACAGGAGGTTTTATGAACAGAATGATTCTTGTGCCCATCGATATTTCCGATACAGAATTAACCGATCGCGTTATCAAGCATGTTGAAGCTGAAGCCAGAATCGATGATGCCGAGGTGCATTTCCTGACCGTCATTCCCTCCCTTCCCTATTACGCTTCGCTGGGAATGGCTTACACCGCAGAGCTGCCGGCGATGGATGACCTCAAAGCCGAATCGGAATCGCGGCTGAAAGAGATTGTGAAAAAGTTTACTATTCCGGAAGACCGTGTCCATTTACACGTTTCGGAAGGCTCGCCAAAAGATAAAATCCTTGCTATGGCGAAGTCTCTCCCCGCGGATCTGGTGATTATCTCTTCGCACCGTCCCGATATCACCACCTATCTGCTGGGCTCTAACGCCGCCGCCGTTGTCCGCCATGCGGAATGTTCGGTGCTGGTCGTGCGGTAAACCTACTCTGCCCGCCGCTGTGCGGGCTTTTTTTCCGCAATCTGAGCACTGGGCCGTACCCGCAGCATCGCAGATAGGGGAATAATTTACCTGGTACTATTAAAATTAGTACGTTGTGTCTTTTTCATTTTGCTGTATAAAACCTTTGCCCGAACATGGGTATGTTTTACAACAATTATAGGGATGAAATGAAAAAGTTAATTATGGTAGTTTTCGCCGCAGCCGCTATTTCTGGTTGCGCCCAGCAGAGCTTCTCGGTAAATCCTGGCGTCACCGTTCAACCTCAGCAGGTCACCACTCACCACTTCTTTGTCAGCGGCATTGGCCAGTCGAAGCAAATTGATGCTGCCAAAGTCTGCGGCGGCGCCGACAAAGTAGTCCGTACTGAAGTGCAGCAGACTTTTGTCAACGGCCTGCTGGGTTTTGTCACCCTGGGTATTTATACTCCGCGTGAAGCGCGCGTCTATTGCGCTAAATAATTGCCGGCGGCAGGCATCATCATTTCATTGCCTGCCCATTTCCCTTTCGGTTCAATCGCCTTCTCTTCGCCCGGACAAACTCATCTTTTCGCGCCCCTACCTGAAGGTTACCTGATGCATTCGTGAATCGTATCTTTGTTCGTGGCGGATTTTGCGCCACAGGTAGAGCATACGAAGAGATAAATGAAATGCCGGCACACGAGGATAAGCGCCTTGCGTTTACCTCCGGTTTTTAGCAATTCCTGGGCGATCCCTTTGCGCTTGCCACAATCCATCCTCTGAAGCATTCGGGTGATATGTCCGTGGATAATGGCGTGCCCCCAGAGCGGGAGACACTCCATACTGATTAAGCGCGCTCCGGGATTAGCGAGTTTTGCTGGCTATATCCACGGGCGGTAATGATTTAGAATCGATATTGAAGACCGGCTGTGATGGTATAGTTTTTATTCGCAATGCCGGCAGCATCTCCTCCAATTGAAGCTGATTCACCGCTATAGGTGTCAATAATCTGAGTGCCTCCCTTGCCCTCTTCATATTTGCTATAGGTGAATTCAGCAAAAACTTTGGCATGAGGCGTGACGTAATACCCGGCATCAACCGATGTACCATAATAACGCGAATTAGTTGATTTCTCGCGAAAGGTCAGTTCACGCATATAGTGTTCGTCGTTATCATGAGCTCTGACCCAATCACTGAATTTAAACAAGGCATTAAACTCAAAGTCATTGATACGATATTGACCCGCGAGACCGATATAGGGCATGGAGAATCTCTGGCTGTATCCTATCCCACGCTCACCGGTCGGAAAATTGCCAGTCGTCGCACCGTTATCATAATTGTAAGAACCTCCGGTAGCCGTCCAGCTGAAACGCGTTTCCTGATAACCCGCAATTACGCCCGCTTTATAATTGTCGTCCTGGAAAAGCCAGCCCTGCACGCTGAGATCGTATTCATTGGCATAATTGACATTGGTGCTGGGATGAGATGAATGATCTGTCCAACCGGACTGGTTATCGTTCATCCAGTCATAGTCATCCATATGTCCTGAGCCTGAAGCCAACGACGTCCAGCCTCGGGCGGTCAGCGTCAAAAAGGAGTAGGCATCCCATGAGATATCACCTTTCACAATGGCGACATTCTTTATTTTCCAGTCAAGTTGACTGACCTTTCGCCCCGTATCCGCGTCATAAACTCTCTCCTGTGATTTCCCACTCAGCATCCCTGCAGACGTCGATACAGTAAAACTTTCCGCAGAAAAGTTTGGACTTAGCTGCATTGACTCGGCATAAGCTGATCCTGAAAAAATCGCTATCATCATTACTGCAACGGTACTTTTTTTCATTTTTATTCCCATAATCAAAGTTAATCCATAAGTTGCAGTGAAAGTTTAAATCTCATAAAAATATCAGGCAACTGTCAATTTTTGTAATTGCCTTATTCATAATCCGAGAAATTCGAATGTGGATTGGATAAGCGCTTCGTTTTGCAAGGAAAAACCCCATTGAGTAGGCACATATTCAGATTATTATCAGGAAAAAACCCAACTGCTCTGGCGTTGTAGGGAATCAGTCTGTAGCAGGTTATTTTTACTCAAACTTTACCGCTGTTATTCACCTGCGCCAAATACCTTCGCTGTGTAATTATCAGGATGCAAATAATTATATCGCGATCCTGGCGGATTATGGCAAAAGCAGGAACAAGGCCCCTGCTTTAAAAAAACCGAGGTACCTTGCCAACGCTTTTTGATTATCGCGAACAATAAATTCTCGCACCCTTTTACCAGATACCGTCCATCACCGGATATGTGACGCTGGCGTGCCTATAAACGACGTTTTTTTCTGCCCGGAAGGGGGATTGAGGCCAAAACTTCGCCGCACTATCGTTAGCAGATGGAAAGCCGCCGTAAAACGCGCTGGCATTCGTCGTCGGAATCCGTACCATACGCGACATACTTTTGCCTGCTGGCTGCTGTAAGCCGGTGCTAACCATTGTTAACCAGATGGGGCATGAAAACGCAATAAATGGTGTTCAAAGTCGACAGTACAGGGATGGATGAAATGAACGGCGATCGGCTATCAATGCCTGACGCCAGGCTTGCACCGTGATGTTAACTTTGCCCCTTACATGCCTTTTCGTTTCAGAGAACGTTTATAATGCTTGATAATCAGCAAGTTACAAAGAAAGAAAAATACAATATCGACAAATTGCAGAAGCGCCTGCGCCGTAACGTCGGCGAGGCGATCGCTGATTTTAATATGATTGAAGAAGGCGACCGAATCATGGTTTGCCTCTCCGGCGGTAAAGACAGCTACACCATGCTGGAGATTTTGCGCAACTTGCAGAAAAGCGCGCCAATTTCCTTCTCCCTGGTGGCGGTCAACCTCGATCAAAAACAGCCGGGCTTCCCCGAGCATATCCTGCCGGAATATCTTGAGCAGCTGGGCGTTGAATACAAGATTGTTGAAGAAAATACCTACGGTATTGTTAAAGAAAAAATTCCGGAAGGTAAAACCACCTGCTCGCTCTGCTCACGTCTGCGCCGCGGCATTCTTTACCGCACCGCTTCTGAGCTGGGCGCGACCAAAATCGCCCTCGGCCACCACCGCGACGACATCCTGCAGACTCTGTTTCTGAATATGTTCTACGGCGGGAAGATGAAAGGGATGCCGCCGAAGCTGATGAGCGATGACGGTAAACATATCGTGATTCGCCCGCTGGCCTACTGCCGGGAAAAAGATATTGAGCGTTTCTCCCAGGCGAAAGGTTTTCCGATTATCCCGTGCAACCTGTGCGGCTCGCAGCCCAACCTCCAGCGCCAGGTCATTGCCGACATGCTTCGTGACTGGGACAAACGCTATCCAGGGCGCATCGAAACGATGTTTAGCGCGATGCAGAACGTGGTGCCTTCCCATCTCAGCGACGTCAACCTGTTCGACTTTAAAGGCATTCAGCACGGCTCTGCGGTCGTTGACGGCGGCGATCTGGCGTTCGATCGTGAAGAGATTCCGATGCAGCCGGCCGGCTGGCAGCCGGAAGAAGATGACGCGCAGCTGGATGAGCTGCGCCTGAACGTTGTGGAAGTAAAATAACGTCTTTGCGTCTCAGGTACGCGCCTGAGACGCCTTTTCCGCGCTTATTTCAGCAAACGAACCCGGCAGGCTTTACCTTTAATTTTCCCGTTTTGTAGCTGCTTAAACGCTTTATGCGCGACGCCCTGACGCACGGCAACGTAGACATGCGCCGGATGAACGGCGATCTTACCGATATCTGCACCCTCAAGACCGATATCACCGGTCAACGCCCCCAGCACATCGCCCGCGCGCATCTTCGCTTTTTTGCCGCCATCAATGCATAGCGTGGCCATCTCTGCCTGCAGTGGCACAACGCTGCTATTCGTCGGCCCACTCATCCAGTTGAGCTTCATTTGCAGCATTTCGGCAAGGATATTTGCGCGCTGCGCCTCTTCCGGCGCACAGAGGCTAATCGCCAGGCCGCTTTCACCGGCGCGGGCGGTACGACCAATACGGTGTACGTGAACCTCCGGATCCCAGGCCAGTTCATAGTTCACCACCAGCTCAAGCGACTTGATATCTAACCCGCGCGCAGCAACATCGGTCGCCACCAGCACGCGCGCGCTCCCGTTAGCAAAGCGTACCAGCGTCTGGTCGCGATCGCGCTGTTCAAGGTCGCCATGCAGCGATAGCGCGCTTTGCCCGGCGGCGTTTAGCGAGTCGCAGACGGCCTGACAATCCTTTTTGGTGTTGCAGAACACCACGCAGGAGGCGGGCTGATGCTGGCTCAACAGCTTTTGCAGCAGCGCGATTTTGCCGTGTTGCGAGGTTTCAAAAAACTGCTGCTCGATAGCCGGCAGTGCATCAACGGCGTCAATTTCAATAGTCTGCGGGTTGTTTTGTACGCGGCCGCTGATTGCCGCTATCGCTTCCGGCCAGGTGGCGGAAAACAGCAGCGTCTGGCGCGAAGCCGGCGCAAAGCGGATCACTTCATCAATGGCATCGCTAAAGCCCATATCCAGCATGCGGTCCGCTTCGTCCATCACCAGCGTTTGTAGGGCATCTAACGATACGGTGCCCTTTTGCAGGTGATCGAGCAACCGCCCCGGCGTAGCGACAATAATATGCGGCGCATGCTGTAGCGAATCGCGCTGGGCGCCAAAGGGCTGGCCGCCGCAGAGGGTTAAAATTTTGATATTCGCCATGAAGCGCGCCAGCCGACGCAGCTCGCCGGCGACCTGATCCGCCAGCTCGCGGGTCGGACACAGCACCAGCGACTGCGTCTGGAACAGCGAGGCGTCAACGTGCTGAAGTAGCCCGAGACCGAATGCCGCCGTTTTACCGCTGCCGGTTTTTGCCTGCACGCGGACATCTTTACCCGCAAGAATCGCCGGCAAAGCCGCGGCCTGAACCGGGGTCATCGAAAGATACCCCAGTTCATTCAGGTTAGTTAGCTGGGCGGCGGGCAAAACATTCAGAGTTGAAAAAGCGGTCACAATTATTTCTCGCATTACATTTAGGGGCGGACAATCTGCTGGCGCGTATCGTCGCAGATCTCCGCTCCCGATGCGACAATTTAATCGGCTCATCGTCAGGCGGCGGATCGGGTAACGGGCGCGGGCGAGGTTTGGGATCGTGGACCGGTACCGGATCGTTAGGTTCCGGCGGAATGGGAATTGAGTTCAGCTGTTCATTACGCATATTGACTCCCGGTTGTGGGCGGGTACACCCGTTAAGCGTAGAAGCTGAGAAACAGAGCGCAAAAAAAAAGCCGACTCATTAAAGTCGGCGTCGTACGAATCAATTGTGCTATGCAGTAATTCAAAAAAGGAAGTAAGACAATATGGAGCGCAACGCCCATCGCTTGACGTTGCATTCACCTGCGAGAGAGATATTGCCCTGAATGGGTAGATGGTTTATTGATTTCGCTCAAACATTGCCGGGTTTTCACCATCATCATCGCGACAAAAGACGATTCTTTACAGCCATTTACTACGATGCAACCACCATGTAACACCCCCAATGAGAACGACTAACATTAGGCAGAAAATGGCAAAACCCATATGCCAGCTGTTGCCGGGAATGCCGCCGAGGTTGACGCCAAAGAGACCGGTTAAAAAGGTACTGGGCAGAAAAACCATGGCCATCAACGACATCGTATAGGTTCTTCGCGATAGCGACTCCTGCATAATCTGCGCGATCTCATCGCTCATAATCGCCGTGCGGGCGATGCAGCTATCAATCTCATCCAGACCTCGCCCCAGACGTTCGGCAATGTCCTGCATCCGGCGCCGGTGATCGTCCGTCATCCACGGCAGACGCTCGCTGGCTAATCTGGCATACACATCGCGCTGCGGCGCCATATAGCGGCGCATGACGATAAGCTGTTTACGCAACAGCGCCAGGAAACCGCGCGGCGGAACCTGCTGATCCAATAAATCATCTTCCAGATCGATAATCCGGTCGTGAAGCTGCTCGATAAACTCGCTGGCGTGATCGGTCAGCGCATCGCAGACCTCCACCAGCCAGCCGCCGCCGTCAACCGGACCGTTACCCTCGCGCAAATCGCCGAGTACATCGTCGAGTGCCAGGACTTTGCGCTGCCGGGTGGAGACAATCAAGCGCTCATCCATATAAAGACGCATCGCGACCAGCTGGTCCGGGCGCTCATCGGTACTGCCATTGATGCAGCGCAGCGTGATTAACGCCCCATCGCCAATCCTCGTCACTCGCGGACGAGTGCTCTCCCCGGCCAGCGCGTCACGCACGTTATTGGGCAGCAGCGGCGTCGATGCCAGCCATTCCGCGCTATCCACATGGGTATAGTTGAGATGCAGCCAACAAGGATGCTCTTTATCAATGGTGTCACTATCGACCAACGGCTTTACGCCGCCCTGCCCGTCGAACACCCATGCAAAAACGGCATCCGGCACGTTCAGTTCCGATCCCTTAATGGCGTCCACTGGACCTCCGTTAACTCATGCACATTTCCGTAGTCTAGCCTTACGCGACGGTTACGCAAGAGCTAATCAGGGCATGCTGCTGAATTCACTGGCGAAAAGCGGGAGGGCTGAAAAAAAGAACCCGCCGGCGGCGGGTTGCTGATGAACTTTGCAATACGGTGTCTAGCCTGCATTATCACCTGCCGCCAGACGCTGGGCTGACGGGAAGGCAGGCTAGCAGGAGCCGTTCATTTTTTCTCTTCTGCGTATTGACGAGCGTTGTCATGCAAATTAGTACACATTGCTTTTTCCTCCATTTTAGTAAGCAAAATAAGAATAGAGCGATCTTGCCGGTTTGCAAGTTTAAGAATTATCTTTCGCAACCCAGCGTGCGTTATCCAGATGACGCAGCAATAGTACGAGGTCTAAATCATTGCGTAGATCAAATTTAGACATAATAAGACGCTTGTGGGCAAAAACCGTTTTATTGCAAAGCGATAGCTTTCTGGCAATCGTGTTCACCGTTAACCCCTGATAAATTGCCGCCGCGATGATTCTCTGCTGCGGGGAAAGCGTTCTCTGCGGGCAACTATCGCACCGGAGCGCCAGCTTTTCTTTTGCTGACGGAGGCGTCAGAACCCATGAAAGTTTAATTTTCGCAATAACCTGAGAGAGCTTCTCATCGCGCCCAACAAAAACTATCTCCTTCAAGCAGAGCGGCAAAACGCCTTTCCCTCGATGATTTAGCCTGGCAACCACGCCGATCAGCAATCCCGGTTTACGGTTTAACAACTCTGGATGACATACGAACTCTTCCCCGCGGCATAAATCCAGTACGACGACATCTGCATCACGCACGAGCCGTTCGTTAAGCGATGCGGTGACCTGTGTAGAGAATGAGTATTCCGGGAAGAGCGCCTGCAATAAAAAATGAAATCCCAAATTAAAGAACTGATTATTATTTTTAATAACAATATTCAACATCGATTTAGCCTGCTGACGAAAGTAAATCAAGTATTATCCAGATAGCTAACGATACGCACAGTACAGCTATCGTCGTTTTAAAAAACACGATATACATAAACATTATTTTTTGACCTGAGAACGGGCACTCAACGAACTTTAAGTAAAATAGCTATCTGGCGTGACGGGCATTCCACTCACCGATTAACTTCGAGGTGCCCCATCCGGGATTAATATTTTCAGCATTCAACCCAAACGGAAATAGTGAGAAAACGTCATGCCATCCATATGAATTATATTTCTGCCAACCGGACCGTCGCCAGCAAGTCCAGCTCACGACGAAGCGCTAGCAAAAACCAGCGCTATCGCTGCTGATAGTGAATTTTGATATAAACACACTCATTAACTCAAGTTATTTCTCGGTATCATTTTAGACTATTCATCTCTTGTCTTTTTCTGCAATCCCGACTTATCGCCTCGACGTCACGTGGATTCAAACGGTGATTTCAGCCCTTGATCGAGCCATCCCGTATAAAAGTCTTCGTTAACTCATCCCCGCGCCGCGCGTTGTGAAGATTTCTTTTTCCGCAAAATGCTGTATTATGCAAGTTATTGCAGCATTTTGCGGGTTCAAACGATGCATAAAACGGCCAGGCAAAAATATCTCATTGATATACTTAGTGAAAAAGGCCAGATCACGATCAGTGAGCTGGTAGACAGACTGCAGGTTTCTGCAGATACGCTGCGCCGGGATCTTAGCGACCTCGAAAAACAGGGGCTCGCCCAGAAAAACCACGGTGGCGCTATCGCGCTCAATCTCTCCGCCATGAATCGGCAGAACAGGAACACCCTGCTACCGGATACCAAGAAGCGCTTAGGTAAAATGGTGGCGGAGAAGATCCCCGGCGGATCCACGCTGTTTCTTGACGCCGGGAGCACCGTGCTGGCCGTCGCCACCCAGATACAGGGTCCAATGACGGTCATCACCCCCTCTTTAGATATTGCCCAGCACTTCAGCACCCGTGCGGATATTCAGCTTATTTTGCTGGGGGGGAAATGGGATATGCAGCAGCGCCTGTTTGCCGGTAGCGCTACGGTTTCGCTGCTGGAACGCTATCGGGCGGATATCGCTGTTCTCGGCACCTGCGCGCTCCACGCCGACCTCGGCCTCAGCGCCAGTCAGGAGGCGGATGCTGAAGTCAAGCGCGCCATGCTGGCGGCCAGCGCGGAACATTGGCTGGTTGCCGATCATATGAAACTGAATCACTGCGAGCCCTGGCTGGTTGCCGGACTCGCCGACATCCATCAGCTCTTCCTCGATCGCCCCTGGGACGAACTGAAGGATAACGACTCAATACAGCTCCATATCGCTGATGCTTAATAACGCGGAGATGCTTATGACTACCGGTAAGAACATTAATATTGCCCTGATTGGCTACGGCTTCGTCGGCAAAACTTTTCACGCCCCGCTGATCCAGTCCGTCGACGGCCTGAATCTGGCGATTGTCGCCTCGCGTGATGAAGAGAAAGTGAAACGTGACCTGCCAGAAGTCACCGTCATCGCATCGCCTGAAGAGGCCATCCAGCATCCGGATGTCGATCTGGTGGTTATCGCCTCTCCTAACGCAACCCATGCTCCGCTTGCCCGTCTGGCTTTACACGCCGGCAAGCACGTCGTCGTCGACAAACCCTTTACCCTCGATATGCAGGAGGCTCGCGAACTGATTGCCCTCGCGGAAGAGAAACAGCGGGTACTGTCGGTATTCCATAACCGCCGCTGGGACAGCGATTATCTGGGCGTGAAGCAGGTTATCGAACAGGGGCTCATCGGCAAAGTTAAACATTTTGAATCCCATTTCGACCGATTCCGCCCGGAAGTGCGCGTCCGCTGGCGGGAGCAGAACGTACCGGGCAGCGGCCTGTGGTTTGATTTAGGTCCACATCTGATCGACCAGACGCTGCAGCTGTTCGGCCTGCCGCAGTCGGTGCAGGGCAATATCGCCACCCTGCGTGAAGGCGCGGAAATCAACGACTGGGCGCACGTGGTGCTGAACTATCCGCAGCACAAAGTGGTTCTGCACTGCAGCATGCTGGTCGCGGGCGGCGTATCCCGCTTTACCGTCCATGGTGATAAAGGTAGCGTCGTCAAACAACGCGCTGACCAGCAGGAGAGCCAGCTGCTGGCGGGCGTGGTCCCGGGCAGCGAAAGCTGGGGCGAAGACGACGATAGCCTGGTGGTGTTTGATGCCAACCTGCGCGCCAGTGAAATCAGCGCGCCACGAGGCGATCAGCGGCAGTACTATATTCACGTCCGCGATGCGCTGACCGGCAAAATCAGCAACCCGGTATCGCCCTTAGAAGCGCTCGCCGTCATGGCGGTACTGGAAGCCGCAGCGCAGTCTGCCGAAAGCGGAACAACGCAAACTTTAGCGCTGACCGCCGATGAACTGGCGGGCCTGCAATAAGCGCTGCGCGATATGTTTGACGGTTTGTCGTCCGGAGCGCCGCTCCGGATAACCACTCCCTTTCATACCAGCCTACAGTTTCACCCGCAGCAAATCGCTGAATCGGGTGGTGTAGGCTGGCGACAGCATATGCCGTTTCATCTCCCAGCTGCGCTCGATTCCCTGCCCGGCAAACCAGAGCTGGCCTTTTTCACGTCGGTTAACTAAATCAAGCACCGTCATCAGCTGTTCGCTATTCGCTCGCGGCTGATAGTCGTCAAACAGGCCTAACTGCGCCACCCCCTGGCTAAAGAAATCGCCCAGCATCACGCCGCACTTTTGATATCGGCATCCCTCCCGCCAGATAGTATCCAGGCATTTTAGCGCCGCAGCGACGATATCCCGGCTATCCTGCGTCGGGATGTGGATTTTCGTGCCGGCGTCTTTGCTGTAATAGACTTCATGACCGGCGAACGGACTGGTCTTCACAAAGACCGAAACATAGCGGCAGTACTGGTGCTCCGCGCGCAGCTTCTCGGCGGCGCGGACCGCATGGCTGCAGACGGCTTCGCGCATCGCCCCGTATTCAATCACCTTCTGACTAAAGGAACGCGAGCAGATAATTTGCTGTTTAGTCGGCATATACTCTTCCAGTTCAAGGCACGACTCGCCTCTCAGCTCCCGCACGGTGCGCTCCATTACAACGCTGAAATGTTTTCTGATCAGCGAAGCGGGCGTCTCGGCCAGCTGAAGAGCCGTCGTAATCCCCATGTCATTGAGCTTTTTCGCAATCCGTCGCCCCACTCCCCAGATTTCACCGACGGCAACCTTCTCCAGCAGTTTTCTCTGCCTGGCCGGCAATGAGAGATCGACAACGCCCTCGAATTTTGGCCACCTTTTGGCCGCATAATTCGCCAGCTTGGCCAGGGTTTTCGTCGGCCCGATCCCCACCCCTACCGTCAAGCCGGTACTCTGGAGTAATGTACTACGCACGTGGCGACCAAACGCCTCAAGCTCCTCAGAACGATGGATCCCGGTCAAATTTACGAACGCTTCATCAATGGAATATTGATACACCGCGGGCGCCAGTTCTTCGAGAATCGTCATGACGCGATGGGACATATCGCCATAAAGGGCATAGTTGCTGCTAAACACCGCTACCTGATGACGTTCAAACTGTGATTTCACTTTGAAATACGGCGCGCCCATTGGAATTTCCAGCAGTTTCGCCTCATGGTTTCTGGCGATGACGCAGCCATCGTTATTGCTTAACACCACCACCGGACGCCCGCGTAAGTCAGGGCGAAAGGCTATTTCACAGCTGGCGTAAAATGAATTCACATCGACCAGGGCAAACATCAGCGGAGCCTGTTGATGCTGAAAGTGACGACGCCAAAAATCTCCAGCGCTTCACCGTCGTTGCGCAGCACAATTGGCGGAAAATCCGGGTTCATCGGCAAGAGCTGCATGATGGGGTGCGTACAAAGACGCTTAACCGTGTATTCACCGTCGACTGAGGCAATGATGATATCCCCATGCTTCGCTTTCAGGCCGCGATCCACCACCAGCAGCGTACCTTCATAAATACCGGCATCCACCATTGAGGTGCCTGTCGCCATGACAAAATAGGTTGCCGCGGGATGGCTGATACAAAGCTCATTGAGATCGATTCCCTTCTCAATATAATCCTGCGCAGGGCTGGGAAAACCGCATGGGACAAGGTCGCTAAACAGCGGAATCGACACGATCTGACGCAACTCAACCGGTTTATAGAACAACATAATAGACTCACCGTTATAATACTGTGTTTTTATACAGTATCGATAGTTCATCTGAGTTTTTCAAGTCGCCTGTCGGAGATTGGCGTGAAGCCGTTGAAGTTGCGCTGAATTTTGCGTAAGGCGTTGCATAGCACGGGGCTGGAGAATGCCTCTCCCTACGTATTCCAGATGGTTTTGTACGGCATGCTGGAAATTTCCGCGAATTGGGAGGAGGATAGAATCCGTTGATGCGTGCTTTGCTCATCGCTTGTTGTTGTCCACCCGACATACTGAACCGGAGATTCATATGTATTACACGTTAGGAGACAAAACTCTCCACTTTTATCGTTATCAGTGCCGTTTTTATGTCGCTCATTGGGACGGAGGTCATGTGATGACGGAGAAGTTCAAGCCGTTTATTGCCTCCATCACCGAGAAAACGGGCATTGAGGCAAAGAACGTTGAGGCGGCGGCGCGGGACTACTTCAATAACGTCGACTGAGATTGAACCCCGGACCATCGCTATCGGCTTATCCATAGCGATGGCAACGGCTGGCGAACGGCAGAAAGCGCAAATAATAAGCCGTGTCACGCGATCGTAAAACAAAGCCTGTAGGATAGCCCCCGGACGCCACCAGCGCTAAAACGAGGTGAAGAGATGGGAACAGTAAAAGCCAGCAATCTGGAACAGGCAAAGCAGCTTCTGCAGTCCGGCGACGCCATTAAACTCGAACTGGATTTCGAGCTCGACTCTGATGAATTTTTTAACTTTGCTATCGAGTACTGTACAAATGGAACGAAGCTCACGCGAGCCGGCGATCGCTTCCTGATTTCACGTAAAAAAAGGTAGCCTGAGAGTCATCCCTGCCATTCACAGCATCACAGAGGCATACGTTTTTCGCATCTGTGATGCTCTCCGTCATAATAAAAATATCCGCAGAAATTAACCTCAAATATTGATACATCGCGCATTTTCGTGAGTAAAGGAGGAATAGTGTAGCTTCGCTATCTCACCGAGGGTTAAATCGTGAAAAAACTATTAATATGCTGTCTGTTTGGCGAAACGGCAGGGATTATTGCCCGCAAAATGCAAAAAATTGCTGACGATCGGCAATTAGATTTATTAATCAGCGCCGTTGGGGTTGAAAATTTCTTTAGCGTCGCGCCTGCCTATGATGGCGTACTGGTTGCGCCGCATATCCAGTATAAGGTTGAACAATTTATTAGCGCACTGCATTTACCACAAGAAATTGCCGTGATTGAAAGCTTGCCCTATGCCTCATTTGATGGCGAGAAGATCCTCAACTTCGCGCTGAATACAATGCCTTCATCTCTGTCCTGATCTCTACGTCCCGCCCCACACAACCCGCGAGATCGCGGGCTCTGTGGGGATTAATTATCTGAACGGCGCGTCAAGAGGCACTTCAGCGTCCGGTTCGTGGGTGATGCGGTTGCGAAGATCGCGACGAATCATCTCAATGGCCCAGAACCAAAAAATATGCCCCACCAGTTCCGAAATATATTCATCGGCAGGAATATTCAATAAAGAGGGGGTCAGGCCCAGTAACGGAAAGGAAATCCAGTGTACGGCGATAGTTGCGACAATCCCGGCCCATACCCCCTGCCATAATTTAACTTTCGGAAAGACCTCCGCGACGACACAATAGCCAACGGCAAATACCAATGAGAATATAATATGCGTAACCATCACCGGATTGATGATGTGTTCGGAAAAAGTATAAACCGTATGCGTCGGGTCAATGCCCAGATAGTCGCGTAAGAAAAGATAAGGTGGGTTAAATTCATCTCTGCCACCGGAGAAAGTACGCGGCGGTAAAGGAACTTCAGCGCCCCATTTAACAAATGCCGACATAATCCCTGCCACTACCCCGACAAATAACGCTACGCCATAACGACGGCGTCCAGGTGTGGTCTGTTTAAAAAAATCCTTAATTGCCATAAAATCACCATTAATATATTACATTTATTTTCCCTGTATCATATTTAAAGGCATTGGCGATTATCAATGTTGATCACGATCACACTTTATCGGGTCCTGTGGCTACCAGTTCTATACTGTAATTATGACCATAGGTATACCATTAGCAGATAAAGAGCCCCTTTTATTCAAAGGAGACTCTTCCCGTACGATGCGTTTATTGCCCAAAGCGGTAACTAATGCCGGCCATCACGGAGCTCACATCGCTGCTCACGCCAATTTGGTTTTCGTTACCCACATTGTTGACCCACTGGTACTCCAGGCGCCCCGACCATCTGTCATTAAAGGCATATTCGGTACCGAAAGCCAGCACCGGACGCACGCCCGTATCAAATCGATTTTTTCCATTCACATCGGATTCCGCACGGTAGCCCATCAGGCCGGCCCGGCCGTACAGATCCCAGTCGCTGGTCAGGCTGTAGCTGGCCTTCAACGAAAGCTGTAGCCCCTGACTTTTCATTTGCGAACCGGCTGCGCCATGGCGACCATTGATGCCCATATTCCCTAAATAGTCATATCCACCTTCAACCGCCAGCCAGGGGTTAATCTGATAGCCGGTAAACACACCGCCGCCGACGTTATCGCGGTCAACATCGACTTGCCGATCGGTGCTGGAGTCGCCGTAGTGCGACCAGCCAAATTTAGACCCCGCGTACCAGGTTCCAGTCTCCGCAGCAGCAAAAGCGGCAGTCGCCGTAAAAGTATGAGCAATAATTAACGTAATAAGCGTCTTCTTCATAATCATCCCATTGTCGACCCGTTGTCGAATAAATGTCCTCGTCAAAAGTTAAGTGGGCCTACAATAGAATATTAGCGTCGCGCTGATAATCGTTTTATTATTTAATTTTGGACAAACTGCCAGCGCTAAAAACGCTCGGGTAATTTATTCACCCCCGTCAAATACCCTCCCCGTTTAAAAGCAATATAATTACCACTTTTTAACGCCGACAACACGTTTAATACACTGCTGCGAGATAAGTGCGTACGTTCCTGGATATAATCCAGGATAGAGACCCGCATCCGGGTCTCTTCGGGTAGCTGGCCCATTTCCTGCAAATGATTGCGGATAACGGCGTAGGTTCGCTGCTGTACGACGAGCGCGTCGCGATAGAAAAGATAAGCCGTGTGGTACGACAACAGTGAGGCGACGTCTTCCCAAACGCCGCGCTGGCGAAAGGCTTCCATCGCTTTTTGCGCATCAACGCGCAGTATTGTCGATTCGGTTTCCGCACGCAGCTGATGGCCGCGTACCGGCTGGATCATCTCGGCAATACCAAACAGGTGTGGGTGGTAAACCGTGACAATCAACAGACCGTCCGAGGCCCGGAGTATGGAGAGCTCGCCGTCAAGGAAAAGGAACAACTGCGGTTGATTTTTATGCGTCCAGGTCATGCGTTTCCGCGGCACAACGACCATTTTTTCAGCAATTGGCGTCAGGAGCGCCGTTAAGCGCTGGATACTCTCTTCCGGACGGACGGGCGGTAGGATATGCATAGAAATACCTGATTAGTTCTGGTTTAAGAATTATAGAACGCAACAAGATTTCCGTAAGAATTGCGTAGCTGCGCATTGACGCACATCGGCAAAGAGAAGAAAAGTACGGCGTGATTTAAATTTAAACAAACTAAAAAGCTGCCCGCAGGCAGCCCGATCAAAATGGTAATAATGCTTACTATACCCGTCATACTTCAAGCGGCTTATGTGTTGGCTTTGTTACTCGGTTCATCCATGAGTCTCGCCCTTACGGGCCGCCTGGATAAGGCGTTATCTATGCTTCTTGAAGCTCACGCCCTGGCCGCCTTTAAGCAACTCGAATTATTTAGGGTATTTTCAGATATCAAAGGCCCTTTTCGGGGCCTTTTCTTACTTCCGTAACGCCAGCGATGCCGAGTTTCTGGAAATATGCGGTGCGATGTTATCAAATGTAATCATTGCGGATTTACAAAAAATGCATTTCGCGCCAAACGGATTTTTTTCAGAAACATCGTAGGTGGATGTTCTGTACTGTGACCCATGACAGCATGGGCATCTGAAATGAATGTGGTCAATCATGATGTTAGCCTCTTTTTGCTACAACATTCTCTACCGCAGGGACATTTAGCCATATTTCACAGAAAACGCCTTCCCGGCTTTTCTGTCACAGCGTAAAAATGCTGCTCTGAATGGTTGAGAATAACAATGACATCATTGTCATTACTTCTTATAGAAACATCTGAAGCGCACTTCAGACTGAACTCTATTACTGCACCAGCGATTTTTTAATGTTGTTAATTTCTTAGTTTGCCCGAGGGCACGTAATGTTCGGTAGATTTCAATAAAATAATCGTGTGCTTTGGGATAACGCTATCTCTTATGCACTTTTCACGCTAAACGGGAGATACAAGGACTTTCCTTCATTATCACCGTTTGCGCCAGCTTCTGAGCCTGTCTACTCGGGTTTAGACCGTCATCGTTGTCGCAGGTTCAAAAAACTTTAACATTATTCGCGTCACAGAGCTTAATTAATCACGATAAGGAGAGTCTAAAGAAGGATTATCTGTGGATAACGCTTGAGATGAGAACTGCTTCGCTAAACCGTTTATTACCGCATCTGTGTAGTAAATCAACTTGCTATTGATCACACAGATGGCGATTGATAGCAAGCTTTATTTTCACGCCACGATTTCGCCAGCTGGCGAGCTGGTAACGCGAATGAATCCAGGGCCCAGGCTGGAGAGGCCGCCCAGGGATGATCCGATGACTCCGGGAAGGTGTACAGCCGCCTCTCATTTGGCGTGATTTGCCACAATTGTGGCGCTTTATGAATGTTACCGCCAGGATTGAAACGTTATGCTCTTCTCCGGGAAAAGATTCGCTCCCTGACAACACTCATCCTGCGGAAACCTGACAATGGCACATAACCGGACTTTCTCTCTCAATATCGGCTGGAAGGCGCTGCTAAAAGATGCGGGTTTAGAGCCTCAACATCTACTGCGCAAAGCAGGATTGCCCGACGACACGTTTTCGAGGACAGAGCGCGGCCTTAATATCGAGGAGTATATTCGTTTCTGGCGCGCCCTTGAGGTAGAAACAAACGATCCTGCTTTTCCCTTACCACTGGTAGAAAGGGTCTCTGCTGAAGTCTTTGATCCCCCGCTTTTCGCCGCACTATGCAGCACCAACATGATGCAGGCGGTTCAGCGACTGGCCAGATATAAGCAACTCATTGCCCCAATGGTTCTGGAAATAGTCGTAGAACACAGCGGCATCCTTACCGTTTCACCGTGCTGGCTGTCAGCGACAAACATTCCTCCGTCCCTGCAGATAGCAGAACTTGCTTTCTTACTGCGGCTGCTAAAACTTGCCACTCGCGAACCGGTCACAGCAGTGAAAGTCACGCTCCCTCAGCTTCCCGCCAGAATACAGGACGGCCACCTTACCCGCTTTTTCGGTACCGCCGTAGCGTATGGAGAAAAACCGGCCATCAGCTTTTCCGCCGCTGATGCCCTCCGCCCGTTTTTAACGGTGAACGAAGGAATGTGGCAAATATTTGAACCAGAGCTGCGCCGCCGTCTCAGCACGTTAGATGAAATGGCCTCAACAACTGAACGCGTACAGGCGGTACTTCTTGAGCTTCTTCCCGGTAACGAAGCCACCATTGAGAAAACGGCGGAGCGTCTCGGTATGAGCAAACGTACGCTTCAGCGCAGACTTGAAAGTGAGGGAGGAAATTTTCGTACATTGGTCAATCTTTGCCGGGAGAACCTGGCGCGGCACTATCTGAGTCATACCCATCTCTCCGGCTATGAGATTGCATTCCTGCTTGGCTTTGAAGATCCAAACTCCTTCTATCGCGCATTTATGGCCTGGACCGGACAGACGCCGGAAACCGTCAGAGGGAGCATGCGTCTTAATGGAAAGAGCTCCTCAGGTTAAACAAACGAGATGACGCGGTTGTTAAGCACCGACTTGCCATAAGAATCGCGTTACCTCCTGTCGTTTCCACAGAAGGCGGCTTCCTTTCTGATCTGAAGCGAATGGCGCCGTTAGCAAGCGTACTGGCGCATAAGGCCAGATGAAAAGAGTCTGTCTGCAGGCAAACTGTAGCCAGTCCATGAAACGAGGTCCTTATGTTCGCTCCGGAAAAGAAAACCGCGCTGGTCACCGGCGCATCGTCAGGGATGGGTAAAGCTATTGCCCGTCGCCTGATTCAGGATGGTTACCAGGTATATGTTGCCGCCCGTAGCATCGATAAAATGGCCGATCTGGCCGAACTTGGCGCACAGCCGTTACGGATGGATATAGCCAGGGATGAGGAGATTGTCTCCTGTGTAAACGCCATTCTGTCGCAAACCGGGGGAGTGGATGTCCTGATCAATAATGCAGGCTTTGGCCTGTATGGACCCGTAGAAGAGATCGGTATTGATGAAGCACGCTATCAATTTGAGGTTAACCTCTTTGGTGCCGCACGGCTGACGCAGCTACTGCTCCCTGCAATGCGGGCCAGACGTAGCGGGCATATTGTCAACATCTCCTCGATGGGAGGGAAGATGTACAGCATCCTTGGTGCCTGGTACCACGCCACAAAACACGCGCTCGAAGGATGGTCAGACTGCCTGCGCCTGGAGGTCGCCGGATTTGGGATTAAGGTCACGATCGTCGAGCCGGGGGTGATAGAGACAGGCTTCGGTGATGCTGCCAGCGAAAGCATCGTCAAACGTTCACACAGTGGCCCCTATGGCCAACTGGTGAAAATGGTGGCCGCGTCGATCAAAAAAACTTACGGGCACGGGACAGGCAGCGATCCGAAGGTTATCGCGGATGTCGTTTCAAGCGCCATTAACAGTAAGAACCCACGTACGCGCTATGCCGCAGGTAAGTTTGCAAAAATGCTTATCTGTCTGCGCGTCTGGCTGGGCGACCGTCTATTCGACCGTATTATTCTCAGTCAGACACGCTAACAAGCGGATGATTTAGCTGAACGGCCTGCGTCTCTTGGGGAGCGCTAACTCACGGTTAACGCGTCGACCACTTCCGCTACGCTTTTGACGCTGCGGATGCTGCCGATACCCGTGCCGAGCGCGATATAGCCCTCATCGGCATTGCCTTCCAGCATGCCGACGCGCAGGCCGCGTAATCCCCCCATTGCTTCACCGAGCGCCTCGTTGCTGGCGCCGGCTTTATCCATCGCCACCAGTTTTTCGGCCAGTCTGCCCGGCAGAGAGCGATAGTAATGGGGCAGCGTGCGGAAAAGCAGCAAATCCAGGCCACTGGCGGCAATAATTTTATTTTTGACCGACCGCGGCACTCTGCTTTCTTCCGTCGCGATAAAAACCGAACCGGCAAATATCCCTTCAGCGCCGAGCGCGTGCGCCGCTCTGGCGGTGCGCTTGTCGGTAATACCGCCCGCGGCCATCACCGGAACACGCTTCACCGCATCGGCGATCAGCGGCACGATAGAAAAGGTTCCCAGCGCGGTCCCCGGCAATGTACCTCCCTCATCAAAGCCGGTCGCGACGATGATATCGGCGCCCGCTTCTTCAGCAAGGCGGGTATTTTCAGGCGTCGGGTTAATATCGCGATAGATGATAGCAATGCCCGCCTCTTTTAATTCGTTGAACAGCGCCGGTATGAGCGCTCCTTCACCGTAGCCGGTATACACCACGGCTCTGACGCCCTCTTCTTTTATCACCTGCAAAATAGGCGGGGTCCAGATATCGTTTTCAGCAGCGGGGATCAGGTTCACGCCGAAAGGTTTTTCGGTCAGCCGTTTGGTTTTGCGGATCTCTTCACGCATTTTTTCGGCGGTTTCTTCCGGCGTGGACACCGCGGTCTCAGCGGTTAAACCGGCATTCGGCCCCAGCACACCAAGCCCGCCGGCATTGCTGACAGCGGCGACTAAACGGGCATCGGTCAACCACGATAACGGCCCCTGAATAACAGGTTTTTCTATATTCAGGATCTGGCAGATTCGGTTATTTTTCATGGGGTAATATCCTTCACAATAGCGCTATGGAGCGGTTCAGTTTCATGATGGAAGGAGTGTAGGACGTTATATTATTTAGAAAAATAGCCGAAAAAGTGCATCACTATTATAAAATCAGTAACAATATGATATCCCGATCCGGCAAAAGAAGCCCGCTATGCAAATAAACCTCTTTGAATCGATTCGCATTTTTATTGAAATTGTCGAGTCCGGTAGCTTTACTCAGGCAGCGGAGAACCTGCAGATTCATCGTCCTGCCGTCACTAAGGCATTGCAGCTGCTTGAGCAGCACTGCGGCACGCGTTTGATGCAGCGAACAACGCGGCGCATCAACCTGACGCCTGACGGCGAAGCGTTTTATCGGCAGAGTAAACCTTTACTGGCCCAGGCAGATGCGCTGCTGGAGTCGTTTGGGAGCGATAGCGTATTGCGCGGCCAGCTTCACGTGGATATGCCCGTCGCTTTTGCGACGTTATTGGTCGTCCCCCATCTGCCTGATTTTTATCGCCAGCACCCTGGCGTCGAAATCATCCTCAGTAGCTCAGACCTCCGCCGGGATATGCTGCGCGATGGTCTTGATTGCTTACTGCGGGTGGGGGAACTGGACGACGGGGACTATATCGCCCGTAAGTTAAGCAATATTAAAATGACGACCTGCGCCAGCCCGTCCTATATTGCCAGCCACGGTGTGCCGCAAACGCTGGAGGATCTACAGCAGCATCAGGCCATCAACTGGATTAACAGCAGCAGCCGACAAATTATGCCGTGGACGTTTTCTACGCCAGAAGGAACAGTTGAAATGACGCTTCCCGGCAAGCTGGTCATCGATAACTCTGAAACCTATTTATCGGCAGGCCTGGCAGGGCTGGGATTAGTCCAGGGAATGAACGTTTTTTTACAGCCTTATCTCGATCGCGGCCTGTTAGTGGAAGTCTTACCTGACAACCCTACCCCCGATCGCAAATTGTCACTCCTGTATCCGCACCGCCATCTCTCACGCAAAGTGCGGGTATTTACCGAGTGGTTAGAAAGCTTATTGTGAAAAACGGGATTAAGGCACTCATCCCCGCGCAAAACCACAATGATTGATAAATGCATGCGGTTACTACCTTAAACCCGGTCAACGATCCGCGCCCGACTCTGGGTCCTGCTTGCTCAGATTCTCAGCGTGTCTATCACCGCCCGCAGCGCGGGCGACACATTACGATGGGGATAATAGAGAAAAGAGCCTTCCAGCCGCTGGCTGTAACGCTGCAGGACTCTGATAAGCGCGCCTCGCTCTAAGTCATCGGCAACCAGTTCCTGCGGGACATAGGCCAGCCCCAACCCCAGCCGGGCGGCCTTCGCTTCCATATAGCTGTCGGCAAAGGCCCACTGTCCCTGCGGCCGGTGGGTGATTTTTTTACCGTCCTGATTGAGCTCCCATGCATAAATAGTCCCGTCGCCAAACTGGTACGCGATACAGGGATGAACCACCAGGTCCGCCGGCGTTTGCGGAAAACCGTAGCGGCGAAAATGCTCGGGCGTGCCGACAACGACCATCTCCATATCGGGTGAAATGCGCACCGCGACCATACCGCCGCCGACTTCCGGCCCCAGACGCACCCCGGCATCAAATCGCTCCGCGATAATATCGACAAACCGGCTTTCACTGATGAGTTCCAGCCGGATATCGGGATAGCGTTGTTTGAACACCGAAAGCTTTGGCAGAAGCACTTTATCAATGGCGTGCTGGCTGGCATTGATGCGGACGGTACCGGAGGGGGTGTTGCGATAATACGCCAGAGTGGAAAGCCCTGAATCTAACGCATCAAAGCCAGATTCAACGGTTCGATAGAGCTGCTCGCCGGCCTGGGTGAGCGAGAGTTTACGGGTGGTACGCACCAGAAGCTGTACCCCCAGCCTTTCTTCAAGTTCACGTACCGCACGGCTGACGCCGGATTGCGCCAGCCCAAGCCGCTGCGCCGCGGCGGTAAAACTGCCCTCCCGCACCACCAGCATAAACAGGTACAGATCGTTATAGTTTTCCCGTTTTGCCATGATTCCTCCCGCGCCTGCGCCGTAATTTATAACAATATGATATGAATCTTAGCACTTTTCACCCGCTAATCAGCACTCTGACTGCTAACTATAATCAGCGCATTGCAACAAAGCACAGCAGCGTTGTCCGTATGAAACCTGTATCTGGAACCTGTTTTAGGGGAATGATTAATGAAAGCGTTTACCAGAAAATTGACGGCCGCCATGCCTGCCATGCTGCTATGCGCGTCACTAAGTGGAGTCACCACCATGAGCTATGCCGGGACAACCAATCCAAACGCGCCCGTTTCGCTGGTCGAAAAATGGGACAAAACCTTCGCGGAAAGCGCGAAAGTCACTCACCGTAAGGTGACCTTCCAGAACCGCTATGGGATCACCCTGGTCGGCGATCTCTACATTCCGAAAGATCGCGGCGAGCGCAAGCTGGCGGCGATTGCAGTCAGCGGCCCCTTCGGCGCGGTGAAAGAGCAGTCCAGCGGTCTGTATGCGCAGACCCTGGCGGAACAGGGTTTTGTCACCCTCGCCTTCGATCCTTCTTATACGGGGGAAAGCGGCGGCCATCCGCGTAACGTCGCCTCTCCGGATATCAACACCGAGGATTTCAGCGCGGCGGTGGATTTCTTAGGATTGCAAAACGAGGTGGACCGCAACCGAATTGGCCTGCTCGGCATCTGCGGCTGGGGCGGCATGGCGCTGAACGACGCCGCGATGGATACCCGGGTGAAAGCGGTGGCCACCAGCGTCATGTACGACATGAGCCGCGCGATGGGCCACGGCGTTGGCGACGGTAAAGACCGCTATACTACCGCCGATCGCCGCGCCGTCTTGCAGTATCTGAACGCGCAGCGCTGGAAGGATGCGGAAAGCGGCACATTCGCGCCGGGCGGGCATGATATTTATGTCGATCAGAAAGGTCACGTCAGCGCAGGCGATCGTATTCTGCCGGAAACCTTACCGGCCAACCCGAACCCGGTTTTGAAAGAGTTCTTTGACTATTACCGGATGCCGCGCGGTTTCCACGCCCGCTCCGTGAACTCAACCGGCGCGTGGAATGCAACCATGCCGCTGTCGTTTATGAATATGCCGCTGCTGAGCTATGCCAGTGAAGTCACTATCCCGACGCTGATCGTGACCGGAGAAAAAGCCCACTCACGCTATTTTGCCGAAGACGCCTTTAAGGCCATCGGCAGCAAAGAGAAAGAGCTGGTGATCGTCCCCGGCGCGAACCATGTCGATCTCTATGACAATGCGGCCGGTAAAATCCCGTTTGCCAGATTTGAACAGTTTTTCAAAACCAACCTGAGATAACGGCCGAAAGCCGCCCGATCGTCGCGGGCGGCTTGCCCTCGCCCGCGCATGACGTTTACCCACGCTTTAGTCGTTATTCAATGAATAGCGTCCGCTCCAGCCGCACCCGAATCTGGCCGGAAAAATAAAGAGATACCCCTATCATGTCCACACTGAGTCGTCGTACACCACACCCTCAACCGCACGCCCATTGGGGCGGCGTCTTTGCCATGACGCTGTGCGTTTTTGTCCTCATCGCTTCCGAATTTCTGCCGGTCAGCCTGCTGACGCCGATCGCCGGAGAGCTAAACATCACCGAGGGGCTGGCAGGCCAGGGCATTGCGATTTCCGGCGCCCTGGCGGTGCTGACCAGCCTGACTATCTCTAACCTTGCCGGAAGTCTGAATCGTAAACACCTTCTGCTGGGGCTGACGGTTCTGATGGCGGTCTCGGGAATGATTGTCGCGCTGGCCCACAGCTATGCGATCTATATGGCGGGAAGAGCCCTGATTGGCATCGTTATCGGGGGATTCTGGTCGATGTCGGCGGCCACCGCCATCAGGCTGGTCCCCGCGCACCAGGTTCCCCGCGCGCTGGCGATTTTCAACGGCGGCAACGCGCTGGCGACCGTCGTGGCCGCGCCGCTTGGCAGCTATCTGGGGGCCACCGTCGGCTGGCGCGGCGCCTTTTTCTGCCTCGTGCCGCTGGCGATAGTCGCGTTCATCTGGCAATGCTTCAGCCTGCCTGCGATGGAAAGCGATAAAGCGAGCCGGCCGCGCGGCTCCGTGCTTCGCCTGCTCAGACATTCCATCGTCGCGATCGGTCTGCTGGCCTGCGGACTCTTCTTTATGGGGCAGTTTGCCTTATTTACCTACGTGCGGCCGTTTCTGGAAGCGGTGACCGGCGTCAGCGCCTCTGGCCTGTCCCTGATTTTGCTCGCTATCGGCATCGCGGGTTTTATCGGCACCCTGGGCGTTTCGACACTCCTCAACGCCCGGTTTTATCAGACCTTAATGACCATCCCTTTGTTGATGGCCCTCATCGCCGGCACGTTGCTTCTGGTAGGACACCACGCCTGGACCGTTGCCGTGCTGTTAAGCCTGTGGGGGATGCTGGCGACCGCGGCGCCAACCGGTTGGTGGACATGGATCGCGCGGACGCTGCCCGACGACGCCGAAGCGGGAGGCGGTCTGATGGTTGCCGTTATTCAGCTGTCGATCGCGCTGGGTTCGACGACGGGCGGTTTGGTATTTGACCGCCTGGGGTGGCAAAGCGCGTTTGGCTTAAGCGGCATACTGCTTCTTGCCGCGGTCGGGATGACGTTGTACACCAGCCGGCAAATGACGCAATAAGCTCACGCCATCCGAAGCGGGCAGCGGATTTTTCTCGCCGCGGGTAATGCGTATAATGCGGCTTCGATACACGCTAAAAATAACCGCGGCTCATATGATAAATCTCAATCGATGTTGTTATTTGCTCCTGATTTTCGCAGCGGTCGGCAGCATTTTTACCGCCTGGCCCTTTGCTACCTGGCTCCTGCTGGTCAACGCGCTGACCCTGGCGATCTACGGCGTGGATAAAATGGCGGCGCGCAGGGCCTGGCGCAGAGTACCGGAAGCCACATTGCTGGCGTTCGGGGTGCTGGGCGGCTGGGCTGGCGCGATAGCCGGCCAACAGCTGTTCCGCCACAAAACGCAAAAGCAGCCGTTCAGAACCCGATTCATCATCAGCACGATCGTCAGCCTCTCAGGGATGGTGGCGATTTATTTGTTCTCTCCTTTTTCTTTTCACTAAGTTCCGGCGAGGCTAACGGTTTGCAAACGCGTGGAATGCACTCAACCCGCAGCTATTCGTAGTATATTATTGAGAGTATTGTTGATTATCAGGTGTACCTTATGACCTACTCCATCGGAGAATTTGCGCAGCTTTGCGGCATAAACGCGACGACGCTCCGCGCCTGGCAGCGTCGCTACGGCCTGCTTAAACCACAGCGTACCGATGGCGGCCATCGCCTGTATAACGATGACGATATCCAGCAGGCGCTTAAAATCCTCGACTGGGTAAAAAAAGGGGTACCTGTCAGCCAGGTAAAGCCCCTGCTGGCGCGCCCTGGCGCACGGCGGACGAATAACTGGATCACCTTGCAGGAGAACATGCTCCAGCGGCTTAAAGAGGGGAAAATCGAATCCCTGCGCCAGCTGATTTACGACGCCGGTCGTGAATCCCCCCGCCCCGAGCTGGTCACCGAAGTGCTGCGCCCGCTGCGTAGCCAGGTTTCCGCCAACGTACCGGCCATCATGACGCTGCGCGAAATCCTCGACGGCATCATTATCGCCTACACCTCTTTTTGCCTCGAAGGGGACAAAAAGGCGCCCGGCGATAACTATCTGATCACCGGCTGGCACCTGACGGACGCCTGCGAAATCTGGCTCGAAGCGCTCAAACGCACCGGTCAGGGCCACCGCATCGACATCCTTCCCTCGCCCCCCGCGACCCTGGCGCCGGAGATCCTGCCGGATCGCAAATGGCTGCTGGTGACGACCGGTAAACTCTCTGCAGCCCGGCAGAAACAGGTTGAACGCTGGCAGCAACAGGTTGTCTCTCTGGAGATTGTTGCGCTCTAACTGCGTGCGCCACCGCTCCGTGGCGCAACGAGCAGGTCCCTCAGAATTGCCCCTCTTCTTTTTTCGCACAAGCCCGCAGACTCTTCTTTTCTCTCCAACACCCACAAAATCATGCTTCAAAGACATGTTATTAACCAACTGATAATCAATGAAAATAAAAAATATTTTAGTCAAAACTTGGACAAATAATATTAATTGTGTAAGTTTTAACTATGCCATATTGTTTACTCAGGAAGTGACCTATGAGTCCCTCGCCATCCGTCATTAGCCGTTTTAGTACGTACTACGCCACGCTGGATACCCAGCCGCCTTCGGCGCTGGCCGCGCTGTACCACACGAATGCGCTGCTGATCGATCCTTTTGGCCAACACCAGGGGCTGTCCGCGATCCAGAGTTATCTTTCGCACCTGCTGGCCAACGTCGATCATTGCCGTTTCACCCTCGATGCCCCGCTCTGCGAAGGTCAACGTTTTGCCGTCGCCTGGACCATGCACTGGTCGCATCCGCGACTTGCCGGGGGTAAGGCGCTACAGCTTGCGGGCTGCTCGGTGGTCACCGTTGAAGACGAACGAATTATTCACCAGCGTGACTACTACGACGCCGGGGAGATGCTGTACGAACACCTTCCCCTGCTGGGCTGGGCGGTGCGCGGCGCTAAACGGAGGGTGCGGTCATGATGACGGTGCTCATCACCGGCTCCAGCTCCGGCATTGGCGCCGGGCTCGCCAGGTCCTTCGCTGCGGACGGCCACCGGGTTATCGCCTGCGGCCGCGATCCGTCGCGTCTGTCGGCGCTACAGCAGCACAGTCCCCACATCAGCGTCCGCTCTTTCGATATGACGGACAGGGATGCCTGTCGCCAGACGCTCGCTGACTGCCGCGCCGATCTGATCATTCTCTGCGCCGGGACCTGCGAATATCTCGAACACGGAACGGTGGATGCCGGGCTGGTTGAAAGGGTCATCACCACTAACTTTCTCGGGCCGGTGAACTGCCTGGCGGCGCTTCAGTCGCAGCTGTCAGCCGGGAATCGCGTGGTGCTGGTGAGCTCGATGGCGCACTGGCTACCCTTTCCTCGGGCCGAAGCCTATGGCGCCTCGAAAGCGGCGCTGACCTGGTTTGCCAACAGTCTGCGCCTGGACTGGGAGCCAAGAGGGATCGCCGTCACGGTCGTTTCGCCGGGGTTTGTTGACACTCCGCTGACGCGTAAAAACGATTTTTCTATGCCCGGCCAGGTGAGCGTGGAGCAGGCGGTTAAAGCGATTCGCCGCGGCCTGGCGAAAGGGCACGATCGTATCGCCTTCCCGACGGGCTTTTGCCTGCTTCTGCGCCTGCTGGCCGGGCTTCCTGAAGGACTTCAGCGCAGGCTATTGCGCAGGATGGTGCGTCCATGAAAATCGCGATTATTGGCAGCGGCATTGCCGGGCTGACCTGCGCCTGGCGCCTTGCCGGGCAACACGAAGTGACCCTGTTCGAAGCGGCGTCCACGCCGGGGGGGCATACCGCCACGGTGGATATCGCCACGCCGCAGGGTACCTGGGCCATCGATACCGGATTCATCGTGTATAACGATCGCACCTATCCGCGCTTTATGGGCCTGCTTAACGAGCTTGGGCTGAGCGGCCAAAAAACGCAGATGAGCTTTTCGGTCCACAATCCGCAAAGCGGGCTGGAGTATAACGGCCACAGCCTGAGCTCGCTTTTCGCCCAGCGGCGCAATCTGCTAAAGCCGGCCTTCTGGGGGTTGCTGACGGAGATCGTCCGCTTTAATCGCCTGGCGAAGCAGGCTCTGGCGGGAGCGTTCGACCCGGGCGCCACGCTGCAGACCTTCCTTGAGCGGCACCGTTTTAGCCCCTTTTTCGCACGCCACTATATCCTGCCGATGGGGGCCGCTATCTGGTCTTCGTCGCTGCAGGAGATGCGCCGCTTCCCGCTGGCGCTGTTCTTGCGCTTCTTTGATAATCACGGCCTGCTGGATATCCGCCAGCGCCCGCAGTGGTACGTGGTGCCCGGCGGCTCGCGCGAATACGTGCGCGCCCTGCTTGCCCGGTCCGGCGATCGCCTGCGCCTGCGCCTCAATGCGCCGGTGCAGAACGTGATCCGTCATCAGGATGGCGTCACGCTCCAGCTGGCATCGGGGGAGCAGCACTTCGATCAGGCGATCTTCGCCTGCCACTCTGCCGAAGCGCTGGCCATGCTGGCGGACCCGACGCTCGCCGAACGCGAAATACTGGGGGATATCGGCTGGCAGCGAAACGAGGTGGTCCTGCACAGCGATCCCCGCTGGCTGCCGGTGCGCAAGCGCGCCTGGGCCAGCTGGAACTATCGCCTGAGCGAACAGGATCAGGCCAGCGCCTGCGTCACCTATAACATGAATATTCTCCAGGGCCTGCCTGCCGACGCCCCGCTGTTCTGCGTCACCCTCAATTCGCCAACGCCGGTGGACCCGCGCTTCGTCTGGAAGCGTATGGTCTATGAACACCCGCTATTTAATCCCCAAAGCTGGTCCGCCCAGATGCGGCGCGAGGAGATTAACGGCCGCCAGCGAAGCTGGTTCTGCGGCGCGTACTGGTACAACGGTTTTCATGAAGATGGCGTGCGCAGCGCCCTCGATGTGGTCAACGGCATCATCGCGGCGGAGAACCTCTGACATGAACAGCTGCCTCTATCAGGGCGTATTACGCCACCGCCGTCTTCAGCCGAAAGCGCACCACTTTCGCTATCGCATCTTTATGGCCTGGCTCGATCTGGATGAGCTGGATCGGCTCGGCGAAGCGGGTATCCGCCGCAATCGCTTTGCTGCCGCCTCTTTTTACGATGCGGATTATCCGCTGGGCACGCCGCTGAAAGCGCAGGTTCTGAACCGGCTGGAAAGCCTGACCGGCGCGCGCCCGGATGGCCGCGTCATGCTGCTGACCCAACTGCGCTACCTGGGCTTTCATTTTAACCCGGTCAACTTTTACTACTGCTACGACGGCGCCGGTACCCTGCGCTGGGTGCTGGCCGAAGTGCGCAACACGCCGTGGAATGAGCGCCATTACTACGCGGTAGACGGTCAACGGGCGCGCCCGCTGGCGAAAGCCTTTCACGTCTCGCCGTTTAACCCGATGGATATGGTCTACCTCTGGCGCTTTAACAGTCCCGGTAAAACGCTGCACATGCATATCGAGAACCATCAGGCCGCGAAAGTCTTCGACGCCACGCTGGCCCTGAGCCGCGCGCCTTTAACGCGGGCCAGCCTGCGCGGGCTGCTGCTGCGCATTCCGCTGATGACGCTGAAAACCGTCCTCGCGATCTACTGGCAGGCGCTGCGGCTATGGCTCAAGCGCGTGCCGCTGTACAACCATCCTGTCAGCAGGAGTGAACGCTCATGACCGATCCTGTCTTTGCGCTTGAACCCGATATCCCGCGCAACGTGCGTATCGCGCGCTGGTTGCTCTTTCGTCTGTTGAGCGGCATTCGCGAAGGGGCGCTCACCGTACGCGAAGGGGCGCAGACCTTTCATTTTGGCGACCCCGCCGCCGCGCTGCGCGCCGAGGTGCACGTGCTCTCCTCGGGCGTCTACCGGCGTTTACTGACCGGAGGCAGCCTCGCCGCCGCGGAGGCCTGGATGGACGGCGAATGGGAGAGCCAGCAGTTGACGCCGCTGCTGCAGATCCTGGCACGTAACGGCCAGGTACTGGAGCGGCTGGAGCGCGGCTTCCGGCTGCTGAGCAAGCCCGTCGAGCGGCTGCGCCACTGGACGCGCCGCAACTCGCGCGCGCAGGCGAAGGCAAATATCGCCGCCCATTACGATCTGGGCAACGACTTTTACGCCCACTTCCTTGACGACGAGCTGCTTTACTCCAGCGCGCTGTTTACCGACGACGGCCAGGATCTCACCCAGGCCCAGCGGGCCAAAATGGCGCGCCTTTGCGAGCGTCTGGCGCTTACGCCCGGCGATCATCTCCTGGAGATTGGCACCGGCTGGGGGGCGATGGCCGAATACGCCGCCCGCCACTACGGCTGCCGGGTCACCACCACCACCCTGTCGCAGGAACAGTTCCAGTGGGCCAACGCGCGAATTGCCCGCGCCGGGCTGCAGGATCGCGTCGAGGTACTGCTCTGCGATTACCGCGATCTGACCGGCCAGTACGACAAGCTGCTGTCGGTGGAGATGATTGAAGCCGTGGGGCAACGCTATCTGCCGGCTTTCTTTCGCACCTGCCAGGCGCGGCTGCGCCCGGGCGGCAGAATGGCTATCCAGGCCATTACCATCCAGGATCAGCGCTATCGCGGCTACAGCAAAAACGTGGATTTTATTCAGCGCTACATCTTCCCCGGCGGATTTTTGCCCAGCATCACGGCGATGAACGAGCTGATGACGCGGCACACCGATTTTGTGGTGCGCGATCTGTTCGATATGGGGCCGGACTACGCCCGCACCCTGGCCCACTGGCGGCAGCGATTTATCCACGCCTGGCAGGATATTGAGAAGCTCGGCTTTGACGATCGCTTCCGCCGCATGTGGCTCTACTACTTCGGCTACTGCGAAGCCGGGTTTAACGCCCGCACCATCAGCGTTGTGCAGCTTACCGCGGAGCGAACATCATGAAACGCATTCTGACCCTTGGCCTCGCGCTGCTGATGCTGGCGCTGGCGGGCTGCAGCGCCGAAGTGACCGACTACCGCCAGCAGCAGCCGGCGCTGGACATTTTCCACTACTTTCAGGGCAAAACGGAAGCCTGGGGGATGGTTCAGGATCGCAACGGCAAACAGCTGCGCCGCTTCCATGTCGCCATTGACGGCGACGTTGTTGGCGACACGCTGACGCTCCACGAACGCTTTATTTACGATGATGGCGAAAAGCAGCAGCGGGTATGGCGCATTCGCCGCACCGGCGACCACCGTTATGAAGGCACCGCCGGCGACATTGCCGGCGTGGCGACCGGCCAGGCGGCGGGCAACGCTTTTCACTGGCGCTACAGCATGAACGTGACGGCCAGCGGTAGCACCTGGCTCCTGCACTTCGACGACTGGATGTTCCTGCAGGACGACGCGCACCTGTTCAACAAAACCGAGATGAAGAAATTTGGCATTACCGTCGCCACCGTGACCCTTTTCTTCACCCGAACCGCACAATAAAAGAGGACTACGCCATGAACACACAACCTGTCATTGGGATCAGCGGATGTTTGACCGGTTCTGCCGTACGATTCGACGGCGGGCATAAGCGCATGGGCTTCGTGATGGACGAGCTGGCGCAGTGGGTGGCGTTTAAACCCGTCTGCCCGGAGATGGCTATCGGCCTCCCCGTCCCGCGCCCGGCGCTGCGGCTGGTGCAAACGACCGAAGGGGAAATCCGCATGCGCTTCACGCATGCACCGCACGACGACGTGACGGAGAAGATGGCCGATTTCGCCAGCGCCCACCTCTCGACCCTGGGCGAGCTATCGGGATTTATCGTCTGCGCCAAATCGCCCAGCTGCGGCATGGAGCGCGTGCGGCTGTACGATGAAAAGGGCAATCGCGGACGAAAAGAAGGCACAGGGTTGTTTACCGCCGCGCTGATGGAGAAATATCCGTGGCTGCCGGTGGAAGAAGATGGCCGCCTGCACGATCCGGTGCTGCGTGAAAATTTTGTCGAACGGGTCTTCGCCCTGCACGAGCTTAACTGTCTGCACAAAAATGGCCTGACGCGCCGCGCGCTGCTGGATTTCCATAGCCGCTATAAACTGCAGCTGCTGGCCCACCATCAGGCGGGATACCGCGAGATTGGCCCATTCGTTGCCTCGCTCCACGAATGGCAGGATCTGGAGGCTTTCTTTGCGATCTACCGCGAAAAACTGATGACGATCCTGAAACAGCCCGCCTCGCGTAAAAACCACACCAACGTGCTGATGCATATTCAGGGCTACTTTCGTAACCAGCTAAACAGCCGCCAGCGCGGCGAGCTGCGGGAGGTGATCCTTAACTATCGCTCCGGGCTGCTGCCTATCCTTGCGCCGTTAACGCTGCTTAAGCACTATCTGGCCGAATACCCGGATCGCTATCTGCAGGCGCAGAACTACTTTGATCCCTACCCGCAGGACCTGGCCCTGCGCCTGACGGTGCATTGAGATAGCTGAACGCGCGAAGAGGCTGGCGCACGCCAGCCTCTTCGTTGTTGGATCCATCGGCTTCTAGAACCACGCTTCAAACATGCCGCCAAGGTTTAACGAATCCAGCTGCTCGTCTTTGGTGCCGTTAACCTTCGCGGTGCGCTTGTTATCCACCTGGCCGCCGGTCACGTAGAAGCGCAGCATCGGGCGGAACTCCGGCCCCATACCGATGGCGATGTTCTGCGACAGCGTCAGCTTCCAGCCGTGGTTATCGCCGCCCTGGTCGTAATCGACGCGCTGGTAGCCCGCTTCCAGCCAGGTGGAGTGCACATCGTTCCAGAAGTACATCGGACGGACAATGGCGCCGTAGTTTTTACGGTTATCGGTGTTGTCCTTGCCGTTGTCATAGTCGTGGAAGGCCAGCAGATATTCGATCTGCGCCTGCCGGGTAAATTTATGCAGCCCTTCAAAGCTGGCGTAAATCGCGGTCAGGTCATCGGTTTTGTTGTAGACGCTGTTATCCGAGTTATCGGAGTAGCGCAGGATCACTTTATTGACGCCGCTGTCGTTGGTGTGGCTCAGCACCAGCCCGCCCTGCCAGGCGTCGAGACGTTCGTCGCTGTCCACCGCTTTCGAATCGAAACCGTAGTTGGCGTACACCTCAACGTCGATCGGCCCGGCCTTGATGTTGTGGGTTTTGGTGGTCAGGGCGTAGTGGCCGTTATCGCCGGTACCGGAGCCGCCGGTACAGGTGATGCGCGACGGGTTGGCCTCGTCCGCCATCACTTCCGGGCTACAGGACTCCACCTGCGACACTCCCGCCACGTCAAACTGCACGCCGCCGATATCAAAGTTCTTCACCCCGGCGCCCTGGCCGTCGTGGTTCATCCAGAAGTAGTCGTTGATCCCCTGCTGCGGGCGCTGATGGAAGTCGCGGCCGGCCCAGATATAGGCGTTGGGGTTAGACTCCAGCACGTTGGTGACGCCGACGTAGGCTTTTTTCAGGTTAACTTCATCGCTCCAGTGGTCAAACATGACGTTGATATCCCAGATCGCGCCTTTACTGCTCTTGAAGGCTTTAGTTATCTGGAATTCGCCGCCGTTGCCTTCGTTGCCTAAACGGCCGATCGCCGAAGCGCCGTTATAGGAGCCATCCACGCCGACAAACTTCTGATCGCCGGTCTGGAACTGCGCGCCGTAGCGGGCGTAGCCGCTGAACTTCAGGCCGAAGGGGATCGCCATATCCGGCGTGGCCGCGGTGGTCTGCGGGTTGGTGATAACATCCACTTTTTTATCAGCCGCGGCGTCGATTTTCGCCTGGCGTTCGGCCAGGGCTTTATCGACGGCTTTCGCCACAATGGCGTCGATCTGTTCCTGAGTGAACTCTTGGGCGACTGCAGAGGTAAATGGGAAAAGCGCGGCGATAACCGCCATGGGTAATGGAAGTTTTTTTATCATTGTCATAATTATCTCAATATAGGTTAGTTTTATTCAGATAATAACAATCCCATTCTGGGCAATCAGAATATGTCGCTATCATAAGAACAATTTAATTTTTATTTTGTACGTCAACAGAGGCTTTACACTATTAGGGTTATCCGATCTCCATAGTTGTTATTTAAGAATTAGCGCAGCCCGGGTGAATTATCACTTTGGATAGTTCCCCCGGCCAGCAGTGAATTCATTGAATGCGCTGGGGCATACGCCGAAATTAACGCCGTGGTTTAAAACGATGGCGACGTCCTCCCTACTCACAGCATCACGTTTTGCCCCCCAGACGGTGGGTAGCGTTCAGGGCGCTAACGCTTTGCCCTGCATCCCCGGGACACAGGGTCCGGCCGCCGCCAACCGCCGCCCCGGCACCGTCGCATGGGTGAGTCAAACTGTTGGCAGCGCCCCGCTCAGCACAAGATGGCATGATGAATCCCATAATTTATGAAGCGAAAAATTAACAACTGTGACACATCCTGTATTCTCCTGGCCGGTTGCTCAATTACGTTATTTCACTCCGTGATTAAGAAAATGCTCAAACGTGAGCCATCTCGCAAATATTCGCGCCATTTACTCAGCGCGCGGATAACTCTGTAGAGTACATTTCCTGGAGTGGCCAGAGTAAAAAAAACAATAAAACAAAATGCCGGTTTGGCGGCGTTTTAAATCTACCGGGGTATAGCTTGTAACGCGTTAATCAACAAGTGAAATGGAGGGTCTGGAGGAGGCTTTGCTTCGATGATCACAGAAGTAAAAAAACATAATAAATTAATTTAAAAACGTAATAGATTCTTCGAGATCATTTATGTCAGAAATTGTTACACATCCACACAACACACCGGAGTCTGCTCAGAATGAGTAAAAACATAATGCAAAGCCGCCATGATGAATATCATAAATTAACGCGTGGAGAACGTATTGGTTATGGTATGGGCGACTTCGCTCAAAACCTGGTTTTTGGCACAATAGGCGGCTTTCTGGCTCTTCACATGCTGACGGTTAATACCATCAGCACGGCAACGGCAGGGTTTATATTTCTTTTTGTCCGAATCATCAATGTCTTTTGGGATCCGATGGTCGGCACGTATGTTGACAAAAGAACGTCAAAAGCAGGTAAATATCGCCCCTGGCTGTTAAGAGCCGGCGTACCGCTGGTGATCCTTTCCGCTTTACTTTTTGCTCCCATTCCTGGGGTCAGAGGTTCGGTACCTTTTGCCTTCATCGTTTATTTGGCTCTGGATTTAGTTTATTCCGTAGTGAATATTCCTTATGGTTCGCTTAATGCATCCCTGACCCGGGATCCGGAATCGATTGATAAACTCACCAGTACCCGAATGATGCTGGCCAATAGCGCCAATCTTCTTGTTTATACCCTGTTTCCGATGTTTGTACAGATGGCTTCACCAAAAGATCGCAGCCTTAAGGACACCGGTTTTTTCGGCATTGAGCTCAATCTGGGAAACTATACCGATCCATCAGCCAACTACGCCTGGTTCGGCGTCTACTCCGTGTATATGCTCATCGGCGCGGTGGCGCTTTTCATCTGCTATAAATTTACGAAAGAACGCGTTGTCGCGACGGCAGAACAGACCGCCAACGTCAAAACGACCGATCTGTTCCTTGAACTCAAACATAACCGCCCGCTGGTTATTCTCGGGCTGTTTTTCATGCTGGCCTTCACGTTCATGTTTTTCATGAACACGGTTAACGGCTTTTTCAATCAGTACGTTGTCGGTCATTCAGAATGGATGGGCGCCGTAGGCCTTGTCGCCTCCATACCGGGCATCGCATTCCCTATTTTTTGGCCCAAACTCAAGAAAATTTTTGGTAAAAAAGGCTTCTTCCATATTTTTCTGGCCATGTTTATTGTCGGCGAGCTACTGACTTACGTCTGGTCACGCGAGGGCATGCACGATGCGCTTTGGCTTGCTTACATCGCCACCTTCATTAAACAATGGGGCTTAACGTCCGCGACCGGCTTTATGTGGGCGCTGGTTCCTGAAGTGATTGCGTATGGCGAATTAAAATCCGGCAAGCGAAATGCGGCGATCATTAATGCGATTATGGGCCTCTTTTTCAAAATCGGCTTTACCATCGGCGGCGCGATTCCCCTGTGGTTACTGGCCGTTTATGGCTTTAATGAAACCGGCGCCCGGCAAAGCGCCAGCGCTATCGACGGGATCATTATGACCGCGGTGTGGATCCCTATCGCGTTAGCCATCATATCGATGATCATCATGCAGGTTTATCCCATCTCTGACAAAAACGTGACCGATATTAACCGTCAGCTTGATGAAGTCCGCGTGTAGTTAAAAATATAAATTAAATGCATTTGGAACATTTAAATAAAAAGGTGTAATGATATGTCACTTATTCAAAACCCTATTTTACGTGGGTTTAATGCCGACCCCAGTATTATCCGTGTCGAGGACACCTACTATATCGCCAACTCTACGTTTGAGTGGTTCCCTGGCGTTCGTTTACATGAGTCAAAAGACCTGGAGCACTGGAATCTTCTCCCTTCGCCCCTGTCAACCACCACCCTGCTGGATATGAAAGGCAATCCTTCATCAGGCGGCATTTGGGCGCCGGCGCTCTCTTATGCCGACGGTCAATTCTGGCTAGTGTATACCGACGTCAAAGTCACCGAAGGCGCCTTTAAAGACATGACAAACTATCTGACCACCGCAGCCGATATCCGCGGCCCGTGGTCAGATCCCATTAAGCTTAACGGCGTAGGTTTTGATGCTTCTCTCTTCCACGACGATGATGGCCGGAAATATATCGTGCAGCAAACCTGGGACCATCGCGAATATCACCATCCTTTTGACGGCATCACGTTAACTGAACTGGATACAAAAACCCTGAAATTAATGCCAGAGACCGCGCGTACCCTTTATCGGGGGACCGCCGTTGGGCTCGTTGAAGGGCCGCATCTCTATAAACTGAACGGATATTATTATCTTTTTGCCGCCCAGGGGGGCACCGTATTTACGCACCAGGAAGTGGTTGCGCGTTCTAAAACCTTAGACGCCAACAGCTTTGAAACGGAGCCAGGTGAGGTCTTCTTAACCAACGTCGATACGCCAGACAGCTACATCCAAAAGCAAGGGCACGGCGCGTTGGTTTCCACCCCCGGCGGCGAATGGTACTACGCCTCGCTCTGCGCGCGTCCGTGGAATCGCCCGGGTGAGTCAGTCTACGATCCTCGCGGCTGGTCAACGCTGGGCAGAGAAACGGCTATCCAGAAGGTGTACTGGGATGAAGGCGGCTGGCCGCGTATTGAAGGCGGTCACGGCGGAAAGACGTTTGTCGAAGGCCCGAAAGATGCCATTGATACCGAAAGTCCGGAAGACCGTAGCCAGCACGACGAATTTACAACGGCGACACTCGATGGTAACTGGAACACCCTGCGGGTGCCGTTTACAGAAAAAATGGGTACCACCGGCGATGGCAAGTTAACGTTAATTGGCCAGGGATCTTTAGCGAATACCCATGACCTGTCGCTGATTGCCCGACGCTGGCAAGCCTTTTATTTTGATGCGAAAGTTAAAGTTAAATTTAATCCATTTAACTACCAGCAAATGGCCGGGTTAACGAATTACTATAACGATCGTCACTGGAGTTTTGTGTTCATTACCTGGAATGAAATTAACGGTAAGGTCATTGAAATAGGTGAGAATAACCGAGGGCGGTATACATCATATTTAAAAGATGAAGCCATCAAGGTCCCGGAGCACGTTGAATATGTCTGGTTCCGGACGAAAGTCAGGAAGGAAACGTATAGCTATGAATATAGCTTTGATGGGGTTGAGTTCACTGAAATCCCTGTGAAGCTAGATGCTGCGATCCTTTCGGATGATTATGTCCTGCAAAGCTATGGCGGATTCTTTACCGGAGCGTTTGTTGGCCTTGCGGCAGTCGACTACTCCGGTTATGGCGCCCGCGCTGAGTTTTATCATTTCGATTATCAGGAGCTTGGCGACACGTTAATCGCCAGGGACGCGTATAGCTGGGAAGCCAGTGAATTACGACGTTATTAGAGAGCCCTGTCTGGGGAGATTAAACGCTGAAAGGAGGCACCGGCGCGACAGGCGCGCCGGTGCCGGGTGTGGCAGGGTTGTCGCATCAGGCCGGCAACCGGCCGTTCCGATAGCGAAAGTCATGCGTCACGCTAATGACCCGTGCGGGTGGCTATTGCACGCTTATTCCGCCGTTTTTTGTTTCAGCGCAGCATAGCGGGCAATCAGTTGTTGCAGATGCTGCTCCGTCTGGTTCTGCTGCGCCGCAGACCCTGGCTGATTGCGCGGCTGTGCGGAGAGTTGTCGCAGCTGCTCTTCCGCCGGAACGGTACGGCTGAACGACTGCGTTATGGCAAACACCGCTGACTTCAGCTCACTCACCGTGATATACCGCCCCTTCTGTTCATCCAGTGCGTTAAGCCGGTTCGTCAACTGCTGTAGCTGCGTCATTCCCTGGTGCCAGCCGCTGAGATTCTCCACGGGAAGCGCGGCGGCGCTGACCTGCTGTTGCCATTGCCGCGCCAGCGGTTTCGCCTGCTCTGGCCATAGCGTCAGCGCCTGCTGCGCCAGATGAGTACCATAACTCAAAGCCCAGTCCGGTTTTAGCTGTAAAAGCTGCGCCAGCTGCTGCTGAGTCTGTTTTATCCCCGGCTCCGCCGAGGGGGATTGTTGTCGTAGCGTCTGTAACTGCTCAGCGGAAAGCACCGTGGGTAACGGAGAGAACCGGGCGGGAAACCGCATCTGCCCCGAATCGGACGGGTACGTTGCCCGCCATCCTCCCGCCGCGGCCCCGGCCAGCGCCAGCATAGTCAGCATCCCGGCGACAAACGGCTTCCAGGGCTTCGCGGGCGCCGGGAATGCCGTCACAACGTCAGCATTCGGCCGCGATGCCGGTTCGGCGACATAGACCCATTTCACCTGCGCGGTCGGTTCAGGGAGGCTGGAAGGGGCAGGATCAGGCGCGGCCGCTTGCGGCGCGGTCTCCTCTTTATTTTCGCTGCTCTCCAGCCGCACCGCCGCGTTGTGCAGCAGGATAGACAGGGCATCAAGCTGGCCGGCATGTTTGAGTTCCAGACGCTGCAGTACGTCATCCAGCGCCGTCAGATGCGCTTCTGCCTGGTAAAGCTGGCTCAGGTCGATATAGGTCAGCGACAGCGTGCGCATCGCCTGCTGCAGCCGTTGACTGAGCGAACTGAGTATTTTGATTCGCGCAGTCGTCGGCTGCGGCCACATATTGCCCCACTGCCGGGAGACCAGCGCGACCAGTATCGCCAGCCCTTCATTCATGCCGTATAGCCCCGCCAGATGCATGCGGACAAGCGTATACCAGGCGGCAGTCTGTAGCTCCACGCCGTTGTGCTCAAACAGCGACAGGCAGAGTTTTTCCGCGAGCCGCCAGTTGACATCCGGGCGCGCCGGATGGGTTAGTTTGTTCATTTCATCGCGAAGGCGCGCGTAATCCGCAAGCGTACGCGGGTCGCCGCCGGTTTTCAGGCAACATTCAGAAGGAGTCGTCATGATGGTTTCAGCCAGAATAAAAACTAGATAGAGGAGCGGACTTCCAGGTACTGCTGCTGTTTGAGGTGGCGGATAAGCACCCTGCCCTCGGGCATAAATTCGGTGCCGTAGTGCACCAGGCCTACGCCCTTCAGCTCCGCGTCAATGGCGTAACGCAGCTCGCCGGGAATAGCCTGCTCGAGCAGAACCACGTCAATTTTCTTCAGCCGCGGTTCATATTTAAGCAATACGGCCGACAGGATGCCCATCAGCTCATGAGCCGTACCCGGCATCCCCTGGAGGATTTTAGTCATATCCGGCAGGCCGTAATCGGGCAGGTGCGCCAGCGTCCCGGCTCGACAGTTGAGGACGCGCTGCATATTATCCAGCACCGACAGAATAACCTGGTTTTCCTCACTGACCTGATGCAGGTCGAGTCCGCCGGTAAAGTTGCCGTACAGCATTTCATACAGCGAGGGGGCATTATGGCGTGTGGGCATCTCAGTCATCCTTCAGGGGTTTCAGCGTCAGGCGGTTATGGCTGGCTTCAATAATGCGCGGTTTGTCGGGATCGAGATCGTCGCGCCTCAGCACCAGCTTCCAGTCATTCTTCACCATATCCGGCGCCCGGAATAACCCCACCACCGCGATAAACTGCGCCTTCTCGTCCATCGGAATATCCAGGCTGACGTCAGCGCCGGGTTTTACCACCAGGCTACGGCTGGCAAGCCGTTCGTCTCCGGCGGCCTCCTCGCTTTCCGTGACCAGCTGCTGATAGACCCGTTTATCGAACGTCTTGCGGTCACTGAGCTGGTAGACCCACACCATCACCGGCTGGGAGAGCGAGGTGTTCTCCCGCTCATCGGTGTTCAGTTCCGCCCGGGCGGTAACGTCCAGATGCAGGACGTTTACCTGCTTATAAAACACCGATTTCACCGCCGATAAGGTGCTGTCGCTAATTTTCTGCGTCAGGCCACAGCCTGTCAGCAGTAAAGGCATAAGAAGTAAACTCCATCGTTTAATCGAAGTGGTATGCAACACGCTGGTTTCCTTGTTGTAAAGTTGCAGACGGCATTCCGCAATAGCCGCCAGGCTCAATAGTAAAGGTGGCGGGGATATCGGGCGGGATCTCCTCTCCCTCCACGCCCAGTATCCCCGTCATGCCGAGCATAAAGGGGGTTTCGCCCAGCACCGGCGCAGGCAGTAACCGGGCAGGAACGGTCAGCTGTATACGCGCTTTATAGCGCCAGCCGAGATAGACCCGCAGCAGGACCAGAAAGTCCTGATATATCTGCCCTTCCGGTAACCACCCCTGCGCCTCGGCAATATCGTCCGTGTACAGCGCAATCAATAGCTGGCTGCTGACCTCTGTCGTTTCGTCGCCCAGCACGTTATAGCCATCGAGCAGAAAATCGTCATTGCCGTAAAAACCCAGTGGATTGTTGATGAAAAACGTGCGCGGGCAGTGCGGCGTGACGGTGGTCCGCGTGCGGGGAGCCAGCAGACGTACCAGCGCCTGAATCCCCTCTTCGGTACGCGCAGGCAGGCGCATGATGCCGAGCAGCGCCAGAAAACGCGATATCGGGGTGGCGATATGCTTATCGGTACCCGGCATTCCCAGACCGATAAGGCCCAGCAGGCTCTGCGAGGTGCTGTCCCTGCCCCCCGCTTCAAACGTCGCCGGGTAGGAATATTTTCGCCAGATGCGGTAAAACTGCGTCAGAATGCGGTGGTTAAAGATATCGAGAAACGCCTCCTGCGCTTCGTGCCCTTCCCGCTGCTGGGCGATCTCGTCGAGCCACGCGGTGGGCAGCGGCGAGTCGACGCCGTAGAGCCCCATAAACGTCGTGCGCACCGTCGGCGGCGCATCCGGATGGTCTTCATCATATTCCACCGTTTTCAGCTCGCTGACCGGGAAGCCCATTCCCGGATGCGGGCGAAACCGTACCGGATCGTCCACCGGATTCAGGGTGCTGCCCAACGGCGATGCGCCCGGACGACGCTTTTCCAGTAACTGGCAGAAGCGGTAGAAGTTGATACGATAGATTTCCCGCTCAAGCCGGGGGCTTAGCCGGGAATGCGGCGGTTGTGGTTCTCCTGCCATTCGAGGCGCTCTCCCCCAGGTTGTAGTATCAGAATCAGATGGTTGAACAGGTGAATATCGGTATACAGCGCGAAGAAGCGGTTCAGCATCTCGCCGAACAGGCAGATATCGCCGTGCCCGGCGAAGCCGCTGCTGTCGAGGGTCACCTCAATCTGCACGCCGCGCAGAAAATGGCCCTGTGCAAAACGTTCCACCTCGCTATGCCTGACATCGACAATCGCTTCCAGGCGGCGGCGGTTCATCTCGTTATCGGTCCAGTCATAGAGGGCCAGCGCGCCGCGCAGCACGTCGGCGTTATCCATCATCCACAGGAAACTGCTGCCGAGATGGCTCAGCACCCGCCAGTGAAAACGATCGCGGTCCGGCGGGTAGCACGGCAGCGTCGGGGCGCAGAGGTTACGCACCTGAATGCGCGCGGTGGTGGATTTCACCACCGTGTCCAGCAGCGTACTCTGCAGCGCCCGGCGCGGCAGCTGGCCGTTGGTGCCGGTCAGGCTGAGCGACAGTTTTTCATTCTCCGGTAAGGTCATCACGGGCGGCAACGCATCGGCGTTATCGCTATCAGTGAGCGTTCCGTCAGCGAAACGCACGCACAGGTGGTCGGCCTTCAGTTTCCCCTGTTTCAGCAGCGCGGCGTCAAAAGCCGTCCGCGCAACCCCCCAGGGATGTATTGCTCCCAGTCGGGCGACACACTCGGTGTGCCAGGCCGCTTGCGCGGCCTCCTGCTGAAAATGTTGAGGGGAAACCATCTGGCCCCGCCCCCACAGCGGTCGTACTGTTTTCATCCCTGCCCCCGCCTTACGCTTTCGCTTTCGGCATCTGAGAAACCAGAGACAGGTTCACGTCCATCCCTTCCACCTGGAAGTGCGGCACCGCGTACAGCTTCACCCGGAAGAAGCCCGGATTGTCCTCGATATCTTCCACCACCACCTTCGCGTCGCGCAGCGGATGCGAGGCCTGCAGCTCGTCGCCCGGGTCGGTCATCTCCGTCACCAGACCGCGCACCCAGGTGTTGAGCTCCAGCTCCAGCAGGCGGCGATCCTTGGTGGTGCCGATGTTTTCACGCTGAACGAGCTTCAGGTAGTGCGCAATACGCGACAGCAGGAAGATATACGGCAGACGGGCGTTGATGCGGCTGTTGGCGGTGGCGTCGGCGGTGTCGTACAGCGCCGGCTTCTGGGCGGAGTTGGCCGAGAAGAAGCAGGCATAGTCGCGGTTTTTGTAGTACGACAGCGGGATAAAGCCGAGGCTGGCGAACTCAAACTCGCGGGTTTCCGGGATCATCACCTCCGACGGGATCTTCACCTGGTTGCCTGTGCCCAGATCGTAGAGGTGGATCGGCAGATCTTTCACCGCTCCGCCCGCCTGCGGGCCACGGATCTGCACGCACCAGCCGTTATTAATAAAGCTTTTCACCATATTGGACGCGAAGGAGAACGAGGCGCTGGTCCACAGGTATTTCTCATGGTCCGGGCCTTTCACCTGCTCGACGTAGTTGAAGCTGCGCACCGGCACGGTGCCCGCCGGGGCGTCGGACAGCGCGGCATCATCCAGAAAGTCGTTAATATCGCCCAGGCGGGACGCCGGGGTCAGGTTGATTTTGTCAAACAGGGAAGCGTAAACGCTCTCTTTTTCCAGTACAGCGGTCTGCCCCTGCGCGGGGGCGGTTTCAGTATTTACAGACATCAGCATATTCCCGGTTAATCCATTAAATAACGCACGCCGTTTATTTCGGGGCCAGCGCGCTCATTTCGTCGCGTAATTCCTGCGTCAGCGCCGGGTCTTTCAGGATTTTCTCAAGCTCTTTTCTGAAAGTGGCGTTATCAAGCAGGTTGGATTTGAGGTCGCGTAATAAATTCCGCATCGCCAGCATGGCGCGGAGCTGGGGGATCTGGCGGGCCACCTGCTCCGGTTCGAAATCTTTCATATCGGCGAAGCGGAGCTGAATATTTTCTTCGGCGCTATCGCCGGCCAGCGTGTTCTGTACCGTGAGGCTGATTTCCGGGCTGAATTCCGAAAGTACGCTGTTGAAGTTATTTTTATTGACGTTGATTTTTGCTCTTTCCGATAATGGCCGGTCTTCTTTGCCATTACTGAAATCACCGATGGTGAGGAGTTTCAGCGGCAGCTCGACTTTCTTCTGCGCGCCTCCTGTGTGCAGAGCCAGCTTTAAATTAATGCGTGCCTTGGGCACCTCATTCTGGAACGTATCAGCCATAGCAGTCCCTTCCCGTGAGGAATAATGTGTTAAAGATAACGGTGTGTGAAGACCCGGATATAGTAGAGCAAAGCGCCAAAAAATATCAACCTGCCGGTTGCAAAGTCCATTATAAGACTTTCCTCAGGCATCTTAAGGCAAATGTAAAAATGAAACGCATGAGACAAACAAAGCTGGTATGTAATAACAACTCTTTTCTTACAATAAAGGCAGGATGTATACCTGACAGAGGAATGTGAATTAAATTCATATCTGAATAGGCAGCGTTGATTGATGCAAATCAATATGTAACGCAAATACTGGTCGTTCCGGATACTGAAACGCGCGCGAACAGGGGCGTAAGAAATAAATTATTTTTTATCCTTTACCGGCCATAAAAAAGTCCAGTAGTGGATTTTAATATGGCTATAATTAATGGCTGACAGGATTAATATAAAACTTACAAATAATACTTGCCAAATATCCGGTATCGATGGTTAAACCGGACAACGTATAGAGTCGCGCTGAGCGCAAAAGAAATAGCGGCATTTCATTCAGCAGATATATTAAAACAGAGCTTACAATAATACCTCTCGCTCATTAATTCCTGCCTGGCGCCGGGTAAAGCGGGTTTACCGCTTAAAGGCCCGGCCGGCAGAGATTGCCAGCGCCCGTTCGAAAGCGACGCGTCCTGTTCCCGCCGGCCAGGACTCAATGGATTGCAGCTGCGGATTCATTTGCCGCATCGCCGCCAGATCGGCATGCCCCGCCAGCCGTCCCTCATCCACAGGTTCGCATTCCCTCTCCCGCCAGGCTATATCTTAGACACCTTTCTTCATACAGGAGTGAATAAGATGGGCAAAAAGATTCTGATGCTGGTGGGCGATTACGCCGAAGATTACGAAACTATGGTGCCGTTTCAGGCATTACAAATGATCGGTCATCAGGTTGATGCGGTCTGTCCAGATAAAACAAAAGGCGACTTCATTATGACCGCGATCCATGATTTTGACGGCGCCCAGACCTACAGTGAGAAACCCGGGCACCGCTTTGTTCTCAACGCCGATTTTACAACGGTGAAAGAACAGGATTACGACGCGCTGTTAATCCCCGGCGGCCGGGCGCCAGAATATCTGCGCCTGAATGCGCAAGTGATTAAACTGGTGCAGGCATTTGACGCAGCGCGTAAACCTATTGCTGCCGTTTGCCACGGCCCTCAGCTGTTGGCAGCTGCGGGGGTATTAAAAGGCCGCACCTGCAGCGCCTATCCGGCCTGCGCGCCGGAAGTGCGGCTCAGCGGCGGACATTTTGCCGACATCGGTATCGATCAGGCGCATGTGGATGGCAATCTGGTGACCGCCCCCGCCTGGCCCGCTCATCCGCAATGGCTGGCGAAATTTGCCGAATTGTTGCAGTAGCAAACCTGACAAATATAAAAGGCCGGAACGGATCATCGGGGACTACCGTCTGAAGGCGATGCTGGCGCTAAAAATCGCGCCAGCATCGGTTTTAATGGCAGTTAAAAAAGATTATCGGCAATGCTGTAAGCTCAGCTTTTGGGGTAGACGGTGCAGACTTTCGCCGAAGCAGGGCCAGACGCGATCGCTGCCCGTCTGGTCATTCGATATGACCAGAACAACCGGGAACCACGATATGATAAGTTCGGAAATAACCCCTTTGCTTGCTGCAGCCGTTTTCAACCTAAATGGCGTTTAGCCTCCTTACGCACCCGGTGCAGTACATGATGTTTGATCCCACTGTAATCCGGGTGTTCAGACAGATTCTCGATATCACGTTCCCGGCCAAAAGGCAGGGCGATCTCCTCAACAATCTTTCCTGGGTTTGCTGACATAATCAGAATGCGATCGGCGAGGAATAGCGCCTCTTCCACGTCGTGAGTGACAAAAAGCAGAGTGGTGCCGGTATTGAGCCAGGCCTCACGCAGCAGTTCCTGCATCATCAGACGGGTTTGCGCATCGAGCGCGCCGAAGGGTTCATCCAGTAACAGCACATCCGGGCCGGGTAGCCAGGCGCGCGCCAGCGCTACCCGCTGTTTCATACCGCCTGAAAGCTGCCAGGGCGAATGGTGCTCAAAGCCTTGCAGGCCAACGAGTCCAAGCCATTCCATCGCACGGGCGTTAATTTCATCTTTGCGATGCTTACCCAGCCGAGGACCAAAGGTGACGTTATCCAGTACCGATAGCCACGGAAAGAGGTTAGGCTGCTGGAAGATCATTCCGCGATCCGGCCCCGGCTGGCGGACCGGTTTCCCCCCCGCCACCACGCGCCCCCGATCCGGTTTGTTAAACCCGGCGACCAGGTTAAGAATAGTGGACTTACCGCAGCCGGAAGGCCCCAGGAGCACCACAAATTCCCCTTTGTGGAGCGACAGGCTGATATCTTCCAGCACCGTGAACGGCTGTGGCTTCGCCGCAAAGGCGAGCGATACGTTTTCCAGCGTGATAGCACTCATTATTCTTTCCCCGCCCAGGGTACAAACAGGCGCTGCAGCCCCAGCAGCAGTAAATCCAGCGCATAGCCAATGCCACCCAGTAGCAAAATGCCAAGCATGACGATATCGGTGCGTAAATAGGAACTGGCGTTAATGACCATCCAACCCAGCCCCGAACTGGCAGCAACCATCTCCGCCGCGATAAGCGACGTCCAGCCAATGCCAATCGACAGCCTGACGGTGGTGAACAGTTCCGGTAACGTATCCGGTAACACCACGCGCAGAAAGATCTGTTTGCGTGAAGCACCAAGCGTTTGCGCCACACGAATGCGCGAACGACCAATACGCTCTACCGCAGCAGATGCCCCCACTACCACGCTAAGGAAAGTGGCAATAAAGATGAGAAAGAACTTCGAGGCCTCACCAATCCCCAGCCAGACGACCGCCAGCGGAATAAGGGCAATTTTGGGCAGCGGGCGCAAAAACTGCACAAACGGATTCAGCACCGCCGCCAGACCTTCCGACAGCCCCATCAATAATCCCAGAGGAATACCGATGATGATTGCCACAGAAAAAGCGCTTAACGCACGTGCCAGGCTGACGGCAACATGCTCCCACAGCGGCACCTGACGATAACCATCCGCCAGCAACTCTTCGGTCGTCAGGCCTATATCCGTTAGCGATGGCAGCAGCAGCGGATCAACCCATTGCCGCGAGGCCGCCACCTGCCAGACGATAAAGAAAACAGTGACCGAAACGACGCTGATGGCAATGTGATAACTCAATCTCATTGCGCGGCTACCGCTGCGTCACGGATATAACGGGAGTTAATGGCGCTGTCCCAGCTGGCCGGGATATCACGTTGGCGAATCTCACCGATATCAGCAAGGAAGTGAGAGGTTTTGGTCAGCGCTTTCCCAATCCCGCTGTCGGTGGTTTGCGTACCGTTACCCAACCATTGCGCCGTACCCTGCTGGCTCAGCGTGGGATATTCCAGCCCACCCAACGTATTGACGGCGGTCGTCACCGGCGCACCCACCTCTTTCGCAACAATGGCCGCCGCGCGCTCCGGGTCTTTCTTAAACTCATCGACTTTTTGCTGATGAACACGCAGGAACGCGCTGACGGTTTGCGGGTACTGCTCAGCAAAAGCTTTACGCACAACGTAGTTGTTATAAATCAGGTAACCATCTTTTTGCAGATCTTTGGTTGCGAACACCTGATGCCCGCCAGAAGTCTCCAGTTCCTGAGCAAACGGCGCCCAGACATAGCCCGCGTCGATATCACCGCGTTTCCAGGCTGCGACCATTTCCGCCGGACGCAGCGGCAATAATGTTATTTTACTGCGGTCGAGATGGTTAACGCTGATAGCGGCCTCAAGCGCATATTGCGCCGTCGAGTTTGGCGGATAGGCTACGCGTTTACCCTCAATATCTTTAATGCTGGCAATACCGTCTTTACCAATTAAACGCTCGTAGCTGGCAATCACGCCAGAGACGCCGATAATTTCCACCGGCAGTTTTCTGACAATGCCTGCCGTTGCCGGGCTGGATCCAAAATTAGCAATATCAATCGCATTGCTGGCAAAGTAATTTAACGCATCAGCACCGGACGCAAATTGCACCCATTTCACCTTGCTGTTGAGTGCCTTATCCAAAGAACCATCGGCCTTAGCCAGCATCAGCACCTGAGAACCGCCGCTATATGCCACCCGAACTTCCGCTGGCGTTTCGGCAAAGCTGCTATTAACCCACAGGCCACCCGCTGCAAGTAAGACACAGAGACTTTTATTCATTTAATTTATCCTTTAAATAACAACGTTTTTAATGCCATGTCTCGCGTTGCGCCAGCCATAGCCGGGCACACTGCCGGGCGAGCGCTTCTGCGGGATCAATTGACACGGCCAGATGCGGTGAGGTCACCTCAGCCAGCGCAACCGGCACTTCTGTACAGGCCAGCACCAGCCGCTCTGCGCCACGATCGCGCAATGCCTGGGCCTGTAGACTCAGCAGTTCTCCGCCGGTACGCAGTTCGCCGCGTTTTACCGCATAGCATCCCGGTACAAACCACTGCCGCAGTTCTTCTTGCGTTGGCTGTACGCTTTCGATCCCCATCGCGGTGAATCCGTGCTGAAACCAACCGGCATCCAGCGTGCCCTGGGTAGCGATAATCCCGACCCGCCGGGGTTTCTCTTTCCCGTCGAATACCGCCAGCGTGGCATCCACAATATGCAGCAACGGTGCGTCGCTATGCTGCGCCAGCGCCTCATACCAGTGGTGCGCCGTATTACAGGCAATGGCAATATGACTGACGCCCACGCGGTTCAGCTGTTCCACACCGTACAACAACTGCGGCAGCGGGGATGGCCCCGTTCCCGCCAGCGCCCGCTGGCGATCCGCAATTTGCGGCACATTCCATACCACATGGGGAATTTGCTGTTGGTCGCTGCTGGCGGGCGTTGCCCGCAGCAATTTATGCATCAGATCCAGCGTCGCCAGCGGCCCCATGCCGCCAAGAATTCCCAGCAGAAATGGTGTACTCATGATGGCAAATAATCGGCGATGACCTGACGGTAGCCAAACAGACCTGCACTTCCCCCCGTATGGATAAACACCACATTCTCATCCCTGCGGAAATGACCTTTACGGATCAGATCAATCAATCCGGCCATGCCTTTTCCGGAATAGACGGGGTCGAGCAGAATCCCCTCGTGCTGCGCCAGCAACTGCAGCGCCTCAAGCATCCCTTCGGTGGGCAAGCCATAGCCTTCGCCGACATAATCACTGTTCGCCACCACCGCCTCACGCGGCAATTCACCCGGTACACCGAGCAGTTCCCGCGTCTGCTGCGCCAGACGCCAGACGTTGTGCTCCTGTTTTTCGCGCGGAGCGCGGACGCTAATCCCGAGGAGAGGAATACCGCTGTGCGTGGCAGTTAAGCCCGCAATCAGGCCAGCCTGTGTACCTGCGCTACCGGTGGCATGAACGATATGATCGATGCGCAGCCGTAGCTGGCTGGACTGCCAAAGCAGTTCTTCCGCGCAGGAGACGTAGCCCAGCGCGCCGATAGCGTTCGAGCCTCCACCGGGGATGACATAAGGGGTGTGGCCCCTGGCTCGCAGGCTTTCCGCGTGTTGTTCCATTGCCTGCTGCATATCCGTACCGCCGGGAAGATGAGCGATAATTTTGCCGCCGAGTAAACCGTCCAGCAGCACATTGCCGGATTGCTGATACTCATCACCCAGCGTCGTGACGCGTTGTTCGAGAAAAATATGCGTTTCCAGACCCAGTCTGGCTGCCGCCGCGACGGTCTGACGCACATGGTTAGACTGCGTGGCGCCCTGGGTAATGATAATATCCGCCTGTTTTGCCTGGGCATCGCCCAGCAAAAACTCAAGTTTGCGGGTTTTATTGCCGCCAGTGGCGAGGCCTGTGCAATCGTCTCGTTTTATCCAGATATTTGGCCCCTCCAGCAAGCGTGAAAGCTGCGTGAGAGGCTCCAGAGGGGTCGGGAAGTGGCCAAAATGAAGCCGGGGGAAACGCGCCAGATGCATAATAACTCCTGTAAAAAATGACTATGCAGCAAATTAAAATTTGGCCGCGAGGATAAAAGGTTCATACAATATTAAGTATGACTATATTTATTTTCTCACTGATGACTTACCAAGTTTTTCAGCTATGGTTATGAGAAAAAAAGATAAAATAGTGCTTTTATTTATTTTGTTCATCAGCACTAATTAACCGGACATAATACCAACGCTTCGAACAGATAACCCAAAGACGTATTTAACCAGGCAGACAACCTCAGGTATTTAATGCTTCCAGGGCGACAAACGCCTGCCAGCTCACCTCATCGATCCAGATACCCTCTTGCTGACGGCGGGTATACGCGCGCAATTCCGGCTCTCCGGGGATCTGCACATTGCGCCCTTCCTGCCCGCTACGCACCCAGTACACCTGCGCTAATAGCGCCTGCTGGTAACTCTCCTGCACCCCCAGTCGCGCAGGATCAAATAAAATCGACAGCATATTGTTGATGATTCCGGCACGTGGCGGAATTTGCTGGCTTTCGGTTTCGCCGCCGGTCAGCGCAGCGCCGAGTAGACTACAAATCAGCGACAATCCTGCGCCTTTATGCCCGCCAAAAGGCAGCAAGGCACCGAACGGTTCCGTCATTAATACCGCAGGGTCGGTGGTGGGTTGTCCGTTCGCATCTACCGCACATCCTTCAGGGATGGCTCGCCCTTCATTCCATGCGATGCGCGCTTTATTGCCTGCTATGGCGCTGGTTGCGAAGTCAAGGATAACCGGGGGCCGGTTCGCGAGCGGTACCCCGACACAAAAAGGATTTGTGCCGAGTCGGGCACCGAGTCCATCGAAAGGCAGTACGACCGACGGCGCGGCCACGTTGGCAAAATGGAGCGAGACCAGTCCGGCGTCCGCCGCCTGTTCCGCCCATGCGCCGATTCGTCCAAGATGGTGGGTATTAGACAATCCGATTATTGCCACCCCAAACTCGCGCGCACGCTCAATACCCACGGCCATGGCCTGTTCGCCTAACGCCTGGCCGAAGCCGTGCCCCCCATCAAAAGAGACGATCGGTCCGGCATCAGACAACATGGTGAGCGTGGCGCCAGGGTTCAAATCCCCTGCCAGAATGGCCCGAATATAGCGCGGTAACAGGGTCACGCCATGAGAGTCGTGGCCTTTTAGTGAGGCTTCGACCAGGTTATCCGCGACCTTTTGAGCGATATCAGGTCCGGTGCCAACCCTTACCAGATGGCGCTGCAAAAGCGAACGTAAATAATGATCCGAAAATAAAGGCATGATGAGGCTCGCAATGACTGCCCCTACATTGATAAGGGCTATTTAAAAGATGAACCCGACTATACTGAGAATATATTTATGACCTAAACATGAATAATGACTAAGCTTTTCCGCCTGGTAAATAACAAGCCACAAATATCGTTATTCATTTCTCTGATATTCATTTTCATTTAAATCACTTCCTTTCCCGCTCGCCTCTGCCCATGATTTTTGGCTGAGAAACACCTTTCTGGGAAACTGAAATGAATAAAACAAGCAGAATACTCGCCTGTACGCTGGCGCTTTCCGCCCTGGGCGGGATAAGCCAGCCGGCATTAGCGGAAGGAAACATTAGTATTGCGCAGCAATTTGGCATCGGCTATTTAATTCTTGATGTGGTACGTGACCAACGGCTTATCGAAAAAGAGGGTCAGAAAGAGGGGCTGGATATAAAAGTAGAGTGGCGCACCATTTCCGGAGTGACCGGGATGAATGAGGCCCTGCTCTCTGGCGCTCTGGACGTTGCGTCAGCCGGGGTTCCTCCCGTACTCACCCTATGGGATCGCACCAAAGGTAAGCAAAATGTGAAAGCGATTGCCTCGCTGGGGTCGATGCCCAATTATTTGTTGAGTAATAATCCGGCGGTAAAAAGCATTAAAGATCTATCCGCAAAAGATCGGATCGCCGTACCGGCAGCAGGCGTCGGTTTTCAGTCTCGGACATTACAAATCGAGACCGCGAAATTATATGGTGACGGGGACTTCAAACGCTTCGATAAAATTAGCGTCAGTTTACCGCATCCGGACGCCAGCGCGGCATTAATTGCCGGCGGATCGGAGATTACCACCCACTTCTCAAGCCCGCCCTTCCAGTATCAGGCGCTGGAACATAAAAACGTGCATAAAGTGCTCAGCTCCTATGACGTACTGGGGGGACAGGCAACCTTTAATGTTCTCTATACCACCCAGAAATTCCATGATGAAAACCCCAGAACCTATAAAGCGTTTTATCGCGCGCTCAGCGAAGCCGCAAGTATTATTAACCGTGACAAAAATGCCGCTGCCGAAACTTACATTCGCGTTGAGAAATCGCGGCTGCCTTTACCGCTGGTACAAAAAATTGTTAACGATCCCGAAATAAGCTTTACGGTTTCCCCTGAACGTACTGGCGTATATGCCGAAAAACTCCATGAGCTTGGGATACTGAAAAATAAGGCCGGCTCGTGGAAAGATTATTTTTTTAACGAAGCATGGGAAAACCCCGGCAGCTAAACCGCGATACTGGAGGCTATGATGGTCAATCAGCAAATTGATGGCCCGCTGCTGCAGGTCAGCCATGTCGATATTGAATACCGCACGCGTGAACGCCGGGTACGCGCGACGCACGATGTCAGTTTTGATGTCTGGCCTGGGGACCGCTTTATTCTGCTTGGCCCCTCAGGCTGCGGAAAATCGAGCCTGTTGAAAGCCGCAGGCGGTTTTATTGCCCCGCGCAGCGGTCAAATTTCGCTTGCAGGGACGCCAGTTAGCGCCCCCGCTCCGGACCGCATGATGGTATTCCAGGAGTTCGACCAGCTGCCGCCGTGGAAAACGGTGCTGGAAAACGTCATGTTTCCTCTGCTCGCCAGCCGCAAAGCCAGCCGCTCACAGGCAAAAGAGACGGCGCTGCATTTCCTTCACAAAGTCGGTCTGGCGGAATTTGCTGACGCGATGCCCCATACGCTCTCCGGCGGCATGAAGCAGCGCGTCGCCATCGCCCGTGCGCTGGCGATGAAACCGCGCATCCTGCTGATGGACGAACCCTTCGCCGCCCTGGATGCGCTGACGCGGCGCACGATGCAGGAAGAGTTGCTGACGCTCTGGGAAGAAGAGCGCTTTACGCTGCTTTTCGTCACCCACTCGATTGAAGAGGCGCTGGTCGTAGGCAGCCGTATTCTGGTGCTTTCGCCGCATCCAGGGCGCGTCCGGGCAGAGCTTAATTGTCATCAGTTCACGCTTAATGATTTCGGCAGCGAGGCGTTTCAACACGCGGCTCGTCATATTCACCATCTGTTATTCCCGACGACCGGCAACGGTCCGTCTCACTCATCCGGCGAGGAGCCAGCGTATGTCCCAGCCACCGTACATCCGTCCTGAATTCGAACGCGAATTACCGCCGCTACGTAATCTGCCGGTGGAAACGCCGCTACCCTTAAGCCAGCGCCTGTGGAATCAGGCATGGCTGCGTAAGTCTGTGATTGTCGCCCTGGTGCTGGCGCTATGGGAGATCGCCGCGCGAATACAGCAAAACGATCTGATGCTGCCCGGGGTATTTCAGACGCTGCAGGCGTTCAGTGAAGACCTGCGCAATGGCGAACTGCCGGAAAAAATCGTCAATTCACTCAGTACCCTGCTGAAAGGATATCTGGCCGGCAGCGCGCTGGCGCTGATTGCCAGCGCCCTGGCAGTAACCACGCAGTTTGGTCGCGATCTGCTCAGCACATTAACCGCGATGCTCAATCCACTGCCGGCAATTGCGCTGCTGCCGCTGGCTCTGCTGTGGTTTGGCCTGGGAAATGCCAGCCTGATATTTGTACTGATACATTCCGTCATGTGGCCCATCGCTCTGAATACCTGGTCCGGATTTAGCAGCGTGCCGGAAACGCTGCGCATGGCCGGGCGCAACTATGGCCTCCGAGGGCCACGCTATGTGATCACGATTCTTATTCCGGCATCGTTGCCCGCCATCCTTTCCGGTTTGAAAATAGGCTGGGCTTTCGCCTGGCGAACGCTGATTGCCGCCGAACTGGTATTTGGCGCCTCCAGCGGCGAAGGGGGTCTGGGCTGGTATATATTCCAGAATCGCAATGAGCTGTTCACCGACCGGGTATTTGCAGGGCTGTTAACGGTCATCGCGATTGGTCTGCTGGTGGAAGGCATCGTATTCGCCAGTCTGGAAAAGATCACAATTAAGCGCTGGGGGATGCAGCGTTAACCCCACATTCATTCAGGCAGCTACTGCGCCCCCCATTAAAACGTCCGCTGGCGCCTTTCAGGCTGGCTCGCCGTGTTGCCGAAGTCGCGGCAACACGCCTTATCCTTACCACGATATGATAAAAGCCCGCGGGGAAATCAGCGGGCTTGTGGGATTGTCGTCATGGTCCATCCCTGGCGTGCTTGACACCGCTACCGCGAAGCAAACCTTGCAACATGCTCTGCGAGAAAATCAATTTCCTGCGGCGTATTATAAAAAGCCAGCGAAGGCCGGACGGTACTCTCATAACCAAAGTGGCGCAGGATCGGTTGCGCGCAGTGATGTCCGGATCGTACGGCAATGCCGACCTGACTGAGATAGCGCCCCACGGCTGCATTTTCATGACCCGCCAGCACGAAAGATAAGACGCTGGTTTTGTTCGCCGCGGTACCGACCAGCGTCAGGCCCGGAATAGCCGACAGCTTCTCGATGCCATACTCCAGTAAGGCGTGCTCGTACTGCGCAATGTTTTCTATCCCCAGCGAGGTGACATAATCGATAGCCGCCCCCAGCCCGACGGCATCAGCAATATTGCCCGTCCCCGCCTCAAACTTATTCGGCGAGGGCTGATAGCGCGTCAGTTCAAAGGTCACGTCGGCAATCATGTTCCCGCCGCCCTGATAAGGACGCGCCTCTTCCAGCACCTCCTGCTTGCCATAGACCACGCCGATCCCGGTCGGCCCAAAAATTTTATGGCCGGAGAAGACGAAGAAATCGGCATCCAGCGCCGTCACGTTGGTCGGGATATGCGAAATAGACTGCGCGCCGTCGATGGCAATGCGCACCCCAAAACGATGGGCGATCTGCACCAGCTCCTGAACCGGCGTGACGGTACCCAGCGCGTTAGAAACGTGGGTCGCGGAGACAAAGCGGGTCTTATCGTTGAACAACCGGATATATTCCTCAACGATCAGCTGACCGTGCTCATCAACCGGCGCAACGCGGATCGTCGCGCCCGTTTCCTGGGCAATAAGCTGCCACGGTACAATATTGGCGTGATGCTCAAGCAACGTCAGGATAATTTCATCCCCCGGTCGTAATAGCGGCTTCACGTAGCTGTGCGCTATCAGATTGAGCCCTTCCGTGGTTCCGCGCACGAAGATGATATTTTCCGGGCCGCGGGCGCCGATAAAACGCGACACTTTCTCACGCGCGGCTTCATAAGCATCGGTGGAACGAGCGGCAAGCGTATGCGCCGCCCGATGAACGTTCGAATTCTCATGTAAATAATAGTGGCTGATACGATCGATAACCTGCTTCGGGCGCTGGGTCGTCGCGGCATTATCCAGCCACACCAGCGGATGTCCGTCCACCTGTTCGCTAAGGATCGGGAAATCAGCGCGGATACGTTCTACCGGGATCTGTCCAACCCGCGCCGGCGGCGCCGTTTTTACGCTGGAAGGGGGTAACGGCGCGAATCCGCGAGGCGCAATATCCGCCCTGCTCTCCTGGCCCAATGGCAGCACCCGCGGCGCGTAAGCGGCTTCGGTCGCACGCGGGCGTGCGGGCGCGTCGTCAGGTAGCCCCTGCAGATCGCGCGCATCGGGCAGACCATAATCACGCGCGGAGGGCGCGTCGCCCGCCCATCCGCCGGGCGCATAGGGAAGCGTGAATAAATTACTCGTAGTCATAATATTCACCCACTTCAACATCCTCCAGCACGGCAATGGCGTCATCGGCCAGGATCGCAGCGGAGCAATAAAGTGAGAGTAAATAGGAAGCCACGCCGTTATCGTCGATCCCCCGGAAGCGCACCGACAAACCGCGAGACTGTTCGTTTGGCAGCCCTTCCTGATAAAGACCCAGCACGCCGCGTTTGCTTTCACCGGAACGAATCAACAGGATATTGGTTTTTCCGCCCTGGCCTTTCGGGTTTTTCAGACCATCGACAAACAGCTTGTCGGAAGGGATCAGCGGAATACCGCGCCACAGGATAAACGTGCCCCCATGCAAATTCACGGTGACCGGCGGCACGCCGCGTCGCGTAGCCTCACGCTGAAATGCGGCAATCGCGCGCGGATGGGCCAGAAAGAAGGAGGGCTCCTTCCAGACTTTGGACAACAGCTCATCCAGGTCATCCGGCGTTGGACGGCCATTGCGGGTCTGAATACGCTGCGAGTCGTCGATATTTTTCAGCAATCCATATTCATCGTTATTGATCAGCTGACTTTCCTGGCGCTCGCGCAGGCTTTCAATCGCCAGCGCGATTTGCTCTGAGGCCTGGTCGTAGGGCGAGCTGTAGAGATCGGCGATTTTGGTATCGACGTTTATAATGGTCGTAATCGAATCCAGCTGGTATTCACGCGGCGTGGTCTGATACTCGATATAGCCCTGGGGTATTTCAACGCGCGACGGATCCTGGCTGCATAATACATCCAGCGGCGTCTCCCCCTCCACGACCTTGTTCACCCGGTAAATTCCCGATTCCAGGCCCTTATAATCGAGAAAACGGCTGACCCAGCGCGGGGTGATTGCCGCAAATTGCGGTGCCGTTTTGGTCACGTTCGCTAACTGATACGCGGCTTCACGCCCCAGTGCATTAATGCCTTTTTGTTCTGCCATAATGATTCCTTAGTGTTTGAAAGAGTGGAGCTGAAGGTTAGTACTGCGGCAAACGGGTATCGACATCCCGTGCCCAGGCGTTTAGGCCATCTTTTAAATTCATCACGCGCCCCTGATAACCTGCGCGCTGGAGTGCCCGAATGGCGAAAATACTGCGCTGCCCTATCTTGCACAGAAATACCGCATCGACCGTCGGGTCGAATTCACCGATACGTCTGACTATCTGGCCCAGCGGCATCACTTTTGCCTGCGGAAATTTTGCAATCGCCCTTTCGTGGGGTTCACGAATGTCGATCAGCTGCAGGGGTCTTCCCTCCTCTATCCAGGCGTGAAGCTCAAGCGCCGTGACGCTTTCAACCGGAACTTCTGCTTCATCAGGTTTCAGCCCGCAAAACTCCTCGTAGTCGATGAGCGCATGAATCGAGGGATGCTCACCGCATACCGGGCAGTCGGGAGCCCTCTCCAGCCGCAGCTCGCGTTGCTTCATCTGCCACACATCGAAGAGCAACAGGCGGCCAATCAGGCTCTCGCTGCCGCCGACGATTAGTTTGATCGCTTCCGCCGCCTGAATGGTGCCGATAATCCCCGGCAGCACGCCGACAACGCCGCCTTCGGCACAGGAAGGTACCAGCCCCGGCGGCGGGGGCTCGGGATAAAGACACCGGTAGCACGGGCCTTCCCCGGCATAAAAGACGCTGGCCTGCCCTTCGAACTGGAAAATGGAGCCATAGACCAGCGGTTTACCCAGCAAAACGCAGGCGTCGTTGATCAGATAACGGGTGGGATAATTATCCGTACCGTCGACGACGAGGTCATATTCCCCAATAATTTCGAGCGCGTTTTTGCTGCTCAGGGTGGTGTTATAGGTCACCACCTGTATCTCGGGGTTGATGGCTTTAATCTTGTCTTTCGCCGAAGCCACTTTGGGTCGGTTGATATCTTTGGTGTTGTGAATGATCTGCCTTTGCAGGTTGGAGACGTCGACAAAATCAAAATCGACAATCCCCAGCTTACCGACCCCCGCCGCAGCCAGATAAAGCGCCACCGGCGCCCCCAACCCGCCGGTGCCGATAAGCAATACGCGGGCAGCCTTCAGCCGCTTTTGCCCCTCAAGCCCGACTTCCGGCAGCAGCAGGTGGCGGCTGTAGCGGGCAATTTCCGCATGCGTCAGCTCCGTCAGACGGTCACCCGGGATAATGCTCGGTCTGCTCATATCGCCTTCCCGACGCCGCCGGCAATGGCGGGAACCAGCAGCACTTCCGCCCCATCGCTAACCGGAGTCTCCAGCCCGCCGGTGGTTTTAATGTTGTTCTCTCCCACGTAAAGATTGATGAAACTGCGCAGCGCGCCCGTATCGTCATACAGATGCGGCTGAATGTCAGGAAATCGCTCCGCCAGCGCTGCGACCAGCTGCCCAACGGTGTGGCCTTCGAGGATCACTTTCCCCTGACCGTCGGTGAAGGCGCGTAGCGCAGTGGGAATCAGTAATGTCGATGCCATAGTGGTAATCTCTCCGCGTTTTGTTCTGGTTTCCGGCAACGTTGTGCCCGTTATTCACGTTATAAAACGATCTGCACGTCCTCCTGCAAAAAGCGCTGGCGGTCCTGGGTCAGCCGCCAGCTGGTCAGTGCCCCCGCCTCGCGCTGCGCGACCGCCACGATGATATAGGCGTAAAACGGCAGCGCATGTTCGCGATCAAATTCAGATGGAATGGCCGGGTGATCGGGGTGCGAATGGTAATAGCCGATCACGTCCACATCCTGAGCCAGCGCAGCGCGTTCCGCCCGCAGGGAGTCATCGGCGGTGATGACAAAACGGTGGTACTGCTCCTCCGACTCGCGAGCATTAACAATGGGGAAAATCGCCGTCACGCGGGCATCGCCCTGCGCGTAAAAGTGGCCAAAGAGCGCACCGCAGCATTCGTTGGGATAGGCCTTTTCCCCTTCAGCGCCAATCAGCCTGGTGATTTCTTGAGTTAATTCAATCATGGGTTTCATTCCAGAAAGCGTCAGTCAGATAACGCGAGCCGACATCACACAGCAGCGTGACCACCACCGATCCCGCCGGCAGCGTGCGGGCCAGCCGCGCGGCGGCGGCGACATTAGCGCCAGAGGAAATGCCGACAAAAATGCCGTCCCGCCGGGCGAGGCGCCGCGTGCTCGCATAAGCCTCCTCGGTGGTGACGGGAATAACGTCGTCGAACAGGGTTTCGTCGAGAATGCCAGGTTTAATGCTGCTCCCCATATGCTTGGTCCCTTCAATGCCGTGGAATGGCGAAGCGGGCTGTACGGCGAGCGTTTTCACGCGCGGATTTTCATATTTAAGCCGCCGCGCGGTGCCGACGAAGCTGCCGGAGGTGCCCATACCGGCAACAAAATGGGTGATCTGTTGCCCGCTCTGCTCCCAAATCTCTTTTCCGGTCGTTGCGAAATGCGTATTCGGATTGACGGGGTTGTTATATTGGTCCGGATAAAAATAACGTTCCGGATGCGCAGCAACTTGTGCCTGAACTTCAATATAGGCGCCGTCAGAACCTTCCAGCGGATCGGTCTCCACAATCGTGGCGCCATAATGACGAATAATACGTTTGCGCTCCGGGCTGGTATTCTGCGGCAGATATAGCCGGACGTGATATCCCAGCGCCGCGCCAATCATCGCGTAGGCAATGCCGGTATTACCGCTGGTCGCATCAATAATCGTTTTACCCGGCGTTAATAACCCTCGAGCAATCCCGTCCAGCACCATCGCTTTCGCCGCGCGGTCTTTCACCGAGCCACTGGGGTTCATAAACTCTGCTTTTGCCAGCAGCGTTACGCCAGGTAGCTCGGCGGCAAAAGAGGGTAACGTGATTAACGGAGTAGCGCCGATCGTTTCAAGTAAATTCATAATGATTATCACGCTGTTATTTTATTTATTCCGATGCGCTGGTCATTTCATTTTATTATCGGCGGAATTAAATTCCGTCACCGTCGCTGAAATGTTTTTGCTGTACCCGGGCCTGCTGCACATGACTATCCGGCGGAACATCACGGGTCAGCCATATATTTCCGCCAATGCTGGAACGCGCGCCGATAGTAATTCGCCCTAATATTGTTGCGCCGGCGTAAATAACGACATCATCTTCAATGATTGGATGGCGAGGATAGTTTTTTTGCAACTGCCCGTCATCGCCGGCAATAAATCGTTTGGCCCCAAGGGTAACCGCCTGGTAAATACGCACGCGTTTACCGACGATGGCCGTTTCACCAATCACCACGCCGGTTCCGTGATCGATAAAGAATCCGTCATCAATCTGCGCGCCGGGATGAATATCTATTCCGGTCTGGCTGTGCGCTTTTTCAGATATCATTCGCGCCAGCAGAGGCAGACCGAGCTGATGCAGCTCGTGGGCAAGACGATAGTGCATCACGGCGTGAATTCCCGGATAGCAGAGCAGAACCTCATCCATGCTGCGCGCGGAAGGATCTCCCTGATACGCCGCGAGGATATCGCGATCGAGACGCTGACGGATGACCGGCAAACGGTTGGCAAACTGCTGAACCCGCCTGACCGCCTCCTGCGACAGCGTGTGACTCGCATCCTGCTCATCTGACTGATAATAAAGTTCCAGGACCGCTTCTTCAGTCAATCGGTCAAGCGAGGTGCCTAGTAAATGACCGACGTAATAATCTTCGCCCTCTTTGCGTAATTCAATATCACCTAATCGCATCGGATAAAGCACTTTTATCAAGGTATCGGTGACTGAATTAACGCTTTCCCGGGAAGGTAAACTACGTTTATTACGATAATTATTTTTCGCATGTTCATCGCGCCACGCCTGACGAACGCGACGGAGTTCATCGACGACATTATTTAAATGCCAGTTATTTTCTCTTTTCGGCATGAGATACAATTCACCCGCTTCCGGCATAATAATATCCTTCTTAAAATCGCATCGATAAATCTTTTTTGCGTCACCTCACTTTTATGCATTACCCACATTAAAAACAAATAACCATATAGACTTTGAATAGCTAAAAAGAGTAAATACTTTTAAATCAACACATTCGACAATCAACCACACCCGGCGAATACGATCGATGCGTCCCCCCTCGCCAGAGCGGCTCGTTCGCGATGGTACGAAAATGAGGCGGGGTGAAAAAGGGAGTCATTAACGCCACCGTTCAGTTGGACAATGAGGGAAAATTTATAGCGAATTTATTGCAAAGCATAACTGATTTTTAGCTATTGATTATGAGGAATTAACGTAACACTTCCGTTATTAAATCATGATGTTTAAGGTTCCCTATGCGCGCTTTATCCGATGCTCCCGCTAATGAATTCGAGCCAGTACGTTTTGTCCTCACCGATATGGATGAAACGCTCACCTGGCAGGGCCGTTTGTCGGCCGCCGCCTATACCTCGCTTGAACAATTGCAGTCCGCCGGGATACGGGTGATCCCGGTCACCGCCGCGCCGGCGGGCTGGTGCGATCAGATGGCGCGGATGTGGCCTGTTGACGGCGTCATTGGCGAAAACGGCGGGCTTTTTTTCCGCCGCACCGCGGACGGGCATGGCATCGAGCATCATTACTGGCACGCGGACGACGCCACGGCATCCGTCGCCGCCCGGCTGCGGACCATCGCCGACCGGGTCCTGGCAGCGCTACCGGAAGCCCGTCTGGCGGACGATCAGCCCTTCCGCCTGACCAGCCTGGCCTTCGCGCGGCCTGCCGACCCGGTACTGGAGCGCCGCATCGTCAACACGCTGCGGCAGGCGGGTGCCGACGCTACCGTCAACAATCTGTGGGTGCTGGGCTGGCTGGGTGGCTACGACAAGCTGACCATGACGCGCCGTACTCTGGCTCAGCACTACGGCGTCGATATCGATCGGGAGCGGGAAGCTATTCTCTACAGCGGCGATTCAACCAACGACGCGCCGATGTTCGCTTTTTTCAAACACACGGTAGGCGTCAGCACCGTCCGGCAGTATCTGGATCACCTCCCCGTTGCCCCCCGCTGGGTAACGCTCGGCCCCGGCGGCGCAGGGTTCGTGGAGATGGCGCAGGCGGTATTCGGCCAAAAATCCCTCTGAAAGCAGCAACTTATCCACCAGCTTAACGATTCCCCGGCGCCCTGGTTTTTCTCTCTGGCTTTCAGAAAATGTTGCAGCGGTTGCCTGACGTTCGCAGGCAGCCGGTTCCCATCAGTGCTTCGTTATGTACACATCCCATAACACCATGTCTTATATTAGTTTTTTCTTACTGATAAAAACCAATACCGTCATTTTTACCGTATGCAAAAAAGTTTTCCGTTTGGTGATCCAGCGACGTTTCCAACGAAACACTTTTGTTCATAGAAACAGCGTCTGGACGTTTCCATTTCATGCCAAATCGATCAAAAATGGTGCATTAATGGCAAAATTTCACGTAAATGATGCAATAAAACGGCAGGTAACGACGGCGGGTTTGTATCAAAAAAGAATGGCTTAGCTTTTTTCTATATAACGTTATTCGTATATATTTGTTTTCGCACACGGCGCAAAGAATATAATTCTCACTAATCCGGCCCCCAAATAATTAAGCCGGGCTAATAAAATATTCCGCCAGCAATTTCTGGCAAGATGCTATGTCCGGAAGGTGTGCAGTGCCAACATGGTTACCCTTAGCGATTGATTCTTTCTGGCCAATGCTTTCCGCGGGGCTGAAATTCACCATTCCCTTAACGCTGATCTCTTTTATTCTTGGGCTGTCGCTCGGGTTTGCGGTGGCACTTTTGCGTCTGTACGGCCCGGCCTTTTTAAAGCCGGTGATACGGTTTTACGTCTGGCTGATTCGCGGTACACCGCTGCTGGTGCAGCTATTTTTGATTTTCTACGCGTTGCCGAGCGCTGGGCTAACCATTGATGCCTTCCCTGCGGCGGTGATTGGCTTTACCGTCAATATTGGTGCGTATACCTCAGAAGTGATCAGGGCAACGCTGCTGGCCGTGCCGAAAGGGCAATGGGAAGCTGCCCATTCCATCAGCATGACATGGGCGCAGTCGCTGCGTCGTATTATTCTGCCGCAGGCCGCGCGCATCGCCGTGCCGCCGCTCTCTAACACCTTTATTTCACTGGTAAAAGACACTTCGCTGGCGTCGGTGATCACCGTACCGGAGATGTTTCTTGCCGCGCAGCAAATTGCGGCAGTGACCTATGAACCGCTGATTCTGTACAGCGAAGCGGCGATTATTTATCTGTTCTTCAGTTCGGTGTTATCGCATTTGCAAGAGAAGCTGGAGCGGAAATTAGCGGGTACGACAGTAAAAGGTCAGGTCAATGATAACGCTCTCCAGCATTGAAAAAAGTTTCGACGGCAGCCGGGTGCTGAAGAACATCAATTTAAAGATTGAAGAAGGCACGGTAACCACGCTGATTGGCCCTTCAGGCAGCGGGAAAAGCACCTTATTGCGCTGCATTAATTTGCTGGAAATTCCTCAGTACGGGGAGCTGACCATCGGCAAAGAGCGCATCACATTCGCGCCGGACACGCGGATAAAAGGCCAGGATATTCGTCGCATCAGCCGCCAGACCGGCATGGTGTTTCAGAACTTCGCGCTGTTTCCGCATATGACCGCCCTCGACAACATCACCGAAGGGCTGATTACGGTGCATAAATGGGATCGCGAACGCGCCCGCCGCCGTGGTGAAGAACTGCTGGATAAAGTCGGCATGCTGCACAAATGCAACGCCCTGCCGAATACGCTCTCTGGCGGCCAGCAGCAGCGCGTGGCGATTGCCCGCGCGCTGGCGCCGTCACCGGCGGTGCTGCTGTGCGATGAACCGACTTCCGCACTCGATCCTGAGCTCTCCGGCGAAGTGGTGGCCGTGCTGCGCCAGCTGGCGCTGGAAGGAACAACCATGATCATGGCGACCCATGATTTGCGTCTGGCGGCGAATATCGCCAGCCAGGTGGTGTTTCTGGAAGCCGGGGAAATTGTTGAGTCCGGCTCCGCTAACGATTTGTTTTTACACGCGAAGAGACCCCGAACTGCGGAGTTTATCGCCTCTTTAAGCACCGCGCTCCCGTAATCCGGGGCGAGTTAATAAAAACAACATAGGGTAATGCAGATGAAAGCACTCGCAACATTAGTCGTCGCCGGGATTATGCAGCTTGGTTTTGCCCACGCAGCGCTGGCGCAGGATGATTTGGCAAAGATTCAGTCCGCTGGCGTACTGAAAATCGGTACTGAAGGCACCTATCCGCCGTTCACTTTCCACAATGCTTCCGGCACGCTGGAGGGTTTTGACGTAGAGATTGGCCGTGAAATCGCCAAACGCCTGAAAGTGAGCCCGCAGTTCGTAGAAGGGAAATGGGACGGCCTGATCGCCGGTGTCGATGCGAGCCGTTACGATGTGGTGATTAACCAGGTCGGCATTACGCCAGAACGCCAGAAGAAATTCGACTTCTCCGAGCCGTATATCGCGTCTAAAGCGGTGCTGATCGTCAATGACAAAAGCAGCATTAAAAGTTTTGAAGATCTGAAAGGCAAAAAATCAGCCCACACGCTGACCAGTAACTATGCGCAGATCGCTCGTAAATACGGGGCGGATATTGTGCCGACCGATGGCTTTAACCAATCTGTGGATTTAGTGGTGCAGGGCCGTGCCGATGCGACCATCAACGACAACCTGTCGTTCCTCGACTTCAAAAAACATAAACCGGATGCGCCAGTGAAAATTGTCGCAACCCAGTCTGACGCGGAGAAATCCGGCGTGTTGCTGCGCAAAAACAACCCGCAGCTGAAAGCGGCGATTGATAAAGCGCTGGAAGAGATCAAGGCCGACGGCACCTACGAACGTATTTCCCAGAAATACTTCGGTGCGGACGTGTCGAAGTAATTTTTAACCCCGCTGTAAAAGAGAACCGTAAGCCCGGATCGGGTTTACGGTTTTTTTATCATCACAAGACTGTAAAATGCGCTAGCTACGCTTTCTGCGAAATGTTTCTTCAACTGACCGGGAACGCCTTTACAGACTTCCTGTTTATCGACGTCGGAGATTTATGATGCCGTACAAGCTCTATACAGCCGTGTTGCTTCTCGCTGCCGCAAGTTTCTCTGCAACGGCAATTTCTGCTTCACCCCCTTCGATTGGCAATTTGATCAATGAACGTTTGTCCTTGATGAAAGATGTTGCCGGATATAAAGCGCAACATCACCAGGCGATTGAAGATCTACAGCAAGAGAAGAAGGTTCTGGAGAGCGCCACTGCTGATGCTGATTCGCTGGGATTAAAAGGCGAGAGCGTAAGGCCATTTATTCAGGCGCAGATGGACGCCGCCAAGGCGATTCAGTACCGCTATCGCGCCGACTGGTTGGCGGCGCCGGAAACTGACTGGCGGCCTCGCCCGCTTCAGGATGTCCGGACGCAAATCGGCCAACTTAGCCATCGTATTCTGCAAAGTGTGGCGGCACGATTAAAGTCCGGGCAACCTCTGACGGAACAGGGCCAGGAGGCATTTATGCACGCCGTGCAGCAGAAGAATTTACACGAGCAGGATAAGCATAGAATCTGGGAAACAATGAAAGGGATTTCGTTGAAAGATTAAGTAAAAAGCCCCGCTGAGGCACTGAGGAATCCCCATTCATGGGCAGGTGAAAAAGACAAGCATAGCGTTTTGTGATCTACTGATTGTGCAACCAATTCAATGAGATCACCCCTATGCTTGCAGTATCAGGGGGAAGAGAGCCCAGCCTGATTCAGCTATAGCGCAGCACTCCTCCCCTTCGACCTGGCAGCATCACACGCTAACACTGTTCAGCCCGTTGCGCAGACTTTCCACTGAGTATTGCGCCGGTGGGTGCAGTATCGGCCGCGCGGATTGCCGAAGTGAGATACTCTGGAACAGCCTGACGGACAATATGTTAACAGTGCCCTGTTGACCCGCATGTGGGCCAGACAAGAAACATGCCTTCACTTTCCGGAGGGACGTTCCTGAAACCAAATTCTTAAACGCGTATGCTGAATCCATGTATCCCCCTGTCAGCGCTCATTCAATCGTAGCTACGATGATTTACGAAGAAGATTAAGGGCTAATGACATTCACCCCATATTCTGATAACAGAATGATGAACATCATCCAGATCGCGAGGTTCATGACCGGATTGCCAATACTCTGAATACCCAGTCAAATTAATTCACCGGTGAGAATCAGAACCCCTACTTCAGCTGTTGCTCAAAATAAACTCGTAGCGTTCCGGACGAATGAAAAAGCGAGAGTTCTCAGCGCACTGCCCGTTTTCAAACCAGGATGTTCGCTCCAGTAGAAAAAGCGGCGCGTTTTTATCGGTTCCCAGCACGTCAACGAGTCCCTTATCCGCGAAGGCCAGCCGGATGGCAATATCGGAGCGACTGATGTGATGTTGCGTGGCTTTTTCTAACAGGACCCAGGTCGGTTCCTTCTCGGTCTCTTCCCAGCTCAGCTCATGAGGAAATGCAGGGAAATGACTGTAACCCACCGCAATGGGATCATTATCCACCAGATGCAGCCGTGAAATAAACGTCAGCGTCCGGGACATTTGAAACAGCGATTGCAGCGACTCTGGCGTTGGCACCTCCTCTTTGACCAGCAAACGCATTGTGGCATTCAGCCCCTGCTGCTTTAGCGACTCATGAAAGCTACGCATGACGTTGATGCCATGTGCAACCTTCTTGCCCGATATGTAGGTTCCCTTTCCCTGCTTGCGCTCGACAATCCCCTGCTCTGTCAGATGCTTCAGCGCGAGCCGTACCGTCACCCTGCTGACCGCAAATCGCTGTTCAAGCGCAGCTTCAGCGGGCAGTTTTCCGCCAGGTTGAAAATGCCCGGCGGCAATTTCCTGCCGCAGGGTATCGGCAATCTGCCGGTAGAGCGATGTGATGTTTTCACGCACCAGTGTCATTCAGGTTCCGTCTCTCGTATTCCGTTCGGATCTAGTTTAGTCAGAAGCGATCTTAGATCAACTTGTATTAATACGTATTATAACCACATCTCATTATTTCTTATACATGACGCTCAGCATGACCAATTCTCAACCATACGCACTGGCGGTAGACAATATCACTTTTCGCTATCCCGGCGGCGCGTCGGTATTCAGCCATTTCAGTTTTCATGCCCGCCAGGGAGAGTTTGTGGTGTTGCTGGGCCCCTCGGGGTGCGGTAAGAGCACGTTACTCAATCTGCTGGCCGGTTTCACAGAACCAGAGCGGGGAGCCGTGCGGATTGGCGGTGAGCGTACCACGCCGGAAAACCATCGGCTTGGCTATGTTTTTCAGCAGCCACAGCTCTTTGGCTGGCTGACCGCGCTGGAGAATGTCCGGTTCGGATTGCGGATGCAAAGGCGCGAGGACGTGGCCTCTCAGCGCCGACGCGCTATGACATATCTGCAACGTGTGGGCCTGGTACATGCCGCACATCAGTTGCCGCACCAGATGTCCGGGGGCATGCAGCAGCGCGTGTCACTGGCTCGCGCGCTGGCGCTGGAGCCGGATGTTCTGTTAATGGACGAACCATTTGCTGCGCTCGATGCCATCACCCGTGGGGACATGAACGAGGAGACACTACGTCTCTGGTCCGCCATTGGGCAGACAACGGTCTTCATCACCCACGATATTGAAGAGGCTGTGTTTCTTGCTGACCGCGTCATCGTTCTGAATCGTGCACCCGGTGGCGTACACAGCGAATTGTCTATCGCCTTACCGCGCCCGCGAAGCAATCTGGAGACGCGACAGCTTCCGGCTTTTGCCATGTACCGTAATGAATTACTGAAGCGCATTACCGATGTGATGCAGCAGTCCGACAACCACTCACTCTAACAAAACGGAACATCAATCAAATGGGTAAATCATTTCTTGCTGTGCTGATATCAGGGGTTTTATTCAATGCTGCTGACGCTGCGGATTCCCAGCCGCTGCGTATTGGCTGGGTCTATGCGCTGGCCAACGCGCCTGCACTTATCGCCGAGAAAGAGGGTTTTTATCAGCAGGAAGGGCTGACCGTCGAGCTTAAATCCTTTGGTGATGGTCCCGTCATCAGTCAGGCGCTGGCGGCGCATGAACTTGATGCAGCCTATATGGGTGCGACACCGGTATTCCAGTGGTTTTCGCGCGGGCTCAAGGGGCAAATTATCGCTAAGGTGAACAGCGGACAGGCCGCGCTGATCGTTCCCGCACAGAGTGCTATTTCCCGGTTGGCTGACCTAAAAGGCAAACGCATCGCTGGCGTCAAAAAAGGGAGCGGAATGGATGTTCTGCTGCGCGGTGTGGTGCTGCAACAGCAGGCAGGTCTGGTTGCTGACAAAGATGCTCAGATCCTGAGTATGCCCGCCGGTAACATGCCCGCTGCGCTGCAGCAGGGCGTTGTGGATGCAGCCTTCACCTGGGAGCCCTTTGTCAGCGAAGCACTGCTGCGCGGCGACGCCAGACTGCTGCTCGATGTAAACAAAGTCCAACCGGGTTATCCGTGGTATGTACTGATGGCGTTACCGGAGACCCTGAAGGACCGCCCGGACGATGTAGTGAAGCTTATCCGTGCGCATCAGAAAGCAGTGGATTTTATCAATCAGCATCCTGCAGAAGCCGATCGGATCATGGCCGATGCGTTTAAGCTGCGGGCCATTAAAACCGCTGACGGTAAAACGCTGCCGCCGGAGGCGCTGGTTCAGGAAGCCCGTAAACGTATTGAGTGGTCTGTGTCACTGACGAAGAAAGATGGCGCCTTTTTTGAGCAGCTGATGAAGGACTCACAGACGCTGGGCTACATGCAAAAGGCGCCAGAGCTGAATGAATTTGTTGATACGCAGTGGCTGACAAAAGCAGGGATAACGCAGTGAAGTTCAAACCAAACTGGGGCTGGGCTTCCCTGCCCGCGTTACTCATGGTCTGGGTTATCGTTGCGAGTCACTATCCCTCTTATGTGTTGCCGCAACCCTGGGACGTATGGCGGGAAGCCATACGCTGGTTCAGTGATGGTTCCATCTGGGGTCAGCTACAGGCCAGCCTGCTGGAAGAATTCACCGGCTTTTTGACTGCCGTGCTGCTGGCACTGATTCTTGGCGTCAGCGCCGGACTTTCCGATCGCGTCAGGGAGTTCCTTACGCCACTGAACAGCCTGTTTATGGCTATCCCGCCCATCGCATGGGCACCGCTGATGCTGCTGATCTTCGGCCTGGGATTCGTTTCCATCGTGGTGGTGATTGTCATCGCTGCGCTGTTCCCGATGTGTCTGGCCATTCAGGAGGGGATCCGCGGCATCCGTGGCGGTGAAGTGCGTGCAGCACGCACGCTGGGAGCTCGACCGTTTCAACTGCTTCTTCATGTCTATCTGCCCAGTTCCCTGCCATTTATCACCGCCGCACTGCGCATCGGATTCAGCCAGGCATGGCGTGCGCTGGTGGCAGCGGAAATGCTCGGCGCCTCTCAGGGCATAGGCTGGATGGTTGCCATGGGCGGACAGACGGGTAACAGCAGTCAGGTACTACTGGGAATTTGCCTTATCGGGCTTATCGCCTGGTTAATGGAAAATCTTGTTTTTCGCCGCATTGAACAGCGCTATCAGCGCTGGCGCGCCCAATAATTGTGAGGTTAATGTGAGTCAGTTCGATATCCGTGATGCAGGCGATTACATCGCTCCGAAGGGCTTGTATGAGCAGAATAAAGCCCGGCCGTTTCTGGGCAGTGTGGCCTGCTCGCATACTCAGTTGACTGCCGGTGCGTGGGAAGAGATCCAACTGGTATATACCGTGGGCGCCAGCGGGCTTGCTGACGGCGCATGGCTGAAGCTCGCCTTTAAATTTTACTCGGACTGGGCGCTGTTTCAGACCAGCGATCCCTCGGCAGCCAACTATGTCAGCGCCGAGTATCAGGCAGGCCCGCTAGTGCCAGGACAGAGCCCTGCCACGGTCCAGCATTTGAAGGTGCGTTTTGATCAGAAGGGGCACGAGCGTCCGTTCCAGAAAGCCATTCTGATCGACATTATTGATGGCTACATCAATCCGGGAGACAAAATCATTATCCGCCTGGGCGATCGGCGCCATGGCGGGGGCGGTACGCGTGTACAGAGTTTCGTTGAGAAAGCTTTCCGCTTCCGCCTGTTTGTTGATCCGCTGGGGAGCTCAAAATTTGCTGAGGTGCCCGGCGATACGCTGCTGGATATCGTGCCCGGTGAGCCCGCTTCTCTTGCCGCGATCGCGCCAAGGTTACTGGCACCTGAAACGCCTTTCTCCGTTATCGTCCGGCTGGATGACCGCTGGGGGAATACCTGCCGGAGCCTGCCGCTGGCAGGATGCCTGACGCTGACCTCATCGGGAGGTGAAACACAGCATCATGATTTCCGGCTGGCCGAAGAGGGCTGGGCGATTGCGCGTATCAGCAATTTGCATCTCTGCGCAGGAGAATGGTCGTTCAGCGCCGCACTGGGCGCGCTGCCCTTGCTGGAAGGCAAAGGATGGATAACGGTGGAGGAAACCGCCACAGGTCTGCGCCCGCTCTATGCCGATCTTCATGTGCATTCTGATGACACGGTTGGTACCAACGACACGCTGTATAACCTCAGCTACGGGCGTGATGTCGCCGGTCTCGATATTCTTGGCTATACCGCCAACGATTTTAACGTGACTGAAGCGCGCTGGAAGCAGGCGGTAAAGCTGATTAATGCGCTGAACCAGCCAGACAGTTTTGTCTGCTATTCCGGTACCGAGTGGTGCGGTAATACCTGCGCCGGTGGCGATCATAATGTGGTGTTCCTTGAAGATGATGAACCTCAGTTCCCGTTTGATAATCAGGGGCGGCTGGTGCGTTCATTCGAGTGGAATGAGTTCACTGCCGGAACCATCAAACCGGGTGCATGGCCACTTGATGAACTTTATGCGGCCTACGCACGCGAACCGCACAAACATCTGTTAATCCCGCATGTTGGCGGGCGTCGCTGCAACCTGGACTGGCATCACCCGGAGCTGGAGCGCTTGATAGAAGTCGGTTCCGCCTGGGGGCAGTTTCACTGGGTCTATGCCGAGGCGCTCGAACGGGGCTATCGTCTGGGCGCGACCGCCAACAGCGATGAACATCAGGGGCGATGTGGTGGTGGCGTGCCTGCGACAGCCGTCTTCGGATCCCGTGGAGGCCTGACTGGCGTACTTGCTGAACAATTCGACAGAAAAGGTGTGGCTGCAGCGCTTCGTGCCCGCCACACCTATGCCACAACAGGTGAACGAAGCTATGCCGAGTTGCGTGCGGGCGATGCGCTGATGGGAGATGTAGCGGAATTCAGTTCAGCAGATGTACTGCGTTATCGTCTGTTAGGCGATGCGGGCTGGGAAGCGGTAACGCTTTACGATGGAGAAAGAGAGGTATGGCATCGCGATTTGCACGCGGAATTTGGGCGCTCTAAATATCAGTTCCGGGTGCGTCTGGGGGGTGCACGCATTAAGGACCGCTATCGGGGTGCTTACTGGACGGGACATATTGAGGTCACAGGGACACCAATCAATGCGTTTTCCCTCTCGGGCGCAGATCACCCGGAGCAGACCGTCTGGCGTAAAAGTCATACACAGATTGGCTTGCGGACCGACACCAATGGTGACAGCGACACAGTTACTGTCAGTACCGGTGGGCTGGCCGGAGCAAAAATACACGTTCATCTGGACATCAGTAGCTATATCAAAGTGGGCGATCCGCTTTTGCCACAACCACATGCCTGGGCGCCGGTTTTTGAAACGGATATTGATGGTCAAACGCTTCTGATTGCAGGCAAAGAGACTTTTACGCTTCCAGGCACCGAACTTCAGGTAGATATTGAACTGGTTACCGAACAGCCGCTTCCACGTGATATCAGCGGCGAAATTCCACTTTCTGAACTTATCCTGTCAGAAAAACGGGAACATCCGTTCTTCATCAGTGCCAGGCAAAAGGACCAGTCCCGGATTTGGACCTCAGCCATCTTCTTAACACGTTAAAGAGTGGCATGCGGCAATTTCTTGCCGCATTTTCGGTAGCTATTTGTTGTTTAAGAGTCAGACCGTATTGCAATATCTGCGAAAAGGTCGCCGTCCTGCACCAGCGTCTCCAGCGCACCGCTGCCCTGATGTCGTTTTCCCTTACGTACAATGTTGATGAAGGAAGTGTAGCCCCGTTACTTTATCCGTACCCAATATACTGGGGTGTTAGCCAGCCAAACCCGGCATGATTACTGCCCCCAGTCGTCCATGATCCGGGGGATGCTCCCTCGCTCAATCGTGATGGGAGTGCCAACGATCCTTACGGAGAGGCTCCTTCGCCGTGTTTCTCAGCCCTGCGATTTCTCGCCGTCGCCAATCTGCCAGATAAATGTTGGCGCTTCGCCGTTAACCAACCAGTTACCGATATTTCGCGCCTTATAAATCACCGGATTGTGCGATGCCACGGTGCGCGCGTTGCGCCAGTGCCGATCCAGGGCCTTACTCACTCGCGTATCCGACGCGCCGAGGGCGTTGAACAGCTCGGTGGCCGCACGCGGGATCCAGTCGCTGGCAATCACCTGCGCCTGCGCCGCTTCGACTTCAGCCAGGCGATTGCGCTGTTCAATGAGCGCTTCGTCGCCGCTGGCATGCGCAAGGTAGGCCTGATGCAACGATTCCGCCGCCTGCAATACCGCCGCCCGCGTCGCCCAACTCCAGCTACTGATTTGTCCCACAACCTGGAGTACCTGCGCATCGTCGCGCGGCACGGCGGCATTGCCGTGGCTGTACATCCGGGTCCGCTTTTTCACGCCTTCGGCGACGTCACGCTCAACTGCCAGGCCAATTCCCGCCAGCGTCGCCAGCAGGATATGCTGATAAAACGCGGTCTGATAACGAAAGCGCTGCGCAAAGTCGTAGACGTGATCCTGCTCCACCTGCGCCTGTTTGAAGCGGGTCGTGCCGCTGCCGGTCAGACGCTGACCGAAGCCGTCCCAGTCATCCTCGCGTTCAACGCCGGCCTGGCTCGTGCTGACCAGCGCAATCACATCGCCCTGGTTGTCGCTGCGCCGGGCGAAAACATCTATCCAGTCGGCAAACAGCGTACCTGTGCTATAGAATTTCTCACCGTCCAGCCGCCAGCCGCCTTCAACGGGCGTTACGCGGGTGAAAACCTCCCCCAGCCTGACCGCGCCGATTTCGGTCCAGCCGCTGCCCACCAGCTCGCCGTCGAGGAAGCGACGGAACCAGCGATCGCGCGCCGGCGAGTCAGGTTGATTGAGGCGGTCTTCAACGAAGGCGAAATGCGCCCGCAGCGCCTGCGGCAGGTTGGAGTCGGCGTGAGCCAGCTCAATAAGCAGCGCAATTAATTGCGGCAACGACGCGCCCCAGCCGCCCTTTTCCCGCGGAATGCGTACCGTGCCAAATCCGGCCTCTTTCAGCCAGCGGATCTGCTCATCGGGCAGGATGCGGTTTTGTTCGCGCGCCGCCGCCCCCTGCGCGATACGAGCAAAAATCGGTCGGAAGGTCGCCGCCAGCTGTTCATAGTCGGTGCCGGTAGAGAGTAAAGTCATTTTCTGTTCCTCAATGGTGGCTGTCGTCAATGTCATATTGGGTAGGCTCATGGCGTACCGCGAGCAGGAAGAAAATTGGGATAATGGCGGCCAGCGATACGACCCAGAACATTTGCGTACCGAGCGATGCCTGCAGCAGCGGCAGCACAAACAGCGCCAGCGCGCTGCCAATACCGGAAAGCGCGCGGCTGAAGCCGACCCCGGTGGCGCGAATCGCGGTTGGGTATGAAAGCGCCGGATAGATCATCAACTGCGCGCCGGGACCAAAGCCCTCGGCAAACAGCCACAGCCCCAGCATCGCAATCGCCAGCGCTACACCCAGCGCGGCCTGCGGCTGCCCCACCAGCGCGAGGACGATCAGGGCGATAAACTGCAGTGCGAACCCGGCGATCGCGACGTGTCGCGACGGGTATTTCCATGCCAGGTGCATCCCCAGCAGCCCTCCGGTAAAGGCGAACAGCGCATTGAGTCCCAGCGAAGCGGAGATGGTTTCGAACACGCCAGCGCCAAGGAATTGGGCGAGAATGGACGGCAGGAAAAAGGCGATCGCCGTATACTCAAATGAGATACAGACGTTCATCACTCCGGCGACAATAGTGCGTTCGCGGTACGGTTTTGCAAATAGCACGCGAAAGCTCACTTTAGGCGGTGGAGCAGGACGTTCTGGCGGTGCTTCGTGAGCGTTGATCCCGTAAGAGTCGCGCAGAATACGCACAGCCGAGGTCAAATCGCCCTGGTTGGCCGCCCATAACGGCGATTCATTCATGAATTTGCTGCGCACGGCAATAATCAGCAGCGCCGGAACCGCGCCGAACAGCAGCGATGCGCGCCACAGCCAGTCCAGATGTTCTTTTGGCAACAGGAAATAGAGCCCAAAGATGATTAAAAAACAGACCGTCGAGGCGGCGTACCACATCGGACACCAGGCCGCGAGCCGCGCGGCCTTATTACCCTTCCCGCTAAAGCGGGAAAACTCGGCCAGATAAGACATGGCGACCGGGAGATCGATCCCGACGCCAATCCCCATCAGAAACCGAGCGCCGATTAATACCCAGACATTCGGCGCCAGTCCCGCCGCAATCGCCGATACCACAAAAAATAGCATATCGGCCATAAACACCGAATAACGGCCATATTTATCCGTCAGCCAGCCGCCGATTAAATTACCGATAATCGTGCCGACCATTATTGACGAGGTGACAATGCCGGTTAAAAACGGCGAGAGCTGGAATTCCCGCACCACATCATCAATACCGTAAGAGAGCGTGGTTAAATCATAAGCGTCGAGGAATACACCGCCGAGCGCGAGGAATACAATCATCCGCGCATATTTACTCTGCTCCCTGCCGGAATTAATTAATCGCGCCACATCCCCGACGCTACTCACCGGCGCCGAAACGGCGCCAGCATTATCAACAGACAGAGTACTCATATTATTTACCTTATATAATTGTGCAGGTGACTCTGGTTATAAGCCGGGCTTTAGCATATTAAAAACAATAAATAATCATATAATTATCAATATATTCAATAAGTTAATAAATAATAACGCCAGTAACCGGGCGAGCAAACGCCCGTCCGGTTATTATCGTTTCATCAATGATGCCTTAGTTTGCTGAGACCGGAACCAGTACGTCTTTGACCAGCGGATCGTCAGTGGTCTTTAACCACGTCTGAATACGCGGATCGGAAAAAGCCTGTTTTAATTTAACAATATTCTCCTGCGATAAATACGGTGTACCGATGACTAACTGCGAGGCAAACGTTTTAGGCGCAGGCGGGAATAATATGCCTTTTTCCCGCGGGACTTTTCCGGCATCAAATTGTGAAACATAACCAATAGCGGCATCCACCGAATTCAGCGCACGCGGCATGGTTAATAAATCCAGCTCTTTAAAATTGAACTTGTGCGGGTTGCCGACAATATTTTTCAGTTTCGCCGTGCGCGGCTCAACCGCCGGATCGAGTGAGATTAACCCTATCCTTTGCAGCAACCATAATGCCTGCCCCTGGTTAGCGCCATCATCCGGCACGACGAGGGTCGCCCCGACGGGCAAATCCTGTACCGATTTATAGCGGTCGGAATAGATCCCGAAGGCCCACTGAAAAACCGGTACGGTCGTCGAAAGCGCAAAACCGTTGGCGTCCACCACCTGCTTAAGCCACCACTGATGTTGATAGATAGTGCCGGCATACTGCCCCTCCGCCACGGCTCTGTCCGCCTGTACCGGATCCTGTACGCCCACCGCCTCCAGCTTCAGGCCATAATCGGGCGCAATATGCTGACTGATGTACTCAATAATTCGCTGCTCGCCCGCCATCGCCGGTTCGTAGTGAATTTTTAACGTCGTACCGAAAACGACCTGCGGCGCCTGCGCGTATCCGCGCCACCACCAGAACGCGACGGCCAGCGCCGCGATCGCTGCCAGCGCCGCCAGCCATGGCCAGCGGCGGGCTTTACGGAGTTCAAACTGTTCTGTTGTCATGAAGAAATCCCCTGAGTGTGGCGAAGCTTATTGACCAGACGGTCGCCAAAGAATTGAATGATCTGAATCGTGGCGATCAGCACGACAATGGTGGCGATCATGATGTGATTGTCGAAACGCTGATAGCCGTACACGACCGCCAGATAGCCGATCCCACCCGCACCGATAGTGCCGGCAATCGCCGAATATTCGATCATCGACACCAGGTTAAGCGTGACCGCCGCCACCAGCGCAGGCAGCGCCTCGCTGAGCTGCGCGTGGCGGATTATCTGCCAGCGCGAACCGCCGCACACCAGCCCCACCGCGGTAACCTCCGCCGGGAGTTCGCGCAGGGCGTTTTCCACCAGACGGCCAAAAAATGGCACGCCAGCGGCAATCATCGGTACCACCGCGGCAGGGATGCCGATAGTGGTGCCCGTAAGCCAGAACGTAAACGGGATAATCGCCGCCATTAACACCAGAAAGGGCAGAGAGCGCCCCATGTTGACGCCCCAGTTAAGCACCTGGTAAAGCGCGGGACGCGGAAATAATCCTCGCGGCGAGGCGTTGAATAACACCACGCCCACCACGCCGCCAAGGGTCACCACAAACAGCATCACAATGGCAACCATCAGCCAGGTTTCACCATAAGCAGGCAGCAGCAATGTGTGGATTTCATGCCACGGCGTATCCTGGCTTATCACTGTCGGTTTCATACCGCCTCCTGTAGCTCGGGGGCATGAGCAAGGATTTCCGCCGCAATGCCCAGCTGCGCTAAAAGCGCGATCGTTCGATCCGCTGACAGTCGTTGTCCCTGAAATCGGACGCCGACCTGTAAACGCCCCGCCAGTTGACCGTTGATCACTTCCACATGGCCGCCTAGCAAATCTATCTGTAGCGCATGCTGGTGGCTCAGACGGCTGATCCAGTCAGTCGCCACCGGCACATCCCAGCGATAACTCAGGCGCAGCAGCAGATCGCTGTTAACAGCGATGGGCGACAGCGGCAATAGCTGCTGACCAAGCAGGGAATCCGGACGGGCCAGCAGCTCTTTCACCTGCCCGTACTGGACTATCGCGCCATCGCGGATTTCCGCCACCGCATCCGCCGCGGAGCGTACCGCATCCATTTCATGAGTAATCAGGACTATCGCCAGCCGGTACTCATCACGTAGCTGTCGGAGCAAACCCAGCACCGTGGCGGTCGCCTGGGGATCCAGCCCAGACGTGGCCTCGTCCGCCAGCAGTACCGACGGACGTAATGCCAGCGCGCGAGCGATACCAATGCGCTGACGCTGTCCGCCGGAAAGCTGGGACGGATAGGCCTCCGCTTTGTGACTCAGCCCTACGCTCTCCAGTAGTTCACCGACCCGCGCCTTAATGTCGCGTTCCACCACGCCCAGATACTCCAGCGGCACCGCGATGTTTTGCCACGCCGTTTTGCGATTCAGCAGCGCTGAGGATTGAAAAACGGTGCCGATCGCGCGCCGTTCACGCCGCAGCGCCTCCCCTGACAGTAATGACAAATCTTTGCCGTTAACCTTGATACTGCCGCTATCGGGGCGTTCCAGCAGGCTGATGCAGCGCGCCAGGGTCGATTTCCCCGCGCCGCTCGGCCCTACCACCGCGGTAATGGAGCTGGCGGGCACCCTGAGCGATAATCCCTTCAGAACCTCGCTGACGCGGCCATCCGCCGTGCGGTAGCGTTTATGCAGATTATCGATATCAATCATGCCGCCGTCTCCTTCGCCCCGACATCGTTTCGCACGCCGCGACGGTAGTCTGCCCCCGGATGCGGCGCGGTCAGGCGCGGCCCGGCGCCGAACAGTTTTTCACGCAGCGTGCCTTCCCGGTAATCCTGCTTAAAGACGCCGCGTGTTTGCAGCTCTGGTATTAATAGCTCCACCACGTCGCGGAAGGTTTCATGCGTCACGGCGTAGGCCAGATTGAAGCCATCGACATCGGTTTCCTCGACCCAGGATTGCAGTTCATCGGCCACCGTTTCCGCACTGCCGACGAGCAGCGGGCCAAAGCCGCCGATGCCCACCCAGTCCGCCAGCGCTTCCACCGTCCATTGACGATTCGGGTCGGCGGTGGAAAACGCCTCAACCGCCGACTGGATGGCGTTGGTATGCAGGTATTTCAGCACCTGGTCCGGCCGATACTGACCGAAGTCAATACCGGTCCAGCCGGAGATCAGCGCCAGCGTTGCCTGCCGATAGTCGCCCGGCCATTCCTCGCTTTCTCCGCTAAGGTTGCTCTGCGAGAGCAACCTACGGCGAGAGAACGCCAATATGTTGATATTTTCGTCAGCTTTCTGCGTCATTATCCATTTCCTATATAACCATATTCGATATTTATCGAAGAGTTATTTTAATTTTGTTATATGGGTGTTAGCGATAATCATGCCAAAGGCTGCGCATTATTTAATTCATGTTAATCAATGGCTTTAATAAATTGGCTTGCGCAAGAGCTGTTGCGAATGCGCCAACTGATGCACACCGCCTGTTGTATTAGCAACAGCCGGGCAAGGCGTGCCTCTGGTTGCTGGTGCCAGTACTATTACGTTGCGACGCCTGCAACGCGCGCGAGCTAAAGTTGTTCACTGAGTTGACGGGCTCTGCTTTAATCCTGAACGAATAACAGCATCGGAAAGTGGGAATTTGGAGCTGAAACGACCTGGGTGAAGATACTCGGAATGCGAAAGGAGAAACTGGCGCTGTAAACCGCGCCAGTTATGGGTTTAGCGATGGTTGTCTGATGTTAGCAGGAGGTCAGTACGCATCAGTGCTTCACGATATACATTGTGCGGCTATAGGCCACGTCCTCCGGATTGGCTATCGGATACCCTTTCAGCCACGGTTTAATCAGACGCCCGTTGGTGTACTGATAAATCGGCGCGATGGGCGCTTTTGCCATAATGATTTTTTCCGCCGCGTTGTAATCGTCATTGCGCGCCTTTTCCGATGTTTCCAGCGCCGCCTGGGTCAGAATTTTGTCGTAGGCCGGATCGTTGAAACGGGAGATATTACCGCTATGGGTCGAGGTGAGCAGCGACAGGAACGTCGACGGCTCATTGTAATCCCCGACCCATGAGGCGCGAATCACATCGAAGTTGCCGGTATTGCGGCTGTCGATATAGGTTTTCCACTCCTGATTTTGCAGCTTCACGTCGACGCCCAGATTTTTCTTCCACATGGAAGCCACCGCAATCGCGATTTTCTGGTGGTTCTCCGAGGTGTTGTACAACAGCGTCAGCTTCAGCGGACGGTTCGGACCGTAGCCCGCTGCCTGCAGCAGCGCTTTGGCTTGGGCATTCAGCTCGGCCTGGCTCATGCTCTCGATTTGCGTCGGCTGCGGGGTAAAGCCTGCGGTCACGTCCGGGGTAAAGCGCCAGGCCGGTTTCTCGCCGGTACCCAGAATTTTCTCCGCCATCAGACGGCGATCGATAGTCATGCTGAGCGCCAGGCGGACGCGCTCATCGGCGGTTGGCCCTTTCTGCGTGTTAAACGCGTAATAATAAGTACCCAGCTGCGGCGGGGTATAGACCTGCCCCGGAATATCCTTCAGCAGCTTCTGGTACAGATTTTTCGGGAACGACTCGGTGATATCGATATCGCCGGCCAGATAACGTTTGGTGGCCGCCGATTCCTGGTTAATGGGCGTAAATGTGACCTGCTGGATCACCGTTTTGCCGTTATCCCAGTAGTGCGTATTGGGAACCACCACCAGCTTTTCATTCACCACGCGATCTTTTAAGACATACGCGCCGTTGCCAATCAGGCTTCCCGGACGCGTCCAGTTGTCGCCGCTCTCCACGTTAGCCTTCTGCACCGGATAGAAAGCAAAGCTCGCCGTCAGATTGCTGAACCACGGCAGCGGTTTATCCAGCTGCACGCGCAAGGTACGCGCGTCCACGGCGGTGACGCCGAGGGTATCCGGCGCGGCTTTACCATCAATAATATTTTGCGCATTGGCGATTCCGGCCAGCGCAGCAAACCAGGCAAACGGGGAGGTGGTTTTAGGATCAACCAGCCGCCGCCAGCTATAGACGAAATCCTCCGCCGTTACCGGCGTTCCGTCGGACCAGCGGGCGTTATCGCGCAGGGTAAATGTCCAGACACGATTATCATTGCTCTGCCAGCGAGTCGCCACGCCTGGGATCAGATTGCCTTTCTCGTCCTGATTGACTAAACCTTCAAAAAGATCGCGGATAACCTGAATTTCAGGCAGACCGACGGCTTTGGCGGGATCTAAGGAGGCGGGTTCATCTTTAATGTGCCGCACCAGCACCTGTTTTTCGGCTAATACGGTGCCCGGCGGGACATCGGCGGCCCAGGCAAGAGAAGAGACGCTGGCTAACCACAGCGCGCCGCATGTCAATGTGACAGGATACTTCATAAGATCCCCTTTAAAATAAAAAAACCAGAGCTGGCAGTGCGATAATTATTTGTTTCATCACCTGAAATTGCAAACGGCTTGTGAAAGAAAGTTGACATATATGCTGATTTCGTCCTCACTGGAAACTATTTGATTCCGGGACGGTTTTACACAACACTGCTGAAAAATAACCTGACAACAGGATGCCCTATGCCCGTTTCTCGTCCTCGCCCTCAGCGCGGTGATTTTCCGCCCGGCACACAACGCTATGGCCAGTCTCACCTCGGCGCACCGCTGTTGTGGTTCCCTGCACCGCTGGCCGATAGCCGCAGCGGCCTGATACTTGCCGGTACCCACGGCGATGAAAACGCATCGATTGTCACCCTCTCCTGCGCGCTACGTACGCTCAAACCCGAGCTGCGCCGCCATCATGTCGTGCTGGCGGTCAACCCGGACGGTTGCCAGCTGGGGCTGCGCGCCAACGCGCGCGGCATCGACCTGAACCGGAATTTTCCGGCGGCAAACTGGAAAGAAGGCGAAACGGTTTATCGCTGGAACAGCGCGGCGGAACAGCGCGATGTGGTTCTGCTCACCGGCGAAAAACCCGGTTCAGAACCGGAAACCCAGGCGCTGTGCCAGCTGATCCACCAGATCCATCCCGCGTGGGTGGTCTCGTTTCACGATCCGCTGGCCTGTATTGAAGACCCCGGCCACAGCGCGCTGGGGCAGTGGCTTGCCGGGGCGTTCAGCCTGCCGCTGGTGGGCAGCGTCGGCTATGAAACGCCCGGCTCCTTTGGCAGCTGGTGCGCGGATATCGGCCTGCCCTGCATCACCGCCGAATTCCCGCCGATATCCGCCGACGAGGCGACGGATAAATACCTTCAGGCGATGACGGACCTGCTGCACTGGCATCCTCAAAGATGAAGCACGCCGGTGCTGAAATGCAGCGCCGGCTCAACGTCCACCGCCAGCCAGGTCGGGCCATCGAGGTCGGCAAATCGGGCCAGCGGCGCCAGCGGCAGCGCCGCGCTGATGGCTCTTGAGGTACACAGCATACAGCCCAGCATCCGCGCAAATCCCAGGCGCTCCGCCTCCTCAGCCAATAGCAGCGCTTCGGTCAGACCGCCGGTCTTATCCAGTTTGATATTGACCATCTCATAGCGGCCGCGCAGCGCCGCCAGGCTGTCGCGCGTATGACAGCTCTCATCGGCGCAAATGGGCAGCGGGTGGATAAAATTCTCCAGCGCTTCATCGGCCCCAGCCGGAAGCGGCTGTTCCAGCATCGCCACGCCGATATCCGCCAGCAGCTGACAGCGCTCGGCCAGGCCATCGCTGCGCCAGGCTTCGTTGGCATCCACGATGAGCGTTGCCTGCGGAACCGCTTCACGAATGGCAATCAACCGCTCGCTAATCAGATGATCGTCGAGCTTTACTTTTAGCAACGTGGCCCCTTTTTCCCACAGCGCCGCCGCGCTCGCCGCCATCTGGTCCGGCGTGCCGATAACCACCGTTTGCGCCGTAACCACCCGGCTGGGCAGCGTCACGCCCAACAGCTGCGCGATGCTCTTACCCGCGCTGCGCGCCTGACAGTCCCAGAGCGCGCAATCCACGGCGTTACGCGCGGCCCCGGGGGGCAGCAGGTGCTGAATCTGCTCACGAGAGACGCCGCGTTCAATCTGTTCGCCAATCGCCATAATCTGCGCCATCACCGAGGCTATACTCTCTCCGTAACGAGGATAGGGCGTGCACTCACCTGTCCCCTTGACGCCATTCTCTTCAATCTCCACCACCACGACTTTTGCCTCGCTGCGGCTGCCGCGGGCGATCACAAACGGAGTATGTAACGGCCAGGCTTCTTCATAGACTCGCAGATTTCGCATTCCCTGAACCTCGCAGGTAAGTATTAAAAGGATTTGCCGTGCTGATGACGGATGTCATACACTAGCCGCGACGTTAACTATATGTAAACAGGAAGATAACCATGTCACAAACCGTGCATTTCCAGGGCAACCCCGTTTCTGTTCAAGGCACCATTCCGCAGGCAGGCGCTAAAGCGCAGCCGTTTACGCTGGTGGCCAAAGATCTCTCTGACGTCGCGCTGAGCCAGTTCGCCGGCTCCCGTAAAGTGCTGAACATTTTCCCAAGCATCGATACCGGCGTTTGCGCGGCATCGGTACGTAAATTTAACCAGCTGGCGTCTGAACTGGACAACACCGTCGTGCTGTGCATTTCCGCTGACCTGCCGTTCGCGCAGTCTCGCTTCTGCGGCGCTGAAGGCCTGAACAACGTTGTCACTCTGTCTACCCTGCGCGGCGCGCAGTTCCTGGCCGACTACGGCGTCGCTATCTCCGCGGGCCCGCTGGCCGGTCTGGCGGCGCGTGCTGTGGTCGTCATTGATGAAAATGACCAGGTTGTTTACAGCCAGCTGGTGAATGAAATCACCGAAGAGCCGGACTACGACGCAGCCCTGGCCGCGCTGAAAGCGTAATATCCTCGCTGAGTTACGTAAGCCCTCGTTAAACGGGGGCTTTTTTTATTGCCGCGCCGCATAGCGGGAGATGAAGCGCGCAATCGCCGGGCCGGTCAATAAGATGGTGAACAGGCGCAGCGTCTGCATTGCCATAATAAACGACATATCCGCCCGCGTACCGGCGGCGATAATCGCCACCGTGTCCAGTCCGCCCGGACTGGTTGCCAGATAGGCGGTCATAAAGTCCAGCGGCAAAACCTGCGTCAGCCCATAAGCCATCAGCGCGCACAGCAGGATCAGGCCGATAATCGATGCCAGGATCTGCGGCAGGGTTTTCAGCGCCAGCAGGAAAATCTGTTTATTAAACTTTAGACCAACGCTCCAGCCGACGGCGGCATAGGCCAGCGCCAGCAGCCATTCGGGAAGTTCGAGCAGCAGCCAGCCTTCTCCCTGCACCAGCGCGCCAATCAGCATCGGGAAGAGCATCGCCCCGGAAGGAAAGCGCAGCCGCAGCCCAAGCCACCCCGCCGCCGCCGTCAACAGCAGCGTAAGCGGCAGCTGCCGGCTGATCGGCGGAAACCAGGCGACCTGCTGAGTCATCTCCTGCGCTTCACCGCCGAGCGCGACGCGCACCACCAGCGCCGCGGCGCCGGCAACAAACAGCACCCGCAGATACTGAATCAGCGCGACCAGCCGGACATCGGCGCCGTACTCCTGGGCCATAATCACCATCGCCGAGGCGCCGCCCGGCGAACTCCCCCACGCCCCGGTGGCGCCGGGCAGATCGCTGTAGCGCACCAGCAGCCATCCCGCCAGCGCGCTGATAGCGAGCGTGGAAAAGAGAATCAGCAGCACCAGCGCCCAGTTTGCCAGCAGAACGCCGAAAATGGAGGGCGTCAGGCTGCGGGCAATCATGCAGCCGATAATCGCCTGGGCGGCAATAAAAAAGGGACGGGGTACGCGAATTTCCGCACCGCGCAGGCTCAGGCTGATGCCGGCAATCATCGGCCCCAGCAGCAGCGCGGCGGGAAGGTGAAACCAGAACAGCACAAAAGAGATCGCGCTGGAGAGCGCCAGCAGTTTCATCCATTGAAAAAAATGACTACGCCAGATCCACATGCGTATGCCTGCCATAAAGAGGGTAAAAACGCAGTATATACCGATTCATTTGACGCCAGCCCCCCTCCCTTTTCTGGAAATGCCGGCCGGCGGCGCAGGCAGCCGGCCGACGGGCATTACTCATCGCCCTTTTTCTGGCTCAGGCCATATTCACGCAGCTTGTTGGCGATGGCGGTATGCGAGACGCCAAGACGCTTGGCCAGCTTACGCGTGCTGGGGAAGCTGCGATAAAGCTGGGTGAGCACCGAGCGTTCGAAACGACGGGTAATATCATCCAGCGAGCCTTCCATCGCTTCTTCGCCTACCGCCAGCGAGGAGACGTCGTGATCCGGCAGCAGAATATCCTGAGGGCGCAGCTCGAAACCGTCCAGCTGCGTCAGCGCGCGATAGATCGCATTTTTGAGCTGGCGCACGTTGCCCGGCCAGCTGTAGCGCATCAAAACGCTGTTCAAATCAGCGGAGAGTTTCGGCCGCGGGATGCCCTGCTCATCGGCAAAACGCGCCACGAACAGCTCGGTCAGCGGCATGATGTCCTGCGGGCAATCGCGCAGCGGCGGCAGATACAGGGTCAGGACGTTAAGACGATAGTAGAGGTCCTCGCGGAACAGCCCTTTTTGCACCAGCTCCACCAGGTTTTTCTGGGTAGCGCAGATCACCCGGACATCAACGTGGACTTCATGATCTTCACCAACGCGGCGGAAAGTTCCATCGTTAAGGAAGCGCAGCAGCTTGGTCTGCATGCGCGGCGACATTTCGCCAATTTCATCCAGCAAAACCGAGCCGCCGTTAGCCTGCTCGAAGAAGCCTTTCTTGCCCTGAACGGCGTCGCCGAACAGCTCGCTCTCCACAGCGTCTTCCGGGATGGAGCCGCAGTTCAGCGCCAGATAAGGTTTCCCCGCGCGCGGGCTGGCCAGATGGCAGGCGTGGGCCAGCAAATCTTTCCCTGTACCGGTATCACCGACGATCAGCAGCGGCGCGCTGAGCATGGCCAGCTTACGGGCCTGCTCGACAACGTGGCGCATTTTCGGCCCAACGGCGAGGATCTGGCTAAAGGCGCTGGTGTCCTGAATGGTCATCGTTTGCAGCTGGCGCCCCATACGGACCGTCGAACGCAGCATCGCTACCGCGCCGGTCAGTACCTTCTCGCCGTGTTCGCCTTCGAGATAAACCGGAGTGATCTCCAGCAGGAAGTTCTGCCCGTTGACCACCACGTGCTCGGCGTGGGACTCCTGCGGACTGTTTTCCAGCCAGCGCTGGACGTTAAAATCGGTAATCAGCTGCGCGACCGGGTGGCTGCGCAGCTTCTCCTGACTCTGGCCAAACAGCTGGCAGCTGGCCGGGTTAGCCAGTTCGACTTTTCCTTTGGTGTCGAGAGACAGCACCGGCTCAGGCATCGCCACCAGCAGCGCGCTGAGCGCCAGATGTTCGCGCTCTGACGGCATCCACGCCACGGTGCGCACGTCGGTGACGCCGGCGATACGACGAATTTCCGCCATCAGGCTGCTGAAGCTGGCGAAATCCAGCTCGGCGAAGTTGAGATAAATTCGGCCAATAGGGTCAATATCGATGCCCCGCAGGTCGATACCGCGCAGCACCAGTAAATCGAGCAATTCACGAGTCAGACCAAGACGGTCTTCACAAAAGACTTCAAGACGCATAGGCGTTTTCACCCTAAAGAGGCCAATAACCGATGAATAATAGGACAGTTATTTGCTGGCGTGAAGATAGCTGTCAACAATTATTGACAGTATGGCGGAAAAATGGCCTTTCTGCCGTAAAGTTATGCGCTCAGAGGAAAAATGACGATGAGATAAGCGGCTATCATCGCTTCTGCTTTTCTCCCCGGCTTGCGCTGCGCGTAGCCGGGCTACAGGTTACAGCCTTCTGTGAAACGGTAGCCCGGCTAAGGCGTTCACGCCGCAAGCCGGGAATGCTTAAGCGACTTATTTTTCCGCGCCGCTTTTGCTCTTCTGCAACGTCTCTTTTAGCTGGCCGATCAGCTCGCGGCGAAAATCCCCCAGCCTCGGTTTATCGTCGGCGATCCACGGCAGCGGACGGCACAGCTCCATCGCCTTAATACCCAGCCGCGCCGTCAGCAGACCGGCGCCAATTCCCTGCGCCGCGCGCGCCGATAGCCTGGCCGCGAGATCCTGCGACATCCAGTCCATCCCGACTTCCCGCACCAGCTCGCTGGCGCCGGCAAAAGCGATATTCAGCAGCACCAGGCGGAACAGGCGCAGGCGGCTGTAGTAGCCCAGTTCAATACCGTACAGAGTGGCGATGCGGTTGATCAGACGTAAATTACGCCAGGCGATAAACGCCATATCCACCAGCGCCAGCGGGCTGACTGCAATCATCAGCGTCGATTCCGCCGCCGAACGGCTAATCTCACGCCGCGCCTGCGCATCCAGTACCGGCTGCACGATCTGCGCGTACAGGCTCACCACTTCACGATCGTTCTGCGTTTCATGGATCGCCGCATACCAGCGCTGCAGCGCCGGGTGCGAGTGATCCAGCCCCGCCTGCTGGGCCAGCTTTTCGCAAAAGGCGCGCCCTTTGCCAACCGCATGGCTGTGCATCAGGTCCCGCGCCTCATCGCGCTCGTGGGCGCGCTGGCGTAGTCGCCACAGCCGGCGCCATTCGGTCGCCACCGAACCGACGCCCGCCCCGACGATCAGCGCGCCGGCTGCGCAGCCGCCAAGGGCGATCCAGTCCTGCGTTTGCCAGGCGGTCATCGTCCACTGCACGCCCTGCGCCACGACGCTGACGCCAAAAATAGCCAGCCCGGCGCTGACCATCTTTCGCCACAGGCTGCGCTTAGGTCGCAGCACCGATTCCACCACCGCTTCCGCCGCGCCCTCTTCTTCTTCCGGCGCGTCGAGCCGCGCTGGAGCGAACTTCTCCGCATCGGCGCCGTCAAAAGCGCGCGCGGATTTCAGAATTTGCGCCTTTTCCACCTCCAGCGGGCCATCGAAATCGATACGCGGTTTTAAAGGTTCGGTCATCGCAATTTATCTCCGATCAAAAATTCCAGCGCCGCGTCGAGGCGAATATGCGGCAGCGGTTTATCAACGTCCATCACCTGCGGGCGAAAGTTTTCAAACTGAAAGCCCTGCTGCTCCCAGAAGGCCTGACCCGGCAGGCGCGCGGGCACTTCGCCGGGATAGACGGTCAGCGGCTGTCCGTCGCTTAGCCGATGCCCCCGCAGCGCAGGGATCTTCTCGCCGTTCACCTCGATAAGGCCGCTCTGCGTCGCCTGAATCGACGCCAGCCCCAGACAATCCATGCTGATGCCTTCAAACGCCGCGTTCTGCCAGGCATCCTGAATCAGCTGCTGCAGCAGCGACACCATATTGCTGTGCTGATCGACGGTGACGTGATCGGCTTTGGTCGCGGCGAACAGCAGCTTATCGATAACCGGTGAGAACAGGCGACGAAACAGCGTGCGCTGCCCGTAGTGGAAGCTTTGCATCAGCTGCGTCAGCGCGAGACGCATGTCGTTAAACGCCTGCGGCCCGCTATTAAGCGGCTGCAGGCAATCTACCAGCACGATCTGCCGATCGAAGCGCAGGAAATGATCTTTGTAGAAGCCCTTAACCACTTTCTCGCAGTAGTATTTAAAACGCTCGCGCAGCATTCCGGCATTGGTCTGTTTGTCCGCCTGCGCCAGCTTAGCTTCACCGGCGGCATCAACGTCCGGCCAGGGGAAAAACTGCAGCGCCGGCGCGCCGGCCATTTCGCCGGGCAGCACAAAGCGCCCCGGCTGAATGAAGTGCATCCCTTCGCGCTTACAGGTATGCAGATAGTCGGTCCACGCCGCGGCGATCTCCGCCAGACGGGTTTCATCGGCGGGCGCCAGCGGATCCAGTCCTTCGCATAGCTGACGCCAGCGCGCTGACCACTCCGCCCTCTGCCCCTGCAGTAATCCGGTCATCTGCCGTGACCAGGTCAGATAGTCCTGGGCCAGCATCGGCAGATCCAGCAGCCACTCGCCGGGATAGTCGACAATCTCCAGGTAGAGGGTCGAGGTCTCTTTAAAATGGCGCAGCAGCGAATCGTTGGAGCGATAGCGCAGAGCGAGGCGGATTTCGCTGACGCCGCGGGTGGGCGTTGGCCAGACCGGCGGCTGACCGTACAGCTGGGCCAGCCCTTCGTCATAGGTAAAACGCGGAATGCCGAAATCCCGCTGCGGGACGCGCTTGACGCCCAGCAGGCGTTCTTCACGCGCTGCGCTGAGCAGCGGCAGCCGCGCCCCGGCGTGAATATTGAGCAGTTGATTTACCAGCGCGGTGATAAAGGCGGTCTTGCCGCTGCGGCTAAGGCCAGTGACGGCCAGGCGGAGATGCCGGTCAACCCCACGATTCACCAGCGCATTAAATTCTGTTTTGAGTCGCTTCATCGCCATCCTGTTGAGCCTGAAGAACGAGGGAAATAGACATGAGGGCTAATCATAAAGTGCAATAGCCCCGCTGCGACGGGGCTGAAGATTATTTGCTGGCGCTTTTCGGCCTGGCGATCTGACTGAGGCCGCCGGCATTCACCACCTGCGTGTAGCCCATTTCGCTCAGCATCTGCTGAGCCTGGCCAGATTGCCGGCCAACGTTGCAATAGACGTGAATGGTATCGTTTTTATCCGGTACTTCAGCCGCAATCCGCGTTTTTAAGTCCGCCAGCGGAATATTCACCGCCCCGTCGACGTGTTCTTTTTGATACTGCTGCGGAACGCGGACGTCAATCCAGTGCTCCGCCGCGAAGACGGGTAAGGCCATGGCCAGCGCTAAACCCAGAAGCAGTTTTCGCATTTTATCATCCTGATAGAGTGAGTTTTTAGGCACTCATAACATACGCCATCCGCGACGTTTAGAAAACCGCTGCGCCGCCCGGCTGAGCATCGGTTCCAGAACAAGCATCAGCAGCATTTTCAGCGGCCGACGCGCGACGGATTTTACCGCCCAGCCTGCGACGCCCGCCGGGCCGTAGCGCAGCGCGGTGAGCAGCACCAGCTTGCCTGCGATTTTCAGACCCGGTTTGACTTTTTGCCCGGCCTGCTGCCATTTTATGTTCATCATTAACCTCAACTTTCAGTTATAGCTGGCGAAAACGACTGCGTAGCGAAAAGGTGTCGGAAGTGACGTAGCGTTCCATTTCACGCAGACGACGCTCCCCTGCTGCCAGCTCCTTATCCGCGGCGGCCAACAGCTCTCCGCTGCTCGGCGTTTTTTCACCATACAGCTCGCTTTCCGGCATAGGATCCAGCGCAAACGAGAGAATGATGTAGGCCACCACCACAAACAGGAACAGGCCAAAAATCATTGCCAGTACGGTAATCAGGCGCACCAGCTTAACCGGCACGTCCAGGTACTGCGCGATGCCGGCGCAAACCCCTTTCACCATGCCCTGCTGCGGAATGCGCCACAGTTTTTTACTCAGATCCAGTCCGCTCATTATTTCTCTCTCCAGTTCGGATGCTCAGCGTCAAGAATCGCCTCCAGCGCCTGAATACGCTCGCGCATGCGCTTCGCGTCATCGGTCAGCTGCAGCAGGCGCTGCTGTTCGTTCTGCGATAGGCTGCCGCTGGCGGTGCGGTTGTTGTAATGCAGCCAGAGCCAGACCGGCAAAACAAACAGCACAAACAACGTCAAAGGGATGGCGAGAAAAAGCATGCTCATGTGAACTCCTTGCTGATGGCGGCGGCACGTCTTGGTGCCGCCCGAAGACATTACTGGTTATTTTGATTCATTTTGGCTTTCAACGCCGCCAGCTGCTCGCTGATTTCATCGTCCGCTTTCAGATCGGCGAACTGCTGATCCAGCGATTTATCTTTACCGAAGCGGTGGCTTTCGGCTTCGGCTTCCATATGATCGATACGGCGTTCAAACGATTCAAAACGCGCCATCGCCTCGTCAATCTTACCGCTGTCCAGCTGACGGCGAACGTCGCGGGAGGAGCTTGCGGCCTGATGACGCAGCATCAGCGCCTGCTGACGGGCGCGGGTTTCGCTGAGTTTGTTTTCCAGCTCGCCAATCTCTTTTTTCATCCGCGCCAGCGTTTCATCAACCAGCTGCGCTTCGTTTTCCAGGCTGCCGATAAGGTCGGTCAGCTTCTGCTTTTCGATCAGCGCCGCACGGGCCAGATCCTCTTTCTCTTTACGCAGCGCCAGCTCGGCTTTTTCCTGCCATTCCGCCTGCTGGGCAACGGCCTGTTCAATACGACGGCTCAGCTGTTTCTTTTCAGCCAACGCCCGCGCCGAGGTCGAACGGACTTCAACCAGCGTGTCTTCCATCTCCTGGATCATCAGCCGAACCAGCTTCTGCGGATCTTCCGCTTTCTCCAGCAGAGAGTTAATGTTGGCGTTCACGATGTCGGCAAAACGAGAAAAAATACCCATAATTTCAATCCTCATAGTTCTGGTATCAGGCACCGGCCTGTGCCATGACTAATACAAATGCCGTGCCAAGTTTTTATCTTATTGATTTTAATGGAAGTGGTTGTTATCCGGCCAGCGCATTGCTAAAGTGACCTGGTGAATCACACTACTAAATGGCGAAATTCATCATGGCGGATTACAAGGACAACCTGCTCGGCGAGGCCAATAGCTTTCTTGAGGTGCTGGAGCAGGTCTCAAGACTGGCGCCGCTCGATAAACCAGTGCTGGTGATTGGCGAGCGCGGAACCGGCAAGGAGCTGATCGCCAGCCGTCTGCACTTCCTCTCTTCCCGCTGGCAGGGGCCGTTTATCTCCCTGAACTGCGCGGCGCTCAATGAAAATCTGCTCGATTCGGAGCTGTTCGGTCATGAGGCCGGCGCCTTTACGGGGGCCAGTAAACGTCACCCGGGGCGCTTCGAGCGCGCCGACGGCGGTACCCTGTTTCTCGATGAGCTGGCCACCGCGCCGATGCTGGTACAGGAAAAACTGCTGCGCGTGATTGAATATGGCGAACTGGAGCGCGTCGGCGGCAGCCAGCCGCTACAGGTTAACGTCCGCCTGGTGTGCGCGACCAACGCCGACCTGCCGCAAATGGTGGAAGACGGACTTTTTCGCGCCGACCTTCTCGACCGTCTGGCCTTTGATGTGGTGCAGCTGCCGCCGCTGCGCGAGCGCCAGAGCGATATCATGCTGCTCGCCACCCAGTTTGCTATCCAGATGTGCCGCGAGCTCGGACTGCCGCTGTTTCCCGGCTTTAGCGAACGCGCCGCCATGACGCTGCAGAACTACCGCTGGCCGGGGAATATCCGTGAATTAAAAAACGTGGTTGAACGCTCGGTCTACCGTCACGGCAGCAGCGAGCGCGAGCTGGATAATATTATTATTAACCCCTTCCGCCAGCAGCACGCGGCGACGCCCGTCGAAGTGGAGAAGACGCCAGGCCCCACGCTGCCGCTCGATTTACGCGCTTTCCAGCAGGAGCAAGAAAAAAGCCTGCTCGAGAGAAGCCTCGAACAGGCGAAGTACAATCAAAAGCAGGCGGCCGAACTGCTGGGGCTAACCTACCACCAGCTGCGGGCGCTGCTGAAAAAACATCAGCTTTGACCTGTACGCGGAAGCAGCAGCGCGCTCACCGCCATTGAACCCAGGCAGAGCGCGGCGTTAAACCACAGCGCATACTGCGCCGCGCTGGCCATGCCGAGCGGTAAAAACAGCGCAAAAAGTGACGCTGTCACCGCAATGCCCATCGCTCCGCCGAGCGAACTGCCCATCTTATAGATCCCCGAGGCCACGCCTACCTTATTCTCAGGAGCGTTAACCACCGCGGTGTCCGTTGACGGGGTGGCGTAGCAGCCCAGGCCGAAGCCAAACAGCACGTTGCTGAAAAAGACCGTGACGATATAGGTCGATTTATCGAGAAAGGTGCAGGAGATAAGAAGAATACCGACCGCGGTAAAGACCGGGCCGCTCATCATCGGCAAACGCGCGCCGTAGCTTTGCAGCAGCTTCTCGCCCACCCGAATCATCGCCAGCACGGTAACCAGATAGCCGAGCGTCATCATTCCGCTCTCCAGCGGGCTCAGATGATGCCCCTGCTGGAGCCAGATGCTGGCAATCATCATCGTACCGATAGCGCCGTTGAGCATAAAGTTCGACAACACCGCGGCGCTGTAGGCCCGGTTGCGAAACAGCGCGAAATCAATCAGCGCCGCGTCGCCCTTACGCTGGCCGCTGCGGATAAAAAACAGCCCCGAAGCCAGCGCGCCGGCCAGCATCGCCAGCGAGGTTGCGCTGGTCCAGCCCCAGCCGTGGCCTTTGCTGATAAACAGATTTAGCAGCACCAGCGCAAGGATCAGGCTGAGCAGGCCGCTGATATCCAGCTTATGCTGCTGCGCGCTGGCGCTGCGGCTTTCCGGCGTACCGCGCAGCAAAAACAGCGCCGCCAGCGCTACCGCGATGGAGAAAACAAAGATCCAGCGCCAGCCCAGACCGGTGGCGATCGCCCCGCCGACAAACGAGCACAGACCGCTGCCGCCCCACGAGCCGATGACCCAGAAGCTGACCGCCCGCTGGCGCGCTTTGCCTTCATACCAGGTTTTAATTAACGCCAGCGTCGCCGGCATGATGCAGGCGGCCGACAGCCCCTGTAAAACGCGCCCGGCCAGGAACAGCGCGGGTCCCTGAGAGAACACCAGCATTGCGCTACCGACAATGCTGAGGATCAGGCCCAGGGTAGTCATGCGCATGCGGCCGAATTTATCCGCCAGCCCGCCGCTGGCGACCACGAAGCAGCCGCTGAATAAGGCGCTCAGGCTCACCGCCAGGGTCAGGGTTTCCAGCGAAATATCGAGGCTGCTCTTCATCGCCGGAACCACGTTAATCACCGACTGGGCAAACAGCCAGAAGGTCAGAACGCTCAATACAATACCCGCCAGCAGACGATCGGTGCCGACGAACTGCGCTTCGCTTAGCGATACAGAACTCATAGCAGGGTCCTCTTCGTTGCGGACATTAACGCAAATAGTGTTCCGTCAGGGCGCACCACAGCGCGGCGCCTTTCAGCAACAGCGCATCGTTGAAGTCGTATCCCGGGTTATGCACCATGCAGCGATCCGCTTCGTCCCCGGCCCCGATGGTGAAATAGCAGCCGTTCGGATTACGCTCGAGCATAAAAGCAAAATCTTCGCTGCCCATAAACGGCTTCACCTCGCCGACCTGCGCCGCGCCAAACAGCGCGGTCGCCACCGTGCGGACCATCTCATTGGCAGCCGGATCGTTCCTTAAAACCGGGCTGCCGTTAACGTGGGATAAGGCGGCGCTGGCGTTAAAGCTCTCGGCCTGAGCAACGGCGATATCGTGAATGCGCTGCAGGACGGTCTCGCGAACCTGTTCGTTTAAGGTGCGCACCGTGAGCTTCATTAACACCTTGTCGTTGATAATGTTCGGGGCGTGCCCGGCCTGAATACTGCCCACGGTCACGACCGCTGGTTCAAACGGCGTGATGTTTCGGGAAACAATGGATTGCAGCGCCAGGGTGATATGACAGGCAACCAGCGTGGCGTCGACGGTATGCTCCGGTACCGCGCCGTGTCCGCCCACCCCTTTGACTTCAATATGGAGAGTATCCGAGGAGGCCATCATCGCCCCATCGCGCAGGCCGATTCTGCCTAACGGCTGCCCCGGCATATTATGCAGGCCAAAAATGGCATCGCAGGGGAACTGGTCAAACAGGCCGTCTTCCAGCATGACCCGACCGCCGTAGAGCAACTCCTCAGCAGGCTGAAAAATAAGCTGCAGGGTGCCGTTAAACTGCCGGGTGCGCGCCAGATATTCCGCGGCGTACAATAGCGTGGTGGTATGGCCGTCGTGGCCGCAGCCGTGAAAACGACCGTCGACCCGGCTGGCCCACGCTTTGCCGCTCATCTCCTGCATCGGCAGCGCGTCCATATCCGCCCGTAGCCCCAACCGTTTTTTACCCTCGCCGACGCGTAAAGTACCGACCACGCCGGTGCCCGCCAGACCGCGGTGAACCTGATAGCCCCATTCGCCGAGCAGGCGGGCAACCTCTTCGCTGGTTTTATGCTCTTCAAAACCAATTTCCGGCTGCTGATGGAAACGGCGGCGAAGCGCGACAAACTGCGCCTCGTTAACCTGTAATGCCTCAATAATCGGGTGTGTCATTTTTATTATTCCTGTGTTGTGTTTGCACGACACTTTCGAGTTTATGCATCCCTGTCGGCTTTAAAATGCGCTTTTTTGTTTTATAGTGACGGATTATTAATGAGTGTTTTTCATACAAAACGGTTATGACAAAAAATGACGTGCTGTTTTTTGTCTTCAGGAGGCGACGGTGGAGCATCATTCAGGCGACTTTCAGGTTGTGGTTCGCGATATCCGGCAGCTGAGCCAGCAGGAAAACGATGCTCTGACGCTGCTATGGCTGCTTGAGGGCAGCGTCGAACTCCGCGATGGCGAGACGGGTCGGTACCTGCAGGCCGATGAACTGGCGATAGTGAATCGTCATCGCCGCTGGAGCCTGCACAGCAAGACGGCGAACGTCGTGATGGCGCTGTCGCTGAACGCCGGATGGCTGACCCGCCTCGACGGCGATTTTTTTGCCTCCGTCTACCAGAGCAGCAGCGAAACGCGCGATGCCGAAGACACCCTGCGCTACCTGATGCGCCAGCTGCTGGTCCTCGGTCTGGTCAATCCGCAGGCCCACTACCGGCTGGAGGCCAACCGCTGGCTTAGCGAAATTGCTCTCCTGCTGGCGTCACGCTTCAGCCGTCCCCTCACCGCCCAGGCGCCTCGCGGAGCCGAACGCTGGAGCCAGCGAATTAACAGAGTGGTAGCGCGAATCGACGCCAACTATCAACGGCGCCTGTCGCTGCAGGAGATAGCCGCCGCGGAGTTTGTTTCTGAGGCCTGGCTCTCGCGTCTGTTCCGCAAAGAGGTGGGCGTCAGCTTTATGCAGTACATCACCGGGCTGCGCCTGCGCGAAGCCGCGGAGCAGCTGACGACGACGCGTCAATCGATACAGCAGATCGCTCAGCAGCAGGGCTTTGCCAGCAGCCGGGTGATGAGCGACCTGTTTAAACGCGAGCACGGCCTGACGCCGCGCCAGTTCCGCCAGCAGCACCCGCAGACGGCGGTCGAATCTCGCCGTCCGCCCCCACAGCAGACCGAGCGATGGCAGCCGGTGTCAATCGATCGGCTGTACGCCCGGCTCAACGCGCCGCAAACCTACGGTCTGGATAGCCCGCCGCTGCGGCTCAGCCCCCAACAAACCCGCCATCTCGATGTTCGCGAACTCCCGGCGCGCGCCGCGCCGCTGCGTCACACCCGAATGGTGATTACCGTTCGCGAACTGGACGACCTGCTGCGCGAGGATGTCCGCCGCGAACTGGAACAGCTGCACGACAAGCTGCCGATATTCGCCATCGATATTCACGATCCGTTTCTCAGCAGCCGCCTGTTCGGCACCGGCTGGGACGATCCGCAAATGGCCGGGTATGCCTGCTGGTATAACCTGCAGCGCATTTTTAGCTGGCTGGCGACCCTTGGCTGGGCGGTGATACTGCATACCGGGCTCACCACCCGCGGCGACCTGCTGCAACGTTTCCTCTCTCTGTCCGCTAACCATTTTCCGCCGGCAACCCTCGCCAGCTGGCACTTCGTCTGGCACTGGTCCCCTCAGGCCAGCGACGAGGCCCGCCAGCACGCCTGGCGGCAACAAAAGACGATCCTGCAGAGGCTATCGCCGCAGTCGGCGCTGGGGATCTGGCACCGTTTCCCTCAACAGGTGGAGAACGATCCCCTTCTGCGTTCACCGCTGCTGGTCGAGGCGGATTTTCTGGCCTGCCAGGCCGATGCTAATGAACTGCTGGATCTCGCGCAGGTGGATAGCCAGAAACTGGCCGCCAGCGAAAACTATCCGGTACACAAATTGCGCAAACTTCATAGCGCGCTGCGCCAGCGGCAGCTCCTGCTGCCGCTTTGGCTGCTCTCGTGGAATACCCTCACCGGCGATACCCGCGATACCAACGGCCGTTTCTTTCGCGGCGCGCTGCTGATGGATAATCTGCTGGGACTGGCGGATCAGGTTTGGCTCGCGGGGTTCTGGCTGAATTCAGGGCTGCAGGGGGAAGCCCGCGCCAACGGCAAGCTGGACACTTCCAGCCTGGCGCTGCACTATCTCCACGGTCTGCCGCGACCGGTCTACTGGGTGCTATGGCTGTGGCGCAGGCTGCGGGGCGAGGTGGTGATCAACGACAAGAACTTGCTGCTGCTGCGCCATAACGGCCATTATCAGCTACTGCTGCGCAACACGGTGGTTTTCAATCCCTGGCTTTCCAGCGAGGAGGCGTTTATCCAGCGCTTTAGTCAGCCCTGGAGCGTGCGCCTGCTCGGCCTTGAAGGACGCTGGCGAATCAAACATCATCTGTTCGATCGGCACCATGGCGCGCTCTTCCCGCTGTTTGAGGCCTTTCGCAGCCAAAGCGGCCCGGACGATGAGGACTATCGCTGGCTGATGCACAGAGCGCGTCCGGCGCTGCGCGTCAGTGAAGAGACGCCGGATAGCGACCGCTGGCAGCTTGTCGATTCGCTGGAGAGCAATGCGCTGGCGCTTTATGAATTCACGCCGCTCGGCGATTGAAAAGTGACAGCGTCACTACCCTGCTTCTTTCTGCAAGCGGCCTGTGCCGTGAAAAATAGCTTTTGCTTGCGCGGCAGCCCGTTCACCTGCGGTTAAAAAATTGTAACTAGCAAGATATCTTCATGTGAACTATCATCAGCGCATTATGACTCAATGGACTGAAAATAAAGATGATTCCGGTTAACCCTTCAACGCTCGGCCGCTATGCGGCGCACGTCAGCCTGGTCCATACCATGAAAAGCCACCGCGCGCCGGCGCTCTCGGTCATGATGATCTTTTCGGACCTGCTTATCCGCTCAACCGAAGATGCATATCGTCAACAGGGCTGGACAATTACGCCGCAAAACAGCGGCCTGGTACTGCGTACTTATGTTGCCCACCATCACGATGGCGAAAAGCTGGAAATTAATCCCAAAGATTATATCGCCCGCTATAACCGGCTCCTTCCCCTGTAGCGCCTCGACCGCCAGCCAGCCTTACAGCCACGGCTGGCTGGAGAAACCGCCAATAAAAAGATACCATGTGGCGGATATCGGGGCTTCGACGCAAATAAGCGCCATGCTCAATACCCATAGCTTGCTCAAGCCGTGCGGCAGATGAATCGAAAATACGCTTTGCTCAACCCCTCGCTTGCCTGATGACAAACGTCGGATGATTTACGAGGTATACTCGAAGTTAATAAGCGGTATGAATTTGAATCAGTTGGTCAAATAACCGACGCAGCCCTCGCTTATATTATCTCCATGAGCAATAAGGTGGTGGTAAATGTTATTTAATATTAATAAGATAGAGCCTTGCTCTATAATCAAAAAGAAACTATGCGCCTGAAATTGTCTTCTCTCCTGGCAGCGGTATGTATGCTGTACGGGCAAGCTTTTGCCGCGCCAGCGCTGCCTGCGCACGCGGATATTCGCGATAGCGGCTTCGTTTATTGCGTGAGCGGTCAGGTCAACACCTTCAACCCGCAAAAGGTCAGCAGCGGCCTGATTGTCGATACCCTGGCCGCCCAGCTCTACGACCGGTTGCTTGACGTCGATCCCTATACTTATCGCCTAGTTCCCGAACTGGCAGAAAGCTGGGAGGTGCTGGACAACGGCGCAACCTACCGCTTCCACCTGCGCAACAACGTGCCTTTTCAGACCACCGCCTGGTTCAAACCGACCCGTAATTTTAATGCCGATGACGTCATTTTCACCTTTGGCCGCATTTTTAATCGCGACCACCCGTGGCACAACGTTAACGGCAGCAGCTTTCCCTATTTCGATAGCTTACAGTTTGCCGACAGCGTGGAAAGCGTGCGTAAGCTGGATAGTCATACCGTCGAGTTTCGCCTCAAACGCCCGGACGCCTCGTTCCTGTGGCACCTGGCCACCCACTACGCCTCGGTGATGTCGGCAGAGTATGCCGCGAAGCTGGCGCAGAACGATCGCCAGGAACTGATCGACCGGCAACCGGTCGGCACCGGTCCGTTCCAGCTGGAGGAGTATCGCAGCGGTCAGTACATTCGCCTGCAGCGCCATCCGGCCTACTGGCGCGGTAAACCGCTGATGCCGCAGGTGGTGGTCGATCTCGGCTCCGGCGGCACCGGCCGCTTGTCAAAACTGCTGACCGGCGAGTGCGACGTGCTGGCCTGGCCCGCCGCAAGCCAGCTCTCTATTCTGCGTGACGACCCGCGTCTGCGCCTGACCCTGCGCCCGGGAATGAACATCGCCTGGCTGGCGTTTAACACCGCTAAGCCGCCGCTCGATAATCCTGAGGTACGCCATGCGCTGGCGCTGGCCATCAATAATCAGCGCCTGATGCAGTCGATCTACTACGGCACGGCGGAAACCGCCGCGTCTATGCTGCCTCGCGCCTCCTGGGCCTACGATAACGACGCCAGGATCACCGAATATAACCCCACGGAAGCCCGCGCCCGGCTGAAAGCCCTGGGGCTGGAAAATCTCACGCTTAAGCTGTGGGTGCCAACCAGCTCGCAGGCCTGGAACCCCAGCCCTCTGAAAACCGCCGAGCTTATTCAGGCGGATATGGCGCAAATTGGCGTGAAGGTGATTATTGTGCCGGTCGAAGGCCGGTTCCAGGAGGCCAGATTAATGGATATGAGTCATGACCTGACGCTGTCCGGCTGGGCAACGGACAGTAACGATCCGGACAGTTTTTTCCGTCCGCTATTGAGCTGCGCGGCGATTACCTCACAAACCAACTATGCTCACTGGTGTCATCGCGAATTCGACGAGGTGCTGCAAAAGGCGCTCACTTCCCAGCAGCTGGCCTCGCGCATTGAGGCCTATAAAGAGGCGCAGCGCATTCTTGCCAATGAACTGCCGGTGCTGCCGCTGGCCTCCTCCCTGCGCTTGCAAGCCTATCGTTACGACATGAAAGGCCTGGTGCTGAGCCCGTTTGGCAACGCCTCATTCGCAGGCGTCTCGCGGGAAAAAGAAGACGAGGTGAAAAAACCATGATTATTTTTACCCTGCGTCGCCTGCTGCTGCTGCTGATTACCCTCTTCCTGCTGACCTTTGTCGGTTTTAGCCTGAGCTATTTTACGCCCCACGCGCCGCTGCAGGGCGCCTCGCTGTGGAACGCCTGGCTATTCTGGTTTGAGGGCGTGCTGCACTGGGATTTCGGCGTTTCCAGCATCAACGGTCAGCTGATTTCCGAGCAGCTTAAAGAGGTCTTTCCCGCCACCATGGAGCTCTGTATCCTCGCCTTCGGCTTCGCGCTGGTGATCGGGATCCCCGTCGGTATGCTGGCGGGCATTATGCGCAACAAATGGCAAGATACCCTGATCAGCGCCCTGGCGCTGCTGGGCTTTTCGATTCCCGTCTTCTGGCTGGCGCTGCTGCTGACCCTGTTTTTCTCCCTTACCCTGGGCTGGTTTCCGGTCTCCGGGCGCTTCGATCTGCTGTATGAAGTGAAATCGGTCACCGGCTTTGCGCTGATCGACGCATGGCTATCCGACTCCCCGTGGCGCCATGAAATGATCGTCAGCGCGGCGCGCCACATGGTGCTGCCGGTGCTAACCCTGGCGGTAGCGCCGACGACGGAAGTGATCCGTTTGATGCGTATCAGCACCAGCGAAGTATACGACACCAACTATGTCAAAGCCGCCGCCACCCGCGGCGTATCGCGGCGGACGATTTTACACCGCCACGTCCTGCACAACGCCCTGCCGCCGGTGATCCCGCGCCTGGGACTCCAGTTTTCCACCATGCTAACGCTGGCGATGATTACCGAAATGGTCTTTAGCTGGCCGGGGCTGGGCCGCTGGCTGATTAACGCGATTCGCCAACAGGACTACGCCGCGATTTCCGCGGGCGTGATGGTCATCGGCGCGCTGGTAATTATTGTGAACGTGATATCCGATATTCTGGGTGCTATGGCTAACCCACTGAAACATAAGGAATGGTATGCCCTACGATAGCGTCTATCTGGAGAAGCGCCCGCCGGGTGCGCTGCGCACCGTATGGCGAAAATTCTACGGCGATACGACCGCCATGATCGGCCTGTACGGCTGTGCGGCGCTGGCGCTGCTGTGCGTTTTCGGCGGCTGGTTCGCTCCTTACGGCATCGACCAGCAGTTTCTCGGCTACCAGCTGCTGCCGCCGTCCTGGTCGCGGTACGGCGAAGTGTCGTTCTTTCTCGGTACCGACGATCTCGGTCGCGACGTCCTGAGCCGCCTGCTGAGCGGCGCGGCGCCGACGGTCGGCGGCGCGTTTGTGGTGACGCTGGGCGCCGCCCTGCTGGGACTGGTGCTTGGCGTGATTGCCGGTTCTACCCACGGCCTGCGGTCGGCGGTGATGAACCATATTCTTGACACGCTGCTGTCGATCCCGTCCCTGCTGCTGGCCATTATCGTGGTCGCCTTCGCCGGGCCGCACCTCAGCCACGCGATGTTCGCCGTCTGGCTGGCGCTTCTGCCGCGGATGGTGCGTTCGGTCTACAGCATGGTGCATGACGAACTGGAAAAAGAGTACGTTATCGCCGCCCGCCTTGACGGGGCCTCGACGCTGAATATTTTATGGTTCGCGGTGCTGCCGAATATTACCTCAGGCCTTGTCACCGAGATCACCCGCGCGCTGTCGATGGCGATCCTGGATATCGCTGCGCTGGGCTTCCTCGATCTCGGCGCTCAACTGCCTTCCCCCGAATGGGGAGCGATGCTCGGCGACGCGCTGGAGCTGATTTACGTGGCGCCGTGGACGGTGATGCTGCCGGGTGCGGCAATCATGATAAGCGTCCTGCTGGTTAATCTGCTGGGCGACGGGATCCGCCGCGCCATCATCGCCGGGGTGGAATAATGCCGTTACTCGACATCCGTAATTTAACCATTGAATTCAAGACCAACGAAGGCTGGGTAAAAGCCGTCGATCGCGTCAGCCTGACACTCGCCGAGGGGGAAATACGCGGCCTCGTCGGGGAGTCCGGCTCCGGCAAAAGCTTAATAGCTAAAGCGATATGCGGCGTCACCAAGGACAACTGGCGGGTAACCGCCGACCGCATGCGCTTCGACGACATCGACCTGCTGCGTCTGTCGGTGCGCGAGCGGCGTAAGCTGGTGGGCCACAACGTCTCAATGATTTTTCAGGAGCCGCAATCCTGTCTCGACCCTTCCGAACGGATCGGCCAGCAATTAACGCAGAATATCCCCGGCTGGACCTTTAAAGGACGCTGGTGGCAGCGCCTGGGCTGGCGCAAGCGGCGCGCCATCGAGCTCCTGCACCGCGTCGGGATCAAAGATCATAAAGATGCGATGCGCAGCTTCCCCTACGAGCTGACGGACGGAGAGTGCCAGAAGGTCATGATCGCCATCGCGCTGGCTAACCAGCCGCGGCTGCTGATCGCCGATGAGCCGACTAACGCCATGGAGCCGACAACGCAGGCGCAAATCATCCGCCTGCTGACGCGGCTGAACCAAAACAACAACACCACTATTTTGCTGATCAGCCACGATATGCAGATGCTCAGTAAATGGGCGGACAAAATCAACGTGATGTACTGCGGGCAGACGGTGGAAACCGCGCCGAGCGAAGAGCTGGTGACGATTCCTCATCACCCTTACACGCAGGCGCTGATTCGGGCGATTCCCGATTTCGGCAGCGCCATGCCGCACAAGAGTCGGCTCAACACCTTGCCGGGGGCGATCCCTTTGCTCGAACAGCTGCCCATCGGCTGCCGGCTCGGGCCGCGCTGCCCCTATGCCCAGCGCGAATGTATCGAAACGCCCCGGCTGGTGGGCGCCCGTAACCACCTCTATGCCTGTCATTTCCCGCTGAACATGGAGAAAGAGTGAAATGGTCGAAACATTGCTTGAAGTGCGCAATCTGAGTAAGACCTTTCGCTACCGCACCGGCTGGTTTCATCGGCAAACGGTGGAAGCGGTTAAGCCGTTAAGCTTTACCCTGCGCGAGCGCCAGACGCTGGCGATTATCGGCGAGAACGGCTCTGGCAAGTCAACGCTGGCAAAAATGCTCGCCGGAATGGTCGAACCCAGCACCGGCGAACTGCTGATTGACGATCGCCCGCTGGCGTTTGGCGATTACTCTTTCCGCAGCCAGAAGATTCGCATGATCTTTCAGGATCCGTCGACCTCGCTCAATCCTCGGCAGCGTATTTCGCAAATCCTCGATTTTCCGCTGCGCCTGAATACCGACCTCGAACCCGAAGCGCGGCAGAAGCAGATTATCGAAACGTTGCGAATGGTTGGCCTGCTGCCGGACCACGTCAGCTACTACCCGCATATGCTGGCGCCGGGACAGAAACAGCGTCTGGGCCTGGCGCGCGCGCTGATCCTGCGTCCGAAGGTCATCGTCTGCGATGAAGCGCTGGCGTCGCTGGATATGTCAATGCGCTCGCAGCTGATAAACCTGATGCTGGAGCTGCAGGAAAAACAGGGTATCTCCTACATTTACGTGACTCAGCATCTGGGCATGATGAAGCACATCAGCGATCAGGTGCTGGTGATGCATCAGGGCGAAGTGGTCGAACGCGGCAGCACCGCCGACGTTCTGGCGTCTCCGCTGCACGAGCTGACAAAACGCCTGATTGCCGGCCATTTCGGCGAGGCGCTGACTGCCGATGCCTGGCGTAAAGACGGTAAATAAACCGAGGCGTAAATTGCACGGCGCTAGCGCCAGGTCGCCGTCATATCCGATGGTATACTCTTGTATACACGGTAGCCAAAGCGCGATATGACGTGGCGAATGGCAGAAAAATATCGTGACACAAGGGGTCGTCAGTGGGATATAATTCCCGGCTAAATTTGAGTTATTTCGAAATAACAATGCTAACCAAATGATTGTTAAAGTAAAAATACGCAATAACGATAAGGATTAAAAGCTATGGGTTTTCTTTCCGGTAAGCGCATTCTGTTGACTGGCCTTGCCAGCAAACTGTCCATCGCCTACGGCATCGCGCAAGCCATGCACCGTGAAGGGGCTGAACTGGCGTTCACCTATCAGAACGAAAAACTGAAAGGTCGTGTGGAAGAATTTGCCGCCGCGCTGGGCTCTAATATCGTCCTGCCGTGCGATGTCGCGGAAGATGAGAGCATCGAGTCTCTGTTCACCGAGCTGGCAAAAGTGTGGCCGAAGTTCGACGGTTTCGTCCACTCTATCGGCTTTGCGCCGGCAGACCAGCTGGACGGCGACTACGTTAACGCGGTCACTCGTGAAGGTTTCAAAATCGCTCACGATATCAGCGCCTACAGCTTTGTGGCGATGGCGAAAGCCTGCCGCGGTATGCTGAACCCGGGCTCCGCCCTGCTGACGCTCTCCTACCTGGGCGCAGAGCGCGCCATCCCGAACTACAACGTGATGGGTCTGGCGAAAGCCTCTCTTGAAGCTAACGTGCGCTACATGGCGAACGCCATGGGCCCGGAAGGCGTTCGCGTTAACGCCATCTCTGCCGGTCCGATCCGTACCCTGGCGGCTTCCGGTATTAAAGATTTCCGTAAGATGCTGGCGCACTGCGAAGCGGTCACCCCGATCCGTCGCACCGTCACCACTGAAGACGTGGGCAACAGCGCAGCATTCCTGTGCTCCGACCTGTCTGCCGGCATCTCCGGCGAAGTCGTTCACGTTGACGGCGGCTTCAGCATCGCCGCCATGAACGAGCTGGAACTGAAATAAGTTCGTTACCCTCCTCGCGCCCGCGAGGAGGGGTATTTCCCCCGCGCTTTCCTTCTGTTATTCCAATCCGCTATTTGTTAGCACGGATCAATATTTTCTCCCGCTCCAGGGTTAAGCCAGGATAGTTCCGCATAGCATGACCGCGAAACGGCGGTTTGCCACATACCGAACAAGGAACGCCCATGGAGCAACGCCGCGTTAACGGCAAAAACCACTGGTATCATGAGACCCAGTCAACAATCTGCCCGGTGGATGTATTGCCGCTCGTCCCTGAAGCCGCCCATGTCGAAGATCGTTTTCTACTCGATCTGACTCTCCCCCGGGAGCTGCTCGAGGCGCATGCGCGCTGGCTTACGCCCGCCCGTCGGCTGGCAGATGCCCTCTTTCCCGCGTCAGTGACGGTTAACCGTCTACAGACATTTAGCGCCTATGACCGGCTAAGTACGGCGCTGACCGTCGCCCAGGTTTATGGCGTACAGCGCCTGTGTAATCACTACGCCGCTCGCCTGGCGCCGCTTCCCGGCCCGGACTCCTCGCGTGAGAGCAACCGTCGTCTGGCGCAAATTACCCAGTATGCGCGTCAGCTCGCGAGCTCTCCTTCGCTGATCAACGCGCTCGCCCGCAGCCAGCTGGACGAAGTCGGCCTGACCAGTCGCGATATTATCCTTATCAATCAGATTATTGGCTTTATCAGCTTCCAGGCCCGCGCTATCGCCGCCTTCCATGCCGCGCTGGGTTACCCGGTGCGCTGGATCCCCGGCATGCCGCAGCAGGAAGATGCCCCGGAAGCGCTTTTCGTCGCGAGGGAGAGTGACTGGCAGCCAGGACTTGACGACGCGGACTTACGCTATGCCGACGATGAGCGCCAGTCTCTTTTAGCGAACTGGCGAAAACATCCGGGCCTGTTTGAACTTGCCCCGCTGCTGGCGGCTCAGGAACCTCCTCTGGCTCTGCAGGAACAGCTTCTGACCCACCTCAGCGATCGACAACCGTTCGCCGCGCAGGTGGCGCTGATCGCTGCGCGGATTAATGGCAGCATCAGCTGCTTTAACGCGTGGGCCTCGCGATGTCCAGATTTAGCCGATCTCACGGACGCTTTGCGTGGTAATGAATCCGGCGTCCAGCCATGGGGAGACAACCCGTCAATGGAACGCCAGCTTCTACAATCCGTACAGCTTTTGACCCGTGCGCCCGACCGCTTCAGCGCCGCCCAGCTAACTCCCCTCACTGATTACGGGCTTTCCCGTAGCGCGGCTATCGATCTACTCGCCTGGTGCGGGCTGTGCGGTTGGATGAATCGGCTGAAAATCGCCCTCGGGAATGTACGTCAGGAGACGTAAAATGCTGAAACAGCGCTTGCTGCGGCAGGCATATTCGCGTAAAAATGTCAGCCGCTCTTTTAGCCACGAAAATACGAAATTATGTTTCAGGACAACCCGCTGCTAGCGCAGCTTAAACAGCAACTGCATTCCCAGACTCCGCGCGTTGAAGGGGTCGTTAAGGGGACGGAAAAAGGATTTGGCTTCCTCGAAGTCGACTCGCAGAAAAGCTATTTCATTCCGCCGCCGCAAATGAAAAAAGTGATGCATGGCGATCGTATTATCGCCGTGGTCAATACTGAAAAGGAACGCGAAAGCGCTGAGCCTGAAGAACTGGTTGAGCCGTTCCTGACGCGTTTTGTCGGCAAAGTTCATAAGAAAGACGATCGTCTTTCCATCGTTCCTGACCATCCGCTGCTGAAAGATGCCATTCCTTGCCGCGCCGCGCGCGGCGTAGAGCATGATTTTAAAGAGGGTGACTGGGCCGTTGCCGAAATGCGCCGTCATCCGCTGAAAGGCGACCGCGGTTTCTACGCTGAGCTCACCCAGTACATTACCTACGGCGACGATCATTTCGTTCCATGGTGGGTCACCCTGGCGCGTCATAATCTGGAAAAAGAAGCGCCGGACGGCGTGGCGACCGAGATGCTTGATGAAGGTCTGGAACGCCGTGATTTAACGGCCCTGGCTTTCGTGACCATCGACAGCGCCAGCACCGAAGATATGGACGATGCGCTGTACGTTGAGCAAACCGCTGACGGCAAGCTGCATCTGACCGTCGCTATCGCCGATCCGACCGCGTGGATTGCCGAAGGCAGCAAGCTGGACAACGCGGCGAAAATTCGCGCCTTTACCAACTATCTGCCGGGCTTCAACATTCCGATGCTGCCGCGCGAGCTCTCGGACGACCTCTGCTCTCTGCGCCCCAACGAGGTTCGCCCGGTTCTGGCCTGCCGCATGATCCTCGCGGATGACGGCGCCATCGAAGATGATATTCAGTTCTTCGCGGCGACCATCGAGTCGAAAGCGAAGCTGGCCTACGATGATGTTTCCGACTGGCTGGAAAATAACGGTGGCTGGCAGCCGGGAAGCGAGACTATCGCCCAGCAAATTAAGCTGCTGCAGGAGGCCTGCCTGCGTCGTAGCGAATGGCGTAAAAACCACGCGCTGGTATTCAAGGACCGCCCGGATTACCGCTTTGTGCTTGGCGACAAGGGTGAAGTGCTGGATATCGTCGCCGAACCGCGTCGTATCGCCAACCGCATCGTTGAAGAGTCAATGATTGCCGCCAACATCTGTGCCGCCCGCGTGCTGCGCGACAAACTCGGTTTCGGCGTTTATAACGTCCATACCGGTTTCGATCCGGCCAACACCGAGCAGCTCGCGGCCTTACTGAAGACTCACGATGTGCACGTTGACCCGGTGGAAGTGCTGACGCTGGAAGGCTTCTGCAAGCTGCGTCGCGAGCTGGACGCGCAGCCGTCTGGTTTCCTCGATAGCCGTATTCGTCGCTTCCAGTCGTTTGCGGAAATCAGCACCGAGCCGGGCCCGCACTTCGGCCTGGGCCTTGAGGCCTATGCGACCTGGACTTCCCCGATCCGTAAGTACGGCGATATGATTAACCATCGTCTGCTGAAAGCGATTATCAAAGGGGAAGCGATCTCCCGCCCGCAGGATGACGTTGCGATCCAAATGGCTGAACGCCGTCGCCTCAACCGCATGGCGGAGCGCGATGTTGGAGACTGGCTGTACGCCCGCTATCTGAATCCGCAGGCCGGCACCACTACCCGTTTTGCAGCTGAGATTATCGATGTCAGCCGCGGCGGCATGCGCGTGCGTCTGGTTGATAACGGCGCGGTTGCCTTTATCCCGGCGCCGTTCCTTCACGCCGTGCGCGATGAACTGGTGTGCAGCCAGGAAAACGGCACCGTGCAGATCAAAGGCGAAGTCGTCTACAAAGTCACGGATGTTATCGACGTCACGATTGCCGAAGTGCGCATGGAAACCCGTAGCGTGATTGCGCGTCCAGCCGCCTGATAGTTCACCTGTGCGGCTCCCTTATATGGAGCCGCATTTTAGCCCTTCCCGTTGTTTTTCTGCGCGTTGCCCACGAATCATTGTAGATGAGTTAGTTTGTGCGTTTTTTTCGCTTCTCTTTTTCATCCGTTTTTAGCATCATTGATTTTATTCACATTTGTAACCAGGATAACGCCATGTCAGATCTGAATGCCCGCCTGCTCGCCCAACGAATCGATACCGTGCTGGATATTCTGGTTGCCGGGGATTATCACTCCGCAATCCATAATCTGGAAATTCTGAAAGCTGAACTGCAGGCGCTTTCCAGCGACGAGCAGGAAAATAAACCCGGTCAGCCTAAAGCGCCGTGGGAAATTTGATAATCTTCATCGTCGCCATCGGCCATCCAGGACCGATCGCGCCCAAATAGCCCTTAACTGCGAAGTTGCTATGAACGCCCGACAACAAAGTATTTTGCAAATGGTCATCGATAAAGGCCGTATGAGCGTGGCCGATCTCGCGAAGATGACCGGTGTCTCTGAAGTCACCATTCGCCAGGATCTGAATTCACTCGAGAAACAGAGCTACCTGCGGCGTACCCACGGCTTCGCCGTTCCGCTGGATAGTGAAGATGTGGAAACCCGCATGATGACCAACTTCGCCATTAAGCGAGAGCTGGCTGCGCGGGCCGCTACGCTCGTTTCGTCCGGGGAAACGGTATTTATCGAAAACGGGAGCTGCAACGCCCTGCTCGCCCGTACGCTTGCCGAGCGCGGCGATATAACTATCATCACCGTCAGCAGCTATATCGCGCATCTGCTGAAAGAGACGCCCGGAGAAGTCATCCTGCTGGGCGGGATCTATCAAAAGCGCAGTGAAAGTATGGTGGGTCCGCTAACCCGCCAGTTTATTCAGCAGGTCCACTTCAGCAAGGCCTTTATTGGCATTGACGGCTGGCAGGCTGAAACCGGATTTACCGGACGGGATATGATGCGTGCTGACGTGGTCAACGCGGTGCTTGAAAAGGGCTGTGAAGCGATTGTGCTGAGCGATAGCTCGAAATTCAACGTGGTTCATCCCTATCCGCTCGGCCCGATAGGGCGCTTCAACCGCATTATCACCGATGATAATCTCAATGATGCCGTGCGCAACCAGTTAACCCAGTGCGGTTTAGCCGTCGATATCGTTAACCATCCCTGATCCTTATTTCTGCCTTACCGCCGCTTTGCCGGGCTCTCCCCGGCATCGCCCTGGTCTGAGACTTTTCTGACATCTGAATTCAGACTTTTTACCTGCCTGAAAAATTTATAGAAAGTAGAATTAATGTTAGCGATATAACAGGAAGTAACTATCACCTGCGTGAATAGAGCAACACCTGCGCAACTAAAGCTTCATGGAATACCCCCCGGGCTGGCGTAACAAGCTATGCTTAAGGGAAGTTGTATCCATGAATAGATTATTCAGGAGAAAAAAAATGATGACTTCAATGAACAAAAAAATGGCCGCTGTGGTTCTGGCCGTCACTGTTGCAATGTCTCTGAGCGCTTGTTCTAACTGGTCTAAACGCGACCGTAACACCGCTATCGGCGCAGGTGCCGGTGCACTGGGCGGTGCGGTATTAACGGACGGCAGCACCCTGGGTACCCTCGGCGGCGCGGCAGTCGGCGGGATTATCGGCCACCAGGTGGGTAAATAATATTAACCACGAACAATAAAATGAAAGTTTATATTTGCTGACCAGTACACCAGCACAAAAATAAAGGCCACGATATTTATCGTGGCCTTATTATTAATCAACCGCCAGCCAGCTTAACCTTCATGCCTTTGGCTTCCAGAAGCGATTTGAGCAAGTCACGCTTATCGCCCTGAATTTCAATCACGCCATCTTTTACCGCCCCGCCGCAGCCGCATTTCTTTTTCAGCTCGGCAGCCAGCTTAGCCAGCGCGTCGTCACTTTCATCTATTCCGCTAATCAGACACACGCCCTTCCCCTTGCGCCCGCTGGTCTGGCGCTGGATACGTACGATACCGTCCCCTTTCGGACGCGCCTGTACCGCTTTGGGCTCATCAATACGACCGCTGTCCGTTGAATAAACCAGACGACTGTTGGAATCGCTCATCATACCCCCTTATTCAACGATGCGTTGATACCGCGCAGGGTGGCGGCCGGATCGGCAGACTGCGTTACCGGACGACCAATCACCATGTAATCTACCCCCGCCGCCTGCGCCTGTTCCGGCGTCATAATGCGCCGCTGGTCACCCGCGTCGCTACCTTGCGGACGAATGCCAGGCGTCACCAGCTTGAACGCCTGGCCCAGCTCTTGTTTAAAGCGAACCGCCTCCTGCGCCGAACAGACAACGCCATCCAGCCCGCAGCGCTGGGTCAGCGCCGCCAGCTTCGCGGCGTGGTCCGCCGGAGATAGCGTAATGCCCAGATCCTGCAGATCGCTGGCTTCCATGCTGGTTAACACCGTTACCGCAATTAATAGCGGCGCATCTTTTCCGAAAGGCAGCAGGGCCTCACGTGCGGCGGTCATCATACGCGCGCCGCCGGAGGCATGAACGTTAACCATCCAGACGCCAAGCTCTGCCGCTGCGGCGACCGCACGCGCCGTGGTATTCGGGATATCGTGAAATTTTAGATCGAGGAAAATCTCAAAACCGCGCTGGTGCAGGTCGCGAACAAACTGCGGCCCCAGCAGGGTAAACATCTCTTTACCAACCTTGAGCCGGCAGTCGCGCGGGTCGATACGGTCGACAAACGCCAGCGCTTTATCACGGTTATCATAATCGAGAGCAACGACGATGGGAGAGGATGTGACAACGCGGGAAGAAGATGTAGCAGTAGACGTCATGACCGGACCTTAATTGTTGATGAGCGCCGGTTCGGCGCAAAAAAGGTAAACGGGCAGCATTCTACCTGCGATAAGCCGAAAATAACAGGCTGCATTTCCCTCCCTGCCAGACGCCTTAATCGCCGTAGCCGGAGGAGACGGACATAATAATCCATAAGTATGTTGTAACTAAAGTGCGGCTTTTTTTTAAAATTACTGCCCGTCGAGTCCGCGAATGGGCTTAATGGTTGACCACGACCGGCAGGATGGACAGTGCCAGTACAGCGTATGGGCGGTAAAGCCGCATTTCTGGCAGCGGTAGCGCGGCTTGCTGCGGACCTGCTCGCCCACCATCTGGCGCAGCACGCCCAGGCTCTCCTTCGCACGCCCCTCTTCGGCTTCATTAATGTGGTAATCGATGAGCTTATGGAAAACGCGCATCGTCGGATGGCGCTCCAGCTGGCGAGTCACGTAGTTTTGCGCGGCGTCAACCCCTTCCCGCTGTTCGAGGATCTGCGCCAGCATCAGATCGGCCGTCGCGCCGGTATTTTCCTCCGCGCAGCGGCGCAAAAATGCTTCCCACTCGTCGGTTTTTCCTAACTGCTGGTAACAGGTTTGCAGCATCTCCAGGGTTTCACCCACCAGTTCTTTATCCTGCTCAATCACCCGCTCCAGGCTCTCTACCGCCTTGGCATAGTCGCCCTTCTCCATCCATACCCGACCCATCATGATGGAGACGCGAGCGCTGTTGCGATCCGCCGCGGCGCCTTTTTTCAGCAGCGCCATCGCCTTATCCAGATCGTTGCCCGCCATTTGCTGCAGCGCCAGTTCACACCAGAAATTGGCGATTTCGCCGCGATGTTTCTCTTTCCCCAGCTTAACCAGACGCTCGGCCACTTCTATCGCCGACTGCCAGTCGCTGGTTGCCTGATAAATTTGCAGCAGCTGCTGCAGGGCGCTCAGGCGAAAATCCGTTTCATCCACCAGCTGTTTGAACATCCCCTCCGCCCGATCGTAGAGCCCGGCGGCCATATAATCGCGCCCCAGCTGCTGAACCGCCAGCAGGCGCTGGTCGTAAGTCAGCGAGGCGCTTTCCATTAAGCTCTGGTGGATGCGGATAGCGCGGTCAACTTCACCGCGCGAGCGGAACAGGTTGCCCAGCGTCAGATGGGCTTCGACGGTGCCGGTATCTTCTTTCAGCATATCGAGGAACAGATCGACGGCTTTATCCTGCTGATTGCTCAGCAGGAAGTTGACCCCTGTAACGTAGTCACGCGACAGACGGCTCGCATCGTCCTGTTTGGACTGTTGTGCACTTCTGCGCCCCATGTACCAGCCATACGCTGCGGCAACGGGCAAAAGCAGAAACAACAACTCCAGCATAAATGATTATTCCTTCACCGCAGGAACACCGGCTTCTGCAGGCGTAGCGCTGGCTGGCGCGATCTGATGCTCCAGACGCTTAATTTTACGCTCAGCGCGCGCCAGAGAGACGCGAACGCGCAGCCAGAAAAGACCGCAGATCAGCCAGCCGATAGCAAAACCGGCAGCAAAAAGCACGGCCAGCAGCGTCGAAATACGGAACTCACCCTGCGCGAGGAGATAGTTGAACGTGACCACCTGGTCATTCTGCGCGCCCAGCGTCACTGAAATGACGAAGATGGCTAACACCAGTAAGAAAATAAGAAAATATTTCACATGACTTCCCGTTCTGTGGGTTGCGCGAAAAAATCCCGCGTTCAGCCCTATAAAGTACCATTTTCGCCGCAGCGGTGAAATGGAAATGCATGACACCAGTACAGGATATGCGGCCTGATAGGGGTAATATCAACATTATTCCGGCGCTGCCGCCCTTTTTTTAATATCCTGCGCCTCTTCTCCCGGCGGCGATAGCGGGCCGCAGAACCGTTGGGCAAGCCAGGTCGCCAGGGTCACCAGCAGCCAGGAAATCAGCGTTGCGACGATCAGATCCTGCGGCCAGTGCATGCCCAGCGCCAGGCGGCTGCCCATCACCGCCGTCGCCCACGTTAGCAGCAGCGCCAGGGTGACCCAGCGACGCCGCGGCCACAGCAAACCAACGCCGAGCAGCGCCCAGCTGGCAGCGAACATCGTATGGCCAGACGGGAAAGCGAAGCCGGTCTCTTTTTGCCAGTGCTTGCGCAAAAATTCGGGGATTTGCTGCTCTTGCGCCAGCTGCTCATGCACCAGTTTAGCGCGTTCTTTGCGTTTCAACGCGTAGAATTGCGTGACCGGCACCTGCTGCGTCTGCTCCAGCCAGATGACAAAGGGACGAGGCTCCTGAACGCGGCCTTTAATCCACGTCTTCATTCCCTGCCCAACCAGTATCGCTGCGGCCAGAATGAGGAACAGCATTATCGCCGCTCGCAGACGAAAACGCAGGCACCACAGAAACCAGGCGCATAAGATAACGTGCGTAATGATGCCCCATGGCTGCGTCACCGTCTCGGTCACCCAGTACAGCAGCTTCATCGTCCCTGCCGACAGCCCGGGATGCCATTTCCAGCCCGAAATCCAGATCGCAGCAGGCATGATTAATAACAGGGCCGCGCCAACGGCGGTTCGTCTGGCAATCAACAGCATCTCATCTCCTTATTCATTAACCTCAATATCATAACGGAAAGTAGTTCGTTTGTGCGCTTTGCGCGCAGGTAACCCGACGCAATTAGGAGAACGTCGCGCCATTGTGGCAAAATAGCGGCAAACAGAAGCACAGTCAGGTGCTGATAGAATCTGGAGAATCACATGCAGCTTAAACGTGTGGCAGAAGCCAAACTGCCAACCCCATGGGGCGATTTTCTCATGGTGGGTTTTGAAGAACTGGCAACCGGGCAGGATCACGTCGCGCTGGTATTTGGCGATATTTCGGGGCAATCCCCGGTTCTGGCTCGCGTACACTCTGAGTGTTTAACGGGCGACGCCCTTTTTAGCCTGCGCTGTGATTGCGGATTTCAACTGGAAGCGGCGTTGTCGCATATTGCCGAAGAGGGGCGCGGCATTCTGCTGTATCACCGCCAGGAAGGGCGCAATATCGGTCTGCTGAACAAAATCCGCGCCTACGCGTTACAGGATCAAGGCTATGACACCGTGGAAGCCAACCATCAGCTGGGTTTTGCCGCCGATGAACGCGACTTCACGCTGTGCGCAGATATGTTTAAGCTGCTCAACGTCGACCAGGTACGCCTGTTGACCAACAACCCGAAGAAGGTCGAAATCCTGACTGAAGCGGGAATTAACATTGTGGAACGCGTGCCGCTGATCGTGGGACGAAACCCGAAAAATGCCCACTATCTGGATACTAAGGCTGCCAAAATGGGGCACCTGCTGAGCAAGTAATTCCGTTGAAAAATGAAGGGCCAGCCTGTGCTGGCCCTTTTTATATCAGACGCGGGTTTACAGCATATTGCGGATCACATAGTGCAAAATACCGTCGTTCTGATAGTAGGTCAGCTCAGTCGCGGTATCGATGCGGCAGCGGCAATCAATCACTTCCTGCCGACCATCCGCGCGCGTCAGCGTGACCGGCACCGTCATACCGGGCTGCAGAGCCTGCAGGTTGCTGATATCTATCCGCTCCTCGCCGCTCAGTCCCAGCGTTTTACGCGTCACCCCCTGCGGGAATTCCAGCGGTAAGATCCCCATTCCAATCAGGTTGGAGCGGTGGATACGCTCGAAAGACTCGGCAATCACCACCCTGACGCCGAGCAAACGCGGTCCTTTAGCCGCCCAGTCGCGGCTGGAGCCGGAACCGTACTCTTTGCCTGCGATCACCGCCAGCGGCGTGCCCTCCGCTTTGTAGAGCATAGCGGCATCGTAAATAGCGATAGGTTGACTATCCGGAAGATGACGGGTCATCCCCCCCTCCACGCCGGGGACCATTTCGTTACGAATACGAATATTGGCAAACGTCCCGCGCATCATCACCTCATGGTTGCCGCGACGGGAGCCGTAGGAGTTAAAATCAATGCGTTCGACGCCGTGATTTTGCAGATAACGGCCCGCGGGGCTGTCGGCTTTAATGCTGCCCGCCGGGGAGATATGGTCGGTGGTAACCGAGTCGCCCAACATGGCCAGAATGCGCGCGCCGTGAATATCCTCTACCGGTTTAGGCTCAACGCCCATCTCATCAAAGAACGGCGACAGGCGAATGTAGGTGGAATCATCCTGCCAGTCGTAGGTATCAGAGCGATCCACTTTAATCGCCTTCCACTCGGCTGTCCCTTCAAACACTTCGGCGTACTCTTTACGGAACATCTCCGTTGAGACTTGCTCAACCGCCTGCGCGACTTCGATTCCGCTCGGCCAGATATCCTTCAGATACACCGGCTGACCATCTTTACCCGTCCCTAACGGCTCACGGGTCAGGTCGAGATTCATATTCCCCGCCAGGGCGTAGGCGACCACCAGCGGCGGCGACGCCAGCCAGTTGGTTTTTACCAGCGGATGAATACGTCCTTCAAAGTTGCGGTTGCCGGAGAGCACAGCCCCGACGGTCAGATCGCCCTGCTTGATTGCGCGCTCGATCGGGTCCGGCAGCGGTCCGGAGTTACCGATACAGGTGGTACAGCCATAGCCGACCAGATTGAAGCCCAGTTCATCAAGATACGGCGTCAGCTTTGCGTGGGCCAGATAGTCGGAAACGACCTTCGACCCGGGAGCCAGCGACGCTTTAACCCACGGCTGCGGTTTCAGCCCCCGCTCAACGGCTTTTTTGGCCAGCAAGCCGGCGGCCATCAGGACGCTGGGATTCGACGTGTTAGTACAGGAGGTAATGGCGGCAATCACCACCGCGCCGTCAGGCAGCGAATACTGCTGTCCGTTCAGCGTGTAGTCGATTGGCCGTTTATCTTTCTGCGCGTGATTAACTTCCAGCTCGGTGCTGGCGGCAAAGGCCTGGGGCACATCGCCGAGCGCTACGCGATCCTGCGGGCGTTTCGGCCCGGCCAGGCTGGCTTCAACGGTTCCCATATCCAGCGCCAGCGTGCTGGTGAATACCGGTTCATCTCCAGGCTGACGCCACATGCCCTGCGCTTTCGCATAGGCTTCTACCAATGCCACCTGCTCTTCGCTGCGGCCGGTCAGGCGCATATAGTCAAGCGTTACCGCATCGATCGGGAAAAAGCCGCAGGTCGCGCCATACTCCGGGGACATATTGGCAATCGTCGCGCGGTCCGCCAGCGGCAGAGAATCGAGGCCATCGCCGTAGAATTCAACAAACTTACCCACAACGCCGTGTTTACGCAGCATTTGGGTGACCGTCAGGACCAGGTCCGTCGCGGTAATGCCTTCACGCAGCTTGCCGCTCAGCTTGAAGCCAACAACGTCCGGGATCAGCATGGAAACCGGCTGACCGAGCATGGCGGCTTCCGCTTCGATACCGCCGACGCCCCAGCCCAGAACGCCTAAACCGTTAATCATCGTGGTATGGGAATCGGTGCCGACCAGGGTGTCGGGGAAAGCCACCCACTCGCCGTTTTGCTGTTCGCTCCACACCGCCCGGCCAAGGTATTCGAGGTTTACCTGGTGGCAAATACCGGTACCCGGCGGTACTACGCTGAAGCGGCTGAATGCCTGCTGCCCCCAGCGCAAAAAGACGTAGCGCTCATGGTTGCGCTCCATCTCAAGCCGGACGTTCTCTTCAAAAGCATCATCGTCACCAAAACGGTCTACGGTGACCGAGTGGTCAATCACCAGGTCGACGGGCGAAAGCGGGTTCACTTTGGCGGTATCGCCGCCCAGGCGTTTGACCGCTTCGCGCATCGCCGCCAGGTCCACCACGGCAGGAACCCCGGTAAAGTCCTGCATCAGGACGCGCGCCGGACGGTAGGCAATCTCCCTGTCGGCATGGGCATGCTTCAGCCATCCGGCCAGGGCATGAATATCTTCGGCGGTCACGGAATCGCCGTCCTGCCAGCGCAGCAGGTTTTCCAGTAGCACTTTGAGCGATTTGGGCAAGCGCGAGAGATCGCCCAGTTGTTTAGCGGCCAGCGGTAAGCTGTAGTAATGCCAGGTTTTATCTTTAACCTGGAGCGTATCCTTACTGGCTGCTCGTAGGGTTGACGACATAGCTCCTCCTTTACCTTAGGGATAGCATCCCCTGATCCTCCTCAGGGTCATTATTAAAGATAACACATCTTTGATGTAACATTTTGATAACAACTCAAATTGCTAAAATAGGCGTAACGCATTAAGACAGGAAATTTGAATAATGAGGGCGGATATATTGAGAAGGATTGAAGAAGTCAGGTTTGCGTCGGCGAGCGCGTCGTATTAGTACACGAGTACAAAGAAAGACTAATCGCCATTATTCCGGCGATTAGTCCAATAGAGAAAATTTATCGAGCGAGTCTAAAAAGGGAAAAATTATATCCTCCTTATTACCGCTATTTTATCAGATAGAAATAATTCTCAATAATTCACTTGTCATAAAACTGACATAACCGCTGTGACTGGAAGGTGCTCTAGCTTAGTAACCAAACGTTGCAGACAACCAGAGCAATGACGCTCCAGAACATCGCAAGCCCAAGGATAACGGCGCTCCAGGCCTTACTTCTCAAAACTGGATCTATCTCAGTCTTGTCACGTTCCTGTGACATCGCAAACTTCATATAATCGATATCACTAATCATTTTTTCACCACCAATCGCTAAGAATTACTAACCACAGATAAATCTTAATTATGGATTGCCTATTAATCCAGTGAATTCGCTTTTCAGCAGATATCTTTCATCATTAATTTGATCGCGGCAGGTATATTTGCAAATGTGGTACGAGGAGTTAACGAAAATTGTGATTCAGACGAGGTTTAGATATTCCATTTCAGGCCATTATAGGCTTTGGCATCCCCGAGAGGATGCCATTATTTTTTCTGTGGTTATTTTTCCGGTAATTTAATATCTTTGAACATCGCTTCAATATCTTCATTTGAGCGCAAAGCAACGGCGGTATCGACCACATCCCGGGTCAGATGCGGCGCAAATCGCTGAATAAAATCATACATATAGCTTCGCAAGAAGGTACTGCGACGGAAACCTATTTTCGTGGTGCTGTGGCTGAAAATACCATTGGCGTCCAGCTTCACCAGGTCCGGATCGGAAACCGGATCCACCGCCATACTGGCAATTACCCCTACCCCAAGGCCCAGACGCACGTAGGTTTTAATCACATCGGCGTCGGTGGCGGTGAAAACGATGCGCGGCGTTAAGCCGGCGCGATTAAAGGCGGTATCCAGCTCGGAGCGGCCGGTGAAGCCGAAGGTGTAAGTCACCAGCGGATACTGCGCCAGCTCCTCAATCGATACCGACTCTCGCGACGCCAGCGGATGCTCTGGCGTGACGACCACGGAGCGGTTCCAGTGGTAGCACGGCAGCATCACCAAATCATCATAAAGATGAAGCGCTTCGGTCGCGATAGCGAAGTCAGCATTGCCTTTCGACACCGCCTCGGCGATTTGCGTTGGCGACCCCTGATGCATGTGCAAGGAGACGCGGGGATAGCGTTCGATAAAGCCTTTGATAACGCCCGGTAGCGCGTAGCGGGCCTGGGTGTGGGTAGTTGCTACGTACAGCGACCCCTTATCAGGCCAGGTATGCTCACCCGCTACCGATTTGATCGCATCGACCTTCGACAGGACCTCGCGAGCGATGCGTATGATCTCCTGGCCTGCGGGAGTGACCTGGGTCAAATGTTTGCCGCTGCGGGCGAAAATCTGAATTCCCAGCTCATCCTCCAGCATGCGAACCTGCTTGCTGATGCCCGGCTGTGAGGTGTACAGGCCTTCGGCCGTGGAGGAGACGTTCAGATTATGGTTAACAACCTCAACGATATAGCGGAGCTGCTGTAGTTTCATGGCTGATATCCGATAGCACGTAAAATAAACCCGCTTAATACATTTTACGCTCAGGTCATTTGGCGGTGGACGGGCTAGCCCGAACCTCCCTGCGACTCGCCGCGTTGGCGCCACAACGTATCCTGATGACGGTGATGTATAAGACGATAAGATAATAAAAAAGGGATTAGCTATAACCACTATATCATTTATATCTACAGTGTATAGATACTAACAAAAAATAATAAGGCAGTTATAAGGAGAGAGGAGGAACAGAGTAATATCTTGGATATCAACAACATGTGATGTCAAAAAAGGGCCGCGGCGCGGCCCTTTTATCAGATGATAGCAGTTACTTCTTTGCTTCAGTCCATTTGCCATCTATATAGAAAGCTGACCAGCCGGTGGCTTTGCCGTCTTTCTCTGAGGCAACGTACTGCTGCTTAGTTTTGCGGCTAAAACGCACCATCGTTTTGTTGCCTTCCGGATCCTGCTGCGGCGCATCGGCCAGATAGCGCAGCTTCTCCGCCAGGCGGTCGCGGAAGCGGTACAGCTCTTCCACGAGCGGCGCGCGGGTTTCGCGCGATTTCGGGAAGGTGTTGGCGGCCAGGAAGACGCCCGCCGCGCCATCGCGCAGAACAAAGTAGGCGTCCGATTTCTCGCACGGCAGCTCCGGCAGCGGCACCGGATCTTCTTTCGGCGGCGCCACTTCCCCGTTACGCAGGATCTTACGGGTGTTTTTACACTCGTCGTTGGTGCAGGCCATATACTTACCAAAACGCCCCATCTTCAGGTGCATTTCGGAGCCACATTTTTCACACTCAACGATCGGGCCGTCATAGCCCTTGATGCGGAACTCGCCCTCTTCGATCTCGTAGCCATCGCAGGTCGGGTTATTACCGCAGACGTGCAGCTTGCGCTTCGGATCGATGAGGTAGCTGTCCATCGCCGTGCCGCATTTTTTACAGCGGCGTTTAGCGCGCAGCGCGTTGGTTTCAGCGTCATCGCCTTCCAGCACGTTGAGCACTTCGTTTTCCGGCACCAGGTTAATGGTGGTTTTACAGCGCTCTTTTGGCGACAGCGCGTAGCCCGAGCAGCCGAGGAATACGCCGGTGCTGGCGGTACGGATCCCCATCTTGCGCCCGCAGGTTGGGCAGTCGATGGTGGTCAGCACCATTGGGTTCGGCTGCATGCCGCCCTCTTCCGGATCTTTCTCTGCCGTCTGCAGCTGCGAGGTAAAGTCTCCGAAGAAGCTGTCGAGGACCTGCTTCCACTCGGCCTGATGGTTAGCCACCTGATCGAGGCGGTCTTCCATCTGCGCGGTGAAATCATAGTTCATCAGATCGCGGAAGTTCTCTTCCAGACGATCGGTGACGATTTCGCCCATCTTTTCCGCATAGAAGCGGCGGTTTTCCACCCGCACGTAGCCGCGATCCTGAATGGTCGAAATGATCGACGCATAGGTGGACGGACGACCGATGCCGCGTTTTTCCAGCTCTTTAACCAGCGAGGCTTCGCTAAAACGCGCCGGCGGCTTGGTAAAGTGCTGCGCAGGGGTCAGCTCGACCAGGCTCAGGCTGTCGCCCTTATTGACCATCGGTAAAGTACGGTCTTCATCGCCTTTACGCAGGGCTGGCATTACTTTGGTCCAGCCGTCAAAGCGCAGCGTACGGCCGCGGGCTTTCAGTTTGAAATCGCCGGCTTTCACCGTCAGCGTGGTGGAGTCGTACTGCGCAGGCGTCATCTGACAGGCGACAAACTGGCGCCAGATCAGCTGATACAGTTTCTGCGCATCAGATTCCATATCTTTTAACGTTTCGGCCAGCACGTTGACGTCGGATGGACGAATCGCCTCGTGCGCTTCCTGCGAGTTTTCTTTGCTGGCGTACTGATTCGCGCTCTCCGGCAGATATTTCTTACCGAAGTTGTCGCCAATGTAGCCGCGCACCATGCTCAGCGCGTCCTGGCTCAGGTTCGTCGAGTCGGTACGCATATAGGTAATGTGGCCCGCTTCGTAGAGACGCTGCGCCATCATCATGGTTTTCTTCACGCCGAAGCCAAGACGCGTGCTGGCGGCCTGCTGCAGCGTGGAGGTGATAAACGGCGCGCCCGGCTTGCTGCTGGTCGGCTTATCTTCACGCTCCAGCACGCTGTAGCTGGCTTTCTCAAGCAGCGCGACCGCCGCCATGGTTTCATCACGGTTTACCGGACGGAACGGCTTATCGCCGTTATGCGTGACCTGCAGCGGTAACGCATCGCCGCCAGGGGTCGTGGTGCTGGCGTCAACTTCCCAGTACTCTTCCGGAACGAACGCTTTAATTTCGCGCTCGCGCTCGACCACCAGACGCACCGCAACCGACTGGACGCGGCCTGCTGACAGACCGCGGGCAATTTTTTTCCACAGCAGTGGAGAGACCATGTAGCCCACCACGCGATCCATAAAACGGCGCGCCTGCTGAGCGTTGACACGGTCAATATTCAGTTCGCCCGGCTTTTCGAAAGCCTGACGAATCGCATTCTTCGTGATCTCGTTGAACACCACGCGGCTATAGCGCTGTTCATCACCGCCGATAACTTCCCGCAGGTGCCATGCGATGGCTTCCCCTTCGCGGTCAAGGTCGGTTGCGAGATAGATGTGGTCAGCTTTTTCCGCCAGCTGTTTGAGTTCAGAAACGACCTTTTCTTTACCCGGGAGTATTTCATAGTGCGCATTCCAGTCATGCCACGGGTCCACGCCCATACGGTTGACCAGAGCGCCGCGTTCATCCTTCTTAGGCTTTTTAGCCCCTTTGGTGGAGGTAGAGTCGGCGCTCTTTTTGGAAGCTGAGCCACTGGTCGGCAAATCGCGGATATGACCGACGCTGGACTTAACCACGTAGTCATTACCCAGATACTTATTGATCGTTTTGGCTTTTGCCGGGGACTCAACGATAACGAGAGCTTTACCCATATTCACCTTTACCTAATTTGATTCATCCAGGAATACATCGCACATTGATTCACCATCCACTGGCGACACGTCACAACCTATGTTGCGTCGTTATCGATGGATATCAACCCCTTGCACCGGTTTCGCATCCATAAAACCAGATAGCTGAGTTTGCTGGCTTTTTCTCGCCAGGCGACATAGCACGAATAATTTTTGGCCGAATGTCAAGCAAATCTGTTGCCAGATCGCTGAAAGCGTCACACTGTACCTGATAAAATTCGTTACGCAACTTTATTAGCATGCAAAAGCAAATCCCGCCACTAAACTGATGTTTATTAGGCTTCTGCGATTACCCCTGCAAGATCAATGGAAAATTTGCCCCTCGCCGCCGCGCGGCGTAGACTAGCCGCGAAGAAACACAGGAGGCATTTATGCAAGGTACAACCCAACCCATCGATCGCCAGACGCTTCTGGAAAAAGCCAACAAACTCATTCGCGAACATGAAGATACGTTAGCCGGGATCGAGGCCACCGACGTCGTTCAGCGTAACGGCGTACTGGTGTTCAGCGGCGAGTTCTATCTTGACGAGCAGGGTCTGCCAACGGCGAAGAGTACGGCGGTATTTAATATGTTTAAATACCTCGCACACGAGCTGTCTGATAAGTATCACCTGGCGGATTAACCGCTGCCTGCAGGGCCATGACAACAACGCGAGGCCGAAGCCTCGCGTTGTTTGTTTACATCAGCGGCTTTTGCCCGCGCTGCCACCAGCGCAGCAGAAGCTTATCGGCGCTTTCCGCCGCGCTGCCGGTAAACCGCTCGAGCATTTTCTTACGCTGCTGATAGCGCACGCTGATAACCTCGTGCTTATCCATCAGCCCCAGCAGAAGTTCATCGCTGGTTTCCACCGCGTCCACAAGGCCTTTTTCCAGCGCCTGAACGCCGTACCAGTGTTCACCCGTCGCTACCTGCTCGATATCCAGCCCAGGGCGCATCTGGTGGACAAAATCTTTAAACAGCCGATGAGTATCGTTGAGGTCTTCGCGAAATTTCTGCCGCCCTTCTTCTGTATTTTCACCCAGCATCGTCAGGGTGCGTTTGTACTGCCCGGCCGTATGCAGCTCAATGTCGATATCTTTATTTTTCAGGAAGCGATTGATGTTGGGAATTTGCGCCACAACGCCAATAGAGCCCAGGATAGCAAAGGGTGCACTGACGATTCTGTTCGCCACGCAGGCCATCATATAGCCGCCGCTGGCCGCGACTTTATCGACCGCGACCGTTAACGGGATCTGCTTGTCGCGCAGGCGCTGTAGCTGTGAAGCCGCCAGGCCGTAACCGTGAACCACGCCGCCTGGGCTTTCAAGGCGAATGACGACCTGGTCGCGCGCTTTTGCCGCCGCCAGAACGGCGGTGATTTCTTCGCGCAGGCTGCTGACTTCATGGGCATCCATACTGCCTTTAAAATCCAGCACCCAGACGCGCGGTTTGACGTCCGGCTCTGGTGTGCCGAGCTTCGCCCGCGCCTTTGACGCCTTTGCTTCCTGCTTGAGCTTTTTCTTTTGCGCTTTATGCCACAGCTTCTGCTGCGGCCCATCGAGCAACGAAACCGCCAGCTCTTCCTTCATCTCCTTATATTGCTCGCTAAGATTGGTGACCCGCAGCTCGCCGCGCTGTTTTTTGCGCTGAGTCAGGTTAACAATAATGGCGACGATAACCGCAATTGCGACAACGATGGTCGCGATTTTGGCCAAAAACAGGCCATATTGAGCAAGTAATTCCACGTTTTCACCTTGTGTAAACCGCTGACGTTGGCGCACAGTGTACATCAGCCGTCGGCGAGAAGTCTTTGTGCTTTGTGTCGCACGCGAGGCGCCTTCCTGTTTTTTTCAGCGACGATGAAATCGTTGCAAGATATTAATTCCGCGAAGAGTTTCCGCTTCGCCGATTGCAATAGCGGGCGCTTTCAGGCATAAAGCGCAAAAGTGAGATACCGAACAGCAAGCGCGATCGTCAGCAGATCGCCCGAGGAGTCGCCGTGCACTATCAACCGCAACGTCACCTGTTACAGGACCGCATCATCCTGGTTACCGGCGCCAGCGACGGCATTGGCCGTGAAGCCGCCCTGACCTATTCCCGCTATAGCGCCAGCGTTATCCTGGTCGGCCGCAATGAAGAAAAGCTGCGCAGCGTCGCGCACGAAATACAGCAGGCGGGCGGCATTCCCGCCCGCTGGTTTACTCTCGACCTGTTAACCTGCACGCCGCAGGAGTGCCAGCAGCTGGCGCAGAAAATAGCCATCCACTACCCGCGCCTCGACGGGGTGCTGCACAACGCGGGTCTGTTGGGCGACGTGTGCCCGATGGATCAACAAAAGCCGGAAGTATGGCAGCAGGTGATGCAGGTGAACGTGAACGGCACCTTTATGCTCACCCAGGCGCTGCTTCCTTTATTACTTAAATCCGAATCGGGTTCGCTGGTCTTTACCTCTTCCAGCGTCGGCCGCCAGGGACGCGCGAACTGGGGCGCTTACGCCGCGTCGAAATTCGCCACTGAGGGCATGATGCAGGTGCTGGCCGAGGAGTATCAGAACCGTCATCTGCGGGTCAACTGCATTAACCCAGGCGGCACCCGCACCAAAATGCGCGCCAATGCGTTCCCGACGGAAGATCCGCAAAAATTGAAAACCCCCGCTGATATCATGCCGGTTTACCTGTGGCTGATGGGCGACGACAGTCGTCGCAAAACGGGAATGACCTTTGACGCCCAGCCGGGCCGCAAACCAGGAATCGCACAATGAGTGATGAACGCCACCGCGAACGCCAGCAGCGGGTAAAAGATAAAGTTGACGCTCGCGTCGCCGCCGCGCAGGAAGAGCGCGGCATCGTGATCGTCTTTACCGGCAACGGTAAAGGCAAAACCACCGCCGCTTTTGGCACCGTCACCCGCGCCGTCGGACACGGTAAAAAAGCCGCCGTCGTACAGTTTATTAAAGGTACCTGGCCAAACGGCGAGCGCAACCTTCTTGAGCCGCACGGCGTTGAGTTTCAGGTGATGGCGACCGGCTTTACCTGGAATACGCAGGATCGCGAAAGCGACACCGCCGCCTGCCTCGCGGTCTGGGAGCACGGGCGCCGCATGCTGGCTGATGAAAGCCTCGACCTCGTTTTGCTGGACGAGCTAACCTACATGGTGGCTTATGATTACCTGCCGCTGGAAGAGGTGCTTACCGCGCTGCGCAACCGCCCGGCGCACCAGACGGTGATTATTACCGGCCGCGGCTGCCACCGTGAGATTACCGAACTGGCCGATACCGTCAGCGAGCTGCGTCCGGTGAAGCACGCCTTTGACGCCGGAATCAAAGCGCAGATGGGGATCGACTACTAGCCGCCAGCCGCTCGAGCAGCGCATGATTCAGCGGCAGGCATAGGCAATCCTCCCCCTGCGCCAGTTCGCTTTCGCGCATATTTTGCCGCGAGACGAAGCGCTTGCGGTATTCGGTTGGCGTGACGCCGCAGTATTTATTAAAGGCGGCGATCAGATACTTGTGTTCCTGAAAGCCGCAGCTGTGGCTAATCTCCGTGATGGGAGTGCGGGTATCGCGCAGCAGGGTGCGGGCTTTATTTAGCCGCACCAGCGTCAGATACTCTTTAAAATTATACCGGCTCACCTTTTTGAACAGCCGCGAGAACCACGAGTAGCTCATCCCGCTATGGCAGGCGACCTCGCTCAGCGTCAGCGGCTGATCAAAGTGTTGATTGATAAAATCAATGCCTTTTTTGATCATCGCCTCGTCGCGCAGCGAGCTTTCGGCGCGCCGCGTCGGCTTGCCTGCGGAGACGACCGCATCCAGCAGCAGATAAATCGCCGCGATACGCTGAAACGGCGCGTGGTTATCGATCAGCTGTTCCAGTAGCCTCGCCAGCCGCTGGCGTACCTCGCTGTCTGCCGGAGAGTAAGGTCGTCCGCAGGTACTCCAGTCCAGCTGCGGCGAGGGATGAAGTTCATCAAACAGGCCGGGTGAAAACTGTACGGTGAGCAGCTGGCTGCCCGCCTCCTCGGCGCTCAGCGAATGGACCTCTTCGGCATTGATATACAGCATGTCTCCCTGCGCCAGCTCCAGGCTTTGCTGGCCGACGACAAGGGTAAATCGCCCCGCCAGCACGGTAATCAGCTCCGGAGCCGGATGCCAGTGAGGCTCGCAGTAGCGAACCTCCGCGGCAAACACGTTCAGCTTCTCCGCGTCAAAGGCAATCAGCTCGTAGCCGCTGTTCGCCGTTTGTCGTCCGCTCTGGGTGACCGAACGAGGGTGAGTCACTGAAAAAGGAAACATGCGCACTCTCCTGTCATTGGCAATGATGAGCGCCGGCCAGCACGGCGTTAAGCTCGTCGCGTTCGATATCCAGCGCCAGGAATTCGGTCAGCGCAATCAGCAGCCCGCAGAACAGATCCGGCGCCAGGCGAATCAGTTTTTCACGCACCTGCTCCGCCGGCATCTGGCTCTTATCGGCAATCAGCTTCACTACGCGGGCAAAGGCCTCCGGCTGCTGGATCAGCTGTTGTAGAGAGTTATCATCGCGCAGCGGGACGTACCGCTGCGGACAATCTACCTCAATCTCCGCGATCAACGGCAGATCCCGGGATGAGGCGCCGACGCGAACCTGCCAGATGCCCGGCGTCACGACCCAATCACCCAGGCCCGGATGATAGCAGGCCAGCTCGCCAATGGGCAGCTGCAGGCTCACGCGACGGGTCTCTCCGGCGGCCAGCGCCACTTTGCTGAACGCTTTTAATGACTGCACTTCGCGAATCAGCTCCCCCTTCGGCGCGCTAACGTACAGCTGGACGATCTCTTTGCCCGCATACTCTCCGCAGTTGGTCAGGTCGAACGACACGGTAAGCGTCTCGCCTGCGCCTGCACGGCAGGCTGACAGCGCGATATTATCGTACGCAAACCGGGTATAGCTTAAGCCAAAGCCAAACGGAAACTGCGGCGTCATGCGACGCTTATCATAATAGCGATAGCCGACAAAAAGCCCTTCTCCGTAATGATGACGCAGGTTTTCGCCCGGATAGTGCAGCCAGGCCGGCGTTTCCTCCAGGGAATTAGGTACCGTTACCGTCAGTTTGCCGCAGGGGTTACGCTGGCCGAAGAGGATTTCCGCCACCGCGCGCCCCATCCCTTGCCCGGCAAAGAACGTTTCCAGCAGCGCTTTGCACTCGCCGAGCCACGGCATCACCACCGCATCGCTATTCGCCAGCACCACCACGATATTCGGCTGGACCGTCGCCACTTCGCGAATTAACCGTTCGTGCACCGGCAGAATATGCAGATCCTGACGATCGCCGTTCTCGCCATCTTCGCCTACGGCGGTGCTGACGAAGATCACCGCCACGTCGGCTTCCTGCGCGACGCGGCAGGCCTGCGCCAGCGCCTGTTCATCGCAGCGCAGATCGTCCGGCGCGCCCACGGCCCAGGAGACGCTGAAGTCGTCGCCGGCGAGGTCGAAAATTTCATCCAGCGGCCGATCGAGCAGATACGGCACCGTGGTCGCGCATCCGGACCCCTGGATCACCGGCTCCTGAGCCGGTTTACCCAGCACCGCGACGCGCGGCGTTTTCTCCGGACGCAGCGGCAGCAGATTATCTTCATTTTTCAGCAAGACAATGGATTCACCGGCAAGCCGCTGCGCCAGCGCGTGGTGCGCCATAAAATCGGCTCGCGTTTGCGGGCGGCGATGGCGCTGGACCTTGTCGAGCAGTTCCAGCATGCGGAGACAGGCGCGGTCCACCACCTCCATCGGCACCTCTCCGGCTTCAATCGCCGCCAGCAGAGTTTGTTTATCGCGGCGGGTTTCGGGCATCGCCAGATCGTTACCCGCCATCAGCGATGCGGGGCGATCTTTAATACCGTACCAGTCGGACATCACCAGCCCTTCATATCCCCACTCATCGCGCAAAACCTGGGTGAGCAAAAACGGATCCTGGGAGGTTTGCACGCCGTTAAGACGATTGTAGGAAGACATCACCGTCCACGGCCGGGATTTCGCAATCGCGCGCTGGAAACCCGCCAGATAGATTTCCCGCAGCGCCCGTTCTTCAATAATCGAATCCATTTCCGTGCGGCGGTACTCCGAGTTGTTCGCCGCAAAGTGTTTCAGGCTGGCGCCAACCCCCTCCTGCTGCAGGCCGTTGATCAGCGCAGCGGCAATATCGCCGCTGACCACCGGATCTTCGGCGTAATATTCATAGCCTCGCCCGGCCAGCGGCGTACGGCGAATGTTAATCCCCGGCCCGAGCAGGATCCCGACGCCCATTTGCTGACACTCCCGCCCCAGCGCTTCCCCCATCTGATGCACCAGCTCCACGTCCCAGCTGCAGGCCAGGCTGGAACCATTAGGAAAACAGGTCGCCGGTAGCGAAGTGCTGAATAGCGCTTCACTCCCCCCTTTCGCGGCGGGCTCTTCCGCACTGGCCTGATCTGCGGTTTGGGTGATGACCGAGATAAAATCATCCATGCTCCACTTTTCCCGGCCATCAATCTGCGCGCTGCTGTAGCGCACGCCGTAGGTGCCGTCGGTCATAATGATATCTTCGATACCGTGCTGCGGCAGCGAGGCCGTCCGCCACAGGCCGCTGCCGGTCAGCAGCGCCACTTTTTCTTCCGCGCTCATCGCGGCGAGGGTGGTGTTAAAATCGTTATTCATCTCTCTGGCTCCCTGAGGTTAAAGCGCGTTCTGTTTGCGCAGGCTGATTTTTTGCACAATATCGCGATAGGTTTTTTCATCCAGCGAATAGCAGGCGACAAACAGTGCGCTGAGGGCAAACATCGCGCCGGGAAATAGCGTCATCAGTACGTTAATGCCGTTAATCGCGCTGGCGGTAATGTTGCCCGCGTCATAGTGGTAATAGTCCAGCATCCAGCCCGCACAGCCGCCGCCGATGGCCATCGCTATTTTGGTGATGAAATTAAAGAAACCGTAAATTGCGCCTTCGGTGCGCACCCCATGGTGCCACTCGGCATATTCCACGGTATCGGCAATCATTGACCACATTGAAACAAAACCCATCCCCAGCGTAATACTGTACAGACACACGCCGGTCATGATCAGCCAGATATTGTCGCCAGCGATAAAATATTGCATCAGTACGCCCGCAATGCCGATCAACAGCGCCACCAGCGTCATTTTCTTTTTACCAATCAGCGCAATGATTTTTTCCGAAATAACGGTACCGACAATATAAGCCGCCGACTGAATCATAAAGAAGGTGGAAGTAAAACCTTCGCTACCAATTATATATTTGATAAAGTAAATAGCGATCGCCATCCACACGGTATAGGCAATATAAAAAAAGACGGTGAACATGGAGAGGTTAATTAGCGGCGCGTTGCCTGCCACCGCCTTCAACATTTCCCGCAGCGTTGGCGCCGGAGTCTCTTCCTCTTCTTCACCAACGCGCTCTTTGGTCATCCCGAAGCAGGCAAGGAACAAAAACGTCGCCAGCAGCGCAAAGCAAGAGACGGCGAAGACGTATCCCAGCTGCTTATCGCTAAACGGGGAAATCAGCCTGTCCGCGGTAGTGGACACAATCAGATAGCCAACAATCGCCAGGACAAACCGGTATACCGACAGCGATGAGCGGGAGGCTTCATGCTGGGTTAAACGGTTGGTCAGCGCCGAATAAGGCGTATTTACCGCCGTATAGGCCAGGCAATAAATAGTATAGGAAATCAGTGCGAAGTAGAATTTCGCCTCACCGCCGAAAGGCACAAAGCAGAGCACCGTTAAGAAGCCGAGCGGAATTGAACCATACAACAACCAGGGACGAAGCTTACCGTAGCGGCTGTGGGTTTTATCGATGGCAAAACCAATCAGAATATTAAAGGCCGCATCAACCACGCGGGCAATAACAAAGATCAGGCTCGCCTGTACGGCGCTAATGCCGTAAATATTGGTATAGAAAAAAAGTAAAAACAGAGAAACGAAGCCGAAGGATAAATTAGAAGCGAAATCGCCAAAACCATACCCTATTTTTTCTTTAACGCCGATAACCACATAGCTTGCCGAAAGTTTTCCTGCTGTTTCCATTTTAGGCTACCTGTTAATGTAATCAGTGGCCTCAGTATATGGCGTCGCCTGGCGCACCGCTTTGCGTTATTTGTCCGGGCATTTCCTGTTTTTTGTCTTTATGCAGAAGTGTGAAAGGAGTCACAGGAGGGAGAATTCCGGCGGTGACCGCCGGAACTGGAATAATTAACCGTTACCGTTATTACGGCTGCTGGAACGACGGTTGTTATTATTATTGCTCACCTGGCTGTGGCGCTTAACCGCGCGGCGAATCTGATTCGCCTTCATGCGACGGCGATCCTTTTCGACGGCGACCTTAGAGGTGGTTTCCGGCGTAAGCTCAACCAGTTCGCGCAGGTAGTTGGTTTGCGCCAGGTCCAGCTCGGTGTAGCCGCCGCGCGGCAGGCCTTTCGGCAGCAGAATATCGCCGTAGCGCACGCGGATCAGGCGGCTGACCTGTACGCCAACGGCTTCCCACAGGCGGCGAACTTCGCGGTTACGGCCTTCGGTCAGCGTGACGTTGTACCACTGGTTAATCCCTTCGCCACCGGTAAACTTGATGGTTTTGAACGCCGCCGGGCCGTCTTCCAGCTGCACGCCGCGAGAGAGCTGGCGCAGCTTGTCATCATCTATCTGGCCAAATACGCGCACCGCGTATTCACGTTCCACTTCGCGGCTCGGGTGCATCAGGCGGTTCGCCAGTTCACCGTCGGTGGTAAACAGCAGCAGGCCGCAGGTGTTGACGTCAAGACGACCGACGGCAATCCAGCGCGCGCCGCGCAGCTTTGGCAGACGATCGAACACCGTCGGTCGCCCTTCCGGGTCGTTACGGGTACAGAGTTCGCCTTCCGGCTTGTAGTAAGCCAGCACGCGACAAATCTGTTCCGCAGACTCTTTCACCGAAATCAGATGACCGTCGATGCGAATTTTTAAACCCGGGACAATTTCAACGCGATCGCCAAGCGTGGCGATTTTGCCATCGACGCTGACGCGGCCAGCTTCGATTTTGGCTTCGATTTCACGGCGGGAGCCATGGCCAGCGCGGGCCAGCACTTTTTGTAATTTCTCGCTCATTGAGCTTCCTTAAGGTGTCGCCTTCCCAGGCGTCTGGTATACTTCGAAAAACAGGGCGCGAGGCAAAATGAAACCTAACACCCTGTTCTGTAAAATTTTTTTGCATCAGCGCGTGCCGTTATCTATGTTGCTACAGCAGACATAACAGAGACACGCCTTCTCGCGTGGGCGAACATGGTACACGAACTTTAAGATGAATGCTTCTTTGCGTTACGAGCATAGCACAACTTACCGCGCACCTCCGTCCGGGCGCATGGCGCGCTGATGGAAGCCAGGTAGCACAATAGGGTCTTTTGCAGAGGATGAACCATCAAAAGGCGCGCGGCATTGCGCCGCGTTGAACGGCGGCAAATAAAAGCGGCGAGCGGGTATTCATTACATGACGATTCCTTCCATGGAAACAGACGTCATTACAGGAACGGCGTTACGTCCCCCACGCCTTCACGCACCACAACCGGCGCATCTTCAGTGAGGTCGATAACCGTGGTCGGCTGCTGGCCCAGATAGCCGCCGTGAATAATCAGGTCAACCTGCTTCTCCAGACGATCTTTGATCTCTTCCGGGTCGGATTCGGTAAAGTCGCTTCCCGGCAGCATCAACGAAGTGGAGAGCATCGGCTCGCCCAACGTTTCCAGCAGCATTTGCGCAATCGGGTTGGACGGCACGCGCATACCGATGGTCTTACGCTTATCCTGCAGCAGACGGCGCGGAACTTCTTTGGTGCCCTTGAGGATAAACGTGTAGTTACCCGGGGTATTGTTTTTAATCAGACGAAAGGCCACGTTATCAACGAATGAATAGGTCGACAGTTCGGACAAATCGCGGCACATCAGGGTGAAGTTGTGGCCGTTTGGCAGATTACGGATCCGGCAAATCCTCTCCATCGCGCCTTTATCTTCAATTTTGCAGCCTAACGCGTAGCCGGAGTCGGTCGGATAGACGATGACCCCGCCTTTACGCACAATGTCCACCGCCTGGTTAATTAACCGCGCCTGTGGATTTTCCGGATGGATATAAAAAAACTGGCTCATACTTCCCTCTCAATTTTGTTCTACGGCCACTTCCCAACTGCGCCAGATCCCTTCCACGCCCGCGGGTAGCCAAAGTTTGCGGCCCAGTTCGATCCACGGGCAGGGCTGATGAAAATCAGACCCCTGCGAGGCATCCAGGCCATACTGCACGGCGTAAGCGGCAAGCTGTGCGCGCTCGTGAGGCGCCTGCTGACACTGCGCCACCTCCATCGCATCGCCCCCCTGCTCGCTAAAATGGGCCAACAGCCGTTTTAACCACTTGGCGGAGAGATCGTAGCGCCCGGGATGGGCAATGACCGCTTTACCGCCAGAATGATGAATGACATCAATCGCTTGTTTTATTGTACACCACTGAGGCGGAACGTAACCGGTTTTCCCGCGCGCCAGATACTTCTTAAATACGTCAGCCATATTGTTGGCATAGCCGGCCTCCACCAGAAAACGGGCAAAATGGCCGCGCGTCACCGCACCGCCGTCCGCCAGCTTCAGCGCCCCTTCCCAGGCGCCAGGGATCCGCGCTTTTTCCAGCCGCTCGGCGATCTGCTGACCCCGCATCTGGCGACGCGCTTTCTGTTCATCGAGCAGCGCGGTCATCGCCGGATGATGGATATCGATATTCAGCCCGACAATATGAATTTCATGATTTTCCCACAGCGTGGAAATTTCCACCCCGGTAATCAGCGCCAACGGTAAACCGGCACGTTCAATTTCACGCTGAGCCGCGGGAATTGCCGCCACGGTATCGTGGTCGGTAATCGCCAGGGTGCCGACGCGCATCTGGTGGGCGCGATGGACAAGTTCTTCTGGAGTCAGACGCCCGTCAGAGGCGATGGTATGGCTGTGCAGGTCGTAAATCACTGCGTAATTGGTGTTGCTCAAGATGACTCCTGCTGGACATGAACCGGTACCCGTCATACTTTAAGTCACAGGCAGATTGACTGTGGTTCTGCAGCTTAAGTGATTAAGGATAGTAATAAGCGCATCATCATACCGACTGATAGAGAAAATCTGCAAACAGGGGTTGACTTTAATCCCTCGGACTAGTTAACTAGTACGCAAGTTCACATGAAGGGGTATCAACAATGAAAACGCAATTCATCACTCTGCACGGCTGGTGGCGCACCTCCTGTTATCGGGCGGCGTGATCGCGTTTTGCACTCAGCATACAGATACCCGGCCCGCCAATGAGCGGGCTTTTTATTGGACAAATTATTATAGCGAACAGGCGACAACAATAATGCAAACATCAAAACCGGCACTCGAGCTTCTCACCAGCGACGCCATCTATCGGGAAAACCCCACGGCGCTGTTCCACCAGCTATGCGGCGCGCGTCCAGCCACCCTGCTGCTGGAATCCGCGGATATCGACAGTAAGGATGATTTAAAGAGCCTGCTGCTGGTGGATAGCGCGCTGCGCATTACCGCGCTAGGTGACACTGTCACCATTCACGCGTTTTCCGCCAACGGTACGGCGTTACTCGAACTGCTGGATAGCGCGCTGCCATCCGGCATCGATAACCAGCGTCAACCAAATAGCCGGGTATTAACCTTCCCGCCGGTCAGCGCGCTGTTGGATGAAGATGCCCGCCTGTGTTCATTCTCGGTATTCGACGCTTTTCGCCTGCTGCAGGATCTGATAACCGTCCCGCAGGAGGAGCGCGAAGCGATGTTCTTCGGCGGCCTGTTCGCCTATGACCTGGTCGCTGGCTTTGAAGACCTGCCGCCGCTGGAGAGCGACACCGCCTGCCCGGATTACTGCTTCTATCTGGCGGAAACGCTGCTGGTTATCGACCATCAGACCAAAAATACCCGTATCCAGGCGAGCCTGTTCACGCCGCTGGAAAGCGAAAAACAGCGTCTGCTACAGCGGCTCGCTCAGCTTCGTCAGCAGCTAAACGAGCCGCCGGCGCCGCTGCCGGTGACCACGGTTGCCGAAATGAGCTGCGACTGCGATCAGAGCGACGAAGAGTACGGCGCCGTCGTGCGTAAAATGCAGCGCGCCATCCGCGCGGGCGAGATTTTTCAGGTCGTGCCGTCGCGCCGCTTCTCGCTGCCCTGCCCGTCGCCGCTGGCCGCTTATGATGTGCTGAAGAAGAGCAACCCGAGCCCGTACATGTTCTTTATGCAGGACAACGATTTCACTCTCTTCGGCGCGTCGCCGGAGAGTTCTCTCAAGTACGATGCCACCAATCGCCAGATTGAAATCTATCCCATTGCCGGTACCCGCCCGCGCGGCCGCCGCGCGGATGGTTCGCTGGATCGCGATCTCGACAGCCGCATTGAGCTGGAGATGCGCACCGACCATAAAGAGCTCTCCGAGCATCTGATGCTGGTCGACCTTGCGCGTAACGACCTCGCGCGCATCTGTACCCCGGGTAGCCGCTACGTCGCCGACCTGACCAAAGTCGACCGCTACTCCTTTGTGATGCACCTCGTCTCCCGCGTGGTTGGCGAGCTGCGCCGCGATCTTGACGTGCTGCATGCCTACCGCGCCTGTATGAATATGGGCACCCTCAGCGGGGCGCCGAAAGTGCGCGCCATGCAGCTTATCGCCGCCGCTGAAGGCAAACGCCGCGGCAGCTACGGCGGCGCGGTGGGCTACTTTACCGCCCACGGCGACCTCGATACCTGCATCGTGATCCGCTCCGCCTACGTGCAGGATGGCATCGCCACGGTGCAGGCCGGCGCCGGTATCGTGCTCGACTCCGTTCCCCAGTCAGAAGCGGATGAAACCCGTAATAAAGCTCGCGCGGTGCTGCGCGCTATCGCCCAGGCCCACCACGCGAAGGAGATTTTCTAATGGCCGACATTCTGCTGCTCGATAATATCGACTCTTTTACCTATAACCTGGCAGACCAGCTGCGTTCGAACGGCCATAACGTGGTGATTTACCGCAACTCCGTCCCGGCGCAGGCGCTGATTGAGCGCATCGGCACCATGAAAAACCCGGTACTGATGCTTTCTCCGGGGCCGGGGACGCCGAGCGAAGCGGGCTGCATGCCGGAGCTGCTGACCCGCATGCGCGGCAAGCTGCCGATTATCGGTATCTGCCTCGGCCATCAGGCGATTGTCGAAGCCTACGGCGGCTACGTCGGTCAGGCCGGTGAAATTCTTCACGGGAAGGCGTCAAGCATTGAGCACGATGGCCAGGCGATGTTTGCCGGACTGAGCAATCCGCTGCCGGTCGCCCGCTACCACTCGCTGGTGGGCAGCAATATCCCGGCCGGACTCACCATCAACGCCCACTTCAACGGTATGGTGATGGCGGTGCGTCACGACGCGGATCGCGTCTGCGGCTTCCAGTTCCACCCTGAGTCAATTCTGACCACCCAGGGGGCACGCCTGCTGGAGCAAACCCTGGCCTGGGCGCTGCAGAAGCTGGAGCAGACCAACACCCTCCAGCCGATTCTGGAAAAACTGTACCAGGCCGAAACCCTGAGCCAGCAGGAGAGCCATCAGCTGTTCTCTGCGGTGGTGCGCGGTGAAGTCAAACCCGAGCAGCTGGCCGCCGCGCTGGTGAGCATGAAAGTACGTGGTGAGCATCCGCAGGAAATCGCCGGCGCCGCCACCGCGCTGCTGGAAAACGCCGCGCCGTTCCCGCGGCCGGATTATCCGTTTGCCGACATCGTCGGTACCGGCGGCGACGGCAGCAACAGTATCAATATTTCGACCGCCAGCGCGTTTGTGGCCGCCGCCTGCGGCCTGAAGGTCGCGAAGCACGGTAACCGCAGCGTATCGAGTAAATCCGGTTCTTCCGACCTGCTGGCGGCGTTCGGTATCAACCTGGATATGAATGCCGATAAATCTCGCCAGGCGCTGGATGAACTGGGCGTTTGCTTCCTGTTCGCACCGAAGTACCACACCGGTTTCCGCCACGCGATGCCGGTCCGTCAGCAGCTTAAAACCCGCACCCTGTTTAACGTGCTTGGGCCGCTGATCAACCCGGCTCATCCGCCGCTGGCGCTGATTGGCGTCTATAGCCCGGAACTGGTGCTGCCGATTGCGGAAACCCTGCGCGTGCTGGGCTACCAGCGCGCCGCGGTGGTGCATAGCGGCGGTATGGATGAAGTGTCGCTGCACGCGCCGACGGTGGTCGCGGAACTGAACCATGGCGAAATCAAGAGCTACCAGCTCACCGCCGCCGACTTTGGCCTGACGCCTTACCATCAGGAGCAGCTGGCAGGCGGCACGCCGGAAGAAAACCGTGACATTCTTACGCGCTTGCTACAAGGTAAAGGTGAAGCCGCTCACGAAGCCGCCGTTGCCGCCAACGTCGCCATGTTGATGCGTTTACATGGACACGAAGACCTGAAGGCCAACGCGCAGCAAGTCATCGATGTGCTGCATAGCGGAGCGGCCTATGACAGAGTGACCGCATTAGCGGCAAGAGGGTAAAAAATGCAGACCGTTTTAGCAAAAATCGTGGCCGACAAAGCGATTTGGGTAGAAGCCCGCAAACAACAACAACCGTTAGCCAGTTTTCAAAATGAAGTGGTACCGACGCAGCGCAATTTTTATGATGCCCTCGCCGGAACCCGCACCGCGTTTATTCTCGAGTGCAAAAAGGCCTCGCCATCAAAAGGCCTGATTCGCGAAGATTTTGACCCGGCGGCCATCGCCGGCGTCTACAAGCACTACGCCTCGGCTATCTCGGTGCTGTGCGATGAGAAATATTTCCAGGGCAGCTTCGATTTCCTGCCGATGGTCAGTAAGGTCGCGCCGCAGCCGATTCTCTGTAAGGACTTCACCATCGATCCTTATCAGATTTACCTGGCGCGCTACTACCAGGCCGACGCCTGTCTGCTGATGCTTTCAGTGCTGGATGATGAGCAGTATCGCCAGCTCTCCGCCGTCGCGCACAGCCTGAACATGGGCGTGCTGACCGAAGTGAGTAATGAAGAGGAGCTGGAGCGCGCGATTGCGCTGAAGGCGAAAGTAGTCGGCATCAACAACCGCGATCTGCGCGATATGTCGATTGATCTCAACCGTACCCGTACCCTGGCGCCTAAGCTCGGTCACGATGTCACGGTGATCAGCGAGTCCGGCATCCATACCTACGCGGAAGTGCGCGAACTGAGCCACTTCGCCAACGGTTTCCTGATTGGCTCAGCGCTGATGGAGCACGCCGATCTCAACGCCGCCGTGAAGCGCGTGCTGCTCGGCGAGAATAAGGTCTGCGGCCTGACCCGCCCCCAGGATGCCCAGGTGGCGTATGAATCCGGCGCGGTCTACGGCGGCCTGATTTTTGTCCCGACGTCGCCGCGCGCGGTGAACGAGGCGCAGGCGCAAGCGGTGATCGCCAGCGCGCCTCTGAGCTATGTCGGCATATTCCGCAATACCCCGATGGCGGAAGTGATCGCCCGGGCGGAAAACCTCGACTTAGCCGCCGTACAGCTGCACGGCAGCGAAGACCAGACCTATATTGATACCCTGCGCGCCGAACTTCCGCCGAAGGTGCAAATCTGGAAAGCCCTCAGCGTAGGTGAAACGCTACCGCCGCGCGAGCTGCGCCATGTCGATAAATACGTTCTCGACAACGGTCAGGGCGGCACCGGCCAGCGTTTCGACTGGTCCCTGCTGCAGGGCCAGGACCTGCATAACGTCATGCTGGCAGGCGGCCTCAGCGCCGATAACTGCGTAGAAGCCGCCAAAAGCGGCTGTGCCGGACTCGATTTTAATTCAGGCGTAGAGTCGCAGCCGGGTATTAAAGATGCCGACAAGCTGTCCTCTGTGTTTCAAACGCTGCGCGCATATTAAGGAGCAATAATGAGTACTTTACTGAACCCCTACTTTGGCGAATTCGGCGGGATGTACGTTCCGCAGATCCTGATGCCCGCCCTGCGCCAGCTGGAAGAAGCCTTCGTCAGCGCGCAAAAAGATCCGGCATTCCAGGCCGAATTTACCGACCTGCTGAAAAACTACGCCGGTCGTCCGACGGCGCTGACCAAATGCCGCAACCTCACTGAAGGCACCCGCACGACGCTGTATCTGAAACGTGAAGACCTGCTGCACGGCGGTGCGCATAAAACTAACCAGGTGCTCGGCCAGGCTCTGCTGGCGAAACGGATGGGCAAAACGGAAATTATCGCCGAAACCGGCGCCGGTCAGCACGGCGTGGCCTCTGCCCTCGCCAGCGCCCTGCTCGGCCTGAAGTGCCGCATCTATATGGGCGCGAAGGATATCGAACGCCAGTCGCCGAACGTTTTCCGCATGCGCCTGATGGGGGCGGAAGTGATCCCGGTTCATAGCGGCTCTTCTACGCTGAAAGATGCCTGCAACGAGGCCCTGCGCGACTGGTCCGGCAGCTACGAAAAAGCCCACTATATGCTCGGCACCGCCGCGGGTCCGCACCCGTTCCCGACCATTGTGCGTGAATTCCAGCGCATGATTGGCGAAGAGACCAAAGCGCAGATCCTCGAGAAAGAAGGTCGCCTGCCGGATGCGGTTATCGCCTGCGTCGGCGGCGGATCGAACGCTATCGGCATGTTCGCCGATTTTATCGACGAAACCGCTGTTGGCCTGATTGGCGTGGAGCCGGCAGGTCACGGTATTGAGTCCGGCGAGCACGGCGCGCCGCTTAAGCACGGTCGTGTGGGCATCTACTTCGGTATGAAATCGCCGATGATGCAAACCGAAGAAGGCCAGATTGAGGAGTCCTACTCCATCTCCGCCGGGCTCGATTTCCCGTCAGTCGGCCCGCAGCATGCTTATTTAAACAGCATTGGCCGCGCCGATTACGTGTCGATTACCGATGACGAAGCGCTGGAGGCCTTTAAAGAGCTATCACGCCATGAAGGGATTATCCCGGCGCTGGAATCCTCCCACGCCCTGGCGCACGCGCTGAAAATGATGCGTGAAAACCCGGAAAAAGAGCAGCTGCTGGTGGTTAACCTCTCCGGCCGCGGCGATAAAGACATCTTCACCGTACATGATATTTTAAAAGCGCGAGGGGAAATCTGATGGAACGTTATGAGACGCTGTTTGCACAACTGAAAGCTCGCCGGGAAGGCGCGTTTGTTCCCTTCGTCACCCTCGGCGATCCGAATCCGGAACAGTCGCTGAAAATTATCGATACGCTGATTGAAGCCGGTGCCGACGCGCTGGAGCTGGGCATTCCTTTCTCCGACCCGCTGGCGGATGGCCCGACCATTCAGGACGCCACCCTGCGCGCTTTTGCCGCCGGGGTGACCCCCGCGCAGTGCTTCGAAATGCTGACGGCGATTCGCCAGAAACACCCTACCATTCCTATCGGCCTGCTGATGTACGCCAACCTGGTGTTCAGCCCCGGCATCGATGAATTCTACGCCGCGTGTGAACGCGCGGGCGTCGATTCCGTGCTGGTTGCCGATGTTCCCGTGGAAGAGTCCGCGCCGTTCCGCCAGGCCGCGCTGCGCCACAATATCGCGCCGATTTTCATCTGCCCGCCCAATGCCGATGACGATCTGCTGCGCCAGATAGCCTCTTACGGTCGCGGTTATACTTACCTGCTGTCGCGGGCGGGCGTGACCGGCGCGGAAAACCGCGCCGCGCTGCCGCTGCATCATCTGATTGAAAAGCTGGCCGAGTACCACGCCGCGCCGCCGCTGCAGGGCTTTGGCATCTCGGCGCCGGAGCAGGTTACCGCCGCGATTGAGGCCGGCGCGGCCGGCGCGATTTCCGGCTCAGCCATCGTCAAAATCATCGAACGGAACGTGAATGATCCGCAGGCCATGCTGGCGGAACTCAAGGCTTTCGCCCGAAGCCTGAAAGCCGCCACTAAAGCGGCTTAACGTACCTGCCGTCCGGCCCCGGGCCGGGCGGTTATTTCAGCTGTAAGCTGTCGGCGTATTTACGCGTCAGGCGAAACAGCGCCATCACCTCTTCTTGCGTCCATCCGGCCAGCACCTCATTCATCAGCCGCGTTCTTGCTCCCGCGATACGATCGATCATCGCCTGCCCCGCTTCGCTGAGCGTCACCTCGCTAATCCGGCGATCTTTTGCATTGGGCTGCTTGAGTACCAGCTGCTGCGCTTCCAGCTTCTTCACCTGCCCTTTCCGCCGCCGATATCTCTCTCAATGGCGCGGTGCTACGATCCTCGCCGCTGCAGCTGATGGGCAGCGGAATTGGCAGCCTTTCTGTGCCCCAGCTGCTGGCCGCCACCGGGGAGATGCTGCAGGCCGCCGTCGCCGGCGGATTGACTATCGCCACGACTCCCCGGCCGCTTCGCGAGGTCGCCACGGCGTGGCCGCAGGACGACAGCCAGAAACGCACCGTCTTTGTCGTCGATTAAAAAAATCGCTTCTGCACAAAAGTTGGGGTTGATATCTTAAATGAGAAATATTATCTTTCTCATTACTGAATAGTTGAGCAAACAGCTCAGGTATTCGGTACGACATTGCTCACATTGCTTCCAGTATTTTTGCCCGCACCTGTGCGGGCTTTTTTTATGGTTGTCGACACACTCTGCGCACCAGCTGCCTTAGCCAGCGATGTGCCGATTCATGCTCCTGGCGAGGATGCCACATTTGTGACACCGTTATCTCCGGCGTACTCACCGGGAGAGGAAAAGCGACCATCTCTTTTCCCGCCGCGCTCTGCAGGCAGGAGGCCGGGACAACGGCGATGAGCTGAGAATCCCGGGCCACGGCCAGCGCGGCGGAAAAACCAGGCACCACCGCGGCAATCCTGCGGCGCATGCCACACGCCGCCAGCGCATCATCAACCGGCCCGCGTATCAACCCGCGACGGGAGGTAATGACGTGCCCCACGGAAACAAATTGTTCTCGCGACATATCGGCAAAGGCGGCCAGCGGATGGTTTTTGGCCAGCGCGACGACAAAACGATCGCGAAACAGCGCCTGCAGGCGGATCTCCGGCCCCATATTTTTCAGTACGCCAATTTCCAGGTCCACCCGCCCCTCGCGTAAAAATCGGGCATCTTTCTCCGGCTTAGCGACAAACTCCAGCGTCACGCCCGGTGCTTCCCGCGCGGCCGCGTTCACCAGCGCCGGGCCAAAAGCTTCTATAAATCCCTCATTGGTACGCAAAGTAAATCGCTTCTCGAGGGTCGATAAACTCAGCGGCGCAGGCGAAGCCTCGAGCACCGCGCGCATCTCGGAGACAACGTTTTTTGCCCGCGCCTGCAGACTTTCTGCGTGCGGAGTCAGCACCATGTTTCGCCCGGCTCTGACCAGTAGCGGGTCGCCGGTGACCTGCCGTAGGCGCGTCAGCGTGCGGCTCATCGCCGAAGCGCTGAGCTCAAGCCGTTTAGCCGCCCCGGCAACGCTTTTCTCGCTCAACAATACATCCAGCGCCGCCAGTAAATTGAAATCAGGATCGGTCATTTTTTCTCCACTCCAGGATAAGGCGTCTGATGCACTTTATTATTGCAAATGCTGCGCCTTCCGCCTGCTACAGCACCAGCCTATATTTACCCCATCATGTATTTACTCAGGAGTTATGCCCATGGTCACTTCCCCTAAAACAGTATTGATCGCAGGCGCGTCACGCGGGCTTGGGCACGCCATGGCTGAACAGTTTCTGCTGCATGGCTGGCAGGTCATCGGCACCGTACGCGATCTCTCACAAACGACGCCGCTGCATCATCTGGCCGAGGCTTATCCTGGACGGGTGCGCATTGAGGCGCTGGATATTTGTGATAGCGACGGGATCGCGGCGCTGCGCAATGCGCTTGCCGATAGCGTGCTGGATATGCTGTTCGTCAACGCGGGCACCACCAACCGCGATCCCACACAAACCATCGGCGAGATCGCGACGGAAGAGTTTATTCACGTCATGCTGACCAACGCGCTCGCGCCGATGCGGGTTATAGAAAATCTGCAGGCGCTGGTGCTGCCGCAGGGGCTGATTGGCGTTATGTCTTCAGGACAAGGCAGTTTGAGCAATAATACCGGCGGGCAGCGCGAGCTGTATCGCGGGAGCAAAGCCGCGCTGAATATGTTTATGCGCAGCTTTGCCGCCCGCCCTGCCAGCGTATCGCATCCGATGGTGGTCATGGCGCCGGGGTGGATCCGCACGGCTCTTGGCGGCGAGAGCGCCCCGCTCACCATGGCGGAGACCATCCCCTCGCTGGTGAACGTGCTGCTGGAAAAACAAAATCGTCCCGGATTAGAGTATCTGGATTATCGCGGATGTCGCGTGCCGTGGTGATAAGTCTATGCGTATTAATGGCCTGCAGACGGGTTCATGGCAGTCAATTTTCGCTTTTTACTGGGCAAAGCTGCCATCTTCTAAATATAACCGACCGGGACATAATAATGCAGAGTGTAAATGGGTCGGTCGTTTCCTAAAGGAATATTTTCCTGAGGGACAAAACGTTCGATATCATAACCTTCACGTCGATACAGACCCAGTTCAGGAAGGTATTTCAGATAGACATGATTCGAAAGAAAAATAAAGTCTTCCCATGAGCCACTAAATTCAAGACCAAGGTATAGCCCACGTTTAGCGACCCGTACCTCACGAAAAGAAGCCGCCCGCGAATTAAACGGTGTGCCGATGAATGCATTGATCGCTGTTTTATATATATTGTGCGCAGCGGGGGAACATGCAGAGAGAATGTAGATATCGCGGTCTGCGCCTGTCGCGCCGCCGGCAATTTTTCTCCGGGTGACCTCTTTTCGCGTAGCGATATCATCAGTCAGAGATAGCGTATAGTTGAATCCATATCCAGCAAACGACTGTCCTTCAAGAAAACAAAGGTAAGGTGCCGGTACGCCGCCGCCCTGCGGTGCCACCTTCTGATAAAGTAACGACATATCCCAACAGGTCGAATCCCGATACGCTCCGGGACTAAGGCCAAAGGTTTTTTTAAACTCACGGGAAAAGGTTTGATGAGAATCAAAGTGCAGTAAACAGGCAATCGATGAAATTGATTGCTGAGTCAGCTTTAGCTTACCGGCGGCAAGCGTCATTCTGCGCATGCGAATATATTTCCCGACGGGAAGGCCGGCATGCTCATGGAACAGGTTATAAACAAAACGCCGGGAATACCCAACCCCACAGGCGATATCATCAACGGCCGGATTGATTGTCAGGCGGGATTCAATCCACTCCACCACCTCATTAAAAATTGCCCGTTTCATTACCTTTAAGAATACCCTGACCAGTTCATCCTCAGCCAAAATCTTACCAGTAAAGCAATACGGACACTAAGCTTTTCGTGCACGACAAAAATAAATAAAAACGATCTCAGTTAAAAAACTCAAAAAGGCTCACTATCTATTTGAAAGATAAGATTTTTCCCATGAAAAATATCTGAATTCTCATTTTCTATAGAAATATTGCTTTTTAAAAACCTCTACAATATCTTATTTGCAGTTTGTTAAACCACTCATTACCGTTAGACCTCTTAGTTTTACGTACGGCCATTATCAGGCACTGACACTATTTTAATTCTGATTTATTTATTCATAAGCATGTGAATCTTTATTTATGATAACCATTTTAATCAATACCAAAAACATCTACACCCGATATGCCATCAAGCAGCTGATGCAGGAAAGCGTAGCCCATGAGGAAAACCTCATTTTTGTAGATAGCTACACCCCCGGTAACATCGCAGAGGCTCAGATCATATTCACCGAAATGGCACCCGGAGAAATATTTTTATGCCATGATGAATTGAAATATAAAACCACGAAAAGCTTACTATTTATTCTTCAGGAAAGGGAAAATCAATGTTCGGAAAATGAACTCCCCAACTGTACTAAAGATTGTTTGTTTTTATATAAAGGTGATTCGCTTCCGGCGATAAGAAATAAAATAAAAGTTCATGTTTATGCATTCACCTGGACGGACAATGAAACAGGATATCGCCCGCAGACTAGCCGCTGCATTAACTGTCCCTGTAAATCGCTGACCCAGGCGCAGTCAAAGGTCGTTCATGCCCTGAGTCTTGGGCTTAACCAGCTGGAAATCGCGAATAAATTGAACATTAACTATAAAACAGTGTATTCTCACAAGAAAAATGTCATGCATGACTTTAAGATTGAAAGCAATACCGATCTTAATAAGTTTCTAAACGTGCTAGAGAAAAGAAAACAGTTTATGACCTAGCGTCACGATCGTCAGAAGTATAAAAACAACGAAACACATTACGTCGTCTTCTGATCTCATTAAAATAAGCCACACCATTGTATACGGAAATAACCAATAGCAAGATGGAGATAAATAAAAGAAGTAAATTACTCATAAGGCACCCTGGATATAAAAGAAAAGACATTTACAGGCAGAGGCATCATAGAGCACGGCGTATTATTCCAACAAGCCATTTGCTTTTATTTCAGAATTGATGGTGTCGCGGCAAGAGTTTTCTCATTAAACGTGCAGCTCAAATAACATAGCATTAGAAACCAGATGTTTAATAACGCTCCAAACGGAACAACCGTACCAATAGCCTTAATAAAGGCCAGCGCATGTCGCACGAACATCCTTACGCCTCGATAGCGGGGCGTTACCCTCCCGTTGCGCATAGTGTGGGCTAGTCATACGTTTTTCTGGGCGTTCCTGAGCTAAAGCCAGGCAGGGGTGATACTATTCAAGCCAGAAAATGCAGGCACAACGTCAACCGGGAGCGATTTATGCACGAGGAAGTACCACTGAAATATTACGACATTGCGGATGAGTATTCGACGGAGTCCGCCGAGCCCGTCAGCGAGTCAGAACGTGAGCCCCTGGCGCGCTATTTTCAACTGCTGATTACGCGGCTGATGAATAACGAAGAAATCAGCGAGGAGGCGCAGGGAGAGATGGCCATACAAGCGGGCATCGATCGGCAGCGCATCGATGATATCGCGGTATTCCTGAATAAATGGGGTAATGAGTAGCGGTTGACGCGGACGTTCCGCGGAATGATTGCGGCAAATGACGCATCGGCAATCGCGGCAGCGGACTTCGCGTTGGGATGTGCAATAAAGCTGGTCATTGCGACCAGCTTTACCTGAGACTTTAGAACCGGTATCCCGCAGAGAACATAAACACCCACGGATCCAGACGGATGCTGTCGTGCTGCTGCGCGCCCGCCAGCTTATAGTTGGCGGTGGTGTCGATATCCATGTACCACACCGACATGTTAATCAGCCAGTCGCGGTTAATCAGATAGTCCATCCCCACCTGTCCTGCCGCCCCCCAGGAGTCTTTCAGGCTCAGATCGGATATGCCGGTCTTTTTACCCGTATCGTTCACGCTTTCATCGAAGAAGGTCGTGTAGTTGATACCCGCGCCAATGTATGGACGGAGCTTGCTGCTGGAGTCGCCAAAATACCACTGCGCCATGAGCGTCGGCGGTAAATGGTGAACGGTCGCAATATTGCCGGTTGCCGCGGTCCCGACTTTATGGCGGAACGGCGTGGCGGCCAGCAGTTCAACGCCGATGTTATCCGTTGCCATATAGGTGAACGTCAAACCCAGTTGCGTATTATTGCTGACGTTAAAGCCCCCCAGGCTGCCTAACGTGCCGCCCGCGCCTTCGGTCGGTCTGACCGTTGCCGAACCCGCGCGAATAAAAAATTCACCGGCTTCATGCGCCCAGACGCTGCTGCCGGAAAGACTGCTCAGAATAACAACCGCCGCTGCTAACTTTTTCATACCCACTTCCTCATTATGGTTATTCAGCGCCAGAATATACCTACATTGAAGTATGTTTGATCCAACATAGATCACATTAAGTGGGCAAATTTAACATTTATTGATCCAGATTAATTTTCACTTTCTCAATACAATCAGTGAGAAGCGTGTCATATCAAATTTCTTCCTTTATGACACTCAAGGCAGCGCGTCGCTGATTTCCTCTTCTATTTACAAAGATATACTTAGCGTGCAGGAGCAGAGACTGCTACCCAGCCGCGATTTGCGGTACAATCGCCGGCTAGTTAACACCTGCAATACTCAAGGAGAATGCATGTCTATCACGGCGAAGTCCGTCTACCGTGACACCGGGAACTTTTTCCGCAATCAGTTCGTTACTATCCTGCTGATTGCGCTGCTATGCGCGTTCATTACGGTAGTACTTGGCCATGCCTTTTCACCCAGTGAAGAGCAGCTGTCAATACTGAGCCAGGGCGATAGCCTGGCGGGTAGCGGCGGGCTGTTCGAACTGGTCCAGAGCATGACGCCGGAGCAGCAGCAAATCCTGCTGCGCGCGTCTGCGGCCTCCACCTTCTCAGGGCTGGTAGGTAACGCCATTCTTGCCGGCGGCATTCTGCTCATGATTCAGATGATCTCCGCCGGCCAGCGAGTCAGCGCCCTGCGCGCGATCGGCGCTTCTGCGCCGGTGCTGCCAAAGCTGCTGCTGCTGATCCTGCTGACGACGTTTATCGTGCAGATGGGAATGATGCTGGTGGTGGTGCCGGGCGTCCTGCTGGCTATCGTGCTCTCTTTCGCACCGGTTATGCTGGTGCAGGATAAAATGGGGATTTTCAGCGCCATGCGTAGCAGTATGCGTCTGGCCTGGGCCAACGTACGTCTGGTGGCGCCGGCCATTATCGGCTGGCTGCTGGCGAAAACGCTGCTGCTGCTGTTTGCCTCCAGCTTCGCGGTCCTGACGCCAAACGTTGGCGCGGTGGTAATAAATACCCTCAGCAATCTTATCTCCGCATTGTTGCTGATCTATTTATTTCGCTTGTATATGCTCATTCGTAACTAACCTAATCCGGGGCGGGTGCTCCCTGCCCCAACCTGAACGACGGAATCGATGTATGAAGCAGTTTCTGGATTTTTTACCGCTGGTAGTCTTCTTCGCATTCTACAAGCTTTATGATATCTACGCCGCGACGACCGCGCTGATTATCGCTACCGCCATCGTGCTGATTTACAGCTGGGTGCGCTATCGTAAAGTCGAGAAAATGGCGCTGATTACCTTTGTGCTGGTGGCCGTATTTGGCGGCTTAACCATCTTCTTCCATAACGATGAGTTTATTAAATGGAAGGTGACGGTTATCTACGTGCTGTTTGCCAGCGCGCTGCTGTTTAGCCAGTGGGTGATGAAGAAGCCGCTGATCCAGCGCATGCTGGGTAAAGAGCTGACGCTGCCGCAGCAGGTATGGTCGCGTCTGAATCTTGCCTGGGCGGTGTTTTTCATCCTTTGCGGACTGGCGAATATCTATATCGCTTTCTGGCTGCCGCAGAATATCTGGGTCAACTTCAAGGTCTTTGGTTTGACCGCCCTGACGCTGGTATTCACCCTGCTGAGCGGCGTGTATATCTATCGCCATATGCCGCAGGACGACAACCACTAAGCTGGCTTTCCCACGGCACGCCGGACGGCGTGCCGCGTTCTTCGCTTTTCCCCTCTCCGCATAAATCGCTTCAGCTGAAACGATTCGTAATGTAAGCTATTTCTCACAGGAGATGGCATTCCTCCTTGAACCGCCATGTGGCTAATGATGCCTGCTTTTTATTCCCGGACCGGGAATGGGCAGGCATATCTGAATTGCAGGCACCGCGTCCGGGAAGGTTAATCTTCTAAGGAACTGACGATGCGTGCAAACCGCTTTTCATCACTCTCTCTGCTTTTCTTCCTCGGAAAATGGCTGCTCCTCGCCTTTATCATCGCGGTGCTGGCGGGTACGGCATCGGCGTTTTTTCTTTTCTCACTGCAGTGGACCACGGCAACGCGTGAAGCTCACCGCTGGCTTATCGGGCTCCTGCCGTTGGCCGGTTTTGCCGTCGGTTGGATCTACCTGCGCTACGGCACCCGCGTGGAGGCCGGCAATAACCTGATTCTGGAAGAGATTCACGACCCTCAGCGCGTCATTCCCTTGCGCATGGCGCCGCTGGTCTTTTTTGGTACCGTTGTTTCTCATCTGTTTGGCGCCTCCGTCGGGCGTGAAGGCACGGCGGTGCAGATGGGTGCCTCGATTGCCGACCGTTTTACGGCCCTTTTCCGCCTTAACGACGATGCCCGGCGAATGATACTGATGGCCGGGATCAGCGCCGGTTTCTCTTCGGTTTTCGGTACCCCGCTCGCCGGAGCGCTATTCGGGCTCGAGGTCCTGGCTATCGGACGGATGGACTACAGCGCCATTCTTCCCTGTCTGTTTGCCGCGATTATCGCCGATCGGGTCGGCATCATGTGGGGGGTGCAGCATACGCACTACTTTATTACCGGCTTTCCCACGCTGACGCTCTGGACGCTGCTGGCCATCATTATCGCCGGCTGCTGCTTTGGCCTCGCGGCGCGCATTTTCGCCGACAGCACGCATGCGGTCGGCGCCTTCATGAAAAAACGGATTCACTACGCGCCGCTGCGGCCGTTTATTGGCGGACTGGCGATTGCCGGCGCCGTCTGGCTGCTGCACGGAGAGCGCTATATTGGCCTGGGCATACCGGTGATAGTGGACGCTTTCCAGCATCCGCTGGCGCCGTGGGACTGCTTCGGCAAACTGATCTTCACCGTTGTCTCTTTAGGCAGCGGATTTAAAGGTGGCGAAGTCACCCCGCTGTTTTACGTCGGCGCGACGCTGGGCAATGCGCTGGCGCCGCTGCTGCATATGCCGCCAGGTTTTCTGGCCGGGATAGGTTTTGTCGCCGTCTTTGCCGGCGCGGCGAATACCCCCATCGCCTCGACGCTGATGGCGATTGAGCTATTTGGCGCGGAAATCGGTGTTTACGCGGCGCTGGCCTGCGTGGTGGCATGGCTGGTCTCGGGCTATACCGGTATTTATCGTTCCCAGCGCATAGCCTGCCTGAAACAAAGCTATGTCCCGACCGGCATCAGACTGGCTGAGCTCCCGGCGTGGTACCAATCGCAAACACGCCGTCAAAAAACCGACAACGAAACCCCCACCTCCTGACGAACGCGCCCGGAAACCGGAGGGTTCAGGCTCGCCGGTTTCTTCATGATATCTACCACATGTCGGAAAGTTGCGGCAATTGTGAGGATTTAATGGAGATTAGCGTCTCTTTATTGAAACGATAATGATTATCATTGATATTCTCGATCTCAATTTTTTCATGATTTGATATGGATATTTATAATGAGAACGCAGAAAAATCACATAGCAACGCCCCTGGCCCTGGCCATTGCAGGCTTACTCAGCCCAGGGGTCTTCGCCGAAGAGGTGGAACAGGATACGGAGACCATGGTGGTTCATGGCACCGCCGAAGAGGCGCTGAAGCAGCAGCCGGGCGTCTCGATCATCACTGCGGAAGATATTGCTAAAGATCCCCCGGTTAACGATCTCTCAGAAATCATCCGTAAAATGCCCGGCGTCAACCTGACCGGCAACAGCGCCAGCGGCAGCCGCGGCAACAACCGTCAGATCGACATTCGCGGAATGGGACCGGAAAACACGCTGATTCTTATCGACGGCGTGCCCGTCACCTCCCGCAATTCAGTGCGCTATAGCTGGCGCGGCGAGCGCGATACCCGCGGCGACAGCAACTGGGTACCGCCGGAAATGGTGGAACGCATTGAAGTTCTGCGCGGCCCTGCCGCAGCGCGCTACGGCTCAGGCGCCGCGGGCGGCGTTGTCAATATCATCACCAAGCGCCCCACCAACGACTGGCACGGCTCGCTTTCGCTGTATACCAATCAGCCGGAAAATAATAAAGAAGGCGCCACCAACCGGGCTAACTTCAGCCTCAACGGACCGCTGGCGGGAGATGCCCTGACCATGCGTTTGTACGGCAACATCAACAAAACGGAGCCCGATGCCTGGGATATTAACCGCGCGCAAAATGGCTCTTACGCGGCGGGCCGCGAAGGGGTACGCAACAAAGATATTAACGCCCTGCTGTCGTGGAAAGTTACCCCGCAGCAGATCCTGGATTTTAGCTACGCCTATAGCCGCCAGGGCAATATTTATGCCGGCGATACGCAGTACAGCAACAGCAATATGAGCCCAAATGGCCTGGTGGATACGCTGTACGGTCAGGAAACCAACCGGCTATATCGGCAGACCTGGGGCCTGACCTACAACGGGATCTGGGACTGGGGCCAGTCGAAGGCGGGCGTCTACTACGAAAAAACCAACAATACCCGCCTGCAGGAGGGCACCACCGGCCGCGTTGAAGGGATGATCAACAGCGATGTCTATGACACCAGCCGCCTGGAGTCGTGGCGCTCAACCGCAGAGGTGAATCTCCCCTTCAACTGGCTCGCTGAACAGACCCTGACTCTGGGCATGGAATGGAATCGCGATGAGCTAAACGATCCGGCGTCCATGCAGGCCACCACCACCACGGATGCTCTCCCCGGGATTTCTGGCGATCCTTCACAACGCAGCCCTAAAAACAGCGCCACCCTGACCGGTATCTATCTGGAAGACAATATTGAAGCGATGCCGGGCACCAATATTATCCCGGGTCTGCGCTTCGACTATCATAACGACTTCGGCAGCAACTGGAGCCCGAGCCTGAACCTGGCGCAGGATCTGGGCGATATGTTTAAGGTCAAAGCGGGCATCGCCCGGGTATTTAAAGCGCCGAACCTGTATCAGTCGAGCGAAGGCTATCTGCTTTCTACGCGGGGTAACGGCTGCCCGATAAGTATTGCCGATGGCAACTGCTATCTGTTGGGTAACCCGGACCTCGATCCGGAAATCAGCATCAATAAGGAGATTGGCCTTGAGTTTAACCTGAACGGTTACAACGCCGGCGTCACCTGGTTTCGCAACGACTACAAAAACAAGATCGTCTCCGGCACAGAGATACTGGGTAATACCGCGACCGGAGCGAATATCCTGCAGTGGGAGAACGGCGGGAAAGCGGTCGTCGAAGGCCTTGAAGGCACGCTGCTGGTTCCGGTCATTGCCGATACGCTCAGCTGGCGCACCAATGCCACTTATATGATCAAATCGGAAAACAAAGATACCGGAAACCCGCTGTCCGTTATTCCGAAATACACCATCAATACCCTGCTCGACTGGCAGGTGACCAGCAAGTTTTCGGCGAACGTCAACTGGACTCTGTACGGTCGGCAGAAACCGCGGGAATATGCGGAAATTCGTACTGAAAACGGCGTGCTGGCCACCAATGAAGTGGGCTCCTATTCAGTGGTTGGTATCGGCGGCAACTATCAGCTAATGAAAGATCTGCGCCTGAACGCCGGGATCAGTAACCTGTTCGATAAGCAAATTTATCGTGAAAACGAAGGGGCTTCGACCTATAACGAACCGGGTCGCGCCTATTACGCTGGCGTCACGATCTCCTTCTAACCCCTCACGCCCGCTATCGCGGGCGTATTCCCTATTCTCTCAGCGTCATTTTCATAGTAGCATCCGCCTGATCATCTTTGACTAGTACAGAGTATAGAATGACAACAACAGATCTTACGCCGAAGGGCGAATTGGTATTACGCACCCTGGCGATGCCGGCGGACACCAACGCTAACGGCGATATTTTCGGCGGCTGGCTGATGTCGCAGATGGATATTGGCGGGGCGATTATGGCCAAAGAGATTGCCCACGGTCGCGTCGTGACCGTGCGCGTCGACGGCATGACTTTTTTACGCCCGGTCGCGGTCGGCGACGTGGTGTGCTGCTACGCCAACTGCGTGAAGCGCGGCAATACGTCGATAACCATCAATATGGAAGTGTGGGTCAAGAAGGTGTCGTCTGAACCCATCGGCCAGCGCTACAAAGCAACCGAAGCGCTGTTTATCTACGTCGCGGTAGATAATGAGGGTAAACCGCGCGCCCTTCCCGCCCAGTGATTCTGCCGGCCCGGCGCTTCCGGGCCGGTCCTTTACAGAACGCCGAGTAAAGAGAAGAAGAAGTAGCCCAGCACGATAATAATAACCGGCAGGACGTATAGCGGAAAATACTGCACCAGGATGGTATGGCGCGGCACCACAACGCGTTCAGAGATTTGTTCGCGCGTCAGCCCTTCGGCCCCTTTCGCCTGCTCCAGAATCAGCTGATCCTCAACGCCCTCGCGCAGAAACTTCGCCTGGCGCCCCATCCGCGCTCCGGAGGCCTGTAGCGCCATGCCGACGAACACCAGAATATAGATAACCCAGAAGCCGATATTCATACCGTGCTTAAAGTCCGGCAGCGGCGAGTTGTACCAGAAGAAATTCAGGAACGGCGTATTGAAACGCATCATCTCAATCATCACATGAGCAAAGTCCATCATCACCGCGTCAATGCCCGGTTTTTTCTCACTGTGCTCGTACATAAACTTCAGTACGGAAATCAGCGTCGAGATAACCGCCGGGATAAATACCACCCACCCCAAAATACGTTTAAGTACTGCAACGCGTCCAGCTTGTTGATACGTCATGGGTTCCCCTTGTTAAGACGCCTGTCTACCCTAAGTCTACCTTCGTCGGCGAATTTCGCCCAATAATGCGCGGTATGATATACCATGAGTGCCGATTCGTTATCTACTTACGCTACAGGAGAGGGACTTATGTCAGCCAGGCGCCAGATTCACGCCGCGATTTTTGATATGGATGGTTTACTGATTGATTCTGAGCCGCTGTGGGATAAAGCGGAGCTGGAGGTGATGGCAAGCCTCGGGGTGGATATCAGCCGCCGCCATGAAATGCCCGATATCCTGGGGCTGCGCATCGATTTAGTCGTCGATCTGTGGTTTGCCCAGCAGCCGTGGAAAGGCCCGGATCGTGCCGAAGTCACCGCGCGGATCATCAACCGCGCCATCCAGCTGGTGGAAGAAGCGCGTCCGCTCCTCCCCGGTGCGCGGGAAGCGGTGGCGATGTGCAAAGCCCAGGGGTTGAAAATCGGCCTGGCGTCGGCTTCGCCGCTGCGGATGCTGGAAAAAGTCCTCACCATGTTTGAACTGCGCGATCAATTTGACGCCCTCGCTTCCGCCGAAGGGCTGCCGTTCAGCAAACCGCACCCGCAGGTCTATCTGGACTGCGCCGCCAGACTCGGCGCCAGCCCGATGCACTGCGTGGCGCTGGAAGACTCGGTTAACGGCATGATTGCCAGCAAAGCGGCCCGAATGCGATCTATCGTCGTACCGGAAGCGGAAAACAGCCGCGATCCGCGCTTCGTGCTGGCGGACGTGAAGCTTGCCACCCTTGAATCCCTCACCCTGAGCGACCTGCTCGGTTAATCCTGCCGCTGATGATGAGATAGCGGCACCGTCTCATCATCACAAAATTAAAACAGCGTTTCATTTTTATTTGTTTTTTCTTCTCCCGCCCTCTATGCTTGTCTCAACGGCGTTATTTAACGCGTGAAATCAGCATACAGAGGTGCATATGGTACTGAACGCCTTTGACCTTACGGGCAAGGTCGCTATCGTGACGGGTTGTGATACCGGGCTGGGCCAGGGAATGACGCTGGGCCTTGCGCAGGCCGGGTGCGATATCGTCGGCGTGAATCGCCGGATCCCCCATGAAACCGCAGAGAAGGTTCAGGCGCTGGGCCGACGCTTTACCGCTATTCAGGCCGATCTGAGCCGGCAGGATGAGATTGAAACCATTGTCGATCGGGCCGTGGCCGCCATGGGCCGGGTAGATATTCTGGTCAACAATGCGGGAACCATCCGCCGCGCCGATGCGCTCTCCTTTAGCGAAAAAGACTGGGACGAGGTGATTAACCTGAATCTGAAGTCGGTGTTCTTTCTTTCACAGGCGGTCGCCAGGCAGTTTATTCAGCAAGGTGACGGCGGGAAAATTGTTAACATTGCCTCAATGCTCTCCTTTCAGGGGGGGATTCGGGTACCCTCCTACACCGCGTCAAAAAGCGGCGTACTGGGCATTACCCGCCTGATGGCCAACGAATGGGCGGGGCATCGCATCAACGTTAACGCCATTGCCCCGGGATACATGGCTACCAATAATACTCAGCAACTGCGTGAAGACGCCGAGCGCAGCAAAGCGATTCTCGATCGTATTCCGGCCGGGCGCTGGGGCGTGCCGGATGACCTTCAGGGGCCGGTGGTTTTTCTCGCCTCCCGGGCGGCGGATTACATTAGCGGCTTTACGCTGGCGGTAGATGGCGGCTGGCTGGCACGCTGATGTTTTTGTGACAAAGAGTTACACCGTCACCTCTTCCGCACACTGTATAAAAACCCTATACTGTATGAATTGACAGTTTAGGGTGTTTATCATGACGGCGGAAGGCCACCTCCTCTTCTCTATCGCCTGTGCGGTATTTGCGAAAAACGCGGAATTGACCCCCGTGCTGGCTCAGGGCGACTGGTGGCACATCGTTCCTTCCGCCATCCTGACCTGTCTGCTGCCGGATATCGATCACCCTAAGTCGTTTCTCGGTCAGCGATTAAGCTGGATATCAAAACCGATAGCGCGCGCCTTTGGCCATCGCGGCTTCACCCATAGCCTGCTGGTAGTCTTTGGCGCGGTCGCGATTTTCTCATTGAAAGTACCGGAAAGCTGGATAGTGCCGGCAGACGCGGTTCAGGGCCTGGTTCTTGGCTACCTCAGCCATATTCTCGCCGACATGCTCACCCCGGCAGGCGTTCCGCTGCTCTGGCCCTGCCGCTGGCGTTTTCGCCTGCCCCTGCTTGCACCGCGCAAGGGTAACCAGCTGGAGCGCGCGCTGTGTATGGCGCTGTTTATCTATGCCGTATGGATGCCGCAAAACGTTGCCGAAAACAGCGCCATTCGCTGGTCATCGGACATGATTAATTCTTTGCAAACCACCTTTAATCGCTTAATTAGCCACCAGGTTGGACGATAAACCAGCGAATTATTCAATTGGTTATAATCAATTCCATTTGAATATAAGTAACGAATAACGCCTTCTGCTACCCTTGCCGTCATAAGAGTTGGTTATTGACCAACCCGGTAATAAAAGATATCAGGAGAACGGGGATGAACTTTCCATTAATAGCGAACGTAGTCGTGTTCGCGGTTTTACTGTTGGCGCTGGCCCAAACCCGCCATAAACAGTGGAGCCTCGCTAAAAAAGTGCTGGTCGGTCTGGCGATCGGCGTTGTCTTCGGCCTGGCGCTACAGCTTATCTATGGTTCCGACAGCCCGGTGCTGAAGGATTCTATCCAGTGGTTCAATATCGTCGGTAACGGCTATGTTCAACTGCTGCAAATGATCGTCATGCCGCTGGTTTTCGCCTCCATTCTGAGCGCGGTCGCCCGTCTGCATAATGCCTCGCAGCTGGGTAAAATCAGCTTCCTCAGTATTGGAACCCTGCTGTTCACCACGCTGATTGCGGCGCTGGTCGGGGTGCTGGTCACTAATATGTTTGGCCTGACCGCCGAAGGGCTGGTTCAGGGCAGCGCTGAGACCGCCCGCCTCAACGCCATTCAGAGCAATTACGCCGGTAAAGTCGCCGACCTGAGCGTCCCGCAGCTGATCCTCTCTTTCGTACCGAAAAACCCGTTTGCCGATCTGACCGGCGCGAACCCAACGTCGATTATCAGCGTGGTTATCTTCGCCGCGTTCCTCGGCGTCGCGGCGCTGAAATTGCTGAAAGATGACGTCGCCAAAGGCCAGCGCGTACTCACCGCCATCGACACGCTGCAGAGTTGGGTAATGAAGCTGGTGCGCCTGGTTATGCAGTTAACGCCGTACGGAGTGCTGGCGCTGATGACCAAGGTGGTCGCGGGCTCTAACCTGCAGGACATCATCAAGCTCGGCAGCTTCGTTATCGCCTCCTATATTGGTCTGGGCATCATGTTCGTGGTGCACGGTCTGCTGCTGGCGGTCAACGGCGTGAGTCCTCTGAAGTACTTCCGTAAAGTCTGGCCGGTATTGACCTTCGCCTTTACCAGCCGCTCCAGCGCGGCGTCTATTCCGCTGAACGTGGAAGCGCAAACGCGTCGCCTGGGCGTGCCGGAGTCTATCGCCAGCTTCTCCGCATCGTTCGGCGCCACGATCGGGCAGAACGGCTGCGCGGGCCTCTATCCGGCGATGCTCGCCGTGATGGTCGCCCCTACCGTCGGTATTAACCCGCTCGATCCGCTGTGGATTGCGACGCTGGTGGGCATCGTGACCGTTAGTTCCGCCGGGGTCGCGGGCGTGGGCGGCGGCGCGACCTTTGCCGCCCTGATCGTCCTGCCGGCGATGGGCCTGCCGGTCACGCTGGTGGCGCTGCTGATCTCGGTTGAGCCGCTGATTGATATGGGCCGTACCGCGCTGAACGTAAGCGGTTCCATGACCGCCGGTACCCTGACCAGCCAGTGGCTGCGTCAAACCGATAAAGCTATTCTCGATAGCGAAGAGGACGCGGAGCTCGCGCACCGCTAAGCGGGCCCGCACTTCAGGTTGTTAAAAACAAAAAACCGCTGATTTTCAGCGGTTTTTTATTGTGCCCGGCACATTCAGGCGTCGATTTCACCTTCCTGCCTCATTTGCGTCGCCCAGCGCTGCGCCGCTTCCGGCACGTTAAACGGCGGGGAGCGACGAAAATGTTCGTCTATCAGCACAAAAGCAACGTATTTACCCCGCAAAACCCAGACGTCGCGAAAACCATCCATTTTGACGGCGTGTTCCGGCGGCGCAGGCTCGACTCGCGGCACGTAGCTAATGACCTGACGATTTTGTTGGCGAAGTGGTTTCATCACAAATAGATTCACTAAACACAGCGGGAAACAGAAACCCCTATCATAGCCGAAAAAGCCCCCTTTCGTCGCCCCCAGCTTGCGGCCCTTTAGTAGTAAAACTCTTATAAAAATATATTCTTGAAATGATGTTCTACAATTAGAAGGGTTTTGGTTTAGCAACGACCATTTTCAGCAATGAAAGCAGGAGCGAGCAATGTCTGATAAACACCATAACCCGCAACCCCATCAATCACCGGTTCACGACGACCGGGAAGCAAAACCAGGTCTGGATGCCTTAGCCCCCGAAGATCAGAACTGGCGGCCCACGCCGCATCCCACCGCCCCAGGTGAAGAGCCGACCGCCCCGGGCAGTATGAAAGCCCCGGATACGCGCAGCGAAAAGCTCGATGCCCTTGAAAAACAGCGTAAAGGCGGCGAGGATTTTGCGCTCACCACCAATCAGGGCGTACGCATCGCAGACGACCAGAACTCGCTGCGCGCGGGCAAACGCGGCCCCACGCTGCTGGAAGATTTTATCCTGCGCGAAAAAATCACCCATTTTGACCACGAGCGCATTCCTGAGAGGATCGTCCATGCCCGCGGCTCCGCTGCGCACGGCTATTTCCAGGCGTACAGCGATTTAAGCGATATCACCAAAGCGGCTTTCCTCTGCGATCCGCAGAAAAAAACGCCGGTCTTCGTCCGGTTTTCCACCGTTCAGGGCGGCGCAGGCTCCGCCGATACGGTGCGCGACATCCGCGGCTTTGCCACCAAGTTTTATACCGACGAGGGCATCTTTGACCTGGTCGGCAACAACACGCCGATCTTTTTTATTCAGGACGCGATCAAGTTCCCTGATTTCGTCCACGCGGTCAAACCCGAGCCGCACTGGGCCGTCCCGCAGGGGCAAAGCGCGCACGACACGTTCTGGGATTACGTCTCACTGCAGCCCGAAACGCTGCATAACGTGATGTGGGCGATGTCCGACCGCGGACTGCCCCGCAGCTACCGCACGATGGAAGGGTTCGGCATCCACACCTTCCGCCTGATTAACGCGGAAGGTAAAGCCACCTTCGTACGTTTTCACTGGAAGCCGGTCGCGGGCAAAGCCTCCCTGGTATGGGACGAGTCGCAAAAGCTGACCGGTCGCGATCCCGATTTCCACCGCCGTGATTTATGGGAAGCGATTGAAGCCGGCGATTATCCTGAGTACGAGCTGGGCTTACAGCTGATCCCGGAAGAGGACGAGTTTGCTTTTGATTTCGATCTGCTGGATCCCACCAAGCTGATTCCGGAAGCGCTGGTCCCGGTGCAGCGCGTCGGTAAGATGGTCCTCAATCGCAACCCGGACAACTTCTTTGCCGAAAACGAACAGGCGGCCTTCCATCCAGGGCATATCGTTCCGGGGATAGACTTCAGCAACGATCCGCTGCTGCAGGGCCGACTCTTCTCCTATACCGATACGCAGATCAGCCGCCTCGGCGGGCCGAATTTCCATGAAATTCCGATCAATAAACCCACCTGCCCGTACCATAATTTCCAGCGTGACGGCATGCACCGGATGGATATTGATACCAACCCGGCAAACTATGAACCTAACTCCATCAACGATAACTGGCCGCGGGAGACGCCGCCGGCCGCTAAACGCGGCGGCTTTGAATCCTATGCCGAGCGGGTTGACGGGGAAAAGATTCGCCAGCGCAGTCCGTCGTTTGGCGAATATTACTCGCAGCCCCTGCTGTTCTGGCGTAGCCAGACGCCTATTGAGCAGCAGCATATTATCGACGGATTCAGCTTCGAGCTGAGCAAGGTCGTCAGGGAGTGGATCCGCGAGCGGGTGGTCGATCAGCTGGCGCATATCGACCTGCAGCTGGCTCAGGCGGTGGGTAAAAATCTGGGTATTGAGCTCACCGACGAACAGCGCAGCATCACGCCGCCGCCGGATGTTAACGGTCTGAAAAAGGATCCTACGTTAAGCCTGTACGCTATTCCCAGCGGTGACGTAAAAGGCCGGGTGGTAGCGGTACTGCTTAACGATCGTCCGGTCGCCAAAGAGCTCCTGACGCTGCTCAAGGCGCTGAAAGCGCACGGGGTGCATGCCAAACTACTCTATTCCCGAATGGGGAAAGTGCAGGCCGATGACGGTACCGAGCTGCCGGTGGCCGGGACCTTTGCCGGGTCGCCATCGCTTACCGTGGACGCGGTCATTGTTCCCGGCGGCGATCTGCAAAGCCTGAGCAACAACGGTGATTTCCACTACTACCTGCTGGAAGCCTATAAACACCTGAAGCCGATTCTGCTGGCAGGCGATGCCCGGCAGTGCAAAGCGCCGCTGCAGGTTGCCAGTCAGGGGGAAGAAGGCATCGTTGAGACGGACGCCATCGATAATGCGTCGGTGGATGCGCTGATTACCCTGATGGCGGCGCATCGGGTGTGGTCGAGAAGCGCCAAAATCTCCGCGATCCCGGCGTAAAAAAAGCCCGGCATTTCTGCCGGGCTTCTCACTTCTCTTTACTTACACATCGCGATAGGTGCCGAGCCGGTAGCCGCGCTCGGCAATCGCATACTTCAGCGACTCGGCGGTGAGCACGTCCAGTTCGGTCAGGCGCGGGTAGCAATAGGCGCTACCCATAATCGTGTTATCAACGAACGCCGGGTGGCACATCACCTCCAGCGATCGCTCATCACGCTGGATAGAGGCATCCAGGGTTTGCAGAAACAGCGCTTCCGAAACCCCTTCCCCGTAAAACTCGCTGGTAAACCCGTCGCTGCTGCGCGCCGCATCCTGCGCTAAACCTGACAGCGTCGCCAGTTGCCGATCGATCCGCAGCGCCACCCCCTTCTCGCGCGCAAAGGCCGCGACGATGGGGTAAATCTGCGCAATCATATGCACATGGTGATGGCTGTCGATATGCGTCGGCTCATGGCCAAACAGCTCGACAAAGCGCCGGTACTGGCACTCCAGCTCGTGCGCGATCTCATCCAGCGGCAGGCTATCCTCTTCCGCCATCTGCCAAATCCACTTACCGAGACGACCTTCGCGGGTTAAGCCCGGCATCGCCGACAGCGGTTCGCCCAGCGTCAGGACAAAGTGCATCCCCACCGCCAGCTCAGGGACGCAGCGGCTAAGCTGGGCAGCGTGGCCGATCGCCGCGCCGTTGACCAGCGCCGTCGTGGAGGTGACCAGACCGTTCTTGCAGGCTTCGATAATGCCGTAGTTTTGCCCTTTGCTGAGGCCAAAATCATCGGCATTGACGATTAACACGCGTTCCATAAGCCGCTCCCGTTACTGTTTCAGTTTTTCGATAGTCGCCGCAAAGTTTGGCAGCCACTGCTCGTGCGCAAGGATCATCTCACGCGCCAGCTGTTCGGCGTCACGATCGGAGTGGATCAGCGGGCTCAGGTTAAGCGCCAGCAGCACGTCATCCAGTTTACCGCTGATTGCCGCTTCGCTGGCCGCGACTTCAAAGCCTTTAATGGTGTAAATCAGTCCCAGCACTTTTTCGTCGAAATGCGTGATGCGCGGCGTCGGTTTCGCACCGTCGCGACCCAGCGTACAGGTCATCTCGACCGCCCAGTCGGCCGGGATGTTATCCACGTGGCCATGGTGCGGCACGTTCACGTAATGTTCGGCCTGCTTATCATTGTAAATGGCGTTAATCACTTCACAGGCCGCGTCGGAGTAATACGCCCCGCCGCGCTGTTCCAGCTCTTTTGGTTTAACGTTCAGATCCGGATCTTTGTATAGCTCAAACAGCTGTTTCTCAACCTTCTGCACCACCTGCGCGCGGGCGCCGCCTTTGTAGTACTCGCCCATTTCAATCGCCAGCATCTCTTTTGGCTTAAAGTAGTAGAGCAGATAGGAACAAGGGATCAGGCGCAGCGAACGGAGCAGCCCTTCGCTAAACGGCAAATCAAAGATATTTTTCACCGAGTTTGCGCTCAATCGACCCGACGCCACGCCGTCAAGCAGCTCGTCAAAGCGCGAAACGCCGTTGACCAGCACATCCCGCACGAACACCAGATGATTCAGACCAAACAGATCGATATTGAGCTCATCGCTCGGGCTCAGCTTCAGCACATCGGTGATAAACATCTTCATGCCGATAGGAATATTGCATACGCCGATAAAGCGCTTAAAGCCGGTATGACGATAAACCGCTTCGGTCACCATACCCGCCGGGTTGGTAAAGTTAATCACCCAGGCGTTCGGACAGACTTCCTGCACATCTTTCACAATGTCAAAAATGACCGGAATGGTGCGCAGACCTTTAAACAGTCCGCCCGCGCCGTTGGTTTCCTGGCCTAAATAGCCGTGGCTCAGCGGAATACGCTCATCCTTTTCGCGCGCCTTAAGCTGGCCGACGCGCAGCTGGGTGGTGACGAAATCTGCGCCTTCCAGCGCCGCGCGGCGATCGAGGGTCTTGTAGACTTTCATCGGGACGCCGGCTTTTTCCACCATGCGCTGGCACAGCGCGTGGATTATATCGAGCTTTTCCTGCCCTTCCGCGACGTCCACCAGCCACAGTTCGCTAATCGGCAGTTCATGGTAACGCTTCAGGAATCCTTCCAGTAATTCCGGGGTATAGCTGCTGCCGCCGCCGATAGTCACTACCTTCAATTTCTGGCTCATCTTTTTCTCCCTTGCGGATAGCGCGTATGCGGCACCCGCTCTCCGTTTAAATACGGACAGTTAATTTGAATATTTAGACCGCGCGGACTATTCCGCGCCCGGTTAATTAATACTGGTGAGGTGTTTCCGATAGCTGCTGGGGGTAAAAGAAGTCAGCTTCTTGAATGTTTTAATAAACAGACTTGGGCTACTGTACCCCGACTCATAGGCGATATCGGTCACCGAGTAGTTGGTTATCTCCAGCTGTTTTTTGGCGAAGTTGATGCGAATATCGTTAATCATCTGCATCGGCGTTTTGGCGTAATAACGCTGGGTCGCCCGGGTTAAGTATTCCTGAGTTTTCCCGGAAAGCTCGACCATATTTTCCAGCGCCCCCTCGCCAAATTTAAGCTTATCGTGCATACCCTCAACGGTATTTTTTAACCATTGCGGAATAACGTCTTCCGTAGGTTCTTCACGATAATGCCGCAAACGATTCAGGGTGTAAAAAGACACCAGCTCGATAAATTCGTCGAATTCAGTTTCGCGAAAATTCAGTGATGCAATAACCGACTCAATATAACTGAGAAAAGTACTTTTAACGGCATAGACCTGTGAGGCGACCAGACCAAACGGCAGCAGCGGCAGATAGTGTTTCTCAAAGAAACTTTTGCTGATGCCAACGTTAAGAATGCGCGTCGCACCAAATTCATAAAAACTCTGGTGATGCGACCCCATTGGGATGAAGACAAAATCCCCGCGCTCCAGCAGCACCCGCTTGCCATTAATAACCTGATAATAGCGCCCGGTTAAAACGATGGTGTACTCGTAGTAATCATGCTGGTGAAGCCCGCTTACGCTCTCCGTTTTGTTATAGATGACCACATGAAAGTTCTTGCCGTTAAAGAGTTGTTGCTCCCGGGCGGTACTGATTTCAGTGGTCATCATCTTTGGCTGCCTCATCGTGTCGATGACCTATTGTACCTTCTCGTGCAGCTCAATCAATTCGGCAACCAGCTCACGAGCCAGCATTGAGGTCATCAGATGATCCTGCGCATGAACCAGCACCAGGCTCACCTTCATTTTGCCTTCACCCTCATCGCTCTCAATCAGCTGCGTCTGCACAAGGTGCGCTTCGCTCAGCGCCATGCGCGACTGTTCCATCATCGTTTTCGCCGCCTCGAAATCTCCCTGCTTTGCCTGCTTCAGCGCGGCATAAGCCAGGCTGCGCGCTTGACCGGAGTTGATAATCAGCCCCATCACCACCTCTTCGAGGTCGTTTACCGCGGTCTCTTCTGCTGCGATGTTATCCAGATCAAACATAATGACTCCCTTATTTCCAGGACGGTACGGGAAATCTCCCGTACCGTTCAATATTAGAATTTCAGTGCGTTAGCGATATCTTCTTCGCTCTCTTCCTGCTCAATGACGCCCTGCGCTTTGTTGGAAATCACCACAAACGGCAGGTAGACCAGGGTGGACACGGCAAGGTTGAACAGGGCCAGCAGCAGAGCGGCTACGCTACCGTTGGTGTTAAAGAAGGCGCCTAAACCGGTTGGCATGGTCCACGGCGCGATATTGGTAATCGGCGGGATGATGCCCAGGGTATAAGCCGTCATGGTGATAGCCGCCAGCAGAGGCTGAATCAGAATGAAGGGGATAAACATCACCGGGTTCATAATGATCGGCAGACCGAACAGGATTGGCTCGTTAATCTGGAAGATGCCTGACGGCAGCGCCAGTTTCGCCACCTGACGATGATCCTCACGACGTGAAGCGATAAAGATGGCGATGATTAAGCCCAGAGTCGCGCCGGTACCGCCAAGGAAGATGTAGGAATCCAGCATCGGCTTGGCCCACATATGGAAGCTCTTACCCGCGGCCAGCGCGGCCTCGACGGAACCGTACTGCTGGTAGGTTGCGATGTTTTCCAGCGCCCACGGCGTCATGATTCCGCTATCCAGCGCTGACAGCGCCAGCGACCCGTGTACGCCGAAGAACCACAGCAGCGAGGTGAAAATGACGTATGCCCAGCCTACGACGGCGCCCATTGAAGCCAGCGGCGTGGAGATAGTGTCCATGATGATCTGGTGGAAGTTAGTCCCCCAGTGGGTCAACGCCCAGGAGATAATCCCCATAATCGAGAGGATGATAAAGGCCGGAATAACCGCAGAGAATGAACGGGAAACCGAAGCCGGCACGCTGGACGGCAGCGTAATCACCCAGTTGCGATGAACGATAAAGGTGAACATCTCGGCAACGACCAGACCGATGACAATACCAGAAATGATATTGGCGCCGCCTAACCAGTTCGCGCCCACGGCGTAGGCTTCACCGACGCTATAAGGCGTGACGGTCATAAATGCCGCAACGGCCAGTAAACCGGCGGCCATCGGGTCTACTCTCCGCTCCTCAGCTAAAGCGGAGCCAATAAAGAAAGGCGCCATCAGCGACATAATGCCAAGCGTACCGTTATAAACGTTACCGCCGATAGCTTTAAAACCGTTAAGCGTTTCTATTGTAGACGCATCCAGACGGATGCCCATTGAATAAAAGAATGAGCCGTCGCCAAAGCTCAAAAATACGTTGTTAATTAAAACAAACATCGCCCCGGCTAGCGTCAATGGCATTAACTTAATAAAGCCGTTTTTAATTGCATTGACGTGGGGCTGCCTTCCTATTTTGACGGCAAAAGGCAGGAGTACCTTTTCAAGCGAGTCAATCACTTTACTCATAATAAATACCCTTTAAGGCCGCAATATAGTCACTGCGGCAATGATAGATGAAATTACTCTTTGACGGGAAAATAAACTCTGGGTATTTCGGACAGCGAGCAGCTAAAACACACCCTCACGAAATTCTAACCGCTGCTATCCGAAATATGTCGAGTTTTAAAATAAAATTATTGTGCAGCAGCTTTCTTAATGGCCGCAACGGCCGCTTTCAGAACACCTAAACCATCGATCTTACCGTACAAAACAGAATCAATGACTTCTACGGGTTTATTTGGCAGTAAACGCTGAATGTCCGGCAGCATATAGGAAATTTGTGGGCCTAATAATACGACATCCGCATCAGGTCCTTTTTCACCGGCTAAGGTCTCCGGAAATGCTTCAATAATCACCGGCACTTCATACTTCTCGGCCTGGGCACGCATTTTCGATACCAGCAGTGATGTCGACATCCCGGCAGAACAGAACAGGTAGATATGTTTCTTTTCCATGAACGCTTCCTCAATTTGTGTGACCCGGTCCTCTCTGCAGCATTGATGCCTGAGAGGCGGTAAGAGATGTTTCTTTGAATTAGTATTGTTTATGCATTGAGTATACGGCATCGATCGGCAGCAGGATAATTCCTCCTTGAACAGAATTGTCTCTCATTGACCTCGCGTTTTGACTGCCTTCACATTTCCCTCAAATAATTCGCGCAATTAAATAAGCATCAGAACTCATAAAAAAACCCGACCACTGGTCGGGCTTTCGTAGGAATCAGCACTATGGCGGGGCGTTACTTACTGTTGCGCGGGTCGGTATCGTACTCGGCGCAGGTTTGATAGCCAGAATTCATCACGCGGCCGGTTTCATCCAGCGCAACGAAGTAGGTTTCAATTTTACCATCGCGTTGACCCAGGATATATGTCTGGCAGGTACCGCGCGCGTGGATCATGGTGACTTCTGATGAAGGTTTACCGGCAATTTGCGCAACCTGCGCGCGGGTCATGCCTTTCTTAACGTCTTTAACCACGGGTTGAGTGAACTGATCTTTCGTACGGTCGTAGGCCGTACACCCTGCCAGCAGGGTCAATACTGCTGCTGCGCCCAGAAATCCTGCAAAATGCTTGTTCATATACCATCCTCTTTTTTTTGGCGTGTTAATAAGCCTGGAATAAATATCGTTATTTTTCAAGCCGAAGGTGGAAATGAAGCGAAATTAAGAGCTTTCCAATAATAAATCCCCTCTTGTTGAGGTTGCCTGCTTTTGCTTCACTCAAAATTGTGATCCTTGTCGTTTTACCGGCAAAGAGGTAGGTTAAACCACTGCTTATTGGCAAACAGATTCACTTCCCGGAGGGCGCAATGACGCTACAACAAGAGATTATTCAGGCGCTGGGCGCAAAACCCCAGATCGATGTCGAAGCCGAGATACGCCGCAGCGTAGACTTTTTGAAGGCCTATCTTCAGAGATACCCTTTTATTAAATCACTGGTCCTCGGCATCAGCGGCGGCCAGGATTCAACGCTAACCGGTAAATTGTGTCAGTTAGCCATCAACGAACTGCGTGCCGAAACCGGTGACAGCAGCCTGCAGTTTATTGCCGTGCGCCTGCCCTACGGCGTGCAGGCGGATGAGCAGGACTGCCAGGACGCTATCGCTTTTATTCAGCCGGATCGCGTATTAACGGTCAATATCAAAGGCGCCGTGCTGGCCAGCGAACAGGCGCTGCGCGAGGCCGGGATTGAACTTAGCGACTTTGTTCGCGGTAACGAAAAAGCCCGCGAACGCATGAAGGCGCAGTACAGCATCGCCGGAATGACCCACGGCGTCGTGGTGGGTACCGACCATGCAGCGGAAGCCATTACCGGATTCTTCACCAAATACGGTGATGGCGGTACGGATATTAACCCTATCTTTCGCCTTAACAAACGCCAGGGCAAACAGCTGCTGGCCCAGCTAGGCTGCCCGGAGCATCTGTATAAAAAGCTGCCGACCGCCGATCTTGAGGACGACCGCCCCTCCCTGCCGGACGAAGTGGCGCTGGGCGTGACCTACGAAAATATCGATGATTATCTGGAAGGCAAAGCGCTGGATGAGAAAATTGCGAAAACGATTGAAGGCTGGTATTTGAAAACCGAGCATAAACGCCGACCGCCGATTACGGTCTTCGACGACTTCTGGAAAAAGTAATTCGCCTCTCCCCCTCCGCCCCGACCCGGTTCGGGGCGATTTTTTATCCTTTTCGCCTCTTCCTTCGGCTGCTATACTGGATAAATAACCAGCACCAGGAGCAAAAGTGGCAAGAAGGCAATCCGCCCCGCGTCTCGAATTTGAAGCGGCGGCAATTTATGAGTATCCCGAACATCTGCGTCCGTGGCTTGAGGCTTTGCCCAGGCAGCCGGGGGTGTATCTGTTCCACGGCGAAAGCGATACCCTACCGCTCTATATCGGGAAAAGCGTGAATATCCGCAGCCGGGTGTTGTCGCATCTGCGCACGCCCGACGAAGCGGCGATGCTGCGCCAGTCCCGGCGCATTACCTGGCAACGAACGGCGGGAGAGCTGGGCGCACTCTTATTAGAGGCACAGCTCATTAAAGAACAGCAGCCGCTATTCAATAAGCGTCTGCGGCAAAACCGACAGCTATGTTCATTACGCCTGGCTGACGCCCGTCCGCAGGTGGTGTACGCCAGCGAGCTGGATTTTTCCCTGCAAAGCGATCTCTATGGTCTTTTTGCCAACCGCCGCGCGGCGCTGCAGGCGCTGCAAAAAATTGCCGACGAGCATCGCCTGTGCTACGGATTAATGGGCCTCGAGCCGCTCAACCGCGGGCGGGCCTGCTTTCGTTCGGCGCTCGGCCGCTGCGCGGGCGCCTGTTGCGGAAAAGAGAGCGTTGAAGCACACCAGCAGCGTCTGGTCGACAATATGCAAAAGATGCAGCTGGTATGCTGGCCCTGGGCCGGGGCGATCGCGCTGGAAGAGAGCAGCGAGGATATGACCCAATACCACATTATTCAAAACTGGCTTTGGCTCGGCGCGGTAGAGTCTCTGTCGCAGGCGTCATCACTCACGCGCCTGTCGGCCAAATTTGACCATGACGGTTATAAAATATTGTGTAAGCCGCTGCTCAGCGGCCGCTATAAGCTCCATCCTCTGTGAGGCGAATGTCAGCCCCGATGCGCTATCGGGGCAATTACCAGCCGCCCCCGCCGCCCCCGCCAGAGCCGCCTCCGGATGAACCGCCTCCGGAGGAACCGGAGCCGCTGTAACCGGAACCTGATGATGAACCGTTCCCTGAACCGCTATCCGGCGTTGACATAGAGGCGGTTCGGCAGGCTTCGCTGAAGTGGTGGACGCTTCCCCAGTCGGCGCCGGCAAACGCATGCGACACGGCGCCTGTACTACTCAGGTAGTGGGCAAAGGTATTTGCCCATGTTTTCCCTACGCCAAGCGCCAGGGCAACCGGCAGCAGCGCTTCAAAATGGGAAATCATCTGCTCGGGCGGATAGATAATCTGATAACGATGCTTTTCGGCGGTGCCCAGATAGCGCATCAATCCTTTCGCGATAGCCAGTTCATCAAGCCCGCGCTGCGTATAGCGAGGCGTTTTCCAGGCCACGAAAACGCAGAGCACCAGCGCGGCCATAAGCGCGCCAATGTATCCTGACGGAAGCTGGGTGATGGGCAGTATACCAAAGAGAAAAATCCCGCCTCCCAGCGTCGCGAAGGGGCCGAAGATCGCCAAAAAAAAGAGCGGCACCGGCCCCCAGGCACGCCACATTTCCCGCGGGCGGCATATAAAGCGCAGCAAACAGGCGAGCATCGCTCCGCCAATCAGCATAAAAACCGCGGCCGGTATCGTCAGCAGCGCGGCCTCCGTATTAACCCAAAGACCGCAGGCCACCGGCACCAACAGCGCAATGTAGATGCAGCGCCGCAGCGGCTGCCCCCATTTGCGAAATAATTTATCCCGCTGCGCTTCACAACGCTTTTCCTGCTCTTCACGCGCTGTCTGCATCGATCGCTGATGGGCCTTGCTGAGATCGATATTTTTTTGTTTACCTTTAAAAAGCGTACTTAATAGCTGCCTGTCATCATAGTTTAATTGCCGGTTTCCCTCGACGGGCAAACGGGTCAGCCGCTGTTTTACGCCGGCGTTCGCAAGCCACGGGTTAGGGGTGTGTTGACTGTCCCCGCTGACCGCCATTCCGCGTTTAGCCACCAGCGCTAATAAATCGCTACTAAAAGCCACATCATCATATTTACGCCGGGTGATAAAACGCAGGTAGCCCGGAGACATGCCGGGAGGAGGCGAATAAAGCGCAACGACCGGCGGCATTTTTAGCCCGGCTTTGGTGACGTTTTTTCGCCACCAGATCAGGTAATAAGCGGCCATCAGCAGCAGAGGTAGCCAGACCACGCCGGTTTTTAGGGTGGGGATAAGGAGATGCACCAGCGGCAAAGCGGCCTCCGGCGCCGGAGCATCGGCAAGGATCGACCGAGGCCAGGTATAGACCACGGTCAGCCCCTCCCCCCGCGCCAGAGGCCGCAGGGTGCGGACGCTACCGTCAGGAAGCACCTGCGCGTTGTGTTCTTTCGCCCCTGCGACGCCGGTATAAACATCAAGCGACCGCACTCTGGCGTCCTTAGCGTCGGCGTTGAGATTTCCGGCGGCGTCCGGCAGTTCAAGACGAAAGCTGGCCTTGCTGATAGGCCACGCCCAGTCATTGCCCGTCACGTTCCAGTAAAGCTCATCCCATTCGGGGAAGCGGCTGAAATGGTTGCTGATTTGATAGCGAATCTCGTAGTTATAGATCCCTGGTTTCAGGAGCCGTTCGCCGCTGCCAATGCGTACCGTCAGGTTTTTTTCCGCTTCATCAAGGCTAAACGGCTCAGGCACGCCATCGCGCGACACCGACTCGATCGCGTAATACACGCGAAAGATCTTGCCGTCCTGGCGGTTCCAGGTCAGGGGCAGCGTACGGAAAATTCCCCGCCGAATCTGCCTGCCCAGAGAAAGTACTTTGATATTTTCCCGCATCTCCATGCTACCGTCCGGGTTAAAGCGCGCCCGGGCATCGAAAGAGAGGATATGTTCATACGCTGGAATAGCGCCAGCGGGAAGCTGGGAAGCATCCTTGATGATGATCATGTCGCCGGCGGCAAAAGCCGCGCTGATGTTCAGAAGCAGCAGCAGGACGAGGGTGCGCAGCCCCCGAAAAAGTAAATTCGCCATTTAATCACGCCATCCGCGGTGATTTAGCTTCTTCTGGTGAGTCCAGCTCGAAGAACACTTCCGTTTGAAAATTAAACAGTCGCGCCAGCAGCAGGCTGGGGAAAGACTCGACCAGGATATTGAAATCGCGCACCGTACCGTTGAAGTAGCGGCGAGCCATCTGCAGCTGCTCTTCTATTTCGCTGAGAGATTGCTGTAAGGCAAGGTAGTTTTCGCTGGCTTTAAGTTCCGGGTACGCTTCGCCAAGCGCGAAAACGCGCCCTAGCGTACCCGAGTACTGGCGTTCGCTGTCGGCGATCTGTCGGGTGCTTCCGACCAGTTCGCCGCGCTGGCGGGAGATCTCTTCCAGCAGTTCTTTTTCATGCTGCGCATAGCGTTTCACCAGGCTCAGCAGATTCGGCGCCAGGTCGTGGCGGCGCTTAAGCTGTACGGCAATGCCGCTCCAGGCTTCGTCTTTGAAACGTCGCAGGGAGATAAAGCGGTTATAGGTCATCACGACCCAGATGAGGACGACAACGAGGACGGCGAGGCCGATATACATTTCCATATGCAAGATCCATGAGCAGAGTAGGCTTTAGACCAGGACACCAGAGTCCGTGGCGATGGCACTCATACTGGCACATTCGTCCCTGCCGGGTAAATCAGCTTGTCGCTACAGATAAAGAAAAACCGCCGGTCCTGCCCAAAGCCTGTTGGCGTTATTGGGCAAGACCGGCGGTCTTAAGTCAGCGCGCTGAGTTATTCAGCAGGTGCAGGCATTTTACCTTCCGGCGCTTTACGATCTGTCAGATGCTTCTCAAAATTGGCATTGAACTGCTTTTTCTGTTCCGGCGTCAGAATGTTGTAAATCTTATTCTGGGTTTCCAGACGAGCCAGCGCCATCTCTTTATGCTGGGCTTCCATCTTATCAATCTGCGCTTCCGCTTTTGCCTTATCGAAGGTATCGCTGGCTACCAGCTCATGCATCGCGCGGCGCTCATCCAGGGACGGACGCTTCATGTTGTCGCGCTGGCTCTTCATAATGTCGCGGATTTGCGTTTTCTGCGCATCGGTCAGGTTCAGCCCTTTAAACATCATTTCATGTGGGCCCGCAGGTCCGCGCTTATGATGCATCATCGGCGCGTTATCGGTTGGGGTTGCAGTAGCGTCAGCCGCGTGGGCCAGGTTAGCCGCGCCCAGAGCCAGAGTAGAGGCAACAAACAGTGCAGTAATCTTCTTCATAGTTCAATCCTTACTTTGCGTTATTCTTACGGCGCGTTGCCGTGTTGACGAGATTAACTTTACGACGTTTATCGTCAATTAATCAGAGCAAGCGTAAAACATTGAAAGTGTAAAAAACATTTTCTCGCCAATTATGGAGAAAATAAGGAAAATGAGGGAACAAATGCAATAGAAAATAAATAAGCAACTGTTTTAGTGGGAAATTATGAAGATTATAAATCAGCGGAGATTAAAAACAAAGCATTTAACCAGGAATAATCTGCAATCAATGGACAGAGCACGAAAAAATAAGATGGCTGCGGAAAAATAAACGCTGAAATAAATGCCGCCGCCCGGACGGGCGACGGATTCACCGGAAGCGCTCCAGCATGAGCCCGGCGCGCTGGCCGAAGGCGACGCTGGGGTTGGGAAACAAAACGTACTCTTGCTCCCTTTCCACTATGTAGCGGGTATCGCCATCCTCAGCAAGCAGCGTCCCGGCGGCAAACGGCGTAAAGTTCAGCGTCTGCGCCGACATATGCAGCCGGAAACTGTCGCTGCTGCGGGTAATTTGCTGTACCACCCTGTAGCGCAGCGGCGCGTGCGCCTCTTCCGCCGCCACTTCTCCCGCCAGCAGCAGCGACAGCGCGCGTTGAGTCGTCGCGAACAAGCGCAGATCGTTTTCGCCAAAAGGTAGCGCCTTGCCGAGCTCCAGCGTGCAGGAGCGCGCGCCGAAGCGTTCGCAGCTGAAATGGGTAAAAGTCCCGCCAGGCTGCTGATGAAACACCAGCGCCTCCAGCCCTGCAGCCCCTAACCAACGCAAAAACGCTTCATCCCACGGCGTATCCCGCGCTGGCAGGACACCAAAGCGGGTATGCAGAGAACCGCGTATGGCGGTATGTAAATCCAGGTGCCAGCGCTCGCCGGGCGTCCCGGCATAAAATCGCGCCAGCGCATGCTCCAGCTGCCGGGCGCGAACGGTTTCATCGCTGGCGCTAAAAGCGCGCCATCGCTCGCCGAACATCCGGTTGATATCGCTGTGCATATAGCGCTTGTTGGCCCGCAGCGCCGGAGGGTTACCAAAGATCGCCAGCAGCCGCCAGCGGAGCGGTATTTCCCCACGAAACAGCTGCCGCAGCAGTAAATCGGTGATTTCGACCGGCGCGGTTTCATTGCCGTGAAGCCCGGATGACAAAACCAATGACCGATCGCAGGGTTCATGAGGAATGAGCTGCAGAATACCGCAGTCAATCCAGTGCCAGCGGAAATGCGCGGTTTGACCATGGAAATGGTGGGGCAGACGCCCCGCCAGAGTAAGTGCCAGAAAGTCGTCCACGACGCCTCCTTATTGCTGAAACGGATACACTGAGCCCAGGCGCAGGATTTGCGTTAAGCGGTCGAGCGCCTCGCGGCCTTCGCGCAGCAGCTGCGGATCCGCGAGATCGACCTGGGTCAGGCGATCGCGATAGTAGCGGTCTACCCAGTCATTAAGGGTGGCGAACAGCGTATCGTTCATCATGACCGCCGGATTCACCGCCTGTCGCTCGTCCTCCGTCAGCACCACCCGCAGCCTCAGGCAGGCCGGGCCGCCGCCGTTGGCCATGCTTTCGCGCAGATCGTAAACCTGTAGCTCATCGATGGGGTTATCGCCCTCCACCAGCCGGTTCAGGTAGCGCCAGACGCCCGGGTGTTCCTGCGCTTCCAGCGGCAAAATCAGCCGCATCCCGCCTTCTTCTTTGCTTAGCAGCTGGCTGTTGAACAGATAGGTCGCCACCGCCTCTTCCACCGAAACCTGACTCGCCGGCACCACCAGCGGCGTAAAGCCGGAGACCTGCTGCGCCAGCTGCTGCAGGAGCTGCGGCTGGTCAACAAACGCCTGCTCGTGGCAAAACAGCACCTGCTGATTGCTTACCGCAATCACATCGTTATGAAACACGCCCTTATCAATCACCGCCGGATTTTGTCGGGCGAAAATCACCTGCCGGGGATTGACCTGATTCAGGCGGGCGACGGCCTGGCTGGCCTCGAGCGTCTGCCGCGCCGGGTAGCGCAGCGGATTATCTTCGCCCCCCTGCTGGCGGCCGTAAATAAACAGCTGCACGCCGGGCGCGCCGTAGTCGCCGCCGAGGCGGTTGTGGTTTGCCGCCCCTTCATCGCCGAACAGCGATACCTGGGGCAGGGCGCCGTGTACAGCAAACCGCTGCTCATCGGGGAAAATCGCCCGCAGCAGCGCTTCGGTGGTCGGCGCTTCGCTGGCGCGATGGAATTTATCGTTCAGGTTGGCGACGGTCAGATGCACCCGGCCATCCAGCGAATCGGCCGAGGGCGAGACCGTGGCGGCGTTAGCCACCCACATCGATGACGCGGAGCTGACCGCCGAGAGCAGTTCCGGCGCCTGGCGCGCCGCCTTTTCCAGCACCTGCTCATCGCTACCGCTAAAACCGATCTGCCGCAACAGCGGAATGTTTGGCCGCTCCTGCGGCGGGATCAGCGCCTGCGGATAGCCAGCATCCGCCAGCGCTTTCATTTTTTTCAGCCCCTGCTTTGCCGCCAGCTGCGGGTTCGACACCCGATAGCGGTGCTTCGTCGAGGCTTCGTTGCCGAAAGATAAACCCGCATAGTGGTGGGTCAGGCCCGGCAGCCCGTCAAAGTTCACTTCCCGGGCTTTCATTGTGATGTCTCCTTACGGAAATTCAGCCCGGGGCTGAGGGTTGCCGGCAGCGCCAGCTCCGGTGATTCGAGACTGGCCATCGGCCAGGCGCAATAGTCTGCGGCGTACCACGCCCCCGGCCGGTGGTTACCGGAAGCGCCGGTACCGCCGAACGGCGCGGTGCTGGCGGCGCCGGTTAAGGGTTTGTTCCAGTTAACGATCCCGGCCCGCGCCTCCAGCAGCAGCTGGTCGAATTTGTCGCGTTCGGCGGAGATCAGCCCGCAGGAAAGCCCGAAACGGGTCGCGTTAGCGAGGGCAATCGCCTCATCGAAATGGTCATAGCGCCAGACGCAGAGCAGCGGCCCGAAGACCTCTTCGTCGGCCACCTGCGCCACCGCGCTCATTTCGATAATACCCGGCGTCAGCAGCGAGGTTCCGGCCTGCAGCAGGCGCGGCTCCAGCAGGGTTTTTCCGCCGCTGGCCACGTGGGCCAGCCAGGCCTGATGTACCTTTTGCGCGGCCTGCGCTGAAATTAACCCGCCGAGGAACGGCTGAGGTTCAGCGTCCCACGCGTCGGGAATCAGCGTTTGTGACACCGTCACAAGCCGCTGAAGAAACGCATCGCCGATCTGGCCGCGTTTTACCAGCAGCCGCCGCGCGCAGGTACAGCGCTGTCCGGCAGTAATAAACGCCGACTGAATGGTCAGATGGACCGCGGCGTCGATATCCTGTGGGTCATCGACGATCAGCGGGTTGTTGCCGCCCATCTCAAGAGCGAGAATTTTTTCCGGCTGCCCGGCAAGCTGACGATGAAGTTGAAAACCCGTCGCAGAGCTGCCGGTAAATAGCAGGCCGTCGATGTCCGCCTGGCCGCTCAGCGCTTCGCCGGTTTCCCGCCCGCCCTGGAGCAGGTTAAGCACGCCCGGCGGCAGGCCGGCTTCGGCCCATAGCTTCACCACCGCCTCTCCGCTTTGAGGCGTCAGCTCGCTGGGTTTGAATACCACGGTATTTCCCGCCAGCAGCGCCGGAACGATATGCCCGTTAGGCAAGTGTCCGGGAAAATTGTAGGGGCCAAAGACCGCCAGCACGCCGTGCGGCCGATGGCGCAGCGTCGCCTCTCCGTCCGCCATCGCGGTCTGCGCTTCCCCCGTACGGCTATGATACGCGTTCACCGAAATGGCGATTTTGTTGATCATCGCGGTAATTTCCGTTGCCGCTTCCCAGCGCGGTTTGCCGGTCTCCTGGGCGATAATCCGGGTTAATTCGCCTTTGTTCGCTTCCAGTAACGAAGCAAACTTTTCCGCTATCGCTTTCCGGGCGGCAAACGGTTGACGCGCCCACGCGGGAAACGCCGCGCGCGCCGCGGTGACCGCCAGCGCCACCTGCCCGGCATCGGCATCGTTGCCCTGCCACAGCAGCGCCTGGCTTACCGGGTTATGTTTACTACGGGCCGGGCCGCGACCGCTTTGCCAGTCGCCGTTAATCCATAAACTCATGATTTTTTCTCCTCAGGGCACAGACGAACCAGGCGAATCTGGTCGCCGGGGTGGCATTTCAGGGCATCCAGCTCGCGCGCGCTTAGCACCAGGCGGTCGCTCTCCGGGTCGGCGTGAACCAGCATGGCGCGAAACTGCTGGTACTGCTCATTAGCAACCAGACAGGCCGACCACTCGCCCGGCGCGGGCTGGCCTTCAACGACGGTGACCAGCCGGCTTTTGCGAATGGCCCGCACCCGGTCAATTTCGCACTCCAGCGTCGGGCCGCCGTCGAAGATATCGACGTAGTTGAGATAGCGAAATCCCTCTTTCTCCAGCACCGCGCGTGCCGGCGCGGTTTGCGGATGGACCTCGCCGATGACCGCTCGTGCTTCGTCGCTTAAAAAGTCGATATACAGCGGGTGCTTCGGCATCAGCGCGGCGATAAACGCCTTCTGCCCGGTGCCGCACAGGTAGTCGGCGCGGGAGAACTCCATCGCGAAGAAGCGTTTCCCGAGACTCTCCCAGAACGGCGAGTAGCCGTGTTCGTCAATGACGCCGCGCATTTCCGCCACGACCTTATCGTTGAAACGTTCGCGAAAGGCGGCCATAAACAGAAAACGCGATTTCGACAGCAGATAGCCGTTGCCCTCTTTACGCCATTTTGGGTCCAGGAACAGCGTACACAGTTCGCTGCTGCCGGTATGGTCGTTACTGAGAAACAGCGTCGGCAGGGCGTTGTAGACGTTAAGCTCTTTCGATGCGTGCACCTGGGTACCGACGCGATAGTTGTACCAGGGGTCGTTAAGCCCCACGGCCACCTCAATGGCGCAAATTCCCGCTACCGCGCCGCTGGCGCAGTCCTCAAGAACGAACACATAACCCTGCTCGCTTTTCGGCAGCTCGCCGCGCCAGGTCATCTGCGAACGTTCAATGCGCGCGGCCAGCGTGGCTTCATCGGCCGGCAGCGACGTCAGGCCGCCGCCGGTCTCGCCCGCCAGAGTCATTAGCCCCGGCAGATCGCCTTTTTCTACAGGACGGATCACCATCATGATGAGACCCCCGCGAGAAAGCGTTTGCAGGCCAGTTCGAAGCGATCCAGCCCGGCGTTGATCTCTTCTTCGCTGATAATCAGCGCCGGAGCGAAACGCACCACGTTGGCGCCGGCGATCAGCATCATCAGCCCCTCTTCCGCCGCCTCATTACTGATGGTCTTCGCCTTGCCGGCATATTCATCCTTCAGCACGCAGCCGATAAGCAGCCCCAGGCCGCGAATCTCTTTAAACAGGCCGTAACGCGCGTTAATCGCGTTGAGCCGTTCGCAGAACCATTGATGGCGCTGCTTAACGCCGCTGAGCACTTCGCGGGTGTTGACGATGGCAAACACTTCTCCCGCCACCGCGCAGGCCAGCGGGTTGCCGCCGTAGGTCGTGCCGTGGGTGCCGACGGTCATCACGCTGGCGCAGCGCTCCGATGCCAGCAGCGCGCCGATCGGGAAACCGCCGCCCAGCGCTTTCGCGGTGGAAAGCACGTCCGGCGTCACGCCGTAGTGCATATAGGCGTACAGCTCCCCGGTACGGCCGACGCCGGTCTGGACTTCGTCGAAAATCAGCAGCGCGTTGTGCTCATCGCACAGTTCACGCAGGCCGCGCAGGAAGTCCGCATCCGCAGGCACGACGCCGCCTTCACCCTGCATCGGTTCAACGATCACCGCGCAGGTATTGTCGTCGATCAGCGCCTTTGCCGAGTCGAGGTCGTTATAGATGGCGTGCTGAATCTGCGGCGGCAGCGGCGCAAAATCCTGCGAATAGGCCGGCTGGCCGCCCGCGGAAACGGTAAACAGCGTGCGGCCGTGGAAGGCATTCTTGAACGCCACGATGCCGCTTTTCTCGCTGCCGAAACGATCGTGGGCATATTTGCGCGCCAGTTTTAGCGCCGCTTCGTTGGCTTCGGCCCCGGAGTTACAGAAAAAGACCCGGTCGGCAAAAGTGGCGTCAATCAGCTGCTTAGCCAGACGCAATACCGGCTCATTGGTATAGCCGTTACCGGTATGCCAGAACTTTTCCGCCTGCGCGGTCAGCGCTTTAACCAGCCGAGGATGAGCGTGGCCGAGGGCGTTCACCGCAATGCCGCCGGCAAAATCGATATACTCTTTTCCCTGCTGATCCCACAGGCGTGACCCCTCGCCGCGTACCGGAATAAAAGCCGCTGGCGCGTATACAGGCATCATCCATTCATCAAAGTTGCTACGCGTAATTGACTGAGACATATCGACCTCTTCCGGTAAATAAAAAGTTTAAATAATGTTAATGAATATGGTTATTACGCTGTAAATGTAGATTGCACGGTTCGTGCCAGCCAGAGGTAAAAATGCATAAATCGAGGTCGTCAACGAAATATCAATAAGTTACGAAATACCGTTATTCACATAAAATGCATAAAAAGTGAATAAAAATACTAAAAGAGGCTTTTGCAGTGGAATAAAAAGAAAGATTATGCAGGGGTAAGATATAATTCTGTAATTGTGATCCTTGACGAAATTTATCGGCAATAATCGCCCTTTTTTGGCGCAGCGCGTTCCAGAATGGTGCACAGTTTGTGCAAACAGGCTACCAACCGCTGCAATCGGCAGAATAAAGCGCCTTTGCGCAGCCAGCCCGGCGAATTTCTGCTACCATCCCTGCACTATTCACCTTGCACAGTGGCAGCGACTATGAAATTTGTCTCTTTTAATATCAACGGCCTGCGTGCCCGCCCGCATCAGCTGGCCGCCATCATCGATAAACACCAGCCCGACGTCATCGGCCTACAGGAAACCAAAGTTCACGACGATATGTTTCCTCTCGAAGAGGTGGCAAAGCTGGGCTATAACGTCTTTTATCACGGGCAGAAAGGCCATTACGGCGTCGCGCTGCTGACCAAAGAGACGCCGATCTCCGTGCGCCGCGGTTTCCCAAACGATGGTGAAGAGGCCCAGCGCCGCATCATCATGGCGGAAATCCCTTCCCCGTTTGGCAACGTGACGGTGATTAACGGCTATTTCCCGCAGGGCGAAAGTCGCGATCATGAAACCAAATTCCCGGCGAAGGCGGCGTTTTATCAGAACCTGCAAAACTACCTTGATACCGAACTGAATAAAGAGAATCCGGTACTGATCATGGGCGACATGAATATCAGCCCGACCGATCTCGATATCGGCATCGGTGAAGAGAACCGCAAGCGCTGGCTGCGTACCGGCAAGTGTTCCTTCCTGCCGGAAGAGCGCGAATGGATGGAGCGCCTGCTGAGCTGGGGCCTGGTGGATACTTACCGCCATGCGAATCCGCAGGATAACGAACACTTCTCGTGGTTCGACTATCGCTCTAAGGGCTTTGACGATAACCGCGGGCTGCGTATCGATCTGCTGCTGGCAAGCACCCCGCTGGCGCAGCGCTGCATCGAAACCGGTATCGACTACGAAATTCGCGCAATGGAAAAGCCGTCCGACCACGCGCCGGTATGGGCGACCTTTAAAGTCTAAATATTCCCTCCGTCAGGCTCTCCCGTCCGGAGAGCCTGAGCCATATCAAAAAAGCCGCCGTCAGAGATTGTGAACGGCGGCAAACTATTATACTGTCGCGCGCACTTCAGACCGCCCGCGCCATACAGGAGAACCCAATGCAAAAGAAGCCGTCATAAAGCAGAATATAAGCTGCTTTTTGTTGTGGTGATATTGAGCATTGTCGCCTGTCTTATTCAGCAGTCGGGTTTTGCCGGGCTGGTTACCCATTTTGATCGTCTGCGCGAAATGATCCGCCAGAGCGGCGCCTTCGGCTATACGCTCTATATTCTGCTGTTTATCGTCGCCACCCTGTTTTTGCTACCGGGCACTCTTTTAGTGATTGCCGGCGGGGTGATTTTCGGTCCGCTGGCGGGAACTTTGCTATCGCTGCTGGCGGCGACGCTCGCCTCCTCCGCGTCGTTTCTGTTCGCCCGCTGGCTGGGCCGCGAGCTGCTGCTTAAATACGTCGGGCAGACGGCGATATTTCAGGCCATTGAAAAAGGCATCGCCCGTAGCGGCACCGATTTTTTAATTCTGACCCGGCTCATCCCGCTGTTTCCCTATAATGTTCAGAACTACGCCTATGGCCTGACGGCGATTCCGTTCTGGACGTTTACCTTTATTTCCGCCCTCACCACCTTGCCCGGCATATTTATCTATACGCTGATGGCCAGCGAGCTTATCCGCGAGGGTATCACCCCCCTGTTTATACTGAAGCTGACCCTCGCGGGGCTGGCTTTATTTGTCCTGATTCAGGCGGCGAAAAGCTATGCCCGCTATCGGCGAATCGAGACATCACGGATACAGGCTAACGATGAAAAATAGCAACGCGCGCTACCGGATAGCCATCGGCATGACGCTGTTTACGCTTCTGCTGGCATGGTGGCTGATACCCGGCGTCAATGAGTTTATGCAGCGCAGCCTCGCCGCTTTTGCCACGCTCGATCAGCAGGCTATTGAACGCTTTATCGACTCCTGGGGCCCGCAGGCGGCGCTGGTCTCCTTCGCCCTGATGATTTTGCAGGCGATTATCGCCCCGCTTCCCGCCTTCCTGATCACCTTCGCTAACGCTTCCCTGTTCGGCGCCTTCTGGGGCGGCGCGCTGTCGTGGGTGAGCGCGATGGCCGGCGCGGCGCTGTGCTTTTTTATCGCCAGAGCGCTCGGCCGCGACGCGGTGGAAAAGCTCACCGGCAAGAGCGTACTGCAGAGTACGGATGGCTTTTTTACCCGCTACGGCAAACACACCATATTAATCTGCCGTCTGCTCCCTTTCGTTCCCTTCGACCCGGTGAGCTACGCCGCCGGGCTGACGTCAATGCGCTTTCGCCACTTTATGCTGGCCACCGGTCTCGGCCAGCTGCCCGCGACGATAGTCTATTCGTGGACCGGCAGCCTGCTGACCGGCGGCACATTCTGGCTGGTGACCGGTTTATCGATCCTGTTTGCGCTGGCGATTGTGGTGGTCGTCGCGAAAGCGCTCTATCTTGAACAACAAAAGAGGCGTTCACGATGAGCTTACCCCCTCTGAAGTCCATTCCGCTGATTCTTCGCCCGCAGGCCTGGCTGCATCGTCGCCACTACGGCGAGGTGCTCAGCCCTATCCGCTGGTGGGGCCGTATTCCGCTGGTGTTTTACCTGGTGTCGATGTTCGTCGGCTATCTGGAACGCAAGCGTTCGCCCCTCGATCCGGTGCTGAGATCGCTGGTCAGCGCCCGCGTCGCGCAGCTGTGCCTGTGCGAGTTTTGCATTGATATCACCAATATGAAGCTGGCGGAACGCAGCGGCGGCAGCGCTAAGCTGCTGGCGGTCGCCGAATGGCGGGACAGCGCGCTGTTCAGCGACCGCGAGCGGCTGGCGCTGGAGTATGCCGAGGCGGCCAGCATGACGCCGCCGGTGGTCGACGATGCGCTGCGCGACAGGCTGGCAGGCCAGTTTGACGCCCGCGCGCTCACCGAACTCACGGCGCTGATCGGTTTACAAAACCTGTCGGCGCGCTTTAATTCGGCCATGGCGATCCCCGCCCAGGGATTGTGCCGGATCCCAACCGATTCAAAACCATAAGGAGTGGTTATGCGCAGTGTGCTGGTCTTCGCTTTGCTGTTGCTCTCCCCGCTGGCCGCCAGCGCCGGCTGGCAATCCCTACAACAAGAAGCCCGCGGCCAGACGGTGTGGTTTAACGCCTGGGGCGGCGATCCGGCGGTGAACCGCTATCTCGACTGGGTCAGCGGTGAGGTAAAGCGCGACTACGCTATCGACCTGCGCATCGTGCATATTGCGGATGCCGCCGACGCGGTAAAGCGCATCCAGACCGAAGCCCGCGCCGGACGCAGTAAAGGCGGTTCCATCGATCTGCTGTGGGTCAACGGCGAAAACTTCCGCACCCTGAAAAACGCCAGGCTGCTGCAAACCCGGTGGGCGGAAACCCTGCCCAACTGGCGCTTTGTCGATACGCAAAAGCCGGTGCGCGAGGATTTCTCCATCCCCACCGACGGCGCCGAGTCGCCGTGGGGCGGCGCGCAGCTCACTTTTATCGCCCGCCGATCACAAACGCCCGACGGGCCCACCTCTCCGCAGGCGCTGCTGGCTTTCGCCGCCGCGCATCCCGGCAGCGTCACCTACCCGCGTCCGCCGGATTTTACCGGTACCGCGTTTCTTGAACAGCTGCTGCTGACGCTGACTCCGCGGCCCGACGCGCTACGCCAGCCGCCTGAGGAGGCCACCTTCGCCGCCGTGACCGCGCCGCTGTGGCACTATCTTGATCGGCTTCATCCTCTGCTGTGGCGCCAGGGCCGCGACTTCCCGGCTTCGCCCGCCCGCATGGATGCCATGCTTAAAAATGGGACCCTCAGGCTGTCCATCACCTTTAACCCGCTGCACGCGCAGCAAAAAGCGGTCAGCGGCGAGCTGCAGAAAGACAGCTACGGTTTCGGCTTCCGCGAGGGGATGCTTGGCAACGTCCACTTTGTGGCGATCCCGGCCAATGCCCGGGCGACGGCGGGGGCGAAAGTGGTCGCGAATTTCCTGCTCTCGCCCCAGGCCCAGCTACGCAAGGCCGACCCGACGGTGTGGGGGGACCCCAGCGTGCTGGATCCGGCGAAATTAACCGAGACTGAGCGGCAGGCCTTTAACGCCGTTGTGCCGCAGAATATGCCGCCGATGCTGGGTGAACCGCACGCGGCCTGGGTTGACGCGCTGGAGCAGGAATGGCTGCGCCGCTACGGCACGCACTAAGGCTGCTGGCCTGGGCCGCCGTCGCGCTGATCTATCTGCCGCTGCTGCCGGCCGCTGCGCTGATGGCGCTTCCGGCGCTCCGCCGCGCGCGCTGGCTGTCGCTGTTTGCCGACCCGCAATTCAGCCAGGCGCTGGCGGCGACTCTCGTCTCAACTCTGCTATCGGTTGGCGGCGCGCTGATCATCACGCTCACCGTCGTGGCCGCACTCTGGCCGTCGGGCGGCTGGCGGCGGCTGGCCGCAAGGCTCCCTCTGCTGCTGGCGGTACCTCACGTGGCCTTCGCCACCGCCGCCCTGCTGCTCTTCGCCGATGGCGGCTGGCTCCCGCGCCTGTTGCCCTTTTTTACCCCGCCGGTTGACCGCTACGGCATTGGACTGGGCCTGACGATGGCGCTCAAAGAGAGCGCGTTTCTGCTGTGGGTGGTTTATGGCCTGTTAGGCGAGAAACGCCTGGCCGGACAGGCGACGGTATTAAAAAGCCTCGGCTACGGACGCTGGCAGTGCCTGAAATGGTTAGTCTTGCCCACGCTGCTTCCGGCGCTGTCGATAGCGCTGCTGGCCACCGCCGCCTGGAGCCTTTCGGCGGTCGACGTCGCGCTGGTGATTGGCCCGGGTAACCCGCCGACGCTGGCGGTGCTGGCCTGGCAATGGTTAAGCCAGGGCGATGAGATCCAGCAGGCGAAAGGCGCCCTCGCCAGCCTGGTACTGCTGCTGACGCTCGCCATCATGGCGCTGGCGGCGTGGGGAGTCTGGCGTCTCTGGCGACGGCGGATCCCGCAGGTTCAGGGGATCCGCCACCCGCAGCCGCGGGCGCTCGCCGGGAAAAGCTTCGCCCTTCTTCTGCCGCTGTGCGGCGTGGCCTGCGCCCTGCTGCTTGCCGCGGCGGCGCAGAATAGCCAGCCGGTCAGCGATAGCGTCGGCAACAGCCTGTGGCTTGGACTCTGCTCAGCGTCGCTCGGCGCGGTTATCTGCCTGCTGTGGCTGGCGTCTGGCCCTTCCCGTTTCGACGGATGGATCTGGCTGCCGCTGATTTTACCGGCGCTGCCGCTGGTAGACGGCCAATATCAGCTGGCGCTGTATACGTGGCTGGACGGCGAGTGGGTCGCCGTTTTATGGGGGCACCTGCTGTGGGTCGTGCCGTGGATGCTGTTTATTCTGCGTCCCGCGTGGCGCGCTCGCGACCCGCGCATGGAGCTGCTCGCCCGCACCCTCGGCTGGCAACGAGGCCGCATCTTCTGGCTGGTTACCTTACCCGCCCTGACGCGTCCTCTGCTGACCGCGCTGGCGGTGGGCTTTTCGGTAAGCATCGCGCAATATCTGCCGACGTTATGGCTGGGGGGCGGACGGTTCCCGACGCTCACCAGCGAAGCCGTCGCGCTGAGCAGCGGCGGCGAGACGTCCACTCTGGCCGCGCAGGCGCTATGGCAGCTACTGCTGCCGGCGCTGTTTTTTGCCGCCACCGCGCTGCTGGCCTGGCTGACCGGCCGCTATCGACAAGGATTACGCTAATGTTGATCGTCAAAAACCTGACTCTCAGCCTCAACGGAGAGCCTCTGCTGCGCAACGTCGACTTTTCCGTTGCTCCCGGCGAGATACTGACCCTCATGGGCCCCTCGGGCAGCGGTAAATCAACCCTGTTCGCCTGGATGGTCGGCGCGCTGGCGGAGAATTTTCGCGCCGCCGGCGAGCTGTGGCTGGATAACCAGCGCTGCGACAGTTTACCCACCGAGCGACGGCGCATCGGCATCCTGTTCCAGGACGCGCTGCTGTTCGACCACTTCAGCGTCGGGCAAAATTTACTCCTGGCGCTTGCCGCTGACGTCCGCGGCCCCCAGCGCAAAGCCCAGGTCGAACAGGCGCTGGAGCGCGCCGGTCTGGCGGGGTTTTATACGCGCGATCCGGCCACCCTTTCCGGCGGCCAGCGGGCGCGGGTCAGCCTGCTGCGCGCCCTGCTGGCCCGACCGCGGGCGCTGCTGCTGGATGAGCCGTTTAACCGCCTCGACGTTGCGCTGCGCGCCGATTTTCGCCGCTGGGTGTTCAACGAACTGGCGCGGCAGGCGATCCCCGCGGTGCTGGTCACGCATGATGACCAGGATACGCCCGCCGGCGGACGCTGTTTGCATATGGGGCTCTGGCAATGAAAGCCTGCGCTATCGCAAAGAATTCTCCGCGTTGTTCGCGGAGAATTGCCGCTCAATTTTCTACTGCCGGGCATTTCGATGAAACGTGTTTCTCAATTGACCGCACTCGCCCTGCTGATGGGGCTTGCTGCTGCTTCCACCTCCGCCGCTGACACCATGCCAACGCTAACGCTTGCCACGCTGCAACAGCACAACGGCGTCGCTATTGATACGCGCCTTAGCGCTTTCTATAACGGTTGGCCGCAAGGCGCCAACGGCCCTCAGGGCCATGAACCGCAGGCGCTCAACCTCGCCGCCAGCTGGCTTGGCTCGCTGAACGATGAACAGCTGAGCGCCTGGGCTAAGCTGCACAATCTGCAGGCCTCTACGCCGATTGCGCTGTACGGCAACGCCGACGACAACGCGAAAGTCGCGGCGCGCCTTAAGGCGGCTGGTTTCACTCACCTCAGCTCGCTCGGCGACGCCCTGAGCCAGGCGGACCGCCTGCAGAAGCTGCCGCATTTTGAACAGCTGGTGTATCCGCAGTGGCTGCACGACCTCCAGCAGGGTAAACCGGTCACCGCCGCGCCTGCCGGGCACTGGAAGGTGTTCGAGGCCGCCTGGGGCGCGCCGAAGTTTTATCTGCTGAGCCATATTCCGGGCGCCGGGTATATCGATACCAACGAGGTGGAGAGCGAGCCGCTATGGAACAAAGTCTCCGACGCGCAGCTTAAAGCGATGCTGGCAAAACACGGTATTCGCCATGACACCGCGGTGATTTTGTACGGTCGCGACGTGTATGCCGCCGCCCGCGTGGCGCAGATCATGCTCTACGCCGGGGTTAAGGATGTACGCCTGCTCGACGGCGGCTGGAAAACCTGGTCCGACGCCGGGCTGCCGGTCGAGCGCGGAACGCCGCCGAAGCAGAAGCCCGAGCCGGAGTTCGGCGCGCCGATCCCGGGTCAGCCGCAGCTGATGCTCAATACCGAGCAGGCTCGCGCCCTGCTGCACCGTCAGGACGCCTCGCTGGTAAGCATTCGTTCCTGGCCGGAGTTTATCGGCACCACCAGCGGCTACAGCTATATCAAGCCGATGGGGGAGATTGCCGGGGCCCGCTGGGGCCATGCCGGAAGCGACTCCACCCATATGGAGGATTTCCATAATCCGGACGGCACCATGCGTAGCGCAGATGATATCGCCGCGATGTGGAAATCATGGAATATTCTGCCGAACCAGCAGGTCTCTTTTTACTGCGGTACCGGCTGGCGCGCCTCAGAAACCTTTATGTACGCCCGGGCGATGGGCTGGAACAACGTCTCGGTCTACGACGGCGGCTGGTACGAGTGGAGCAGCAACCCGAAAAACCCGGTCTCGCGCGGGGAACGCGGCCCGGAAAGCAGTATGTAATTCGCCTGTTGGCCATATGAACCGCCGGGAGGCATCCTTCCCGGCGCATTTCCCGAAGACGGCGCTGGCGCACCGGACCGCTGACGACTGTGGCCCCGTAGCCCGGCTAAGCGCAGCCGGGAAAAACCCGCCCATCAATCTCTTACCTGCTTCAGGGTCAGGTATCCGCTCCACACCCGCGTAAAGGTCGTCAGCCAGCACAGTGCGCCAAACATCCACGCCAGCCACGCAAACCACGCCGGAAACAGGCAGCTCAGCACAAACAGCGCGATAGTTTCCGTCCCTTCCGTCAGCCCGCCGAGATAATAAAACGATTTGTGGGCGTAGCCCGGATTATCGATTTGATGCTTAGCCGCCAGCGCGGCAAAGGCGAGAAAGCTGCTGCCGGTACCGATAAACGCGAACAGCAGCCAGCCGCCCGCCAGCGCGTTGTGCGCCGGATCGGCAAGAATAAAGCCAAACGGCACCAGGGCGTAAAACAGGAAATCGAGAGAAATATCGAGAAAACCGCCCGCATCGGTTAATCCGCGTCGCCGGGCCAGCGCGCCGTCCAGGCCATCCAGCAGTCGGTTGAGCACGATCGCCGCCAGCGCCGCCGGATACCAGCCCAGGGCTAAAAACGGCAGCGCCAGCACGCCAATCGCAAAGCCAAAGAGCGTCAGGCCATCGGGAGAGATAGCCGGACGATCCAGCAGGGCGGCGGCGGCGTTGAGGACAGGTTTCAGGCGGGGATGCAAATGACGGTCAAGCACAAAGTCTCTCCAGCGAATTCAGGGTTGTTTGACGGGGACAAGGACGGTGATAATAGGCCATTATCCCGTACAGAACGATGATTCACATGCTAAAAACCCTTGATGTTGTTGCCGCCATTATCGAACGCAACGGGCAAATTCTGCTGGCGCAGCGGCCGCCCCACGCGGATCAGCCGGGAATGTGGGAGCTGGCCGGCGGTAAAGTCGAACCCGGCGAAACCCAGGCCCAGGCGCTGGCGCGCGAGCTCCGGGAGGAGCTGGCGATCGACGCCCGGCCGGAATGCTACATCGCCAGCCACCAGCGCGAAGTGTCCGCCCGCCTGATACATCTTCACGCCTGGTGGGTTCCGCATTTTAACGGCGAACCAATCGCCCACTACCACAGTCAGCTGCGCTGGTGTTCACCGCAGGAGGCGTTAACCTTCCCTCTTGCGCCAGCCGATATTCCCCTGCTCGAAGCCTTTATCGCCCAGCGCGCCGCTCTCCATTCCCGCTAATTTTATCGGGTGGTTGTCATCGTTTTTGATTATGACCACCGCCTGATTATAAATTTTGCTTTCTGAACAATTTTTCCTTGCTTAACTAACGATTTCCGATGGTATAGTCGGAAAATCGGCTTTTTCAAGGGCCGAATCATAATAAATAGACGCAACCACAACCATAAGGGGAACTTATATCTATGGATCAGACGTGCACTCTGGAAGGTTTTCTCGCCCGCGTTCAACAGCGCGATCCAAATCAAACTGAATTTGCTCAGGCGGTGCGCGAGGTGATGACCACCCTGTGGCCATTCCTTGAGGAAAATCCGCGCTATCGTCAGATGAATTTGCTGGAACGTCTGGTTGAACCGGAGCGTGCTATCCAGTTCCGCGTCGTTTGGGTTGATGACCGCAATCAGGTTCAGGTTAACCGCGCCTGGCGCGTGCAGTTCAACTCCGCCATCGGCCCGTATAAGGGCGGTATGCGTTTCCATCCCTCTGTAAACCTGTCGATTCTGAAATTCCTCGGCTTTGAACAAACCTTCAAAAACGCTCTCACCACCCTGCCTATGGGCGGCGGTAAAGGCGGCAGCGACTTCGATCCTAAAGGAAAAAGCGATGGCGAAGTGATGCGTTTCTGCCAGTCGCTGATGACTGAGCTGTATCGCCACCTCGGTCCGGATACCGACGTGCCGGCCGGTGATATCGGCGTGGGCGGTCGTGAAGTGGGCTTTATGGCCGGAATGATGCGTAAGCTCTCCAACAACAGCGCCTGCGTCTTCACCGGTAAAGGCCTCTCCTTCGGCGGCAGCCTGATTCGTCCGGAAGCCACAGGTTACGGACTGATTTACTTCACCGAAGCGATGCTTAAGCGCCACGGTTTGGGCTTTGAAGGGGCTCGCGTCGCGGTGTCCGGGTCGGGCAACGTGGCGCAGTACGCGATTGAGAAAGCCATGGAGCTCGGCGCCCGGGTGATTACGGCTTCCGACTCCAACGGTACCGTGGTTGACGAGTCTGGCTTTACTAAAGAAAAACTGGCGCGCCTGATCGACATTAAAGAGCGCTGCCACGGCCGCGTGGCGGATTACGCGCGCGAGTTCGGCCTGACCTACCTTGAAGGCAAGCAGCCGTGGTCCGTGCCGGTGGATATCGCTCTGCCGTGCGCCACGCAGAACGAGCTGGACGTCGACGCTGCCCGCCAGCTCATTGCCAACGGCGTGAAGGCCGTTGCGGAAGGCGCCAACATGCCAACCACTATCGCGGCGACCGATCTGTTCCTCGAAGCGGGCGTGCTGTTCGCGCCGGGTAAAGCGGCCAACGCCGGCGGCGTCGCCACTTCAGGTCTGGAAATGGCGCAGAACGCCGCGCGTATGGGCTGGAAAGCGGAGAAAGTGGATGCCCGTTTGCACCATATCATGCTGGATATCCACCACGCCTGCGTTGAGTACGGCGGTGAAGCGAAGCAGACCAACTACGTACGCGGCGCGAATATCGCCGGTTTCGTGAAGGTCGCCGACGCAATGCTGGCGCAGGGTGTTATTTAAGTCCACTCGCTGAATGAACCCCTGTATATGGGTTCGGAACATAATTGAAAAACCCCGGTTTCCCGGGGTTTTTTATTGCGGACTTTCCGCCGCAGGGCCGGCGGCGCTTTTTTTATCTTTCGCTTTGGCTCTGCCTTTCCCCTTGCTAAAGCTCTTCTTGCCGTCGCCCGGGGCCACAATTCCGCGGAAGCGGCGTACCGGCGTGCTCCTGGCCTGGTCGATAAGCTGGAACAGGGTACCGACCAGCGGCTGCATAAAGTCCTGATAGCGGCACTGTTTCTCGCTGATTTGCGTCAGAATCGATTCCCAGTGGGCGGTCATATCCGGGCGCGTCGCCATTTCAGGCAAAGAGTGGAACAGCGCCTTCCCGGCGTCGGTGGAGTGGATATAGCGCCCTTTCTTGGTTAAGAAGCCGCGTTTGAACAACAGTTCGATAATCCCGGCGCGGGTTGCCTCCGTACCGAGGCCATCCGTTGCGCGCAGGATTTTCTTCAGGTCTTTATCCTGCACAAAGCGGGCAATACCGGTCATCGCCGATAGCAGCGTCGCATCGGTAAAATGACGCGGCGGCTGGGTCTGACGCTCCACCACTTCGCCTTTTTCGCACAGCAGCTCGTCATCCTTTGCCACCACCGGCAGCGGCATGCCGTCGTTCTCTTCATCGCGCTCTTTATTGCCCAGCAGGGTTCGCCAGCCCGCTTCCGCCAGAAAACGCGCTTTGGCAACGAACTTGCCGTTGGCGATATCGAGATCGATCTGGCATTTGCGGAACACCGCATCCGGGCAGAACTGCATCAGATACTGGCGGGCAATCAGGCCGTAAACCTTTTCTTCGTTGTCGCTGAGTTTTACCTGCGAACTGCGGGCGGTCGGAATAATCGCGTGGTGGGCATCGACCTTTTTATCGTCCCAGCAGCGGTTACGGATCTCCGGATCCACCACCGGCTGCGGCAGCAGATCCGCCGCGTGCACGCCGATCGCGTTCAGCACCGCATGGCGCCCGGCAAAATGCTCCTCCGGCAGATAGCGGCTATCCGAACGCGGATAGGTAATCAGCTTATGGGTTTCGTACAGCTTCTGGCAGATATCCAGCACGTTCTGCGCGCTAAAGCCGAAGCGCTTCGCGGCTTCAATCTGCAGCGCCGAGAGGGAGAATGGCAGCGGCGCTGGCTCAGAGTCCCGCTTATCGTTATAAGCGGTGACCGTCGCCGGCTGCCCCTCAATGCGCTTGACGACGTGCTCGGCAAGCGAGCGATGCAGCAGTCGCCCCTCTTCATCCTGGTACGGTTCACAGGCCTCGCTGGGCACCCAGGTGGCGACAAAACGCTCATCCTTGGGGGTAACGATATGCGCCTTGACGTCGAAGAAGTCTTTAGCGACGAAGTTTTCAATCTCTTCATCGCGGCGTACCACCAGGCCAAGCACCGGCGTTTGCACGCGCCCGACCGAGAGTACCCCCTGGTAACCCGCGTTACGGCCAAGGATGGTGTACGCGCGGGTCATATTGATCCCGTATAGCCAGTCGGCGCGGGCGCGGGCCAGCGCGGAGACGCACAGCGGAACAAATTCGCTGTTGGCGCGCAGGCGGTTAATCGCCCGCTCCACCGCCTGCGGGTTAAGATCGTTAATCAGACAGCGCTGCACCTGCTGACGCTTTTCCGGCGCCAGCTGCAGGTAGTCAAGTACCTCATCCACCAGCAGCTGCCCCTCTCTGTCCGGGTCACCCGCATGAATGACTTCCTGCGCATCGCCGAGCAGACGCTTAATCACGTTAAGCTGTTTGGTCACCGACGGTTTAGGCTGCAGCTGCCACTTTTCCGGCACGATAGGCAAGTCGAGCAGGTTCCAGCGCGCATAGCGCGCATCGTAGACGTCGGGCTGGGCCTGCTCCAGCAGGTGGCCGATGCACCACGTGACCACCTGCCCGTTACCGCACTCAATGTAGCCGTCGCCTTTGCGATGCGGTTTTGGCAGCACATCGGCGATGGCGCGACCGAGACTCGGTTTTTCTGCAATAAACAGCCGCATGAAATCAACGGATCTCGATCATGGGGCGTCCGCCGCGGGCGGTAACCAGCTCGCCGATAGCGGTAAGCGTGATACCAAACTCAGCGGCGGCAGCCTGCACCTCAGCCTCGGCTTCCGGCGTTACCGCCAGCAGCAGACCGCCGGAGGTTTGCGGATCGCACAGCAGATCGCGCCACGCTGGCGGCATGTCGCCCATCAAATGGCCGTAGCTGGCAAAGTTACGCCCGGTACCGCCCGGCACCGCGCCCGCCGCGATGTAGGCTTCGACGCCGGGCAATTTCGGGATATCCGCATAGGTAAGCTGCGCCTGTACGCCCGCGCCGCGGCACACTTCGCTCAGGTGGCCCAGAAGCCCGAAGCCGGTGACGTCGGTCATCGCCTTCACGCCGTCAATGTTGGCGAACGCCGAGCCGACGAGGTTCATCTGGCACATGGTTTCCGTCGCCAGCCCCTGGTGCTCAGGCTTCAGCAGCGACTTTTTCTCCGCGGTGGTCAGCACGCCAATACCCAGCGGTTTAGTGAGATACAGCTTGCAGCCGGCCTGCGCGGTGCTGTTTTTCTTCACCCGCTCGGTCGGGACGACGCCGGTCACGGCAAGCCCGAAGATGGGTTCCGGAGCGTCAATGGAGTGGCCGCCGGCAAGCGCGATCCCCGCCTGCTGGCAGGCAAAGCGCCCGCCCTCAACCACCTGACGGGCAATTTCCGGCGCCAGGGTATTGATGGGCCAGCCGAGAATAGCGATCGCCATAATCGGCTTACCGCCCATGGCGAAAATATCGCTGATGGCGTTGGTCGCCGCAATGCGCCCAAAGTCGAACGGGTTGTCGACGATCGGCATAAAAAAATCGGTAGTACTGACGATCGACGTGCCGTTACCGAGATCGTAGACCGCGGCATCATCGCTGGTTTCGTTGCCCACCAGCAGATTCGGGTCGATAAATTTGGCCTGGTCGCTTTGCAGGATAGTTTCCAGCACCTTAGGGGAAATTTTACACCCGCAACCGGCTCCGTGGCTGTATTGCGTTAAACGAATGGCTTGCTCGCTCATGGACATCTCCTGTCATTGCAATCCCGATATGGTAGCGCCCAAATGGCGGAGTGGTAAGTGCGACAGTCCGAAATCGCGTATGGTTGCTCATTAAGCAGACAAAAAAGCGATTTTGCGATGCGGTCCCGCTTTTTCAACGTGATTTTACCCTTTACTAAAAAATGACAGAAATATGACAAGCATAAATTCTGTTTTCTCTGGACATATAACAACGTAAGGAAGTTTTCATGAAAAAGCGTGTTCTCGCCGTTTGCCTGGCCAGTCTCTTCTCCCTTAACGCTTTCGCCCTGGTTCCCGCCGGTAACGACGTCACCACAAAACCCGATCTCTACTACCTGACCAACGCCCAGGCTATCGACAGCCTCGCGCTGCTACCGCCGCCGCCGGAAGTGGGCAGTATCGCGTTTTTAAACGATCAGGCGATGTATGAGAAAGGCCGTCTGCTGCGCGGCACCGAGCGCGGTAAGCTGGCGGTTGAAGACGCCAACCTGAGCGGCGGCGGCGTCGCCAACGCCTTCTCCGGCGCCTTCGGCTCGCCCATTACCGCCAAAGATGCGCCGGAGCTGCACAAGCTGCTCACCAACATGATTGAAGATGCCGGCGACCTGGCGACGCGAGGAGCGAAGGAGAAGTACATGCGCATTCGCCCATTTGCGTTTTATGGCGTCGCCACCTGTAACACCAAGGAACAGGATACGCTGTCGAAAAACGGCTCCTACCCCTCCGGCCACACCTCTATCGGCTGGGCCACCGCGCTGGTGCTGGCTGAGATTAATCCCCAGCGGCAAAATGAAATCCTTAAGCGCGGCTTTGAGCTCGGCGAGAGCCGGGTGATCTGCGGCTATCACTGGCAGAGCGACGTAGACGCAGCGCGTATCGTCGGTTCGGCGGTCGTCGCCACGCTGCATACCAATCCGGCCTTCCAGCAGCAGCTTCAGAAAGCGAAAGACGAATTCGCGAAACGGCAGAAGTAACCTCATCGCTGTTAAATTCCCGGAGGCGGCGCTTGACGCGCTTTTTCCGGGCTACGGGTTCCCAGCCGTCCGCGGTTTGATAGCCCGGACAGGTGCGCCAGCACCGCCTCCGGGAAAAGTGTCAAGTCTGATAGACTGGCACTGCTTCCACCCAGCTCGCACTGCGCTTAGCCGGGCTACTCCCCCGGAGGAGCCGGTGAGCCGGGCCCGCCCGGCATAACGAGAACGGACTCAGAAGCGCGTCACGAACGGTGCGGTATCCGGCAAAGCGATGGTGGTTGACGCTTTGAGCTGCGGGGTCCCCAGATAGAGAAAGCCCACGATCTTATCCTGCTCGCGGCAGGCAAACCCTTCGCGTACAACCGGGCTTTCGGTTAACGCGCCGCTGCGCCAGATGCCGTTAAACCCCTGCGCCACGGCCGCCATCTGCATGGCCATCACCGCACAGCCCGCCGACATCTCTTGCTCCCACTTTGGCACCTTCGGATGATCTTCACAGCGCGCCACCACCGCAATGATCAGCGGCGCGCGAAACGGCGCGCTGCGCGCTTTTTCAATCGCTTTTTCATCTCCCCCTGCCGCCACCGCGCCTTTTTCCAGCAGCTGGCTGAAGCGCTCGCGCCCTTCATCGACAATAATGAAGAAGCGCCACGGCTGCAGCGTCCCGTGGTCCGGCGCGCGCAGGCCAGCGCGAAGGATGTTTTCCAGCTGTTCGCCCGCCGGAGCCGGGTCGGTCAGACGTGAAGCGCTGCGGCGATTAACCAGTAGTTCGAGAGCATCCATCTGTATAACTCCTGTGATGTGATTTTTCATAAAATTAACATGCGCAAGGATTTTGTTACAGCCCAACGGGTGATTCCTGCTGACAACCGACGGCACTCTCATTAGGATAGCCAGACGCGGCAGCCCCTGCGGCTCGCCCATTTTTGATTATGGTTAGGGAGAATACATGCGAACTCTTTGGCGACTGCTCGCCGGATTTTTTAAATGGACATGGCGCGTGCTAAATTTCATTCGCCAGCTCGCACTGAACGTGGTTTTCCTGGTGCTGGTGCTGGCCTGCGTCGGCATCTGGGCCCAGTTCAGTAGTACAACGACAGAGCACGCTACCCGCGGCGCGCTGCTGCTGGATATCACCGGCGTGGTGGTCGATAAACCCTCGGCCAGCAGCAAGCTTGGCGTGATTGGCCGCCAGCTGTTTGGCGCCAGTTCCGATCGCCTGCAGGAAAACTCGCTGTTCGACATTGTGCAGACAATTCGCCAGGCGAAAGACGACCGCAATATCACCGGTATCGTGCTGGATCTGAAGGACTTTGCCGGCGGCGATCAGCCGTCGATGCAGTATATCGGTAAAGCGCTGCGCGAATTCCGCGATAGCGGCAAGCCGGTATATGCCATCGGCAGCAGCTACAGCCAGGGTCAGTACTATCTGGCCAGCTTCGCCAATAAGATCTGGCTCTCGCCGCAGGGCGAAGTGGACCTGCACGGCTTCGCGACCAACGGCCTGTACTACAAATCGCTGCTCGACAAGCTCAAAGTGTCGACCCACGTTTTCCGCGTCGGCACCTACAAGTCAGCGGTAGAGCCGTTTATCCGCGATGATATGTCCCCGGCGGCGCGCGAGGCGGACAGCCGCTGGATTGGCGAGCTGTGGCAAAACTACCTCAATACCATTGCCGCCAACCGCCAGATCACCGCTCAGCAGCTGTTCCCCGGCGCTCAGGGCGTGATTGACGGCCTGCGTAAAGTCGATGGCGACACGGCAAAATACGCGCTGGATAACAAGCTGGTTGATGCGCTGGGCACCTCTACCGAGGTGGAAAAAGCGCTGACTAAACAGTTTGGCTGGAGTAAAGAGGACAACAACTACAGCGCGATCAGCTACTACGATTACACGCTGAAAACGCCTGCCGACCAGGGTTCCGCAATAGCGGTTATCTTTGCTAACGGCGCGATTATGGATGGCGAAGAAACGCCGGGTAACGTCGGCGGCGACACCACCGCCGCGCAGATCCGCGACGCGCGCCTCGATCCGAAAGTGAAAGCGATCGTGCTGCGGGTTAACAGCCCGGGCGGCAGCGTCAGCGCCTCCGAGATGATTCGCGAAGAGCTGGCGGCGGCAAAAGCGGCCGGTAAACCAGTGGTGGTCTCAATGGGCGGCATGGCAGCCTCCGGCGGCTACTGGATCTCCACCCCGGCGGATTATATCGTCGCCAACCCCAGCACCCTTACCGGCTCTATCGGTATCTTTGGGGTGATCAATACCGTCGAAGATACCCTCGGCTCAATTGGCGTCCATACCGACGGCGTGGCCACCTCGCCGCTGGCTGATGTCTCAACCACCAAAGCGCTGCCTCCGGAAGTGCAACAGCTGATGCAGCTCAGCATCGAAAACGGCTACAAGCGTTTTATTACCCTGGTGGCGAACGCGCGTAAGAGCACGCCGGAGAAAATTGACCAAATCGCTCAGGGCCACGTCTGGACCGGTGAAGATGCAAAAGCGAACGGCCTGGTCGATAGCCTTGGCGACTTTGACGACGCGGTGGCAAAAGCCGCCGAACTGGCGAAGCTGAAACAGTGGCATATCAACTACTATCAGGAAGAACCGACCTTCTTTTCGATGGTGGTGGATAGCCTGACGGGTTCCGTTCGCGCGGCGCTGCCGGCAGCGGTCCAGGCGTATCTGCCCGCACCGGTCGCCGCGGCGGCCAATGCGGTGAAAACCGAGAGCGATAAGCTGGCGGCATTCAACGATCCGCAGAACCGCTACGCGTTCTGCTTAACCTGCGCCAATATTCGTTAATCCTCTGCCGCCCCATCCCGTGGGGCGGCATTTACTTTATTTTTTCTTCCGCCCCTCTATACTGCGCCTGTCTACGTTTAACCTAAGCGATGCTATGCAGAAGAAATCTATTTACGTTGCCTATACCGGCGGCACCATTGGTATGCAGCGTTCTGAACACGGCTATATCCCCGTTTCCGGCCATTTACAGCGCCAGCTGGCGTTGATGCCCGAGTTTCACCGCCCGGAGATGCCGGACTTCACCATTCATGAATACGCCCCGTTAATGGACTCTTCCGATATGACGCCGGAAGACTGGCAGCATATCGCCGACGATATTCGCGACCATTATGACCAGTACGATGGTTTCGTGATCCTCCACGGCACGGACACCATGGCGTTTACCGCCTCGGCGCTCTCCTTCATGCTGGAGAATCTGGGAAAACCGGTCATTGTGACAGGGTCACAAATCCCGCTTGCCGAACTGCGCTCTGATGGCCAGATTAACCTGCTCAACGCGCTGTACGTCGCCGCCAACTATCCGATTAACGAAGTGTCGCTGTTCTTCAATAATCGCCTCTACCGCGGCAACCGCACGACGAAGGCCCATGCCGACGGTTTTAACGCCTTCGCCTCGCCCAACCTGGCGCCGCTGCTGGAAGCCGGTATCCATATTCGCCGGCTCGGCACGCCTCCCGCGCCGCACGGCAGCGGCGAGCTGGTGGTTCACCCTATCACGCCGCAGCCGATTGGCGTGGTGACGATTTATCCCGGCATTTCCGCCGACGTGGTGCGCAACTTCCTGCGCCAGCCGGTCAAAGCGCTGATCCTGCGCTCCTATGGCGTCGGTAACGCGCCGCAGAACGGCGAGTTTATTCAGGTCCTGGCCGAAGCCAGCCAGCGCGGTATCGTGGTGATTAATTTGACCCAGTGTATGTCCGGCAAGGTCAACATGGGCGGCTACGCCACCGGCAACGCGCTGGCGCAGGCTGGCGTGATTAGCGGATTTGATATGACCGTCGAGGCCACGCTGACCAAGCTACACTATTTGCTGAGCCAGGATCTGGACGTGGCGGCTATCCGTCACGCCATGCAGGAGAATCTGCGCGGCGAACTGACACCCGATGAGTAAGGAGAAGCACATGACCCAGCGCGCGCTGCTACTGGTCGATTTACAAAATGATTTCTGCGCCGGCGGCGCGCTAGCCGTCCCGCAGGGCGACAGCACGGTGGACGTCGCCAACCAGCTTATCGCCTGGAGCCTGGCGCGGGGCGAAACGGTAGTTGCCAGCCAGGACTGGCACCCGGCGAACCACGGCAGCTTTGCCAGTCAGCATCAGGTCGAACCCTATACCCAGGGCGAGCTTGATGGCCTGGCGCAGACGTTCTGGCCGGATCACTGTGTGCAGAATAGCGAAGGCGCGGCGCTGCATCCGCTGCTCAAACAGCAGGATATTGCCGCCGTGTTCCACAAAGGGGAAAATCCGGCCATTGACAGCTACAGCGCCTTTTTCGACAACGGCCACCGGCAGAAAACGCAGCTCGATGCATGGCTGCGCGAGCGCGGCATCAGCGAGCTAACGGTGCTGGGGCTCGCCACCGACTACTGCGTCAAGTTTACCGTGCTTGACGCCCTCAATCTGGGCTACACCGTCAACGTGATTACCGACGGCTGCCGCGGGGTGAATATTCAGCCGCAGGATAGCAATCTGGCGTTTATGGAGATGGCCGCCGCGGGCGCAACTCTCTATACCCTTGACGACTGGCTGGAAACCCACGCATAAAATACGCCGACAGGCATTGTCCTGTCGGCGCGTTATCTCAGGCCAGAGCGGAAATCTCTTCCAGCGACGCGTTGCGCGTTTCGATGCCAAAACAAAACAGAATCAGCGCGCAAAGCGCCAGCAATAAACCAAGAACCATAAATACGGTAATCGCGCCGTAGCGGGTCAGCAGGATAGCGACGCCGTAAGGGGTAAATACGGCGACAATTCTGCCTACCGCGTTAACAAAACCTGAACCGCGCAGACGGAGATGCGTTGGCCACAGCTCCGGCACATATACCGCTGAAGCAAAGCAGACGTACATATACAGGAAAAATATCATCACCAGACCATAGCTTAAGATGGCCCACTCTGCGGTTTGAATCGAATAGAAGTAGCCGAGCACCGCAATAATTATCAGTAGAAATGAGCCAAATAATCGCCGCGGAAAACGGTCGATAATCAGCGCGGCGATAAATATCCCCACCGGCGCCCCAACCATCATTATCGCGGTCATCAAGATAGATTTCGTCACGTCGATCCCCGAATTGACGAAAATCGTTGGGATCCACACCGTGATGGTATAGAGCGAAATGTTCATGGCGATCAGTACCGTGATCGCCACCAGCGTTCGCCGCAGCATCTGACCTTTAAACAGCAGCCAGAAAGAGTCGCTTTCCGCGCACGGCTCCGCCACCGGGGCAGTATTCTGCCAGGACGGCAATGTGATGTTTTTCTCTTTCTCGATTTGCGACTCCACCTGCCGGAGGTGTTCTTCAGCCGCGTGTCGTTGCCCCTTGCCGGCCAGCCAGCGGGGGGATTCAATAAAATACATCCCCGACAGATACCAGGCCAACAGCATAGCCGCACCGCCGAGCAGAAACATCATCCGCCAGCTTAAAAAAGCAATCACTACAACGCCGATGGCCGCCGACAGCATGGGCGACCAGTTGCCGACAAACGACAGTCGGGCGGACCATTTGCCGCGCACCGCGGGCGGAATAAATTCGGTAAATGAGGCATAGCCCACCATAATCAGCGCGCCCATCCCGCAGCCCATCAGACAGCGGAATAAGATAAGCCAGTACATATTGGGCACAAAGGTTGCCGCACAGGCAGAGATCCCGACGATCAGTAAATTGACGCGAAAAGCTTTGCGCCGTCCGAGATAGTCCCCCATAAAACCGCCGGTCAGCGAGCCGATAAAGTAGCCAAACATCAGCGCCGAGGTAAATGCCGCATTGAGATAATTATTTGACCAGCCGTTGCTGACTAATTTTGCCAGCACCACGTTACCGGAATAGCTTAGGAAACCGGTGATTAATAAACTAAAACTAATAATGTCAAAAATACGAAAATGAAATCGCGACAAGGGTAAGCGGTCTAATCTTGCGCCGATAGGGTCACATTGTTCCATCTGGATGCCTCAAATTCAGCTAAATTATAAAGTATGGCGTTGGCGGCAGGGTCACTTTGCCGCGCTGTCCGTCATCATTAAATTTTTATGGCATTACCCAGGTGCAAACGAAAACAATATCGACACCACCAACGGCGAAGTTAATAAACCAGTTGAATATTATTTTCTTTACAGAAAGCAATCCACTGTGCACCGGGCGCCTTATTAGTGATAAGGTAATTAATATGGCTAAAATCCACCAGCTGGACGAACGCTTTACGATCGAATTTGGAGTGATCGACCAGCAGAGCTACTTCGGCTGCCTGGCGAATCATGGTTTTCTTGATTTCCGCTTCCGCTTCGTTAGAGTCAAGCGCCCCGCTCTGCATATCGAGGCCTTTGCAGCTCATTACCATAATATCTACATGATAACGACTGATAATTTCCTTGGTGATCCGCCCCTGCAGCGACAGCGTGTTCTTATTCAGTTCTCCGCCGGTCGAAACAACATTTATTTCCGACTGCGCCAGCTCATGAAATGCTTCCGCCGAGTTGGTTAACAGCGTGAGATCGTTTCTCTCCTTTAGCAGCTTTAATAACTCCATCGCCGTACTGCTGGAATCGGCAGCCATGGTGGTTTTATTTTTAATAAACGGCAAGGCATTACGGGCAATAATTTGCTTCTCTTCAAAATGAGACTTTGCCCGTTTATAAAAATGAATATTGTCGGATAAAGCACTGGTATTTAATACCGCACCGCCGTACGTTCGGGTCAAAAAACCTTCATCTTCGAGCTTTTCCAGATCGCGGCGTATGGTTTCCTCAGTGACCTGAAAAATTGCGCTTAAATTAGAAACCGCCACTTTCTTATCGTTCGTCACCATTTGCTTAATGGCCTGAATCCTGTCTTTTGCCGCCACGATAACACCTCTGTTTCCCGCAAAGTAATAACCCCCTGGCCTCTGCCAGGATATGTTTGTTTTCAAAATAACATGTCCGAATAGCAGATTCCAATATTCTTTTACACAGAAACAGAGGTCAATGATGCCGCTCTTATTTTGTCTCCACCGCTTCCGCCATTCGTCTCATCAATAATGAATCATCATCCGTCAAAGCGATGGTCAGCGCGGCAATATTTTCACGCACCTGTTCGGGCGCCGTGGCGCCGCTGAGTAAGGTGATTAAATCGCTTTGCTTTAAAATCCACGCCAGCGCCAGCGCGGGGATGGTGCAGCGGTATTTTTCGCACAGCGGCTGCCACTGCTCAAGCATATCAATCACGCGCAGCATATTTTCCCGCTGGAACCAGACCTTATTAGCACGCGCGCCGCCGGGAACATAATCACGGCCGATAGTGCCGGTCAGTAGCCCCTGTTCAAGCGGCGAGTAGACCTGCACCACAATACCGTTCTGCTGACAGAGCGGCAGCAGCTCGGCTTCCAGCGCCCGGTCAAGAATGCTGTACTTGGCCTGCACGATATCCAGCTCGCCGTGTTTGAGGTACTCCCTGATATGCCCGACATCGACGTTCGCCGCGCCGATGGCGCGAATCTTGCCCTCTTTCTTTAGCGCGTTCAGCGTGGCGACGGTCTCCGCAATTGGCGTAAAGCAGGGCTCCACCGACTGCCAGTGGGTCATATAGATATCAATGGTGTCGATACCCAGCCTTTGCAGGCTGGCCTCCACCTCTTCGCGAATCGACTCGGGCGTCAGGTTTTTGTACAGCTGGCGATCGCCGACCTTGTTAAACAGGCTACCCGTCCGCTCCCAGACGATACCGCATTTGGTTTCGACGACGACTTCACGGCGCGGCAGCTGTTCAAGCGCCTGGCCGACAATCACTTCGCTGTTGCCAAAGTTGTAGCCCGGCGCGGTATCAATCAGATTGATCCCACAGCGATGCGCCTCAACAATGGTATCGATACATATCTGCAGGTCGAGATCGCCGTTCCATGCCGGGCCACCGCCAATGGCCCATGTGCCTAATCCCATGCGGGAAAGCGTCATATCCGTACTGCCTAAAGGAATCATTTTCATCTGCTGCTATTACCCTTCGTATTCGTCGAGAAGTTGTTCAACCAGCTTTCTGTTCTTCACGCCCGTGGTGGCGCCTACGCTAAGCACCGAGATCGCGGCCGTTGCGTTAGCAAACAGCGCGCAGTCGCGCAGCGGTTTGCCTTCCAGCAGCGCGGAGATAAATCCCGAGGCAAAATTGTCCCCCGCGCCAATGGTGTCGATGGCGGTAATGCCAGAAACCGCCGGAACCTCCATTTTCATATCGGCACGCTTAATAAAGCAGCCTCTCTTGCCGGTCTTGATGACGACCGTTTTTACACCGCAGCTCAGGAAACAGTCGGCAATCTCATCCAGCGTCTCTTCGCCGGTGAGCAGTTTTGCCTCGGCAAAATTGGGAAACAGATAATCGACGTAGCTCAGCGCCTCACGAATATCCTCAAGGGTTTCGTTAAGCCGCGGCTTAATCATATCGGCGCAAATAATTAACCCATGCGCTTTGGCCTGAATGAAGATCTCCGTTAACGCTTTGCCGTCGAGCAGCGGGCTATTAAAAATGCTCGCCAGCGACAGCAGCGTTGCCTGAGAGAAGCGGTCAAAATCAACATCGTTAATATTCAGCTTCCACAGGCTCCCGTTGCGGTTAGTCACAAAAGTACGCTCGCCATCGGCGGTGACTAAGCCCACGTTGATTGAGGTATCGATTTCGCTATCCTGCTTCAGGCTATGGATATCAATATTCTCCCGGCTGCAGTGTTCAAGAATAAAATGTCCTGCAGCGTCGTTCCCTATCCGGCTAATTAATGCTGTTCGGTGACCGAGTCGGGAAATAATAGTGGCCTCATTAATGGCATCTCCCCCGGTGGTCATGGCGATACGTTCTAACGGATAAGAGTCGACATCAAAGATATTTTTACTCACCGGCTGCAGAGGAATATCTACGATAGCCGCGCCCAGACAAATAACCTCGATATTATCCATATTGTCATTCCGCTTTCCCGTCAGAACCAAACAGTTTGATCTTCTCCAGCGCGCGCGCTTTCACCGCTTTGCGAACTTCACGTTCTACGTGCAGGAACGGCTGATTGTGGTTCTCCTGTACCGCCGCCATCGCCGCCTGGCACAGTTCGGTATGGATGTTAATCTTCGAAATACCTAACGATATGGCCTGCTTAATATCCGCGTCGCTAATGCCGGACGCGCCGTGTAGCACCAGCGGAACGGATACCGCCTCGCGCACACGTTTCACTACATCAAAATTCAATTTCGGTTCTGAGGTATAGACGCCGTGCTGGTTGCCAATCGCCACCGCCAGCGAATCGCAGCCGGTACGCTCGACGAACTCCGCCGCCTGATCCGGGTCGGTATAGTGATAGTCCGCCAGCGCTTCTTCGTAGACCGTTTCATTCCCCACATGCCCCAGCTCCGCCTCAACCGGAATACCCAGCGGATGGAAGAAATCCACCGCCTCTTTGGTCAGGCGAATGTTCTCTTCAAAATCAAAGGCTGAAGCGTCGCGCATCAGCGAATTCATGCCGTGGACCCAGGCGTTGTGGATTATCTCCATGCTGCGCCCGTGGTCCCAGTGAGCAATCACCGGAACCGACGCCTTTTTGGCCATCGAAACCATCATATGCGAAAAATCTTCAAACGAGGTATTGCCCACAAATCCGGTACCGAAAGAGATAATCACCGGCGACTTAGCCTCTTCCGCTGCATCAATAACTCCCATCAGCATTTCCGCATTCCACACGTTAAAGTGGGCAATCGCATAATGTTTATTCTGAGCATCGCTTTCCCAATATTTAATATCTGCCAGCATGGTTGTTTCTCCCTTTGCAATACATTAATGGTTAACTTTAATAACGCCTTTAATAATCTCGCGTTTGTTATTAACGGATTCATCAAACGCGCGCTGAACATCCTCAAAATCATAAATATGCGTCACCATCGATTTCACATCGAAACGCCCGGAGGAGATCGCTTCTATGGTGACCGGATAGCGGTTGGCATAGCGGAAGACGGTCTGAATCGAGACCTCACGGTTAATTTTGAGGAAATTGATGGCTGAATCACCGGGAACCGTACCGACGATCATGATTTTTCCTCCGCGCATCACCAGGTAAGGAGCCTGCTTAACGGTGATGGCCGACCCGGCCGTTTCAAAAACAACATCGGCCCCCATATCGCCGGAGAACTGCTGGCAGCGCCCAACGGTGTCCTCTTTCGCGCCGTTGATAACGACTTTGGCTCCGAGCTGTTCGGCCATGGCAAGGCGTTTTTCCAGCACATCAACCACCGCGATGTCGGTTGCCCCCAGGCAAAGGCATGCCTGCAGGGTCATTAAGCCAATACAGCCTGCGCCAAGTATGACGATTTTCTTGCCCGGCTTGACGTTCGCCAGCATTGCGGCATGCATGCCAACCGCCGCAGGCTCCACCAAAGCGCCTTCAAGGGTGTCCATGTTATCGGGCAGTTTGTAAGTGAAGCTCTCCGGATGGCATAGATAGTGGGTTAGCGCACCGCGATAATTTGGCTGCGTGGCCATAAAGTCGACGTCGGGACAGATATTGTATTTTCCCTCCAGGCAGTAGCGACAGTGGCCGCACGGCACGCCGGGTTCAATATTCACCCGGTCGCCCGGCTTAAATTTGCTCACGCTTTTGCCTACGGCCACCACCGTACCGGCACATTCGTGTCCCAGACCAATTTCCTGATTAGGGTCTTTCGGCGGAATAAAGGGCCCCGACTCAAAACCGTGGACATCTGAACCACAAATTCCGACGTATTCAATTTTGATCAGCACTTCATGTTCTTTGGGTACCGGGATATCGGCAGCGATAATTTTCATCGTGCCCGGTGTTTTTAATATCGCTTTTGAATTTTTCATTTTATTGCCCGTCAATATTATTTGCTGGTAACTGCATCAATACCGAGACTTTCGACAGAGACGCCTTTAGTTTCAATTCCGATGGTTGCAATAGCGATAGCGACAATAATGGAGACGGCCCCCAGCAGCACAAACACCCCGGTTACGCCATAGCCGTTAAGCAGTACCGCCACCGCATAAGGCGCGGCGATACCGCTGATTCGCCCCACCGCGTTCGCGAGACCCGACCCGCGAAGCTTCGCTTCAGTCGGCCATATTTCCGGAACATAAACCGCCGAGGCGTAACAGACGTACATATAGACAAACGTAATCAGGAAGAAGCCAATTAACGTAATCAGCAGCATGCTGGTTTGCAGCGAATAGATATATCCCAGCGCGGCAATTAACACTAACAGACCTACACCCATCGTCTTTCTGGGAATTTTATCCATCACCAGCATGGCGATAAAAATCCCGAACGGCGCGCCGAACATACTCATGGTATTTAAGACAATAGAGTCTTTCAGATTAATACCCTGGGTCATAAATATCGTCGGTAGCCAGTTAATTAAGGTGTACTGGACGACGTTCATGGCTATCAGCACGAAGGAGCCTAAAATAACCCGTTTCAGCAATGCCCCCGTTAATAAGGCCGAATAAGGAACGGCGCGCGGCGGTTTGCCGTCATCATCGATAACTACCGGCGGCAGCGACTTGCCCGTCTGCCGAGCCACCCGCCCTTCAATGGCCCGCATTATCTCCTCAGCTTCCGCATAGCGCCCGCGAGACTCCAGCCAGCGGGGGGACTCAGGGAAACTGCGCCAGGCAATCACGGTAGCAATCAGCGACAACGCGGCCGGGATCAACAGCTGCACGCGCCAGTTCCATTCCGCGCTAATTAGCGGCGTTAATACCATCGCGATCAGCGAACAGAGCGGATAAGACCAGTTACCGATAAACGAGACCCGACTGGACCATGTTCCGCGATTTCTGCCGGGCATATATTCGGTGAAACCGGCAAATAAGGTCACCAGCAGCGCGCCTAATCCCACGCCCATGACAAAACGACAGGCAATAAGGAAGCTCATATTCGGGGAAAACGCCCCGATGACCATGGCGATAATATGAATCGCTTCATACAAAATAAACGCGTTTTTACGCCCAATTTTATCGCCAATGATGCCGCCGCCGAGCGCGCCAAGAAACATACCTGCCGTGGTAATGGCGGAGAACGTGGCGGTAGTCGAATTGTCGGTCCAGCCGAGCTCTTTTAACTGCGCGAGAATTAATCCACCAACGGCATTACTCCAGCAGACCAGTAATCCGAAAGCGACCATGGCAAACATCGAAGAGTGCCAGCGGCAGTCAGGCAGGCGATCCAGCCTGGCGCCGCAGTGCGGTTTTGCTATCTGTTCCATCGGATAACGTTCCTTTTATCACGGGGTTATTCATCAAAGTCGTAAGTCATGATGACTTTGATGGCGGTTTTATCGACCATGGCGTCAAACCCTTCGCGCCATTGCGACAGGCCAATGCGATGCGTGATCATTGGTTTGACTTTGATAGCGCCGCTGGCGAGCAGGCGAATGGCGTTGCGCCAGGACGTAGAGTCATAGGCCATATGCCCGATGATGCTTTTGTTCCACGCGGTGATATCGTTGATGGAGAAGTCCAGCGCTTTGAAGTCCATACCTACGCGCACCACTTCACCGTTGGGGCGCAGCATTTCAATGGATTGTTTGAGAGCGATATTGGCGCCGGAACATTCGATAACCAGCCCCAGATTATCTTTGCCGCAGATTGCCTGGCAGCGAGCGACCACATCTTCGGATGAACCGTTGACGACCGCCGTTGCCCCGAGCGCTTTGGCAACAGGGAAACGCACCGCGACGTCCTCTTCCAGACCGACCATCACGATATTAACGGCCCCCATAATGCGCGCCATCTGTACGGCAAATAGCCCTAATGGACCGGTACCGAAAACCACCACGTCCTGACCGGGAAGAAACCTGGATTGTTGGGCGAGCGATTTATAGGCATTACAGATAGGATCCAGCACCGCAGCTTCTTCGTAATCAACGCCCGGCGGGATTTCCCACAGCGCGTGGCGATGAATTTTGAGGATCTCCCCCGGCACCAGGCAGTATTTCGAAAATCCGCCGCCCCAGGTATTGTTGTCCAGGCCTAAATTCACTTTTTCTGTACAACACAGAAAATCGCCCTGTTCGCAGGCCGGACACACGCCGCAGACGTGCCCGCTGTTGTCAGAAACCACCCGCTGGCCGACCTTCCAGTCCTTGACCTTTTCGCCAACCCGGACAATTGCACCGGCAAATTCGTGACCGCGAATGGAGTTAAATTCATCGGAGCCGCTGTCCACGTTGTAGTGTTTCATATCCGCGCCGCAGATGGCGGCGGCTTTGATTTCAATCACCACGTCATCCGGTCCGCACGCCGGCTCCGGAACATCAATCATCTTATAGCCGCCAAAGGCCTTACCAAATCTTGCCAGTGCTTTCATTGCGTTTTCCTTTGTTTAATGATTTTGCATCAGTGAAAGCCATACTTAACCACAGAATCTTTGAGGTCAATATTAAATCTTTAAAACACAGATATTGATCTGCATTTCACAACTCAGATCACAAATACGGTAAAATTCGCCGAGGGAGATGATTGAAGTGAAGAAAAGGACGTCGTCTCACTACCGCTTCGCTAATGCAGCCGTGAACCGCTTCGCATTTTTGCGCAGCGGAAGATGCTAGGCTGCACGAGCTGTTTTTTTCGCCACGCCATTTCCGTGGCGTGTTTGCTTTTCAATGTCACTTTTAAGTCAAAGAGGATCCGCTATGAAACTTTTGCCTTTACTGGCAGCTTTACCCCTGCTCTGCGCGAGCGTTGTTTCCGCTAACTCACTGATGTCCGTCGGCTACTTTAACGGCGGCGGCGACGTCACTGCCGGTCCAGGCGGCGATATTGATAAACTGGACGTACGCCAGATTACCCATCTCAACTACTCGTTTGGTCTGGTTTACAACGATGAAAAAGACGAAACCAACGCCGCCCTGAAAGATCCGAGCAAGCTGCATCAAATTTGGCTGTCGCCGAAAGTGCAGGCTGATTTACAGAAAATCCCCCGCTTGCGCCAGCAGAACCCGAACCTGAAAGTCTTGCTTTCCGTAGGCGGCTGGGGAGCGCGCGGATTCTCCGGCGCGGCGGCGACGAAGGAAACCCGGGCGGTGTTTATTCAGTCCGCTCAGGCGATTATTGAAAAATACGGTCTCGATGGGATCGATCTGGACTGGGAGTATCCGGTCAACGGCGCGTGGGGGCTGGTCGCCAGCCAACCGGCCGATCGCGATAATTTTACCGCCCTGCTGAAAGAGCTGCGCGCGGCGGTCGGTAATAAAAAACTGGTGACCATCGCCGTAGGCGCCAACGCGGAGAGCCCAAAAAGCTGGGTGGACGTCAAAGCCATTGCGCCATCGCTCGACTACATCAACCTGATGACCTACGACCTGGCCTACGGTACCCAGTACTTCAATTCCAACCTGTATGATTCAACCCGCTGGCCGACGGTCGCAGAAGCGGATAAGTACAGCGCGGACTTTATAGTGAACAACTACCTTGCCGCCGGTCTAAAGGCGAGCCAGATGAACCTGGGGATTGGTTTCTATGGCCGGATACCCAAACGCGCCGTCGAGCCGGGTATTGACTGGAGCAAGCCGGACGCGCAGAAAAACCCGGCCACCCGCCCCTACTTTGCGGCTCAACAGATTGAACTGTTCGAATCGCTGGGCGTCGATCTGACCAAAGATACCTATGTGAAATATAACGATATCGTGGCGAAGTTAATCAACGATCCGCAGAAGCGCTTTACTCAGCATTGGGATGATGAAGCGAAGGTACCGTGGCTGTCGGTGCAGTCCGCCGACGGTCAAGCCCTCTTTGCGCTTTCGTATGAGAACCCGCGCTCGGTGGCCATCAAGGCTGACTACATCAAGAGCAAGGGGCTGGGTGGCGCGATGTTCTGGGAGTACGGCGCCGATGACCAGAATCAGTTAGCGAAACAGCTGGCCGAGTCATTGGGGATCAAACGCTGATCTGCGCGGTGTCAGCGCCAGCACAATAGGTTATGATAACCCCATTCCGCTGCGCCGGCTCCGGCGCAGCTTTTCATTTGCAACAAAAGGCATGGGTATTATGGCTTATATCCCGAAAAACTACGCCCGTCTGGAAGTCGGTTACCGCGAAAAAGCGCTGAAGCTCTTCCCCTGGGTCTGCGGACGCTGCTCGCGAGAGTTTGTCTATTCAAACCTGCGTGAACTGACGGTACACCATATTGACCACGACCACTCCAATAACCCGGAAGATGGTAGCAACTGGGAGATGCTGTGCCTGTACTGTCACGATCATGAGCACTCAAAATACACTGAAGCCGATCTGTATGGCTCGACGGTGGTCGCTGGCGAAGATGCGCAGAAAAGCGTCGGCGAAGCGAAATATAACCCCTTCGCCGATCTTAAAGCGATGATGAACAAGAAGTAACGCTGTGATACCTCAAAGCCCGGCGCGCAGTTAGCCGGGCTGACGCAGGCCTTTTCAGCCTCAGGATTTAAAGGTCGCGATAGGCTGCGGCGTAATGCCGAAGTCAACTTTCAGCTGCTGTTTACTCTTCATCACCATCTGCCCGTTGGTATCGATGGTCATATGCTGCGCGTCAACGTTGTATCGCGCCTGCCAGAGCATCACCAGCTGCAGACAGTTCTCTTTCTGTTCGTCAGTCAACGCCACGCCGTCCGGCCATTTACCCAGCTCAACCGCCGTCGCCAGGCGCTGATAAACTTCCGGCGTCATACCGTCAATAATCCGCTCAATTTCCATCTTCCGCCAACCCCGTTTGGAATAATTTGCTGAATCGTTTTTTCAACCCTTAATTTGCTCACCGTTTTCATCATTGGTGAAGCTTAATGAGGCCGAATTAACACAAAAACGCTCTCCGGTAGGCTGTGGACCATCCGGGAATACGTGCCCAAGGTGAGCATCGCAGTTTCCGCAGCGAATTTCCGTGCGCTGCATACCGTGGGAGTAATCATTAAGGTAGCGGATAGCGTCATCGCTGACGGGCTCATAAAAGCTTGGCCAGCCGCAGCCGGAATCATACTTGGTTTGCGAGTGAAACAGCGCGGCATCGCACACCAGGCAGTGGTAGACGCCATCGCGTTTGTTGTGGAGCAACCGCCCGGTGAACGGCGGTTCAGTACCGTGATTCTGCGTCACGTAAAACTGCATCTCGCTCAAATTTTTTTTGAGCTCGTCCGAAGAGGGTTTATTCGACATTGGCTTGCTTCTCGCTGTGAAAGGACAACTTTTCACGTCAATTCTAACAAAATATTAACAATGAAGCGTGCACTTTTGTTCTAAACTTAGGCGACGCCAAAAGGCAGCCACACAATTGTGATGAATATCACATTTTTATCTTCAGTGACCTTTAAAATTCCGGGCGCAGCCCCCATATGGAATTGGGCTCAAAGGGAAAGTGGGATAAATCGACCGCGCAAAGGCATGCTCTGGATTGATTTGTCGCAATGATTGACACGATTCCGCTTGACGCTGCGTAAGGTTTTTGTAATTTTACAGGCAACCTTTTATTCACTAACAAATAGCTGGTGGAATATATGACTATCAAAGTAGGTATCAACGGTTTTGGCCGTATCGGTCGCATTGTTTTCCGTGCTGCTCAGGAACGTTCTGACATCGAGATCGTTGCAATCAACGACCTGTTAGACGCTGACTACATGGCTTACATGCTGAAGTATGACTCCACTCACGGCCGTTTCAACGGTACCGTTGAAGTGAAAGACGGTCATCTGATCGTTAACGGTAAAAAAATCCGTGTTACCGCTGAGCGTGACCCGGCTAACCTGAAGTGGGACGAAGTGGGTGTTGACGTTGTTGCTGAAGCAACCGGTATCTTCCTGACCGACGAAACCGCTCGTAAACACATCACCGCTGGCGCGAAAAAAGTCGTACTGACTGGCCCGTCCAAAGACAACACTCCGATGTTTGTTAAAGGCGCTAACTTTGACAAATACGAAGGCCAGGACATCGTTTCCAACGCATCCTGCACCACCAACTGCCTGGCTCCGCTGGCAAAAGTTATCAACGACAACTTCGGCATCATCGAAGGTCTGATGACTACCGTTCACGCAACCACCGCGACTCAGAAAACCGTTGATGGCCCGTCTCACAAAGACTGGCGCGGCGGCCGCGGCGCAGCTCAGAACATCATCCCGTCCTCTACCGGCGCTGCTAAAGCTGTAGGTAAAGTTCTGCCAGAACTGAATGGCAAACTGACCGGTATGGCGTTCCGCGTTCCGACTCCGAACGTATCCGTTGTTGACCTGACCGTTCGTCTGGAAAAAGCTGCTTCTTATGAAGAAATTAAGAAAGCAATCAAAGCTGCTTCCGAAGGCGCAATGAAAGGCGTTCTGGGCTACACCGAAGACGACGTGGTATCCACCGATTTCAACGGTGAAATCTGCACTTCCGTATTCGACGCCAAAGCGGGTATCGCTCTGAACGACAACTTTGTGAAACTGGTTTCCTGGTACGATAACGAAACTGGTTACTCCAACAAGGTTCTGGACCTGATTGCTCACATCTCCAAATAAGTTGGGATGAGACAGTAATCTGTAAGAGCGACTTCGGTCGCTCTTTTTTTTGTCTGAAGATAAAGGATTGCGTAATGATTAATAAAATTTTTGCCCTCCCGGTTATCGAACAGCTTACCCCTGTACTTTCCCGCCGCCAGCTTGATGACCTGGAGCTGATCGTCGTTGACCATCCGCAGGTGAAAGCGTCCGTGGCTTTCCAGGGCGCTCACCTGCTCTCCTGGAAGCCCGCTGGCGAAGAAGAAGTCCTGTGGCTCAGCGGCAACACCCCATTTAAAAACGGCGTTGCCCTGCGCGGCGGCGTGCCGATTTGCTGGCCGTGGTTTGGTCCTTCTGCTCTGCAGGGTCTGCCCTCCCACGGCTTCGCCCGCAACCTGCCGTGGGCCCTGAAAGGGCACGATGAAGACGACAACGGCGTGGTGCTGACCTTTGCACTGAAAAGCAGCGACGCCACCCGCCAGTACTGGCCGCACGAGTTCACCCTGCTGGCGCGCTTTAAGCTGGGCAAAACCTGCGAAATTGAGCTGGAGGCGCACGGCGAATTTGAAACCACGTCTGCCCTGCATACCTATTTCAACGTCGGCGACATTGCGGCAGTGAAGGTCAGCGGTCTGGGCGACCGTTATATTGATAAAGTGAAAAATGCGGAAGAAGGCGTATTAAGCAACGGCACAGAGACTTTTCCCGACCGTACCGACCGCGTCTATCTGAATGCCGAAACCTGCAGCGTGATTCATGACGATGCGCTGAACCGCAACATCGACGTTACGCATCATCATAACAGCAACGTTGTGGCCTGGAACCCGGGCCCGGCGCTTTCCGTCAGCATGGGCGACATGCCGGATGATGGTTACAAGACCTTCGTTTGTGTAGAAACCTGCTGCGTGACCGAAACGCAGAAGGCCAGCGAAGAGAAACCTTCGCGCCTGACGCAAACCCTCCGCGTGGTGAAACGCTAACGCCAGGAAGCTTGGCCCACGGGTTAACCGCGTGTGCGCCATATCTGCCGGATGACGGCTGAAGCCCCGCGAAGTCGGGGCTTTTCTTAAACGCTTGTTCAGACCATATCCAGTGGCGTTTTTCTGGCCGGCGCCGGGTAGGCGTTATCCAGAAGCGCAAGCTCCTCATCGTTCAGCACAATATCCAGCACCGCGGCATTTTGCCTGACATGCTCAATGCTTGACGCTTTCGGGATCGCTATTACGCCCCGGTGGCTAATCACCCACGCCAGCAGAATCTGCGCCGCGGTTACGCCCCGCTCCTGCGCAATATTTTTCACAACGGTATGATTTAAAAGTCCATTGCGCAGTCGACCGGCCTGAGCCAGCGGACAATATGCCATCACCGGCAGCCGCTGCTGCTGGCACCACGGCAGGAGGTCATATTCAATACCGCGGGAGGCCAGATGGTAGAGCACCTGATTGGTCGCGCACTGTTCGCCGCCGTTCGCCTGCCAGAGTTCCTGCATATCATCGTAATCGAGGTTTGATACGCCCCAGCGACGAATTTTCCCCTGCGCAACGAGCGCGTCCATGCCCGCAACCGTCTCCTGCAATGAATAGTCCCCGCGCCAGTGCAGCAGATAGAGATCCAGATAGTCGGTATTGAGGCGGCGCAGGCTCTCCTCGCAGGCGCTGGCTATTTTGCGACCGCCAGCGTTCCACGGATAGACTTTAGACACCAGCACCACGCGCTCGCGCTGCCCGCGAATGGCCTCGCCGACAACCTCTTCGGCGCCGCCGTCGGCGTACATTTCCGCCGTATCGATCACCGTCAGGCCAAGATCGATGCCCGCGCGTAGTGCAGCAGACTCCTGCGCGCGCAGAGCCGGGTTTTCGCCCATGAACCAGGTCCCCTGCCCTATGAGCGGAACCGCTGAATGCTCGCCAAAACGGATTGTCCTTTCTGCCATGACATGCTCCTGTGTTTGATTGCACCACCGTAATGCAAAACAGGGCTTTACGCCCTGTTTTGATGCACAAATTGCACTGTAATAACGCACTATCAGAAGGAGTAAGTGATCCCGGTTGAAATCAGCCCGCTCCAGGATTTGTCCACCATCGGGCTATCGGTAATTTCGTCAGACAGGCGGGTATAGCGCGCCACGCCGTATACGCTCCAGTCGCCGAGGAAACGATAGTTAGCCGACAGCTCAAGGTACGGGTTCCAGCTGCTGTCCGGATCGTAGCTGCGCATGCCGCTGCGATTCGACTCATGCTTCGAAACACCGTAGTAGTACTCGTTCTGGTTGTCGCTGTTCCACTCCACGCCAATACCCGGCGTAAGCGTCAGGTTGCCGTTGGTATAGCGATACAGCCAGGCCAGATCCCACACGATACCGTTGCTGTTATCGAGGGTGTCCCCCGACAGCGCGGTGCGCAGGAAACCGTACTGCGTATAGTGTTCGTAGGAAAGCCCTGCCATCACCGTGGACTTACGTTTATCCAGACGGCGCATCTGCTCGCTATCGCTGTCGCCTGGCTTAAAGTACATCGGCGACCAGTAGGCGGTCACGGAGAGCTTATCGTTGGTATCATTCCACAGGTAGAGACCACCGCCCAGGCCGCGGAACCAGAAGTTATCGCTCTCGTAATTAATCACCGGCACCGGGTAAACATCAGCATCATATTGCTTGTACGGATGTTCAACGACGCCTACACCCGCCCCTAAAGTGAACTTCCCTTCAGCGTGTACGGCGGATGCTGAAGTCGCAATCAACACACCAAGTGCCAGAAGTTTGATTTTAGTCACGATCCATATTCCTGTTGTCAAATTATTAGCGCAGGCAGTTTAACGTTGTATACGTCATGCCTCAAATTCTTTACCAGTCATTACACTGAATTCACCAGATTCTCATCATCAGATGACCACCCGCTGACAGCTGAATGACAGCGTCATGACGCGGCGAAACCCGAAGTGGGAATGAGACGCTGCTTTTCCGGATGAGTTGTTGATAAGTCATTGAAATTGATTTTCTGCGCCATGCAAGTTTTCCAAATGCATCTACGCTTTAATTTAGAAGAAGTAAATGCGGGGCACGTTATCCCGAGACTTCGCCAACCTGGCATAAGGGTTGCTGGAGATTCAGAGAGCGCTGTGCAGCTTACCTCTTCCGGGAGCTCCCACTATTCATATGAACGGCTCTCAACCTGTGCTAAAAACGAAAGGACGGCATGCCATGAATATATTCGATCACTATCGCCAGCGCTATGAAGCTGCCAAGGACGAAGAGTTCACACTGCAGGAGTTTCTTACCATCTGTCGGCAAGATCGCAGTGCTTATGCTAACGCAGCAGAAAGATTGCTGATGGCCATCGGTGAGCCGGTCATGGTCGATACGGCCCTCGAACCCAGGCTATCCCGTCTCTTTTCAAACCGGGTCGTCGCGCGCTACCCGGCCTTTGAAGAGTTTTACGGTATGGAAGATGCCATCGAGCAAATTGTTTCTTACTTAAAACACGCCGCTCAGGGGCTGGAAGAGAAGAAACAGATTCTGTATCTGCTGGGCCCCGTGGGCGGCGGTAAATCATCGCTTGCCGAACGCCTGAAGTCCTTGATGCAGCGCGTCCCTATCTATGTGCTCAGCGCAAACGGTGAGCGCAGCCCGGTCAACGACCATCCGCTGTGTCTGTTTAACCCGCAGGAGGATGCGCAAATCCTCGAAAAAGAGTACGGCATTCCAAACCGCTATCTGGGGACGATTATGTCGCCGTGGGCGGCCAAGCGTCTGCATGAATTCGGCGGCGACATCACGAAATTCCGCGTGGTGAAAGTGTGGCCGTCAATCCTGGCGCAGATTGCCATCGCCAAAACCGAGCCCGGTGACGAAAACAACCAGGACATCTCGGCGCTGGTCGGTAAAGTCGATATCCGTAAACTGGAACACTACGCGCAGAATGACCCGGACGCCTACGGCTACTCCGGCGCTCTGTGCCGCGCCAACCAGGGGCTGATGGAGTTCGTCGAGATGTTTAAAGCGCCTATCAAGGTGCTGCATCCGCTGCTGACCGCGACGCAGGAAGGTAACTATAACGGTACCGAAGGGATCTCCGCCCTGCCGTTCAACGGGATTATCCTCGCCCACTCCAACGAATCGGAATGGGTGACCTTCCGTAATAACAAAAACAATGAGGCCTTCCTCGACCGCGTGTATATCGTCAAGGTGCCTTATTGCCTGCGTATCTCGGAAGAGATCCGTATCTATGAAAAACTGCTTAACAACAGCGAGCTGACCCATGCGCCGTGTGCGCCGGGCACGCTGGAAACGCTGTCGCGCTTCTCCATTCTGTCGCGCCTGAAAGAGCCGGAAAACTCGAGCATTTATTCAAAAATGCGCGTCTATGACGGCGAAAGCCTGAAAGACACCGACCCGAAAGCGAAATCCTATCAGGAGTATCGCGATTATGCCGGCGTTGATGAAGGGATGAACGGCCTGTCTACCCGCTTCGCGTTCAAAATCCTGTCGCGGGTATTTAACTTTGACCATGCCGAAGTCGCCGCCAACCCGGTGCATCTGTTCTACGTCCTCGAGCAGCAGATCGAGCGCGAGCAGTTCCCGCAGGAGCAGTCCGAGCGTTACCTTGAGTTCCTCAAAGGCTATCTGATCCCGAAATACGCCGAGTTTATCGGGAAAGAGATCCAGACCGCCTACCTTGAGTCCTACTCGGAGTACGGGCAGAACATTTTTGACCGTTATGTCACCTACGCTGACTTCTGGATTCAGGATCAGGAGTATCGCGACCCGGATACCGGCCAGCTGTTTGACCGCGAGTCGCTGAATGCGGAACTGGAGAAAATCGAGAAGCCCGCCGGGATCAGCAACCCGAAAGACTTCCGTAACGAAATAGTCAACTTCGTGCTGCGCGCCAGAGCGCACAACAGCGGGCGTAATCCAAACTGGACCAGCTACGAGAAACTGCGCACGGTTATCGAGAAGAAAATGTTCTCCAATACCGAAGAGCTGTTGCCGGTGATTTCCTTCAACACCAAAACGTCAACCGATGAGCAGAAAAAACACGATGACTTTGTCGACCGCATGATGGAAAAAGGCTATACCCGCAAGCAGGTTCGCCTGCTGTGCGAATGGTATCTGCGGGTACGTAAATCATCCTGATAGACCAGCCCGGCAGGCAGCGGCTGCCGGGCTAATAATAACTGCGAAGACCCAATGACATTCAGCGCCAGGCATATTTCAGCGCCTGAATGGCCGGGGCATAAGTTGGCAAATGCAGTACAGGAGGGCATATGACCTGGTTCATAGACCGACGCCTGAACGGGAAAAATAAAAGCGCCGTCAACCGGCAGCGCTTTCTGCGCCGCTATAAAGCGCAGATAAAACAGTCGATCTCCGAGGCCATAAACAAGCGCTCGGTAACCGATATTCAGAGCGGAGAGTCCGTCTCCATCCCAACGGACGATATTAACGAACCGATGTTTCATCAGGGGCGCGGCGGCCTGCGCAATCGCGTACACCCGGGTAACGATCACTTCGTACAGAATGACCGCATTGAGCGCCCTCAGGGCGGCGGAGGCGGTGGAGGCAGCGGTCAGGGCCAGGCCAGCGCCGACGGAGAAGGTCAGGATGAGTTTGTTTTTCAGATTTCGAAAGACGAATATCTCGATCTGCTCTTTGAAGATCTCGCCCTGCCGAACCTGAAGAAAAACCAGCAGCGTCAGCTGACGGAATATAAAACCCATCGCGCGGGATATACCGCTAACGGTGTGCCCGCTAACATCAGCGTCGTTCGCTCGCTGCAAAACTCGCTGGCGCGCCGCACGGCGATGACCGCCGGTAAACGCCGGGAACTGCACGCGCTGGAAGAAGACCTGGACACCATTAGCAAAAGCGAACCGGCGCAGCTGCTTGAAGAGGAGCGGCTGCGCAAAGAGATAGCCGAACTGCGGGCGAAAATTGACCGCGTGCCGTTCATTGACACTTTCGATCTGCGTTACAAGAACTACGAAAAACGGCCAGAACCGTCAAGTCAGGCCGTGATGTTCTGCCTGATGGACGTTTCCGGCTCCATGGACCAGGCGACAAAGGACATGGCAAAACGCTTTTACATCCTGCTGTATCTGTTCCTCAGCCGGACCTATAAAAACGTTGATGTGGTTTATATCCGCCACCATACGCAGGCGAAAGAGGTCGACGAGCACGAATTCTTCTATTCGCAGGAAACCGGCGGCACCATTGTCTCCAGCGCCCTGAAGCTGATGGATGAAGTGGTCAAAGAGCGCTATGACCCGGCGCAGTGGAATATCTACGCCGCGCAGGCTTCGGATGGCGATAACTGGGCGGACGATTCACCGCTGTGTCACGAACTGCTGGCGAAGAAAATCCTGCCCGTGGTGCGCTACTATAGCTATATCGAGATAACCCGGCGCGCGCACCAGACGCTGTGGCGGGAATATGAACACCTGCAGTCAACCTTCGAAAACTTTGCTATGCAGCATATTCGCGACCCGGAAGATATTTATCCGGTTTTCCGTGAACTGTTTCATAAGCAGACCTCAAAAGCGGACGGTTAAGCCTTTCCGGACAGCCAGCACAGACGCTGGCTGTTTTTTTACCCCGCCTTACCCGGCTCGCGCCTGTTGCAGAGTGACGGGATCAATCTCCGCCATTATCAGGTCGGGCAAGCTCTCCAGCTGGTATACCTTGCCGCATTTAACGATAATCTGCCGCGCGTTGTCGTACCCCGGCGCCCAGAGTCGATTATTCATCCGCACATCTTTGTAGACCGCGATAAGCGGTTTTTTCCACGCCGCCGCCATATGGACCACCGAGGTATCCGGCGAGATAACTAAGTCGGCCTCGGCGATAAGCGCCATGCAGTGGTGCAGCGTTTTGAACGGATTCACGCAGACCTTCTCCGGCAGGGGAATCCGGATTTCATTGCGATGATCGAGCAATATGATATTGACGTCCGGATAATCCTCGCACAGCCTGGCGATAAGCGTTGCCAGCTGCGCCTGCGACATACTGCGGTCCTGATGCCCGGCAAAAATATTAATCACCACGTTACGCCCGTTGAGCGCCGCCAGATAATCACGAACCTGCTGGCTGATATCCTGCGGAATATGCAGATCATAAGATTGCAGAGATTTTTTATCCAGCTGGAGATAATCAGCGATGAAAGAAAAGGTCTTACTGACGTGCCAGTTTTCACAGTCAAAATCAAAAGACTTGCTGTAGTGTTTAATAGAAGGCCACTTATTGAAACCCAGTACCGCTCTGGGCTTTATCTGTCGTAACAGCAGCATCCTGTGTACCGGAATATCAAACAACGACGGGTCGATTACAATATCGTACTTATTATTCGCAAGCTCAGTAATAACTGACTGAGGAACGTTATGGGTAAATTTGTGCAAATAATCCGCCGAGTCGACATTCTCGGCTTCATAGATATGGCGAATGCGAGGATTATACCGCATGACCTGACTATTGGATTTGGTCAACAGAAAGTCAACGGTCATTCCCGCCTCGTGAAGGCATTTAACCAGCGCTGAATCAACAACTACATCGCCGATCGCACCTTCATTACGCATTAACAGCACCGTTTTCGCGGAGGTTAAATCAGCTTCGCGGCGCGCGCGACTATCCCAGAACGCTTTAGCGATATAGACTCGCAGATCATTGCGTATTTTCTTAAAAAAATAATTTCGACGCCTGTTTAGCGCCCTTATTTTTTTAAACTTTCGAGGGGATCCCTGCACCGCTGCGTTTTCCATCATCATAACCTCATTGCCGCTTTCAATAGTACTGCCTGTAACCCTGCTAAGGACTGGTAAAAATAAGAAAAGTTCGCTTGATAATTAACATTATTTCATTTTTAGCTGCACCAGGATAGCCATAGCAGCGTCATTGCAGCATATTTCATTGAGGATAAAATGAGTGAAAAATGGATTTTGCAGGATATTTACGACAGCAACATTCATTAGCGCCCTCATATTTAATAAACTATTTATTTCCATTGCCGCGCGATACTGACCGAGTCCGGCACTGGATAGATAAACAGTCTGTCTGCCACCGAACGTGGCGTCCCTGCGCCGCACATGGTAGAATTGTCTTAATTGTGCTGGCGAAATTATCATCATGAAATTACAGAATAAATTACTCCGTCATTTCATTTCTGCGGGGGTGGTTGTCCTGACATCTTCATTTCTGGTGTATGAATTAGTCGCCAGCCATCGGGATATGTCGGAATACATGCGCTACATCGTCGAGAAGGGCGAATCCGCCTTTCTGTACGATAAATATCAAAATCAGCTGGTTATCTCCCAGGTCTCGCGAAAGCTGGATACGCATCCCGCGGCCGAAAAGGCCCGACAGGCCTGCGCTGGCGTGCAGACCAATGGCAACGTATACGGGCTCAATATCGCCGGGCATACCTTCCCCGGGCTTCACGGTACGCTCAGCACCACCCAGCCTTCGTGCGAGCCGTGGATTAACGATCTCCCGGCGCTGCAGGCTTTTGATGCCGCGATAGCCCAAAGCGATATTATCGCCGCACTGAATTCGGCAACGTTCAAATCAGATAAACGCTTCCGCTATTACCTCGATTTAGACAATAAATACGCGTATTTCTATTCGCCGATTGAGATAGATAGCAGCCCCGTTGATAACTGGAACTTTCTTCACGACAGTAAACTGGGCATCACTCAGTTCAGTCTTAACGGTTTACTTCGCGGGCGTACGCTAATTTCCAGCATCTATGCTGACGCGCTAACCGGACAGAATATTTTGTCGTTCTTAACCCCGGTCTATTATCGGGATCGGCTGAAGGGTATTGTGATGGTAGACGTCACTCGTCACGATATTGAGAAGCTGCTCTATACCACCGACCGCCCCCTGGTCTGGCGCTATCTCGACATCACCTTAACGGACTCGGACTCAACGTCTGAAATCCGCGTTCACCGCAGCAAGACGCATTTTTTCAGCTACGCCCACCATAGCCAGCAGGTCGCAGAAAACCTGCACATTTCGCTATCGCTGGATATGTCCTATTTTCTGCTGAGCTCCTGGAAGCTATTTTTGTTTTACCTGATATCTACCGGCGTTCTGCTGCACCTGGTACGCATGCACTTTCGCCTGTATACCGACGTTTTTAAAGAAAACATTAGTGATTCCTTAACCGGTCTGTACAACCGAAAAATTCTCTCCTCGCTGCTGGAATCGCGTATGCAAAAGCTCACCGAGCAAGGTGTAAATATCGTGTTTATGGCGCTGGACTGCGACCGGCTAAAATACCTTAATGACACCTGGGGGCACGATGAAGGCGACCGCGCCATCGTGCTGCTCGCCCAGTCCATTTCCGCCGCCATACGTAAAAGCGATTACGGTATCCGGCTGGGCGGCGATGAGTTCTTCCTGATACTGATCGATTATGAGGAACAGGAGGCGAAAAATATACCCGAGCGCATTCGCCAGCACCTGAAGGAAATTGACATTAACCAGCGCGTTAATTTTTCATGGGGGGCCTGCAGCATGGCGCCGGGGGACAGCCTGGCCGACGTCATGAAAATCGCGGATGCCCGGCTGTACGAAAATAAAAAGCAAAAAAAACACGCTTACCCGGGGCGAGAGGATTAATCTTGAGGTTTTATTTTTAAGGAAAAAAACGACATGAACGCGCCAGTAAAAGTGAGTATTCATCAGCAGCTGTTGGCGCTGCTTAACCGCGACCACGCCCGTTACCGGGTCGTGGAACATGAAGCCGTCGGAAAGTGTGAAGCCGTGTCGAAGATCCGCGGCACCGCGCTGGGTCAGGGAGCGAAAGCGCTGGTATGTAAAATTAAAGGACATGGGGTTAATCAGCACGTTCTGGCTATCCTTGCCGCCGATCTGCAGGCGGATTTAGCCCGTCTGGCCGAATACGTCGGCGGCAGCAAAGCCTCTCTGGCCAGTCCGGCGGAAGTTGACGCCCTGACCGCCTGCGTCTTTGGCGCCATTCCCCCTTTCAGCTTCCACCCCTCTTTACGCCTGGTCGCCGACCCGCTGCTGTTTGAGCGCTTCCCGGAAATCGCCTTCAACGCCGGGCAGCTTGATAAGTCCATCATCCTTGATACCGCCGACTATCTGCGTATTGCCCGTCCGGAACTGATCGCGTTTCATCGCGAAGCCTGATTGTTCCCTCTCCTGCGCCAGGGCGCGGATTGTGCCGCGGGTGAAAATCGATCGTGCAGATGCCTCAAATCGCGAGTCTGCGATAAAAAACCTGTTTACTTACGCGATTATGCGTAGAGTAAACGGGCTGTTCTTTTTTATATTCTGGCAAGGACCTCTGCACATGCTCGACACCACCCTGTTAATACTGCTGGGCCTGGCGGCGCTCGGCTTTATTAGCCATAACACCACCGTAGCTATTTCAATCCTGGTATTAATTATCGTCCGCGTCACCCCGCTCAACGCCTTCTTTCCGTGGATTGAAAAGCAAGGGCTGACCATCGGTATTATTATTCTCACCATCGGCGTGATGGCGCCCATTGCCAGCGGCACGCTACCGCCCTCTACGCTGCTGCACTCCTTCGTGAACTGGAAATCGTTGCTGGCGATTGCCGTGGGGGTTTTTGTTTCCTGGCTCGGCGGGCGCGGCGTGGCGCTGATGGGCTCGCAGCCGCAGCTGGTAGCCGGACTGCTGGTCGGCACCGTGCTCGGCGTCGCCCTCTTCCGCGGCGTCCCGGTCGGCCCGCTGATCGCCGCCGGGATCATTTCGCTGTTTATTGGGAAGTCGTAGCCAGGCTGGCAAGATAGCGCCCCGGGGTTTGCCCGAGGCCCTTTTTAAACATGGTAATAAAGGCGGTGGTCGAGTCATAGCCCAGGCTCTGCGCCGTCTGCTGTACCGTCTGCCCGCGGATCAGCATCTGCAGGGAGAGGATCAGCTGCAGCTGATGTCGCCAGCGGCGAAAGCTTAAGCCCGTCTCACGCACCACCAGCCGCGCCAGATTGCGTTCGCTCATGGCAAACTCCGCCGCCCACTGCGCCAGCGTTTGCCAGCGGGCCGGGTCGACGGCCATCATGTCCACCATCTGACGAATTTTTGGATGCCCGGAGACCGGGAGCTGCAGGTGCTCCTGCGGCTGCTGCGGGAGTTCATCGAACAGCACCTGCACCAGGCGGTTCATTGCCGGTTTAGCGAGTTCGGCCCTGCCGCGCTCGGCCATAACGAGGATAAGCTCGCGCACCAGCGGCGAAATCTTTAGCGTGCAGCAGAAATCCGGCATCGGCGCCGCGTGGGGTTCAATAAATAAAAAGCAGACCTGCGCCTCCGGCGTCGCGCGATTGCTGTGCGGCACCTGTCCCGGTACCCACACCGCGTACTGCGGAGGCACCATCCACATCGCGTTCTCCACTTCGCAGGTCAGCGCACCGTGCAGCGCCAGGATGAGCTGACCTTTACGGTGCTGATGGCGCGGAATGTACTGCTCGTCCGCGACCACCTGAATACGAAAAGCCGCCGCCGTTTCGTGGCCGCTGTCCGGGTCGTAGCCGTCCAGGCCGAGTCCGATCATGATATTGTCCGATTTTAGCGATAATCTGTCATTTTAGCTTGATTTAAACAGGCGGCAAACAGGCTATGGTAAGCGCCACGTATTCTTGTTTGAGATAGCCATGAATTCTGTTTCACCTTCTGCCGGCCGCCGTAATCTGCTATTGATTGCCGGTATTCTGCTTATCGCCACCACCTTGCGGGTCACCTTTACCGGCGCCGCGCCGCTGCTTGATGCCATTCGCAGCGAATATGGCCTTACCACCGCGCAAACCGGTCTGTTAACCACCCTGCCGCTGCTGGCCTTTGGCCTGGTCTCGCCGCTGGCGGCAGGTGTCGCCCGCCGATTCGGCATTGAACGTAGCCTGCTGCTGGCGATGATCCTGATTTGCCTCGGCGTGGGTCTGCGCTCCCTGCCCTTCGTCTCGCTGCTGTTTATCGGAACCGCGATTATCGGCTGCGGCATCGCCCTGGGCAACGTTCTGCTGCCCGGACTGATCAAACGTGACTTCTCGCAGCACGTCGCCAAAATGACCGGCGCTTACTCTCTCACCATGGGGGGCGCGGCGGCGCTGGGTTCGGCAATGGTCGTTCCGCTGGCGCTCGCCGGACTGGGCTGGCGCGGCGCGCTGTTGATGCTGATGGCATTTCCGCTGCTGGCGCTGTTTATCTGGCTACCGCAGGCGCGCAGGCAAGTCACCGCGCCGCTGACGGGGTCGGGCGCCATCCACAACCGCGGGATCTGGCGCTCGGCGCTGGCCTGGCAGGTGACGCTGTTTCTCGGGATTAACTCGCTGGTCTACTACGTCATCATCGGCTGGCTGCCCGCCATTTTGCAAAGCATAGGCTACAGCGAAGCGCAGGCGGGCTCCCTGCACGGGCTGCTCCAGTTGGCCACCGCGGCGCCGGGGCTGGCGATCCCGTTAATACTGCATCGGCTGAAAGATCAGCGCGGCATTGCGGTGCTGGTCGCCCTGATGTGCGCAGTCAGCGCGCTCGGTTTATGGTTTTTACCCGCTCAGGCGGTGCTGTGGACGCTTATCTTTGGCTTCGGTTCCGGCGCGACCATGATTCTGGGATTGACCTTTATCGGGCTGCGCGCCAGCTCGGCGCACCAGGCCGCCGCGCTGTCGGGAATGGCGCAGGCGGTGGGCTATCTGCTGGCCGCCTGCGGACCGCCGGTGATGGGAAAAATTCATGATGCCAACGGCGACTGGCATATCCCGCTGATCGCCGTGGCGCTGATTTCCGTTGCGATGGCGATATTTGGCGCGCTGGCCGGTCGCGATCGGGAGATCAACGGCTAGCGATATCAACGCCCGGCAACCGCCGCCGGGCGTTCGCTCACTGACTTGCCGCGCGTAAAAACGCGTGAACCAGCGGCGCAGGCCTGCCTTCCAGCGCATTGCGCTCGTGCTGAAATAGCGTGGCGACAAAGAACGGATGCGTCACCATTTCTACCGCCCGAATCTCACCGTCATCATCCCAGCCCGTAACCCGCAGGTCGCCCTGCTCCAGCTCGCGGGCAAAATCGGCGGCAATCCCGTAGCTGCAGTGGTAACCCTCTTCAATACTGTCGCGGCCATAGGCGCGAGAGATCAGCGTATTGGCCCGCAGTTCAATGTTGTCCGACTTTTCTACCAGCGAGCAGCTAAGCGGCGCGATAACCATCCGGCCTTCGGTATCGGTTTCCGCATGTGCGGCATCCCGCCAGCCCATAACGTTGCGCGCGTATTCGATAATCGCGTGCTGGAATCCTCCGCAGGTGCCAAGGAATGGAATGCTGTTTTCCCGCGCGTGGCGTATAGCGATAAACGCGCCTTCGGCGTTTTTATAGGGGCTGGCGGGAACCACCCAGATAGCATCGTAATCAGCGAGATCGTCAGCGGACTTTATTTCGCTGGTAGCCAGCCAGTCATAACGCAGCGGCAGCTCCAGTACGGCGGCGGCATCATCAATCGCCAGGGGAATCGCTTTATGGGCAACTACATCAGGGTTGTAATCACCAACCAGGGCAATACGCAGGAGGGAGTTCATAGCAGGATCCTTATGTCAGAGCGAATATCAGGCAACACAAGGAGCCTCAGGTTAGCGATCTCAACGGCAGAACACAATCCTTATTTTGTCTGCTTCTGAACGCGGGTAATTTAGTCTGACTGGCGCTATGGTATAGGGCAGACAAATCGCTATGGATGCATGATGAAGGACAAAATTTTGGTTAGCGCCTGCCTGATGGGCTTTCAGGTTCGCTATAACGGTAGCCATAAAGCCCGGCTGGCTAACGCGCTGTCTCGCTGGCAGAGCGAGGGGCGGCTGGTCACCCACTGCCCGGAGCTGGCTGCCGGATTGCCCATCCCCAGGCTACCGGCGGAAATCCTTGGCGCGCAGGGAGCGGATGTCATGCAAAACCGTGCGAAAATTGTTGAAAGTGACGGCCAGGACGTCACTGCGCGCTATCAGCTGGCCGCCTGGCTGGCGCTAAAAGCAGCGCAGGAGGAAGGCTGTACCGCAGCATTGCTCACCGACGGCAGCCCAACCTGCGGCAGTCAGTTTATCTATGATGGTACCTTTAACGGACAGCGCAAACCCGGTGCCGGCGTTGCCGCCGCCCTGCTTCGCGAATACGGGATAACGGTATTTTCCGAGCAGCAGTTGCCGCAGCTGCTTGCCTGGATGGAACAGAGGGAGAGTGACGATGATTCAATGTAAACGGGTTTATGACCCGCAGGAAGCGAGCGACGGCTACCGGATACTGGTAGACCGCCTGTGGCCGCGCGGAATAAAAAAAGAGGCGCTGAATTACGATGAGTGGTGCAAAATCCTGGCGCCATCGACTGATTTGCGTAAGGCTTTTCACGGCGAGACGCTTGATTTTGCCCACTTTAGCCAGCGCTATCGCCAGGAGCTGGAAGCCCACCGCGATGAAGGCGAGCGCCTGGCCGCGCTTGCCAGGCAGCAGCCGCTGACGCTGCTCTACGCGGCGAAAAACACCCGGCAAAACCATGCCCAGGTGCTGGCTGACTGGCTGAAAGCGCTATGACTTAGCCGGATGATCGCGGCGCCAGAGCGCCCATTCATCTAACGTTTCACCACTGGGTAACTTGCACTCGGTGCGCACGCCCTGCGGGCTTTGAACAGGAACCTGTTTCCCTCCCAGCTGCTGGCAGTATACCGAAGCCGGGTTAGCCATCCCTATCGGGTGTGCTTGCTGCGTCGGCTGACTCTGCGCGCATCCGGCAAGCGCCAGAGGCAGCATGACTATCATCCCCTTCATTTCCCCTCCTTAATCGTTTAAAACGGTCTTTCACCCTGAATCTCCACGGTTTCTCCATTTTAGCTGCACTTTTGCATCGTAGAGTAGCCCTGTTCTCGAATTGACCAGAGAACAGATCATTCCATAATCAATGAGTTTTCCCCGTCGCCCCCGACGGGGCTTTTTTTTGGGATTTAATAAATTGAAATAAAAGGATTTATTTCAAAAGTGTCCACATATCGACCACATTGACAAGAATAGCCCCCTTTCCAGGGGGCTATTTTTATACCGCAAGACTAAGTTGACTGTTCCCGTAATGAGAAGCCGGGAAAGCATCGCCGGGGATAAATCCTGGCGGCAAAGGATCTGCGCTGGTTGAGCGCTTCGTTACTCTGCGCTCTACGGTGTTAAGTGTCGTGAATGACTCGCTGCATTCAAGATTCTGGCATTGATGGTATTGCCGGATGGTGAACTCGCTTAACCGGCGGCTGGTGCGGGTGCGGGCGTTTGCGCCGCAGTAGGGACAAACAAACATGATGATCTCCCATAGGGAGTTGAACTCACGCCTATTATGGCCGCTACTGTTCAGTTTCTGCAATCCAGTCGCTTATTTTCGCCTCAAGCTCCATTTTCGTGGTAAATCCGTTATCACCGATCACATGTTCAGCTCTGGCAATTATCCAATCCTGAGTATCGATTTCAGGCTTAAAGCCCGACACGGTCAGATGCATACCCGGGTATAAATCGGCGCGGCCGCGCGCCAGGGTTATCGAAAACTGTGCCGCGCCTTTCTGGAGCTGTATCCATTTTGCCGCAGCTGCGCGCCTGGCAGCCGTTTCGTTCTGATAGGTTTTACGCAAAACATAAACGTTACCTTCAGCGCCCTCCATGTAATCCCCTTCCGGGCGGCTGCTTTTCTCCTCAGCCTTTTTTCTGGCAGTATTTGTTTTGCGCTTAGTGACCTTGACCGGTTTTTTCTTGCCGAAATTAAGATCCAGCCAGTACGCCCGCACACCAGTGTAAGCATCACGATCGGCAATGCGGAACCTGTGACGATCTCCGCTGGCACGGGTTATCTCAGCCGATGGCAGCGCCCTACCGGATGCACTGACGCCGCCCCCAGGCATGATAAACAGCAGACAGCCATTTTTCACGGTGGCAATGGCCCCCAACATCTCCGCCATGCGCGTTAAAAACGACATGTCGCTCTCTTCGGTCTGATCCGCATGGTCGATCTCAATGTCGATCAGGGCCTCGCTAATCATCGGCTTCAGGTCATAACGCCGGGCTATGGCCGATACTACCCGCTCTACCGTCACATCATGCCAGGACACCTCCCGCCTGACGTTCATCTCTTCGCGAAAATCAGCGCTGTGCGCGGTGATGTCGATTACATCCGGCGGCCCGCTATGCCCCACCTCGTCAACGGTGTAGAGACCTTTGTAGATCAACGCCTCACCCAGCCAGCCGATGGACACCGCCAGCTCCGCACCGCGTGGGGGTAAATCCGTTAATCCGTCAGAGTCATCTACTGACAGGGTTAGCTGATCAGCATCAAAACCGTTGTTATCTGTAACAGATAGCGAGGTGATGCGGTCGGCCAGTTCAGTCAGGGCGACCCCACCCAACGTGATACTAAAATCCGGTGTCTTTACGACCTCACTTGATTTTTCTAAATACCCTTCGGCTGCTGTTGTTAGCGTGTCTGCTATCGACATAATTCCCCCGTTTTTTGCTGATGATTCCATGCCCGCGCGCGGGGCTGAATCCCTTTTTGTTGTCAGCGAACGGGCAGACCGGCAACCAGGCGACGCCAGCAGACTTAACGTTGAATATTGCCCTGAACTCAAAGAGCAACATGATGGTGAACTTATGTCTGAAACTCGTTTTCACGGCGTCCGCTCTCGCGAAAATACCGACCTACAGCAGGCAATCAATGACATTGATTCAAGCGTGATCGGTATTGTCGCGGTTGCTGATGACGCCGATCCGGAAACCTTCCCGCTCAATACGCCGGTTCTGCTGACACGGGTGCGTAACGTCCTCGGCAAAGCAGGTAAAACCGGGTCACTTTACAAAACCCTCAAAGCCATTTCCGATCAATGCAGTCCACGTGTTGTGATTGTCCGGGTGGAAGAGGCTTCCGGTAACGGCCCCAGCCAGTCTCAGGCCGTTATTGGCGGAACAGATGGCGACAGCTACACGGGAATGTATGCCCTGCTGACAGCGGAAGCCAAAACCGGCTATCGGCCGCGCATCCTGGCGGTGCCGTACTACGACACCGAGGAAGTGACGTCACAGCTTTGCGTGATTGCCCAGAACCTGCGGGCTTTTGTTTATGCCGGTTGTAACGGCTGCGCGACCATGGCGGAGGCTATCGCTTATCGCAAAACCTTCGCTTACCGCGAGCTTATGCTTATCTGGCCGGACTTTATCGCTTACAACCCCCTGACGGATGATAACGAAACGTTTCCCGCCCCGGCTTACGCCTGCGGCCTGCGCGCCGCTATTGATAACAGCCAGGGCTGGCACAAATCACTGTCCAACGTTGTAGTGAATAACGTTCTGGGTATTTCGAAAGATGTGTTCTGGGCATTGCAGGCAGAAGACAGCGACGCCAACGAGCTGAACAACAACGAAATCACAACGCTTATCAAGCGTGACGGTTTCCGCTTCTGGGGTAACCGCACCACGGACACCGAAACCTACACTTTCGAGGTGTTCACCCGTACCGCGCAGATCCTGGCGGACAGCATTGCGGAGGCGCAATTTACCTCTGTTGACAGCCCGCTCACTCCTGCCAACGTGAAAGATGTGGTAAGCGGCATCCGCTCTGCTCTCAGCAAAAAAGTCACTGCCGGCCAGCTTATCGGTGCTGACTGCTGGTTTGATACGCTGGACAACGGCACCAGGGATTTACGCCAGGGAAAACTGATTGTGCGCTATAGCTACAGCCCGGTCCCACCGCTTGAAGATCTGACTCTATACCAGACCTTTACTGATGATTTTTACGAACCGGCGTTCGCGTCGCTCGGGGGTGAATAATGGCTATTCCTCACAAACTGCGGCTTTTTAGCTGCTTTGTTAACGGCGACAACTATCTGGGAAAAGTGACCTCTTTCACTCGCCCCAAACTGTCACGAAAGGTAGAGGACTATCAGGGCGGTGGCATGTTGGGCGCGGTCGGGGTTGATCTGGGCCTTGAGGCTGGCGCGCTGGATTCCACCGTTGTTTTTGGCGGCGTTATTAAGGCTCTGTTTCTCGAATACGGGGCAGAAATTGACGGCACGCGGCTACGCTTTGCGGGTGAATATTTCACTGATGGCGAAAGCCAGCTTGTCGAGGTGGAGCTGCGCGGGCGATTTACTGAACTCGACGGTGGAGACTCAAAACAGGGGGAAGACACGGAGGAAAGCTACACCTTTAAATCCACCTACTACAAATTCTCCATTGATGATCAGCCCATTATCGAAATCGATCTGCTGAATTTCATCTACAAAAAGAACGGTCAGAACATGTTCCCGGACCGCATCACCTCCGCCCTTGGCATGGGCAATTGATAACCTTTCATAGGGTGGCAAAGATGCCGCCCGGAGATTTTAAACATGGCTAAAAAAACTAAAAACCTGTTCACGCTGATGCAGCCGGTAGTTCGTAAAGACAGTGAGATCGGTCAGGTGGAAATCACCGGCGCCATCAGTCAGGCCGGATCGTTGCGCGGCCTGAATCTTATCCGCGTTGCCAATATGGATGCAGACTCAATTGCCACGCTGTTGACGCGAGTCACCGCGCCTGCGCTGACACAAAAAGAAATCAACGAAATGCATACTCTGGACTTTATCGGGCTGGCAGAGCTTCTGGTCCCTTTCTTGAATCCGCCGGAGCCTGGAGCGTCGAACGTGGCGGAGACGGAGAGCGAGTAATCACCGTTGCGTTTGACCAGATAGACGATCTGGTTGCTGATATTGCCGTTATTTTTAACTGGCCGCCCTCTGAAGTTTTCGGCATGGATCTTGGCGAGGTGATAGCCTGGCGCAAGCGGGCGGCGCTTCGAAGTGGTGCCAGTGATGAAGAGTCTTGATATCCGTGTTGCTTTCAGCGCTATCGACAGATTTACCCGCCCCGTTAATGCTGCCCGCCAGAGTGCGGGCGGCCTTTCCGACTCCCTCAGAAAAACACAATCCACCCTGAAAGGACTCGATAAGAGCAGTGCCACTTTTCAGCGAATGACCGCGGCCGTCGGCAAAACCGACCGTTCCATCTCACGTGCCCGTGCCCGCTTTGATGGCTTGTCAGAAGCGCAACGTAAAAACGGGACGCTGACGGAAAAACAGCAAATACTGATGTCGCGACTGGGTGAGCGGCTTGATCGGTTGACCGCAAAACGCGTGACGGAAGTGGCCCGCCTCCGTGAGAGTGCATCAGCCCTGCGCCAGCATGGCGTCATGCTTTCCGGTAGTAGCGCCACCATCGGTAACGCGATACGCCGCACAGAACAATACAACCAATCCCTTGAACGGGAAAAACGGCAACTTGCTGCGGTCACTCAAGCTCGTAAACGTTACGAGGGTGCGCAGCAGATGGCCGGAAAGTTGCGCTCTGGCGGTGCCATAGCATTAGGTACAGCAACCGCTGCCGGGTACGGCGCCGGACGCTTCCTGTCGCCTGCGGTTGGTTTTGATGAGGAAATGTCAAACGTCCAGGCGTTGACGCGGCTCGATAAAAGCGATTCGCAGCTGGCCGCCTTGCGTACTCAGGCAAAAAAACTCGGTGCTGAAACCGCTTTCACCACACGTGACGCCGCCAGCGGCCAGGCCTTTCTGGCAATGGCGGGCTTCACGCCAGAAGCTATCCGTGCCGCACTGCCTGGCGTGCTCAATATGGCACTAGCGGGCAGTATGGAATTGGGTGAAACGGCAGACATCGGCTCAAACATTCTTTCTCAGTTTTCCCTCGATGCCGGAGAAATGGACCGCGTCAGCGATGTGCTGACAGGTACATTTACCCGTACCAATACCACGCTTAGCAGCCTCGGCGAGACAATGAAAGTTGTCGGGCCGGTAGCGGCGGGACTTGGGATTAGCCTGGAAGAAGCCGCAGCGATGACTGGCACGCTGGCGCGCGTGGGTATTCGCGGTAGCGAGGCCGGTACGGCAATGCGTCGCTCACTCTCCCGCCTGGCCTCCCCCACTACGGCAGCCAAAAAGGCGCTCAAAGAGCTGGGAGTGGAAACTGCCGACGCGAGCGGAAAGATGAGACGTCCGTTCGATATTCTTCTCGATCTACAAAAACGCGTTTCCCGCTTTGGCGAGGTGGATCAGGTTTCATTTTTCAAAGATATCGCCGGAGAAGAGGGTTTTACGAGCCTCCAGTCTTTGGTCAACGGCGCAGGTGATGGCTACCTCCAGTCACTCTATGAACAAATTGCAGAAGCACATAAAAATCAGGAGGCCTTCGCCGTCGCTAACAAGAAGAAAGACAACCTGGGCGGCGATTTGAAGGAGCTGGACAGCGCGTGGGAGGCGTTCCGCATTTCTGTGGCTGAGACAGTAGACGGCCCATTACGCAGGCTGACACAGGGGCTTAGCCGGGTTATTGGCACTATTCAAAGCTGGATAGAAGAAAACCCCAGACTTTCACGAACGTTGTTACTCGCCGGTGGTACTGCACTGGCATTAACCGCAGTAATTGGCGGTATGTCATTAGCTGCTGGTCTACTTTTAGGGCCGCTTGCAAAGCTCAGGCTGGGGTTTGCACTGCTGTCCGGCGGGAGCGGCATCGGAGGTACGGTATCAGCGTTCCGCATATTGAGTGCTGTGGGCGGCAGTTCACTGGCAAAAATCAGCGGATGGCGTGCCTTACTCGGCGGTCTGGCTGGACGCGCCAGCGTATTAACCAGGTTGATGGTAACCCTGCGCGGCGCGTTACTTGGCGCCTTTTCCTCTCCGGGGACGGCGATAAGCGCCCTGTCAAAAGGCGTTGGCGGGCTGGCGCTACGGCTAACCGGGATCCCTGCTCTGCTCGGTATTGTAAAAGGCGGAATTGCGGCGCTGGGCGGCGGATTATCAATGCTGTTGAGCCCAATCGGTTTAGTGGGTGCTGCGTTTGTAGCGGCTGCGGTACTGATCTGGAAATACTGGGGACCAATTAAAGCCTTCTTTAGCGGTTTTTTTACAGGCGTCATCCAGGGGTTAGCGCCTGTTTATAACGCATTTTCCTGGCTGGCGCCCGTTTTCGGTGCCATTGGGGATGGCGTTAAAAACGTCTGGAACTGGTTTAAAAAAGTATTAACCCCCGTCGAGGAGAGTCGCGAGGCGCTAAACAAATGCGCCAGCGCCGGGCAGACATTTGGAGAGGTCCTGGGGACTGCACTTAGCGTACTGCTTTGGCCGCTTCAGAAGTTAATGGAAGGTGTTGGCTGGTTACTGGAGAAGCTCGATCTCATCCCCGATGGCATTGAAAGAGCCAGGCTGGAAGCAGCCAGACTCAGGGCTATTCCGGTTATGTGGGAATGGGATGAAAAATCCGGACGCATGGTTAAAAGGGAGTGGCAATGGTCGTCTGAAAAGCCTGCAAGCAAAGGCAGCGCACCGCCGCCCAATGTGCTCGGTGGCAACTCTGGAACAGAGCGGCGGTTGGGCCAAATCGCGGATAACACCAAAGGCCTTTTAGATGAGGAAAAGCGCAAACGTATCGGGCCGGGTGACATTGTATTTAAAAACCTCCCTCCAGCCTTTGCAGTGCGTGGTGAATGGCAGGAGTCGAGGCTTGTCCGCCAGTCCGTCAGCGCTCGCCCGGTTATTGCCGCTGGCGAACCATTGATAAAACAGACGCAGGCATGGCAACCAGTACGCCGAAATCAACGCGCCCACACGGCGGCTGCGGCTTCAGGTGATAGTTTTTCCGGAGATATTCATGTTCATCTGCATGGCATTCAAAGCAGCAATCTGCGCGAACTGGCGCGACTTGTTGGCGAAGCGGTCCGCGCAGAAATTGACAAACAGCAACGCGCTGCCCGGGGTTCGTTCCGGGACCATGATTAACAGGAGTTATAGCTATGATGATGGTGTTCGGACTTTTTGTATTTGAACTCAGGACGCTGCCCTATCAGCAATTGCAGCTGTCTCGTAAATGGCGGCACGTTAAAAATGATCGTGTGGGCCGTAGTGCAAAATGGCAGTACGTTGGCGCTGGTGAGAACCAGCTTACGCTGGGTGGATTGCTGTATCCTGAAATCACTGGCGGCAACCTGTCTTTGGGTGCAGTTTCAACGATGGCCTACACAGGGTTGGCCTGGCCGCTGATTGATGGCGTCGGGTCCATTTACGGGATGTATGTCATCACCGGGTTGCAGGAAACGCATCAGGAGTTTGATCGCTACGGTAAGGCGAAAAAAATTGAGTTCACACTCTCACTGCAAAGGGTTGATGAGGATATCAGGGAGGCGCTGCAAAGTTCCTCTGTCAGTGATCTGATGGCTACCTTAAAGGATGGAATTAAAACAGCATTGAACACGCTCCAATAAAGTGCAAGAGGGCATGCATATCAAAATACTAGATGGATAGGTTTGCCGGTATTCGACACCGGCATTCAAACCCAAAAGATCAATATCAGAATTTGTTTTTTTGCGTCTAAGTGTAACCTCATTCATCATAAAGCCATCAAATAGCGCAAGGGTCATATAGTAAACAACATTAATGATAAGTGCATATTTCCCTTTTCAAGGGAAATATATACTCTCAACTATCATAAAAATTTGAAGAGTTTAGAATGCTATCTAGCGTAGCCACAACGATACCACTCGAGAAAATATTTTTTACAATCTCTTCATTATAGTTTTTATAATAATCAAGAAAAAAACTCAAACAGTTAAGTATATTATCATTTTTCTCTTTATTCGACTTAGCATCAACCAAAAGGTAAGAGTCCTCATATGAAAGACCTGCACTAAGACATAGCATTGCTAACTTTCTTTTTGAAAAAACCGGTTTCCTATTCTCAACTGAAATTGAAATCAGAATTGTTCTCACACACCAAGATATTCTTTTATTAGCAACAGCCCAATTAGATATGTTATCCTTTTCATTAAGAATGACATTGGCTAAGTAAAAAGCGGTTGCAATATCAATATTATAATTTTCTTTATATTGAAATTCATTTTTTAACTCATCAAAAATCTTTGGGTTAAAAACGCAAACGCCCTCCAGGATCACGTGAAGAATAAATATATTCCCTGATCTCGCCATTTGCTTCAACTCGGTTAGAGAATATAGCGAAAGATTTACCTTGCCATTCTCCCTGACAGTCCTCAGAGTCGAGTTATTTATTCCCAGCAAATCAATATCCGAGTCTTCATCAGCTTCATTCGTCGCGTGACTGCCAAAGAGGACCAAGCAATCCAAACTATCATTCTTAATTAATTCAATCATATACGGTTAATGCTTATTTTATTGATAACTGTGGGGATACTAATCGCATACCAAACCAAACCTAGCAACATATTGGTCAAACAAATCAATTGAATACCATAATCATCTCTAGCATTCACGTATTTAGTATAACCTGCTAAGAAGGTAATATCAAAACTTTGAATAATACTCTTCATTACATGTGGAAGCATTGCCGTCTCACTTGGAACTGACTCTATTCCGACATGATAATAAATCACTGAAAATACCATCAAAATTGAAGAACCAAAAAGTGCGCACCTAAAGACACTTGCACCCCATCCATTCAGACACCCTAAAATTCTTAGTATTAAAGTTTCAATAGGCATTGCGAATTTAACAACGCCATAATAAATACTGGAAATGAATTTTTTAAATATATTGTTTGATTTATTTTTTTTAATTTCCCATAGTTTTTTGTGATGTTTCTCTTTTATCTTCAACTTATGAACTTGTTTAACAGCATTATAATAAAGGTCATCATCCCCATTTTTCGAAATAGATTCCAATATATTCCTTGCAAGCTTAACCATAGACTCATACATCTTAGATCTTTCTTGCTCTATTTTCTTAGATGGATGCTGTCTACAGTATTCTTTTGTTGCATAAATATAAAGTGCATCAATTAGCTTACCTGCTGAAATAACGCTTTCTGTAAATACAGTTTTGCTACCAGAAATAGAAATTTTAGAAAAACTGCATAACTCATCAAATCTACATCTGTAAAATTTAGTCAAAGCAAATGAGGTGTTTGAAAATATACAATTTTCAAAATTCACATCCTTTAGGCATGAGTAGCCAAAATATGCTTTTTCAAAAACACAATTTCTAAAAGTAATTTTTTTCCCTTCATTTCCACCAATAAAATCACAAGTATTAAAGTGAATACCTTCAATGTAGATCCTTTCCGACTTTTCTTTTACACTGTCAAGAGTCCCTTCAGCGGGCTCCTGATTTTCATAACTAAAATCAATTACATATGATTGAAATTGCTTATGGTTTAATGACAGTTCACCAATCTCATATATACGGGCAGCCACAAAACTATTAATATCGACATTTGTATCATAAGTGACATCCCAAAAGTTATTTATTCTGTGGTTATCACTAACTACCTTTTTTTTGTTTTCGGCCATTTTTTATCGGATAATTTATAAAATAGTTCATGAACATTTATACTCAATAATGCTTTAAAATCAAGCTATTTATTGATCGAAACAAAAAAAATAAATTAATTTCAATGAGTTAGAACACGAATCACTTAACTTACAAAGAGCTTCATTTTTGACGTTATCGCTAACGTACTAAATGATAGCGCTCTAAGAGTGCTGTCAACTCAGGTCTGGTGAACACTGTTAATTATTTTTTACGCAGTGCGTTTCCACATACAGAAAGTGGCGTATTCATTAGTAACATCTACCTCTTTGTTTGAGGTTTCTCCCTTGCCAGCCACATCAACATAAGTTCCCTCAGTAAGAGCAAGCGGGCCACTTTTCTGATTATCAGTCCCATGGGTTGTGTTAGGGTCCCACGTTGCCCCTGGAGACCTGTCACCTGAACGATGCCAGTGTGGCGGCAAATTATCAGCTTCGAGTTTTACCTTGTTACTGCCGCCGGTCACACCATACTGAGAACCAATACGCACCACCCTGTCTGCAAAGGTTTCGCTTAAGTCAGCCCATGTCTGCCAGGGGAACCGCTCCGCTGGACTTTGCTCGCCAGAGACAACAATTCCGACATAAAAAATGGCGTCAACAATTGCTCTGTAGGCCGCTCCATCACTGTTGAGTCCCAGCACCTTTAGGGCTTCGGATGTATCGCTCAGATCGGAAAGATTATTTTCTTTCTGAAGCGAGCCAGTGATGCGTGAGTCATCCCCCGCAGCTACCATTCCCGCCTCGGTGCCCACGTCCCGCGTGGCTGAATTCCCCAGCTCCAGATTTTCCCGGGCCTCTTCTGTATCGTTTAAATCAGCAAGGTTTTGTGTTCGCCGCAGATAGCGTTTATCACCCGTTTCCTGCGTGAGTGTGGCAAGCGCCGGATCGATAATGAGCTGCACACTTGAGGTGTGGGTCAATGTCAGTACCAGCGTCAGAATGATCTCTTTGATGATCGAATCAGATTGCGCCGGGAGGTACGTCGCCGGGTACACGCCGTAGGCAATGAGCGTACCCTTAGCACTGACCAGCCCCGCCTCTCTGAGCGTTTTACCCGGATAATCCCGGCAGTTGATAACAATCTGACCGCTGATAAACCCCTCATTGCTTGAATCAGAGTCAAAGGTTTCACGGCCAAACTGACCAAAAAGCGCCGTCACCGCCGCCAGGTCATCGGGATCGGTCGGCAATGTCACGCCGCCACCATCGCCGATCAGTACGGCGGTAATATCTACAACCTCTCCCGCCTGATACGCAGCCTCGATTTCAGCGGCGCCCGCCGTCGTTAGTGTCAGTCCTGTTGCCATAGTGTTTCCTCTGCTTCAATGCCATACACGCTGGCAAGACGATCATAAAAATCATCACTGACAGTTTTGCTGTCAGCATCAATATCGCTTTCAACGGGATGAATAACCCCCGCAGCCTGGAGCATTTGTAGGTATTCAAGGAAAAATTCATCGGTCTGGCAAAATCCGATCAGGCTTTTAATTTGATTGAATGTTTTCATAATTTATTCGTTATCCAGTTACCGGGTAAATCTGCGAAGTCGTCCAGGCTGATACAGCTATAAAACGCGTAATAATGCGCAGTGACATTCGGCACTTTGCCCATAAACTCCAGGCCTTTGCCCATGATGGCAGTGCATCCCCTGAATGTGGCCGTCGTGGTGACAATCGTCGAATAACTGTCGAGATTGAATATCGTGCTGACGTTGGTTCTCAGTTGCACGCAGCCGTCAAACAGGTAGCCGATTGTCGTGGCCGGTAAGTTATTCAGCAGACCGGCCCCGACCTCTTCCAGTGCGACGCACTCGGCAAACACATTGGTGAATGTCGTGGCATTGATACTGGTAACAAAAAGACCGACAGGAACTGAACGCAGATTTTTACATCCCCTGAAGGTCTGGCCGTATGCCGTCACCAGCGGGTTACCACTGAACAGATTTTCCGGTATTTCCACCACGCCGGTATTCTGGAACGTTGCGCCGAATGCGGTGATAAGCGGGCACGATGCAAACAGCGACGGCGGGATGTTCACCAGTGCCGCGCAGCCGTAGAACGTAGAACCGGCACTGATCAGCAGGGTGTTATGTTTCAGTAAATCAGCAGGCAATACCGCCAGCGCAGTACAGCCGGAGAAGGTCAGCGTCAGGGAAGTCAGGTTGACACAACCCGCAAACAGATCGGATGGCAGCGCGGCCAGCACGGTGCAGTCCTGGAAGGTGCTCCCCATTGCCGTCAGAGAGGTCAGATCGCTGAACAGCTTTTCAGGCAGTACGGCAAGGCCCGAGCACTGGTTAAACAGGCCGGTGACATTCGTCACTTTGCTGCATCCTGCAAACATATCCCCGGCCAGCGATACCAGCGCCGTGCAGCCCATAAATGTATAGGTCAGGTTAGTCAGGGAACTACAGTCACGGAATGCTCCGGCCCCTATGGTTTTCAGGGATGTACATTGGGTGAATGCATAATAGAACGTCGTGACCAGTGATTTACCTGCAAAGGCCTCTGCTCTGACGGCTGTCAGTGAAGAACAGGCATAGAAAGCCCGGTCAAAGCTCGTTGCCTTGTTACAGTCCACAAACGACGGTAGCGCCGTTAATGCTGTGCAACTATTGAAGACGCTGGCAAAGGTAGTTGCACTGACACACCCCTCAAAAATATCATCGCCCACTTCTTCCAGAACACGGCAATAGTAAAAAGCGGAGGAAAATGTTTGCGCAAGCGCACAGCCAGAAAACACAGCTTTTCCCGCTTTTACCAGTGAAGAACAGCCGGAAAAAACGGTTCCAAAATGGTTAACCAGGGGTAAATCCTTAAAGAATTCATCAGGTACAGAAAGCAGTTGCGTGCATCCACTGAATGCCCCGCCGAAATGCGTAGCTTCCAGGCAGTTGCGGAACAGGCGCGGCGGTAGCTGCGTCAGCGCCGTGCAGCTCCTGAAAATCGCTGTAAAGACGCCACCAGGCACATCGCTGAATAAATCTGCTGACAATGTTGTCAGCGCACGGCATCCATCGAAGGTATAACCGAAGTTATTTCCACTGACACACCCGTCAAAAATGCCCGTCCCGGTATCGATAAGGGATGTGCATCCCGAAAACACACTGGTGAAATGCGTCGCAGCAGCACAGCCCCGGAATGTGTTTTTGCCAGCACTCAGCAGCCGCGTGCAGTTCTCAAACACTGAGGTGAATAGCGTCACCTGCAATAATTCGCTGAACAGCCCATCAGGAACAGCAACGAGTGCCGTGCAGCCATAAAATGCCGCTGAGAAATCTGTGACACCAGTAATCCGCGCGAATAAACCCTCTGGCAGTTCAGTCAGCGACGAGCAGCCCCGGAAAATGGAGGTACATTTCTGGATATTTGGCAGATCGTCAAAAGCCCCTGCATGGACCTTGTGAAGGCCAGTTGCGCCACTCGCGAAAGAAACTAGATTATCCCTGTCTCCCGTCAAAAGAATGATTTCCTGCACGGGATTCAACGTCACTGAAACGTTACCCGACGTGCGCTGGAAACTGGCGCTTTCAGTGTTTTTAACCGTTATGGTATATTCCTGGCCCTCCTCCAGTAAGCGCGTGGGGATCACCCATCCCCAAGTTGCACTTGCGTGGTCGAAGGTGTATTCCCGGCTGTCTGTCCCGTCACCGTAATCAATTGTAAAATCCTCATCCATGCGCACGTAGAACAACGGACAGCTTGCATTGTCGATGCGGGTGATGAACTTCATCACCGCGACCACTTTCACACTGATCACTGCACTGACGCCGTTAGTCGTCGTGACGGTGACCGAACAGGTGCCCCGCTTCACGCCCGTAACCAGAATAGCGCCGTTGACTATTCTGGCGGTCGCAATTGTTTTATCCGACGTGGTTACTGTAAAGGTTTTATCTTCCGCGTATTCAGGGAGGATAGCCACCGTGACCGTTTCCGCGTCACCGGGGGCCAGATTCAGCTCGTAGCGGGATAAAACCACCTGCAACGGGACAAAGCGCGGCGTGATTTTCTCCGTGGCGTACATGTAACCGGCCGCATACGAGGTTCCCTGAAGTCGGCCAAATACATGAACGGAAAACCAGCTGCGCAGATTCCTGGCGCGCAGCACCGCCAGTTTCAGATCCTGCTGGTCGAATTCCGTCACCGGCAAATCGTTCTGATACACGTTCAGGCGAAAGGTATACGGATCCCCCTTCGGGTTCTGGTTGAACCATTCAACAATATCCGTCCCAAAAGGACTGTCCACCAGAGCATGACGGACGGCGGCGACCGTACCGCGATGGCGGTGGATGTAGTGGGCGCGCTTGATCGCATCGCGTTTCTTTTGCTCTGACCAGTTAATATTCCAGGTATCAACCTGATATTCCCACGCCAGCCACGGCAGGAGCGCCAGCGGGCAGCTGTCAGGATCTTTCACCCAACGGATCAGATATACCGGCAACCTCTCCAGCGCAGCGGCGCTGGCCCTGTCGATGGCCCGCTCCACGACGGTGGCGTTGGGTGGCAGAATGCTGGCGGGATAATTAGCGGTCATAGTCCATCACCACAAGATTGATTTTCACAGAGGTGCAATGCGGGGCTTCGCCCATCGTCGCAACGACGTCGGCGGCCGGTGAATGCAAATCGACAGTGACAACACCGTCCTGATGCAGCGCCCCGTCGATGCCCGACCGTGCAGCGGTGGCGTTGATAAGATGCACAGAGGCGGTGTATTCGTTTAGTGCGGCAGTGGCTTTTTCCAGCACCGTGGCGGTGTCCACGCCGTAAGGGACGTAAATGTCAGCGATCACCTGATAATTCACAATCACAGCGGAGCGGACATAATCAGCCACATAATCCGTAATCGGGCGCACGTCCTCCGGGTTCACCGCTGCCAGGACTTTATCGAGCAGAGCCTGCGGGGCGGTCCCATCTCCGGTACGTGCCAGCACGTAAAGGAAAACGCGGCCCTCCTGATCATGCGTCTCCGGGCCATAGGCGCGCACGTCGAGCACATCCGCATCAGCCCCGCGCGCAAAATAGTGATAGGCATTACGGGCACCCGCCGTGCTCAGGCGCGCCCATGAGAGCAGCGTGCGGGCGCGCAACTCTTCGTCGCTTTCGTATACGGCGTCCGCCTCGTCGGTGGCTTCAGTAATCAGCAGACGTTCAGTGTCAAAATTACCCGCGACCTGATCGAGATCCGCCCCCAGGGCGCTGGAAAGCAGCACCGCGCGCACGGCTTCATTGATGCGTTGCAGCAGATGGATCTCGCGATAGGTGAATGCCTGAGCCAGTGCCGCCATCGGTTCAGATTCCAGCAACAGCGCAGCAGACACAGAAGCCTGAAGTTCCGCAGGCATGGCCGCCACGATAAGCGCCCGGATATCAGTCAGCACCGTTTCAAAATCGGGCACCTCGACGATATCAGGTTGCGGGATCTGAGATAAATCGACGGACGTTTGCACACTAGCTCCTTAACCTGATGGTGTTGCTGGTTTCTGTCATGGTTTCCGTGATGGTCCCGCTCAGCTCGGCGGTCACAGCGCCTGTTTCTGAAAACACCACGTTGACGGTAGTCAGGCTGATCCGCGGCTCCCACTGCGCCAGCGCAATAGCGGCGGCGCCCATCAGCTGCATGCGGGTGACGGCGTTCTGCGGCGCATCTAGCAAATCAGGGATCGCGCTGCCAAACTCCCGGCGCATCACACGCGAACTTGTTGGCGTGGTGAGGATTTTTGTCACGGACTGCCAGAGCTGATCGTGATCGGTCAGCGCGCCGGTGCCTTCCGGGTTCATCCCGGTATAACTGGCTGTCATTGCGGGCCTCCCGTGGTACTCCCGCCAGACTGCACGCCACCGTGCTTATGTTCATGTACGGTGATCCCGTTTGACTGCAACACGCCGCCAGAGTGGATCACATCACCGGCCATCGTTCCGCCGTGAGTCAGCTCGAAAGTGCGCGTTTTGAGGTGGTTTGTGCATTCCACCTCCGGCGTGTCAAGCGTGACGCGGGTCTCGGCCTGGATATGCGCAGTTTTAATGCCGGTCACGGCCAGCGCTCCGGCATCGGCGGCGGCGTCGTAATGCAGGCGCGCGCCATCCGGTGCGGTGATGCTTATTTCCAGCAGGCTGCTGCCCGTTGGCGGGTTATCTGCGCTGTATGCAGAGCCAATCACAAACGCGTTTTCAGGGTTGCCACCCGGGCAACCAATCCAGACCTGCTCCCCTATCGAGGGCGGTAGCCAGATGCTGAACGCCCCGGCGCGGGTGACGTTCCATCGGATCCAGGTGGTCAGCAGTCTGCCGGAGCGAACGCGCACCGCTTTCTTGTCGGCGCTGATTTGCTCCACGACGCCCTGGCGCAAAATGTTTTCCAGCAGGCGCATCAGCTCGGCATTCATGACGCACCTCCCAGGCCGCTGATAGCGGCGTTTTCCGTAGCGATCAGGTCTGCCGGAGTCATGCCCAGCAATTCGCGCACCGGGTACTGTGCGTAAGCGCCCGGGCCAACTTCATCCTGGAGGCCGTACTGGTGAATACGGGCAATGCGCGCAGCAATGCCATCAAATCCTACGGTGACGCCGCCCGCGTCCGGTCTGACCTTCATAAAACGCAGGGTGCGCAGGCGGGTAAACATCGGCGCTTTTTTTCTCTCCGTCTGCGTCGCTGATTGCGTTTTGATTTCCAGATACCGCTCGATATCGGCCCGGTAAAATGTGCGGATATCCCGGCGTTTCTCATCAAACCCTGTGATCGTCCGGCCATATTTACCGCGCCCGCCGCGCCAGTTTTTCAGCGCCCGCACCTCGTTATTCCAGACGAACTTGATCCCCTGTTGGGTGCGGTAAACCTTACGACGGCGCACGGCATAGCCGCTGCCGTCCGGGTTTTTCTGTGACGCGATGCGGCGCTGCTGACTGCGGCGCACTGCCAGGCCAATTTTGCGCGCGGTACGGGTGCGCCCCGCCGGGCTGACGCCGTCGAGAATGTCCTGAAAGATTTTATCCAGCCCGCTGAACATGCGATCGCTCACGCTCCGACCTCCTGAAGCATGCCTTCAAATACCAGCCCCCAGCCTGCGGTGTGGGGTGCCAGCACGCGCGGGCGCGGCTCCGGCAAATGCTCGGCATACGGCACGCCGTTTTCATCCAGCTGCACCAGTACCCGCTGACGCACCGGCAGCTCAAACATCAGATCGGCGGTGTCGTCGTTGTTAATCAGCGTGGTGAATTTAATCTGCTGGTTTTTATCGGGGTTCAGCAGCAGATCGGGCTGATTAAACCAGAGCCAGGCCATCAGCGGCAGCGTGAAGTCGTCAATGCTCCCGGCGTAGTTCATGACGAACAGCACCAGAGAATAGCGGTACATGAAAGACGGCGTTTCACCGGTGGTTTCAATGCCACCCTCTTCAACAAACACCGTCCAGGCCTCCGGGTTCGCCCGGCACCAGGTGTTTGCTTTCTCTATGGCCGCGCGGAGTGTGTTTATCTTCAGCATTTATGGCTCCTTATGGGTGTTCTGACGCAGGTTGTCCCACTGGCGGATCGCCGCTTTGTCAGCATTGCAGGCATCAAGCGCATCCATCAGCCTGTCGCTGAATATCGCCACCGCGCCCCAGGTCACTGGCTTATCCAGCACCGGGCGTGGCGTCTCTTCGGTCAGGCTCTCCGGGACGGGTTCACGGACCAGCTGAATGATCGGCGCGGGCGGTGCGTTTTTGCAGGCTGCGGCTGACAGCGTCAGGCACAGGAGTAACAGCGCACGTGTCACCATTGAACGCGGCCTGCATTGCTTCACGTCGGCGCTCCCCTTCTGCATTACGCTGTTGCTCACGGACTTTCACCTCTGCCAGTAATTTGTGGGTCTGTATGGCGGTCGTCTTCACTTCCTGAATAACCTGCTCGTAACCGGTCGCCGTTTCGGTCAGCAGCTTGTTGCGGGTCCGGGCCTCGCTCAGCTGGTCGGTCTGCCACCAGACAGCAGCCAGAAGGACAAGCATCACAATCACACTGCCCGCCCTCATGACGGCGTACTCAGGCCCAGCAGACACCAGGCTTTAAAATCGTTGCGCCGGTTAACCAGCCCGGGGGAGCGCTTACCGCCCGCATTGACAAAATCAGTCAGCCTGTTGCACATCTGCGGCCATTGTCTGGCCTGGGCATGCTTCCAGATCGTGGTTCTCTGCTTGCGTCCGTTCTTATCGGTGAACCACATCAGCCCGGTGCAGCCCAGATTCAGGGCCGCATCCGTCATGGCCTCAAAGGTGAGCTGCGGCATGTCGGCACCGTGGAAATTGTTATTGATGCAGTTTTCAGCCCGTTGCAGATCGTTAACCCAACGCCGCGCTATTTCCTGGTTGCTGTATTCGCGGTTTTCCACGCCACCCGTGGAACCAATGCCCACCGTCAGCACCCCTGCCGTGCAGTAATAAGGCGTGCTGCGGCAGTCTTCCCAACCGGCGATCTTCTGCTGCCCTTCTTTCGACGTTCTGACGCTCCCGGGCGCCAGCGAAATGCCCAGGGCCACAATCACCACAATTGAACATTTTTTGATGATGTTCTTCATGCCGGTTTGTCTCCGTGCAGTTGCTCCAGCAGCTGCCGTTCGCGGTCCGACAGGTTGCGGGTTTCAGCCTGGCGGAGAATCTGCTCGATCAAGTCGTTGCGGCGCTGGCTGGCCTGCTCAATGCGGCGGCGATGAATCGCCAGCCGGACGGCGGAAACAATCCCCAGAAGAAGGCCAGCCAGCGCCAGCTTTTCGCTGACGGTCATCACGCCCACACCGGTCACCAGGGCGGATGTTGCAAACGCAAAATATTCGTTAATACGATCCAGAGTCATTCCCATAACTGGACGGTTACCCGTTCCACCTCGCTGGTTATCACGGGCATTTCGATCTCCTGCCCGGCATTCAAAAAAACCTGGTTGCTCAGTCCCGGATTGGCTTCGAGCACCTTCTCCGTGACACCTGCGGTTTTGCCGTAATGACGCCAGCAGAGCTGATCAACCGTGTCGTTTTGCAGCGCCCTGACTTTCATCAGAACAACTCCGCATAGATACGGGCTTCTTCCCGTATATCTGAAATACTCCAGCGCCCGTCCCGCCAGAGATCGTCTATTTGCCTGTCCAGGGCCTCCGCATCCTTGTCGCCCTTTGGCGTGGTGCCGACGTCCCTGTAACCTTCCAGTACGCTGGCGCGCGTGAAGGAGTAGACCGCGCGCCGGAAGCGATAAACTTTTGCGCTTTCGCCGTTAATCTGCTCGACAGGTTCACCGGCGGAAGTCAGCAGTACAGAAGCCAGCGATTCAGCGCCTTCCGCTTCTCTTTGCTTACGCCAGTCTTTCAGCTGATCCGCGACATGCAGCGCGGCCTCCGTTGCCATATGCATTAATCGGGATGTTGTAATGTCACCGGCGATGCGGGCAGCGAGGCGCAGATCGTGGAGTTTTACCGTCGGCCAGAAAGTGCCGATGGCAATCTGTGCGCCGCCGTCGTTCACGTCTGTCACATCACTTTCAGCAGGTCTGACGGGGCGCTGCGCGATAAAACTCATCGTCGTTTCTCCGGTAGGTCAGGCGGTGGGCTCCCGGTAAAAAGACCGCATAACGGGCAGATCGCCGGGCGCGCCGCCTGTGGCGCGGGGCCAGTTCATTACGCTCAGGCGTTTACTTTGACGGCGGTTTTCGTTGTCTTTTTTGCCGCCGTTTTGCGGGTAGCTTTTTGGGTGCCGGCCGCCGTTTTCGTCTGCTTGCGCGTTCGTGTTGTTTTTTCTGCTGCGGGTGTTTCGGTTGCCGCTGTATCGCTGGATGAAGGCTCATCTTCCGCATCACCACTCGCCGTGCTGGTCTGCGGCGCCTTCTTCAGCGCGCTGACCAGAGAGGCGATCTCCCGTTTCACGCCTGCGCCCGGGTTCAGGCTCATGGCTTCCCGGAAGAGTTTCAGCGCTTCGCCTTTGGTTTCCGCGTCTTCCGTGTCGCGACGACAAAACGCCCTCACCTTGCACAGCTTCGCGCGGACCTCATCCGGCATATCACTGTCAGCCACAATTTCGGCCAGCTCGTCCAGCATGGCGATATAGCCTGACAAATCGGCTCCGGCGTCCGTGGTGGCGAGGTTCAGAATGGGATTGCAGATTTCTTCGGTCAGCACCGTCGGTGCCGGGCGGCGATAGTTGTCATCCGGCATGCTCAGGCCATGCTTAACGACATAGCGCCCGATACGCAGCGCCAGCGCATAGTCGGAGCAGTCCACCGCCCACACCATCAGCGTGGTGATAACCGGATCGGCTCGTCCGCTGTCGCCCTCGATCGTGCCGTCAATCCACCCCTGAAACTCAGGAAGGATGCTGGCCTTTACCGCAGCCTTCGACTGGCGGGACTGGATCTGGCTTAGCGAGGATTTATGCATATGCAGGCGAAAGAGGATCTGCTCATGTGCGGTGCGCGTCTCCGCGTCACGCTCATCACTGATGCCCCGCCTCTCTGCCATGACCTTCTGAAAGTGTCTTTGTGCCGGTGTCAGCATGGGTTCATTCTCCTGGGCGGGCTTGCTGCCCGCCATGTGATGGGGATTATCAGGCGAATGTCACGCCGTCAATCATGGCAATCATGCCGTACTCTTCAATGACATAGTCATCATTGCTGGACTGGTAAGTCGCCACGCGGTTGTAGTGCGGCTCTTCCCGGATAGAGCGACGCAGGGAGCCTTTCTGGTAGTACACAGAGAGGTTTTTCAGGTTGGTGATGAGCACGACATCCTCAGGAATACCCGGGACAAAGACCGTTGGCAGACCGCCGATCTTTTCCTGGCTGACAATGAGCTGCGCGGCCAGCAGTTCGGTATTCGGATTGGTCTGGCTGAGCGCGTTCACTTTCGGCAGATTCACTTTCAGCAGCAGATCGGACGAGAGCACAGTCACCAGACCGGGAGCGCGGCGGAACCAGGGATCCATAAGGCTGTGACGTGCATCGAGCACGGCGGCATCAATATTGCCGTAGGTGCCTGATGCAATCACCGCGTTATTCTCATCACGGGAGGTCAGCGTAATACCCGGCATAATGCGCTGCGGCGCCTCATTGCGGATTTTTTGCAGCCAGCCAACGCCGCAATCCTGCAATAACGGATAGGTCGTGCGGTCGGAGTTTTCGGAGTAATGCGTGCCATTAAAGCCAATCATCTGGCGATCCAGCCCCAGCTGACGAGCCATCGCATTACTGATTAATGACTGAAATTCAGGGTGACCGGCCCACGCGTCCAGCTCCGCATACGAAAGCGCATAATCATAGTTGGTTTTGCGGCAGTGGTAGTTCTGCGGCTCTTTGTTATGGTTCGGTGCAGGGTTACGGCGGTTGGTGCCGTCCGAGCTGTTATTGGTGCTCGCCATCGGTCCCTTACTGCCAATTTTTACTTTCTGCCCTTCCTGCTCTTTAACCCCAAAGTGGTTAACCAGCTTCATGAAGTCATCCGACTCCATGGCGGCCTGTTCCAGTTTTTGCTGGATAGTCGGATCGACGCTGAAACGATTGGCAACGGCTGAGGGTGAGACACCGTTCAGATGTGCCTGGCGCACAATGTACTTATCAAATAATTCGCGGGTCAGGTTTTCCATTTTTTACCTCTTAGAATTCTGCAAGCTGCGCGCTGCTGTTGCCGGTTGCCGCCGGTCGTGCGCTGTAATTTTCTGCGGGCTGGAGCTGAAGCTGACCGCGCAGCTCGTTAAGTTCGCTGGTCAGTTGCTGAATGGTGGCTTTATCCTGTTGGCGGTCCTGTTCCAGGGCACTGAACCGGTCAATCTGGTCTGCCTGAGATTGAGCAACGGCTTCAGTCAAAGAGACGTTGACCGGTGCGCGCGGTAAAGGTGCATTTAAAAACCTGCTGCTGCATGCGCCAGGCGGCGGCAAAGACGGCGTGCAAATCCTCCCCTTCCAGCAGATCACGGCGAAAGATGAGTTTATCAACATTAAGAACGCCACCCGGGACGACATACTCGCAGCGCACCGTATCCCGCCGCAGCTGATGGGCGCCATGCCAGAGGGAAACGGATCATTTGGGGATATCGAGAAAGCCGCCCGGGTCTACGCTATCAACGAGCTGACGCCCGTAATGGAGGCGCTGAAGGTGGTCAATGAGTGGATCGGAGAAGAAGTGATCCGCTTTAACCCTTACGCGTTGCTTACCGCTGAGAAATAACCGCCAGACAATTCAGTTTCTTTAAACAACATCAGCCATTTATAACAGGCCAGCGTTTTCGCTGGCCTCATCTTTTCTGCTTAAAGAATCCCGCATCAGCGCCTCTCTGCACGTCGCTGCTTTTTCCCTGCAAAGGGCATGCCTCCACCCAAAACGACCACTCACCGTGACGCAGAAACCGCGAAAATGCGTATTCTGCCGCCTTCCCTACCCAGACCCGCTTGCGGGGGCTTGCCCCCCGTCACCTGCGCGCAGCAAACATTAGTCGTGTCATGCTTGCATAAAATGCTCTTGACCCCGCATACTTCAACTGATAGAGACTTAAAAAAGATACAATGCAATTCTTGCATTTTTGTGCACTAATGCGCACCTTCCTTTCGTTATGGATTATAAAAATTTTGCTTACCTCTATGTGCTATACGGTAGTGTGATCGTTGTCAATCATAACTACAGTTTATTAACATCATAAAAACCATGACGCTACAAAGTATTTCTTTCAATTTTTCATCATGCTGCTTTTTAAAAAAATAGATATGGCAGAAAAACAACCTTACCTGTACATTTTTTCTATTTAAAAAAAACTTGGCTTGCTAGAAATTCAGTATTAGTATGATAAATATAAAATCATCACTAGAGAGTTAAATATGGAAATTGTTGCTTTATACATCAATGAATTTAATGGTGTTATTGACAGTTTCATAAACGTCAATAGTTCATTTACGTGTTCGTATAATGAGAAACTGTTGAGAATCACATCCAGTGTCAACCGCTCAAGTTATTACGATAAAATCCCATCCACTCTTTTAATAGGCCAAAATGGCTGTGGGAAAACCACAATACTTACTTTTATTGAGGACTTTTATTATGATAATGAAAACTCAGGATTCATCGTATGGTACGATGATGAAAGTATAATTGTTACATGCAAGGGGATATCTCCCTCCCAAATAACCTCAGACATCAAATATTCGTGCATACATACAAATGCTCAAGATTTTAGCAACCTACATATATATACAATAAAATCCAATAACACCGTTGACTTCAATTCTTATTTATTTGGCAAAAGGAAAAGCACTGCAAGAAATTTCATTGATATTTCGCTAAATAGCATAGGAAAAAGAAACGCAAATAAAAAAAATGAAGTTGATAAAATCCTTAAATATATAAAGCAAAAAAAGCCACTTCCTGACACATTGGCAAATCGTGAACTATCTATTTCAGCCAAATTAACATTTGGAACAGGTGATATTTCAAAAAAAATACTAAAGAACTTAAATTTTAAAGAAAAATATGAAGAGGAATTAAGTGTTTTTTTTACAATCCAAATTAACAACTATAGAGGAAATTATATTATACGCCCTGTTCATCCCGAATTTCAAATATCATTAGATTACCCTTTCGTTAACAGAAGTCATTTAAACTCTTACATCAAGTCAAAAAAGGAAAAATGGGGTGTAAGCTTTTATCCTTTTATCTTTAGCAAGCTCCCTCATAAAAATAACAGATTAAACATACATGAAGTGAATTTTTATTCGATCCTTTCCGTTCTTTACTCTTTTACAAGAAAGCTGAAAGTAGACCGAAACACCTCAGACCTCCTCTTTCTTAAACTAATAGTAGTCGCGTATTTTTCATCACAAACTAATTTAATAAGTAGAATTGAATTCTTTATGAAAGATTCATTCCCAAGGGCGATGGATGATAACAACTTAATCATGGAAATGATTAACTTAGACAAAAACATTGATAAAATCTCACAAATTGCTTATTGCTGTTTTAAATATAGTAAAAAAACAACATCTGAAGGTAATACTGTTAACTATTTTATAGATGAGAGCAATACTGTTCCAGAACTCATTGAAATGAGCAATCAACTCCCAAAAGAATTAGATTCAATTTTTAACGTAGAGTGGGATGGCTTAAGCAGTGGTGAAGTCTCACTACTTCATATTTTATCAAGTATAAGCTATGCAATCGAAAGTGTGAAGTTAAAAAATGGAACGAAATCTATTCTTCTTCTTCTGGATGAAATAGATCTTTATCTACATCCCGAATGGCAAAGAACTATACTGTCAACCTTATTAAATCTTATAAAAAGTATAAATAATAATGTAAAAGTACAAATAATCATGTCTTCACACTCTCCAATAATTGCTTCTGATTTTTTATCTGTGGACATAGTTACCCTTTTACGGAGCACCAAGAAAAAAATCAATACCGGAACTTTAGAGGAAGTTGGGTATGGCGAATCCATAGATAAAATGATGAGTCAAGGTTTCTTCTTAAAATCTACAGTCGGGGATAGGGTTTTAACTACAATTGATTTTTTAATTAAAAATCGAGATAATAAAAAAATATTAGAGGAAAATGAATATATTACCTCATTGATCAAGAATAAAATGTTGCTGCATGTACTAGGAATTAAAAATGATTAAGATCTCAACTCGATTCTCTGAGGCTTTTTTGGCGAGATATTATGATTTTATAGCTGAGGACATAATACTTACCAAACTCCCCATGCTTGTGGCGACTTATCCACAATCCGAAGGCTTTGTTAATTATATCTGCCAGAACTTTAGAAAACTCATTACTTCTGAGTTTGACATCCTTATTGATTTACAACATGAGATCAATAGAATCTTCCCTTTGATTTCTGAAAGTTATAATCCTAGCGTATATTATACTGAATGCAATCTTCAGCCATATATATGTATTGAACAAATCAGCAACATTCATCTAAATAGTCGCAATGCATCACGGCAAATATTAGATCTTAAGCCTGAAGCTTCATCTGAATTAGAATCATTCTCAGAAACATACAACAGCCATTATACAAGACTGCTACGGGATGATATGTTAGCAACTCAAAATGCCCGTGAGATAAAAAAAATATGCATAGATTTCAAAAGAAACATTCAAGATAAAAAAACCGCTTACGACAATATGCCAGAGTGGATTGGAAAGCTGAGTGATATATTCTCGTATGATAGCATCCCTCCTTATATCTTAACAGAGTTAGCGACCGACATTGCCTTGGATTACTGCCCTATGTGCAATGAAAGCAAAGTTGGAAATATTATTGATGAAGATAGAACATATAGACCTGCTTTAGACCACTTCCTACCAAAATCCAAATACCCACATTTTTCATTAAGCATTTATAATTTAATACCCACTTGTCATACATGCAACTCCACTTTCAAGAGAGATAAAGAAACATTTATACCCATGCATGCCAATCCATATATTATAGGTGCCGATAATCATGACCTCTTCGATTTCAACGACCTCATTGAATATGTATTATATAATTACTCGAGTGGATTGAGAGTGAAATTAAAGACCACCACCCCAGAAATTGACAATAACATGAAGTTATTCAAAATCCGTGGTGTTTATAATAAAAAATCCACCAAAAGCGACATTTTGTTATTAGCTCAACAATTTAAAAATTATAACTCTCATTGGAAGAACTCAATGACTTACGAAGTTTTTCTTGAATTAATCATAGGTTACAATCCAGAAAAAAGCCTTTTTGAGATTTGTCATGGAAAGCTAAAAAAAGACATAATTAAATTCTTTGAAGACTTCAGATGGTAATATGGGGAATGTATTCCCAACAATAACAATGTGATTTTGTTGTTAGTCTGTTCCTCTTGCCATAGTCATCTATTGTTGTCTTTTATAGAATACTGTTCCTGATAGCATGATTTTTTCCGCTAGGGCGAATGCGAGCGTCACCAGCAATCGCCCTAACCACTCTGACGAATACCTGGCAGATCGCAACTAGTCGGCAATGTTGAAATTGCTTTTCCGATGATTTTCCTTTTAGCTCTGCATATCTCTTCTTTGCAGGCTGCAACCTTATGCGCTACAACAGTATGGAGCCGTCATCAATCAATGATAACAACTCATGTTCGGTGCGCACGAATGCTTAATCCGAGCTTTCTCGGACACTTTCCTCAACCTATCAGTGATTTCCTGACTTTGCTGGAGTGAACACTGCCTTCAATATTCAGAGAAATCCCTGTCCTTTCTGACGTGTTATTTTTGCCCATTTCGGCATACATCGCACAGTAATTGACTGAAGTCCAAATCATAAATCCGCAAAAATGACCTCAATAGCCTAAACTTCGCCCCATCAGCTTAACACAACTGATTAAGATAAAATTTATAAATCCAGATTTAAATCTTCCGGTGTTCTCTTATTTCCCAAAACAATGAAATTAACTCTTCAACTTTTATACTCACTGTCCCATTCGCATCATATTGATTAATCAGCTCTGCTATACGCTCATCAGTAATGATTAAATTATAACTAGGAATTTCAGTAACAAAGGTGATTCCTTCAGGCCGCGGATGAGCTGCATCCCAATCTTTTTCCGCTTTTTCTCGTAATAATTGCCATTCAGGATAACGGCTAAAGACCTGTTTCTCAAAATCAGATCTGTTTTGCTGTCCTTTGTCCTCATACTGTGATAAGTCGAGATTAATAATTGGAAAAGGTGACTTACCCTCAGATTCTACCTCCGGAACGCCCTCACTATAGAACGGTTGAAGCCCGCGGCAGAGATTGCAAATTCGATCTGTGTAATAAAATTTCTCTTTGTAGTCCAGCTCATGCCCACATTTGATGCATCGTTTTATTTTGTTCGACAGGAAGCTGGCAATATTCGCCTCTCGCTGATCATAATCGTCATACATGTTCACCCCCTGTCCTTATCTCCCCCAAAGAGTACCGTCCATCCCCTAGGGTCCAGTTTCCTGAGCATGTCGGAATAATGCTCTACTGGATTATCTGTGATGTGACCTACATCTACTTTATTGTTTTTTTTCAACAGTTTCCACACGTTCCGAATCTGAACATCTGAATTCTCTGGTTCCATACTGTGCAGCGCCCCATCGTGAGTCGCGTAGTAAATGCGATCACCATAACGTATGTGTTTACCATTAAGTAAATGATTAACCTGGGATTCTCTAAGTTCGATGCCAATAGATGAAGCAAAATCGCTCAACAAGACCTCAAGCGGAGAGTAATTGCGTGATTCTACGTGGCCCTGCGCTTTCTTCTTGTTATAGATCTCCTCTGTAATCCTTCTCAGTACAACCCGGCGCTCTTTTGCGGATAGTTTACTCACATCGAGCGTTCCAGTTCCTTCATCAGGGGTCATTATCTCGGGTATAGCAACGTCAGTTATCATCCCTTTTTTGGGGATTTTTTTGTTTGGGGGACAGTTATTGCCACGAGTCCAAGGGGCGACGGGGTCGCCCTGGGCGGCGCTTTCAGCGCCTGGGTTAGCGGGAGCCTTCTTCACCATCTTCCAGGTATGGACATGCGTGCATATTTTGTTTTCCTTACCGGTGATTGGCGACCAAATGCCATAAATACGAATCCCGTGATCGCCATAGGTTCCTGGTTCGACTGTCGGCTCGTAGGCGGTATGAATGAGGTAATTTTTGCGGGGAACAAGTACACCGCCCTGCTTCATGATGTAAGTGGCAAAACAGCCAACATCAGCAGCAGCGAGCACAGCGTCCAGTTTTGGATCCATAAGTACCGGAGCGCCCGGTTTGCTGGTTTTCATTGCACGAGTTGCCTGCGATGCGAACAATCGTAACTCGCGGTACGCCTGGCGGCCTGGAATCCCAAAAAAACGAAATTGTTGAACACGGTGCAACGATGCCCATGCAGTGACGTACTCGGCACTATCACGTAGTGATTTACCCGTCTCCTTGCTGACGGTGTCACCCAGCCCACGCCCATCGATGTTTTTACTGACGTACTTTGCAATATAACTGGCCGGAGTCCCCTTTCGCGGGTCTATCAGCTTTGACTTGAAACGAGCGCCAGTGTTATTGCCAAGTTCGGCGCGATCTTCTCGGATAGCGAAACGACGCAGCAGCTCTGTGATTGCACGTCGATGTTTTTTGCGCATAAAACACAATAAATGCCAGTGCACAGTTCCATCGTGATGTGGTTCGGCTACGCGGACGCCGTACCAGCGCAGCTCTTTTTTGTGCATTGCCTTACGGAATGCCGCAAACGTATCAACCAGATAGTCGCTGCTTTTCCTAACTGTCGAGTGATCCCATGTAGGGTTAGGCTTCCCGTTCATCAGTGTGGCGTGGTACTTAGAAGGACAGGTGATGGTATAGAACATGGCGCAGTCGCCACGCATTTCAGCTATCAATTCCAGGCCTTTGACACAGGCCATCATCTCATTACGACGGTGCGCTGGATTGCTGGCACTTGCAAGCACCACATCCTCCATGCTGAGCGTGTCGCCATCTTCGTTAATCAGATCATGGTTGCGGAAAAAATCCATCGCCTTACGGCGTTGTTCCCGCTTCTGCAACAGAATGTCATGGCTGACATAAGGTGATGCGTGCCGATGAACAAGGCACGCAGCCCGAAGTAACTCTTCCCGCCATTCGTTGCGGAGTTGCCACAGCTTACGTTGCCACCAGTCAGCACAACGCATACGGGCAAGCGCGCCCGGTATCAGCTCGTAATTAATCGGGTTGCGGCGATTATGTTTGCTGCGGAGCGCTTCATAACCCGGTGGGATAACATCAAGGCGTGACACTTCGGCCGCCACACGACGATAGAGCTCCAGTATTACGATGGGAGAAGCTAATTCATCGGTCAGCATCTCACCGCAAAGCTGGATAAAAATCATATCAATGTGCGCTGCGACCAGCGTTGAAAGCCGCTTAACCTCCCGCTGATTCAGTTCAGCAAGTCGAAGGAGTTGATCAAGGCTATCCCTGCCAGCCATGGCCTGGAATGACAGCGACGCCTGGTTAGCACGGACCTTGTCAATTCTCACTAATGAGGGAGTAATGACCTCATTCAGATAGGTAGGCAAATGGCGCGGATCTTCTGATTTTTCCAAATACTTAATCCTTGTTTCCAGCGGCTTGCGCAGGAAACCAGGCAAGCTGGCGACGTCATCACGAATCAGGGTAAGAGGATCAACACGATGGAGTTCTGCATGTCGCTTAGTCTTCTCAATCAGCGCATCATTCAATTCGTCATAGTGCCAGGGATCGCAATGTGCAACAGAAAAGAGGTACTCTTCTGCTGCACGACTCATTGCTTCAGCCTGCTCGCGTTGATCGCTTTTATCCTGCTCATAAAGAGCAATCCAAACGGCCAGCGCAGAGGGTTTCCGTGCAGGCACATCAACAGCATAAGGGTTTACTGGCTGCTTTCTGGCATTCCAGCTCCATGCCAGGGATGTGGAGTCAGGCATAGCTCACCTTCGAATCTTATTTTGCAAAGCCAACGCTTTAACAAGCCGGCGCGCCAAACATTTCGGCATATGTCGCATCACCCATCACCGCCCCACAGTCCGGACAACCTCCACCACCAGAACGACCGCAACCACCACACACGCGAAGAACGCCAATCACTTCACCGGCCATATCGCGGGTTTTGGCGCTAACGGAACGTCGAACTCTGAAGGCGTGGAGATTGAAAGCGGAGTAGATCTGGCGTGTTTCTGGTGTGTCGCTATTCGAGATGGCCGATCGCGTTCCATGCTGGCGATTAACGTCCAGCAACGCCGTAACCAAAGCGCGGTGATCATCCAGGGTAAATGGCTTGCCGTAAGCGGTAAAATTGGCTGTTTTGCTAGTCGGGATGTACGGTGGATCGCAGTAAATCACGGAGTCCAGGCGATTCCTGGCGACGTACGGAATGGAAGTACGAAAATCATTACAAAGAAAGAGCGCGTGAGTATCCCGCGCCTTTTCGGCAAATAGGCGCATTTCTGCTTCTGGAAAATAAGGCGCCTTATAGCTGCCAAATGGAACATTGAAACCGCCATCCCTGTTGGTGCGATAAAGCCCGTTAAAGCAGTGGCGGTTCAGGAATAAAAATGATGCAGCCCACCGTACAACGTAATCATCTGCACACTCGTCATCCCACGACAGGTGGTTGAACAACTTGCGCTCTTCGTAATAGCTATCTTCGTTATTGCCATTTCTGAATACGTTCCTGGCGATCAGTATCAATCTTTCAGGGTCTTCCCTGAGCGCGAGGAAGAAATTGATCAATGCGCGATTGCTGTCACAAAGCACATAGCGGCGGTATTCCGTATTCATAAAGACGGTGCCACTGCCTACAAAGGGCTCAATCAAGCAATCGGCTTTAGGTAAGTGCTTCAGCAGCTCCGGCAACACGCGGGTTTTACCGCCAGCCCACTTAAGAGGTGACTTAATCATTTGCGGCATTCCTGGTTATAGGTTTCATGGGTCATCAGTCGCCACTGCTTACCACCGTTTTTGCTGAGCAAACGCCAACGGAGGCCAATGCGGATCACGAGATAGGCGTGTGGCTTGACGCGGGTGTAATTACGCTGTCCACGAGCAAAGCAATTCAGGGCGGCAAGCGCCCTCTTACAAACCGGCAACGGCGCGTTACAAACAACAGACAGATGCGAATGCATGGCGGCCCTCATAGCGATCCAGTGTGTGGAGAGGTCAAGCGCTGCCAGATTTCGCAGACTTGCTCTGCTTGATATCGCGCGTCAGTGAGCGTGTAACGTGCTAGGGCGCTTCTCGCATGAGGCGCATAGTCTGTGGCAGCAGCAAGGTCGAGAAGTGAACGAATGCAGCGGTATTTTGTGCCTTCAGGGAAAATGCCTGACACCTCTAAGCGATCCACGGCATAACGAAGTGAAACCAGTTTTTCCGGGACATCTTTGAACCATACGAATAACGCCGCGTTCCGGGGACAGGTATTGTCGGCGATGAAAGCAGCAAGGCTGCAAAGTGCATCTTCTTCAGCTTCGGTTGCGCTCATTACTTCGGCGCGCCAGTGAGAGTCTTTTTTCATCCAATCGAATGCCGTACTAATGCTGATACGGCCCTTCAAGCTTTCAGATTTACGAATGTCTATCGAAGAATAAAAAACCTTTCCGATCTGCCCTGTTGAGGGTTCAAAAAACACAGCTTCAATGGCACACAGAGGTGATGACGGTTTCTTACTAACGTTAATCAAATCGATCATTACGTGATTCATAGTCTACTGCCCTCGCTGGTGATTGTTTCGTGGTTGGCTATCCACTGCTCAAGTGCTGAATAAATCTCTTCGGGGGTAAGGCCTTGCTCTTTCAGCAGGCCCATACGGATGCGCAGCAATCCGAGTAAGTGGGCGCGCTCGCCTTTGCGCGCATTGGTGCTGATTCCCATAAACTCTGGATCGCTTATTCCGCCTTCCGGCTTTATTGACGTAACCGACATGCAACCTCCTGAAAAAGGCAAAACGAATCCCCGGCAAAATGAATGCCGTTGTTTTTAATGCTGGTTAATTAGTGGTTAGGGCGCGGCTTTCTTTTAATCTGCTTAAATATCCTTTCATGCCAGTAATACATGAAATCAATAAAGGTCATTCGCGCGCGATCGTGATTACCGCGAATTGCTTTCTCCAGACCGTAAATAATTATATCAATTGATGGGCTGTTAGAGCTGACTGTAATACGCGCACCATTTCTCAGGTGGACAGTGAAACCCTGCTCAGCATTTTCTATCGCCTCGCGTATCAGCATTTCCTGTTCCCAAGATGTTTTTTCTTCGGTGAACATGGCGTACTCCGATGATCAGTTAAAGCGAGGGGGCTCCAGCCGCCAGGAGGCTCTAGCTCCCAGTTTCAGGTGTTCCAGGATCTCCGGTGTAACCTCTACGGTTACCGCTTGCGGCTGAACAAACGTCATAGCCCTCTTCAGTTGCTCAGCGCCAAGAGATAGCAGGTCATATGGTTTAGGGATCTCACCATCGGTGACGGAAATAATGATGTTGCGGAGTTCTTCAAGGGTGCATTCATCATTCTCGCCTTGAAGCATTGCGAAATGATAAAGGTGGGATACGCCATGACGTAAAAGCTGGAGAGAGTAATCATGATTCCATTCCAGAAACTCTTTATTGAAATGGAAGCATTGTAAAAGCGAGTTAATTTTGTCTGCATATTCGAGTTTCATTTTCGCCCCCAGAGATTAAAAAGCAATAAACCGCTTTTTACTCATGATTCTGTCAATCGTTCGGCATGCTTCTGATAAAGCAAAGTCAATGCCGTAATAATGGCCTGTGTGCGTAATTTGATAGCGCTGGCGGTTGTACGGCTTTTTGCGTGGGAGTTTCATAATAGTAAAACCACAGTAAAGGCTGGTTTTGCTATTGAGTTGTGATACTGATCCGCGGCTACCGTTCTTCATGTTTCCTCTCCTGAAACCGGCTATCGACCTGGCTCACCGAGACCAAGCCACATCAACCACCCTTCCCTGATCTCCTTTGGACGACTTTCGTAGGCCAGTTTCATGCCGTTGTTCCAGGCTGGAAGGTAAACCCAGTACTCGCCCGCACGGCCAGAAGTTGACTGGGGATCGGTCATCTCGATTACAGGTAACTTCCCTTTCTCGATCATTCCTCTTACGGCTGCCGGAGTTTTACCAATAATTTTCGCAAACTCCTGATACGGGATGGCATCGCTGCTACTGACAATTTTTTTGTTCATCTGATAACCTCTTATCTAGATCTAACCAATGGGCTTCAATGTTCTCTAATGTGCCTTAGTGTTTTTAGAGAATATCGAGCAATAGTAGAGAATACAGAAGATATTAGAGGATCTTGATAACATGTCAACAGCTATTAGTGAGAAGCTTGCGTTGATTCGCGAGTCCGAGAGACTTAACAGAAAGCAATTTGCTGAAATTACAGGAGTTCCATACAGCTCACTCACATATTATGAAAGCGGAAGGACCATACCGCCTACCGACATAGCGATGAAAATTCTCCAACACCCCCGATTCTGTAAATACGCTCTTTGGTTTATGACCGATCAGGTGTCCCCTGAATCCGGTCAAATCGCACCGGCCCTCGCACACTTTGGGCAAGACTTAACAACCTCGCAGCACTCAGACCAAAAGACTGGTTAACAATTAACCAGGCTTACATACATTTCAAATGTCTATTATTGGTCGAAAAGTATTCATCACATAATTGCAACGCGTTAAGGCCTAAAGGCAAACGCACCCATCGGAGGGTTTTCTTATGACTATTAAGAAACTCGATGATGGTCGATATGAAGTGGACATCAGGCCTGCTGGTCGCAATGGAAAGCGTATCCGCAGGAAGTTTGATAAGAAAAGTGAAGCGGTAGCTTTCGAGAAGCACACGCAGTTCAACCACCACACCAAAGAATGGTTATCAAAGCCGACGGATAAGCGGCATCTGTCTGAACTGATACAGCTTTGGTGGAATTTGAAAGGCAAGCATGAGGAGCACGGTCGGATAAACCGCAACAAGTTAGATATTTTTTGCAGGATTACCGACGATCCTTGTGCTTTTCAGATTACAAAAGCACTGATTAGTCAGTATTACGCGGCAAGAAGAAGCCTGGGCATTAAAGCTTCCACCATTAACCGCGATCTCAACAGCATCAGTGGTATGTTCACAGCGCTTATCGAGGCCGAGTTGTTTTCGGGTGAACATCCGATCAGAGGGCGGAAGAAGTTGAAAGAAGAAGTCCCCGAAACTGGCTATCTGACAGAGGACGAAATCAAGCACTTGCTCTTTAAACTGGATGGTGACAACAAGAAGATAGCTGTTCTCTGTTTAAGCACTGGTGCTCGCTGGGGAGAAGCGGCTCGACTCAAGGCGGAACACATCATACAGAACCGTGTGACGTTCGTTAAAACCAAGAGTAACAAGCAGCGGACTGTTCCAGTTTCAGCGGAAGTGGCAAAACTCATAGCGGATGGTAAGCGAGGGTTGTTATTTGGTAAGGCGTCATATTCTGACTTCAGGCAGATACTCAGGGAGGTAAAGCCTGATCTTCCGACCGGCCAGGCGACGCATGCACTACGCCACAGTTTCGCGACGCATTTTATGATTAATGGGGGGAGCATAATTACATTACAGAGGATCTTAGGACATGCGCGAATTGAGCAAACTATGGCCTACGCTCACTTTGCACCGGAATATCTTCAGGACGCGATCTCGCTTAACCCGCTGAGAGGTAGCGCTGATGTGTGAAACGTCCACATAATGTCCACAGATGGGTAATTAGTTATGGCTTTCAATGGTCTTGCGTGCCGCGCAACTCCGCATTGTACCGTTGAAAGCCCCTTGTTCCGGGTGTTTCCAACGCACCCGATGGGGCTTTTTTTCCCGCCGCGGATGCAGGTATTCTCCCCCCAGATGTGTTAAATTTTGTGTATCTCTGTTAATTCTGCGCTGATTGTTTTTTAGCATCATTTGCTGGTAGTGACGATTAGCATTCGGGAGCCGTATTTCTCATGTCCGATTTTATTCTCGCTCGCGTGTCGCAAACGCTCGCTAATGAACACTCCCTCGAAACCCTGGTGCGACAGCTGCTTGAGATGCTGGAGCTGGTTACCCGAATGGAATCTACCTACCTGACTCGTATCGACTTCGACGCGCAGCGCCAGCATATTATGTACGCGCACAACAGCAGCGAAATGCAGATCCCCGAAGGGTTCTCCGTCCCGTGGAACGACTCGCTGTGCAAACGCGCGCTGGACGACCGCTGCATTTTTAGCAACGATGTCGCCGAGCGCTGGCGTTCGTGTCTCGCCGCCCAGGATTTGGGGATCGCCACCTTTTTCAGCATTCCCGTGCGCCTGACCGACGGCTCATTATTCGGCACGCTGTGCGCCACCAGCCGGGCAAGACAGCCCTATAACATTGAGGGTGAGCAGGTGATGAATCTGTTTGCCAACCTCATCTCCCATTACGTTGAGAAAGAGACGCTGGTACAGCAGCTTCGGGCGGCTAACGTCGCGCTGGAGATGCATTCGTATACCGACGAGCTTACGGGTTTGCCGAATCGCCGCTCGCTGTTTAAGCATCTTGCCGCGCAGTTTTCGCAGGCCCGGGAACAGCAGCGCAGCGTGCTGCTGATTTTTATCGATCTCGATGATTTCAAAGCAATCAACGATCGATTCGGCCATCCGTGCGGCGACAGCTTTTTGATTCAGATCGGAGAACGCCTGGCCGCCCGCGTGCGCAGCGGCGATATTGTAGGCCGTCTCGGCGGCGATGAGTTTTTAATTGTCGGTACGGGTCCCGATTCAGCCGACCAGCAGGAGTATATCGCCGCGTTACGTCAAGCGCTGGCGGGGATCTATTTCCTTGGCGAACACCGGATTAACTACCCCGGCGCCAGCTTTGGGGTGATTGAAGCCGACCCCTGGCAGATCGACGTTGAACTGGCGCTGCGCGCCGCCGATGAGGCGATGTATCAGGATAAGCAGTCTCGCCGTCAGGGACGTTTTTTTCATATTGACTAATCTACGGTGAAATCCCGTATCATAGTCGACACGACTCGCACTTACAGGGGCTCAATAATGAGACTGGGTATTCTATTTCCGGTGGCTATTTTTATCGTCGCCGTGGTTTTTCTGGGCTGGTTTTTTGTCGGCGGCTATGCGGCACCAGGCGGAGCGTAATGAAAAAAAGCACCATAATTATGCTTATTGTCGCCATCGTCGCCGTGGCAGGTACGCAATTGGGCTGGTGGTAAATCCAGGATTATTCGCGCGTCTTTCCGGCAAGGATTGCAGAATTATCTCATCTACTCAATAAGTTAAAAGCATACACTCACCTCATCAGCCGATGGCGCATGCCCGTTTTTGCGCACGGATTTAACTGGAGAAGTGAGAAATGAAAAAACCGATCGTGTTGCCGTTGATTCTCGCGCTTTGCACGCTGTTATCGGGATGTATTGTCGACCCAGGCTATCACCATCAACACCGCCACCATCATCATGACGACAGAGACTGGCGATAGCCGTGGAAACATAATAAGGCGAACTTCGGTTCGCCTTATTGCATGAAATTAGTCCCGGCGGTCGGAACCTAAAAAGAGGAAACCCAGCGGGATGGAAAACAGCAGCGTAAACACAATGCTGTAAACCGTGACCATCGCCCCCTGCAGGAAGAACATTGACGTCGTCCATTCTGAATACGGCATATTGTATTCACTCACCACGCCGCCAAAGGTGGCGCGCCCAACCACGATAAGCGCGATGGCAAAGATCGCCGCGATCGACAAAAAGAACTTCTTGCTGTTTTTATTGCTGGTGAGTTTCTGCAGAATCATCCGGGTTCCCTTTTTTCTGAGCGATAATCGGCTGTATATGTAACACCAATGCAATCAAAATTGAAGGGATTTTGTTACGAGGCAGTGACAGTCACTATAGGGCCGGTCCCGCGTACCGGCCCCCAACGATTACGACTGGAGCGTCGCCAGACGGGCGGCAAAACCGACAAACACAAGGCCTATCATACTGTTGCCGATTTTCGCCAGCTTCTTTTTCGTCTTCACGTAACGCGTGACGAAAGAGCCGGAGAGGATCAAAAAGCTCATATAGATGAAGCTGATTATCTCCAGGGTCAGCGCCAGAATAAAGAACGCCAGCCCGGGCGTTTTGGCGCCGACGTCAATAAACTGCACGAAGAATGAGACATAAAAAAGAATCGCTTTTGGATTCGTCAGGCTAAGGGTCAGCGAACGTTTGAGAATCGCGCTGCCCGGCTCGGAATCAGCAGACGAATGACCATCACGCTGGGTTAACACCGCGTAGAGCATCTTGCCGCCCATCCACAGCAGATAAATCGCCCCCAGGTAACGCACGATATTGAACAGCACCGGCGTAGTCTTGATGAGCGTCGCGACGCCGGCAAAAGCCAGAAACATCAGCACCGCATCGCCAATAAACACGCCTGCCGCCGCCAGATACCCTTTCTTAACGCCGTGGGCGATGCCGGTCTTGAGGACAAAAAAGGTATTCGGGCCGGGAACCAGGATGATAAAGATAGCGCCGACCAGATAGGTCAGGTAATTCAATACACCAAACTCAGCGAACACAACGCACTCCTTCGCTTACAACAAAAAATATGATCCCGCGCACGTTAACGCAACCGGGACCATTTTGAAAGCGCCGCGAGTGCGGAGAGCTTAATAGAGCGAAGTTTCGCCAAGCGGACGGGTTTTAAAGCGGCGGTGAACCCACAGGTATTGCTCCGGCGCGCGCAGGATCTCTTTCTCTATAACCTTGTTGATATAGCTTGCCGCATCCTGTTTATCTTCGCCAGGATAGTCGCTCATGACGTCGCTGATGTGCAGGCTATAACCTCTGCGGTCCGCTTTACGCACCATGCTGATGGTGAGCATTTTCGCGCCCGACAAACGAGAGAGTACGTAGGTACCGTTGGTCGTTGCTGCCTGCTGTACCGAGAAGAACGGAGCAAATACGCTCCCCTTCGGGCCGTAGTCCTGATCCGGCGCAAACCACACCGCTTCACCCGACTTTAAGGCATGTACCAGACCGGATAAATTACGACGGTCAATCATCGCCTTGTTCGAGCGCAAACGACCGCGCGTCTGCACCCACTCCATCAATGGGCTATTGTGCGGACGGTAGGTCGCCATCATCGGACGACACAGCCCCATCGTACGGCCACCCAGTTCAAGCGACATAAAGTGGACGCCAACGACCATCACGCCTTTTTGCTCGCTCAGGGCATTATTGAGATTGACCATGCCTTCCACGTCAAACCATTTCTTAACGCGCTCATCGCTCCAGAACCATGCCATCCCTGTTTCAATCAGACCCATCCCTAGCGACATGAAGTTCTGCTCGATAAGCTTTTCGCGCGCCGCGGGCGACATGGTGGGAAAGCAAAGTTCGAGATTGCGTCTGGCGATATGCTCACGGCGTTTCAGGAAGCGCCGGGATGCGCGACCGGCGCTGGTACCGATAAGATGCAAGACGGGATAAGGAAGCTGGACGATGAGCCAGAGCACGCTCAGGCCAAACCAGGTCCCCCAATTACGGGGATGAAGAAGTTTTTTATTAAAAGCGCAAGACATGTTTTTTCCTGTAAACATTAGAACATGAGGTAACGCTTAAGGAAAAAACGAGTCCCTTCATCTGTCATTAGGCGGTACGTGTAGCAGTTCAGACAATAATAATCCTGGTAAATTCACTCCGGCAAGTAAAAAAAGAGGTCAACAGAAAAAAACACAATACCAGCACACCTGTAACAAAATGTAAATAAAAAAGTGAATAATAAACCTCAAATATCCACCACAAGAATGATTAACGCGCTAATCATTCAACATAAAGTATGCGTCTTTTCCAACCAGAACGTCGCTGTGGTAACCCGCAGGCCGCAGCTGAAGCCGCGTCGAGGTACGGCTGCATCCAGATGAGATCGGGATAGCCTCTGCTTTCTGTTATCCTTTTCACAACGTTTGCAGACAGGCTATTCCTTTATCTTCCATAAGCCTCACTGACATAAAATAGAAATATTAAAAATGAGTGTCAGCGAAATGACTAAAATAAGAATCAGCTTATTTTACTTTCCTGACAATAATTAATATTTATCGACAATTATCCATATCGCCGGTGGGCTATTTCAGACTTTTTACCTCCGTTGCTTTAACAGAACAGCAGGCAATAAAGTTCAAATGCCTTTTATGACGTTGAAAAAAACGCAACATAGATAAAAATCTCGGACGATTCTCGCGCTTCAACAAGCCATTGCCGACAATTTTTAGCGCCTGTTTAAAACCTTCATCTTTCATCAACCCTCGCGGCGACATCAGCGACATCGGTCCATGATGAATGCTTACGGCATCAAAGCCGGTCCGTTGGAAAAGCGTCTGCCAGGCGGCGGCGCTCAGCGGGCTGACGTGGGATTTCACCACCCCCTGCAGCTGCCGCCGGGTGTCCTCTCCCAGCGCATCCTGCGTATACATGATATCGTGCGTCAGCAAACGACCGCCGGGCTTAAGAACGCGAAAATATTCCGCCACCAGTTTCTCTTTGGCTTTATCCGCATACATGGTGAGCATCGCTTCATTTATCACCATATCAAACGTTGCATCGGCAAATGGCAGCCGAGCGGCATTCGCCTCCATCACTATCACCCGATGATCCACACCTTCGCGAACGATATTTTGCCGGGCTTTCGCCAGCGCGTCTTTATCCATATCGATGGCGTAAACGCTGCAGTGAAAACGCTGCGCCAGCTCAATAGAGGTTGTCCCCATATTACAGGCTACCTCCAGAACTTTACTGTCGGCGGTAAAACCCGCCTGCTGAAATAGCCACTCTGTGGCTTCAATGCCGCCGGGGCGTAAGCGGGTTTTCCCCAGGCTTGCCAAAAACGTATGTCCGGCTTTTTCGCTTGCGTTCATTTGTCTCTCCTCACTCCCTATAAGATGCATTATAAATACAACATTAAGGTTAAGGAGGGAATAATGATAATGAATTTTATTTTCATTAAGAAGAAAGGGAAAGAAATGATGCAATGAGGGGAAAAATCTATTCAATATTTAACAATAACTTATCGTTACTATGGGTCTGTATGGCCCTTATCCCTGTCGCGCTTTATTGAAATGATAACCATTCTCATATTAACATATACCGTATTGATCAACTCTCCTGAACCTGGCTATGTCACCTTCTTCCGCCATCGCCTCTCCGCTGACGCTTGCCTCGCTCTATAGCGACCATCATGGCTGGCTGAAAAAATGGCTTACCCATAAGCTGCAATCCGCATATGACGCCGACGACGTAGCGCAGGACACCTTTGTCCGAATTATGGCCGGCGAGTCGCTGTTGACGATTCGCGATCCAAAATCTTTTCTCTGCACGATTGCCAAACGGGTGATGATCGACCTGTTCCGCCGCAACGCCCTGGAGCGCGCCTGGCTCGACATGCTCTCTCAGCTACCGCCAGAGCTCTCTCCCTCACCGGAGCTACGGCAGAGCCAGCTCGAACTGTTACAGCAGATTGATGCCATGCTGGACGGGCTTAACACAAAAGCCCGGGAAGCGTTTTTGCTCTCGCAGCTTGAAGGGCTGACCTACGCCGATATCGCCAGTCGCCTGGCGGTTTCCGTCAGTTCGGTTAAGAAATATATCGCGAAAGCCACCGAGCACTGCCTGCTGTTCCGTCTGGAGAATGGCCTGTGAAACCGACGCTAAGCGAATCCCGTCGTCAGGCGCTGCGTTCCGCCTCGCACTGGTACGCGGTCCTCAGCGATGGGCGCGTCAGTCCGCAGCAGGAGGCCCGCTGGCAGCAGTGGTATGAGCAAAACAACGAAAATCAGTGGGCGTGGCAGCAGGTAGAAAACCTGCGTCAGCAGATGGGGCAACTGCCGGGCGGGCTGGCCAGCCGTGCTCTTCACGATAGCCGTCTGGCGCGTCGCCACGTGCTGAAAGGGCTGATGCTTTTGCTGGCGGCCGGAGGCAGCTGGCGGCTCTGGGAGTCCGAGCTGGCGGAGGGCCTCCGCGCCGACTACCGGACGGCGAAAGGGATACCGCGCCCGCAGCGGCTTGCCGACGGTTCGCTGCTGACGCTGAATAGCGAAAGTGCCGCCGACGTCCGTTTTGACGCGCGGCAGCGCATGGTTCATTTACGCTACGGCGAAATCGCCATCAGGACCGCTCACGACAGCCGGCAGCGGCCTTTCCGGGTCCAAACGCGGGAAGGCACTCTCACCGCGCTCGGGACCGAATTCACCGTCCGTCAGTTTGCCGGCGGCACCCGGCTGGCGGTACAGCAGCATGCCGTAGAAGTGGTTTTACCGTCCGGCAGCGCCCAACGCGTTAACGCCGGGGAAAGCCTGTGGTTTACCCGCGATCGCTTCGCCGCCCTGGTTAAGCTCAACGGCGACGAGGATAGCTGGATCCGGGGCGTGCTGACCTTCCGCGACGCCCCGCTGAGCGAAGTGGTCGAAACCCTCGCCCGCTATCGCTCCGGGGTGCTGCGCTGCGATCCCGCCGTGGCCGATTTACGCCTGAGCGGCACCTTTCCGCTGGGCGATCCTGATGCCATTCTGCAGGTTATCGCGCAAACGCTGCCGATTACATTGCGGTCTGTCACCCGCTACTGGGTCACACTCGTTCCAGCCTGAGAAAAAAAATCGAAAAAATTCTCATTCTCCATTGTCCCTTTTCCCCTGCTCGTTCGACTTATCTGATGAATATAACCAAAAACGATGGTGGAGAAGAGATGACGCCTTTACGCGTTTTACGCAAACCGATGCCTCTGGTGATGGCAATCCGTTTAAGCCTGCTGCCGCTAGCGGGGCTGGCCGCCGCGCCGGTATTCGCCGCCGCGCAGTATGATATTACCGCCGGGGAGTTAGACCACGCCCTGAACCAATATGCCGCCCGCAGCGGTATCACGCTTTCCGCCGACGCCAGCCTGACGCGCGGCAAGCATAGCCCGGGCCTGCACGGCAGCTTTGAAACCGAAGAGGGTTTACGCAGGCTGCTGAACGGCAGCGGATTACGGCTCAAGCCGCTGGGCAAGAACGTCTGGACCCTGGAGCTGGATCCCGCGCCCGTCACTGCAGAATCCACCCTCACCGTCGTCGGGGACTGGCTTGGCGACGCGCGCGAAAATGATGTCTTTGAGCACGCCGGCGCCCGCGACGTGATCCGTCGGGAGGATTTCGCCAAAACCGGCGCCGCCACGATGCGCGAAGTGCTGAACCGGATCCCTGGCGTCAACGCGCCGGAAAATACCGGCACCGGCAGTCACGACCTGGCGATGAACTTCGGTATTCGTGGCCTCAACCCGCGGCTTGCCAGCCGTTCCACGGTGCTGATGGACGGTATCCCGGTTCCCTTTGCCCCCTACGGCCAGCCGCAGCTTTCGCTGGCGCCGGTCTCGCTCGGCAATATGGACGCCATCGATGTCGTGCGCGGCGGCGGCGCGGTGCGCTACGGGCCGCAGAGCGTCGGCGGCGTGGTGAACTTCGTCACCCGCGCCATCCCCGAGGATTTTGGCATTCAGGGCGGCATTGAAGGGCAGCTCAGCCCCACCTCTTCGCAAAACAACCCGAAAGAGACGCATAACCTCGCGATCGGCGGCACGGCGGACAACGGTTTCGGATCCGCCCTGCTTTACTCCGGCACCCGGGGCAGCGACTGGCGCGAACACAGCGCCACGCGGATTGATGATGTGATGCTGAAAAGCAAATACGCGCCCAACGAAGTCCATACCTTTAACAGCCTGCTGCAATACTATGACGGCGAAGCCGATATGCCCGGCGGCCTCTCCCGCGCCGACTACAACGCCGACCGCTGGCAGTCCACGCGTCCTTATGACCGCTTTTGGGGGCGCCGCCAGCTCGCCAGCCTCGGCTACCAGTACCAGCCGGATGCGCAGCATAAATTTAATATTCAGGGGTTCTATACCCATACCCTGCGCAGCGGCTACCTGGAACAGGGTAAGCGCATTACCCTCTCCCCGCGCGAATATTGGGTCCGCGGCATCGAGCCGCGCTACAGCCAAAGCTTTATGATCGGCCCATCCGCCCACGAAGTCGGCGTCGGCTATCGCTACGTCAACGAATCGACCCACGAGATGCGTTACTACACCGCGACCACCAGCGGCGAGCTGCCCAGCACCGCCAGCCCGTACGATCGCGATACCCGTTCCGGCACCGAAGCCCACGCCTGGTATATCGACGATCGCGTGGATATCGGCAACTGGACGATTACGCCAGGTATGCGCTTTGAGCACATTGAGTCTTATCAGGACAATAATCTGCTCGGCACCCGCGAACGGGTCAGCTATAACGCCCCGCTCCCGGCGCTGAATGTTCTTTATCACCTCACCGACAGCTGGAATCTTTATGCCAACACAGAAGGCTCATTCGGCACCGTACAGTACAGCCAGATTGGCAAGGCTGTGCAAAGCGGCAATGTGGAACCGGAAAAAGCGCGAACCTGGGAAGTCGGCACCCGCTACGACGACGGCGCGCTGACCGCAGAGATGGGGCTGTTCCTGATTAACTTCAACAATCAGTACGATTCCAACCAGACCAATGACACGGTCACCGCCCGGGGTAAAACGCGTCATAGCGGCCTGGAAGCGCAAACCCGTTACGCCCTCGGTGAGCTTTCACCCGCGCTTGATAATCTCTCTGTCTACGCCAGCTATGCGTACGTCAATGCTGAAATTCGCGAGAAAGGCGATACCTACGGTAACCAGGTTCCCTTCTCGCCGAAGCACAAAGGCACCTTTGGTGTCGATTACAAGCCCGGCAGCTGGACGTTTAACCTCAACGGCGACTTCCAGTCGAGCCAGTTTGCCGATAACGCCAATACCGTTGCCGAAAGCGCCGATGGCAGCACCGGCCGCATTCCCGGCTATATGCTGTGGGGCGCTCGCGTGGCCTATGACTTTGGCCCGCAGATGGCCAATCTCAACCTCGCGCTGGGGGTGAAAAACATCTTCGACCATGCGTATTACACCCGCTCGTACGACGATAACAACAAAGGGCTTTACGCCGGTCAGCCGCGCACGCTGTACCTGCAAGGATCAATGAAGTTCTGATGATAGAGCGTTGCCGGACAGCGCTATTCGCGCCCTGTCCGGCAAGCTGGAGTGAATAATGTTTAACCTTGTTCGTCTGTGTATTTTCAGCCTGCTGTTTCTGGCGGGCCCGCTCTTTGCCGCCACCGTACAGGATGAGCGCGGTCGCTTTACGCTTGATAAAACGCCGCAGCGTATCGTCGTGCTTGAACTCTCCTTTGTCGACGCGCTGGCGGCGGTTGACGTTAGCCCGACAGGCGTGGCCGATGACAACGATCCATCGCGTATTCTGGCGGACGTACGCGCACGTCTGAAGCCCTGGCAGTCGGTGGGCACCCGCGCCCAGCCTTCACTGGAGGCCATCAGCGCGCTGCATCCCGATCTGATCGTCGCCGATAGCAGTCGCCATGCCGGAATTTACGCCGCCCTGAGGCAGATTGCCCCGGTGCTGCTGTTGAAATCGCGCAATGAAACCTGGGAGGAGAACCTGCAGTCAGCGGCGATTATCGGCAAAGTAGTGGGTAAGGATAAGGAGATGCAGCAGCGTCTGGCGCTGCATCGGCAAAAAATGGCGGCGTTTTCCCGACAGCTGCCGGCTGGCGCCAGCGTGCTGTTTGGCACCTCCCGCGAACAGCAGTTTAATCTTCACTCAACGCAAACTTATACCGGCAGCGTGCTGACGGCGCTTGGCCTGAAAGTTCCGCCGCCGAGCGGCGGCGCGCCGATGGCGGCGATAAATTTCGAACAGCTGCTGGCCCTGAATCCGCAATGGCTGCTGGTCGCTCATTACCGTAGTGAAAGTATCGTGAAAAAATGGCAGCAGGACTCCCTGTGGCCAATGCTGCAGGCCGAGCAGAAAGGGCAGGTCGCCGCCGTCGACAGCAACAGCTGGGCGCGGATGCGCGGGATCTTCGCCGCCGAGCGTATTGCCAGCGATATGGTTAAAATTGTCCACCACCGGGCGGTTGATATCACGCCATGAAACCGTTCCGTCGCGCGTTTTTTATCTGGGGATGGCCGCTGCTGGCCCTCAGCGGCCTGTTCTGGCTGAGCCTGTTCTGCTATTCGCCCATCCCGATTTCGCCGCTCAACGCCCTTCACGCCCTGCTGGCGCCTGAGTCTCCTTCGCTTGCGGAGGCGCTGGTGCTTAATCTGCGCCTGCCCCGCAGCCTGGTGGCGGTAATGCTCGGCGCCTCGCTGGCAATGTCGGGGGCGTTATTACAAACGCTTACCCATAACCCGCTGGCATCGCCTTCACTGCTCGGCATTAATAGCGGCGCGGCGCTGGCGATGGCGCTGACCAGCGCATTCAGTCCGGCACCGCTGGCGGGCTTTTCGCTGGCGCTGATTGCCGCCTGCGGCGGCGGAATAAGCTGGCTGCTGGTGATGAGCGCCGGCGGCGGCTGGCGTCAACAGCAGGATCGCCAACGGTTGATCCTCGCCGGTATTGCTCTCTCGGCGCTATGCATGGCGTTGACCAGAATGACCCTGCTGCTGGCGGAAGATCGCGCCTGGGGTATTCTTACCTGGCTTGCGGGCGGCGTTTCCCACGTGCGCTGGGCCGAGTTCTGGCAGCTTTTCCCTTTTGTCGCGCTGATTACCCCCGGCGTATTCCTGCTGGCCAACGCGCTTAATCTGCTTAACGTCAGCGATACCGCCGCCCATTCGCTGGGGGTGAATTTGCCGCGCCTGCGCCTGCTTATCAACGCGGCCGTGTTGCTGCTTACCGGCGCCAGCGTCAGCGTCGCCGGACCGATTGCCTTTGTTGGCCTGCTGGTCCCGCATCTGGCGCGTTTTTGGGCGGGTCACGATCATCGTACTTTTTTGCCGGTCAGCGCCCTGCTGGGCGCCCTGTTTATGCTGCTGGCGGATATGCTCGCCAGAGCGTTGGCCTGGCCGGGTGAACTGCCCGCGGGCGCGGTGCTGGCGCTGGCGGGCGGGCCCTGTTTTGTCTGGCTGGTCAGGAGACGCGGGTGAAACAACGCATCGTGTTTTTATGGCTCGCGCTCACGCTGTTAACCCTGTTCTCGCTGCGGATGGGGGCGATCCCGCTGCCGTGGCGAGCGCTGCTCAGCGGATGGCATGCGGACAGCGAGTATCACTACGTCCTTATGCAATATCGCCTGCCGCGCGTGGTGCTGGCGCTGATTATCGGCGCCGCGCTGGCGGTTTCCGGGGCGCTGGTTCAGGGTATTGTGCATAATCCGCTGGCCTCGCCGGACATTCTGGGCATTAACCACGGGGCGAGCCTGACCTCGGTGGCGGCACTGTGGTTTTTACCGTCCCTGCCCCTGCCGTGGCTGCCGCTGCTGGCCTTTATCGGCGGAATGGTGGCGATGGTGATACCGCTCGCCCTTGCCGGTTTTTCTCGCCCAATGCGCCTGGCGCTGACCGGCATCGCGCTGTCGGCCTGCTGGGCCAGCGTGACCGACTACCTCTTACTGTCGCGGCCGCAGGAGATCAATAACGCGCTGCTGTGGCTGACCGGAAGCCTGTGGGCCAGAGACGGCGCATTCGTCATCATCGTCCTGCCCCTGCTGGCGATTTTGCTGCCCTTAAGCTTCGCCCTCAGTCGCGATCTCGACCTGCTGGCGCTAGGCCATGAGCGCGCGGGAACGCTCGGCGTCAACGTGCGCTGGCTTAACGGCTACGGCTTAACGCTGGCGGTGGCCCTCGCGTCGATCGGCGTCGCGGTCTGCGGTCCTGTCGCCTTTATCAGCCTTGTGGTGCCGCATCTTGTGCGTCGCCTCTTCGGCGGCCGCCATCGCCGTTTATTGCCGCTCTCTGCGCTCACGGGCGGACTGGTTCTGCTGCTCGCCGATCTGCTGGCGCGAACGCTGCATCCGCCGCTTGAGCTGCCGGCAGGCGTGCTGACGGCGATTATCGGCGCCCCCTGGTTTATCTGGCTTCTTGTGAGAATGCGTTAAATGGAACTGCGAATAGAAAAGCTAACCGCTGGCTATGGCGGCAAGCGCGTTATCAACAATCTCGATCTGACGCTACCGGGCGGGAAAATTACCGCGCTGCTGGGGCCAAACGGCTGCGGTAAATCAACGCTGCTGAAGTGTTTCTCTCGCCTCCTGACGCCCATCGCCGGCGAGGTCTGGCTCGATGATGTCCCCTTAAACCGCCTCTCCGCCCGTCAGCTAGCGCGGCGACTGGCGCTGCTGCCGCAGCAGCATCACGTTCCGGAAGGCATCACCGTACGCGAGCTGGTCGGCTACGGCCGGAGTCCGTGGCTACCGCTGTGGGGGCGGCTTTCCGCGCAGGATCGACAGCAGGTCGACAGCGCGCTACAACGAACCGGCATCGCTGCGCTGGCGGAACGACCGCTGACCGCCCTTTCCGGCGGCCAGCGGCAGCGGGCTTTTCTGGCGCTGCTGCTGGCGCAGGATACGCCGCTGGTGCTGCTCGATGAGCCAACGACCTGGCTGGATATTCATCATCAGGTGGCGCTAATGACGCTGATGCGCGAGCTGCAGACGATGGGCAAGACCGTGGTCACCGTACTGCACGACCTGAACCAGGCCAGCCGCTACTGCGACCATCTGGTGGTGCTTGAAGGGGGCCAGGTGCAGGCTCAGGGCCTGGCGGAAACGGTACTGACGCCGGAGATGCTGCGGGAGATTTTTCACCTGGAGGCGGAGATTCACCCGGAGCCGGTGTCGCAGCGCCCGATGTGCGTGGTGAAATAACCCGGGTAAGGCGCGCTGCGCCCTACCCGAAGTTGATCAGTAGGTGTGGAAGTACTGCTGGATCACCTGCGGATTTTTCGTTTGCGTCAGCGCCGTCATCAGCAGGATGCGCGCTTTTGCCGGGTTGAGCGAGTCGGCTACCAGCCCAGGCTGGCCGTCATCAACCGGCACGACGCCGCTGCCGGTACGCGAGGCGCGAACCACCACGATACCGGCTTTTTCCGCCTTTTCGATCCCCGCCGCGCTGCGTACGGAGACCGACCCCGCGCCGGTGCCCGCATAGATAATCCCGTCGGCATGGTGCGCGATCGCCGCGTCATACATATATTCAGGGTCATCCTGATAGCCATAAATAATGACCACTTTCGGTAGCGCGTTAAGATTGCGGACGTCAAAAACCGAACGCACGGTGTGAATTTTATCCACGCGAGTTTCGAACTGCGGTTTGCCGCTCACGATAACGCCCAGATAGCCCTCTTCCGGCGCCTTGAAGGTATCCAGCGTCGTGGCGTTGGTCTTAGTGACAAAACGCGCCGCGCCGATGCGGTCATTAAGCACTACCATTACGCCGCGGCCCTTCGCTTCCGGATCGGCCGCCACGGTCACCGCTTCCAGCAGATTCATCGGACCGTCGGCGCTGATAGCCGTGGCCGGACGCATTGCCGCCGTGAAAACGACCGGCTTATTGCTTTTTACCGTCAGGTTGAGGAAATAAGGCGTCTCGTCCAGGGTGTCGGTACCATGGGTAATCACAACGCCGTCCACATCATCGCGGGCCAGCAGTTCATTGACGCGCTTTGACAGTTTGAGAATGATGTCGCTGGTCATATTTTCGCTGCCGATATTAGCGACCTGCTCGCCGTCAACGCGTGCGACTTTGCTCATCTCAGGCACGGCATTAATCAGCGTCTGTACGCCAATCGCGCCGGCTTTGTACCCGGTAGTCTGGGTATTGCTGGCCGCTGAACCGGCAATCGTCCCTCCGGTCGCGAGGATTACGATATGCGGCAGACGCGTCTCACTCGAGGCGAAAGCGCTTATCGCCAGTAACGTAATTGCCAGTAATGCTCTAAAATTCATCATGACTCATCCCAAAATAGATATTAAATAAATTCGCGCAGAGAGAATGCAAACGGCTTGCCAGGATTTAATGTATTTTACTCGGTAAAAATGATTAACTATCGGACAAAAAAGGATTTTTACTTCGCCCGGAGCGCTACTTTGGTGCAGGGACGCGCTAAAAATGGGCAGGATAAAAATGCGAAACCCGAATGGACTTATTCAATCTATTTTGTCATGTCGGCATCGCTATCAACGAAATAGAGCAAAACGGTGCGGGTAATGCGATGGAGAAAAACGATGCATAATATCGCCTTAAAATCAGCATTGATGCTTACCACCCGCGTCATACAAATTATTAACCCTGAATTACACCTGCATATGCAACGAACGGCGCTGATCGCGCTGGAGCTTGCGCAGGCGTCAGGGCTCTCGCGTCAGCAGCAGCAGACGATCTTTTGCGCCGCGCTGCTGCACGACATTGGCGTTCTGGGCGATAAACGAGTGTTCTCCTCGCTGAACGCTATCGATAACCTCAACGATCCGCATCAGCACCGGGGAGCAGAAATGCTGGCCGGGTTAGCGACCCTGGCCCCCATCCTGCCGATTATCCGCGATCACCATTTTAGCCCACACCACAAAGGCAGCCTCGAACAGCATATCGTCTATTTCGCCGACGTGTTTGAACGCCTGCTTGCTGGCGATAAGCACGCGACAACCTTTCAAACCGATATGATTATTGGTAAATTTCGCGCGCTTTACCAGGCGATAGATCCGCCGCTGTGCCAGACTTTGTGCCAGCTCGCACAAAAAGAGCATTTTTGGCTGCACCTCAATCCCGGACATATTCAGCGAATGCTGGAGATCATCGGCCCTATCAACCATGTTTATATCGATATCGACGGTCTGAAAGATATCTGCCTGTTAATTGCCAAAATCGTCGATACCTACAGCAGCTTCACCGCCAGCCATAGTCTGAAGGTCGGGCGAATTTCGCGCACCCTCGCCGCTTATATGAATCTGCCGGAGATGGAGTGTAAGAAAATTGAGATTGCCGGCTATTTACACGATATTGGCAAAGTACACATTCCGCTGAAAATCCTGGAGAAACAGGGCGAACTGAATGACGAAGAGCTGCTTCAGGTGCGGGAACATAGCTATATGACCGGCGAAATTCTTAGCACCTTCAGCGAACTCGGCGAAATAATTAACTGGGCCGCGAATCATCATGAAAAGCTGGATGGCAGCGGCTATCCGCTTCATCTCAATGAGCATTACCTGCAGCTCCCGGATCGGATTATCGCCATCGCGGATATTTTCACCGCGCTTACCGAAGACCGTCCCTATCGCCCCGGAATGAGCCGTCAGCAAGCGTTACAGCTGATAGAGAGTGATGTTATAAATGGCGCGCTGGATAAAGACGTGTACCGCATTTTGCATCACCATGCCGAAGCGCTGCACGCTATTATTACTCACACGCTGCACCCGTAATCACCGCTTTTTTTCCGGTGAAGCCGGAGTGTGACGATAAAAAAATAATTAATTCATCTGCACGCAAGGAATATCCGGTGAGAATCGCCACCATGACTAACTGGGCCTACGGGATCACCGTCGCCCTGACCCTCGCCTCAGGCATCGCCATGCTGATGGCCTCAAGTGCGGATAATGCCGAACGCCGCGCCGTCGAACAACGCCAGGCGTTTGACCAGCTAAGCGAAGAAGTAGAAAGCGGCGCCTGGGAGCTTTCCGATCTCGCGCGACTTTACATCATTCAAAAAAATCAGGATGTGCTGCAGGAGTACCGGCAGCAAGCCCAGGCCACCGCCGCCATTGAACATCGTCTGGAAAAGCTGAAAGACAATGGCGCAACCGCTGAAGAGCTGGCGCTGCTGCGCGAGGGTTTACAGATAGCCGATGAACTTCAGGATGAGCAGCAAACGGCGCTGGCGCAGGTTGCCAGGGGAGAAGAAAAAGCGGCGGTCAGCCTGCTTTACGGCGCTGCCTATGAGCAGGAGCTCGAGCGGGTCCAGACGCAGCTCGATCACTTTCGCCTGATGCTCGAAGGCCGGGTGAATAAAACCATTGCCGAGGCTACGGAGAAGTCACGGATCTGGCGTACGCTTTCTGAGATCATGGTTGGGCTCACCGCGCTAATGTTCCTGTTTGTGCTGGGGTTTATTCTTAAGCGGCGGGTGCTCTATCCCGTCGTTCGCCTGAGCGACGTGGTGCAGCGGCTGGCATCGCAGGATTATGCGGTTGAGACGCCGCAGTTTACCCAGATTGATGAAATTGGCGATATGGCCCAGGCCATTCGCATCTTTCGCGAGAACGGGCTGGCGCGGCAGCGGCTGGAACAAGAGCGCGATGCGGACTGGGCGGTCCGGGAGCTGCTGGCGAGGATGACCCAGCGCTTGCAGGGCTGCGAATCGTTCGAGGATGTGATCAAGGTTGCCGAACTGTTCGCGCCAAATATCGCCCCGGAGATCCCGGGCCGGCTGTATATTCTCGATACCGATCCCTGGCAGATGCGCTGCGTGGCGCAGTGGCTTTCTCCGCCGCTTGAAGCCGACGTCTTCCATCCGGATAACTGCTGGGCCGTGCGGCGCGGGCTGAGCCATCCGCCGGTCAACGGTGAGCCGGATATCGCCTGCTATCACCTGTCGGAATCGCAGGCTCAACGGTCGCTATGCGTGCCGCTGATTGCGCAAGGAGAAGCGATTGGTCTGCTCTCCTTCAGCAACGTCACCTCCGCGACCGCCCCGTCCCGCGCCTATCTTGAACTGATGGCCGAAGCCCTGGGTCTGGCGCTGGCGAACCAGCGTTTACGCAACGCGCTGCTGGAAAAGGCGCTGTTTGATTCATTAACCGGCCTGCGTAACCGCCACCACCTGGATGACGCTCTGCATACTCAAATGAGTCTGGCGGTACGCAACGGTACGCCGCTGAGCTGCCTGATGATCGATATCGATCACTTTAAGGCGATTAATGATAGTTATGGTCACGAAGCGGGCGATCTGGTCATTAAAAACGTCGCGGCGATTATTCAACGTGCGGTGCGCGATATTGGGATGGCCTTCCGCTATGGCGGCGAAGAGTTCCTGGTATTGCTGGGCGGAACCGATGAAGAGGCCGCGATGGCCTGCGCGACCGACATCTATCACAGCGTCCAACTGCTGACGCTACGCTATGGCCTGGCTGAAATTGGTCAGGTCGATGTGTCCATCGGCATCGCCAGCTACCCGCAGCATACGCAAAGCGATAGCCTGCTGCGCGCGGCTGACGCTGCGCTCTACCGGGCAAAAGAGCTGGGGCGGTCGAGAATTGTGAGCTTTGGGATGTTGAAGGCGGATTGAGTCGACAGTCACACCACCGCGTAAAACTGGACGAGAGACCGCTATACCCCTCCTTTTAGACCCGCGTAACGGACGCGATTCCCCCCGGAGAATAAAAAAACGGGAACCCATCGGCTCCCGTTTTTGTTTAACCCAGAGACTGGATTACATGTTCGCGATAATCGCGTCGCCAAACTCTGAACATTTCAGCAGCTTAGCGCCTTCCATCAGACGTTCAAAGTCATAGGTCACGGTCTTAGCGGCGATTGCGCCTTCGGTGCCTTTAACGATCAGGTCTGCCGCTTCGAACCACTGCAGGTGGCGCAGCATCATCTCAGCGGACAGGATGATGGAACCTGGGTTCACTTTGTCCTGGCCGGCATATTTCGGCGCAGTACCGTGGGTGGCTTCAAACAGCGCGCACTCGTCACCGATGTTCGCACCCGGGGCAATACCGATACCGCCAACCTGCGCCGCCAGGGCGTCAGAGATATAGTCACCGTTCAGGTTCATACAGGCGATAACATCGTATTCCGCCGGACGCAGCAGGATCTGCTGCAGGAAGGCGTCGGCGATAACGTCTTTAACGACGATCTCTTTCCCGGTGTTCGGGTTTTTAATCTTCAGCCACGGGCCGCCGTCAATCAGCTCACCGCCGAACTCTTCGCGTGCCAGCTGGTAGCCCCAGTCTTTGAACGCGCCTTCGGTGAATTTCATGATGTTGCCTTTGTGCACCAGGGTCAGAGAATCGCGATCGTTGGTGATAGCGTATTCGATGGCGGCGCGAACCAGGCGTTTAGTGCCTTCTTCAGAGCACGGCTTGATGCCGATACCGCAATGTTCCGGGAAGCGAATTTTCTTCACGCCCATTTCATCGCGCAGGAATTTGATCACTTTATCTGCTTCAGCAGAATCGGCTTTCCACTCGATACCGGCGTAGATGTCTTCAGAGTTTTCGCGGAAGATAACCATATCGGTCAGTTCAGGATGCTTAACCGGGCTCGGGGTACCCTGATAATAACGAACCGGGCGCAGGCAAACGTAGAGGTCCAGTTCCTGACGCAGAGCAACGTTCAGAGAACGGATACCGCCGCCGACTGGGGTGGTCAGAGGGCCTTTGATAGCAACACGATATTCACGAATCAGATCAAGAGTTTCGGCAGGCAGCCAGACATCCTGGCCATAAACCTGGGTCGATTTTTCACCGGTGTAAACTTCCATCCAGGAAATTTTACGCTCGCCCTTATAGGCTTTCTCAACGGCAGCATCAACCACTTTCAGCATCGCCGGAGTCACGTCAACGCCGATACCATCACCTTCGATGAACGGGATAATCGGGTTATTAGGGACGTTCAGCTTGCCGTTTTGCAGGGTGATTTTTTGACCTTCCGCCGGAACTACTACTTTGCTTTCCATTAACCTCTCCTTCGAGCGCTTCTGGTTCTGCTCTTCCCTCTTCACGCTAGCCGGGCGTTGGCTTTACTCGCCCACTCCCGTCATCGGAATATCCCGCTAACCGGAGATTTCGCGTCCGTGTCGCCTTCCTGTAATGCGAATCGGTTTGAGCAACCTTTTTGTTAATAAGTTGTAATGAGCATGTCAATACTACCTGAATGTTTGCATCCATGAAAGGCATTCGTAATTAGGCTATAATGCGGCAATTGATTGAGTCTGAAAATACCATGCAAAAAACTTCATTTAGAAAACATCGCGTTGAGCGATTCAGCACGCAACAAGTCACCAGACAACGCAAAGAACGCCAGCCAAAAACTGTGATCTTGTTCAATAAACCATACGATGTATTGCCGCAATTTACCGATGAAGCCGGACGCAGCACGCTAAAAGATTTTATTCCGGTTGCCGGCGTCTACGCTGCCGGTCGGTTGGATCGCGATAGCGAAGGCCTGCTGGTAATGACCAACGACGGCGCGCTGCAGGCGGCGCTCACTCAACCGGGTAAGCGCACCGGTAAAATTTATTATGTTCAGGTGGAAGGTGAACCCACGGCGGACGCGCTGGCCGCGCTCCGCGACGGCGTCACGCTTAATGACGGCCCTACTCTGCCCGCCGGCGTTGAGCGGGTTGCGGAACCAGAGTGGCTGTGGCCGCGGAATCCGCCCATCCGCGAGCGCAAATCTATCCCCACCAGCTGGCTGAAAATCACCCTCTATGAGGGACGCAACCGCCAGGTACGGCGGATGACCGCCCACGTCGGCTTTCCGACGCTGCGCCTGATTCGCTACGCGATGGGCGGCTATACGCTGGATGGCCTGGCCAACGGCGAATGGCGTAAAACCGACTCACCGCATCCATAAGGAAAACCAATGTTTAAGCCGCACGTCACCGTCGCCTGCGTGGTTCACGCGAAAGGCAAATTCCTCGTTGTTGAAGAAACGATCAACGGAAAAGCGCTGTGGAACCAGCCTGCAGGCCACCTCGAAGCCGACGAAACCCTGGTTCAGGCCGCAGAGCGCGAGCTCTGGGAAGAGACCGGCATTCGCGCGACGCCGCAGCACTTTCTTCGCCTGCATCAGTGGATAGCCCCGGATCGCACCCCGTTTTTGCGCTTCCTCTTTACTATCGAGCTTAACGATACGTGCGCCACCGAGCCTCATGATAGCGATATCGATCGCTGCCTGTGGCTCAGTGCTGAGGAAATTCTTAACGCAACAAACCTGCGTTCTCAACTGGTTGCCGAGAGCATTCGCAGCTATCAGCAGGATCCGCGCTACCCGCTGTCGCTCATCGGCGAATTTAACTGGCCGTTTACAGGGGGTGCCTCGACGGATGACGCGTGCTAGAATACGCCGCCTCGAAGTTCAATGTAGTGAGTATTCCAATGTCAGAAAGCCAGAAAAAAGTGATCGTCGGCATGTCCGGCGGGGTTGATTCCTCAGTTTCCGCTTACCTGCTGCTCCAGCAAGGGTATAAGGTGGAAGGCCTGTTCATGAAGAACTGGGAAGAGGACGACGGCGAGGAATACTGCACCGCAGCGGCGGATCTTGCCGACGCGCAGGCCGTTTGCGATAAGCTGGGAATTGAACTTCACACCGTCAACTTTGCCGCAGAATACTGGGACAACGTATTCGAATTGTTCCTTGAAGAATATAAAGCCGGCCGCACGCCGAACCCGGATATTCTGTGCAATAAAGAAATTAAATTTAAAGCCTTCCTCGAATTTGCCGCAGAAGACCTCGGCGCTGACTACATCGCCACCGGGCACTACGTGCGCCGCGCCGACGTTAACGGCAAGAGCCAGCTGCTGCGCGGCCTCGACGGTAACAAAGACCAGAGCTACTTCCTTTATACTCTCAGCCACGAACAGATCGCGCAAAGCCTGTTCCCGGTAGGAGAGCTGGAAAAGCCGCAGGTGCGTAAAATCGCCGAAGAGCTGGATCTCATCACCGCGAAGAAAAAAGACTCGACCGGTATCTGTTTTATCGGCGAACGTAAATTCCGTGAATTCCTTGGCCGCTACCTGCCCGCCCAGCCGGGTAAAATTATCAGCGTTGACGGCGACGAAGTTGGCGAGCACCAGGGCCTGATGTACCACACGCTGGGTCAGCGTAAAGGCCTGGGCATCGGCGGCATCAAAGACGGCGGCGAAGACCCGTGGTACGTGGTCGACAAAGACGTCGAAAACAATATTCTGATTGTCGCCCAGGGCCACGACCATCCGCGTCTGATGTCCGTGGGGTTGATTGCTCAACAGCTGCACTGGGTAGACCGCGAGCCGCTGACCGGCACGCTGCGCTGCACGGTGAAAACCCGCTACCGCCAGACCGATATCCCCTGCAGCGTAAAAGCGCTGGATGATGACCGCATTGAAGTGATCTTTGATGAGCCGGTTGCCGCCGTCACGCCTGGCCAGTCTGCGGTCTTTTACCGCGACGAAGTCTGCCTCGGCGGTGGGATTATCGAACAGCGCTTGCCGCTGCAGGCTTGACAGACATATTAGCCGCGGAATGCCTCAACCGGGTATTCGGCGGTTTACAAGGAGAATGTGTGGCGAAGAATTATTATGACATTACGCTGGCGCTGGCCGGCGTTTGCCAGGCCGCGCGTCTGGTTCAGGAACTGGCGCACCAGGGGCACTGCGATAGCGACGCCCTGCATGTGTCGCTGAACAGCATCATCGACCTCGACCCGGATTCAACGCTGGCGGTGTTCGGTGGTAGTGAAGCCAATCTTCGTCTCGGGCTGGAAACTCTCATTGGCGTGCTGAATACCAGCAGTCGCCAGGGACTGAACGCCGAACTCACCCGCTATACTCTAAGCCTGATGGTGCTCGAGCGTAAGCTTGCCGCCAGCAAAGGGGCCATGGATACCCTCGGCAACCGTATCGGTGGCCTGCGCCGTCAGCTTGAACATTTCGATCTGCAATCCGAGACCCTGCTCAGCGCAATGGCCGGCATCTATGTTGATGTCATTAGCCCGCTGGGCCCGCGGATTCAGGTGACCGGCTCTCCAGCCGTGCTGCAAAGCCCTCAGGTTCAGGCGAAGGTTCGCTCTGCCCTGCTGGCAGGTATTCGCTCCGCGGTGCTCTGGCACCAGGTCGGCGGCGGACGTCTGCAGCTGATGTTTTCCCGTAATCGTCTGGTTAACCAGGCAAAACAAATTCTTGCTCATTTAACCCCGGAGTTGTGATCTATGGAATTATCCTCACTGACCGCCGTTTCCCCAGTCGACGGCCGCTACGGCGACAAAGTCAGCGCGCTGCGCGGTATCTTCAGCGAATTCGGTTTGCTGAAATTCCGCGTTCAGGTAGAAGTGCGTTGGTTGCAAAAACTGGCCGCGCACGCAGCGATCAAGGAAGTTCCTGCTTTTGCTGCCGACGCAAACGGTTACCTTGATAAAATCGTCGCCGATTTTAGCGTAGAAGATGCAGAGCGCATCAAAACGATCGAGCGCACCACCAACCACGACGTCAAAGCGGTTGAGTATTTCCTCAAGGAAAAAGTCGCCGACGTGGCAGAACTGCACGCGGTCTCCGAGTTTATCCACTTCGCCTGCACCTCCGAGGACATCAACAATCTGTCCCACGCGCTGATGCTGAAAACCGCCCGCGACGAAGTGATCCTGCCATACTGGCGCAAGCTGATCGACGCGGTTAAGGAGCTGGCGGTACAGTATCGCGATATCCCGCTGCTTTCCCGCACCCACGGCCAGCCGGCCACGCCGTCCACCATGGGTAAAGAGATGGCGAACGTCGCTTACCGTATGGAGCGCCAGTATCGTCAGCTGAATCAGATTGAAATTCTTGGCAAAATCAACGGTGCGGTGGGGAACTATAACGCCCATATCGCCGCCTACCCGGAAGTCGACTGGCACCAGTTCAGCGAAGAGTTCGTCACCTCGCTGGGTATCCAGTGGAACCCGTACACCACCCAGATTGAACCGCACGACTATATCGCCGAGCTGTTTGACTGCGTCGCCCGCTTCAACACCATCCTGATTGATTTCGATCGTGACGTGTGGGGCTATATCGCGCTCAACCATTTCAAGCAGAAGACCATTGCCGGCGAAATCGGCTCTTCCACCATGCCGCATAAAGTGAACCCAATTGACTTCGAGAACTCCGAAGGCAACCTCGGTCTGGCCAATGCGGTGATGCAGCATCTGGCAAGCAAACTGCCGGTTTCCCGCTGGCAGCGCGACCTCACCGACTCCACCGTCCTGCGTAACCTCGGCGTGGGCATCGGCTACGCGCTGATCGCGTATCAATCCACCCTGAAAGGCGTGAGCAAGCTGGAGCTGAATCAGGACCGCCTGCTGGATGAACTGGACCACAACTGGGAAGTTCTGGCCGAGCCGATTCAGACCGTCATGCGTCGCTACGGCATCGAGAAGCCGTACGAGAAGCTGAAAGAGCTGACCCGCGGCAAGCGCGTTGATGCCGAAGGCATGCAGCAGTTCATCGACAGCCTGGCGCTGCCGGAAGCGGAAAAAGTTCGCCTGAAGGCCATGACCCCGGCTAACTATATCGGCCGCGCGACCACCATGGTTGACGAACTGAAGTAAACCTTTCCACCCTCTTTCCGCCGGGAAAGAGGGTTATTTTTCCTCCCCCTCATCTGCTCGTCGTCATCCCCCGGGTTATTAACCAGAACAGCAGCGCCAGCAGACTGACCGAAGCCCCCAGAAGGCAAACGCCCTGCCATCCTCCGCGCGCATATACCGCTGTCGTACTGACCGCGCCCAAACCGCTGCCAAACGCATAAAACAGCATATACAAACCGACCAGCCTGCTATGCGCTTCGGGACGGGTACGGAAAATCATGCTTTGATTGGTGACATGCAGCGCCTGACCGCCGAGATCCAGCAGTACAATGCCAACCAACAGCGCCGCGGGCGACCATGCCATCAGCGACAGCGGCCACCAGGCTATCAGCAACATCGCCAGGGCCGCGGCGCTGGTGCGCTGCCCATATCCGCGATCGGCCCATTTACCGGCACGCCCCGCTGCCAGAGCGCCGATGACCCCGACCATGCCCAGGGCGCCAATCTCAGTATGGGAAAAGCGAAAGGGCGGAGCGCTTAATGGCAAAACCAGCGCACTCCAGAAGATATTGAAAGCGGCAAACATCAGTAATGCCAGCACGCCGCGCACCTGAAGCACTTTTTCCTGGCGCAGCAGAGCCAGCATGGATATCAACAGCCGCGGATAGCTCAGAGGGTTCGGCGCAGCCGCCAATACCGGCAGCCGACGCCACAGCGGAAGCGCAATGCCCAGCATCAGTAAAGCGGCCAAGATGTACACCCCGCGCCAGCCGAAGAGATCGCTAATCGACCCGGAGAATACCCGCGCCAGCAGCAGCTCGATAAATACTCCGCTTTGCGCAGCGCCCACCACGCGTCCCTGTTCATGGGGCGCGGCGGCGCTGGCGGCATACGAGATTAGCCCCTGGGTCATCGCGGTACCCAGCAGGCCAACGGCAAGCATACAGCCCAATAGCATCACGGCGGTGGAAGCCATACTCACCGCCGCCAGGGCAGCGATCAGTAAAATCACCTGCGTCGCCATCAGGCGGCGGCGATTCACCCTGTCGCCCAGCGGCACCAGCAGTAGCAACGCCATTGCGCAGCCAATCTGGGTCGCCGCAATCACCCCGCCAATCGCGGCGTCGCCGATCGCAAAATCTCGCGCTAGCGCGTCGAGCAGCGGTTGCGCGTAATACACGTTTGCCACGCTCAGGCCGCTGGCGATAGCAAACAGCCAGACCAGGCTGCGAGGCATAACCGTTTGCGGATCGCTTAGCACTGGAGATATCAGTGTCGCTTTCATGATGCCCACCTTGGTTATCTGGTTTCAAAATGAAACCAGTTGAAGGCTAGAACATCAAGTTTTAAAATGCAACTACTTACCAGGCCGTTCGGAGAGCCCATGCCAACGCGTGAAAAAATGAAAAACGAAACCTGCCCCGTCGCCCGAAGCGTGGATATTATCGGCGATCGCTGGTCCTTGTTGATTGTACGCGACGCCTTTGATGGCATACGCCGCTTCAGCGATTTTCAGCGAAGCCTCGGTATGGCGCGTAATATTCTCTCTGACCGTCTGCACAAATTGGTAAACTCAGGTATTCTCACTATGCAATCCGCCTCGGATGGCACGGCTTATCAGGAATACGTACTGACGGCAAAAGGAGAGCGTTTGTTCCCCGTTGTCGTTGCGCTACGCCAGTGGGGAGAGCTGCATCTGTTTGCCCATGGGGAACCCCATTCCGTACTGATCGATAAACGTACGCTGCGCCCGATACCGATGATGTCGCCCGCGGCCGAAGATGGACTTGTCCTCACCGCCCAAGAGACCGAGGTACAAAAAATCGAATAAAATTCTTTATTTAACAGCTGTTTATATTAAAGGTGTATAATAAACGCTAAATTGTTCAATATCATAAATAAAATGGAGAACTGGCATGCGCGTACTCGTGGTTGAGGATAACGCTCTGCTGCGCCACCACCTGAAAGTTCAGCTGCAGGAGCTGGGACATCAGGTCGATGCGGCGGAAGACGCAAAGGAAGCGGATTACTATCTGGGTGAGCACGTTCCGGACATCGCCATCGTCGATCTTGGCCTGCCGGATGAAGACGGCCTTTCGCTGATTCGTCGCTGGCGCAGCCACGACGTGTCGGTACCGGTGCTGGTGCTGACCGCCCGCGAAGGCTGGCAGGATAAGGTTGAGGTCCTGAGCGCCGGAGCGGATGATTACGTCACTAAGCCGTTCCATATCGAAGAGGTTGCCGCCCGCATGCAGGCGCTTCTGCGGCGTAATAGCGGCCTGGCATCACAGGTTATCTCCATTCCGCCTTTCCAGGTGGATCTGTCGCGTCGCGAGCTGTCGGTCAACGACCAGCCCATCAAGCTGACGGCATTTGAATACACCATTATGGAAACCCTGATCCGCAATCGGGGCAAAGTGGTCAGCAAAGATTCGCTGATGCTGCAGCTCTATCCCGACGCCGAGCTGCGCGAAAGCCATACCATCGATGTGCTGATGGGACGATTGCGCAAAAAAATACAGGCTGAGTATCCGCAGGATGTGATTACCACCGTGCGCGGTCAGGGCTATCTGTTCGAACTGCGCGGATGAAAGGGGTGCTGCGGCATATTCTGCCGCTGTCGTTACGCGTTCGCTTTCTGCTGGCGACGGCCGCCGTAGTGCTGGTGTTGTCACTCTCCTATGGCATGGTCGCGCTGGTGGGGTATAGCGTCAGTTTCGATAAAACCACCTTCCGCCTGCTGCGCGGCGAGAGCAATCTGTTCTATATGCTGGCGAAATGGGAAAACAACACCATCGATGTTGATATCCCCGAAAACCTGAATATGCAAAGCCCCACGGTGACGCTCATTTACGACGCCCGCGGCCAGCTGCTGTGGGCACAGCGCGACGTACCCTGGCTGGTAAAACGTATTCAACCGGACTGGCTCAAAAACAACGGCTTTCACGAAATTGAGGCCGACGTTGACAGCAGCAGTATGCTGCAGCACAACAACCATGAGATTCAGCAACAGCTGGACGCCATTCGGCAAGAGGACGATGGCTCCGAAATGACCCACTCGGTGGCGATCAATATCTATCCGGCCACCAGCACCATGCCGCAGCTCAGTATCGTGGTTGTCGACACCATTCCGGTAGAGCTTAAGCGCTCCTACATGGTGTGGAGCTGGTTTATCTATGTCCTCGCGGCTAACCTGCTGCTGGTGATCCCGCTACTGTGGGTCGCGGCATGGTGGAGCTTGCGCCCTATCGAATCGCTGGCCAAAGAGGTGCGCGAACTGGAGGAGCATCACCGTGAGATGCTCAATCCGAATACCACCCGCGAGCTGACGCGGCTGGTCAGCAACCTCAACCGCCTGCTGAAAAGCGAACGCGAACGCTATGATAAATACCGCACGACGCTGACCGACCTCACCCACAGTCTGAAAACCCCGCTTGCGGTGATGCAGAGCACGCTGCGTTCCATGCGCGGCGAGAAAATGAGCGTCAATGAAGCAGAGCCGGTGATGCTGGAGCAGATTAGCCGCATCTCGCAGCAGATTGGCTACTATCTGCACCGCGCCAGCATGCGCAGCGGCGGTTCGCTGCTCAGTCGCGAGCTGCATCCCATCGCTCCGCTCCTCGACAGCCTGACCTCGGCGCTGAATAAGGTCTATCAACGTAAAGGCGTGAACATTACCCTGGATATCTCCCCGGAAATCAGTTTTGTCGGTGAAAAGAATGATTTTATGGAGGTTATGGGCAATGTGCTCGATAACGCCTGTAAATACTGCCTTGAGTTTGTGGAAGTCTCCGTCCGGCAGACCAACGACAACCATCTGCATATTCTGGTTGAAGATGATGGCCCGGGGATCCCCGCCGCGATGCGCAGCGCGGTGTTCGACCGCGGCCAGCGCGCAGATACGCTGCGCCCCGGACAGGGCGTCGGTCTCTCGGTTGCCCGCGATATCGTAGCCCAGTACGATGGCCGCATCCTCGCCGAAGAGAGCCTGCTCGGCGGCGCCTGCATGGAAGTTATTTTTGGTCGCCAGGCCCTGGAAGATAAAGAGAGCTAAAACAGTCGGTTTTTTAACGGCGCCTGCATCATGCTGGTGCCGCATCCGTTATAATCCCTAACAGACACCTGCTGTGGAATATAAATATGGATTATCAATTAACGCTTAACTGGCCCGACTTTATCGAACGCTACTGGCAAAAACGCCCGGTGGTGCTGAAACGGGGCTTTGCTAATTTCGTCGATCCGTTAAGCCCGGACGAACTGGCCGGACTGGCTATGGAGAGCGAAGTCGACAGCCGCCTGGTCAGTCATCAGGACGGTAAATGGCAGGTCAGCCACGGCCCCTTTGAGAGCTACGATCACCTGAGCGAGAATAACTGGTCGCTGCTGGTACAGGCCGTCAATAACTGGCATCAGCCAACGGCGGCGCTCATGCATCCGTTCCGCGCCCTGCCCGACTGGCGCATCGACGATCTGATGATCTCGTTTTCCGTCCCTGGCGGCGGCGTCGGTCCGCATCTCGACCAGTACGATGTGTTTATCATTCAGGGTACCGGCCGCCGCCGCTGGCGCGTGGGTGAAAAAGTGCCGATGAAACAGCACTGCCCGCACCCGGACCTGCTGCAGGTCGACCCGTTTGAAGCCATTATTGATGAAGAGATGGAGCCGGGCGATATTCTGTATATTCCGCCGGGGTTCCCGCACGAAGGCTACTCGCTGGAAAACTCGCTCAACTATTCAGTTGGCTATCGCGCGCCTAACGCGCGTGAGCTGTTCAGCGGCTTTGCTGATTATATTTTGCAGCGTGAACTGGGCAGCCAGCGTTACGCCGACCCGGACGTACCGTCTCGCGAGCACCCTGCGGATATTCTGCCCGCGGAGCTGGATCGCCTGCGCGATATGATGCTGGGGCTGATTAATCAGCCGGAGCACTTTAAGCAGTGGTTCGGCGAATTTATCACCCAGTCCCGGCACGAGCTGGACGTGGCGCCGCCGGAGCCACCGTATCAGCCGGATGAAATTTACGATGCCCTGCAGCAGGGAGATAAGCTGACGCGTCTTGGGGGCCTGCGCGTGCTGCGGATTGATGGCGAGGTATTCGTCAACGGCGAGAAGATCAACTCTCCGCACCGTCCGGCGCTGGATGCTCTGGCAACCCACCTGACGCTAAACGCTGAGCATCTCGGCGATGCGCTGGAAGATCCCTCCTTCCTCGCCCTGCTGGCCGCGCTGGTCAACAGCGGCTACTGGTTCTTTGAGGACTGAGTCTTCGACTGCCCGGTGACGGCTGACGCCTCACCGGGCCCGTAGCTTATAGCCTTCATGCGCCTCGTTTCGCCGTCAGCTCCGCAATGCGTACAATCACCTGCACCGCCTTCTCCATGCCTTCAAGCGTCACAAACTCATGCTTGCCGTGGTAGTTATAGCCGCCGGTAAACAGATTCGGGCACGGCAGACCCATGAAGGAGAGCTGCGCGCCGTCGGTACCGCCGCGAATCGGCTTCATCTGCGGATCGATCTGGCAATCCACCATCGCCTGGCGGGCAATCTCCACCACGTGCGGGTGCGCCATCACCTTTTCATGCATATTGTAATAGCTGTCTTCGATGACCAGCTCAATATAGCAATCCGGATGCAGCCCCTTGCCGACCTTTTTGGCGATCTCCATCATTTTGCGCTTGCGGGCCTCAAACTGCTTGCGGTCAAAATCGCGGATGATGTAGTGCATATCGGCCCGATCGACCGTGCCTTTGATGCTGGCCAGATGGTAGAAGCCCTCATAGCCTTCGGTGGTTTCCGGCGCTTCGTCCGCTGGGACTTCGGCATGAATGCGCGCCGCCAGCGACAGCGCGTTGACCATCACCCCTTTCGCCGTACCGGGATGAACATTGTTGCCAACGATCTTAATCGTCACCGACGCGGCGTTAAAGTTCTCAAACTCCAGCTCACCCACGCCGCCACCGTCGACGGTATAGGCCCAGCAGGCGTCAAACGCGGCAACATCGAAATGCTTCGCCCCTTTGCCCACCTCTTCATCTGGGGTAAAGGCCACGCGAATATCGCCGTGAGGAATATTCTTCGCCTTTAGCGTCGCCAGCGCGGTCATGATCTCTGCGATACCGGCTTTATCATCGGCGCCGAGGAGCGTTTTACCATCGGTGGTGATCAGCGTCTGCCCGAGCAGCTGGTGCAGTATCGGGAACATCACCGGCGAGAGGACCTCATCGCCAATACCAAGCGCGATATCGCCGCCGCGATAGTTTTCTACGATCTGCGGATTCACGTTCTTGCCGCTGAAGTCAGGCGACGTATCGACATGAGAAATAAAGCCAATGGCCGGAATATCACCCTCAACGTTAGCTGGCAGGGTGCCCATGATCGTCCCTTTCTCACTCAGCGTTACATTCACCAGTCCCATTTCTTGCAGCTGCGCCTGAAGCAGACGTAGCAGCTTCCACTGACCTTCCGTGCTCGGTACCTGACGCACGCCCGGTTTCGACTGCGTGTCTAAAGAAACGTACTGCAAAAAACGCTCAAGCAATTTATCCATGTAGCCACCCTCTTCTTTTGTGACAACATTATTGATAAGCCGGAAAAACCAAATATTGCGTCAGGTCATTTTTAGCCCGGCAAATGAGAATTTAATACATTTCACACGATAATGTTGTAAAGGTAGTTCATCATGGCGCATCAATCATTGGCGATTACAATCGTTTGCCGTAGAATGCTCGGCCTTATTATTTTATGTGCAAAACCAAAGGTGGTTAACCACAAACCCCGCATCGGTAAGCTTTCCGCTGCGTCTACATGGGACAGAGTCGAAAATTGAATACACAACCGCGTTCGCGTTCTCCGCTGGTTCAGCTGGCGGGAATTCGCAAAAGCTTTGATGGTAAAACGGTTATCTCCGACCTCAATCTGACCATCAACAACGGTGAGTTTCTCACCCTGCTTGGCCCCTCTGGCTGCGGTAAAACAACCGTTCTTCGTCTTATCGCCGGACTGGAAAGCGTCGATAGCGGCCAAATCCATCTCGAAGATCACGATATCACCCATATCCCGGCGGAAAACCGCCACGTGAACACCGTCTTTCAAAGCTATGCGCTGTTTCCGCACATGACGGTGTTTGAAAACGTCGCCTTCGGCCTGCGTATGCAGAAAACCCCGACGGCGGACATCGCGCCCCGCGTCCACGATGCCCTGCGCATGGTGCAGCTTGAAGCGTTTGCTCAACGTAAACCGCATCAGCTGTCTGGTGGCCAGCAGCAGCGCGTGGCGATTGCCCGCGCGGTGGTGAACAAACCGCGCCTGCTGCTGCTTGATGAATCCCTCTCCGCCCTTGATTATAAACTGCGCAAGCAGATGCAAAACGAACTGAAGGCGCTGCAGCGTAAGCTCGGCATCACCTTCGTCTTCGTGACCCACGATCAGGAAGAAGCGCTGACCATGTCCGACCGTATCGTGGTGATGCGCGAGGGTAAAATCGAGCAGGACGGTACGCCGCGCGAAATCTACGAAGAACCGAAAAACCTGTTCGTCGCCAGCTTTATCGGCGAAATCAACATTTTCAGCGCCACGGTCATTGAACGGATTGACGATCGGCGGGTGCGCGCCAGCGTCGAAGGCCGCGAGTGCAATATCTACGTCAACTTCGCCGTTGAAAAAGGCCAGCGGCTTAACGTTCTGCTGCGCCCGGAAGACCTGCGCGTGGACGAGATCCACGACAGTAATGACGCCGATGGCCTGATAGGCTATATCCGCGAACGCAACTATAAAGGCATGACGCTGGAATCGGTGGTTGAACTGGAAAACGGTAAAATGGTGATGGTCAGCGAATTCTTTAATGAAGACGACCCTGATTTTGACCACTCGCTCGACCAGAAAATGGCCATTAACTGGGTAGAAAGCTGGGAGGTTGTGCTGGCCGATGAAGAACACCAGTAAATTCCAGAATGTTGCGATCGCCACCATCGTGGGCTGGCTTGTGCTGTTTGTCTTTCTGCCCAACCTGATGATCATCGCCACCAGCTTTCTGACCCGCGACGACACCAACTTCGTCAAGCTGGTCTTTACGCTGGACAACTACGCGCGCCTGCTCGACCCGCTCTACTACGACGTGCTGCTGCATTCGTTGAATATGGCGCTGCTGGCGACGCTGGCCTGCCTGGCGCTCGGCTACCCTTTCGCCTGGTTCCTGGCCAGGCTACCGGAAAAGGTGCGCCCGCTGATGCTGTTTCTGCTGATCGTGCCGTTCTGGACCAATTCGCTGATTCGTATCTACGGCCTGAAGATTTTCCTCAGCACCAAGGGCTACCTTAATGAATTTTTGCTGTGGCTGGGTATCATCGATACGCCGCTGCGCATCATGTACACCCCCTCGGCGGTGATTATCGGCCTGGTCTATATTCTGCTGCCGTTTATGGTGATGCCGCTCTACTCGAGCATCGAGAAGCTCGACCGCCCGCTGCTGGAAGCGGCAAAAGACCTTGGCGCCGGTAAGCTACAAACCTTTATCCGTATCATCATTCCGCTGACCATGCCGGGGATTATCGCCGGCTGCCTGCTGGTGATGCTTCCGGCTATGGGGCTGTTCTACGTTTCCGACCTGATGGGCGGCGCGAAGAACCTGCTGATTGGTAACGTGATTAAGAGCCAGTTCCTCAACATCCGCGACTGGCCGTTTGGCGCGGCGACCAGCATCACGCTTACGCTGGTGATGGGCCTGATGCTGCTGATTTACTGGCGCGCGGCGCGTTTACTGAATAAAAAGGTGGAACTGGAATGATCGGTCGACTGCTGCGCGGCGGCTTTATGACCGCTATTTACGCGTATCTCTATATTCCCATTATTATTCTGATCGTTAACTCGTTTAACAGTTCACGCTTTGGCATTAACTGGCAGGGTTTTACCACCAACTGGTATAGCCTGCTGATGAATAACGACAGCCTGCTGCAGGCGGCGCAGCACTCGCTGACCATGGCGGTGCTCTCGGCGACCTTTGCTACGCTTATCGGCTCGCTGACCGCCGTGGCGCTGTACCGCTATCGCTTTCGCGGCAAGCCGTTCGTCAGCGGGATGCTGTTCGTGGTGATGATGTCGCCGGATATCGTGATGGCGATTTCGCTGCTGGTGCTGTTTATGCTGATCGGTATTCAGCTGGGATTCTGGTCGCTGCTGTTTTCCCACATCACCTTTTGCCTGCCCTTCGTGG